>JAESGK010000002.1_pt1:0-782500 | contig 1228421 bp, 1226 predicted proteins | sample 9269681 | NCBI WGS metagenome assembly JAESGK01 (sample SAMN14515347, study PRJNA621673) | algae metagenome | isolation source: Timaviella obliquedivisa GSE-PSE-MK23-08B and co-occurring heterotrophs from... | place: USA: Grand Staircase Escalante National Monument, Utah | collected...
CTGAAGATTGTGACCCTCGCCCGGGATGTACGAAATCACTTCGCGCTGGTTGGTCAGGCGCACCTTGGCCACCTTGCGCAGCGCCGAGTTCGGCTTTTTCGGGGTCGTGGTATAGACACGGGTGCAAACGCCGCGCTTCTGCGGGTTCTGCTCCATCGCAGGGACCTTCGACTTGGTCTTCTGCAAAACGCGGCCCTTGCGGACCAGCTGGTTAATCGTCGGCATGAAGCCCTTCACCTTCCAATGGTTACTTTGCTGGAGCCGTGTGACCGGAAAATACGAAAGGACCCTGGCGGCCTAGCGCGGCCTCCGGGCCCTGGCGTCTCCAACAACGTTCAGCTCAATAAAGCTCGCGGGACGGAATCCCTGCGAGCGCGCGGCCTATATACGCGCTCCCCCCGACGGTCAACGGTGTGATTGCGCGGTTGGGGCGGTGCGTTCCGGGATACGCCACATATAGACGGTCGAACCGCCCGCGCGACGCTTCGCTTCGGGCTTCCAGTCACCCATGTCAAAGGCGTGGCTGACGACCCGCGTACCCGGCTTCAGCTGTTCGAACAGGCGCGGGCGCAAGCGCAGATTGACCTCCGGCAGCAGGTACATGGTGACGACATCGGCGGAGCGCAGGTCGGTCTTGAACAGGTCCGCCGCCTCGAATCGCACGCGGTCCGCGACTCCGGCGTCGTGCGCGGCGTCACGCGCCTTGTCGATCAGCACCGGGTCAAGGTCGACGCCCAGCCCTTTCGCCCCACGCTCCTTCGCCGCCGCGATCAGGATGCGCCCGTCGCCAGTGCCAAGGTCGATCACCGTGTCACCCGCTTTCACCTCGCCCATCTCGAGCATAAGCGCGACCACCTCGCGCCGTGTGCTCTTGTAGGGGACATCGAGTTCCGGCCCGCCGAAGATGGTGGATGCCGAACAGCTCACCATCGTCGGCAACATGCACCGCCCGCCCAGTGCGATCAGCGCGAGCGCGACCACCGCCAGCAACAGGGCGGCAATACGCAGGCGGGTGGTGGAGGACAGGCGGGACAGCATGAGCGGCGGTTTTCTGCATCGCGGCCAGTCACTTGTCCACCGCCCTATCGAGCGGCAGTTTAACCCGATCTTCAACGCATCGCCCTACGCCAATCGCAATGCCGCCTGTCTCCAACCGTCCGGGCCTGAAGCCGCCCGCCCCGCTGCTCGTTGCGCTGGTCGCGGCGGCGCAGGCATGGGCGCTGTGGCCGCTGTTCACCCCGGACATGACCGCCTATCTGATCCCCTGGCTGGAAACGATCCGCGCCAACGGGGTTGCCGACGCCTTCGCCCGGCCCTTCTCCAATTACATGCCGAGCTATCTCTACCTGCTCGCTTTGGTCAGCCCGCTTACCGCGTGGCTCGATCCGATGAGTGTCATCAAATTGCTCTCGGTCGCCGGCACCGTCGCGCTGGCGCTGGCGATGCACCGGCTGCTCGGCGCGCTGGGCGTCGCCCAGCGCGCGCACTGGGCGGCTTTGGTCGTCGCCCTTCCCTCGGTCGCGTTCAACGCGCTGCTGATGGGGCAGTGCGACGCGATCTATGTCGCCGCCTGCCTGATGGCGGTTGCCATGGCGGTCGAGCGGAAGCACGTGGCGATGTTTGTCTGGTGCGGAGTCGCGGTGGCGTTCAAGGCGCAGGCGATCCTCGTCGCCCCCTTCTTCCTCGCCATCGCGGTCCAGCGCCGCGTGCCGCTGGTCGAGTGGCTCGCCGCTCCCGCCGCGTTGCTCGCACTGATGGCCCCTGCCCTGCTCGCCGGCTGGCCGCCCGCCGACCTTGCCACCATCTATTTCCGTCAGGCCGGAACGTTCAGCAATGAGATCGCACGCAACGCGCCGAACATCTGGTCGCTCGCCGGGATGATCGCGCCGGAATTCGCCCCGCGCCTGTTCGCCCTTGCGCTGTCCGCCGCGCTGGGCGCCGCCGCATGGTTCGTCGCAAAGATGCAGGTGGTGCGGTTCGACACTGCCGGGCTGGTCGGAATGGCCGCGTTCGCCGCCCTGCTCACCGCCGGGCTGCTCCCGCGAATGCATGAGCGCTACTTCCTGCTCGCCGACATGCTGATCCTGGCCTTCGCGGTCGCGCGCGGCACCCGCTCTGCTTTCGCGCTCGCAGGGCTGGTGCAGATCGGATCGTTCGCGGCGATTACTGGCTATCTGGGCCTTGGCGCGCCGATGGTGGTAGTGGGTGCAGTGTGCATGATCGCGGCGACCTGGATCGCCGCGCAACCGCTGATCGCCCCCAATGCAAATGATAATCCCCCAACGGGACGAAATCCGCGACCAGCCGTGCTGCGGCCCGGGTTTCGCTATGATATTGAACAGCGACTCAGTTTCCGGGGAAGTGGGGAGTAAACATGTTTAACAATAACCGTTCGCGCGATGACCGTCCGGCCATGCCGCCCGCGCCGCCCGCGCAGAGCAGCAACGGATCGTCGAAGCGCGGCATGTTCTCGGTCATCGGGCCGGACATCGTGATCACCGGCAGCATCAAGGCGAGCAGCGAGCTGCACATCGAGGGCCGGGTCGAGGGCGATGTCGATTGCGGCACGCTGGCGCAGGGGGCCGACAGCCAGATTTTCGGCAGCGTCACCGCCGAAAGTGCACGCCTGGCCGGCGCGATCGAAGGTACGGTCCGCGCCAAGCTGCTGACCGTCGAGCGCACCGCGCGCATCACCGGCGATGTCGAGTACGAAAACATCACGATCGAAAATGGCGGCCATATCGACGGGCGCCTGAAGCATATGAGCGCGATCACCGCCGCGCCGCTCCGCGCCGAACCGGTCCAGCCAGCACCGGTCGTCGCACAGCCGGTCACCGTCGCATCGGTGATGAGCTCGAACTAGGGTCTGCCGTGGCGGAACCGAAAACAGGGTGCGTTCCGCAGGGAACGCGCCCTTTTTCGTGACCCGCTTCAGTCGGCAACGCGCGCGCCGCCCTTGATCACATCGGTCACCCTGGTCAGCAAGGTCACATCCTTCAGCGGATCGCCTTCAACGGCAATCAGGTCGCCATAGCGCCCCACTTCGATCGCGCCGACATCCTTGGTCCGGCCGAGCGCCTCTGCGGCATTGACTGTCGCGGCGCGGATCGCCTCGATCGGCGTCATCCCATATTCGACCATGTATTTGAATTGCTCAGCCGCAGTCCCGTGCGGCATCACACCGGCATCGCTGCCGAACACCATCTTCACGCCGGCGGCATGGGCCTTGCGGAAATTGTCGCGCTGAATCTGCGCGATCTCGCGGTCCTTGCGCAGATTGTCCTCCAGCACGCCGTTCTTCTTCCCCTCGGCCTGGGTATAGTCGGTGTTGTAGATATCCATCGAAAACCACACCGGCTGCTTGCGCGCGACCGCCAGCTTGATCCCCTCGTCATCGACCAGGCTGGCGTGCTCGATCGTGTCGATTCCGGCGCGGATCGCCGCCTTGATCCCCGCCGCGCCATGCGCGTGCGCCGCGACCTTCAGCCCCCATTGATGCGCCTCGTCGGCAATCGCGCGCATCTCGTCCTCGGACAACTGCTGCTGCCCCGGCTCGGTATTGCGCGAAAAGACGCCGCCAGTGGCGCAGATCTTGATCACCTCAGCGCCATATTTGCGCTGCTCGCGCACGATCCGGCGCAGCTCCTGCGCCCCGTCGCCGACCGCCACGCCCTTTTGCTTGAACGAGGGCGGCAGATAGGTGCTGTCGCAATGCCCGCCGGTCGCGCCCAGCGAATGCGCCCCGGGGACAATCCGCGGCCCGGCAATCAGCCCTTCCTCGATCGCCTGCTTGTACCCGACATCGGCGTAGTTCTCGGACCCGACATTGCGGATCGTCGTGAAGCCAGCCTTGAGCATCGCGCGGGCGTTCGCCGTCCCCTGAATTGCCCAGAAGCTGTCGGTGAACTGAAGGCCGGTATAGCCGCCGTAGATCGGATTGCTGTCGAGATGGACGTGCATGTCGATCAGCCCCGGCAGGATCGTCTTTCCGCTCAGGTTGATGTGCCGCACGTCGCTGCCCCAGCGCACCGTGCGTGCGTCTGTAATGCTGGTGATGCGGCCATCGGTGATGAAGATCGCGGGATGCTCGATCACCTTGCCGCTGACCACGTCAATCATCCGGTCGGCGGTGACGACCACCGTTTCGGCGGCGGCGGGGGTAGCGGCTGCGAGCGCCAGTGCGACGCCGAACATGCGCAATTTCATCATGTCTCCCGCTCCACATTCATCGTCACCCCGGCCTTGAGCCGGGGCCCCGCTGCCTGTTCGCCACGATGAAGAAGCGGGATCCCGGGTCAAGCCCGGGATGACGAGAAAACGGACTTAGATGTGGATCACCCGTCCGTACGCCGCCAGCACGCTCTCATGCATCGACTCGCTGATCGTCGGGTGCGGGAATACCGTTTCCATCAGCTCCGCCTCGGTGGTCTCCAGCGTCTTGCCGATGGTATAGCCCTGAATCATCTCGGTCACTTCCGCGCCGATCATGTGCGCGCCGAGCAGCTCGCCGGTCTTGGCGTCGAACACGGTCTTCACGAACCCGTCCGGCTCGCCCAGCGCAATCGCCTTGCCGTTGCCGATGAAGGGGAAGTTGCCGACCTTGACCTCGTAACCCGCTTCCTTCGCCTTCGCCTCGGTCAGGCCGACGCTGGCGATTTGCGGGTGGCAATAGGTGCAGCCGGGGATGTTGCGCGGATCCATCGCGTGCGGATGCTTGCCCGCAATCGCTTCGGCCGCGATCACGCCCTCATGGCTCGCCTTGTGCGCCAGCCAGGGCGGCGCGGTGATGTCGCCGATCGCGTAAAGCCCCTCGACATTGGTGCGACACGCGCCGTCGGTCTTCAGGAACCCGCGATCATCGACCTCGACGCCCAGTTCCTTGAGGCCGATGTCCGCCGTGTTCGGCACGATGCCGATCGCGACGATGACATGGCTGTATTCGCCCGCAACCGCCTTGCCGTCCTTGCCGGTGATCGTCGCCTTGACGCCGTTCTTGTCGGCGCTGATCGACTCGATCTTGACGCTGGTCATGATGTTCATGCCCTGCTTCTTCAGCGCCTTCTCCAGATGCGCGGAGATGTCCTTGTCCTCGACCGGCACGATGCGGTCGAGCATTTCGACCACCGTCACATCGCTGCCCATGTCGTTGTAGAAGCTCGCAAACTCGATCCCGATCGCGCCCGATCCGATGACCAGCAGCTTCTTCGGCATTTCCTTGGGCGTCATCGCATGGCGATAGGTCCACACCCGCTCACCATCTGCGGGCAGGTTCGGCAGGTCGCGGGCGCGGGCGCCGGTGGCGAGGATGATGTTCTTCGCGGTCAGTTCGGTCACCTTGCCATCCGAGCCGGTAACGCTCAGCTTGCCTTTGCCGGTCAGCTTGCCGGTACCCATGTGCACCGCGATCTTGTTCTTCTTCATCAGGTGCGTGACGCCCTGATTGAGCTGCTTGGCCACCCCGCGCGAGCGCTTGACGACCGCGTCCAGATCGGCGCTGATCTTCTCGGCGGCAAGGCCATAGTCCTTGGCATGTTGCATGAAGTGGAAGATCTCCGCCGAGCGCAGTAGCGCCTTGGTCGGGATACACCCCCAGTTGAGGCAGATGCCGCCGAGCAATTCGCGCTCGACGATCGCGGTCTTGAGACCGAGCTGGCTCGCGCGGATCGCGGCGACATAGCCGCCGGGTCCGGAGCCGAGCACGATCACGTCATAGGATTCAGCCATTTAATTCCGTCCTGAAATTCGTTGAGCGATAGGAATTGCACAGATACCAACCAAAAAGGTCAGGCTTGTCAGGAGCGTTCTTATAACTGACCAAGGGCGATCACTTACTTCCTTGATCATTTTAAGAACTTCGAGTTTGTCGGCGCTCGAAAGGGATGCATCTTTCATGACTTCTATTGCAGTAGGAAAGTCAGCTCCTGGCCCCGTTGCGATCTGGAATATTGAAGTGGCAACGGCGCCAAGAATGGCTCCAACGACTGGAACGACGCCCAGATAAATCACCCGTTCTCTTCTGGTCTCAAGGCTCATTGACCGTCCCCTGCGAGATCACCCGTCCACCGGCCGTGGTTTGCGGTCTTCGCCGACCGCGACAAAGGTGAAGTTCGCCTGGGTCACCAGCTCGCGCTCCTCGCCATGGCGACAGCGGCGCCAGGCTTCGACCTCGATCAGCATGGACGACCGCCCGATCTTCACGATCTGGGCATAGACCGACACTTCGTCACCGACCGCAACCGGCGCGTGGAACTGCATCGAATCCATCGCGACAGTGACCGCGCGACCCTTGGCGCGGCGCGCGGCGACGAGGCCGGCGGCAAGGTCCATCTGTCCCACCAGCCAGCCGCCGAAGATATCGCCATAGGCATTGGCGTCGGCGGGCATGGTGCTGACGCGGATCGCAGGCTCGATCGCGGGAGGCTCCCTGTCAGGCATCGCCGCCGCCCTCCCCGCCCTGCGGGTTGCGCTGCAGCCACATCGCGCGGCGCATCGGCCCGATGCCCATCACGATGATGCAGACGATCGCGATGCCCGTCACCAGCCATACATCCGCCGAGGCGAGCGGATAGGCCCAGCTCGCCAGCGCCCCGATCAGCAGCGCGACCGCGATTCCCGCGGCGATGTGCAATGCTTCGATCAGGACACGCATGGCGCGGCGCTCAGGCCAGCAAGCCCATGGGCGATTCGATCAGCGCCTTGAGCACCTTCATCAGCTCGGCGCCATCGGCCCCGTCCACAGCGCGGTGGTCGAAGCTGCCGGTCGCCGACATCACCGTCGCCACGCCCAGCGCGTCGTCGACGATGTACGGCCGCTTCTCGCCCGCGCCGACCGCCAGGATCATCGCCTGGGGCGGGTTGATGACGGCGTCGAACTGCTTGATCCCGAACATGCCCATGTTCGAAATGCTGGCGGTGCCGCCCTGATATTCGTGCGGCTGAAGCTTGCCTTCCTTAGCGCGGTCGGCCAGCTCCTTCATCTGGGTCGAGATCGACGCGAGGCCGATATTCGCCGCATCGCGGATGATCGGGGTGATCAGGCCGGTCGGGGTGGACACCGCGACCGAGATGTCGGCGCGGCTGTACTTGACCAGCTTGTCGCCCGCGTAAGTCACGTTGCACTTGGGCACTTGGCTGAGCGCAACCGCCAGCGCCTTGATCAACATATCGTTGACCGACAGCTTCACGCCGCGCGCTTCGAGGCTCTTGTTGAGTTGGCCGCGCAGCTTGAGCAGCGCGTCGAGCTGGATGTCGACGGTCAGATAGATGTGCGGGATCGTCTGCTTCGCCTCGGTCAGGCGGCGTGCGATCGTCTTGCGGATATTGCTGAGCTTCTCGACCTCGTGCGGGATGCTCTCGTCATACCACACCGATGCCGTGGCTGCGGCCGGAGCCGATGCAGCAGGCGCGGTGGCGGCAACGGGTGCCTCGGCGGCCTTGGGCGCAGGGGCAGCACCCGGCTGCGCATCGGCGACGTCCGCCTTGACGATCCGCCCGTTCGGGCCGGAGCCAGCGACGCCGGACAGGTCCACGCCCTTCTCGGCGGCGATGCGGCGTGCCAGCGGGCTGGCCTTGACCCTATCTTCCCCTCTCCCCTTGGGAGAGGGGGGAGCCGATGCGACAGCGGCGGCGGGGGGTGAGGGTGACGAGGCAGGAGCCGCGACCGTCTCGCGCTCACCCTCACCCCGCGGCGCTTGCGCGCCTTGCCCCTCTCCCGCCGGGAGAGGGGAAGAGGTCGGCGCGGAAACCGACGCGGCATCCTCGCCCTCGCCCGCCAGCACCGCGATCACGGTGCCGACCTTCACGCCATCCGTACCCTCGGCCACGACGATCTTGGCGATCACGCCCTCATCCACCGCCTCGAACTCCATCGTCGCCTTGTCGGTCTCGATCTCTGCCATCAGGTCGCCGGCCTTGACGGTATCGCCTTCCTTGACCAGCCATTTGGCGAGCGTGCCCTCCTCCATCGTCGGGGAAAGCGCGGGCATCTTGATTTCGATCGACATGGGTGGGGAGGATCCTGTCGTGCTTTAAGGGTGGGTTCTCGCGCCCTCCTTGCGCGATGAACGGCGCGGGTCAACCCCGCCCCTTGCGCTTCCCCCCCAGACGCGCCACCACCTGTCACCAACGGAGGGGGGAACTGGTTTCATGCGTACCTATCTGGTCGTGATGGACGAGAGCGAGGAAGCGCAGATCGCGCTCCGTTTTGCCGCACGCCGCGCGGTCAAGACCGGCGGCGGGGTCGAGATTCTCGCGTTGATCCCAAAGCCCGACTTCGTCCAGTGGGGCGGCGTGATGGCGACGATCGAGGAAGAAGCGCGTCAACGCGCCGAAGCTTTGGTCGCCGCCGCGGCGGGAACGCTGATCCAGGAATCGGGACTGAAACCCAGCATCACCGTGGTCGAAGGCGACGGGCCAAAGATCATCCGCGAGATGATCGAGGCGAATCCGGAGATCGCCGCGCTCGTCCTCGGCGCTGCGGTCGGTGGCAAGCCCGGCCCGATCGTCAGCCATTTCACCAGCGGCGACATGGCGATCCTGCCGGTACCGCTGATCATCATCCCGGGAAGCCTCGACCGCGAGGCGATCGACCGGCTAAGCTGACCTTCCCGTGCTCCTGCGAAGGCAGGAGCCCAGGGTTTCGAAGGACATCCGGCTTGGCTCTGGGCTCCTGCTTCCGCAGGAGCGCTGCGCAAACCACTTGTCCGCGTTGCGCAATCCCGCCACGCTGCGCTCATGCGTCATCTTATCCTCCCCGCGCTGCTGATCGCAGCCCCCGCCGCCGCCCAGCAAAAGCCCGTCGAAGCACCCAGCCCGGAACGACTCAAGGCCGATGTCGAAAAGCTGGTGAGCTTCGGCACGCGCCACACCCTCTCCTCTCCGGACGATCCGGTGCGCGGCATCGGCGCGGCGCGCAAATGGGGCGCGGAGGAGCTCGACCGGATCGGTGCGGCGTGCGGCAATTGCATCAAGGTCGCGCGGATCGGCCGCACCTTCACCGGCCCACGCGCGCCGAACGGGGTCGAGGTCGTAAATGTCCTCGGCTTTCAGGAGGGCGAGGATCCCAAGCGCGTCGTGATCGTCCAGGGCCATATCGATTCGCGCGTCAGCGACGTGATGGACTTCACCAGCGACGCGCCCGGCGCCAATGACGACGCCTCCGGCACTGCTTTGGTGATCGAGGCGGCGCGCATCCTCTCGAAGCAAAAGCTCAAGGCAACGATCGTCTATGCGCTGCTGTCGGGCGAAGAACAGGGATTGTGGGGCGGCACCCTGCTCGCCGAAACCGCGAAGGAGCGCGGCTGGGAGGTGATCGCGGTCCTCAACAACGATATCGTCGGTAACACGGTGGGCCAGAACGGCGTGCGCGTAGCCGATCGCGTCCGCGTCTTCTCCGAAGGCATCCGCGCATCGGAAGACCTGCCCGGCCAGATCGGCCGGCGCGGCGATGGCGGCGAGGATGACGGCCCCAGCCGCGCGCTGGCCAAGGCAATCGACAAGGTGGCGGATTCGATGCGCGAAAAAGACAAGGACGCGCTCGACGTGTTCGTCGTCCGCCGCCCCGACCGCTTCGGGCGCGGCGGCGACCATGAGCCGTTCCTGCACCTCGGCTATCCCGCCGTCCGCTTCTCGGTCGCGGCGGAGAATTACGACCAGCAGCATCAGGACCTGCGCACCGAAAACGGCCGCGTCTATGGCGACACCGTCGACAAGATGGACTTCCCCTATCTGGCGAAGGTGACCGCGCTCAACATCGCCACGATCCGCCGCCTCGCCAATGCGCCCTCGGCCCCCTCAGGCGTGGTGCTCGACGGCGCGGTGAGCGCGGATACCAAGGTGCGCTGGAACGCCGTCCCCGGCGCGCGCGGCTATCGTGTCTATTGGCGGCGCAACGACACGCAGAACTGGACGGACGTGCGCGGCGTCGCCGGGCGGACCGAGACGGTGCTGAAGGATATCGTCGTCGACGACCACTTCATCGGCGTGTCGGCGGTTGCAGCGGATGGCAGCGAGAGCATCGTGACGTTCGGGACGCGTCCACCAAGGAACTGAGAAGCCCGTCGCCCCGGCGCAGGCCGGGGCCGCCAGGTTTCGCCGGATTCCCTCACCAATTGGCGGCCCCGGCCTGCGCCGGGGCGACGGACTTACCGACAGCAATCCTTCGTCGACCGCCGCACGACCGTCTTGCTCGGATAGCGCCGCACCGTCTTTACCGGCGCGCGGTAATTGCGGACTTCCTCGACCTCCTCAATCACCTCTTCGGTGACGGTAGTCGTTGTGGTCGCGCCCGACTGGATGACGATCGTCGTCACCGTGGGTCCAGCCATATAATAGCCGCTGCCATGATAGGTGCCGCGATAACCTGGGGCATAGCCGCCGCCCTGCGCGCCGCATGGGTTAGCGCAGGACGGCGGGGCATACCCCCCCGGGTATGGCTGTGCGGGGATCGACCGGCGCTCGCGACGGTCGTCCCGGTAGTCATCATCGTAATCGGGTGCGTCGTAACGCGCGCCATAGCCGCCACCGCCACCACCACCGCCCCCGGCAGCCGCCGCCGCTGCGTAGCCGCCACCGGCATAGGCGCTCGCCGCGCCACCACCGCCGCCACCATTCCAGTCGAGCCCGCTCACCGAATCCCAAACGCGACCATCGCGGTCGGCCAGCACGGCGTCGTCATAATAACGCAGCCAGTTATAGCCATGCGGCGGGCGGCTCAGCCCCCAGCCCGCATAGTCGCTGATCCAGAACCCGCCGCCGATCCAGTAGCTCGGCAGCGTCCAGCCCCGCACCGGGCGACGATAGGCGCTCCACCCGCCGGGCGCGCGCGTTCCGGCGTGCCAGCGCCCGCCGATCATCGGACCCCAGCGGCCAGAACTGTGCGTCGTGCGCGGCGGATCGATCCGGGTCGCCGGAACCGAACGCGCGGGGTATTGCACCGGCCCGCGGTCGCGCTGCACCCATTGCCCGTCGCGCCACACCCGCTGCGCCTGTGCGGGGGTCGCGACCGCGATCGCCGCGATCGACAGGGTGGCAAGGGTCAGGACACGCATTGGCACTACTCACTGTTCGGGTGAGACGCGGCCATTCAAGCAGGGTAGAAGGACCGCGCCTCTTTACAGATTCTTAACACTTGCAGCGCGGCGTTCCCACCGCGCAGCGTGGTTAAGAAAGTCCCGATCCGGGGCAGCGATTAACCTGCAATTCTGGGTGCGAGCAACGCCACTAGCGCCTCGCAGCCAGCGGCATCCTCGGCATCGAAACGTCCCGTGACCGGGCTGTCGAGGTCGAGCACACCGATCAATTCGCCGTCATGCACGATCGGCACGACCAGCTCGGCATTGCTCGCCGCGTCGCAGGCGATGTGCCCGGGAAAGGCATGAACATCCTCAACCAGCTGCGTCTCGCGCGTCGCCGCCGCCGCGCCGCACACGCCTTTGCCGAAGGGGATGCGGATACACGCCGCCTTGCCCTGGAACGGCCCGAGCACCAGCTCGCCACCGACATTGCGGTAGAAGCCGGCCCAGTTGAGGTCGGGCAGATACTGGCCGATCAGCGACGCGGCGTTCGCCATATTGGCGATCGCGTCCGGCTCCCCCGCCGTCAGCGCATCGAGCGCAGCGTGGAGATCGCGATAAAGGTCGGCCTTGGACCCGGCGGCAATGTCGAAGCTGTACATGGCTGCGCAGGTGGCGTGCGACGGGCGGTTCGGCAAGCCCCAGCGTACAGATCGTCCGGCGCCTGCGCGTTGCCGTCAATCCAGCTGGACCCTGCCCCGCCCCGCCTTGATCGCCGACCGCCCCTTTTTCTCGTCAACGCGCCGCGCCTTGGCGGCCTTGCCCGGCTTGGTCTTGATCCGCCGCGCCTGCCGCTCAAGCGCCTTTTCGATCAGTTCAATGACCCGCGCACGCGCATCCTCACGGTTCGCGTCCTGCGTGCGGAATTTGCGCGCGGTGATGACCAGCTCGCCGCCCGACGTCATCCGGCTCCCCGCCAGCTCCTTGAACTTCGCATAGGCATAGGGCGGCAGCCCCAATGCAAAAACGTTGACACGCAGCTGCACTGCGGTCGCGACCTTGTTGACATTCTGGCCGCCTGGCCCCGACGCGGCGAGGAACTTCTCCTCGACGATCGCCGCCTCGGGCAGCTCAATCGGCATCGCCGCCCAGGTCGTCGGGCTGGGGACCGCCGGCAAAACCGAACGTGCGGAACGAATCCGGGGTCGGTGCTTCGGCATGGATGTCGGGTTTGCCCGGACGCGGCACGGTAAGCTGCGCGGCGTGGAGCATCATCTTGCGCCCGTTGGCAACGCCGTACACCGGGTCGCCGGTGATCGGGAAGCCCAGCCCTTCGGCGGCATGAACGCGGATCTGATGCGTGCGCCCGGTTTCGGGATAGAATGCGATAAACGCCCGTCCGTCCTTCTGCGCCAGCATCCGCCAGCGCGTCCGCGCCGCCTTGCCATTGGGGCTGCCGGTCATCCGCCAGCCACGCTCAGCGCTCGAAATCTTGATCAGCGGCAGGTCGATCATCCCCGATGGCGCATCGGGAATCCCGTCGATCACCGCCAGATAGCGCTTGGTCACCTGCCCCGCCTCAAACGCCTGCTGAAATCGCGCGTGCGCCTTGGGGTTACGCGCCAGCAACAGGCACCCGCTGGTATCGCGGTCAAGCCGGTGGACTGGCGTCGGCCAGCGCTGGAACCCGAAGGTCAGATTGCCGAGGTGATTCTCAAGGCTGATCGACCCGTCACGCGGCGGATCGACCGGAAGCCCGGCAGGCTTGTCGATGACGAGCGCCTCGCCGTCGATGAAGAGTACGTGATCCTGGATCATTCCCCTCCCTTGCGGGAAGTGGCGACGACGCGCAATCCGGAAGGGTCAGACACCGGAGGTTGCGAAGGCGGGCAAGGCCAGGTGCACGTCGCGGTGGGTCGGCTGCATCCCGCCACCCTCGGCAGGGCGCTGGAGCACCAGCCCGGTCCGGCTCAGCATCGTCGCCGACACCTGGTATCGCGGACGAAATCCGCCCTGTCCGTCGCTCACCAGGGATTCGTCAAACGCGATGCCCTGATGGTCGTGGTGCGATCGCCGCACGGTTGCCAGCATCCATCGCCGGTCACCGAAATCAATGATGAAGCGCGTCCCGACCGGAACGCCGACAATGCCCTGGATCAGCGCACCGGTGCTCGACAGGTTGCGCAGAATGACCGGGTAATAATGATCGTCGTGCACCGCGCCGATGCGGCGAAAGGTCGCCAGTCGATGTTCGCGCTGCTTGGCCGGCCCGATCGGCTGGATTTCCCACGCCCCGCCGCCCACGGCATCAGAGACGGTCTGCGCACAGACCGGCAGGCTGTAGAGATAGCCCTGGATCAGCCCCACGCCCAATGCGCGCATTGTTTCAAGCTGATCGACCGTCTCGACCCCTTCCGCGGTCGTATCCATGCCGAGCGCATTGGCGAGCGTAACGATCGCTGTGATGATCGCGCGGTTGCGCGACTTGGGGTCGGATGCGTCGCGCACGAAGCTCTGGTCGATCTTGATCTTGTCGAACGGCGCGCTCTTCAGATAGCCGAGTGAGGAATAGCCGGTGCCGAAATCGTCGAGCGCCAGACGGACGCCGATCTTTTTGAGCGTCTCGAACATCCGGTCGACGTCCTCGCCGCTGTCGAGGAACACGCTTTCGGTGATTTCCAGCTCCAGCCGGTCTGGACGCAGTCCTGATGCCGCCAGCGCGCTGACGACAATCTGGGGCAGATTGGGGTTGGCGAACTGGACCGGCGAGATATTGACGGCCACACGCAGGTCGCCCGGCCACCCGGCCGCGTCCATGCACGCCTGGCGCAGCGTCCATTCGCCGAGCCGGACAATCAGATTGGTTTCCTCGGCGATCGGGATGAACAAGCCTGGCGAAATCCGACCGCGCGTCGGATGGTTCCAGCGCAACAACGCCTCGAACCCGGCAACCCGGTTGGTCGCAGCGGCGACGAGCGGTTGGTAATTGATCTCCAGCTGGCCGCGGTCGAGTGCGTCGAGAAGATCCTGTTCGACCGATCGCCGGTCCTCTGCGGCCTCGGCCATGTCGCGGGTAAAGAACCGGGCGCAGCCGCGCCCGCCCCGCTTCGCAGCATAGAGCGCGAGATCGGCATTGCGTGAAACCGTCTCCGGCGTTTCGTCACCCGCGTCGCACCGCACGATCCCGATCGACGTGCCGATCACGCACCGGCTGTCGCCCAGGAAATAAGGTTTGGACAGTCCCTCGATGATCGAAGCCGCCGTCTGTTCGAGCACTTCACGCCCCGGGCATTCCGCAAAGACGAGCATGAACTCATCGCCGCCAATGCGCCCGATGCAATCGGAATTGGCGACCTCGCGCTTCAGCCGGTCGGCGACCTGGATCAACAGCTGGTCGCCCGCCGGATGGCCCAGCGTGTCGTTGACCTGCTTGAACCGGTCGAGGTCGATCAACAGTACCGAAAAGGGCGCCGGTTCGCGCGCCGCCGCAACGACGGCGATTGCCTGTTCGACGAGCGAAACCATCCCCCGCCGATTGCGCAGCCCGGTGACCGTGTCGTAACTGGCGAGCCGTGCGATTTCGCCCGCCGACTGCTCGATCGCAGTGACATCGGCACCGACCCCGCGAAAGCCGATGAGGTTGCCCTGTGCATCGAGCTGCGGGCTGCCGGAAATCGTCCAGATCCGCTCCTGCGGATCGACCGGGCATCGCACGTTGACTGCACGGAACGGCTTGCGCCGGGCGACCGCGTAACCGATCGAGCCATTTGCATCGCTCGAAAGCCCTTCGGCACGGAACATGTCGGTGAGATCGCGGCCGATCAGCGCCCCGGCCTCCATCGTCAACTCAGCCGCCAGCCATTCGCTGAGATATGAGAGGCGACCATCCGCATCGGTGGACCAGAACCAGTTGGTTCGGAGTGTCTCGACCGACCCCAGGATATCGGGTGCGCCAGACCGTGGCTCGGGGTGAGCGGCATCCACGCGCATCTTGCGCTGTTCGCGAGTTCTGCCCCCCAGCACGTCCGTATTCGGCTCCATCGTCCGGCGCGTTGCGCGCTCGGGACCATGTCTAGTGATGAAGCCGTTTCGATCCGGTGAACGTCTTACCCAAAGCGGTAAGCGTCCATCGCCAGCACGCCATAGGTATAGCTGTGGTGCAGCCGCTCGGCCTGCGCCCCGCCCGCGCCCATCGCGGTGAACAGCGGCAGGATGTGGTCCATCGTCGGATGGTTCGCGCGCCCATGCGGGCCGCGCTCGACCGCGTGAAGCACCGCGTCGGTGTCCCCCGCGTCGAACCGGTCCCTGGTCCAGTCGGCAAAGTCTGACACCCATTCTGGAACCGCTGCGTCGTGGTTGCGCCCATCGATGAAGATTGCACGCAAATTATGCGTGAGGCTGCCCGATCCGATGATCAGCACATTGCGTTCGCGCAGCGGTGCAATCGCTTGACCAATGCGGTGGTGCCATTCGGGCGGATGGGCGCTGCTGATCGACAGCTGGACGACCGGAATGTCCGCGTCCGGCCAGCCGAGCATCAGCGGCACCCAGGCACCGTGATCGAGGCCGCGTGCGGGGTCGAGGAACACGCGATGCCCGGCCTCCGCGACCAGCCGCGCGACCGCGCCCGCCAGCGCCGGATCGCCCTTGGCGGGGTAGCGCAGGTCGAACAATTTCTGCGGAAAGCCGCCGAAATCATGGATCGTCGCCAGATCGCTGCCCGACGTCACCACCGCCTCCGCCATGTCATGATGGGCGGAGATCATCAGGATCGCGTCGGGCCGCGAAACGCGCGACGCCAGCCCGGCGAGGAAGTCCTGCGCCGGGCTGGGCTCGAACATGATCATCGGCGAGCCGTGCGACACGAACAGAGCGGGTTGCACGGCGCGCGTCATGTCAGGCGGCCAGCTTGGCCGCAACCTCGGCGATGCGCTTGCCCTGATAGCGTGCGCCGGCCAGGTCAATGTCGCTCGGCATCCGGCTGCCATCGCCGCCCGCAACGGTGGTTGCGCCATAGGGGGCACCGCCAAGCACTTCGTCGATCTTCATCTGGTCGGCATGGCCATAGTCGAGGCCGACAATGGTCAGACCGAAGTGCAGCAAATTGGTGATGATGCTGAACAGCGTCGTCTCGTTGCCGCCATGCTGGGTTGCGCTGGAGGTGAACGCACCGCCGACCTTGCCATGCAGCGCGCCCTGATACCAGACACCGCCTGCGGTATCCCAGAACGCCGCCATCTGGCTCGCCATCCGGCCGAAGCGGGTGGGCGATCCGACGATGATCGCGTCATACTCCTTGAGCGCGTCCGGGCCGTCGATCAGCGGGTGGGCGCTGTCGGCCTTGAAACCGGCGGCCTTGACCACCGCCTCGGGCGCGGTTTCAGGCACGCGGCGGATATCGACGGTCGCACCAGCCGAGCGTGCGCCTTCGGCAACGGCTTCAGCCATCGCCTCGATATGGCCATAGGACGAGTAATAGAGCACCAGAACCTTGGTCATTGGAGTTTTCCTGATAATCTCCCCCGCCCACGTGCGGGAGGGGAGCTTCTAAAAAAGGGGTGGAGCGGCCCGCCTTGGGAGGGGGAGGCTTGCGGGCCGCTCCGGGGGGTCGGTTATTCGGAATCGACCAGGACGATTTCGGCGTCCTCGATTGCGGTGATCGTCACCGTCTGGCCACCGCTGAGCGCGGCACCATCGCGGGCGTCGAATGACTGTCCATTGATCTCGATCCGCCCGACGGCAGGGACGAGATAGGCATGGCGTCCGGCACCGACGCTGTGGGTCACGCTCTCGCCCGCCTTGATCGTCGCGCCCAGCACGCGGGCATCGGCCCGGATCGGCAGCGCGTCGCTGTCTTCGGCAAAGCCGCTGGCCAGCGTCACGAACTTGCCGGAGCGCTCGCCCTTGGGAAAGGGCTTGGCACCCCAGCTTGGCGCGCCGCCACCGGCGCGGGGCAGGATCCAGATCTGGAACAGCGTCGTGGTTTCGCTTTCCAGATTATATTCGGCGTGCCGCACCCCGGTGCCCGCGCTCATTACCTGGACATCGCCGGCACCGGTCTTGCCGGTATTGCCCATCGAGTCCTGATGCGTGATCGCGCCGCTGCGGACATAGGTAATGATCTCCATGTCCTTGTGCGGGTGCGGTGGAAAGCCGCTGTTCGGGCCGATCTCATCGTCATTCCACACGCGGATCGCGCCCCAGCCCATCCGGGCTGGGTCATAATAATTGGCGAAGCTGAAATGGTGGCGTGCGTTGAGCCACCCGTGATCGGCATGGCCCAGGCTATCGAACCTGCGTTTCTCGATCATGGGAACCTCCTTGCTTGATCCCCAAAATAGGATTTCAGCGGGGTACGTAAATGGAAACGTTTGAAACAGATCGTTTCATATCATATGGTGGCGGCACCGGCCCGCTCCCCCACCCGGCCACCCATAGAATACACTGTCGTTGGGTGGCCGGGTGGGGGAGCGGGCCGGTGCCGAAACGCGGAGCTAGAAAAAATGCGCCTTCCCGATTTCGAAGCCTGGGCCATCTTTGCCTGTGTGGTCGAGCATCGCTCGTTCAGCGGTGCCGCCACCGCGATCGGGGTGAGCAAGGCGACCGTGTCGAAGGCGATCGCGCGGCTTGAGGCGCAGCTCGGCACCGCATTGTTCCATCGCACCTCGCGTCGCCTGACGCTGACCGACAGCGGCACCGCGTTGGCCGAACGCGCCGGACGCATTCTTGCCGAAGCACAGGCGGCGGAGGAGGCCGCGATCGATTCCGCCAAGGCACCGTCGGGGATGGTCCGCATCGCCGCACCGATCACCTTCGGCATCCGCTTCGTCGCCGACGCGATCGCCGATCTGCTGGTCGCGTATCCCGGGATCCAGATCGACCTGCGCCTGTCCGACGCGCGCGTCGATATCGTCGCCGACGGCTTCGACATCGCGCTGCGCATCGCGGACCTGCCCGACAGCTCGCTGCGCGCGCGCCGCCTCGCACCGATCCGCGCGCGGGTCGTCGCCGCCCCCGCTCATCTGGAACAGCACGGCACCCCCGCGCACCCGGCCGACCTCGCCCATCACGCCTGCTTTCTCTATGCCAATGCGATCGGCACGTGGCAGTTTCGTAAAGCGGATGGCGAAGAGGCGGCGGTGCGCCCCGCCGGGCCGCTGATCACCGACAATGGCGACGCGATGATGCCCGCCTTGCTCGCCGGGCTCGGCATCGCCCGCCTGCCCGATTTCATCATCGACCGTGAGCTGGCCGACGGGCGGCTGGTCGAGATTCTGGCCGACTGGTCGCCGATGAACATCGCGCTGCACCTGCTGACGCCCCCTAGCACGCTGCGCCCCGCGCGGGTCGAGCTGGTGATCGAGTTTCTCTCGCAGCGCTTCCGCAATCTCTGCACGCGGGTTTGATCGCGCCCCAACGCAAAGGGCCGGCCCGCATCGCTGCGGACCGGCCCCTTGCTTGGGTAGCTGAAACCCGGCTTTAGAACTTCGCCTCGGCCGAGATGGTGAACGAACGGCCGCGCGGGTCCGCGACGCGCGGCTCCCACGAGCTGCCCGCGCCGGTGTTGCCGTCATAGGTGATGGCAAAGGGCGGATCGGTATCAAACAGGTTCTTCACACCCATCGTAAAGGTGTAGCCCTTGATCCCGGTGAAGGCGATCGAAGCGTTGTAGATGATATAATCATCGACAAATGCATTGTAGCCCGCCCGCGTGACCGTACCCGCAGCGATACCCGGCAGCGCCTGGTTCTTGTACCCCGAGCGGAAGATCTGGCTCAACGTGAAGCTCACGTCCTCAGTCCGGTACCCGATATAGGCATTGTGTTTCCACTCATTGCCCAGATCGCCGGCAAAGGTGAACACGCCGATCAGGCTTGGGCCATAGGCCGAAGTCGGGGTCAGCTTCTCCCGCTTCTTGATCAGCAGCGTGCCATCGAGACCCGCAGTGAAGGTGCCGCCCATCGCGTCGAACTGGCCGCGCGCGGCGAACTCGATGCCCTGGGTGCGGCGCGAACCCGCGTTGATCCAGCGCTGGTCGATTCCGATCACGTCCTGCGTCACCGGGTCGCGGATAAAGCGCTCTGGGAACAATGCGGCATTCTCGATCAGCTGGCGCAGCGTCAGCAGCTGAATCGTGTCATCTACTGCGATCGACCACCAGTCGACTGAGAGGCTGACCCCCCGGAACGGGGTCAGCACACCGCCAATGCTGAACTGCTTGGCCGTCTCCGGCTGCAGCGTGGGCAGACCGCCAGTCGCGATTTCCGGACGGATCTGCGCGCATGGCAGGCCGCTGCCGAATGCGCTGGTCGGAACGCCGCCGGGGCAACGCACCGGATCGGCCAGATCGCTGCCCGCATAGGGCGACAGGGTGACGCCGTTGAAGATTTGGTTAAACGTCGGAACACGGAAGCTGGTGTTATACGACCCGCGGAACATCAGCTGGTCGAACGGCTGGAACTTGACCGTCACCTTCGGATTGGTGGTGCTGCCGAAGCCCGTGTAATCGTCGATCCGGAGCGCACCGGTCACCTCAAGCTGTTCGAAGATCGGCACCAGCACTTCGGCATAGGCCGCCTTCACATCGCGGCTCTTCGGCGTCAGTGCGTTGACGTTGTCGAACGCGGCGAGGAAGATCACCGGCGCGGTCGCGGCGGCCGCGGCCGATCCGTTGAACGAATAGGTCTCGCGGCGGTAGTCGACACCGGCCGCCATGCGCACATCGCCGCCCCAGATCGGGAAGAGCGAGCCGGACACCGACGCGTCGAACTGCTTCACCTCATATTTGCCGCCATAGAGCGTCGCTCCGCGCGCCGAAACCGATTCCAGCGCGGCGAGGCCGGCTGCAGTCTGCGTCAGGCTGAACGGGTTGATCAGGCCGCTGTTCATCACGCCGACCAGACCGCGGAACCCTGCCGGTGCGCCAGCGACCTGCGGTGCGAGCGGGTCATAGGAGCCGTTGGCGAGCGTGCCGCGATAATAATAGCCGCCGCCCAGCACCGACGCGCTTTCGCTCTTCGCATAGGATGCGCCTGCGCGATAATCCCAGCCGTCGAACAACGGACCTTCCAGCCCCAGCGCCGCACGGAACGTCTTGGTGTCGGTGATATATTCGCGCGGCCCGCAGGCCGAGCACCGCCAGCGATAGGAAATCGGCAGGTTTGCCGCCGCGCGCGCGTTGAAATTGGCAAGCTGCGTCGGATCGGTGATGATCCCGCGGATCGCATTCACCACCGCGTCATAGGTCGCCGCCGTGGTCGGATTGCGCGGATAGGCGATGTTGAGGTTGGTCGTGTTGGCCGAAAGCTGCGCGTTGCTGAAGCTCTTCGCGGAATGCGCGTCGGAACCCGTCACCTCGACCGACAGTTCATGCGACCCGCCGATGCGCACGACACCGCGGCCATAATAGGTCAGCGTCTCGATCGGCTGCTGAATGACAGCTGCGCGACCCGTGTCCCAGGCGCAGGCATAGACCGCAGCCGGGGTGTTCCACAGCTGCTCGTCATAGGCCATGCCACCATCCATGGTGTCACAGCCCCCGCCACCCGGGAGGTCGAGGATGTTGATGCCGCCGCCAACGATGTTCGCGCCATTCGGCCCGGTGATCGCGAGCGTCGGGAATCCGGTTGCCGGGCCAAGCAGCGTGCCACCCGGATTCTGGAATGCATTCGCACCGATGTTGAACGCCGTCGCGATTGGCGTGCCACGCGTGTCGATCGACAGGCCGCGCTGGGGCTGATTGCCATTGACGAAGTCGCGGTCCTCGCCGCGCAGGATCTTGTTCCAGCGGTACGACACCGCCGCCATGATGTTGAAGCCGTCTTCGTTCAGATTGCCATAGCCGGCCACGCCGCCGATGCGGTAGATCTCGCCACCGCCCGCCTCAGGGACGTCGACATAGCCGCTGACCGAAACGCCCTCGAACGTTTTCTTGGTGATGAAGTTGATCACGCCGCCGACCGCGTCGGTGCCGTAGATGGCCGACGCGCCGTCCTTGAGCACTTCGACGCGCTCGATCGCAGCGAACGGGATCTGGTTGACGTCAACCGCCGAGCCCGACAGGCCATGGGCTGCGACACGACGCCCGTTCAGCAGGACCAGCGTCGCCGCCGACCCCTGCCCGCGCAGGTTCGCCGCCGACAGGCCATTGGTGCCGCGCTGTGCGCCGGTGGTCACGTCGGCGTTGGACGCCAGGTTATCCGCGCCCGATCCGTTGGTGGGAAGGAATGCGATCAACTGCTCAGGGCTGGTGATGCCGTTGCGCGCAATCTCTTCCTGCGTGACGATCTGCAGCGGCAGCGCGCTCTTGTTCGGATCCTGCTTGATCCGCGAGCCGGTGATGAGCACCTCGCGCTCGCTCGATTGCTCCTGCGCTGGTGCCGAAGTCGGCGCGTCCTGCGCAAACGCAGGAACCGCGACGCTGCACGCCGTCGCAAACAATGCGGTCTTGAACTTCATACCCCAACCCCCTTTTTGATCCGGCGCGCATTTTTGTGTCGGCTTCGTCGGAAACCGCGAAATTAATCACGCATATTCAACGTTAGCAAATGCAAAATATCAGCCACGGCTATAACCTCAGGCTATATTACGCAATGTTGATCTTGACAGGATTTTGCTCGTATCGACTCCGATACGGCCCTTGCTGCACAGTGCCCCATACCCCGCGACTCGTGGAGTCAGGCCGGTTAGGGCAAAATTAACCTTTTGCCTTCATACCAGCTTAGGTTAATGAATCAGTCGCGTTGTGCGCCACAGGGGGCTTGCAACCGGCACAGGGGAAATCAGCCGATGCGCGTGCTGCTGATCGAAGACGAGCCGACGACCGCCAAGGCCATCGAGCTGATGCTCGCGACCGAAGGGTTCAATGTCTACACGACTGATCTGGGCGAGGAAGGCCTCGATCTGGGCAAGCTGTATGATTACGACATCATCCTGCTCGACCTGAACCTTCCCGACATGCACGGCTATGACGTGCTGAAAAAGCTGCGCGTCGCGCGGGTCCAGACCCCGGTCCTGATCCTGTCGGGCATCAACGAGATGGACAGCAAGGTGCGCTCGTTCGGCTTCGGCGCCGACGATTATGTGACCAAGCCCTTCCATCGCGAAGAGCTGATCGCCCGCATCCATGCCGTGGTGCGCCGCAGCAAGGGTCACAGCCAGTCGGTCATCCGCACCGGCAAGCTCGCCGTGAACCTGGATGCCAAAACGGTCGAGGTCGACGGCGCCCGCGTGCACCTGACCGGCAAGGAATATGCGATGCTCGAGCTGCTCTCGCTCCGCAAGGGCACGACGCTCACCAAGGAAATGTTCCTCAACCACCTCTATGGCGGGATGGACGAGCCGGAACTCAAGATCATCGACGTCTTCATCTGCAAGCTGCGCAAGAAGCTCAGCATGGCGTGCGAGGGCGAGAATTACATCGAGACCGTCTGGGGCCGCGGCTATGTGCTGCGCGAGCCCGAGGAAGCGGCTGGCGCGGTCAGCGCCGTCGCCTGACACCTATTCGTCACGTGGGGCAAAAGGGGGCCGCGTCATCCGGGGGGATGGCGCGGCCTTTTCCATGACGCGCACCAGCGGTCGCCGGGCGACGAAGCTTCTGAGCCAGGCATGACAAGTGGCAAGGAGCGCAATTGCAGCGTTCCACCGCAGGCCGGCTCGCCCAACCGCCAGAAGCCGAATGCCTCTGGTGCACTGTGCTCTCGCGCTACCGCCGCATGATGCGACTGGGACTCATGATCGCCCCCTTCCAGGTGTCCGAAAACCGGGCGGAAGCACCCCCAACAATTTTATTCACACGCGCGAGAGTGAATGTTGACAGGTCCGGATGCTTGCGACATGTTGAGGGTGCAAATCGACGCATGATCGATGGCATCGAGGAGAGGTAAGGATGAGGGCAAAGCTTCTGGCGACCGCCTGTGCGGTTACGCTGTTCACGGTTCCGATGTCCGCTGCGGCGCAGGATGCTCAGGCAAGTGGCGAGACCGCCGCGCAGGGCGATCAGGAGGTGGTCGTTACCGCGACCCGCCGCGCCGAACGCATCCAGGACGTTCCGCTCAGCATCAGCGCCTTCCAGCAGCAAGAGCTGACCGAGAAAGGCATCGTCGGGTTTGAGGGGATCGCCCGCGAAACGCCGGGCGTCGTGCTCAACCGCCCAACCCAGAATTTCAACAATTTCACGGCGCGCGGCATCGCCACCAACGGCTATAACGCGAATCTGCAAAGCTCGGTCGCAGTCTATGTCGATGAACTGCCGATCTCGACCATCGGCAACACCACGGTGGTTGATCCGACGCTGTTCGATGTCGAGCGTGTCGAGTTTCTGCGCGGCCCGCAAGGGACGCTGTTCGGCTCCGGTTCGCTCTCGGGTGCAATGCGCATCCTGACCAAGAACCCAAATCTGTCCTCATTCGACATGGCGGGGCAGGTCGACCTCGCGCTGACCGGATCGGACAGCTTCCGCCAGCGCTATAACCTCATGGTCAATCTGCCGATCGTCAGCGACACGCTGGCGGTGCGTGCAGTAGGCTTCTACCGCAACGAGGACGGCTATCTCGACAATGTCGGGACGGGCGTGAAGAATTCGAACAAGCTGATCAACTGGGGCGGTCGCGTCATCGCGTTGTGGAAGCCCAATGACCGGCTGTCGGTGCGGGTGATGGGCTCCTATGAAGACAGCGATCCCAAGGACAGCTCGCTTACCAGTCCGTCGCTCGGTCGCGAGAAGCGCGTGTCGGACCAGCCCGACCGCTTCACCGGCAAGCAGACGATCATCAACGGCACGGTCGAATATGAATTCGACTTTGCGCGCCTGACCAGCTCGTCGACCTATTCGGATTTCGACCAGAAATTCTATGTCGATCTCGCCGGCACCTTCGCGCCGGGCTCGTTCCCCGGGGCTCCGATCGCCTTCGGGCTCGACGCCGATGCCTATGACAAGGTGTTCGTGCAGGAAACGCGGCTGGTCTCGTCGCTCGACGGGCCGTTCGAGTTCACGATCGGCGGTTTTTACATGCACCGCCGCCGCGACGTGGATTATTTCTACCGGTCGAACCCGCAATTCCTGGCCGCGCGTGGCATCACCGGCCTGCCCGATCAATATTATCAGAAGCTCTATACTTATTCGAACAGCGATGAGCTCGCCGGGTTCGGCGAGCTGACCTATCGCTTCTCGCCCAAATTCTGGCTGACCGGCGGGATGCGCTATGGTCGCACCTCGGCACAGGCGTTCACCGAAGCGGGTGGCTATCTCGCGACCGCAGGCGGCTTCAACTATTTCACCTATGCATTGTTCGGCATCCCGGTGAATTTTGTGCCGAGCACCTTCACCCCCTATGCAGCAGCGGCGGGTGTGAAGGCGACCGGTTCGGCCCCGTCATGGAAGGCGAGCGCGAGCTGGAAGCCGAGCGAGGCGATCACCACCTACGCGACCTTCTCGACCGGCTTCCGCGCGCCGATCGTCAACGCCCGCGCCGGTGCCGCCAGCCTGACCGATCCGACCGATATCATCATCCCCTATGGGGCGGAGTCGGACGACCTCAAGAGCTACGAACTCGGTGCCAAGGCGCGCTGGCTCGATGGCCGCGTGACGATGAACGCCGCGCTCTATCTGATCGACTGGAGCAACATCCAGGCGCAGGCCAACCGCCGCTCGGACTCGGTGCAGTTCGCCACCAATATCGGCGCGGCACGCAGCAAGGGGTTTGAGGTCGAGATCGGCGTGATCCCGGCCAAGGACGTCTTCATCGGCCTCAACGCAGCCTATAACGACTCCAAGATCACCAAGCTGACCCCAACCGAGGCGACGATCTCGGGTGCGGTACTCGGCCATCGCCTGTCGGCACCGCGCCTTCAGGGGTCAGCCTATCTCTCCTATGGCTTTGATCTGGGTGATAGCGCGCGCGGCACCTTTGCGGTCAACGCGCAATATGTCGGATCGTACAACAGCTCGTTCCCGAACACGCCGGGCAACCCCAATCTGCGTCTGTCGACCTTTGGCGAGACCGACGAATATGTGAACGTGAACCTGAATCTGGGGGTCAAGAAGGGGTCGCTTTCGGCAGCGCTCTATGTTGAGAACCTCTTCGACGATCATTCGGTCGTATACATCCATCCCGAGGCGTTTCTGGTGAGCCGCTTCGGCACGCTGCGCCCGCGCACCGTGGGGATCCGCCTTGGCTATGGCCTCTGATATGGGGACGGCCGGCGGCAACGCCGGCCGTACGTCGCCCGCGAACCGGCCCTGGTTCGTGCTCGTCACGCTCACCTTCGTCTATGTCCTCAACTTCCTCGACCGCCAGCTGATCGGCATCCTCGCCAAGCCGATCCAGGATTCGCTCAACGTCACCGACACCCAGCTCGGGCTGATTGGCGGCCTCTATTTCGCGATGTTCTATTGCTTCATCGCGATCCCCGTCGGCTGGTTTGCCGACCGCACCAGCCGCGTCGGGGTGCTCAGCCTCGCCTGCGCGATCTGGAGCGGTGCCACCGTCGCGTGCGGCATGGCGGCGAATTACACCCAGCTGGTGATCGCCCGCATGACCGTCGGCTTCGGCGAGGCGGGCGGCGTGCCGCCATCCTATGCGATCATCACCGACACCTATCCGCCGGGCAAGCGCGCGGCGGCGCTCGGCATCTTCAACCTCGGGCCAGCGATCGGTGCGGCAGCGGGGGTCGCGTTCGGCGCGGCGATCGCTGAACATTATGGCTGGCGGCTGCCGTTCATCATCGTCGGCGCGGTCGGTGTGGTCACGGCGGCGTTCGTCTGGCTGACGATCCGCGAGCCGCAAAAGGGCGCCATGGATGGTGCACGCGCGGTGGGTGCCGACGATAAGGCACCCTTCTGGCCCACGGTCGGTGCGTTTCTGTCCAACCCCGTGCTCATGCTCGCTGCGCTGGGCAGCGGCGCGACGCAGTTCGTCACCTATGGCCTCGGCAATTTCGCGGTCCTGTATCTGATGCGCGAGAAGGGCATGGTGCTGGGCGATGTCGCGGTCTGGTACGCGCTCGTCCTGCTGATCGGCATGGGCGGCGGCATGGTCATTTCCGGTCGTGTGGTCGACGCGATGACGCGCACATCGCGCAGCGGCTATGCGGTGGCCCCTGCCGTATCGCTCGCCATCGCGATGCCCTTTTACATCGGCTTCGTCTGGGCACCCGCCTGGCCGCTCGCACTGGCGCTGGTCGCGGTGGTGATGGTGTTCAACTATTTCTACCTCTCGGCCTCGGTCGCGCTGGTGCAGGAAGAAGTAAGGCCCAATCAGCGCGTGCTGTCGGGGGCGCTGCTGCTGCTGATCATGAACTTCATCGGCCTTGGCCTTGGCCCGACCTGGGTCGGCTTTGCCAGCGACTGGTTCAAGGCACAGGGCGATACGCAGAGCCTGCAGAGCGCGCTCTACACGCTCACCCCCTTCTACCTGATCGCAATCGGCCTGTTCGTGGCGCTCGCGCGGCGGCTGAAGCGTGAGGGGGCGGCTGCATGAAGCGGCTGCTCGCCGTGATCGCGCTGCTGTTCGCCGCGCCCGCGCTGGCCCAACCGCGCGTCACTGCCCCGGTCGGAGCCGTCGAGGGCGTGGAGCAAGGCGGCGTCCGCATCTTCCGCGGCATTCCCTATGCACAGGCTCCGGTCGGCCCGCTGCGCTGGAAGCCGCCGGTTGCTGCCGCAGACTGGCAGGGGGTGCGCAAGGCGACCGCGTTCGGCCCCGCCTGCGTCCAGCCGCGCAACCGCAACGCCGGCATCTACACCAACAAGCTCGACAGCGTCAGCGAGGATTGCCTGACGCTCAACATCTGGGCGCCAGCTGGTACGGGGGCCGGAGGCAAGGACCTGCCCGTGTTCGTGTGGATCCATGGCGGCGCGCTGGTCGCCGGTTACAGCCACGAAACCATGTATGACGGCGCGCGGCTGGCGCAGCGCGGCAACATGATCGTGGTGTCGATCAACTACCGGCTCGGCATTCTCGGCTATCTGGCGCACCCCGAATTGAGCGCGGAATCGCCGGACGGCGTGTCGGGCAATTACGGCCTGCTCGACCAGATCGCGGCGCTGAAGTGGGTGAAGCGCAACATCGCGGCGTTCGGCGGCGATGCGGACAACGTCACCATCGCAGGCGAGTCCGCGGGCGCGCTCAGCGTCATGTATCTGATGGCCAGCCCACAGGCGCGCGGTCTGTTCCACAAGGCGGTGGCGCAGAGCGCATATATGATCACCACGCCCGAGCTGAAACAGGACAAGCACGGCCTGCCCTCGGCCGAAGCGGCGGGAAGCCAGGTCATGGCTGTGGTTGGCGCGCGTGACCTTGCGGCGTTGCGCGCGATGGATGCGGAGAAGCTGACGGTCGAGGCCGCGACCAAGGGCTATGGCCCGTGGGGGACCGTCGACGGCAAGATTCTGACCCGCCAGCTGGTCGCGACCTGGGACCATGGCGAACAGGCGAAAGTACCGGTGCTCGCCGGGTTCAATTCGGGCGAGATCCGCTCGCTCCCGGTGCTGCTCCCGCCCGCGCCCGCCAGTGCCGAAGCCTATGAGGCGGCGATCCGGGCGCGCTATGACGACCTCGCCGACCCGTTCCTGCGGCTCTACCCGGCGAGCAATATCAAGGAGTCGATGCTCGCAACCACACGCGACGCGTTGTACGGCTGGACCGCAACGCGGATGGCGATCGGCCAGACCGCGATCGGGCAGAATGCCTATCTCTATCTGTTCGACCATGGCTATCCGGCGGCGGACGAGAATGGCCTGCACGCCTTTCACGCGGCTGAAATCCCCTATGTGTTTGGCACCGCCAGCCGCACGCCGCCCTATTGGCCCAAGATTCCCGATGACGTGACCAACCGCCGCCTGTCGGATGCGATGCTGGGCTATTGGGCGAGCTTCGCCCGGTCGGGCACGCCGGTCGCAAACGGGCAGTCGGCATGGGAAGCCTATGGCAAGACCGCCAATTACATGGCGTTCGCGGGCAAGCCGCTTCCCGGCACGCGGCTGATGCCGGGCATGTTCGCGCTGCACGAGGCGGCGATGTGCCGCCGTCGCGCGGCGGGCGATCAGCCGTGGAACTGGAACACCGGCATCGCCTCGCCGGTCCTCAACAAGGCGACGGACTGCCGATGATCGACGGAAGTATGCAGGATTATCCGCTAACGCTGGACAAGTTCCTGCACCACGCCGCCAAATGGCACCCGGAGGCAGAGGTGGTCACGGCGCGTGAGGGCGGCGGGATCGACCGCATCGGCTATGCCGGGTTGCGCGACCGGGCGCTCGCCATTTCGTCGTTGCTCGCCGGGTTCGGAGTGCGGCAGGGCGCGCGCGTCGCGACGCTGGCGTGGAACAGCCAGGCGCATGTCGAGGCGTGGTACGCAATCATGGGCATGGGCGCGGTCTGCCATACGCTCAACCCGCGCCTGACCGCCGCACAACTCGCCGATATGGTGGTGCAGTCGCAGGCGAAGCTGCTGATCGTCAGTGCCGACCTTCAGCCGCTCGCGCGCGCAATTGCCGAGCGCGTCCCCCACCTCTCGCTCATGCTGGTGATCGACGGCCTTGCAGATGCACAAGCGGCAGGAACATGCGCCGTCACCGCGCTCGAACCGCTGATCGCAACCGCGCCGGGCGGAGCCATGTGGGGCGACTTCCCCGAAACCGCCCCATGCGGCCTGTGCTTCACCTCGGGCACCACCGGCGCGCCCAAGGGCGTGACCTACACCCACCGCGCCAGCTTCCTCCACACGCTGCGCTGCCTTCAGGCGGACGTGATGGCGATCCGCGCCACCGACAGCGTGCTGGTGGTCGTGCCGATGTTCCATGCCAATGCCTGGGGGCTGCCCTTCGCGCTGCCTGCGGCGGGTGGGCGACTGGTACTCCCCGGACGCGCGACCGATGGCGCGAGCCTCGCCCGGCTGATCGCGGCTGCGGAGGTGACGGTCGGTGTCGCGGTGCCGACCGTGTGGCTGGGCGTCGCCGAGCATCTCGAGGCGACCGGCGAGACCTTGCCGAGCCTTCAGCGGATCATCGTCGGCGGTTCCCCGCTCGCGCCTGCGCTGATGGAGCGGATCGAGCGCGTGCTCGGCGCCACCGTCCAGACCAGTTGGGGGATGACCGAGCTATCGCCCTCGGGCACCGTCGCGCCGCCGCACGATCCGCAGCGGACGGCGGCGGTCTCCGGACGTCCCGCGATCGGCGTCGACCTGCTGCTGACCGACGCCGACGGCGTGCCGCTGCCGCAGCAGCGTGATGCCGAAGGCCATTTGCGCGTGCGTGGCGCGGCGGTGGTCGATCGCTATTTCGGGCAGGACGTTCCAGCGACCGACGCCGATGGCTGGTTCGCGACCGGCGATCTCGCGCGCATCGACGCGCACGGCAACCTCATCATCACCGGCCGCGCCAAGGATCTGATCAAGTCCGGCGGCGAATGGATCAACCCGGCGGAGATCGAGGCGGTGGTCGGCGCGCTGCCCCAGGTATCGCTCGCCGCAGTGATCGGTCGCGAGGATGCAAAATGGGGCGAACGCCCCCTGTTGCTGGTCGAGATGCAGGACGATGCGCTGAGCGATGACGACCTCCTCGCCCCGCTACGCGGACGCGTCGCATCCTGGTGGATTCCCGACGCGGTGGTCCGGCTCGACACGATGCCGCTCGCCCCAACCGGCAAAATCGACAAGAATAGCTTGCGGTCTCAATATGGAAGCGCTTGAGACCTTGTTAGACCCGGCGCAGGTCGATCCGATCGCGACCGGGCAACAGGGGAATGAGAACCGCGTGCCTGAGCCGAGTCCCGAAAAGCCCAAGTCCCGCCGTCGCTCGACCAAGGCCGAGCAGCGCGCCGACACGATGGAGCAGATCCTCGACGAAGCGGAATATCTGTTCTCGAAGCACGGGCTGCACGGGGTGACGCTCAAGGATGTCGCCAAGCGCGTCGGCGTCCACCACACGCTGCTCAACTATTATTTCGAGGACAAGAAGAAGCTGTTCGACGCGGTGTTCGCGCGCCGCGCGGTGGTGACCAGCGAAAAGCGGTTGAAGGCGCTCAACGATTACGATGCCGCGACCGGCGGCAAGCCGACGCTGGAAGGCGCGCTCCACGCCTTTCTCGACACCGACCTCGATCTGTATATCGAGGGTGGCGAGGGCTGGAAGAATTACGGCGCACTCGGCGCACTCGTCGCCAACACCCCCGAATGGGGTGCGGAGCTGATGGACACGCATTTCGATCCGGTCGTGCTGCGGCTGATCGATCTGCTCAAGAAAGCGCTGCCCGATTGCGCCGAAGAGGACATTTTCTGGGGCTATCACTTCGTCACCGGCGCGCTGATGGTCACGCTGGCGCGGACCGGGCGCATCGACAAGCTGTCGGGCGGGCTGTGCCGGTCCGACGATTTCGCCGCGGTCAAGGACCGTATGGCCGCCTTCATGGCTGCCGGGTTCCGCCAGATCTGCAATAGCCGCGGGCGCGGCCGGACGGGCTAGCCAGACAGCGCCATCCGGATTTACTACACTCAAGACATTCACTCACTAGATAGTGAATTATGGGAGATAATTTGATGTCGCTCGAAGGACGGATCGCGATCGTTACCGGGGCAGGCGGCGGGCTCGGCCGCGCGCACGCGCTGTATCTGGCTAGCAAGGGCGCACGGGTCGTGGTCAACGACCTTAGCGAAGAGGCGGCGCAGCGCGTTGCGGCGGAGATCGGGGTGCTGGGCGGCAAGGCGCTGGCGCTCACCGGATCGGTCACTGACGAATCGGCGGTCGCCAACATCGTCGCCTCGACCATGGACGCCTGGGGGCGGGTCGATATCCTCGTCAACAATGCCGGCATCCTGCGCGACAAGAGCTTTGCCAAGATGAGCATGGACGATTTCCGGCTGGTCGTGGACGTGCACCTGATGGGTGCCGCGATCGCCAGCAAGGCGGTGTGGGAGATCATGCGCAGACAGGGCTATGGCCGCATCGTCATGACCACCTCATCCTCGGGACTCTACGGTAATTTCGGCCAGGCGAATTACGGCGCGGCCAAGATGGCATTGGTCGGCCTGATGCAGACGCTGGCGATCGAGGGCGAGAAATATGGCATTCGCGTCAGCTGTCTCGCCCCGACGGCAGCAACCGGCATGACCGAAGGCGTGTTGTCCGACGCCAGCCTCGCGGCGCTCGATCCGGCTTTGGTCAGCCCCGGCCTGCTCGCGCTGGTCAGTGAGGACGCGCCGACCCGCGCGATCCTGTGCGCCGGTGCGGGGCATTTCGCCACCGCCCATGTCACCCTGACCGACGGCATCCAGATCGGCAACGGCTCGGATGCCGGCGAGCAACTCACCGCACGCTGGAACGAGGCGGCGGATCGTGTGGGAGAGATCGTTCCGGCCTATGGCTTCACCCAGGCCGAGCGCGAACTGCAAGCAGCGGGCGTCCACGTACCGGCGGTGGCGATCGCGCGCTGAGCCTTGATCGACGGAGGGCTCGCGGGACACGGCCTGTCACCCGGCCCTCCGCATTCCGCTCGATTGCGCGACGCGTAGACAGCGTAAACTAGGCTTAACCCATCCCACGCCATGTCACGAAAGCCGCGATATAGTGTTGGAAAACTGTGTGTATGATCGCAAGCAAATCGTCCCGAACGGGATCATTCGATGATTGTTCTGACTAATCAATAGCTTGATTGGTAAAGTGGCGGAGAGGGTGGGATTCGAACCCACGTTACGGTTCCCCGTAAACCGCATTTCGAGTGCGGCGCGATCGACCACTCTGCCACCTCTCCGCGAGGGGTCCGCAGGGCAATGACATGCCGCTCCGTCCGGTCGAGCGCGGGCCTCTAGACCAAGGTTCGCGAGCTTGCAAGCGCCTTGCCGCACTCTTCTTGTGCGCAAGCGAAAGCGCACTAGATTGGGTGCATGACTCGCGCCTCCGACCCGCTCGATCTGGCGATTGCCGGCGTTCCCGTTCCTCCGATCGCGCACGCGCGCTTCAATCTGGGCGATGTGGTGCGGCATCGGTTGTTCGATTTCCGCGGGGTGATCTTCGATATCGACCCGGTCTTCGCCAATACCGACGAATGGTATGAAGCGATCCCGGAGGATGTCCGCCCGCGCAAGGACCAGCCATTCTATCACCTGCTCGCCGAAAATGCCGAGTCGAGCTATGTCGCCTATGTCAGCCAGCAAAATCTGGTCGCGGACGACAGCGACGAACCGGTCGACCATCCGGCGATCGGTGGGCTGTTCGACGAGCTTGGCGGTGGGCGGTATAAGCTGAAACGCGAACACCGGCATTAGCTTTTGATGCGCCTGACGGCGCATGTGCGGTGCCGGCCCGCTCCCCTACCCGGCCACCCACTTCAAGGTATCTTCGATGGGTGGCCGGGTAGGGGAGCGGGCCGGCACCGCACTCCGGGCGAAAGCCCGGACAAAGGCGCAACAAAGGTTGACTTCCCCGACCGAATCCCATAACCGCGCCGTTCCTCCCGCCGGGCTTGTCCTGCGCGGGCACATGCTTTTGAAATTGAGATGAGGCCCATGTTCGCTATCGTGCGCACGGGCGGCAAGCAGTATCGCGTTGCCGCAGGAGACAAGATCGTCGTCGAGAAGCTCGACGGCGAAGCCGGTTCGACGATCACCCTGGGTGACGTGCTGCTCGCTGGCGAAGGTTCGGATCTGAAGTCGACCGACGGCCTGACCGTTTCGGCCGAGATCGTCGCCCAGCAAAAGGGCGAGAAGATCGTCATTTTCAAGAAGCGCCGTCGGCACAATTATCGCCGCAAGAACGGCCATCGCCAGAACCACACGATCCTGAAGATCACCGCCATCGGTGCGCAGGAGACCAAGAAAAAGGCCGCAAAGGCCAAGGCGACCGAGGGCGATGCCCCGGCGGCCGCGGAAGCGTAAGGAGTAATCCGAAATGGCACATAAGAAAGCAGGCGGCTCTTCGCGCAACGGTCGCGATTCGCAGTCCAAGCGTCTCGGCGTGAAGAAGTTCGGTGGCGAAGTCGCCATTGCCGGCAATATCCTCGTCCGTCAGCGCGGAACGAAATTCTATCCGGGCGTCAATGTCGGCATCGGCAAGGACCACACCCTGTTTGCGCTTACCGACGGCCGCGTGCGATTCCACGACGGCAAGCTCGGTCGCAAATTCTGCTCGGTAGAAATGATTGCGGCTGCGGCCGAATAAGCTGGGCACCGTCCGGGTTGCCCGCCAGGGTGACCCGGGTCTCCAACTGGAGACCGCAAAAGGGAGACGGGTCACCCCGGTCTCCCTTTTTTATTGCTCCCTCCCCACCCCAACTGTCGCGCTGCGGTCATCATGTCCGGGCATCGGCGGGTCCGCGAGGAGAGTAAGATGTTCGCACGTACACAGCGGCTGATGCTGCGGCCCGGCTGGATCGAGGATGCGCCCGAACTCGCGCGCGCGATCGGCCATCACGAAGTGGTGCGCCACCTCAGCCGCGCGCCCTGGCCCTATGCGGTGAGCGACGCCGAAGAGTTTCTGCTGACGCAGCGCAAGGCGAGCGACCTGCCCGTCTTCCTGATCTGCGCGCTGGAAGATGCCACCAGCCGCATCGTCGGCTGTATCGGGCTGGACCGGATGGAGCGCGGCACGGTCGAGCTCGGCTATTGGATCGCACCCGACGCCTGGGGTCGCGGCTATGCGACCGAGGCCGGCCGCGCAGTGATCGACATCGCCCGCACGCTGCGCGTCCCCGCGCTCACCGCCAGCCACTTCGCCGACAACCCGGCATCGGGCCGCGTCCTGCGCAAGCTCGGCTTCCGCCCGACTGGCCGCACGATCCCGCGCCACTCGCTGGGCCGCGGCGGCGAGGACGTGACGGTGGAGTTCGAACAGCGCCTGTCGGACTCGGACTGCACCGACCCGTGGGACCGAATGGCGGCGTGAGGCTCTAAAAGCCCCTCCCGTTGAGCTACGCTCGCCTGCGGCTCAGGGGAGGGGTCAGGGTTTGGCCGCCTAGCTCAACCGGCACGTTCGAGCAGAGCGGACCATACGCCGTCCGCGAACGGTTTATATACGATCGTCAGTGGCAGACACACCGACATCGCCAGCAGTACCGATCTGCGATTGCGAAGCCATCCAACGCACAGCAAGGTCACCAGAAGCGGCACATAGGTTAAAACAACCGTGAAAAGCCGTAGCGCGCTCAGTGACAGGACGATCTTCAGCGCGATCATCAACAGCAGATTGCTCGCGATCATCGCGACGACGACGACCTTGCGATGCGCCATCGCGTGATCATCCGGCCCGAGCATTGCGCCCTCGCGCGGGAACATCTGCGTTGCCGCGAAATAATATAGCAACGTCACGATCGCCGCGCCGAGGGCGGTGAAATAGTCGACCTCAATGACGTCTTTGAGCAGCCATGTGTTGGTCCAGAAGCTGATCAAGTCAGCCAGCATGATCATGCCAAGTAGCGGCGTGAGCCAGCCGATCTTCTGGCTAGCGCGCTTGTCCCACGTGCGCGAAAATCCGCTTGCAAGTTCGGCGATGCTCAACCCGAGCAAGATGCCGTAAAAGCTGATCAGAAATTCGAATGCGCTCAAGTGCCATCCCCCGCGATCTTGCCAATGGCGACGCTATCGGCAACGACGCGGCCCGTCGACAGGTTCGGCACGCGAGATGATCGGACGGAGCCAGTTACGCAACACGGCTCCGCCCGAAACTCTGGACCTCAGTTAACCGCCGCAGCTTCGCGCCGCACGACGCCCGGCGCGGTTTCCCACCCGCCGCCGAGCGCCTTGAACAGCGCGACCTGCGCCTCGGCGAGCGCCGCATTGGACTGGGCCAGCGCGGCACGCGCCCCTGCCCGTTCGCGCTCGGCGTCGATCCGCTGGAGCAGGCTGTCGCGCCCGGCCTCGAACCGCAGGATCGCGATCCGCGCAGCGTTGGTCGCCGACGCATCGGCGCGGCGCAGCGCGACATTGCGCTCGATCTCACCCGAATAGCGCGCCAGCGCCTGTTCGACTTCGCGCAGTGCGGTCAGCACCGTGCCGTCGAACGCGGCGAGCGAACCCTCCGCCCCCGCCTCAGCCTGACGCACGCGCGAACGCGCCGCCGTCAGATTGGGGAAGTTCCAGCTGAGCAGCGGCCCGAGCGAGAAGTTGAACGACGAGCTTTTACCCAGATCCTCGATATTCTGCGCGCCCAGCGACACCGATCCGCCCAGCGTGATCGACGGATAGAGCGCGGCGGTCGCCACCCCCACCCGCGCGGTATCCGCCGCCAGCTGGCGTTCGGCCTGCCGCACATCGGGGCGGCGGGCGAGCAGCGCCTGACCGTCGCCGACCGGGATCAACGCCGACACGCCCGGCGGGGTCGCACAGGCATCGGCCTGCCCGTCCAGCTCCGCCGGCGGCTTGCCGGTCAGCGTCGCCAGCGCATACAGCGCCGCGCGCCGCTCCGCCTCGAACGCGGGCACCTGTGCGCGGGCATTCTCGGCCAGCACGCGTGCCTGATCGACATCGCGAATGGTGCCACGCCCGGCGTCGAACAGCCGCCGCGTCAGATCGAGCGTGCGGGTCTGCAACTGCACCGTCTCCCGCGCCACCGCCGCCTGCGCGGCAAAGCCGCACGCCGCAGCATAGGTCCGCGCCGTCTCCGCCGCGATCGCCACGCGCGCACCGTCAAGCGCCGCCTGCGCCGCATCGACATCGCCGCGCGCCGCCTCGATCGAGCGGCTCACCCGCCCGAACAGGTCGACCTCATAGGACGCATCCAGCCCGACCCGGAAAAAGTCACCCTCGACCCCGTCCACGCCAGCGGGCAGCGCGCCCTGCGCACTCTCCGCCCCGGTGCGCGACCGGGTATAGCCCGAACTCACGCTGGTCCCCGGCAACCGCTGCCCGCGTGACTCCGACAGGATCGCCCGCGCACGCTTCAGGTTCGCCGACGCCTGGCGGATATCGGTGTTGTAGGTCAGCGCCTCGACCACCAGCCGGTCGAGCACCGGATCCCTGAACAGCCGCCACCATTCACCCTCGACCGCGCCCGGCGACACCTTGGTCATGCCGGGATCGACGAACGCTGCGGCGGCCGTCGGCGGCGTTTCGGGCCGCTGATAGGTCGGGCCGACCGCGCAGCCCGCCAGCAGCGCCGCGCTCGCACTTACGATGAAAAGGCGCTTCATGCTGCAGGCTCCGTCACGGGGTCATGGGGTTTGCTGCGGAACCGGGCGCTCTGCGCGCTCGCCCAGATGCCGAACTTGCGGCTGATGACGTAGAAGGCCGGGGTGAAGATCAGGCCGAAGATCGTCACGCCGATCATGCCAAAGAACACCGCGACACCCAGCGCCTGGCGCAGCTCCGCCGCCGCCCCGCTCGCGATCACCAGCGGCAGCACGCCGAGGATGAACGCGATCGACGTCATCACGATCGGCCGCATACGCTGGCTCGCCGCGTGCTTCGCCGCCTCGAACATGTCCATGCCCTGATCCTCGTTCTGCCGGGCGAATTCGACGATCAGGATCGCGTTCTTCGCCGCCAGCCCGATCAGCACGACCAGCCCGATTTGCGTGAGGATATTATTGTCCATCCCCATCACGTTGACGCCCAGGATCGCGGCGAGCAGGCACATCGGCACGATCAGGATCACCGCCAGCGGCAGCACCAGGCTCTCATAGAGCGCGGCGAGCAGCAGGAAGACGAACACCACCGCCAGCGCAAAGGCGATCACGCCGGTATTGCCCGCCGATTTCTGCTCCAGCGCCAGCTCGGTCCATTCAAAGCTCATGCCCTGCGGCAGCGTCTGCGCCGCGAGCGCCTCCATTGAGTCGAGCGTCTGGCCGGTCGAATAGCCGGGCTTGGAATCGCCCTGCAATTCGGCCGCCGGATAGAGGTTATGGCGCACCACGCGATACGGCCCGCTGTCGTTCTTCAACGTCATCACCGAACTCATCGGCACCATCTCGCCCGAAGCCGACCGCGTCTTGAGACCCTGAATGTCGGTGGCGTCATCGCGATAGGGTGCGTCGGCCTGCGCCGTCACGCGGAAGGTGCGGCCCAGATAGTTGAAGTCGTTGACATAGGAGGAGCCAAGATAGGCACCCAGCGTCGAGAAGACGTTGGACACCGGCACACCCATCCGCTCCGCCCGCTCGCGATCGACATCCGCAGTCAGCCGCGGCGTGCCGGTGTTGAACAGGGTGAAGGCACCCGCGACGCTTTCCTGCTGGTTCGCGCCCATCATCATGCCGAAGGCGGATTGCGCCAGCGCCTGATAGCCCAGCCCCTCACGGTCCTGGATCATCATCTTGAACCCACCGCCCGTACCGATGCCCGGAACCGGTGGGGGCGCGATGACCAGGATGTCGCCCCCCTTGATCGGGGCCAGCGCACCATAGAGCGCGCCCTGAATCTGATCGGCAGTCGCATCGCGCTCGGCATGGGGAGCCAGGCCGAAGAACAGCACGCCGGTGTTCGGCGCAGTCGAGAAGCTTGCGCCGTCGAGACCGGCAAAACCGACCACATATTTGACACCCGGAAGCTTGCGGGCGGCCGTGATCGCTTCCTGCACCACCGCGTCGGTGCGGTTCAGCGACGCGCCGGGGGGCAGCATGACCGCACCGATCAGATAGCCCTGATCCTGCGGCGGGATAAAGCCCGAGGGGGTCGAGGTGAAGCGCTCGCCAGCGACCAGGATCAGCGCGAGATACACCACGCCGACCACAGCAAGCATCCGCACCAGCCGCGCAGTCAGTTTGCCATAGCCCTCGGACAAGCGGTTGAAGCCGCGGTTGAACGCCGCCCCTGCCCGTCCGGGCAATCCGCGCCAGCCGGGTGCCGGCTGGCTGTCATGCCCCTTATGCTTGAGCACCAGCGCGCACAGCGCCGGCGACAGCGTGAGCGAGACGAACGCCGAGATGACCGTCGCGGAGGCAATGGTGATCGCGAACTGCTGGTAGAACGCGCCCGATATGCCCGGAATGAACATCGTCGGCACGAACACACCAACCAGCACCAGGCTGATCGCGATGATCGCGCCCGACACTTCGTCCATCGTCTTGTGCGCGGCCTCCTTGGGGGACAGCCCCTCCTCTTCCATCAAGCGCTCGACATTCTCGACCACGACGATCGCGTCGTCGACGACGATGCCGATGGCGAGGACCAGGCCGAACAGCGACAGCGTGTTGAGCGAATAGCCGAACGCCAGCAGCACCGCGAACGCGCCGACCAGCGAGATCGGGATCGCCACGATCGGGATGATCGCCGCGCGCCAGCTCTGCAGAAATACGATGACGACGAGCACGACGAGCACCAGCGCCTCGATCAGCGTATGCTCGACCGCAGTGATCGACTCGGCGATATATTCGGTCGGGTTATAGTCGATCGAATAGGTCATCCCCGGGGGGAAGTCCTTGGCCAGCGTATCCAGCTCGGCCTTCACTGCATCGGCGGTCGCCAGCGCGTTGGAACCGGGCAGCTGGAAGATGCCCATGCCGACCGCACGCTTGTCGTTGAGATAGCCGTTGAAGTTATAGTCCTGCGCGCCGAGCTCGATCCGCGCGACATCGCGCAGATGGGTCAGGCGACCGGTGGTGTCGCGCTTGACGACAATCGCGCCGAACTCGTCCGGGGTGGTCAGGCGGCCCTTGGTCTGCACGCCCAGCTCGAATGCGGGGCTGGCATTGCCATAGGGCGGCGCGCCGACGGTGCCGGCGGCGACCTGGACATTCTGGCCGCGGATCGCATTGACCACTTCGTCCACGGTCATGTCGCGCGCGGCGGCAAGGCCGGGGTCGATCCACACGCGCATATTATAGTCGCGCCCGCCAAACGCCTGCGCCTGACCCACGCCCGGGATGCGCGCGATGCGGTCCTGGACCTGCAGCGTGACGTAGTTGGAGATATACTGGATATCTAGGCTCTCGTCGGGCGAGGTGAAGAACGCGACCATCAGAAAGTCGGGCGAGCTCTTGTTCACCGTCACGCCGATGCGGCGGACATCCTCGGGCAGGCGCGGCTCGGCGGTTGCGACCTTGTTCTGGACCAGCACCTGCGCCTGATCGACATCGGTACCCTGTTTGAACGCAACCGTGATCTGCGTCTGGCCGTTCCCGGTCGAGGACGACGTCATGTAGAGCATGTTGTCGACGCCGTTGATCGCCTGTTCGATCGGCGCGGCGACCGTTTCAGCCAGCGTTTCCGCGCTCGCGCCGGGATAGGCGGCGGTGACGACCACCGTCGGCGGCGCGATATTGGGATATTGCGCGATCGGCAGCGACGGGTAGGCAATGGCCCCGACAATGACGATCAGGATCGAGAGCACCGCCGCAAAGATCGGCCGCTCGATGAAGAAATGCGGAAATTTCATGGCTTGCGCCCCTTACTGGACGGTCGCCTGGCCCGAAGCCGGCGGATCGATGGGGCGTGTCGGCGCGGCCTGCTTGGTCGCGTCGGGCGTGATCTTGCCGGTCTTGGGCGTGACCGGCGCACCGGGCTGAAGGCGACCGACGCCGGTCAGGATGACCTTGTCGGTCGGCGCCAGCCCATCGCGGACGATGCGCAGCCCTTCGGCCTTGGCCCCGACCTCGACGACGCGCGGGGTCGCCTTGTTGTCCTTGCTTAGCACATAGACGAGGCGGCGGGTCTGGTCGGTGACGATTGCCTCATCCGGCACGAGCATCGCACGATAGCTGCCCGACCCCAGCAAGCGCGCGCGACCAAACATGCCCGGCGTCAGGAAACCGGTCGGGTTCGGCACTACCGCATGGGCGCGGATCGTGCCCGAATTGGGGTCCACCGCATTGTCGAGGAACGCCATCTGGCCGTTCCAACGATACTCATTCTCGTCGGCGAGCTGGATCTGTACCGGGTTGGCGGTAGTACGCGAAGAGCCGCGCTCGCCGCGTTGATCCTGACGCAGGTTCTTGAGGTAAAAGGCCTCTGCCCCCTCGAACTCGAACCAGATCGGGTTGAGCGACACGACGCGGGTCAGCACCGTCTGCCCTTCGGCCACGAAATCGCCGATGCTGACCTTGCGGTCCGACACGCGCCCGCTGAACGGCGCGCGGACGGTGGTGAAGCCAAGGTTCAGCATCGCCTGCGACGCCGATGCGCGGCCTGCCGCCAGATCGGCGGCGGCGCTGCGCTCGGCGGCGATGTTCGCCTCCAGCTCCTCAGCGCTGACCGCCTGCGCGCTCGCCAGCGCACGGCTGCGCGCGGTGACCTGACGGGCATTGTTGAGCGCGGCCTGTGCGCGGGCGATCTGCGCCTGCGCCTGCATCAGCTGCGCGCGATAGGGGCGCGGGTCGATCGTGAAGAGCGCCTGGCCCTTGCGGACATCCTGGCCGTCGCGGAAATGGACCGCGGTGATGACACCGTTGACGCGGGCGCGCAGCTCGACATCTTCGGGCGCGACGAAGCGGCCGGTATAGTCGTCCCAGTCGACCACTTCGCGCTGGAGCGGCGTTGCGACCATCACTTCGGGCGGGGGCGGCGCGGCGGGTGGCTGTCCGCCACCACAAGCACTCAAAGCCGCCAGCGCCACAAAGCCTGCCAGGACACGCATAATCGTATTTCCCCTTATTGCGTTGCAGCAATTGGGGAGCGGGAAAAGCGGTTTCAACCCCGCAACGGATAATTTCTGATATTTTCCGTTCAGTAATTAAAATTGCGGGCCGGGGCCGTTAAAAAATGCGGCCCCGGACCGTCCCCACCCTGCCGCAAATCAGGGCAAGTGGGGAACAGGCCGGGGCCGCATCAGACTGGCGTTTGCGCCAAATCCGCAACCGAATTTTTCAGGCGGCGACGGTCCCATGCGGCATGATGGCCGCCGCATAGTCGCTTTCCACCTTTTGGATCAGCGCACGGTCGTCATGATTCCACGGGTGAAAGCCCGGCATGAAATAGCTCAGCCACGCCGGAATCATCCGCGTGACGATGCCCGGCGCGACCAGCAGATATTTGGCCACCATCGCCTTGGCGCGCCATCCGGTCACGCCGTCCTGCGCCATCAGGTCAAGCGTCCCTTCGATCCGGTGCTTCCAGAAGGTGACCGTGATGATCAGCATCGTCAGCGACTTGATCTTCCATCGCTTCCACCGGCTCATGCCCTTGGTCGCGTGGAGATAGGTGTCATAGGCGACGCCCTTATGCTCGATCTCCTCCAGCGCGTGCCAGCGCCACAGGTCGCCATTTTCCTGATCCGCGCCGTCCAGATGCTTCGGGTTCCTGATCAGTTCGGCGGCAAGAATCGCGGTATAATGTTCCAGCGCCATCGTCGCGGCGAGCTGGACGATCTTCGGACGCGACCGCGCGATCTCCAGCACCTGATCGACCCGCGCTTCCAGCCGGGTGATGTCATAGCCATGATCCAGCACGCGCTTGTTGAACGCCACATGCTCGCGGCTGTGCACGACTTCCTGCACGGTGAACGCCTTGATCTCGCGTGCCAGCTTCTCGTCTACCCCGTCGCGGAACGCCTTCACGCTTTCGATGAAATAGGCTTCGCCCTTCGGAAAGGTGACCGACAAGGCGTTGTAGAATGCGGTCGCGGCGACATCACCGCCCAGCCACAAACGATCCTGCCGCTGTCCGCGCCCGAAACGACGGTCGCGCGGTGTAATGGTCAGGTCAGCAGGAGTCTTTGCGTTCGACATGGTTTTGCTCCAAGGCATTTGCGATGATAGCTACGCCTTACTTACACAAATGTCAATAACGCCGATCCCTGAACGCAAACGCCTCAGCCCTGAGGAATCGCGCGACGCCGCACTGGAGGCTGCACGCGCCCTGTTGATCGAGGCAGGGCCGCAGGCGGTGACGCTCAAGGCCGTCGCCGGTCGCATCGGGCGCACCCACGCCAACCTGCTCCACCATTTTGGATCGGCGGCGGGGTTGCAGCGCGCGCTCGCCCGCAGCCTCGCCGAAACGGTCTGCACCCGCATCGTCTGTCTGATCCAGGAGGCGCGCGCCGACGGGCAGGCACCGACCGAGGACAAACCGCGTCAGGTCGTCGATCTTGCCTTTGACGCCTTCGACAAATCCGGCGCGGGCGCGCTCGCCAGCTGGATGATCCTGTCAGGCAACGAAGACGCGCTGGACCCGATCCTCGAAGTCATCCACGGTCTTGTCGATCAGATCGCCGCCGTCGAGGGCGAGGAATCGGGCGTTGCGCTGCGCGAGGACACGCTCGCACTCGTCCTCATGGCAATGGGCGACGCGCTGCTCGGCGAGCGGCTGGCCCGCTCGCTCGACCTTCCCCGTGGTGCCGCGCGCGAAATCGCGCTGCGCCAGCTTATCGGCTCCCCGCGCTTTTTGCAGATGTGGGGCCAGGACATTTAATCATGCATTTTCTCGACCAGGCAAAAATCTTCATCAAATCCGGCTGGGGCGGCGGCGGCGCCGTCGGCTTCCGGCGTGAGAAGTATATCGAATATGGCGGCCCCGATGGCGGCGACGGCGGCAAGGGCGGCGACATCATCTTTGAAGCCGTACCCGGCCTCAACACGCTGATCGACTTCCGCTACACCCAGCATTTCCGCGCCGAGCGCGGCCATGGCGGATCGGGCAGCAACAAAACCGGCGCGGGTGGCGACGATCTGGTCATCAAGGTGCCGATCGGCACGCAAATCCTCGCCGATGACGAGGAACGCACCCTGCTCGCCGACCTGACCGAGGAAGGGCAGCGTATCGTGTTCCTCAAGGGCGGCGATGGCGGGCGCGGCAATGCCAGCTACAAGACCAGCACCAACCGCACCCCGCGCCAGCACGGCACCGGCTGGCCGGGTGAGGAAATGTTCGTGTGGCTGCGGCTTAAGCTGCTCGCCGATGCCGGGCTGGTGGGTCTGCCCAATGCGGGCAAATCGACCTTCATCAACGCCGTAACCAACGCCCAGGCCAAAGTCGGCGCCTACGCCTTCACCACGACCCGCCCGCAGCTCGGCGTGGTGCGGCACAAGGGCAATGAGTTCGTCATCGCCGACATCCCCGGCCTGATCGAGGGCGCAGCGGAAGGGGCCGGCATCGGCGACCGCTTCCTCGGCCATATCGAGCGGTGCAAGGTGCTGCTGCACCTGGTCGATGCCAATGACGAGGACGTGGCGACCAGCTACCGCATCGTCCGCGACGAGCTCGACGCCTATGGCGCGGGCCTGCTCGACAAGAAGATCATCGTCGCGCTGAACAAGATCGACATGCTCGACGACGAACTGATCGCCGCGCTCTCCGCCGAACTCGAAGAGGCCAGCGGGGCCGAGGTGATCGCCATTTCCGGCGCTGCGGGAATCGGCGTCGACTGGGCGCTCGACAAGCTGCTCGAAGCGATCGGCCCCGACCACGCCCGCGTCAGCGATGATGACGAGGGCGCGGAAGAGGTGGAGTGGTCGCCGGTCTGATCCTAGGTCAGGCGGCGACGACGGCCTTGTTCGTCGAAGCGGCGTGGATCGCGTCGATCGCCTCGCCCAGCGCGCCATCGAACTCTGCGTCGGTCATGCCGTGGCGCAGGTCTTCGAGCAGCGCGCGGCTGAAGCTGGCGATCATGCCGCGGTTCTTCGCCAACTCGGCGCACGCTTCGGGGCGCTTGTAGCCGCCGGACAAAGCGACGACGCGCAGCACCTTGGGATGGTCGGTCAGCGGGTCGAACAGGCCCGGCGTCGCGGGGATCGACAGCTTGAGCATTACCTGCTGCCCCTCGGGCAGGGCGTCGAGTGCCTTGAGGATTTCATCCAGCAGGATCGCGTCGGCCTGCGCCCGCTCAGGCGACTTGATGTTCACCTCTGGCTCGATGATCGGCATCATGCCATGGCTGAGCACCAGCGCGCCGATTTCGAACTGCTGCTTCACTACGGCGGCGATGCCCTCGCGGTTGGCGAGGTTGACGACCGAGCGCTCCTTGGTGCCGAACACGCCCAGCGCCTTGGCCTTGGTGAGCAGGGCATCCAGATCGGGCATCGGCTTCATCAGCTGGACGCCGTTTTCTTCGGCTTCGAGCCCCTTGTCGATCTTGATGAACGGCACGACGCCGCGCTCGATCAGCGCCGCCGGGGTTGGCTTGCCATCGACATGGCCGTCCATCGTGCGTTCGAACAGGATTGCGCCGATCACCTTCTCGCCGCTGAAGCTGGGCGCGGTGATGATGCGACTGCGCATCGCGTGGATCAGGCCGAACATCTCCTCCTCGGTCGACCAGGCGTCGTCCGACACGCCATAGCCCGCCAGCGCCTTGGGCGTCGAACCGCCCGACTGGTCGAGCGCGGCGATGAAGCCGTTGCCCTGGGCGATCTTGGCGGTCATTTCGGCGGTGTTCATCGCTGGCATCCCTGTTCCGACACTTTGTTGCGCGGCCTATTGCAGCGCGGCAACGCGCTGAAAAGCCTGACAACGATAGCCAACCCGCCGAAAAAATGCCGTCAGCGGGTGAGCGCCGCGACGCCGGGCAGTTCCTTGCCCTCCATCCACTCCAGGAACGCGCCGCCGGCGGTGGACACGAAGCTCATGTCGCCCGCAACGCCGGCCTGGTTGAGCGCGGCGACGGTGTCCCCGCCCCCGGCGACCGAGACCAAAGACCCTTCCTTGGTCAGCGCGGCGACGGTGTGGGCGAGCGCCATGGTGGCGGTGTCGAACGGCTTGGTTTCGAACGCGCCGAGCGGGCCGTTCCACACCAAAGTGCGGCAATTCTTCAGCACGTCCGCCAGCGCCTCGCTCGCCGCCGGGCCGATGTCGAGGATCATCTCGTCGGCGGCAACTTCATGCACGTTGCAGGTACGCAGGGACGGCGGGTTGGCGGCGAATTCCTTCGACACCACGACGTCATAGGGCAGATGGATGGTGCAATTGGCCTTGTCCGCCGCGTCGAAGATTTCCTCGGCCGTGCCGGTCAGCTCATGCTCGCACAGCGACTTGCCGACATTCACGCCACGCGCGGCGAGGAAGGTGTTGGCCATGCCGCCGCCGATAATGAGATGATCGACCTTGCCGACCATCGCTTTCAGCACATCGAGCTTGGTCGAGACCTTGGCCCCGCCGACAACTGCGGCGACCGGGTGGTCGGGATTGCCCAGCGCCTTGTCGAGCGCGTCGAGTTCTGCCTCCATCTGGCGCCCGGCAAAGGCGGGGAGACGGTGCGCCAGCCCCTCGGTCGAGGCATGGGCGCGGTGCGCGGCGGAGAAGGCGTCGTTGACATAGAGGTCGCCGAGCGCGGCGAAGCGGTCGACCGTCGCGGGGTCGTTCTTTTCCTCGCCGCCGAAGAAGCGGGTGTTTTCGAGCAGCGCGATGTCGCCGGGCTGGAGCGTCGCGGTGGATTCAGCGTCGCCCTCCCAGTCGATGTACCGCACTTCGCGGCCCAGCACCTGGCTGAACGGGCGGGCGAGCTGCGCGGTCGAGAGTTCGGGGCTCGGCACCTTGGGGCGACCGAAATGGGCGAGGATCAGGACGATCGCGCCGCGGTCGGCGAGCTCCGCGACGGTCTGGACTGCGGCGCGGAAACGGTTGTCATCGGTGACCGCGCCATCGGCCATCGGCACATTGAGGTCTTCGCGCACCAGCACGCGCTTGCCAGTGATGTCGCCCATATCGTCGAGGGTCTTGAATGCACGCGTCATGATTCGATCCTGATGCTGTCGCCGACGGCAATCGCGCCGGGCGTGATGACTTTGGTGAGCGCGCCGCCGCGCCAGTCGGGGGTGAGCGCGGCGCGCAGCCCGGTGGCCAGTGCCTCCATCCGCTCGCACGGTTCGGTTTCGCAGGTGATTTCGAGGACGACATCCGCGCCGATGCGGATGCGGGTGCCGGGGGTCTGGGGCAGGTCGAAGCCTTCGACCAGCAGGTTCGCGCGGCGTTGTTGCCACGGGATCGAGTGACCGACCTCCGCCATCGCGGCGTCCCAGTCGTTTGTTTCGATCAAGCTGACCTGACGCTTGTAGGGCTGGCCCTTCATCGCGCCGCGAAAATCGCCGCCGATGCCGCCCTCCAGCGTTACGGTGGCGTGGTCGATGACCTCCATCGGCCCCTTGGGGATGGCGTGGCGGGCGATGCCTGTGATGCGGCCGGTCATGCGATCGCTCCGGTTTTTCCGGTATTTTGATACCCGTTCCTGACAACACGGACGTTTTCGCGCATGTGTGAGGGGGTGTCAGGCTGACAGTCGGCGCTGCCGGTTGCGGTTGGGTGAGGGTGACGCTGCGTCATGGTTTGACCCTAACCGAAAGGGGCGGTTGTAGGAAAGCGCCCCTATCCTCCCCCGCCAGGGGGAGGTGGCAGGCGCAGCCTGACGGAGGGGGAGGAAACACGACAATCGAGAGGACACAGCCGCCGTCCCCCTCCGTCGCCTTCGGCGCCACCTCCCCCTTGCGGGGGAGGATTAGAACGTCGGCCAGTTCCCAGCTCAGCCCAGCTTGGCCATGGCGCTGGCGGTGTCGACCATGCGGTTGGAGAAGCCCCATTCATTGTCGTACCAGCTGACCACGCGGACGAGCTTGCCGTCGATGACCGCGGTTTCGAGGCTGTCGATGGTCGACGATGCGGGGTTGTGGACGATGTCGATCGACACCAACGGCTCGTCGCTGAATGCGAGCACGCCGACCAGCGGGCCGCTTTCCGACGCGGCCTTGAGGATCGCATTGACCTCTTCCTTGGTCGTGTCGCGCTTCGGCGTGAAGGTGAGATCAATCAGCGAGCCGTCCGGCACGGGGACGCGCACCGACGAACCGTCGAGCTTGCCCTTGAGCTCGGGCAGCACCTCACCCACCGCGCGGGCAGCGCCGGTGGTGGTCGGGATCATGCTCATCGCCGCAGCGCGGGCGCGGCGCATGTCGTCATGGATCTGGTCGAGGATCTTCTGATCGTTGGTATAGGCGTGGATCGTGGTCATCAGGCCACGTTCGATCCCGATGCTGTCGTTCAGCACCTTGGCTACGGGCGCGAGGCAGTTGGTGGTGCACGATGCGTTCGACACGATCGTGTGGCCCGCCTCCAGCTTGTCGTGGTTGACGCCATAGACGACGGTCAGGTCGACATTCTTGCCGGGAGCCGAGATCAGCACCTTCTTTGCGCCGGCGTCGAGATGCTTCTGGCAGCTGGCGCGGTCGGTGAAGAAGCCGGTGCATTCGAGGACGATATCGACGCCGTTCGCCGCGTGCGGCAGGTTGGCGGGATCGCGCTCCTTGGTCACCTTGATGCGCTTGCCGTCGATGATGATGTCATCGCCATCGGCGCTCACGGTGCCCGGGTACTTGCCGTGCACGCTGTCGCGGCTGAACAGCCACGCGTTCGACTTGGCATCGGCCAGGTCGTTGATCGTGACCAGTTCCAGACCGCTGTCGGGGCGCTCCAGGATGGCACGCGCCACCAGGCGTCCGATGCGTCCGAATCCGTTGATCGCAACCTTCGTCATTCGTCTCTCCTTAGACGTCAAGTTAGACGGCAAGCCGTTCGATAATCTGGGGCACGATCGCGTCGGCGGTCAGCCCGAAATGGCGGTAAAGGTCTTCGGCGGGACCCGACGCCCCGAAGCCGTCGATGCCGAAGTTGAGGCCGGTAAGGCCCGTGTAACGCTGCCAGCCGAAGGTACTGCCGGCCTCGATCGACACGGTCAGCGCATCGGCGGGAAGCAGGTCGGCGCGATAGGCGGCGGGCTGGGCGTCGAACGCCTCGGTGCACGGCATGGACACGACATCGGCACCGATACCCTGCGCTTCAAGGGCGGCGGCGATATCGACCGCGATCTCGACTTCCGAACCGGTGGCGAGTAGCACGACCTTGCGCGCGGCCTGTGCCGACTGGAGGCGGTAGCCGCCCTTGGCGATATCGGCGACCTGCGCTTCGCCGACAAGCGGGCGCAGATTCTGGCGAGTCAGCACCAGCATCGAGGGGCCGTCAGTGGTGCGCAGCGACAGATCCCATGCCGCCGCCGTCTCGACCGCGTCGCACGGACGCCACACGGCAAGGTTGGGCATCGCGCGCAGGCTCTGCAGATGCTCGATCGGCTGGTGCGTCGGGCCGTCTTCGCCGAGGCCGATGCTGTCATGTGTCATCACATACACGACGCGCGCGCGCTGCAGCGCCGAGAGGCGGATGGCGCCGCGGGCATAGTCGGAGAAGACGAGGAAGGTGCCGCCATAGGGGATGATCCCGCCATGCAGCGCCATGCCGTTCATCGCGGCGGCCATGCCGAATTCGCGGATGCCGTAATAGACATAGCGGCCGGCATAATTGTCGGCGGTGAGCGGACCGGTCGCCTTGGTCTTGGTGTTGTTGGAGCCCGTCAGGTCGGCCGAGCCGCCGATCAGTTCGGGCAGGTTTTCGGTGAGCGGCTCGAGCGCCATTTCGCTCGACTTGCGCGTCGCGACCTTGGGCGGGTTGGCGAGCAGGTCGGCGATGTAGCTGTCAAGGTTGAAGGCCGGGAGGTCGCCCGCCATGCGGCGCTCAAACTCGGCATGGTCGGTGTGCGCGGCGAGACGCGCCTTCCACTCGGCATGGGGTGCGGCACCGCGCTTGCCGGCGTCGAGCCAGGCGGCGCGGATGTCAGCAGGGATTTCGAACGGTGCGTGGCTCCAGCCGAGCGCTTCGCGGGCGGCGGCGACTTCGTCGGAACCGAGCGGCGAGCCGTGGACCTTGCTGGTGCCGCCCTTGTTCGGGGCGCCCTTGCCGATCACGGTCTTGCAGCGGACCAGCGAGGGGCGGTCGTCGGCGAGGGCGGCGTCGAACGCGGCGGCGATGCTGGCGGGATCGTGACCGTCGCAGGCGACGACGTGCCAGCCGGTTGCCTCGTAGCGCGCGGGGATATTCTCGCTCGACGACAGCGACACCTTGCCGTCGATGGTGATGTCATTGTCGTCCCACAGCACGATCAGGCGGCCGAGCTTGAGATGGCCGGCAAGGCCGATCGCTTCGTGGTTGATGCCTTCCATCAGGCAGCCGTCACCCGCGATCACCCAGGTGCAGTGGTCGACGATCGAGTCATCGAACACGGCGTTGAGGTGGCGCTCGGCCAGCGCCATGCCGACCGCCATCGCGAGACCCTGACCCAGCGGACCGGTGGTGCATTCGATGCCGGGCAGTTCGAAATTCTCGGGGTGACCGGCGCAGGGCGAGCCGACCTTGCGGAAATTCTTGATGTCGTCGAGCGTCGGGCGGGCATAGCCGGTCAGGTGCAGCAGCGCATAGATCAGCATCGAGCCGTGACCCGCCGACAGCACGAAGCGGTCGCGGTCGGCCCATTTGGGATCGGTCGGGTCGTACTTCAGATAGTCGCTGAACAACACGGTCGCGACATCGGCCATGCCCATCGGCATCCCGGGATGGCCCGAATTGGCGGCCTCCACCGCGTCCATCGACAGGGCGCGGATGGCGTTGGCGCGGTCGGCGAATGAAATGGTCACGGCATATCCCCTATCGGGCCTGCGCGCGTCGCGTTGAGTCTCGCCACGGCCCGGCGAATCGAAGTTGGCGTGCCAATGGGGCGCGCGGGCGCAGTCGTCAACCGGGCGGGGTTGCGGGTTGGGGAAAGCCCCCCTATCCACCCCGGAATGGCGGATGCGGAACCCTCCGCGCTCGATCGGATCGAGCGCGCGCTTTCCCGGATCGAGGCAGCGGCTGCGCGCCGCGCCTTCGACGCCGAGCGGCTGGAACATCGCCACGCGGCACTGCGCGGCAAGGTCGAGCAGGCGATCGCCGCGCTTGATGCGCTGATCGCGCAGGAGGGCGAGGACTGATGGGTCAGGTCACCCTTTCCATCGCCGGACGCAGCCATGTGATCGCCTGTCGCGATGGCGAGGAATTGCATCTGGAGCGACTGGGCGCATTGCTTGAACGCCATGCCGAGACTGCGGTTCGTGCGTCGGGTGGTTTGAGTAGCGAGCGCACGATGTTGTTCCTTGCGCTGATCCTGGCCGACCAGCTCGACGAGGCAGAGCGGAACCCGCCAGGCGGCGTGTCACCGGTGCTGCTCGACAATCTGGCGGATCGGCTGGAGGCGGTCGCGGCGGTGCTGGAGCAATAACGAAAATTGCGCATTTTTTGTTATTGGGATAGATTGCTCCGAGAAGGAGTCGTGCGATGAACGTATCAATCGGTGAACGCTGGGAAGGCTTTGTGGACGGGATCGTCAAGTCGGGCCGCTATGGCTCGGCGAGTGAGGTTGTGCGCGAGGGGCTGCGGCTGGTCGAGGAACGCGAGGCGAAGTTGCAGGCGCTGCGCGATACGCTGAATGCGTCGATTGCAGAAGATAGCTGGGTCACACCGGAAGAGGTGGACCGCAGTTTGGCTGAAACGTTCGAGCAACTAAAGGCTGAGGGCTATTGATGGCGCGCGAGCTCTCCTTCGCGAAAACCGCTAACGCGGATCTTATGGAGATTGCTCGATTTATTACACACGATTACGGCGATGCGCGCGTCGGCCAGGGCTTCATCGCAAAGTTGCGCCGACGCTGCGATCGGATCGCCAGCCTGCCCGGCACGCTCGGAACGGCACGACCTGAATTGCGCCCGGACATTCGATCGGTGAGCGAACAGGGCTATGTGATCTTCTTCCGGTACCTGCCCGGGCGGGTCGAAATCGTGCGCATACTCGAAGGCCATCGCGACATTGCAGCGCAGTTCGACCCACCGCAATCGCATTGAATTTGGCGACGCAGCCGCCTAAATTGGCGTCGGCGGGTACTGCCCGGTGCGAGCTTTAGCGATTATCCCTGAGGCGATTCATCATCCATGGGGGCTGTCCCTGTTCAGACCCTGGTCTGTGGCACATGGTCCCCACCTGACGTAAACGGCGTCAGAGGATATTCAAGCAACGGCCCATGGTGGTCCCGCCAACTGTTTGATGGGGCAGCGAAGCTGCGCGGTGCCAGCCCGCTCCCCCACCCGGCCACCCATAGAATACTGGCGCTGGGTGGCCGGGTGGGGGAGCGGGCTGGCACCGCCGCCTCGCCGGAGGCGAGACGCAGAAATCATGGCTGACGACAAACGGACATTACGCGCCCGGATGCGCGCGCTGCGCGACGAGTTTGCGATGACGATCGGGGGCGTCATCGAGCCGTCCCCTGCCCTGCTCGCGCGGTTCGCGCCGGGGACCGTCGTTTCCTCCTATGTACCGGTCGGCAGCGAGGCGGATCCGACCGCGATTGCGTGGGCCGCGCGCGAGGCAGGGTGCACGATCGTGCTGCCGCACGTGACCAGCCGCGAATCGCCGGTGCGCTTCTTTGCGTGGGAGCCGGAGCATGGGCTGGTCGACGGACCGCTGGGGTTGCGCCAGCCCGACGATAGCGGCGTGGAGTGCGATCCCGATATCGTTCTCGCCCCGCTCCTCGCCTTCGATGCGGGGATGAACCGGCTGGGTCAGGGTGCTGGCCATTATGACCGGGTGTTCGAGCGGCTGCCCGGTGCGTGGCGGATCGGCGTCGCCTGGTCGGTGCAGCAGGTCGAGGCACTGGCGATCGACAGTTGGGACATGCCGCTGCACGGTGTCGTTACCGAAGCGGCCGCCCATGGCGAGGCTGCAGCGTGACTCCGTCGTGGCGCAAGCCCGTCGGGGCGTTCGCGATCATCGCGCTGATCATTATCTGGTGCGTTGCGGTGGCCAGCCTGTCGCGCATTGTCGGCGAATGGCCGGTTCTCATCCAGCTGGTCTTCTATGTCTTCACCGGCATCGTGTGGATTCTGCCGCTAAAGCCACTGCTGCGCTGGATGGAAACCGGCCGTTGGAGCCTGCCTAAATCTTAGAGATGCGGTACGCCGTAATAGGCGTACACCTCTTGCCCATAGGCGCGGTCGTAGCTCGGCTCTTCGCCTTCGCGGTCATAATTCGGCGCATTTTCGAGCTTATCGCGGCTGAGCGACACGACATAGCCGTCCTTGTCGGTGTCATAGGTCAGCGCCTGCCACGGCACCGGATAATGGCGGTGACCGATGCCGAGAATGCCGCCGAACGCCATCACGGCATATTCGGCCTTGCCCGATACCTTGTCGACCATGAAGCGCTCGACATGGCCGAGTTTCTCGCCCGATGGGTCATAAACACTGGTGCCTTCGACGCGGTCGGAGGCGATCAGGGGGTTCGGGCTGTCGACAGTCGTGTTCATCGCGTCTCTCCTGGGTTCTGGAACTGCGCGATCAACGCATGAGCGGCGTGCTTGTGCCGCGCCGATTGCGGTCGTAGCAGTTGCGACCATGCGTATCCTGACCCTCGCAGCCCTGCTGCTCGCCTCCGCCGCCCCTGCCCCCGCGCTCGCCCACGCCCAGACCGCCAAGGTCGCGCCCGTGCTGACCACGCCCGAGGCGAAAGATGTGTGGACCTATGCCCGCCCCGCCGAAGCGCGGGTCACGCATGTCGACCTCGACCTGAAGATCGATTTCGAGAGCAAGACGATCGGCGGGGTCGCGACGCTCGACGTGCTGGCGGCGAAGGGCGCGACCGAGATCGTGCTCGACGTGCTCGATCTCGACATTGCGGTGGTTTCCGATGAGCGGGGCGTGAAGCTGGCCCATAAGATTGGCGCGAGCGATCCGCAGCTCGGCGCGCCGCTGAGAATCGAACTGAACGGGGCCAAGCGCATCCGCATCGTCTATCGCTCAAAGCCCGGTGCCCGCGCGCTGCAATGGCTGACCCCGGCGCAGACGCAGAGCAAGACCCTGCCCTTCCTGTTCAGCCAGGGGCAGGCGATCAATAACCGCAGCTGGATCCCGACGCAGGACAGCCCCGGCATCCGCCAGACCTGGGCCGCAACCGTGACAGTGCCCGAGGGCTTTGTGCCGGTGATGAGCGCGCAGATGCTCGACGGTGCGACCGGCCAGCACGCGCCACAGGGGCGCCGCAAATTCCGCTTCAAGATGGACAATCCGGTCCCGCCCTATCTGATCGCGATTGCGATCGGCGACCTCAAGTTCAAGGAAGTCGGGCCGCGCAGCGGGGTGTGGGCCGAGGCCGGGATGCTCGACGCCGCCGTGTCCGAATTTGCCGATGTCGAGAAGATGATCGACGCGGCGCAGGCGCTGTACGGTCCGTATCGCTGGGGCCGCTACGACATGCTCGTGCTGCCCCCGTCCTTCCCTTATGGCGGGATGGAGAACCCCAATCTCACTTTCTTCACCCCGACGATCATTACCGGGGACAAGTCGAACACCGATGTGCTGGCGCATGAGCTGGCGCATAGCTGGTCGGGGAATCTCGTCACCAACGCGACCTGGTCGGATGGCTGGTTGAACGAGGGCTTCACCACCTATTTCGAGAACCGGATCATGGAGGCGCTGTACGGTAAAGAGCGCGCCGCGATTTACTCCGACCTCGATTATGCCGGGATGCTGCGCGACGTAAAGACCGCCGGTGGCGACAGCGCGCCATCGACGCGGCTGCATGGCGAACCGGGCGACAGCGCGGGGCAGCTCGATTACCTCAAGGGCAGCACCTTCCTGCGCACGATCGAGTACGCGGTCGGACGGGAGCGGTTCGACGCCTATCTGCGCGGCTATTTCGACCGGCATGCGTTTCAGCCGCAGACCAGCGCCGGATTCCTGACCGATATCCGCAAGCATCTGATCAAGGGCGACAAGGCGTTGGAGGCGAAGCTCCAGTTCGACCGCTGGGTGTATCAGCCGGGCGTGCCGTCGAACGCGGTGCAGGTGAAGTCGGACACGCTGGCCAAGGTCGATGCGCAGCTTGCCGCATTCAACGCGGGCGGGCCGGCTTCGGCGATCGACACGGCGGGCTGGCAGACGCAGCAGTGGCAGCGGTTGCTGGGCGGCCTGCCGCGCCAGCAGAGCGCGGCGCGGCTGGCCGAGCTCGACACGGCGCTGGGGCTGACCAGGTCGCAGAACGCCTATGTCCAGTCGGCATGGTTCGATCTGGCCATCGCCAATCGCTATGAACCCGTGATCCCGGCGCTGGAGGACTATTTGACCCGCGTCGGGCGTAACCTGCTGGTGACGCCGCTCTATCGCGGGCTCAAGGCACAGGGCGACTGGGGCGAACCGATCGCGCGGCGGATCTTCGAGAAGGCCAAGCCGGGCTATCACCCGGTGACGGTGGGGGCGGTGACGCGAATTCTCGACCCGAAATGACCCGCCGCGCCGCGTGACCGAATCTTCACACTCCCCGCTGTAGAACCACCTAGCAAAAGGTTGGACGGGGTGGAGGCGACATGACGGTTGACGGCGAAACGCTGGGCGCAACGGCGCTGCGCGAGATCATTTCGTCGGCGAGCAGCAATGGCAGTTCGGACGCGATCATCGCCCGCGCGCTGCAAGCAGTGCGCGCGCATCTGGGCCTGCAGGTCGCCTATGTCTCCGAGTTTGTCGGCAATGACTCGGTATTCCGCGTCGTCGATGCGCCGGGGCTGGAGCATCTGGCCAAGGCGGGTGACGTCCATTCGCTCGACGATGTCTATTGCCGGCATATTCTGGCGGGGCGGCTGCCCGAGCTGATCCCCGATACTGCCGCCGAGCCGATTGCGATGGCGATGCCGATCACCGGTGCGGTGCCGATCGGCGCGCACGTCAGCGTGCCGATCCGGCTGTCGGACGGGCGGACCTATGGCATGTTCTGCTGCCTTGGCCCCTTTGCCAGCCCGACGCTCAACCCCCGCGATCTGGGCATGATGCGCGCCTTTGCCGATCTGGCCGCGTTCGAGATCGAGCGTGACCTGGGTAATCGCGAGGAGACCGCAGCGTCGCGGGCGGCGATTGAACAGGTCATGGCTGGTGAAACGATGGAGATTCACTACCAGCCGATCTTCAGCCTCTCACAGGGGCGGCCTGCCGGTTACGAGGCGCTCGCGCGGATCAGCGTCGAACCTTATCGCTCGCCCGACAAATGGTTCGATCAAGCCGGTCGCGTGGGGATGGGCGTCGCGTTCGAACTGTTTGCGATCGACCGCGCGCTGCACGGGCTGTCGCAGCTTCCTGACCACGCCTATCTGTCGGTCAATGCCAGCCCGGCCACGGCCACGTCGCCCGATCTGCCCGCTATCCTGCGCCGTGCGCCGCTCAACCGCGTGGTGCTGGAAGTCACCGAGCATGACCGGGTTTCGGATGTCGCCATCCTGCTTGAGCGGCTCGCGCCGTTGCGGGCGGAGGGACTGAAGATCGCGGTGGACGATGCCGGATCGGGCTATAGCGGACTGCAGCAGATCATCCAGATGCGCCCCGATCTGGTGAAGCTCGACCGGTTCCTGATCGAGGATATCCAGCATGATCCGGGCCGCCGCGCGCTCGCCGCCGGGCTGATGATGTTCGCACGCGATACCGGCAGCCGGTTGATCGCCGAGGGTGTCGAGCGCGAGGATGAGCTGGCGGTGCTGCGGGCGCTCGGGATCGACCTGATCCAGGGGTATTTGCTGGGGAGGCCCCAGCCGCTTGCGGCGATCCGGAATGCGGCGACGGAGTTGCGCGCGGCGGGTTAACGTGACGAGCTACAGGCTGGCATCGCGCACCCCCGTTTGCCCTGAGCTTGTCGAAGGGCCGTAGCCAGACGCCGTTGCGACCGGGAGCGGTGCTTCGACAAGCTCAGCACAAACGGATTGAGTGGAGCTTGGCTAAGCCGTCACAAGCGACGCTTGCCCTTGGTCCGCCCAGTCAGATGAAACCCGAAACAGCGGTCGCAGCGATAAGGGCGCAGCGGGATGGTCGCGGCCAGCGCGGCGGCCTTCGCCTCATCCTCGTCCGCGAAACGCCGCTTGCGGCGGCAAACGCTCAGCCGCGTAGTGCGTGCCATGCCAGCCACAGCCACGCAGCGACCAACGCCGTGCCGCCGATCGGCGTGATCGCGCCGAGCCAGCGCGGTGCGCCGAATGCCATGGCGTAGAGGGTGAAGGCGAAGATCGCAGCTCCAACGACGAACAGCCAGCCCGCCCCCTTCGCGCCCATCTGCACCGCGACGAGTGCGGCGACGACATGGATCAGTTGATAGGTCGCGCCGGTGCGCAGCCATTCGGCGGCCTTGCCCTCCGCCCCATGCGCGCCGAATGCGCCTGCGCCGACCGCGATTGCGCCGGAGAGCGCGGCGAGAGCGACCAGCCAGCTCATCCGCACTCGCTCCCGGTGGCAGGCTTGGGCTCCAGCGGATCCGGGGTGTCACGCCGACCGGGGCGCCAGTCGAGGTCGGGGTCACCAATGATCGCTTCGCGCGCGGCAGTCAGACTGCCCGCTTCATGCTGGATGCGCAGCCGTTCGCGGTCGCGGCGGCGGTAGAGGTCTTCGGTGCGGTCGATTTCCTCGATATCGACGCCGACCGCATCCATCGCCTTGCGCGCCATGACGATCGCGGATTCGAGCACTTCGCGCACCACGCCAGCCGCCGGACCGCCCTTGAGCTTGAGCAGCGCGCGGCGGTCATAGGCGCGGACGAAGATCGAGGCGTTGGGGAAGGATTCGTGGACCGCCTCGACCAGCTCGGGCTCGATCTTGTCGCCGTCGAGGCAGAACAGGATCAGCTGTGCCTCCCCCGCCCCGGCCTGACGCAGCATGTCGATGCGCGTGCCGTCGCCATAATAGACCTTCGCCCCGAACTGGCCGGCCACGTCGATCATTTCGATATCGGTGTCGATCAACGTGACGGCGATGCCCTGCGCATTGAGCATCTGGCCGACCGTCTGGCCAAAGCGGCCATAGCCCACGATCAGCGCGTTCGATCCGTCCGACACCGGTCCGTCGCGCTCGCCCTGCGCCTCGACCGCATCGGCGCGGAAGCGTTTGGTGAACATCATCAGGAACGGCGTGGTGGCCATCGACAAGGTGACGACTGCGCTGAATATGCTGACCGCTTCGGGCGCGATCAGCAGCGCGTTCTGCGCCTGCGCGAACAGGACGAAGCCGAACTCGCCGCCCTGGCTGAGCAGCAGGCCGAGGCCCAGCGCCTGACGCCACGGCATCCGGAATGCCATCGCGAGACCGGTGATGACGATCGTCTTTGTCGCGATCAGCGCGGCGGCCATGCCAAGCACGAACACCGGGCGCTCGGCGATGGCGGTCAGGTCGAGCATCATGCCGACCGAGAGGAAGAACAGGCCGAGCAGAATCGAGCGGAAGGGTTCGATATCCGCCTCGATCTCGTGCCGGTACGGGCTGTCGGCGAGCATCACGCCAGCGATGAACGCGCCGAGTGCCGTGGAGAGCCCGATCGATTGCATCAGCGCGGCGGCGCCGACGACGGTGAACAGGCCGGCGAAGACGAACAATTCCCGCTCGCCCCAATTGCCGATCAGGCGGAACAGCGGGCGCAGCAGGTAGCGGCCCGCGAGCACCAGCCCGGTGATCGCGGCGACGGTGTAGATCGCCAGCAGCCAGCCCGGCGGCCCCTCCGCATCCGCCGGATTGCGGCTGAGGATCGCGATGATCGTGATCAGCGGGACGATCGAGATGTCCTGAAACAACAGCGTCGAGAAGGCGCGCTCACCGAACGGGGTGCGCAGCCGTCCGGCGCTTTGCAACATCGGGAGCACCTGCGCGGTCGAGGAAAGTGCCAGCGGGAGGCCGAGCGCGAGCGCGGCGGAGACCGAGAAGCTCGCCCCGAACCCGATCACGACGCTGAGCGCGAGGCCGCACAACACCACCTGCAGCAGGCCGAAACCGAAAATGTCGCGCTTCATCCGCCACAACCGCGACGGGCTGAGTTCGAGGCCGACGAGGAACAGCAGCAGGGCGATGCCGAATTCGGCGATGCCCATCTTGCTTTCAGCCCCGCCGACCAGCCCGAGCAGCTGCGGCCCGACCAAAGCGCCCGCGACGAGATAACCGAGCGTCGCGCCCAGCCCCATGCGGCGGAAAATCAGGACGAACAGCAAGGCGAAGCCGAGCAGCGGGGCGCTTTCGGCGACGAAGCTATGCGCGGCACCGTGATCCATCAGGCGGCCTTTTCACGGCTGGCAAGTGCGGCGGCCTCGGCGACCGCCTCAAAGGCGAGGCGGATCGAGGGGTGGCGCGCGCTGTACGGGAGGGCGGGGGTGAAGATGTCGAGGCCGGGCCAGTCGGGCGGCGTGTCGCCCTCCCCCGCCAGCCAGCGTGTCAGCGCGGCGCGGGCGGCATCAAGTTCGGCGGGCGTGCTACCGATCGCGTGCGCGCCCATCAGCGACGCCGAGGCTTGCCCCAGCGCGCAGGCGCGGACCTGCATCCCCAGCGCAGCGACGCGGCCTTCGCTGTCGAGGTCGACATCGACGGTCACGCGGCTGCCGCACACGGGCGAGCGCTTTTCGACGCTGGCCATCGAGCTGGCCAAGCGTTCGTGATGGGGAATGTTCGCGGCGAGCCGCAGAATCTGGGTGTTGTAGAGCGGAGCCGTCATGGCTCCGATGTAGCCTCGTCCGACCCGTTCGCAAGCGCCGCATCGGTGTCATTGCCGAACACCGGCTCGCCCCGGCGGCGGCGGTCGACGAATTCGGCGATGCTGGCGCTAGTCGCGTTGAGCAGCGGATAGGTGCGGCCGGCGGTCATCCATTCGGGGCGCTGCGCCGGGCCGCCGCTGACCGTGTCGACGACAAGCGCGACGAGCAGGAAGGCGAGGCTGGCGAGGATTAGCCCCTTGAGCGCGCCGAAGCCGACGCCGAGCGCGCGGTCGATCGGCCCGAGAAAACCCGACCGGGTGCGCGATCCGATCGAATTGGCGACCACCCGCCCGCCAAAATAGGCAATGCCGCCGAGCAGCGCGAAGGCGAGCACTGCGGCCCCCTGAGTCGTCCCCACCGGCTCGGCCAGTGCTGCGGCGACAGGCGTGTGCAGAAAGCGGATCGCGGCGACGACGAGCAGCCACGCCATCAGCGACAGCACCTCTGTCACGAAGCCGCGCAGGAAGCCCAATACCGCCGCAGCGCCCACGCCCAGCAGCACCAAGATGTCGATCGCCGTCAGTCCCATTGCGCACCCGTCCCCAGCCCGTCCTTATCTAATAGCCGCCGCGCGCGCCGGGGCGAAGCCCGAAAACGCGAAACCTGCTCCCGAAGCACATATTGTTTTTCGATAATTTTTGTTGACGCAGCATCGGCACGATATTATTGAATAGCGATAATATCTACATTGGAGAACGATACGTGTCTCAGTCCCGGTCCAGCGACCCGCTGCTCAGCATCACCCAATTCCTGCTCCGGCTCATCATGGTCGTAATGGCCGTGATCATCATCGCGGGCGTGGTAGCCGTCGCCGCCCTGCTGGTGATGCCCGACCAGCAACTCGCGCCCCAACTCGCCGCGCGCGGCACGGCCGGCTGGGTCGCGGCGGGCGCGGCGATGCTGGTCGTGATCCTCGCGCTCGGCATCGCCTTTATCCGCGCGCTGACGCGGATCATCGGATCGGTCGGCGACGGCGACCCGTTCCGGCCCGACAATGCCGATCGGCTCAGCCAGATGGGCTGGATCGCGCTGGCGCTTCAAGTCTGCAACCTGATCCTTGCGCCGATTTCGGGGGTGATCGCCGATCGTGTCGGGGAGGCGAACGGGATCGACACGTCGTTCGACACGCTGATCCTCGCGCTGGTCCTGTTCATTCTCGCCCGGGTGTTCCGCCACGGCACGCAGCTGCGCGACGATCTGGAAGGGACGGTCTGATGGCGATCATCGTGACGCTCGACGATCTGCTGCACGCGCGGCGGATGACGTTGACGGAACTGGCGGAGCGGATCGACCTGACGCTGGCCAACGCCTCGATCCTCAAGACCGGCAAGGCCAAGGCGATCCGCTTTTCGACGCTGGAGGCGATCTGTCGGGAGCTCGATTGCCAGCCGGGGGATTTGTTGCGGTATGAGGAGGGGTCAACCCCGTCTGACTGAACTGACGCAATCCTCCCCCGCCAGGGGGAGGTGTCAGCGCAGCTGACGGAGGGGGAGGACGGCGATGCCCTTTAGATTCCAGACGGAGTGCTTCCTCCCCCTCCGTCGCCTTCGGCGCCACCTCCCCCTGGCGGGGGAGGACTATTGAAGATCGCATCGCGGTTGGATCACTCGCCACCCTCGCCTATCTGACCGAGATGCTCCTGCTTCGCCGCCTGTTCGTGCTCGCCTTCTGGGCAGCCCTGGTCTTCGCGCTGGTTATGGCGCTGCTGCCCAAGCCACCGACGATCCCCGGTGATCCGGGGGACAAGGTCCAGCATATCATTGCCTTCGCCACGCTCACCGCACTCGCTCGACTGGCCTATCCTCAGGTCCGCGCGACCACCCTGATCTTGGGATTGGCCTTGTTCGGCGCGCTGATCGAGGTGGGACAGATGACCCCGGGCCTTGGGCGCGACGGGTCGATCGACGATTGGCTTGCGGACATCGCTGCAGTGGGCGCGGTGCTGTTGGTCGTCGAGCCGCTGCGCCTCCTCCTCGCGCGGCGCAAGCGGTCAGCGCCCGAGCATATGGTCGACGAACCCGCCAAGGTTGCGGAATCCGGTTAGCGCGACGCTACCCTCCTTCGCCTGCGCGGCAGGGACGAGCGCGCGAGTGAAGCCGAGCTTGCCCGCTTCCTTCAAGCGCAGCGCGCCATGCGCGACCGGGCGCACCTCCCCCGACAGCGCGATTTCGCCAAAGGTGACCATGTCGGTCGGCACCGGGCGTTCGGACAGCGCGGAGATGAGCGCCGCCGCGACCGCCATGTCCGCCGCGGGATCCTGAACGCGATAGCCGCCGGCGATGTTGAGATAGACTTCGCTGGTCGCAAAGCTGAGGCCGCAGCGCGCCTCCAGCACCGCGAGGATCATCGCCAGCCGCCCGCTGTCCCAGCCGACGACCGCGCGGCGCGGGGTGGCGCCGGATGCGAGCCGGACGACGAGTGCCTGGATCTCTACGAGCACCGGGCGCGTGCCTTCCAGCGCGGGGAATACGACGGTGCCGCTGACGCTTTCGTCCCGGCTGGTGAGGAACAAGGACGACGGGTTGCCGACCTCGGTCAGTCCCTCGGTCTGCATCGCGAAGACGCCGATCTCGTCGGTGCCGCCGAAACGGTTCTTGACCGCGCGCAGGATGCGATATTGGTGGCTGCGCTCGCCCTCGAACGCCAGCACGGTGTCGACCATATGTTCGAGCACGCGGGGTCCGGCGAGGCTGCCGTCCTTGGTGACATGGCCGACCAGCACGAGCGCGGTGCCGCGTTCCTTGGCGAAGCGGATCAGTTCCTGCGACGATGCGCGCACCTGGCTGACCGTGCCGGGGGCGCCCTCGATCAGGTCGCTGTGCATCGTCTGAATCGAATCGATCACGAGCAGGTCGGGCGGGGTAGCGCCGCCGAGCGTGGTCAGGATGTCGCGGACACTGGTCGCCGAGGCGAGCTGAACCGGGGCATTCCCCAGGCCGAGGCGACGCGCGCGCAACCGCACCTGATCCGCCGCTTCCTCGCCCGAGACATAGGCGACGCTCTTCCCCGCCAGCGCCATCTTTGCCGCCGCCTGAAGCAGCAGGGTCGACTTGCCGATGCCGGGGTCGCCGCCGATCAGCGTCGCCGACGCTTCGACAAAGCCGCCGCCCAGCGCGCGGTCGAGCTCGGCAATGCCGGTGCCCATCCGCGCGGGCAGCGGGACATCGGCGTCGAGCCCCGACATCAGGATCATCCGCCCGCCGCCCTGCAGATTATGCTTCGCCTGAAACGGCGTCACGACCGCGCCGGCATCCTCGACCAGCGTGTTCCACTCGCCGCAATCGATGCATTGCCCCGCCCATTTGGACGAGACCGATCCGCATTGCTGGCAGACATAGCGCTTCTGGGGTTTGGCCATGACGCGTGCCTAACCCGAGCGGAACGAAAAGGGAATATGCGTTTAGAAAACGGCGTCGTTCACTGGGGCTTCGGCGCGCTTTCGGGCGTGCCCCCCGGAGGCTGCGTGCCGCCGCCGGCCGGAGCCGGGCCGCGGCCGCCCTTGTTCTTGCTCGACCGGATCGTGTTGTGGTTGGCCTTGGCATCGCCCGTCTCGACGGCGGGACCGTCCGGCGCGGCGATGGTCGATTTGTTCGACCGCGCGGTGTTGTGGTTGGCCTTCTCGTCACCGGCCGGCGCACCGGACGGACGGTCGGTCTGGATCACAGCGGGCAGCAGCAGCGCGGCGAGCGAAAGTGCGAGAACGGACATGGGGACCCTCCCTGAAACGGTTTGGCACACGGAACAGGCCGACCGTCTCAGGGCGACAGACGCAATAATCGTTTCGTCGGGTGAATACGCGATGAATTGCGCCGGGTCACCCTTTTGCCGTGACCAACAATCCGCGCTGCACCGCCGGGCGCGCGAGACCGCGTTCCAGCCAGGCGGCGACATTGGCGAAATCGTCGAACCCGACCAGATCGCGCGCTTCGTAGAAGCCGATCAGGTTGCGGACCCAGCCGAGCGAGGCGATGTCGGCGATCGAATAGTCGCCCATGATCCAGTCGCGGCCCGCGAGCTGCGCGTCGAGCACGCCGAGCAGGCGCTTCGATTCCGTCACATAGCGGTCGAGCGGGCGCTTGTCCTCGATCTCCTTCCCCGCGAATTTGTGGAAATAGCCGAGCTGCCCGAACATCGGGCCGAGCCCGCCCATCTGCCACATCACCCAGCCAATCGTTTCATAGCGCTGCGCCGGGTCGAGGAACTTGCCCGATTTGTCGGCGAGGTAGAGCAGGATCGCGCCGCTTTCGAACAGCGCGAGCGGGCGGCCGTTGGGACCGTCGGGGTCTAGGATCGCGGGGATCTTGCCATTGGGATTGAGGCTCAAAAATTCGGGCGTCTTCTGGTCGTCCGCGCCGATGTCGATCAGATGCGCCTCATAGGGCAGCCCGGTTTCCTCGAGCATGATCCCGGCCTTCACGCCATTGGGGGTGTTGAGCGAGTAGAGCTGGATGCGGTCGCGGTGCTGCGCGGGCCAGCGGGTGGTGATCTGGAAGGCGGACAGGTCGGCCATGCGGGAATCTCCTTTCCGGCGACATAGTATCGCCCTATTCGCATCGCTATGGGCGCGCCGATGACTCCGACCGATCTTCGCGTGGCGCTGTTCAGCGGCAACTATAATTACGTGCGCGACGGCGCGAACCAGGCGCTGAACAAGCTGGTGCGGCATTTGCTCGATGCTGGGGTGACCGTGCGCGTCTATTCGCCGACCGTGGCGAAGCCGGCGTTTGCGCCGGAGGGCGATCTGGTCAGCGTGCCGGCCTTTGCCATGCCCGGTGGACGCGGCGAGTATAAGGTGGCGCTGGGCCTGCCGCGCGCGCCGCGCGAGGATCTGGAGGCGTTTGCGCCGAACCTGGTCCATGTTTCCGCGCCCGAATTTCTGGGCCATGCCGCAGTCGCCTGGGCGCGCAAGCAGGGCATTCCGGTGGTCGCCTCGCTGCACACGCGGTTCGAGACCTATCCGCGCTATTATGGCCTCGGCTTTGTCGAGCCGTGGCTGATCCGGCGGCTCAAGCGCTTCTACAACCGGGTCGACCGGGTGATGGTGCCGGGCCAGTCGATCGCCGACCTGATCACAAGCTGGGGCGTGACCACACCGATCGGCATCTGGTCGCGCGGGGTGGATCACGCGCGGTTCAACCCGCAGCGGCGCGACCTCGATTGGCGGCGCGGGCTGGGGATCGCTGATGACGTACCCGCGATCGGATTCCTCGGGCGACTGGTGCTGGAAAAGGGACTGGATATCTTTGCCGAGGTGGCGCGCGAGCTGACCCGGCGCGGCGTGCCGCACAAGGTGCTGGTCGTGGGCGAAGGCCCGGCGCGGGAGTGGTTCGCGGGTCAGGTGCCCGAGGCGATCTTTACCGGATTCCAGTCGGGCGATGCGCTGGGCCACGCGGTCTCGTCGATGGACGTGTTCTTCAACCCGTCGGTGACCGAGACGTTCGGCAATGTGACATCGGAAGCGATGGCTTGCGGCGTGCCAGTCGTCGCGGCGCGGGCGACCGGAGCGATGGATTTGGTGGTCGAGGGCGAGACCGGGTTTCTGGTCCCGCCGCGCGACGTGACCGCCTATGCCGATGCGATCGAGCGGCTGGCCCGCGATGCCGCCATGCGCAGCCGGTTCGGCGCGCTGGGGCATCAGCGGATGCAGGCGCAGGTGTGGCCGCAGGTCAATCAAGCGGTGCTGGACGCATATCTTGAGGTGATGGCGGGGCGCCCGGCCACATAGCAAGGGCGCCGCGTGGACTACGCGACGCCCTGCCAGGTTCAGCAGCTGCAGCCAAACCCCTTCTGGATAATCTGCTGTCCGGCGACCGATACGGTCACCTCGACTCCGCATGGAATGCCCCATTTGGTGCAGATGTCGAGACAGGCCTGTGCCGCCGTACCATTGGGAATCCAGGACGGCACGGGCAGGCAGACGCTGCCGATACCGAGCGGCAGGTTGAGACAGACCTGGCCGTTGGTCACTGTCACGCTGATGCACTGGGCGCTGACCTTGAGCGCGCCATCGGCGAGCGGCGTATCATGACTGACGGTGGTGGCGCGCAGCGCCTCACCGTGACGCTGCGCCGCCTCCAGCGCCTGATTGATTACGTCCGCGTCAAATTCGGGAAGACCGGCCTTCGCTTCCATAGCACATCTCCTGTTGAGTGCCGAATATCGGCAAGGAGATACTACGCGACTGGCACGAGTTACCCGAAATGAATATGCGCTCTACATGAATGTTAGTAAATCCGATCCGGATAAACATGGATCCATATTCGATTTAACCTGAAATATTCGACCACTGATACTGCAAACCCTCTTCGCGAAACGCGAAGCGGTCGATATGGCGTTCGACCGCGCCTTTCAGCCCTTCGGCTTGCTCCGGCGCACTGGCGTCGATGCGGATTGACAGCCCCTCGGGCTTGGCGTCGAGCGTGACCAGCCCGTCGCCGGGCCAGTCCGCGCCGCGCGCATCCTTCGGGAAGACGATCGTGCCGTGGTCGGCGGTGTAATCGACCTTCAGATTATGCTCCCAGTGCTTGCACAGCTGTTGCAGGTAGCGCGACGCCTTGTCGGTCGCGGCGAAGCCGGTTGCGGTGACAGTACTCACAGCCGCTCCACCTTGCGCGCGGCCGCGTCGATGATGTCGACGATCGCATCGACCGCCTCCTGATCGACCTCGCCGTCGCTTAGCCGCTGCATCACCGCCATTTTGAGGTTGCCCATCGCGCGGCGCACCGGGCTGCGCCCGCTTTTCTCGCGCTGCGTGCCGAGTTCGGCGAGGCGGCCCATCAGCAGCGTCACCTGTTCGGCATTCTCGTCGAGATGCGCCTGTCCGGTCGCGGTGATCGCATAGAGCTTCTTGGCGCCCTCGGCCGCCTGCTCGGCGATATGGTCCATGTCGGCGAGCAGGGTGAGCGTCGGATAGACCACGCCCGGGCTGGGCGCATAGGCGCCGCCAGTGCGCTCCTCGATCTCGCGGATCAGGTCATAGCCGTGGCGCGGCTGGTCCGCGATCAGGGCGAGCAGGACGAGGCGAAGCTCGTCGCCCGCGAACATGCGGCGGCGTCCGCGACCGCCGCCGCCCGGCGCTTCGCCACTCATGTCCCATTCGACGGTGAAGGGTCCCCATTGGCGGCGTCCGCGGCTGGCATTCATTCCATGCGGCCCGTGGCCACGATGATGTCCTCGAAACATTCTGTATCCTTCACTATCGAGTCTTGATGTGTTTAAGATATATCTTGAACGCATTTTGACAAGACCTCTTCGCGGCAGCAGGCAAAGTTCCTATATCGTTCCGCATGACCGACCTGTTCCGCGACGCACCCGCTGCCGAGATCGACGCCGCGCAGCCGGGCGGCCCGCTGGCCGACCGGCTGCGCCCAGCGCGGCTGGATGACGTGGTGGGGCAGGAGCATCTGACCGGCCCCGAAGGCGCGATCGGGCGGATGGTGGCGGCGGGGAAGCTGTCGTCGATCATTCTTTGGGGTCCCCCGGGGACCGGCAAAACGACGACGGCGCGGCTGCTCGCCGATGCGGTCGGGCTGCGCTTCGTGGCGATCAGCGCAGTGTTCTCGGGCGTGGCGGACCTCAAAAAGGTGTTCGCCGAGGCGAAGGATCATGCCCGGATCGGGCAGCGCACCTTGTTGTTCGTGGACGAGATCCACCGCTTCAACCGCGCGCAGCAGGACGGGTTTCTGCCGTTCGTCGAGGATGGCACGGTGACGCTGGTCGGCGCGACGACCGAGAATCCGTCGTTCGAACTCAACGCCGCGTTGCTCAGCCGTGCGCAGGTGCTGATCCTGCGGCGGCTGGATCATCCGGCGCTGACGAAGTTGCTCGACCGCGCCGAGGGGCTGGAGGGTCGCCCCCTCCCCCTCACCGCCGAAGCGCGCGATGCGCTGGTGGCGAGCGCGGATGGCGACGGGCGGTTCCTGCTCAATCAGGCGGAGACGCTCTATTCGGTCAGCTTCGACGCGCCGCTCGATCCGGCGGGGCTGTCGGCATTCCTGCAGCGCCGCGTCGCGGTGTACGACAAGGACCGCGAGGGGCATTACAACCTCATCTCCGCGCTGCACAAATCGCTGCGCGGGAGCGATCCGCAGGCGGCGCTCTATTATCTCGCGCGGATGCTGGTGGCGGGCGAGGAGCCGCTCTACGTGCTGCGGCGGCTGGTGCGGTTTGCGAGCGAGGATATCGGCCTCGCCGACCCGCAGGCGCTGGTGCAGTGCATTGCCGCCAAGGACAGCTACGAGTTTCTGGGGTCGCCCGAGGGCGAACTCGCGATCGTGCAGGCGTGCCTCTATTGCGCGACCGCGCCGAAATCGAACGCGGCATACAAGGCGATGAAATCGGCGTGGAAGAGCGCAAAGGAGACCGGGTTGCTGATGCCGCCGCAGAATATCCTGAACGCGCCAACCAAGCTGATGAAGGAGATCGGCTATGGCAAGGGCTATGCCTATGACCATGATGCCGAGGGCGGGTTTTCGGGCGCGAATTACTGGCCGGAAGAGATGACACCGCAGACCTTCTACACCCCGACCGACCGGGGGACGGAGAAGCGCATCGCCGAGCGGCTGGCGTGGTGGGACGCGCGGCGGGCGAAAGATTAATAAGTGGGGCTGATCGCCTCGCTTGTATCAATGGCGCGATTGATCGGTAGTGAGTGAGGCAAGCGAGTGGCAAATAGAGTCTTTATTGAGGAAGACGGCGTATTGTACCGTGGCGTCGCGCGGGCATGGCCTGACGAAGTCTGGAGCACTCGGACCGGCACTTTCCTGCCGTACCGTGGCAGCACGCCCAAGCCAACGGACTGGGGCGAGGTGATCGAGGCCCACGCAGCCGAAAAGCTCATCCGGTCGGGCTGACGACCTATTTCACCCGATACCGCAACACCACATCGCCCGCGCCGCGCCGCTCCCATACGCCCGGCCATGCGATATCCGCGCGAATCAGCAGCGCGTCGAGTGCCTCAGCCGGCCACTTCATCTCCTTGTAGGGCCACGCCTCTGCGCGCCCGCGATAGGCCGCGATGAAGTCGGTGGCGGCGCGGAGCGAGCGGCCCTTGCCGTCGGTCCAGCTGTAAAGATCGACGCCGAGGCACGCGGCGCTGTCGGCGACGTGATACGCAGGCTCGATCGCGTAGATCGAATAATGCGCGCTGCGCGTGCGGGATAGTTCGTCGGGCAGCGCGCCGCCAGGCTGCATCTGGCGCTCGATCCGCTTCTTCGGGAAGTCCGCAACGATCTTTCGCGCAAGGTCGGGGCGGCGGGCGAACAGCGCGAAGCGGCTGACCTGCGCGTCGTACCAGATGCCGTGATTGTTGTTCTTCGCCCCCTCGCCCTTGCCGTTCGGGCTGGACAGCATCCAGTCGAGATAGCGGGAGAACCAGCCCTCCAGCGCCTTGCCCTCCTCCGCAGACAGCGCGCCCGAGGGTGCAGCAAGGCCAACTGCGTCGATCACGCCGATGAACGCGCTGGTATCCAGCACTCCCTCGGGTCGCCCGTTCGAGTGACCGGGGACCATCTGCGCATAGTTCATGTTGGGATTCATCGCTGTCGCGGGATCGAGAAACCAGGCGCGGATGATCGCGGCAAGCTTGTCGGCATACCGCTTCTCGCCAGTGTAATAGTAAGCCAGCCCAAGCAGATCCGCGTCGCTCGCCATCCGGCTGAGCGCGGTACGGTCGAAGCGGTTGGTGCTGCGTTCGGGGTTGAACTCGCCGTCCCGGCGGACATAGGGACCCGCGGGATCGGCCGGATCGGGCCACCAATAGGGCGCGAGGCTGATATAGTCCTTGCGGTCGTTCGACGGCGGAATGGTGCGCTTGTCGAGCACTGTGCCGGGCTTGCGCGCCAGCGCGGCATCGGCGCGCTTGACCAGATCGGCGAGCGCGGCCCGGGCCTTTGCATCAGTCGCAAGTGCCGATTTGATTGCGGTCAGCTCGGACGGGCGCAGGGTGAAGGTGCGGCGTCCGCCAAATACTGCGGCATAACCCTCAACGCCCGCGCATCTCGGGGCTGAAGAAAAGGCCGCCGCCGGGGGTGAAGACCCCGCGGCGGCGGCGATGGCAAGGACCGAGAGAGGGATGGCCCAGCCGAGTTGATGCAGGCTCACGGGCGGACCCGGTCGCCGAAGACGTCGTGCGTACCGCCGTTCGAGACGGCGGCGGTCGAGTCGCGGTTGCACGTGTTCATGTGCCGGCTGCTCCGGTATGCGATGTGTATGACAACTTGCTTGATGGCCGTCAACTAGCTGTTTGCCCTAGTTGTATGACAAAGCCCAACGTGTTTCGATCGTTCCCAACGGCATATCCTCGCCGACGCGCGCACATTTGACGACCGTCGCGAAAGGGCCGACAGGTGCGCGATAGACCGGATCGGTCGCCGGCTGCGCGTCGCACGCACCATAGCCGGTCGCGGCAAAACGCTTCACCGCGCCGCGCGCGAACGCCACCGCACCGGCCCGCTGCACCGGCGCACCGGAGAAGCTCGCAAACTCGATGTCAATCCGCGCGATCCGCACGCCATCTGCCGGGACGATCCGGTCGCGGCGCTCGATCCGTCCGGGCGAAAACCGGTAGCGCGTTTCGATCGACACCCGCGCGTCGAGTTGCGCGTCGTTGCCGCCCATGCGGTCAAGCGCGGTCTGGTGCCAGCTTACCTCGGTCACCGCGCCGCGCCTTGTGACGCGCACGTCCTTGAAGAAAGCGAGCGGCATCAGCACGTCGCCATTGGCGAGCGTGATGCGCGGCAACAGCTGCGGGAAGGTCGCGTCGGCCGACCCGGCGAGCATCCCGGGCGCGAACGGGATCGGGAAATAGGGGTTGTTCATATGCTGCCCCTCCGCCCCGTTGATGATCGGAAGGGAGATCATGCGCGCGCCGTCGCGGATCGTCACCAGCCCGCGATCATGCACGCCGCGCGCGAACCAGGTCGTGGTCGAGCGCGGCAGCGTGTCGAGCCAGCGCGCGAATCCCGGATCGGGTGCCTGACCGCGATAGCCGAGCCGGTTCCAGATCGCATTGGTGTAGATATGCTGGCGCGCGAGGCTGAAATTCTCGCCCAGGATGCGCCCTTCGCCGCGATAGACATCGGTGCGCCGCCCCTGCCCCCATGCGGTGCGGCCCCACAGGTCGACCGATCCGCTGACCGGATCGACCCAGAAATCCATGTAGCGCGCGGTGACCCGGCTGGAAAAGGCATAGGCCATGCGCTCCTCGACCGGGGTCATCACCTTGAGCAACGCGGCGGCAGTTAGAACCTCCAGAAAGGCAGTGTCGCCATAGGTGCCGATGCTGCGGCCATATTCGAACCCCTCGCCGTGCAGGTTGAAGCGCGGGAGCAGCAGATCGACCGACTTGCGCAGCCACGCCTTCACCTCGTCGCTGGGCGTCATGCCGGTTTCGAGCAGGCGGTGCGCGATCTCGCCGATCAGCAGCACCGAATAGCGGTCGAACCGCCCCTTCCCCTCGGTCTCGTCGGCAAAGCCGTACTCGCCCGAATATTTGCGGTAATGGTCGATCATCCGCGCGAGCAGCTGATCGCCCGCGCTGGCATCTTCCCAGCCGAGCAGATGGCGGAAGCGCGCGATCGAGAAGGCGACGCCATAATAGTTGTTCGGAAGATTGATGAGCGTCAGGTCGGGCCGGACAAAACGCCGCCAGTCGAGCCGTTGCTTGAGCGTAGCGAGCGTTGCCGGGCGCACCGCGCGGTCGAGCAGGCCGCGCGCGTGGAGGTCGTGCAGCGCGTTGATGTAGTAATAAAGACCCCAACTCTCATTCTCATTGGCGAGGGTCAGGTCGGCCATGTCAGCGAATTCGCGCAGCCGCTGATCGAGCCGGGGGTCGTTGGGGTCGAGCGCGACGATGCGGTGCGCCATCGTCGCGGCGATCTTGCCGGGCAGGAAGCGGTCACCACCGCCGAACACCGCGACCCCGTCGACCTTGGTCGCCTTTCCGTCGCGCAGCAATTGTTCGACCAGCGCCTCGACCTGGGGCATCAGCCGGGTGGTGACGCTGGCGTCCATCGGCGCGACGCTGTCGGCATAGACTGGCCCCGCCGGAGCATCGGCGCGGCGATCGACAGGCGCGGACGCAGCGGGAACCGCTCCGGCAAGGGCAAGCACAATCAACGACATCTCATTTCCTTCCGGGCATCCCGCGAACCGGCAGGTTGCAGCCCCTCTCCTGAATGGTCCGGTGCACGTTGGCTGTTGACACCGGTGCCATAATCTTTCCAATTGACGAATGGCTGTCAATAAGGTTGTCACACAACTAAGCAGCGAAGTCGAGAGGATGCGATGCGAAAACTGCCAATGCCCCCAGCGCCGTTGAGTGCCGCCGCGCTGGCGCTGCTGGTTGCAGGCGCGGCATCCGCACAGCAGCACAAACCGCTGCGCCCAGCCACGACCGAAGAACAAGCGGCGCGCGCCGCCGTGTTGGTCGCCGACTATCGCTTCGGCGACCTGTTGTTCGAGAATGATCGCATCGCCTTCCGCATCTATGGCCGCCCGCTTGAAGCCGCCGAACCGCCCTCTTCCTCCGGCATCGACGCGTGGGGCAAGCGGGTGCGCTGGCCGTTCATGGATCGCCAGCTGCGCACCGGCGACCAGCATCAGGATCAGGGTGAGGGCGTCGATTTCTACAATGTCGGCACCGGCCGCGGGATCGGCGGGCTGGGCATCTGGCACGACAACAAGCTGTGGACGTCGCGCAACTATGTGAACCCGCGCATCGAGGCGGCGGGGCCGGATCGCGCGGCGTTCAGCGTCGACTATCCCGCCTGGCCGGTCGACACCGCGCGCAGTGTCGCTGAAACCCGCCAGTTCGCGCTGGCACCGGGGACCAACTTCATCCGCATGACATCGACGATCGCATCGAGCAGCGCCGAGCCGCTGACCGTTGCGATCGGCCTGTCGAAACGGCCGACCGGCACTGCTTTGGGCAAGGTGACCAAGGACGCGGAGCGCGCGCGGCTGGTCTGGTGGGGGCCGGAAACGCCGGACAAGGGCGCGATGGCGGCGGCCGTGATGGTCGATCCGGCCGCGTTCGTGGGCTTTGCCGAGGATGCCGACAATTACCTGATCCTTGTCCGGGTCACCCCGGGAAAACCCTTTGTCTATTATGCCGGCGCGGCGTGGAGCGGCGGTCCCGATTTCAAGCGCGAACCCGATTGGCACGCCTATGTCCAGCAGCAACGTCCTGATTTCACACCCTAGCCAGCCTCATCCGGGCAATGCTATCCGTCCCGTGATGACGGTGACCAAGGCGGCATCGCTGGCCGACGATCTCGTCCAGCGGTTCGAGGAACAGATCGAACGCGGCGAGATGCCGCCGGGTTCGCGCTTTCCGACCGAAAAGGCGATTACCGAGAGCTTTGGCGTCAGCCGCACCGTGGTGCGCGAAGCCTATTCGCGGCTCGCCGCGCGCGGGCTGCTGGTCTCGCGGCGCGGATCGGGGGCCTATGTCGCGGAGGGTGCGCAATATCGTGCATTCCAGGTGACCCCGGACGAGGTCAGCGCGATCGACGACGTGCTGCGCCTGCTCGAAATGCGTATGGGCTTCGAGGCGGAGATGGCCGACCTTGCCGCCCAGCGCCGCACCGATGCCGACCTTGCCGACATCCGCGCCGCGCTGGCGGCGATGGATGCGAGCACCGAGGCGGAAGGGTCGGTCGCCGCCGACGCCGCCTTCCACGCGGCCATCGCGCGGGCGACCGGCAACGCCTATTTCGTGCGCTTCACCCAGTTTCTGGGGGTGCGGCTGGTGCCGTCGCGCAAGCTGTATCTGCAGGGCAACGACCCGAAGAAGCACCAGCGCTACGCCCGGATGATCAACCGTGACCATGAGGCGATCTATGCGGCGATTGCCGCAGGCGACCCGGCAGCGGCGCGGCGCGCGGCGCGGCGGCATATCCAGAAGTCGATCGACCGGCACGAGGCGCTGAAGGCAGGGCGGAGTGCGGGCGAGGATGAGGGGTGAAATTCAATTCCTCCCCCGAGCAAGCTTAGGAGAGGAATGCGACTGAGCCGCTGGTGGCGGGATGGACGCTGAAACAAGTTCAGCATGACGGAGACAACAAAAAAGGGGGAGGGTTTCTCCCTCCCCCTCTTTGGAACGTCGGCGCTTCTGCGCTTCCCTTCCCTTTCCACGGCCCCCCGGCTGGGAAAGGGGCTGCCCGTCCACCGCCCCCCGGCTGGGACGGGCAATCCTGTGACTGCCCGGTTAGAACGGAAACAGCGCGTCGTAGATCTGCTGGCCCCAACGCGCCTGCTGCGCGTCGGACAGCTGACCACGACCGCCATAGCTGATCCGCGCTTCGGCGATCTGGCTGTGGCGCACCGAATTGTCGCGGCCGATATCCTGCGGGCGGACCACGCCGCTGACCACCAGCTCGCGCAGCTCGTTGTTCACGCGTACTTCCTGACGGCCCCGGATGCCAAGATTGCCGTTGGGGAAGACATTGGTGACGATCGCCGACATGGTCATGTTGATCGTTTCGGAGCGGCTGATATTGCCGCCGCCGCTCGATTGCGATTTCGAATTGGTGCTGGCGAGGTTGGTCGGGTCGATCGACTTGGGCAGCAGGTTTTGCAGCCCGAGCAGCGACGCGATCCCGGCATTTTCCGAACCGCTGCGGTTGCGCGAGGTGTTGTTGCCGACCTCTGCCTTGTCGGCGATGTTGATCTTGATCGTCAGAATGTCGCCCATGCGGGTCGCACGCTGATCGCTGAGGAACGCACCCGCGCCGGCGCGGAACAGCGAGGCCGAGGCGGCGGGTGCCTGAACCGGGACCACGCCGGGTGCGACGGGGGCATTGGCGACCGCCGCGGCGACGGTGCCACCGCTGTAACCGGGGTTGCCGATCGAGCGTTCTCCGCCGGGCATTGCCATCTCTTCGGGCGCGGTCATCTTGGGTGCCTTACCGATCCGGCCGAGGCGTTCGACGCTACCGCAGCCTGAAACCAGCGACGCGGCGGTGATGACGAGAATGATCTTCTTCATGGGCTTCTACTCCCTCAATAAACGATACGGACCAGCCCGTTGCCCGCGACGAAGCCGTCGAGCGTGCGCTGGGTGGAGGTGGTGACGACGCGGACGGGTTCGCCCGCCCCTGCGCTGGCGAGGGCGCGGCCCTGGGTGGTGATGGTGAGCGCACCGGTCTTGTAGGCGATCAGCACCGGCTCGCCGCGACGCACCAGTCGCGGGGCGATCACGTCGCTGACGCGCACGACCGATCCGGGTGACAGCGGGCGCACCGCTTCCATGCCCTTGGCCGCCTCAGCCTCGATCGCGCCGCGGCCCATATTGGGCGAGCGCTTCTCATAGACGAAGTCGTCGGCGGACAGGATCTCGCCGCGCTGCACGGGCCGCGCGAGCACGGCGACCTCGACCTGTGCGGGCGCGGCGCGCACCGGAGGCGGGGTCGGCGTGGCCGTCTGGGCGGGGGCCGGAACCGGCACCAAGGCCGCGGCGATGAAGGCGATGCGGTAGATCATGATCAGCGCAGCTGGCTGGTGGTGGCCAGCATCTCGTCCGCCGTCTTCACGACGCGGCTGTTCATTTCATAAGCGCGCTGCGCGGTGATCAACGCGGTGATTTCGGCCACCGGATTGACGTTCGACGCCTCGACAAAGCCCTGCTGGAGCACGCCGAAGCCTGCCTCGCCCGGATTGGCGATGGTCGGCTGGCCCGATGCGGCGGTCTCCAGATAGAGGTTGCCGCCCTGCGCCTCGAGCCCGGCTTCGTTGATGAAGGTCGCGAGCTGGAGCTGGCCGACATTCTGCGGCTCGGGCTGACCGGCAAGGATCACCTGGACCTCGCCCGTTTTCGAAACGGTGACGTCGATCGCCTCGGCGGGAATCGTGATCCCCGGCTGGACCGGGAAGCCGTCGGCATTGACCAGCTCGCCCTGATCGGACAGCTGGAACGATCCGTCGCGGGTATAGGCGGTCTCGCCCGAGGGCATGGTGATCGCGAAATAGCCGCGCCCCTGGATCGCCACGTCATAGCGATTGTCGGTCTGGGTCATCGCGCCCTGCGTGGCGATGCGATAGACGCCGCCGGTCTTGACGCCCGCGCCGATCTGAATGCCGGTCGGCACGCGGGTATCGGGGCCGGTCGCTCCGCCGGGGCGGGTCACCTGCTGATAGAGCAAGTCCTGAAACTCGGCACGCTGGCGCTTGTACGCCGTCGTGTTCATGTTCGCGATGTTGTTCGAGATGACATCGACATTGGTCTGCTGCGCGAGCATCCCGGTGCCGGCGATGGAGAGGGTACGCATGGATCAGTCTCCGTGGAAATGGGGTCAGCCGAAGCGGCCAAGCTTGTCGATCGCGGACTTGCGCATGTCGCCCAGCGCCTCCGACATTTTCATGCTGGTCTGATAGGCACGCAGGATCTCGACCATGTTGGTGGTTTCGACGATCGCCTGGACGTTCGATCCCTCGACGCCGCCCGATTTGAGCTTGGTTTCGCCGGCTGCCAGCTCGCGCCCGCCGGTGCCGGCAAAGGTGCCGTCGCCGCGCGGATCGACCATGCGTTCGTCGTCGAACACGGTCACCGCGATGCGGCCGACCTGCGCGTCGCCCGCGCTGACCGTGCCGTCTTTGCCGATGCTGACCTGTGCCGCCTGTTCGGGGGGAATGGTGATCGGACGACCGCCTTCGCCAAGCAGGGCGAGCCCGCCAGCGGTCTGCAGCGTGCCGTCCTCGCCGACCTTCAGATAGCCCGCGCGCGTATAGGCGGTGCCGCCCTCGGGCGTTTCAACCGCAAGATAGCCGGGGCCGTCGATCATCACGTCGATGGGATTGCCGGTGACGGTGAACGCACCCGCGCTCTGGTCATGCACTGCGCCATAATCGAGCACCATCGACGTGGTCTTGACCGGCGCATCCGCGCCGCCGCCCGCCTGCTCCACATATTCGCGGAACACCGGTGCCTCGCGCTTGAACCCGGCCGTCGAGATGTTGGCCATATTGTTCGCGCTCACGTCGAGACGACGCCGCAGCGCCTGCTCATGACTCAGCAGCACATAGGATGAGATATCCATCGCCACCGCCCCTTCAAAAAATTCGTCCAATTTTTTGCGGCTAGGCAAATGTTGCCGACCCGCCCCTCTATAATAGGAACATTCCGCCGGTCCGGTCGCGGATGGGCAAAGAGATTGGGACAGAGACAATGAGCGACGAAATCATCGTCGAAACCAAGGACGGCGCGGCCCCGGCCAAGGGGAAGATGGGCAAGAAGAAGCTGCTCATCATCGCTGGCGCGGCGCTGCTCGTGCTGGGCGGCGGCGGGGGCGGTGCGGCCTGGTTCCTGCTCGGATCCGACGACGCGGCGGCAAAAACTGCCGGGGCCGAAGAGGCCGCAGCCGAGGGCGACCATGGTGGCAAGGAGGCGGGCAAGGACGGCGAGAAGGACGGCAAGTCCGCCCTTTATCTCGACGTGCCACCGATGGTCGTGAACCTGCGCAGCGCGGACGGCGCGGCGCGGTTCCTCAAGATTCATTTCGTCCTGGTTCCCGGCCCGGCAAGTTCCGTCGTCAAGCTTCAGGAGAAGCTGCCCCTCGTCATCGACGCCTATCAGCCCTTCCTGCGCGAATTGCGCCCCGAAGACCTGAACGGGTCGGGCGCAGTCTATCGCGTGAAGGAAGAGCTGCTGATCCGCGCCACCCAGATTTTGGGGCCGGATCAGGTGAAGGACGTCCTCATTCAGGATCTGGTCCAGCAATGAGCGACGATTTCGCGGATTTCGAACTGCCCGAGCCGCCGCGGCTCGATCCCGGCGCCGACGCGCTGCTGGATCAGGCGGGCATCGACGCGCTGTTCGGCCAGGTCGGCGGGTTCAGCCAGCCCAAGGAGGGACTGCGCGCGGTTATCGAATCCAACGTCATCAGCCGCGAGCGGCTGCCGATGCTGGAGGTGGTGTTCGACCGCATGGTCCGCATTTTCGCCACCTCGATGCGCAACCTGACCTCCGATGCAATTGACGTCAGCCTGGAAGAGGTGACCTCGATCCGCTTCGGCGATTATCTCAACCACATCATGCTTCCCGCGATGATCGGCGTGTTTCGCGTCGAGGAATGGGAAAATTACGGCCTGGTTTCGGTCGACTCCAGCCTGATTTACGCCGTGGTTGACGCGCTGCTCGGCGGGCGACGCGGCGGCGGCGATCAGGTGATGATCGACGGGCGCGGCTTCACCACGATCGAGACTGATCTGGTGTCGCGGATGCTGGGTCATGTGCTGAACGACCTGTCGATCTCGATGGCACCGATCACGCCGACGACGATCGAGCTGGAGCGTGTCGAGAGCAGCCCGCGGTTCGTGGCGATTGCCGGCACCACAAACGTCTGCGCGGTCGCGACCTTCCGCGTCAGCATGGACGAGCGCGGCGGGAATTTCAGCATCCTGCTGCCCTATGCGACGATCGAACCCGTCCGCCACCTGCTCAACCAGCGCTTCATGGGCGAAAAGCTGGGCCGCGACACGATCTGGGAAGTTCATATGGCGTCCGAAGTCCGCAAGGTCGATGTGACGCTCGACGTCCTGCTGGGCGAACGCGACATGCCGCTCGGCACCGTCCGCGATTTCAAGGTCGGGCAGACGATTCCGCTGTTCGCCGATCCCGACCAGCCGCTCGACATGCAATGCGGCGGCGTCACCATCGGCCGCGCCCAAATCGGCCAACGCTCGAACAAGATCGCAGTACGGCTGGTATCCGACATCGCCAAGGAGAAGCGCGCATGACCTATTCGCTCATCGCGAACGTGCTGACGATGCTGTTCTGCACGGTGACGATCATCCAGAGTCTGCGGATGATGCGCGCGCTCAACGCATTGAAAAAGAATGATCTTGGCCAAGTGGTCGCGACGCTCGACCAGGCCACGGTGCAGGCGCGGCTGGTCCTGTCCGAGCTTAAGGGCACGCTGACCCAATATGCCCGCGGCACGCATGACGCCGCGCGCGCCAAGGCGGTGGCGGACGAGCTCAAGATGATGATCGAGATCGCCGATTCCACCGCCGAACGGCTGGTCGAATCTGCTGCCGCCGCACGCCGGGCCGAGCCGGTGGAGCGCTACTGATGCGTATTCCCTTGCTCCTCCTCACTGCCGCCGCAGCCACATTGGGTGCGGTGGCGAACGGCGTTGAAGCGGCGGTGTCCGTCGGCGAATCCGTTGTGCCCAAAACGCGGCTCGGCAGCCAGATTGAGGGCGAGCTGAACGACGCCCAGCGCAAGGAGGCCGAGCGCCGCCGCGCGCTGGACCTGCGCGAGCAGGCGCTGAAGGCGGCACGGCTGCGGCTCAAGCGCCAGCAGGCAGAAGCAGAGGCCAAGGCCGCCACCCAGGGCAAGCCGGCAACCGGCACCCCGGCGCCCGGCGCGCCCGGCGCGCCGCCACCGGCCGAAGAGAAGCGCTACAGCGACCTGGCCCGCATCTTCCAGTCGATGAAGCCCGCCAAGGCCGCGCCGGTGTTCGAGAAACTGAGCGCCGACGTCCAGTTCCAGGTGGCGCAGCGGATGCGCGATCGCAACGCCGCGCTGATGATGCAGGCGATGTCACCCGACGCCGCTGCTGCACTCGGCATGGCCTTGGCGCGTGGCGGGATGGCGCAGCCAAAGACCCCCGCCACGACCCCTGCAAAGGCCGGGCGAGCTGCGCCAAGATGAGCCTGGGACAGGTTACTGTAGTTCTACAATACTGACAGAAGCACTTAGACAGGACCAATCTGCAACAAGCGGGGTTCTGGAGGGGTGAGTGCAGTGACGGTCCCCGACACGGACGATGTCCCCTTGTCGAGCGAAGAAGCGCTGCGCCGCGCGGCGCTGTTCGCGTCGGGTTTACTTGCCCTGCGCGAATCGCCGCGCTTTCACGAGCTGATCGAAGACCTGCGCCGTACGATGAACGCTCCCATCGCGGGGGTCAGTGTGATCGACGGTGGTTATTGCTGGTTTCCGGTGCTGTCCGGCATTGACCTCGACTCGATCCCGGTTGCGGATTCGCTGTGTAACAGTGTCGTCGAAACCCAGATTCCGTTGACCGAAACCGACCTGACCGCAAACGCGAAATTCGCTGATAACCCGTTCGTGGTCGGGCCAGTGGCAATTCGCGCCTATGCGGCGGTGCCATTATGCGGTGTCGAGGGGGCAAAGCTGGGTACGGTGTTCGTCGCCGACCGCCACATCCGCCCCGATTTTATCGACCGCGCCATCCCGCGGCTCGAGCGCACCGCGCTGCGCATTCTGGACGAGGCATCGGCACCGCATCACATGCGCCGCATCGGCCGCACCACCGTGGAGGGGCTTGAGGCGCTGATCCGCCAGGCGACCCGCGACGGCGACGATGCGCTGGTCACCGCAATCGACCGGGTGATGCGCGATGTGCTGCCGCTGACCGGGGTTCGGGGAATCTAGGGGATCAGGGCGCGCCGCTCGCCGGGCTGGTGCGGACTTCCAGGATCAGGACGTGCCCCGCGTGCGGATCGGCGGCGTGGGCGGCGGTGTCGAGTGCCTGGGCCAGCGCCTCGGCATCTACCGCGATCCGGGGTGACGCGCGCAGCTGTGCGAAATCGAGCAGCGCCGACAGCACCGCCGCACGCAGTGCCGGCTGAGCAGCACCGAGCTGGGCAGCATCGACCCCATCGGCGGGCGCAATGGCCAGGTCGAGTTCAAGATCGCCATCAACGCGCCCGGCATCGACAATCGGCACCCGGAACTTGCCGAGCGGGACAACGGCAGCCTCACCCCCGCCCCCGCCAGCAGCGCCGGCGGGCGCGGCCACGGCCAGCAAGGCGGCGGCGGCAGTCAGACGGGCAGCGGGTCGACGCATGGGGTCTCTTTCAACGACGGGGGCAGGCAAAGACGTATGGCGGGGACCGCGCACGGCCCGGCCTTCCTATAATAGAGGGAAAACCCCCTTTTGGGACTGCCCCGTTGGGATTTGAATGAGCTACGATCAAAAGCCAGCGCGGATGCGGGTCGTCGACGGGGCCGCCGCCGAACCACGCCGCCGCAGCGAAGCGGGCGGGCCGCTGACCGGCGGTTTTGCCGCAGGTCCGCCGTCGCGCCGCGCCACCGGAACGCGCCCCGCCGGCAAGTCCGGGTTCGGGCGCACCACGATCGCTGTCCTGTTTCTCTCCGCAGCGCTGATCGGCGGCGCGGTGCAGGCCTGGCTGCTGCTGCGCCCATGACCCGTTCGATCCGCCTTGCTGTCATCATTCTGCTTACCGGAACCGCAAGTGCGGCGGTGGCGGCCGGCGATCCCAAGCCGTCGGCCGCGCCGACTGCACCCGCGCCCGCCAGCACTGTCGCACCGGGCGCGATCGCCAAACTGCCACCCTTTGCTGCCCAGCTCGCCGAACTGCCGCGCGCCGCACCGGGCGAACGCCCTGCGGTCGATGTACCCCGCGCCTGGTCGCTGATCGCGCGCAGCACGGCCGAGACACGCCAGGCCGCGCGCTGGAAGCTGGCGACCGCGCTGCTTGCCGACCGGCGCGGCGCAGAGGCGCTGGGTGTGCTCGAAACGATGCTGCGCGACGACAATGCGCTGGAGATGGTCCCCGCCTGGCGGCTGGCAATCGGCACCGCGAACGTGATGGCGGGACGTTCCGCGGCGGCGCTCGCCTGGTTCAACGCGCCCGAACTGATCGCTGACCCTGAAGCCTGTGCCTGGCGAATCCGCGCCGGCGTGGCGATCGACGGCCCGGCGGGCGGAGCGCTGCTCAAATGCGCGGTTCCGGCCATGCTTGCCCGACATGGTGCCGAGCGGGCGGCATTTCTGCTGGACACCGCGACCGGGTTGATCCGGTCAGGGCATCATGATCGGGCCTTGCGCTTCCTTGCCGCGCTCCCCGACCAGATGTCGGGGGCTAATCTGCAGCGCGGCATCGCGCTGATCGCAACCGGCCAGCATGATGCGGGCAAGCTGCGGCTGGAGCGGGTGATGCTGTCGGGAACCGCCGCCGAGCGCGCCGCCGCCGAGCTGGCACTGATCCGCGACGGGGTGGCACGCGGAACCGTCAAGACCGGTGCTGCGGTGAAGCGGCTCGACGCCCTCACCTTTCGCTGGCGCGGCGGCGAGATCGAGCGCGCGGCGCTGGAATTCAAATGGCAGATCGCCGAGCGCGCGCAGGATCCGGTGATCGCGCTGGTCGCCTCGGCGGCACTGTTCCGGCATTTCGACCTGGGTGCCCAGACTGCGCCGACCCTGACGCGAATCCAGGCGGGTCTGCTGGCGCTGGTCAACGATCCCAAGCGCCCGATCGCACAGGCGGCTGGGCTGTTCTGGGAATATCGCGACCTGTCACCGACCGGGGCGCCAGGCGACCTGCTGGTCAGCAACCTTGCCGACCGGCTGTCGGCGGCCGGGCTGCATGTCCGTGCCGCCGAATTGTTGCAGCACCAGATGCAGAACCGCGCGATCGACATCGCCAAGGGGCCACTTTCGGTGCGCATCGCCCGGCTGTTGCTGCTGGCCGACAAGCCCGATCGCGTGCTTGATATCCTGCGCCGCAGCGACGGGCCGGACTATCCCGCGCCGATCGCCGGGGATCGCCGGCGGATGCAGGTGATTGCAACGTGGCGCATGGGCCGGCGCGAGGATGCGCTGGCGATGCTCGATCAGGTCGATGCCGCAGCGGACCTGCGCGCCGAAATGCTGTGGCAGGCACGCGACTGGAAACGCTTCGCCGCAGCCAATCGCGCCGTCCTCGCACCCGGTCGCACCGGTGCGGTACTGCGTCAGGCGGTCGCGCTGGTGATGCTGGGCGACGAACCCGGGCTGGCGGCGCTGCGCGCACGCTATCTGCCCGCGCTGCGCGGGACCAAGGCAGGCGAGGCGCTGGGCGCGCTTGCCACGCCGAACGGCGCGGTCAATCCCGCCGCGCTTGACGCCGCCATGGCGGGCGTGTCCGAGACCAGCGCCGACGGCGACCTGCTGCTCCTCGCACGCGGGTAATCTTCCGGTTCAATTCCTCCCCTGCCTCGCACGGGAGGTGGCAGCGCGAAGCGCTGACGGAGGGGCCGCCCCGAAGAGGGCGGAATTTTGCCGAGCTGCTCACGGCCGTCTGCGCGGCCACCCCTCCACCACCGCCTTCGGCGGCGGTCCCCCTCCCCTGAGCAAGCTCAGGGGAGGAATCCGCGCCCTCCCCGCACACAGAAAAGCGGCGGCGCCCATGGGGGCACCGCCGCGAGGTCAAACCGTCCGGGAGAAACGTCCGGCCGGCTCGGGGATCAGAATTCGTCCCACTCGTCGTTGCGACGGACCAGTGACGCGACCGCAGCAGCCGGAAGCGGCTTCACCGGGGACTTGTAGACTCGCTCGCTCGGCTGCGGCGCGGCCTTGACCTCGATTTTCGGCGCAGGTGCGACAGCCTTGGCCGGAGCCTTGGCCACCGGCTTTGCGACGCGGACCGGTGCGGCCGGCGCTGCACCACCGGCGGTGCGGAAGCTGTCGGCGCGCTCGCCGAGCACACGGACTTCGGAGTTGAGGCTGCGCGCGGCGGCCGAGGTCTGCTCGACCATCGCGGCATTCTGTTGCGTCGATTCGTCCATCGTGCCGATCGCCGACGCGATCTGCTGGACCGCTGCGGCCTGGGCCTGGTTGTCCACCGCCATCGCGCTGAGCAATTCATGCACCGCCGACACGTCGGACGAGATGCCGACCAGCGCGCCATCGACACGCTCGACTGCGCCGACGGCCAGCTCGACGTCGTTCTGGGTCGCCGTGAGCTGCTCGCGCGCGCGCTTGGCTTCTTCTTCCGAGCGCATCGCGAGCTGGCCGACCAGATCCGCGACCACCGCGAAGCCGCGGCCCGCCTCACCGGCGCGGCCAGCTTCGACCGCCGCGTTCATCGCAAGGACGCGGGTCTGGAACGCGATCTTGTCGAGGCCCTCGATCACGCTGTCGATGCCCTTGGCGCTGTCGGCGACGCGGCCCATTGCGGCCACGGCTTCCTCGGCAGTACCACGGCCGGTGCCGACCGTGACCATCGCCTGATCGGCGCGACCCACCGTCTTCGTCGCGGATTCGGCACCGGTGCGCAGACGATCGTTGATCTGGGCGACTGCGGCCGAAGTTTCCTCGAGCGAGGCAGCGGCGCTTTCGGTGCGGCGGGCGAGGTCTTCCGACGCCGCCTCGATCTCGCCCGAGCCCGAACCGATCGAGCGGACGCTTTCCTTGACCGACTGGATCAACGTGCTGAGCGACGACAGCGCGCCGTTGAAATTGTCCTTGAGCGCGACATAGGAACCGCTGAACTCGGTATTGATCGGACGCGTCAAATCGCCCTGTGCCAGTGATTCAAGATGCGAGGAGACGGTGTCGATCACCATCTTCTGCTCGGCGTCGGCAGCCGCCTTGGCGGCGGTCAGACGCTCCTGCTCCTGCGCGGCGTCGCGGAAGACGAGCACGGCCTTGGCCATTTCGCCCACTTCGTCGCGGCGATCGGTGCCGACCACATCGACCTTGTTGTTGCCGCCGGCAAGCGTGCGCATCGTCGCCTCAAGCCCGCGCAGTGGCGCAATGATCGTCTTGCGTGCGACCAGGATGCCGATGCCGACCGCAAAGGCGACGCCGAGCAGCCCAATCACCAGCATCGTGGTGATCGTGCTCGCTGTGCTCGCACCCAGGTTCCTGGTCTCGGCGACTGCGGCTTCGGCGCGCTCGACCGTGATCTTGCGAAGCTCGGCGCGGATCTCGTTTGCCTTGGCGTCGGCGGGGACCATTGCGGCGCGCGCTTCATCATTACGATCTTCAAGACCGAACTTAAACGATTCCCCGACCAGCGCGTGCAGCTCGTCGATATGCTTGATCGCGGGATCAAGCGCGTCCTTGGTCTGCGGTTCGGCCTTGACGATGTCCTCCAGCCGTTTGCGCGCAGTGGTATAGGCTTCCTTTTCGCGCTCGACAGCGGCGCGCGCCTCGGCGCTGCGTGCGGGATAGGTGGTGAGCTGATAGCCCGAATAGACCATGTCGATCACACCCTGGTTGGCGCGCGCCAGTTCGGTATTGTTGGGCAGCACGACCCCCGCCAGCTGCGCGTAGTCGTGGTCGACCTTCTGCAGCGAGACGGTGCCGTTGATCGCTATGGCGAGTGTCACCAAGCCGAGCATCAGCATCAGACCAGCGATCTTATAGGCGATCTTCAAGTTGGTGAACGCATTCATGCGACTCTCACTTTCTGTTTTCTTTATTTTGGCGATGGCGGGAATGGGGGCGGCACCCGCCCTGCAATCTCACCGCAAATAGTTGAGCAGGCTGAGATCGTTGATCTGGGTGAAAACCGAGTAGCTCGCCTCCAGCGATGTCTTGTGCATCGCGAGGTCCATCGCGACCTGGGCAAGGTCGGCGTCCTCATTGCGGCTGATCACGTCCTTCAGCACCAGCGCGCGTTCGTTGGCGCGTTCGACCAGCGTGTCGGTCTGCGCGAGGCGGCGGCCATTCTCCGCGTTGACGCGGCGGATATCGGCGACGGCGTCGTCGAGCTGGTCCTTGATCCCGGTCAGCGCGGTCTTTTGCGCGTCGGTCAGCCGATCGCCATAGGGTCCGTTCTCCACCAGCGCGCGATAGACTTTGGTCATTTCCTTGCCGAGTTCCGACGCGGTGATGCCGTAGTTGAGGTCGAGACCGTCGCCGACACGCGCGCGCGCGATCGCCTGGCCATCGACAAACTGCGCCGCTGCAGGAACGCCCGCCAGATCGTCGATCGACCCTGGCACATAAGGGCTGCCCGCGATGCCGCCGCCGAACAGCGGCAGCCCGCCTTCGGTCGAATTGAGCATCGAGCGGAACTGGTCGAACGACGCCGAGATCGCCTCGCTCAGCCCCGCAGATTCGCCGGTGCCGACTGCGGTGGCGAGGCGCGTGCCAAGATCCATCGAGCCGTTTTCGATCGCAGTGATCGAGGTTTCGTAGAGCGTCAGCGTCGTGCCGAGGCGCGTCGCGGTTTCGGCATGTGCCTCCTGCTTGGCGAGCAAGGTGCGCGCGGACAGGGTGCGCACCGCCTCGCTGCCCAGCGCGGCGAGGTCGGGAGCCTTTTTGCCGGTCGACAGCTGCGCCTGGGTGACCGACAGCTTCTGCTGCGCCCGCTGGATCGCGATGGCGGTCGTCTGTTGCAGGGGAATGGTGGCGACGCGCATCTATCCGATCCTCAACCCACGGTCCCGAGCAGGGCCTGGTACATTTCGTCGGCCACCCGCACGACGCGCGCGGCGGCGGAGTAGCTGTTCTGGAGAACGATCATCAGCGAGAGTTCCTCGTCGATGTTGACGCCCGAATAGGAATCGCGGCGGTTGATCGCATCCTGGCTGCGCACCGAGGCATCCTCGTAGCGGGTCATAGCATTGGCCGCGTTGGTGCCGGTTTCGCCGAGGATCAGCGAGGCATAGCGCTCAAGCGAGACATTCCCTTCCTTGCCGAGGTCGTTCACCTTGCCGAAGCTGTCGACATAGAATTGCGCGGCACGGGAATCGGTGGCGAGCAATCCACGGCTGCCCACGGTGGCGCTTGTGTCGAAGATCGCGAGCGGGAGGCGGCCCGGGCTGTTGCGCAGCTCCGGCTTCACCTGGCCATTGTCCAGGCCGCTGGCCCCGCCAGTCAGGCCCGACAGCGCGGTGAACGAGATGCCGGTGCCGTGACGACTGGTCGAATCGGCGGGGATCGAGATGGTCGTGCCGCTGACCCCGGCCGCCTGATCGAAGCGAAAGCGCCCGGCCGAATCAATCGAGAAGGTGCCGAAGCCGCCGACTTCGCTGGCGTTGAGCTGGGTGACGAGGTCGCCCATCGTCCCGCCCGCAGCGGCGGTCAGGGTCGTGCGTGCAATCACGCGGCCCGTGGAGTCGCGCAACATGATGTCCGAAGTGCTGCCGGCATCGAACCCATGCGGGTCGCCTGCCGTAAAGCCCCCCGGGCTGAGCAGCGCGCCTTCGGTCTGGACGATGTCGTTCAGCCCGAAATACTGGCTGAAACCGACACCGCCACGATTGGACGGCGCAACGGGATCGTCACCGACCACCACGCCGCGTCCGGCACCGACCGCGTCGATCGTCAGGCGGCCATTGGCGAAGCTGGCGGTACCCGCGCCGCCCAGGCCAGCATTGATCGCGGCGAGCGCATCGGCGACGGTCGCGCCTGGTGCCATCGCACTGAAGTCGATGCGCGTGCGCGCGACGATAGCGCCGTCCGATCCGGTGACCGCGAACACAGTCGCGCCGGTGAAGCCGAGCCGGTCGGTCGTGGCGAGCGCAGTGGTCGATCCGTGCAGTCGCGACGGTGCCGGGACCGCGCTGGCCGCATTCGATGCGCCATTAAGCGCGCGGGCGAGGCCGCCGAACAGGGTACCAAGCTGATCGCGGAATCCCGGCAGCGCACGATCGCGCAGGTCGAGCAACCCGCCGAGCTTGGCGCCGACGGCGGAGGATTCGATGCGGTCGCCGGTGGCTGCCCCCAGTCCGCCCGATTCAGTGGCGAAACGGATATCAATGCCGGGATATTCGGCCAGCGCCGCGCCCGATGCCGATTTGGAGGTCGGATAGGACAGGAGTCGCATCCGCGTGTCGAGCAGGGGTGCGCCACCCGCAGTCTCGATCATCAGCCGACCATTGGGCTGCTCGCGCACCGTGATGCCGATCAGGCTGCTCAGCTCCTCGACCGCGTTGTTCCGCTGGTCGGCGGTGCCGGCGGCGCTGCGCCCCAGTCCGTCGAGGCGCGAGACCGAATCGTTGAGTGAATGGATCTGCTTGAGCAGCGCGTTGATCCGCTCGACCGTCAGGCCGATCTCGGCATCGGCATCCCCCGCCAGCATTGCGATGTCGGTGTCGAGCCGCTGGATCGTGCCGATCGCGTCGGTCGCGCGGGCGATAAAGTCCGACGCATTTTGCTCAACCCCAATTGCGCCGGTCATTGCGATCGCCGCGCTGGTAATCGCATCGAGCCGGGTCGGGAGCGAGGATTCAGCGTCGGGGGCACCGAGCAGTGCCTGCATCCGGTCGAGATAATCGGCCTGAACCTGCGAGCCGCCCAGGTCGGTCGCGCGGCGATAGACCGCGGCCTCCAGGAACTTGTCGGCGATCCGGGTCGGCTCGCCGACCAGGACGCCGCTGACCCGGCCACCATGAACGGCGGCGGACTGGTTCGCGCGCTCGCGAGCATAGCCGGGGGTGCCGACATTGGCGATGTTCGTCGACACGGTCTTGAGCCCGGCTTGCGCCGCACTCATGCCCGATACGGCAGCCCCCAGAATCTCGGTCAGCGACACGTCAGCTCCCCCGCCAGTTCAACGATCAGCGCTTCAGATTGCTGACTTCCTGCAGCATATCGTCGACGGTGGTGATGATCTTCGACGCTGCGCTATAGGCACGCTGGAAGCGGATCATGTTGCTGAATTCCTGCGCCAGATCGACGGTGGAAGCCTCCAGCGTGCTCGACCGGATCGTGCCCGCGCCAAGCGCGCCGGCGATGTCGATCGACGCGTTGCCCGACTTGTCCGACAGCAGATAGGCGTTGCCCGAAATGCGGGTCAGGCCGTCCGGGTTGGGGAAGGTCGCGACCGGCAGCTGGAATACGGGGCGGGTAACACCATTGTCGAACACGGCGCTGAGCAGGCCGGCTTCCGACACCTGGATTGAGGCAATGTTGCCCAGCACGCCGCCATCGGTGGTTGCCGCGATCATCGCCGATTCCGAACCGAACTGGCTAAGGCCGCTGATCGTGCCATTCTCGCCAAGGCCAAGGGTGATCGGCACCGCGCCCGCACCGTTGGTCCAGGTGATGTTGACCGGATCGAACATCGCCGAGGTGTAGACGGCATCGTCGCGGATCAGGCTGCCATCCGGGTTGAACCGCAGTTCGCCGGCAGCCAGTACGCCGCCTGCGGCGGCGACGTCGCTGGCGGGCTCCGCATAGAGCTCGGCCTGCCACTGGTTTGCACCGGTGCGCACATAGGCCATCGTCACGCGGTGCGAAGAGCCCTGGGCGTCGAAGATATCGAACGAACGGCTGAAGGTCGGGGTCACCGTGCCATTGGCCATGTCGCCTGCGGCATAAGCACCGGTGAAGGCTGGGGCCGTTGACTGAAGGTTGGCGCGGATCTCGATTTCGGTCGTCGGCGCGGCCGAGCCGGTGAGGTCGCTGACCCGCACAGGCGAAAGCGCATTGACGTTGCCGGTGTTGGTGAAGTCGCCCAGATTGTCGAGACGCCAGCCCTGAAGATACATGCCCGATGCATTGCGCAGGAAGCCGAATTCATCGGGGCGGAACGAACCCGCGCGGGTGAAGGCGACATTGTCGGTAGCGCCAAGCGTCTCACGCACCACGAAGAAGCCTGCACCCTCGATACCAAGGTCGGTGGTGTTGCTCGACGCCTGCAGCAAGCCCTGCTTCGAGATGAGCGCCTGGGGCGCAGCCATCACGCCACCGGCCGTATAGGTGGAGCGCGCCCGGCCGTCGCTGACCAGCGTGCGGAACTGAATATCGTTCCCCTTATAGCCGATGGTGTTGATGTTGCTGATGTTGTCGGCGACGACGGCCATCGCAGTCGCTTCGGCGCCGAGGCCGGACACGCCGGCATAAAGTGCGGAATAAAGGCTCAAGGACTGTCTCCGGTTCGCGCCCCACAGGGGGCAAGTCATGGCCATGATAGAAGGGTGCCGGGTCCACCGGTCTGCAGACCCACGCAAAATTTGCTGGGCGGCAATTTTTTCCGGGTGCGGGACCGCGCCCCCCGCCGCCTTTCTATGATTGCAGCAACGCACAAGACGAGGACGTGACGATGCTGCGAATTTCCCTGCGCGACGGCGAAGCTTTGGTGGTCAACGGGGCGATGCTGCGCGCCAAGGGCCGCACCGAATTGGTGATCGAGAACAAGGTCGCGCTGCTGCGCGGTCGTGAGATCATGGCACCCGAGGAAGCGACGACCACCGCGCGCCGGCTCTATTATGCGACGATGATGGCATATCTGGGCGACGAACCTGAAACGCACAAAAATCAGGTGATCGACGAGCTCACGCTGCTGATCCCGGCCATGGCGACCGATGACGGCCGCGCCGCGTGCGTGCGCTTTGCCCGGCAGGTTGCCGAGGGCAGCTTTTACCGCGGGCTCGGCACGTGCCGCACGCTGATCGAACTTGAGGACGCGGCTGCCGCCCCGGCAGACGAAGCGGCCTGAGGCCAGCGCCGTGCACAGCCTGTCCACCGCAGCCCGGACCATCGCCGCATTGCCGCTGGAAAAGCGGCACGGGCGTGTCACCGCCGTGCGCGGCGCGCTGATCGAGGTCGAGGGACTTGCTGGCGCGGCACAGATCGGTGCGCGGATTGATATCGACACCCCCGAGGGGATGATCCCTTCGGAAGTAACGGGGATCGAGGCAGGGCTTGCCCAGTGTATGCCGTTCCGCGAGCCGCAGGGCTTGAGTTCGGGCACGATCGCCTGGCTGCATCCCGGCGCTTTGTCACTGCGTCCGTGCGACGCCTGGCTCGGCCGGATGGTCGATGGCCTGGGCCGCCCGATCGACGGCAAGGGTGAGTTGCCGCTGGGTGCCACGCGCCAGCCGATCAAGGCATCCCCGCCCCCCGCCGCGTCACGCGCGCGGGTCGGCGACCGGATCGAAACCGGGGTGCGCGCGCTCGACCTGTTCGTGCCATTGTGCACTGGCCAGCGGCTGGGCCTGTTCGCGGGTTCGGGCGTTGGCAAGTCGGTGCTGTTGTCGATGCTGGCGCGCTGGACCGAATGCGATGTCGCGATCATCGGGCTCATCGGCGAACGCGGCCGCGAGGTGCAGGAATTCGTCGAGGATGATCTGGGGCCGGAAGGTCTTGCGCGCAGCATCGTCGTCGTCGCGACATCGGACGAGCCCGCACTGATGCGGCGTCAGGCGGCATGGACCACGCTCGCACTCGCCGAATATTATCGCGACCGCGGCCTGCGCGTGCTGTGCCTGATGGACTCGGTCACCCGGTTTGCGATGGCGCAGCGCGAGATTGGCCTTGCCAATGGCGAGCCACCCGCAACCCGCGGCTATACGCCCACCGTCTTTGCCGAACTGCCCCGGCTGCTCGAACGTGCCGGCCCCGGCCTGCCCGGACAAGGGTCGATCACCGGCCTGTTCACCGTGCTGGTCGATGGCGACGATCATAATGAGCCGGTTGCGGATGCGGTACGCGGTATCCTTGACGGGCATGTCGTCATCACGCGCAAGATCGCCGAGCGGGGACGCTATCCCGCGATCGACCTGCTCAAATCGGTGTCGCGCACCCTGCCCCGCTGCTTGAACGAGGCGCAGAACGCCACGCGGCTCGCGGCACGGCGCGTGCTCGGCACCTATGCCGATATGGAAGAGATTGTCCGGCTGGGTGCCTACAAGGCCGGGTCGAACGCAGAGGTCGATCGCGCCGTCGCCATCGCCCCGCAGATCGAGGCGATGCTGACCCAGAACAAGGGCGATCGCGGCCACGCCGATCAGGCCTTTGCCGATCTGAATGCACTGGTGGAGGAAGCTCATGCGCACGCCCTATGACGCCGCACTGCGCGCGCTCGACCGCGACATGGACGCCCTTAAGGGGCTGATCGTCGATGCGACGATCCGGCTTGAGGAAATGGAGTCGCTGCACGAGGCGCTGGGTGCCAAGATCGTGCGCGAGCGCGAATTGAGCGCGATGGACTGGCAGCTTTATGCCGAATCCTATCTCGACCGGGCGCGCGCCGAGCGCCGCCGGCTGGAGCAGTTGCGCCACGATGCCGAGGTTGAGCTGACCATGCTGCGCCGCCAGGCTGCGCAGCAATATGCGTCGATGAAGGCGATCGGCAACGCCGCCGACCAGTATAAGGCCGAGGCCGAACGCGTCGCGCAGACCGCCGAGCAGGCGATGCTCGACGACCTGACCGCAGCGCGCTTCGTCCGCCGCGCGCGCGACCTGCGCAGGAGCAGCCGATGACGACAATCCACACCCGCCCGCTCGGCTCGCCGGAAACCGCGGCGACCGCCGCCGCGATCCACCGCAACGCACTGAGCGCGTCACAGAAACGGCTGTGGCAGGCGGCGATGGGGACAGTCGCCCCGGACGCCGCCGCGAAGCTGCCGCAAGCCGCCGATGCCGAGAAGCTCGACCTCGACGCGCTGCTCGAACTGTCGGGCCAGGCGACGCGGCCGCGCCCGATGGCCGCCGTGCTGCACAGTCCCGAATTTCGCGACATCGACCTGCGCAGCCTGGAGGCAAGCGCGCCTGAACCGATCGGCGGGCTGACGCTCGATCCCGCGCGACTCGGTGCCAATGCCCGCCACGCGCCCGCTCTCGAACGCGCCGCCGAGCGCACCGGAATTCCCGCTACCGCACTCGCCGCGATCGTCAATGCCGAGGCGGCGAAGGATTCGGCGGGCCAGTGGAACACCTATTCGCGCAACAGCCGCTCGTCGGCTGCGGGCCTGGGTCAGTTTCTCAGTCGGACCTGGGAAGGCATGGCCGAGACGCGCGGCACCTGGCTGAACCAGACCGCACAATCGAAGGGCTGGCTCGACCGGTCGGGGCAGGTGCGCCCGGCGGCGCGCGCGGAGCTGCTCCAGCTGCGCTACAATGCGACCGCGTCGATCGAGACGACGGCGGATTATGCACGGCTGAATCTGAAGACGCTTGAGCGTTCCGGCGTCACCACCGGCGAGGATCCCTCCGCCGTCGCGCGCACCGCCTATCTGGCCCATCATCTGGGTGCAGGCGATGCGATCAAATATCTCAAGACCGGCCTGACCGACGAGCGCGCCGGCCTGTTGCTGCGTGCGCAGATCGGCGGCGGCCGTGCCAGCCAGGCGATTGCGCGCACCGGCGACGCCAGCGCCGCGCACCGCGCTTGGCTCGACAATTATGTCGGCAGCCGCGTGCGCCCGGAACGCTTTGCCTGACAAAGTGCGCCGCCGCCCTCTGCAGCTGAATCAACCGTTAAGTAACAACCCGGATGCCGCCCGCCCCTCCTGCAATTCTCCTATATGAGAAGAGAACGCAGCCGGGATGAAAGGATCCTGCAATGTCCGTCAGCGCCGAACTTGTCGAACGCCTCGCCTTTGCAGGCTTCACCGATGCCCAGCGCGCTGCGCTGACCAAATTCGGCCCGACGCTTGAGCGTGAACTGCCCGGCATTCTCGACAAATTCTACGCCAATCTGCGCGGCTGGCCCCAGCTGGCGGCGATGTTCAAGGACAGCGAGGCGATGCCACGCGCCGCGAACGCCCAGGCGGCGCACTGGAAGATGCTGTTCAGTGGCCGGTTCGACGATGCCTATGTTGTATCGGTCAAGAAAATCGGCCTGATGCACAGCAAGATCGGGCTGGACCCGCGCTGGTATATCGGCGGCTACACCTTCATCCTGCGCCACCTGTTCGACCTCGCCGCGCGCAGCGCCGGCCGGTCGCTGAGCGGTGCCGGGGCGGCCCGCACCGCCGATCTGTGCAACGCGATCAACATGGCGGTGATGATCGACATGGATCTCGCCATCTCCTGCTACATCGTCGAGAACAAGGTCACCTATGACCAGAAGCTCGCGGCGCTGGCCGAGGATTTCCAGGCGCAAGTCGCCGGTCTCGTCGACCAGTTGAGCGTTGCATCGAACGAGCTGGAGGCCAGCGCCCAGTCGATGACCGACACGACGGGCGAGGCGAACAACCGCGCGCTGGCCGTGGCCGCCGCCGCCGAACAGGCAAGCGCCGGGGTGCAGACCGTTGCGTCGGCCGCCGAGCAGCTCTCGGCCTCGATCCAGATGATCGCATCGCAGGTGACCGAGTCGTCGAACACCACCCAGCGTGCGGTGGTCGACGCGCAGCAGACCGACGCCACCGTCCGTGCGCTCGACGAAGCGGCGGAGCGGATCGGCACCGTGGTCGGCCTGATCGGCCAGATCGCGGGCAAGACCAACATGCTCGCGCTCAATGCCTCGATCGAGGCGGCGCGTGCGGGCGAAGCCGGCAAGGCGTTCGAGGTCGTCGCGGCCGAGGTGAAGGCGCTCGCCAGCCAGACCGAGCGCATGACCGAAGATGTCGAGCATCAGGTGCGCGAGATCCAGGATGCGACTCGCCGCGCCGTAACCGGACTTGGCAGCATCACCGCCACCATCAATCAGGTCGCCGAGATCAGCAGCAGCATCGCAAGTGCGGTTAACCAACAGAATAGCGCAACCGCCGATATCAGCCGCAACATTCAGCAGACCGCCCAGGCGGCGCATGAGGTGTCGGCCAACATTGTCGGGGTCAGCCAGGCATCGGAAGCCACTGGAACCGCGGCAAATCAGGTCTTTTCCTCCGCCTCCTCGCTGTCCGGCCAGGCCAGCACCCTCTCCGCTCAGGTCCACCGCTTCGTCAGCCAGGTGCGCGCCGCCTGAATGGATATGGTTACCGTAATTCTACTTATTGTGGAATTACGTATAGGATTGGTTTACTCCTATTTACCGCAATCAGCGATCATTCCCCTGTAGCCGGAGCAAGCACTGCACTGGCGAAGACGATCGAGGGGACGATCATGTCGAACACCACTGCCGCGCTCGAAGTTGCCGTTGCTGCTGTCATCGAGAATATGGCCAAGGACGGCCAGCCGCAGACCAATCGCCAGCGCGTGTATGGCGAACGGGCCTTTGCCCAGGTGCTGAAGCTGCTCGCCCCGCGCATCCGCCACTTCATCCGCCAGTACGGCCTTGCCGGACACTGGGACGATGCCGAGCAGTGCTGCGCGATCGGTGTTCATCGCGCGATCCAGGCCTATGACTCCGAGCGCGCCCAGTTCACGACCTTCGTCAACTGGCAGCTGCGCGGCGAACTGCAGAGCCTGCGCTTCCGCGTCATGACCGATCAGCGCCCGTCGGCGAAGAAGGTCGAGGCGACCACTGTCTCGCTCCACGCCACCAGCATCGGTGCCGAAGGCGAAGCCAACACGCTGGAGAGCATGGTCGAGGACGAATACGCCCTTGAGCGCACCGAAGCGGCGGCTGGCGAGCATCTCGCCGTCAAGACCCGCGAAGCGCTGCTCGACGCCTATGTCGACCATCTGCGCGGCGTCGCGATGGAGCAGCTCAAGCGCCGCGCCCGCAACACCCGCTCGGTGCAGGTCCAGGACCCCCGCCTGCCCCGCTTCCGCGCCGGTGCCGCGATCATCGATCCCGCCGAAATCGCCGAGCTGGAGGAAAAGCTGGAGGCGCAGCGCCGCACCGTCGCGCGCCGCCTGTCGGACGACGCCGGCGATATCGAGCTGGAGTCCGATCCGCAGGAGCGCGAGCGCCAGCGCCAGGTCGCCAAGCGCGCCGCCAAGACGATTGCCGACATTGCCGCCAATGACCCACGCTTCGGCGGTATGTTCGACCGCCCCAAGCCGGCACCGCGCCGCCGCGCGAGCGACACGGTCGATGCACCCGCCGTCAGCGTGCTCCCCGATCACAACGCCCCGCACAACCGGTTGAGCCGCGTGATCGCGGTCGTCCCGGCGCCGCTGCCGGAGACCCCGGTCGTCGAGCAGGACGAGCGCGACGGCGCGCTGATCCCCGGCACCACCCGTTCGCACTGAGCCGAAACCCGTGATCCGCGAGGGTATCATGACTGCTCAGGGCAGCACCGACGGCCTGATGCCGTTTATCGATCCGGGCCTGGACGACCTGTCCCGGGAATTCTGCCACAACGCCCGCTATTGGCTGGACCAGTCGGGACATCTGGTTGCCGTCTGGGGCATCGGGGCCAATGGCAATTTCGGCGCAAGCTGGGACCGCTGGCTGAAGCGTCAGGACATCGCGCCGCTGCGCAATGCGCGGTCGTGCGAACGGCTCGCCCGTCAATTGCTGGAACGGGTCCGCCAGCGCTGGCCGGTCGGCATGGCGCCATCCAGTATCGGCCTGATCACCGACGGCACCGGCGTCGCCGTGGCACCCGAGGATCCCTGGCCGCTGGCACCGGGCTGGCTCGATCGCCGCATCGCGCGGCCCGGCAGCCTCGTCGCGTTGCGCCGCTTCGATCCGGCGGGCAATTGGGCGCTGATTTCACACCCGCCGCGTTCGTGCGCGGCGCGTCACGCCGGCTAATTGTTCAAGCCTAAACGCTTGGAAGCATTCAGGAGGCCTGCTATCCTATACATTTCGGGGTATAGGAGATCGGGGCATGGACGCGCCCGTCAAGCTCAAGGCCGCCATCAGTCCCGGCATTGTGCCGGTCGACCCCTATCGCGCGTTTATTTTCCCCAATAACATTCGCGAACTGCGTCGCCGCACGGGACATCAGAAGCTGATCGGCCTCTCGCACCGCCTGACCGGCCTTACCTATATCCGCCTGTCAAAGATTGAGCGCGGCGAGGTGACAGCGCGGGCGCATGAGCTGGTCGAGATCGCCGGGGTGCTGGGTGTCGCGCCAGAGGCTTTGTTGCTCGATGTCGATGCCGCCGGATTTTCGATCGAAGACTGGGCCGCTCCCTTCGTCAACATGCCAATGCTGGACCTGGAGCGCGAGCGCTTCGCTGTCCTGCTCGCCGCCGCAGTACGGCATGTCCGGTCGACCGATCGCGCGCTGACCATCCAGACGATCGCCGAACGCCACGGCATCGCGCCGGTCAATCTGTCGCGCATCGAAAATGCGCAGCGCAGCTTTGAAGAGTGGAATGCGCCGACGCGGCTCGCCATCGCAGCCTTGCTCGGCACAACCAGCGAACCGGCACTGCGCGCGCGGATTGATCAGTTGCATCGCGCCGGTGATCTCGATCCATGGATGCCGTCGGTCAGCGACCCGGAAGAGCGGCTGCGCCGGACGCGGGACCGGATCGCCGCGCTGCGCACCGAATTAAGCGGGGAATCGCCGGCCCCGCCGGCCGCACCCGCCGTGACTGCAGCGGTGGGCGATCCGGCGGCGACAATCCCGGTACGGGGAATTGCCGGACCCGACGGAATCGTGCTCGACCAGGAAACGGGCGAACGGATTCAGCCGCCGCCCGGCTGCGGACCCCATGTCATCGCGCTGCGCCTGTGTCGCGCCACATTGGGTGCAGGACTACCCGGTCAGGCAATCCTGTTCATCGACCCTGATCGCTACCCCGTGGCCGGCGGACTGGCCGCCGTGCGCGAACCCGGCGGGTTTCGGATACTGGCGGTCGCTGCCGGCATGGACGGAATGTTGCTCGGGCATAGCCAATTCCCGCAACGGTCCCTGCATATCAATGACCTGACCCAGGATCAGGCACATGCCGTGGTCGCCGCCCGCTTCGTGTAAGCGGTTGTAACCTAATCCATTATGGGTAAGATTGATCGTGGAAATGGGACAAAGGCTGTAATGGGGGGGGCGTGACGCCAGACAGTCTCTGGTTCCCGATCGGGTCGATACGTGGTCGGTTGGCCGCCAGCTGTTTCATTGCGGCGGCCCTGGCCTGTACCATCGGAATACTCGGCTGGGTGCTTGACGTCCCGGCAATGCGCAGCCCCTTGCCCGGCTTTGCCGCCGCCTGGCCTCCGGCTCTCGCCGCCAATCTGGTCCTCGCCGCCACATTACTCGTTTCCACCGCACCCGGCACGATGTCACGCGGACGTGTCGTTTCGGTCGGGATCGCGATCGCGGCGACGGCACTGGGTCTGCTCGCCATTTCGTTGTTGAGCAGCAAGGGCGGCAGCCCGATTTCCTGCCTGCTCATCCTGTTGCTCGGCATCACAACCGTCATCCTGTTCCGCAACGACCGCGAAGGCGCGCCGATCGCCGCGCTGGTTGCGGCGCTGGTCATCAGCTTCGCGCTGCTGATGCTCGCCGGCCAGCTGCTCGCGACCGAAGTGCGCGGGGGGATGGTCCAGCCGTGGCATATTCCGATCCTGACCAACATCGCGGAACTGCTGCTGGGCATCGGCCTGCTACTGACCGCCACCGAACAGGCGCTGGCGGATTATCAGGCGGTCGGCGATGATCGCTGGCCGATGCCGCTGCGCGCCGTACCCGCGCTGATGGTCGCCCCGGCGCTGGTGCTGGCGGCGGACCTGATCATCTTCCGTGGCCGGGAATTTCCGGAGACGACTGAAATCTGGGGTATGCTGGCCAACACGCTGATCGTCGGATCGGTGCTGCTCTGGGCGATTGCGCGGTTGACCCGGCAACACTCGACGCTGCGCATTTATGCCGCGACGCTGGACGCGCAGCCGATCGCGATGGTCGATCGAGCCGGGCGCATCATTCACTGGTCGCGCGGCTGCGAGGCGCTTTACGGATTCACGGCCGACGAGGCGATCGGGCAAATCAAGACGGAACTGCTCGGCACCCGGACGGTCGATGGTGCCGAAATCAGCGAACTGGCCGTCGATCCCGGGGGCGTCCGGTACCAGCGGCGGCTGGTGGAAACCGCGTGCGACGGGCATGACGTTCATGTTCTGGCGCATGAACAGCAGGTCGAGGACCGCGTGCGCGGCACCGTGACCGTCGTGTCGGTGACCGACCTGAGCCCGTTGCTCCGCGCGCAGAGCGCGACCGCAGAGAGCGACGACCGTCTGTTGCTGGCCGCCGAAGCGCACAAGATCGGCATCTTCGAATGGGATGTTGCGTCGGGCAAGCTGACCTGGTTCGCCGATACCGAACCACTGCTCGGCCTGCCTTCAGGCACGCTGAGCGACTATGCGCGCTGGCAACAGGCCATGTTGCCCGAGGATCGCGAACTGTTCACCAAAAGGCTGGATGCCGCAATGTGGAGCAGGGCGGATCAGATCAGCTTCTTCTATCGCCTGCGCCTGCCCGATGGTTCGATCCGCGCGATCGAGGGGTCGGCGCGCTGTTTTTATGACGAAGCGGGCGCGCTCGTCCGGTCGGTCGGGGTCAATATCGACGTCACCGATCGGGTGCAGCAAACCACCCAGCTCGCCGCGCGAGAGGCGCAGATGCGCTCAATCCTGGAAACCGTCCCCAGCGCGATGCTGGTGATCGACATCCATGGCCGGATCCTCAGCTTCAGCCCGGCCGCCGAGCGCTTATTCGGCCAAACCGCCAACGACGTGATCGGATCCAATGTCTCGCTGCTGATGAATGAGGAATTCGGCTTGAGGCATGACGGGTTTCTCGAACGCTATCTGCGCACCGGCGAGCGGCGCATCATCGGACGCCCGCGCATCCTGACCGCACGCCATGCCGATGGCAGCGAATTCCCCATCGAGCTGCATGTTGGCGAGGCGGTATATGAGGACAACCGCGTCTTTACCGGCTTCATCACCGACCTGTCCGAACGGTTGCGCAGCGAAGAGCGGCTGGAGCAACTGTCCAACGAATTGACCCAGATCGGCCGGATCAATGCGATGGGCGAGCTTGCCGCCGCGCTCGCGCATGAGATCAACCAGCCGCTTGCCGCAATCGCCAACCATATCGCGACTGCGGAAGTGATCCTCGATAATGATCAGATTGCCGGTCCGCTGCACGAACGGTTGATCGGCAAGCTGCGCGCGACCCGCGAACAGACGCTGCGTGCCGGCGAAATCATCCGGCGACTGCGCGATTTCGTGTCGCGGCGCGATGTCGATCTGCGTGTCTCGCCGGTCGAAGCAGCAATCCGCGAGGCGAGCGCTTTGGTACTTGTGGGAACGCAGCGATTGGACGTATCGTTAGAGTATGATCTTGCACCAGAGGCGCCTTACATGTTCGCCGACAAGATCCAGATCCAACAGGTTCTGGTCAATCTGATGCGCAACGCGCTGGAGGCTTTGCGCGCAACTGCAGCAGACCAGCGCACCATCCGCGTCGCGACCCGCAGGCTCGATGGCGACCGCATCGAGTTTTCGGTGTCCGACAATGGGCCAGGTCTGGCCAAACCCATCCTCGACCAGATGTTTCTGCCGTTCAATTCGACGAAGGGTGAGGGCAGTATGGGTATCGGCCTGCTGATATGTCGCAGGATCGTGGAAGCGCATGGGGGCACGATGTCGGCGCAAAATAACGACCAGGGAGGCGCCACCTTCCGCTTCACCGTTCCTGGTATCGAGCGGTCTTTGGGGGAAGAGTGATGCAGAGCGTATATATCGTCGATGACGATCAGGCCGTCCGCCAGTCGCTGCATGGTTTATTGTCCGAACGGCCCAATCTGGTGATCCGCGTCTTTGCCTCGGGCGACGCGTTTCTCGACAATATCGAAGCCAGCGACGGCGGGGTGTTGTTGCTCGATTTCCAGATGCCGGGACGCAACGGGATTGACGTGATGCGCGAGCTGCAGGACCGCAGCGCCAAATTCCTGACGATCATGCTGACCGGTCAGGGCGATATCTCGCTCGCGGTGCAGGCGATGAAGGCCGGGGCGACCGATTTTCTCGAAAAGCCGTACGACCCCCACCATCTGCTCAACCTGCTGGACGAGGCCTTTGCGCGGTTCAGCGAGACGAGCGGCATCGCCCAGCGGCGCGAACAGGCGCGCGAGCGGATCGCCCGCCTGTCCCCGCGCGAGCATGAGGTGCTGATGGGGCTGATCGAGGGGCGGCCGAACAAGGTGATCGCGCACCAGCTCGACCTGTCACCGCGCACGGTGGAAATCTATCGCGCCAACATGATGGAAAAGCTCGACGTCAGCAGCCTGTCCGAGGCGCTTCGCCTCGCTTATGCTGCGGAGGTTGCTGCGCCGGTGTAAACCGGCGCAGGAATGCCTCACGCGGCCATCCGGCCTTCACCCAAGCCTTCGAGCAGCGAGCGGTTGACCTCGATCAGCGCGTCGATCGGCTCCCGGCCCTTCATCACTTCGCTCGCGTGCCGGTTAACCCACAGGGCGATCGAGATGATCGACGCGCGCAGCGCATCGGGAAGCCCGTTACCCGGCGCGCCACAGGCGCTGGCGAACGTATCCCACATCTCGCGGTTCCAGTGCAGCACGTCCATCAGCTTGCCGCCCGAATAGCCCATGTCGCGCGCCTCCATCAGCGCGGCGGTGACGTCGCGGATCAGGCGTTGTTCGGTGGCGCGGGGGGTTTCGACGAGCGTGCGGGCACGTTGATAGGCGCTAAGCGACATGCGGATTCCTCGTTCGCGTTTACCTCTATCTAGAAGCTTTCAGGCCGCTTCGGTCGCGTCCGCAGCAATGCGTGCGGCAAATACGTAAAAGATGTCAGCCGCGTCCGCCGCCCCTGCCCCCGGCCTATAATCCACGGGAACATCATACACGGCAGGGGACCGCCAACGTCATGATTAACGGCGTCGGATTCATCATCATCATGATCTGCGTCTTCGGCAGCTACATCATGGCCGGCGGCAAGATGGAGGTCATCCTCCACGCGCTGCCCCACGAGATGATGGCGATCGGCGGTGCTTCGCTTGGTGCATTTCTGGTGGCGAACCAGATGTCGGTGGTCAAGGCCGCAGGCAAGGGCATCGGCAAAGCCTTCAAGGGCAGCCGCTGGAAGGACAGCGACTATCGCGATCTGCTGACTCTGATGTTCGGCCTGTTGTCCGCGTTCAAAAAGGGCGGCGCGACCGCGATCGAGCCGCATCTGGACTCGCCCAAGGACAGCCCGATCTTCAGCCGCTACCCGCGCCTGATCGCCGACCATCACCTGACCGAGTTCATCTGCGACTATCTGCGCATGATGACGGTGAATTTCGAGGATCCGCACCAGATCGCCGAAGCGATGGAAAACGACATCGAGGCGCATCACCATCACGAGATGCACCCGCAGCACGCGCTGCAGCAAATGGCTGACGGCCTGCCCGCGATCGGCATCGTCGCCGCCGTGCTGGGCGTCATCAAGACCATGGGGTCGATCGACCAGCCGGTCGAAATTCTGGGGGCAATGATCGGCGGCGCGCTGGTCGGCACCTTCCTTGGCGTGCTGCTGTCCTATTGTTTTGTCGGCCCGCTGGCCGCCAAGCTTGCCCAAGTCATCGACGCCGATGGCAAACCCTTTGTGATCGCCAAGACCGCCATCGTCGCGCACGCCCAGGGGATGCCGACCCAGGTGGCGATCGAAATCGCCCGTCGCGCGACGCCTTCGGACAAGGCGCCGAGCTTCCAGCAACTTGAATCCGCGCTTGAGGAGGCAAAGAGTGACTTCGCAGCCCAACCAGCCTGAACTCGATCCCGCACCCGGCGGGATCGTCGAACTCCCCGCGCATGGCGTCACCGTCACCGCCGAGGAGCTGAGGGTCCGCCTCGTGCTCGCCGCCGATTTCGGGGACGGCGTCGTGGTGGACGCGAGCGCGGTCGAAAGCGTCGGCCAGGCCGTGCTGCAGCTGTTGCTGGCCGCACGTGCCGAAGCCGAAGCGGAAGGCCACCGTTTCCATATCCAGAACCCCAGCCCCGCCTTCCTGGCCAGGATCGAGGCGCTTGGTCTGAGCGACCGATTGGGCCTGAGCCAGACAGAGGAAATGCCATCGTGAGCAAGCTGATTCTTACCGTCGACGATTCCGCGAGCATGAGAATGCTGCTCAAGGCGTCGCTCAGCGCACAGGGGTTCAAGATCGAGGCCGCCAATGACGGCCGCCACGGTCTGGAGCGGATGCAGGAGGTCAAGCCTGACCTGCTCATCACCGACATCAACATGCCCGAAATGGACGGCTTCGAGCTGATCGAGGCGGTGCGCGGCTTGCCCGAATTTCGCGGTACGCCGATCCTGGTGCTCTCCACCGAATTCTCGGACGAGAAGAAGGCGCGCGCCCGTTCCGCCGGTGCAACCGGCTGGATCACCAAGCCGTTCGAGGCCGAGAAGCTGGGGGCGGCGATCCGCCGCGTCTGCCCATGAGCGACGATATGGACGATATCCAGGCGATCTTCTTTGAAGAATGCGCCGAGGGGCTGGCCGCCGCCGAACAGGGGCTGTCGGCGATGCAGGCAGGGGACGTGTCGGCCGGCACGATCGCGGCGGTGTTCCGCGCGGTCCACTCGATCAAGGGTGGCGCGGGCGCATTCGGCCATGTCGCGCTGACCGCCTTTGCGCACAAGTTCGAGAATTTGCTCGACGAGGTCCGCGCCGGGCGCATCGACCCGACTCCGGGCACCGTTGGCGTGATGCTGTCGGCGCTCGACATCCTGTCGGACCATGTCGGCGCGTCACAGGGTACGGTCCCCTTGCCCGATGACGCCGCATCGCTCGCCGCGATCCAGGCAATCCTCGACGGCGAAACCGCGCCTGCTGCCGCTGCACCAGCACAGGTTGAAGCTGTGCAAGTGGTCGAAGCCGCGCCCGAGGACGTCGATCCGTTCGGCTTCGAGCCGGTCGCGGTTGCGCTCGATTTCGACTTCGACACGCCCGAGGAAATCCCGGCAGAACCGGAAGCGCCTGTCGCCGAAGCCGTGTGGCGCGTCGAGTTTGGCCCGTCGCGCGATGCGATGGCCGCCGGTGCCGAGCCGATCCTGGTGATCCGCGAGCTGGAGGATAATGGTGGCCGTGTGGTCGCGGTTGATTGCAGCGCGCTGCCCCGGCTGCGCGACCTTGACCCCGAACAGGCCTATCTGCGCTGGACGATCGAGCTGCCCGGCTGGACCGAGGAAGCACGCATCAACGATGCATTCGACTTCGTCGCGCCGGATTCGCATATCGCGGTCACGCGGGTCGAACCGACGGTCGTCGCAGCGGCTCCCGAAGTCGATGCCCGCACCGAGCGGATGGACGATGCCCGTGCGCTGATCGAACAGGTCACCGCCGCAACCACCGCTGCACCGACGCTGGCAACGGTTCCGTCAGCACCGCCGCCGGCCGGCGACTCCGGATCGCAGACGATCCGCGTCGATCTGGTCAAGCTCGACATGCTGCTTAACCTGGTCGGCGAGCTGGTGATCCGCAATTCGATCCTGTCCGATCGCCTGAGCGCGAAGGATCAGGAGCGCGTCGAACTGCCCGAACTTGCCCGCCTGACGCGCGAGATTCAGGACAATGTGATGAGCCTGCGCGCCCAGCCGATCAAGCAGGCGTTCAGCCGCGTACCGCGCATGTTGCGTGACCTGATGGCCGAGACCGGCAAGCAGGTGAACCTGCTGACGCATGGCGAGATGACCGAAGTCGACAAGGGCGTGATCGAGAAGATCGGCGACCCGCTGACCCACCTCATCCGCAACGCGGTCGACCACGGCCTGGAAAGCCCCGAGGATCGCCTGCGCGCCGGCAAGTCGGCTGAGGGCACGATCGTGCTGTCGGCCGAGCAAAAGGGTGCGCGGATCATCGTTACCGTGTCGGACGACGGCAAGGGCATCGACCGCGCCCGCGTCCGCGCCAAGGCAATCGAAAAGGGCATCATCGCCGCCGATGCGGTGCTGACCGACGAGGAAATCGACCAGCTGATCTGCGCCCCCGGCTTCTCGACCGCGGCGACGATCTCGAACATCTCGGGTCGCGGCGTGGGGATGGACGTGGTCCGCTCCAACGTCGAGGCGCTGGGTGGCCGGGTCGAGATCGCGTCGGTCCCGGGCAAGGGCACCAGCTTCACTTTGGTGCTGCCGCTGACCCTCGCCATCCTCGACGGCATGGTCGTCCGCCTCGCCGGACAGCGCTTCGTGCTCCCGCTCGCCACCGTGATCGAGGCGATCCGCCCCGAACCGGGCCAGGTCAGCGCGACCACGCCAGGCAGCGAGGTGATCGAGATCCGCGGAGACTATCTGCCGGTGCGCCGCCTCACCCAGGTGTTCGGGCTGCACGCCAATGAAGATCGTCCTGTGCATGAGAGCCTGGTGATCATCGTCGAGAGCGAGAGCGCCGGCCGCGTCGGCCTGCTCGTCGATACGATCGACGACCGCCGCGAGGTGGTGATCAAGAGCCTTGAGCAGAATCTCCACCCGATCCGCGGTCTGGGCGGCGCCACCATCCTGGGCGACGGTTCGATCGCACTCATCCTCGACGTCGAGGCGCTCGTCGCCCCGGCCGGCCAGACCCGTAACCTCCTGAGAGGACTCGCAGCATGAACGAGCAAGAAACCCCCGCCGACGAGATCAAGATCGTCACCTTCACGCTTGGCAGCCGTGCGTTCGGCATCGACATGCGTTCGCTGATCGAAATCCGCGAATGGGCCGAGCCGACCCCGCTCCCCGGCGTTCCCGGCTACATTCTGGGCGTCACCAACCTGCGCGGCACCGTGGTGCCGGTCATCGGCCTGGCCGATCGCCTTGGCTGGACCCCGAGCGAGATTCATGCGCGCTCATGCGTGCTGGTCGTCAACATCGCGGGCAAGCAGGCCGGTTTCCTGGTCGATGAGGTCGATGACATCGTCGCCATTCAGGAAAGCGCGATCCAGGCGGCACCCGATGTCGAGTTGCAGGAATCCAATGTGATCTCCGGCCTTGTCCAGATCACCGCCCGCGCGCGCGACGGGAGCGAGCCGAGCGCCCAGATGGTGCTGCTGCTCGACCTCGACGCGCTGTCGATCACCCGTCATCTGGACCTGGCCGCCTGATATGAGCACGTCGCTGGCGCCCACGCCGATGAGCCCGCTATTGTCCGACGGCGCCCCGCCGCTCGGCGACAGCGAGTTCGCGGCGATCGCGCGGATCATGATGACGCAGGCACGCATCAGCCTGCCGTCGACCAAGAAGGTGCTGGTGCATTCGCGCCTGTCGCGCCGTCTTCGGGAGCGTGGCCTCACGTCGTTCAAGGACTATATCGCCTTTGCCGAAAAGGATGCGGAGGAGCTGCGGCTGCTGGTCACCGCACTGACCACCAACCACACGCATTTCTTCCGCGAAAGCCATCATTTCGACCATCTGCGCGACGTGCTGATGCCGAAGCTGAAGAGCGATCCCAGCCGCGCGCCAGTGCGGATGTGGTCGGCCGGCTGCTCCAGTGGCGAGGAAGTCTATACGCTGGCAATGACGCTGCTGGGCACCGACCGCCAACAGGCGGAATGGATGCGCAACCGCGACGTGCGCCTGCTCGCGACCGATATTTCCGAGCCGGTGGTCAACGCCGCGGCCGAAGGCTTCTATGCCGCGTCCGGCGTGGACGGCGTTCCCGAAGCCTATCGCAAGGCATGGATGGTACCTGAAGGCAGCGGCTTTCGCATGGCGGAGGCGGCACGGGCGCTGGTGACGGCGCGTCCCCTGAACCTGTTCGGCGAATGGCCAATGCGCCAGCGCTACGACGCGATCTTCTGCCGCAACGTCATGATCTATTTCGACGACACGGCAAAGGCAGAGCTGGAGGCGCGGCTGGTCGAGCTGCTCAAGCCCGGCGGCTTCCTGTACATCGGTCACAGCGAGCGGCTGATCGGCCCGGCTGTCGCGCGGATGAAGAGCTGTGGCAACACCATCTATCAGCGCACGGACGGTGCGGCATGAAGCCCGTTCGCGCCCTGATCGTCGATGACAGCCCGTCGATGCGGGCGGCATTGACGCGCATCCTGTCCGGCGATCCCGAGATCGAGGTCATCGGTGCCGCGCCCGAACCGCACACTGCGCGCGAGATGATCAAGGAACTCAATCCCGATGTGCTGACGCTCGACGTCGAGATGCCGGGAATGGATGGGCTGTCCTTCCTTGAGCGGATCATGCGACTGCGGCCGATGCCGGTGGTGATGTGTTCGTCGCTGACCGCGGCTGGCGCTGAAGTGACGATCGAGGCACTGCGCCTCGGCGCGGTCGACTGCATCGCCAAGCCGGCCGGCGGCCCGGCCGAGCTCGCGCTGGGTGCCGAACAGCTGCGTGCAACCGTCAAGGGCGCGGCGCGCTCGCAGGCGCGGCGCGGCTATGCCGCCCCCGCCGCATCGCGCAAGCCCCCGGCCCCGGCTCCCGGCCAGCCGCCATTCCGCGATGTCGTCATCGCGATCGGCGCATCGACCGGCGGGGTGGAGGCACTGTTCCACGTTCTGGGTGACCTGCCACCCGATTGCCCGCCGGTATTGGTCGTTCAGCATATGCCGGCGGCATTCACCGCCAGCTTCGCCGCCCGGCTCGACCGTGGCTGCGCGGTGCGGGTGGTCGAGGCGACCGACGGTGCGCAATTGCAACGCGGCACCGTCTATATCGCGCCCGGTGGTTTGCATCACATGGTGCTCGACGGTGGCACCAGCGGACGCATCAAACTGATCGCCGCCGATCCGGTCAACGGCCACCGCCCGTCGGTGGACATGCTGTTCAATTCGGTCGCCCGCCTCGGCAAGTCTGCGGTTGCCGCGATCCTGACCGGCATGGGCAGCGACGGTGCCAACGGGATGCTGGCGATGCGCCAGGCCGGTGCGCGCACCTTTGGCCAATCCCGCGAAGATTGCGTCGTGTGGGGAATGCCGCGCGCAGCGCTGCTCGCCGGCGCGGTCGATACCGAAACCAGCCTGTCCGCAATGGCAGGTGCCATCACCGCCGCCGCGCGCGGCAAGTATCAGGAGCGTTAAATGCCCGCCGCGTCAGCTATCCGAGTCATGGTCGTGGACGACCAGACCAGTATGCGCGCGATGATTCGTCGCGCCCTTCAGGATTTTGGGTTCAAGGACATTCGCGACAAGGCGACCGCGCCCGAAGCGCTGTCGGCGATGCGTGTCGATCGCGTCCACCTCATCATCTCGGACTATAACATGCCCGAGATGGACGGCCTCGAGTTCCTTGAGACCGTCCGCAATGACGCGGTCCTCGCCAAGACCGTGTTCATCATGCTCACCGGTTCGTCCGACCGTGAAGTCGTGGCGAAGGCGGCGGCATTGGGGGTCAACAACTATCTCGTAAAGCCCTTCGCACCGGCGGCGCTGAAGGAGAAAATCGAGCGCGTGTTCGGCGATCTTTCATGAGCGTCGCGACCGCCAGCAAGATCACGATCATCCAGGGCGAGTTTGCGGTCATCTCCAGGCCGGAGACCGTGATCTCGACCCTGTTGGGGTCGTGCATCGCCGTATGCCTGCACGACGCCCGTGCGCGCATCGGCGGGATGAACCATTTCCTGCTGGGGGAGCCGAGTCCGGATCACAAGGTCAGCCAGTCCGAGCTGCAGCGCTATGGCGTGCACGCGATGGAGCTGCTCATCAACGGCATGATGAAGGCCGGCGCGGAGCGGTCGCAGCTGCGCGCGCACCTTTATGGCGGCGCGAACATCATCGCGGGGCTTGGCGGCATCGGCACCGCCAATGCCGCCTTCGCGGTCCGCTTCCTGCAGACCGAAGGCATCGCCATCGGCCTCAACGACACCGGCGGCACCCAGCCGCGCAAGGTGGAGTTCCGGCCCTATGACGGAAAGATCCGGTGCACCTATGTCGCCGAGCCGCCGCCCGTCACCCTGCCGCCGAAAATGCCTGCCCATGGCGGCGAAATTGATTTGTTCTGAAGGGTTTGAAGATGGAAGACCAGAGCTCCGCGATCCCCGCCGGTCACGACCCGCTGATCCGCGCGCTGCACGGCGCGGTCGCCGGCGAGCTGCGCCATGTGCGCGCGTTGATCGAGGAGCTGGCCGAGGCGCTGGTTTCCGACGAGCATTTCGTCACCCGCTATCTCGACAAACTCCAGGCCTTTGACCTGTTGGTCCAGTGCACCGAAGAGAGCGCCGCCGTGCTCGATCGGCTCGCGGCGGGCGCGTGTACGCGCAGCGCGATCGCGCCGGTGCGCCTCGGCCAGATCCATGAGCGGCTTCAGGCCGCAATCCACGCAGGCCACTGACCATGGCCAGCTACCCACCCAATGCCCGGCCGATTGTCATCCGCAAGGTCAAGAAAGTGGTGGGCGGCCATCATGGCGGCGCATGGAAGGTGGCCTATGCCGATTTCGTGACCGCGATGATGGCGTTCTTCATGCTGCTGTGGCTGATCAGCACCCCTGAAAAGGAAAAGCTGAAGGGGCTTGCCGAGTATTTTTCGCCCGGCCCGCCCATGGTCGGTAGCGCGGGCAATGCCGCTGGCGGCGCGCAGGCCGGGTCGGGCGGGCATGGCCGCGCCAAAAATGCCGATCAGGCCAAGGCGGTTGGCGTGCCTGCCATGGACGCGCAGAGCAACGGCACAGCACGCGGCGGCAGCGCAACGATCCCCGACGCGACCTTGCGCGTGCTGGCCCAGGAACTGCGCATCTCGCTCGACGCGATCGCCAGCGACGAAAGCGCACAGCAAAAGATCGAATCCGATGAGGATGGGCTGCGCATCACACTGATGGACAGCGTGCGTCAGCCGATGTTCCGCCCCGGCACCGCCCAGCTCAACGACTTTGCCCGCCGCCAGCTTGGCGCGGTCGCCGACAAGCTTGTCCGCTCCGGCGCGCGTCTGACGATCGAGGGGCATACCGACGGCGCGGGTGGTGACAATGAGGCCAATTGGCGGCTGTCGGGCGAGCGCGCGCTGGCCGCACGTTCGGTGCTGCTTGCCGGCGGGATTACCGCCGACCGCATCGCCGGCGTGATGGCGCGCGGCGCAAGCCAGCCGATCTACCCCGGCGAGCCGGGCCGCGCCGAGAACCGCCGCATCACGATCATCGTCAAGGGCGAGTCACCCGCCACGCCCGCCGATTCAAGCTTCAAGCTGTGAGCGTAGGACCATGAAGAAGATCCTATTCCCCATCGTCCTGTTGATCACCGGTGGCGCGATCGGTGCGGGCAGCGGCTATGCGACCAACTTCTTCCTCGGCACCCCCGCCGGGGCGACGACGGCGAAACCGGAACCAGTGGAGGAAGAGCCGGGCAAGTTCGTAGCCCTTCCCCCGATGACCGCGCCGCTGGTGCTCAAGGACGGCAAGCTGTCGGGCTATGCCGCGTTCGAGGTGCAGCTGGAGGTCGATGAGAGCGACGTCGATGCGGTGACCGCACGCCTTCCCTTTCTTCAGCACGCGATCAACCTGCGCACCTTCAAGGTTCCGCTGGCCGCAGGCGCGGACGGGATGCTGCCCGACCTCGACAATTTCCGACGCGTGGTGATCGAGGCCGCGCGCGAGGCGATCGGCCCCGGCAAGGTCCGCAAGGTCGCCATTACCAAAGCGGAGCCGGCATGATGTATTCCGACCATCCCGCGTCCTGGGAAAACGAACCGAACGCGATCGACGATCGCCGCAGCAGCGGCGACACGCGGCTGGTCACCACCCTGCTGGTCGGGCGGCTGGTGACGTCGCGCGGCGACGTCGTCTGTCGCGTGCGCAACATCTCCGAAAATGGCGCGCGCGTCGAATGCGCGATGCCGCTGTCGCGCGACGACAAGGTGCAACTGGAACTGCGCGGTGCCGAACTGCTCGAGGCGGAAGTCGCCTGGGCGCAGGGCGGCGCGTGCGGCCTGCGCTTCCTGTCGCCGGTTCCGGCGGAGCTGATCCTAAAGCCGACACCTCAGGAAAAGGGGTGGCACAACCGCCTGCCACGGCTCGAAACCGAATGCGCCGTGCTGGTGACATGCGACGGCCGTCGCCTCGCCGCGACGTTGCGCGACATCAACCAGCGCGGGATGCGGATCGACGGACTCAATCGCAAGCTGACCACAGGAACGCTGTCCGTGCACATCCCCGAACTGGGCACGATGAGCGCGGCGATCCGCTGGCAGCGCGAGGATGCGGCCGGGCTGCAATTCCTGACCCCGCTGCGCTTCGAGACGCTGTCGGCCTGGCTGGTCAATCCGGCAAGCCGGTTCGGACGGCGGGATTGTACTAACCCGATCCGAAACTTCGAATCAGGCTACCCGCGACCAACGCCCAGCCGTCAACCAGCACGAAGAAGATGATCTTGCACGGCAAGGCGATCGTCGTCGGTGGCAGCATCATCATACCCATCGCCATCAGCACCGCCGATACGGCAAGGTCGATGACGAGGAAGGGGAGCAGCAGCAGAAAGCCGATCTCGAACGCGCGGCGCAGTTCGGAGATCATGAAGGCGGGGATCAGCGTGCCGAGCGGCACTTCGGCGCGGGTCTTGGCGGGTTCCGCCGCAAGGCCGTTGAACAGCGCGACATCGTCGTCGCGGACCTGACTCATCATGAACTTGCGGAACGGCGCGGCGGTCTTTTCAAACGCGACATCCTCGGTGATCTTGCCCTCGGTATAGGGCTTGATGCCCGCCGTCCACGCTGCCTCCAGCGTCGGCGTCATCACGAACATCGACAGGAACAGCGCCAGGCTGATGATGACCGGATTCGGCGGCACGCCCTGTGCGCCGAGCCCGGTGCGGAGCAGCGACAGCGCGACGACAATGCGGGTGAACGACGTCACCGTCATCAAGATGCCGGGCGCAAGGCTGAGCACGGTGAGCAGCGCGACCATGCCGATCGCCTTGCCGCTCATCGACCCGCCCGCCAGATCCAGGGGCGAGCCCCCTGCCCCAGCACCCGCAGCCGCCGCAGCAGCGGTGGCGGGGGCCAGCAGAAGGATCGCGGCGATGCCGTAGCGCAACAGCTTAGGCATGACGGGCGATCCGTGCGCTTGCGAAACTCTGAAAGCGTTCAAGGTTGCTGAGGAACGCGGTCGATCCAGCCTCCTGACCGCCATCGCGCGCGGCGTCGAACATCGGGGTCATCGCCACCGTGGCCGGCTCGACTGGCGCAGCGATCACGGGCTGGGGAGCCGGGGTGTCGATCAGGCGCAGCGCCGGTGCGTCGGTGCGCGCCTCGTGCAGCACGACATTCCCCTCGGGCGCCATCAGGACGAGGTGTTCGACATTGTCGCGGCGGACGAGCAGCAGCGAACGTTTCTGATCAACGGTCAGCCGCTCGACCACCTCAAGCCGCTTCTCCGGCGTCGCCGCGCCACCCAGCCGTCCGGGCAGACGGATGTCGAAGCGGCGCACCGCCCACAATGCGCCGCCCAGCAGGCCGAGCACCATGGCGAGCGCACCGAACATGCGCAGCAGGGCCAGGGCGGTCATGCCGCTGCACTCGCGGGCAGGACTTCTGAAATCTCGATCGACATATGCTCGCCGCTCACGATCACCCGGCCCTTTGCGACCAACGTATCGTTGACATAGATCAGCGTCGGATCGGCGTCGGTACTGTCGAGCGCGACGATCGCGCCGCGGCTCATCTTCAGGACTTGTCGGATCGGCAGCCGGGTGGACCCCAGCACGATCGACAGTTCGACCATGATATCGTTGAGCACAGCGTTCCCCTGCGTGTTCGTCATGCGATGATTATAGGCGGCAGAAATTGCCCCCGGTCCGACCGACCCGGAAAAACTTGCCTATAAGAAAGCTGTCGGGGGCAATTCCTGCCCGCCGCGCCGGATTTGGGATCATGGACCTCAACAGCGCCGTCTCGGTCTCCGCCTCGGGCCTGCGCGCCCAGTCGCTGCGGATGCGGGTGATTGCCGAGAACCTCGCCAACCAGAGCTCGGTGTCGCAGACGCCGGGGGGTGATCCTTATCGCCGCCGCGTGGCAACTTTTGCCGCCGAGGTGGATCGCGCGACCGGTGCGACCAAGGTGTCGGTCAAGGGCGTCGCCACCGACAAGTCGGCATTCCAGCGCGTCTATCAGCCGGGTAACCCCGCCGCTGACGCCAAGGGCTATGTGATGATGCCCAACGTCAACGGCCTCGTCGAGACCGCCGACCTCAAGGCCGCACAGCGCTCCTACGAAGCCAATCTCAGCGCCATCGAAGCCGCCAAGGGCATGACGATGCGCACCATCGACCTGCTGAAATAAGGGAAGCATCCATGTCCATCGGAGCACTTGACGCGGTATCCGCCTATGGCCGGGCTGCGGGCGTTTCGCCGCTTTCGCGTGGCCCCGGCGTCGGCGGCCCTGTCTCGACCGAAGCGCCCGCCGCGGGCGGCTTCGGCCAGCTCGTCCAGGGCATGGTCGGCGACGCGACATCGAGCCTCAAGGCGGCCGAGACCGCTTCGACGCGCCAGATTGCGGGCAAGGGCGATTTGATCGACGTGGTGACCGCGATGGGCGCCGCTGAAGTCGCACTCGACACTGTGGTCGCGGTGCGCGACCGGGTGGTGAACGCCTATTCCGAAATCATGCGGATGCAGATCTAGGACTGAGCGGATGGACGCCAATTCCGCCATCGAGATCGGGCGCGCCGCGCTGATCCTGACGCTGACCGTCGCCGGGCCGTTGCTGTTCGCCGCTTTGTTCACCGGTGTCGCGATCGGCCTGCTTCAGGCGCTGACCCAGATCCAGGAACAGACGCTGACCTTCGTCCCCAAGATCATCATCATGGGGATCACGCTGCTGCTCAGCTTTCCCATGATCGGTGCCGCACTCGGCGACTTCATGGCGGTGCTGGGCGACAAGATCGTCCAGGGCGGCTGATCCACCAATGATCGAAGACCTGCCGCTGCACACCACCGCCTTCCTCATCCTGTTCGCGCGGGTTGGGTCGGTATTGATGCTGCTGCCGGTCTTTTCGGAGGACGCCGTCCCCGCGCAGATCCGCCTGTTTGCGGGGATGGGCATGACGCTGGGGCTGTGGAGCTTCCTGTCGGCCAAGGTGATCCCGATGGCCGATGTCAGCGACCTCCAGCTCGCCGCGATCCTGGTCGCCGAGCTGCTGGTCGGGATCGGCCTCGGCCTCATCATGCGGATCATGTATCAGGCGATCTCGATCGCGGGATCGCTGATCAGCCTTCAGATCGGCCTCACCTCGGCGATGGTGTTCGACGCCAGCCAGTCGGGTCAGGCACCGATCCTGTCCAAGTTCGTCGGCGTCGCCGCGGCGGTGGTGTGCTTTGCGATGGCGGTCCATCATCTGTGGATCGGCGCGATTATCAAATCCTATGGCCTGTTCCCGATCGGGGTCGTCCCCAACAGCCAGGATTTCGCCGATCTGGCGGTGCGGGTCGCAGGCAATTCGCTGGCGCTCGGCGTGTCGCTCGCTGCACCGCTGCTGGTCTATGGCATCGTGTTCAACACCGTCCTTGGTCTCGCCGCGCGCGTCGCGCCGGCGTTGCAGGTCTTCTTCATCGCGCAGCCGCTCAACCTGCTGCTCGGCATCACCATCGCTGCGGCGACGTTCGGGGCGACGCTCGTCACCTTTGCGAACAGCATCGCGGCGTGGATGAACATGGGCTGGAGCTGACGCGATGGCCGGTGGATCGGAGTCGGAAGACAAGGACTCGAAAACATTCGCCCCAAGTCAGAAGCGCATCGACGATGCGCGGAAGAAGGGCGATGTGCCGATGGCGCCAGAGATGCGCCAGGCCGCGATGTTCGCCGGGCTGGTCGTGGTCACCGGTGGCCTTGGCGCACATGCGGTATCGACGCTGGCCGGGTCGCTCGCGCGCATCTGGGGCCGCGCCGACAGCTTCCTGTTCGAGCCGCAGGGCGCGCAGGCCTTCGGCGGCTTCATTCTGGGCGAGATCGCGGCGGGCATTCTGCCTTTGCTCGGTGCCTTGTTCGGCTTCGCGCTGCTCGGCGGCCTGATGTCGGGGCGGCCGATGATCAGTTTCAGCCGGATCGCGCCCAAGCTTTCGAAGATCAATCCCGTTTCCGGCTTTGGCCGCATGTTCGGGATGAAGGGGCTGGTCGAATTCGCCAAGACGCTGGCCAAGCTGATCGCGGTGTCGGTGATCGGCGGGCTGATCCTGTGGCCCTTCCTCCCCGGTTTCGAGACCATGGTCGGCATAGGGCCGGGCACGATCATCGACCTGGCGCAGAATATGGTGTGGAGCGTGCTGGTCGTCGTCGTCGTGCTGGTCGCGATGATCGCCGGATTCGATTTCATCTACCAGCGGCACAGCTGGATGAAGCAGAAGATGATGTCGCTCAAGGACATGAAGGACGAGCATAAGGAGCAGGAGGGCGACCCCAAGATCAAGGGCAAGATGCGCCAGATCGGTATGCAGCGCTCACGCAAGCGGATGATGCAGGCGGTCCCGACCGCCACGGTCGTCATCACCAACCCGACCCATTATGCCGTCGCGCTGCGCTACGATCATGGCGCGATGAACGCGCCGATCGTGGTGGCCAAGGGTACCGATGCGATCGCGCTCAAAATCCGCGAGATTGCCACGGCCAACGGCGTGCCGCTGGTCGAGAACCGCCCGCTCGCCCGCGCGCTGCACGCCAGCGCCGAGATCGACCACCCGATCCCGCTGGAACATTATCAGGCGGTGGCCGAGATCATCAGCTATGTGCTCAAGCTGGCGCGCGGCGGCGGGGCGTAGCTTTGGGGAACGTGTTCAGCGCCCCGCGCGCTGCATCACCGCGTCGCGGCCCGACTCGAACAGTCAGCTCCCCGCGAGGAAGCACGCCTCACCCGCAGCCTTCAGCTTGCCGCACAGCTCGCGCGCCTGCCCGTTGCTGCCCGCATTGACGCGCAGTCGGTAGAAGGTCTTGCCGTTCACATCCGCCCTGGCGATCCCCTTGCCCAGCGGCGCGAGATAGGAAAACCGCTTCGACAACCGCGCCCAGGCGCCGTTCGCCTCGGCTTCGGTCGGGAAGGAGCCGAGCTGGATCGTTGCGCTGCCCGCCGACGCGCCCGGAGCCTTTTGCGCCGGAGCTGCCGCGGTCGGGACATTGCCGGTCGGGATCGGCGCAACGACGCGGCTCGCGCCCTTGACCTGGGTCGGGCTCGCCTTGGGAGCAGCCTTGCCGTCCACCGGGGTTTCGGGAACCGCCGAGACATCGACCGATCCGTTGGTGGTCGCGCCCTCGCTCGCGGCAAAGACGGTATCGCCCTCGCCCTCGACCTTCATCCCGCCGGGTTCGTCGGGCTTGACCTTGTAGCTGCCTTCCTGCGCGTTGATCAGCGCGCCGGTGCCTTCGCCGGTCACGGTGCGCTGATACCACCACCAGCCAAAGATCGCGGCAGCAATGATCGCCAGCCCGACAAAGATCAGCAGGACGATGCGCAGGACCGACGGCCCCTCACGATAATCGTCATCGGCCGTCTCCAGCCAGGGCAGCCGGTCGTCGTTATAGTCCTCACCCGCGTTCATTCAGCTCAGCTCCTGAACCGCTTCGACCCCCATCATGTCGAGGCCGTTACGGATAACCTGCCCGATTGCATCGGCAAGGGAAAGCCGCGCGCGGGTCAGCGGCACATTATCGGTCAGGATGAAGCGGCGCGACGGATCGTCATTGCCCATATTCCACCAGGCGTGGAACTCGGCGGCCAAGTCATAGAGATAAAAGGCAATCCGATGCGGCTCGCGTGCCGCCGCCGCGCCTTCAACCACGCGCGGATACTGCGCGGCGAGCTTCACCAGCGCCAGTTCGCGTGTATCAAGCAGGGACAGGTCCGCCGCGCCCGTCAGGTCCAGCCCTGCCTCCGCAGCCTTGCGATGCAGCGAAGCGATCCGCGCATGGGCGTATTGGACGTAGAAAACCGGGTTATCCTTCGACGCCTCGACCACCTTGGCGAAGTCGAAATCCATCTGCGCATCGGCCTTGCGGGTCAGCATGGTGAAGCGGACCACGTCCTTGCCTACTTCCTGCACCACGTCCGCCAGCGTGACGAAATTGCCCGAACGCTTGGACATCTTGACCGGCTCGCCCGCGCGCAACAGGCGCACCATCTGGACCAGCTTGACGTCGAACCGCGTCTTGCCCTCGGTCAGCGCGGTCACGGCGGCGACGATCCGCTTGACCGTCCCGGCATGATCCGCGCCCCAGATGTCGATCAGCTGGTCGGCCGATTGCGCCTTCTGGAAATGATACGCCATGTCCGCGCCGAAATAGGTCCATTGCCCGTTCGACTTTTTGATCGGGCGGTCCTGATCGTCGCCGAACTGGGTCGATCGGAACAGCGGCAGCTCGACCGGCTCCCAGTCCTCAGGCAGCTCGCCCTTGGGCGCTTCCAGCACACCGTCATAGATCAGGTCGCGCGCGCGCAGCCATGCTTCGGCCTCTTCGGGCTTCCCCGCCGCCTGCAATTCCGCCTCGGACGAGAACAGGTCGTGATGGATGCCGAGCAGCGCCAGATCGTTGCGGATCATGACCAGCATGTCGGCGACCGCTTCCTTGCGGAACAGCGCCAGCCACGCGCTCTCGTCCTTGCCGATAAACGCATCGCCATGTTCACGCGCCAGCCGTTCGCCGACGGGCTTCAGATAGTCGCCCGGATACAGCCCCTCGGGGATCTCGATCGTCTCGCCCAGCGCCTCGCGGTAGCGCAGATGCGCCGAGCGCGCGAGGACATCGACCTGCCCGCCCGCGTCGTTGACATAATATTCGCGGATCACCTTGTGCCCGACCGCTTCGAGCAGGCTGGCGAGCGCATCGCCCACCACTGCGCCCCGGCAATGGCCCATATGCATCGGCCCGGTCGGGTTGGCGGAGACATATTCGATGTTCACGGTCACGCCCGCGCCGCCCTGCGACCGGCCATAGGCATCGCCCGCCGCATGGATCGCCGCCAGCTCGTCGCGCCAGGTGCCATCGGTCAGGCTCATATTGATGAAGCCCGGCCCGGCGACCGACACCGAAGACACCGCGTCGATCTTCTCCAGCTCCGCCGCGATCTTCTCCGCCAGCGCGCGCGGATTGGTGCCCGCCGGCTTGGCCAGCACCATCGCGGCGTTGGTGGCGAGGTCGCCATGCGTCACGTCACGCGGCGGCTCCACCGTCACCGCGCGTCGCTCCAGCCCAGCCGGCAGATCGCCGGATGCGACCAGGGCATCCAGCGCGGCGTCGAGATGGGCGGCGAAACGGGGATAGAGAGTCATGTGCGGGTCCGATGGTTTCAGGAGGCGGCCCCTCTAGCGCAGCGCGCGCGGTTCGTCACGCAATGACGCGGCGTCTCCGTGCAGCCAGCAACCCATCGGCGGCATAGATTGCCAGTCCCGTCCAGATCAGCGCGAAACAGATGAGGTGCGCGGTCGTCACCCGCTCCCCGAAATAGGTGATCGCCAGCACAAACTGCATCGTCGGCGCGAGGTACTGCAACAGCCCCAGCGTCGAATAGGGCAACCGCCGCGCCGCTCCGGCGAACAACAGCAGCGGCACCGCCGTCACCACGCCCGACAGCACCAGCAGCGTCGTCGCCACCGGCTCATTGCCGAACTCCAGTCCACCATGCGTCGACAGCCAGTAGAGATAGCCAAGGCCCAACGGCGCGAGGATCGCGGTCTCCAGCGTCAGCCCCTCCAGCGCGCCGACCGGCGCAACCTTGCGCACCAGCCCATAGAAACCGAACGAAAAGGCCAGCGTCAGGCTGATCCAGATCCCCTGCCCTGCGCCTACTGCCAGCACCGCCACGCCGATCCCGGCGAGCACCACCGCGACGATCTGCGCCCGGCCCAATTTCTCGCGCAACAGCACGACGCCCAGCAGCACATTGACCAGCGGGTTGAGGAAATAGCCAAGGCTCCCCTCAAGCACATGCCCGTTCTGCACCGCCCAGATATAGACCAGCCAGTTGACCGAAATCAGCGCGGCGCTGGCGCTCAGCAGCCCCATTGCCCGGCGATTGCGCAACGCCGCGACGATCGCGGGCGTCCGCCCCAGCGCAAGGATGACGATGGCGAGCAGCCCCAGCGACCACAGCACGCGCCCGGCAACCACCTCGCCCGCGCCGACCCCTTTCAGGGCAAAGAAGAACAGCGGCAGCACGCCCCAGATGCCATAGGCGGCAAAGCCCTGAACGAGCCCGGCGCGGTCGAGGCGCTCGGGCGCTGGGGGCGGGTCGGATCGGGCCATGCGCGCCGAGATAAGCGCGTTGCTGCGCTGCGGAAAGGCAAGTGTCTGAAAGTTTTCGTTTCGGGACCCGCTCCCCGACTTCAGTCCTTCGGCGGCTCGTCGCAATCGACCTTCAGCCACCGCGCCCAATCAATGCTTACCAGCGCCACCAGCACGCCCAGCATCGCCACCTGCAGCGCGATCCCCCACGGACTCGTCAGATTGGCGAACATCACCTCGCCGATATCGCTCTCACGCACCTTGCGCGCGGTCCAGCCGTAAAAGGCATAGGTGAACAGCCGCCCGGTGAAGAAGGCGGCGGTAAAGCCCAGCAGCGGCACCCGCGCCAGTCCCACCGCCATGAACAATTGCGCCGAGGGCAGCGGCGAGATCACGAACAGCGCCAGCAGGATCAGCACATTATGCTTGCGCCGCGCCACCGCGACCCGCGCCGCCGCGATGTTGCGCTGCATCCGCTGCGGCAGCCATTTCCCGAAATGCCGCGCCCCGATCGCCAGCACCAGCCGTCCCAACGCCGCGCCAACCGCACCGATCAGCACCAGCGCCCAGAGCGGCTGATCGCCATTGATCCCGTACAGCACGATGATCGACCAGGTCGGCGGCCCGAATGCGGGCAGCAGATTGACCCCGAAGGCGAGCAGAAACAGCGTGACATAGCCCATATCATGGTCGGTGCGATCAAATGGCGTACCACGCAAGCGCTTGACGCATGTAACATTATATCATTATGGAAATGTCATGTCCGCCAAAGCCCCCGCGATCCACGATCCCGCCCATTGGGATTCGGTCTCCACCAACTACGCCGCCGAAGCCGACCGGATGACCGGCCGCTATGCGCAAGCGGCATGGGAGCTTGCCGCCCTGCCCCCCGGTGCACGCGTGCTCGACGTCGCGACCGGGGCGGGCGCATTGCTGGTGTCGGCGCTGCGCGACGGTGCGGACGCGATCGGTATCGACTTCTCGCCCGGCATGGTCGAGATCGCACAACAGCGCGCCGCTGAGATCGCAGCGGGTGACCGCGCATTGGTGATGGACGGCCAGAATCTCGACTTCCCGGCCGACAGCTTCGACGCCGCTTTCTCGATCTTCGGCGTGTTCATGTTTCCCGATCCCGCGGCGGGCTTCGCCGAAATGGCGCGTGTGCTGCGTCCCAATGGCCTCGCCGTCGTCGCGGTGTGGGAGAATGCGAGCGGAGCCGGTCCAGGACAGCTGTTCGCGCAAGCCGCTCAGCGCCTATTCCCCGACCAGCCGGTGCCGCTGCCGGTGTCGCGGCTGTTCAACACGCCAGAATTGCTCGACGCCGCGTTCGTGGAAGCCGGACTTCATCCCGAAGCGGTACATCGCGTCGACTATGCCTGGCCCGCCCCGCCGGTCGACTGGTTCCGCGAGCACGCCAAGCTCGCTTACGGCTGGTCGCCGGTCTGGCAGATGCTCGACGACGCCCAACGCACCGCCTTCGCCGAAGAAGCCGCCGCCCTCGCCGCCGACCTCCCGCCGGAGGGGATCACCTCGACCGCGCTGGTCGGCATGGCGCGGAAGGCGGGCTAAGCGTTCTCCAATCCTCCCCCGCCAGGGGGAGGTGGCGCCGAAGGCGACGGAGGGGGAGGAAGCACTAGCACTTGAGCGGAGAGGACACAGCCGTCCTCCCCCTCCGTCAGGCTACGCCTGCCACCTCCCCCTGGCGGGGGAGGATCTGCAATTCTTAAACCCGCACCAGCCCGTCCAGCATCCGCGCGCTCTTCTGCCCGGGAAACAGCGCCGGCATCGCCCGCGCCGGATCGACCCCGAAATGCGCCGCCGCCGCGCTACCGATCACCGCGTCCAGCCCTGCGGTCGGCCGCAGATCGCGTCCTTCATACAGCGCCGCATCGCTCAGCCCCGGCCAGTCGGCGACGACGCGCCCGCCCTTGACCGCGCCGCCCAGCAACCACGCGACCGATCCGGTGCCATGGTCGGTGCCCTGCGTGCCATTGACCTTCACCGTCCGCCCGAATTCGGTCGCGACCAGCACCATCGTCTTGGCCCAGTGCGGCCCGAGCCCGGTCTTGAGCGCCGCGATCATCTGATCAAGGCCGTTCAACTGCGCGCCCAGCCGCCCGCGCTGCCCGGCATGGGTGTCCCAGCCGCCGGTCTCGATCATCGCGATCCGCGCGCCATTGTCCGCCGCGAGCAGCCGCGCGGCGAGCGCACCCGTCGCGGCGGCGTTGCGCCCATTATTCGCCGCGAGATCGCCGGTCAGCGTCCGCGTCGCCGTCGCCTGTTCCCAGATCGCGTGCAGCTGCGGATCTTCGGCATACAGCATCGCGACGCGGCCAAGCAGATCGTCCGACGCATCCGGGAGCACCGACGGCGCATAGGACGCCACCTCAACCTTGCCACGCAACGCGACGGGAATTGTCGCGGCAATTGCGAGCCCCTTGCGCTGATCGTCCGGCAGGATCGCGAGCAGTCGGTTGAGCCACCCGTCCTTGAGCTGATAGGCAGCGGTCCCACCGGTCTCGAGCACATTCTGCGCATCGAAATGCGACCGGTCGCGATAGGGCGACGCGACCGCATGGACGAACAGCGCCTCCTTCGCGGCATAGAGCTGCGCAACAGTCTTCAGGTTCGGATGCAGCGCGAACATCGCATCCAGCTTCGGCGCGTCGGCGAAATCCTGCGCCAGCACCCCGCGCTGCGCGGCAAAGGCCGGATCCCCGACCGGCGCCAGCGTGCCGAGCCCATCGGCCGCCCCGCGCTGGATGATGAACACGAACCGGCGGTCGCTCGCCGCCTGCGCAAAGGCAAGGCGCGGCGCGAAACCAAGCGACAGCGCACCCGCAGCGCCGGTCAGGACAAGATTGCGGCGGTTGATCATCACATTATCTCCGCATGAATTCGGGGGCGACGAGCATCAGCGCGACGCCCTGTGACGCGCTTTCGGCGCGCGCGATCGACTGCTGCGTCGTGGCACTCAGCGCGCCGGGGAACAGCACAGCCGCCCGCGCCCGCGCGTCGATCGTGTCGCGGGTGCGCGCCGCCATCCGCTCCGCCGCCTCGACCCGGCGCATCACCGCATCCGGCCCGGCCCAGCTCGCCTCGATATCGTCAAAGCCCGCGGGCGATCCCGGCCGCCATACTGGCTGGCCGAGCTGGTTCATCAGTCCCAGCACCGCCTCACCCGGAATCTCGCGCGTGCCGAGTGCGCGCATCGCCGCGATCGACCATTCCCACGGCGTGCGGAACTTGACCGGCTGCGCCACCCACGCCTCGGGCGCCTCAATCAGCACGCGATAGACGCTCGGCAAATCGCCGCCCGATTTCAGGAACGCCGCCTCCAGCTTGCCAACCAGCGATGCGGGCGGCTCGTCCCCGGCGAAATGTCGCGCCAGCTTGGTCGCGATATGCTTTGCCGTCGCCGGATGCCCGGCCAGGTCGTCGAGCACCGCCGCCGCCTGCCGCTCGCCCTGCTGGGCATAGCTTTTGCCCAGGATCGTGCGCGTGCCCGGCTCATGAATGCGGTCGGCGAAGACGAAGCTCCCCGGCTTGCCCTCCAGCCCCGCAAAGCGCGCCGCCGGGCCGCGCGTGATCCCCGCGACGCTCCACCCGGTCATCGCGCGGGCGAACTCGGTGACGTCTGCCTGACTATAGCCGGTGCGCACGCCGAGCGTGTGCAGCTCCAATATCTCGCGCGCCAGATTTTCGTTCAGCCCGACCCGTTGCGGCCCGCCGCGCCGCGCGGCGATCTGCCCCGCCACGCTGCCCGGCCCAACCGATTGCGCCTGATCGAGGTACAGCAGCATCGCCGGGTGCCGCTCGACCGCGTGCAGCATATCGCGAAATTTGCCGAGCACATGCGGCCGGATCGCGTCGAACTCGAACGCACCGGCAAGGCCGATCATCGTCAGCTTGTCCGCCGACACCGCGAAATGGTTCGACCAGAAATGGACCAGCCGTTCGACGAACGGCGTCTCGCTCGCGACGGCAACCTGCGCGCGCGCACCGACTGCGGTCATGTAGAAGTCACGCCCCTGCTGCCGTCCGAACTGGCGGGCGCGCTGGACCGGATCGCTGTCGGCGGCGGTCTCCATTGCCTCGCCGGCGCGCTGCTCCTGCCGCTGATCGCGCTGTGCAACCCTGAGCTCTTCCAGATAATCGGCGATCTGCCCGGCAACCACCGGCGTCGCTGGCAGCGCCGCGATCGGGGCAGGCCGCACCTCGAACCGCGCCAGCTGGTCGATCAGCGCGCGGCGCGGGTCGGCGGGTGCAGGCGCATCCGCCCTCCCGCCTAGTCCGAACCGGTTAAGGGCAATGCTGGCGTTCGACATGCGGCAATCCCGAATAGTGACCATCGAACATTACGCCCGCTTTGTCGCAAATCTGTGCCAGCCCGGCGGTTCGTCGCATCCCGGCGTCGCTTTGTCCCCGATGCATGGCACGCAACCGCACTTGCATCCTTCGCGCTTGGCAATGTTGCGGCGCAGCATATCAATGGGCGCAAGAACAGAACAATATTGGATGCCGATCTGGCCCTTTCAATCTTCAAGGGAGAAAGATCGTGATCAAGACCTTCATCAGCGCCGCCGTCCTCATGAGCCTTCCGGTTGCCGCCTATGCCGGCGAGCGCACCTTCAAGCGTGACGGCGTCACCTATGTCTACACCAGCAAGCGCGACGGCGACGCCACCGTGCTCGAAGGCAAGGCATTCCCCGGCGGTTCGGCCTACACCCTGGTCGTGCGCGGCAAGCAGGTCACCGGCCGCGTCGGTGGCACCCCGGTGTCGTTCCGCATCGCCAAGCCGCTTGCGGCCCCGGTGCAGACGGCTGCGCGCTAAGCCCTTTCGTCACCCCGGGCCTGACCCGGGGCCCAGCTTCTTCTTCGGCTGAAGAAAGCAGCGGGGCCCCGGCTCGCGGGCCAGGGTGACGATGATCTAAAACCCCTCCGGCAACGCGATCGGCCCCACCGCCTCGCGATAGCGGGAAATCGCATAGCGATCGGTCATCCCCGCAATGAAATCGGCGATATGCCGACTGCGCCACGGCTCCGCATCGGGCAGCGTCGCGCGCCACGCTTCGGGCATCAGCGCCGGGTCCGCCGCATAGGCCGCATACAGCCCCGCGACCACGCCATGCGCCATGTCCGCCGCCGCCAGCTGGTGCGGATGGTGATAGAGATTGGCGTACATGAAGCGCTTGAGCGCCCGCTCTTCCTCGCGCATCGCATCGGAAAAGCCACACAGCGCCCGCCCCGCCGCGCGTACATCCGCGGCTGTCTCGATGCCCGCCTCGGCAATCTTTCGCCGTGTCTCGTCGAGCAGGTCGTTGACCATCACCCCGATCTGCGCCCGCACCAGCTCGCGCATCAGCCGCTTCGGCGAGCCATCCGGGAACCGCGCGCGCACCGCATCCCATCCCCGCGCGACCAGCGGCACCGCCAGCAACTGGTCGAGCGTCAGCAACCCGGCGCGCAAGCCATCGTCGATATCGTGATTATCATAGGCAATGTCGTCGGCAATCGCCGCGACCTGCGCCTCCAGCGAGCTATGCTGCGTCAGTTCCAGCGGAAACGCCGCATCTGCCGCCGCCAGCGCCCAGCCCGGTGCCGTCACCGGCCCATTATGCTTGGCCAGCCCCTCCAGCGTCTCCCAGCTCAGGTTCAGCCCGTCCCACCCCGGATAGGGGCAGTCGACCACCATCAACGCGCGCAGCGTATTGCCATTATGGTCAAACCCGCCCCGCCCGCTCAGCGCCTCCTCCAGCGCGCGCTCCCCGGCATGGCCGAACGGCGGGTGGCCGATATCATGCGCCAGGCACAAAGCCTCAGTCAGATCCTCGTTCAGCCCCAGCGTCCGCGCGACCGTCCGTCCGATCTGCGCCACCTCCAGGCTGTGGGTCAGCCGCACACGAAAATGGTCGCCATCGGGGGCCATGAACACCTGCGTCTTGTGGCGCAGGCGGCGAAAGCTGATCGAATGAACGATGCGGTCGCGGTCACGCTGAAACGCGTCGCGCGGGCCGCGTGCAGTCCCCTGCCCCTCGTCATGGAGCCGCCCGCGGCTGCGCGCAGGATCGCTGGCATAGCGGGCGAGGGTCATGCGGCGAACGTCAGGCGAATCGACATGTCGCCCGCATAGATCAATTTGCCGGGAGCTTCGCGATCTTCTGCCCCGCCTCGCTCGTCCAGACAAAGGCGGTCACACCCTTTTTCCGGATCGCATTGACGAAGTCCTGCGCTGCGGCGGGGGTCTTGAACGGCCCGGCAAGCAGCCGGTTGGTGAAGCGCAGCGGCGTCGTCCACGCCTGTTTCCCGCGAAACTCGACCGGGGCATCGGCGACAAGCTGCTTCCATGTGCGTGGCAGCGCCTTGACGTCCGCCCCGCCCGCGACCTGCACCCAGTGACGCGCCGGCTCGGCTTTGGCCGGGTCAATCTTGGGTTTGGGCTTGGGCTCAGCCTTGGTGACCGCAGCCTTGGCTGCGGGCTTTGTCGCCGGTTTGGCCACCGGCCCGGGCTTTGCCGCTTCGACAGCCGGCGCTGGCGCGGGTTCCGGTGCGGTCGCCGCCTCACGCCCGGGCAAGGGATCGACGCCCAGTTCCGACGCGGGAATGGTGATCCCGGCCATAATCCGCGCGATCACACTATCCTCGGACCCAACGCGCGGCGCGGTTGGACGCGAAACCGGTGCCGGATCTGGTGCAGGCGCTGGCTCGGGTACTGCTGCAGGCTGGACGATGTCGGGCGCGCGCGCGACCTCGACCGGCGGTGCTGCGGGGGGCATTGCAGCAGCCGAGGCCGTCGCGGCTTCGGCCGCACGCCGCGCCTCGGCCTCGCGTGCCGCGCGTTCCTGTGCGGCGCGGGCATCCGCATCGCGCTGCGCCTGTGCCGCACGTTCTGCCTCGGCAATTCGCCGCGCCTCAGCCTGGCGCTGCGCCTCAGCCACGCGCTCCATCTCCCGCCGTTGCTGCTCGGCAAGCCGCGCCGCGTCGGCGCGCCGCTGCGCCTCTGCCTCCTGCGCCGCGCGCGCATCGGCCAGTCGCTTGGCCTCGGCATCCGCCGCCGCCTGCCGCGCATCAGCCGCTTCCTGCGCCCGGCGCTCGCGCGCGCTCAGCCGTCGCTCGGGCCGCGCAGTCGCAGTCGTTGTCGGTGCCGCAGGCGGGGGCGGCGCTGACGCCACCCGCTCGGGCGCAATATAGGGCAAGGGCGGTGCAGCCTGCGCATCGGCGATCCGCGACGGCGTGCGCCGCAGCTCACCGAAATGGACCGCGAACGCCTTGTCCGCCGGGCCGAGGCTGGCCAGCCTCCGGAAAAACGGCGACAACGCAGAGCCGACCCCGCCCATCATGCTCGCCGCAATCTGGTCCGCTCCGGCAGCATCGCCGTTCATCGCCAGGATGAACGCACGTGCACGCCAGGCTGGCCGATCACTCCGCCGCAGCAGCGGATCGAGCACCTTCATCGCCTCGTCGGTCCGGCCGCTGATGCCCAGCGAATAGGCGAAGCGCCGCACCGCTTCGTCATCCGCGCCGCGTGCCATTGCGATGCGATGCTCGCGCTGGGCCTGCGCTTGCGCGCCAATCAGATCATAGGCAAGCCCGCGGTCAGAGGCATAGGGCTCCATCGCCACCCCGCCGCGCTCGGCCAGCGCGAACAGCCGCAGCGCCTCGCCCGGCCGTTCGGCGCGTACCATTACCATCGCCTGCCCCGCCGCGACGCGCGGATTGCCGGGGGCCAGCGCCTGCGCGCGCGCAAAGAAGCCGGCCGCCGCCGTTGGATCGTTCAATCGCGCGCTCAACTCGCCGGCCGCGAGCAGGGCGGGTACGTTGCGCGGATCGGTGGCAAGGATCCGCATCTGCTCGGCAAGCCGGTCGGCATTGGGCGTCGGCGGCGGCGCGATCTCCTGCGCGGCAACGCCATGCGTCACCATCGGCAGCAGCGCGACGAGCGCAGCGCTCAGGAGCAACGGGAGGCGGACGGATTGGGCTGCGCGTGTCATGCTGGTCCGCAGGCTACACCATCCGGGGGCTGAATGCTTGCTGTCGCGACCGGGGGTTGGCGACGGGCCGACCCGATCATGCGACAAGATACCGGGGGTCCCGCGCACAACACGCGGGACCCGGCCGGTTACTGGTTGTTCTGGCGATTAAGGAAACGCGGGATATCCAGCGGATCCTTGTCGTCATCGTCCTTCGACCCGTTGCGCGCTGCGGCCATCCGCTCGAACAGCGTGCCGCCGGTCTTCGCCTTGGGCGCTTCGGCGGGGGGCGGGGCCGGTGCGGCAACCTCCTCCTCGTCGCCGCCGGTCAGCCAGCGACGGCGGATCGTCGGCTCACGCGGTGCCTCTTCGGCGGCAGGAGCCTCGGGTACCATCGCGTCGGAACCGAGCAGCAGCTCGTCCGCCGCGTCATCCGCCAGCGCGTCGGGCGCTTCCAGGGTCAGCTCATCCTCCTCCGCTGCGGCGGGGGGTGTGTCGTCAAAGGTCACCGGAGCCGGTGCTTCGACAGCCGGAGCGGGTTCAGGCGCGGGAGCCGCAGCGGGCGCTTCCGCCGCCGGTGCCGCCGCACCCATCGGGCGACGCACAGTGCCGAACGAGAAGCTGCGGCTCGCCTCGGGCGCGGCTGGAGCAGCCGGCTTGGCCGACGAATCCGCCTCGATCCCGGTGGCGACGACCGACACGCGGATCTTGCCCTCCAGCTCGGGGTTGAACGCCGAACCCCAGATGATGTTGGCATTGTCGTCGACCAGCTCCCGGATATGGTTCGCGGCCTCGTCGACTTCGAGCAGGCGCATATCCTCGCCGCCGGTGATCGACACGATAACGCCCTTCGCACCATCCAGCGACACGCCGTCGAGCAGCGGGTTGGCGATCGCCTGCTGCGCCGCCTCAATCGCGCGGTTGTCACCGCTCGACTCGCCGGTGCCCATCATCGCCTTGCCCATCTCGCTCATCACGGCGCGAACGTCGGCAAAGTCGAGGTTGATCAGGCCCGGCATGACCATCAGGTCGGTGATACCGCGCACGCCCTGCTGCAGCACCTCGTCCGCCATCTCGAACGCTTCCTTGAACGTCGTGTTGGCGTTGGCGACCAGGAACAGATTCTGGTTGGGGATGACGATCAGCGTGTCGACGAACTTCTGCAGCTCCTCGATGCCCGCTTCCGCCGACATCGCACGCTTCTTGCCCTCGAACGCGAACGGCTTGGTGACGACGCCGACGGTCAGGATGCCCATGTCGCGCGCCGCCTTGGCGATCACCGGGGCCGCACCGGTGCCGGTGCCGCCACCCATGCCGGCCGCGATGAAGCACATATGCGCGCCCTTCAGCGCTTCCTGCACATGCTCGATCGTCTCTTCGGCTGCGGCACGACCGATTTCGGGCCGGCTACCCGCGCCCAGACCCTGCGTGATCTTTGCGCCCAGCTGGATGCGATGCGTCGCGCTCGACTGTTTCAGTGCCTGCGCGTCGGTGTTGGCGACCAGGAACTCGACCCCCTGCACTTCGGCGCGGATCATGTTGGCGATGGCGTTGCCGCCCGCGCCGCCGACGCCGATCACCGTGATGCGCGGCGTCAGCTCATCCAGGTCGGGCGGAAGGAAATCGATGCTCATCTTCTTTGTATCTCCTCAGGTGCGCACCCCAGAAGCGACACCTGCTTGTAACGCTGTTTCTGCACCATGAATCTGGGCCGTTCCAGCGATATCCGCCGCTCGCCCACAGGAAATGTCAATAATTGGCTCTAAATGCGGCCATCATCCGCTGGATCATCGCCTTGGGATTGCTGCGGATCACCAATTGCCCCCGCGACGGCTCCAGATTGCGCAAGTCGACGGGATCAGCCGCAGCGAACGTCGCCAGCCCCGCCAGCGTAGCGAACGCCGGCCCGGCATGGGCCTCGGGCAGCGCCGACAGGCCGCGCGGCCGCCCGACGCGGACCGACCGGCCCAGCGCCTGCTGCGCATAATCCGCCACGCCCTTCAGCTCGGCGCCACCGCCGGTCAGCACGATCTGCCGCCCCACCGGATCCTCGAAATTCAGACGCGTCAGCTCCTTGGAGATCTCCGCCATCAGCCGGTCGAGCCGCAGGCGGATCACCGCGATCAGCTGCGCTCGCGTGATCCGCGCGCCCTCGCCTTCTTCCTCCAGGCTCGCAGGGGCAATGTCGATCATGTCGTGATTGTCGCGCGGCGTCATGTTGGCGCTGCCATAGAAGCATTTCATCCGCTCGGCCTGGCCACGCCGCGTCCCGAAGGCGCTCGCGATATCGTCGGTAATGTCGGCCGACCCCTGCTGGATCGACGACAGGCCGGTCAGCACGCCGTCCTTGTACACCGACACATTGGTCACGCCCGCGCCGATCTCGACCAAAGCCACACCCAGTTCTCGCTCTTCCTCGGACAGGCACGCCAGGCCCGTCGCCACCGGTGCTGCGATGATCGACCGCACTTCCAGATGCGCCGAACGGACGCACAGGTCGAGGTTGCGCACCGGCGCGCCCTCGGTCGATACGACATGGATATCGACGCCCAGCCGCTCGGCATGAAGCCCGCGCGGCTGCTTGACGCCCGCCAGCCCGTCGAGCGTGTAGCGCGTCGGCTGTGCGTGCAGCACCATCCGCCCGCCCGGATTGATCGCCTCACGCCCCGCGCGCAGCAGGTCGTCAATGTCCGACCGCTCGACGCGATGCCCGCCCAGATCGACCTCAAGCCGCAGGATGTTGGACTCTAGCCCGCCAGCCGAGAAGCTGACCCACACATCCTCGATGTTCGTGCCCGCGATCCGCTCCGCCTGTTCGACCGCCTCGCGCACCGCGACCTCGGTCGCGGCCATGTCGGCGATATAGCCGCGCTGCACGCCCCGGCTCTCGCGCTGGCCAGTGCCGAGCACGACCAGTTCGCCGCCATCGCCCTTCTGCGCGATCAGCGCCGACACTTTCGACGACCCGATATCGAGTGCGGTGATCAGTCCCTCGGGCGCGTTCTTGGCCATTTCTATTCCCCCTGCACCTTCACACTGGCAGTTTCTGCCGCCGATTCAATCTCTTTGCGGACCACCTGCCCCGGCATCCGCACCACCAGCCGCGTCGGATCGCGCAGGTCGAAGCGCAGATAGCCGCGCCCCAGCAACCGATCCGCGCCGTCCAGCTCCGCGAATTTGACCAACGCCTTGGCCGCGGCCTCCTCCCCCTCGGGCAGCGCCAGCCGCTCGCCGGTGTTGAAGGAGAGGTCCCAGCGGCGGTTGCCGATCCATGTCGCCGCCTTGACCAGCGGGCGCAGCGCGGGTGCCGCCGCCAGCAACCGCTGATAGGCCGGCTGCTGCGCATAGGCGCCGTCGCCAATCACCAGCGGCAGATCGGGCATCGCCTCGGCCGATACCGGCTCCAGCAACACGCCTTCGGCGTCGATCAGCATGAGTTGCCCCTGATGCTGCCACACCGCCGCCGCCTTGCGCTCGACGATATCGACCACCAGCGTATCGGGCAGGCGGCGCGACACGCGCGCATCGGCGACCCAGCCGATCGTCATCAACCGCGCGCGCACCTCGTCCAGATCGACCAAAGGCATCGCGCGGCTCTTCTCGTCCAGCGCATAATTATACACCGTCATCTTGTCGGCGCGCTTGATCCCGGTCACCTCGACTTGCTTCACGCGAAAGCCCGCCTGTCCCACGCCTTCCGCCAGCGCCGTCCCGACCGCACCCGGCACGCCGAACAGCGTCGCCACGCCGATCAGCGACGCGACCGCGATGCCGGTGATGCTCCACGCGATGATCCGATGCAGCGTCGCCTCGCTCACCGGCAGCGCCGCAACCATCCGGTCGAGCAGATGCGGCTGCTTGCGCTTCGACTGCGCGCGGCGCTTGGGTTTGACCGTCGGGCGTTTGGCGGTCGGCTTGCGGCTCATCCTGCCTCCTCGCGCAACGCTTCATCCACGATCGCCTGCACCAGCTGCGGATAGCTCATCCCCAGCGCCTTGGCCTGTTCCGGCACCAAGCTCAGCGGCGTCATCCCCGGCTGGGTATTGACCTCCAGCAGGAACAGCCCGTCCAGCCCCTGTTCGTCATCCCAGCGGAAGTCCGACCGCGACGCGCCCTTGCACCCCAACAGCCGATGCGAATCGAGTGCGATCTTCTTGCACGCCGCCGCAATCTCGTCCGGGATATCCGCCGGACAGATATGGTCGGTCATGCCGTCGGTATATTTCGCGTCGAAATCATAGAAACCGCTCTTGGGCTTCAACTCGGTCACCAGCAGCGCCGTGTCGCCCAGCACTGCGGTCGTCAGCTCACGCCCACGAATGAACGGTTCGGCGAGCAGTTCGTCAAACTCCTGCCACGGCCCCTTGGCCTCGGCTGAGATCGGGTTGCCGTAATTCCCCTCGGCGGTGACGATCGCCACGCCGACCGACGACCCCTCATTGACGGGCTTCAGCACATAAGGGCGCGGCATCGGATCGACTTCGTAGAGCGACGCGGTCGAGACGATCCGTCCCCCCGGCATCGGGATACCATGCGGCACCAGCGCCTGCTTGGTCAGCTGCTTGTCGATCGCGATCACCGACGTGACCATGCCGGAATGCGTATAGCGCAGCCCCATCAGGTCGAGCATCCCCTGCACCGTCCCGTCCTCGCCGGGCGTGCCGTGCAGCGCATTGAAAACAACATCGGGCTTCGCCGCAGCCAGCTTCGCCGCAACATCGCGATCCATGTCGATCCGCGTGACGGTATGCCCCAGCGATTCCAGCGCCTCGGCAATCCCCGCACCCGACATCAACGACACCGGCCGCTCGGCCGACCAGCCACCCATCAGGACTGCAACGTGCAACTTTACCCTCTCTCCTTCAGGGGAGAGGGTGGCCGAGCGCAGCGAGGCCGGGAGAGGGGGAGTCGGATCAGTCATGCCCCTCTCCCCGACCCTCTCCCCGCAAGCGGAGAGAGGGAGATTCGAACAAACCCACGCGCTGAATCTCCCACTCAAGCTCAACCCCACTCGTCGCCTTCACCCGCGCGCGCACCTCGTCCCCCAGCCCCTCGATATCCGCGCTGGTCGCGTCGCCGGTGTTGATCAGGAAGTTGGTATGCTTCTCGCTCACCTGCGCCCCGCCGCGCGTGAGGCCGCGACAACCCGCCGCATCGACCAACCGCCACGCCTTGTCGCCCTCGGGGTTCTTGAAGGTCGATCCGCCGGTCTTGCTTCGCAACGGCTGCGACGCCTCACGCGCCGCGGCGATGCGGTCCATCTCAGCCTGGATCGCGGCGGGTTCGTCGATATGGCCACGGAAGACCGCGCTCACGACGATGGCTTCGTTCGGCAACTCGCTGTGGCGATATGTATAGCCCAAGTCCGCCCCTTGCATCATCCACATCTCGCCGGTCCTAAGCACGACCTTGCAACTGACCAGAATATCCTTGGTCTCGCGGCCATAGGCACCGCCGTTCATTCGGACGAAGCCTCCGACGGTGCCTGGAATCGATCTCAAAAACTCCAGACCACCGACGCCACCGTCCCTGGCGGTGGACGAAACCAGAATACCGCTCGCGCCAGCACCACATTCTAGCGTGGTAGAACCCCGCTGCTCGACTTTGGCAAACGCCTTGCCCAGCCGCACCACCACGCCCGGCACCCCGCCGTCGCGCACGATCAGGTTCGATCCCAACCCCAGCGCCATCACCGGCACCGCCGGGTCCAGATCGCGCAGAAAATCGCACAGGTCCGCGACATCCGCCGGCTCGAACAGCCACTCCGCCGTCCCGCCGCTCTTGAACCAGACCAGCGGGGCCAGCGGCGCATCGGGGGTCAGCTTCCCCCGAACCTTGGGGAGAAGCGTCGCGCTCACTTCACCCCCCACAATTTCGCCCATTGCTTCCAGTAAGACAGGTTCGCCTCGGCGGCCTTCACCCCTGCCTCCTGCAGCTTCGCGACCTGCTTGCCCGTATCGAGCATCGTCTGCGCCGCATCCATCTGCGCCTTTTGCGCGCGCAGGATTTCACGCTGCATATCGGTGGCAAGGGTGAACCAGTCGCTCATGCCGACACGCTCCGCCGCGCATCGACCGCCTCGGCGAGCCCCGCCGCCCACTTCGTGATGTCACCCGCGCCCAGGCAGACGATCTGGTCGCCCGGCTGCGCGACTTCGGCGATCCGCGCCGCCAGCGCATCGGCATCGGCAACGCTCTCCGCCAGTCGATGCCCGCGCGCCAGCGTCCGCTCGACCAGCGCCTCGCCGCTCACGCCCTCGACCGGAGCCTCACCCGCCGCATAGACCGGGGTCACCAGCACCATGTCGGCATCGTTGAACGCCTGCGCAAAGTCGTCCATCAGATTGCCGAGCCGCGAATAGCGATGCGGCTGCACCACTGCGATCACCCGTCCCTGCGCGCTCTCCCGCGCCGCCGACAGCACCGCGCGGATCTCGACTGGGTGATGGCCATAATCGTCGATCACCACTGCGGGCGGCTGGCCCGCGAACGCGATCTCGCCGACCTTGGTGAAGCGCCGCTTGACCCCGCCAAACTTGGCAAAGCCGTTCTGGATCGTCGCGTCGTCAATGCCCATTTCCAGCGCCACGCCGATCGCCGCCAGCGCGTTCTGGACATTGTGGCGCCCGGGCATCGGCAGGTCGATCCCCTCGATCGAGCGCGCCGTCCCGTCGCGATGGCGGATGATCGCCTCGAACCGGTTGCCGCCCGGATAGGGAACGACATTCACCCCGCGCACGTCCGCGCTCGCGGCGAAACCATAGGTGACGATCCGCCGGTCGCGCACGCGCGGGATGATCGCCTGCACCTCGGGATGGTCGAGGCACAGCAACGCCGCGCCATAGAAAGGCACATTCTCGACGAACTCGACATAGGCGTCCTTGGCGCGCTCGAACGAGCCATAATGGTCGAGATGCTCGGGATCGATGTTGGTCACCACCGCGATCGTGCCATCGAGCCGCAGGAAGCTGCCATCGCTCTCATCGGCCTCGACCACCATCCACTCGCTGTCGCCCAGCCGCGCGTTGGAGCCGTACTGGTTGATGATCCCGCCATTAATCACGGTCGGATCGATCCCGCCCGCATCCAGCAGCGCGGCGATCATGCTCGTCGTCGTCGTCTTGCCATGCGTCCCCGCCACCGCGACGGTGGACTTGAGCCGCATCAACTCGGCCAGCATCTCCGCGCGGCGCACCACCGGGATACGCGCGGCATAGGCGGCCTGAACTTCGGGGTTATCGCGCTTGATCGCCGTGGAGGTCACCACCACCGCCGCATCGCCCAGATTGTCCGCGCTCTGCCCGATGGTGATCGCAATGCCACGCTTGCGTAAGGCTTCGACGACATAGCCCTCGGCACTGTCGCTGCCCTGCACCTTGTAGCCCAGATTGTGCATCACCTCGGCAATGCCCGACATGCCGATCCCGCCAATGCCGACGAAATGGATCGTGCCGATATCCTTGGCGACACCCTTCACGCAAACGCCTCCCCGCCGCGCGCGATTTTCACCGGCTCCGCATGTCCCATTCCTGCCGACGCCCAGTCGGCGTCGATCGATTCCACCAGATCGGCGAGATCGCGCACCGCATCGGGCCGCCCGACGCTGCGCGCGCACGCCGCCGCATGGGCCAGCCCATCAGGGTCCAGCCCCAGCTTCTGGATCTGCTTGGCCAGTTCCTGCGCCGTGAACGCCCGCTGCGGGATCGTCCGCGCCCCGCCCGCCGCGCTGATCTCGCGCGCATTGGCGGTCTGGTGGTCATCGGTCGCACTCGGCAGCGGCACGAGGATCGCCGGACGCCCGGCCGCGGTCAGCTCGGCAATCGTCGACGCCCCAGCGCGCGCAATCACGATATGCGCCCAGGCCAGCCGCTCGGGCAGGTCGGGCAGGTACGTCGCGATCTCCGCCGGAATGCCATGCTCGGCATATTTGCGGCGCACCTCGTCAATATCCTCGACCCGCGCCTGATGCGTCACCTGCAACCGGCGGCGAAAATGGACGGGCAGCAGCGCCAGCCCATCGGGCACGACCTGCGACAGCACCGACGCGCCCTGGCTCCCGCCCGTCACCAGCACGCGGAAAATGCCATCCTCCTCCAGCGGCGGATAGGGCCGCAACCGCAGCTCCAACACCGCCTCACGCACCGGATTGCCGGTCAGATGGACCTTTTGCGCATAGGCCGGCTTCAACCGCGCAACCTCGGCATAGCTGGTGGCGATCGCCCCGACCTTGCCCGCGACCAGCCGGTTGACGCGGCCCAGCACGGCATTCTGCTCGTGGATGACGGTCGGCACTTTGGCCGCGAACGCCGCCGACAGCGCAGGCATCGACGCATAGCCGCCAAACGCCACCACCGCCGCCGGACGCAGATGGCGATAGAGTTTGCGCGCCTGCGCCCGCCCCTTGGCCATGGTGCGCAAGGCCTTGAGCCAGCCGATCGGCCCGCCGGCAAAGCGCGATGCCGGAACGACATGCGTTTCGATCCCGTCGAACAGATCGGGGAAGCGCACCCCGCGCTCGTCGGAAATCAGCGCGACCTTGTGCCCGCGCCGCATCAGCTCCGCCGCGAGCGCCGCAGCGGGAACCATATGTCCGCCGGTGCCCCCGGCGGCGAGGACGTATTGCCGTCCCGATGTCATCAGTTTTTACCTCGAACCGTATAGCTTGAGCGCTTCAGATACGGGTTCCGCCGCGTGAAAGCGAGCAGCAGTCCCATCCCGATCGACAATGCCACCATCGACGATCCGCCATAGGAAATGAAGGGCAAGGTCATCCCCTTGGACGGGGCAAGGCCGGTGTTCACCGCCATGTTGATCACCGCCTGAATCCCGAATTGGGCCGCCAGCCCCGCCGCCGCGAGCAGGCGAAACGCATCCTCCTCGTCCAGCAGCTTGATCAGCACGCGCACCACGATGGCGAGGTAGATCAGCGCGATCACGATGCACGCGATCAGCCCGAACTCCTCGCCCATCACCGAAAAGATGTAATCGGTATGCGCCTCGGGCAGCTTGAACTTGACCGTCCCGCCACCCGGCCCGGTGCCGGTCGCCCCGCCCGCCGTCAGCACGGCATGGGCCATGTCCGTCTGATAATGCTCCGCCGCCGCCTTTTCGGGATCGGGGAACAGGAAGCTGTCGATGCGCGTGCGCGCGGTATCGTAGAACAGATAGGCGGCGATCACCCCGGCAATCCCCGCCCCGCCCAGGAACCCGATCGCACGCGTCGAAATCCCCGACAGCATCAGCAGGATCACCCATACAGCCGCAAAGATCATCGTCTGGCCGAAATCGGGCTGCTTCATCAGCAATGCGGCGATGATGAAGGTCAGCACGCCAGTCAGCGGAATTACCGGCAGGCTCGAGTCCTTGGCGCGCAGTGACAGCAGCCAGGCGGTGGTGACGATATAGAGGGGTTTCAAAAACTCCGATGGCTGGAACGACGCGATGCCAAAGCCGATCCAGCGCCGCGCGCCATTGACCTCGGCGCCGAAGAAGGCTGCGACGCCGACCAGCAGCACGCAGATCGCCGTGCCCACAATCGCCGCGCGCCGGGCAAAGCCGACTGGCAGCATCGACACGATCAGCAGCACCGGGATCGACAGCCCGATCCACAGCGCCTGCCGCCAGAAATAATGCATCGCCGCGAACTGCTTGGTCGCGTCCGAATAGCGCTCGGCCGATGCCGGCGACGCCGCCGCCACCGCGACCAGCCCGATGCCGATCAACAGGAACGCGAGCAGCAACAGGATGCGGTCGATTTCCCAGAACCACAGGCCCAGCGGGGTCTTGCTGCCCCGGCTCAGCTGGTCCTCGAACCGCTCGCGCAACGGCTTGCGTTTGGTCGTCGCGCGGATCACGTCGCTCATACCAAAGCCTCCACCGCCGCGCGGAACTGGTCGCCGCGATCCTCATAATCGCGGAACTGGTCGAACGACGCGCACGCTGGCGACAACAGCACCACCTCGCCCGGCGCAGCGTTGGCCGCCGCCGCGCGCACCGCCTGGGCCAGCGTTCCCGACCGTTCGACCGGCATGTCGCCCTTCAGGATGTCCGCAAACATCTCGGTCGCTTCGCCGATGGTGTAGGCGCGGACAATATGGGGGAAACCCGGGCGGCAGGCGTCAAGATCGGCGGCCTTGGCCTTGCCGCCCAGAATCCAGTGGATGCGCGGATAGGCCGATAGCGCGGGGGCGGTGGACTCGGCATTGGTCGCCTTGCTGTCGTTGACGAACAGCACGCCGTTCTTGGTCGCGACCCGCTCCATGCGGTGCGGCAGGCCGGGGAAGCTCTCAAGGCCACGGTCGATGCTCGCCTGATCCACCCCCAGCGCCTCACACGCGGCGATGGCGGCGAGCGCGTTCTGCGCATTGTGCGGCCCCTGCAGCGCAGGCCAGCGCGACTGGTCCATACAGAACCCCGGAGCGATCTTGGTCACGTCCTCGGCTCGCCCCGCTCGCGCAACCTGCTTCGCCACGCCGTGCGACGCCTCATCGCCAATCCCGATGATCGCGGCATGTCCCGCCGACTGCATCTCGAACAACCGCGCCTTCGACGCCGCATAGGCATCGAACCCGTCATAGCGGTCGAGATGATCCGGCGTGATATTGAGCAAGACCGCCACCTCGCAATCGAGGCTCTGCGTCAGGTCGATCTGATAGCTCGACAGTTCGAGCACATAGACCCCGCCCTCCGGCAGCGGCTCCTGTCCCAGGATCGGCAACCCGATATTCCCGCCTAGCCGCGCGGGAATGCCGGCACTCTCAAGAATATGGTGGATCAGCGCAGTCGTGGTCGACTTGCCATTGGTCCCGGTAATCCCGACCACCTTGTGCGCCGGAAGCTCGCCGCGCGCCTGTGCGAACAGCTCGATATCGCCGATGATCGGGACGCCAGCGTCGCGCGCCTTGGCGGCGATCGGGTGGGTGTTCAGGGGAACGCCGGGCGAAACCACGACCCCAGCGAATCCGCTGAGGTCGATCTCCAACGGATCGGCCAACTCAATAGCCCTCTCCCCTTCAGGGGAGAGGGTTGGGAGAGGGGCCTGTCCACCCAGTGCATCGCCCGTGGCAGAGTCCCCCTCTCCCCGCAAGCGGAGGGAGGGAGAGAAAGCAGCCCGCGCCGCATCATTCGAATCCCACGCCGTAACCTCGGCCCCGCCAGCCACCAGCGCCCGCACGCTCGCCGCCCCCGACCGCGCCAGCCCGAGTACCGCAAAGCGTTTCCCGCGCCAGGCGCGCGAAACGATCACCGCAGCTTCAGCGTCGCCAGCCCCGCCAGCGCCAGCACGAAGGCGATGATCCAGAAGCGGATCACGACCGTCGGCTCGCTCCAGCCAAGCTGCTCGAAATGATGGTGGATTGGCGCCATCTTGAACACGCGCTTACCCGTCCGCTTGTACCAGAACACTTGGATGATCACCGACAGCGCCTCGACCACGAACAGGCCGCCGATGATACCCAGCACCAGCTCATGATGCGTCGTCACCGCAATCGCGCCCAGCGCCCCGCCCAGCGCAAGGCTCCCGGTATCGCCCATGAACACCGCCGCCGGCGGCGCATTGAACCACAGGAAGGCGAGGCCCGCGCCAACGATCGCGCCGCAGAAGATCGCCAGATCGCCCGCCCCCGCGACATGCGGAATGCCGAGATAGGTCGCGAACACCTTGTTGCCCACGACATAGGCGATCAGCATGAACGCCATGCTCGCGATGATCACCGGCATCGTTGCCAGCCCATCCAGCCCGTCGGTGAGGTTCACCGCATTGCCGAACGCCACAATCGTGAACGCGGCAAAGACGATGTAGAAATAGCCCAGATCGACGCTGAACTGGCTGAAGAACGGCACATACAGCATCGTCCCGTTCTGCAGCGTGATCACCCATGCCGCGATGCCCGCAATCGCGAACTCGCCCAGCAGCCGCATCCGTCCGGACACGCCCGCGGTGCTCGCCTTGCGCACCTTGTCATAGTCGTCGAGGAACCCGATCATCCCGAAGCCGAGCGTCACGAAGATACACGCCCAGATATACGGGTTGCTCAGGTCCATCCACAGCGCCAGCGCCAGCGTCAGGCTGGTCAGGATCATGAGGCCACCCATCGTCGGCGTCCCGCGCTTGGCCAGATGGCTCTGCGGCCCATCGGCGCGGATCGGCTGCCCCTTGCCCTGCCGCACGCGCAGCCAGCCGATAAAGCGCGGCCCGATGATCAGGCCGATCACCAGCGCGGTCGCCACCGCCGCACCGGTGCGGAACGACAGATAGCGGAACAGGTTCAGAATGCCCGGAAAGCCCAGCCATTCGGCAAGTTCGTACAGCATTAGGGGGTGTATCCAGTGGCGGCAGTGGCCGTGACGGAGCGGATTTTGGCGCAGGGCAAGGAGCGAGGAGGAAGCGATGGAGGCATCATCGTGACTGACGAGCGACGCCGCCATGCGCCAAAAGACGCCCGCCGCAGAGCGGTTGCCCGGGCGCGCCCGCTGGACTGCGTCGCAGTCCTTGCGCGTAGCGCCGCTACGCGCTGCGAACGGCTCCTTGCCAGCGAACCCGCCCGGGCAATCACGACCATTGCCGCCACTGGATACACACCCTACCCCCTTCCCGCCAGCGCCGCGACGACCCGCGACAGCCCGACCCCGTTCGAACCCTTGATGAGAACCGCGTCCCCGGCCCGCAGCATCGCGTCGAGCGACACGCGGGCGCTCGCCGCGTCGGGGACATGGACCAATTCGACCCGCCCCTCAAGCGCTGCGGCGAGCGGCTTCATCCCCTCGCCGACAAGAAGCACCGCTTCGACGCCTGCCGCCGTCACCGGCTCCGCCAGATCGGCGTGAAAGTCCCCGGATTGCTCACCCAGCTCGCGCATTTCGCCGAGCACCGCGACCCGCCGCGTCGCCGGGGCCGCAGCCAGCACCTTGAGCGTCGCGCGCATCGACGCCGGATTGGCGTTGTAGCTTTCGTCGATGACCAGCACCTCGCCGCCCGCGACCTGCACGGCAAAGCGCGCGCCGCGCCCTGCAAGGCCACCCATCTCGCCCAGCGCCAGGCCCGCCTGCTCCAGATCGCCGCCCGCTGCATCCACCGCCGCCAACACCGCCATCGCATTCGCGACCCAATGATCGCCCGGCTGCGACAGGGTAAAGCTCAGCGTCTTTTCGGCCCCAATCTTGGCAGTGACAAAGGTGCCGCCCGGCTGGCCATGCAGTATCTCGACCGCGCGCACATCCGCGCCCTGGCCAAGCCCAAAGGTCACGATCCGCGCCGCATAAGGCTTGGCGGCAGCAATCAGCCGGTCGCGATAGGGGCTGTCGAACGGCACGATCGCCGTCCCGCCCGGCTCCAGCCCCTGGAAAATCTCGCCCTTCGCGTCGGCAATCCCCTCGACGCTGTCAAAGAATTCGGTGTGCGCCGGCGCGATGGTGGTGACGATCGCGATATGCGGCCGCACGATCCGGGTCAGCGCGGCGAGCTCGCCGGCATGGTTCATGCCCATCTCGAACACGCCAAACCGCGTGTCGCGCGGCATCCGCGCTAGGCTCAGCGGCACGCCGGTATGGTTGTTATAGCTTTTGACCGAACGATGCGCCTGCCCCGGCTCGGGCCGGTTGAGGCAGTCGAACAGCGCCTCCTTGGTCCCGGTCTTGCCGACCGATCCGGTCACGCCGATCACCACTCCGCCCATGCGCGCGCGGCTGGCGCGGGCGAGGTTTTCCAGTGCGATGGTCGTATCGGCGGTCAAAATATGCGGGTGCGGCGTCTGGGAGGAAACAACCGCACCCGTGGCCCCGCTGGCGAAGGCCTGATCCAGAAACTTGTGCCCGTCGGTGGTCTCACCGGTCAGCGCAAAGAACAGCGCGCCCGGTCCCACCTCACGGCTGTCGAACGCGACCGCGTCGACGTCGAACTCTGCGGAGGCGGTCCCGCCGGTGGCAGAGGCGATTTCAGCGGCTGTCCAGAGGGAAACGCTCACTTGTCCGCCTCCGTTCTTGATCCCCTGCGAAAGCAGGGGTCCAGAGTCGCATGGGTCAACGATTGCGGCTCTGGGCTCCTGCCTTCGCAGGAGCGCAAGATAGCTACCTCAAGCCCACTCACGCCGCCGCCTCGCGCGCGACGCTCACATCATCGAACGGCAGCACCATGCCCCCGACGATCTGCCCCTGTTCATGCCCCTTGCCGGCAATCAGCACGATATCTTCCGGCCCGGCAGCAGCCACCGCCGCCTCGATCGCCGCTCGCCGGTCGCCGATCTCGGTCGCCTGCGGGCAACCCTTCATCACCGCGCGCCGGATCGACGCGGCATCCTCGCCGCGCGGATTGTCGTCGGTCACGATCACCAGATCCGCACCCGCCACCGCCGCCTGCCCCATTGGCTCGCGCTTGCCCGCATCGCGGTCGCCACCGGCACCGAACACCAGGATCAACCGCCCCGCCGCATGGGGCTTTAACGCGGCAATCGCCGCCTCGATCGCATCGGGCGTGTGCGCATAATCGACATAGATTGGCGCGCCGCTCTTGCTGATCGCCGCGCGTTCCAGCCGCCCGCGCACCGGCTGAAGCCGCGAAAAATTGGCGAACGTCTGTGCCGGATCGCCGCCGGTCGCGATCACCAGCCCCGCCGCGATCAGCGCATTCGCCGCCTGATACCCGCCGATCAGCGGCAGTCCGACGCGATGCTCGACACCGTCGAACGCGATCACCAATTTCTGGTCGAGCAAGGTCGGTTCGCGCGACACCAGCCGGATCGCGTCGCCATGCTCGCCGACGGTGATAATCCGGTTGCCGCGCATCCGCGCGATGTCGATAACCCGTTCGCTGTGCGGATCGTCGGCCCATACCACCGCCGTCCCGCCGGGGTCGAGCACATCGGCGAACAGCCGCAGCTTGGCGGTGAAATAATCCGCCATGTCCTTGTGATAGTCGAGGTGATCGCGGCTGAGGTTGGTGAACGCCGCCGCACGCACCGGCAGCCCCTCGGTGCGGTATTGCGACAGGCCGTGGCTCGACGCCTCGAACGCCAGATGCGTCACCCCCTCGCGCGCCAGTCCGGCGACATTGGACAGGAACGTCACCACATCGGGCGTGGTCAGTCCGGTCGACACCATCTCGCCCGCCGTGGTGACACCCAGCGTGCCGATCGACGCAGCGTGATGCCCCGCCATCCGCCACAGCTGCCGCACCATCTCGACCGTCGATGTCTTCCCGTTGGTGCCGGTTACCGCGACCGATGTCTCGGGAAAGGGCGCGTAGAAGCGCGCCGCAATCCGCGCGAATTCGGTGCGCGGGTGATCGCTTGCGATATGCGCCGCGCCCGTGACCGTCACTTCGGGCCGCGCGACCACCGCAATCGCCCCACGCGCCACCGCCTCGGCAATATAATCCTCGCCGTTGAAGCGGGTGCCGCGAAACGCGCCGAACACCGTGCCCGGCGCGATCTTGCGATGGTCGATGGCGAACCCGGTGACGATGCCCTGCTCGTTCCCGCCGGTGAGGTCAGCGAGCTTCACTCGTCCACCCCCGCGCCGAGCGCAGCGATGGCGGCGGGCTTGCCCTTCGCCTCCGCCTTCCACAGCAGCGGGGTGAGGTCGGCGACGTCCACGTCGCGGCGCTCGTCGGGAACCACGCCCAGCATCGCGCCGGTGCGCATCACGACGCGGTTGACGACGGGGGCCGCGGTCCACCCGGCGGTGGACTGGCCTGCGGACTCGGCATTACCGATCGGCGAATCAAGCATCACCAGCACCACATAGCGCGGTGCGTCCATCGGGAAAGCCGCTGCGAAGGTCGATACGTTCTTGTTGCGCTGATATCCGCCGCGCCCCGGCACTTCGGCGGTGCCGGTCTTGCCCCCCACGCGATAGCCCGGTGCATCGGCCTTGCTACCCGTGCCATGCGTGACGATCAGCCGCATCAGCTGGCGCATCCGCGCGCTGGTCGCCTCCGAAATCACGCGCCGGCCGACCGGCGCCTTGCCCGGTTCGATCTTGCGCAGCGTCGCGGGGCGCCAAACCCCGCCATTGATCATCGCGGCATAGGCACTCGCCAGATGCAGCGGCGTGACCGCAATGCCATGGCCATAGGCGGTGGTCATCACCGTGGTCCGCGCCCAATATTTGGGCCACAACGGCCCGGCCGCACCGCCCAGCTCGATCGGCGCCTTGGTGTCAAAGCCAAGCCCGCGGAACATCGCCTCCATCCGCTCCTTGCCCAGCTCGTCGGCGATCCGTGCCGTCGCAATGTTCGACGAATGGATCAGCGTCTCGGGAATGTTCAGCCAGCGCTTCTGCGCGTGGTCGTCGCGGATGCGGAACGCGCCGACCTGCAACGGCTGTGTCGCATCATAGCGCTTGGCCATCGACGGCGCGATCCCGGTCTCGATCGCGAACGCCATCGTCAGCGGCTTGAAGGTCGATCCCAGCTCATAGACGCTCTGCGTCACATTGTTGCGAAAATGCTCGGGGTTGGCACCCTTGACATTATTGGGGTTGAAGGTCGGGAGCGAGGTCATCGCCACGACCTCGCCGGTCGCGACGTCGAGGATCACCCCGGCCGCGCCCTGCGCCTGGAAACTCGCCATCGCCGCGCCCAGCTCGCTGTCCAGCGCCGCCTGCGCGCGCAGGTCGATCGACAGCGCCACCGGCTGCCCGCGCTGCGCCGGATCGGTCAGCTGACGGTCGAGGATATGCTCCATCCCGCTGACGCCCTTGCCATTGAAATCGACAAAGCCCAGCGCGTGCGCGGCCAGCGTCGCCTGCGGATACAGCCGCTGCGGCTCGCGCGCGAACTCGATCCCCGGCTCGCCCAGCGCATGGACTGCAGCGACCAGCTCGGGCACCGCGCGCCGCTGGAGATAGGTGAACTTCGCGCCGCTGTTCAGCAGCTTGGCATACTCGCCAGCGCTCTTGCCCGGCAGCGTCGCGGCCAGCATCTGCGCCAGCGCCGCCTTGTCGCCGATCACCCGGTCGGGGCGAACCCCGATCGACCAGGCGTCAATCGTGCGCGCAAGCGGCGCGCCGTTGCGATCGACCAGATCGCCGCGCAGCGGGACCAGCATCGCATTGACGCTCGGCGCGCGCACCGGCTCGGCGAACGCCGCGAGCAGCGCCAGCCGCCCGACGATCACCGCGAACGCCGCAGCGAACAACAGGGTCAGAATCATCAGCCGCACATGCGCGACCGCAATCGGCGACGCGCCTCTGCCGTCGCGAGCGCGGATCCGCGGAGCAGGGGCGACCAGGACCGTCACCGCAATTTGCGCGCCTCCGCGCGGACGCCCTGCATCAGGTCGCCAAAGCTCGAATCCTTGAGCAGGCTGCGATCCAGCGCCGCCACTGCCTTGTCCTTCGCCACCACCGGGGTCGATGCGGCCGCACGCTTGGGCTTGGCAACAGCAACAGAGGCCACCGCGACCGGTGCAGGCGCCGCCTTCTCGACCACCGCCGGCTTGACCGCCGCGACCGCATCGCTCGCCACTTCCGGACCGCTCACCACGTCAGGCAGCCCCTGCGGCACGACCATCGCGGCATAGCGCTCGGCGGTCCCGTCACCTTCCATCGGACGCAGCGCCGCCAGCTCGGTGTCGCTCGCCAGGAATTGGCGCGGGGTCGGCGCGGTGTAGCGCATCACCTCGCCGTTCCAGCGTTCGAGCTGGGCAAGGTTGGCGCGCGTGTCGAACTCGGTCTCCAGCCCGCGAATATCCTTGTGCGCCTTGGCAATCGCGCGCTCGACCGCCTCGACCTTCGATCGCTCCGCCGCGACCTGCGAGGACACGAGGTAACAGGCCGGTGCCACGACCACACCGGTCAGGAACCACCCGAAGCCGCTCAACGCCTTGATCGCCATCACCGCCTCCTCACTTCCATGCCGGTGCCGCCGTGCGCCGCGCGACGCGCAACGTCGCCGAGCGGGCACGCGGGTTCACCGCAATTTCATCCTCGCCGGCCCGGATCGCCTTTGCGGGCGGTTCGAAGCTCGGCGCCTGCTCCGCCGCGACCATCGGGCGATGCCGCGATCCCGTCGGCTCGCTCCCGCTGCGTTCGCGCAGGAATTTCTTGACCATCCGGTCTTCCAGGCTGTGGAACGTCACCACCGCCAGCCGCCCGCCGGGCTTCAACGCCCGCTCGGCCGCGACCAGCCCTTCCTCAAGCTCGTCGAGCTCGCGGTTGAGGTGAATCCGGATCGCCTGGAAGGTCCGGGTAGCCGGGTCCTTCTTCTCATGCGGACGATACCCAAGGGCGCGCCGCACCACATTGGCCAGGTCCCCCGTGCGCGCGAGAGGCCGTGCCTTCACAATCGCTTGTGCCACACGTCGGGCCTGTTTTTCTTCCCCGTAATTCCGCAATATCGTGGTTAAATCAGACTCGCTGATTTCGTTAACGAGTTCGGCTGCGGTCATGCCCGACTGGTCCATCCGCATGTCGAGCGGACCGTCCGACTGAAAGCTGAAACCGCGCTCCGCCTGGTCGAGCTGCATCGACGACACACCGATGTCGAGCGTCACGCCATCGACCGGCGACAGGCCGCGCGCCGCCAGTTCGCGATCCATCGCCGAGAACGGTGCCTGAATCAGGATCAGGCGATTTTCGCTCGCGTCTACAAGCGCTTGACCGCCTTCGATCGCACTTGGGTCGCGGTCAAAGGCGGCCACCTCGGCGCCCCGCTCGAGGAACGCGCGCGTATAGCCACCGGCACCGAATGTCCCATCGACATGGCGCTCGCCGGGCTGAATCGCGAGGGCGTCGAGCACCTCCGCCAGCATCACCGGAATATGTGGACGATCCTGGTTAACAGCTTCAGGAGCAAAAGCGGCGGTCACAGTACCACCCCCTTCTCGTCCAGGCAGTAGCGGCACGCCGCCTTGATCTGTTCGGAGATGGTCGGGTGGTCGAGCAAGGTGCGCGGGTTCCACAGCTCGATCGTCGCGCCGACGCCCATGAAAAAGGCGTAGCTGCCCTTGGGAATCCCCGCGAGATGCCCCAGCATTCCGGGCAGCACGAAGCGGCCCGAGGGGTCGAACGCGATATTCTCGCTCGTCCCCACACCGTCGCGCCAGATGTTCGGGTCGGTGCGCCCACGGTCGCCGGCAAACTCGATTGCGCGCGCGTCGAGCCGCTCCATCAGCGAGTCGAAGAAGGGCTCGTCATAGGCGACCAGGCATTTGTCGGTTTCGTGGGTGGACAGGATCGCGACCCGCGCTTCCTTGGTGTCGGTCGGCTGGCCGCTGTTCTTTTCCAGCGTCGCGCGCAGCCCGGCGGGAATGGCGACACGACCCTTGTCGTCCACCAGCTGTAAACCAACCCCTCTGTAGCCGCTGCGCGCCACCTTGCCCCTTGCCTCCCGGGCACGCCTCTATCGCCTCCGGATGCACGCCATCGCGCACCCCGGACCCATGATGGCCGACGATAAAGGTTACCCTGTTAGTCACCGGCCTATCGCAAGCGACTTGGGTTTTCAATGCCTGAACTCGGGATTTCGCGGTAATTTGCCCCACTAGGCTCCACACCTTACCGCTGTTTTCACTTCATTCGTTAAGTGAACACTTTATGTTCCGCAGCGTGTTTGGGGGAAAATGGGGCGACGCGCCGCATTCGGGGCGCGTCAGGCGGACAGTGGCGGCAATTCCCGGAAATTCCCGCGCGATGGCGGCGAGTCGCTGGCGACGGGCGCTCATTCCCCGCCTGACGGGGCTGGCGTGATTTCGGGGGCGGGGCTTTCGGCGGTGCGCGGTGCGATGCCCAGCTCGGCAATCGGTTCATCCTTGGGCTCGGCGGCGCTGTTGGTCACCATGCCCTCGGTCATGTTGGCGACCACTTCGGGTTTGGGGGCGCCTTCTGCCACCACCGGAGCCTCGTCCTTGGCCGACGAAAAGACCGCGCTTGCCACGCCAATCAGCAGCAAAACGGTGGCAAGCCCGGTCAGTCCGACGCGGACCCGCTGCATACTGGAGTGAGGATCGCTGGGCATCGACTTCATGGCTGTGGCATAAATGTAACGCCTTAACAGCCGATTGTCGAACCCCCTTTTGTCTCTTGATTCACCCGCGATCGAGCCATTCGGGTACCGCCAATCCCTTGAGTCGCAGCCATTCAGGATTGTACAGCGTTGAAAGATAACGGAATCCCGTGTCGCACAGGATCGTCACGACCCGCGCGCCCGACCCGAGTTCGCGCCCCAATCGCACTGCGCCCGCGACATTGATCCCCGACGACAGCCCCAGGCACAGCCCTTCCTCGGCGAGCAGGCGGCGGACCCACTCCATCCCTTCATCGTCGCCGATGCGGAACTGCGTGTCGATCGGCGCACCCTCCAGGTTCGCGGTGATCCGTCCCTGTCCGATCCCCTCGGCGACCGACGACCCCTCGGCCTTCAGCTCGCCGCACGCATAATAGCTGTACAGCGCCGCGCCATGCGGATCGCTCAGCGCGATGCGGACCTTCTCGTCCTTTTCCTTGAGGCCAAGCCCCACGCCCGCAATCGTCCCGCCGGTCCCCGCGGCACAGGTAAAGCCGTCGATCCGCCCCTCCATCTGCGCCCAGATCTCCTCCGCCGTCCCGACGATATGCGCGCGGCGATTGGCGATATTGTCGAACTGGTTGGCCCAGATCGCGTTGGGCGTCTCCTCCGCGATGCGGCGCGACGTGTGCACGAAATGCCCGGGGTTCGAATAGGGTGCGGCCGGCACCAGCACCAGCTCCGCACCCAGCGCGCGCAGCGTGTCCATTTTCTCGCGGCTCTGCGTCTCGGGCATGACGATGATCGTCTTGTAGCCCTTGGCATTGGCGACCAGCGCCAGGCCGATCCCGGTATTCCCCGCCGTCCCCTCGACAATCGTCCCGCCCGGCTGGATCAGCCCGCGCGCCTCGGCATCCTCGACGATGAACAGCGCCGCGCGATCCTTCACGCTCGCCCCGGGATTGACGAATTCGCACTTGCCGAAAATGTCGCACCCGGCGGCCTCGCTCGGCCCTTTCAGCCGGACGAGCGGGGTGTTGCCGATCAGCGCGATGGTATCCTGTGCAACGTTCATGGCCGGAACATAGGCACTGCCCCCGCTGCGCCGCAAGCAAGCGAAACTATGCGGGGACCGCTGCGGGCTTGCATCGCCCTCCCGCCAGTGTCGCCGCGATGCTACGGCCACGCCATGTCCCTGCGCAAAGTCAGCTTCCCGCCCGTCACCGACACCCGCACCCGTGTGCTGATCTGCGGCAGCCTCCCCGGCGACCGCAGCCTCGCCGTGCGCGAGTATTACGCCCACCCGCAAAACCAGTTCTGGCGCCTGATCGCCGCCGTGATTGACCGCGCCGATCTCCCCGCTTTGCCCTACGAGGCCCGCCTCGCCGCCCTCCGCGAAGCCCGTATCGGCCTGTGGGACGCGGTGGCGAGCGCCACCCGCCCGGGCAGCAGCGACGCCGCGATCGCGCAGGCGCAGCCCAACGACCTCGCCACCCTCGCCGCCACCCTGCCCGACCTCGCCGCCATCGCCTTCAACGGTGCCACCGCCCACCGCCTCGGCCGGCGCGCGCTCGGCGCAGCGGCATCGCGCTGGACCGTCCTCGCCCTGCCTTCGTCCAGCCCGCTCCACACCATCGGCCTCCCCGCCAAGCTCCCCGCCTGGCACGCCCTGCGCCAGTTCCTCGCCTGACACCCCGGTTGCAAAACCGCCGCCACCCCAGCAAAGCTGCGCGCAATTCGGGCAGGGGAAACAGATGAGCAGCGACAACCGGGTCTCCTTCGCGCCCGGCACCGACCGGAGCGCCGCGGTCGCCGACGCCATCGCGATCCTGCGCCGCGACGGCGTGGTGGTGCTCGACGACCTGATCGACCCCGCCCTGCTGGCCGCGTGCAGCGACGAGATCGCGGTGCGCCACCCCGACATGGCACAGCCCGACCGCAGCAAATATTTCGGCCCTTATGTCGGCCGGCACACGATTCCCTTGCTGGTCGACGGCACGCTCGCCGATCCCGCGATCCTCCTGCCCAAGCCGGTCGCGCACATCGCCACCGAACTGCTTGCCGAAGCGTTCAAGGTCGACTCGGTCGGCCTGCTCGTCGCCGTCCCCGGCGCGCCCGATCAGACCGCGCACCGCGACGCCTGGCTCTACCCGCGCGAAGGGCTCGACCGCCTCCTGCCCCCCTTCGCCCTCGCCTTCGCCGTCCCGCTGGTGACGATGGACGAAATCAGCGGCCGCACCGCCTTCTGGCGCGCCAGCCACCGCTCGGGCGCGACCGCCATCCCCGATGCGCCCTATGATCTCGCCCCCACCGTCCACCCCGGCAGCGCGATCCTGTGGGATTACCGCATCTACCATACCGGCCTCGCCAACCACGGCACCGCCCCGCGCCCGGTGCTCTTCAGCGCATTGAGCCGCGAATGGTGGGTCGAAATCGACCCGCCCGAAGCGAAGGACTATCGCAAGCTAAAGGTAGCGCGCGCGGTGTTCGATCGCTGGAAGCCGCGCTGGCAGGCGCGGTTCAGCCGTGCGGAAGTGGTGGGGTGATCGAGGCACTGCTGGGGCGTGCGCTCGATTAGCGGCCAGCGCCCCGTTCAGTCTGCGCCAGGGTCGGTTTCAGTAGGGCGGTACCGCCCACAGAAATATCCGCAGCGATGAAAAACCCCCATTCTATCCAGCGCGCGCGACAGCCTTGGGCACTGCGCCATGTGCGATACGCTTCTCCCGGGTCGAACCCGCAGCGTCGCGAAGCGATCGTTAGCGCCGCTTCGATATCACTCCCGTCCTGCATCTCCGTCAGGACCGCATGGTGCAGTTCACTCAGGGGGACGGTGCGCGTGATGAAATCGGTTCGGACAAGCGCGATATGGGTTGGGACGGGGGCAGGCGGCGGCAGTGCCGGAGCCTCAGCGCGGCGTACTGCATGGTAATAGGCTGCGACAGGGAAGCGATAGGTTCCCAGTGCAAAAGCGGGCTGAAGGCGCAGTGCGCGGTCGGGAGTCTCCACGCTCGCATAGGGAAGCCCCTCATGGCCCTGGGCGTCGAACATGTTGAACACCGCATATTCGAAGCGGGCGAGGTCGAGCATGAAATCGACCCACGGCTCCGGTGCCTGCGGCTCGGGACGGTTCGCCTCCAGCCAGACCGGAAAGCGGCGACCAAGGTCGTAAAGCGTGTGCCGCTCGGGCGGGCAATCGCGGATATAGTCGGCAACGAAATCGTCGAACAGTGCGCGGCCGAGCACGTGGCACAGCGCCGGGAATTGCTCGCGCATACACGCAGCGAGGCGCATCAGATAACCGCGCTGATAGATTGCCAATCCGGCACCCGGGTCGAGCCGACCGCCGCCCTGGAACAGATCCTGCGCCGCGGCCGGGTCCGCCTGCGGGTCGATCAGCGCGGCGTGCATCCGCCGCTGCACCGTCGCCAGCGTGGTCACGCCGCATCCTCGATCACACTGGCCATCGCGCGCGGGAAGAGGAAATCGACCGGATTGGAGATGCCGGCACCTGTCGTCGCACACGCATCGCTGTCGAGCGGCGCCGCGTCGCCTGTCATATAGCGCTCCGCCTTGCGCAACTCGGCCAGGCACTCGGCAAAACCCGGGATATGGTCGTCCCATTCGAGCAATGTCGATGCGCCGCCGGTGCGCGTCCAGGCGATGCGGAACAACTCCCACACTTCGGGCCGGACCGGGCGGTCATGCGTGTCGATCACATGGCTGCCCAGATCCTGATGCCCGGCCAGATGCATCTGCACGACCCGGTCGCAGGGGAACGCGTCGAGATAGGCGACCGGGTCGGTGCCGGCGTTGAAGCAGCTGACATAGACATTGTTGACGTCGAGCAGCAGGCCGCACCCCGTGGCATCGGCGAGCGCACGCAGGAAATCGGGTTCGTCGATCATCGACTGAGTGAAGCGGACATAGGTGCTGGGGTTTTCGAGGATCAGCGGGCGTTCGAGGCGTTCCTGCACCTCAATCACGCGCGCTGTGACATGCGCCAAACTCTCCTGCGTCAGCGGCATCGGCAGCAAATCGTGCGAATTGTGTCCATTCACGCCGGTCCAGCACAGATGATCGCTGACCCAGGCCGGGCGCACCTCATCCGCCAGCCGCTTGAGCGCGGCGAGATAGGCGCTGTCGAGCGGATCGGTGCTGCCGATCGACAGCGACACGCCGTGCAGCACGACCGGATAGCGCTCCGCGACCGCACGCAGGATCGCGCGCGGCCGCCCGCCCGAATCCATGAAATTCTCGGAAATCGCCTCGAACCACAGATCCTGCGGGTCGCCCGAGAGGATCGCGTCAAAATGCACGCTGCGCAGGCCCAGTCCCAACCCCAGCCGGGGCAGGCGCGTCAGCGCGGTCTCAGCTACAGCCACCGGCGCCGCTCATCCCGCTCGATCCGCACGCGGTCATGTTGCCGCGCGCGTTGTTGTCGGCCGAAATCCACAAATAGGTCGGCCCGGTCCCGGCAAAGGCGGCCGGCGGGCTGCCCGGCGTCTCCGGAATCGGATGGCTGGGGGGAATCTTCCCCGCCGTCTGTGCCGCGAGCAACTCCTGCCGGGTCGCCTCCCAATTCGCCTCGAATACCGCGCGCGCGCGCAGCCAGACGCTCTGACCCTGATTGGGTCCGTTGGTGCTGAAGCGCTCGGCATTGATCGGCGTGGCGCACGACCCCTGCGAGCGGCAGTCATTGGCCCCCGGATTGTTCATCTCCTCGCCCGTGCCATAGAGGCCGCAGCCGCCCTGGCCCTTGCACTCGTTCTGGACGTGGCACGTATGGTCGGTGCCGGTCGAGCAATAACCCTGTCCGGCACAGGCATTGGGCTGGCGCCCCGGCGCGCCGAGCGTCCCGAAGCGATCCGATCCGGCACAGGCGTTAAGGCCCATACAGGCATGAAGCGGCAAGCCTTCGGGCTGTGGACCGATGACCCCGGAGCCTGGAAATGCCGGCTCGTCGGCATAGGGATAGGGGGTCGGGACGGGCTCGCCGGGCTTCACTGGCGGAGTGGAGCAGGATGCCATGGGTCGTTCCTCTCGCTTGAGCGTCAGCGGTGCCGTGCGGCGATCCAATAGGGACCGACATCGGGCAGGTGCATCGGGACATTGTTGGTGCCGGTCTTCGAAATCGCGACGCCGACATAATAGATCACGTTCTGAAGCACCCCGATCAGGTCGCTATCCGCCTTCTCGACCTTCAGCGCGGCGGCATTGGCGCTACCAGGGGCGAACAGCGCCTGGACATGCTCGACCACTTCCTCGGCATCAAGCTGGGCGATCAGCGCATTGGCCGCCGCGATCGCCTTGTTGCCGTAATCGGTCAGCCCCTGGAACGACACTTCGCGATCGCCGAGCGAGACATTTTCGAACGTCGGCCCCATCATCGTGCCGGCATAGTCGCCACTGGTGATCGGGATCTGGCGGATCGTGCGGATGTATTTGTCGAGCACCCAGATCATCGACCGGTGCAGCCCTTCGTTGAAGAACAGCTTCTGCTTCTCGGGCGGGACCAGATAGACCGTCTCGGTCATCACCAGCATATATTGGAAGCACGCGCTGCAGAAATTGGCGATGTCGACATAATATTCAGGATAGTTCGCCGCGAGCGGACTGTCGGGCATGTCGACCAGCACCCCGGCATCGAGCAGCGCCTGTTGCGTCATCGCGGGCTGGATCACGTCGCTCGGCGCGGGCGGCTGGGGCGGGCGTTGCTCCGTCGTTCCGGCATAATCGGCAAACTGCGCCTGCAGCGTCAGGAACTTCACATAATGCGAGTCCTCGTCCTTCGACGGGTCGTCATCAGGGCTGGGACCGACATCGGGGATCGGCACACCTTCACCCTGGTCGCAGATCGTGTCGATCGCGGTTGCGGCATCCTGGATCGACCGGATCGCAATCAGCTGGGTCGCGCCGGCATGGCTGTCATCGGCATCGGGGAACACCGCCGCTGCCGCCGCGCCCTGTACCGAATCGGTCCAGCTGACTGTGGCGGGCGGCGCGGGCTTCCACGGATCGAAGCCAGCCGACGGATAGACCGTGTCGACGTTGTTCGGCGAGTAATTATAGGGCTGGATCGCGTGCTCGACCGAGCCGCGCTGAAAGTCTGAATTGGCAAGAAACTGGGTGCTGAGCAGGCAGCGGATATAGGAATAGAACTGCCCGATCGTGTCCCAGTTGCTGTCCTGTGGCGGGGCGTTCCACTGTTCGGGATATTCGATCTGCAGGAAGTGCCAGAGCTGCTCGAAGCTGAGCTTGCCGAGCGGGATTTGCACCGCGGTCTTGCCGTCCGGTCCCGCCGGACCCTGCGGATTGTGATAGGGCAGACCGGTCGGATAGGCACCCGGTGCCTTGCCATAAAGCTGCGGCATCACCCCCATCGACCACAGGACATTTGATGAGAGCGACATGTGGAGCATTTCTTCCACCGCCACGCTCATGATGATCCCGCCCGCCTTGTTCGCGAAGAGCTGGGCGTCGCTCATTGCCTCGCCGCTCTCATTGTTCCGGACGAGCGAATAATAGGTGTAGAGGTAGATCGGGATCGTCGCGAGCTCGATCTCAACCGCAGTCTGGAGATCGGCCCTTAGCCGCGTAAGCACCTGATCGCGCGTCCATGTCGCGTTAAGCGTCGCCACGAACGCCTGCTCAGCGGGCGTCAGCGGTGTAACAGGATCCGGCATTTTGGCGCACCCCCTCAGGTCGAAGGCTTGTAGAAACCCGGGGCGTAATAATACGGACGAACTCCCCCATTACCCTTCATTTATAGTCTGCAACACACCCACCCACAATGATAAAATAATGGTATCGGTGCAATTTACGACGTGAATAAGCCATATCGGACAAAATCACTTGCCACTCCGATAGATACAATTCTAAGTCCGTAGAAATCAAAATACGTTCGCGTTGACTGGTGAGTCTCCGCATTGCGTCAATGATCGGTACTGCGTTGTTTCTCGGGGGATTGATCCATGAGCAACCTGGCCGGAAAAGCCTATGGAATGAATGTTGTTACCCCGATGCGACCGGGTGCAACCTGGATCAATAATTTCCTGTTCATGCTCTCGCGGTCGCTTCCCGCAACGCTTTCGGGTCTGTTGGGCCTTGGTTTCATCCATTTCGCGCGATGGGTCATCATCCGGCGCGATCAATGGCCTCAGCTGGGGCAACCCCCTGCAAAGCTGTCGAACGATTACATGCTGTTCTGCAGCAATTTCAACGGCACCTGGGATCAGTATATCGACGCCTTTGCCGACGGTATTCCGGGCGGGCTCGACCTGTTCTGGTATTCGAGCACCAAATATCCCAATTCGATCCCGATCACGCCGTTCAAAAACTACATCCGCGCCAATCAGGTCGACACCAGCTATTATTACAATGCGACGCCGGGCAGTGGGCAGCGCGACATCAAACTCGCGCTCAAGCTGTCGCACGACCTGGCCGCGATCGCCGCCAAGGCCGGCACGCTGAGCGATGCCGAACTCGCCTCCGCCTATGAGCGACTGCTGATCGCCAATCAGGGTGGGCTGGGTTCGCCCGGCTATGCGCCGGTCGCAAGCTGCGACACTGCCGCAGCCGACCGCAATCGTGCCGATGCCGAACTCGGCCGCTGGGGCGAGGGTGGCACCGGCGGGATCGAGGCCGAGCGCGAACTTGAGCCGGTGTCGGCCGAAGTGGTCATCGCGTCCAGCGCGAACGCGGATCAGGGCGCGCGCGCCGCGGTGCGCGCCGCGGTGGCCGCCGCACTCAATTCGACGCCACACACCGACGAAGTGCCAAAGGTCACCGACCCGCCGCCAGAACCTCCGGCCGACAAGGGGGGGAAGGCCGATGGCTAATATTGATGTCAGCAGCTATTTCTTCACGGCCGCCGTGCCCGTGTGCAATGAAGGCATTGTCGAGCATGACGGGATGAAAAGCTCGCCGATCCATGTGATCCGCGAGGTATTCGAAACCCTGCCGACCGCGCTGCAATCGCACGCGACCGAGGAAATCGGGCTGAACAGTCCGTTCTCGCGCAATCTGCGCACGCATTTCACGCGGTTCGTGATCCTCGACCAGCCCTATTTCAACGGACGCGATCACAGCAATGCGCTGGTCAATGCGGTGGGAAATACCGATCTGCTCGCGCCGCAACCGGTTGATCAGATCACCTGTCCCTATATTTTCTGGACGATTGATTTTGACCTGCCCGACCCCGCCGGGATCGGCGAGCCACGCCGCTATTTTGAGGAATTGTGGGGCCAGATGGAGCCCGAGCTGCGGGCGATCTTTCAATATTGCTACGCCTTCGACACGGTGACCGACGCGGCGAGCTTCGCCACCTATATCCTGCGCTGCCAGATCGAAACGACGATGCCGTTCCACGATTACTGGTATGTGCCGCCCAAGCTCAGCCCGATCTCGATCACCGGGCTGGCGCTGATCCCCGGCGCAGGTGCGCTGATCCTGCTGGCGGCGCTGGTTGCGGGCATATTGCGCTGGACCGGGTGGAGCTGGGCGGCGAGCTTTGCCGGGTGGAGCGGCTGGAGCTGGATGCCATGGGCTGGTCTCGCGCTGCTGATCGTCGGCCTTGTGATCGACTATTACTGGGTGTTGTGGAAGGGGCGGCAGCCCTATCCGGCGGCACCGGGCAGCGACCTGCGCAACGTGCTCAAGGGGCTGTATCTGCAACAGGCATTCACGCGCTTCGCGATCGAGCAGCAGCACCGCGATCCCGCGGAATGGGGTGCCGCGTTCCGTGCGTTTCTCGCCACCACCAGACCCGCTGATCTCGACGCGCCGACCCAGCCCGCCGGGGTGATCCGCAGCAAGCTGCCGGGAGACGCGGCATGACCAACGCCACCAACACCGCGCCCGCCGCGACCTTGCTCGACCTTGCCGATATTCAGGGCGGCATCCTGCGCACCTATGGCGATGGCTTCCCCAAGGGGCGCAATTTCTACCTGACCGTGCGCGATGCGCGGAAGGGGCGCGCGTTTGTCGAGGCGCTGCGGCCGAAGATCACCACCGCCGCGCGCTGGAAAGATCCCAACCGCCAGGAGCCGCTGCTGCGCACGCACAACCCGCGCGTGAAGGATATCGCGCGAGCCGAGGGCGTGCCTGATTATCCCGGCCGGGTACAGCTGATGAAACCCAGGGTGACGCTCAATATCGGGTTCACCTTCATGGGCCTGCTCGCGCTCGGCGTGCCGACGCGGACGCTGCGCGGGATGCCGGACGATTTCATCGACGGGATGGAGGCGCGCGCGGCGCTGCTCGGCGACGATCCGTTTCTCGACAAGCGCGACGCGGTGTGGCGCGAGTCGAAGGGCAACAAGCGCGTCCACATCCTGCTGACGCTCTATGCCCAGCAGAATCCGGACGGCACCGCCTGTGCCGAGCTGGACGCCGAAACCGACCTGATCGTCGCACTCTGTAAAAAGTCCCGCAGTGGCGTGGTGCTGCTGGACGGGGTCGGGCCGAGCAATGCCAAATGGCAGGATCTGTCCGCAGTGATGCGCCAGGACGGCGAGAATATGTGGCCGACCAACAAGGAGCATTTCGGCCTGTCGGACGGCTTTGGCGACCCGGTCTTCTCCGGCCAGTTCTCCGGAGAGGCGGAGCGCGTGCGCGTGGCCGGCGGCGGCAAGCTGATGGCGGATGGCAGCTGGCAACCGCTGGCGACCGGCGAGTTCCTGCTCGGCTACCCGGACGAGGCGCAGGAAATTCCCGGCGCGGCGATGCCGATTGCGTTCAGCCGCAACGGCACCTTCATGGCCTATCGCAAGCTGCACGAGGCGGTCGGCACCTTCCACGCCTATATTGACGAGCAGGCAAACCGCTACGCCAAACTCTATCAGGTACCACAGCAGGAGGCGGTGGACACAATCAAGGCCAAGATGGTCGGCCGCTGGGAGGATGGCGTGCCGCTGATGGTCGCGCCGACCTATGCCGCGTGGCAACGCTTTCGCGCCGAGCTCGACCAGGCGCGGGCGGAGAAGGACAAGGCGAAGCTTGCCGCGATCGCGCTGAAATTCACCAACTTCATCTACGCCTCAGACCCCGCCGGGTCGAAATGCCCGGTCACCTCGCATCTGCGCCGCGCCAATCCGCGCGACTCGCTGGGGCCGACCTTCGACGCGAACGGCAGGTCGCGGGACGGCAGCGCGATCATCAACCGCCGCCGCATCCTGCGCCGCGGCCTGCCCTATGGCCACTATGATGCCAATGCGCCGGGCGACGATGGCGACCATGGCATCATCTTCATGGCGATCTGCACCAACCTCTTCCGCCAGTTCGAATTCATGCAGCAGCAATGGATGCAATACGGCCTCGATTTCAACGCGGGTAGCGACACCTGTCCGGTGATCGGCAACCATGCCGAGAAGGACGAGCCGAAACTGGTGATCGCGGTCGATCCGGAGGTCGGGAAATTGCCCTTCATCTGCGATCGGCTGCCCCAGCTCGTCGAGCCGCGCGGCGGGGACTATTTCTTCCTGCCCAGCATGACCGCGCTGCGCATGATCGGAATGGGGATCATCGACCCGACCTGAAGGAGGCGCCTGTGCAGTGGTTGTTGAACCTGCCGACCGCGATTTGGCGAAGGCTGATGCTGATCCTTCAGGGATTGTGGTCGCTGCTGTGGCTGATCGCCGCCGGGATCGGCGCGCTGCTGGGCAAGGGCGGGACGGTCGGCAGCCGCCTGGGGGCCGCGATCGGCGGGCCGGAGGGGCAGCGCAAGGTGTTCGCGCTGCTGCGGCTGCTCCAGCCCAATCTGGTGATCAAGCGCAAGGTGATCGCGTCCTATCCGAATAACGGCATCACTGCGATCGCCACGCGACGCAGCGACGTCATCGACATCCTCAGCCGCGACGCGGATTTCGGGGTGGTCTATGGCCCGCGCATGGAGATGATCACCGGGGGCGAGAACTTCTTCCTCGGGATGCAGGACACGCCGCGCTACACCCGCGACACCTCCAACATGCGGCTGGTGGTGCGCCGCGACGATGTGTCCGCGATCGTCACCCCTTATGTCACCGCCGCTGCCGCCGAGATCGTCGCAATGGTGCCCGGCAAGATCGACGTGCCGCAGGCGCTGACCCAGCCGGTCGCGGCGGGGCTGCTCGATCATTATTTCGGAACGCCCGGCCCGTCCCAGGCGGCGATTGCCGAATGGACCACCCTGCTCTTCTGGTATCTGTTCATCGACCTTCAGGCCGACCCCGACCTCGATGCGCGCGCCACGTCGGCTGCGTCGGATTTCCGCGACTGGATGGACGGGCATATCGCTGCGCGGCGCATCGGACCGCACAAGGACGATGTGCTCGGCCGTTGCCTCGCCATGGGCAGCGCCGAGCTGCCGGGGATGAGCGACCGCGACATCCGCAACAATCTGATCGGCCTGTTGATCGGCGAGCTGCCGACGCTCTCGGCCACCGCCAATCTTGCGCTCGACGAGCTGCTGGACCGACCGCAGCAGTTCGCCGCCGCCTGTGCCGCAGCACGGAGCGGCGATGATGCCACGCTTGCCGCCTATGTGTTCGAGGCACTGCGCTTCCGCCCGCTCAACCCGGTCGTCTATCGCCGCGCGATGCGTGACACGGTGATCGCCGCCGGAAAGCTCCGCCGCCGCAAGGTCGTCAAGGACAGCATCGTCATGGCATCGAACCTGTCGGCAATGTTCGATCCGCTGGAGATCCCCGACGCCACCCGCTTCCGCACCGACCGGCCATGGGAGACGTATATGCTGTGGGGCTATGGGATGCACGCCTGCTTCGGGGCGCATATCAACCGCGCGATGCTGCCCGCGATGCTCAAGCCCCTGCTCGCCCAGCCCAATCTGCGTCGTGCCGAAGGCGCGCGTGGCCAGATCGACAAGGCCGGCACGCCGTTCCCGCAGCATTTCCACCTTGAATTCGACACATGACCGGCCCTGCGATCCGCGCGACGTTGCTGACCTTTCAGCCGATGGTCGACAGCGAAACGACGCGGCTGATCGCCCGCTATCACGGGATCGACCTGGAGGAGCGTGACCATTTGCCGATTTCCGCCGCCATCCGCACCCTGTGGCGCGGCGGCAACGGGCATATTCCCCTTCTTTATGGCAAGGGCTTTGCGCTCACGAGCCCCTATCCGATCGCCGGTTATTTCGACGCCACATTGCCCCCGGATCGCCGGCTGATCCCGGATGCGCAGCCGCTGGCCGGGCAGGTTGCGACGGACTGGCAAACCTATAACGGCACCATGGGGACCGTTGTTGCCGTTTTCGCTTATTATCATCTGCTGCCCGACCGCGCGCTCATGCAGCCGATCTTCGGCGCGCCGGTGCCGTGGCTCGAACGGGCGCTCCTGCCGGTAACCTATCCGCTGCTGCGTGTAGTGTTCAGCTTGGGGCTGAAACTTTCGGCCGACCATGCGGCGGCGGCGGAGGCAGCGATCCGCTCGACCCTGGACGCGACCGACCGCCGCATCGCCGATGGCCGGCACTATCTGGTCGGCGATCGCCTTACACTCAGCGACATCGCACTGTGCGCCGCCGTTGCGCCGCTGCTGTTGCCACGCGGCTATGGCGCGCTGATGCCGCCGGTCGCTGCGATGCCTGCACCGCTACGCGGCTTGATGGAGGAGCTGCGCGCGCGGCCGGTCGCGGAATTTGTCCAGCGGCTCTACGATAGCGGGTTCGTGGAAAACTAGGAGATCAGCGCGTTCCCTCAGCAATCGTCAGGCGAAATGGCACAATCGGCAGGCTGCTGCGTGCGTAAAGGTTGATCGGCGGGCTGCCCTGCCAGGCATAGCGGACTTCGGCGGCCGCCGCGCCCGTCTCGAAAACCACAATCCGATCGCCCATGACGGTTGCGCGCGCAAAGCGGCACGTTCCGGCTGCATCGCACAGTTCAAACCCGCTCGGTTCTGCGGCGCCCGTTACGTCGATCCCGCCCGCGGTCGATCGAAACATGATTTCGATACCGCCTGGCGAGCGCGTGGCGCTGATCGGTTGTGGCGGCGCGGGCCGGTCTGCGCCATATGCGACCCGCAGCGCTTCCTGTCCCATACGCTGGCCGACGACATCCTTGTGCGCAGGATGGATGTCCCCGGGCACACCAAGGTCAATCGCAATCGCCAGCCCTGTTGCGGCGTCCTCGTCAGCCACCAATCGCTGCGCCTCGCGCAATTGAGCCCAGGGTGCATCGACCGGCCGGATGCTGCGCGGGCCATAGCCGGGCAGCTGGACCAGCACGACCGGCAGAGCCAGGTCACCGAACTGGGCGCGCCAGGATGTACGCCATGCCCGCAACGCGGGTGCATAGTCGGCAGCGCGGCTGGTGTTGGATTCCCCCTGATACCAGGCGATGCCGCGCAGTGCGGTGCCGGCGAGCGGGGCGATCATACCGTTCCAGCCCATCGTCAGGCCGCGCGGCATACTCCACGGAATCGCCGGCGGCGCGTCTTTCCAGTCAGCGTCGGCAGTGCCGCGGCGGTAGCGCCAATCGCCCGCCAGCGGCTTGCGTGCGCCGCCGGGCAGCACCAGCGCGAGCGCGTCCGCCGGGCTGCTGAACCCGCCGCCGCCCATCTCGTCGATCACCCGCACGACGATGCTGTTCTCGCCAGCGCGCAGCAGTCCGGGCGGAACGCGATAATTGCGCTGTTCGGCGGCGACGAGCTGCGCGCCCACCGGCACGCCGTTGATCCACACCCGGTCGCGCTCGTCGATCCGGCCGAGCTGGAGCACCACATCTCTGGCGTCGCCAAGTTCGGCGGCGGTCAGCGTAACGCCGGTGCGGAACCACATGATCCCGTCATAGCCGCCAAGGCCAGCGATGCCCGACCGCTCCCACTGGCCCGGAACCGCGATCCGGTCCCAGCCGCTGTCATCGAAGCCGGGCGCGGCCCATGCCGCCCCGCCGGAGCCCGGATCGACCCGCGCGGCCCAGCGGTCGGTCGCGTCCACCGCCGATGCAAGTGCAGCGGTCGGGTCGGACGCATAGCGATCGAGCCATGCAAGCTGTTCGGACGATGCTCCGGAGCCGCGCAACGCGGCGGGCGACATCCAGTCCTCGATCGTCGATCCGCCCCACGCGGCGTGGATCAGACCAAGCGGGGTTTTGGGATCATGCTTCAGGATTTCCCGCGCCATATGCCAGCAGGCAGCGGAAAAGCCGCCGAGATTGTCGGGCGCGGCGCGCGACCAGCTGAGCTCCGGCACAATGTCGCGCGCGGGTTTCGCCTCGGCCACGCGCTTGAGCTTGAGCAGCCGGATCGGCAGCCCCGCGCTCTCGCGTGCGGTGCGTTCGGGATTGGCGCTGCCGGATACGGGCAGGTCCATGTTCGATTGACCCGAGCACAGCCAGACATCGCCGGTCACGACATCGTCCAGCTGAACCGACGCGCCACCAGCCGCCCGGATCGCGACGCTTCCGCTGATGTCGCGCGGCAGCGCGGGCAGGCTGACCAGCCAATTGCCCTGTGCATCAGCGCGCCCGCTCGCGGTGGCTGTGCCAAAGGTGACGCGCACCTCTTCCCCCGGCTTTGCACCACCGCCCCGGAATTGCGCGGGCTTGCCCTGTTGCAGCACCATATGGCTCGACAGATGCGGCGCGACGGTGAGTGGCCCGGCCAGCGCGGGCATGGTGGTCAGCGCGAGTGCGATCAGGGCGGTTCGGGTCATCGTCACTCTCGTTCGGTCAACGCGGATAGGGGACCAGCCAGCCGGAGTCGGCAGCTGGCACCTCAGGCGGGGCGAGGCGCGGATCGCGGAAGCCCCAGGCGGCGAGGACCAGCATCGTATCGCTCTCCGCCATCGCCCGCGCCCGGCGGCCGGGATCGGCGAGGTCGATATCCTTGAACGGCCAAGCGTCGAGCCTGGCGCGATAGCCAGCGAGGTAATCGACGCCCCGCCGCAGCGGATTGGCCTTCGCATCGCCCTGCCACAGATCGACGCCGACGCATTCGCCGAGCATCGCCATCTGCACCCCGGCGCGCAGCGTGAAGGCCGAATAATGCCAGCTGCGCGTGCGTGCGGTTTCGGCGGGCAGGGTACCGACGGCGTCGATCTGCGGGCCAAGGCGGCGGGTCAGGAAATCCTGCGCCAGCCGCTGAGTCACGCTGTCCATCCGCGCGAACAGCGCAAACTGGCCGAGCAGCATGTCGTAATAGACGCCGTGGTTGTTCTTGGCCGCGCGCTGCCCCTTGCCATTCGGGCTTGTCGCCAGCCAGGTCGCGAAGTCCGCAAACCAGCTTTCGATCGCGCGCTGGTCCGCCGCGCTGATCGCCTTGCTGGGGCCAAGCACGCCAATCGCCTCGATCACCGGCACCAGCCGAGTCGCTTCGATAATCCCCTCCGGTCGCCCAGCCGACGCGCCCGGAACCGCCTGCGCATAATCGAGATTGGGGTTCATCCGCGTTTCGGCGGTGACGAACCATGCACGCAGCAGCTTGGCCGCATGTTCGGCATAGCGCGCGTCACCGGTCGCGTGCCACGCCAGCGCCAGTGTCTCGACATCACGGCTGAACGCGCCGAGCCGCTGGACATCGAAGCGGTCGCCATTGCGTTCCGGATTCACCTCGCCGTCGCGGCGGCGATAGGGTTCGCCATCGGGTTTCGACGCGTCCGGCCACCAATAGGGGCCGATCGACAGATAATCGCGTTTGTCGCCGCTGCCCGCCGCGCGCGGCTTGTCGGTGACGCTGTACGGGCCACGGCGCAGCGCCGCATCCGCGCCGCGGATCAGCCGCTGGCGGAGGGCCGCATCGTTTGTCGCGGCGGCACGCTGCGCCGCGAGCCATTCGGGCCGCCACAGGAAGGTGCGCTGGCCGCTGGCGAGATAGCCGTCCGCGCCCCTGCACTGGGCTAGGGTCGGTGCCGCTGCCGCAGGGGCTGCCGCGAGCAACAGTCCTGCCAAAATAGCCACTCTGCGCATCAAAACTTCACCGTCACGCTAAGCGCGCCCGTTCGGCCGTCATAATCGGCGACGCGGTTGAGGCGCGGGTCGCCTTCATATTCTTCACGCCGCGAATTGGTGATGTTGTACACCTCCAGCCGCAGTTCGAGCCATTTGCTCGGCTTCAGCGCGCCCGAAAAGTCGAGCTGCCCGCGCGGCCGCACGCGGCTGGCGCTGCCGGTAAAGGTCGATCCACCCGCCAGCTCAATGTCCGACGCGTGGTTGTACGCCATACGCAGCTGGACGAGGCTGTCCTCATAATAGCCGATGATGTTATAGGTATCATTGGCGACATTGTAGAGCTTGGTGCCATTGGCTCCGCCCGATCGGACGCGGGTATAGTTGAACACGCCGCCGGTGTTGCGCAGGAAACCGGGCAGGAAATCGAACCGCTGCTGGATCTGGAATTCCAGACCATTGACCGTGATCGCATCGGGGTTGTTCACGATCTGGTTGATCGTGATGCGCTGGTTCGCGGTCTCGATCGGGTTGCCCTGATTGATCCGGCACCGCCCCGATCCGTCGATGAACAACGGGCCAAAGGTCTGCCCCTCGATCGTAAAGCTCTGCCCGGCGGGGCAGAAATTGTTGAGCGTGAGGATATCGTTGGTCACGCGCTTGTTGAAATAGCCAAGCGCGATCACGCTGCCGGGGCGGTTGTACCACGACACGCCGAGGTCGAACGCGCGCGAGCTGCGCGGCTGAAGCCCGAAGCGGTTGACGTCGATCCGCACCGCGCTGACCGTGTCGCCGGCCTCGGGATCGACATCCTCAAGGATGCGGGTCGGCGCGGGGCTGAACTCGACCAGATCGAACGCCTCGAAGGTTTCGTAATAGGCCGCGCGCGCCACCAGCTTGGGCGTGATTTCATAGATGAGGTTGGCCGAGGGCAGCCACGCGCTGTACTTGCCCGTCGCCGGTTCGGGCGGAAGGAAATAGCCGGGCCGGAAATCGGCCTGGGTAAAGCCGAGCGCGGTGTAGAAATCGAGCGCCTGATCGCGCGTGACGCCCGACAGGTTCGAGCGGACATAGCGCAACCCGACATTGCCGCGTACCGGCAGTCCTTTCCACTGCTCCAGATCGAATTTGGTCATCGCGAACAGCTCAAGATTGTCGCGTTCGGCGTTGAAGTTCTGACCCTCGACCCGGTTGAGCGGGAAACGCTGGATGAACCCGGTCAGCGAGTTGCGCGGGGCGAGCGCGAGGATGTTGGCATAGGTGACCCGGCTGCGTGCCGCCGGGGTCAGCTCGGGAAAGAACGCGGCCAGCTGAGCCGCGGTCGGCGCGAAGGTCACGCCCGGCGGAACCGTGCCGATCACCGGATAGATCGCCGCTTCGATGTTACGGATGTTGAGCGAGTAGAAATTGCCGAACTCCGCCCCCGGCGCGCCGCCGCCGAAGAAGGTGCCGCCTGAGGTGACGGCGTCGTTCAGGCGGAAGATGTTGTTGGTCAAATTGTTGAGCTGCGTGCCGATATTGGCGTTTTCCTGGAACGTCTGATCCGCCGTCTCGCGCTGATAATAGGCACCGACCTTCACGCTGGTGAACGGGCCGAAGTCGACGAACCGCTCGACCTTGAAATCGGCGGCGAGCATGTCGCGCTGCACCCGCACCCCGTTGCCACTGGCGGTGAACACGACATTCTGCGGACGCACCGAGTTGCGCGCCTGAATCGCATTGCCCGCGCTGACGGCATAGGTGCCGTTGCCGACGTCGAGCAGCGCCGCCGGAACCGTCAGATCGAACAGGAAGTCGCGATAATTGCCAAGCCCGGTATTGATGATCGCATAGGCGCCGTTGCCCGCGTCATCGATCCCGTCGCCATTGACGTCGGCGCGGCCGGTATTGGGCTGGATGCGCTGTTCGTACAGGAACTCGCGCTTGTCGCCGACCGCCTTGGACCAGGTGCCGACGAAATCGACCGCCCAGTCGTCGTTGCGGAAATTGACCTGCGGGTAGATTGCCCAGCTCTGGTCGATCGACGGGAAGTTGCGGTTGCCGATCGGAATCGCAAAGTCGCTCGCGGCGATGTTGTTGACGACATAGACATTCTCGACCGACCCGTTGGAGCCGCGATCGAACGTGCCCAGCGCCACCGGGGCCGACAGCGGGGTGACGATGCCGGTCGCATCCTGCGGAAAGGCGATCAGCAAATCGAGATTGGCGTCGGACAGGTCGCGGCGGGTGTAGATGCCGTCGACGCGTGCCTTCAGCGTGTCGGAAATCTCCCACTCCATCCCCGCGCCGCCGGACAGGCGATAGCCCTGGTTGGTCTGCGAAATCTGCCGCACTTCCGAAGGGAACACGACATCGTTGGGCACGCCGCCGGCATCGGTCGCGGGGATTGCGAACGCCGGGTTGGTCAAGGCGAGCTGGTTGAGGCGCGCCTGCGTGAACGAGGTGTAGGAATTGACCCGGATCGTATCGCGGCGAAAGCTCTGCCTGGCGTAGGAGCCGGTGGCATAGACGCCGAAATTGGGCGTGATGCGCTTGACCGCCGACAGGAAGTAACCGGGGTTGGCGTCCTCGGTCGTCTCTTCATATTGCAGTTCGGCGCGGGCAACGAACCCCTCCTTGCGTGACAGAGCGGAGCGCAGCCGCAGATCGACGTTCGACGCGAGGCCGCCCGCCGGAATCTCGGCGGTGAACGACTTGATCACGTCCGCGCCGCTGAAGATCGCCGCGTCGAAGATACCGAACGGGTTGCCATTGCCGCGCGTGCCAAAGGTCGGCGTCGCGATGCTCTGCCCCATCACCGTGGTCTTGGTATATTGGCTGGGCAGGCCGCGCACGCTGATCGACGCGTCGCGCCGGTCGGCGGAGCGGTTGATCTGGACGCCGGGAATGCGCTGCAGCGCTTCACCCAGGTTGAGGTCGGGGGTGCTGCCGATATCGTCGGCGGAAATACCGTCGAGAATGACATCGGCCTTGCGGCGGATATCGAGCGCATTTTCAAGCGAGGCGCGGATGCCGGTGACGACGACCTCCTCTTCGGCCGGCTCCTCCGCCGGCACCGCCTCGGTCTGCTGCGCCCAGGCGGCGGGAACCAGCGCGGTCGAGGTCAGCGCTGCGGCCCTGATCGCAAGTGCCAATGTCTTCATGCCGTCACTCCCCTAAGTGTCTGATCCGATTATGATACCGGTGTCATTCGCGATTATGTTTTTTGCGACCCGCGAACGTCGCTTATTTTCAACCGTTTAAAAGCCGCCACGCGCAACCGGCGAGGAAAAGCTTTACCCTTGCCGCTTCGCGTACTGCACATTGCTTACGACCTAGAACAGGACGGATTGTAGGACAACTTGGCCGGAGCGGCGATTGCGACCATAGTCGTAATCGGGCGAGCCATTGCGGGGACATGGCGGACTGATAAGGTTCGCTTGCGATGGATCGGCTCCATGCCGCAGGTCTGAACGGTGGAAAAGGGACAGTCTGAATGCGCGACATGCACGGTTCTTTTGGGTGCCGGAGGTGCGCGATTTGAGTGGATCGGTCCTGATCGCCGACGATCACCCGCTGTTCCGTCAGGCATTGAAGCTGGCGGTCGAGCGGGTCATGCCGGGTGTCGCTATTCTTGAAGCCGGTACGCTGGCCGCCGCCGCCACTGCGGCCGCATCGGCGCAGCAGCTCCGCCTGATCCTGCTCGACCTCAAAATGCCGGGCGCGGTCGGCTATTCGGGGATCGCCCTGCTGCACGCTGAATGCCCCGCTGTCCCGATCCTGGTCGTGTCGAGCGCGGGGGCGGATGCGGCGGGAGAAGCACGCGCATTCGGCGCGGTCGGCTATCTGCACAAGGGGTGCGACCTCGCGACGATTGAGGACGCGATCGCACGCGCGCTCGACCACGTCGTACCGGTCGAGCAACCGGCACCCGAACAGCCGGCGGACAAGGTCCGCAAGACCGTGGCGGGCTTCACCCCCATGCAGCTCAAGGTGTTGCTCGCAGTGCTCGACGGCCAGCTGAACAAACAGATCGCCCACCGCCTCGATATCAGCGAGGCAACGGTGAAGGTTCACATGACCGCGATCATGCGCAAGCTCGACGTGCGCACCCGGACCCAGGCGGCGCTGGTCGCACGCTCACTCGGGATCGATTCGCGCGACTGACGCAGTGCGCAGGAATGTGGCGATCGCCTTGGGCGTCGCGGGCTTGGCGAGCGTCTCCACCCCCAGATCGGCAGCCTGTGCGCGCACCGCCGCGCCGGTTTCGGCGGTCACCAGCAGGATCGGAAGGCCAGGTCGCCGCGCGCGCAGCCGCGCGATCAGCGGCAGGCCGGTCTGCCCATCGTCGAGCTGGTAGTCGATCAGCGCCGCATCCGCCTGGTCGGCAATCGCCAACGCGTCTTCGGGATTGCGCGCGCCCATTCCGCGATGCCCGAGTGCCTTGAGCAGCGCGATGCTCGCCGCGATGATACGGGCGTCGTCGTCAACGACAAGGACACAGAGCGTCCGCTGCGGGCGTTCAATCTCCGTCGCTGTCGGCGGGGCATCCGCCGGTACACCGTCATGGGCCGGCAGGGTCAGGCTGAAGCGGCTGCCGCGCCCGGGTTGTGAGCGGACGTCGAGCTGTCCCCCGATCAGCGGCACGATTCGGCGCACCAGAGCGAGGCCAAGCCCCAGCCCCTCGGCTTCGACCGCGCCGAGCCGGGTAAATTCGCCGAAGATCAGCGGAAGCTGCGACGTCTGGATGCCAACGCCGGAATCGACGATGTCGATCCGCCAACTGGTGCCGCGCCGCCGCACCCCGACCAGAACCCCGCCCGACTGCGTGTAGCGCAGCGCATTGCTGAGGATATTCTGCAGCACCGACCGCAACAGTCCGGCGTCGCACTGCACCGCGCCGCGCAGCGGGCCGGCGCGCAGGTCCAGCCCCTGGGCCGCCGCCGTCGGCCGAAAACTCTCGATCAGATCCGACACGAACGGCGCGAGGGCGATCGCGACCGGCTCCGGCGTCACACCGCCCGCGTCGAGCCGGCTGATATCGAGCAGCGAGCGCAGCAGATCCTCGGCCGCCAGCAGCGAATTCTCGATCTGACCGACCAGCGCCTGTTGCGGCGGCGCGGCATCGCGCGCGAGCGCCCCGGTGAACAGCCGCGCCGCGTGCAGCGGTTGCAGCAGGTCGTGGCTCGCCGCCGCCAGGAAACGCGTCTTGTCACGATCGGCCAGCGCAAGCCGATGGTTCACCTCGCTCAACTCGCTGGTGCGCTGGGCGACGCGGCGCTCCAGCTCCTCCAGCGTGGTGCGCAACTCGGCCCGCATCCGTGCCTCTTCGCTGATGTCGGTGAACGACATGACATAGCCGCCCCCGGGCATCGGGCCGCCAACGGTCTTGATCGTCTTGCCGTCGTGCCGCCGCCGTTCAAAGCTGTGCGGCTGGCCGTTGCGCAGATGCTCCAGCCGCTTCGCGACATGAAATTCGACCGCGCCCGGACCGAAATCGCCATGGCGGGCATTGTGGCGGATCAGGTCCGCGATCGGCGCGCCGACATAGACCATGTCCGCCGGATAATCGAACAGGTCGAGATAGCGGCTGTTCCACGCGACCAGCTTGAGCTCTGAATCAACGACGCTGATTCCCGCGTCGATGGTCTCAAAGGTCGATGCGAGCAGCTTGCGCGAGAATTGCAGACTGGCGCCGCCCTCATCGAGCAGCTTGGCGACGTCCTGCAGGCTGAGCCTGTTGCCCGCCAGCGCAGACGCCACCAGTGCGCGCGCCGATGAGGATCCGACCACCTGGGCGATCAGCGAACGTGCGCGGCGTGCCGCGCGCCGGTCCACGGGTGCGGCGGGGTCGATATCGCTGAACGCACGCTCGGCCTGTTCCCGGCCGACGAAACTTCCGGTCAACTGGATCAGGTCGCGCTGATTGCTGATCGGCCGTCCGCCACCGAACAGGCGTGGAAGGTACGGCGATCTGAGGCCGCGGGCCGCAATGACGGCGAACACGGTCAGATTGGCACCGATGCTCCAGATGACGCCATGGGTGAGCGGGGTGGCGGATCCGATACCCAGCAGGTTGGTGGGGTCGGCGAGCCCGCCGGTCAGGGCCGCAAGCCAGCTGGCAGGAAGCACCGGTGGCAACGCCAGCGTGTAAAGCCACAGGATCAGGCCCGTCATCAGGCTTGCCCGCGCGGCCAGCGCATCGCGCCCCTTGCCGGTCGCTGCCAGGATGAAGTGCGGGACGAACTGCGCCATGGCGGCAAAGGCGATCAGTCCGATCGACGCCAGTGAATCTTGCGATGAGACCAGCAGCGCCCACGCCAGACCCAGCGCAATGATGACCAGGATGGTGACGCGACGCAGTACCAGCATCCGCTGCCCCATCGCACCCGATGTGGCCGACGCGGACAGCGCGCGCCGCCGCATCAGCGTGGGGAACAGCAGATCGTTCGAGACCATCGTGGCCAGTGCCGTGGAATCGACGATCACCATCGACGCAGCGGCGCTGACCCCACCGAGCAGTGCTGCGGCGAGCACGATCCGGTCACCCTGCGCCGCCGGCAGGTTGAGCACATACACATCGGCTGAAACGCTTGCGTCGAGCAGCATCGTCCCGGCCAGGGCGATCGGCAGGATCACCACGGCCATCACGCCCAGATATCCGGCCAGACCAAAGCGTGCGCGAACGAAATCATCCGGCTGGCGTGCCTCAACCAGCCCCATGTAGAATTGCCGGGGCAACACGATGATCGCGGGCATTGCGATCAGAAAGATGATCGCGACTTCCAGCGATATGCGATCCGCGCGGAAGCTTTGCTGGAACCGGTCGATCCCGCCCTGCAGCGCGACCGTATCGGCATTCGCAATCACCACGATGGCCACACCGGCCACCAATAGCAGCGACAGCAGCTTGATGACGGATTCGAGTGCGATCGCGTAGAGCAATCCTTCGCTGCGTCCGGCGAGCTCAAAGCGGCGCGCGCCGAACAGCGCGGCAAACATTGCAAGCAGCGGCGCGGCGACGAGCATCGCGTGGGTGCTGACGTCAGTGCCGGAAACGATCGACAGCGCTGCGCCGATCGACCGCAGCTGCAACGCGATATAGGGAATGGTGCCGAGCAGCGCGATGGTCGTGACCAGCCGCGCCACGATGATATCGTGGCCAAATCGCGCGGCGATGAAATCCGAAACGGTGGTCGCGCGCTCTTCGGCCACCGCGTCCGCCACGCGCCGCAGAAATCGCGGAGCGCCCAACAGCAACAGGGCCGGGGCGGCGTAGATCGGCAAGTAGCTCCAGCCGTCGCGCACGGCGCTGCCGACGGCACCATAAAAAGTCCAGCTGGTGCAATAGACGCCAAGCGCAAGGGTGTATGCTTGGTGCCGCAACCGCGAGTTCGCGCGCGGTGCGCCACTTCTCTCGACGGCTGCCGCGATCACGAACATCAGCACAACAAGCGTCAGAGCAACCAGAGACGAGAGGTGGAGGCTCATTGGAATGGGCTTAGCACGATCGGCATTGGCGTCGCCAAGCCTGTCTGCGCGGGACGCTGCAATAACGATCAGCAGCCAGTCGCCTTGTGGCCCAACCTGCCTCCACCGCCCGCCCCTTGGCTACCTCCCCCCCGCCACCGCGTGACTCCGCACAGATGTTCTGCTATTGTTCCACCATGCTCGACCCGGCGTTCCTCGATCTGCCCCCGCGCCCGCTGCGCTGGCTGTATCTCGATCTCAACAGCTATTTCGCGGCGGTCGAGCAACAGCTGAACCCGGACTTGCGTGGCAAGCCGATTATCGTCGCCCCGGTCGCCAGCGATACGACCGTGGCCATCGCCGCCTCGGTTCAGGCCAAGAAATACGGCATCCGCACCGGCACTCCCGTCTGGGAAGCCAAGCGCCTGTGCCGTGACCTGATCGTCGTCCCGGGAAGCCACGAGAAATATGTCGAGTTCCACGAAGCAATCGTCGCCGAAATCTGGCGGCATATCCCGGTCACCGCGGTCTGCTCGATCGACGAGGTCGCGTGCCGCTTGCTCGATAATGAAAACAGCCCAGAACAGGCGACGGCGCTCGCGCGGCGGATCAAGGCGGGGATCATCGCCAATGTCGGCGAATGCCTGACCAGCTCGGTCGGCATCGCCCCCAACCGCCTGCTCGCCAAGCTCGCCAGCGACATGCAAAAGCCCGATGGCCTCACCGTGTTGACACAAGAGATGCTGCCCGACCGCCTGTTCAGCCTCAAGCTGCGCGACATCGCCGGGATCGGCGCGAAAATGGAGAAGCGCCTGGCGCAGCAGGGCATTATGGATATCGGCCAGCTGTGCGACCGGCGGCCGCGCGACGCGGGATCGGCCTGGGGCGGGGTCAATGGCGACCGGCTCTGGTATCTGCTCCACGGCTTCGACCTGCCCGAAAAACCGACGCAGAACCGCACCATCGGCCACAGCCACGTCCTCTCGCCCCGCAAGCGCGGGCTGGAGCCGGCACGCCTCACCGCCCGCCGCCTCGCACTCAAGGCGGCGAGCCGGCTGCGGCGCAAGGACTATGTCAGCCGGCTGCTCGTCCTCCACGCCCGGTTCGAGGATGACAAGTCGGGATGGCGCACCGCGATCAAGCTGCCCGCGACCCAGGACAGCTTCACCGTGCTCGCCGCGCTCGACGCGATCTTCCCCCGGCTGGCAGAGGCCGGGCGGGGTCGCCCCGGCGGCTTCGCGATCCGGATGATCGGCGTAACGCTCGCCGAGATCGCACCGCTGGGCGCGGCGCAGGAATCGCTGTTCGGCGCGCTCGACCCCAACGACCCGCTGGCGCGGGAGACGCGGACCCTCTCGCTCAGCAAGGCGATGGACCGGATCAACGAGAAATTCGGTCGCCACGCGGTGTCGGTCGGCCCGATGGACGGCAGCCGGTCGGACCGGGTCGGGACCAAAATCGCCTTTGGTCGAATCCCGGATCTGGACGAATTCCACGAATGACACATGATATTGTAACGATGCGACGCAATATGCGTTGAGGGTCTGTTATCCGTTATATCTTGACCCCCGATGCTGCGTGCGCAAAGGAAAGTTCCGCTATGAACATGCGTCTCCTCCCCGCCGCCGCGGTCGCGCTGCTCGCGCTCTCCGCCTGTAATCCCGAACCCGAAGTGATCAGCGAACGTGCGCCGGATCCGATGGCAACTGCGCTTAAGAACGCGCCGGCCGTCGAACTGCCGCCGTCGATCAAGGCGACCGTGTCGATGCGCTGCCAGCCCGGCAATGCGCTCGTGTTCGTCGAATTCTTCAACGAGGACAAGCTGGTCACCATCGCCACCGAAAAGGGCGGCACCAAGACCCGCCTGACCGCGCCGGAAGCAGGCCAGCCCTTCACCGCCGAGGGTGGCTGGAAGCTGACCGGCACGCCGACCGCCGCAACGGTCGAAATTCCGGGCAAGGGCACGCTGACCTGCAAGGGTTGATCGCCGCACCCATTTCACCCTCCACAAAAGGAGCCGGCGCAATCCGGCTCCTTTTTTCATGGCAGCCGCGCCCTGTCGGTTGCACTGCCCCCGCCACTGCGTCACGCTAACGCACAGGGTCGGACAGGAGCAGAAAGCGTGGCGACGATCGCAGTGTACAGTCTGAAGGGTGGCGTCGGCAAAACATCGCTGGCAGTCAACCTTGCCTGGTGCGCAGCGACGCGATCGGCGCGGCGAACCTTGCTCTGGGACCTCGACCCACAGGCGGCCTCGACCTTCCTGCTCGGCGGCGCGCGGGGGAAGGCGGTCGCGCAATCGGTATTCAGCAAGGATATCGAGCCCGCCAAGCTCATTCATTCAACCGGCATCGACCGGCTCGACCTGCTTGGTGCCGACGCCTCGCTGCGCGGGCTCGACCTGTTGTTCCACGAACTCGACAAGAAGAAGCGGCTCGCCAAACTGCTCAGCCAACTCGGCGGCGATTATGATCGGGTGATCCTCGACTGCCCGCCGGGTCTGACCGAAACCAGCGAACAGGTCATGCGCGCCGCCGACCTCATCATCGTGCCGGTCATCCCCTCGCCGCTGTCGCAGCGCGCGCTGGAGGAGGTCGAGCGGCATCTCGGCGGAAAGGCCAAGGTGCCGCTGATGCCGGTCCATTCGATGGTCGATCGCCGCCGCAAGCTCCATGCCGAGGCGCTGGAGCACAACCCCGACTGGCCAGTGATCCCGATGGCCAGCCTGATCGAATCGATGGCGGTGCGCCGCGCCCCGCTCGGTGCGTTCGCGCCGCGCAGCGCGGGCGCGCGGGGCTTTGACGCGCTGTGGCAGGCGATCGAGAAACGCCTCGCCAAGCCGCGCAAAGGGGCCAAATGACGCGGCACACCGCCCGCGCCAGCGATCTCGACCCCGATCTGGTGCTGCGCGCCTATGCAATGGGCGTGTTCCCGATGTCCGAACATCGCGACGACCCCAGCGTGTTCTGGGTCGAGCCGCGCCAGCGCGCGATCCTTCCGCTCGACGGCTTTCACCTCTCCCGCTCGCTGCGCAAGACGCTGACCGCCGACCGCTTCCGCATCACCGCCGACACCGCGTTCGAAGCCGTCATCGCGCTCTGCGCCGAAAGCGCGCCCGACCGTCCCGACACCTGGATCAACCCGGCGATCGAGCGCGTCTTCACCGCGCTGCACCGCCGCGGCTTTGCCCATTCGGTGGAATGCTGGGACGGCGACCGGCTGGTCGGCGGGCTTTACGGCCTCGCGCTCGGCCGCGCCTTTTTCGGCGAGAGCATGGTCAGCCGCGCGCGCGATGCGTCAAAGGTCGCGATCGCCGCATTGGTCGCCCGGCTGCGCGTCGGCGGCTTCACCCTGCTCGATTGCCAGTTCATGACCGACCACCTCGCCTCATTGGGCGCGGTGGAGATCCCGCGCGACCGCTACCTGTCGCTCTTGTCGGATTCGCTCGGCGAAGGCGCTGCGGGGCTGGCTGCGGGCGCAGGAGCGGCATCGGTCTCGGCCGATTTCGGCGCGCTCGACCTTTTGGGCGCAGCATCGGCCGCACTTCCACCCACCACTTCGCCCCCCGTATCGGGGAAGGTCATCGCGCAGCTCTTGACCCACACGTCATAGATCGGGTGCTGCACCACATTGAGCGCCGGGCGTTCCTTGTACAGCCAGCCTGAAAAGGCGCGGACGAACTTGCCATCGGTGCCGCGGATATCGACCTGCGCGAACGCCCCGGTCAGCTGGTCGGTCTCCCACGGCGCAGTCTTTTCGCACGCGCGCAGCCGAACGATGACATCGCCCGCACGCACCGCCTGCCCCGGCTTGAGCGTCAGGTCGCGCGCGACGCCGTTGCGCTTGTTGAGCAGGCCGAGCACCGCAACCCGCTCGCCCATCGGCGTCACGCCGCTGACCGACGCGGTCGGCCCGGCATCGACCGCGACAACCTCCGCCTCCGGACCCGCGCTATCCGCCTTGGGCTGGACCTCGACCGAATCTGCAGCGTCGGCCGCATTCTCCGCCGGCTTGCCCCCGCACGCGGCGAGCGCGAGCGGTGCCAGCAGCAGCGCGGCGGTCGCGATCCGGCGCATCAGGCGCCGGGGGTCCACGCTTCGTAACCGCCGGTCGCGCCAACCCGCTTCCCGCCCTTTTCAAGCGCGCCGGGCGGGCGATAGGCCAGCGCACTGCCGGTCAGGTTCGGCACCGCAGGCTGCTCCCACACGCGCACCGGCGGCAGCGCGCGATCGGGCACATCGTCGATCTGGTGGTGCAGCCAGCTGAACCAGTCGGGCGGCACCCGGCTCGAATCGTTCGACCCCTTGTAAATCACCCAGCGGCGCGGGCGGCCATGCATGTCGGCCCCGCCCTGATAATAGAGGTTGCCGAGCGCGTCCTCGCCAACCTGCTCCTTGCCGCGCAGCCCGACCCAGGTGCCAAAGGTGGAGCCGTTCCACCAGGTGAAGATGTTCGCGAAGATACCCATGGCCCGCGCTTTACGCCGCACAGCGCGGCTGGGCAACGCCGTTTGCACGCCGCGTCGTCACCACCGCACCTTGTCCCCCGGCGAAATCCCCAGCTCCGCCGCGCGGCCGCCATTGATCTCCAGCACCGCCGCAACCGGCTCGCCCGACCGCACCTGGTCCTCGGAAAAGGGCACCGTATTCTCGGCGATCGTCGCGATTGTGCCGTCGGCGCGGATGAAGATGATGTCGAGCGGGCTTGGCGTGTCCTTCATCCAGAAGCTCGCCTCGCGCGGACCGCCGCCTTCGGGCGGATAGGGCGCGAACAGCATCCCGCCATCGGCGGGAATGCCGGTGCGGAACATCAGCCCCTGTTTCTGTTGTTCGGCGGTGCGGGCGACATCGACCTTGAAAATATGTTTGGCGTCGCCTGACTCAATCGTCACCGTGGCCTTTTGGGCCTCGGCCTGCTTCGCCGTGTCGCTGTCGCTTGCCGTGCACCCCGGCATCATCAGCGCCGCGCTACATGCGAGGATCACTGCGCGGTCAGGCCGGCTCCACCATGACGGCGAGCGGCCCCTTGTCGCCTTCGACGATACGGGCACGCAGGGGCTGATCGGGTTCGACGTCATAAATCTCCGCACGGCGCAGGGTTTCCATATGCACGAATATATCGGCCGATTCGCCATCGCGCACCAGAAACCCATAGCCTTTCAGGCGATTGAACCATTTGACAATCACCGGCTCGAACGGCCCCGCCTCTTCGATCAGCTTGATCCGGTCAATCCGGTCGCCACCACCGTTACGCATCCGCACCGGCTCGACCGCGTCGGTCAGGTCGAGTTGCAAAATCTCGCGCGCTTGTAACCCGCGATCACGCTGCACCACCGAACATTCCACCCGCGCCCCTTCGGGCAGGCTGCGGCGGCCATGCGGCTGCAGGACCGAAAAATGGATCAGGATATCGCCCGCCTCAGCATCGTCAGCGACGATGAACCCGAACCCGCGGGTCACGTCGAACCATTTGACCGTGCCCCAATGGGTCTCTGCGCCGGGCTCGGTGACAAGCGTCGGCATCGTCGCCTGTACGGCGACCTCTCCCTCTAGGCTCGACACACGCTGCGGGTCGGCTCGCATTACAGTATTTCCCCCTGACCGCAGACATTAACACAGCATTTCCGGAAGGTGCGAATCCTTTGTGGTTATCTTTCGTCAAACGGGTAATCGGGGTCATCCCCCGGATTCATGCGTGCGATCCGCCAGGCAAGCGCGGGCGCGTGTCCGGCGCGCACCATCGCCGCCACCTGCTTGGCCATCCGCTCGCGGTCGGCGGGCTCGGCGGCAAAGGGGCCGATTCGCTTGCGCCGGGCAAAGTCGATCGCGCTCTGACCCGTGCGTGCGTCGATCTGCGGCGCGACGGCCTCGGCATCGTCCGCCTGCACCCCGGCATGGCGCAACGCCTCCCCCACCCGGCGCGCGCCCAGCCCCCGGCGCGCCATCGCAGCCGCCTTGCTTTCGGCATAGAGCCGGTCGTTGACATAGCCAAGTTCGGCAAAGCGTTCGGCAATGTCGGCGGGGTCCGGCGGGTCGCCATCATAGCCCCGCTCGCGGATCTTGCGGGTCAGATAAGCGGCCAATTTGCCGCGTGTCGTGGCGAACCGCTCGACATAGCGCAGCGCCAGTCGGTCGAGCGCGGCGCGGTCTAAAGGCGGGACAGGACGGCGGGCGGGTCGCATACGCCTTGTTTGTGCCACACTGGCAACCGAATTTGAACGACAGTGCGTAGCAGAGCCGCCCGCATTTCTGATGTGGGGCCTATCGTCGAGGACGGGCGGGTGGCCTGACACGATCAGGGGCACGGAAATTTAGGATATGGCTTTGAACGTCAAGGATCAGGTCGAAATAACCGGCGCAACGCTGCAGCCGACACCGACCGACTGCACCCTCCCCCGCCGGCTGGCGGAGTTTGAAACGCTCGGCGACGCGCTGGACTATGCGGCGCAGGGTAGCCGCGGACTGAATTTCCACGATGCGCGCGGCACGTTGACCCGCGCCTATCGCTATAGCGAGATGCGCGAAGACGCGCTGGCGCAGGCCCGCCGCCTGATCGCGGCCGGCGTGAAGCCGCAGGACCGCATCGCGCTGATCGCCGAGACCGGCACCGATTTCGCGTCGCTGTTCTTCGGCGTGATCTATGCCGGTGCCTGGCCGGTGCCACTGCCGCTGCCGACCAGCTTTGGGGGCAGCCAGCATTATATCGACCAGCTCTCGGTCCAGCTTGAAAGCTGTGACCCGTCGATGCTGTTCTACCCGGCCGAACTGTCGGCGATGGCCGGCGAAGCCGCGCGGCTCAAGGGCGTCGAGGGGATCGACTGGGAAAGCTTCACCACCCGCGAAGCCCCCGAGGTCGAGCTGCCCAAGGCCAGCACCAACGACATCGCCTATCTCCAGTATAGCAGCGGCTCGACCCGCTTCCCGCATGGCGTCGCGATCACGCACCATGCGCTGCTCAACAATCTCTCGGCGCACAGCCATGGCATGAAGCTGCAGGACGGGGACCGCTGCGTGTCGTGGCTGCCCTGGTATCACGACATGGGGCTGGTCGGCTGCTTCCTCTCGGTCGTCGCCAATCAGGTGTCGACCGATTATCTGAAGACCGAGGATTTCGCCCGGCGTCCACTCGCCTGGCTCGACCTCATCTCGCGCAATCAGGGGACGACCCTCTCCTACTCGCCGACCTTCGGCTACGACATCTGCGCGCGCCGCATGTCGAGCCAGACCAAGGCCAGCGAGCGCTTCGACCTCAGCCGCTGGCGCGTCGCGGGCAATGGCGCGGACATGATTCGCCCCGACGTCATGCAGAATTTCGTCGATGCCTTTGCCGATGCCGGCTTCCAGGCCAGCGCCTTCCTGCCCAGCTACGGCCTTGCCGAAGCGACGCTCGCCGTGTCGATCATGCCCCCGGGCGAAGGCATCGTGGTCGAGCTGGTCGAGGAGACCCAGCTGTCCGGCGGCGTCAATGGCGGAGACCGCCCCCAGCGGTTCCGCGCGATCGTTAACTGCGGCAAGGCGGTCAAGGACATGGAAATCCAGATCCGCGAAGAGGACGGCACCCCGCTGCCCGACCGCGCGATCGGCAAAGTGTGGTGCCGCGGCCCCAGTGTCATGGTCGGCTATTTCCGCGATCCTGAATCGACCGATGCCTGCATGAAGGACGGTTGGCTGGATACCGGCGACATGGGCTATATGTCGGAAGGCTATATCTACATTGTCGGCCGCGCGAAGGACATGATCATTGTCAACGGCCGCAACCACTGGCCGCAGGACATCGAATGGGCGGTCGAACAGCTCCCCGCCTTCAAACAGGGCGACGTCGCCGCCTTCGCGATCACCACCCCGGGCGGCGAGGAAACCCCCGCCGTGCTCGTCCAGTGCCGCACCAGCGACGATGACGAGCGCCAGCGGCTGCGCGAGGAAATCCGTGAGCGCGTCCGCGCGGTCACCGGCATGAACTGCGTGATCGAACTGATCCCGCCGCGCACCCTCCCGCGCACCAGCTCGGGCAAGCTCAGCCGCGCCAAGGCGCGCAACCAATATCTCAACGGCGAGATCAAGCCCTACAGCATCGCCGCCTGAAGCCTTTGGGGTCGCGGGGGGCGGCGGAAAAAATTTCCGCCGCCCCCCGATCTCTAACGGATCGCTAACCTCCACCCCGGTAATCTGCCCGGGTGACGAGCCAGACCACCTCCCAGTTCGCGCGGCCGCGCATCGACATGCGCGCGCTGCTCGGTCTTTATGACCCGGCGGATACCACCGACTGGGGGCCGATCCGTGCCGCCCAGATGAATGCGGGCAGCCAGCTCGCTTTGTTCATGCTTGCCGCCAATGTGTTCGGCGCGGCGCTGATCTTCCTCAACTTCGCCAGCATCGTGCCGTTGTGGAAGCTCGCCAGCTGGGGCGCGCTGGTCGCGGCGGTCGGCGTCGCGGTTGCGTTCCGCCGTCTGGCCGTGCGCCATCGCACCGAACGCACCGCCACCCTGCGCGACGTGCGCGACACGATGCTCGACGGGATCGCGCTCGGCGCGGTGTGGTCGATCGCGCCGTTGCTGTTCGGCTCCTATGCAAATGCCGAAGCAGCGACCGGCATGTGGATCGTGCTGTCGATCCTGATGGTCGCGTCCTCGGTCGCGATGGCCGCGCTCCCGCTCGCGACGATCAGCTTCCTCGTCGTGCTTGGCGGAGCCAACGCAACCGCCCTTGCCCTCACCCAGTCTCCGGCCCTTGGCGCGGCGGCGCTGCTGTTCACCCTGTTGCTTGTCATCGCCTGTTTCGCGCGCGGCAAGGCGCTGGTGGTGATCCGCGCCAACGAGATCGCGCTCGCCGAACGCGACGAGACGGTCAGCCTGTTGCTGCGCGAGTTTGAGGACAATAGCGCCGACTGGCTGTGGGAAACCGACGCCCAGCGCCGCGTGATCCGCGCCAACCCGCGCTTCGCCGTCTCATTGGGCGTCGATCCCAAGGCGATCAACGGGATGCCCTTCCTCCAGGTGCTCGCCGGTTCGGCCTGGGAAAGTGGAAATTTCTCACAGGGTCTGCGCGACCTTGCCGAAACGCTCAAGAAGCGTGAGCCGTTTCGCGACATCCTGTTCCCCGTTATCGTCGATGGCGAGGAACGCTGGTGGGAGCTGACCGGCTCGCCGCGCCTCAACGAAGAAGGCGCATTTGTCGGCTTTCGCGGCGTCGGTTCCGACGTCACCGAGGCGCGCGAATCGGCGAACAAGATCAGCAAGATGGCGCGCTACGACACGCTCACCGGCCTGCCCAACCGCCTGCTCATCAACGAAGCGCTCGCCACCGCGATGGCCGAGGCGGACAAGTGGAACGCGCGCTGCGCCTTCATGATGATCGACCTCGACCGGTTCAAGGCGGTCAACGACACGCTCGGCCACCCGGTCGGCGACCGGCTGCTGATGCGCGTGTCCGAACGCCTCAAAAAGCTGATGACCCCCAATGAGATGATCGGGCGGCTGGGCGGCGACGAGTTCGCCGTGGTGGTGCGCGACGCCAATGACGCGATGGCGGTCGAGCAGCTCGCCCGCACGATCATCGACGTTCTGTCCGCCCCCTATGACGTCGATCACCACACGCTCTATATCGGCGCCAGTGTCGGCCTCGCCTTCGGCCCGCGCGATGGCCGCACCGCCGAGATGCTGATCCGCTCCGCCGACCTCGCGCTCTATCGCTCGAAGGACGCCGGCGGCGGCAAGTTCCACTCCTATGAACCCCAGCTGCATGTCGAGGCCGAGGAACGCCGCGTCCTCGAAATCGCCCTGCGCGCCGCGATCGAAAACGACCAGCTCCACCTGCTCTATCAGCCGGTCGTTCAGGCCGGCACCGGCGCGCTGATGGGGTTTGAGGCGCTGCTGCGCTGGACCCATCCCGAGCTTGGCCCGATCTCCCCGGTCAAGTTCATCCCGCTGGCCGAGGACGCCCGCCTGATCGCCCCGATCGGCGAATGGGTGCTGCGCGCCGCGTGTATCGAGGCGGCGAAATGGGACGACCCGATCCGCGTCGCGGTCAATGTCAGCCCCGAACAGCTCCACAATGCCGGCTTCGCGTCCTTTGTCAGCCGCGCGCTCACGGAAAGCGGTCTGCACCCCAGCCGCCTCGAACTTGAAGTGACCGAAAGCGTGTTCATGCGCGAAGGCACCGCCGCGGTTCAGACGCTCGAAGCGATCCTCGACATGGGCGTGCGCCTCAGCCTCGACGATTTCGGGACAGGCTATTCCTCGCTCGGCTATCTGTCGCGTACCCGCTTCAGCTCGATCAAGATCGACCGCAGCTTCGTCCAGGGCGCGTCCAAGGGCCAGAAAGAGGCGATCGCAATCATCCGCGCCGTCGTCGCCCTCGCCCAGAGCCTCGGCATGGCCACCACGGCGGAAGGCGTCGAGACCGAGGACGAACACCGCCTGATCCAGGCGCTCGGCTGCACCAAGGTCCAGGGCTATTATTTCGGCCGCCCCCTCCCGGTACTCGAAGCCCGCACCCTAGCCACCCGCGACAGCGAACACGAAACAGTCCGCGTGGCGTAGCCCCAAAATCCCCTCTCCCCTTCAGGGGAGAGGGTGGCCGAGCGAAGCAAGGCCGGGAGAGGGGCAGTAAGATAGGCAAAACCCACCCCCTAAAGCCCCCTCTCCCCAACCCTCTCCCCGCAAGCGGAGAGAGGGAGAAGACCCCCCACTCCCCCCTTGCAATGTTGGATTTGGTTTCGGAACACTGTCAGGTGACCGGAACCCGCCCCTTCAACCGCCGTCAGGCCAAGGAGAACGCCGCCTTCCTCACCGCGCTACGCCGCACCGGCAATGCGCGGGAGGCGGCGCGCAGCCTCGGCTTCCACCGCTCCACCATGACCAAGCGCCGCGCCCGCGACGCCGCCTTCGCCGCCGAATGGGACGCCGCGCTCGCCTTCGCCCATGCGCACCTCAACACGGCCGAGCAACAGCCCGAAACCACCGAGCCCCGCGCCATCCGCACCGCATCGGGCCGCCTCCAGCTGCGCGCCCTCCCCCGCCGCGCGCTCGACCGCGCCGCCGAACAGGCGTTCCTCTCCGCGCTCAGCGCCACCGCGAACGTCCGCCTCTCCGCCGCAGCCGCCGGCTTCAGCCACTCCGCCTTCTACGCCCGCCGCCGCCAGAGCCCCGCCTTTGCCCGCGAAATGCAGCTCGCGCTGGAAACTGGCTATGAGCGCGTCGAAATGGCGCTGATGGAGGCCGCGCTGGCGTCCAGCTATCGCGACGACGCCTGGCGCCACAACGATCCCCCGCCGATCCCGTCGATGTCGGTGGACGAGGCAATGATGCTCCTCCGCCTCCACCACCAGAGCGTCCGCCTCCAGGAAGAACCCCCGCACATCAAACGCCGCCGCGGCGAAAGCCACGAAGCGCACAGCTACCGCCTGTCCGCCATGTACGAAGCCCGCCTGCAACGCGCCCGCGACGCCTTCGACGTGGCCGAAGCCGAACGCCGCTCAGCGACGGCGGCGACGAGCGAAAGCCCGTTTGAGGAGCCGCTCCCCACCCTCCCCGCGCTCGATCAGGTCAAGGGGTGGCGGAAGGAGAAGGGGTGAGAAATGTCAGCGGGTTTGAGAGTTACGACAACCTGTCAGAAATCCGGATCCATAACCTGTTCAAGAGTTTCCACGATATCTTCAAAATGCTCCGAACTCATTCTGGCTTTAGCAATGTGCGCTCCGATCAAACCATCCGAACTATTACAGTAAAAAATGGGCTTTTTCGCATCCATTGAATACGGAATTAAGCTGTGCAAATTAGGAATTTGGCCCATCTTGAAATCGTCATTTTCCCACTCGACAACTTGATGAAGCGGCTTTAATTTTTGAACAATATTGGCCGTGATCGCCGGAACGAGTTCATTCCCATATATCTTCCAACCGTTGGTCATCCCAGCAGCATTAGTACGAATATTGTGCTGCTGAATTACGTACCCAAGATACCGAGGGCTTCCATCGGGAATGGAGATCGAGTTATCACTCCACGCGGCGTTAACCTGATCCCAGTCTTTTCGCCACGAAACAAGCTTGTTTCCAAGATTTTCGGTGCCTTGGATTGAAAACAGATCGGGAGCTACCGGTGTGATGAAATAGTCGGAGGTCGCGAGGACAGCACGATTGAGCGCCCCCAGATTCGGCCCAAGATCAATCAAGACCAGATCAGCGCCCACTTTTTCTGCAGCGAATTTAATGTATCTGTGGATTGCAGCTTGTGCACGGATATCAGGCTCACTACCACCTTTTGCAGAATTCCATGTATCGCCCAATCGATCTTCAAAATCACTAAGCCTCAAATCACCAGGAACAATAAATAGATCACCTTTCGCGTTAAGAGCTCTTGATGGTGCACGGTTTCTTATATCACCGGTTGTGCGATATACAGGCTCAATATTGCGAAAAATGCTATTCCCGTCAGTAGACCACGCTTTCTTGATTTCGCTGTCGGCCAAGCTGTAGGCTGTCAAGTTACACTGACTGTCGCAATCCACCATCAACACGGTGTGTCCACGCTCGGCCAACATATGGGCGACGTGGTACATATATGTTGTCTTTCCAACACCGCCTTTGTTGTTGAAAATACTAATGATCGTAGTCATCGAGGTTCCCCTTCTAGGTCGGGGGTAACTGACGATCTAAGACAGCGCTAGGCCGTAAGTTGTTAAAGTGGCTGAACCGATGGCCAAGGCTTCATCTCGCATACGAGTGCGCGATCCGCGCCGTGGCCATCCGCGATCCCACAGCCCCGATCGCTGGAGGCGCAGCCCCACGCAAAAAAGCCGGGGCGTCTCCACCCCGGCTTTCCCGTAACCCACTAAAGCATCGAAGCCTTACTTCGACCGCTCCACCTGATCGAAGTCCAGCTCGACCGGCGTCGCACGCCCAAAGATCGACACCGAAACCTTGACCTTCGACTTGTCGAAATCCAGTTCCTCGACGATGCCGTTGAAGCTCGCGAACGGGCCGTCCAGCACCTTGACCGAATCGCCGATCTCGTAATCGACCTTGATCTGCTGCTTGGGCGCGGCGGCGGCTTCTTCCTTGGTGTTCAGGATGCGCGCGGCCTCGGCTTCGCTGATCGGCTGCGGCTTGCCCGAGCTACCCAGGAATCCCGTCACCTTCGGCGTGTTCTTGACCAGGTGATAGACGTCGTCGTTCATCGCCAGTTTGGCGAGGACGTAGCCGGGGAAGAATTTCCGCTCCGACTGCACCTTCTTGCCGCGGCGCACTTCGGTCACCGTCTCGACCGGCACTTCGACCGATTCGACCAGCGCGTCGAGGCCAAGCCGCGTCGCATCGGCCAGGATCTGGTCCCGAACCTTGTTTTCAAAGCCCGAATAGGCGTGAATGATGTACCAGCGCGCCGCCATGGATGTTCCCGTTATCTGGCCGCTCAGCCCGCAAGGCCGAGGAGGAAGTTGACGATCGCGCCGAACAGGCGATCGATGCCGAAGAAGAAGAGGCCGAGCAGCGTCGCCATGATGAACACCATGACCGCGGTCATGATCGTTTCCTTGCGGGTCGGCCACACGACCTTCTTGGTCTCGGCCTGCACCTGACGCATGAATTCCAGCGGATTGGTCTTGGCCACGGTCTGCCTCACGAATAATTTGCCCGACTTCGGAACAGGTTTCTCCGCCCGGCTCCTTCCTTAAGGAACCCGGCGAACCCCATCACGCTGTCGGATTGGGGACGCTATCTAGCGACTTGGGCAGAGGGGGGCAAGGGGCGTTGCGCCAGCGCTTTTCAATCCTCCCCCGCCAGGGGGAGGTGGCGCCGCAGGCGACGGAGGGGGAGGACGGCTATGTCCTCAAGCCTCTTGCCGAACCCCTTCCTCCCCCTCCGTCAGCTTCGCTGCCACCTCCCCCTTGCGGGGGAGGATTGAGCGGGAGCCCTCACCGCAAATCCACAACCTCGACCACCGGCAACGTCACCGTCGCCCCCTGCTCATCCCAATGGACGTAGTTGAACACCGACCCCTCGGCCCGCACCCGCGCGACCTTCTCGGGATCAATCTCCCCGAACACCCAACCCGGCGCATCGACCGCGCCCTGCGCCACCACGCCGTCCTCGGGAAAGCCCAGATCGGGCGGCCCGTAAATCCCCGCCGCGCCATGGCTGGTGCCGAGTGAGGGGGTCCATTCGGCATCCCCCACCACCGGCGCCTGCACGACATAGCATTGGTTCTCCAGCGCCCGCGCCTGCGCCCCCACCCGCACGCGATAATAGCCGTGCAGCGTGTCGGTCGCCGACGGCGCGAGGATCAGGCTCGCCCCCGCCTCCACCTGCGCACGCACCAGCAACGGGAATTCGACATCGTAGCAAATCGCGATCCCGATCCGCCCCAGATCGGTGTCGAACACGTTGAGCGGCGATCCCGCGCCAATGTCCCAGATTTCACGCTCGAACCGCGTCATCACGATCTTGCGCTGCGTGCCCATCTTCCCGCTCGGCGCGAACAGCCGGGCATGGTTGCGAAACACCCCGTCCGCGTCACGCACCGGCAGGCTGCCCGCGCAGATATGGATGCCATAGCGCACCGCCAGCTCGGCGTGCAGCGCATCGACCCGCGCCACCAGCCCGCCCATCGCCGCGATCGACCCGTGCAGATCCTCGACGGTCGCCGCGTCCTGCGCGGTCAGCTCCATCCCGGCATATTCGGGGAACACCGCCAGTTTCGCCCCGCCCTCCGCCGCCTCCGCCACCCAGCGCGCGATCTTCGCGGCATAGGCGTCCCTATCGGCAATCTGCTCGACCGGATAGGCGGCGGTGGCGAGGGTGAAGGCGGTCATAAGGCGCGACTCCAGAATTGCAGTTGATGGGGCGTTTCGCCCGCTTCGCCAATGTCCGCCCAGTTCATTGTGCAGACAAGCCCCGGCACCTCGCGATAGCCGCGCGCGGTCCAGAACGCCGCATGGCTGCGCGCGCCCTCCGGCCGCATCGGGTGATCGTCGGGCCGGATCACCGAGCAAAAGGTAGCGTGGCGCGTCCCCGCCCGCCGCGCGCCCGCCTCGCGCTGATCGAAAAACGCATGGCCAATCCCCCGCCCGCGCCACTCGGGTAGCAGCACCGATTCGCCGAAGTAAAAGGTCGTGGGAACATCGAACCCGTGCGCCGCCACCGGCTCCAGCACGTCGGCGCCCTGCGCGGACAGCGGCGAGGCCGTCGCCATGCCGATCACCGCATCGCCATCGAACGCCGCGACCAGCACCGCGTTGGGCGCGGCGGCAAAGCTGGCGAGATAGCCGCTCTCATACCCCGCATCGCCGTCGTACAGATACGGCCACTCGCGAAACACCGCGATCCGCAACCGCGCCAGATCGGCGATGCGGCCCTGCACCTCGCCGGGGTCGAGCGTGCGGACGGTCACGCCGATGTCGCCGCGCCCGCTCAAATCAGCGTGATGACGCCAAAGCCGCCGATCAGCAGCACCATTGCCAGCCAGCCGAGCAGCGTCAGCCGCTCCTCGATAAACGCCTGCACCGGCTCGCCCCAACGATGAACCAGGAAGGCGAGCAGATAGAAGCGAAAGCCGCGCCCGATGATCGCCAGGATCACGAAAAGCGGGAAATTATAGCTGAAAAAACCATTGGCGATGGTGATCAGCTTGAACGGCAACGGCGTGATCCCCGCGGTCAACGTCACCACCGCGCCCCATTCGTCGTACAGCGCGCGTACCGTCTCAACCTTGCCGCCCAGATGATACAGGTTGATCACCCACTGGCCGATCGTGTCGAACAGAAAATACCCGATCGCATAGCCCGCAATCCCGCCCAGCACCGATGCGACAGTACAGATGGTCGCGATCCAATAGGCGCGCTGGCGCTGTGCCAGCATCATCGGGATCAGCATCACATCGGGCGGAATCGGGAAAAAGCTCGATTCGGCAAACGACACCGCGGCCAGATAACGGTCGGAATGACGGTGCGCGGCGAGCTTCAGCGTCCAGTCGTACAGCGCGCGGAACATGCGGGGCGAAACCTCTGCAAGGAACCCGGGCGCGCCCGGAAAAGATGGCAGGGGAGCTCGGATTCGAACCGAGGGCCTTCGGTTTTGGAGACCGACGCTCTAACCAGCTGAGCTACACCCCTGTGCGGTGCCGCGCTTTAGCGACGCTTTGGAAATCACACAAGAGCCGCCTGCGACCAAATACCGCATGGAACATATATAGAACACATCAATTCCAACATTGCAAGCGAAAAAGCCCGCGCTTGCCTTTTGCCCGCTTCCCCGATAAGGGCGCGCGCTTCCACCGGATACCGATGGAATTGCGGGAGCTTCGGATCACACGTCCGGGGCGTCTGGACCGCTAAACTTGAACCGGGCGCGGGCTTGTCCCCGTCCAGCGACAGAGTGAGAGCAATGGCAAAGAAAATTACGGGCTATATCAAGCTCCAGGTGCCTGCGGGCTCCGCCAACCCCTCGCCGCCGATCGGTCCGGCGCTGGGTCAGCGCGGCGTCAACATCATGGAGTTCTGCAAGGCGTTCAACGCGGCGACCGGCGAGCAGGAAAAGGGCACCCCCCTCCCCACCGTCATCACCGTTTACGCCGACCGCAGCTTCAGCTTCGAAACGAAGCAGCCGCCGGCAACCTACCTCATCAAGAAGGCCGCGAACCTCAAGTCGGGCTCGAAGGAGCCGGGCAAGATCTCGGCCGGCAAGATCAAGCGCTCGCAGCTCGCCGAAATCGCGACCGCGAAGATGAAGGATCTCAACGCCAACGATCTCGATGCCGCAACGCGCATCATCGAAGGCTCCGCCCGCGCGATGGGCCTCGAAGTGGTGGAGGGCTGAACCCATGGCTAAGCAGACCAAGAAGCAGAAGGCGCTCGCCGGCACCGTCGATCGCGAAAAGCTGTACGGCGTCGATGAAGCCATCGCGCTGGCACAGAAGAACGCGACCGCCAAGTTCGACGAGACCATCGAAGTCGCGCTGAATCTGGGCGTCGATCCGCGTCACGCCGACCAGATGGTGCGTGGCGTCGTCACCCTCCCCGCAGGCACCGGCAAGACCGTGCGCGTCGGCGTGTTCGCCAAAGGCGCGAAGGCGGACGAAGCTCGCGAAGCGGGTGCGGACGTCGTCGGCGCCGAAGACCTGCTCGAGATCGTTCAGGGTGGCAAGATCGAGTTCGATCGCTGCATCGCGACCCCGGACATGATGGGTCTGGTCGGCCGTCTCGGCAAGGTGCTGGGTCCCAAGGGGCTGATGCCGAACCCGAAGCTCGGCACCGTCACCATGAACGTCGCCGAAGCGGTCAAGGCTGCCAAGGGCGGCCAGGTCGAATATCGCGTCGAAAAGGCCGGTATCATCCATTCGGGCATCGGCAAAGCATCGTTCTCGGCCGCCGACCTGCGCTCGAACTTCGACGCGCTGGTCGACGCGGTGATCAAGGCCAAGCCGTCGGGCGCCAAGGGCAAGTATCTGCGCAAGGTCGCGGTCTCGTCCTCGATGGGCCCGGGCGTGAAGGTCGACGTCGCCGAGGTTTCGGCGATCTGATCTTCGGACCCGTTCCGAACAAAGAACCCCGGGGGAGACTCCGGGGTTTTTTGTTGCGCGCACCCGCCGCAAATAAAATGCGGTCAATGCACTATTGGGTATTTCTGCGCATGGACTACCCGGTTGGGCAATGCCACTCTGCGCCTGCTCGCGGCCGGAGTCGCAAGCCCGTCCCACTGAGCCAGTTGTAGCGTGCGCGTGAACCCCGCCCCCGGAGGTGCCACATGAGCTCGTTCAAACAAGCCGTCCCGATCATCGCAGGCGCAGTCGCGTTTGCCGCAATTGCCGCGACACCGTTTTTCGCCGGTGCCGCGCAGGAATCCCCGGCGCTGAAAAAGGCGCAACTTGCCACTCAGTTCAAAGAAGCGCCGATCTATAACCAGCGGCTGCTCAAGGCGTCGCCACAGATCAGGACCCAGATCACCCAGCTGCGGCAGACCGCCGTGCAGCAGAACTGGACCTTCAACATCGGCTATACTACCGCACTCGACCGCTCGATCGAGCAGCTGACCGGCCTCAAACTGCCAGCGCCCGCCGAGCTGGAAACCAAGATGGCGGCGCAGAACAAATTCGCGGTCGAAGCGCTCGACCTTGACCGCAAGTTCATGATCGCCAAGAAGTTCACGCTTGCTCCGCTGCCCTGCACCGCCGGGTCCGCAACGTGCAGCTATGAAAGCAAAATGCCGGCGATCCGCAACCAGGGCGGCTGCGGCAGCTGCTGGGCGTTCACCGCAATGGGTGCCTATGAGGGTACCTATCGGCTCCGCTTCAATTCGGTGATCGACACCTCCGAACAGCATATTGTGTCGTGCGCCGGTGCGGGCAGTTGCGCCGGCGGCTGGTGGGATCCGGTGTTCACCTGGATGCTCGGCACCAAGGTGCGGACCGAGGCGCAGACCCCCTATACCGCCAGCAACGGCGTCTGCACGCCCGCACCCACCGGCACCTACAAGGCGGCGGCATGGGGCTTTGTCACGGTCAAGGCCGAAGTGCCGACCGTCGCGCAGCTCAAATCGGCGCTGGTGACCCACGGCCCGCTCGCGGTCGCGGTGCGCGTCACTCCGGCGTTCCAGGCCTATACCTCGGGCGTGTTCAACCAGAATGATACAGGCTGGATTAACCACGGGGTCGTCATTGTCGGATGGGATGACGCCAAGGGTGCCTGGCGCATCCGCAACAGCTGGGGAACCGGCTGGGGTGACAATGGCTATATGTGGATCAAATATGGGGCCAACAGCATCGGCTATGCGGCAGCCTGGGTTCGCCCGGCCCGGCAGGATCTGGTGCTCAATCCCGATCTGCTCAAGTTGATCGACCGGAACCGGCTCGTCATTCGGCCGATCCGGTAAGGATGAGAGGAACTCGGCATGACCCGCTTTAGCTTGTGTGCGCTTCCCGCGCCGGGTTTGCTCGCGCCGTTGGCGCTGGCGCTCGCCGCTCCCGCCTGCGCTGCGGGCGGGGCTCCACCGGGTGAAGCGGTCGTGCTGACGCAAGGCGAGGACGGTGCCACCCGCACCGTCCCGCTGGGCGCGACGTTCGAGGTGCGCCTGCCCGCCCAGCTCGGCACCGGCTATAGCTGGTCGCTCGTTCCCGTCGCGGGGGTCGAGCAGGTCGGCGAGCCGGTCACCCGCGACGGCGGAACGCCCGGCGGAACCGAGACGCAGGTGTTCACCCTGCGCGCGACCGCCAAGGGCCGACATGGGATCGCCTTCACCTATGGCCAGCCCTTTGCGGGCGGACAAAAAGCGGCCAAGACCATGCGCTACACAATCGTGGTGGAGTAGTCTGGCTCCCGGGAACCACCCCCTCGCCAACGCCACAAAAATGCGCTAGAGGGCCGCATCCCCCGCGACCCGACCGATTTCAGCGCGCTGCCCGCGGGGCGCGCGGCAATTTGTGAGCCTGATGCCCTTTTCGCACCTTCCCCCCCGCCTCGCCGAGGCGCTTACCCAGCGCGGTTACGAAGCGCTGACCCCCGTTCAGGCCCAGGTGACGCAGGACGATGCGCGCGGCCGCGATCTGCTCGTCTCGGCCCAGACCGGGTCGGGCAAGACCGTCGCCTTCGGCCTCGCCATGGCCGAAGACCTGCTCGATGACGGCGCGCTCCCCGCGCCGCGCCTTCCGCTCGCGCTGGTCATCGCGCCAACACGCGAGCTGGCGCTTCAGGTCGCCAAGGAACTGGGCTGGCTCTACGCTGCGGCGGGCGCGCGGGTTGCGACCTGCGTCGGTGGCATGGACGCCTCGCGTGAGCGGCGCGCGCTCTCGCACGGCACGCATATCGTCGTCGGCACGCCGGGCCGGTTGCGCGACCATCTCGAACGCGGCGCGCTCGACCTCTCCGCGCTCAAGGTCGCGGTGCTCGACGAAGCCGACGAAATGCTCGACATGGGCTTTCGCGAGGAGCTGGAGGCGCTGCTCGACGCGACCCCGACCGAGCGCCGCACCTTCCTGTTCTCCGCCACGCTGGCCAAGCCGATCGTTGCGCTCGCCAAGCGCTATCAGCGCGACGCGCTCCGCATTTCGACCGTTGGCGAGGATCGCGGCCATGGCGACATCGCCTATCAGGCGATTACCGTCGCGCCGTCCGATATCGAACATGCTGCGATCAACCTGCTGCGCTTTCACGAGGCGGAAACGGCGATGCTGTTCTGCGCGACGCGCGACAATGTCCGCCACCTCCACGCCAATCTGGTCGAGCGCGGCTTTTCCGCCGTTGCGCTGTCGGGCGAGCACAGCCAGTCGGAGCGCAACCACGCGCTGCAGGCGCTACGCGACCGCCGCGCCCGCGTCTGTGTCGCCACCGATGTCGCCGCACGCGGCATCGACCTGCCGACGCTCAGCCTGGTCGTCCATGTCGAGCTGCCCCGCGATGCCGAGGCGCTTCAGCACCGGTCGGGCCGCACCGGGCGCGCGGGCAAGAAGGGCACCGCCGTGCTCATCGTCCCCTATCCGCGCCGCCGCCGCGTCGAAATGACGCTGAAGCAGGCCAAGATCAACGCCGAGTGGCTGCCCGTCCCCAGCGTCGAGGACATCAAGGCCAAGGACCGCGACCGCCTGATCGAAAAGATCACCGCCCCGGTCGAGCAGGACGAGGACGATCGCGCCCTCGCCACCGAGCTGATGGAAAAGATGACGGCGGAGGATATCGCCGCCGCCTTGGTCCGCGCGCACCGCGCCTCGATGCCCGCGCCCGAGGAGCTGATCGACCGCGGCCCGTCCGACCAGCGTGGTCCGGTCCATCGTCCCGGCTTCGACGATACGGTTTGGTTCAGCATGAATGTCGGCCGCCGCCAGAATGCCGATCCGCGCTGGATCCTGCCGCTGATCTGCCGTCGCGGTCATGTGACCAAGAGCGAGATCGGCGCGATCCGCATCGGTGCCGGGGAAACCCGCTTCCAGGTGCCGAGCGCGATTGCCGACCGCTTCATCCGCGAAGTCGCCAAATCGGCCGGACCGGATGAGGATGTGCTGATCGAGCGCGCCGACGGCCCGCCCCCGCCCGGCACGCGCGGCGACCATGAACCGCGCCAGGGCCGACCGCGCGACCATAGCCGCCCGATGCACCGCGCGCGTCCTGCCGGTGGCCCGGGCGCTGCCCGCGCGCCCAAGCCCCATCGCGGCAAACCGCCGAAGAAGTGAGTTCCACAAACGCTTGTCACCCCGGCCTTGTGCCGGGGTCCACGCGTCAGCCGTCCCTGCCGCTCGCGGCTGGCGCGGGGCGCGTGCCGCAAGCGTCGGGATGCTCTGCCCAGTGGACCCCGGCACAAGGCCGGGGTGACGAAGTAGAAGTAAGCGCATGACCACCCCCCGCATCCTCGTCGACGCCGATGCCTGCCCGGTAAAAGACGAGATCTACAAGGTCGCGTGGCGGCACGCGGTTCCCGTCACCATCGTCGCCAACAGCTTCATCCGCATCCCCGATCACCCGCTGATCGCGCGCGAGATCGTCTCGGACGGCTTCGATGCGGCGGACGACTGGATCGCCGAGCGCGCCGGGCCGAAGACGGTGGTGATCACCGCCGACATCCTGCTCGCCAACCGCTGCCTCAAGGCGGGCGCAGTCGTCCTCTCCCCCACCGGCAAACCCTTCACCACCAGCTCGATCGGCGCGGCGATCGCCACCCGCGCGATCATGGCCGATCTTCGCGCCGGCGGCGACCAGATCGGCGGCCCCGCCCCGTTCGGCAAACAGGACCGCTCGCGCTTCCTGTCCGCGCTGGACGAGGCACTGGTCCGGCTCGCCAGGACTTGACCCCCACCCCCCGGGGGGTAAGAGGCACGCCGAACACCGGGCAAGCCCGGTGCGGCGCGCCGCCTCTTACGGGTTTCCGGCCTGCGCGCCCGTCCCTTCCGAGCCCGCACGCATGGAGACTCCCGCATGGCGTGGATCATCCTCGGCATTGCCGTGTTCACCGAAATCATCTGGGCATTGAGCCTCAAATGGGCCGCGACCACCGGCACCTGGCAGTCGGCGATCGTGCCGATCATCCTCAGCTTTCTCAACATGGCGCTGCTTGCGCTGGCGATGCGCGATATCCCGGCGGGTACCGCCTATGCGATCTGGACCGGGCTCGGCGCGGTCGGAGTCATCATCGGCGGCGTGATCCTGTTCGGCGACAAGGTGTCGCTGGTCCAGGCTGGGTTCATGGCGCTGATCGTCATCGGCGTCGCCGGGACCAAGTTGAACGCATCAGTCTGAAATCGGGCGTATGATCGTGCGCGTCGGCGGGTGACAACCGCCGACGCCCGCCCTATCATCGCCCGCACCGGTGATAAGGAAACAGCTTTCGATGTTCGCACGAACCGGGCCGCATCTGGTCGCGGCCTCCCTGACGCTCGCAGCCGCAGTGCCTGCGCTGGCGCAGACGGCTGCACCGTCTCCGTCGCCCAGCGCGACCCCGAGCGCCGCGCCGCTTCAGGTCCAGCCGCTCCCCACACCGCTCCCTTTGCCGACGGTCACGGCGGAGCAGGCGGAGCAACTGCGCCGCATCATCGTGCAGGGCCGGATCGCGCAGGGGCTGCGCTATTCGACGCAGGCGGCGGAAATCCTGCCCGCCGACGACGTGGGCCTTGTCCGCGCGGCGCTCGATTATGCCCGCGCGATCCATATCGGGCGACTCGATACCGCCGATTTCCAGCAGGATTGGGCGCTGCGCCCCGCCGCCTGGGATCCGCTCCCCGAATTCACCCGCGCGCTCGCCGAGAACCGCCTGACGCAATGGTTCGCTGATCTCGCCCCGCCCTATGAAGGCTATGAGACGCTGCGCACCGGCCTCGCCCGCTATCGCCTGATCGAGGCGGCGGGCGGCTGGAGCGCGATTCCCGCCGGACCCGACATGACCGTCGGCGCAACCGGCCCGCGCGTATCCGCGCTGCGCGCCCGGCTTGCGGTCGAGGATGACGGCGTCGCCCGGCTCGGCACAACCTTCGATGCCGAACTCAAGGAAGCCGTGATCCGCGCCCAGCGCCGCTACGGCCTCAACCCCACCGGCACGGTGTCCACTGGTACGCTGACCGCGCTCAACGTGCCGGTAGAGGCGCGCATCCGTCAGATCATGGCGAACATGGAACGCTGGCGCTGGATGCCCAAATCCATGCCGACCGACCGGGTTCAGGTGAATATTGCCTCGGCCAGCGTCGCGGTGTTTGAGGGTGACCGCCCGGTGATGTCGATGCGCGGCGTAACCGGCAAGCCCGGCGGCGGCGAGACCCCCATGCTGGTGTCCAACATCCATTCGGTCGTCGTGAACCCGCCCTGGAACGTGCCCGCCGGCATCGCCGCGCGCGAGCTGTTCCCCAAGGGTGAGGCGTATCTCGCGCGCAACGGGTTCAAGGTGATCGGCACCGGTGCCAATCGCCGGCTGCAACAGGCTCCGTCGCACTCGGCGCTGGGCAAGTTCAAGTTCGACTTCAACAATCCCTTCGCCGTCTATCTCCACGACACGCCGTCCAAGGGCACTTTCTCGCGCTTCGACCGTCTTGCCAGCCATGGCTGCATCCGGCTCGAACGCCCCGCCGACCTCGCCAATTTGCTGATGAAGGGCGATCCCGTCTGGACGCCGGAAAAGGTCGCCGAGACCGTCGCCGGGGGCAAGACCACCCGCGTGCCGCTGCAAAAGCAGGTCGCGGTCTACCTGCTCTACTGGACCGCCTATGGCAGCGCGAGCGGGACGATGAATTTCCGCGGTGATCCCTATAATTGGGACAAGACGCTCGCATCCAAGATCGAGGCGCGCTCGGCCGCCCAGGCCCAGTCGGCGCGCTGAACATAAAGGGGAGAAACAGATGAACCGCCGCACGCTCAAGCTCGCCACCGCCCTCGCCGCTGCCGCCGCGCTCGCCGCCTGTTCCGGCGCGTCGGAGGAGTCTGCGCCCGCCGAGAACACGGTCAACGCGATGGAGCTGACCGAAGACCTGCCGGCCGACGAGAATGTCACCGAAGCGGCACCGTTGACGATCGACAACGCCACAGCTCCGGCCCCGGTCGCCGAACCGGCGGCCCCCGACGAAGCGCAGATTCAGGACGACGCCGAATCGGTCGGCATGACCGCCCGCGTCCAGCGCGGCGACAGCTCGGGCAACCAGGCCGCCCCGGCGGAGTGACACTGCTTATCCTCCCCCGCCAGGGGGAGGTGGCGCCGAAGGCGGCGGAGGGGGAGGAAGCACAGCGGCTTGAGCCTTAAGGGCATCGCCGTCCTCCCGCTCCGTCAGCTGCGCTGACACCTCCCCCTGGCGGGGGAGGATGATGGGCTGTTCCACCCCACCCTTGACTCCTGCCCCCCACCCGCTATGAGCGCGCCTTCGCGTCGCGGGGAAACCTGCGCGCGTTCCGTCCGAGACAGTGGGTGTGCGGCATTTGGCCGCACTTAATTTCCCGCCAAGACGGGGACAGAGATTTACTCCGGCCGGTTCCGCATCGCGGATCGTCCGGGTCAGCCCGCCGGACCCTTCCGGCCCTGACGATCATGCCCCCACGGACAATGGGGATCGGGCAGCCGCCCGGTTCCTGGCGTAACCGCCCCGGTTTCGGCCGGGGCATAGTGAGGAGACAGGCATGGATCGTTCTCAGAAGACCCAGGCCGTTGCCGAGCTGAACCGCACCTTCAACGAAGTTGCCGTGGTGGTCGTCACCCGCAACCTCGGGATGACCGTCAAGCAGTCGACGGACCTCCGCAACAAGGCGCGCGAAGCCGGTGCGAGCTACAAGGTCGCGAAGAACCGCCTTGCCAAGATTGCGATCGAGGGCACCGATTATTCGGTGCTCGCGGACCTGCTGACGGGTCCGACGGCGCTTTCCTATTCGACCGATCCGGTCGCCGCCGCCAAGGTGGTGATCGATTTCGCCAAGACGAACGACAAGCTCGAAATCGTCGGCGGCGCGATGGGAAGCATGCTGCTCGACGCAGAAGGCGTGAAGGCACTCGCATCGCTGCCTTCGCTCGACGAACTGCGCGGCAAGATTGTCGGCCTGCTTCAGGCGCCGGCATCGAAGCTCGCGTCGATCACCCAGGCACCCGCGGCGCAGCTCGCCCGCGTGTTCAATGCCTATGCGGAGAAGGAAGCGGCCTGAACCGGCCAAGCTTTCGCGACTTATTTCGAACCAATTTGATTGAAGGAAACTATCATGGCTGACCTGAACGCAATCGTCGACCAGCTGTCCGAGCTGACCGTCCTCGAAGCCGCCGAGCTCTCGAAGCTCCTCGAAGAGAAGTGGGGCGTCAGCGCCGCTGCTCCCGTCGCCGTTGCCGCTGCCGGCGGTGGCGCCGCCGCTGCCCCGGCTGCTGAAGAGCAGACCGAGTTTGACGTGATCCTCACCGGCGACGGTGGCAAGAAGATCAACGTCATCAAGGAAGTCCGCGCGATCACCCAGCTCGGCCTGACCGAAGCAAAGGCGCTCGTCGAAGGCGCGCCGAAGGCCGTCAAGGAAGGCGTGTCGAAGGACGAAGCCGAGAAGCTCAAGAAGCAGCTCGAAGAAGCCGGCGCGACCGTCGAGATCAAGTGAGCCTGAGCGCCGCAAGGCGCACAGGACTCATCCTGGCGCAGGCCGGGATCTCGTGCGGCAAGCGATCCGCTTGCTAGATAAAGGGGGCGGTCCGGCAACGGGCCGCCCCTTTTCGTTGGAATTGGCAGCAAATTCCTCCCCTGCTGCGCAGGGGAAGCATTTTCAGCTACCCGACATCCTTCGGCACATACCGCTTCGCGGCGAGCCGCCCGAACCCCTCCGCCGCACGCTCGACCCAGAGCGGCCCCAGCCGGTCGCTGCCCGGCGCGGGGACCGTGCCGATCATGAAACAATCACGCAGCGTGCGGATCGACAGGCCGGCATACCATTTGAGCGCGACCGGCAGGATCGGCACGAACATCGGCTTGCCCTGGACATTGACCACCCGCATCTGATCGCCGGCCTGCGTCACTTGACCTTTCAGCATGTGAATGCCGCCCGGCGCGATGCTGAACGGCTCCGACCCCGGTGCCATCCGCGCCGCGCCGTGGAAGCCGGCGATCTGCGCGTCCTGATCGGGATTGGCGGCGAACAGCGCCAGCACGGCGCGAACATTGTCGGCGGTCTCGGCCCCGCGATTCTGGATGTAGAGTTCGAAGTCGATGCTCACCATACCGTCGCGGATTGCCGCGCGCAGCGGGCGGATCTCGGTCACCAGCGGACCCGGCGGCGGCGGCACCGGCACGATCACCGGCGCAGCGGGCGCAGGGCGTGGTGCAGCAGCAGGCGGCGGCGCTGGACGCGGCGGCGTGGTCACACCGGCGCGCGCGGGTGGCCCCGGCGTCGGCGGCGCAGCGATCACCGGCGTCTCGGCGACCGCGTCCTCGACATCCTGCTCACGGCGACGACGACGACGCCCCGCAATCGCAAGCCCGGCCACAAGCCCTACGACCAACGCTGCAGCGGCGCCCAGCGCGGGCCACAGCCATGCGTCGAGTGCTTCCACCGTCGCTTGCAACCCGCCTTGAGGCGCGGATGTCGGGCCGGCATCTACGGGTTCTGCCGGGGCGGTCGCGCCCGGTTGCGGCGTCGCAACCGGCGTGAAGTCCGACGGCCCGAACCGCGTCGGGCTTGGCTGCGGGGTCGGCGACGCGGGCGTCTGAGGCGTTGACCGCGCAGTGGGCTGCGGTGCCGGTGACGCAGTCGTAGCGCGTGGCGATGGCTGCGACGAAGTCGGAGTCGGTGCCGGCGTTACGCTCGGTTGCGGTGCCGGGGCTGGCGCGGGCGTCTGCGTCGCGCGCGGCCTCGGATTGGGATTGATGTCGAAATCGCCAATTGGCGGCGTGATCACCGTTGGCCGCTGGCTGTTCTGGGCAGCAGCGGGGTTCGCAAGAAACAGGATCAGGGTCAGCGCGGTGGTCGCGCGAAGGGTCGTCGCAGTCACGCGCCGCGCCTAGCATGGAGAAGGCGGACCCGCGCACCAAAAAATGCGCAGGCCCGCCCGAAAAGCGACCCGCCCCGGCGCAAACCGGGACGGGACGGCGATTGCAGATCACACCTTGGCCGGAACGCCAACCAGTTCGGCCTCGATATCGGCGTACATCGACGGATCGTCCTGGATCGCGATCGGCTCCAGATGCGTGCCGCCATTGCTGCGGCCGATGCGGAACGCGGCGGCGGTGCGCCCCTCGCGTCCATCGGGCAGGCGATAGCGCGCATCGGCGACCAGTACCGGGGTGAACCCGTCATCATCGCCCGCGATCGCATCGACCGCATCGCGCGGCATCGTCACCATCGCCTCCAGCGTGGTCCCGTCGCCCGGCGCGATCGTCTTGGCGGACAGGCTGGAATCCTTCGGCGGGTTGATCAGCATCCGCTCGATCTCGCTCTGCTGCGCGCTATGTTCGCCCAGCATGAACGCACCGATCTGAACGTCCTGCGCCGGAGCGCCACCGGCATTGGCAACGGTCAGCTCAAACCCGACGGTCGCACCGCGGCGGCTCATGCCGGCCCGGATGGGGCGCATCGCCAGCTCAAGCTGCGGACGCCCGCCTGCCGGCTTTGCCCCGCCGAGCACCACAGCGACATCCGCCGGATCGGCATCGGTCAGCGCGGCATTCTCCAGCGCGGGCTTGGCGTTATCGGCCTTCACCTTTGCGACCGGCGCGGACCGATTGGTCGGCTCCGGCGCATGGCGCGGTGCGATGAACGCCGGGACCGCTGCCACCGGATCGGCGTGGAGACGCTCGATCAGCGGATCAGGCTTCCGGTGTTCAGCAACTGTCGCGCGCACCGGCTCAACCGGGGCCGCAACCGCGACCTCTTCCGCGATATAGGGCTCATCCGCACGGCGGCGACGCAGCAGCATCGCGGCGGCGATCAGTGCGGCAAGACCGCCCAGCGCGGCGAGGATCAACCAGGTCGTGCCACCGTCGCCCGACGCTGCCTCAACCGGCTGGCGCGCAGTCTCTGGAACCGGATCGACGACCGGCGGCGCGGTCTGTGCGACGGGCGCGGCCGGGGTCGGCGCCGCCGGTGCGGCTTCAACTGCAGCGGCAGGAGCCGCAGCAACAGGAGCCGCGGGCGCACGCTGCGGTGTCTCGACCGCACGGGTCGGACGCGCCGGACGTGTCTCAGCCTGACGCGCAGTGGCACGCTCGCGCGCCTCCTGCTGCGCCTGCTCGGCCACACCGGGAGCGATCGTCGTACGCGATTCACCCGAAGGCGGAGTCTGGGCCACGGGAGCCTGAACTGGCGGCGGCGTCACCGGCTGCGGAGCCGGTGCCGGCTGGGCCGGGACCAGCACGGTCGGCGGAGTCACCGTTTCCTGTGCCAAGGCGGTTGCGGGGAGAGCGGCGGCGGCAAAAAGCAGCGCCACGGCTCGGCGAAGCGCGGGTCGCGCGTGATGTGCTGTGTGGGTCATAACGGGGGGTCAACAAGTGGAACCCGCGATTCGTCGCAGCCACGGCTCGAAATTGCGGCGAGTTGTTGGCACGCGTCGTTCAAGTGACGATCGGACACACCCCCGAAATGAAACGGGGGTGACTTGCGCCACCCCCGCTTTTAGTTCCCGCGTCAGATGAATATTCGGTCAGGGAACGGTCACCGTCTTGAACTCCACACCCTTTAGCTCCGGCAATGCCTGAAGCTGCGGGGTGACGACCTTGAGGTCCCCGACAACCACCAACGTCATCTTGTCGAGCGGGAATCGCTTGGCCGCCTCACTGATCTGCGCATTGGTCACGCCCAGCGTCGCCGGGACATAATTGTCCAGCCAGTCGCGCGGCAGGCCCAGCGCATCGCGCGTCGCCAGCGTGTTGACCAGCGCACCCGGCGTCGAATTCTGGATCGCGAACAGCCCGGCCATATATTGCCGCATCCCGCTCGCTTCCTCGTCGCCCGGCGGGGTCGCCTGCAGCTCGCGGATTTCCTTGAATACCTCGGTCAGCGACGCACCCGTAGCGGTTGTCGTCACATCGGCGTTGAAGGTCCACACCGCGTTGGTCGGCAGCAAGGAAACACCCGAGCCCGGCGAGTAGGTGTACCCCTTATTCTCGCGGATGTTCCGCGTGATGCGCGAGCTGAACGATCCGCCCAGCAGCGCATTCATCACCCGCGTCGGGATATCGCCCGGGGTCCCTGCGTCGGGCGCGGGGAACACCAGGTTGATCGTCGATTGCGGCGAACCCGGCCGGTCGACCAGCAACACCTGTGGCCCGACCTTGGGATTGACCGGGATCAGCGCGCGCTCCGGCCCAGCGGTCCAGCCACCGAACGCCTTCTCGACCGCCGCCTTCACCGCCGCCGCGTCGAAGCGCCCGGCGATGTAGAGGTGCGACCGCTTCGCCCCAAAATTGGCTGCGTGCCACGCCTTCAGCTTGGCGGCGTCATAGGCGTTGAATTGCGCCGGAGTCGGCAGCACCCGGCCATAGGGGTGGTCGGTGCCATAATAGGCGCGCGTCACCGCCGCATTGGCCAGCGTCCCCGGCTGGGTCAGCGCGATGGCGAGGCGGCGGTTCCAGTTCGCCTTGACCCGCGTCAGCTCGGCCTCGGGAAAGCTCGGCCGTTGCGCGACATCGGCGACCAGTCCGATCGCATCCGTGATGCGCTCCGACAGGACGTTGATCGACACGCTGGAAGAGGTCGATCCAGCACCGGCCCCCAGTCCACCGCCCATGTCGGCGGCCTTCTGCGCGATCTGCGCCGCGGTCATCCCCGCCGCACCCTCGCGCATCATGTCGAGCGTCAGCCCGGCGAGCCAGGTGTCCGGCCCCTCGTTGATCGACCCGGTATAGGTCTGCAGCGACACCACCGCCTTGGGCACGACGCCATAGGGGATCAGCGTCACCTTCATCCCGTTGGCCAGGACGTATGTTTCACTTGCCGGCACCGTGAACGCCTTGGGCGCGGGGATCGGCGGCGGGGTCGAGGGAAGCTCCTGCGCGGCGACGCCGATCGGCGCGGCGAGCAGGGCAGCAGCCGTCAGGCTGGCGATCATGCGGCGCATCTCACTTGCCTCCTTGCTGAGCGGCAGGCGCGGGCTGGGCCGCACCGGGGTCGATCACATAGATCGAGCGGTTGGTCGGGCGCAGATACTCCTGCGCGGTCTTCTGGATCAGCTCGGGCGTCACCTTGGCGAACCCGTCCTCAAGGCTGTTGACCTTGTTCGGGTCATTGTCGAACAGCGCGTAGACGGCGAGCAGGTCGATCAGGCCGATCCGCCCGGTCCCGTCGATCGTCGAATAGAGCGACGAGCGCATCTTGGTCCGCGCCCGCGCCAGCTCCTCCGGCGTCACCTTTTTCGTGCGCAGCTCCTCGATCACCGCATCCACCGCCGCCTTGATCTCGTCGCGGCTGCGATTGGCGTCATGCGTGAAGTTGAAGCTCCACAGCATCGGCCCCTGATAGTTGAACATGTTGCCCAGCGGGAAATTGATCCCCCCGCCAACCTCGCCCGCAATCCCCGTCTCGGCGACCAGCTTGCGATACAGGCGGCTGTCATTGCCCTTGACCAGCATCTGGTCGATCAGGCCCATGGCAAACCATTCGGGCGTGCCGCGTGCCGGGACGTGATAGCCCGCCGCCCAGCCGGGCTTGGGTGCCAGCTTGTCGGTGCGTGCGCGGAACTTCTCCGCCGTCTGGCGCGGCTCGCTGATGTCGGGCAGCTTGACCGGCGGCGCCTTGGGCATCCAGCCATAATATTTCTCGACCATCGCCTTGGTCGCGGCATAATCGATGTCGCCCGCCACCACGAGCACCGCGTTGGACGGCTTGTAGAAGCTGTCGAAGAACTGCTTGGCGTCCTCAACCGTCGCCGCCTCGATCTCCTTCAGCTCGCCGTAGAAGTTATGGCTGTTATACCAGTTGGTGTTGGCCAGCATCGGCAGGTCGATCCACGGCCACGTGCTGTACGGCTGGTTGAGGACGTTGACCTTGACCTCGTTGCCCACGACGCCCTGCTGGTTCTTCAGCACCTCGTCGTCGATCACCGGCGCGGACATGCGATCGGCCTCCAGCCACAGCATCCGCTCCAGCGCGTTGGACGGCACCACTTCGAAATAATTGGTGAAGTCGTAGCGGGTCGATCCGTTCAGGATGCCGCCGGCATTGCTGATCGTGCTGATATGCACGCCCTTGGGCGCGTTCTTCGATCCCTGGAACAGCAGATGCTCGAACAGATGGGCAAATCCGGTGCGCTCGCGCGGTTCGATGCGGAACCCGATGCCGTAATAGACGCCGACCGTCACCGTCGGGCTCAGCGTGTCCTTCGCCAGCACCACGCGCAGCCCATTGGGCAGCGTGAAATATTGCATCTCGACCTTGAGCTTGGCCGGCGCGGTCTGCGCGGCAGCAGGCGCAGCGGCAAGCCCGAACGGCAGCACCGCCCCGGCCAGCGCAAGCGCGGTCATCCATCGTTTCACTGTCATGGCGATCCCCTCGATTGACCGAATGTGTATGATGCTACCAGCACAGTTAGCAGAGTCGAGCGGGGATTTCCTCAAAAGTCCGGAATGGCGATCCCCAGCGGTGCCAACGCAGCTGCAGCGCGGCTCTTCACCTTGAAAAGCCCCGCCGTCGCCAACGGCCACAAAGCCGCGTCATAGGGATTGCGCAGCTGCGCCATGGGGTAGTCGTCGGGCAGGCTGTCGCGCAGCGGCCCGACCGTAAGCCATGGCGACACCAAACGCAGATCGCCTGGCTCAGGCCAGTCCGCCGTCAGCTCGACCGGGCAGCCATAGATCGCACCGGCGCGCGCCACCGCATCCGCCACCGCCCCCTCGGCAAAGGTGCGCGCGGCGGCACTCGCCCCGTCCAACCCATGCGCGGTCACCCCGATCACCCGCGCGGGCGGCGGCAGGCCCAGCGCGTCGAAGCCGGTATCGTCGGCATGGATCACCAGCGCATAGCGGCCGGTCGGCACCGCCGCGCCCGGCGCTGGCGGGGTCATGGGCGCATCGCCATCATAAGGGAGCGGCTCGGCCTCCTCATCCAGCCCGTGCGGATCGAACCGCCCTTCGGTATAGCGGCGGATATTCTCCGCCCGCGCCACATAATGTTTCCCGCGCGTATGCAGCCCCGCGACCCAGCGCCACGACAGCGTGTTCGACGCCGCGTCGCCATCGACCAGTTCGCGCAAAAACAGCTCCGCCCCCAGCTGCCATGGCAGCTTCAGGGTAAAGATCCAGATGCTGGCAAACCACATCCGCGCATGATTGTGCAGCCAGCCATGGGTGCGCAGCTCGGCAATCCACGCATCGAAACAATCAATGCCGGTGCGCCCCTCGACCGCCGCCGCCAGCCGCTGCGCCAGCTCCCGATCGCGCGCCACGGACTCCCGCGCCGCGCCAAGCCCGGCGACATAGCGCTCCCAGATTTCCGGACGCTGCTCCAGCCAGCCCTTGAAATAGCCGCGCCACAGCACCTCGCTGACGAACTTGGCGGCATCGGGTCCATGCCCCGCTATCGCCATCTCAAGCAAGTCGCGCTCGGCGATCAGGCGGCGGCGCACCCAGGGCGACAGCGCCGACACGGCGTCCGACCCCGGTCCGGTGTCGTAATTGCGCTGCGCGGCATAGCGACTGCCCATGTTCGGCGCGAATGCCGCCGCGCGTGCCAGGGCGGCGGCGCGAGTCGGAGACCACTGCGTCATGGCAGGCGTCAGACGCCGCCCTGCGTCACCGTCCGCCCTGTCGCCTCCAGTTGCGCTGTCAGGTCAGCCAGGCACGTCTCGACCATAGCCGCATCGGTCGCGCGCGCGACGAAGTTCGCCCCTACCCGCCCTTCGCGGAAGAACGGATAGCTGCCGATCGCGACGCCTTCATGCGCCTTTTCGGTGGCGCGCAGCAGGTCGGCGACCTCGCTCTCGGCGACCCAGCAGCCGATCGTCCCGCTCACCAGCGGCTTGCCGCCCTCCAGCGTCCCGGTCAGCGCGTCGAGCATCCCCGCCGTGATGTGCGGCACGCCGGCCATGATGAAGATATTGCCGATGCGGATGCCCGGCGCCCCCGACATGCGGTTGGGGATCAGGTCCGCCCCTTCCGGCACCCGCGCCATGCGCAGCCGCGCCTCGGTCAGCCCGCCGCGCGTTTCGTAATAGGCCTCCAGTACCGCGCGCGCCTGCGGGTGGATGACCACCGGCACGCCCAGCGCCGCCGCGATCGCATCGACCGTGATGTCGTCATGCGTCGGCCCGATCCCGCCGGTCGTAAAGCAATAGTCATAGCGGGTGCGCACCGCATCCACCGCCTCGACGATCCGCTCCTCAACATCGGGCACCACGCGCACGTCCGACAGGCGAATGCCCTGCACGTTCAGCCAGATCGCGATCTGCGCGACATTCTTGTCCTGGGTGCGACCCGACAGGATCTCGTCCCCGATGATGACCAGCCCGGCGGTCCAGATGCGCTCGCTCATGATTGTCCTTCGGTTCAGCAAGCTGAACCGGGCAGCGGCACCGGCCCGCTCCCCCACCCGGCCACCCAACGCGAGTATCCTATGGGTGGCCGGGTGGGGGAGCGGGCCGGTGCCGCGATCCAGCGCAGCTGGATCCACCTAGACGAACTATCTCACCTCGCAAAGTTGCCCTTTAGGCCCTATATGATCGGTATGACTGAATATGTTGCCGTAACCGCCGACACGAACTTCGCCCGCGACGGGGCGATCAAACTTTACGGTCCCGATGGCTTCGCCGGAATGCGCGCCGCGGGCAAGCTCGCCGCCGAGATTCTCGACGCGCTGGTGCCGCATGTCGTGCCGGGCGTGACCACGGCGGAGCTGGACGATATCGTCCGCCGCATGACGCTGGACGGCGGCGCGGTGCCTGCGACGCTCGGCTATCGCGGCTACACGCACAGCTGCTGCATCAGCATCAACCATGTCGTCTGCCACGGCATTCCGGGCAACAAGACGCTGAAGGACGGCGACATCGTCAATATCGACGTCACGCCCCTGCTCGACGGCTGGCACGGCGACACCAGCCGCATGTATCTCGTCGGCGACGTGCCGCTCAAGGCCAAGCGCCTGGTCGACGTCACCTATGAATGCCTGATGATCGGCATCGAAATGGCCAAGCCCGGCAACACGATGGGCGATATCGGCCACGCGATTCAGCGCCATGCGGAGAAGCACCGCTATGGCGTCGTCCGCGACTTCTGCGGCCACGGCCTGGGCCGCGTGTTCCATGACGCGCCCGAAGTCGTCCATGTCGGCCGCCCCGGCACCGGTCCTGAGCTGCGCCCCGGCATGTTCTTCACCATCGAACCGATGATCAACATCGGCCGCCCCGACGTGAAGCTGCTCGACGATGGCTGGACGGCGGTCACCCGCGACCGCTCACTCTCGGCCCAGTTCGAACATTCAATCGGCATCACCGAGACCGGCTGCGAAATTTTCACCCAGTCGGCGACGGGCCGCCACCAGCCTCCCTACGCGTAATGGCCGACGGCAAGTTCGAACGCCACCGTCAGCCTTGGCGGCAGGACGAGATCCAGAAGCTGCACACGCTGGCGAAAAAGGGCATGGCGCTCAAAGCCATCGCCAAGGCGCTGACCCGCAGCGAGGAATCGGTAAAAGACCGCGCCAAGGAAGACGGCCTGTCGATCGCGAAATTGCGCTGAACTTTCGTCACCCCGGCCTTGAGCCGGGGCCCAGCTTCTTCCAACGTTCAAGAATAGCTGGACCCCGGCTCAAGGCCGGGGCGACGGAAAATGGAGCGCCGCACTGAATACCTCCGCCTCCTACGACGCCATCATCCTCGGCGCAGGCGCAGCCGGCCTGATGTGCGCGCTCACCGCGGGCCAGCGCGGTCGCCGCGTGCTGCTGATCGACCATGCCGATCAGGTGGGGAAAAAGATCCTGATCTCCGGCGGCGGGCGCTGCAATTTCACCAATTTGGGTATAGCGCCCGACCGCTATTTGTCCGCCAACCCGCACTTCGCCAAGTCCGCGCTGCGCCGCTACACCCAGCATGACTTTATCGACCTGGTCGACCGACACGGCATCGCCTGGCACGAAAAGACCCTCGGCCAGCTGTTCTGCGACGGCAGCGCCAAACAGATCGTCGCGATGCTGCGCGACGAATGCGAAGCGGGCGGCGTCGAAATCACACTCGGCCACGCGATCCGCGACGTGACCCACGCCGACGGCAGCTACACCGTCACCTGGGGCAACCGCAGCGCCACCGCTCCCGCGCTCGTCATCGCCACCGGCGGCCCGTCGATCCCCAAAATGGGCGCGACCGGCTTCGCCTATGACCTCGCCCGCAAGTTCGGCCTCAAGGTGGTCGAGCCCCGCCCCGCGCTCGTCCCGCTCACGCTCGGCGGCGACGAGGTGCTGTTCCGCGAACTCTCCGGCGTCGCCGCCCCGGTCGCCGCGCGCGCCGCCAAGACCAGCTTCCGCGAAGCCGCGCTGTTCACCCATCGCGGCCTGTCCGGCCCCGCAATCCTCCAGATCAGCTCCTATTGGCGCCACGGCCAGCCGGTCGAGATCGACTTCCTCCCCGACCGCGCACCCGGCTGGCTGACGCAAGCCAAGTGCGCCGCGCCGCGCACCACCCTGCGCAAGCTGCTCGGCGACGCCCTGCCCAACCGCCTCGCCGACACGCTCGCCGACCAGCTCGCACTCGACGGCGAACTTCACCACGCCGCCGACAAGAAGCTCGCCGAAGCCGAACGCCGCCTGTCGGCCTGGACCTTCCACCCCAACGGCACCGAAGGCTACGCCAAGGCCGAGGTGACGATCGGCGGCATCAGCACCGCCGACCTCTCCTCGCAAACGATGGAAGCCCGCACCGTCCCCGGCCTCTACGCGATCGGCGAAGCGGTCGACGTCACCGGCTGGCTCGGCGGCTATAATTTCCAATGGGCCTGGTCGAGCGGCTGGGCGGCGGGAATGGCGATTTGAGACTGGCAATTCCTCCCCCGAGCTTGCTCGGGGGAGGGGGACCGCCGCCGCAGGCGGTGGTGGAGGGGCGGCCGCGCAGACGGCCGTGAACAGCTCGGCAAAATTCCGCCGTCTACGCGGCGGCCCCTCCGTCAGCGCTACGCGCTGCCACCTCCCCTGCGAGCAGGGGAGGAATTTCCAAATGCCTCCCCCCCCCCCGCCCGATTTCGACCATTGCCGCCCCCGCCCCCCGCTGTCACAACGCCGCGCGGGAGGATCGCCATGCGCACCATCGTTCTGGCCCTCGGCCTGCTGCTCGCCCCGCCCGCGCTCGCGCAGGACAGCCCCGCCCCGCCACCGGCCCAACTCCCCAGCGTTTCGCCCGAAGTGCAGGCCCGCGCCGACACCCTGCTGATTCAGGCGACAGAGCACCTCATCGCCGGTCGCCGCGCCGATGCAGCGCCATTGCTGCGCGAGGCGCTCGCCCTCGCCGGCCCCGCCGCCGATGTCGCCCTGCTTCAGGACATGACCCAGTTCGACGTCTATTCGCGCTGGCTCAGGGCACGCACCGCCGCAATGGCGGCCCGCGACTTCGCGACCTTCGCCCGCTGGACCTGGCTCACCGCCGCCTACCGCATGAAGGGCGCGGCCGAACGCACGACCGAGACCGGCCCGATCGACCTCGACGATATCAAAGACATCTTCTTCATGACCTACGGCCTTGTCCTCGCTGGCGACGAGACCCGCGCGCGCGCCTTTGTCGCTCCCTTTGTCGCAGCGTCCGACCCGGCCTTCGAAGTCGCCTTCGCCAAGGACATGGCGGACCGCGCGGTCAGCGTCCAGAGCTGGGGCGGGCAGGACAAGCCCCGTGCCGCCCGCCTCGTCGCCTTCGCCATCGCCGCCTTTGACCGCCCCGATACCCGCGCCGCCGAGCCGGTGCGCATCATCTACAATGTTCAGGGCGTGATCCTGCGCACTGCGGGCGATTTCGCGGGCGCCCGCGCCGCCTATTCCAAGGCGCGCAAGCCCGGTGCCCCGCCCGCCGACGCAGAACTTGCCCTGATGTTCGCGATGGGTGAAGTCGACAGCGGCATCCGCACCGTGCAGCAGCTGGTCGGCGACAGCCCCGGCGGTCCGCTGTCCCGCCGCGCCGCCGACCGGCTGGTTGAGATCGCGGGCCAGACCGGCAGCGGCAATGCCGCGACCATCGCGATCTATGAGCGGGTCTATCCTGTGTATCTCCGCCTGTTGAAGTTCGACGACCTCAAGCGGCAAAGCGTCGGGTCGGTGCTCGCCAACCTCTACATCGAAACCGGCGAACCCGCCCGCGCCGAGCCGATCCTCATCGACCTGCTCGCCAGCGCCGAGAAACGCTGGGGGCCGGAATCGAACGGCGCACTCGGCTATGTCATCGAACTCGCCGGCGCGGTCGAGGCGCAGAACCGGTTGGCGGAGGCCGAACTCCTCTACCGCCGCATCTGGGCGCTCTCGCTGCGCTACGACAATTTCGAGGGCGACGATTCGCGCGAGGCGTTCGCGGGCATCACCCGAACCCTGCTCGCGCGCGGGCTGGTCGCCGACGCGCTCGCCTTCACCGCCGATGGCATCACCCGGGTGCGCGCGGCGAAGGACATCAACGTCTGGCGACGCATGTTCTATCTTCTCGCCCGCGCCGACGCGCTCGAGGCATCAGGCGCACTCGCCGATGCCGAGGCCCATAGCCGCGAGGCACTGGAGCTGGGCGACAGCGACGACAAGATGAACATCGCCGCCGGGTTCGATGACCCCAACGTTCATGTCCGCGCGCGCCTCGCCCATCTGCTCGAGCGCCAGAACCGCGCCGCACAGGCCGAACCGATCCGCCGCCTGTTGCTCGCGAAAATTGAGCAGCAGGATATGATCCCGTGGGAAGGCGAATACCGCACCGAAGCCTTGCGCGCGCTCGCCGCCAATCTGACGATGCAGGGCAAGGCGGAAGGCGCAAAGCTGTTCGCCGAGCGCATCGCCGCCGCCACCCGCATCTACGGCACCGACAGTCCCCAGCTGCTCGACGTCGCCGAACCCTTCGCCCGCGCCCTGCTCCAGTCCGGCCGCGCCGGCGCCGCGCTCACCCCCGCGCGCATCGCATTGGCGGCGCGCACCTCAGCCCGCTTCACCGGCGACGCCGCGCGCGCGAACCTCAGCGACCTCGCGCTCGCCCGCAAACGCACCGAAGCCGCCCGCCTGATGGTCGAGGCAGCGTGGAAGGCGAGCCGCTAAACCCCGATCGGCGGCAGGCCTCCCCGCGCCGACCCCGCGCAAATCTGCACCGCAATCGCGCAATCAACCCGCGTCGCTGCCCATTTGTTAGGCAGTTGTTAACCCGCGCCCGCGCGCTCCCGCGCATTTGCGCCGGGACCGCAACTGGCACGCCTCGTGCAGTGTCGCGCGACAGGGGCGTTCCACTTGATCGCGATCCATTCCGCCGTCACCCTGATGACGGAACCGGGCCGATCGGGACTCGCACCGCCGTCACAGAGGGAAAAAACCGTGAAAAAGATCGAAGCCATCATCAAGCCGTTCAAGCTGGATGAGGTGAAGGAGGCGCTTCACGAAGTGGGGGTGTCGGGCATCACCGTGACCGAGGCGAAGGGCTTTGGCCGTCAGAAAGGGCATACCGAGCTGTATCGCGGCGCGGAATATGTCGTCGACTTCCTGCCCAAGGTGAAGCTGGAGGTGGTGGTCGAGGACGCCCTGGCCGAGCGCGTGGTCGAGGCGATCGCCAATGCCGCGCAGACCGGCCGCATCGGCGACGGCAAGATCTTCGTCACCGCGATCGAGACCGCGCTGCGCATCCGCACCGGCGAGCGTGACGAGAATGCGATCTGATCACCGCTGCAGCGCGTCGAATTGACGCACTGCAAAAATTTCACGAAGCTGCATTGCAGCGCAAGATGATTCTCCGCACCCGGGTCTGAACCGGGGCGGATCAGAGCAAAACAGAAAGGGCTTGGTTCCAATGGCTAACACCGCCGCCGACATTCTGAAGATGGTCAAGGATCAGGAGATCGAATGGATCGACCTGCGCTTCACCGACCCCAAGGGCAAGTGGCAGCACCTCACCATGGTCGCCAGCGTGCTGGGCGAGGATGAGCTGACCGACGGCCTGATGTTCGACGGCTCGTCGATCGAGGGTTGGAAGGCGATCAACGAATCCGACATGATCCTGAAGCCTGACCTTGACGCGGTCTGGACCGATCCGTTCTCGGCCACCCCGATGCTGATCCTGGTGTGCGACATCGTCGAACCCTCCACCGGCGAGCTCTACTCCCGCGACCCGCGCTCGACCGCCAAGCGTTCGGAGTCCTATCTCAAGTCGCTCGGCATCGGCGACACCGTCTATGTCGGCCCGGAAGCCGAATTCTTCATGTTCGACGATGTCCGCTTCGAGAACAGCTACGCCACCAGCTATTACGCGATCGACGATATCGAGCTGCCCGGCAATTCGGGCCGCGAATATGAAAGCGGCAATATGGGCCACCGCCCGCGCGCCAAGGGCGGCTATTTCCCCGTCGCGCCGGTCGACAGCGCGGTGGACATCCGTGCCGAGATGGTCTCGACCATGCTCGAAATGGGCCTGCCCTGCGACAAGCATCACCATGAGGTCGCCGCGGCGCAGCATGAGCTGGGGCTGACCTTCGGCACGCTGGTGCAGACCGCCGACCGGATGCAGATCTACAAGTATGTCGTGCATCAGGTCGCCCATGCCTATGGCAAGACCGCGACCTTCATGCCCAAGCCGATCAAGGAAGATAACGGCTCGGGGATGCACACCCATATTTCGATCTGGGACAAGGGCACGCCGCTGTTCGCGGGCAATGGCTATGCCGGCCTTTCGGAAATGTGCCTCTACTTCATCGGCGGCGTGATCAAGCACGCCAAGGCATTGAACGCCTTCACCAACCCGTCGACCAACAGCTACAAGCGGCTGGTCCCGGGCTATGAGGCACCGGTGCTGCTCGCTTATTCGAGCCGCAACCGCTCGGCCTCGTGCCGCATCCCGTACGGCGCGGGTGCCAAGGCGAAGCGCGTCGAGTTCCGCTTCCCGGACGCGCTGGCCAACCCGTATCTCTGCTACGCCGCGCTGCTGATGGCCGGCCTCGACGGCATCCAGAACAAGATCCATCCGGGCGACCCGATGGACAAGAACCTCTACGATCTACCGCCCGAGGAACTGAGCCTCGTCCCCACCGTCTGCGGCTCGCTGCGCGAAGCGCTCGACAGCCTCGAGGCGGACATGGACTTCCTGCTCAAGGGCGACGTGTTCAGCAAGGACCAGATCGAAGCCTATATCGAACTGAAGCGTGGCGACGTTGCCCGTTGGGAAATGACGCCGTCGCCGGTCGAGTACGACATGTACTATTCGTCCTAACGGACGGAGCCTTCGGGTTCGTCGTAAGACGGACCACTCGTCGCCGCTTCGGGGGAGGCGGCGCCGGACAGCGAGACGCCCGGGTCGAAAGGCCCGGGCGTTTTCTGTGCGGGGCGGCGTGGCAGGAATGCAACGTCACGAATATGTCACCGTTTCGCATCCGAACTGAAACCCGAATCGCGCCGAACTGCCACGCACCGCACCTAAGCGCCCGTTCGACGACCATCGGGGGACACCATGAAATTGATTCTCACTTCGCTGACTGGCGCCAGCATCGCCACGATCGCACTCGCGACCGCCACCCCTGCCATCGCGCAGACCGATGCCCCCGCCGCCGACGAAAGCATCGAGACCGCACAGGAAATCGTGGTCAAGGGCACGATCGCCTATCGCAACCGCAGCGAGGGTGCCGAGCCCGAGCTGGTCTATGACCAGGACTTCTTCCAGCGTTTCGAGCCGCTGACCGCCGGTGATGCCTTGAAGCGCGTCCCGTCGGTTACCTTCCTGTCGGACGTGATCGAGAGCGACGGCGCCCGTCTGCGCGGCCTCGACCCCGGCTATACGCAGATCCTGATCAACGGCGAAAAGGTGCCCGGCACCAACGCCGACCGCAGCTTCTTCCTCGACCGCATCCCGGCCGAGCTGGTCAAGCAGGTCGAGATCGTCCGCTCCTCCTCGGCCCGCCGCACCGGCGACGCGGTTGCCGGCACGCTCAACATCGTGCTGCGTGACGGCTATCAGCTCGACGGCGGCTACATCCGCGCCGGTGGCCTGTATTTCGATGACGGCAAGGTGAAGCCCAGCATCGGCGGCGTGCTCGGGACGAAGGTCGGCCCGGGCCGCCTGCTGATCGGTGCGAACCTTCAGGGCCGTTACAACCCCAAGAAGAAGTTCAGCCTGCGCTACGGCGACTCGCCCGAAAATGATCCGAACTACGCGACCAACGAATTCGACAATCGCGAGGACCAGTCGGACGTCCGCAACGGCACCGACTATGCGCTCAACGCGAGCTATTCGATCGACACCGAGACGACTGACTTGGAGCTGTCGGGCTTTTGGGTCCATACCGACCGGCTCGAGACCGAGCGTTCGTTCGAATACAGCACCCCGGCCGGCTCGCGCGGCTCGATCCGCAACGGCAGCGGCGGCAACCTGCTCGTCGACAATTCGAACATCAACAACATCCTCCAGTATAACTACAGCCTCGCCGGCAAGCTGAGCCACGAATGGGCGGCGGGCGAGACCAAGCTCAAGGCCGGCTTCGCCAAGTTCGTCGACAATCAGTTCGAGACCGAGAACGAAATCGAGTTCGACCGTTCGGCCCCGCGCCTCACCGGCGACCGTTTCGACACGCGCATCGTCGATCAGGAACTGTCGTTCGGCGTGGAGCACAAGGTGCCCGCCGGCGAAAGCATCGACGTGGTGTTCGGCGGCTTCTACCAGGACAAGGATCGCGACACCCGGATCGTCGAGGCAACGCGCCAGCGCTTCAACCTGCCGACGTCGCTGCACACCGGCTACAGCCAGTTTTCGGGGAGCCCCGAGAGCTTCGTGGGCGAATTTGGCGGGTTTGCCCCGATCACCGGCGGCTTCAGCACGATCGAGGAACAGCGCAAGGACCTGTTCGCGCTGGTCGAGGGCAAGTCGGGTGCGATCAAGTGGGAAGTCGGCGTCCGCTGGGAAAACACCAGTGTCGCGATCCGCGATCTGACCCCGGGCGGGGCCAGCATCGACACCGATTACGACCACATCCTGCCCAGCGCATCGGCCAAGATCCAGCTGGGCGATGGCCGCGTCACGATCTCGGGTGCGCGCACTGTCCGTCGCCCGCGCTTCGACGACGCCTCGCCGATCCTGCTCGAAGAGGAACTGGGTGACAACGACTTCCTGGGCAACCCGCTGCTCAAGCCGGAATCGGCGTGGGGCGCGGACCTTGGCTATGAGCATCGCCTCGGCCGCACCGGCGTGATCGGCGTCAATGTCTTCTACCGCCGCATCAGCGACCTGATCGAGCTGGCCAACACCGGCGTCCCCGGCGCTGCCGACGATCCCACGGGCGACCGCACCTGGGTCTATCAGCCGCGCAACACCGGCGATGGCTCGGTCTATGGCGTCGAGTTCGACGTTTCGACCAGCCTGTCGTTCCTCGGCCTTCCCGACACCGGCATCTTCGGCAATTTGTCGCTGCTCGAAAGCGACATCACCGATGAACTGGGTGAGCGCCGCTTCAACGGCCAGTCGAACATCGTCTATAATGTCGGCTTCATTCAGGACATCCCCAGCTTCGGTGCCGCATTTGGTGCGACCTATCGCAAGCAGGGTGCGGCCTATGACCGCTTCGTCGCCGAAGAAGTGCGCACCACCTATGGCGCGGACCTCGAAATCTTCGTCGAGAAGCGTTTCGGCAAGCGGTTCACGATCCGCGCGGTCGGATCGAACCTGCTCGACGGCGCCAAGGCGGAGAGCTTCAACAAGTTCAACACCACGCAGGACCAGATCGACCGCAATTTCGACGAATATGAGCTCGAAAGCGAAACCGCTGGTCCGGTGTTCCAGGTCATGGCACGTCTCGCCTTCTGATGATCAAGCAACTGACCTTGTGCCTGCTGCCCCTCGTGGCAGCAGGCTGTGCGACCACCGGGCGTCCTGTCCCGGTGGTCCCGACCACCCCCGCCGCGAGCGTGCAGGCGCGCGGGGAAACCGATGCGGTCGGCACCGCCAATGCCGATGCGGCGGACGATCCCGCGATCTGGCGCAACCCGGCGGACCCGTCCGCCAGCCTGATCGTCGGCACCGACAAAAAGGCCGGCCTCCACATCTATGACCTGACCGGCAAGGACCGGTTCTTCATCGATGCGGGCCAGGTCAACAATGTCGACCTCAAGGACATGGGGCCGCTCGGCATCATCGTCGCCGCCAGCGACCGCAACGATCGCAAGAATGCCAAGCTCGCGCTGTTCCGGCTCGACACGGCGGCGGTGAAGCTGATCCCGCTCGGCACGATCCCGGTCGGCGCGGGCGAAGCCTATGGCGTCTGCCTGATGGCGGTCGGCGGCACGCTCCATGCGTTCAACGTCATCAAGGACGGCACGATCCGTCAGGTCGCGCTCGACCTGTCGGGCGCGGCACCCACCGGCACGGTCGTCCGCACGATGAAGCTCGCGACCCAGTCCGAAGGCTGTGTCGTCGATGAACGCACCCGGCGCCTCTATGTCGGCGAGGAAAATGCCGGCGTGTGGCGCTTTGACGCGCGTGCCGACGGCCCGGTCGCCGGAACGATGCTCGCCGCAGCCGACGGGCAAAAGCTGGTGATCGACGTCGAAGGCGTCACGCTCGCCCCCGAAGGCGTCGGCAATGGCGGCTATCTCATCGTCTCCAGCCAGGGCGACCACGCCTATAGCGTTTATCGCCTGGCGGACGATTCCTATGTCGGTCGCTTTCGTATCGCCGCGGGCAGCACTTTCGGCGCCACGGAAGAAACCGACGGGATCGATTTCGCCCCGGGCGATTTCGGTCCCAACTATCCCGGCGGGCTGTTCGTGGCCCAGGACGGCTACAACCCGCCCAAGGCCCAGAATTTCAAATATGTCGCCTGGGCCGACATCAAGGCAGCGTTGGGGATCGAGTAACAGCTACTGACAGGACATATCGCGGCACAATGCGACACCCCGGTGGATACCGGCGGCGCATTGTGCCGCGACATGTTCGCATCCGTGAATTCGGCGCTCCAACAGCGATTCGATACCGCATATTCGAACCGTGAAAATCGGCGCTCGGCCATTTCCTTTCGCGGCACGCGCGTTAGGGTATCGCCATGCTGAAATTTCTCGCGCCGCTCGCGCTCCTCGCCGCCCTGCCCGCCGCCGCGCAGACCCCTGCCGAAAGCAAGATGGCCACGACCATCACCGCAGAAACCGACCGCCACGTCGCGCTGCTCGAACGGCTGGTCAACCAGAATAGCGGCTCGCTCAACATCGACGGCGTGACCAAGGTGGGCCAGATGGTGCGCGCCGAACTTGAGCCGCTGGGCTTTACGGTCGAGTGGATCGACATGAAGGAAACCGGCCGCGCCGGGCATCTGGTCGCGACGCACAAGGGCAATGGCAGGGGCAAGCGCATCCTGCTGATCGCGCATCTCGACACGGTGTTCGAGCCGGAAAGCCCCTTCCAGAAATTCGTCCGTGACGGCGACCGTGCCACCGGCCCCGGCATCGGCGACGACAAGGGCGGGATCGTCGTCATCATCGCCGCAATGCGCGCCATGCAGGCGGCAGGGACGCTGAAACATGCGGACATCAAGATCGTGCTGACCGGCGATGAGGAGCGCACCGGCGCGCCGCTCGCCATCGCCCGCCGCGACCTGATCGCTGCGGGAAAATGGGCTGATGTCGCGCTGGAATATGAAAACCTCGCCCGCGACGGGGGCAAGGATACCGGCACCATCGCCCGGCGCAGTTCGACCAACTGGACGCTGCGCACCACCGGCAAGACCGGGCATAGCAGCGGCGTGTTCGGCGCAACGCTCGGCTATGGTGCGGCCTATGAGCTCGCGCGCATCCTCGACGAGTTTCGCCGCACGTTGCCCGAGCAGAATCTGACCTTCAACGTCGGCGTGATGGCGGCGGGCACCCCAGCAACGCTCGCCGACAACAACTATCAGGTCAGCGCCGGCGGCAAGACCAACATCGTCGCCGCTCAAGCCGTCGCACGCGGCGACCTGCGCGCGCTGACCCCCGAGCAGGAAGCAAAGACCCGCGCCGCGATGCAGGCGATCGTCGCCAAAAACCTGCCCGGCACGACCGCCAGCCTCGACTTTCAGGAGGGCTATCCCCCGATGGCCCCGACCGAGGGCAATCGCGCGCTGCTGGCCAAGCTCAACGCGGTCAACCGCGACTTGAAGCTCCCCGAAATGGCCGAAATGGATCCCGCCCGCCGCGGTGCCGCCGACAGCGCGTTCGTCGCTGCGGACGTCGATACGCTCGCCGGCCTCGGCGTCGCGGGCGGAAATGCCCATGCGGAGGGCGAATGGGTCGACCTGACCTCGATCCCGCTCCAGGCGCTGCGCAGCGCTGCCTTCATCACCCGGTTGAGCCGCGAGAAGCGCTAGGTTTAGTTTCAGGTTGCAACTCGTGCCCCGGCTCGCCACATAGCGACCATACCCGATACTCAAATTCCGGAGGCGAGGATGCGCAGCTATCTGAAACACTATATCGGCGGCCAATGGATCGAAAGCGAAGGCGGAACCCGCCATCAAGTCATTGATCCGGCTACCGAATCTGCCACATCGGAGATCATGCTGGGGTCGCAGGCCGATGTCGACAAGGCGGTCGCCGCCGCCAGGGCCGCCTTTGACAGCTTCAGCAATACCAGCGTCGATGAACGCCTCGCGCTGATCGACCGCGTGCTCGAAGAATATAAGAAGCGCATGGATGACATGGCGCAGGCAATCAGCGCCGAGATGGGCGCGCCGCTCAGCCTCGCCAAGACCGCGCAGGTCGGCTCCGGCATCGGCCATTTGATGTCCGCCGCGCGCGCGCTCAAGGATTTCCAGTTCGAGGAGGCGATCGGCAACAGCCTGGTCGTCCACGAACCGATCGGCGTCGTCGCCATGATCACGCCGTGGAACTGGCCGCTCAACCAGATCGTGTCGAAGGTCGCCCCCGCGCTCGCCGCCGGCTGCACGATGATCCTCAAGCCCAGCGAGGAAGCGCCCGGCTGCGCGGTGATCTTCGCCGAAGTGATGGACGCGGCGGGCGTGCCGGCCGGCGTGTTCAACCTCGTCAATGGCGACGGCCCCGGCGTCGGCACCGCGCTGTCGCAGCACAAGGGCGTCGACATGGTGAGCTTCACCGGATCGACCCGCGCGGGCATCGCAGTCGCCAAGAACGCCGCCGACACGGTCAAGCGCGTGCATCAGGAACTGGGCGGCAAGTCACCCTCGCTGATGCTGGCGGGCGCGGATGTCGGCGCGGCGGTCAAGGGGACGTTGTTCAGCGTGCTGATGAATTCGGGCCAGAGCTGCATTGCCCCCGCCCGCCTGCTCGTCCCCGCCGCGCTGGAGAAGGAGGCTGTGGCGGTCGCCACCGAGATGATGAAAGCGACAACCTGCGGCGATCCCGCGCAGGAGGGCCGCCATCTCGGCCCGGTCGTGAACAAGGCGCAGTGGGAGAAGATCCAGGGCCTGATCCGCAAGGGGATGGAGGAAGGCGCAACGCTGGAAACCGGCGGCCCGGGCCGACCCGACGGCATCGAAACCGGCTATTTCGTCAAGCCGACGCTCTTCTCCGGCGTGCGCAACGACATGACCATCGCGCGCGAGGAGATTTTCGGCCCGGTCGTCACGATCATCCCCTATGACAGCGAGGAAGACGCCGTCCGCATCGCCAACGACACCGACTACGGCCTCTCAGCGGTGGTGTTCGGCAGCCCCGAAGCGGTCAAGCGCGTTGCCCCGCGCCTGCGCGCCGGCATGGTCTATATCAACGGCGGCCAGCCCAACCCCGACCTGCCCTTCGGCGGCTACAAGCAGAGCGGCAATGGCCGCGAGCACGGCAAATACGGCCTTACCGAGTTCATGGAAGTGAAGTCGCTGATCGGCGCGCTGGCGTGATGTCGAATCCTCCCCCGCAAGGGGGAGGATCAATTTAGTCGAACAGTTCTTCCAGAAAGCTCTTCTTGCGCTTGTGCTTGTAGTAGCGCGGGTCATGGCCCTGATGGCCGTAACCACCCCCGCCATAGCCCTGCTGCGGATAGCCACCGCCCTGCTGTGGCCACGGGCTGCCTTGCGGCGGCATCGGCGGCTGGGGTGGCATTGGCGGCTGGGGCGCCTGTGGGGCGGCAGGAGCCTCGCTCGCCACGCTGCGCTCGATGATCTTGTCGAGCTCGCCGCGATCGAGCCAGATGCCCCGGCATTGCGGGCAGTAGTCGATCTCGATCCCCTGCCGGTCGCTCATATGGAGCCCGGTCTTGCACACGGGGCACAGCATTCCGGCAACGGCTTCGGCGGTTCGCATGATCTCTCCTATGTCAGGTCCGACCGGAAGCTAGGAACGCACGCTCCCTTGCGCAACGCTCAACCCGCCGAAAGCGACCGATCAGGGCCGACGCGCCCGCGCGCCACGGCTGACCTGGATCAATGCACCGTGCCGACCGCGCGGTTGACGCTCATCAGCACGATCAGCCGCTCGATCTGACGCCAGCGACAGAAATTGATATGATTGCCCAGATCGCGAAACCTGTCCGCCCGCGCCGCAGCTTCCAGCCCGGCATCGTCGCCAAATGCACGAATCAGGTCGGCTGCGTCGAACACATGGGCGCGGTCGGCGAGATAGGGGATGGGCGACATCGGGTTTCCTTGCGAAGATATCGCGTACACGCACGCACCGCGCGTGCCAGCTTCGCCTGATTGGCGCATCGCTGCGACATGCGAGGGTGAATCGCCGTCAACCATGAGCTTCCAACCCGTATCGCACGTGCCGCAGCGGGACAGTGGCGTCCCGGCGCGGGACGTGGCATGGCGCGAGGATGAGCCGTTCCTCCAAACCCGCCCCCATCGCCGGCGGCGCCCTTCTCGCCCTTTCGCTGGTCGCCGGTACCGTCATCGGCGTACGCATGGGCCAGCCCTCGATCGGCTTTCTCGCCGGGCTTGGGGCGGGCATCGCGCTGGTCCTGATCGTCGCGCTCATCGACCGGATGCGCGGCAGCCGCTGAGCCCTTAAACCAGCGCGCGGTGCATCCACACCACCCGCCCGACCACCTCGATCGCGCGCACGGGTAGGATTTCGCGCCCATAATCAGGGTTGTCGCTGGCCAGTTCGACCTCGCCACCCATCAGCCTTAGTCGCTTGACCGCCAGCATTCCGTCGCGGCGAAACACATGGATCGCCGGGCGTGCGCTGGGCGTCCGTCGTGCGCCATCCACCAATATCTCGTCGCCGTCGCACAAAGTCGGCTCCATCGACGCCCCCTCGACCCGGATCGTCGAGGCCATGTCGGGGCGGACCCCCAGCCGCCGTAGCAAGGCCGGATCGAGCAGCAGCGGGCTGACCCGCTCGCTCTCCACCACCCGCCCGCGCCCGGCCGCCGCGCCCGCATCGACCCGCGCCACCGCGACCAGCCCCTCGACCGCCGGCCCGCCCAGCGCCGCGTCGCTCAGCCCCAGATAGCGCGCCAGCCGCCGCCGATCCGCCTCCGCCAGCAGGCGCGGACTGCCCCGCGTCACGAACTGCTGCAGATACGCCGCATTACGCCCGATCAGCCGCGACAGCGCCGCGAGCGATTCCCCCCGCGCCGCTGCCGCCTGCGCCAATGCGCGCCGCTGATCCTGTGATTCCATCATCGCATCCTTAGCCGCAGGATTTTTCCTAGACAAGTTGGAGATGAGAACATTTAACGAACATATCAGTCGGGGAGCGGCCCCGCGAGTCGAGGAAGGGCGATGGCGATTTTGGGAAAGATCGAGCGATATCTGCGGCGGTACGACATGCCGCGCACCAAATTCGGGCGGCTGGCGGTCAACGACCCCCGGCTGGTGGACGATCTGCGCAATGGCCGCGACCCCGGCCCGGAACTCTGCGCGCGGATCGAGGCACAACTGGCCCGTCCGCCCGCAGCGTCACAGGAGGGCGGACGATGAGCCGCGGTCCCGATGCCGGCGCGCTGCTCGAACGCGCGCTGCTCCGTCAGGCTCAAGCGGCGGGGATCGACTTGTCGATCGTCTCGGCGGGCTGGACCCGCTGGGCCAGCGCGACCTTCGCCGGCGCGCGCCACGATCTGCTGCTCACCGCCTCGCCCTCCCCCGCGCTCGACCGCTGGATTGCCGACCTGCCCGAGGCCGAGTTTGCGATGCGTGAACATCTGGTCGCCGACCTCACCGTCGAGGCGCGCACGAACATCGGCGACCGCGTCGAGCTTAGAATCGGCGCGCTGACGGTGGAGGAGCGGTGAGCTACGCGCGTATCGCCATCCGGCGCAGCTCGGACAGCGTGTCCTCCAGCTTGCGCTTGGGGTCCGGCGCGGGCTCTGGCGGCGGCGGCGCGAATTTTCCCAGCCCGCGCTCCAGCCGGTCGAGCAGCGCATGGACGCTTGCTTCGGTCTGCGGGGTCGCGATCGGGTGGGCCGTAGGCACATCCAGATCAGGCGCGGGTACATCGGGCGCGGGCATCGGCATCGGGCGCACCGCCGGGGTCAGCTCGAACGTCTCGAACCGCTCGCCATCGTCGTAAATCGGCGCACGCGGCGCGCGGCGGCGCAGCGGGCGCACCGGCGGCGGTGGCGCGGCCGGTATTGCGGGGATTGCCGCTGGATCGAACGCCGAAAGCGGCTGGTCCAGATCGGCGGGCAATTCCTGCACTTCTGGCGGCGGCGCATTAAATGGGCGCCCCTCGCAAGGCGGTCCCATCGCGATCACCGGCTCCTCGGGCAGTGCGGCGGCGAGCTCAAGAATTTCGGTCACGCCCAGTTCTGGCTCGGGCTCTGCGGCAGGCACGCGGCCATAGACCGGCACCTCAAGGTCGCTGGCGCGCAACGGCACGCGCGGGCGCGCATCGGGATGCGCATCGGCGCGGCGCACAGTCGGGCGACGTTCGCCCTCCGGCCCCTCACCGGCCGCCCGCGAATCGGCCCAGGCTAGCAGCGCCGACAGCCCCATCCACGCGATCAACGCGATCAGCCCACCCGCGAACAATCCGATGCACAGCCGCGCCGTGGTCCCCAGCGGCGGCTCGGCCGCAGGCACGAATGCTGCGATCCCGCTGGACAGCACCATGTCCTCCAGCAGCGCGCCGGGCAGGACCAGGCTCGCCAGCACCGCGCACGCGCCCGCGCCACCGGCGAGCGCAAGCGCCACATTGGGGGTCAGACGTTGAACGAGGGCGTACGCAACCATTTGGATTCCCGTGTGCGGGCGTCGATCAGTTTTTGGTAAACAGGTTCGTAGCGCGAAATGTTTGACGACCAGTTACGCTCGGCCTCGACCCATCGCCGCGCCCGCCCCCGCTGCGCGTCCCAGCCGGAGCGATCGGCGAACACCCCCGCCACCGCATCGGCGAGCGCCGCCGGGTCATCGGGCGGGAACAAGGTCCCGGTATCGCCATGCCGGATCAGCTCGCGATGCCCGCCGACATCCGACGCGGCGACCAGCCGGTGCTGCGCCATCGCCTCGATCGGCTTCAACGGCGTTACCAGATCGGTCAGCCGCATATGTTTGCGCGGATACACCAGCAGGTCGATCAGCGAGTAATAACGCTCGACCTGTTCGTGCGGCACGCGCCCGACGAAATGGATTGCATGGGCCGCGCTCGACGCCGCCGCCTGCGCGCGCAACGCCTGCTCCATCGGCCCGCCGCCGACCATCACCAGCCGCGCCGTGGGCCGCTGCGCCAGCAAGGCCGGCATCGCCGCGATCAGGTCATCCAGTCCCTCATAATCATAGAAGCTACCGATGAACCCGATCGTATCGGCCCCCTCCAGCCCCAGTAGCGCCGCCAGCGCTTCGTCGCGCGGAGCCGGATCGCCGAACAGATGCAGGTCGACGCCATTGGGCGACACCATGATCTTGCCCGCGTCGATCCCGCGCGCGATCAGGTCGCGCTTCAGTCCCTCACAGATCACCGCCACGCCATCGACGCGCCGCGCCGCCCAGGTCTCCAGCCCCCGGATCGCGCGATATTTCGCCGACCCCTCGGTCCCGGTTCCGTTGCCGACCGCCGCATCCTCCCAAAAGGCGCGGATTTCGTAGAGCAACGGCAAGCCATAGCGCTTGGCCGCGCGCATCGCCGCCAGCGGGTCGATCACCGGCGAGTGCGCGTGCAGGATATCGGGCCGGAACCGCTCGACCACCTCCCCGATCCGCCGCGCAAACGAAGCGATCTCCGCCAGCTCGCCGACGACCGGCGGCAGGCGGCGCATCTGCTTGGTACGATGAAAATCGATCCCGTCGAGCGTCTCGAACGGCGAATCGCCGGTGTGGTAGCGCGGCCCGGTCACCCCGGCGACGGTCCAGCCGCGCTCCATCTGCGCCTTCAAAATCGCGCGCGTGCGAAAGGTGTAGCCGCTGTGCAGCGGCAGCGAATGGTCGAGGACGTGCAGGATCCGCATGCCCGCCCCAATGCCACGCGATCACTTAACGGCCCGTCAACCGGAAGCGGCTATCCCCGCCTCACGATGATCGACACGCTGGTTCTCGCGCTCACCCACGGGCTGTTGCTCGTCGTCGCCTGGCGTCTGGTGAACAGCCCGGCGGTCGATGACGACAGCCTCGACGGCAAGCCGCCGCCGCCCAAGCGCGGCTGGAAACGCCCCGGTGCGTGATCTCGCCTTCATCGCCTTTCTGGGAGCCATCTTCGCGCTCGGCCTGCGCCGGCCGTTCCTGTTCGTGCTCGCCTATGTCTATATCGACATCGTCTCGCCCCAGCGGATGAGCTATTTCCTGCTCAACGCATTTCCGATTTCGGCGATGGCGGTGGCGTTCGCGGTGCTGTCCTGGGCGGCGATGGACGACAAGCGCGACATGCGCGTCGCCCCGCGTCAGGGGCTGATGCTCGCGCTGCTGGGCTGGTGCTATTACACGACAGTCAACGCCGATTTCCCGATCGACGCGGCGTTCAAATGGGACTGGGTGTGGAAGGCGCTGGCCTTCGCGATCTTCCTCCCCCTCACCCTGCGCACGCGCTTGCGGATCGAGGCGCTGTTGCTGTTCATGCTGCTCTCGGTCGCGACGATCATCATCGCGGGCGGGGTCAAGACCGCATTAGGCGGCGGCGGCTATGGCCAGCTCAAGCTGATCGTCGACAACAATTCCGGCCTGTTCGAAGGCAGCATCATTTCCGCCGTGTCGATCTGCCTGATCCCGCTGATCCTGTGGTTCACCAAATATGGCACGATCTTTCCCCCCGACTGGCGGGTAAAGACGTTCGGCTACGCGCTCATCTTTGCCTGCCTGCTGATGCCGGTGGGGACGCAGGCGCGCACCGGGCTGGTCTGCGCGGGGTTGCTCGCGGTGCTGATGCTGCGCGACGTCAAGCGGCGCATCCTTTATGTCGCAGGTGCGGGCTTCCTCGCGGTCGCGTCGGTCCCGTTCCTTCCGGCCAGCTTCACCGACCGGATGGGGACGATCTCGACCTATCAGGCCGACGCCAGCGCCTCGACCCGGATCGAGGTGTGGAAATGGACCTGGGAATACGTCAAGACCCACCCGATGGGCGGCGGGTTCGAGGCCTATCGCCAGAATGAGATCAAGTATGACAAGGTCTCGATCGTCGGCGAAGGCCCCAACCAGACCGTCGTCCGCACGCCGGAAATCGACAAGGCGCGCGCCTATCACTCGGCCTTTTTCGAAATGCTCGGCGAACAGGGTTGGCCCGGCTTCATCCTGTGGCTGATGATCCATTTGGGCGGAATCCTCCGCATGGAGGTGCTGCGCCGCCGCTACCGCGACGTGCCCCCGGACAAGGCGTGGATCGCCCCCCTCGCCACCGCGCTTCAGCACGGGCACATCATCTATCTGTTCGGGTCGCTGTTCGTCGGCATCGCGCTCAACCCGTTCGTGTACATGCTGGTCGGCGCGCAGATCGGGCTCGACACCTATCTCGCGCGCAAGCGGGCGGAGGAAGGCATCCGCCCGATGGGCAAAAAGCGCGACACTTCACCCGCGCCCGCGGCGGCATGATCGGTTAGGACGCGACCATGGCCAGCCTGTTTCTAGTCCGGAACGATGACCCGCGCTTCGCCGAAACCGCGCTGGGGGAGGCGCGCGCAGTCCTCTCGAAACAGGGGTTTCCCGAGCCTGCGGAGGTGGCGATCCCCGGCTGGACCCTGCTCCACGCCGGCCACATCATCGCCGGGCCGCCGTCTTTGCTTCAGCGCGGCGACGATCTTGTCGCGGTCGCCGGGACGTTGGTCGCGGACGGCAAGATGGGCGAACCCGCGCTCGCCGCCCTGCTCGCGATGGACCCGCGCGCGCTCGACTGGGATCGGCTCGGCGGGCAGTTCGTCGCGCTCGTCCGGCGCAATGGCCGCACCTTCCTGTTCGGCGACTATTTCTCCGCCTTCCAACTGTTCCACGACACCGACGACCGCGTTTTCGCCACTACCTTCCTCGCTGCTGCACGCGCGCTGCCCCGGCTCAGCTTCGCTGCGCAGGGGGTGTACGAACTCGTCTTCAACGTGATGCCGGTCGGCGACGACACGGTGTTCGACCAGCTCAAGACGCTTTCGCCGAACGCCGTCGTCGAGCTGACCGCGACCGGCACCGTCCGGCACAGCATCGCCAAGCCGCTCCCCGCTGCGCCCAGCGCCGAAGCGCTGCCCGATCGCATCGCCCGCCATCGCGACCGACTGCTCGCCATCGTCGGCGCGCATGTCGATGCGCTGGGCGGCAATGTCCGCGCGCCGCTGTCGGGCGGGCTCGACTCGCGCCTCGTCCTCGCCGCGTTGCGCAATCGCGGATGTTCGCCCCACGTGTATGTCTATGGCGTTCCCGATGACGAGGACGTCGTGATTGCCCAGGCGATCGGCAAAGAACTCGGCTTCCCGATCGAATGGCTCGACAAGGAGGACGGCGTCGTTCCGCCCGACGCCTTTGCCGATCTGGTCGATCGCAACTACCGCCAATATGACGGCCTCCCGACCTTCGGGAACATCTTCGACAACGGCACCAACGGTGCGGCACAGCTTGCCCGCCACGCCGATGGCGCGCTCGCCGTCTCCGGCGGATGCGGCGAGATTTACCGCAACTTCTTCTACCTCCCCGACCGCCGCTTCACCGCGCACGACATCGCGCAGACCTTCTTCGCGCGCTTCACTTCGGCTGACGCGACCGACCGCTTCGACCCGCGCGGCTTTATCGACGCCATCTCCGGCAAGATCAGTGCATCGCTCGCGCCGCCCGATGCGACCGGCAAGCTCGCGCGCAACCGCGTCGAGCAGATCTATCCCCGCATCCGCTGTCGCGCGCTGTTCGGACGCGAGATCAGCCTCGAGGCGCGGTTCAGCCCGTACCTCATGCCCTTCCTCGACCACCGCGTGGTGGCCGAAGCGATGACGCTGCCAATGCCGCTCAAATATGCCGGGCGGTTCGAGGCGGCGTTGCTCAACGCGATCGACCCCGTGCTCGCCGCCCAGCCCTCGGCCTATGGCCACGACTTTACCGGCCCGCCCAATCTCGCGCATCGCCGCACCGAATGGCTGACCCGCATCCGCCCGGTCTGGCTGCGCCGCCACAGCTACGCACTGCGCCGCCGCCTCGGCCCGATGGGCGACGAGCATGGCGGCGCGATGCCCGCCGACTATATGGCCCGCGTCATCGACCTCGACTTCCCGGCGATGCGCGCCTTCTTCAATCCGCAAGCGATCACCGACAGCGCGGTGTGGCGCCGCGTCGCCAACCTCGAATATCTCGCCGCCCGGCTGGGATCACGGGTGGTGGGTTAGCTCATGTGCTCCTGCGAAGGCAGGAGCCCAGGGCCGCACGCGATTCCGTCGATCACTCTGGGCTCCTGCCGTCGCAGGAGCACAGAAGCTCACCCCTCCGCCGGCACCGGCATCAACGCGTCATCCTTCGCATTGGCCCGCTGCGCCGCCTCACGCGCCTGCACCCGCGCGACGAACGCCATGAACGCGTCGCGCTTGGGGATCGTGCCGAACTGCGTGCCCCAGGTCAGATGCGCCCCGACATACAGGTCCGCCGCAGTGAAATGGTCCGCCGCCAGCCAGCCGTCGCCCGCCGCCTTCACCGCCGCTTCCAGCGTGTCGATCGTGCGGTCATAATCGCCAAAGCCCAGCATCCCCTGTTTCTGCGGGTCGTCGCCGACATCCCAGCCCATCGACCGGCTGGTTACCGCCTGCTCCAGCGGCCCGGCGGCAAAGAACAGCCAGCGATAATAGGCTCCGCGCGCAGTGACCGGCGGGGCCAGCCCGGCCTGCGGAAACACATCGGCCAGATAGGCACAGATCGCCGCGCATTCGGTCACCACCACGCCGTCATGGTCGATCGCCGGCACCTTGCCCATCGGGTTCACCGCGAGAAATTCGGGCGATCGGGGGCCATAGTCGATCACCACCGTCTCATGCTCGGCCCCGACTTCCTCAAGCATCCAGCGCGCGATCCGCCCGCGCGACATGGGGTTGGTATAGAGCGTGATCGCCATCGTCGTCCCTCCGAGTCGATTAAGAACGAAATAGGAACGAAATGGCGCGGCGGGTCAAGCCCAAAGTAATCCTCCCCCGCCAGGGGGAGGATCAGGACATCACAACCCCTTGAACGTCTCCAGCAACCGCGCCCACGCCTTTTCCGCCTGCACAGAATCATACACCTGGCTGTCGGGCGGGCACCAGCCATGGTTCGCCGGATACACCTCGATCTCCGCCGCCAGCCCCGCATCGGCGAACGCCTTGCGCACCAGCTCCTTCTCGTTCGGATTGCGCTTGTCGTCATTCTCGGCGACCGCGAACAGGAAGCGTGCCTTCATCCTGGGCACCAGCAGATGCGGGCTGTCCGGCTTGTCGGTGGCAAGGCCGCCGCCATGGAACGACCCGCCCGCCTTGACCCGATCGGGCAGCGCTGCGGCGGTGCGCATCGTGAACGGCCCGCCCATGCAGTAACCGGTGGTGCCGACCCCGCGCTTCTTGTCCACCGCGCGCTGCTTGTCGAGCCAGGCGACATAGGCGGTCGCGTCGCGCACCACAGCTTCGGGGGTCAGCAGCGCCCGCCACGGCCCGATCTTCTCGCGCACGCTCGGCGTCGCATAGCTCTCGCCCGGCTGCAGGAACCGCCCCTTCACCGACCGATAAAACGGGTTGATCGTCAGCACCGCAAAGCCCGATTGCGCCAGCCGCTCGCCCATCTGGCGGAATGCCGGGCGCAGGCCCATCACGTCGGGCCACACTAGCACCGCCGGGTGCTTGCCCTTGTTCGGCGCGGCATAATAGCCATCGGCGGTCCCGTCCGGGGTCTTGAACGTCACGTCCGACGACTGAATCGCCATCGCATGGGCCGGGCTCGGCAGCAGCGCCATCAGTCCCGCAGCGCCCGCCGCCGCGCCAAATTCGCGCCGGCTCATGCCCTTGATCAGCTGTTCATTATCCGCGTTGGTCAGATCGTCGCACATCGCATCGCTCTCCAGATTCGCTTCCCGGCGATACGACGCTAGCCTAACCCTTTTTCCGATACCACCACGCGCCGTCGCGGGTTTCGCGCACAGCCCGCCCCTCGACCTCCAGCCGGCGCAGATGCGCCAGCGTCTCGCCGGTGGCGAGGCCCAGCATGTCCCCGGTAATCGTCCGCCGGAACATCCGCCCGAAACAATCGACCGCACGGCGCGGCTCGACCAGATGCTCGGCGAGAATATCCAGCCGCTTGCGATGCTCGTCACGCAACGCCGCCAGCCGCGTGTGCAGCCCGGTAAACGGCGCGCCATGCGCCGGCAGCACCAGCAGATCGTCCGGCAGCGCCAGCAGTTTCTCGATCGACGCCAGCCATTCGCCCAGCGGATCCGCCTCCGGCTCGCTCACGCCGAGCGAGACATTGGAGCTGATCCGCGGCAGCACCTGATCCCCCGCGATCAGCACGCCGTCGCGCGCATTCCACAAACACGCATGTTCCGGGCAATGCCCCGATCCGACCACGACGCGCCACGTCGCGTCACCGATCGCGATCTCTTCGCCATCGACGATCCGGCGATAGCCCAGCGGCAGCGGCGCGACCATGCGGCGGAACTGGCCAAAGCCCTTGGCACGCGCCGCCGCGACCTGATCCTCATCCCATCCCGCCGCGCGCCAGAAGGCGATCTGCTCCTCGGGCACCGCGTCGCGCACATCGGCGGTCAACAGCCGCCCCATCAGCCACTCACCGCGCGTCATCCACAGTGGCGCATCGAATTTGCGCCCCAGCCAGCCCGCCAGGCCGATATGATCGGGATGGAAATGCGTGCAGATCACGCGTGCCGGCGGCGCGGACGCCAGCGGCTCCACCGCGAACAGCGCGCGCCACGCCGCGACCGACGGCTCGACGTTCAGCCCGCTATCGACCACCGTCGTCGCGTCGCCATCCGCGACCAGCCAGCAATTGATATGGTCGAGCGGCCCCGCCATCGGGATGCGCACCCACTGCACGCCGGGCGCGACGGGGATCGCCTCGCCCACCGCCGGCGTGCGCTCGCCCAGCGGGTAGGTCAGCCCGCGATGGCTGGTTGCGACGAAGCTCTCGTCCTGCGTCAGCGAAATGTCGGGCGAATGGGCGGGATCAGCCATACCGGAAACAGTGACGGCGCAGAACCCGCTTGTCGAGGCCGCGCGCCGTCACGATACCAGAAAAACGAAAAAGCAGTCGGATCAGCTCTTGAACAGCGTGTTCCGGTCATATTCCTCGGTCGGGATCGTCGCTTCGCGCGACGCCGCGTCACGCTCGGCGCGCAACTGCTCGAGCAGCGCCTCGCGGTCGCCTTCCAGACGGGTGTCGACCGGTGCCTCGATGCCGGCGGCCTTGGCCGCCTTCGACACCGCCGCGTCCAGCTCGCGCTGGCTGGTCAGGCCCAACGTCACCGGATCCTTGGGCACGATGTTGGCGATGTTCCAGTGCGAACGGTCGCGGATCGCCGCGATCGTCGTGCGGGTGGTGCCGATCAGCTTGCCGATCGCGCCGTCGCTGATCTCGGGGTGGTTGCGGATGATCCACGCGATGCCGTCGGGCTTGTCGGCGCGCTTGGACACCGGCGTGTAGCGTGGCCCCTTGGTCCGGCGGATCTGGTCGGGACCCTTGCTCATCTTGAGGCGATAATCGGGGTCGTTCTGGCCCTTCTCGATTTCCTCAAGCGTCAGGTCGTGCGCGCGCACGGGATCGCGGCCGGTCAGCTTGGTGGTGGCGGTGTCGTCGGCGATCGCCTGCACCTCCAGAATGTGCAGGCCGCAAAACTCGGCGATCTGCTCGAAGCTGAGCGCGGTATTGTCGACCAGCCAGGAAGCGGTCGCGTGCGGCATGAGCGGCTGAGCCACGTCAAAGTCTCCAGAAACAATAAGGGCCGCCCTCCACGGGCGGCCGACTACGGGTCTGATTTACGCGCATGGGGCGGCCGAGGCAAGCATTTTGGCCCCTGTCTCGCCACCAATTGCCCTGCCCCGAAACGGAACCTAGACCCGCTTCGGGCGTCCTGCCCCGGACGACCCAAAGTTTCAGAGAGGAAATTTCATGAAAAAGGCCCTTCTTCCGCTTGCCGCTTTCGCCACGCTTGGTCTCGCCGCGTGCAGCGACAAGGCACAGAATGAAACCGCCGAGGCCGCCGAAGCAATCGGTGCCGACGCCAATGCGACGATGAGCGAAGCCGCCGATGACGTCGAGGCTGCAACCGACGGCGCGCTGGGCGCTGCCGAAAACGCCGCTGACCGTGCGGGCAACGCGATCGGTGAGGGTGCCGACCGCGTCGGCAACGCCGCCGACGCCGCCGAGGACGAGCTTGACAAGAACTGACGATCGGCCGGGGCCGTCGCGCTGACGGCCCCGCGCATTTCCGGGGGGAACCATGCGCTTAGTCATCCTGCTGCCACTCGCACTGCTCGCCGCGTGCAACCGTACCGACGACACCACCGGCGTGTCGTCCGACGAAGCGGCCCAACTCAACACCGCTGCCGACATGCTCGACGGCAATGCCGCCGAACCCGCAGCCGAGGCGAACCAAACGGCGGACTGATCGGCTCCGTCACGGGGTTGACGCAACCCTGCTCCAGTGAAAGCCTCACGCGCATCACGCGTTGCGGAGGTTCGCATGGATCATGTCGCCCAGTATCACGAGCACGGCTATGCCATTGTTCGCGGCGTCTTTTCACCCGATGAAATCGCGCAAATCGGCGCTGCGGTCGATACCGTCCATGCCGAGGGGGTGGCCCATGGCCGCAGCTTCCGGCACGGCAACCTATTCTACAATGTCCGCTCCGGCGAATACGGCGCGCCGATCGTGCCGATGGTGCAATGGCCGTCCTATCACAATGCCGTCCTCAACGCCGTTCGGCTCGATCCGCGCTGGGTGGATTTGCTCGGCCCGCTGATCGGCGGCGACCTCAAGCAGATCATCAACCAGCTGCACTGGAAGGCACCGGGGTCGAAGGGCGATTTCGCCTGGCATCAGGATTCGCGCTTCCGCAAGCCCGACGCCGCCTATCGTAACCTCGGCAAGTCCTACATCCAGACCGGCCTTGCGATCGACCCGCACACGCGGGCAAGCGGCGCGATGCGGATGATCCCCAACAGCCACCGCAGCGGCCCGCTCGCGCTCGATACCGAAACCGAGGTGCTGGGGAACGAGATGAGCGACGACGCCCTGCTCGCCGCCGGGATCGACCCCGCCAGCGTCGTCGATCTCGAAATGGAACCCGGCGATATCGCGATGTGGAGCCCCTATCTGGTCCATGGATCGGGCCGCAACACCGCCGATCACCAGCGCCGCCTGTACATCAACGGCTATGTCCGCGCGGAAGATTGCGACCGCGGCGAATGGGCCTTCCGCGACGGCCAGCCTGTCCCGCTTGGCCCGGAGCCGGTGCTGGTCCATTACGAGGCGCTGCACGAAAACCCTGAGCCACATTACGTCTGATGCGCCTGCGCCAGCTCGAAATCGTCCATGCGGTCTATCAGCACGGCTCGATCAGCGCGGCGGCGCGCGCGCTCGGCATCTCGCAGCCGTCGGTGTCGAAGACGCTGCACCATGCCGAGGACAATCTCGGCTTTCGCCTGTTCCAGCTGTCGCGCGGTCGCCTGATCCCGACCGACGAAGCCCATGCGTTGATGCGCGAGGCGGGCGACCTGTTCGACCGGCTCGGCACGCTTCAGGTGACCGCGCGCAACCTGTCGCATTCGGGCGGCGGGCATATCCGGCTCGGCATCGTGCCCAGCCTCGCGCTCGACATGGTGCCGCAGGCGATGGCGCTGTTCCGCCGCGACTGGCCGCGCGTTACGTTCGAGGTGCATACCCACCATCATGACGATCTGCTGCGCTCGCTGATCGAGCGCGAGCTGGACCTCGCCATCGCCTATACCCCGCCGCCGCATCCCCGGCTGGCGCGCGAGGCGATGGCGGAGGGCGAGCTGGTCGTGCAGTATCCCGAGGGCATGTTCCCCGATCCGGGCGGGCGCTTCCCGCTCGAACAGCTTGCCGACCGCGATGTGATCGGCGTCGCCGCCGCCGGCCCGATCGGCGCGGTACTGACCGAAGCGGCGCGCGCGCGCGGCATCGCGTTTCGCGAGACCGTATCCGTGCAGACCTTCTTCATCGCCGCGCGCCTTGCCCAGCTTGAGCGCGGGGTGACGGTAATCGACGAGTTTACCGCCCGCGCCTGGCGTGCGCCGGGCTTCACCTGGCTGCCGACCAACCCGCCGCTGCGCTTCACCATTTCATGGGTCACGCTGGAGGAACGCCAGCCTTCGCGCGCCGCCCGCGCCTTCCTGCGCACCTTTGAGCAGGTGCTTGAGGAAAACCGCGCGAAGCCATAACCGTAGTTTATACCTATCACAGCAATTGCGCACTTTTCCGGGGCAGCGCGCACTTTAATGTCGCGGTTCGCCCTGCCATTGGAATGTCCAATCGGGGCGCGGGGGAGACGCACACTGATCGACCGGAATCCGGAGCTTGCGGCATGACCGCCCCGCGCGAAGTGATCGTGCTGGGTGCCGGAGTGGTCGGCATGGCAACCGCGTTGACGCTTGCGGAGCGTGGCCATCGCGTCACGGTGATTGACTCCGCCAAGGGGCCGGGCCTCGGCACCTCCTTCGCCAACGGCGCGCAGCTCAGCTATGGTTATACCGATGCGCTGGCCAGCCCGGCCACGCTCGCCCAGGCACCGCGCGTGCTGCTCGGCCTTGATCGTGCGCTGCGCTTCCACCTGCGCCTCGATCCCGATTTCATCGCCTGGGCGTTCGCCTTTCTGCGCAACGGCACCGCAGCGCGCTTCCGCAGCAATACCATCGCCGGGCTCGACCTCGCCGCCCGCTCGCGCGCTGCACTTGCCGGGCTCGCCGCGCGCCACGGGCTCGACTTCGGCCATGGTGCGCCTGGCAAGATCCACCTGTATCGCAGCGAAAAATCGTTCGCCGCAGCGCAGGAGATGGCGGCGCTCAAGGCCGCGCACGGGATTGAACAATCAATCCTTGACCCGGACGCTGCGGTCGCAGCCGAACCGATGCTGGCCCCGATCCGTGACGCGATCGTTGGCGCGCTGCACACCCGTGACGAAGAGGTCGGCGACCCGCATCGTTTCTGCGTCAGCGCGCATGATGCGCTGTTGCGTGCGGGAGGCAGCTCGATGCTGGGCACCGGCATCGACCGGATCAGCGCCAACGGGTCCGGCCCCGCGCTCGTCACCAGCGACGGAACCCGCGTCGGGGCCGACCGGATCATCCTCGCCGCCGGCACCGGTTCGGTCGCGCTTGCCCGTCAGCTCGGCGTCCGCCTGCCGATTCAGCCGATGAAGGGCTATTCGATCACCCTGCCCCCCGGCGTTGCCGCGCCCAGTGTCAGCATCACCGACGTCGCCAATCGCGTCGTCTTCGCGCGGATCGGCAACCGGATGCGGATCGCCGGCCTTGCCGAATTGGGTAAACGCGATCCACGGGTCGAACCGGCGCGGTTGCGCGTGCTGGTCGACAGCGCGCGCGCGGCATTGCCTCAAGCGGCGGATTATGACCAAATTGAATCGAGCTGGGCCGGTCTGCGACCGATGACCCCGACCTCGCTTCCGATCACCCGGACCATCGCGCCCGGCGTGATCGCCGCGACCGGGCATGGCGCGCTGGGCTGGACCTATGCCGCCGGTAGCGCCGAACGCGTCGCCGAAATCATTGACGAGAGGGGCTGAAGGCGCACCAGACGCCAGGGCACAAAAGAATAAAACTCAGGGAAGGTAGAACGATGAAAACCACGATCCGGATCGCAAGCCTGTTGGGGGGCATTTCGCTCCTCGCCACCGCCACCGCCGCCATGGCCCAGGACGCACCGCAGACCAGCGAAGATGCCCCCGAAGAGGTCGTCATCATCGGTTCGCAGATCAAGGGCGCGGACGTCACCGGCGCGCTGCCGGTCACCGTGCTGAACGAGGATGACATCGCCGCCGCCGCCGCGACCAGCGGCGACGATCTGTTCCGCTCGATCCCCCAGGCCGGTGACGTCGCCTTCAACGAAAGCCGCGACGCGGGCGGCATCAACGACGCGCGCGGCGACACCGCCTCGATCAACCTGCGCGCGCTCGGCACCGGCAACACATTGGTCCTGCTCAACGGCCGCCGCATGGTCCTCCACCCCGGCACCCAGGCCGAAAACCTCGTTCCGGTGCAGAGCGTTAACACCAACACCATCCCCGTGATGGGCGTGCGCCGGGTTGAAGTCCTGCTCGACGGCGCGGCCGCCATCTACGGCTCGGATGCGGTCGCCGGCGTCATCAACACCGTGCTCAAGGACAATTTCAACGGCCTGCGTACCACCGCCGAGATCGGCTTCACCGAGGATTCGGGTCAGGTCGAGGCGGAGTTCGCGTTCGAGGCGGGGCATCGCTTCAATGGTGGCAAGTCGAACATCTCGGTGTTCGGCTCGTACAACCACCGCGACCCGCTCTACGCCCGCGACCGCCGCAACTCGCGCTCGGCCGACCTGCGCCCGCTGGTCGCGGGGACGCCCTTTGCCGGCGACAGCGATTTCGACAACACGTCGGTCGACAGCATCTGGGGCGAGTTTCAGCGTCTGACCAGCAGCTTTGCCACTTCGACCACTGCGGCGCAGGTCAACGGCACGACGCTGACCAGCAGCGGCATTTTCCACATCCAGCCCAACACCAATGAAGGCTGTATCGCTGCCACCTCCTATGCCGGCACCTGCTGGGACAACAGCTCGCTGTCGACCCTCTCGACCGACAATAATCTGAAATATGACATCAACGATGTCCGCACGATTCAGGGGCGCAACGACCGCATCAACCTGTTCGGCTTCTTCAACCATGAATTTGACAACGGCCTGGAATTCTTTGCCGAGGCCGGCTGGTATCGCGCCGATTTCCAGTCGCAGCGCGAACAGGACACCGCGCTCGCCAGCCAGCGGCTGATCATTCCTGCCAACGGTTTCTACAACCCCTTCGGCCCCGTGGGCAGCGCCTATCGCATTCCCGGCCTCACCGGCGTGCTGACTGCGGGCGTCCCGCTCGAGCTGATCGACTATCGTCCGGTCGATGCCGGCCCGCTGGTCGTCAATGTCCGCAACGACACCACCCGCTTCCTCGCCGGCTTCCGGGGTGAGGTGCTCGGCTTCGATTTCGACAGCGCCGCGCTCTATTCGCGCGCGCGCACCGCAGACAGTATGCGCACGGTCAGCCTGACCAAGTTCCAGGAGGCATTGAGCCGCCTCGACGCCAGCGCCTACAACCCGTTCAACGGCGGCGATCCGCTTAATCCGGGCCGCTATGACAGCACCCCGAACCCGCAAAGCGTGATTGACGGTTTCATGGTGAATATCGGCCGTGTCAGCACGACCGAGCTGGCGATGGGCGACTTCAAGATCAGCAAGAACGACCTGTTCACCCTGCCCGGCGGTCGTGTCGGCATGGCGGCGGGCATCGAGTTCCGCCACGAAACCTTCGCCGACGATCGCGACGACCGGCTCGACGGCACAATCGTGTTCACCGCACTCGACGGCAGCTCGAACGGCAGCGACACGATGGGCGCCAGCCCGACCCCGGACAGCGGCGGTTCGCGCGACACCATTTCGGGCTTCCTCGAATTCGCGGTGCCGCTCGTCGCGCCGGACATGAACGTCCCGCTGATCCGCTCGCTCGACCTTCAGCTCGCTGGTCGTGTTGAGTCCTATCAGGGGTTCAACACCGTCGCGAAGCCCAAGGTCGCGGCGTCCTGGTATCCCTTCGCCAACCTTCAGCTGCGCGGCAGCTGGTCGCAGGGCTTCCGCGCGCCGAACCTGCCCCAGCTGTTTGAAAATGGTATCCAGCGTTCGAACACCCGCACCGACTGGATCCGCTGCGAGGCGGACCTGCGCTCGGGCGCGATCGCCAATTTCGATGCCTGCTCTCGCAGCCAGGGCGTGGTCAGCAACCGATCGGGCAGCCAGGACCTGCTCCCCGAGGAGTCGGACAACCTCTCGCTCGGCGGCACGTTCCAGCTCAACATGGGCAAGGCCGGACGCCTGACCTTCACCGCCGATTACTGGGAAATCCGGCAAAAGAACGTGATCGGCCTGTTCGGTGACGGCAACGCGCTGATCCTCGACTATCTGCTCCGCCTGCAGGGTTCGTCCAACCCCAACGTCCAGCGCGTTGCGCCGACCCAGGCGGATATCGACGCCGTCGCCGGCACCGGCATCGCGCCGGTCGGGCGCATCGTCCAAGTCATCGACAACTACACCAACCTGTCGCCGCGCGCGGTGCGGGGCTATGACCTTGGCGTCTATTATCAGGTCAAGGACACCGGAATCGGCGACTTCAGCGTCCGCGTGAACGCCGCGCGCCTGCTCGAATTCTATCAGGTTCCGGGACCGGCGGCACAGGCACTGGTCGATGCGCAGGCGGCGGGGACGATCGACCCGTCGATCATCATCGCCGGTGCGCAGGATCTGGTCGAACAGAATGGCCGTCCGAAATGGCGCGCTTCGGCCAGCGTGACCTGGCGCTATGACGGCTTCGGCATCGGCTATTATGGCGGCTATGTCGGCGCGGTGGACGATACGTCGGCCTCGCTCGCCGATGGCACCCGCTTCCGCGTCGACGACTATATGACCCACAGCCTGTACGCACAGTATGAGGTCGATGGCGGGCCGATGGACAGCCTGCGCCTGCGCGTCGGCGCACGCAACCTGCTCAACCAGCTCGCCCCGCTCGCCGATAACAGCAACGGCTATATCGGCGATCTCTACGGCAACCGCGGCCGCCAGATCTATTTCTCGATCAGCAAGCGGTTCTGATGCGCCGCGCCGTCCGCGTTCTCGCGGCCCCGATCCTGCTCCTGCCCCTTGGGGCGGGGCAGGACGGGGTTCCCGCACCCCGCACGATCGACCTGGTCATCACCAATGGCCAGGTCATCGACGGCACCGGCACCCCGGCGCGGGTGGCGGAGGTGGGCGTGGACGGCGACCGTATCCTCTATATCGGCCAGCGTCCGCGCGGCATCACCGCGCGGCGCACCCTCGATGCGACGGGCCTCACCGTCACCCCCGGCTTCATCGACCCGCACACGCATAGCGGCCCGGACGCCCGCTCGTCCGACGCCGCGAAGCGCCAGCTCGCCAATCACCTGCTGCAAGGTGTCACCAGCATCGCCATCGGCAATGACGGCGGCGGCGACAGCGACACCGCCGGCCTGTTCGCCCAGCTAACCGCCAACCCCACCGGCCCCAACGTCGCCAGCTTCACCGGCTTCGGGGAGATCAGGCTGAAGGTCGTCGGCAACCGCGACCGCACGCCGACCCCCGCCGAACTGGAAACCATGAAGGGCCATGTCGCCCGCGCGATGTGCGACGGCGCGCTCGGTCTGTCCGCCGGCCTCTATTACGCTCCGCAAAGCTTCGCGAAGACCCCCGAGGTCGCCGCCCTCGCCGCTGTCGCCGGTCGCCATAACGGCATCTACGAAACCCACCTCCGCGACGAGGGCAGCGCCAGTATCGGCCTGATCCCTGCGATCGACGAAGCCATCGCCATCGCCCGCGAAGGCCGCCTGCCCCTGCACATCGCGCATATCAAGGCGCTCGGCGCGGACGTTCAGGGCATGGCCCCAACGGTCATCGCGCATATCCAGGCCGCGCAAAAATCCGGCATCACCATCACCGCTGACCAATATCCGTGGGAAGCCTCCAGCACCGCGCTCGCCGCCGCGCTCGTCCCGCGCTGGGCGCAGGACGGCGGCGCGCCCGCGATGGTTGCCAATCTGAAGGTGCTGGACGCCCGGCTGCGCACCGGCATGGCCGAGCAACTCCGCATCCGCGGCGGCGCGAACACGATCCTGCTGGTGCGCGGCCCGCATCGCGGCCAGCGCCTCGACGCCCTCGCCTCGCAATGGCAACTCGACCCGCTCGACGCCGCCGCGCGCATCCTGATCGCCGACCCCGGCACCAGCATCGCCAGCTTCAACATGATCCAGTCCGATATCGACGCCTTTGCGCGCCAAAGCTGGGTCGTCACCTCCTCCGACGCCACCAACGGTCACCCGCGCCGCATGGGCAGCTTCGCGCGCGGCTGGCGGATGTTCGTGCGGGACCAAAAACTGATGACCCCCGAACGCTTCGTTCAGCGCTCTTCGGCGCAAACCGCGCAGATTCTCGGCCTGCCCGATCGCGGCATCCTTGCGCCGGGCAAGTTCGCCGACATCGCGATCCTCGATTCCGCCAGCTACGCCGAACGCGCCACCTATGACCGGCCCGATGAACCCAGCACCGGCGTCCGCTACGTGCTGGTCAACGGCCGGTTTGCGGTGGACAAGGGCCAGCTCACCGGCACGCTCGCCGGACGGCCTTTGCCCAAGCCACCCCAACCCGAATGGAACTGCCCCGCATGACCGACCTGACGGCCCCCGGCCCTGCCGAACTTCCCGAACGCCGCGGCCCGGTCCTGCGCGCGCTGTCCTGGTGGTTCGGCGTTGCGCTATGGAAGCGCATCCTCGCGGCTTTGGTCCTCGGCGCGGCGGTCGGCCTCGCCTGGGGTGAGGGCGCAACCGCGATCGGCTGGATCGGCACGCTGTTCGTCCGGCTGATCCGGATGCTGGTGGTCCCGCTCGTGTTCCTGACCATCGCCTCAGGCGTCGCCGCACTCGCCGACCCCAAGCGATTGGGCAGCATCGGCGTCAAGACGCTGGCGATGTACGTATTCACCACCGCGCTCGCGGTCACCACCGGCCTCATCGTCGCCACCCTCATCGCCCCCGGTCTCGGCGCGAGCTTTGCCGGGGCGATCCCCAAGGCGATGGGTACCCCGCCCGACACCGCACAGATGTTCATGGAGATCATCCCCGACAATCCGATCGGCGCGATGGCACAGGGCAAAACGCTCGCCGTCATCTTCTTCGCGATCCTGGTCGGCGCGGGTGTGATCGCCGCAGGCAAAGGCGGCGAGCCGGTGCGTCAGCTGCTCAATTCGGGCTCCGAAGTGATGCTCAAGATCGTCGGCTTCGTGATGGAAACCGCCCCGTTCGGCGTGTTCGCGCTGATCGCCGTCGTCATGGGCACCACCGGCCCGTCCAGCTTCATCGCCGTCCTCAAGCTTGGCCTGTGCGTCGTGGTCGGATCGGCGATCGTCACCCTGCTGATCCACGGGCTGATCGTCGTGCGGCTGATGGCCTGGCTCCCGCCCTTGCCCTTCTTCCGCGGCATTGCCGACGCGATCATGGTCGGTTTCTCGACCTCGTCCAGCTCCGCCACCCTGCCGGTCGCGATCCGCGTGGCCGAGCGCAACCTCGGCGTCTCGCCCCCGGTCGCCTCGACCGTGCTGCCACTCGGCGCGACGATCGGCATGGACGGCGCGGCGATGTATGTCGCGATGCTGACGCTCTTCTCGGCCCAGGCATTCGGCATCGACCTGTCGCTGGCCGATTATCTGGTGATCGCCGCGACCACGACCATTGTCGCGATGGGCGTCGCGCCGGTCCCGTCAGGCTCGCTGTTCGTGCTCGCCGCCGTGCTCCACGCCATCGGCATCACGCCCGAACAGACCGCGATCGTCGTCGGCTTCATCCTGCCGTTCGACCGCATCCTCGACATGATCCGCACCGTCCCCAACGTGACCTCCGACCTCTCGATCGCCACCGCTGTGGCGCGGTGGGAGGGGGAGATGGACGTCGCCGTCTACAAGGCGAGCGAGAATGAGTGAGGCCAATACAATCCTCCCCGGAACGGGGAGGATTTGAGAAAGTGAAACGGACCCCAGCCATGTTCCTGCGCAAACTCACCCTATCCCTCGCCGCCTTCGCCCTCGCACTGCCCGTCCCGGTCGCAGCGCAAAGCCGCCACCTTCTCGAATACCCCTCGATCCACTCCCCTGTCGTCGGCACGCGCGGGATGGTGGTCAGCCAGAATGAGATGGCGAGCGCGGTTGGCGCACAGATCCTGCGCGACGGCGGCAATGCGATCGACGCGGCGGTCGCCGTCGCCTTCGCGCTCGCCGTCACGTTGCCGCGCGCGGGCAATGTTGGCGGCGACGGCTTCATGACCGTCTATGATGCCAAGTCGAAACAGGTCCGCGTGATCGACTTTCGCGGCATCGCCCCGCGCGCCACCACCCCGGCGATGTTCGTCGACAATCAGGGCAAGGAACGCGACATCGCCTCCTATGGCTATCTCGCCCCTTCCGTCCCCGGCAGCGTCGCGGGCCTTGAACATGCGCACAAGAAATGGGGCAAGCTGCCCTGGGCCAAGGTGATCGAACCCGCACTGCGCCTCGCCCGCGACGGGGTCAAGCTGACCGCCGACGAAGCATTCGTTTTCGGCTGGGGTCGTGATCGCCTGTCGAAAAGCGTCACCGGCAAAGCGACCTTCTACAAGCCCGACGGCAGCCTCTACGCCAAGGACGAGGTGCTGAAACAGCCCGACCTTGCCTGGACCTTGGGCGAAATCCAGAAGGGCGGTGCGAAAGCATTCTACACCGGCGAAATCGCCCGCCGCATCGTCGCGGACATGAAGGCGAATGGCGGCCTCATCACGATGGCCGACCTCGCCGCCTACGCACCCGTCGAGCGCGCGCCCTTGGTCGGCAGCTATCGCGGCCACACCGTCTATACCGCCCCACCAGCCAGCGCGGGCGGTGCGACTTTGCTCAACATGCTCAATATCCTGGAGCATTTCGACATGAAGGCGGCGGGTCAGGGCAGCGCGGCGTCGCTCCACCTGCTCGCTGAGACGATGAAGCTTGCCTATGCCGACCGCTACCGCGTGCTCGGCGACCCTGCCTTCGTCACTGCTCCGGTCAAGGGGTTTGTGTCCAAGGGCTATGCCGCCGAACGCGCCAAGCTGATCTCGCCCGACAAGGTCATCCGCGGCCCCGACGCCCCGGTCGGCGACCCGCTCAAATATGAAAGCCCCTCGACCACCCATCTCTCGGTCGCGGATGCCGATGGCAACGCCGTCTCGCTCACCACCACGCTCGGCTCGGACTTCGGATCGGGCGTGATGATCGCGCGCACCGGCATCTTGCTCAACAACCAGATGAACAATTTCAGCTATGAACAGGCGTGGGAAGCACAGCGCACGGGCGCGCCGCCCCCGCTCAACGCGCTCGCACCCGGCAAGCGGATGCTCTCGACGATGATGCCGACGATCATCTTCAAGGGCGACAAGCCGTGGCTCGTCACCGGCACGCCGGGCGGCAGCACGATCCCGACCACCGTCGTGCAGGTCGTCGTCAACGCGATCGACTATGGCCTGAACGTCGATGAGGCGACCCACCGTCCGCGCATCTATCAGGGCACCACCGCGTCGCTGCGCGTTGAACCCGGGTTCAACCCCGATACGGTTGCGGCGCTCAAGGCAAAGGGGCATCGCATCACCTCGGACGAAACCATGGGAAGCGCGCACTCAATCATGATCACCGACAATCTCTTCCTCGGCGCCGCCGACCCCCGCCGCCCCGGCGCGAAAGCCATCGAACCATGAACCCCGCTCGCAAGTCTTTCGCCTTCGCGCTGGCATTCGCCGCGCTCGCCGCCTGCGCCCCGCGCGGCGCGGTCGAGAGTGCCGCCCCGGCCCCAGTCGCAGCCCCCGAGCGTCAGGCGTTCGTCGCCGCCGCCCACCCGCTGGCGGTCGAGGCTGGCCTCAACGTCCTGCGCAAGGGCGGCAGCGCGGTCGACGCCGCCGTCGCGGTGCAGGCGATGCTCAGCCTGGTCGAACCGCAGAGCAGCGGCCTTGGCGGCGGCGCGTTCATGGTCCGCTACGACGCGAAGACCCGCGCCGTCACCGTCTATGACGGTCGCGAAACCGCCCCGGCGGGCGCAACCCCCGACATGCTGATGGGACCGGACGGCAAGCCGCTGTCCTTCCGCACCGCCGTCCTCTCGGGCCGCGCCACTGGCGTTCCCGGCGTCGTCCGCATGATGGCGCTCGCCCAGGGCCAGCATGGCAAGCTCAAATGGCGCGACCTGTTCGCCGAGGCCGAGCAGACCGCTACCAACGGCTTCACCGTCACCGCGCGGCTCGGCCGCTTCATCAACTCCAGCGGGCCACAGGCGAACACGCCGGACTCGCTCGCCTATTTCCGCAACGCCGACGGGTCGAAGACCAAGGCGGGCGACACGCTGCGCAACCCCGCTTATGCCGCCTTCCTCCGCCGCCTCGCCGCGCAGGGGCCGGACGCGATGTACAAGGGCGAAACCGCCCGCCGCATCGTCGCCCGCGTCCGCGAGGGCGACTATGCCGGCAGCATGACCGAGGCCGACCTCGCCGCCTACAAGCCGGTGGTGCGTGAAGGTCTCTGCAACCCCTATCGCGCCTACATCCTCTGCGCCCCGCCCCCGCCCTCCTCGGGTGTCGGCCTGTTGCAGCTGATGGCAATGATCGAGCGCACCGATATCGGCGCACGCGGCCCCAACGACCCCGTCGCCTGGGTCAAGTACGCCGAGGCCAGCCGCCTCATGTACGCCGACCGCGACGCCTATGTCGGCGATGTCGCGACAGTCCCCGTCAAGGGGATGCTCGACCCGTCTTACGTCGCCAGCCGCGCCGCGCTGATCGGCGACCGCGCCGGTCCCGCGCCACAGGCCGGCACGCCGCCCGGTGCCATCGCCGCGCGCATCGACGCCACCAACGAAGTCGCCGGAACCTCGCACTTCGTCATCATCGACGGCGACGGCAATGCGGTGTCGATGACCACCACGGTCGAGAGCTTTTTCGGCAGCGGGCGGATGGTCGATGGCTTCTTCCTCAACAACCAGATGACCGACTTCTCGTTCGTGCCGACCGGCCCGAACGTGATCCAACCTGGCAAGCGCCCACGCTCGTCGATGGTCCCCACCGTGATCCTCAACCCCGACCGCAGCCTCGCCGGCGCGATCGGCTCGCCCGGCGGCAACGCGATCCTCGGCTATGTGTCCAAGGCACTGGTCGGAATGATCGAGTGGAAGCTGCCCGTCGCCGATGCCATCGCGCTCCCCAACCTCGTCGCACGCGGCTCCGCATTCAACGGCGAGGCGGACAAGTTCGCCCCCGATCTGCGCGCGGGAATGGCACAGCGCGGCGTCACCGTGCGCGGCGGCACCGGTGAGGATTCGGGCCTTCACGGCGTCATGATCCGCGACGGCAAATTCGACGGCGGTGCCGACCCCCGCCGCGACGGCGTTGCCAAGACCATCACCCTGCCAGCGAGGAAATAGGATGCGCCACATCATCGCCCCCATCGCCCTGATCATCGCCGCCCCCGTCGCCGCCCAGCAGGTGCAGGTCGAGGAAGTCCAGTTCCTCAGCCGCGACGGCAAGACGCAGGTCAAGGGCTACCTCTTCAAGCCCGCCAACGCCCCCGCGAAAGCCCCCGCCGTGGTGATGCTGCACGGTCGCGGCGGTGCCTATTCGTCGCTCGCCAAGGGCCGCTACGACGCCTCCACCCTCGCCTCACGGCACAAGGCATGGGGCCAGCTGCTTGCCGAAAACGGCTATGTCGCGCTGATGGTCGATGATTTCGGCGCGGTCGGCCATCCCTCCGGCTTTGCCGCCGGTACCTATGCCGATCGCCCGCCCGAGGTGGACGAGGTCAATTTCCGCCCGCTCCACGCCTATGGCGCGCTGCGCTACCTCCAGTCGCGCCCCGACGTCACGCCCAACCGTATCGCCCTGCTCGGCTGGTCCAACGGCGGCAGCGCCACGCTCGCCGCCATGGCCGACGACAAGCCCGGCGACATGCGCAAGATCGGCTTTGCCGTCGGCGTCGCGCTCTACCCCGGCTGCGGCCTGAAGAAGCGTTTCGACAAGACCGGCTACAAACCCTACCACCCGGTCCGCGTGTTCATGGGCACGGCGGACGAAGAGGTCTCGCCCAAGCTCTGCGAAAGCTTCGTCGCGCGCAGCAAGGCCCAGGGCAACGACATCGCGATGCGCATGTTCGAAGGCGCGACCCACAGCTACGACACCCCCACCAAATCGCGCCAGTCGGTCGAGGCGAACGTGACGGCCAAGGCCGCAACCGAAGCCGACATCCTCGCGTTTCTGGCCGAGAAGCTGAAAAGCTAATCACCCTCACCCTTCCGGCGCTTCGCGCCTCCCTCCCTCTCCCGATGGGAGAGGGAAGGGGCCCGCCGCCGCAGGCGGTGGGAAGGGTGAGGGTGATCGCATTTGAGCCAATCACCCCTTGCCCCCACCCCCCGCCATACGCCAAAGCCTCCCCCAATGACTGCCCGCATCGACATGGGACTCGACAGCGGCGGCAACCCGGTTGCCGTCGATCTGGAGGAGCTGCTCGCCACCCGTCTGCTCGTTCAGGGCAATTCGGGTTCGGGCAAGTCGCACCTGTTGCGCCGTCTGCTCGAGGGCAGCGCCGGCTACGTCCAGCAAGTCGTAATCGACCCGGAGGGCGATTTCGTCAGCCTGTCCGACGCCTTCGGCCATATCTCGGTCGACGCCGCCGAATACAGCCTCACCGAACTCGCCCGCCTCGCGCTGCGCGTCCGCGAACACCGCGCGAGCGTCGTCCTCAACCTCGAAGGGCTGGAGATCGACGGCCAGATGCGCGCCGCCGCCGCCTTCCTCTCCGCGCTGTTCGACGCCCCGCGCGAACATTGGTATCCGGTGCTCACCGTCGTCGACGAAGCCCAGCTCTTCGCCCCCGCCGCCGCCGGCGAAGTGACCGAGGAAGCCCGCCGCACCTCGCTCGCCGCGATGACCAACCTCATGTGCCGCGGCCGCAAGCGTGGCCTCGCCGGGGTCATCGCAACCCAGCGCCTCGCCAAGCTCGCCAAGAATGTCGCCGCCGAAGCCAGCAACTTCCTGATGGGCCGCACCTTTCTCGACATCGACATGGCGCGCGCCGCCGACCTGCTCGGCATGGACCGCAAACAGGCCGACACGATCCGCGACCTCGCGCGCGGTGAATTCCTCGCGCTCGGCCCGGCGATCACCCGCCGCCCGATCAGTGTGCGGATCGGCGCGGTCGAAACCGGGTCGCGCGCGGTCAGCCCCAAGCTCACCCCGCTCCCCACCGCACCGACGCAAGACATGCGCGACATGCTCTTCGCCCCGCCAACCGAAGACGAAGCGCCACCCCCGCCGCCTCCCGCCCCGGTGCCGATGGCCGACCTGATGCGCGCCGTCGCCACCCCGGCCCCGGCTCCCGTCCCCGACATGCCGGTTCTTGAGGAAGGCGAACAGGAAGCGATCCGCCGCGCCATCCTCGCCGAAATCGGCGCGGAGGACAGCCGCGCCCCGCTCGCAACGATCTTCCAGGATTATGGCGTGCGCTGCAAAATGCGCGGCGTCGAACCCGGCATCGACCTGCCCGATTTCCGCGCCGCGCTCGCGCTCGCCCGCGTCGGCATCACTGACCGCACCGGATGGGACGACGCGCTCACCCTCGCGGCATCCTTGCCCGAAGAGATGCTCGCCCCCTTCCTCGGCATCGCCAAGGCCGCACGCACCGGCGAGCCCTGCCCGTCCGACGCGCGGATCGCCGCGCTCTATGGCACCAGCTCGCTCGGCCGGGCCAAGCGGATGATGATGCATATCGAGGAAAAGGGGCTGATCGTCGCGCGCACCGACCTGTCGGGCAAGCGCAGCGTCAGCCTCCCCCATCTCGGCTGGACGACCGCGCCCGCATGGCCCGATCCGGCCAAGCCACCCCCCGTCGGCCGCACGGCGGTGCGCGCGGCGGAACGGGCGAAATTGCTTTAACGCCGCGTCAAGCCGCGATCGCCAGCCCTACCAGCACCAGCAACCCGCACGCGCCGATCGCCTCGACATAGGCGCACCAGCGGATCGCCGGTTCAGGCGGCAATGCCTCCGCAGGCGTCTCGCGAAGCAGTTCGGTGGCAGTATGAATCAACGACATCTGCATCACATCCTTCTCCAAGGATGGCATATGCTGCGCCTCTCCGCGCGCCATGTCCAGTCACAGATTCGTCGCAGGCCCAACGGCATACCCGAAACAGGATTTCGACTGGGATCAGGGATCGGCGCTCCGCCTTTTCTCCCCTCGCCCCGATCAAGGGGAGAGGGGAAGAAGGCTATCACCCGCCGCCCCTGCCCGCGCCGCGACCAGAAACTCGACATTCCCTTCCGGCCCGGTGATCGGGCTGGTCGTCACCCCGGCGACGCTCCAGCCAATCCCTTCCAGCCAGCCGACCACCTCGGCGCACACCCGTTCATGCACCGCGGCATCGCGCACCACGCCGCCCTTGCCGACTTCGCCGCGCCCCGCCTCGAACTGCGGCTTGATCAGCGCGACCACCCACGCCCCCTCGCGAACGAATGCGAACGGCCGCTCCAACACCTTGGCCAGCGAAATGAAGCTCGCATCGCACACCACGATGTCTACGGACTCGGGGATGTGCGCCGCCGTCAGCACCCGGGCGCTGGTCTGCTCATGCACCACCACGCGGTCATCCTGCCGCAGCTTCCACGCCAGCTGGTTGGTCCCGCTGTCCACCGCATAGACGCGCACCGCCCCCCGGCTCAGCAGCACATCGGTAAAGCCCCCGGTCGACGATCCCACGTCGATCGCGACCATGCCGCTTGGGTCGATCCCGAAATGATCCAGCCCATGCGCCAGCTTCACCCCGCCGCGCGACACCCAGGGATGGTCGCGGCCCTTCACCGTCAGCGGCGCATCCGCCGCGATCGCCTGCCCCGGCTTGTCCACGCGCTTGTCGCCGCTGAACACCAGCCCCGCCAGGATCAGCGCCTGCGCCCGCGTCCGGCTCTCGGCAAGCCCGCGTTCGACGAGCAGCTGATCGGGTCGTGTCTTGGCCATGCGCTCGTCTAACCGCTCCCCACCCTCTCGTCACCCCGGGCTTAACCCGGGGTCCAGCTTCTTCTGCGTGTCAGGCGACGCGACCCCGACACGCCGGAGTGAATATCTCCCTTTCCTACAACGAACCATATAGGTTATAGCGAGTCGGTGAGGAGGAACAAAGCATGACCATCGACCAACTGATCGACGACGTGATCGCCCGCGAGGGCGGCTATAGCGACCACCCCGCCGACCGCGGCGGCCCCACCCGCTGGGGCGTCACGCAGCGCGTCGCCCGCGCACATGGTTACACTGGAGACATGCGCGTTTTCCCGCGCAGCGAAGCCGCCGCCATCTATCGCCGCCTCTACTGGCTCCGCCCGCGCTTCGACCAGATCGCGCAGCGCGCCCCGGCCCTCGCCGCCGAGCTGTTCGACACCGGCGTCAACATGGGCCCCGCCGTCGCCGCGCGCTTCCTGCAACGCGCACTTAACGGCCTCAACCGCAATGGCCGCGACTATCCCGACATGGGCGTCGACGGCCAGATCGGCCCCGTCACCCTCGCCGCGCTCGCCGCCTTTCTCGACACGCGCGGCGCGGCGGGCGAGCGCGTACTGCTCAAGGCGGTCGAGGCGCTGCAGGGCGAACGCTACATCGCGCTCGCCGAGAGCCGCCCGGCCAACGAAGCCTTTCTCTACGGCTGGCTCGCGAACCGGATCGGTTCGTAGCCCCGCATTTTTGTCAGTTTCGTCAGGAGACACCCAATGAGCATCATCGAAAGCCTGATCGGCCCGATCGCCGGCCTGATCGACAAGATCATCCCCGACCCCAAGGCACGCGACGCCGCCAAGCTCGAACTGCTGAAGCTGCAAGGCACGCAGGAGATGGAGGCGGTCCGCACCCAGCTCTCGGCCATCGTCGCCGAGGCGCAATCCCCCGACCCGTGGACCAGCCGCGCCCGGCCCAGCTTCCTCTACGTCATGTACGCGCTGCTGCTCTGGGCACTACCAATGGGTCTGATCGGCGCGGTCCAGCCCGACATGGCGCGCGGCATCGCCGCCGCCATGAACGCCTATCTCTCCGGCATCCCGGAATCGCTCTACGCGCTCTTCGGCACCGGCTATCTCGGCTACACCGCCGCGCGCCAATGGGGGAAGATCAAGGGCGTGGAGAAGTAACGGCGCGAAGCTGACAGGATGCGGCGGGTTGCCCGTAACTTTGTCAGCTTCACCCCGCCAGCCTCGCAAGCTTGCCGGTATCGACCGCCTCGACCAGCGCCTTGAGCGCACCGATATCGGGTGCGCTCCCCTGCGCCTCGATCAGGAAGCGGTCACCGACCAACTGGCTATAGGTGCCGCGCCCGCTCTTGTTCCATTTCTCGATGACATAACGATCGCCGACCGGCCCGCTCTTCTCATAACCGCTGTCGGTCTCGCGGCTCGATTCGATCTTCATCGCGCTCGCCATCGCCGCAAAGGCGCCAGCGGACGCGAGATCGACGATCTTGAGGTCGACCCGGCTCTCGCCCGCGACATAGCGGCCCTCGGCCTGCGACCCGCCCATGCCCCCGGCGCTCGCGCTCGCGCTTTCGAGCGACTCGCGGGTCCATGGGCCGATCTGTGCGGGGAGCAATCCGGCGAGCTCGGCGCGATCGACCGGGGTCGCGGTGCGCGCGCGCTCGGCTGCGGCCTCCATCTTGCGCGCGGCCTGTTCGGCCTTGCCGACATCGACGGTGCCAAGCCCGGGGATGGTCACGCTCCCGCTCGCCGTCCCGGCATCGCCATAGGTCAACGCGCGCGGCGCAACCATCGCGGTCAACGCGCTCGTCACCGCGCCAATCACGATCCACATCACGACCGCGACGATGACCGTCACGACCGTATAGCCCATCGCCTTCTCCTCCGGCGCCTTCATCAGGCGCGGCAGGCCGGTGTAGAGCAGATAGAGGCTGTACAGCCCGACGATGCCCAACATGCCAAGCGCGGGAATAATCTGAAAGATCCCCGCCAGATACGCCGCAGTGCCGCTATAGGCGGCGACCTTCATCGCCTGGACCGGGTTCTTCTGCCCCCCGAAATTGGGGGCGAGCAGGTCGATCACCTTGGCAAACAGGAACGCGCCGACCAGCGCGAGGCCATAGCCGATCACCGCGCTCATCACGGCTGCGGTCACGCTGGGGCGATAGCTGATCCCGAACGCGCCATAGCCGAATGCCAGCCCGCCGATCAGCCCGGCGACCGGGCCGATCGCGGCGAGCGGCACGACCCACCCGGTCATGATCCCGGCCACGCTCGCCGGTTCGGGATCGATCCGGCTCCATTCTTCTTTCGGTTTCAACAGGATGTTCTTGGCGCGTTCAACCAATCCACGCGATGCCGACTCGGTCATAACCTGGTCCTCCATGCTGCGTTCGCCCGACCATATACCAAATCGCGATTGAACGCGGCATCGCGCTTCCCAATATGCAGCGTCATGAGCGACACGATACAATGGCACGGCACTACCATCCTCTCCGTGCGCAAGGGCGGCCGCGTGGTCATCGCCGGCGACGGCCAGGTCTCGCAGGGGTCGACCGTGATGAAACCCAATGCGCGCAAGGTGCGTCCGCTGGGTGACGGCAGCGTCATCGCCGGGTTCGCCGGCGCCACTGCCGACGCCTTCACTTTGTTCGAGCGGCTGGAAAGCAAGCTCGAACGCCATCAGGGCCAGCTGCTCCGCGCCGCGGTCGAGCTGGCTAAGGACTGGCGCACCGACAAATATCTCCGCAATCTGGAAGCGATGCTGATCGTCGCGGACAAGACGACGACGCTGATCGTCACCGGCAATGGCGACGTGCTGGAGCCGGAGGGCGGGATCGCCGCGATCGGATCGGGCGGAAATTTCGCCCTCGCCGCCGCCCGCGCACTGGCCGAATATGAACCCGACGCCGAGACGATGTGCCGCAAGGCAATGGCGATCGCCGCCGAGCTGTGCGTCTACACCAACGACCGGTTGACCATCGAAACGCTCGACGCGGCCCCATAGCCGTCACCCCAGCGAAAGCTGGGGTCTCTCGCCTTATACCGTGCGCGCGCCGCACAAGACCCCAGCGTTCGCTCGGGTGACGAAGTGGAAGACATGAACAACAGCCTCACCCCCAAAGCCATTGTCGCCGCGCTCGACGCGCACATCATCGGCCAGCGCGACGCCAAGCGCGCAGTCGCCGTCGCGCTGCGCAACCGCTGGCGCCGCCAACAGCTGCGCGCCGACCTGCGCGACGAAGTGACGCCCAAGAACATCCTGATGATCGGCCCGACCGGCTGCGGCAAGACCGAGATCAGCCGCCGTCTGGCCAAGCTCGCCGACGCCCCGTTCGTGAAGGTCGAGGCGACCAAATTCACCGAAGTCGGCTATGTCGGCCGCGACGTCGAACAGATCGCCCGCGATCTGGTCGAAGAGGCAATCCGCCTCGAACGCGAACGCCGCCGCAGCGCGGTCAAGGACAAGGCCGAGGCCGCGGCGATGACCCGGCTGCTCGACGCGCTGACCGGCAAGGACAGCTCGCAAGCCACCCGCGAAGCCTTCCGCGAACGGCTCAACTCCGGCCATCTCGACAACACCGAGATCGAGATCGAGGTCGAAGCCTCGGGCGGGATGCCGTTCGACATCCCCGGCGCGGGTCCGCAGATGATCAACCTCGGCGAAATGATGAAGGGCCTTGGCGGGCCGCAGCTCAAGCGCCGCAAGATGAATGTCCACGCCGCCTGGGCCAAGCTGGTCGAGGAAGAGGCCGACAAGCGCCTCGACCAGGACGACGTCGCCCGTGTCGCACTCGCCGATGCCGAGGCCAACGGCATCGTGTTCCTCGACGAAATCGACAAGATCGCGGTCAGCGACGTGCGCGGCGGCAGCGTCAGCCGCGAAGGCGTCCAGCGCGACCTGCTGCCGCTGATCGAGGGGACCACGGTCGCCACCAAATACGGCCCGATGAAGACCGACCACATCCTGTTCATCGCGTCCGGCGCGTTCCACGTCGCCAAGCCCAGCGACCTGCTCCCCGAACTTCAGGGCCGCCTGCCGATCCGCGTCGAGCTGAAAGGGCTGACCGAGGATGATTTCGTCGCAATCCTCTCCGACACCACGGCGTCGCTGCCCGAACAATATCGCGCGTTGATCGGCACCGAGGGGGTCGATGTCAGCTTTACCGAGGACGGCATCCGCGCCGTCGCCCGCATCGCGGCCGAGGTGAATGGCGAGATCGAAAATATCGGCGCCCGCCGCCTCCAGACGGTGATGGAAAAGCTGCTCGAGGAAATCAGCTTCAACGCTGAAGACCGTTCAGGCACCGCGCTGGTGGTGGACGCCGCCTATGTCGACAGCCAGCTGGCAAGCATCGCGCGCAACACCGACCTCAGCCGCTACGTCCTGTAACCTATCGTCACCCCGGGCTTGACCCGGGGCCCAGCTTCTTCTGAAACGGCAGGAAGGCAGCTGGGCCCCGGCTCAAGGCCGGGGTGACGAAGAAGGGGACAGCGGGCGATGAAATTCTGGCTCACCACCGCCGCTCTCCTCCTCACCCTCCCCGCCGCAGCCCAAACCCGTCCCCCCTGCCGCGAAGTCGCCGACACCCCGCACATCCAGATCGACCCGCAGGCCGCGCAGCAACTCGCCCAGATCGGCCTCGACCGCGCCGCCATCTTCGCCCGGATGCGCGAAACCTCGATCCCCGAAACCATGGGCTGCTGGGCGATGCCGGTCGGCAATTTCGATTCGATGCTGGTTTCGGTCGGCATGTCGCAATGGAATTACGGCACCGGCAGCCTGCAACCCGTCCTCACCGCCTGGCGCGACAGCTTCCACAGCCGCCGCCGGTTCAAACGCGCCCTCCACGACCTCGCCCCAACCTACGGCAAGCTCCTCTTCTCAAAGGACTGCCTCAAAATCCCCGTCCGCCAAAAGTGCCGCGACGGCATCCTCGCGGCGCATGGGCAGGACGGCAAGCTCAACGCGACCGCCATCGCCGAACTCACCGCGATCTTCGACCATGACGCGATGCTTCAGGTCCAGACCGACACCTATGTCGCCCTGCTCCTCGAAGTCCGCGCCGAACTCTTCCGCCTCTGGCCGACCGGCCCGATCACTGCGCGCAAGGTCAAATGGGCGATCGACACCCGCGTCCAGCAAAAGACCCTTCCCGGCGACGAGGATGTCGCCCGCCTCCGCCGCAAGCTCGCAAATGTGCCGAGCGGCGAACGTGCCGCGAAACTCAAGGCAATGCTCGCCTGGTATCAGGGGCTGAGCGAAGCGGTCGATCAGGACGGCGTCAGCCGAGATTATGCGTGGAATGTCGCGCAATGGACCTGCCTGATCGACGCCGGCCAGATCGACGACGAACAGTATGAACTGCTCCACCTCACCTTCCTGCGCAGCCGCACCGCCACCGGCAATGCCGGCCGCTGGCAAGCCCTCACCTTCTCCCGCCGCGCGAAGATCATCCTCGGCGTGGGCAGTGTGAGTGGGGTAAGGGATGGTGGGTGTCTGGCGAGCAACGCAATCCTCCCCCGCCAGGGGGAGGTGGCAGCCGAAGGCTGACGGAGGGGGAGGACGAGGAAACAGCCGTCGTGCTTCCTCCCCCTCCGAGGCGCTTCGCGCCCCACCTCCCCCTTGCGGGGGAGGATTTGTCAGTCACACTTCAGAACCGCATCCGCAGCCCGAACATCACCGTCCGCCCCTCACCGGGATGAAAGATCGCACTCGCCGCGGTCGCGGTGATCGCCGCCGACTGATCCGACACATAATGTTTGTCGGTCAGGTTCCGGGCATCGGCAAACAGCGTCACGCCACCCAGCTCGACCCCGGCCACGATGCCCAGCTGCGCATAGCCCGGCACCTTCATCGTGTTGCGATAATCCGCCCAGGTCGATTGCGGCCGCCAGTCGAGGTTCGGCTCGACAAATAGCCCGCTCCCACCCTCGTAGCGCAGCGACGCGCGATAGCTATGCACCGGCGCGATCGGCAGCCGGTTGTCGCCATACACCACATCCCCATCGAACCGGAAATCCGACCAGCCATAGGTCTGGCGCAGCCGCAGCTTCGAGTCCGACCCATCCAGTATCCACCAGTCGAGGCTCGCCTCGATCCCCTGATGCACCGTCTTGTCGGCGTTGAAGATCGTGGACGGGATGGTCGGCGACGTCTGGAAGCTCAGCAGCTCCCCCTTCACCCACGCCCGATACGCCGTGATATCCCACGCCACCGCGCCGCTCCGCCCACGCGTCCCGATCTCCGCGGTCCACGCCCGCTGCGGGTCGAGCGGCGAGAACACCGATCCCAGCAGGTTGGTCTGCGCCAGCGCCCCGAAATGCGGCGGCTCCACCGACCGGGTGAAGTTCGCATAAACCTGCGCGTCGCCCGTCTCGTAGAGCAGCCCGACACGCGGCGCGAGCCACGCATAATCCTGCTCCGCAGTGCGCCCGTTCAACCGGTTGAGATAGTCGCGCCCGGCATGACCCCAGCTCGCCCCGCCGACCAGCGCGAGGCCCTCGGTCACGAACAGCCGCCCCTCGGCAAACAGATCGAGTGCATTCGCGACCTGCCGCGCGTCCCCAATCCGCGGCCCCTGCGCACTCGCCGCATTGACGAATAGATCCTGCTCGGTCCCGCCCTCACGATAGAAAGCGCCGAAGAACAGGTCGGCCTTCATTCCGCCCAGCTCACCCTTCCAGTCGAACCGCCCGAACGCGCCCTGCGTATCGGTGTCCTGCAGGATGAACACGCCGACCGGGTGATACAGGTCGGTCTGCGTCGCATAGACCCCGCCCTCGAACACCAACGAGTCCGTCAGCCGCAACCGCGTCTGCAGCGTCCCGCGAAAGGTGCCGAGGTTGCGCCGCTGGTTCTGCGACACCGCGCTCGTCCCCGCCGCACGCGGATTGGTCAGCGCCTGATCCAGCGTCACCGTCCCCGGCACGCCCTGATAAATGTCGGCGGCATAGAGGATCGCGCGAACCTCATTATCCTCGCCGAACGACCAGCCCAGGTTGAGCGTCCCGCGGATCTGGTCCTGATAACCCTGCACCCGATAGCCATCGCTGTGGAACGCATTGACCCCGGCATAAAAATCGAACGCACCCGACTTGCCCGCAACCTGCGCAACACCGCGCACGGTATCGTCGGTCCCGGCCTCGACACGCACCAGCACCGGCGACTGCGCGGTCTTGCCATTGGGCGTCACGAAGTTGATCGCCCCGCCCAGCTGCGCGCCACCGAACCGCAGCGCATTGCCGCCCTTATACACTTCGACAAAGCGCGCCCCCAGCGGGTCGATCTTCTGGAAATCCGAAAAGCCATCGGCATCGGCGAACGGCACGCCATCCTGCGCCAGCAGCACGCCGCGCTGGTGGAAACTCTGGTCCAGCCCCGCTCCCCGGATCGACAGCCGCCCTTCCTCGCCATAGCGCTTCTGCGCGAGCACGCCCGGCACGTCGCGCAGGATGTCCGGCGTGCCGACGGCGAACCGGTCCTCATAAGCTTCGGCCGCCACCACCGACACCGACCCCGGCGTCCGCGCCAGCCGCGCGCGCGCCTCGGCCACGACGGGCGGGTCTTCGGGATTGGCCTTGGCGGTGACGATGATCACCGGCACCTGGTCGCCATCATTGGCAAGCGCCGGAGTCGCAAGGCAAGTGGCCGCAAGCAGCGCTGCCGCAAAGTGAGTCTTCATGGGATAGATATTCCTGATCGGCGCGGCCCGGTCGGCGCGCGCGTTCCTGCGCTCCTGCGCAGGCAGGAGCCCAGAGTTTTGGAGGGAGTCGCCCGTGGCCCTAGGCTCCTGCCTTCGCAGGAGCACAGCCACTTGCACTCACCGCCGGCGAGAGATCAAGAAAAGACCGGCGGTCCGCGCATCGGCGGCCACAACTGCCGCGCCCGATCGACGCGCACCACCGCAACGCCGACAAACCCCAGCGCCAGGATAAACGCCAGCGCCCCGGCCAGCAGCGCCGGGTCCACGCCCGGCAGCATATCGAGCCCCAGCCCGGCAAAGGCGCATGGCTGTCCCGCCGCCCGCGTCGCGCCGTCTTGTTTCACCGGCATCCCCGGCACGTCGATCTCGACCTGCTGCTGGCCCATGCCGGTACAGACCATCACGACGATCTTACCCGCCTGAGCGACCGGCATAAACCCCGCCGGCACGGCAAGTTTCATCGCCAGCGCCAGCGCAATCAGCGCGGCGGCAAACCAGCGATGCGAAAGGATCAGCCCCCGAAACACAGCGGCGCGGTTAGCGGCTGGAAACCGCCCTGTCATCCGCTAAAGGGACGGACAAATTGTCTCAGGGACGGGCCATGGTAACGATCAAGACCGACGACCTCATCGACAGCGTCGCCGACGCGCTTCAGTTCATCAGCTACTACCACCCGATGGACTATATCCGCGCTTTGGGCGTCGCCTATGAGGCCGAACAGTCCCCCGCCGCCAAGGACGCGATCGCCCAGATCCTGACCAACAGCCGCATGTGCGCAGAGGGGCATCGCCCGATCTGTCAGGACACCGGCATCGTCAACGTGTTCGTCAAATGGGGCATGGACTGCCAACTCGACGAGCGCCGCCGCAGCCTGCAGGACGTGGTCGATGAAGGCGTCCGCCGCGCCTATCTCCACCCCGAAAACAAGCTGCGCGCCTCGGTCCTTGCCGACCCCGCCTTCACCCGCCGCAACACCCGCGACAACACCCCCTGCGTCCTGCATGTCGAGCTGGTCGCAGGGGACAAGGTGCATGTCGACGTCGCGGCCAAGGGCGGCGGGAGCGAGAACAAGTCCAAGTTCAAGATGATGAACCCGTCGGATTCGATCGTCGACTGGGTGCTCGACATGCTCCCCCAGATGGGTGCCGGCTGGTGCCCGCCCGGGATGCTCGGCATCGGCATCGGCGGCACGGCGGAACATTGCGTCCTCCTCGCCAAAAAGGCGCTGATGGAACAGATCGACATGGCGTCGTTGAAGCAGCGCGGCCCGCAGAACGATCTCGAAGCACTGCGCATCGAGATTTTCGACAAGGTCAACGCGCTCGGCATCGGCGCACAGGGGCTTGGCGGCCTCGCTACCATCCTCGACGTCAAGATCCTCGACGCCCCCTGCCACGCCGCGGGCAAGCCGGTGGCGATGATCCCCAACTGCGCCGCCACCCGCCACGCCCACTTCACGCTCGACGGCAGCGGCCCGGCCTATCTCGAAGCGCCCAAGCTGGAGGAATGGCCCAACGTCAACTGGACCCCGGACAAGGCCGCAATCCGCGTCGATCTCGACAATCTCACCCCCGAAGTCGTCCAGAGCTGGAAACAGGGCGACCGCCTGCTGCTCAACGGCAAGATGCTCACCGGCCGCGACGCCGCGCACAAGCGCATCGCCGATATGCTCGCTGCGGGCGAACCCCTGCCCGTCGAGTTCAAGGGCCGCGTCATCTATTATGTCGGCCCGGTCGATCCGGTCGGTGAAGAAGTCGTCGGCCCCGCCGGCCCCACCACCGCGACGCGCATGGACAAATTCACCCGCATGATGCTCGACCAGGGCCTGCTCGCGATGGTCGGCAAAGCCGAACGCGGCCCCGCCGCCACCGACGCAATCCGCGACGCCAAGTCCGCCTACCTCATGGCCGTCGGCGGTGCAGCCTACCTCGTCGCCCGCGCGATCAAGGGCAGCAAGGTGGTCGGCTTCGAAGACCTCGGCATGGAGGCGATCTACGAATTCGAGGTGCAGGATTTCCCGGTGACGGTCGCAGTCGATGCGGAGGGCAACAACGTCCACCAGCTTGCCCCACTCGTCTGGCGCGATAAGATCGCCAAGGAAGGCTTGCTTCAGGGGGCGTGAATGCGCGAGCAGGTGAAGGAGGCGATCGCACCGGGCCTCTCCAGCCTGATCTTCATCGCCATCCCGCTGGGCATCCGCATCACGACCGGCTCGCTCAACTGGATCGGCTGGCTCAGCCTCGCCTTTGGCACGCTCGGCCTGTTCGCCAGTATCGCGCTGGTGATGGGCTGGACCATCGGCCCCCAACCCCGCCCCCGGCGCAGCAAGCCCTTCACCCCGCCCAAGCCGGTCCACCACAAGGGGCCGCTGCCCGAGCTGTCCGCTAACAAGCAGGCGCAGGTCCGGCGCATCGTCAAGGTCATGGCACAAGCGGGCGTCTTCGCCCCCACCACCCCCGATCCTGCCATCCTCTATGCGGGCGCTGCGGAGATGGACTGGTCGATCCAGCCCGACGTGATCCTGTTCACGCTGCTGGAGGCCGATTACTACCACCCCGGCTTCGACGCTGCGCCGCATCTCGGCAATCTCGCCCTCCACGACATGCAGGTCGAAACCCCGGCAGAGCGGATCGAAGCGATGATCCGCGACCTCGAACGGCTCTCCGCCGGTGCGCTCACGATCGGCGATCTCGTCGTCACACAGGACATCGTTGACGATGCCGCGCGCACCGTCCGCACCAGCGCGACCATGACGATCAACGGCCAACCCGTGACCTTCGCCGAAGACCATCACTTCAAATATTTCCCGATGGGTCTTCACCCGACCATCGCCCGGCACATGCCGACCGATCGCCGCTTCGCCTGGCTGTGGGTTGATCAGGGGGCCTTCGTCACCGCCCTTCCGCCCGGAGCGGTCGAGGCGATGAACAGCGCGTTCAAGCTCGGCGACAAGAGCCGCTGCCGATGGGAATGGATCGCGGAGGCGTCATAATTGGGCTTCAAGCAACAGGCGTAACTGAAAAGGGGCATCGGGATGGGAGGAGATTGGCACGACTGGATCGGCGCGCTTGGCAGCGCGCTCAGCGCCCTGATCGCGGCGATCGGTCTTTGGTTCATCTGGCGTCAGGTCAGGATGGGGACGGTTGCGCTGCAGGATCAGGCGCGCGCGGCAGAGGATCGCGCACAATCGGCGCGCTCCGAAGCCAAAGCCCGGTTGCTTGAGCTGAGCGAACCGATCAATCGCCTGCTTTTCGAGAACCCGTCGCTTTACGACTATTCCTATGTCGGCAACGACACCTCCCTGCCTGAAGAGGGCAGTGACGCATGGAAGCGCGCGATGATCGTCTGCGAAATGCAGGCTAACTACATCGAGTTCGTGATTCGTGAGGTCGACATCCTCACGGAGGCGGAAAGGGGCGCATGGCAGAATTTTGTCCACGACACCTTCCACCGTCCGATGTTCCAGGCGTTCTGGCAGAAGCACAGCAAATGGTACGACCCCGCCATTGAAACGTTCGCAACCAGCGACACGCCCATTGTTTTGACCGGTGCCGGGGAATCACCGCGCCTCGCGCCGGCCCCAACTCACCGATAGACGATCCGCACCTTCCCCGCCGCCTCCACAGCCACCCGCCGCGCGCTATCGACATCCCCGGCCAGCGCCAGCGCCACCCCCATCCGCCGATAGGGCCGCGTCGTCGGCTTCCCGAAGATCCGCACATCCACCTCGCCGCCAGCCACCGCCAGCGCCTCCGCAAGCCCGTCATAGCCCGGCCCCGCACTATCCCGATCCGCCAGGATCACCGCCGAAGCCGCACCACCGCCACGCAGCACCACTTCCGGCACCGGCAGCCCCAGCACCGCGCGCGCATGAAGGTCGAACTCGCTCAAATTCTGGGAGATCGACGTCACCATCCCGGTATCATGCGGCCGCGGCGACAGTTCGGAGAAGATCACCTCCTCCCCCTTCACAAAGAACTCGACCCCGAACAGCCCATAGCCGCCCAGATCATCGACCACCGCCCGCGCCATCTCCTGCGCCGCCGCGATCGCCGCCGCGCTCATCGCCGCCGGCTGCCAGCTTTCCTGATAGTCGCCGCGCTCCTGCCGATGCCCGATCGGCGGACAGAACACGACGCCCGCGCGCGTCCGCACCGTCAGCAACGTGATCTCGTAATCGAAGTCGACAAACTCCTCGACGATCACCCGCCGCCGGTCGCCGCGCATATTGGCGACCGCATAGTCCCATGCGGCCTTCAGCCCCCCGGCCTCGCGCACCGTCGTCTGCCCCTTGCCGGACGAGGACATGACCGGCTTGATCACGCACGGCAGCCCGGTGTGCGCCGCCCCCGCCAGCACCTCGTCCAAACTCTCGGCATAGCGATAGCGCGACGTGCGCAGCCCCAGCTCCACCGCCGCCACCTCGCGGATCGCATCGCGGTTCATCGTCATCATCGTCGCGCGCGCCGACGGCACCACCATCACCCCCGCCGCCTCGACCTCCGCGAGTACCTCGGTCCGGATCGCCTCGATCTCCGGCACCACGAGGTCGGGCGCGTGCCGCTCGATCGCGGCGCGCAGCGCATCGCCGTCGAGCATCGAAAACACCTCGCACCCGTCCGCCACCTGCATCGCCGGCGCGCCCGCGTAGCTGTCGCACGCAATCACCTGCGCCCCCAGCCTTTTGGCGGAGATCACAAACTCACGCCCCAATTCCCCGGAGCCCAGAAGGAGGATTTTTGCGGTGTAGGTCATGCGGTCGGATTAGGGGATGCGCCCCACCGGGGGAACGGGAATCTAGCGCGCGGCAGATACAAAAATGGCCCGGCGCGCCTTGCACCGGGCCATGAGGTCGGGGAACCAGAATCGGTGGATCAAGCCGGCGTGCGCACCAGCATCTTGTCGCGCAGCGCCGCGATCGCCTTGGCGTCGAGGCCGAGCTGGTCGCGATAATAGGCTTCGGCACCGCCGGGCCAGCCGTCGATCGTCGCGAACGCCGCCTCGATATAGGAGCGATCGACCCCCATCAGCGCCTGGCGGACATCGGCGGGCAGCCGCGCAAAGAACATCATCTGCGGATCATTCTTGTCGGCTTCGCTCTCAACCGGCTTGAACGTTTCGTTCGACAGCAGATAGTCGGCAATCACCGTCTCGCGCGGCACGCCCAGCACCGTCAGCAACAGCGCAGCGGCGACCCCGGTGCGGTCCTTGCCCGCCGAGCAGTTGAACGCCAGCGGCGTGTCGCCGCCGAGCAGCTCGGCGAAGATCACCCGATACTGCTCGGCAAAGGTCTTTGGTACCTCGCGGTAGAAGCTCGCCATCACCGCCCGCGCTTCGGCCCCGGTCAGGCCGGGCTTGGCGAGCGACGCCATCATCGAATAGTCGATTTCATAGTCCTTCTGGTGGACCTGCGGGGCACCTGGGAGCGTCCATGCCACCGGTTCCTTCTTGCGTTCGCTGGTCGAACGCAGATCGACGACGGTCTTGAGGCCCTTGCCCGCCAGATAGCGGAAGTCGGCGTCGGTCAGCTTGGTCATCGTGCCCGACCGGAACACCGTACCCCATTTGACTGTACGGCCGTCGGCGGTGCGATAGCCACCGATGTCGCGGAAATTCTGCCCGCCCTCCAACGGCAGCAGGCGTGTGGGTGCCTCCTGCGTGGCGGCCGGGGCCGTCGCCTGACGGGCGGCGAGCGGCGCGGCGGTGCCGGCGAGCAGCGCCGCCGACAATAATGCAATCATCTTGACCCTGATCATCTGTCGTTCCTTCAGAAAGAGAAGCGCACGCCGCCCAGGAAGCGGCGACCAATCTGCTCGACCTCGGTCGGCTTGGCGGGAGTGCCTTCATAAGCGACGTAAAGCGCGTCGGTGAGGTTGGAGGCATCGGCGAACACGGTCAGCTGGTCGGTGACCGCATAGCGCACCGAAACGTCCAGATTCTCATAGCCCTGCCGGTATTCGCCGCTGCCAAAGCCGCCGAGCGTATCGAGCCAGTCGCTGCGCCACTGATAGCTGACGCGCGCCGACAGGCCGTATTTCTCATAATAGAGCGAGGCGTTGGCAACCGTATCGGAAAGACCCTGGAACGCGATACCCTTCAGCGTCGGCGTGTCGAACTCGCCGCCGAGCAGCGCGAGATTGCCCTGGAAGCCGAAGCCGTCGAGCGCGCCGGGCAGGAAGGTGAAGCGCTGCTGCAGGTTGAACTCGATGCCATAAAGACGCCCGCTCTCGCCATTGAAGGTCGATGTCAGGCGATAGGCCGAACGGTCGATCCCGCCGCTGTTGAACACGTCGCTGCCGACCGGCTGGGCGTTCTGGTACAGGACATTGTCGACCCAGCGATGGAAACCGGAGATCGCGGCGATGCCGCCACCGGGCAGATAATATTCGACGCTGGCATCAAGACCCCAGGTATATTCGGGCTTCAGCGTCGGGTTGCCGCCCGAAATCGTGCCGGGCGAAGCGGTGTCGTTGATCGCGCTACCGACACGGATCTCACCGAACGAGGGTCGCGCGATGCCGCGCTGGCCCGCGACGCGGACGACCAGGTCATCCGACAGGTCGAACCGCGCGTTGATGCTCGGGAACAGGTCGGTGTAGCTCTGCGGTGCCGACAACGGGGCAAGTCCGGCGCTGGTGCGCGCGGTACCCTTGTTGTCGAGGTCGAAATGCTCGACGCGCAGGCCCGCAACGACCTGGCCGATGCCGAATTCGAACTTGCCCGAGACATAGCCCGCCAACGTGCGTTCGTTGAGTTTGTAGCGGTTTTCCGCAGGCACGTCGTTGGCGGGATTATACGCGCCGGTGCCCTGCAGCGCGATCAGCAGCGTGTCGATGTCGCGGCGCATTGCCTGGTTGTCGACATAGTTGAGCGTGAAGCCGAGCGGGAAGCCGGTGTCCCATGGCGTCGACGTGATGTATTTGCCGATGCTGAACGGCTGGCCGACCGTCGCGCCAAATGCCAGCGGGACGATGTTCGCGGTCGCAAAGGTGAAGCCGGTGATCGTGCGATCGGCATAGAGCATTCCGGCCGACAGCGTCATGTCCGCGCCGAACTCCTTCACCACATCCGCCTTGGCCGTATAGCTGTCGGAAAACGTGTCCTGGCGACCGACGATGACGATGCCGCTCGACGTCACCGCCGTCTGGTCGATGCCCGGCAACGCCGCGCCCCGGACGCGGGTCGCGCCGCTCATCACCGTGCTGAACACGCTGACGATCGGGAAGCGCGGATCGCGATTGTCATAGGTGATCGACGGCGACGCGAGGCCCGAAGTGCGCAGCTGAACCAGCGGCAGGTTCGTGGTGTTCTCGGTGCGGGTGTAGTTGAGGTTGACGACCGCTTTCAGGCCATTGCCGTCGTCGATGCTGCCGCCGATCGTGTTGATGTAGTTGCGCGTGCGATATTCGCCATCGTTGAACGTCGACACGACCGGCACGCCGACCAGGTCGCCGCTCGCCATGCTGCGCGTGCCGGTGGCCGAGCTGCTGTCGAGGTCGAATTCATACTGGTTGCGCTGCTCGTCGTCCTTGAACTCGGTATAGATGGCGCGCGCCCACAGTTTCGCGCCTTCGACCGGTGCCCATTCCACCGCCCCGAACAGCCCGTTATTCTCGCGGTCGAGCACATAGTTGCGGATGTCGAACTCGGTCGGGCCGAGCGCGTCATAGGCACCCACCTCACGATTGTCGGTGGTCTGGTGCCGGCGATAGTGCGACGCGCCGATCACGACGCCCAGCGTGTCGTTCGACCAGCTCGCACGGATCGAGCCCTGGCGCTGCTCGCCCCCGCCCAGCTCCATTACACCATAGCCAAGATCGCCCTGCAGGCTGAAACCCTTGACCGCGAGCGGCGAATAGGTGCGCAGGTCGATATTGGCAACGATCGCTTCGGCCTGAAGGTCGGCCGTCAGCGACTTGTTCACCGCCATTGCGCTGAGCAGCACCGCCGGCACCGCGTCGAAGCGATAGGCGCGCGTGGTGCCACCTTCATCGACGCCGATCATCGGCACGCCGTCGATGCTGACCGAAGTCCAGCGATTGGGTGCGCCGCGCACCTGGATGTACCGCTCCTGCCCCTGGTCGCGCTGCACCGCTACGGCGGGCAGACGCGACAGCGCGGCAGCACTGTTCTGATCGGGGAAACGCCCGACCGAGTCGGCGGCGGCGACATCGACCAGATTGTCGGCATCGCGCTTCTCGCGGATCGAAGCGGCCTGCGACTGGCCAATCGAGCCGGTGATCACGATTTCTTCCGGCTCGCCCTCGGCTGGCACGACATCCTGCGCAAAAGCGTGTGGCGCGGCCAGGCCGATCGTCGCGGCGGTGGCGAGAATGAGGTGGCGCTGCCCCCTCGCGAAACGTGAAGTGATGCGCATGTAAGATCCCCCTGCGTCCTGAAGTCGAGGGCCAATTAGAACGATCGTATTGCAGCGCGGTGACGTACCGATGACAGTTTGACGCACTGCAATATTTGCAGTTCAATGGGCAGCACACTAGAGCGGCGGGGTGTTTCCCATGGCGCAGCAACGGGTTAGGAGCGGAGTTTGGGCGGGTTTGCAGCACCGGAAGCTAAGCGTCGCGATCAGTTTGTCCGCGCAACAATCATGTCATGGATGGCCCAGGGCAGCGGCGAGCTATCGGCACGGGGACTCGCCGCGATTGCCGGAGCCAACGCCTCTGCCATCTATTATTATTTCGACGACCTTGAACATTTGTATGAGGCGACTCAACGGGTCGCGATCGCCGAGGCGTCGGACTGGATCGCCGCGCGCCGCGACGCCCTGCTCAGCGGGTTGACCGCTTCGAATCTGCCCCCCGCCGCGCTCGGGTCACTGCTCGCACAACTGATCGACGCGTGGTGCGAGGAGGCGCGCCCGCTCGCCTTTGCGTGGCGCGAATGTCAGCTGCTCGCCGCGCGCAACCCGCGTTTCGCGCCGCTCCGCGCGGAGTGGGCAAAGCTGTGGCGCGAGTTTTTCGACGCACTGTGCCCGCGCCTGGGCGCCGCCGCCGCCGCTGAAGCCACATGGCTGTTCTTCGACGGTGAAAGCCTGTTGCACCTGATGCGCTGGAACCGGACGATCGACCGCGCCGCGCTCGACGAATCCTGCATGAACTGGGGGCGCTGGATCGGCGGAATGCTACCGTGCGAAACGCCGTGGCGGCTTCATGCGCGCGAACGGGCGCGTGGCACGCTCAGCAGCGTCTCGATCCCGGACGGCAATGGCGCGGCGGTCGCGGAGGGCGCAGCAGCGCTGCTCGCCACACGCGGCCTGGGCGCGGTTACCCACCGCGCGGTCGCAACGCAGGCCGGGCTGACGCTGGGCGCGGTGTCGCATGTGTGCAAGCGGACCGATGATTTGCTGCGGCTGGCCTATGCCCGGATCTATCTCCAGCTCACCGGCGGCCGTCCCGACCGGCTCGACGCGAAAACCCCCGTTACGCCTCCGCCCGCCGACGCCACGCCGGCCGAAGCGCGGCTTCTCGCAATCGATGAACTCATCCTGGCGGTCGCGCGCGGGCGCGCGGAGCCGGGGCTGATCGGCATGTTGCGCTATCTGCGCGGCACGACCAGCATCCACACCGTCCGCGAGCGGATCGCGTGCAGCGAAACCCAGAGTATCGCGCTCGCCGCAATCCTGTCGAGCATCGGCATGGGGTTCTGGCGCACCAGCCCCGCACATGACGATGTTGCGGCCTATGACGCGTTTCTGGACCGGCTGTTCGCGCCCCTGATCGCCGCATAGCGACGCAAACCGATCAGCCCCCTCACGAAACCAACCCCGGCCGCTCCCCCGCCAGCACCGCGCGCTCAAACGCCTGCCACGCATCCGCCCGCTCCAGCGCCTCGCGCCGCCGCCCCTGCGCAATCCGGTTGAGCGCCTTCAGCAACGCCGCATTCGACTCTTCCCGCGTCGCATAGCGCGGCATCGTCCGCGCCTTCGCCGCCACCACCCGCTCCGCCTGCCGCGCCGCCTGTTCGCGGACCAGCAATGTGCGCAGCAGCGTCTCCGAATAGCGCCGCCGCGTCCCCGTCACCTTGCCGCCCTGCACGATCTCCTCGTCCCAGCCCTCGACCGCGCGCTCCCACGCCACCTGCTCCAGGCACGGCAGCGACCGCGCCAGCGCCGCCGCGCACGCCGCCGCAAAGTCGGGAGATTTCGTCTTCAGCCGCGTCACCGCACTACGCGATATCCCCACCCGCTCCGCCGCGTCCGTGATCGCACCCGTCTCGCTCAGCGCGCGCAGAAACGCCCGCTTGCGCACCGCCGACCACCCGTCCCAGCGCTCACGCGGCCCGGTCTCCTCGGGTGGCGCGCCGCGCCGCGCGATCCACTCCGCCTGCCACTCGGCCACCATCGCATCCCAGCGTTCGCGAAACTCCGCCCGCCGCCGCCGCCGCGTATAGGCCGACCCGACACACCGCCCAATCGCATCCGCCGCCGCCCGCGCCGTCCCGGTCTGCCTAAGCGCCAGCAGAAACGCCGTCTCGGTATCCTGCGTCCAGCGCATATAAGGTCGCTTGATCATCCCCCACCCCGTCCGTCACGTTGAGGGGGAACCAGTTATACGCGACGAGGCTTGTAGGAAAGAACATTTTGGGAACGGATGCGATCGGGCATGGCCTGATTTGGATTAGAACTCCGCGGGGCGACCATATTCGTTGGCCCTATCCTCCATGAATTTAGGAGTGGCCGAGATACGAGGATACGTAGCGTCGGCATGCTCGCGAACCGAAGAGCGTACTTTGTCGTATAATCCGCCTAACCGTTCGACATTGACCATATCTTGAGCCATATTCCGAAATACTCGCGTAAAAGAGCGATTTTTGTAGTTCCTGAACAGCTGGTTCAACTTCAAGGTTCCACCCACGTTGACCCCTGTAATGCCAACTGAAAGCGAGAACTGAGCACCGCTGTCGGTAGAAATCCCAAATTTACCCATCAGCTTCGTACAGGATTGGTCAAGATAAGTTAGAATACCATTGACTTCCTTGACACTATCTTCCGTAGACAAGTGATCCAGATTATGGAATATTATCCGGCATTCCTTGAAATCGTCCGTATCTCGTAAGCGCATTGCAAGCTTGATGCACTCGCTCGGGTTGGCGGATTTTGAAATCATATAAGCCGTGAAGAATGGCAGTCGGATAGCGAATGGAGCACGCCCGCTGGGCTCCAAAATTCGAGCCAATGTGTCTTGAGATTTGGATTTGAGACGATCGAGCAAACTTCGGACTTGGGAAGGATAATCTATGCGCATGCAACTCTCGCAGAACGCGTCTCGTAGCGGCGCGAGGTAAACATCCGCGTTCAACAAACTCGCCGCGCCATTATAGAAATGCGAACGCTCCGCCGCCCACCCATAACCAAATACCAATCGATCCAGAGCGCTCTTCCCATCCTCACCTCTAGACTGCGGGTTGGTACTCGAAAACGCCCGCACAAGGTCTTTCGTAGTTTGTATGTCGGGCCGCCCTGCGACACCGATTGTCGGTTGAAAATGGGCATCCGCATCGACCTGTTCCCGGTCAACATTCTCGTTTCTAAAAGCGCTGTCGATAGATCGCTCATAGGGAGTGAGCTTCGAGTCCTCGACGAGATAAGACAGAGTCAGATATTCACTCGAAACAAAGGCGTCCCACCTCAGCTGCGGATCGACGCGTAGTGATTCAAAGAAGTTGACGACGTCACCTGCCGGTTTGCTTCCAGAAAAAGAAAAGGTCATTTCTCGCACAAATTTTGCAGCTTCGTCCGAGATATGAGCATATTTTTCGGAAGCAAGCTTTGTGAAATCAACGAAATCAAATCTTTTTAGCCGGTCTGAGCGATAGGTATCTTTATAATCATCAATGGCAACCAGCTGATCACTGAACAATATAGCCGTAATAAGCTTCTCGAGGCACAAAATATCGTTGTCGATGTAGTTCAGATTTAAAGTTTTACTGACCCCCGTGATCCGCTCCACACCACTCAGCGTAGCGTTGTCGATCAGGATGCGCCGATTAGTGCTCATGGAACCTCGATGGGTTAGGTTGACGGACTGTGTGCCACCACTCTCCTGGCCGGTCCACACATCGTCGACGTATAGCCGACCTTCTTAGTCCCCAAACGCCGCCACCACCGTCTCAATCGGCAGAAACAACGTCCGGCTCTCCGCCGGAAACTCCAGAAACTCCGCGCAGCTCAGGTAAAACCCCCGCGCCGCCTCGCTCTTCGCCTGCACCATCACCGCCCCAATCCCGATGCTCTGCGACGCCACCGCGATCCGGCGCAGCGCGTCGGCCAGCATGTCCGCGCCGATCCCGCGCCCGGCATAGTCGCGGTCCACCGCCAGCCGCCCGATCACCGACACCGGCACGAAATTGGGCGCATTGCGCCGCAGCTTGCCCGGCACCGCCGCGCGCGCCACCGATCCGGCGGAGATACAGAAATAGGCGACCAGCCGCTCGCCGTCGCACACGACATAGCTGCGCGAAAACCGGCTCTCATTGTCCAGCGCGCGGTGCTGCAACCAGTCGTTCAGCGCGGGTTCGCCGCAATCGAAGCGGCTCAGATCATGGCCCGCCGTCAGCGGGACCGGTGCCGCCAGCGCCATCGCGACGGCCGCTCAGCCTTCCCATGCCGGCTTGCGCCGCAACAGCGCGCGCAGCTTCGGCCCAGGTGCGGGCGGATTGTCGAGCGCATCGACAAACGCGTCGTACCGCGCCGCATCCAGCGCAAACAGCCGCTGGTCCAGCAGCACGTCGATCGCCAGCGCCCGCGCGCTATCGACCATGAACTCGGTCCGCGTCTTCCCCAGCACCGCCGCCGCCTCATCGATCAACGCGCGCGTCTGCGCCTCGATGCGCAGGTTGATGCTGCCCTTGGCCTCGGCAGAGCGGCCCGGCGGGTCGATGGGGGCGTGCTTCGTCATAGCGGAAAGCTAGTAACGCGTATATACGATGTCAATACGAACTAGGCGCGCGGCCCCATCACTCCCCTCTCTGAAAGGGAGGGGTCGGGGGTGGGTGCGCGCGTCTGCGCGCCGAAAAGACTCTAATAGACCGCATGGCAAAACAGCGGCAATCGAGGCGTCGAGCCTCGCTTGCCGCTAAACCCACCCCTTGCCCCTCCCTTTCAGGGAGGGGAAAAGAATGTCGTTACTGTCCGGACCCTCCGCCGTCGCACCAACTGTCGTAACGCCGCAACCACCCCTCAGCTTTCTCAATACCCCCCAACAAATTCCCCACCCCTCCCCACACCCCCTCCCCTTCCCCCCACGCCCCCTGCCTGCTATCGGCCACGCGAATCTTCGCATTCGCACACCGGCGCGCTCGTGCGGCATCTTGCCGCCTCCCCGTGACGCCCGGCGTCAACACGACAGGGAAAGGGAACCCGCACATGACAGCCATCGGTCAGGACAGCCTCGGGACGCGCGACACGCTCACCGTGGGTGGCAAGAGCTACACCTATTTCAGCTTTGCCAAGGCGGCCGAGAAGCTGGGCGATGTCAGCCGTCTGCCGTTCAGCATGAAGGTGCTGCTGGAGAATATGCTCCGCTTCGAAGACGGCGTGACCGTCAGCACCGACGATGCCCAGGCGATCGTCGACTGGCAGAACAACCCGCGCGCGCCGGAGCGTGAGATCCAGTATCGCCCCGCGCGCGTGCTGATGCAGGATTTCACCGGCGTGCCGTGCGTGGTCGACCTCGCCGCGATGCGCGACGCGATGAACGCGCTCGGCGCGGACGCGTCGAAGATCAATCCTCAGGTGCCCGTCCATCTCGTCATCGACCATTCGGTCATGGTCGACGAATTCGGCACGCCCCAGGCGTTCGAAGATAATGTCGAGCTGGAATATCAGCGCAATATGGAGCGCTACGACTTCCTCAAATGGGGCAGCAAGAGCCTCGACAATTTCAAGGTCGTCCCCCCCGGCACCGGCATCTGCCATCAGGTGAACCTGGAAAATATCGCGCAGGCGGTGTGGTCCTCGACCACCCCGGATGGCGAGCTGGTCGCCTATCCCGACACCTGTGTCGGCACCGACAGCCACACCACGATGATCAACGGTCTCGGCGTGCTCGGCTGGGGCGTCGGCGGGATTGAGGCGGAGGCCGCGATGCTCGGCCAGCCGGTGTCGATGCTGATCCCCGAAGTCGTCGGCTTCAAGTTCACCGGTGAGCTGGCCGAGGGCATTACCGCGACCGACCTCGTGCTGACCTGCACCCAGATGCTGCGCGCCAAGGGCGTGGTCGGCCGCTTCGTCGAATATTTCGGCCCGGGCCTCGGCTCGCTCAGCCTCGCCGACCGCGCGACGCTCGCCAACATGGCGCCCGAATATGGCGCGACCTGCGGCTTCTTCGGCATCGACGACAAGACGCTCGACTATATGCGCCTCACCGGCCGCAGCGACGAGAATGTCGCGCTGGTCGAAGCGTACGCCAAGGCACAGGGCTTCTGGATCGACGCGGATCTTGAGCCGGTGTTCACCGACGTGCTCGAACTCGACCTCGACACCGTCCAGCCCTCGCTCGCCGGCCCCAAGCGCCCGCAGGACAAGGTGCTGCTCGGCTCGGTGGACGACGTGTTCAACAATGATCTCAGCAAGGTCTATCACAAGGACCACGCCGTCCGCGTGCCGGTCGAAGGCCGCGACCATGACATCGGCGACGGCGACGTCGTGATTGCCGCGATCACCAGCTGCACCAACACCTCGAACCCCAGCGTGCTGATCGCCGCCGGCCTGGTCGCCAAGAAGGCGGTCGAAAAGGGCCTGAGCCCCAAGCCATGGGTCAAGACCTCGCTCGCCCCCGGGTCGCAGGTCGTGACCGACTATCTGATCAAGGCGGGGCTGCAGGATTATCTGAACCAGGTCGGCTTCAACCTGGTCGGCTATGGCTGCACCACCTGCATCGGCAACAGCGGCCCGCTGGCCGAACCGATCTCGGCTGCGATCAACGGCAACGACATCGTTGCCGCGTCGGTCCTGTCGGGCAACCGCAACTTCGAAGGCCGCGTGTCGCCCGACGTCCGCGCCAACTTCCTCGCCAGCCCGCCGCTGGTCGTCGCCTATGCGCTCAAGGGCACCGTGGTTCAGGATTTCATCACGACCCCGATCGGCACCGGCTCGGACGGCGCGGCTGTCTACTTGAAGGACATCTGGCCCACGAATGACGAAATCCGCGCGGTGATGGACGGCGCGCTAACCCGCGACATGTTCGTTTCAAGATATTCGACCGTCTTTACCGGCGACGAACGCTGGCAGGCCATCGACGTCACCGGTTCGGCCACCTACAGCTGGCGCGCAGGCTCGACCTATGTCGCAAATCCCCCGTATTTTGAGGGGCTTACGATGGACCCCAAGCCGGTGACCGACATCATCGAAGCCAAGCCGCTGGCGATCTTCGGCGATTCGATCACCACCGACCACATCTCCCCCGCCGGCTCGATCAAGGCGGACAGCCCGGCTGGAAAATGGCTGCAAGAACATCAGGTTAGCAAGGCCGACTTCAACAGCTACGGCGCCCGCCGCGGCCATCACGAAGTCATGATGCGCGGCACCTTCGCGAACATTCGCATTAAAAATCAGATGCTTGACGGCATCGAAGGCGGCATGACCCACTATCACGGCGAGATCATGCCCATCTACGACGCAGCGATGCGCCACAAGGCCGACGGCACCCCCCTGGTCGTGATCGGCGGCAAGGAATATGGCACCGGATCGTCGCGCGACTGGGCGGCCAAGGGCACAAATCTCCTTGGAGTCCGGGCAGTTATCGTCGAAAGCTTCGAGCGCATCCACCGCTCGAACCTGGTCGGCATGGGCGTCCTCCCGCTCCAGTTCGCCGAGGGCGTGACCCGCGAAACGCTCGGCCTCAAGGGCGACGAGACCTTCACGATCACCGGCGTTTCGGCCCTGCGCCCGCGTCAGGATGTCGAGGTCAAGCTCACCCGCGCCGATGGCAGCACCGAAACCTTCCTGACCCGTTGCCGCATCGATACCGTCAACGAACTGGAATATTTCCTCAACGGCGGCATCCTGCAGTACGTGCTGCGGAAGCTCGCGGCGTGATCGCGCTGGCGCTCCCGCTACTTGCGGCCACCGGGCTCGTCCCGGATCGTGAGCCGGGAGCGCCATGGGTCAAATTTCAGGCAGATGGTCAGGGACCGGTCTATATCGACCCGACCAGCGTCAAGGATGCGGACGGCGAAAAGACCATCCGCCTGCTCGACACCGCCGAGACCGATGCGACCAGCGATATCTATATCGACCTGTCGGTGTCGTGCGCCAAGCGTGTGGCGGTGATGATCCGCCTCACCGATGCGAAGTCGGGAAAGAGCGAAGAGATCGCCCCCGCCGACCGCAAGCCCGCCGATCCGGGACATCCGTTCATGCAGCGGCTGATCGGCTTCGTCTGCGACGGCAAGCCGCTGACATGATCCGCGCCGCCCTGATCCTCAGCCTGTTCGCCCTCCCCGCCACGGCGCAGACCTGGAAGCCGGTCCCGGGCGCCGCCAACGCATCGCTGTCGATCGACACGGCGGGGATCAAGCGCGAGGGCAAGTGGCGCGTGTTTCGCACCCGCACCACCACGCTCGGCATGGAGGGGACGATCATCGGCACGGTCGCGATGGACTGCGCCGCAGGGATCACCGAATTGCGCGGTCAGCGCTTGCTCGCCCGGGGCAAGCTGGTGCGCGAACGCGTCTTCCCGGTGGCGAAACGCCCGCGCCAGAAAATCCCCAACCCGGCGAAAGACCCGGCGTTCAGGATGGTCTGCCGGGGCTGAGTTTTGCGCTCCTGCGAAAGCAGGAGCCCAGAGCCACGGGCGACGGACCTTACAACCCTAGGCTCCTGCCTGCGCAGGAGCACTGGAAACATCACCGCCGCGCGATCACCGCGATCCGATCTGCCAGATCATTATCGCGCACCGTCACCGCATCGCGCGACCAGTTACCGACGAACGTCGTCGATTCCGTGAACCCGGGCGACAGCCACGCCTTGTTGTCCTCAATCACCAGCCCCGCCGAGCTGTGCTTTACGCCTTCCGGCGCGACCGCGATGATCGTGCCGTAATTGTCCTTGGCCGGCCCTTGTTCGAACGCGTTGCCCGCGATCCGGCCCGACGCGCCGTTGGACAGGTCGATCGCGTAATTGGTGTTGCGGCCCAGACTGTCGTCGAAGCTGGAGTTGAGGATTTCCACGCGCGGCGCGCGGACCTTTACATAATGCCCACCGGTGCCGCGCTCGAACCGCGATTCAACCACCTTCAGGCTCCCGTAATTGCCGACATAGATGGCGTGCGCGCCATTGCCGGTCGGATCCTTGCCCAGGCCAGCAAAGGTCGATCGCTCAACGATGATCGACCCGCGCGGATCGCTTGCGGTCAGGATGCCGCACTGGCCGTCGACGAACATCGCGTTGGTGACGTGGAGATTGCCGGTTTCCAGCCGGATGCCGGCACCATTCCCGTCCTCGACCAGCGTCCGCATGAACACGATGCCGTCCACCTTCGCGCCACGCCCACGCAGCACGAGCGTTGCCTTGCCCTCACAGATCGCGCGGTCGAACACCGCCTTGCCCGGGACCAGCGAGACATAGCTGATCTCGCCCGCCTCCTGCACCGCGCAGTCGCCATAACGGCCCGGCGCGATGCGGATCGTGCCGCGACGCTCGCCGATCGCGGTCACCGCTTCCTGCAGGCTGGCAAAGGACTGGCCGGTCTCCTCGATCATGAATGGGCCATCCTGCCCCTGGGGGAGCGCGGGGGTGGTCGTGGTGAGCAAGGCAGCGGCGAGGGCGAGAAGGCGCATGGGAAAGGCTCCGGCGATTTGCCGGAAGATATGCGCGCGGAATGTTAAAAAGCCCCTCCCGTGCAAGGGAGGGGCTTGATCGGGTCAGGCGTCGGCGGTTTCCTTCGTCAACGCGGTCTTGATCGCGTCGATGAACGCCGGGATGTCATCCGGATTGCGGCTGGTGATCAGATTACCGTCGACCACGACCTCTTCATCCACCACCGTCGCGCCGGCATTTTCCAGATCGGTGCGCAGGCTCGGCCAGCTGGTTGCCCGCTTGCCGTCAACGATATCGGCTTCGATCAACAGCCACGGGGCGTGACAGATCGCCGCGACCGTCTTCCCGTCATCGAAAAACTCCTGAATCAGGCTGATGGTGGTTTCGTCCATCCGCAGCGTATCGGGGTTGTGCACGCCGCCCGGCAGAACCAGCGCATCATAATCCTCGCTGTCGACATCGCTGACCAGCGCGTCCGGCGTGATGCTCTCGCCCTTCTCGCCACCGCTCTCGCCCGTGATCGGGTCCAGCTTGAGCGATGCCAGCGTCACCGCGACGCCCGCGTCGATCAGCGCCTGGCGCGGCTTCATCAGTTCGGACTGCTCGAATCCGTCGGTCGCGATCATCAGCACGCGCGCGTTCGATAGCTCGGCCATGTTCATTCTCCTGTGTTGGGGTCGTCCCCTCAACAGGTCAGCCACGACAGGGTTCCGGAACGATGCACCGGGATGCGCATTGATCCGCCATGACGAGGGCGAAATGAGCGGCGGTCTGCGCTATTGCGACGACGGGACATCCGGCATCACCCGCCGCGCTGTGCAGGGCGGCTGGGGCTATTGGGATGCGGACGGCAACCGCATTACCGATCGTGACGAGATTGATCGCCTCAACGCCATTGCCCTGCCGCCCGCCTATGGCGAAGCCTGGTACTGCCCGGATCCCAACGGCCATCTCCAGGCGACCGGCATCGACGCACGCGGACGCAAACAATATCGCTATCATCCCGAGTTCCGCGCGGCGCAGGAGGCGGCGAAGTACGACCGCTGCGCCGGGTTCGGCAACCGCCTCCCCCGGCTGCGCGCCAAGATCGAAGCCGATCTGCGCAAGCGCGCGCTGACCCGCGACCGCGCCGTCGCCGCCGTGGTCCGTCTGCTCGACCTCGGTCATATTCGGGTTGGAAACGAAGGCTATGCCAAGGCGAACAAGAGCTTCGGCGCAACGACGCTACGCCGCCGCCATGCCAGGCTGGAGGGCCGCACCCTCAAGCTGCAATATCGCGCGAAGTCCGGCCGCATCCGCGTGCTGCGGATCACCGACGGCAGCCTGATCGGCTTCGTCAAGAAATGCCAGGATCTGCCCGGCCAGCACCTCTTCGGCTGGCTGGACGATGCGGGTGAGGCGCATCCGGTGACGTCGAGCGACGTCAACGCCTATATCCGCGACGCGATGGGCGATGATTTCACCGCCAAGCATTTCCGCACCTGGGGCGCGAGCGTGATTGCGTTCGAGACGCTGGCCACAGCATCGGGCCATGTCGGACTGAAAACCCTGCTGGAGCCGGTGACGGCGGCGCTGGGCAATACGCCTGCGATCGCGCGCAAATCCTATGTCCATCCCGACCTGATCGAACTGGCGCGCGACCGGGATGCGCAGGTCGCCTTCCGCGAAACCCTCGCGCTACCGCGCACCACGCGCTACCTGTCCCGCGCCGAGCGTGGACTGATCGCCTTTCTCGAGACCGGCGGGATCACCGCCAAGGCCGCCTGAAGGATTTCAATGACCGTCACCAATACCGCCGCCGCAGCCGAACAGGCCGCGTCGAACAGCAGCGAAGCGCTGGAGGTTCAGACCCGCGCCTTTTTCACCGATGCCAGCCTCTGGGTGCAGACGCACTGGCTGCAAATCCTGATCGCCACCGGCATCGCGGCCGGCGTCGTCCTGCTGCTCTACTGGCTGCGCAGCTGGGGCACGAAGCTGTGCCAGCGCTCGGACGGACCGATGGGATGGGGCACGATCCTGGGTCGCGCCGTGTCACGCACCGGCAGCTTCTTCATCGTGATGCTATCGGTCCGGCTGGTGTCCAACTATGCGGCGCCCCCGGCGATGCTGGAAAAGACGATCGTCTTCCTCTTCACCGTGGCGGTGGTGTTCCAGGGTGCAATCTGGGCGCGCGAGATCATCCTTGGTGCCATCGAAAAACGGACCGCAGCCGAGAATTATAACGGCGAGGCCTTGCTCTCCGCGCTTGGCATCATCCGCCTGCTCGTCACCGTCGCATTGTTCGCGATCGCGCTGGTCGTGGTGCTCGACAATCTCGGCGTCAACGTCACCGGCCTGGTCGCGGGCCTTGGCGTCGGCGGCATCGCCATCGGCCTTGCCGCACAGGGCATTTTCGCCGACCTGTTCGCTGCGCTTGCGATCATCTTCGACAAGCCGTTCCGACGGGGTGACAAGGTCATGTACGACCAGACCGTCGGCGTGGTCGAGGAAATCGGCCTCAAATCCACCCGCGTGCGCTCGTTCGATGGCGAGGTCCGCGTGATCGCCAACAAGCAGCTGCTCGACAAGGAGATCCAGAACATCTCCAACCGCGACCATATCCGCATCAAGCTGCCGGTCGGCATCGCCTATGAAACCCCGCCCGAGAAGCTGGAGGCGCTGCCCGCGCTGCTGACCGGCATCGTCGAGCAAGCGGGCGGAACGGTCGCGCGCGCGAGCTTCGAGACCTTCGGTGCCAGTTCGGTCGATTTCGCGCTGTGGTTCGACATCCCCGGCGACGACTGGCCGACCGCGCATCTGGTGCGGGACAAGGTCATCATCGGCATCCTGCGCCGCTTCGCCGCGGAGGGTATCTCGATCCCGTTCCCGACCCAGACCACCTATACGGCCGACCCTGGCGGCAAACTCATCATGCCTTATCCCGATGTGCAGCCGGTACGGCGCGTGAACAAGGAGCCTGGCGAGCGCTGATTCGCGGCATCTGACCGAGTTTTAGAAGATTGGGTTTGGCGATCATTACCCGGGTTACCTTACGGAAGCCGGACATTTCGCATTTCCAGTAGGCGAGGCTTGCCGCGCGCGCCGCTTGCCCCTAGATGCGGCTCAGGGGATGCCGCAGGGAATAGCCATGGCCGATACCGACACGCAGGACAGCGTCACCATCCAGCAACTCGCGGCGCAGGCGGGAACGGAGCGGGTGTCGGACTGGGTCACGGTGTCGCAGGAGATGATTGACCAGTTCGCCGAAGCCACCGGCGACCACCAGTTCATCCATGTCGATCCCGCCAAGGCCGCGATGACGCCGTTCGGCGGCACGATCGCGCATGGCTTCCTCACGCTGTCGCTCATGCCGCTGCTCAGCCAGAAGACGCCCCAGCCCCGGATCGAGGGGCTGAAAATGGGCGTCAATTATGGCGGCAACAAAGTCCGGTTCCTGACCCCGGTACGCTCGGGCAGCCGGGTGCGCGGGCGCTTCAAGACGCTCGAACTGGTCGAAAAGCGCCCCGGCCAGTGGCAGCAGACCGTCGAATTCACGATCGAGATCGAAGGGCAGGACAAGCCCGCTTTGGTCGCCGAATGGATCAGCCAGCTTTTCGTCTAGACAATAAACCGAAGGGACCGTCCGAATGCGTTCTGCCGTCATCGTTTCCACTGCCCGCACCCCGATCGGCCGCGCCTATCGCGGGGCGTTCAATGCCCTTCCCGCCCAGACGCTGGCCGCGAAGTCGATCGAGGCTGCGGTCGCGCGCGCCGGGATCGACGGTGCCGAGGTGCAGGACGTGGTGTTCGGTGCCGCGCTTCAGCAGGGGCATCAGGCCGGCAATATCGCGCGTCAGGCGTTGCTGCGCGCCGGCCTGCCCACCAGCGTCGCGGGCATGTCGGTCGACCGCCAGTGCGCCAGCGGCCTGATGGCGATCGCCACCGCCGCCAAGCAGATCGTCTGCGACAATATGGACATCACCATCGGCGGCGGCGTCGAGAGCATCAGCCTCGTCCAGACCCCGCAGATGCGCGTCGCGATGGACCCCGAGCTGCTGGCGATGCACAATGATGTGTACATGCCGATGCTCCAGACCGCCGAAGTGGTCGCCGCGCGCTATAACATCAGCCGCGAGGTTCAGGACGAGTACGGCTTCAAGTCGCAGCAGCGCACCGCCGCCGCCCAGGCCGCGGGCAAGTTCGACGACGAGATCATCCCAGTCACCGCGACGATGAACATCGTCAACAAGGAGACCAAGGAAGTCACCCAAAAGGAAGTGACGCTGACCAAGGATGAGGGCAACCGCCCCGAGACCACGCTGGAAGGGCTTCAGTCGCTCCAGCCGGTCGTCCCCAACGGCACCGTCACCGCGGGCAACGCGTCGCAGCTGTCGGACGGCTCGTCGGCGAGCGTGCTGATGGAGGAAAAGGTCGCCGAACAGCGCGGCCTGACCCCGCTTGGCCGCTATGTCGGCATGGCGGTCGCGGGCACCAAGCCCGACGAGATGGGCATCGGCCCGGTCTATGCGATTCCCGCTTTGCTCGACCGCTTCAACCTCAAGATGGACGATATCGGCCTGTGGGAGCTGAATGAGGCGTTCGCGGTGCAGGTGCTGTATTGCCGCGACAAGCTCGGCATCCCGGACGAGCTGCTCAACGTCAATGGCGGCTCGATCTCGATCGGCCACCCCTATGGCATGACCGGAGCACGCTGCACGGGCCACGCGCTGATCGAAGGCAAGCGCCGCGGCGCGAAGTACGTCGTCGTGACGATGTGCGTCGGCGGCGGCATGGGCGCGGCGGGGCTGTTCGAGGTGCTCTGACGCCTCAAGCGCCGAAAATCGAAGGGCCGGCGGAGCGATCCGCCGGCCTTTTTCATTCTTGGCGCGTTCAGCAGCCGCCGGCAACTCCGCGCTTCAGCGTGATGTCACCGACCTTTGTGCGCTTCCCATCCGCGCGCCCGTCGCCGGTCACATCGCCCGCAGCGACCTGAACCCCGCCACGCGCTTCCTGCGGCTTGGGCTTGGGTCCCCGTGGGATGCGGCGGATGATGTCGCGGTCGAGCGAGCCCTGCACCGCTTCACCGCCATCGCCACCGGTCTTGCGCGGGGTGAGCTTCGCTTGTTTCATCGCGCCACTACCCGCCCCGGCACCCGCGCCCGTGATGATATCGGCACAGCGGGCATCGTCGCGCGACTCGCCCTTCACCCCGTCGAATTTCATATACTGTCCGCCCGCAGCCGGCACCGCGATGGCCATCATCGCACCCACGATCATCAGTCGCATCATTCCGTCTCCCATTGTCCGATTGCCCTGCCCTCGCGCTGCGGCTATGCCGATTGGAGCGTTGCGCTAGACTTATACTCTAGAGCATTAATCCAATCTGAACCTGTTCGAGTGAATGCGTATGGCGACCAAGGCAGTTGAAACCCGAACCCGCGTGCTGGAGGCTGCCGCGCGCCTGTTCGCCGAACGCGGGCTTGAGGCGGTGTCGATCCAGGATATCCGCGACGCATCGGGCGTCTCGAACGGCAGCATCTTCCATCATTTCGGGTCGAAGAACGGCGTCGCGCTCCACGTCTATCTGGAAGAGCGCCGCGCCTATTGGGACCACGCCATTGCCGCGGTCGAGGCGTTCGAGGGCGACCCGGTCGAAGCGCTCGGCGCGGCGGTGCGCGCGACGCTCGCCTATCAGCAGGCAAATCCCGAGCGGCACAATTTCATGATCGAATGCGCCAGCTCCAGCTGGACTCGCGCCCATGCCGAACCAGTGCAGGCGCTCAACGCCGAATTCACCCAGCGCTTTCTCGCCTGGGGTGCACCCCACGCGATGGCCGGCCGGCTGCGCCCGATCGACCCGCAGCTCGTCGCCGCGCTCGTCTTCGGCCCCAGCCAGTGGCTCGCCCGCTCTTGGCTGACCGGTCTGACGCCGCAGCCGCCGACGCATTATGCCGATATGCTGGTTGATCTGGTGACGCGCGCGCTGCGTCCCGACGCTTGACGCCGCCCCGCCGCCGGGCGAAGCCGCGCGCATGGGAATGAGCTTCACGCACCGCATCCGGATCGAGGCGCACGCCGTCTGGCTCGCCGTCCGCGATCCGCGCACGCCGCTGTTCGCGAAGCTGGTCGGTTTGCTCGTCGCCGCCTATGCGCTCTCGCCGATCGACCTGATCCCCGACTTCATCCCGGTGCTGGGGCTGGTCGACGACGCCATTTTGATCCCGGCAGGCGTCTGGCTGTTCGAAAAGCTGGTTCCGGCGCACCTGCTCGCCGAGCACCGCGCGACCGCAGCCGCTGCAGCGGAACGCCCGGTCAGCAAATGGGGCATCGCCATCGTGGTCGCGCTGTGGGCGCTGATCGCGTTCGTGGTCTATGAATTCCTGATGCTCGGCTATGACTGAGCGGAGCCTCACGGCGACGCTGCACGGTTCCGAGACACTCGGCGACCGTATCATGAAGGTCAATCATGCGGGGGAGCAGGGCGCAATTGCGGTCTATGCGGCCCAACGCTGGATCGCGCGTTGGCGCGCACCTGAGATGGTCCCCGAACTTGCCCATTTCCTCGATCACGAGCGTCGACACCGTGCCCTGTTTGCCGCCGAACTAGCAGCGCGCGGACGTCAGCGGTGTCGCAGCTATCACCTGTGCGCACTTGGCGGCGTCGTGGCCGGGATCATCACCGGCCTCATCGGTCGCAGCGCCATCGCCGCGACTACCGTCGCGATCGAGCGCGTGGTGCTGCACCATTTGACGGTCCAGCTTACAGCACTAGACGGCACAGATCCGGCTGCCTGCACCACAATCCGTGCGATCATCGCCGACGAGCAGGAACATCATGACCGCTCCGCCGCCCGCCTCGGTGCACCGACGCTGCTTGATCGCATCATCGACCGCGCCATCGCCACTGCGACAGAAACAGTCATCTGGCTCGGAATGCGCCTCTAGCCAGACTGCTCAGCTATGCGTCGCGATCCAGTCTTCCAGCACGGGCGCGATGCGGTTGCGCCATTTGCTGCCGTTGAAGATGCCGTAATGGCCGACATCCTCGGCCATGTGGTATTTCTTCATCTTGGCGGGCAGGTTGGTGGCGATGGTCAGCGCGGCCCTGGTCTGGCCGAGGCCCGAGATATCGTCCTTCTCACCTTCGATCGCCAAGATCGCGGTGTCGGTGATCGCCGCGGGGTCGACCCGGCGGCCCCGGTGCATCATCTCGCCCTTGGGCAGCGCGTGCGCCTGGAACACCACGTCGATCGTCTGGAGGTAGAATTCCGACGTCATGTCGCAGACCGAGCGATATTCGTCGTAGAAGCGCATCGTCGCATCCGCGCTCTCGTCATCGCCCTTGACCAGATGCTTGAACATTTCCCAGTGCGAATTCATGTGGTTGCCCAGGTTCATCGTCATGAACCCGGCGAGCTGGAGGAAGCCCGGATAGACTGTCCGCCCCGCGCCCGGATAGGTGCCGGGCACGGTCGCGATCACATTCTGTTTGAACCAGCTATGCGGCCGTTCGGTCGCCAGCGTGTTGACCGCGGTCGGCGCCTCGCGCGTGTCGATCGGCCCACCCATCAGCGTCAGCGTGCGCGGCGTGTTGGGGTGCTTGTCCGCGTTCATCAACGCCACCGCCGCATAGGCCGGGACCGAGGGCTGGCACACCGCGAGCACATGCGGGCGGGCATCGCCCTCTGCACCGATCGTTTCAAGAAACTCAATCAGATAATCGACATAATCGTCGAGGTCGAAGCGGCCATCGCTCAACGGCACCTGCCGCGCGTCGCGCCAGTCGGTAATGTACACGTCGGCGACCGGCAGCATCCGCTGCACCGTCCCGCGCAGCAGCGTCGCGAAATGCCCGCTCATCGGCGCGACGATCAGCAGCTTGGGACCGCCCTCGACGCCTTCGCGCACGAACCGTTTGAGCTGTCCGAACGGCTTGCGCAGCACGATCTCCTCATGCACCGCGACCTGCTTGCCGTCGATTTGGGTAGAATCGAGCCCGAATTCGGGCTTGCCGCGCGGTGCCGACGCATGGGCGAACACCTCGAGCGCAGACGCAAGGATCGGGCCGCCGCCGAAATAAGCAAAGGGATTGGCCGGATTGTTGAGCAGGCCCGCGCTGAAATTCGCCAGCGCGCTCGCGCCGGCCAGCATCGAGCGCTGAAGTTCATAGGCATTGTACAGCATCGGCAATCAGTTTCCCCGCCCCGCACGGGGGCAATGACAACGGTCTCATAGACTTTATAGCGGGCTCATGCTGCAGTGCAAACGCGACGTACCGGATTTTCGATCCGCGAAGCCTGTTCCCTTGCACCCGGCTTCGGGCTAGGCGGCAGCCATGTCCGAGCCGACACCGCCCGCCGCCCCCGCCCAGCCACAGCGCAAGCTGTCGAGCCTGACGATCGTCTGGGGCTATACGCGCCGCTATCCGCTCCAGCTGTCGCTGGCCATCGTCGCGTTGCTACTGGCGGCTGGCGCAACCCTGTGGATCCCGCGCACCTTCAAGGAAGTGGTGGACAAGGGCTTCGGCCCCGCGTCCGATCCGGCGCAGATCGGCGGATATTTCCAGGGGCTGTTGCTGGTCGTCGTCGTCCTCGCCTTTGCGACCGCGATGCGCTTCTACTTCGTGTCCTGGCTGGGCGAGCGCACGGTGGCCGACATGCGCGCCGCAGTGCACCGTAACCTGCTGCGCCTGCCCCCGCGCTGGTTCGAGGAGAATCGCCCGTCGGAAATCGCCAGCCGCCTGACCGCCGATACTGCCGTGGTCGAACAGATCGTCGGCACCACCGTCTCGGTCGCGCTGCGCAACCTGCTGATCGCGATCGGCGGCACCATCTACCTGTTCGTACTCGCGCCCAAGATCGCGGCCTATCTGCTGGTCGGCATTCCGGTGATCGTACTGCCGATCATGTGGCTCGGCGGGCGCGTGCGCCGCTTTTCGCGGACCAGCCAGGATCGCGTGGCGGACATCGGCTCGATCGCGTCGGAAACGCTCGGCGCGATGCGGATCGTGCAGGCGTTCGGGCAGGAGGACCGCGAAAGCGCGCGGTTCCAGGACGCGGTCGATCGCGGATTCTCGACCGCGCGCAAGCGGTTCGCGACCCGCGCGCTGATGACCGCACTGGTCATCTTCGCCCTCTTCACCGCAATCACGCTGATCATGTGGGACGCGGTCTATGGCGTCGCGCAGGGGCGAATCTCGGGCGGGTCGATCACCGCCTTCGTCATCACCGCCGGTCTCGTCACCGGCGCGTTCGGCGCGCTGACTGAAGTTTATGGCGACCTGCTCCGCGCATCAGGCGCAGCGGGCCGCCTCGCCGAACTTTTGTCAGAAGAGCCGGAGATTGCCGCGCCCGCCAACCCGGTCGCGCTTCCCGAGCCGGCGCAGGGCGCGATCGCCTTCGACCATGTCACCTTCCGCTACCCGACCCGGCCCGAAGTTTCCGCGCTGAACGATTTCACCTTGTCGGTTGCGCCAGGCGAGACCGTGGCCGTCGTCGGCCCGTCGGGCGCGGGCAAGTCGACGCTGTTCCAGCTCGTCCAGCGCTTCTACGATCCCGAAGCCGGCCAGATCCGCATCGACGGTGTGCCGCTGCCCGCCGCCGATCCCGGTGCCATCCGCGCGCGCATGGCAATGGTGCCGCAGGAAACGGTGATCTTTGCCGCCAGCGCCCGCGACAATCTCCGCTACGGCCGCTGGGACGCGACCGAGGAGCAGATCTGGCAAGCCGCCGAGGCCGCCAACGCCGCAGACTTCCTGCGCGAGCTTCCGCAGGGGCTCGACACGTTCCTTGGCGAGGATGGCGCGCGCCTGTCGGGCGGGCAGCGCCAACGCATCGCCATCGCCCGCGCGCTGCTGCGCGACGCGCCGATCCTGCTGCTCGACGAAGCGACCAGCGCGCTCGACGCTGAAAGCGAACGTCTGGTGCAGGATGCGCTCGATCATCTGATGCAGGGCCGCACCACGCTCGTCATCGCCCACCGCCTCGCCACCGTCCGCGCGGCGCAGCGGATCATCGTGATGGACGACGGGCGCATCGTCGAAACCGGCACGCATGGCGAACTGGTCGCCAAGGGCGGCCTCTACGCGCGGCTCGCCAGCCTGCAGTTTAACGAACCCGTCTAATAGGACAGATACCAGGCGGCGAAGGCGAGCACGCTGCCCAGCGCAATCGCGACCTTCAGCTTGGGGTTGCGCGCGCTGCTGCGATCCTGCCCCATACGGTCGAGGTCGAACCAGTAATGCGCCGGATGCGCCTCACGGATCACGCCCGCGTCGCGGAGCCGGTCAAATGCCTTGCGCTCGACCGGGCCGGGGGGCGCATATTCGATCGCGGTTCCGGGCGAGACCGCGCGATGATCCGCGAAATGCCGCTGGACGCGAAACTGCGCGAGGTTGAGGGGGTGGGGTGCCGGTGCCATCTCCGCGATTGTCGGATGCCGCGCGGTGCGTTTCAAGCCATGGTTCGACTTGCTCGCACACCATCGGCCTCCTAATCTGATTTGGAAAACACGGTATGCCGGTGGAGAGAATGATGACCCGCGAGTTCGACCTGATCGTCTATGGCGCAACCGGCTTTACCGGCCGCCTCGTCGCCGAATATCTGGCGCAGCGTTACGGCGACGGATCGCTGAGCTGGGCGATGGCCGGGCGCTCGCTGACCAAGCTTCAGGCGGTGCGCGACGAGATCGGTGCGCCTGCCGACACTCCGCTAGTGACCGCCAATGCCGACGACCCCGCCGCGCTGCGCGCGCTGACCGCGCGGGCGACGGTCGTGCTCACCACGGTCGGGCCGTATCAGCTTTATGGCAATGATCTGGTCGCGGCCTGTGTCGAGACCGGGACCGGCTATGTCGATCTGTGCGGCGAGCCCAACTGGATGCACGACGTCATCGCCCGCCACCACGACGCCGCGAAGGCGAGCGGCGCGCGCATCGTGCTGTCGTGCGGCTTCGATTCGATCCCGTTCGACCTTGGCGTCTGGACGGCAGAGCAAGCGGCGATCGCCAAATGGGGCCGCCCCGCCCCGCGCGTGAAGGGGCGCGTCCGCAAGATGCAGGGCACTTTCTCCGGCGGCACCTTCGCCAGCGGCAAGGCGACTGCGGCAGCGGCGGCGAAGAACCCTTCGGTGTTCAAGATCCTGCTCGATCCCTTCGCGCTCACCCCCGGCTTCACCGGTCCTGACCAGCCCAAGGGGATGATGCCCGAATATGACGAAGCCGTCGGCGGCTGGGTCGCTCCGTTCGTGATGGCGGTGATCAACACCAAGAATGTCCACCGCACCAATTTCCTCGCCGGTCACCCCTATGGCACCGACTTCCGCTATGACGAGATGATGGTCGCCCCCGGCTTGGGCGATATCGGCAAGGCGGCGGCCGAAGCCATTTCGAAGATGAACCCCATGAACGCCGACAAGGGGCCAGCTCCGGGCGAAGGCCCGTCAAAGGAAGAGCGCGAGGCGGGCTTCTATGAAATCGACTTCATCGCCGAAATGCAGACCGGCGAGTCGCTAACCTGCACCGTCACCGGCGACCGCGACCCCGGCTATGGATCGACGTCGAAGATGATCGCCGAGGCCGCGCTGTGCCTGATCCGCGACGTGGCGGGCGAAGGCGGCGTGTGGACGCCAGGCGCGCTGATGGCGGAGCCATTGAAAGCGCGGCTCGAAGCGAATGCGGGGCTGACCTTCACCATCAGGTAAAGCTTGTGCTCCTGCGAAGGCAGGAGCCCAGAGTTACAATCGAACCGCTCCGTGGCTCTGGGCTCCTGCCTTCGCAGGAGCGCAGGTCACCCCACGTAGAAGAAGGTCATCACCGCCAGCGCCAGCACAACCGACACGGCAATCACCACCGGGGCCAGTTTGCGCTGCTGGTGCGCGATCACCGCATCGAGCGCGCGCAGGTCGAGCCAGTAATAGCCCTGCCCTTCGCGCCGGATGACGCGCTGCGCGATCAGCTTGTCGAACACCGGCTTGAGCTCGGCGGGCGGGGTGTAGAGGATCGTGCTGAGCGGCGTGATCGCGTGCTCGGCACAGAAATGATCGACGATGCGACGGCGGGCGCGCGCGAATTTGGTGATCGGGACCGATTCAACCACCGCCATCAGCGCTTGCGCCCCTGATGCTTGATGTTCGCCGGACGCCCGCGTCGCTTGAGCGGGCGCGGCGGGCCACTCTTGCGCCGTTCGCCATCCGGGCGCGGGCCGGAGCCGCTGCCCTTCCCGTCGGGCAGTTCGAAGCGCAGCGCGCCCGACACCGGGTTCGCCTCGACCAGCTTCAATTGCAACCGCTGGCCCAGCGCGAATTCCGCGCCGGTATCCTCACCGACCAGCCGTTGCCCGGCTTCGTCATAGCGGAAATACTCGCGGCCAAGATCGCGCGCGGGGACCAGCCCGTCGCCGCCAATCCCGTCGACCGTCGCGAAGAATCCGAAGCTCTGCACCCCGGTGATCCGCGCATCCAGCACCTCGCCGACATGGCTCGCCAGATAGGCGGCGACATAGCGGTCGATCGTGTCGCGCTCGGCCTCCATCGCGCGGCGTTCCAGCTTGCTGATCAGCTCGCCGGTCCGCTCCATGTCCTTGTCGGCCGGCAGTTCGCCGCCCGGCCCCAGCTTGAACGCCTCGGTCAGCGCGCGATGCACGACCAGATCGGCATAGCGCCGGATCGGCGAGGTGAAGTGCGCATAGCTGCCCAGCGCCAGCCCGAAATGCCCGGCATTTTGCGGCCCGTAATAGGCCTGGGTCTGCGTGCGCAGCACCTGGGTCATCACCTCGGCGTGATAATCGGCTTCCTTGGTGCGCGCGATGACATGGTTGAACGTCTTGGGCCGGATCACCTGCCCCAGCGCGAATTCGACGTCGAGCGTCTTCAAATACTCCTTGAGCGCGACCAGCTTCTCGCGGCTCGGCGGCTCATGGATGCGGTACATCACCGGCGCCTTCTTCTTCTCCAGCGCCTTGGCCGCCGCGACGTTCGCAGCGATCATGTAATCCTCGATCAGCTTGTGCGCGTCCAACCGCTCGCGCGGTGCGACCGACAGGATGCGGCCCTTTTCGTCCAGCACGATGCGCCGCTCGGGCAGATCGAGGTCGAGCGGCTCGCGCTTCGTCCGCGCCTTGTTGAGCGCGGCCCAGCAGTCCCACAGGGGAACAAGTGCCTTCTCAACCAGATCGTCATCCCAGCGAAAGCTGGTATCTCCCGTTTGCTGCCCGTCGCCAGTCGCCTGAGACCCCAGCTTTCGCTGGGGTGACGATCGGGCGTCGATCGCCGCCTGCGCGTCCTCATAGGCAATGTTCGCCGCCAGCTTCACCACCGCGCGGCTGAAGCGCCAGTCCTTGATCTCGCCATCTGCAGAAATCCGCATATGACACGCCAGCGCCGCGCGCTCGACGCCTTCCTTCAGCGAACATACATCCGCCGAAAGCACTTCCGGCAGCATCGGCACGACGCGATCGGGGAAATACACGCTGTTGCCACGCTTGCGCGCCTCACGGTCGAGCAGCGATCCGGGGCGGACATAGAAGCTGACATCGGCAATCGCGACGATCGCCTTCCACCCGCCCTCGTTCGTGGGATCGTCGTCGGGCGTCGCCCACACCGCATCGTCATGGTCGCGCGCGTCGGACGGGTCGATCGCGACGATGGGCAGGTCGCGCAGATCCTCGCGCCCCTCGCCCAATGGCTGCTTCGCCACCCGCTCGGCCTCGGCCAGCAATTCCTCCGAAAACACATTCGGAATCCCATGCTTGTGGATCGCGATCAGCGAAAAGCTGCGCGGCGCGAAGGGGTCGCCCAGAATCTCGCTGACCTTGGCGAACAGCCGCGGCCCCTTTCCGCTGATCTCGGCCATCACCAGGTCCCCCGGCTCGGCGCCGTTGCGCTCCGAAATCACCGGGCTGGCGCGCTCCTTCTTGTCGAGCCCCTGAAGATAGAGCCGCCCGCCCTCTTCCTTGACGACGCCCAGCACCGCCTCGTCGCCCTTGGCGAGCTTCTTCATCGGATGCGCGATCCAGCCCTTCCCGGCTTCTTCGGTGCGCGCGAGGATGCGGTCGCCGACACCCAGCGCACCGCCCGGCCCGCGCTTTTCGCGCACGCGCAGCCGCGGCACCGGGATGCCCTCGGCCTCCCAGCGCTCGGGCACCGCCCACACGGTGTCGCCATCGGCCTCGACGACGCGCAGCACTGTCACCTTGGGTACGCCGCCCATTTTGTGGAACGCGCGACCCGGCGCGGTATCGACCAGCCCCTCATCCGCCATATCCTTGAGCAGCGCCTTGAGCACGATCTTCTCCTGGCCATTCAAACCAAAGGCGCGCGCGATCTCACGCTTGCCCGCTGGCTGGTCCGACGATGTGATGAAGTCGATGATCTGCTGCCGCGTCGGCATACCGGGCGCAGGCTTGGTCTTTGCTTTGTTCTGATTTGCCATTGGCCGCGAATATAGGGGCTGTCCGCTCGATTCCCAACCGAATAGGCTCGCCCCGTGACCTATGACCTTCTCATCGCCGGCGGCGGGATCAATGGCTGCGCCATTGCGCGCGAAGCCGCATTGCTGGGGCTAAACGCGCTGCTGGTCGAGCGCGACGGCCTCGCCGCGCATACCTCATCGGCGTCGAGCAAGCTGATCCATGGCGGGCTGCGCTATCTGGAGACGTATGAGTTCCGCCTGGTGCGTGAGGCACTGGTCGAGCGCGAGCGGATGCTCGCCGCCGCTCCGCACCTGATCCGCCCGATGGCGTTCGTTCTCCCCCAGGCCCATGCCGTTCGCCCGCGCTGGATGGTCCGCGCGGGACTATATCTCTACGACCTGCTCGGCCTTGGCTCCTCGCTCCCGCGTTCGCGCGCACTACGCCGCGACGATCCGCGCCTTGCCCCACTGACGCCGGATAGCAGCGGGTTTCTCTATTGGGACGCGCAGGTCGACGATGCAGCGCTGGTCCGCGCCAATGCGGCGGATGCGACCGCAAACGGGGCGGAGATCGTCACCGGGGTTGCTGTAACGGGGGCGCAGCGACACGACCATGGCTGGACGATCACCCTGTCCGATGGCCACTCGGTCGGCGCGCGTGCGGTCGTCAACGCCGCCGGGCCGTGGGTTCGCGAACTGCTCGATACACTGGGCGTCACGACGACCAGCGGATTGCGGCTGATCAAGGGCAGCCACATTACCGTCCCGTCCCTGTGGGCAGGCGACCACGCCTATATCCTGCAACAGCCCGACCGCCGCGTCGTGTTCGCCGCGCCGTGGCGGGGGCAGACGATGCTCGGCACCACCGATGTGCCGGTCCAGCACCCCGGCGACGCAGGCATCGACGCCGACGAGATCGCCTATCTCTGCGCCGCCGCGAACCGCTATTTCCGGCAGCAGATCGCGCCGGGCGACGTCACCGGCACATGGTCCGGCATCCGCGCGCTCTACGACAATGGCGCGGACGAAGCGCGGACGGTGACGCGCGACTATCATCTCGACCTTGACACCGACGCCGCCCCGATCCTGTCGGTGTTCGGCGGCAAGATCACCACTGCCCGCGCGCTTGCCGAACATACCATGGCGGTGCTCGCGCCGCTGCTGGATATCTCTCCCCGGCATGTAACGCGCGACCGGCTTCTTCCGTGATCATGGACCTTTTCGCCGCCTGAAGCGCTTTGATGTCAGTAACTTGGCAATCAGGAGATGATCAATGAGCGTCGAAGGAAAGCTGAAGGAAGCCGCCGGCTTCGTTAAGGAAGAGCTGAACGAGCATCGCGACTCGCCCGAGGGCAAGAAGGCCGCTCAGGAAGGGCGCGATCTGCGCAACGAGGGTCGGATCGAGGACGGAAAGATGCCGAAGACGACCGAGCCCGGCACCGGCGCCGAATAAGCTTCAACTGCCCCCGCTTCGGCGGGGGCAGTCATTTCCGCCGTGTCAGGCGCGAACCGGCGGAAGCCTCAGCCATAGGCGATCCAGCGCCCCAGCGTCCCGGCCGCGAGCCACAACGCCAGCGACGCAACCGCCATCAGCCGCGCCGCCCGCGGCACCGGTCCTGACCAGCCGCCGATCCGGTCGCCCCAGATCCACCGGAACGCCACGGCGTTCGCCAGTGCCAGCGCGATCAGCACGAGCTTGCGAAAGAAGATGTCGGACGCCGCCAGCGCACGCCCGTCCGCAGCGAACAGGACGATTCCGCTCGCGACCATCACCACCAGCCCCACGACAGCCACCGGCGTCAACGCACGCGACAGCGGCGCGATCGGCAGCGTACGCCACAGCCCGGCGACGCGCAGATCGACCACACCGATCCCGCCAATCAGCATGACCAGTCCCAGCAGATGCAGGCTATTGGCAACCGGATAGACCAGTGCCGAGCCGCGCGCCCAGCCGCCGATGCCCACCGTATCGAGCCACGCAGCGGCGGTCAGCAACACGCTTTCCAACCGCCCGGCCTTAACGCAGTTCGACCGTCTTGCTGCCGACCATCACACGCTCGATCCGCATCTCGGCGGTCCCGTCGCGGCGGGCATAGCCGGTCAGACGGACGCGCTTGCCCGGCTCGACCTCGGCCTTGCTCAGCCCCCGCGCTTCCATCCGCGACACAGGCGCGAGGATAACGTCCCAGCTCTTGCCCTGCCAGTTGATCTTCGCGGTGCCGTGCGGGTTGCCCCAGTTGAGCTCGGTAAAGCTGGTGGTCAGCGTCAGCGGCTTGGCTTCGTCATAGGACGACCAGCCATGATGCGCGGCCGCCGGCACCGCAACGGCCAGCGCGGCGACGGCGATCAGCGTGAGTGAACGCATATGAGTTCTCCCGATCGTGGATGCCGCAACATACGCACGAACCGGGATAGGGTTCAAATCAATAGGCGCGCGCGACCAGGATGCGCTCGACCGCCGGCTTGCCGGTGAATACGCACGCGCCGTCCGCCGGTGCCGCATCCAGCGGCACGTTGCGGAAGGTCAACTTGAGCGCCTTGATCCGCTCGACCACCGCGTGCAGCTCCTCGCCCTCCGGCTTGCTCCACTGCACCTCGACCCATCCGGGATATTTTCCCGAACCCTCGAAATGCGCCTTGAGCGCGTCGAAGCTGTCCACGCCGCGCACTATGTTCCCGTCCAGCCGCGCGCGCGCATCGGCGTGCAGACCCGCCTGGATTTCCTCCAGCAGCCCCGCCGCCGCCGCCACGAAGTCGCCTTTCGCCACCGCCGCGCTGTCGAGCTTGCCATCCTCGCGATACAGCCGATCGCGGCGGATCATGGAGACATTGCCCCCCGCCATGTCGCGCCCGCCGACCTCGATCACCACCGGCGCGCCCTTCTTGACCCAGCCCCAACGCTTGGTCGCGGCCTTGGCCGGCCGCGCGTCCATCAGCGCGCGCACCGGCTCGCCAAACGCCGACAGCTTGGCCAGCTCGCCCTGCAATCCTTTGCAATACTCAAGCAAAGCCGCGTCCTCATCGGTATCGCGCAGCATCGGCACGATCACAATTTGCCACGGCGCGAGGCGCGGCGGCACGCGCAGCCCGTCATCGTCGCCATGCACCATGATCAGCCCGCCGATCATCCGCGTCGACATGCCCCAGCTGGTCGTCTGCGCCAGTTCCTGCACGCCTTCCGCATTCTGGAATTTGATATTCTGCGCCGACGAGAAGGTCGTGCCGAGGAAGTGCGACGTCCCCGCCTGCAGCGCCTTGCCGTCCTGCATCATCGCCTCGATGCTGTAGGTCGCGACCGCGCCGGGGAAGCGCTCATTCTCCGGCTTCTCGCCCGCGATCACCGGCATCGCAACACATTCCTCGGCGAAGCTGCGATAGACCTCCAGCATCTTCATCGTTTCCTCGCGCGCCTCGGCGACCGTGGCGTGGGCGGTATGCCCCTCCTGCCACAGGAATTCGGCGGTGCGCAGGAACATGCGCGTGCGCATTTCCCAGCGCACGACATTGGCCCATTGGTTGATCAGCACCGGCAGATCGCGCCACGACTGGACCCAGCGGCTGAACGCCGCGCCGATCACCGTCTCGGACGTCGGACGCACGACCAAAGGCTCTTCCAGCTTCGCATCGGGATCGGGCACCAGCCGCCCGTCCTTCTGGATCAGCCGGTGATGCGTGACGACCGCCATCTCCTTGGCAAAGCCGTCGACATGCTCGGCTTCTTTCTCGAAATAGGAGAGCGGGATGAACAATGGGAAATAGCAATTCTCATGCCCCGTCGCCTTGATGCGATCGTCGAGCAGCCGCTGGATCCGCTCCCAGATGCCATAGCCCCATGGCCGGATGACCATACACCCGCGCACGCCACTTTCCTCGGCCATATCGGCTTCGGTGATGACGGACTGATACCAGGCGGCGAAATCCGCTTCGCGGGTGACGTTGAGTGCGCGTTTGATCATGGGAAGGGCGATTAGCGCGGGAAAACCGGCCCGTCACGTCCCTTCGCGGCTTGCCCCCTGCGGCCGCCGCCCTTAGGCGTTCGCCGGTGCAAAGTGATCGCGTTCTTACCGGCCTTGGCCTGCGCCTCGTCGCCATCCTCCTGCTCTCGACGATGGGCGCGCTGATCAAGCTGGTCGAGCTGCGTGGCGCCCACCTCGCCGAAATCCTGCTGTTCCGTCAGCTGTTCGCGATCCCCTTCATCCTCGCCTGGGTCGCCGCCGGCCCCGGCTTTGCCTCGCTGCGCACCCAGCGCTTCGGGCTGCACCTCAACCGCACCGTGATCGGCCTGACCGGCATGGTGTTCAACTTCGGCGCGGTGATGCTGCTTCCGCTGGCCGAGGCGACGACGCTGTCGTTCACCGCCCCGATCTTCGCGACGATCCTCGGTGCGCTGATTCTGCGTGAACCGACCGGCTGGCGGCGCTGGGGCGCGGTGCTCGCCGGGTTCGTCGGTGTGCTCATCGTGACCCAGCCCGGGGACGGCCACATCCCGCTCACCGGCGCGCTGGTCGGCCTGACCGCCGCCTTCTTCGTCGCGCTGATCGCGATCCAGCTGCGCCACATGGGCAAGACCGAGGGGCCAGCGACCACCGTCTTCTGGTTCTCGACCCTGTCGATCCCCCCGCTCGCGATCGGCTATCCCTTTTTCGCACAGATGCACGATTGGCAGACCTTCGCGATGCTGATCGGCATCGGCCTCGTCGGCGGCGCGGGCCAGCTCGCGCTCACCGCCGCACTGCGCTTCGCGCCCGTGTCAGCGGTGGTGCCGATGGACTATTCCAGCCTGCTCTGGGCGACGCTCTACGGCTATTTTCTGTTCAGTGTACTACCCAGCCCCTGGACCTGGATCGGTGCCCCGATCATCGTCGCCAGCGGCCTCTACATCGCATGGCGCGAACAGCGGCTCGGCCTTGCGCGGCGGACCAGCCCAGTCGAAGCGCCAGGCGAAGATGCCGATGCTGATCGGGAGGGTCGCATAAAGGCTGGGCGCGATCGGGGCTAGGCCGGGGACCATCGCCAGCGCGGTGGAGGCAAGTCCCGTCGTCGCCAGGATCACCCAGATCCAGCTTTGGCCGGTCGCCTCGCGCCGATCGCCCGGGCCGAGGTCCGGACGGCGATGCACGTCGCGGAACAACAGCGCGGTGATCGCCGACATCGCGGTAAAGCCGACGCCATATACTGTGAACAACCGGCCCAGGCTGCCGCGAAACACGTCAAGGTCGCCCATCAGGAACGCCGCAAACGATACCGACATCGCGCGCAACGGCACGACATAAACCAGCACGGTAAAGATCAGCAGCAGCGTCAGCAACAAGGACCGCCCATCGCCCATCCCGCGCAACCGCCGCCAGCGGACATGCGACCACCAAAACATGGCCATGATCGCAAAGCCGATGACGAAACTCGGCAGCGCAGCAACGGCGCTTTCCAGTGTCCCGCCATCCACCGCGGACCCGCCCCCGCCGACCACCATCAGCGTGACCGCGAACGCGAAAGCGGCGTCTGTGAAATTGTCGATGCGGCCAGTCTCGCGCTCGGTCATCGGCGATACACCAGCAGGATATTGTTGGCCGGCATCTCGACCAGCCGATCAAAGCGCAGCCCATGTGCCTGCGCCACCGCCGTCACATCCGCCACATCGCGCAGCCCCCAACGCGGATCGCGCGCCTTGAGCGACTCGTCGAACGCTTCGTTCGAGGGTGCAGTCGGCAGCTCGGCCCGGCGATACGGTCCATAAAGGATCAACGGCCCGCCCGGCGGCAACAGCTCCGCGCACGCCCTGAATAGCCCGACCGTCGCCTCCCACGGGCTGATATGCACCATGTTGATGCACAGCACCGCATCGGCGGCGGCGATCGGCCAGTCCCCCGCCGCCGCATCAATCGCCAGCGGTGGCGCGACATTGGCTAGCCCTTCGCACCACGCCGCGATCGACGCCCGCGCCGCCGCATCGGGATCGCTCGGGACGAAGGTCAGCCCCGGAAAACGCTCGGCAAAATAGGCCGCATGTTCCCCGCTCCCGCTCGCCACCTCCAGCACCGTCCCGCGCTCGGGCAACAGCGCCGCCAGCTTCACCGCAATCGCCTCACGGTTGCGCAGCGTTGCGGGGGCGTGCTTGCGCACTTCGCCGCGATCCTCGGCAACGATCCACGGCGTCGGATCGCTCACTTGGGCGCGCAGGCCGATCGGTCGCCCGCCTGGCACCGCGCAACCCGCGCCTCCCAATCGGCCCGCTCGCGCGCAGCCTGCGCCTGCTGGCGCGCAACTTCGGCACGCCACGCGGCCATCTTCGCCTCATGCTCGGCCTTTTGCCGCGCGAGATAGAGTTCGTAATCGGTCTTGCGGTCGAGATTGGTCTTGGCGACGCGATCCGCCTCGGCCTGGTCGCGCTGCTTTTGGAGGTCGTACATCTGCTGCGCCTCAATCCGGTCGGCGTCCGCCTCTTCGCGCGAGATGCGCGGGTCATGGGTCTGCGCCGCGACGGGCATGGCGGCGGCAAGCGCCAGCAGGACGGCAAAGCTTCGCATCGACGGTCTCCCCAGAAGGCGCGGCTCGCTACCGTCGCCCGATATTGCCAAGGCTATCGCGAAACCCCGCCGCGCGAAACTGACGAATTGAGTTCAGCGCCGCTGCGGAGCGTAGCGAATGCGCGCCACCCCTTCGGCTTCGACCGGCATGAACAGCCCCTGCCCGGTCGCGCGGATCGTGCCGTTGGTGACGCGCCGAATCTGCGCCGACAGCAGGAAATCGCCCTCGCGCCGCTCCGCCACCGCGCGCCGCGCCGCCGCCAGCACGCGCGCATAATCCTTGCCAAAGTCATGGCTCAGCGCATCGCGGATCGTCGCCAGCACCTGTTCGTCGGCGAATAGCGGCACCAGCAGATTGACCACGCGGCTGTCCGTCCCGGTCGCGATGCTAAGATCACGGACCTTCACCAGCTGCGACCCCGGATCGTTATACGGCGTCCCCCACAGCCACACCACGCCATGCGCCGCGCCGAACGGGGTGTTGCGCGCATCCGCTTCCGCCGTCACGCCGACCGCCAGCCGCCCGCCATCGGTGGCATAGATCGTCACCTTGCCGAACTTGGCGTCGATCGGTCCGATCCCCTCCAGCGACACGCCCTTGCGCGCCAGCTTGGTCAGCGCACGCTCGACCACCGGCTCCAGCTGCGCATAATCGGCCAGCACCGGGATGAAGAAGCGCAGCCCCCGGTCGCCGATCCGCCCCGCCGCAGGGGGCAATGGCGTCGTGGCGGGATCGGTCGGACGGTCGCCAATGAACGTCTCGGTCAGCGCCTCGGCCGCCAGCGTCAGCTCCAGCGTCCGCCCCTGCACGCGATAGCCGCCAAAGCCCATGCGCTGCGGCGTGATCCGCATCCAGGCGGGCGGCTTGTCGCGGTTGAGCTCGATCGACGTGAAGCCCTGCCGCCACAGTGCGTCCAGCTCGGATCGCACCTTCAGCCGCGCCAACGCGCCCGGCAGGCTACGCTCCAGCCCCGCGATCACCGGGGCCAGCTTCTCATCCGCCTTGCCGGTAAAGCGGATGCGGCGACCCAAAATGTCGATCCCCGGTGCCTGTTTCCAGCCATAGTCGATCTCGACCCGCGCGGTCGGCGACCAGTTGCGCGCAAGACCCAGCCGCACCCGTGCGCGCACGTCCGCCGCGCCGGTCGCCGTCTCCTGCCGGATCACTCCGCCCAGATCGCGGACCTGCACTGTCGCGCGCACCGGCATGTGCAGCATCAGCGTCTCGCCGCTCCCGCTCAGCCGGATCGGTCCGCGCCGCGCATTGCCGACGATGCGGCACGCAATGTCGGGGGTGACCTTGGTCCGCTCCAGCCCGAATTTGCACCCGACCGTGCGGCACTTGCCGTCCTTGCATTCGCGCCGTGGCACCGGGCAGATCGTCACCCGCTGTCCCGGGATGCACTTCGCCTCGCGCTGGTCGATCTGCCACAGTGTCGCGGGGACAGCGCGGTTCAGCTCCGCCTCGATCAGGTCGAGGCTGGTGCTGATCGGCACGACGATCGTCGATCCGTGCGAAGGCAGCTCCGCAGCGGCGGTCAGTTGCGGCGGGGCCGGGTTGACCAGCGGCGCGCTACGGTCCCCCAGGAACCACCAGAGCGCACCGCCCGCCACGGCCAGCAGCAGCACGACCGCCGCGACCACCCATTTCAGTCGCGCGCGCCGTCCCGTTGCCATCGTCCCTCGCTATTCCGCAGCTTGCGCCTGCGCCGGTTCCTTCCATACCAGCACCGGCTTGCGCGCCGCCAGCGTCTCGTCGAGGCGGCGGCGCGGCGCGAAGTGCGGCGCGGATTTCAGCGCCGCATCGCCCGCCTTGGCGCGCTGCGCCACCGAACGGAATGCGCCGATGAACTGGTCCAGCGCCGCCTTGCTCTCGGTCTCGGTCGGCTCGACGAGCATCGCGCCATGGACGACCAGCGGGAAATAGACCGTCATCGGGTGGAAACCCTCGTCGATCAGCCCCTTGGCGATGTCGAGCGTCGAGAAGCCTTCCGCCAGCCCACGGTCACTGAAGATCGCCTCATGCATACACGGCCCGCTGTTGGCGAACGGCGCGTCAAGCACATCCTCTAACGCGCGCAGCACATAATTGGCGTTGAGTACGCTGTCCTCGGCCACCTGGCGAAGGCCATCCGCGCCGTGCGACAGGATATAGGTCAGCGCGCGCGTGAACATGCCCATCTGGCCATGGAACGACACCATCCGGCCAAAGGTGCCGGCATGATGCTCGCCCGCATTCTCTTCCTCGATCAGCACGAACTTGCCATCCTGCTGCTCGACGAACGGCAGTGGCGCGAACGGCGCCAGCGCCTCTGACAGCACCACCGGTCCCGAACCCGGCCCACCGCCGCCATGCGGGGTCGAGAAGGTCTTGTGCAGGTTGATGTGCATCGCGTCGACGCCCAGGTCGCCGGGGCGCACCTTGCCGACGATCGCGTTGAAGTTCGCGCCGTCGCAATAGACGTAACCGCCAGCTTCATGGACCGCGTCGCTGATCGTCTTGAGATCGCGCTCGAACAGGCCGCAGGTATTGGGGTTGGTGATCATCACCGCCGCCACGTCCGGCCCCAATCGCGCGGTCAGCGCCGCGACATCGACGCGCCCGTCCGGGGTCGCCGGAATATCCTCGACCGCAAAGCCCGCGAACGCTGCGGTCGCCGGGTTGGTGCCGTGCGCGCTTTCGGGCACCAGTACCACGCGGCGATCTTCGCCGCGCGCTTCAAGCGCCGCCTTGATCGCCAGAATGCCGCACAGCTCGCCATGCGCGCCCGCCTTGGGCGACATTGCCACGGCCTTCATGCCCGTGAGCGTGACCAGCCAGTGCGCCAGCTGATCGATCACCTCCAGCGCGCCCTGCACCGTATCGACCGGCTGGAGCGGGTGGATATCGGCAAAACCGGGCAGCCGCGCCATCCGCTCGTTGAGGCGCGGATTATGCTTCATCGTGCAGCTGCCCAGCGGGAAGAAGCCGAGGTCGATCCCGTAATTCTGGCGCGACAGGCGGGTGTAGTGGCGCACCGCCTCTGGCTCGGACAGGCCCGGCAGGCCGATGTCGCGATGCCGCTCCAGCCCGCCCAGCCGCGAAGCGGCCTTGGGCGCTTCGGCGAAATCGACGCCGGTCGTGTCGAGCGAGCCGATCTCGAAGATCAGCGCCTCTTCCAGCATCAGCGCGCGGTTGCCGGTGAAGGTGGCCGCCGCCTCACCCTCGGCCGGGTTCATCTGCGGACGCCAGCCGCTCTGGTTGATCGTGCTCATGCCAGCACCTCCTGAAGCGCAGCGGCAAGGGTTTCGACATCCTCCGCCGTGGTGGTTTCGGTGACCGCGACGACCAGGCCGTTCTCCAACGCCCCCTCGCCCGGATAGAGACGGCCCAGCGACACGCCGGCGAGGATGCCCTTGTCCGCGAGTTCGCGCACGACTGGCCGCGCTTCCTTGGGCAGCTTCAGCGTGAATTCGTTGAAGAAGGTCGGCGTCACCAGCTCGACGCCGGGAACCTGCGCCAGCCGGTCCGCCGCCGCGCTCGCGCCAGCATGGTTGAGCGCCGCGAGCTGCCGCAGCCCCTTTTCGCCGAGCAACGTCATGTGCACCGACCACGCCAGCGCGCACAGCACCGAGCTGGTGCAGATGTTCGACGTCGCCTTCTCGCGCCGGATATGCTGCTCGCGTGTCGACAGCGTCAGCACGAAGCCGCGCTTGCCCTCGGCGTCCACCGTCTCACCGGTCAGGCGACCGGGCATCTGGCGGACGTACTTTTCCTTGCAGCCGAACAGGCCGACATAGGGGCCACCGAACTGCAGGCCGACGCCGATCGACTGGCCTTCGCCCACGACGATGTCCGCGCCCATCTCGCCCGGCGATCGAATCGCGCCCAGCGCCACCGGCTCGGTCACCACCGCGACCAGCAACGCCTTCTTCGCCTGGCACGCCGCCGCCAGCGCCGACAGGTCCGAAATACGCCCGAGAATGTCGGGATACTGGACCACGACGCACGAGGTTTCGTCGTCGATCAGGTCGATCAGCTTCGCCGTATCCGGCTCGGCGGTCAGCTCCGGCACCGCAGTCACCAGCGTGTCGCCGGTGTACTTGGCCATGGTGTTGGCAACCGAGACATAATGCGGGTGCAGCCCGCCCGACAGGATCGCCTTGGCGCGCTTGGTGATGCGCCGCGCCATGCCGATCGCCTCCCAGCACGCGGTCGATCCGTCATACATCGACGCATTGGCGACATCGGTACCCAGCAGGCGCGCGACCTGCGTCTGAAACTCGAACATCACCTGCAGCGTGCCCTGCGCGATTTCCGGCTGGTAGGGCGTGTAGGCGGTCAGGAACTCGCCACGCTGGATGACGTGATCAACGCTCGCCGGCACATGATGCTTGTAGGCACCACAGCCGAGGAAGAAGGGCGCGCTTCCCGCCGACAGGTTTTTCGCCGCCAGTTTCGACATATGCCGCTCGACCGCCAACTCGCTGGCGTGCATCGGCAGGCCCGGCACCGGGCCGGACAGCCGCGCGCTTTCGGGAACATCGGCGAACAGATCATCGATCGTCGCGGCATTGACCGCGGCGAGCATCGCCTGCCGGTCGGACGGGGTAAGGGGAAGGTAGCGCATCAATCTTCCTGAAAACGTCACCCCGGCGAAAGCCGGGGTCTCAGGCGGCAAGCGCGACAATCGAGAGGTCGCGTCGGCGGCACGAGATCCCGGCTTTCGCCGGGATGACGGTTGATATTAAAGCTTGCTCACGAAATCCGCGTAGGCGCTCTCGTTCATCAGCCCATCAAGCTCGCCGGTATCGCTCAGCGTCATCTTGAAGAACCAGCCATCGCCCTCGGGATCCTCGTTCACCAGCGCGGGATTGTCCTCCAGCGCCGCATTGCCCTCGACCACCGTGCCGGAAACCGGCGCATAGACGTCGCTCGCCGCCTTGACGCTCTCGACCACTGCGGCGTCATCGCCCTTGGCGACTTCCTTGCCTTCCTCGGGCACTTCGACGAACACGATGTCGCCCAGCTGACTCTGGGCATAGTCGGTGATGCCGACGGTCGCGATTTCGCCGTCGAGTTCGATCCATTCGTGATCTTCGGTGAAGTAACGGCTCATTTCATGCCTCCCTGACGGACATAGCGGTGGGGGACGAAGGGCATCTGCACCACTTCGCCATGATGGATCTTGCCGCGCTGGCTCAGCGTCACGCGCGTGCCGATTTGCGCCATCGCGGTCGGGACATAGGCCATCGCGATCGGCTTCTGCACGGTCGGAGCGAAGCCACCGCTGGTGACGCGGCCGACCTCGTTGCCGGCATCGTCAAGCACCAGCGCGCCTTCGCGCACCGGCTGACGCCCCTCGACGATCAGACCGACGCGGCGCTGGATCGGGCCGTTCTCGCGCTCATGCAGGATGCGCTCGGCACCGGGAAAATTGGCTTCCTCGCGCCGCCGCTTGCTCGCGACCGCAAAGTTCAGCGCCGCCATGATCGGCGTCGTCTCGGGATCGAGGTCATGGCCATAGAGCGGCAGGTCGGCCTCAAGCCGCAGCGAATCGCGCGCGCCCAGACCAATCGGCTTCACCTCAGGCTCGCCGCACAGCAGGTCGGCGACCTTGGCTGCCTGATCCGCGGGAATCGAAATCTCGAACCCGTCCTCGCCGGTATAGCCCGATCGGCTGATATAGGCTTCGACTCCGCCAATCTCGAACTTACCGCCCTTCATGAACACCAAAGCATCGAGCGGGTAGTCGCCGGTGACGTGGCGCTTGAGCGCATCGAACGCCTTGGGACCCTGCAGCGCCAGCAGCGCATGTTCGTCCATGTGATTGATTTCGATGGAATCGGGCAGATGCTCGCGCAGATGGGCGATATCGTCCCATTTGCACGCGCCATTGACGACCATGTAGATGCCACCCGGCCAGCGGCTGAACATCAGATCATCAAGGATGCCGCCATTCTCCGCGAGCAACAGCGAATATTTCTGCTGCCCCACGGCGACGCCCGCAACATCGGCGGGGATCAGCTTTTCCAGCTCGGCGTCGAGCCCGTCGCCCGACAGGAACAGCTGGCCCATGTGCGACACGTCGAACAGCCCGGCCGATTCGCGCACCCACAGATGCTCGGCCATGATGCCTTCATACTGGACAGGCATCTCGTAACCCGCGAACGGCACCATCCGTCCACCGCGCGCGCGATGCCAGGCATCAAGCGGGAGCAGCATCAGGTCTTCGACGAATTCGGGTTCGACCGTGGTCGTATCAGGGCTGTCGGTCACGGCGCGCGCTCCAGAATTGACGACGGAATGCCGCACAGCGCGGCCATTCATCCGTCGCCCCCTCTGTCACGGGAACCTGAGAGCTTTGACCCGCCTTCGCCCAAGGGCTTCAGCGGGCTTACCCCTTCGGTGGTCCGCCAAAGCCCGTGGGCGACGGAGGACGCTTTCCAGAGTGTCGTGGCCCGCGCGGTCCCTGGTGCCTGAGAGATTCCGGGGCGGTTGCTCCTTCGGCGTTCCGGGTCGTGAGACCCGCAAACTCTCCCGCGCGTGCCTTCACCGGTTGCCCGATGCCGACGCAACGGGAATGCTGCGCCGCACCGTGTGAGTCAATCGCGAAGTTTTCCACAACCGTCGCCCCGGCGCAGGCCGGGGCCGCCATGTTTGACGCGACACCCCCGCCACAGGCCGGCCCCGGCCTCCGCCGGGGCGACGGATGTTTACCGCGTCGCGTTATACTTCAGCTGCGCGTCGGTCAGCTGGAACCCGACCAGCGCCTCGAACGTCGCGCGCAGCACCGCCTGACGCACTTCGGGACGTGCCAGCGGGTCCATCGCCGCAGTCTCGTCACCCGCCTTGCGCTTGGCCAGAATCTGGCGGCGAATATCCTCGGGCAATGTCGCCGCAGCGCGCGAGACATAGGCGTTGGCGGTACCGCTCGCCTGTGCGCGCGCCTGTCCCGGCTCGAACCGCAGCGTCACCTGCGCGACGCGCTTCGACACCACCGACGTGCCGCCCTGAACCACCGTCACGAAATAGGGGAGCGTCACTTCGCGCGCACCCTCGGTCGAACGACGGCTGGCTTGCACCTCGAACGCGATGTCGCTGCGGATCATCTCGCCGCTGTCGTCGCAATTGGAGGTGACGTTGGTCAGCGTCGCGGTCACGTCGATCGCGGTCGACGCCGTGCTGCCCGCCGGATTGAACAGGGTGATGTCGCCGGTCCCGGCCGGAACGCCGATGCGCGGGCAGGCCGAACGGACCGCAGTGATGCCGCCCTCGGCAATGTCGCCTTCACGGGAGCAGGCGGCGAGCGCCAGCGGGATCGTCGCGGCGAGAGCGAGTTTGCGAAAGTTCAACTGGGGCACCTTTCCCGAACAAGACATGCCTGCCTCCACCATCTCTGGCGGACCCGGCCCGGCGGCGCGCACCATAGGCAGCGCTTAAGCTTCCCGCAACGCCCATCCCGCGCCTTTCGCAGCGGCCCATGATCGCGTAAGGCGACTGCGATGACCGACACGAACAAGCCCGTCCTTGACCTCCTCATCGCCGCGCCGCGCGGCTTTTGCGCGGGCGTGGACCGCGCGATCCAGATCGTCGAGCGCGCGATCGAACTCCACGGTGCGCCGGTCTATGTCCGGCACGAAATCGTCCATAATAAATATGTGGTGGACACGCTGCGGGCGAAGGGCGCGATCTTTGTCGACGAGCTCGATCAGGTGCCCGACGGCGTCCATGTCGTCTTTTCCGCGCATGGTGTCCCCAAATCGGTCCCCGCCGCTGCGCAGGATCGCGGCCTGTCCTATTTCGATGCCACCTGCCCGTTGGTGTCCAAGGTCCACCGCCAGGCCGAACGGCTTGTCGCCGCCGGTCGCCATATCCTGTTCATCGGCCATGCCGGCCACCCCGAGGTGATCGGTACCTTCGGGCAGGTTCCCGACGGCGCGATGACACTGATCGAGACCGAGGAGGACGCGCATGGATTTACCACCGACGCGCCCGACAACCTCGCCTTCCTGACCCAGACGACGCTGTCGGTGGACGATACCGCCGCGATTCTCGCCATTCTCCAGGCGCGTTTCCCCGCGATCGTCGCGCCCAAGGCGGACGATATCTGCTACGCCACGTCGAACCGGCAGGCGGCGGTGCGCGCCATCGCCGGATCGTGCGATCTGGTGCTGGTGATCGGTGCCCCCAACTCCTCCAACTCGCTGCGCCTCGCTGAAGTGGCGGAGCGTGAGGGCACGACGTCGAAACTGATCCAGCGCGCCGACGAGCTCGATTTCAACTGGCTGGCGGGCGTCGGCACGCTCGGCATCACCGCCGGTGCCTCGGCCCCCGAAGTGCTGGTGCGCGAAGTGATCGACCGCATCGCCACCCGCTACGCCGTCACCGAACGCATGGTCGAAACCGCGCAGGAAACGATCACCTTCAAGCTGCCCAAGGGGCTTGAAGCGGCGTGATGCCGAGCGTCGACCTAGCCGTCACCCCAGTGAAAGCTGGGGTCTCCCACCGCAATCTGCGTACGTGCCGCAGAAGATCCCAGCTTTCGCTGGGATGACGGCTTTTCGCTGATGGCAGTCTATACTCAGGTCTCGGCCGAATCGCTCGCCGCCTTCCTCGCCCGCTATGACGTTGGCGAACTGGTCTCTGCCAAGGGGATCGCCGAAGGGGTCGAGAACAGCAACTATCTCGTCGACACGACTCAGGGCCGCTTCATCCTGACGCTCTACGAAAAGCGTGTCGATGCCGGCGACCTGCCCTATTTCATGGACCTGCTCGCGCATCTCGATGCCAAGGGGCTGAAGGTGCCGCCCGCGATCCGCGACCGCGACGGCATCGCGATCCAGACGCTTGAAGGTCGCCCCGCCTGTCTCATCAAATTCCTCTCGGGCGTCTCGCTCTCCCATCCCACCCCGGCGCAGGCTGAGGCCGCGGCGCGCGCGATGGCCGACATGCATATGGCGGTCGCCGATTTCGGTCAGGACCGCCCCAATTCCATGGGCGTCGACAGCTGGTGGCCGCTGCTCGAACGCTGCGGACATAGCCTCGACCAGATCGCGCCGGGCCTGCACGACGATCTGCGCGCAGCGCTCGACCGCGTACTCAACGCGTGGCCGCGCGAGGGATTCGACCGCTGCGCGATCCATGCCGATCTGTTCCCCGACAATGTGCTGATGCTCGGCGACACCGTTACCGGCCTGATCGATTTCTATTTCGCCAGCACCGACATCCGCATCTATGACCTCGCGGTCATGCACAGCGCATGGAGCTTCGACGCAACCGGCGAAACCTATCATGCCGAGGTCGGCGACGCGCTGCTGCGCGGCTATCAGTCGCGCTTCCCGCTATCGGACGCCGAACGCGCCGCCTTCCCGCTGCTCGCCAGCGGCGCGTGCATCCGCTTCGCTCTCTCGCGCGCGTTCGACTGGCTCAACACGCCCGCCGACGCGCTCGTCACGCGCAAGGACCCGCTCGCCTATGTCCGCCGCCTCCACCACTATGAAGGCATGAGCGCAGCCGCATGACCGAACTCCCCCTCGTCGAAATCGCCACCGATGGCGCGTGCAAGGGCAATCCCGGGCGCGGCGGCTGGGGGGCGCTGCTGCGCATGGGCACGGTCGAAAAGGAACTCTCGGGCGGCGAGCCGCACACCACCAACAACCGCATGGAGCTGATGGCCGCGATTCAGGGGCTCAAGGCGCTCAACAAGCCGTGCCGGGTCAAGCTGTCGACCGACAGCCGCTATGTGATGGACGGCCTGACCAAGTGGATCAAAGGCTGGCAGCGCAACGGCTGGAAGACCGCCGACAAGAAACCGGTCAAGAACAGCGACCTGTGGATCGAACTGCTCGACGCCGCCAAGCCGCACCGCATCGAATGGCAATGGGTCAAAGGCCATGCCGGCCACCCCGACAACGAACGCGCCGACAAGCTGGCCAGCGACGCGGCGCTGCGAGCCTGACCCACCGCGCCGCCCGCAGAACGACTCATTCCTCGACCGGTGCCCCCGGGCCGTTCTTCAGAATCGATTCGATCGCATTCTTCGCCGACGCCTTGCTCGAATAGCCTTCGGTCCAGAAGATGATCTCGTTGTTATATTTGAACTTGGCGACATATTCGCCGGCCTTGTTCTGCTCGATCACGAATTTATGGGCCATGACATGCTCCTTCGTTGCGATGCTCGAACGATAGCGACTCGCGGCGCGGCGTCCAGCGGTTCAGCCGCGAAATCGGCGGATTGAATAGCGCTCGGGGTCGAGGTGTGCGGCCATCGGGTCGGGCGCGGTGCCCAGCAGCATCGCCGCCGCCAGTTTCGAGGCGGCGGGCGCAGTCTGGATGCCGAAACCGCCCTGCCCTGCGCACCAGAACAGGCCCGGCACCGCAGGGTCAAAGCCATAGACCGGCCGCCGGTCGGGCGCGAAGGTGCGCAGCCCCGCCCAGCGCCGCTCGACCGCCGCCACCCGCCAGTCGACTGCGCTGGAGAGCTTGTCGATCGCAATGGCGACGTCGATTTCTTCCGGCGCGGCATCGCACGGTTCGGTGGCGATCTCGTCATGCGGCGACACCCAAATGCGTCCGCCCGACTCGGGCTTGAAGTAAAAGCGTTCATGCGCGTCGCGCACCAGCGGCAGCGTCATCGGCACAGGCGGATCAACGCGCAGCTGGACCATCGTGCGGCGCAGCGGGGCGATCCCGGTCGGCGGCGCGCCAGCCAGCAGCCCGACCGGCTCAGCCCAGGCTCCGGCGGCGTTGACCAGCACATCAGCGGCAAATACCCCGGCGCGGGTCTCGATGCGCCAGGTCCCGTCCCGTGACAGCGCGGTGACCGCAGCGTCGCAGACCAGCTCGGCACCAGCGCGCCGCGCGGCGGTCAGATACGCGCCGTGCAGCCGCGCGACGTCGATATCGCTGCACGTCGGGTCATACAGCGCGTCGGTCCATTCGGGGCGCAGGCCGGGGCAATATGCGGCGGGATCGACTTCATCGAGTTCAACCCCGAGCGCCGCGAACTTCGCGACAAAGCCGTCGAGGACCGCGCGGTCCCCGCGCCGGGCGATGAACAGCTCGCCGCGTGGCGACAGGAACCCCTCGCCCCCCATCTCCGGCGGCGGGTTATGCAGGAAATCGCCCGACGCGATCACCAGCGGCTGGATGTCCGGCCCGCCATAGGTTTCGGACCAGAAAGCGGCGGACCGCCCGGTGGCGTGATAGCCGGGCTGGCTTTCGCCTTCCAGAATCAGGACGCGCGCGTGCGGCGCAATCTCCGCCGCCAGGCTCGCGCCCGCGATCCCTGCACCGACAATCGCGACGTCGTATCGACTCATCCGCGCCGCGCCCGCGCCTCAAGGAACAGGTCGATCTCCCCGATCGCGCGGTTGCGCACCTTGTCCGCCTCACGCAGGATTTCGTGCGCGCTCTCCTTGCCAAAGCGGACGATGCGCGCGTCGGGCAGTTTAGCGACCTGCGCCAGCGCGGCCTTGGCATCGACCAGCCCGTCATGTTCGGCGATCAACGCCAGCACCGGCACGTCCATCCGCTTGAGCGCCGGGTTGGTGCGCAGCTCGCGGGTCGATCGAAACGCCTCGATCACCCATTTCCAGCTCGGCGGGCCGGTGACGTTGCCGGGATTGGCCTGCTGCCACCAGATCTCGTCCTGATAGCGGTCGGGGTCGTGGGTCAGCAGCGATTCGCGCGTGTCGGTGGTGTAGGGCCGCTCGTTCGACTTCCACGCCGGACGCGCCGAATTGCCCACGCCACCCAGGAAGCGCGCGAGCCGCTCGCCCAGCGCGGCACCGAACGGTCCCTTTAAACCCAGCATTGGCGCGATCAGCACCGCCGCATCCGGCCGCACCGCCCCCTCGACCAGCCCGCGCAGGACCAGATGCCCGCCCATCGAATGGCCCATAATGACATGCGGTCCCGGCGTCGCCGCCATCCACTCGCGGGAAAAGTCGCGGAAATCCGGGATATACTGCGCGAAATCCTCGATATGCCCGCAATTGCCGGCATCGGTCAGCCGCCCCGACCCGCCCTGCCCGCGCCAGTCAAACGACGTGATCGTCCAGCCGCGCTCCTGCCAGTGCGCGAAGCTCTCCAGATATTTCTCAAAGATATCGCCACGCCCGCCCTGGAACAGGATCGACCCGCGCGGCGTGCCGCTGGCGGGCCAGGCGAAGCAGCGCAGCACCCAGCCATCCGGGGCTGTCCAGTTGGTGACGCTGGCGCCGGCGGGAATTGCGCGGCGATCGAATGGGGAAAGGGTCATGCGCGCTGGTTACGGTTTGGAAAGCCCTCCCGTCTAGGATTTGATTGAGATGGGGGAAATTGCGCCTGCGATTCTGCTGGTCCTGCTGGTCCTGATCCTGGTTTCGGCCGGGATCGAGGACGCGCGAATCCGTGAGATCTCCAACTGGAAGAACGCCGCGATCGCATTGTTGGCGGTACCGTGGTGGTTCGCGATGGGCCTGTCCCCCTGGCCCGACATGGCAATTCAGCTCGGCATCGCGCTCGGCATCTTCGCGCTGTTCGCAGCGGCCTTCCAGTTCGGGATGATGGGTGGCGGCGACGTCAAGATGATCGCCGCGCTCGCCTTGTGGTTTCCATTCAACCAGTTGGTCAGCTTGCTCATCATCATGTCGCTCGCGGGCGGCGCGATCACATTGGTGATGCTGATCGAGAAATGGGTGCGCCGCCGCAGCGAGCAACCGGAGGTTCCATACGGGATCGCGATTGCCATCGCCGCGCTGCTCACTCTTCGCGAACCGATTTTTAACCCCTTCTTGTGATGCTTAACGCCGGTTCAACCCGGTCGGACAAAGAAAAGGCCTGATACGTCATGGATGGACGGAAGATCATTCTGCTGGTCGGCGCGCTGATCGTCGCCGCGATCACCGCGTTCATGGCGCGCAGCCTGATGACGGGGTCGTCGGCTCCGGTCGCAGGTGCCGCGCCGGTCGCGGGTCAGCCTGCGCCGATCGACGGCATCGAAGTGCTGGTCGCGACCAAGGCGCTGCCCGTCGGCACCATCCTCGGCCCCGATTCGATCAAGTTCGTCGCCTGGCCCAAGGATCTGGTCGAGGGTGCCTATTTTCAGAAGGACGGTACCGATCTTGCCAAGCTGCAGGGCACCGTCGTCCGTTACGCGATTCCCGCTGGTCAGCCGCTGACCCAGGGCGCAATCGTCAAGCCGGGTGATCGCGGCTTCCTCGCCGCCGCCCTCGCGCCGGGGATGCGCGCGGTGACCGTGCCGGTGTCGGCGCAGGCCGCTGTCGCGGGCTTCATTTTTCCGGGCGACCGGGTCGACCTCATCCTGACCCAGGCGGTCGCGGGTGGCGGCGACGGCCCGCCGCTCAAGGCGTCGGAAACCGTGCTGCGCAATTTGCGCGTGCTGGCCACCGACCAGCGCACCGACAAGCAGCAGGACGAGGAAGGCAAGACCGTCGTCGCCACCTATTCGACCGTCACGGTCGAGGCGACGCCGCGCATCGCCGAAAAGATCGCGGTCGCGCAGACGCTCGGCACGCTCTCGCTCTCGCTCCGTTCGATCGCCGACAATAGCAGCGAGCTGGAACAGGCGATCGCCTCGGGTGAAGTGACGATGCCCGATGGCAGCGATCCGAAGGCGGAAAAGGCGATGATCGCCCGCCTCGCGGCGCGTCCGTCAGAGGGCGGATCGACCTTTTCGACCGGCGCCGATGTCTCGCGCTTCCAGCGCAGCACGGTGCCCGGCAAGGCACGCGACGAAAGCCTGATGCCCGACGCGGGCGCTCCCCGGCCAGCCGGTGCCTATCCGGGCGCTGCGGCAGCGGGCGACGGGCCGGTGGTCAAGATTTCACGGGGCAATGCGGTCACGGTTGTCCCGGTTGGGGGGAAGAATTGAGATGCGTGTGAGGGGAAACAAGCTGGGCGGAACGCTCGCGGCGGTTGCCGTGCTGGCGATGCCGGCGGCAACGCTTCCGGCACCGGTGCTGGCACAGACCGTCCACGCCGCGCCGCGCGACATGGTCCAGATCGCCACCGGGCGTGGCCGACTGATCACGCTCAATGCGCCGATGTCCGACATCTTCGTGGCCGACAGCAATGTCGCCGACGTCCAGGTTCGCTCGCCCACCCAGCTCTGGGTATTCGGCAAGAAGGCTGGCGAGACGACGGTCTATGCCACGACCAAGGCGGGCAAGGTGATCTATTCATCGACCGTGCGCGTCGGCAATAATTTCGACAGCGTCCAGGGGATGCTCGACACGGCGATGCCCGAATCGGACATCACCGCGACGACGATGAACGGCTTCGTGCTGCTGACCGGCACCGTCGCCGCGCCGCAGGACGCCGCCGAAGCAGAGCGGCTGGCGCAGGCGTTCGTCGGTGAAGAGACCAAAGTGCTCTCGCGCCTCAAGACCGCGACCCCGCTCCAGGTGAATCTGCAGGTCCGCATTTCGGAGGTCAGCCGCAGCTTCGCCAAGAATATCGGCAGCAACTTCACCACGATCGACGGATCGGGTGGGTTCAAGTTCGGCATCGGCAGCGGGCGTCAGCCAGCGACGACCTGGACCACCGACCCGAACCTGCCGCTGGGCGTCGGCGGCACCATTACCGGCTACACGATCGATCCGATTACCGGCGCGATCACCCAGAAGCCTGGCACCGCGATCACGCCGGGGCCGGGACGGACCACGATCGGTGGCCTTGGCCGCCTGTTCGGTCTCGACATTCTCGGCGCGCTCGACCTTGGCGAAACCAATGGCCAGGTCTCGACGCTCGCCAACCCGAACCTGACCGCGCTGTCTGGCGAGACCGGCTCGTTCCTCGCCGGCGGCGAAATTCCGATTCCCGTGAGCCAGGGGCTGGGCGCGGTGTCGGTCGAGTACAAGCAGTATGGCGTCAGCCTCGCTTACACCCCGACGGTGCTGGCGGATGGCCGCATTTCGCTGCGCGTCCGCCCCGAAGTGTCGCAGCTCTCGGCCGCCGGATCGGTGACGATTGGCGGGGTGCAAATCCCGGCGCTCACCACCCGCCGCGCGGAAACGACGGTCGAGCTGGGGTCGGGCCAGAGCCTGATGATCGCCGGCCTGCTGCAGAATTCGCACGACAATTCGATCGACCAGACCCCGGGCCTGGGCAACGTTCCTGTGCTCGGCGCACTGTTCCGCTCGAACGGGTTCAAGCGCAACGAGACCGAATTGGTCATCGTCATCACCCCGTACCTGGTGAAGCCGGTCGACGGGAACCAGATCGCGCTGCCGACCGATGGCTATAAAGCGCCCGACGATGCCGAGCGCGTGTTGCTCGGCCGGCTCGGCGGATCGGACAAGGGTGGCAAGCGACCGACGCCGCAAATGGCCCCGCCGGTCGGTGCAGAGCCTTCGCTTGGCGCGGCCACCCCGGTTCAGCCCGGCCCGCAGCCACGGCCCGAGCCGGTTCAGCCGGTCGCGACCCCGGCGCAGCAGCCCGCTGCGAAGGACGGCAGCAAAGACAGGCGCAAGCGTGGTGCGGCCCCCGCACCGGGTTTCGGTTTCAATTGATCGCGGCGAGGAACGACCATGTCGAAGCGTAACACGATCCTCTTGCTGAGCGCCGCTGCCGGACTGTTGTCCGCGTGTGGCGCGGGCAGCAGCCCGGGTCTCGAATCGGCCAACCAGCCGGTCGTCTCCCGCACCGACTATGTGTTCGATGCGGCCACCGATGGCAGCTATCTGGCATCGGGCGAGCAGGCGCGGGTCGCCGGCTGGCTGGCGTCGCTGCGCCTTGGCTATGGCGACCGCCTCTATGTCGATGATCCCGCAGGCACCGGTGCCGCGCGGCAGGTGGCGACCGAGGCCGCACGCTATGGCGTGCTGCTCTCCGGCCCTGCCCCGGTCACCACCGGCGCGGTTCAGCCGGGCATGGTCCGTGTGATCGTCAGCCGGATGAAGGCAAGCGTTCCCGGCTGCCCCGACCGCCGCGACACTGGCGAGGGCAGTTTCGGCGGCAAAACCAGCTCGGGCTATGGCTGCGCGGTCAACGGCAACCTCGCCGCGATGGTCGCCCGCCCCGAGGATCTGGTGCGCGGCGAACCCGGATCGCCCACGTCGGACCCGGCGCAAATCACCAAGTCGATCAAGGCGCTGCGCGAAGCCGCGCCGACCGGCACCGGCGGAACCACGGTCAAAGCCGAAGGTACGGGGGGAGGCGGACAGTGAACGCGCCCTTCAACCCCCAGCGTGCCGCCCATCGCGAGCCATTCGTCGCGTTCGTGTGCGACGAGACCACCGCCGAGGCGATCCGCCCGATCGCGATCGAACAGGGCTGGAACCCCGACAAGGTCAACAAGGGCGGCCTGCGCAACGCGGTGCAGACGCTATCCGTCTCGGCCAGCCCCAACATCCTGTTCGTCGACCTGTCCGAAAGCGGCGATCCGCTCAACGACATCAACGCGCTCGCCGAAGTGTGCGAGCCCGGCACGGTCGTGATCGCATCGGGCCAGGTCAACGACGTCCGCCTGTATCGTGACCTCGTCGCGTCGGGCATCCAGGACTATCTGCTGAAACCCCTAAACCCCGATGTGATGCGCGAAGCGTTCGTGCACGCCCAGGCGATGCTGAGCGCGCCCAAGGCGGTCGATGCCGGATCCGACCGGCCGCATTGCGCGGTCGCCGTGATCGGCACGCGTGGCGGCGTCGGCGCATCGACGCTGGCCACTTCGCTCGCTTGGCTGATGAGCGAGAAGAGCGCGCGCTCGACCGCGCTGCTTGACCTCGACGTCCATTTCGGGACCGGCGCACTGACGCTCGACCTCGAACCCGGACGCGGTCTGACCGACGCTATTGAAAACCCCAGCCGCATCGACGGCCTGTTCATCGAACGCGCGATGGTGAAGGCTTCGGACAAGCTGTCTGTGCTGTCAGCCGAAGCGCCGATCAACTCGCCCGTGATGACCGACGGCGCGGCGTTCTTCCAGCTGCAGGAAGAGATCCGCTCGGCATTCGAATGCACCGTGGTCGATCTGCCGCGTGCGATGCTGGTCAACTACCCGCACCTCATCTCCGACGTCCAGGTCGCGGTGCTGGTGACCGAGCTGACGCTCGCCGCAGCGCGCGACGCGATCCGCATCATCAGCTGGTTCAAGTCGAACGCGCCGCATACCCAGCTGATCGTCGTGGCAAACCGCGTCCCGACCGGCGCGCTCGAGATCACCCGCAAGGACTTTGAAGGCTCGATCGAGCGCAAGATCGACTATGTCATCCCGCTCGATAGCAAGACCGCGGTCCAGGCCGCCAAGCTCGGCAAGCCGCTCGCCGAGGCGGGCAAGAACGTCAAGGCGCTCGCCCCGCTCGCCGAGATCGCCATGCGCGTCATCGCGATTACCGATGCGGGCGAAGAGGTCGTGCGCGACAAGGGCAAGGTCAAGGGCGGCAAGGGCGGCTCGCTGCTCGGCAAGCTGACCAGCTCGATGAAGCTCGGCCGCAAGGCAAAGGCATAACCGGCGTCGGCTTCGGCCGGCACCCCCGTTACGGAGGCGTGAGAGGGTGGAATTGCTCCCGATGGTGATGTTGGCGGGCGGCACCTTCATGGTGCTGGCGCTGCTCATCCTCGCCTTTTCCGGTCCATCGGCAAAGGCCGCTGGCGCACGCCGTCTGACTGGCGTTCGTGACCGCCATGCCGGCGTTGTCGGCGCTGGTGCGGTCGAAGCGCAGCTGCGCCGCATCTCCACCACGCGCTCCAGCAAGATGGACAATGCGGCGGCGCGGTTCCTGCCCAACCCGGCCCAGATCGCCAAACGGCTGGCGATGACCGGCAAGAGCTGGACCGTCGGCAAATATGCCATGGCTTCGGTCGGCATCATCGTGGTGGTTGCGGCGGCGCTGTTGATTCAGGGGCTGCCGGTGTTGCTGGCGCTGCTGGTCGGCATCGTCGTTGGCGCTGGCCTGCCGCACATGGCGGTCGGCTTCCTGATTAACCGCCGCATCGCGCGCTTCACTGCCAAATTCCCCGATGCGATCGAATTGCTGGTCCGCGGCCTGCGCTCGGGTCTGCCGATCACCGAGACGATCGGCGTGGTCGGTGCCGAAGTTGATGGCCCGGTGGGCGAGGAATTCCGGTCGATCAGCGACAAGATGAAGATCGGTCGCACGCTCGATCAGGCGCTGCAGGAAACTGCGGATCGCCTCGGCACGCCCGAATTTCAGTTCTTCTGCATCACGATCGCGATCCAGCGTGAGACCGGCGGCAACCTTGCCGAAACGCTCGCCAACCTCGCCGAGGTGCTGCGCAAGCGCAGCCAGATGAAGCTGAAGATCAAGGCGATGTCGTCCGAATCCAAGGCGTCGGCCTATATCATCGGCGCGCTGCCGTTCATCGTGTTTGGCATGATCTGGATGATCAATGACACCTATATGCAGGGCTTCTTCATCGACCAGCGCCTGATCATCGCTGGCGGCGGCGGGATCATCTGGATGGGCATCGGGGCCTTTATCATGGCCAAGATGATCAATTTCGAGATTTGATGCGATGATGACCACCCCAACCGGCCCTACCCTGCTCGGCGTCGACGTATTCTACGTCGCGACGATCCTGGCCGGCATTGCCGCATTCAGCGTGCTGCTCGCCATTTACGCCGCCGTTTCGGTGCGCGATCCGATGGCAAAGCGCGTTAAGGCACTCAACGAACGCCGCGAACAGCTCAAGGCGGGCATCACCGCATCGACCAGCAAGCGCCGCGCCAAGCTGGTCCAGAAGAACGCGACGACCGACCGCATCCGCGACTTCCTCTCGACGCTCAAAGTGCTGCAGGATTCGCAGGTCAAGACCGCGCAGATCAAGCTGATGCAGGCGGGCATCCGATCCAAGGACTATGCCGTCGCCGTCATCTTTGGGCGCTTGGTGCTGCCGATCGTGATCGGCGGGACGATGGTGTTCCTTGTCTATGGCACCGAAATGTTCTCGGACTGGACCCCACTAAAGGCCTATGGCCTCGTCGCGGGCAGCGCGATCCTGAGCTACAAGGCACCGGATCTCTACCTCAAGAACAAGATCCAGAAGCGGTCCAGCGCGATTCGCAAGGGGATTCCCGACGCGCTCGACCTGCTGGTGATCTGTGCCGAAGCGGGACTCACCGTCGATGCCGCATTCGGCCGCGTCGCCAGGGAATTGGGCAAGGCCTATCCCGAACTGGGCGAGGAATTCTCGCTCACCGCGATCGAGTTGGGTTTCCTCACCGATCGCCGCCAGGCCTTTGAAAATCTGGCGAAGCGCATCGACCTCGACTCCGTCCGTGGAGTCGTCACCACCATGATTCAGACCGAGAAATACGGAACGCCGCTCGCCTCGGCGCTGCGTGTCCTCTCCGCCGAATTTCGCAACGAACGCATGATGCGCGCCGAGGAAAAGGCCGCACGCCTGCCCGCCATCATGACCGTACCGCTGATCCTGTTCATTCTGCCGGTGCTGTTCGTCGTCATTCTTGGCCCGGCGGCCTGCTCGATCAACGACGCGCTGATGACCGGATAAGACGCCGCACACCCGCCCGATTCGGCGGGTGGCGTTCGGCTTGCGCTTTGGTTAACCTGTTTCGAACGCGAAACGGGGAGACGCGACCATGTTGTTCACCACGCCTACCGAATGGGCGGCACTTGGCTTCACGCTCGTCGCCGGCTGGTTCTTCGGCCTGGCCAGCAGTTCGGGCGGCAAGAAGTGGAAGCGCCAGCTTGAAGAAGCTGAGATCAACTTTGCCAGTGCGCGCGACCGCGACGAGACCGAATTGTGGAACGCGCAGACCCGCATTCGCGATCTGGAGCATGAATTGCGCGACGCGCGTCAGGCATCGTCCGCTGCTCCGGTCGTAGCGGCCACCGCAGCAGGCGCAGCCTCCGCCACGCTGATCGAGCGTGCGCACGAAGCCGCGCAAGAAGCCGGAAAGGATGGGGCCGATGCCCCGCCTGCGCCGCAGCCCGAAAGCAGCTGGATCCCGGAAGGGCCGCCCCCGCCCCCGCTGCCGATGAGCACCACCGAAGCGCAGCCCGTCGAGCCCACCCCTGCGCCTGCCCCCGTGCAGGAGGAGGTCGCCCCGGTTTCGGCCGCGGCCACCTTTCCAGCGGCAGCGGGCAGCGCGTCGGCAGATGCGGGCGGAGCGGATCCAGCTGCGCCGGGAACGGCTGATCAAGGCGAGCCAGCCGGAAGCGTGAGCGAGGCGCAATCGGGCGAGGAATGGCTACCGCCCCATGTGCGGGCGGAGACGGCACCGCAGAGCTGATCTACCGGCGGGTCAGCGCCCGCCCAGCAGGATCTTCTGATAATGCTCGACCACGTCGGCAAGCGGCCGCCCCGCGCCGTCGAGGACGATCGCGCGGTGGCGAACAACGACGCCGCCCGGCGGCACCCGGCCCGGCCGAACCTTCCACGTCGCGTAGGTCTCGCGGCGCGGTGACAGCGGCAGGATCACCCGACCGAACGGCACGTCGCTGGTGTCGAGTGCGGCGTTCATCTCCGGGGTCAGGCGGCTGGCGACATACCAATTGATCGCTTCCGACAGCACATGCGCCCCGCACATCAGCCGCACACGGCGATAGCCCAGCATCTCGTCTTTGCCGACCTTCAGCCGCGTGCGCGCGGGCGAGGCGCTGGCGACCACCCGCCCGCGCTTGACCTCCGCCCGCACGCGCGGCGGGTCGGCGAGGCCGAGTGCGGCACAGCGCGCCTCCAGCACGCCGGTCGCAGTGGGCGCGGCCAACAGGTCGGCATTGAGGCGTTCGACCGGCGTCATCTGCGCGGCGGCGACGGCCTCGATCAGGATCGCGGCCAGCGCCACGCCACTCACCGCGCCCGCAACGCCGCCTGCGCCGCCGCCAGCCGTGCGATCGGCACGCGATAGGGCGAGGCGGAGACGTAATCGAGGCCGGTTTCCTCACAGAAGGCGATCGACGCCGGATCGCCGCCATGCTCACCGCAAATACCGAGCTTGATGTCCGGCCGGGTCGCGCGGCCACGTTCGGCGGCAATGCTGATCAGCTCACCCACGCCCTCGACGTCCAGACTGACAAACGGGTCACGGGCGTAGATGCCCTTTTCCACATAAGTGGTCAGGAACCGCCCGGCATCGTCGCGGCTGACGCCCAGCGTCGTTTGCGTCAGATCATTGGTGCCGAAGCTGAAGAACTCACCGACCTCGGCAATGTCCCCGGCGCGCAGCGCAGCACGCGGCAGCTCGATCATCGTGCCGACGAGATACTCGATCGTCCGCCCCTGTTCGGCGAACACCGCCTGCGCGGCGCGATCGACCACCGTCTTCATCAACTCCAGCTCGCGCCGGGTGCCGACCAGCGGGATCATCACTTCGGGCACCGGTGCCGCGCCGGACTTCTCCGCGACGACACACGCCGCCTCGAAGATCGCGCGTGCCTGCATCTCGTAGATTTCGGGATAGGTGACACCCAGACGACAGCCGCGATGGCCGAGCATCGGGTTGAACTCGTGCAGCTCCGCAGCGCGGCGACGCAGCGTTTCGACGTCGAGCCCGGCGGCCTTGGCCACTTCCTCAAACTCCGATTCCTCATGCGGCAGGAATTCGTGCAGCGGCGGATCGAGCAGGCGGATGGTGCAGGGCAGCCCGACCATCACCTCGAATATCTCGATGAAATCGCTGCGCTGCTCGGGCAGCAATTTGTCGAGCGCGGCGCGGCGGCCGGCCTCGTCGCTCGCCAGGATCATCTGGCGCACCGCGGTGATCCGCGCCGCGTCGAAGAACATATGTTCGGTCCGGCACAGGCCGATCCCCTCCGCGCCGAACTCGCGCGCGGTGCGGCAGTCGAGCGGGGTTTCGGCGTTGGTGCGGACCTTCAGGCGGCGGACCTCGTCGGCCCAGACCATCAGCGTGCCGAAATCGCCGGCCAGCTCGGGCTGGATCGTCGGGACGGCGCCGAGCATCACTTCGCCGGTCGATCCGTCGATCGTCAGCACCTCGCCCGCGCGCACCTCACGCGTACCGATCCGCATCACGCCTTCCGACGCCTTGATCGACAGCGTGCCCGCGCCCGAGACGCACGGGCGGCCCATACCGCGTGCGACCACCGCCGCATGGCTGGTCATGCCGCCACGCGCGGTCAGGATGCCCTTCGCAGCGTGCATCCCGTGAATGTCCTCCGGGCTGGTTTCGACGCGCACCAGGATCACCGATTCGCCCGCCGCAGCGCGCTTTTCGGCGGTGTCGCTGTCGAACACCGCAATGCCCGAAGCCGCACCGGGCGAGGCAGGCAGTCCCTTGGTCAGCACGTCGCGCGGCGCATTGGGGTCGAGCGTCGGGTGGAGCAGCTGGTCGAGCGCCGCCGGATCGACGCGCAGGATCGCCTCGTCGCGCGTGATCAGCCCTTCATTGGCCATATCGACCGCGATCTTGAGCGCGGCCTTGGCGGTGCGCTTGCCCGAGCGGGTCTGGAGCATCCACAATTTGCCGCGTTCGACGGTGAACTCGATGTCCTGCATGTCGCGATAGTGACGTTCGAGCTGGTCGAACACACGTGCCAGCTCGGCATAGGCCTCGGGCATCGCCTCTTCCATCGACAGCGGTTTCGCCCCAGCCCGCTCCCGCGCCGCCCGCGTCAGATATTGCGGCGTGCGGATGCCGGCGACGACATCCTCGCCCTGCGCATTGATCAGGAATTCGCCATAATAGGCATTCTCGCCGGTCGCGGGGTCGCGGGTGAAGGCGACGCCGGTGGCCGAGGTGTCGCCCATATTGCCGAACACCATCGCCTGGACATTGACCGCCGTGCCCCAGTCGCCGGGAATGTCGTTGAGGCGGCGATAGACCTTCGCGCGCTCCGACTGCCACGACCCGAACACCGCGCCGATCGCGCCCCATAGCTGGTCGTGGACGTCCTGCGGGAACGGCTTGCCCCACAGTTCGACCACGATCGCCTTATATTCCTCGACCAGCTTGCGCCAGTCATCGGCGGTCATCTCGGTATCAAGGCTGTAGCCGCGATCCTCCTTGGCGATCTCCAGCGCTTCCTCGAACCGGCCATGATCGAGTTCGAGCACGACGTCGGAATACATCTGGATGAAGCGGCGATAGCTGTCCCACGCGAAGCGCGCATCGCCGCTGATCGTCGCGAGGCCAACCACGGTGTCGTCATTCAGGCCAAGGTTGAGGACCGTGTCCATCATCCCCGGCATCGACACGCGCGCGCCGGAGCGGACCGAGACGAGCAGCGGGTCCGCCGCATCGCCGAAGCGCTTCTCGGTAATCCCCTCGATATGGGCGATGCCGGTCGCGACCTCGGCCTTCAGGCTGTCGGGGAAAGTCTCGCCATTGTCGTAATAGAGCGCGCAGACCGGGGTCGAAATGGTGAAACCGGGCGGCACCGGCAGGCCAATCGACGCCATCCCATCCAGGTTCGCGCCCTTGCCGCCGAGCAGATTCTTGTCCCCCTGGCCGCCGTCGGAAACATTCCCGCCGAAGCGGTACACATAGCGAGTCATTCAAACCCCTTCCGTGACTTGGGCCGCGCCTACCGCAGGTGCGAACACGGGGGAAGGGCTTGTCCCCCGTTGTCAGGTGACAGATTTGCTTCACACGAACAAAACTGGTCATATGGTCGGCGCTTGCGGGGCCGACGCGTCCCGCCTTTGGGGGAGCGCAACATGCTGACGGCCTTGCTTCTTTACGCTGCGTCGGTGCAGCAGCCGACGCCGCTGCCGCCCGCTGGCGGCTGGGTGGTCGATTTCGCCGACAATAGCTGCCTCGTCTTTCGCGACTATCGAAGCGACACGGGCAAGGTCACGTTCGGTCTGCGCCTGATGCCCAATGCGCCCTTTGCCGAAGCGACCCTGGTGGTTCCCGAGGACGGCAGCGCGACCGCAGGCACGGTTACCGTCGGCATGAACACGATGGCGGACGTCCCGTGGCCCTACAAAAGCGGACCCGCCAGCGACGGCCGCCGCCTGATCCGGTTCGACATCACGCCCTATCAGGCGAAGGCGATGAGCAACGCGCGCGAGATCAGCTTCACGCGCGGCGGCAAGCGCATCGCGATCGCGGCCCAGGCGATGGCGAAGGCGATGTCCGCAGCGTCGGCGTGCCAGGATGATCTATTGCGCAGCTGGGGTGCCGACCCGGCGCAGGAGGCGAAGATCAGCTGGCGACCCGCGATCGTCGCGCCCGAACGGGACATGAGCGACTCCGACTATCCCACCGCCGCGCTGCGCGAGGGGGCGGAGGGCGACACGCTGTTCCGCCTGAACCTCGACCGCACCGGCCGGATCGCCGATTGCAGGATCGTCGCGTCAGCCGGAAATTCCGATCTCGATACCCGCGCCTGCACGCTGATGCGCGAACGCGGCTCGCTCCCCCCCGCCCGGCTCGCGGACGGCAGTGCCGCGCCAACGGTGATCGTGGGCCGCTTCGCTTGGCGGCTGCCGGGGTGAGGGATGAATCGCGTTAAGCCCCTCCCCTTCAGGGGAGGGGCTTGAGTAGGATCACCCCTCGATCTTCCCGAAATCCGCCACCCGGTGCACCGCGTCCCGCATCCGCGCGAGCAAGGCCAGCCGCGCCGCGCGCTTGGCGGGGTCGCTGTCGTTGACCATCACGCCGCTCTCCTTGTCGAAGAACGCATCAATCGGCCCGCGCAGCGTGGCGAGCGCAGCCATTGCCGCGGCGAAGTCCTCCGCCTCGACCGCAGCCGCCGCCTTTGGCGCGGCAACGTCGAGCGCGGCGATCAGCGCCGCCTCGGCGGGCTCGGGCGTGTAGGTCAGCGCCGTCGCCCCGGCGAAGGCCGGGGCCGCCAGAGGCTCTTTCGTCGCGCCATCGCTGGCGGCCCCGGCCTGCGCCGGGGCGACGAAGCCTTCCTTCTTCAGGATATTCGCCGCACGCTTGTACCCGGCGAGCAAATTCGCCCCGTCCTCACTCGCCATGAACGCCTGCAGCGCATGGACGCGCGCGAGCAGGCGGACGAGATCATCCTCCCCGCCCAGCGCGAACACCGCGTCGATCAGGTCGTGGCGGACCCCCGCTTCGCGCTGCTGGACCTTAAGTCGGTCGGCGAAGAAGGCAGCCAAATTCTGCTCACTTCGGCCATAAAAGATCTTCTCAAACCGGTCTAAATCGTCCTCGCTCGCAGCCAGCAGCACACGCTCAAGGCGAAAACGCAAGCCATTACGAAGTATGAGCGAAATGACCGCCAATGCGGCGCGGCGCAGAGCGAACGGATCCTTTGAACCTGTCGGCGGCATATCTTCGATGAAGAAGTTTACCAGCGTATCCAACTTATCCGCCAGCGACACCGCCACCGTCACCGGCGCAGTCGGGACGTCGTCGCCCTGCCCGACCGGCTTGTAATGGTCGCGGATCGCGGCGGCGACGGCCGGGTCTTCGCCTTGGGCGGCGGCGTAGTAGCCGCCCATCAGGCCCTGGAGCTCGGGGAATTCGCCGACCATGCCGGTGACGAGGTCCGCCTTGCACAGCCGTGCGGCGCGTTCGGCGAGGGTGGCCAAATCCGTCGCCCCGGCGGAGGCCGGGGCCGCTTGCGGCTGTTGCGCCGCGCCATCGCTGGCGGCCCCGGCCTGCGCCGGGGCGACAATCCCCTCCTCCACCAGCCAGCGCGCGAGCTTGGCGACGCGATCGACCTTGTCGGCCACCGTGCCGAGCTTTTCGTGGAATACGATCTTTTCGAGCTTGGGATGCAGGTCATCCAGCTTCGTCTTCAGATCGGTCTCATAGAAAAACCGCGCATCGCTCAACCGCGCGGCGAGCACCTTCTGGTTGCCCGCGACAATCCGCTCGCCACCATCCGCCGCGTCGATGTTGGCGGTGCAGATGAACGCGTTGGCGAGCTTGCCCTCGGCATTTGTGCAGACAAAATATTTCTGGTTCACGCGTGCGGTGAGCTGGATGACCTCGGGCGGGACGTCGAGGAACGCTGCGTCGAAGCGGCCGAGCAGCGGCACCGGCCATTCGGTGAGGCCGGCATTCTCGATCAGCAGCCCTTCGTCCTCGACCAGAGTCAGCCCGGCCTTGTTCGCCGCCAGCTTTGCGCCGACCGCGATGGTCGCGCGGCGCTCATTCTGGTCGACGATGACATAAGCATCGCGCAGCTGCTCGACATAGGTGCCGGCGCTGGTGATAGTCACCGCGTCGGGATGGTGGAAGCGATGGCCGACCGTGGCCGCACCCGACTTCACGCCCGCAACCTCGCAGTCAACGACCGTCTCGCCCAGCAGCGCGACGATACCCTGCAACGGACGCACCCAGCGCAGACTCTCGGTCGAGAGCGACGCTTCGCCCCAGCGCATCGATTTGGGCCAGGGGAAGGCGCGGACGATCGCGGGGATCGCTTCGGCCAGCACATCGGCGGTGGCGCGGCCCGGCTTGTCGATCACCGCGAACAACGTCGCACGGCCCTTCAAATCGCGCGTCTCGAGCGCGTCGCGGGTCAGGCCCGCCTTACGCAGGAAGCCGTCGATTGCTGCATCGGGCGCATCGGCGGGCGGGCCTTTCAGCTCCTCGCTTACCGCCGCCGTCTGCTCGGGCAGATCGCAGGCGATCAGGGTCAGGCGGCGTGGCGTCGCATAGGTGACAAGGCCCGCAGCCTTGAGGCCCGCCCTTTCCAGCTCGGCGGTGAACAGGCGGGCGAGATCCTCGCGCGCCTTGTCCTGCATCCGCGCGGGGATTTCTTCGGAGCGCAGTTCGAGGAGGAAGTCGGTCACAGGCTCCACTCCGGGTTCTTCGCGCTCCAGTCGGCCTGCATATGCGCGATATACGCCTCGCAGCTGCCCTTCGCGAGATCGCGGACGCGGCCGATATAGGCCTGACGCTCGGCGACCGAGATGACGCCGCGCGCCTGCAGCAGGTTGAACAAATGGCTCGCCTCGATCGCCTGTTCATAGGCGGCGATGGGTACATTATGGGTCAGGCAATTCTCGCACTCGGCCATCGCCTTGCGAAAGCCTTCGAACAGCGTGTCGGTGTCGGCGACTTCGAAATTATACTTCGACATCTGGCGTTCGTTTTCGAGGAACACGTCGCCATAGGTGACGCCGGCATCGTTGAACGCCAGGTCGTACACGCTGTCCTTGTTCTGGATATACATCGCCAGCCGCTCCAACCCGTAGGTCAGTTCGCCCGCCACCGGCTTGCAGTCGAAGCCGCCCATTTGCTGGAAATAGGTGAACTGCGTCACCTCCATCCCGTCGCACCACACTTCCCAGCCCAGGCCCCAGGCACCGAGCGTTGGCGATTCCCAGTCATCCTCGACAAAGCGGATGTCGTGCTTGAGCGGATCGATGCCGATCGCGGTCAGGCTGCCAAGATAGAGTTCCTGCAGATCGGGCGGGCTGGGCTTCAGGATCACCTGATACTGGTAATAATGCTGCAGCCGGTTGGGATTCTCGCCATAGCGGCCATCGGTCGGGCGGCGGCACGGCTGGACGAACGCGGCGTTCCACGGTTCCGGGCCGAGCGCGCGCAGCGTTGTCGCGGTGTGGAAGGTGCCGGCACCCATGCGCATGTCATAGGGCTGAAGGATCAGGCAGCCGCGCTGGCTCCAATAATCATGGAGGCGCAGGATCATGCCCTGGAAGCTGAGCGGCGTGGTCATAGCGCCGCGCTTTGGCGAAAGGGTGGTGACGGGTCAACATACGGTTGACGGCGGAAGTCGGGGCGGCTTTGGAGGGTCGATCATGTTGAAGCGCCTGATCGTCCCCCTCGCCGCCCTTCTGCTCTCCGGCTGTTCGCTGTTCGGCGAGGATGCCGACCCTGCCTTGTGGGTGGTCAAGGATGCGGACACGACCATCTATCTGTTCGGCACGGTCCATGTGCTGAAACCCCGGATGCACTGGTTCGACGAGGGCGTGCGCACCGCGTTCGACGCGAGCGACGAGGTGGTGCTGGAGATCGCCAAGCCCGATCCGCAGGCGATCGCCGCGCTGACCGCGCAACTCGGCACGCGCGGCGGCCCGCCCTTCGCGCCGGAGGTCGATGCGGCAGCGCGCGAGCTGGGGATGCCGGCGGGCGCGATCGACAAGCAGGAGCCGTGGCTGGCCGCGCTGACGCTGGCGCAGCTGGCGGTGAAGCAGGCGGGCTATGATAGCGGGAATGGCGTCGAGGCGACGCTGTCGCAGGCGGCGGAGGATGCGGGCAAGCCGGTCAAGGCGCTGGAGTCGGCGCGCGGGCAGTTGATGCTGTTCGACGGATTGTCGGGCGCGGCGCAGAGCGCGATGCTGGACGAAACGGTCAAGGCACTACCCGGCACCAAGGCGCGGCTCGACAAATTCGTTGCCGCCTGGGCGAAGGGCGATGCCGAAAGCGTCGGGGCAGAAATGAACCGCGGCGCGCTCGCCTCCCCCGAAGTCGCCGAGGCGCTGATCGCCCGCCGCAACGCCCGCTTCGCCGACTGGGTCGCGGCGCGGATGAACCGGCCGGGGACGGTGTTCGTCGCGGTCGGTGCGGGGCATCTCGCGGGCAAAGGCAGCGTGCAGGCGCTGTTGGCGGATAAGGGGCTTAAGGTGGAGCGGGTGGCCTATTGAGGGCGAAGGGCGGTCGCTTCGAGGCAATAGCTCACCGTGACCGTGCCTCCGCCTCTGCTGCCAATGGCGATCTGTCGACCCGAAACGGTGCCGCAATTGCCTTGATAGTTGCGGCGCATTTTGAGATTTCCGTCGGCGTAGATGTCGATGGAGCCGTTGTTGGGCGAAGTGATGCATATCGTCACGACGGCATGGGCTCCCGGCGAGAGATCGACAATCGGCTCCGCCGTCGATACGCTTAGCGCGACAAACCGGCACTGTCCCGATTGTGCCGTTGCCGAACCGGCTACCGCCGTCAGTGCCACCAGCGCGATGATCGTCCGCATTTGCTTTCCCCCATGTCCAGCGAAAAGGTGCGATGCACCAGCACGGCGTGTCAACCGACAGTGCGCTTGCCCTTTTCCCCTCGCTCGCCTATAGGCGCGCGCTTCCGGTCAGGGTCATCCCTGGAGGCCTGGGCGGAATTGGAAACACTTTAGCGCATTGGAACGACATATGAGCGACACGCTTACGCTGTCGGCCGAGACGCGCGACCGGGTTGGCAAGGGAGCCTCCCGGGCGCTGCGTCGTGAAGGCCGCGTCCCCGCCGTGATCTACGGCAATAATCAGGAACCGACGAGCATCCACCTGGATGAGCGCGCGCTGTACAAGGCGCTGCACACCGGCCACTTCATGAACTCGCTCGTGATGATCGAGGGTCTGGGTGGCAAGGCGATCCGTACGATTCCCAAGGACGTCGCTCTCGACGTGGTGACCGAACGCCCGGTCCATGTCGATTTCCTGCGCATCTCCGAGCACGCCCAGATCACCGTCGCGGTGCCGGTCGTGTTCGCTGACGAAGAGGAATCGCCCGGCCTGAAGAAGGGCGGCGTGCTCAACATCGTCCGTCACGAGCTGGAGCTGGTGTGCGACGCGGCCGAGATCCCCAGCGAGATCACGATTTCGCTCAAGGGTCTTGAGCTTGGCGATTCGCTGCACATCTCGGCCGTGACGCTGCCCAAGGGCACGCAGAGCGCGATCGACGACCGCGACTTCACCATCGCGACGATTGCCACCCCGGCGGCGCTGAAGTCCGAAGGGGCTGAGGACGCGGAAGAGGCAGCAGAAGGCGAGTAAGCCTTTCGCGGTATCTGCCGATCTTCTACGAGCGCCTCCGCACCCCAAGTGCGGGGGCGCTCTTCGTTTGTGAAAAGGTGATGCGATGCAGCTCTGGGTTGGCCTTGGCAATCCCGGCCCCGAATATGCGATGAACCGGCACAATGTCGGCTTCATGGCGGCCGATGCCATCGCCGAAGTGCACGGATTTTCTGCGCCCGCGAAGAAATTCCAGGGCTGGTTGCAGGAAGGGCGGATCGGCGGCGACAAGATCCTGCTGCTCAAGCCCGCGACGTACATGAACGAAAGCGGCCGGGCGATCCGCGCCGCGCTCGACTTCTACAAGCTCGAACCGGAAGCGGTCACGGTGTTCCATGATGAGCTCGACCTCGCGCCGTTTCAGGTCAAGGTGAAGCGCGGCGGCGGGGCGGCGGGGCAGAATGGCATTCGCAGCGCGATCGCGCATATCGGCGCGGAATTCCGCCGGGTGCGGATCGGGATCGGCCATCCGGGACACAAGGATCGCGTGACCGGCTATGTGCTGGGCAATTACGGCAAGGCCGAGATCGAGGATCTGTCCGACCTGCTCGGTGCCATCGCGGCCGAGGCCGAATGGCTGGCCAAGGGCGACGATGCGCGATTCATGAATGACATCGCGCTGCGCTTGCAGCGATCCTGAACGGATACAAAAAAGGCCGGGTCTCCCCGGCCTTTTTCATTGGATCAGGTCGGATCAGTTCTTCTTGCCGACCACGACGCCAACCGCACGGGCATCGCCCGCAGCGACCGCGCCGCTGATCGCGAAGCTGATACCGATCTCACCGGCCTGCGGGCCATAGGCCAGACCCTGGAAGGTGCCGCCCACGGTGCTGCCGGGGCCGAAGCTGCCGGTGAACTGGTTGCTGCCCACCGGAATCGCGCCGGTGCCGGTGAAGGTTCCCAGCGCGACATTGCCGCCGGTCGTCACCCGCTCAAGGTTGAGCGTCAGCGTGACCAGGCCGGTGGCATAGTTGATCGACAGCGTGGCCGTGCCGCCCAGCTTGTCGACCGGGCTTGCGCCTGCAGCGGGTGCGATGACCGAGCGGCCGGCGATGCGCACGGTGTAGGTTGCGGTGCCGGTGGTGGGCATGTCCGACAGCACGGTCGGATAGCCGAACACGCCATAGGTGATCCGCTTGGCACCCGCCGTGCTGTCACCGCGCCACCAGCCGGCATAGCTGGTGCGGGTCAGCGCCAGCGCGGTATCCGACGTCACCTGACCCGACACGGTGTTGTTGAGCAGGTCGAGCTGGGTGAACGCCCCCGGCGTGGTCGGCGCAGTCGTCTCACGCAGCACATATTCGGGCGCCGCAGGTGCCGGCGCGGTGAGCAGGTCCGCACCGGTGAAGCGCGACTCCTCGGTGTTCTCCCGCACCACCAATTCGGTGGTCGAGGTCGAGGTCAGCGTTCCCTGAAGCGCGAGGCGCACGCGGTTCGAGAAGGCGTCGGTGCCCGCCACGCCAAGCGTGACCGGTCCGGCGGTCGCATCACCGGTATAGCTGGTCGCGGCGCTGACCGTGAAGAACTCACCCGCAGTGTTCGCGGCGATCGGCAGGCTCGAATAGCTGATCGGCGACGGGGTCGGCGTCACGCTGGAGCTGGGAGTCGGCGTGGGGGTCGGGGTCGCATCATCGTCGCCGCCGCTGCAGCCGGCGACAACAAGTACAACAGCGGTGCTGGCAATCAGGATGGAACGGCGAATCATACTGCGACTCCTGTAACGTGGCCGTCTGGAAGGCGCTTGGCGCCTTTACCGGGGATGAACGGGCCGCTTTGCCGCGACCACTCGACTGCTGCGGTAGCGTGGCTGGCCGCGAAACGGAAGAGCGCCGGTGCGGGATTCGCCGCACCGGCGCATAACTGCGTCAGTTCCCCACCTGACCGAGCAATCCACGTAGCTGCTGGACCTTTCCGAACCGCTCCGCCGGGTTGAGCTTCGCCATCGGCCCGACCCCGCCAAACTCCGCCCCGCTCTGCAAGCATGTCGTCACCTGTGCGTGCGCCTGCGCCCGATCGCTCTTGGTGAAGTTGGTGTCGATCTGATCCTTCACCGCCCAGTCGAGATAGGCGGTGAGACCGGCCTTGGACAATTCGGGTTTGGGCGGATCGGCGGGGATCACCTGATCGCCCAACGTCTTTTCGATCATCCCGCGATAATAGGTCAGGAACGGCTCCGCGCCGCCCGCCATGCTCTTGGGCAATGGACTGTTGAGGAGCCGCTCCTGCCACTTCACTGCGGCATAGCAGCGTATGTTGAGCGCGAGCTTGTCCTGCAGGTCGCGCGCCTTGCGCTTTTCTTCGGCCTTGGCCTTGGCCTCGGCAGCGGCCTTTTCCTGCGCGCCATTGTCGCCACACCCGGCGAGCGCAACCAGCGCCAGCGGCGCGAGAAATGCGAAGTGCTTCATGGACTTGGTGTCCTCCCCTGTTCCTTCAGATGGCGCGACTTTGACGCCGCGTCGCGCGCTGTCAACCAAGCGCCGCTTGCGCGCCGACGCGGTCCATGCTGTGCGGGCGGTATGACGATCAAGACGCTGTTCGCCACCCGCTTCTCGCAAACCACGCTCGACGACCCGGCATTGCTGGCCGAACTCGCCGACGCCTGCCGCGATCTGGCGACGCAGGACCGCGCGGGCCAGCGTTGGTCGCGCGACCATGGCTATCGCGGCTATACCAGCTACGCCTCGCTCGACGACCTGCCCGATCGCGACCCGCGCTTTGCCGATCTCGTGCGTCACCTCACCCGCCATGTCGCGCGCTTCGCCGATGCCTGCGCGCTGGATCTGCACCGCAAGCTGAAGCTCGACAGCCTGTGGGTGAACATCCTCAAGCCCGGCGGCACCCATTCGGGGCATATTCACCCGCACAGCGTGGTGTCGGGCACGATCTATGTCGAGGTGCCGCCGGGCGCGGGCGCGCTCAAGCTCGAGGATCCGCGCCTCCCCATGCTGATGGCCGCCCCGCCGCGCCGCGCCGATGCGCCCGAAGAGTTGCAGACCTTTATCTATGCGCAGCCGGAACCTGGCAGCATCTTCCTGTGGGAAAGCTGGCTGCGGCACGAGGTGATGCCCCATTCGGGCAAAGGCGAGCGGATCAGCATCAGTTTCAACTATCGCTGAAATCGACCCGATGAACCCGCACGCGGAACCATTTCGCTCCTGAACCGGTTGGACTGCCTGTCCTTCTGGAGAATAACCATGCGTAACGGCCTTTTCGCGCTCCTGGCGCTGTCGCTCGCGGTTCCGAGCACTGCCCTCATGACGACCACCGCGTCGGCACAGAGTTGGGAAGAGCGCGAGCGTCAGCGCGACCGCGAGTATAATGAGCGCCGCGGCCGCAGTGGTTATGATCGTCGCGACGACCGGCGCGACCAGCGCGCCGATTATCGCTGGCAGGGCGACCGCCGCGACCGCAACTGGGAGCCATCGAGCGCCTATCGCCCGGGTCGCTACAGCGAACGGCGGCTGACCCGTCAGGACCGCATCTATCGCGGGCGTGACAACCGCTATTATTGCCGCCGCAGCGACGGCACCACCGGCCTGGTCGTCGGCGCGGCGCTGGGCGGCATTCTGGGCGGCGCGATCGGCAATGGCGACATTCTGGGCGTGATCCTGGGCGGTGCCGGCGGCGCTGTGCTGGGCCGGGAGATTGAGCGCGGCAACGTGCGCTGTCGTTGAGCCATTCCTCCCCTGCTGCGCAGGGGAGGAATTTGTTAGTCTAGCCTTTTGCCCGCGTCCGGCCTATCTGCGCGCCTTTCCCGGATCACAGGACGTTTCGACCAATGGGCTTTCGCTGCGGCATAGTCGGCCTGCCGAATGTCGGCAAATCGACGCTTTTCAACGCGCTGACGCAGACTGCGGCGGCGCAGGCGGCCAATTATCCGTTCTGCACGATCGAGCCGAATGTCGGCAATGTCGCGGTGCCCGATGACCGGTTGCAGGCGCTGGCGAAGATCGCGGGGTCGGCCAAGATCATCGAAACCCAGCTCGGCTTTGTCGACATCGCCGGGCTCGTGCGCGGCGCGAGCAAGGGCGAAGGGCTGGGCAACCAGTTCCTCGGCAATATCCGCGAGGTGGACGCGATCGTCCATGTCCTGCGCTGTTTCGAGAATGACGACATCCAGCATGTCGACAACAAGGTCGATCCGATCGCCGATGCCGAAACGGTCGAGACCGAGCTGATGCTGTCCGACCTCGAAAGCCTCGAAAAGCGCGTGCCGAACCTCCAGAAAAAGGCCGCGCAAGGCGACAAGGAGGCGAAGATCGCCGCAACGGTGCTGGCACAGGCGCTCGACCTGCTGCGCGAGGGCAAGCCCGCGCGGCTGGTCAAGCCCAACGATGTCGAGGAAGAACGCGCCTTCGCTCAGGCGCAGCTGATCACCGCCAAGCCGGTCCTTTACGTCTGCAACGTCAACGAAGAACACGCCGCCGAAGGCAATGACTATTCGGCGCGGGTATTCGAAAAGGCCAAGGCCGAGGGCGCGCAGGCCGTCGTCGTCTCCGCCGCGATCGAGGCCGAGATCGCGACGATGCCCGCCGAAGAGCGCGGTGAGTTTCTGGCCGAGCTGGGGCTGGAAGAAACCGGCCTGACCCGCGTGATCCGCGCGGGTTACTCGCTCCTGCACTTGCTGACCTTCTTCACCGTCGGGCCGAAGGAGGCACGCGCCTGGACCACCCATGTCGGGGCCAAGGCACCGCAGGCAGCGGGCGAAATCCACACCGATTTCGAACGCGGCTTCATCCGCGCCGAAACGATCGCATTCGACGATTACGTCAAGTTCAATGGCGAGACCGGCGCGCGCGACAACGGCAAGCTGCGCTCGGAAGGCAAGGAATATGTCGTCCAGGACGGCGACGTCATGCTGTTCCGCTTCAACGTGTGATCTAGCCGAGATAGCGGCGGCGACGCTCAACACTGGCTAGCATCACGACCAGCGTCGCGATGACGACAAGCCCCGCGACGATCGTCGCGGTAGCAATGGCGGGATATGCTGCCCCGAGCTTCTGATGGACCGCAAACAGCGCCCACAGGAACGGGATCGGATACCACGGATTGCCGGCGGTCCCGACCAACGCCGCCGCAACGATCGCCCCGCCGACCAGCAGGATCGCCGCCGCGATCAGCGGCGCGGGTCCGGGCAGAACGACATCATGGAAATTGAGCGCCGCGGCAATGTTGACGATGGTCGCGGCGGTCAACCAGCCGGCCAATGCGCTAAGCGGCAGCACGACCGCCAGCCGCTCGCCCAGAGTGAACGCCGGGGTTGACGCAACGACGCGCAGGATCGCGAGCAGATTGACCAGCGTAAACAGGATGATCAGCACCGACGGGAAGCCCAGTCCCCAGAGCTGGGTATAAGCGACCCACACCGCATTGCCGAGGAACGCGCCCGCCGCGTTCCAGCCGATCCGGCGCACCAGTTCGCTCTCGCGCTGCTCCGGCAGCAACTGCCAGATCGCATAGACAATCGTGCCGAAATAGAGTGGTCCCCAGATCGCGAAGGCCCATCCGGCAGGGGTGATCAGCGTCTGCGTCTGCCCCGATTGTTCGCCGACCGGCTCGCCGATGCCGATCATCGGCAGCAACGGGGTGGCGATCTGCGCAAAAGCGAGGATCAGCGTGGCGAGGGCGCGTGGATTGCTCATGGCGCGATAACCTAACCGCCGAAAATTGGTTCCGCTAGTGAAACGCCCAGCGGAAGGTCTTCGCGATGGCGAGCGTCGATCCGCGCACCAGCGGGAGTGCCACCAGCGGTCGCTGCAACCCGTGCATGGCGCGCGCCCAGTCAGGTAACAGGTCCACCGCCGCCGCAAAGATCGCCGCCTGTGCAGGTGCCATCGCCAGATTGGGCGAGGGGTGATTGAGCAGGAAACGCGCGACTTCGCGGGTGCGGTCGTCGACCAGCAGCTGCGGCCGCATCGTGGTGATCAGCCCTTCTGCCTCAAACCGGCTGCGCGGGACCGGATCGGCCCCCAGCGCCAGCGCGATGCGCGCGGTCTCGGCATAATAGACATCCTCCTCCGCACGGCTGACCGGCGCGCCATAGCGCTGCCATGCGGCGAGGAAGCTCCACATCTCGGTGACATGGACCCAGGCGAGCAATTGCGGGTCGTCGGCGCGATAGAGGGTGCCGTCAGGGAGGGTACCGCCGAAGCGCTCATGCACTGCGCGCACCTTGGCGATCGACGCTTCGGCGATGCCGCGTTCGGCATAGGTCGTCTCGGCGATGAACCGCGCGGTGCGGCGCAGGCGGCCGAGCATGTCCTTGCGGAACGCGCTATGGTCCCACACGCCCGCCAGCACCGCCGGGTGGAGCATCTGGAGCAGCAGCGAGGCGACGCCGCCGACCATCATCGTGGTGACGTCGCCATGCACGCGCCAGGTGACGCTGTCGCGTGGGAACAACGCGGCGTCGTTGCGCTGCACCGGCTTCTCACCCTTTGCCTGGTCGTTGAACGTCGCACGGACCACGCCGATCAGGCGCTTGCGAAGACTGGCGGTGAGGGAGGCAGCGGGCATCTGCGACGATGCTAAAGCGGATATGCCCCGGCGTGAAGTGCCGACCGAAATTGTCACTTTCCTGATCGCCCTCGTCGCCGCATTCTGCAACGATGAACCCGCGCTCGTTCATTGCCCTGTGTCTCGCGCTCGCCCCGCTCGCCGCCCAGGCGCAGGTCCGCACAGACGATATCGGCATGGTCGCGGGCCACTTGCCCGAGCCGGGTGATCCTGCCGCGCTGCTCGACGCGATCACGACGGCACCAGTGGATGGACGATCCCTGCCCTTTCTCGCCTTTGCCCGGGCGCTTTATGCGGCGGGCTATTGGAATGCCGATGCCTTCATTCCATCGACGTGCGACGCGCGCTGCACTGCGGCGAACATGGCGGACCTGCTCGAAAGCGATCGACAGGCGATTTCAGGCGCAGTTGCCGCAACACCCCGGGACACCGAAGCCGAGCCGACGCAAGCGGCGGACCCCAGGACCGGCCGGTCGCGAGTTGAGCGCCTGCGCGCGGCCATCGCCCTGTTCAACATCGGCTGGGGCCGGAGCAAATGGGGAGAGTTTTTGGCGGCGGAGCGCATCCAGGTTGCGGCGCTCGCAACGCTGCAAACGCAATTGCCCGCCGGAGACGTCCGGGTCGCGGCCATGAGGCTTGGCGTGGCGCGCACGGTGTTCGGCCTTGGACGCACCGCCGAAGCCATTCTGCTTGCCGACGAAGTGCTCGCGATAGAGGCAAAGGCGGGGCGGCGCAGCGGCCAGCTCAGTGCCGAGGCGCTGACGCTCCGCGCCCGGGCCGCGCGCAAGCTGGGCCGGTCTGCCGCCGCCGAAGCGACCCTGATCGAAGCGATCGGGATTGGCACGGCGGATCGGGCACGGCGCGGCCCGCTCCGCCTGACTGCTGCGCAGATCGACGCCGCCATCGCAACGATCGGTGCGGCCGGATTCGAGGCGGTCGGCGTCGATGCGGAGGCCTTTACCCGCCTGAAGCGGGCAATCGCGACGAACGAAAACGGGTTGCTCGAAGAGGCCGAGGGCGACCGCAAGGGACTGCTCGCACGCGTTCTGCTGGATCGGGGAGACGACCGTGGCGCGCTGCCGCTTGCCCGCGCAGCGGTCGCGCTGGCACCGCAGAACACGACCGCTGCACTGGCACTTGGCATCGCCGAACTGCGCGCCGGTCCGGTCGATGTCGAACGACTCGACGACATTGCCAGCATCCTCGACCAACAGGCCTGGGGGCCGGGTGCAGGATCACCCGACGTGATCGAGGCGCGCGCGTTGCTGGCCCGGCTCTATGGCACGGAGCATATCTCTGCGGCATGGGTACATGTGCGACAGGGTGCGACCGGCGCGATGGAACGCATCCTGGGGGACGAAAGCCGCGAAGATGTCGTCCGGGCCGCTGCGGCGTTTCGCAGCATCTTCCGCCAGAAAGTCGACACGGCCTGGGCCGCCGCCCTGGCACCTCCGCCAAGCTGGCCCGACGATGCGCGCAGCTTTTCGATCTTTTTCGACATCGACCGCTATGACATCACGTCAAGCGCAATGCCTGCTCTGGAACGCGCCGCCGCGACATGGCGCAGGCTCGGCGGGACGATTACGGTCGCGGGCAATGTGGACCAGATGGGTGGCACGCGTGACTATGCGATCGCGTTGTCGAGCCGATTGGCCAACGCCGCACAACGCGCGCTCGAACAGCTTGGCGTGCCCCCCTCGGCGATCGTCACCATCGGCTTCGGCAAGGAGCGCCCGCTTGTTCAGCGGGAGGACAGGCTGGCGGAACGCCGCAATCGTCGCGTCGATATCACCATCGCTCCCGCACACTGACACTGGCATCTTCCCGCACGCCGCTCCAGCCGCTATCACCGCGCGATGATCGCTCGTCTGATCCTCGCGATTGCGCTGTTTCTGGGCGCGTTGCCCGCAAGCGTGGCGATGCCTGCGTGTCACGAGACAATGACGACGACAGCAAGCCATGCCGCGATGCCGATGGAGCAGGGCGATGCGCCGCCAGCGCCCCGGCCCGCGCGTGGCGGCGAGGCACTGTGCGTCGGCTGCATCGCGCCTTCAACGATCAAGGTGGCGTCGGTGACCGCGCCCTGCGCGCCGGTTGCCATGCATGGCGCTGCGGTTCCGACGCGTTCCATCGCGGGCGCGCTGCTCCCGCCCGAACCGCCCCCTCCGCGCGACTGATTGGTCGCGGGGTCATCTCCCCGCTGTCCCGATCATCCACGGAGTTATGACAATGAACACGCGAACGACGCTCGCCGCCCTGCTGGCGGCGACAGCGCTGCCCGTTGCTGCGGCAGCGCAAGACCACGATCATGGCCAGCACGCTACGCCCACGCCTGCCCCGGCTCAGCCCGAACACCAGCATCACGCCGCGCCGGAAGCGGCGGCCAAGCCCAACGCGCAGATCGCCTCTGGCACCGCCCTGCTCCCCGCCGCCGAGGGTGGGCAGCATGGCGGCCTGCACCTGACGACGGGTGACTGGATGCTGATGGCGCATGGCGATGCCTGGGGCGCGGTGACCAGTCAGGGCGGCCCGCGCGGCGACGACATGGCATTTGTCCAGACTATGGGCATGGTCACCGCCAGCCGCCCGCTGGGCGATGCCGCGCGGATCGAGCTGCGCGGCATGTTCAGCCTTGACCCGCTGATGGGCAAGCGCGGCTATCCGAACCTGTTCGCGGCGGGCGAGACCGCCAATGGCCGCGCGCTGGTCGACCGCCAGCATCCGCACGATTTGTTCATGGAACTCGCCGCGCGGGTCGAGGTCGATGTCGCCCCCGGCACCACCGCCTTCCTCTATGGCGGGCCAGTCGGCGAGCCCGCGCTTGGCCCGCCCGCCTTCATGCACCGCCGCTCGGCGCGCTATCAGACGATGTCGCCGATCGCGCATCACTGGTTCGATTCGACGCATATCACCTATGGCGTGGTGACGGCGGGCGTGCGCGCACGCACCTTCCAGCTGGAAGGGTCGGTGTTCAAGGGCCGCGAACCCGATGAGGAGCGCTGGGGCTTCGACCCCATCAAGCTCGATTCGTGGAGCCTGCGCGCGACCTTCACCCCCAGCCCCAACTGGACGATGCAGGTCAGCTATGGTCGACTCGAAAGCCCCGAGGCGCTGCACGGCGACGAGGACGAGGCGCGCACCACCGCCAGCGTGCACTATGGCCGCGGCGGCCTGTCCGCGACGCTCGCCTGGTCGGCCAAGAACCGCATCCCCGGCGACGTGCTCAGCGCCTGGGTGGCGGAGGCGAACTGGGACATCGACGCGCGCCACAGCCTGTTCGGCCGCGCCGAACTGGTCCGCAATGACGAGCTGTTCCCCGAGCACAGCCATCCGCTGCACGACCAGCCGTTCCGCGTCGCGCGGTTCGAGGGCGGCTATGCCTATCGCATCCCGCTTGGGCAGAAGGTGATGCTCGCGCTCGGTGGATCGGTCGCCGCCTATACGAAGCCCGCCGCGCTCGATTCCTATTATGGGGAGGCTCCGATCAGCGGCACGGCATTCGCCAAGCTGACGCTCGGCGACTGACTCGATTCCGTCATCGAACGGCATTAGAGGCCGCCGCCATGCACTGGCTCAGGACATTGGCGGCGGCCTCGATTGCCGGGTTGCTCTACGCCTGTACCACCCCGCCGGTGATGGCGCCCGCCCCGCCGGCCCCTCCGGTCGAGCAGCGCGCACCGGTCACGATCCTGATCGGCATCGACGGGTTCCACCCGGATTATCTCGACCGCGGCGTTACCCCGGTGCTGTCGCAACTCGCAGCACAGGGCGTTCGCGCGACAATGCGCCCGTCCTTCCCGACCAAGACCTTCCCCAATTTCTACACGCTCGTCACCGGCAAGCGCCCTGACCGCCACGGCATCGTCGGCAACCGCTTCGAAGACCCCGCACGGCCCGGCGAGCGCTTCACGCTGGCGTCGGAGCAACCCTATTGGTGGGATCAGGCCGAACCGCTGTGGACCGCAGCCGAACAGGCCGGGGTGCAGACCGCCGTCATGTTCTGGCCCGGCTCCGGCGTCGAGATCGGCGGCACCCGCCCGCATGACTGGCAGGCATTCGGGATGGCCGTGAGTGGGCGCCAGCGCGTCGATGCGATCATCGACTGGCTCCGCCGCCCCGCCGCGACCCGCCCGAAGCTGCTGGGCCTCTATTTCGACACGGTCGACACCGCCGGGCACCATAACGGTCCCGACGCGCCTGCAACAAATGCAGCGGTGGCGGAAGTCGATGCGCTGATCGGTCGGCTGACCAGCGAGCTTGCCACACTGGGCCAGCCCGCCAATCTCGTCTTCGTCGCCGATCACGGCATGGCGGCAGTGGATGAAAGCCGCCGCATCCAGCTCGACACCGTCGCCGTCGCGAGCGACTTTCGCACGATCGAGGAAGGCCCCTATGCCGCGATCGAGCCGCAGCCGGGGCGCGAGGCTGCACTGGCGGCGGCGCTGCTCAAGCCGCATCCGAATATGGAATGCTGGCGGCGCGCGGACATCCCCGCGCGGCTGCATTATGGGCGCAACCCGCGCACGCCCTCCTTCCTGTGCCTTGCCCGAATCGGCTGGACGATCACCACGCGCCCCGCGAGCGAGCCGCTGCGCCCAGGCGGCGCGCATGGCTATGATCCCGCAGCTCCGGAGATGGCGGCGCTCTTCCTCGCTTATGGTCCCGCCTTTGCCAGCGGCGTCACGCTGCCGCCCTTCGACAATATCCATGTCGCGCCGCTGCTGCGCCGCCTTGCCGGCGTGCCGCAGGCGCAGGCTGTCGATGGCAACGCCGCGGTGCTGGAGCCAGCGCTGAAGCGCTGATCCCTCTTGCCAAAAACCAGTTTCGGACCGAAACTGATCGCATGATCTATTTCGAGGACCTTACGGTCGGGGACAAGGCCAGCTTCGGCTCTTACGCGGTCACGCGCGAAGAGGTGCTGGAGTTCGCGCAGAAATACGACCCCCAGCCCTTCCACATCTCCGACGAGGCGGCAGCGCAGACCCATTTCGGACGGCTCGCGGCGAGTGGCTGGCACACCGCCGCGATGACCATGGCGATGCTGGTCGAACAGATGAAGGTCCGCCCTACCGCCAGCCTCGGCGCGGCGGGAATCGACGAGCTGCGCTGGATCAAGCCGGTGTTTCCCGGCGACACGCTGCGCTGCGAAACCGAATTGCTCGAAAAGCGCGAATCCGAACGGCGACCGGAGATGGGCCGCACCCGCTCGCGCATGTTGGTGTTCAACCAGCATGACGAGCCGGTGCTGAGCTTCATCGCCAACGCGATCGTCGCGCGGCGGCCCGCGATCAATTAGGGTCTGTACTCGATCAGAACGGGGTCGAGACGGAGCGGATTTTGGCGCAGGGCGAGGAGCGAGGAGGGAGCGATGCAGAGGCATCGTGACCGACGAGCGACGAAGCCATGCGCCAAAAGGCGCCCGCCGCTGCGCGGTTGCCCAGGCAAGGCCGCCGGACGGCGTCGCTTGCTTGCGCGTAGCTTCAGCTACGCGACTGCGCTGCACTCCTTGCCGGCGGCCTTGCCTGGGCAATCTCGATCCCCGTTCTGATCGAGTACAGACCCTAATTCGGACGACGCCGGTCGCGACGGTTTTCGCGGCGCAGATCGCGGCGGTCGTCCCGATATTCGCGGCGATACTCCCGGCGGTCGTCGCGTCGCTCGGCGCGGGCTTCGGGCCGGGTGACCTCCCCCTGCCGATAGTCGCGACGGTCCTGACGCCGGTCCTGACGATAGGCGCGGTCGTCCTGGCGACGGTCCTGCGCGAACTCACCCCAGTTCGCCCGCACCTCACGCCGGTCGCCGCGCCAATTCTGGCGGCGCTGCTCCCAATAGCGGCGCTGGCTGTCGCTCCAGCGGATCGGGCGGCGGTCGCGGTCATAAACATAATAGCCGGTGCCAGGGTAGTAATAGTCGCCCTGCCACCCCCAATAGGGGTCGCCATAACCGCCGCCATAATAGCCGCCGCCACCGCCGCCATAACCGACCGAAACGCCGCTATAGCCATAACCGTCGGTGCAGGCGGCAACGCCGAGCGCGGCGGCACCGGCAAGGCCGAGCTTCATGATACGCAAACTGAACATGATGCTTCTCCCGGGCGCGTCGGGCACCCTAATCGCTTGAGAACGATGGAGAAGTGGTCAGGGTTCCGTCAGTGCCCCGCAAAGGCGACCAGCGCGGTGACGTCGATCCCCTCGGCACGCAGCGCATCGGCACCGCCCAGGTCGGGCAGGTCGATGACGAACGCCGCCTGCGTCACCACCGCGCCGACCTTGCGCAGCAACCGGACTGCCGCACGCGCAGTACCGCCGGTGGCGATCAGGTCGTCGATCAGCAGCACGCGCGCGCCCGGCGCGACCGCGTCGGCATGGATCGCAATCCGGTCGGTGCCATATTCCAGCGCATAATCCTCCGCCACGGTCGCCCCGGGCAGCTTGCCGTCCTTGCGTACCAGCAGCGTCCCCGCCCCCAGCGCCAGCGCGACGGGTGCTGCAAAGATGAATCCGCGCGCCTCGATCCCGGCGACCAGATCGACCGGGCCATCCACCGCCTCGACGATCCGCTCGACCGCACGGGCGAACCCCGCAGCGTCGAGCAGCAGGGTGGTGATATCGCGGAACATGATGCCCGGCTTGGGAAAATCGGGGATGGTGCGGATCAGCGCGGCGAGATCGTCATTGGTCGGGGTCACGGCATCGCTCCCAAGAAAACGGCCCGGGAATCGCTTCCCGGGCCGTTGGAGAAAAGGGTCGTTCGGACCTTAGTCCTTCACGTTCCGCCAGATCTGCTTCTTTGCGCCATAGGCAAGGAAGCAGAAGATCACGAGGAAGGCGAGTACCGCGAGGCCGGCGCTCTTGCGCGCTTCCATCTTCGGCTCGGCAGTCCAGGTCAGGAACGCCGCGACGTCGGCCGCATAATTCTTGGTCGTGGCCGCGGTGCCGTCCGAATAGGTCACCTGCCCGTCCTTGAGCGGCGCTGCCATCGCCAGGTTGAGCGTGTGGAAATAGGGGTTGTAGTGCAGCCCCTCCGGCGTCTTGGCCTCAGGATACTTCCTGAGCAGCTTTTCGGGCTGGGCCTGATAGCCGGTCAGCAGCGAGTAGATATAGTTGGACCCGTCGGCGCGCGCCTTGGCCATCAGCGACAGGTCGGGCGGGATCGCGTTGTTATTCGCGGCGGCCGCAGCGATGTCATTGGCATAGGGCGACGGGAAGCGATCGGCGGGGATGCCGTCGCGGGTGGCCGGCTCACCCGTTTCGGGGTTGAGCGACGGCACCTGGAAGCCCTTGGCGATGGTCTTGATCTGACCTTCGTTATAGCCAAGCGCCGTCAGGTCGCGGAACGAGACGAGGCGCAGCGAGTGACAGGCGGCGCACACTTCCTTGTACACCTGAAGCCCGCGCTGGAGCTGGCGCTTGTCATAGGTACCCAGTGCGCCCTCGAACGAGAAGCCGCCTTCCGGGCCGTGCGCGTGCTCATGGAATTCCGACTCGACCGTCTTGGGCGTGGTCAGCCCGTTCGAGAAGGTGTCGATGATCCCGAGGAACAGGGCGAAAACGAACCCCAGCCCGACCAAAAATCCGCCGATGCGAACCATTTTCTTATGCCCCTCTTATTCGGCAGCTGCGGTCTGGAGCGGCGCGGTGCCACCCTTCCCGGCGAGCACAGCCTCGGTGATCGAGTTCGGCAGGGGGCGCGGACGCTCCATTGCGGACACGATCGGCAGGATCACCAGGAAATGCAGGAAGTAGTAAGCGGTCGCAATCTGACCGATCAGGATCACGCCCGGCGTCGGCGCCGCGCCGCCGATATAGCCCAGCACCAGCACGTCGACGAGCAGGATCAGCAGGAACCACTTGTAGGTCGGGCGATAATTGGCCGAGCGCACCGGCGAGCTGTCCAGCCAGGGCAGGAAGAACAGCAGCAGGATCGAGCCGAACATCGCCAGCACGCCCCACAGCTTCGCCGAGAAGATGAAGTCGACGGTGAACGACTTCAGGATCGCGTAGAAGGGCAGGAAATACCATTCGGGCACGATGTGCGCCGGCGTCGAAAGCGGGTTAGCCGGGATATAATTATCCGGATGCCCGAGCAGGTTCGGCGCAAAGAAGATCAGCGCGCAATAGACCAGCAGCGCCACGCCCACGCCCACGCCGTCCTTGGCGGTATAATAGGGGTGGAACGGCACCGTATCCTGCTCGTCCTTCACCTCGACGCCGGTCGGGTTGTTCGAACCCGGAATGTGCAGCGCCCAGATGTGGAGAATGACCACACCCGCGATCACGAACGGCAGCAGATAGTGGAGCGAGAAGAAGCGGTTGAGCGCGGCATTGTCCGGCGCGAAACCGCCCAGCAGCCAGATGCGGATCGGCTCGCCCACCACGGGGATTGCCGAGAAGAAGCCGGTGATGACCTGCGCGCCCCAGAAGCTCATCTGCCCCCAGGGAAGGACATAGCCCATGAAGGCAGTCGCCATCATCAGCAGGAAGATGACCACGCCGAGCAGCCACACCATCTCGCGCGGCGCCTTGTACGATCCGTACCACAGGCCGCGGGCGATATGGATATAGACCACCAGCAGGAACATCGACGCGCCATTGGCGTGGGCATAGCGGATGAACCAGCCCGAATTCACATCGCGCATGATATGCTCGACGCTGTCGAACGCGATGCCGGCATTCGCCGCATAATGCATCGCCAGCACGATGCCGGTGACGATCTGGATCGCCAGGAACATCCCGGCAAGGACGCCGAAGTTCCAGAAATAGTTGAGGTTGCGCGGGACGGGGTAACCGCCACCGATCGCACCATAGACGAAGCGCGGAAGCGGCAGACGGCTGTCCACCCACTTCATCAGCGGGCTCTTCGGCTCATACTGCTTTGCCCAGGGAAAGCTCATTTCTAGGTGCCCCCTCAGCCGACCCGGATCACGGTGTCGGAAATGAATGCGTATTCCGGAACGACGAGGTTCGTCGGTGCCGGGCCGGTGCGGATGCGACCGGCGGTGTCATAGGCCGAGCCGTGGCACGGGCAGAAATAGCCGCCGAACGGCCCCTTATTCTCACCCTCGCCCGCGCCCAGCGGCACGCAGCCGAGATGGGTGCAAACGCCCAGGGTGACGAGCCAGTTGGCCTTGCCTTCCTTGGTGCGCTCGGCGAGCGTCTGGGGATCGCGCAGTTCGCTGACCGGGGTCGCGTTCGCCGCCTCGATTTCCTTCGGCGTCAGATTGCGCACGAACAAGGGCTGCTTGCGGAAGGTCGACTTGATCGACTGGCCCGGCTGGATCGCCGACACATCGAGCTCGGTGGTCGACAGCGCGAGCACGTCGGCCGACGGGCTCATCTGGCTGACGAGCGGGATCGCGACCACGCCAGCACCGACGCCCGCAAAGGCGACCGCGCCGATCGCGAGATAGTCGCGACGGCGAGGATCGGACGGCGCGTCACCCGCGTCACCCGGAGGTACAGCTTCTTCAAGCGTTGCCATGCATCAGCCCTTGCACTTCAAATTCCGGCGTTTTCACGCCCCTGTCCCGGACAGCGCGGCGCGCGAACGCCACGCTTCACCCCCGGATTGCCCCCGGTGGCTGGCGGGCCTGATAGACGGCACGGGGCGACTTTGCCAACCGCCTTTTTGACTGGGTTGTGACGGGCAGGCTCCCTGCACTATCGGAGCTGGATGCGTGTTGCCCTGTTTCAGCCTTGTATCGCCGGAAATGTCGGCGCGGTCCTTCGTATCGGTGCGTGCTTCGATACGGCCATCGACCTGATCGAGCCGATGGGATTCGCGTGGGACGACAAGCGCGTCGCGCGCGCGGGCATGGACTATATCGACCATGTCCGCGTCATCCGGCATCGCGACTGGGACGCGTTCTTGACCAGCGTGACGGGCCGCATCGTGCTGTTCACCACCAAGGGCGCGGGGCGGTTCGACCAAGCGGCCTACCAGCCTGACGACATCCTGCTGTTCGGGTCAGAGGATGCGGGCGTTCCCGATCACGTCCATGACCGCGCCGACCTGCGCGTGCGCATCCCGATGAAGCCGGCGATGCGGTCCTTGAACCTCTCCGTCTCGGCGGGCATCGCGCTGTCCGAAGCGCTCCGGCAAACCAAAGGCTATCCGCAATGATCGACCTCGACCCCCAGCAACAGCGCGCGCGTGCGTGGTTCGAAGCGCTGCGCGACGCGATCTGCGCCGAGTTCGAGGCGATCGAGCGGGAAGCGGGGTCGGACGCCGCGTTCGACTATATCGCGTGGGACCGCGCCGATCCCTCGGGCGCGCCCGGCGGCGGCGGCGTGCGCGGGGTGATGAAGGGCCAGGTGTTCGAGAAGGTCGGGGTCAACGTCTCGACCGTCGGCGGCACGTTCGAGGGTGATTTCGCCAAGTCGATCCACGGCGCGGGCGAAGACCCCCGCTTCTTCGCCACCGGCATCAGCCTGGTCGCACATATGGCCAACCCGCATGTGCCGGCGGTCCATATGAACACGCGCTTCCTGGTGACGACCAAGCGCTGGTTCGGCGGCGGCGCGGATCTGAACCCACCGATTCCGTATGATGACGACACATTGGACTTTCATGCACGGTTGCAGGCGGCATGTGACGCACATGACCCAACGCATTATCCCCGGTTCAAGGCGTGGGCCGACGACTATTTCTACATCCCCCACCGCAATGTTCACCGCGGCGTCGGCGGCATCTTCTACGATCACCTCGAAAGTGAGGACAATTCGACATGGGAGGCGAATTTCGCCTTTACCCAGGATGTCGGCCGCGCGTTTCTCGACATCTTCCCCGCGATCGTCCGCCGGCGCATGGCAACCCCCTTCACCGAGGCGGACAAGGCGCAGCAGCTGGAATGGCGCGGGCGCTATGCCGAATTCAACCTCGTCTATGACCGCGGCACGCTGTTCGGCCTCAAGACCGGCGGCAATATCGACGCGATCCTGATGAGCCTGCCGCCGCTGGCGACGTGGAGCTAGGATGGGCCTTCTCCCCGTAAAGCCCGGTGAGGTGGCGACCATCGTCACCAGCCTTGAAATGCGCGAACGCCCCCGTCCCCGGCCGATGCCCGAATCGCATCTGCGGCTGGTGCGCTGGGAAGCCCCGAGTCCGGATAAGTATCGGAAATTGTTCGCGCGGGTCGGTTCGCCCTGGCTGTGGTTTTCGCGCCTGATCATGGACGACACACGCCTGACCGCGATCATCCATGACCCGCGAATCGAGATCTTCGCCGTGGTCGATCGCCAGGGAATCGAGGTCGGAATGCTCGAACTCGACTTCCGCGAAACTGCGACCTGCGAGCTGTCGTTCGTGGGATTGGTGCCCGAACTGACCGGCGCGGGGCATGGCCGCTGGCTGATGGCACATGCGCTGATGCGCGCGTGGCGGCCGGATGTCACGCGGGTGTGGGTCCACACCTGTACACTCGACCATCCCAAAGCGCTGGGATTTTACCGCGCGTCCGGCTTCGTGCCGTTTACCCGCGCGATCGAGACCTTCGCCGATCCGCGCGTCACCGGGCATTTGCCCCGCGACGCCGCCCCTCACATCCCGTTGATCGACCCGCCCAGCCGGCGATAGGCGGCGATGCGCACCAGCGTGAAGAACGAATAGGCCGCGGCCCCCGCCGCTGCGACCGGGATCAGCAGCACCGCATGGACCAGCGCGCTCCCGCCGAGCGCGATCGCCAGCGACTGGGCGAGGATCACCAGCACGAAGATCGCGGCGAACAGGACGATACCGACGCCGAAGCCCAGCAACGCAATCCGCCAGCCATTGCCGGCGCTGAGGCGGAACCCGCGCTCAATGGCGCCGAGCAAACCGCGTTCAGGTTCGGCGACATAGGCCGGTCCCATCATCCAGGTGCGCCCAAAAATATAGATGCCCGGCACGACGAACAGCGTGAAGCCAAGCTGTAGGATCGCACCAGTGGCCAAAGCGAGCAGTACCCATGGCAGCAGCCGCAGGCCGCTCACCCGCATCATCTCGCCCACACTCATTCCGCGCCGCAGATAGAGGTTGAGCAGCATCAGCGTGCCGAATTCGAGCGCTAGCGAGATCGCGACGAATGTGACGATATTGGCGCGATAAAATGCGGCAACGGCTTCTCGAATTTGCTCGGGCGTCGCAGTCGGTGCCAGGTCAATGGTGGTGGCCAGCATCCCGATCGCTAGCATCGGGAGCAGCAGAAACACCCCGGCGATCCGCACCAGAAGATCGCGATCGGTGCGCCACAGGCTCGCTGCGTCGGTCAGCGCACCGCGCAAGGACAGGGTCATGCTGCGGCGGCCGCCTCGTTCCGGGCAAGCAGCGCGATATAGAGCTTGGCGACAAATGCGGTGCCGAGCACCGTGAAGCCGGTCGAGACCGCTCCGCCAACGATGGTGGTCAGCACCGAGGCGAGCGAGATGCCGTCTTCACCCCTTCCGGCGACAAGGTACATCACCGCGCCGAACGCGGTGGTCGCCGCGAGATTGGCCACGATCGAGACGATCACGTAGAGGATCACAACGCCGATGATCTTGAGCACAACGCCGCGGGTCAGCCGCCACGAACGCGGGATCGCGCCGATCGCCAGCCGGTCGCCGACAACCGACGGGATCACCACGGCCAGCCGCGCCATAGCCCAAAGTGCGAGCACCAGGATCACCATGACATAGAGGAACACCCACACCGCAACGCTGGGAGGGATATCCGGCATTGCGCTGCCCTGAAGCGACGCCAGGTCGACTCCGGCGACCGCCAGCATGACCCCGACCGGGATCATCAGCGCAATGACGACGATGACCAGGACGATCATCAGCAGCAGCGCGGCGGGAAAACGGCGTGTGGCAACCCGGCTCGCCTCGCGTCCCTGGGCCGGGTCGATCGCAAGCGCGGTCACGGCCAACTGTCCCCAGAAGCTGATCATCGCAAGGACGAATACGCCAAGGCCGAGCAACATCGCGGTTCCCGGCGTGGCGTTCTGTTGCAGCCCCGACAGATTGGCCGAAATGGTCGTGGGGACAAAGATCGCCAACAGGGCAATCGGCAGCAATGTGCCAAGATTGTCGCTCAGAAACTCCGCAGTCCGATCCCAGACATTACCCATACTGACCATGCGAACAGCCCCCTTTGGCCGAACCGTTAGCCGATCCACGCGCGGCGCGCCACATGCTTGCGCTGGCGTGTCCGGCATCGCATCTGGCAGAAATGGAATTGGTCGAAGGCATCGAATGGCGCGTGTCGCAAGGGCGCGTCCCCTATCCCGAGGCGCTGGCGCAGATGGAGGCGCGCGTCGCAGCGATCCAGGCGGGCGTGGCGCGCGAGCAGATCTGGCTGCTGGAACATCCGCCGGTCTACACTGCGGGGACCAGCGCCGATCCCGCCGAGCTGGTCGACCCGCGCTTCCCCGTGTTCGCAACCGGGCGCGGCGGGCGCTACACCTATCACGGACCGGGGCAACGGATCGGCTATGCGATGCTCGACCTGTCGCGGCGCAACAAGGATGTCCGCTGCTACGTCCATGCGGTCGAGGGCTGGGTGATCGCAGCGCTTGCAGAACTCGGCATCAACGCCTTTCGCGCCGAGGGACGGATCGGCATCTGGACCCGCGACGGCGGCGAGGAGGCCAAGATCGGCGCGATCGGCGTGCGCGTACGGCGCTGGGTGACGATGCATGGCTTTGCCGTGAATCTGGACCCCAATCTGGCCGATTTTGGTGGGATCGTGCCGTGCGGCCTGCCCGAATTTCCAGTGACGAGCGCGGCGCAGCTGGGAAAATCGATCTCGCCCGCAACCTTTGACGGGGCACTGGCGTTTGCGTTTCCTGCCTTTCTGAATGCCGTGGGCGGGGCGTGCGCGCGCCTACCCGATAGCGGGGCTTGAGGGCGTGGCGCGAAGCGTTTAGTATCTGACGTGGCGCGGGGATTTTGCGGTATGCCGCCCCCGCTTTTTATCTAGGGAGCCCAATTTATGCGTGCACTTTTCACCAAGGCCGTTGCCGGTTCGATGATCGCCAGCGCCGCGCTGCTCGTTTCGGCATGTGGCGGCACCACTGAGACCACTGCGGACAACACGACGGTCGTGGACGTGAACGCGACTGACCCGGTGCTCGACGGCACCACCAGCGACAACATGACCATGGTCGATGGCGCCACTGGCAATGACACCGGCATGGCCGGCGACATGATGGCGAACGACACCATGGGCAACGGCATGTAAGCTGCCGGTTTCGGCAGACACATGAGGGGCCGTCCGGGCGACCGGGCGGCCCTTTTGCATGGAGCGCAGGCCAGGCGCGTCCCATCTGTCCCAAGGCGGGGCGCGGTCCCTTGCGCGACCGCAACGACTCCCTGCCAAAAACCACTTGGGCGCGGCGGCAAAACTCCGTAACCCAACGCCGACAGGGTTCGAGAGGGTTGGTTGATGTTCGCTTCGCGTCTGGTTTTCTCGGCAGCGTTGGGTGGTGCGATGCTCGCGGCGACGCCCGCATCCGCGCAATTCTATTTCAAGGCACCGGAGATCGGCGGCCCGCGGATCACCGGTGCGGAAACCGGAATGCTCGCCCAGCCGCTGCCCGACGCGACCCCGGCCGAGCTGCGCGCGGCGATGGTATGGAACCTGCGCGCCGCGCTCAACGTCGCCGCTCTTCAGTGCCAGTTCGGCCCGACCTTGCTGACCCTGCCCAACTACAACACAATCCTGCGCGACCATAAGGTCGAGCTGAACAACTCCTACACCGTGCTGTCCAAATACTTCATGCGCACGCACAAGACACCCAAAGCCGGGCAGAATGCGCTCGATCAATATGGCACCCGGGTCTATTCAAGCTATTCGGCAGTACATGCCCAGCTGACCTTCTGCCAGACCGCCAACGCCATCTCGAATGCGGCGGTATTCACCCCGCGCGGCGGATTTGGCGAGCTGGCGGCGGAGCAGTTGCCGGTGATCCGTAACAGTCTGGTCCGCTGGGGCGAGCAGCAATTTCCGATGCGGGTTCAGGTGCAGTCGGACTTCACCTATCCCCAATTCGCGAACGAGGATTGCTGGGACAAGGGCGGTTATCATCCCGATCGCTGCGTGCCGGGGGCAAAAAAGCGGAAGCGGCGCTGAGCTAACGCAGGCCCAGCGACTTGTGCGCCTGCAGCGTCAGGCGCCAGCGCGGGCGGGTGAGCGCGAAATCGACTGCCGCCTGGACATTGGCGGCGGCATTCACATCGTCCATTGGCTGAACGAGGAAATGGGCGAAGTCCCATTGCTCGATCGCCCTGACATCGGTCCCCGCCTGCGGCCACACCAGCTTGAGTTCGTCGCCATTTCGCTGGACCACTTCGCTCCCGGCTTTGGGGCTGATGCACACCCAGTCGATGCCGGGATGGACGGGCAAAGTCCCGTTGCTCTCGATCGCGATGCGAAAGCCGCGCGCGTGCAGCGCATCGACCAGCGCGTCATCGACCTGCAACATCGGCTCCCCCCCGGTCAGCACGACGAAGCGGTGATCGACGCCTTCGCCCCAGAACCCGGCCACTGCCTGCGCCAGCCCATCAGCATCAGCGAACTTGCCACCGCCCAGCCCGTCGGTTCCGACAAACTGGGTGTCGCAGAATTTGCAGATCGCGGTAGCGCGGTCCTGTTCGCGCCCCGACCAGAGATTGCATCCGGCGAACCGAACGAACACCGCGCGTGCGCCGGCATTCACCCCCTCCCCCTGAAGGGTCAGGAACATTTCCTTGACCGCATAGCTCATCCCGGGCCTCAGGCCGTAACCGCATAGCGCGTAGGATCGGGAATGCCCGCATCCTCGAAGCCCTTGGCACGCAGACGGCAGCTATCGCAGCGGCCGCAATGCACGCCGCCAGGCGCGGGGTCGTAGCACGACCAGCTGAGCCCCAGATCGAGGCCCAATTCGGTGCCCTTACGGACGATGTCGGCCTTGGTCATCGCCACGAGCGGTGCCTGAATGCGGAAGGGATGGCCCTCAACCCCCGCCTTGGTGGCGAGTTCGGCGAGCTTCTCGAACCCCTCGATGAACTCCGGGCGGCAATCGGGATAGCCCGAATAGTCGAGCGCATTGACGCCGAGATACAGGTCGCGCGCGCCCATCGCCTCGGCCCAGCCGAGCGCGAGGCTGAGAAAAATGGTGTTGCGCGCCGGGACATAGGTGACCGGGATGTCGGCACCGACGCCGTCCTTGGGCACATCAATGTCTGCCGTCAGGGCCGACCCACCGAACAGCGACAGGTCGAGCGGCAGCACGATGTGCCGTTCCGCGCCGAGATCACTGGCGATCCGGCGTGCCGCAGCCAGTTCGACCTGATGGCGCTGGTTATAGTCGATCGACAAGGCAAGGAGGCGATGGCCGTCAGCGCGCGCGCAGGCGGCAGAGACGTAGGAGTCGAGTCCGCCCGATACGAGGGCGACGGCATAGCTGGCTTCGGTCATCTGCCCTGCGCTACCGCCTTTGCCGCGGTGCGGCAAGGAAGCGGAGTGGCCTGGTCAGCGGCAGGGGCCGGTCCGACGGCCTTCATATTCGAATGAGAACGGCAGGCCACGGCTGATCCCCTGGCTTTCCAGCCGGATCAGACGCGGCGTTTCGACCACAACGCGGGTCGCGCCGTTGCCGATGCCGGGGCAGCTATAGGTGATCCGCCCGCCCAGCGACCCGTCCTCCACCACGAAGCGCGTGCAGGTTGCGCCGCGATGATGCAGCTGGAGCAGCATTTGCGGATCGGTGACGCAGATGCTGCGCGTCGATCCATCGGGGGCGCGCAGCGTCCACTCGCCGCGTTCGATCCCGGCCAACGCGGTCAGGCCGCTATCGGCACGGCCAGCTGTGCTCCCCGCAGCAAGGGGGATCAGCAGCGCGATCACGGTCGCAAGGGGGCGAAGCATTTTCATTTCATCGCTCCTCTAGCACGATTCATCTGTCAATTTGCTGACGGTTTTGGTCAGGCGAAACTGTCGAGCGCGATCGGGAATTTCTTCGCGCAGAATGCGCAATCGACGGTGATGAAGCCGTTTTCAGCCATCTCGGCGCGGTCCTCGGCCGGAAATTTCGCCAGCACCGACCCGATATAATCGGGGTCGCAACGACATCCGCGGACCAGATCGCCCCCCGACTGGACGCGCACCTCATCCTCGTTGAACAGCCGCCACAACAGGGTTTCGAGCGGGGTCGCGGCGTCGGCCAGCTCGTCTTCTGCTACAGTACCGCCCAACGCCTCGACATGCTCCCATTCGGGGTGCGCCTCACGCGCGTGCAGGCGCTCGCCACCTTCCTCACCCTCGGGAAGATGCTGCAGGAACAGCCCGCCGCCGATGCACTTGCCCTCAGCATCATGACCGACGCCGAGCCGCACGAGGGTCGGGATCTGCTCCGACTGATCGAAATAATTTTCCGCCGCTTCGCCCAGCGAGCCGCCGTCGAGCGGGACGATGCCCTGATAGCGCTCGCCGGTCGTCGCCTGGTCGAAGGTCATTGCCAGATAGCCCTGGTTGAACAGCGCGTAGAGCGACGGATTGCTGCCCAGTTCCGCCAGCCGGTCGACATCATATTGGACATAGCCGCGCAGTTCGCCGCCCTTGTAGTCGCACACCATCAGGCTGACGATGCCGCCCTGCGCCTGTGCCTGCAGTGTCAGCTGCCCGCCGGCATCCTTGAGCGTCGAGCCGAGCAAAGCGGTCAACGTCAGCGCTTCGGCCAGCAGCCGCTCGATCGGCACGGGATAGGCGTGCGCCGCCAGAATCTCGCCCAGCACCGGGCCGAGCCGCGCGATTCGCCCGCGCGCATGGCGCTGGGGAATCGTGAAGTTGAGCGTGCGGTCGAGGTCGGTGGTGGTCGTCATTCTCAGTCTTCCCTTCGTCACCCCCGCGAAAGCGGGGGTCCATCTCGTGTCGCACGCCACGCGCAACACGGCTGTCAGGCAGCCGGAAAATGCGGGAGATGGATCCCGGCTTTCGCCGGGCTGACGGCTAGGTGGGGGGCGAAGTGTCCCCCGTCAACTCACCCGATCTGGCCGAAGCACCAGCGCAGTACCGCCTTTTGCCCGTGCAGGCGGTTTTCCGCCTCCGGCCAGATCAGCGATTGCGGGCCGTCGATCACCTCCGGCGTCACTTCCTCGCCGCGATGCGCGGGAAGGCAGTGGAGGAATTTCGCGTCGGGCTTGGCCTTCGCCATCAGCGCGGCATCGACCTGATAGGGCGCGAGCGCGGCAAGTTTGGCCTCGGCGTGAAGCTGGCCCATCGAGATCCAGGTGTCGGTGACGATGATGTCCGCCCCGGCCACCGCTTCGGCGGGATCGTTGACGCAGGTCGCCCGCCCCTTGCCCAGCGCCATCGTCGCGTCGGGCAGCGAAAAGCTCTGCGGGCAGGCGGCGACGACGTCGAACTGCATCAGCCCAGCTGCCTCGACGATCGAGGCGAGGACGTTGTTGCCGTCGCCGAGCCACGCGACCTTCAGGCCCGGCAGCGCCTTGCCGCTTTCCAGGATCGTCTGTAGATCGGCGACGATCTGGCACGGATGGCTGTCGTCGGTCAGGCCGTTGATGACCGGGACGGTGGCGTACTCGGCCATCTCCAGCAGCTTGGCATGGTCGTCGGTGCGCACCATGATCGCGTCGCAATAGCCCGACAGGACGCGCGCGGTATCCGCGACCGTCTCGCCACGTCCGAGCTGGCTGGTCGCGGCATCGAGCACGATCGCGCTGCCGCCGAGCTGGCGGATCGCCATTTCGAAGCTGACGCGGGTGCGGGTCGAGTTCTTCTCGAACACCATGGCGAGGGTATGGCCAGCGAGCGGGGCATCGGCATCGACGCGCCCCTTGGGCAGGCCGGCACGGGCCGCCTTGCGCTCGATGGCTTCGGCAAGGATCGCGGCGAGGCCGTCAGGGCCAGCGTCGCTGAGCGACAGGAAATTGCGGTAGGTCATATCTGCTTCCCCCTACAGCCAGGGTTGCCTCCCCCAGCGCGCCGGGGGAGCAATTGGCTAGGCCGCCTCTGGCATCGTGTAGCTGCGCGCGCCCGCGCTCAGCTTCTCCACCGCTTCGGCGACATGGCTTTCGTCGATGATCAGCGGCGGCAGGACGCGGAACACATTCTCGCCCGCCGCCACGGTCAGCAGGCCGTGATGGTCGCGCAGATGCGCCACGAAGTCGCGCGCCACCGCCGGTTCCTTGAGCTTGATGCCGAGCATCAGCCCCTTGCCGCGGATTTCGTCGAACAGATGGTCGTGATTGGGGATCATCTGCTCGAACGCCGCGCGCAGCCGATCGCCCATTGCGGTGACATGGTCGAGGAAGCCCGGCTCCAGCATCACGTCGAGCACCGCCATGCCCGCCGCCATCGCCAGCGGATTGCCGCCATAGGTCGAGCCATGGGTGCCGAACACCATGCCCTTCGCCGCTTCCTCGGTGGCGAGGCACGCGCCGAGCGGGAAGCCGTTCCCGATCCCCTTGGCGACGGTCATGATGTCGGGGGTGATGCCGTAATGCTCGTACGCCCACATCTTGCCGGTGCGGCCATAGCCGCACTGGATTTCGTCGAGGATCAGGAGCAGGCCATGGTCGTCGCACGCCTTGCGCAGCCCCTGGATAAACTCGGGCTTGCCTGCGGTCATCCCGCCCTCACCCTGCACGGTTTCGACCATGAAACCGGCGGTGGTGTCGTCGATCAGCGCGAGTGCCGCGTCGAGGTCGTTGAACGGAGCATAGTCAAAGCCGGGCAGCAGCGGCTCGAACCCGTCGCGCATCTTCGCCTGATTGGTCGCGCTGATCGCGCCCATTGTCCGCCCGTGAAAGGCATTGTGGAAGGTGATGATCTTGGTCCGCTGCGGGTTGCCGTTGACATAGTGATAGCGGCGCGCGGTCTTGATCGCGCACTCGATCGCCTCGGCCCCCGAATTGGTGAAGAATAGCGTGTCGGCAAAGCTGGTTTCGACGATGCGCGCGGCCAGCGCCTCACCCTGCGGCGAGCCGTAGAGGTTGGACACGTGCATCAGCGTCGCGACCTGGTCCTGCACCGCCTTGATGAAGGTCGGGTGGCTATGTCCCAGCGCGTTGACCGCGATCCCGGCGGCGAAATCGAGATAGCGTTCGCCGCGCTCGCCGATGAGGTAACAGCCCTCGCCTCGCACCGGACGCACATCGCACCGCGGGTAAACGGGCATGAGCGGGGTGATCGACACGGGCAGCCTCCTTCGCAAAAAGAAAAGGGCGGCCCATCTGCGAACCGCCCTGACCGGACCCTAGGATTTCGTCCCCGGGGCGTCAACAATCGTGGGCAGCGGCGGACTGGCATCAGGGAAACTGCAAGGGTGGAAATATCCGTGTAACTGCCTAAGCTGCAGGGGTCGCAACGGAGGCTGAAGTCCAACCCGACCCGTCAGACCGCAGCGACCCGCACAGAAGTAGCAGGTTCGATCACGGTGCCCGGCGCGGGATTGACGAGACGAAGATGGTCATGATTGCGTCCAGCAAAGCCGAACTGCGCAGTCGCGTGCCGATAACGCTATCGGCCGCGCTTGCCGCCGGTGCGACAATCACGCCGCTGCTGGTGTTGTTTGGCTGGCAGTTTGATGTCCCGGCGCTGCGCGGGCTGGGCACGACGCGTTACCCGGTCCTGCCAGGAACCGCCTTTGCCTTTCTGCTCATCGCCATCGCAGCGATGCTGCTCGGTACGGGATACCGGCGCGCATCGCGCGCGCTGCTCATCTTGCCGTCGGCTTATTTCCTGATCGTCATCCTTCAGCACGTGACCGGGCTCGACACCGGAATATCGTATCTGTTCTTCGCCGAAAAGCTCGAACAGGTCGAACTCTACGGACGCAGGATCACGCCGCTCGGGCCCCTTGCGGTCGTCAGCCTGTTGATCATCGCATTTTTGCTACTCGCCTCGCCGAGCCGCAACGCACGCTGGTGGGCCGCCCCGGTCGCAAGCATCGCAGTGGCCGGAATGCTGTTGCTGCTGACTTTCACGCTCGCCGGACAGGTGACTGCCAATGTCCGCTTTTTCGGCGTGACGAGCGCTCCCAGCGTCGGTGTCTTATTGCTGTGCGCCTCGATACTGACGTCCCGCGATTTGCCGCGCGACGCCGCCATCTCACCGACGTCGCCCTGGCATACGCTTCAGCGCATCCAGCCGATCATCATCGTCTCGGCGGTTCTACCCGCGCTGATACTCGTCTGGCTGCGCGGCGAGACGAGCGAGGCGCAAGCCGAACTCCATTTCATGATTGCGATGGCGAACCTTCTCGTGCTCGCCGCGCTGCTCGCCTATGTGACCCACCGCGCTTCAGTGCAGAACCGGATGCTCGCGGGGGGAGAGGCCAAGCTCCACTCGATCCTCGGAGCCTCGCCCGACGCGCTGATCGTCACTGGACACGATCTGGTGATCCGTGCCTACAGCGCCTCGACAACGCAGATGTGGCGCTGCGAAGACACGGAACTGGCCGGCAAATCGCTCCACAACCTGTTCGAAGTACCGATCGACACGTTTGACAACGTGCTACAGACCCCAAGCGGCACGCGCGGCGGCGCGATCATCACCACCGGCCAACGCAGCGACAACACCAGCTTCCCTGCCGAATTGCGCCTGGGCATCGCCGAGCAGGCGGGAGAGCGGGTGTGCGTCGCGTTTGTCCGTGACCTGACCGACCGCATGGCGATGGAGGATCAGCTCAACGGCCTCAGTTTTCAGCTGATGCATTTGTCGCGGCAGAACGCGATGGGCGAACTGGCCGGCGACATTGCGCACGAGATCAATCAGCCGCTGACCGCCGCGACCAATTATGCATCAACCGCCGCCTACGTGCTGGACCAGCGCGGCGACACCGACAAGGCGCGCGACTATCTCAAGGAGATCAGCGCCCAGCTGCTCCGCGCCGGGGGGATCATCAGCCGGCTGCGCGCCTTTCTCGCCAATCGCGAGATTGAGCTGCGGCGTGAGCCGCTGGAGGCGGTGGTGCAGGATGCGGTCAATCTGGTGCGGATCGGATCGCGCCGGGTCAGCGGGCGGCTGAAGGTCGATATCCCGCACGACACCCCGCTGGTCTATGTTGATCGGATCCAGATTCAGCAGGTGCTGGTCAACCTGTTGCGCAATTCGTTCGAAGCGTGCGACGAGGCCGGGCGCGAACCGCGGATCGAGATCGTCGCGCGGCGGTCCGGCGATCACCTGGTGGAAATCGAGGTGTCCGACAATGGCGCGGGATTGCCCGAGGGCTTTGCCGAGCGGCTGGGCCAGCGCTTTTCCTCGACCAAGGGCGAGACGGGACTCGGCATCGGCCTCAACATCTCCAAACGGATTGTCGAGGCGCATGGTGGCACGCTTATCGCCGAAAACCGGCCGCGCCATGGTGCGATCTTCCGCTTTACCGTCCCCGCGCTTGGCGACTTGCCGCAGCTTTAGGGAAAGTGGGTCGCTGAATCGGTGCCGTCCCGCCGAACGCGATCCTAGCTTTTGATCTTCCAGCCCGAGCGCAACAGCGCGTAACAGGCCAGCGCCAGCGCGACGTCGAGCGCAAGGATCACCGCGCTGCCCACCAGGATCGGCGAGTCGGCGACGCCGAGAAAGCCATAGCGGAAGCCCGAGATGATATAGAAAAACGGGTTGGCGTGGCTGATCGCCTGAAACAGCGGCGACAGGCGGTCGACCGAGTAGAAGGTGCCCGACAACAGCGCCAGCGGCGCGACAATAAAATTGGTCACTGCGGCGGCGTGATCGAATTTCTCCGCCCAGATCGAGGTCATCACCCCCATCAGCGCCAGGAACAGCGACCCGAGCAAGCCGAACCACAGGATCGCCCAGAGATGCACCGGGGTGACGCTGACTCCCGGCCACAGCGCCATCGCCAGCCACACCGCCGCGCCGACGCAAAAAGCGCGCGTCACCGCACCGCCGCACAGCGCCGCGAGCAGTTCGCCCGTCGACAGCGGCGGCATCAGATAATCGACGATCGTCCCCTGAATCTTGCCAACCAGCAGCGAGAAGCTGGCATTGGCGAAGGCATTCTGGAGCATCCCCATCACGATCAGCCCGGGGGCGAGGAAGTTGGCGAAGGGAATCGCGGTGCCGCCAAGCGTCACGGTGCGCCCACCGCCACCCAAAGCAACGGTAAAAACCACCAGAAATAACAAGGTCGTGACCGCTGGCGCCCATACTGTCTGGAGCTGCACCTTGAAGAAACGGCGCACCTCCTTCACATAGAGGGTCCACAGCCCGCCCCAGTTCACGTTACGGATGATCGGAACGCCGGGGCCGGCGATCATGCTTTCGGGCGGCGGGGACTGGTCGGTCATGCCAAGGCCGGTTAATCGCTGCCGCCACACCCGGCAACGGGATTGATTCTTTAGGGACGACAAATGAGCTGGACCGACGAACGGATCGAGACGCTGCGCAAGATGTGGGACAGCGGGCTGACCGCGACCCAGATTGCCGAGGAACTGGGCGGCGTGAGCCGCAACGCCGTGATCGGCAAGGCGCATCGTCTGGGCCTTGCCTCGCGCCCGTCGCCGGTCAAGGCCAATGCGGCCGAGCCGAAGCCCGCCCCTGCACCCGCCGCGCCGCCTGTGCCCAAGCCGGCCCCTGCCGCCCCCGCTCCGCGCGCCGCTGCCCCGGTTGCGGCTCCTACCCCCGCGCCGGTGATCGAGGATGAGGACGAGGATGAGGCGGAAGCGCCGACGCCCGCAGTGCGCGAAGGCCCGGTCCTGCGCTCGGTCGGTCCCGGTGGCTTCATCCGCCAGAACCCCGGCGAACAGGCTCCGCCGATCGCCCCTGCCCCGCCCCGCCGCCTGGTCCCCGCCAAGCCGAGCAAGGAGATTGAGGGCAAGACCACGCTGCTCGACCTCAACGACCGCATCTGCAAATGGCCGCTGGGCCATCCGGGCGAGCCCGATTTCCACTTTTGTGGAGAGAAGGTGAACCCCGGTTTCCCCTATTGCGTCGATCATTGTGGTCATGCCTATCAGGCACAGCTGCCGCGCCGCGACCGCCGCCCGCCACCGCCGTTGCCCTATGGTGGCCCGCGCGTTCGCTAAGTTCGCGCCGGGGGAGTACCGAAACGCGCAGCTTGCGGGCATTCCGTAGCGACTTGGTCAACACTCGCTTAACTATAGCGGGCGTAGGACCGGGATGTGTTCCGCGTCCTGCCTCTTCCCCGATCCGGCACCGTCTTTGCCCAGGCCATGCTCGTCACGGCCGGGGTCGCGACCCTTGCCTTGTGGCCGCCGCGCGAGGGGCCGATGTTGTTGATCGCGCTCGACGGACGTGACGGCGGACGGCTGGTCGGTCCCGCACTGGCTGCGGGTGCGACGCTGAGCGGGCGCGGCCCGATGGCTAACATGGTTCTCGTCACGGGTGCGCGCGCGCGGCTCGTCCCGCTGATCTCCAGCGGCGTGATCGCGTTGTCCGCCCCGCGCGGCCTGTGCGGGCCGGGAGCAGCCGCGTGAACGATATCACCCAGCTCCGTCTGCGCGCCGCGTCGATCCTGGTCGGCGTCAGCTGGATCAACACCGTCGCGATCATCCTGCTCAGCCTGATGACCGGAAGCGACCGGGTCGTCCCGCTCACGGTGATCGGCATTCTCGCAATGGCCCTCCCCACGTTGATGGTGCAGCGCCGCCGCGTCGATCTCCACGCCCGTCTGGTCATCGCAACGCTGGCGGCGGTTCAGCCCGCAATTGCCGTCTATGCGCTGAGCGGCCACGCCTGGCAGATGGACGGGCATATGTATTTCTTCGTCGCGCTCGCCGCGCTGACGATCCTGTGCGACGCGCGTGCCATCGTGCTGGCGTCGGTGTTGATCGCGGTCCATCATCTCGTCCTGCAATATGCCGCCCCGGCCTGGGTCTTCACGGGCGCAGGCGATTTTGGCCGCGTGCTGTTCCACGCGCTCGCGGTGGTTTTGCAGGCGGCGGTGCTGATCTATCTCACCGTCACGATCCGCAGCCTGATCATTCGCCACGGCGAGGCGCGCGCGGCCAGCGACCGCGCCGCCGCGACCGCGGAGCAGCGCCGGGTCGAAGCCGAAATCGCGATGCAACAGGCCGCTGCGGCGGCGCGTCGCGAACTCCAGGAACGCAACGCCCGCGAGTCACTGGCGCGCGAGGCCGAGGCGCAGCGGCGAACGGCCGAGGCCGCGCGGCAGGAAGAAAATCGCCAGCTCGCCGACGCTTTTCAGCAGTCGATGAGCAGTATCGTCGCGACCGTCGGGACCGCCGCCGCCGAGCTGGAGCAACTTGCCGGATCGCTCAACGGCGTTGCTCGCCGCGCCAGCCGCGAATCGGGCGAGACGGCGGCAAGCGCCAGCCAGACATCGGGCGCGGCCGAGACGCTGGCGATCCGGCTACATGATCTGTCGACCTCGATCACCGCGATCGCCGCCAGCGCGGACCAGCAGGCGCAGCGCAGCGACGACGCCAGCAGCATCTCCGACGGCGGGCGCGGCGCGGTCGCGGCACTGACCCAGCGGTCGCAGACGATCACCAGCTTTGCCGAATCGATTCACGAAATCGCGACCCGCACCAATTTGCTCGCGCTCAACGCGACCATCGAGGCGTCGCGTGCGGGCGAGGCCGGGCGCGGCTTCGCGGTTGTCGCGCATGAAGTCAAACAGCTCGCCGGAGAAGCGGCGCGGGCGACCGGTGAAATCCGCCACCTCGCCGACTCGATGCATGGCGGAGCGGAAGTCGCACAGGACGCGCTGTCGGAGATCACGGCAATGGTCGGCGACCTTGCCACCGCCGCCGAGGCGATCCGCGCTGCGGTGGATGCGCAGCGCGAGACCGCGACGGCGATCGACCGCTCGGCACGCGATACCGCGACCGGTGCCGCCTTCATGGCCGAGCGGGTGCGCGGCGTCGCGGCGATGGCCGGGGAGACCGAGCAACTGTCAGATCGCGTCGCGGCTGCGGCAGGCGCGCTTACCCGAACTGCGCGCGCACTGGACGAGTCCACCCGTGGATTTCTGACCAAGCTCGACGCGGCCTGACGCCCAACGAAAAGGGGCCGGCGGATCGCTCCGCCAGCCCCAATCTCCCGCTCGGGAAGTCGCGTTAGAAGCGGAATGCCGCCGTTGCGCGCAGAGCGTGCAAGTCAAACTTCTCGCTGCGGCGGAAATCGACGCCGCTCGCCAGCACGAACGGGTTGGTCGCGCCTGCCGTGCCGGTGCCGACCGCAACGCGCGCGTCGCTGTCGTCATAGCGGCTGTAGAGATACTCCAGACCGATCGAGAAGTTGCGGCCAAGCTTCTGCTCGACGCCGCCGCCCGCCTGCCAGCCCCAGGCCATGTCGTCGCCCTCCAGCGTGAAGCTGTTGGCCGTGTTGCTGCTGCTGAAGCTGTTGTTGAGCTTGGCATAGGCACCGCCGCCGGTGGCGTAGAACAAGGTGCTTTCACCCGCGACCATACCGGCGCGCAGGCGGAGCGCTGCATTCCAATCGAGCTCTCGCGTCATGGTGTAGAAGGCCGGGGTGGTGCTGTAGGCGGTCACGCTGTCGCTTGCCTCGGACTTGCCGAATTCGGCGACCGCGCCGATCACGAACTTGCCCATCTGCTTGTCGAAACCGACGCGGCCATAATATTCGATATCGTCCTTGTCGTTCAGGCAGGCGATATTGGCGCTGGACGTGGCCGCGCCGTTACAGAAGCCCGGCGAAAAGGCGTTGTCGCCGGTCGAGGTCGCGATCGTGTCGCCGAACGTGCCGTTGCGGCCCGCGTCGAATTCGATCCGCTCGCCGACATCATTGTTCTGGACGGTGTAGCCGAACGATCCGCCGACATAGACGCCGTCAAAGGCAGGCTCGCCGTCCTGGGCCAGAGCCGGGACAGCCATCAGGGTCAGGGCGGCCGCTCCGGCCCCCGTCAGGGTACGCATACGCATAAACAGGATACTCCAACTAAACTTGCAGGCGGGATAACGAGGCACGGCGCGCTTATTTCCCCAGGCGTCCCGAATTTCGCCGTTCATGTTGCCATGCAGCAACACCCGCGCTTGCCCCGACCCGTGCGGGCGACTAGCCAGAACATATGTCGTCCGATCTTTTCCAGTCCGGTTCCGCCACCCCCACCAACAGCTACGACGCCAGCTCGATCGAGGTGCTGGAGGGGCTGGAGCCTGTCCGCCGTCGCCCCGGCATGTATATCGGCGGGACGGATGAGCGCGCGCTGCATCACCTCGCCGCCGAGATCCTCGACAATGCGATGGACGAGGCGGTCGCGGGCCATGCCAGCCGGATCGAGGTGACGCTGGACGTCGGCAACCGGCTGACCATCGTCGACAATGGTCGCGGCATCCCGACCGATCCGCATCCCAAATTCCCCGACAAGTCGGCGCTGGAGGTGATCTTCTCCACGCTGCACGCGGGCGGAAAGTTTTCGGGCAAGGCCTATGCGACCTCGGGCGGGTTGCACGGCGTGGGCAGCAGCGTGGTCAACGCGCTGTCGACCGACATGGTGGTCGAGGTCGCGCGCGACCGCCAGCTCTATCGCCAGCGCTTCAACCAGGGGCAGACGATGGGGCCGATCGAGCTGGTCGGGCCGACGCCCAACCGGCGCGGGACCAGCGTCGCCTTCACGCCGGACACCGAGATTTTCGGCGAGATGCAGTTCAAGCCGGCGCGGCTCTACAAGCTAGCCCGGTCGAAGGCGTATCTTTTCGCGGGCGTCGAAATCCGCTGGAAATGCGCGCCGGAGCTGATTTCCGACGACACCCCGGCCGAGGCGGTGTTCCAGTTTCCCGGCGGCCTTGCCGACCACCTCAGGGAACAACTCGGCACGCGCGAGGGCGCGACGGCGGAGTTCTTTGCGGGACGGCAGGACTTTCCCGGCGAAGCGCAGGGCAGCGTCGAATGGGCGGTCGCCTGGCCGCTGTGGAGCGACGGTTCCTACAGCTGGTATTGCAACACCATCCCCACCCCCGACGGCGGCAGCCATGAGCAGGGGCTGCGTCAGGCGCTGGTGCGCGGCATCCGCGCGTTCGGCGAGCTGGTCGGGCAGAAAAAGGCCAAGGACATCACCGCCGACGACATCATGGTCGGGTCGGAGCTGATGCTGTCGGTGTTCATCCGCGACCCGCAATTCCAGTCGCAGACCAAGGATCGCCTGACCTCACCCGAGGCGACCGGGATGGTCGAAAAGGCGGTGCGCGACCATTTCGATCACTTCCTCACCGACAAGATGGAGCGCGGCAAGGCGCTGCTGGGCTATGTGCTCGAGCGGATGGACGATCGCCTGCGCCGCAAGCAGGAGCGTGAGGTCAAGCGCAAGACCGCGACCAGCGGGCGCAAACTGCGCCTGCCCGGCAAACTGACCGATTGCTCCGCCGATGATCCCGCCGGCACCGAGCTGTTCATCGTCGAGGGCGACAGCGCGGGCGGCAGCGCCAAGCAGGCGCGCGACCGCAAGACCCAGGCGATCCTGCCGATCCGCGGCAAGATCCTCAACGTCGCATCGGCGACCAGCGCCAAGATCGGCGCGAACAGCGAGATCGCCGACCTGATCCTCGCGCTCGGCTGCGGCACGCGCAAGGACTGTCAGCCCGACAATCTGCGCTACGAACGCATCGTCATCATGACCGACGCCGATGTCGATGGCGCGCATATTGCGACGCTGCTGATGACCTTCTTCTTCCAGGAAATGCCCGACATCGTGCGGCGCGGGCACCTCTACCTCGCCCAGCCGCCGCTCTATCGCCTGACTGCGGGCGCCAAGAGCCTCTATGCCCGCGACGACGCCCACCGCGCCGAGATCGAGGCGGGGCCGTTCAAGGGGCGCAAGGTCGAGGTATCGCGCTTCAAGGGGCTCGGCGAGATGAACCCCGGCCAGCTGCGCGAAACGACAATGGACCCCAAGACCCGCTCGATGCTGCGCATCACCCTCCCGCAGGAATATGAGGAGCGCGCAGAGGTCAAGGATCTGGTCGACCGGCTGATGGGCACCAATCCCGCCCACCGCTTCGCATTCATCCAGGAAAATGCCGCGCGGCTGGACGAAGAGGCGATCGACGCATGAGTCGTGGAGCAGCATGAGCGCGGACCTGTCCTGGCGCTGGGACGATGGGGTCCGGGTAACCGCGACCAGCGACCCGCACTCGCCAGTGCTGCGCCGCTTTTTCGAAGGCTATGACCGCGCCTTCATCCTGCCCGATGAACGCGAGGAGTTTGACGGCTTTGTCCGCTGCCTTGCGCTGAACGCCACCCATCGCGACGCCTATGGCCGCCGCCATTGCGAGATTGCGATGGTGTTTGAGGATTCGGATGGCACGTTGCTCGGCGGCGCGAATTTTCTCGCCGCGACCACGGCGGAGGGTGCCGCAATCCCCGCCACCGTCGCGCTCAACTATGTCTATGTCGAGAGCGCGGCGCGGGGCCGTGGGCTACTGCGCCGCATTCTCGCCGATGTCCGCCGCACCGCGCTGACCGTGCTGGACCTCGATTCCGCCGGCCCCGATCCGGTGTTGTTCATCGAGCAGAACGACCCGCTGCGCCTGACCGAAGAAGCCTATGCCGCCGACAGCAATCATTCGGGTCTCGATCAGGTCGATCGCCTCTCCATCTGGGCGCGGATCGGTGCGCAGGTGGTGGACTTCCCCTATGTCCAGCCGGCGCTGTCAGCCGAGCAGCAGCCCGACGATAGCCTGATCTACGCCGCGATCGGCGATCCCGGCACCGCGCTTCCCGCGCGGCTGCTCCACGATCATCTGCAAAGCTTTTTCGGCATCTCGGTGCTCAAGGGCGCGACCGAAGCCCCCGGCGGCCCGGCGTCGCACCAGTTGGCTGCGCTCGCCACGCGCAGCGACCCGGTGGCGCTGCTGCCGATGGCTCCGGCGCTCATACGGTTGACCGCATCGCCGCGCCCTGATTTCAATAGTTTCCGCGATCTCGCACGGGAGGCTTGCAGACATGGCGACCAGAGGACGGGAGACCAAGCCCGGCAGCTATGATACCGCGGTGCCGGGTACAATCTACTGGACCCTGTCACTCTATATCGAGCCTGACCGGGTGTCTGCGGCGCTGGGCCGTGATCCCGGCAGCCCGCTTCCGCCGTCGGTGTTTCGCCGCGCACAGATGGAGCATTATCCCTCGCTCGCGTTGCGCAACGCGGTCGATCCGCTGTTCAACGACATTGCCGACCGCGAAACGCAGGGCGAGGTGCAGGAATATCTGCTCGCCACTACCGACGCAGCGCCTGCGGATCTTGAGGAGGCCGCTGCACTGATTCGTCAGAGCGAGCCGCTCATCTTCAAGGTTGAAAAGAGCACCACCTGGATGACCGAGGGCGTGACGTTCGAGGCACATCCCCCCGCGCTCGACGATCCGCGCCGCGTCGGGCTGCGTACCTTCTGGGTTTCGCACAATAACGGCGCGCTCAGCTATCACCTGTCGTTCAACCATCATTATGCGGAATATGTCGACGGCAGCGGCGCAACGCAGTCGGGCTATGATCCATCGACCTTTTATTTCCTGTCGCTGCTGCAAAAACTGGCCGCGCCCAAGGAATATGCGCTCAAGCCCGAGTTGCTCAGCGAGCTGGTCAAGTCCGACAGCTATGTCGATGTGTTCAGTGAAACCCGGCTCGGCATCGACCCGCTCGATTCGCTCACCGTCGCACCCGAAAACGGGACGGACAGCAAATTCTGGCCGTTCGTCCGCGACCGCCTCAAACGCGACGCGCGCGCGCTGTTCTCTCGTCTGGCGGCGGAGGTGAACGTCGCCGCGCCCGCGGACGGTTTCGAGGAGACGCTGATCGACCTGGTCCCGTTCATCGAGGTGCCGGGACTCAAAGTACCCAAGTCGCGCTTCATGTTTGTCGTACATGACGAGCGCCTGTTCGACCGGCTGATGCCGCTTGACGCCGACGGCCTGGCATCGGTGCCGCGCAAGACGATGGTCCGCGACAATTGCTACGCCCCCTATCAAAAGGAGATCGGTCGCCTGACTGCGCCGGACGCAAACGGCCGCCCGCCGCGCCGCGTGCATCTCGGCGAACCCGAGGCGGACGAGGAGAAGGAGGAGATCGATCCCCGCGACCGGGTGGCCCCCAATTTCTGGAACTGGGTGACGACGCGCGCGGACTATGAGGCGCTGCTCGCCGCCGGCGGTTTTGCCCGCGCGCCTGCCGAGGGGGAGAAACGGTCGCGTGGCGCGCCGCCCTATACCGTTCTCAAGCCGGGCGACCATGCTGGGCTGCGTGCGGCGATGCGCGAAGGGACATGCCTGCAGCTGCGCGACCTTGAACACCAGCGGCTCAATCCGCCGATCCGCCACCACGTTCCGGCGTTCGACCTGCAACGCCCCGACTGCCTCGACTATCTGTTCCTTGCGGGGTTCAACCAGAACATCATCGACTTCATGAACCAGGACACGTCGGAAATCCTGGACAGCATCGACCCGATCTATCCCGACAGCGACGAACAGTCGGACGAGCGGTTTTTCGTCCGCTACGCCAATCACCGCGCAATGATCACCTATGTCCCGCGCAGCCGCAGCCTTGAGATCGGCAACGACTATATCGGAACCTGTCCCTACGCGTTCCTGATTCACCTGCTTGCACTGCACAACGAATTCCTCGCCCGCACGCATGAGGAACGCAGCATGGCGCGGATCGAGCGGATCACCGCGATGACCGCCGGACGCGAGCCGCGCGACAGCGGGGCGATGCGCGCGCTGGTTCTGCGCGAACCGCTCGACCCCAAGGATCCCGGCGATCCCACGGAGTTGCTGATCAACCGCGCCAAGCTGGCCGAGTTCGAGGAATATGAGCGGTTCCGCTACAGCAACCCGTTCCGCTACGACACCGAACGCGATGTGTTCGCCAAGCTGCAGGATTTGCGCGGCACCAACCGCAAGCAAGCGGCGCTGACCACTGCCATCGCCAGCCTTGAGGATCATGCCAGCGACCTGCGTCGCCGGCACCAGCAGGTCGCGGATCAGGAAAGCGCGCGCCGCGACCTGCGCATCAACCTGTTGCTGGGCGGCATGGGCGTGTTCGGCGCGGGCCAGATGATCTACTGGATCGGCGAGAAGGCCGCTGGCGACATTCCAGCTGAGGCAAGCGCCCGTGCGACGGGCCAGCCCACGGAAGAGGGCAGCAACGCGAAGCCGATCTTGTTCATGAAGCAAAAGGATCCCGATACCGGGATGGCCATCATGGGCGGGGTCGAGATTGCAATGGCGGTTGCGCTTGCACTGTTTGCGCCGCTTGTATTGTGGGTTTTGGTCGACGCCTTGCGCGGCTGGTTCGGGCGACGTTGACACGGCCCTCGACCGCAGCAGTCGGAATTTTCTGACGCTTCGTGTAAGAACGTTCGGTTGCCCGCGACTAAAGGGGGCATGGACGCGATGACCGCCCCGATCGAACAAGGCACAACCGCGCAGGACCGGCTTTATGCCGATGCCTGCACGGCCCATGCTCCCGCAATCGCCCGGCTTGCCCGCGCGGTCGAGCGCGATGCAGACCGCGCGCGCGATCTCGAACAGGACATCCACCTCGCGCTGTGGCGCAGCCTTGCTGCGTTCGACGGGCGCTGTGCGCTCGGCACCTGGGTCTATCGCGTCGCGCATAATACTGCCGCGACTCACGTGACGCGCGGCGCACGCTCGGCACGGCTGGTGACGCTGGAGGATGCGGGCGACCTGCCTGCTGTCACCAACCCGGAAACCGAAGCGGGAGACGTCCAGACCCTCACCCGCATCCGCGCGCTGATCGCTGCGCTCGAACCCGTCGATCGCAGTGTCATGCTGCTTTATCTCGAAGGTCTGGAGGCCCGCGTCATCGCGGAGATCACCGGCCTGTCCCCAACCAACGTCGCGGTAAAGGTGCATCGCATCAAGGCGATGCTTGCCCGCCATTTCGCCCAGGGAGACCCCGCATGAGCGATCCCTTCATCACGCTGTGGACCGCGCAGGAGCGCGACGCCCGCGGTCTTTCGCACGATGAGCTGGCACGCCGATCGCGGCAGTTGCAGCGGCGCGTGCTGCGACGCGACCTGATCGAATATGCCGCCGGGCTGTTCGTCATGGTCACGTTCGGCTGGATGGCGGTCGTCATCCCCTTCTGGTCGATGCGATTCGCCTGTGCCGTGACAATGCTTGGGACCGTGATCGTTATGTGGAATTTGTGGCGCCGCCGCCCGCGCGACGACGCTGCCGCGCTCGTCCAGGACGCACATGCCTATTATCGCGGCCAGTTGGTCGCCCAGCGTGACACACTGGCGAGTGTCGGCAGCTGGTACATCGGCCCGTTCCTGCCCGGCATGATCCTGTTCGTCGCGGCGGTGGGGCACAAGAGCGTGCAAGTCATGCCACTCACCGCGGCCCTCGCCCCTATCGCGTTGGTCACGGTCTCATCCGCTGCGGTTCTGTGGCTCGTGCTCTGGCTCAACCGGGCCGCCGCGCGAAAGCTCGACCAACAGATCGCCGCGCTCGACGCTGAACGCGCCTCCACCGAACACTGACCCGAAAGGACCGCAGATGCGCTTCACCCTCCTTACCCTATGCCTCCTCGTGGCTCCGCTGATGCCGGCGACCGCGCAGACACCGCCGTCCGCCAGCGCGGTACCCGCTCAGCCCTTGCCAGCGCTAACCCAGCGGATCGCCGAACTCCCAGCGATCGTCGCGGGAAAGGGCGACTTCGACACCTATTTCGCGCCGAGCTTCAAGGCGCAGGTGACCAAGGGCCAGTTCGATGCAATCGCCCCACAGCTCGTGGCGCAATATGGCGCGATCGGAACGGTTGAGAAGGTGACCGCGACCTCGCGCTATGAAGCGACGCTGCTGCTCGGCTTCGAGCGCGGGATCGCGACAATCCGGCTGACGGTCGACCCCGCCCCGCCCCACGCGGTGACCGGACTGCTCATCACCACGATCGAGCCACGCGGGGACACTGCCGAAAAGGTCGAGGCGGAGTTCAAGGCGCTACCCGGCAAAACCGCGTTCGGCGTGTATGCGCTGGGCAAGACCGCCACGCCGCGCCACGAACATGGCGGCGACGTGACGATGCCGCTCGGCTCCGCCTTCAAGCTCTGGGTACTCGCCGAGGCCGCACGACAGGTCGAGGCCGGCGAGCGGCGGTGGAACGACGTGGAGCGGATCGACGCGCAGCGCTCGCTCCCCTCCGGCATCACCCAGAACTGGCCCAAGGACGCGCCGGTGACGCTCCAGACGCTAGCGACGCTGATGATTTCGCTGAGCGACAACACCGCCACCGACACGCTGATACGGGTTCTGGGTCGCGAGAAGGTCGATGCGATGGTGGCGCGGAGCGGCGTGAGCGATCCAGGCGCGACATTGCCGGTACTGACGACGATGGAGGCGTTCAAACTCAAGTCTCCGGCCAATGCCGATCTGGCTGCTCGATGGAAGGCTGCGGGACCGGATGGACGCCGCAATCTGCTGAAGGACAATCAGGCACGGCTCGCGGCGACCAAGGTTGATGCGGGGCTGTTCGGCGAGACGCCGCTCGCGCTCGATGTCGAATGGTTCGCCACCCCGCGCGATCAGGCGGCGCTGCTCGACTGGTTGCGGACCAGGGGTGGCGCCACAGCGTTGCAGGTGATGGCCGCCAACCCCGGCACGCCAAGCGCCGCGTTATTCGATTATGCCGGGTTCAAGGGCGGGTCCGAACCGGGGGTGATCTATGGCAGCTGGTTGCTCAAGACCAAGAAAGGCAATTGGTACGCGGTCACCGGCGGATGGACACGCACCGATGCCGGTGTTCAGCTGCCGGCATTCATGAACCTGATGAACCGGCTGATCGCCCAGTTGGCATCGCAGTGATGCTTCCCTCGCGCCACTCGTCGCGAAGCAGGCCGTAGATCACCGTGTCGCGCACGCCGATATGGGTTTCCCATTCGGCGCGCAGAACGCCTTCCTGCGTGAAGCCGAGCCGCTCGACCAGCGCGCGCGATGCAGCGTTGTCGGGATCGATGTCCGCAAATACACGACGCTCGCCTTCCGCCTGAAAGATGAGGTCGAGCACCCGCGCCAATGCCTCGCGCGCGATCCCCGAACCCCAATGATCGCGCGCCAGGATATAGCCGATTTCGTTGACACCGGGACGGCGGCGGATCACCGTCACCCACCCGATCGCCGCATCAGTATCACCAAGCGTGATCGCCCAACTGCGCATCCCGTCGGGGTCAGGCGTATAGGTCAGATAGGCGCGCGTTTCCGCGATGTCGCGATGTGCGGCACTCGACCACCAGGTCATCAAGGTTGCGTCGGATAGAACCGGGAACATCGCCTCAGCATCGCTGGGTGTAATCCCCCGCAACCTGAGCCGCGCGGTTTTTAGCACAGGAAGCGCAGTCACGCCTCCGCCAGCGCCTCGACCAGCGTCTTCACCTTCTTCTGTCGCCATTGCGGCAGCGGCGCGACCAGCCAATAGCCGAGCCGTGAGGGGATCGGATCGCCAACCACCGCGACCCGGCCCGCTTCGATATCGGCGCGCGCGAGCAATTCTGGGACGGTCGCGCGCCCCAGTCCTTCGGCGGCTGCGTCGAGCGCCAGGCCGGCGTCACCGACGCGGACCAAAGCCACGCCATCCTCAGCCACGCAGCCGGGCCAGCCGATCGGGGTCTCGCCGCGCCCGCCGGGCTTGGCCACGGTGACCATCCCGTCGCTCTCCAGCGCCTCGCCCTCATGTTCGCCTGGCCCCTCGCCCCAGCGGATCGCGAGGTCGAGATTGGCTTCGGTAAAGTCGATCGCATCGTCCGCGGCGATCAACACGAAGCGCAGTTCGGGGTCTGCGCGCGCGATTTCGGCGAGGCGCGGCATCAGCCATTTTTCGGTCAGGTCACGCGGCGCGGCGATGGTCAGCGACTTGGACGACTGCCCCGCCTGCATCGCGCGCACCGATTCCTCGAACTGCAGGAATCCGGCGCGCAGCGCGTCGAGCCCGGCCTGCGCCTCGGGCGTCAGCTCCAGCCCCTTGGTCGTGCGCCGGAACAGCACGACGCCCAGCGTGTCTTCCAGCGCGCGGATCTGCTGCCCGACCGCCGCCGGGGTCACCGCCAGCTCATCCGCCGCGCGGGTAAAGGACAGATGCCGCGCCGCCGCGTCGAGCACGCGCAGGCCGTTGAGGGGGAGGTGGGTGCGCTTCATGCCTTACTCCGCCACTGCCGGCGCGCGGAGCGCGAAGCGGGGGATCGCGACGTCGAATTCACGGCCATCAACACCGACCATGACATAGCTTCCCTCCATCCACCCGGTCGGCGTGGTCAGCGGGCAGCCCGAGACATAGTCATAGCTCGATCCCGGCGCGATCATCGGCTGTTCGCCGACGACACCCTCGCCCTCGACGATATGCTGGCTGCCGCGCCCGTCGGTGATCGTCCAGCGGCGCGAGAGCAGCTGCACGGGCTGGTGCGACCCATTTTCGATGCGGATATGATAGGCCCAGAACCAGCGGCCGCGGCCGGGTTCGGACTGATCGGACAGGTAGCTGACCGACACGCGCACCGTGATGTCGCCGGTCACCGCCTCCTGGCCGAACAGCGCCTTCATAGACCAACCACCGTCAGCGCCTGATCGAGGTCGGCGATCACGTCGTCGGCATCCTCGAGCCCGACATTGAGCCGCAGCATCCCTTCGCGCACGCCCATCAGCAGCCGCTGATCCTCGGCGACGCCGCTGTGCGTGGTGGAGGCGGGATGAGTCATCAGCGAGCGAGAATCGCCGATATTGTTCGAAATGTCGATGAGGCCGAGTGCGTCGAGCAGGCCGTGCGCCTGGGTCCGCCCGCCATCGACCTCAAACGAGAAGATCGGGCCGACCGCCGCCATCTGACTCATCGCCAGATTGTGCTGCGGGTGGCTGGGCAGGCCAGGGTAATTGACCAGCGGCACGCGGCCTTCGAGGAAGCGGGCGACCTTCATCGCATTCTCGCTCTGGCGGCGGATGCGCAGGTCGAGCGTTTCCAGCCCCTTGAGCACCACCCAGGCGTTGAACGCGCTCAGCGTCGGCCCGGTGTTGCGGTGGAACGGCAGCAGCGTGTTGGTGATGAAGTCTTCGGTGCCGCAGATCGCCCCGGCAAGCACGCGGCCCTGCCCGTCCATCATCTTGGTCGCGCTATAGGCGACCACGTCCGCGCCGAACTCCATCGGGCGTTGCAGCGCGGGGGTGGCGAAGGCGTTGTCCACCACGGTCGTGATGCCGCGTTCGCGAGCGATGTCGCACACGGCCTTCAAGTCGACGATGTCCATTGTCGGGTTCGCCGGGGTTTCGAAGAAGAACACTTTCGTATTCGGGCGGATCGCGTCGACGAATTGCTGGGGATCGCGCGCATCGACCACGGTCGTCTCGATCCCGAATCGCGGCATCAGCGTGTCGGTGAGCCAGCGGCACGAACCGAACGCGGCCCGCCCGCCGACCAGATGGTCGCCCGCCGACAGCTGGCACAACAACGCCGCCGTCATCGCCGCCATGCCCGACGCAGTGGCGCGGCACGCCTCGGCCCCTTCGAGCAGCGCGATCCGATGTTCGAGCATCTCGACCGTCGGGTTCTGCAACCGCGAATAGGTCATGCCCTGCTGCTCGCCCGCGAAGCGCGCGGCGGCGTCGCCGGCGCAGTCATAGGCATAGCCCGAGGTGAGGAAGAGCGCCTCGCTCGTCTCCCCCCATTCGCTGCGTGCGGTACCGCCGCGCACCGCGAGCGTGGCGGGCTTCCAGTGTTGCGTGATCTCGCGGTCTTGTCCGGTGCGGCGCTTCATGTTGTCCCTCTAGAAGCGGATGGCGCACGGGTGCAAGCGCGACGGATGACGCGGGCGCGAAGCTCAGCTATCCACCCCGCAATGCTCGACCGTCTCGAACAGCGCCCCGTCCTGCTCGGCCTGCTACTCGCGGCCGCAGCGCAGATCCTCTTCAGCATCGGAGTCGAGCGCCCGAGCATATTGTTGTTCGACGAGGTCCATTACGTTCCGGCGGCGCGGGTGTTGCTCGACTTTGCGCACATCACCAATCCCGAGCATCCGATGCTGGGCAAGTCGCTGATTGCGTTGGGCATTCACCTGATCGGCGACAATGCGCTGGGGTGGCGGCTGTTTTCGACCCTGTTCGGCAGCGCGACGATTGCCGGGGTCTATGCCTTCACCCTGCTGCTCACCCGCGCGACCCGGCCCGCCCTGTTCGCCGCGATCTTTGCGATGCTGGGGCAGATGGTGTTCGTGCAGGCGCGGATCGGGATGCTCGACGTGTTCATGGGCGGGTTCCTGGTCTGGGCCGGAGTCGCCTTTCTCGCCGCGATGCGCGCCGAGTCGCGCCGGGCATGGGCCTATTGGCTCGCGTGCGCGGTCCTGTTCGGTGCTGCGGTGGCAGTGAAATGGGCGGCGATACCCTATGTCGCGCTGGCCGGGGTCGCCTTTTTGTGGCTGCGGCACCGTGATGCCAAGCGCTTCGGGGGGATGCACTGGCTGCCCGCATTGGCAGTGCTCGGTATCGTCAGCATCGCCACCTATTTCGCGACCTTCGCCCCCGCCTTTTTCTACGCGGCCAACCCGATGACGCTGGCGCGGCTGATCCCGTTTCAGTTCGAGATGCTGGCGCTGCAGACGCAGGTGCTGAGTCCGCACAATTACCAGTCAAGCTGGTGGAGCTGGCCGCTGATGCTGCGTCCGATCTGGTATTTTTATGAGCCCGATCAGGGGGCGATGCGCGGCGTTCTGCTGATCGGCAATCCGGCGATCCTATGGACCGGCCTTGTCGCGGTCGCCGCCTGCTGGTGGGCGGGGGTGAAACAAACGGCCGGAGTGCCGCTCGCCGCCGCGATCCTGTGGACCTTTTCACTCGGGGTGTGGGCGGTGATCCCCAAGTCGCTGGGGTTCTTCTATTATTATTACCTCCCCAGCATCATCCTGTGCGTCGTGCTGGCGGTGGCGATGCATCATTGGCGCGATGCGCTAAAGCGGCGCGACGAGTGGTTGCTGGTCCCCGCCGTCGGGCTGTTCGCCTATTTCTACCCGATTATCGCGGCGCAGGATCTGACCAGCACGCGGGCATTTACGCGGTGGATGTGGCTACCGGGCTGGGCGTAGCCTGCGGGCGGCACCGACCGGCAACTTAACGCCAGCGCGGGCCACTGATGTCCAGGTCGCGTGCTTTGAGCTGGTCGAGCACGCCGCCCTCTTCCGCCAGCACCCGAATCGGCACGACGGCCAGCGTCACGCCAGGCTGCGCGACCGCCTCATTCAGGGCGGTCACCCATTGTCCACGCAGTTCGGTGCCGAGCTGATTGTCGGTCCACGGCCAGCACCGCCCCAGCGCGGTCTCCAGCGGGTTCGCCATCACCCCCGGCACATCGAAGCTGGTCCACGCCTTGCCCCGCGCGGTCACGATCTCCGGCCCGATCTCCGCCGCCGCCATCGCCGCGTCGAGGCAGGGCAGATGCGTCTCGGGCGCGGCGGCGAACAGGTTGTCGAGCATGTCCTCGCCGCGCACCTCACCGACCGGACGGGTCGCGATGTCCGCCCGCCGCGCCGCCTTGCGCACGACATCGGTGGCATCGTCCCCCGTATCCTTGCTGAACGCCAGACGCCGCGAGAGCAGGTCGAACGACGTGATCAGGAAATTCCGGCGGCTGTAATCCTGCCCATAGCGTGTTTCGAGCGCACGCAGCCGCGCCAGCCGCGTCGGATCGAGATAGTCCGCCGCAACCCGCTCGTCGGGCAATTTGGTGAGCTTCCCGCCCGCGAAGATTAGCCGCAGGATATCGCCCGGCGATACCTTGGCCTTGGTGCCGAGAATGATCCGCTGCGCGCCGCCCGCCGCGCGCTCGAGCCGGTCGGGATACCAGGGCGTCGCCTTGGGCACGTTGCGGATCTCGCCGACGAGCAGCAGGACGCCGGACTCGGTCCTGACCGTCCACATCGGCGCGCCGGACGTGCGGGCGGTGACCACCACCTCTTCGGTCGCGTCGACAGCGGCCTCCTGCGCAGCGGCGGGCGACGGGGCGCTCGCAATGGCGAGCGCGAGGAACAAAGGGCACGAACGGATCATCGCCGCAGCTTCACTGGAAATCGCAGCACCAATAAGGCAGCTTCAATCGCATCCGCTCGCGAAGCGCGATAACAACGCGAATTTCCACACAGCTGTGCGGGATTTGAGCGGCACGCGCGCCTCCACCCGCTGGACGTGGCTGCCTGGCCCGGTGAAAGCGTTCAAATATCGCATACGCCGGAATACACGCACCAGTTTCCGGGGTGCAGCAAGCGCGTCGCAGGCAGTCCGACGACCAGCCCAGAAACCAACAGTACCAGTCGTGACCAACCTGCGACCTTTCTCAGTCGCCACGCCTGAATGCCCCATAGTGTGAAGAGCATAGCGGGAACAAACGCACGCAGCCACGGCGTCTGCCCATAATAGACAAACGGGATCGACTCCCATCCGATTGCGAAGGCGGCAAGGGCGAGCAGGAGGATCACCTCAGTACCGCCCCCACACGAAGCGCGACGACAGCGCGAAGTTCCACACCGCCGCGACCGCGATCCCGGCGAGCGCGCTGGGCGCCCATTGCGCCTGCTGAACATCGTGCAGGAACGCCGCAACGCCGATATTCGCGACCGCTCCGACCGAACAGACGATGCAGAAGCCGACCCAGCCGTCCAGCAATTGCCGGAACCCCCTCAGCCGCGCATCGCGATAGGTCAGCATGTTGTTGAGGAAGAAGTTGAATGTCATCGCGATCAGAGTCGCAACGATCGTGCCGGTGAGGAAGCTGTATCCGAACAGCCGGAAGAACAGCCACAAGGCCGCGAAATGCACCCCCGCGCCGATTCCGCCGATCGCGGAGAACATCACGAAGCGCACCGGCACCACGCGGCCGAACATGCGGTCGTACAGTGCGATCAGGAATTCCATCGCGACAACATGGTCGAGCTTGCTCTCGCCGATCTGACGCGTGCGGAAGACATAGGGGAGCTCGATGAACTTCAGTGCGCGCGGGCTGGCGGTCAGGATATCGAGCAGGATCTTGAACCCGATCGCCGAGAGATGCGGGATGATCGCGCGCACGACATCGCTGCGGACCATGAAGAAGCCGCTCATCGGATCGCTCAAATCGGCCTTGAGCACCTTGCGCGAGATCCGGGTCGCCAGTTCCGACTTGGCGACGCGGTCGCGGTCCCATTCGCCGGTCCCCCCGCCTTCGACGAAGCGCGATCCGATTGCGACATCGACGCTCTCATCGCCAAGCAGCGCGTCGAGCATTTTGGGCAGCAGCGTCTCGTCATGCTGCATGTCGCCATCGATCACCGCGACGAAGGGGGCGGCGGTGGCGCACATCCCCTCGATCGTCGCGGAAGACAGGCCACGCCGCCCGATCCGCTGCACCACCCGCACGCGCGGGTCGCTGCGGCCGATCGTACGGGCCACGTCGGCGGTGCCATCGGGGCTGTTGTCGTCAACGAAGATCACTTCCCAGCGCCGCCCGGCCAGCGCCTTGTCGAGCGCCGCGACCATCACCGGCACGTTGCGTGCCTCATTGAAGGTCGGGACGACGACCGCCAGTTCGAGCTGACCGCTCACGCCAGCGCCTGCACCACGGCATCGCCCATCGCTTGCGTGGAGAGCGTGCCGCCCAGATCGGGAGTGCGCGCGCCGCTGGTCAGCGCCGCGGTCACCGCCGCCTCGATCCGGTTCGCTTCTTCGGCCATGCCGAGCGAATAGCGCAGCAGCATCGCTGCCGACAGGATCGTCGCGCAGGGATTGGCCTTGCCCTGCCCGGCGATGTCGGGCGCGCTGCCGTGGATCGGTTCGTACAGTCCCTTGCCGCTGTCATTAAGCGCGGCGGAGGGCAGCATCCCGATCGACCCGGCGCACATGCTCGCCTGGTCCGACAAAATGTCACCGAACAGATTGCCGGTGACGACCACGTCGAACTGGCCGGGATTGCGCACGAGCTGCATCGCAGCGTTATCGACATACATATGGGTCAGCGCGATGTCGGGATATTGCGCCGATATCTCGATCACCACATCGCGCCACAGCTGCGAGGTTTCCAGCACATTGGCCTTGTCGACCGAGCACAGCTTGCCGCGACGCGCGCGGGCGGTTTCGAAGCCGACCTTCGCGATCCGGGCGACCTCGTCCTCATTATAGGACATGACGTCATAGCCTTCGCGACGGCCCGTCGCGGTGGTGCGCATCCCCTTTTCGCCGAAATAGACGTCGCCATTGAGTTCGCGAACGATCACCATGTCGATCGCACCGGCGACTTCGGGCCGCAGCGCGGAGGCATCCTCAAGGCCGGGGAACAGCGTCGCGGGGCGCAGATTGGCGAACAGGCCGAGTTCCTTGCGCAGCCCGAGGATCGCCTGTTCGGGGCGCAGATGCCGCTCAAGAGCATCGCAGCGCGGATCGCCGACTGCGCCGAACAGGATTGCATCGGCGCACTTCGCCAGATCGAGCGTCGCGGGGGGCAGTGGATGGCCGCTGTCGAAATAGGCCGCACCGCCGACCGCTGCTTCCTCAAAGGTCAGGCCGAGATCGAGGGCGTCGAGGACGCGGCGCGCCTCCGCCGTAACTTCGGGGCCGATCCCGTCGCCGGGAAGGATTGCGATCAACGGCATGGCTACTCCACCTGCTCAGGGTGCTGGCCCCTTGCCGTGGTGCGGCGCATCACGCAACCGCCCTGTTGATGCGGTCAATCAGTCGGGAGCGGGCTGCCAGCACCTCCGCCGCCTTGCCGTGGAGCAGGTCGCGGTCGAGGAAATGGCCGGTGAGGCGCAGGCCGTCGAGGATGTCGTCCCACTCCGCTGCGCCACCCTGTCGGAGGAAGGGGGGCAAGCGGAATAGCCTCGTTTCATAGCCGGAGGCAGCGGCGGTGCTGACCGCCATGCCGCTTTTCGGGCTGACGAACGCCAGATCCTCGGTCGCTCCGGTGGCGGCGCACTGGTCGAGGTCGAGGCCGAAGCCGAGCAGGGCGAGCAACAGCAGTTCGTAGCGGACCATCGCCACCGCCCAGCCCCGCGCCGCCGGGGCCGCTTCGATGGCGTCGAGCAGGCCGCCCAATGCCGAATGCAGCGGCGGATAGGGTTGCCCCTCGGGCAGGGCCGCGGCGGTCAGCGCGGTGGCCCAGTCGATCGCGGCGGCGGGCAGCGGCTCGCGGAACAGCGGCGCGCGGCTGTGCACCAGTTCCGCTACCAAGGCCGGCAGCTGATCCTGCGTCCTGGCGCGCCAGTCGCCGAGGATGATGTTGCCCGGCTGGAGCACCGGGCGGTGTTGGCGGGACCGGCCACCCCGGACATAGCCGGCCAGCAACCCCGCTTCGGCGGTCAGCGCCCTGACGATCGCGCCGCTTTCGCCATGCGGGCGGATCGCGACGACGATGGCGGAGGTGCGCAAGTGCATTGCAGGGGCTTAGCCCCGGCGCAGCTTCTTTGACAGCTTGTCCAGCCCCACCGCGTCGACCAGTGCCTTACCGCCGGCCACCGTCTTGTTGAACCCGCCCAACGCCGCCGTGGTCACGCGGTTGGTCAGGCTCGGGCGCAGGAGTAACAAGTCCACACAGGGGACGCCGCCAGTGGCGTATTGGCGCTTATGCTGGCCGTCGCCTTCTGTGAAATCGAACCGCGCGAAGCGGCCCTCGTCGAACAAGTCGCGGAACGCTTCCACTTGCAGGACAGCGCCGGGCGACAAGTCGTTGAACGCCGGATCGTGGCCGACATATTCGTAGACGAGTGTTTCGCCCTGCGCGGGGCAGTAGAGATAGGCGGCAGGCTCCCCGGCGATGAACAGCAGCCATGCACGGACATTGTCCGCCGCCGCCGCGGTCAGCATCGTGCGGATGAACTCGGGACTGGCCGGAAGCCCCTCCCCCATCAGCTTTTCCTGATAGGTGCGCAGCGCGATGCGGCGGGCGATGTCGTGGAACGTCTCCAGCTCCGCCGGGGTGCGATAGGCGCGGATGTCGAGATCGCCGCCGGAGACCTGCGCAATCTTCTTCGCCTTGCGCTTGGCCCCCTGCCGCGCATTGCCCGACAGGCTGGCCATATAGCCATCGAACCCGCCGGTCAGGTCGGCATAATAACGCGTATATTTCTGACGGACGAAGCCGATCATCTTGCCCGAGGCATAGACCATCGCCTCCAGCCGATCTTCGGGCAGCGAGGTGACAACATAGCCATGCGCCTCACGCGGCAAGGGCGGCAGCACGGGCAGACGGCCTTCGCGGGCCTCATCAAGGCTGAGCGGCACGCGGACCATATCGCGCTGCACCGCTATCAACGTTCGCGCGCCGATGCGGAAATTGAGCGGGGTGGGTCGCGCGGTCGCGGTCATGCGGCGCGCTCCGCCACCAGGTTCGACCAGAGCTGCTGCGCCTGACGCATCCGGGTGCGGATCAGGCTGGGGCCGAGCGGGGCGTCATCCTGCCCCAGCGGAAGATGATTAAGGTCGGCGAAGTGCACCGTCTCAAGTCCCCCGCGCCGTTCGGCCAGCATCGCACAGAGCGCGTCGAAGCGGGCGACATGCACCGCATTGGGGCGGGTACCGGCGCGGTTTGAGAGCTCGAAACCATGGCTGACGATGGTCACCGCAGCATGGCCCGCCGCCACGGCATGGTCGAGCGCGTCGCGCATCTCGGCGGTCGACAGCGCACAAATCTGGAAGTGGCGGAGATGGCCGCGCACATCCTCGATCAGCGTCACCGGCACCTCGATCACGCCGCGATGTTCGACCGGGGCGATCTGGCGCGGGTTCAGGCCGATCGCGCTGGGCCACGGATGTTCGGAGCCATTATGGCTGCTGTCATAGCGGATGCGCAGGTCGGCCAAGGCGGACAGCGTGTCGTCGCTGGCGCTGTAGCTGCCCGAGCGGAAGGCGATCGGGCGCGGCGCCCCGGCGGCGACAAGCAGGTCGGACGCGGCAGCGATCAGGTCGCGCTGTTCGGTCAGGCTATAGTCAATCAGCTCGAACGACGCGGCGGCGCTGCGGTCGTCGTCGCGCGCTGCGGCCCAATTGGGGTGGAGGTGCAACTGCACCTCCTGCCCCGCCTCCAAAATCGCGCCGACGACACGCTTGATCGGATCGAGGCCATAGGCGACCGCCGGCATCGGATCGACGAAGAAGCACGCCTTCAACCCATGGTCCGCAAAGCGACGCAGTTGATAGCCGATGCCGACCCCGGCCGGCTCCAGCGACCGCTCCGCGATCTCACCAATCGGCAGCCCGGCGGCATGGTGCCGCCACATCAATTCGGTATCGACCGTCAGGAAAACGCGCGTGGGCATGGCTGCGGCCTAGCGGACGGGGGTGAAGAAATCGCAAAATGTGGACGGGGTTGGTGAACGGCCGGGTTCAGTATGCGGACAATCCGGACAAGATTGCCGTATGTGAGGGGTGCCGCCTGACACTTCCGCGCGGTGGAGGCGTGCGGGGGTGGCGGGGCGATGGGCATGGCGGGAGTGTAGGGATTTGGGGGCTTGTAGGACAGCCCCCAGAGGTACCGCTGCGTTTCGGACCCATGCAGCCTTAACTTGGCAGCGCCGGCCACCTCAATTCCCTTCGGCGTCGACCATGAAGATCACCGGCTTTCCCCGCGTCTCCGGCTCCCACCCCGCCGCGAGCGCGGCGCGGATGCAGCGCGTGATGGTCGCGTCGTCGAGCTGGAGCCGACCGGGCGGCAACCCCTTCATCAGCCGCTTGGGCGGGGGGAATTCCACCAGCGCCTCGCGCCGGGCATCGCGCTGTTGCAGGGAGAGGATCATGCCCCGCCACCCTTCGTCATCGGACAGATGCGGCTCGCGTTGCAGGTGCCAATCGTAGAGGATGCCATCGACCTGGACGGCACCGCCTTTGCTTTGAGATTTCGACATAGGCGCGGCTCTTAGCATGACCGATCCGGCCGGGCCTAGCGGGCGGGCGCGAATGTGCAGTCGCCGGTTGCCGCCGAGCGCGAAAGCTGATTTGAGGCTTGGCTCAGCGCGTGGCGCATTCAGGACAAGCGGCAGGATTTCGGACGTTCAATGAATTATCGCCACTCCTTCCACGCCGGCAACAGCGCCGATGTGGTGAAGCACAGCCTGTTGATCGCGCTGGTCCAGGCGTTGCAGCTGAAAGAGGGGGCGCTGACCCTGATCGACACCCATGCCGGGTGCGGGCTCTATGACCTGGGCGGCGATCAGGCGCAGCGCACCGGCGAGGCGGCGCAGGGGGTGGTGCGGGTGTTTGCCGATGCGAACCCGTTGCTGGACGGTTATCGCGCCGCTGTGCGGGCGGTGAATGTCGGGGACGAGCAACGCCTCTATCCGGGATCGCCGCAGGTTCTGGCGCAGCTGTTGCGGCCGCAGGACGGGCTGATCGTCAATGAAAAGCATCCCGAGGACGCCTATGCGCTGCGCGGTGTGATGCGCGGCACGGCTGCGGCGGTGCATGAACGCGATGCCTATGAGCTGTGGCTGGCGCTGCTGCCGACCCGCACGGCGCGCGGCGTGGTGGTGGTCGATCCGCCGTACGAGCAGACCGACGAACGCGAGCGCATCACCGCCACCCTCGCCGCGGCGCACCGCAAATGGGCACATGGCGTGACGGTCATCTGGTATCCGCTGAAGGACCGCACGACGCACCAGCAATGGAAGAACAAGCTGAGGAACCTGCGCATCCCGAAATTCCTGGTGGTCGAGCATTGGCTGTACGATGCCGATCAGCCCGGCATCTACAACGGCGCGGGCCTGTTCATCGTCAATCCGCCCTATGCCTTCACACAGGCGCTGCCCCCGCTGCTGGAAGCGCTGCGCGCCACGCTCGCGCCGGACGGGCATCGCGGCGTGATCACCGCGGAGTGGTTGGACACCGACTGTCGGTAGTCGGGCCAAAGGCCAACTGGTAGCGACCCTGCGCTCGCGTCCACTTAGCCCCGCGTAGCAGACACCAGACAGCCGCGCTTGATCGCAGCCATTTGGGGCGTCACGCCTACAATTCGCTATCGACCGTCAGGAAAACGCGCGTGGGCATGGCGGTTGCCTAACGGGCTTGGGTCAAGAAATCGCAAAATGTGGGCGGGGGTGTCGGGCTGGTGGGTATGGCGGGAGTGTAGTGGGTTGGGGGCTTGCAGGACAGTCCCGGAGGAGTTCGGGCTGGCCTATTGCTGTGAACAGGGCCCACTTACAGCATAGGAGACCGCAACCACTGGGCGACCATTCCGCCGGCAGAGCGATAGCTGTTGGGTTTAGTCGCCGATAGACCGGTCGCACCCTGATATGCTGATCCATAGCTTGACGAATGATGACTTTAGGTAGCATGTCGCTACCGATGAGAACCGCGCCCTTGCCGATTCAGCCCATTCCCTACCAGGGCAGCAAACGTGCGCTCGCCCCCCGCATTTGCAGCCTGTTCCCCGAAAAGGCTAAAACGCTTTACGAGCCGTTTGCTGGCTCCGCCGCCGTGACCCTGTTTGCGGCAACGCACGACCTGGCAGATCACTTCGTAATCGGGGACATTTACGCACCGCTTGTCGAACTTTGGGCGCTCATCATCAACAACCCTGGCGAGCTTTCCGACCGCTATTCGACGGTCTGGCACGGGCAATTCAACGCACCGAGTCACTTCAACGACAGGCGCTCGGAGTTCAACGAGAACAATGATCCCGTACTGCTGCTCTACCTGATTGCCCGCTGTGTTAAGAATGCCGTTCGCTTTAACCGTAACGGGCATTTCACCCAGTCGCCCGACAAGCGTCGCACCGGCATGAAGCCCGATCGCGTCATGCGTACAGCGCACGCTGTTAGTCGCCTGCTCAAGGGCCGCACCACCCTGTTCAGTGGCGATTTTCGGGACTGTGCGAACGCCGCAGGCACGGGCGATCTGGTGTATATGGACCCCCCCTATCAAGGCACGACATATGGGGCAGACAAGCGATATGCGGCCGGGCTGGAGCGTGAACGCCTCGTGGAAGCGCTTCACGATTTCGATGCGCGCGGTGTTCCGTACATCCTGTCCTATGATGGGCAGATGGGCGAAAAGACATATGGCGAGCCGCTGCCCGACACCATCGACGCAGACCATCTGGCAATTCACGCAGGGCGATCATCGCAAGCCACGATCAGCGGACGCAACGACGAGACAGTCGAAAGCCTCTATGTCTCGCGGTCGCTCAATGCGATGGGCGCGAATATCTATAAGCCCAATGCGGCGCAGGAAGAATTATTTGCTTAGGCACCGCTTGATATGGGCAGCCAGCTCCAAGTCGTTCGCCCGCGCCTCACTCTGCAACTGCTCGAAGGCGGCCACCTCATCGCCGGTCCATACCAGCTCGACCCGGCGGGATGGGGTTTCAGCAATATGCGTATAGTCTTCCGGTGAAGCCCAAAAGCACGTCCTGCAAATCGCAGGATCGTGCTTTCTCAAAAAATTGTCGCAATGCTCACAGGACCAGCTTTTCGCGCGGTTTGAGGACGCATCCAGCAGCATGAACGCGCGAGGGTCAAGCGGTCCACTATCGTCGCCGGCAACCTCATAAGGAATCCTGTGGTCAATCTGCAGATAGCGCTCATCCAGCACTTCGCTCGTGATCGTATCGCGCGCGCCATAGAGTGCGATTAGCTGTTGCTTGAACTGCCTGGAAAACGCCTTGCGGCCACCAACGCGTCCAGCCTTGATTTTCGAGATATCATCAAAGGTATAGGCTCCCATCCGACGGCCTGTCTTTGGGCTGGTCACACTGTGGGTGACCAGCGGAATGCCGTTTTCCCGGACATCACGGATAGCACGCGGTGGGTGATCATACCCGTAAAGCTCGCTCAGCTCCTCATTGGTGATGATTCCATGTCGGAGAATATGGTCGATCACCGTCCGCGCGCGCTTCGCATCGACGCGACGACACAGGGCCAGCATAGCCTCGTCCAGCGTCTCAGCAGGCGTAAGAGGAATATCCTTTAGCTCAGCCATCCATTGAGTCCTGCAGAAGCCCGCCCGGCGTCGTTTCAAGAGCCACGGCCAGTGCTTCGAGTGTGGAAAGCGTGATATTGCGCTCGTTGCGCTCAACCGAGCCAATGTACGTGCGGTGGAAGCCGCTCCGATCCGCGAGTTGCTCCTGCGACAGCCCGAGACGCAAACGTCTGTCTCTGACGTTCGCTGCAACAACTGCGCGTAGTCGGCCGCCGCTTGGCTCGGGTTCGTTCATGCGCGAAGTCAGACGGCAAAAGACGACTTTAAGTCTACAGACTTCTGATAGAGTTCCGCCAGCGAAGAAAGCCAGAGAGCCTAGTGGGGCAGCGCAACGCTAAATCCCTTACCGCGAGTGATAGAAGTCGTAGACCTGCTGCGCGACCGCCGCGCTGACGCCGGGCGCTTTCTGTAAGTCCTCCAAACTCGCCCCCCGCACCGCCTTGGCCGTACCGAAGTGCATCAGCAGCGCTTTCTTGCGCGCCGGGCCGATGCCGGGGACTTCATCCAGAGGTGACGCGCCGATCGCCTTGGCGCGCTTGGCCCGGTGGGCGCCGATGGCGAAGCGGTGGACTTCGTCGCGGAGCTTCTGGATGTGGAACAATGCGGGGGCGTTGACGGGGAGCATCCGCTCGCTGCCGTCCATCAGGTGAAAGACTTCGCGGCCTTCGCGGCCGTGGTGCGGGCCCTTGGCAACCCCGACCATGCACACATCCTCGATCCCCAGTTCCTCCAGCACGGCGCGGGCGGCGCTGAGCTGGCCCTTGCCGCCGTCGATCAGGACGAGGTCGGGCCAGACGCCCTTGTCGCGGTCGGGGTCTTCCTCCTGCGCGCGGGCGAAGCGGCGGGTGAAGACTTCGCGCATCATCGCGAAATCGTCGTTGGTCGCGGCGCTCTTGATGTTGAACTTGCGATACTGGCCGGTGCGGAACCCCTCCGGCCCCGCCACGATCATCGCGCCGACGGCGTGGGCGCCCTGAATATGGCTGTTGTCATAGACTTCGATGCGGTCGGGGGGGTCGGGCAGGCCGAAGAGGTCGGCGATGTCGCGCAGAATCTTTGCCTGGGTGGTCGATTCGGCCATGCGGCGGTCGAGCGCCTCGATCGCGTTACGCTTGGCCTGATCGAGCAGGCGGCGGCGGGTGCCACGTTGCGGCATACCGATCGCGACCTTGCGCCCGGCGCGTTCGGCGAGGGCTTCGGAGAGGAGCTTGAGATCATCGAGGTTGCGGTCGACGAAGATGGTGCGCGGCGGGGGCACCTCCTCATAGAATTGCATGAGGAATTGGGTGAACACCTCATCCTCCGGTACGTCGGCGGTGTGCGCGGGGAAAAAGGCGCGGTGGCCCCAATTCTGGCCGCCACGGATGAAGAAGGCCTGGATGCCGATCTGGCCCTGTTTGGCGGCCATGGCGAAGATGTCGGCGTCGCCGATCCCCTCCGCATTGATCGCCTGGCTGCCCTGGATGAAGGTGAGCGCCTTCAGCCGGTCGCGCAGGATCGCGGCGAGTTCGAAGTCGAGATTTTCGGCGGCGGCCTGCATCTGCTCGCCGAGCTTGGCCTGCACCTTGGTCGACTTGCCCATCAGGAAGTCGCGGGAATCGGACACGAGTTCGGCATAGCCAGCCTTGTCGATGCGATCGACGCAGGGGGCCGAGCAGCGGCGGATCTGGTAAAGCAGGCACGGGCGGTCGCGGGTGTTGAAGAAGCTGTCGGTGCAGCTGCGCAGGAGGAAGAGTTTCTGGAGCGCGTTGAGGGTCTTGCGCACCTGACCCGCGCCCGCGAACGGGCCGAAATAGTCGCCCTTCGCCCGACGCGCGCCGCGGTGGAGCTGGACGCGCGGGAAATCGTGGTCGCCGCGCAGGAGGATGTAGGGGAACGACTTATCGTCGCGCAGCAGGACGTTGTAGGGCGGGCGGAAGCGCTTGATCAGCTGGGCTTCGAGGAGGAGTGCCTCGGCCTCGTTATTGGTGGTGACGACGGTCATCGACCGGGTCTGCGCGATCATGCGGCGCAGGCGGTTGGAGAGCTTGGCCGGTTGCGTGTAGTTGGCGACGCGGTTTTTCAGCGCGCGGGCCTTGCCGACATAGAGCACATCGCCGCGCGCATCCTGCATCCGGTACACGCCGGGGCGGACGGGCAGCGTGGCGAGGACGTTGCGGATCGCGGCGACCCCGGCGTCGAGGTCGGGCGTTTCCGACCCGCGCACGGCATAGGTGGCGGAGTCTTCGTTGAAGCGGTTGGGGGAATTGGGGTCACTGGTCACTCGGTTCATTTAGGCATTTCGGTGCTCCTGCGAAAGCAGGAGCCCAGAGTTTCGCAGGACATCGCGTATGACCCTGGGCTCCTGCCTTCGCAGGAGCACTAGTCAGCGTACCTCCGCGTGATTAGCCTCGGGCGGTAAGATCAATGGGGGAACCACCATGCGCCTGCTCACCGCCCTGCTCGCTTCGTCGCTGATCGCCGCGCCCGTGCTGGCCGAACCGGATTTCGCGCCGGCGGTGGAGGCGGATTATGCGGCGCATCTGGAGGCGCTGTTCGTCGATTTCCACAAGAATCCCGAGCTGTCGTACAAGGAGAGTCGCACTGCGGCGATCATGGCGAAGGAGCTGCGCGCGGTCGGCGGGATCGAGGTGACCGAGGGGGTTGGCGGGACCGGCGTCGTGGGGGTGATGAAGAATGGCGCGGGGCCGACAATCCTGGTGCGCGCCGACATGGACGGGCTGCCACTCAAGGAGGATAGTGGCCTCGCCTATGCCTCCACGGTGACGCAGGAGGATATCGACGGCGTGGTGAAGCCGGTGATGCACGCTTGTGGCCACGACGTGCACATCACGTCGATGATCGGCACCGCGCGGCAGCTGGCGAAGCTCAAGAGCCGGTGGAAGGGTACCGTCGTGTTCGTCGTGCAGCCGGGCGAGGAGCGGATCGGCGGCGCGCGCAAGATGATGGAGGACGGGCTCTACACCCGCTTCCCCAAGCCCGATTATGCGGTTGCGTTCCATGTCACATCGGGCTTTCCGACCGGCAAGATCGGGCTGGAGCCGGGGATCAGCTCGTCGTCATCGGACAGCGTCGACATCACGATCCACGGCGTCGGCACGCATGGCGCGGCACCGCATATGGGCAAGGACCCGATCGTGATGGGCGCGCAGATCGTGATGGCGCTGCAGACGCTGGTGAGCCGCGAGATCGCACCGTTGAAGCCCGGCGTGGTCACCGTCGGGTCGTTCCATTCGGGGTTCAAGCACAACATCATCAGCGACAAGGCCGAGCTGCAGCTGACCGTGCGGTCGGATGACGAGGACACGCGCAAGAAGCTGCTCGACGGGATCAAGCGGATCGCGGCCAATGTCGGGCGGATGAACGGGTTGCCGGAGGATAAGTTGCCGGTGGTGCGCGTCGGGTTCGAGTCGACCCCGGTGACGCTCAACGATCCCGCGCTGACGGCTCGGGTGCGCGGGGCGTTCACCAAGGCGTTCGGCGCGGACATCCTCAAGACCGAACCGCGCGAGAGCATGGGGGCGGAGGATTTCGCCTATTTCATCGAGCAGAAGCTTGGGGTGCCGGGGGCGTATTTCGTGGTCGGCGGGACGCCGCAGGCGGAGCTGGATGCGGCCAAGCGCGGCGAGAAAACGCTGCCCGCGCATCATTCGCCGTTCTTCAAGGTCGAGGCGAAGCCGGCGGTGACGCTGGGGACGACGGCGATGACGGTGGCGGTGCTGGATTTGCTGGGGAAGTAGCAGCGCGAAATTCGGAACGATTCGGTAGAAATACGCTTTATCCGGATCGCGAAGGACAGGCATGATCGCGGCTTCTGATCAATAGGAGGCACGATATGGTTCGAGTCGCCGCTATCGCACTCCTGCTCGGGCTGTCGGGTTCCGCTCTCGCCCAGCAGGCGCGGGAACTGACCTTCTTCAGCAATCCGGGCTATTCGGGCGCGCGGTTCACCGTCACCGGCCCGCGCACCATCCTAGACCTGCCCTTTACCCCGCGCAGCGCGATGCTGCGGGGTGGCGGAAGCTGGCAGCTGTGCGGCGGGCGCGACTATCGCGCACCCTGCCAGACGATTGCATCGAGCGAGCGTGATCTGCGCCTCAATTTCCGGCGGGTCGCCAGCATCCGGCCTGCAGTGGCTCCACCGGCCTCGCGCTGGCGCGAGATCAGCCGGATCCCTGTTCGCGACCGGGCGACCACCGACACGATCCGGATCAATGACCGCCGGCCCTATCGCGAGCTGAAAATCTGCGGCGAGCGCAACATCGTCCGCGTGCGGCGGGCCGAGGTGCAGCTCGACGGTCGCCAGTGGCAACGGCTGTTCGTCGCCCCGGCGCTCGCCCCCGGTGCATGCACCCGCGCCATCGACCTATCCGGTGAGGGCCGCCGGATCACGGCGCTGCGTTTCGATTACGAGGCATGGTCACCCGGCAGGCGTGGGGGCACGCTGGTGGTGAGCGCCCTGCCTTATGTGCGGCCACAGCCGCGATGATCCGTCGGGCATTGGTCGGCGTCGCCCTGTCGGTGCTGCCCGCCGGGTGCGCCCCCAGCCCTCCGCCGGTCGCTATCGGTGCGACAGGCACGGCCCACCGCGTTACATTTCTGTGCGAACATGGGCAAAATATTGTCGTTACCTTTCAAGGCAATGGCGCGATGCTTGAGCGGGATGGCGCCAGCGTGCGGCTTTCGGCCCAGCCGGTGGCGTCGGGCATCCACTATGCCGGGGCCGGCCACGACCTGCGGGGGAAGGGGCATGAGGCGACCTGGACCGATCCATCCGGTGTCGCGCGCGACTGTCGCGATCAGGAATGGGCAATGAAACAGCCCCAGATTCAGGAACCGGCGGTGCAACTGGCGGGAAGCGCGTGGCGACTGGTGCATTTCCAGTCGTCGGACGACGCCATCGGCACCGTCATCCCGCCGCGGGTCGAGCGCTACACCCTGAATTTCGGCGCGGATGGCGCGCTCGCGCTTCGGCTCGACTGCAACCGCGGGATGGCGCAGTGGAGCGCTGAGCCATCCTCGCGAAACGGCGGCGCGCTGACGATCAAGGCCGGGGCGATGACGCGCGCGATGTGCGGAGCCGATGCGATCGACACCCGCCTCGCGCGCGATCTGGCATTTGTCCGTTCCTATACCCTGGCAGGCGGGCGCCTTCATCTGGCCCTTCAGGCGGATGCGGGGAGCTATGTCTGGGAACCGCTGACCGATGGAGCGCGCTGACCCCACGCCCGAGAAGCCACGACCTCGCTGGCTGCGTGCGATTGTCGGCTGGACAGCGCTGGCGCTCGGCGCGGTAGCATTCGCGACCCATTTCCTCACGCCCTGGCCCAGCGTCCTCGTCATTCGCGCAATCTTTGACCGGGGCGCAGCATCGGCGTCGGCGAAGTTGGAACGGCATGTGCCGCAAGGCATCGTGACGCGACATGCCGTGCGCTATGCTCCGTCCGACCCCGACGCGCTGCTCGACATCCACCGCCCCTCCCGACTTGACCCGACCGCGCCGACGATCGTCTGGGTCCATGGTGGTGGCTTTGTGTCCGGGCAGCGCGAAGACCTGACCCACTATCTTCGCGTGCTGGCCGGGCGTGGCTTTGCGGTGGTGAATGTCGACTATACGATCGCCCCAGGCGCGACCTATCCGACGCCGGTGCGTCAGGTCGCCGCCGCGCTTGGCTTTATCGACCGTGAAGGGGCGCGACTTGGGCTAAATCGTGATGCGATCGTGCTGGCGGGCGATTCGGCGGGCGCGCAGATTGCCGCCCAAACCACCAATGTCGTCACATCCCCCGCCTACGCGCAAGCCGTCGGGATCGCCTCCCCGCTTCGCCCGGCACAGCTAAAGGGCGCATTGCTCTATTGCGGTGTCTTTGACCTCGAAGCGATGGGGACAGCCAAGGGCGGGGTCATGGGATGGTTCATGCGCACCGTCACCTGGTCGTACAGCGGCGATCGTGACTGGCGACGTGTCAGCGGGTTCGATCGCTTCTCGGTCGCGAGACACCTGACGCCGCGTTTTCCGCCAACCTTCATCAGCGCCGGAAATGCCGACCCGCTGGAGCCGCAATCGCACGTCATGGCTGCGGCGTTGCGCCGGGCGGGTGTGCCCGTCCAATCGCTATTCTATCCGGCCGATCATCCCGTACCGCTGGGGCATGAATATCAATTCGATCTCGACACTGCCGATGGGAAACGATCGCTCGACCAATCCGTCCAGTGGCTCAACGGGCTCGCGCCAATCCGCTGAGCAGCGCGCGCAACGATCATCTGCGAAAAAGGGCGCCGGTCCTGTGACCGACGCCCCTTTTCTTGCCCGTTACCCGCCGCTCAGTTGAGCCGCGAGAGGCCCGCGATGGTCTGGTCGACCAGCGCCTTGTCGGCGCTGGCGTCGTGCTTTTGCGCGATGATCGCACCCGCAGCCTTGGTCGCCGCTTCGGCAGCGGTGGCGCGGACCTGATCGAGCGCAGCGCGCTCGGCGGCAGCGATCTTGTCCTCCGCCATCCTGGTGCGGCGGCGGATCAGATCCTCGGCATCGGCCTTGGCCTTGACCAGCAGCGCCTGCGCCTCCTCATCGGCATGGGCGACCATGGCGGCCGCCTCTTGCTCGACGTTCGAAAGCTTGCGCGCATATTCGTCGCGCAGCGCTTCGGCCTCGGCGCGGAGCTGGTTCGCCTCGTCCAGCCGCGTGCGGATCGCCGCGATCTGCTTGTCGAGCATACCGCCGATTGCCGACGGCACCTTTTTCCACACCAGGATCAGGATCAGGCCGAGCATCGCCAGGCCGACCCACATCGTCGCGTCGATGCCCAACACGGCGGGCTTGGCGTGATATGCCTCGGCCGGAGCCGTGGTTCCCGCCGTCACTTGTGCTTCCTCAGCCATTGAGCGCTGCCTTCACTGCCTGGCCGGCTTCTGCCGCCGTGACGTTCACGCCCGACAGGCGGGCGACGATGTCGCGGGCGGCGTCGGTCGCAACTGCTTCAATCTCACCCGCTGCGGCGGCGCTGGCCGCCGCGATGCGCGCTTCGGCCGCGCTGACGCGACCTTCGATCTCGGCATTGGCCGATGCGAGCGCGGCGTCGGTCTGCACCTGCCCCTCGGCACGTGCCTCGGCCAGGCGCTTGCGCGCTGCGTCACGCGCCGCATTTTCCTGCGCGCGCCACGTCTCTTCGGCCTGATCGGCCGCCGCACGTGCTGCTTCCGCAGCCGCAAGGTCGTCGGCCACCGACTTGTCGCGCGCATCCATCGTGCCCGAAACCTTGGGCACGATGCCCAGGCCGACGATCACGAAGGTGAGCCCGAAGGTCAGCAGCAGCCAGAAGATCTGCGACGCATAGGTCAGCGGAACTTGTTCGATCTGGGGCATTGGTCCGTCCTCTGGTCCGTCGTCAAATCCGCCCCGCGTGAACCCACGCAGGGCGGCAGAGACATCAGGCGACGAAGATCAGCAGCACCGCCACGACGAACGCGAGCAGGCCGAGAAGCTCGGCAGCCGCGAAGCCGATGAACATGTTGCCCTGCTGGCTGGCAGCCGCGCCGGGGTTGCGCAGCGCACCCTGAAGGAACGCCGAGAAGACGTTGCCCACGCCGAGCGCCGCGAGGCCAGCACCGATCGCCGCGAGACCGGCGCCGAGCAGCTTGATCGAATCTGCTTCCATTGAAATCACTCCTTAGAAAAATCAGTCGTTGGTTGGAAAAATCTCAGTGATGATCGTGCAGATGCACCGCGTCGTTGATGTACAGCGAGGTGAGCAGCGCGAACACATAGGCCTGGACGCCCGCGACCAGGATCTCCAGCGCCGAAACGCCGAGCATCAGCGCGAAGCTGGGCACGCCGACCAGCAGGCCAAGACCCGCGCCGGCATTGGCCGAATTGATGATGAAGCCCGCCAGCACCTTGAGCAGGATGTGCCCTGCGGTCATCGCGACGAACAGTCGCAGCGCCAGGCTGAACGGGCGAACCATGAACGAGACGAACTCGATCGGTGCCACGAGGAACAGCACGGGGAGCGGCGTCCCCTTTGGCACGAACAGCGAGAAGAAGCGCAGGCCGTGCTTGGCAAAGCCGACGACGAGGACGATCGAGAAGGACAGGATCGCCAGCACGCCCGTCACGGTGAAGTGGCTGGTCGCGGTGAACGGATGCACGCCCGGGATCGCGCCGAACGGCAGCAGGCCGATGACGTTGGCGAACAGGATGAACATGAACAGCGAGAAGACATAAGGGAGGAACTTGCGCCCCTCATGCCCGATATTCGCCTTCAGCAGATTGTCGATGAAGCCGGTGAACCCCTCGACCGCCATCTGCCAGCGGCCCGGGACCACGTCGCGCTTCATGCCGCCCAGCATGAATACCCACAGGGCGACCGTCGCGAGCACCATCCACAGCGCGCTGTTGGTGAAGGCGATCGTCTGATTGCCGATGGTGAACATGTCGGCGATCGACTGCACCTCGAACTGGTGCATCGGATCGATCTTGCCTGCTTCTTCAGCCACGCCCGTTTCCCATGTAACGCAAGCGCCCGAAAGTCACTTCGAGCGCTGGTTCGAAATCCTGATGATGTTCCTGAACGCGCTGACGATGCCTAGGGCAAGCAGCGTGAGCAGGAGCCATGGCGAGGTGCCGAGAAACCGATCGAGCACCCACCCGATCAGCGCACCGCCAACCATTCCTCCGATCAGCTCGGCGAGGACGCGGTTGCCCATGCGATAGTCGCCATCGCCGGCCTGCCGCCCCTCACCCCGCCGATCCGCCTCTTCAGATTTCGCCCGCGCCAGCCGCTCATTGAGCGAAGTGATGCGGGCATCCTCCTTAAGGGGGTCCGGTCCGGGCTCGTTCTCGGTCATTTCGCTTCCTCCGCCAGTCCAACACCAGGGCGAAACGCATGGGCCGAGCGGCGAGCCCGCCAAGGCACGCGCGCTTTAGAAAGGGGGGTGCGCCGAGTCAACCGCGGTGCAACAATGTTGCAATCCGTTCCTCACCCAGCTTGCTGGGGGAGGTGGCAGTGCGCAGCGCTGACGGAGGGGCCGCCCTCGCAGAGGGCGGAATTTTGCCGAGCTGTTGACGGCCGTCTGCGCGGCCGCCACTCCACCACCGCCTGCGGCGGCGGTCCCCCTCCCCTGCCGTACAGGGGAGGAATTAGTGGGTTCAACCACCCTTCCCCGCCCCCATCTCTGCCGCTAGGCTCCTCTTATGGGGGACGGGAGCGAAGCGATTACCGATGGGACCGGGCATCGCGCGCGGTTGCGGTCGCGGTTGCTGGCCGATTCCGACGGGCTGCTTGACCATGAGCTGATCGAATATCTGCTCGCGCTGGCGATCCCCCGCCGCGATACCAAGCCGCTGGCCAAGGCGCTGCTCCACCAGTTCGGGGGGATTGCGGGACTGCTGACCGCCGATGCCGAAGCGATCGCGCGGGTGCCGGGGATGGGCGAGACCTCAGTCGCCGCGCTCAAGATTGCTCATGCCGCCGCATTGCGCTTGCTCAAGAGCGAGGTGGCGGCGCGGCCGATCCTGTCCAACTGGCAGGCGCTGCTCGACTATCTGCGCGCGGACATGGCGCATCATGTGATCGAGCGCGTGCGGGTGCTGTATCTCAACAGCCGCAACATGCTGATCCGCGACGAGCTGATGCAGGAAGGGTCGGTGGACGAAGCGCCGGTCTATGTCCGCGAGGTGATCCGCCGCGCGATCGACCTGGGATCGACCGCGATCATCCTGGTCCACAACCATCCGAGCGGCGATCCCAGCCCGAGCCGGGCGGATATCGAGCTGACCCGCAATATCGTCGAGGCGGGGAAAAGGCTGGGGATTGCGGTGCACGATCATATTGTCATCGGCACTGGCGGGCATGTCAGCCTGCGTGCGCAGGGGCTTATGTAAAGAGTCCATGAGAACGGCCGCCGGAGCGAACTCCGGCGGCCGGTGGACGGGCGTGATGCGGAACGCCCGTCCGGGGAGACCTGATTACGACGCCGCAGCGGGGGTGAGGAAGGTCTTCAGCTCCTCCTTGGTCACACCGCCCGACTTGTCGCCGTCAGCCGAAGCGAGCGCCTTGGCGATCCACTCCTGGTCCGCCGTCGATTCGCCGGTAAAGGCAGGCTCGCTGGCCGAACGCAGCGCGACCATCCACGCACCAAACTCCTCCTGCTTCAGGCTGCCATCGGCATCCGCGTCATAGGTCGGGAAGCCCTGATCGACGATTTGCGCAATCTGTGCCGCATTTGCGGGCTGCCGCGCGGGCTGGCTGGCCTGCGCCTGCTGCTCGGTTGCCTGCGGCTCAGGCGTCGGGGTTGGCGTTGGGGTCGGAGCAGGAGTCGGGGTCGGGGTTGCCTCCGGCATCGGCTCAGCCTCGGGCTGCGGCGCGGGTGCGGGGGTTTCCTGCGGGGCAGGTTCGGTCGTTTCGGTCGGGGCCGGCTGCTCCTGCGGGGCCGGGTTTTGCTGCTCCGGCATGTCCTGAGCAAGTGCAGGGACAGAAATTGCGACCGCGCTGGCGAGAAGGATAGATTTCAGCATGATCTTTCTCCAATCATCTCGATTAAAACTACTGTTGCAGCGAACCACTTCATTCGATGCGTGTGATGATTGAACGCGTTGCATATTTATCACGTTCCCCGAAAAATTCTGATCGGGTCGCTTCATCGACGATGCCTGTCATTCCACCCCTATTCTGTGCGGTTATTGCGACGAAGCGCGGGGAACGCCGGTGCCTGACCGCGTTTGCCGCGCCGCCGGGGCTTTGCTACGGGCCGCCGCGTCCCACGAAAGGCTCTGACATGGTCCCCCGCTATTCCCGCCCCGCCATGACCGCGATCTGGTCGCCCGAAACCCGCTTTGGCATCTGGTTCGAGATCGAGGCGCACGCGACCGAGAAACTGGGCGAGCTGGGCGTGGTGCCCGAATCCGCGGCGAAGGTGCTGTGGGACTGGTGGGCGACCAACCCGACCATCGATGTCGCCGCGATCGACGCGATCGAGGCGGTGACCAAGCATGACGTGATCGCGTTCCTCACCTGGGTCGCGGAGAATGTCGGCGACGAAGCGCGCTTCATGCATCAGGGGATGACGTCGAGCGACGTGCTCGACACCTGCCTCGCGGTGCAGCTGACCCGCGCGGCGGATATCCTGCTCGACGACCTCGACCAGCTGCTCGCCGTGCTCAAGCGTCGGGCGTATGAGCACAAGCTGACCCCCACCATTGGCCGCAGCCATGGCATCCATGCCGAGCCGGTGACGTTCGGGCTGAAGCTCGCCGAGGCTTATGCCGAGTTCAAGCGCTGCAAGACCCGCCTGATCGCGGCGCGGGCGGACATCGCGACCTGCGCGATTTCGGGTGCGGTCGGCACCTTTGCCAATATCGACCCGCGCGTGGAGCAGCATGTCGCCGACAAGCTTGGCCTCGCGGTCGAGCCGGTGTCGACGCAGGTGATTCCGCGCGACCGCCATGCGATGTTCTTCGCGACGCTGGGCGTGATCGCCAGCTCGATCGAGCGGCTGGCGGTCGAGGTTCGCCATCTGCAACGCACCGAGGTACTGGAAGCGGAGGAGTTTTTCTCGCCGGGGCAGAAGGGCAGCAGCGCGATGCCGCACAAGCGTAACCCGGTGCTGACCGAGAATTTGACCGGCCTTGCCCGCATGGTCCGCTCGGCGGTGATCCCGGCCATGGAGAATGTCGCGCTGTGGCATGAGCGCGACATCAGCCACTCGTCGGTCGAGCGCTATATCGGGCCGGACGCGACGATCACGCTCGACTTCGCGCTCGCGCGGCTGACCGGGGTGATCGACAAGCTTCTGGTGTACCCGGCGCGGATGCAGAAGAATCTGGATCGGATGGGCGGGCTGGTTCACTCGCAACGCGTGCTGCTGGCGCTGACCCAGGCCGGGGTGAGCCGCGAGGACAGCTATCGGCTGGTCCAGCGCAACGCGATGCAGGTGTGGGAGAGCGACGGGGAACTGTCGCTGCTCGAGCTGCTCAAGGGGGATCCCGAGGTCACCGCCGCGCTGTCGCCGCAGCAGATCGAGGAGAAGTTCGACCTCGACTATCATTTCAAGGCGGTCGATACCATTTTCGAGCGGGTGTTCGCCGATTGACGTAGCCGCGTCATGATGTGACACTAATGTGACATATCGGGAGCAGGCGTGATGGCGAAGGCGAAGAAGGGCAAGACCAAGAGCGAAAAGCCGGTAAAGGCTGCGAAGGCCGACAAGGTGCCCAAGCTGCCCAAGACCGTCGCCGGGATCGAATTGCCGCGGGAATTGCGCGAGCAGGGCGCGAAGCTGCTGGAGCTGACCAAGCATCCGCTGGTCGCAGATATCGTCGCTGCGGGACTCGTCGCGCTGGCGGGCAATGTGCGCAAGAAGGCAGCGGATGCGCAGGCTGCTGCGGCACCGGCACCCGCTGCGGCGGATTCGCCAAAAACTTCGGGGATGGATGACTTCGCGAAGACGGCGTCCTCGCTGGCGAGCCTGATCGCGGCGCGTGCGGCGGAGAAGATTACGGCGAAGCTGACAGGAGAGAAGGTGCCGGAGGCTCCTGCCGCGCCGGTTGCCGAAACGCCGCCTGCCCCGGCGAAGAAGTCCGCTGCGCCGAAAAAGCCTGTGGCTGTGAAGAAGCCTGCGACCGCCAAGCCGGCCGCCGCGAAGAAACCCGCTGCCACTGCGGCGAAGGCGCCCGCCAAGCCGCGCACGCCCCGCGCCACCAAGCCCAAGACTCCCCCGGCCTGACGCCCGGGACGCGGCGATGGGCGCAGTCGAGATCATCGGGCTGGCGGCGTCGGTCAGCCTGCTTGCCGGCTGGCGGCTCTATCTTTGCGTGTTCGCGGTTGGCCTCGCGATGCAGACCGGCTGGGTCGAGTTGCCACACCAGCTCAAGGCGCTCGACGTGCTGGCCAACCCCTGGCTGATCGGGATCGCCGGGGTCGGCGCGGTGGCGGAGTTCTTCGCTGACAAGGTGATGTGGGTGGATTCGCTGTGGGACACGATCCACACCGCGATCCGTCCGATCGGCGGGGCGCTGCTCGCGCTGGCCATTGTCGATCCGGGCGACCCGGCCTGGCAGATCGCGGCGCTGCTGCTCGGCGGCGGCGGCGCGCTGCTGACTCATGGCGCGAAGGCGGGGGCGCGGGCGGCGGTCAATGTCAGCCCGGAGCCGGTGAGCAATGTCGTGGTGTCGACCGGCGAGGATATTTTGACCGGGGGGTTGTTGTTTCTGGCGCTGGCGAACCCGGTGGCGGCAGTGGTGATTGCGGTACTGGTGCTGGCGGCGACGGTGGTGGCGCTGGTGCTGCTGCGGCGAGTGTTGAAGCGGGTGATGCGGAAAGCGCGACCCAGCCAATCCTGATCACCCTCACCCTTCCCACCGCCTGCGGCGGCGGGCCCCTTCCCTCTCCCAAATGGGAGAGGGAGGGAGGCGCGCAGCGCCGGAAGGGTGAGGGTGACTAAAGGGCGAACACCTCGGCCAGAAACCCCTCCATCGCCGCCCAGCTGCGGCGGTCGGCGTTGGCGTCATACCCAAATCCTGGCCGCGTTGATCCCGTCAGGCTCGCGTCGGTAAACCCATGCCCCGCCCCGCCATATCCGTGGAGCTGCCAGTCCGCGCCGGCTGCGGTCAGTTCGGCGGCGAGCACAGTTACCGCCTCGGGCGGGGCGAGCGGGTCGTCCCAGCCGTGGCAGATCAGCAGCTTGGCGCGGATCGGCGTCGGATAGGCATAGCCCGGCGGATCGAAAATGCCGTGGAAGGCGGCCACGCCCAGCACATCGCCCCCTGCGCGCGCGAGGTCGATCACCGACTTGCCGCCAAAGCAATAACCAATGGCGGCGGTCCGCGTAGCGTCCACCTGCGGCAGCGCGTGGAGCGCCGCGAGGCTGGCCAGCAAGCGGTCGCGCAGTAGCGGGCGGTCGGCGTTGAGCGCGTTCATGTACACTGCCGGATCGGGCGATTCGCGGGTGGTGCGCTTGCCCTGCCCGTACAGGTCGGCGACGAGGCCGACATAGCCGAGCGCCGCGATCCGTTCGGCGGTGACGCGATCCTGTTCCTTTTCGCCCAGCACATTGGGGACGATCAGCACGCCGGGGCGCGCGCTGGTCCAGCCGGTATCGACAACGGCCACGCCCTCGAACGGCCCGCCGGGACCGTCATACACGATGGTCTGTCTTTCAATCGCCATGGCCATCCTCATTTGCCCTGTCGGCCCACTTCGCTAAGGACGCGGGCAAAGTCCTGCAAGGAGTAGCCCATGCCCACGCTCGTCCTGATCCGCCACGGCCAGTCGTCCTGGAATCTGGAAAACCGCTTCACCGGATGGTGGGACGTCGACCTGACCGAACAGGGCGTGAAAGAGGCCTGGGCGGCGGGCGAGCTGATGCGGGAGAAGGGTCTCGACTTCGACATGACCTATACCAGCTTTCAGAGCCGGGCGATCAAGACGCTCAACCTGGCGCTGGAGGCGATGGGGCGGCTGTGGCTGCCGACCGAGAAGAGCTGGAAGCTCAACGAGCGGCATTATGGCGGGCTGACCGGGCTCGACAAGGCGGAGACGGCGGCGAAGCACGGCGACGATCAGGTCAAGATCTGGCGCCGCAGCTTCGACATCCCGCCCCCGCTGCCCGAGGAGGGGTCGCCCTGGGATCTGGCCAAGGACGCGCGCTACAAGGGTATTCCGATTCCGCAGACCGAGAGCCTGAAGGACACGATCGCGCGCGTCCTGCCCTATTGGGAGGAGCGGATCGCTCCCGATCTGCGCGCGGGCAAGCGGGTGCTGATCGCCGCGCACGGCAATTCGCTGCGCGCACTGGTCAAGCATCTGTCGGGGATTTCGGACGCGGACATCGCGTCGCTGGAAATCCCGACCGGGCAGCCGATCGTGTACGAGCTGGCGGATGATCTGACCGCGACGGATCGCTATTATTTGAGCGAGCGATAAGCCACTTCCTCCCCTGCACCGCAGGGGAGGAATTTGGTTAGCTCAGCTTGTACGCCAGGCTGACTTCGGCGGTCATCAGCTTCGACACCGGGCAATTCTTCTTCGCCTCATCGGCCAGCTCGGCGAACTGGTCGGGGTCGATGCCGGGCACGCTGGCTTCCAGCGTCAGGTCGGAGCGGGTGATGGTGAAGCCGCCATCCTTCTGCTCCAGCTTGACCGCCGCCTTGGTTTCCAGCGTGCCGTCGCTGAACCCCGCGCGGGCAAGCGCAAAGCTGAGCGCCATCGTGAAACATCCGGCATGGGCAGCGGCGATCAGCTCCTCGGGATTGGTGCCCGGCTCCTCCTCAAACCGCGTGTTGAAGCCATAATATTGGTCGGTCAGCACGCCCGACTGGGTGGTGAGCGCGCCCTTCCCCTCCTTGCCGAAACCGGAATAGCGGGCGGTGGCGGTGCGGGTGGTCATGGGTCGGTCTCCTCTCGATGGAACGCGCCAGCGGAAATCAGTTGCGCGGGTCGCGACATGAACGGGGGTGCAACGATATCGTTGCAGTGACGTTGCACCATTCTTCCCAGCCGGGAATGCGCGATGTAGAGAACCGCGAACCCCATGCAGAAACCCGCCATCTTTTCCCGCCCCTTTTTCGAACAGAAGAGCCGCGCCTTCTGGATGCTGCAGGGCGCGGGCTGGGGCGGCTATCTGCTGCTGCGTGCGGTGTCCAACTTCTCCAACCGCAGTTTCAGCTTCGAGGATCTGATCCGCGTCACGATCGAGGCGATCGTCGGATATTGCCTGACGCTGCTGCTGTCGGCGCTCTATGGCTATTATCGGCGAGTCCCGCGGATCACCGGAATCCTTGCCTCGATTGCGACGCTGGCGGCGGCGACGCTGATTTACGCGGTACTCAATGCCTTTACCGTATCGGTGATGCGCGGCGATCCGGGGATCGAGCTGGTGCTGATCCTGGGCAGCCTGTTCCTCAATTTCACCGTGCTGGCGGGGTGGTCGGCGCTGTATTTCGGGATCAACTTCTATCTGATCGTCGAGGATCAGATCGACCGGATGCAGGTTCTGGAGAGTCAGGCGAGTTCGGCGCAGCTGGCGATGCTGCGCTATCAGCTCAATCCGCATTTTCTGTTCAACACGCTCAATTCGATCTCGACCCTGGTGCTGCTCAAGCAGACCGACCGGGCCAACGCGATGCTCGCGCGGCTGGCGAATTTCCTCCGCTACACGCTCGCCAACGAGCCGACCGCGCACGTTACGCTGGCGCAGGAGGTGGAGACGCTGAAACTGTATCTCGAAATCGAGAAGATGCGCTTCGACGCGCGGCTGAAGCCCGAATTCGACATCGACCCGCGCACCGCCAAGGCGCGGCTGCCCTCGCTGCTGCTCCAGCCTTTGGTCGAAAATGCGATCAAATATGCTGTCACCCCGCAGGAAGAGGGTGCTGAAATCCGCGTTACGGCTCGGCTCACCGGCGAACGGGTGCAGATCACCGTATCCGACACCGGCCCGGGATTGATCGAGGGCAAGAACCGGCCAAGCCTTTCAACCGGGGTTGGGCTCACCAATATCCGGGAACGACTGGCACAAGCGTTCGGCGCGGAGCATCGCTTTTCGACGCATTCGGACCCCGGACGGGGTTTCCGCGTTGAGATCGAGATTCCGTTCCAGTTCGAGGAGCACGCCAAGGAAGCGGCCTGATCGGAACCGGACCGTAACCATTGAGTTGGGAGTATGACAGGGGTTGTGGGACGCCGGGCCGGGGGCATCGGAACGGCGTTATTGAGAGTAGAGAGAGATATGACGATCCGCACCATCCTGGTCGATGACGAACCTTTGGCCATCCAGGGCCTCGAACTGCGCCTCGCCGCGCATGAGGATGTCGAGATCATCGACAAATGCCAGAACGGCCGTGAGGCGATCCGGTCGATCAAGACGCACAAGCCCGATCTGGTGTTCCTCGACATCCAGATGCCCGGGTTCGACGGATTTTCGGTGGTTCAGGGGCTGATGGAGGTCGAGCCGCCCTTGTTCGTGTTCGTCACCGCCTATTCCGACCATGCGATCCGCGCGTTCGAGGCGAATGCGATGGACTATCTGATGAAGCCGGTCGATGAGGGCCGCCTGGCCGACACGCTGGAGCGTGTGCGTCAGCGCCTGACCGAGAAGCGCGGCGTCGAAGAGGTCGAGAAGCTCAAGGAAGTGCTGGCCGAGGTCGCGCCCGAGGCCGCCGAGGAACTCGCCGCGAGCGATGGCGACGTGTCGGCCAGCCGCTATGAAAAGCTGATCAACATCAAGGATCGCGGCCAGATTTTCCGTGTCGATGTCGACACGATCGAGGTGGTCGAGGCGGCCGGCGACTATATGTGCATCAAGACCGCGGACAACACGTTGGTGTTGCGCGAGACGATGAAGGATCTGGAAAAGCGGCTCGACCCGCGCCGGTTCCAGCGCGTCCACCGCTCGACGATCGTCAACCTCGATCAGGTCAAGCAGGTCAAGCCGCACACCAATGGCGAATGCTTCCTGGTGCTCGATTCGGGGTCGCAGGTGAAGGTGAGCCGTTCCTACCGCGACGTGGTGGCGCGGTTCGTTCACTGACGCGCTGATCGCAAGAAACGGGATTGTTCCACTTTCGTTCCAGCCTTATCAGGGCCGGAACGAGGGAGGATATCTATGAGCCGATTCGCCGAATTCGCCGCGCTGCATGTGCCGGGCGCGCCGCTGGTGCTGGTCAATGTGTGGGATGCCGGATCGGCCAAGGCGGTCGCGGCGGCGGGGGCGAAAGCGATCGCCACCGGCAGCGCATCGGTTGCGGCGGCGAACGGGTTTAGCGACGCCGAGGCGCTGCCGCTCGACTTGGCCATCGCCAATGCGCGGCGGATCGTCGGGGCGGTCGACCTGCCGGTGTCGATTGATTTCGAGGGCGGCTATGCCGTCGCGCCCGATGCGCTGGCATCGAACGTCGCGCTGCTCGCCACGACCGGGGCGATCGGGTGCAATTTCGAAGATCAGGTGGTCGGCGGGGCGGGGATGCACACGCCCGAGGTGCAAGCGGCGCGCATCGCCGCGATCCGCGCCGCTACGGGGCCGGACTTCTTCATCAATGCGCGCACCGATATCTTCCTGCAGGCCGCGCCGGAGACACATGACGCCGCGAAGGTGGATGCCGCCATCGCCCGCGCGCACGCCTATGCAGCGGCAGGGGCGAGCGGGTTCTTTGTGCCGGGGCTCGCCAATCTCGACCTGTTGGCGCGCGTGTGTCGCGAATCGCCGCTGCCGGTGAATTTCATGGCATTTCCGGGCGCGCCGGATGCGACGGCGGTAGCGCAGGCCGGCGTGGCGCGGATCAGCCACGGGCCGTTCCCGTATCGAGCGGCGATGAAGGCGGTGGAGGATGCGGCGTGGGGGTTGTTGGGTTAGCCCGCTGACACGTGCTCCTGCGAAGGCAGGAGCCCAGAGTTACGCGCGATTCCTTACGAAACCCTGGGCTCCTGCTTTCGCAGGAGCACAAAGGGTCAGGCTTCCGCCTCGGGATCGGCCTCACCCTCGCCAGCGGCGGGCGATTCGAACCACGCCTCAACCGGACCGGCGAGCTTGATCGTCAGCGGATTGCCCTTGCGGTCCATGGTCTTGCCGACCTGCACGCGGATCCAGCTTTCGGAGATGCAATATTCCTCGACATCGCGGCGTTCATTGCCCTTGAAACGGATGCCGATGCCGCGCTGAAGCGTGGCCTGATCGAAAAAGGGGCTCTTCGGATTGACCGAGAGCCGGTCGGGAGGGGTGTCGCTCATGGCGCGCCTCTAAACAAAAGCGGCGCGGGAATAAACCCGCGCCGCTTCTTGTTCTTGCCGACCCGCGCTTAGCGGCAGTAGCGCACCTTCACGCGGCGTCCGAGATAGGGGTCATAGACCCGGCGCACCGAACAACCGCGCCAGTTGCGGCGCTCATAGTCGCGATAGTGATAGCTCTCGCGCGGGTAGTAGCCGCGCTGGCGGTAATAGCCGTCATACCGGTCATAGCGGTCGCGGCTCGAACCGGCGATCGCGGCACCGATCACGACCCCGGCGATGCCGGCGGCAACGACCGCGCCGGTGTTGTCGCGGTCACGGTGACGATAGCGTTGGGCCTCGGCCGGTGCCGCCACGGTGAGGGCGGTGGCACCGAGCGTCAGGCCGAGCACCGCCTTGGTGATGATGTTCATGGCAATCCTCCTCGTGCGTTCTGCACATTCGCTGACGCCAGAAACGCATGGGCGGCGTCATGGATGCACTTTGGCCGAGTCGTTCTGAACCGCCGCAGAATCGCGCATTCACTTGCGGTTTAGGTGAAGGAACGCGATTGGGGCCGCACAAGGAGACAAGCGTGATGGCCCTGTGGCTGATGAAATCCGAACCCGATGTGTTCAGCTGGGACGATCTGGTCCGCGACGGCAGCACCGAATGGGACGGCGTGCGCAACCACACCGCCGCCGGAAATCTGCGCGCGATGCAGGTCGGCGACCGCGCGTTTTTCTATCACAGCAATATCGGGCTGCAGATCGTCGGCATCATGGAAGTGAGCCGCGCGGCCAAGCCCGATGGCGAGGGGAAACATTGGGTGTCGGTCGAGATGAAGCCGGTTGAGAAGCTGCCGAATCCGGTGACGTTGAAGATGGTCAAGGCCGAGCCCAGGCTCGCAGAAATGGAGCTGGTCAAATATTCACGGCTGTCGGTGGGGAAGGTCAGCGCGGCGGAATGGGACGTGGTGCTGGAGATGGCGCGGGGGTGATCCTGCGCAACCCCGCCACCCGAACTCCGTTCATCGCGCGTGCGCCCCATCCCGCCCGTGACAGTTGAACATCAAATCCCCCCGCCGCTATGGGCCTTGCGGTGAGCGAATTAGACCTCTCCCCACCCTCGGGCCGTTTCGACGGCATCGAGCACCTGTTCCCCGTCCGTGTCTATTTTGAGGACACCGACCTGTCGGGGGTGGTGTATCACGCCAATTACCTGCGGTTCATGGAACGCGCGCGATCGGATATGCTGCGCTGTGCCGGGATCGATCAGCGGGCGGCGCATGAGGCGGGTGAAGGGGTCTACGTCGTGCGCGACATCGCCATCCGCTATATTGCCCCGGCGCGGCTCGACGATGCGTTGGTGGTGGTCAGCCGGGTCCTGCGCGTGCGGGCGGCGGCGGTGAATATTCAGCAACGAGTCATGCGGAACGGGGAATTGCTGACCCAGGCGGATGTGGAAGCGGCGTTCGTGACCCCGATGGGGCGCGCGCGGCGGCAACCGCCGGAGTGGGTCGAAGCGTTCGTGCCGCTGGTCTGGAAGGGAAATTGAGCGACACATGGACTGGTTCGCGAATCTGAAATTCGACGGCTCCTCCTATCTCGGCCTGTTTTTGCAGGCCGAATGGGATGTGAAGGCGATCATGATCGGGCTGGCGCTCGCCAGCATCTGGACCTGGGCGATCATCCTGTCGCTGCGCGGTCGCATCGTCGCGGCGCGCAAGGCGGCGGACCGGTTCGAGGGCGATTACCGCAAGAGCGACGATATCGACGCCTTCCATCGCCTGCATGGCGACGAGGATCATCCCTCCGCACGCGTGTTCGCGGCGGGCGTGACCGAATGGCGGCGTTCGACCGGCGGGCGCGCGCTCGACAAGGACGGGACGCGCGAGCGGCTGGCGACGACGATGGGCGCGGCGGTCGCGCTCGAGATCGACCGATTGTCCGACCGGCTCAACATTCTCGCCACGATCGGGTCCACCGCCCCGTTTGTCGGGCTGCTCGGCACCGTGCTGGGCATCATGCGCAGCTTTACCGCGATTGCGGGCGCACAGAGCACGTCGCTCGCGGTGGTCGCGCCGGGTATTGCCGAGGCACTGTTCGCCACCGCAATCGGCCTGTTCGCCGCGATTCCCGCCGTCATCGCCTATAACCGCTTCAGCCATGGCATCGACAAGGTCGAGGCGCGGCTGAACCGCTTCGCCGACGGCTTCCATGCCACGCTCAGCCGCCAGCTCGACAGCGCGCCGGCGGGCGGCAAGCCGCTGCTCTGATGGGGGCGAAACTTCCCTCCTCGCGCGGCAAGGGACGGCGCGCGCCGATGGCGGAGATCAACGTCACGCCGTTGGTCGACGTGATGCTGGTGCTGCTGATCATCTTCATGGTCACCGCGCCGCTGCTGACCGCGGGGGTGCCGGTGAACCTGCCGGAGAGCCGCGCCAAGCCGCTGGAGCAGGACCAGAAGCCGATCCAGATTTCGATCGACGACCGCGGCACCGTGTTCCTCGACGACAGTGAAGTGGCCGATGACCAGCTTCCGAGCCTGCTCGCCGACATCGCCAGCGCGCGTGGCGCGGAGAAGCCGCAGGTGTTCCTGCGCGCCGACACGCGGCTCGACTATGGCAAGGTGATGCGGGTGATGGGCGAACTCAACCGCGCGGGGCTGAACAAGGTTTCGCTCGTCACTACGGGAGAGGGCAAGAACTGATGGCGGTGGCGATCGACCGCAGGGAAGGCATCGGCATCGGGGTGGCCGTGATCGGCCATGCCGCGCTGTTCGCCCTGTTGTCGCTCGCGATCATGCCCAAGGTCGATCCGCTCGAGATCAAGCCGACCCCGATCGAGGTGTCGCTGACCGATGAGGTCGGCCTGGTCAGCGAAGCGCCGGTGATCGAGACCGAAGCGCCTGCCGAGCGTCTCGCCGAAGTGCCCGGCCCGCCCGAACTCGATTCGCCGCCACCGGTGCCGGAAACCCAGCCCGAGCCGGTGGCCAAGCCCGACCCGACTCCGCCCAAGGCTGCCCCTGCCCCGGCGCCACGGCCGCAGCCCAAGGCCGAGGCGAAGAAGTCGAACCCGGCCCCGGCCAAGGCGCAGCCGAAGACCGAGCGCGCGGCGGCGCGCCCGACCGGTCGCCTGACCGGCATCACCGATGGCCTGACCGACCAGCCGAGCAAGGGCAAGGCGACGACGCCGCAGGCGAGCCAGATCGGTGCGGCCGTTAAGTCTGCGCTGGGCGCCGAGGTCATCCGCCAACTGCGTCCGCACTGGCGGTCCCCGACCGGTGCCGATGTCGAACTGTTGCGTACCCGCGTCGAGATTCGCCTGAACAAGGACGGCTCACTCGCCGCCCCGCCGCGCATCCTGTCACAAGAAGGCGTCACCGCCAGCAACCGTCCGCAGGCCGAACTACACCGCGAACGCGCCATCGCGGCGGTCAAGCTCGCCGCCCCTTTCCGCCTTCCCGCCGAATATTATGAGGCGTGGAAGCTCATCACCCCGACTTTCGACCGGAGGCTGTAACCGCCATGAAGCCGACCCCGCTGCTCGCCCTGATCCTCGCCGCTGCGCCCGCAACCGCGCAGGAGGTCACCCCACCGACCGTGACCGCGCCGCCCGCCACCCAGTCGCAGGAAGGCGAAGGCCTTGCGGTCGACGTGACCGACGAGAGCGCCCAAGACCTCACCATCATCATCCCGCCGATGCCGACGCAACAGGTGGTGAGCACGCCGGCGGGCAACACCGATGCGCTGGGTCGGCAGATTTCGCAGATCATCACCGACAATCTGCGCAATTCGGGCCTGTTCAAGCCGCTCGGCCCGACGGGCTTGCGCGCGATTCCGGTGAGCGAGGTGAGTGCGCCGGACTTCGGGTATTGGCGCGGCGCGACGGCGCAGGCGCTGGTGCAGGGGTTTGTGCGGGCCAATGGCGACGGCAACCTGACCGTCGGCTGCTATCTCTACGACGTCGCGCTGGGCAGCGAGTTGGCGCGCGAGGGGTTTGTCGTGCGCCCGGCCGACTGGCGGCGCGCGGCGCATAAATGCTCCGACGCGATCTACACCCGCCTGACCGGCGAGGGGCCGTATTTCGACAGCCGCGTGATCTATGTCAGCGAGACCGGGCCAAAGAACCGCCGGATCAAGCGGCTGGCGATCATGGATCAGGATGGCGCGAACCACCGCTTCCTGACCAACGGCCAGTCGATCGTGCTGACGCCGCGTTTCTCGCCGGACGAGCGGCGCATCGCCTATATGAGCTATCAGAACGACAAGCCGTCGCTCTATGTCTATGACCTGTCGAACGGCACGCAGCGGCTGCTGGTGACCAATGTCAGCCTGGCGTTCGCGCCGCGTTTTTCGCCGGACGGGCGCTGGATCCTGTTCACCATGTCGGTGGCGGGCAATGCCGATGTCTATCGCATTGCCGCTGGCGGTGGGACTCCGCAGCGGCTGACCACCGCGCCGGGGATCGACACCGGCGGCAGCTACTCCCCCGACGGCTCCAGAATCGTGTTCGAGAGCGATCGTTCGGGTAGCCAGCAGCTCTATGTGATGAACGCGGACGGATCGAACCAGCAGCGGATCAGCTTTGGTGGCGGCCGCTATGCGACCCCGGCATGGAGCCCGCGCGGTGATCTGATCGCCTTTACCCGCATGGGCGGCGGATTTCGCATCGGGGTGATGAACCCGTCGGGCGGCGGCGAAAAGCTGCTGACCGACGCTTGGGGCGATGAGGGGCCGAGCTGGTCACCCAATGGCCGCGTGCTGCTCTTTTCGCGCGGATCGCAGGGTAGTTCGGGCAAGTCCGACATCTGGTCGGTGGACCTGACCGGCAGCACATCGCGACGGATTCCGACCCAATTGGACGGTTCCGATCCCTCATGGGGACCGCTACGCCCTTAAGTGGGTTGACCACACGGGAACACAGCCGCACCCTGTCCGTTACGCAGGGGTATCGAATTTTAGGAAAGCCAAGGGAGACAAGACCAATGGCGAAGCTCAAAACCGCCCTGATCATTGCGACGATGGCCGTCGCCATCACCGGCTGCCAGAAGAAGCGTCCCGATACGCTCCCGCCCGGTCCCGGCGGCCCGGTCGATTCCGGCCCCGGCGGCCCCGGCACCGATAACGGCACAGCCCGTCCCGGGAGCCCCGAACATTTCCGCCAGAATGTCGTCAGCGACACGATCAACTTCGATTTCGACCAATATGATATCGACGCGCGCGCGCGGCAGATTCTGGACAGCCAGGCGCAGTGGCTGACGCAATATCCCAGCACACGGATCACGCTGGAGGGCCATGCCGACGAGCGTGGCACGCGCGAATATAACCTCGCTCTGGGCGACCGGCGCGCCAATGCGGCCAAGAACTATCTCGCCGCACGCGGCGTCTCGCCGGCGCGGATCACGACGATCAGCTATGGCAAGGAGCGCCCGATCGCGCTGGGTTCGGACGAAGCCAGCTGGGCGCAGAACCGCCGTGCGGTGACCATCGTCATCAACTGACGGTCGCTGGAGCTACCCGATCAGGGGCGCGGACCACCCGGTTCGCGCCCCTTTTTCATAGCCGCCCGATTCCGCTTGCGTCCCACACGATTCGATATAAATATGATATCATCTTTTAGGGAGGCAAATATGTCGGACTTTGATTCTCGCGCGCTTCGTTCCAGTGCTGAACGGCCCGCCAGCACCGCCAGCGGCTATGCCATGCTGCTCGTCGCGTTGTTCGCGCTTATCGCCATCGTCGCGTCGGCGCCGCAGATCGGGGAGGTCGCATGGGCACCGTTCGTAACGATCGCGGGTTCTTTCATCTTCGTCTTCGTGCTGCCCGGCTTCTACCTGCTCCAACCCAATCAGGCAGCGGCGATCCTGTTGTTCGGCGACTATCAGGGCACTGACCGCACCACCGGGCTGCGCTGGGCATGGCCGTGGCTGAGCAAGACCAAGGTGTCGGTGCGCATCCATAACGTCACGTCGGAGCGGCTGAAGGTCAACGACCTGCGCGGCAACCCGATCGAGATCGCGTCGAACGTGGTGTGGCGCGTCGCCGATACGGCACAGGCGCTGTTCGACGTCGATGACTATCGCGAATTCGTGCACATCCAGATCGAGAGCGCGGTGCGCGCGATCGGATCGCGTTATCCCTATGACGACTTCACGCATGAGGAGATGACGCTGCGCGGCAATGCCGAGCATGTCAGCGACGAGCTGCGCGTCGAACTTCAGGAGCGCGTGCTGCCCGCGGGCGTGTATATCGACGAGTGCCGCCTGACCCACCTCGCTTATGCGCAGGAGATCGCCCAGGCGATGCTGCGCCGGCAACAGGCCGAGGCGGTGGTCGCGGCGCGCAAGACGCTGGTCGAGGGTGCGGTCGGCATGGTCGAGATGGCGCTGGAGCAGCTGTCGGAGAAGAATGTCGTCGAGCTGGATGACGAGCGCCGCGCGGCGATGGTGTCCAACCTGATGGTCGTACTCTGCTCCGAACGCGACACCCAGCCGGTGGTGAACGCCGGGTCGCTGTACCAGTAACGGGAGCGGAAGGCGCATGGCCGCCCCACCCAAGAAAGCGTTCCCGCTCCGCCTCGACCCCGCGCTCTATGCGGCGATCGAGCGGAGCGCGGCGACCGACCTGCGCAGCGTCAACGCGCAAGTCGAATGCCTGCTGCGCGAGGCGCTGTCCCGCCGCGGCGTCAAGCTTGCGGACCCGGTACGCGCCAAGCGCGGGCGGCCGCCCAAGGAAGGAGACGCGTGATGCTGATTATTGTGTTCGCCCGCCGGTCGCATTTGGTCTGGCTCTTCGCCGCATCGCTGCTGATGCTCGTCATCGGCATCGCGGCGCTCTGACAAGGAATTCCAATGATGCGTTCGAATAGCTGTCCGAAATGCCACAGCCAGATGGTCGAGGGCTTCGTCGCCGACGAAGGCTATGGCACCAAGCATGTCAGCAAATGGATCGAGGGCGCGCCGGAGAAGAGCTTCTGGACCGGCCTGAAGATCGGGAACCGTCGCAAGCTCGACATTGCCACCTGGCGCTGCCGCAGCTGCGGGTTTCTGGAGAATTACGCGAAGGGGTAGCTCACCCCTGTTCATTCCCCTCCCTGAAAGGGACGGGGTAGGGGTGGGTTAGCAATGGGCGAGGCTCGATGCCTCGCCCATTGCTTTTCAGCCAGACGCGGTGATTCTTTGGAGCGCGCAGACGCGCGCACCCACCCCCGCCCCCTCCCTTGCAGGGAGGGGAGCAGATCACCGCTTGGGCTGCACCGGCGGCGGCGGACCAAACGCTTCGTCGAGCAGCCGGGCGAGGCGCAAGCCGCCGCGTTTGATCTGGGCCTGCATCATCGGCACCAGCTTCACGATATCGGCATCGTCGAGCTTGCCGCGTGCGGGCAGGTCGGTGCGGCACGGGTCGCCGTCATACGCCGCCTCATACGCCATGTGCGCCGCCTGCCAATTCTCTCGGCTCCAGTCCTCGACGGTGCCGGCGCTTTCCTTGGCACGCTCCTCGGCCGAATAGACCTGCACCACCGGCGGCGGCGTGGTGATCGCGCGCTCGGCCAGCCAGCCGTCCAGGATGCTATGCAGATTGAGCCGCTCGGGCGCGTAGATGCCGTAATCGGTACGCGCGCGATTGCCGCCGAGATCGCCCTTGTCGCCCGCGTGCAGCGGCTGGTGCAGATCGCCGACGAAGTGGGTGAGGAAGGCGAGCGCCATCACCTTTTCGCGGACCGGGACATCCTTGTCCTGCAACAGCTTCACGCCGCGCTCGATCTGCGCCGACACACAATTGCCGTCGGGGCAATTGCCCTTCAATGTGAACGGCTTGCAGATGTTCACATTCTGATAGTGCCAGTTGTACGCATAGCTGAAGCGCGCGCCAAGCGGCTTGATGCAGTCGGCCCAGACGCTCGCCTGCTCCAGTGTTTTCGCGGGGCAGGTCGGGGTTTCGAGCAGACCCTGCTGGCGCAGCAGGCGGTCGATCGCGCGGCGCGTTTCGGGCTTGGCATTCTTGTAGGCGATCGTGGCGATCGTCTGATGCCCATATTCCCAATAGGCAAAGGCGGGGGTGGCGAGCAGGCTGGCGGCGAGCGCGAACAGCGCGAGGATGCGGCGAATCATGAGGGCGGCTTAGCCGCTATCGGAGCGGCTGAGAACGCCCCGATATCGCCACCCTGGGCTTGACCCGGGGCCCAGCTTCTTCAGCCGGGAAAGGCAGCTGGGCCCCGGGTCAAGCCCGGGGTGACGCTAATCAATCCTCGTCGCCATAGATCGCGACCGTCTTCTTGCCGCCTGCCGAAACCTTGCCGCGATACATGCCCGGCGTGTTGAAGCTCCACGCCATCTCGCCGGTCGGTCCGGTGACGATGACGCCGCCGGTGCCGCCGAGCGCGCGGGTTTCGGCCATGACGGTGTCGGCGGCGGCCTTCAGGCTCTCGCCCTTGAAGCGGACGCGGGCGCAGATTTCGTGCGCCACGCCCTCACGAATGAAGAACTCGCCCGCGCCCGTCGCGGAGACGGCGCAGGCGCGATTATCGGCATAGGTGCCAGCGCCGATCAGCGGCGAATCGCCGACGCGGCCCCAGCGCTTGCCGGTGACGCCGCCGGTCGAGGTTGCGGCGGCGACATTGCCGGCCTTGTCGCGCGCCACCGCGCCGACCGTGCCGTATTTCATGTCGACGTCGAACCAGCTGGTCTTCTGTGCCTTCATCTTCTCAAGCTGCTGGCGGCGCTCGTCCGTCGCGAACCATTCGGGGCCGACCTGCTCCAGGCCCTTTTCGGCGCTGAAGATGTCCGCGCCCTTGCCCGCGAGCATGACGTGCGGGCTATCCTCCATCACCTTGCGCGCGAGGGTGATCGGGTTCTTGGTGCGGGTGACCCCGGCGACGGCGCCCGCGCGGCGGTCCGCGCCGTCCATGATCGCGGCGTCCAGTTCGTTGGTGCCTTCATAGGTGAACACCGCGCCGCGCCCGGCATTGAAGTGCGGATCATCCTCCAGCACGCGCACTGCGGCCTCGACCGCGTCGAGCGCGCTGCCGCCGCCAGCCAGCACCTTCGACCCCGCCTCCAGAGCGGCATCGAGCCCCTTTCGCGCCGCCGCCTCGCGCTCTGGCGTCATCTTGTCGCGTTCCAGCACGCCAGCGCCGCCATGGATGACCAACGTCCAGTCAGGCTTGGTTTGCGCAGCAACAGGGGCAGACATCAGCAGGGCTCCGATCAGAAGGAAAAGGCGGTTCATGCGGCCTCCGGAATCATTTTAGGCGGTGCGGCGGCGCGGCGGGCATAGCGCAGGCCGATCAGCGGTCGCAGCCATGGCACCTCGCGGCCATAACGATAGAAGAGCCAGCAGCCGAGCGCGGTCACCGGTACCAGGATGACGAATTCGACCGCGCCGGGCAGCGCCAGCTTGAGCAGCCAATACATCGCAACGACGATGATCGTCTGGTGGATCAGGTAAAAGGGGAACACCGCCTCGGTCAGCATCGGCCGCCAGCGATGGTCGCGGTTGAGATACACTTCGGCAATCCCGATCAGCGCCGCGATCATCATCCACGCCTGGATATAGCGCGCCGCGAGCATAGAGCGTTCGGCCAGCCACGGCGTCTTGCCGACATAGGCAATGTCGATCGCGGCGGTGACGGCGTATCCGGCGAGGCCAATCGCCAGCGCCGGCTTCCACAGCCGCGCGATCCAGCGCATCACCGGCTGTGACCCCGCCAGCGCAAAGCCGAACAGAAAGGCCGGGAAATAGGCAAGGTGCGCGACGCCGTCATTGATCACGTCATGGCTGTCGCTCCACCGCTGGAACACCACCACCTGGGTCATCAACAGATATGCGGTGGGGAGCCACAGCACCCGCGTCCCCGCGAACAGCCGGTCGAACATCCGCTGCGCCGCCGCACCGCCGGGCAGGCTCGCGACCAGCACCAGCCCGAGCGTGTAGAGATAGAGGTAACCGACGAACCATAGATGGTTCCAGGTCGGCAGGATGATCGGGCCGAAATCGCCGAAATACCAGTAATGCTGGGTCCAGAAGGTCCAGTAGCTGAACGGATAGCGCCATTGCGTCGCCAGCTCGACCCAGCTTTGCGGTGGAACGATCACCGCGACGCCGAACAGCAACGGCACCACCAGTCGCCAGCTGCGATCCGCAACGAACCGCCCCGGCCCGCACGACTTGAGCCACAGCGCGCGGCTGGCATAGCCCGAGACGACGAACAGCAAGGTCAGCCGCCACGGGTTGGTGAACAGCATCGGCACCGTCACCCAATCGGCGGGCGCGGCGGTCTTTACATGATAGCCCCATGGCACAAAGACCATGCCGATATGGTAGAGGATCAGCAGGCCGAACGCCCCGATCCGCAGCCAGTCCATGCCATAATGCCGTTCCACCCGCGCGCCATAGCGGCGGTGGCGGCACTTGTCAGGCCGCTTGCGGCGAAATCTGTGCCGGCGCGCGCGGCTGCCGGGGACCAAGCCCGATCAGGGGGCGTAACCAGCCGATCTCACGCCCGACCAGATAGGCGGTCATGCAGACCGCCGCAGTTCCGCCGAGCAGGACCAGAAACTGCACCCCCGCGGGAAGATGCCAGGGAAATGTGTACCAGGCGATCAGCACGATCGCCGGCTGGTGAAAGAGGTAGAAGGGAAACACCGCCTCCGCCGCAGTGCGCCGCCAGCGATGGTCGCGGTTCCAGAAGCGGTCGGCGAATTGAAACAACAGGATCGTCATCGCCCAGCCCATCGCGACCTGCGCTGCACGGGCCAGCGCCATCACCCAGTGCGGCGGGACCGCGTTGCCGGGGTAGCGCGTCTCGACCAGCACCACGGCAAGCCCGCTGATCGCCGCCAGCGCGAGCGCGGCCGGCCATAGCCGCCGCAGCACCGGCCACAGGACCGGCGATCCGGCGAGCACGAATCCAAACAGAAACAGCGGGAAATAATTGGCGTGCCCGGCCCAGTCGCGCAGCAACCCCTGTTCATCCGCGACGACGAATTGCAACCCCAGCCGCGCGATCACCAGCAGTCCCGCCGGCACCCACACCAGCCGCCACCCCTGCGCCATCCACGGCACGACCCGATCGACCACCAGGTCATACAAGCGTCGCCCGCGCCACAGGATCAGCGCAAGCACCATGGTATAGGCCCAGAGATAGACGACGAACCACAGATGCTCCCAGCTTGGGAAGCTGCGCCCCCAATAGTCGCCAATGCGCCAGTAATCGCTGGTCCAGAAGCGCAGATAGCCGTGGGGATAACCGGCCTCGACCACCCGGACCCACATCTCGATCGGGATCAGCACCGCCATGCCAAAGGCGAGCGGGACCAGCAGGCGCAAATTGCGGGCGTGCAGGAATGCGCCCGGATCGCGCGACTTGGCGAACAGATGCCACGACGCAAAGCCCGATACCGCAAACAGCAACGGCAACCGCCACGGCGTCAGCAACGCCATCGGCGCGATCAGCGCGGGGAAATTATAGTCGGTATGGATCACCCACGGCCAGGGCGAGAAGACCATCGCGATATGATAGAGGATGAGCAGCGCAAATGCGGCGATGCGTAGCCAGTCGAGGCCGTAATGCCGCCCGCCGCGCGCAAGACCATGGTTCGCTTCACTCACGCGTCGCGCTATAGGCGGGCGAGCCTCACCAATTGGTTAGCGGGAGCGTGAATGCGGCGGACGGGCATTTTATTCGGGGCGATGGCGCTGGTCTGTACGCTCACGGCGACTGTCGCCGGCGCGCGTCAGACCGCGATCCCCGACGCCCCGCCCGCCGGTCGGTTCGACCCCGCCAGCGTGCCGCCCGCCCCCGACTATGCCGGGCCGACCCACTGGGCCTCGCTGCCCTGGACCCGCGACGATGGCGACATGACGCCGCAGGGCGTGGCGGAGGCGCAGCAGCTGCGCGCGCCGGCCGATGTCTTTTTCATCCATTCCGCCGTTCCGCTGCGCCGACCGGTGTGGAATGCGGACACGAACGATGTCTGGTTCAACGGCGATGTCGGTCAGACCACGCTCCGCAATCAGGCGAGCGCCTTTAACGGCTGCTGCGCGCTTTATGCGCCGCGCTATCGCCAGATGAACCCGGCGGCGGAGGACAGTGCGGCGCTGGAGCTGGCCTATGCGGACATTGCCCGCGCCTTTGCCGAATTTCGCCGCCGCGTCGGCGACCGGCCGTTCATCCTTGCCGGACATGGTCAGGGATCGCGGCTTGGCCAGATGCTGATCGAACGCATGATCGACGGCCAGCCGATCGCTGCGCACATGGTCGCGGCCTATCTGCCGGGTCATGCGCTTCCACTCGACTGGTTCACGACACGGCGCAGCGTCCGCTTTTGCGCCGCCGCGACCGACACCGGCTGTGTCGCCAGCTGGTCGAGCTGGGCGGAGGGCAGCAAGCCCGCAACCGGCTCACCAGCCATCGTCTGCACCAACCCGATCAGCTGGTCGGCGGCACCCGCGCGCGCCGACCAGCATCGCGGCGCGTGGATGCGCAACGGCCTCGCGCTGCCCGAAGCGTTGCGCGCCCCCGATCGCGGCCTGATCGCTGCCCGCTGCGGCGCGGATGGACGCCTGTATGTGTCGTCGCCCGGCACGCCGTATAGCGATGTCATCGGTCGCGACGGCGACTATCGCACGCTCGATGTTCAACTGGTCTGGATGGATGTGCGTCAGAATGCGATCGACCGCGTCGCCGCCTTCCGCGCCGCCCGACGATAGGCTATAGGCGCGGCGAACCTAGAGGAACCTCCATGTCCCTGCGTCCCTGGCGCGATATCACGCGCCGTCAAAGCCGTCAGATCATGGTCGGCAATGTCCCCGTCGGCGGCGATGCCCCCGTCACCGTCCAGACGATGACCAACACCCCGACCTCCGACCCGGTCGCGACGATCGACCAGATCCGCCGCTGCGAGGATGCGGGGGCAGACATCATCCGCGTGTCGTGCCCCGATGTGGAGAGCACCGCCGCGCTGAAACAGATCGTCCGCGCCGCGCGGGTGCCGATCGTCGCCGATATCCATTTCCACTATAAGCGCGCGCTGGAAGCAGCGGATGCAGGCGCGGCGTGCCTGCGCATCAATCCCGGCAACATCGGGAGCGCGGAGCGGGTGAACGAGGTGGTCAACGCGGCCAAGGCCAATGGCTGTGCGATCCGCATCGGCGTGAACGCGGGTTCGCTCGAAAAGGATCTGCTCGAGAAATATGGCGAGCCCTGCCCCGAGGCGCTGGTCGAAAGCGCGCTCGACCATATCAAGCTGTTGCAGGACCGCGATTTTCACGAGTTCAAGGTCGCGGTGAAGGCGAGCGACCTGTTCCTCGCCGCCGCCGCCTATCAGCAGCTTGCCGAAGCGGTCGATTGCCCGCTGCATCTGGGAATCACCGAAGCCGGCGGGTTCGTCGGCGGGACGGTGAAGAGCGCGATCGGGATGGGGTCGCTGCTGTGGTACGGCATCGGCGACACGATCCGCGTCTCGCTCTCGGCCGAACCGGAAGAGGAAGTGCGCGTCGGGTTCGAGATTTTGAAGGCGCTCGGCATCCGCAATCGCGGTGTCCGCGTGGTCAGCTGCCCCAGCTGCGCGCGTCAGGGCTTCGACGTGATCCGCACCGTCCAGGCGCTGGAGGAACGCCTCCAGCACATCCGCACCCCGCTGTCGCTCAGCGTGCTCGGCTGCGTCGTCAACGGCCCCGGCGAAGCGCGCGAAACCGATATCGGCCTGACCGGCGGCGGCAACGGCAAGCACATGGTCTATCTTTCGGGCGTGACCGACCACACGGTCGAGGACGCCGACATGCTCGAACACATCGTCAAGCTGGTCGAGGCCAAGGCGGCGGAGATCGAGGCGGCGACTGACGCGCAGGTAGTGGCGGCGGAATAGGTCCTGTGCTACGGTTCAGGTCCGAAGGGATCTGATATGAGCTATCACGCCAAGGTAATCGCTGGCGGCAAGATCGTCGTCCCCGCTGAAGTGCGCCGGGAGCTCGGCGTCAAGGATGGCGACTCGATCGTGATCGAGCGCGACGATCGCGGCCAGTTCATCCTCAAAACCTATGCGCAGGTCGTGAAGGAGGTGCAGGCTGCCTTCAAATCGATGATTGGGCCGTATGACGGCAGCATGGTCGATGCGCTCGTCGCGGAACGACAGCGCGAAGCGGCGGAGGAAGAGCGCCGCACGCAGGAATGGCTCGACCGCTATCATCCATCGAGATGAGCTATGTCCTTGATGCGTCGGCGCTGATTGCCCTTGCCCTGGGAGAACCGGGCTCCGGCGTCGTCGCGAAGTTCGCGCAAAACGCGTTGGTCTCCACGGTCAATGTGAGCGAGTTCCTGCAGCGCTTGCGCGACAAGGGCATCCCGGAAGAGCAGGCGCTGCACCAGCTCGCACGGTTTGAGATCGACATCGTGCCGTTCGGTCTCGATCATGCCCAGCTGGCGGCGAAGCTAAGGCCTGCCACGAAGCATCTCGGTTTGTCGCTGGGCGACCGGGCCTGCCTGTCACTCGCCCTTGCGCGAGATCGCCATGTCCTGACGGCCGACCATCGGATGGCGGAGGCCGATATCGGACTCGACATCCGCATGATCCGCTGACCCTCGCCTTCCCGCGCCCGGCGCGCTAGGCGGCGGCGATGCCGCGCTCCGCCTCCCCCATCATCGCCTTCGCCGTCGCGTCGCTCGGTATCGCCATCTTCTCGTCGATGGATGCCGTGATGAAGGGGCTGGTCCTCGCGCTCGGCGCATACAACGCGCTGACCTGGCGGACGATGGCGGGGATTGTGGCGAGCGGCATCCCCTATGCGCTGTCGCGTCCCCCGCGCCCGAGCCGCGCGGCGATGCGGCTGCACCTGATCCGCGCGGCGGTGTCGGCGGTAATGGCGTTCCTGTTCTTCTGGGGGCTGGGCCGGGTGCCGATGGCGCAGGCGATTGCGCTGGCGTTCATCGCGCCGATCATCGCGCTGTTCCTTGCGGCATGGCTGCTGAAGGAGAAGATTACGCGCGTCACCATCGTCGCCACCGCACTCGCCTTTGGCGGGGTGGTGCTGATCCTGTGGGGGCAGGCACAGGCGGAACTGGGGCGCGAGGCATTTTGGGGCGCGATCGCGATCCTCGTCTCGGCGGTCGCCTATGCGTGGAACATCATCCTGATGCGGCAACAGTCGCTGGTGGCCGGGGCGATCGAGGTTGCCTTTTACCAGTCGCTGTTCATTTCGATCATATTCCTGTTCGCCGCGCCGTGGCTGCTCGAACTGCCGTCGGTCGAGCATGTCCCGGCGCTGGCGCTGGCGGCGGTGCTCGCGACGATGTCGCTGTTCCTGCTCAGCTGGGCCTATGCCCGCGCCGAAGCCAATTATCTTGCGCCGACCGAGTATACCGGCTTCCTGTGGGCGACGCTGTGGGGATGGGTTGTGTTCGACGAGGGCGTTTCGCTGTTCACCGTGGCCGGGGCGGCATTGATCGTCGGTGGCTGCATCATCGCAGCGCGGCGGCGCGACCATGCGCCGTGCGCCGATACGGAGGCACAGATTTGATCACGATCCGTCCGGCCGAGGCGCAGGATTTCGAGCTGGTCGCGGACTTCATCCGCAAGCTCGCCGAGTATGAGAAGCTCGCGCATGAAGTGCGCTTCGACGATGCGACGCTGCACCGCCATTTGTTCGGACCGCGCCCCGCCGCCGAGGTGCTGATCGGCGAGGTCGACGGCGCGCCCGCAGGGTTTGCGCTGTTTTTCCAGACCTTCTCGACCTTTGAAGGCAAGCCGGGCATCTGGCTGGAGGATCTGTTCGTCGAGCCGCACGCGCGCGGCGCGGGACTTGGCCGGGCGCTGCTGTCGCGCCTTGCCGCTTTGGTGATCGAGCGCGGAGGCGCGCGGCTGGAGTGGAACGTCCTCGACTGGAACGAGCTGGGCAAGGGCTTTTACCGCCAGATTGGCGCGGCGCATGTCGATGGCTGGGAGCGCTGGCGGATGCAGGACGCTGCACTGGAGGCGCTGGCCAGAGGTTAAGCGGCATCAGCCCGCTACCAGCGCGCCCTGCATCTGGGCGATGTCGCGGCGCGGGGGCGCGCCGAACAGGCGGCGATATTCGCGGCTGAACTGCGACGGGCTGTCATAGCCGACGGCGAAGCCCGCGCTGCCCGCGCTCGCGCCTTCCGCGAGCATAAGGCGGCGCGCCTCCTGCAACCGCAACTGCTTTTGATATTCGATCGGCGTCATCCGGGTCATCGCCTTGAAATGCGCGTGGAGCGAGGATTCGCTCATCCCCGCCGCGTCGGCGATGTCGCGGATGCGCAGCTGCTTGTCGAAGCTGCTGCGGATCGTCTGGATCGCGCGGCTGACCTGCCGCAGATGGCTGTCCCCCGCCGCGATATGGCGCAGCATCGGGCCGTGCGGGCCGGCGAGCAGGCGATAGAGGATCTCGCGCTCGATCAGCGGCGCGAGCATCGCGATGTCGCCGGGGGTGTCGAGCAACCCCACCAGTCGGCACGCCGCGTCGATCAGCCCGGGATCGCTGGGGCATACCGCCAGCGCCGGCATTCCCGTGGGGGCGCCCGGTCCGCCCTGCGCCACCACCAGATCCGCCAGCGCGGTCATGTCGAGGCCGATCGCACAGCAGAAATAGGGTCGCTCGGGACTTGCCTCCAGCACATGGCCGACCAGCGGCAGATCGACCGAGACCACCAGATAATTGGCGGCGTCGTAGATCAGGCTGTGCTCGCCCACCGACACGCGCTTTGACCCCTGGGCGATCAGGCAAAGCGAGGGCTCATAGACCGCAGGCGTCGGATCGGTCAGCGCATGGCCGCGGATCAACGAGACCCGCGGCACCGCTGATGCAAACATGCCGGGTTCGTGCGTGTGGCGGGCGATCATCGCCGCGAGTTCGGTGACGCGTTCCATGGGCCCGACTGTCGCGCACGGAGGATTCGATCGCAAGTCGCCGCGCGCAGATTTGGAGGATCGTGCAAGTTCTTCGGGCAATCGCTCTACCGCTCCGGCGGGGATCGGGCCATTTCCGCTGCACCAACTCAAGCGGAAAGGAACCGACCCATGACCACCGGAACCATCGACAAGACCATCCTCGTCACCGGCGCTTCGAGCGGCATTGGCGAAGCGACCGTACGCGAGCTCGCCGCCGCCGGCGCGCGCCTGTTCATCGGTGCGCGCCGTACCGACCGCCTCGCTGCGCTGGCGGATGAACTGGGCGAGAACGTCGCCTGGCAGCAGCTCGACGTTGCCGATGGCGACAGCTTCGAAGCGTTCGTCGCGGCGGCAGAAGCGCGTTTCGGGCGCGTCGACGTGCTCGTCAACAATGCCGGCGTGATGCCGCTTTCGCGCCTCGATGCGCTGAAGCGCGACGAATGGAAGCGGATGTTCGATGTCAACGTGCACGGCGTGCTCAACGGCATCGCCGCAGTGCTGCCCCGCTTTACCACGCAAGGCGGCGGGCATGTCGTCAACGTCGCCTCGGTCGCGGCACACATGGTCGCGCCGACCGCAGCGGTCTATTGCGGCACCAAATATGCCGTGTGGGCGATCACCGAAGGGCTCCGGATGGAGCATGAGAATGTCCGCACCACGATCATCTCGCCCGGCGTGGTCGCGACCGAACTGGGCGACGACATCACCGTGCCGGAGATCGCCGAGGGGCTGAAGCAGTGGCGGCAGAAGTCGCTGACGCCCGACGCCATCGCCCGCGCAATTGCCTATGCCATCGCCCAACCCGACGGGGTCGATGTCAGCGAGATCATCGTCCGTCCGGCGGGCGGCGCGTTCTGAACGAAAACGGCCCCGGACGTTCGCACATCCGGGGCCGTTTTCTATCGTCTGCCAGGCGGGTTCAGGCCACCGCTGCCTTCGCCTGTTTGGCCGCCTCGATCGCCTCGATCACGATCCGCTTGGCTTCCTCGGCATCGCCCCATTCGCCGATGCGGACCCACTTTTCGGACTCCAGATCCTTATAGTGTTTGAAGAAATGCTCGATCTGCTGGAGCACGATCGAGGGCAGGTCGCCGCGCTCACCGACATCGGTGTAGTAGGGGAAGGTCGTGTCGACCGGTACGCAGACCAGCTTCTCGTCGCCGCCAGCCTCGTCTTCCAGCTTCAGCACGCCGATCGGGCGCGCGCGGACGACGCAGCCCGGGATGAAGGGCGAGCGCGAGATCACCAGCGCGTCGAGCGGATCGCCATCGGGCGACAGCGTGTGGGGCACGAAGCCGTAATTGGCCGGATAGCGCATCGGGGTGTGCAGGATGCGGTCGACGAACAGCGCGCCCGATTCCTTGTCGAACTCATACTTCACCGGCTCACCGCCGGTCGGCACTTCGATGATGACGTTGAGGCTGTGCGGCGCATTGTCGCCGACAGGGATTTTGTCGATACGCATTGGTCGTCCTCTGTTTGGTTGCGGTGCCAGCCCGCACCCCCACCCGGCCACCCACGCCAGTATATCTTGATGGGTGGCCGGGTGGGGGAGCGGGCTGGCACCGCCGCCGATCGCGTTAGCGAGCGGCCAAAAGCTTATCCAGGCCACCCTCTCCGGTGCCGATCTTTTCGAGGCGCGGATAGCGCAGGCCGCCGGTATAGTCGATGGTCGTTTCGCGATACCGGGTGCCGCTTTTCACCAGCAGCTTGATCGGCGCTTTCGCGACAATCGCGGCCTTGAGACGGTCGTCCGAATATTCGCGTCCGGCAATCGCGACGATCGTATCGCCGAGATCAAGTCCCGCGTTGAATGCCGGCGAGTCCCAGGTGACGCTCGACACCGCCCCGCCCTTGCCGACCGCCAGCCCAAGCGAATAGCTGTGGTCGGCGCGGCTCGCGCGCTTTTCGGCGCTTTTGAACGCGGCGGTCGGCTCGTCGGTATAGATCAGGCGGTAGCCATTCTGCGTGAACCCGGCGAGCGGAGCCTTGGGCGCGACGTCATAGACGCGGGTCTTGAGGAAAGTCGCCCAGTCATAGGGCTGGATGCCGTTCAGCGTCGCCGCGACCTCGGCAAGGTCATAGGTCAGCACGCCCCAGTCGCCGTCGCGCATCCCGAAAAAGGCGCGCGCAAAATCGTCCATCGACTTTTTGCCGCGCGACAGCTCGCGCAGCTTGGCGTCGGCCTCCAGCCAGATCAGCAGCCCTTCATTGTAATAATCCTCCGACCGCTGCCAGCTGACCCAGCCCTTGGGGCGGCGGGCGGAGATGATCGGATCGTTGGTCGTGTCGACCAGCGGACGCCATTGCCGGGCCGGGCGGTTGTCGAGGCTGGCGGCGATGCTGGCGAGCATGTCGAGCGTATCCTGTTTCGACACGATCCCCGACCGCGCCTGCAGCACATAGCCCCAGAATTGCGTCTGCCCCTCATAGACCCACAGCAGCGAATCGCGCATCGGGGTGCGGAAATCGGGGGTCCAGCTGTCATTGCCGCGGCGGAACTTGCCGTTCCAGCTGTGGACAAATTCGTGCGGGAGCAGGTTGCGCGAGCCCGGCCCCTCGCTCCACTTGGTGAAATAGCCGGGGCCGACGCCGTTTTCGGAGCTGCGATGATGCTCCAGGCCGATGCCGCCCATCTCGTCGCTGATCGCGAGCAGGAACTCATACTGGTCGTAATGCTGTGCGCCGAACAGCTTGATCGACTGTTCGACCAGCTTCCTGTGCGCGTCGATCTGCTCGGGCTTGGCCTCCAGCTCCTCCGGCTCGTCGGCGAACACGTTGAGGTCCACGCGATCCGACAGCTTGAACTCGCGATAATGCCGCCCCGCGAACACCGGTGAGTCGATCAGCGTTTCATAGTCCGTCGTCTGGTAGACATAGGCGTCGCCCTGCTTGGTCGCGGGCAGGCCCGACACGGCGGTCCAGCCCTTGGGGTAGGTCACGGTCGCCGACACCGGGATGCGGCGGGTGAAGTATCCGGCGGGGTAGAGGCTGACCTGTTCGAACTGCAGGTTGAGCATGGTGGGCGCAATCGACACGCGGCCCTGGTCGCGGTCGGTCGCGCCGACGAACTGGAACTCGATATCGAGCTGCTTCGCGCCGGCCGGAACGTTCAGATGGAACGCCCAGACATCGACCGTGTCGCGGGTCCAGGCGACCGGCTTGCCGTTCGCGCTGATCTTGAGCCCCGCCAGCTTCTCGATCTCGCCGCGCGCGGCGTGTTTGCCGGGCAGCCAGGCGGGCATCATCAGCACCATCGGCCCGGCATCCGCGACGGGGATCGTCTGCTTCACGCGATAGATCGCCTGCTGAACATCGGTCGCATCGACCTTGACCGTCATTGTGCCGGGATAGGCAATGTCGCGGGCGACCGGGATGCGGTTGTCGAACGGCAGCGGCTGGGGGGTGCTGTTCTGGGCGGTGGCGCCAAATGAGACAGATGCGGTGGCGAGCAACAGGGCATTGAGCGCAAGGGCGCGACGCATGAACGAACCTTTCGGGAGGAAGGCGGGAGATGTTGTTACCCTAGCCAGCAGCACCTCCCGCGTAAATCCTCCCCGGAACGGGGAGGTGGCAGCGCGTAGCGCTGACGGAGGGGGCCCGAGGCAACGGAATCGCTTGCCTCGGGCCCCCTCCACCACCGCCTTCGGCGGCGGGCCCCCTCCCCGTTCCGGGGAGGATTGGATGCTTCACGGCTTGCTTACCATTTTCGCGCTAGACGCTAGGCTATGTATCACGACCCCGCCCTTGCCCGCAGCGTGAAGGCCGATCCGCGGCCCAAATCCGCCGTCAGCACCGGATGCGGCCTCGCTGGCCTGATCGGCATGGCAATCTGGCTGACCATCGCGCGGACCTATGGCCTCGATGGCCCGTTCGCGGCGTTGGTCAACCTCGCGGCAGGCGGCATTCCGATGGTGCTATGGGCGGTGTTCGTCGACAAGGTGCACCGCAATCCGACGACCGGGGTCAAGTGGAGCGATCCGCGCCAGCTTAGCGAAACACGCGACATTTCGATCACCAAGCTTGCCGGCCTGTGGCTGACCTGGGGCGGGATCGCTGGCATCTATGCCGTGTGCCGCTTTTACTGGGAGGGCAATTTCGCCTTTGCCATGTGGTGTTTCCAGATGGCCGCGCCGGCGCTGTTCATCCTGTCGATCCCCTATGTGTTTTGGATCGACCGGCACCTCGAACAGCCCAAGGACGGCGCGTACATGCTCGGCGCGTGGCTGATCGGGTCGAAGGAGCCGGTCGACGAGGCCGCGATCCACAACCATCTGCGCAGCTGGGCGGTGAAGGCGTTCTTCCTCGCCTTCATGCTCGCGATCGTGCCGCCGGGGTTCGGCGCGTTCGTGCGCGCGGACGCCAGCGGCATCCTGACCAACCCGATCGCACTCGCCAACTGGCTGATCACCGGCATGTTCATGCTCGACGTCGCGTTCGCGACGGTCGGCTATATCCTCACCTTCCGCCCGCTCGACAGCCATATCCGCACTGCCAACCCCTATGCGGGGGCGTGGGCGGTGGCGCTGATCTGCTACCCGCCGTTCATCCTGATGGGGAATGGCGGGCCGCTCGACTATCATCCCGGCACGTCGGACTGGACGCATTGGCTGGCGGGACATGACGTGTTGCTGTGGATCGTCGGCGCGGTGCTGGTGGCGCTGACCGCGATCTATGCCTGGGCGACGATGGCGTTCGGGTTTCGCTTTTCCAACCTGACGCATCGCGGGATCATCACCCATGGGCCGTACGCGTGGACGCGGCACCCGGCGTATCTGTCGAAGAACCTGTTCTGGTGGATCGCGACCTGTCCGTTGCTGGTCACCACGGGCAGCCTCGCCGACGCGGCGCGCGCGAGCCTGCTGCTCGGGCTGGTCAGCCTGATCTATTATGTCCGCGCCAAGACCGAGGAAAAGCATCTCGGCGAAGACCCCGAATATCGGGTGTATAGCGAGTGGATGGAGCGCAATGCGCCGATCCCGCGGTTTTTTGCGTGGGTGATGGGGAAGGCTGGGAAGGGCGAGGCGGCGGCGTAGGTTGTGAGGCTCGACGCGGCCGCTTTTCGCAAAGTTGCGGAATATCCGACTATGGGTGGTTAGCAGAGATCAGGTTTGCCGGACGATGTGCGCATCCAAGCCGTCAATTACTGGCCCTTGCTCATCAGGACGCCAGCTAAGGCGAATATGCCACTCGTCCGCTTCATCGCGACTGACAAATAGCGACAAGCCATCCTCATGCGGCGAGAAGTTTGACCCAAGAAAGGTCCAGACTTCTCCCGCTTCATGCGTGTGTTGATCATAATCGGTAAACGGTTTGGCGACGAGATACCGCTGACCGACAGTTAAATGCTGAAAAGGCCGTGGCGGAAAATCAGCGGTCCAGTGGCCGCGCGCTTTAGGTCCAAGCATTGAGATAGCTTATAGCCCGAGACAATGTCTGCAATGGGGTCGCTTGCGGGCAGACCGATTTTATAGGTTCGCGGCTTAAAACAACCTCGTCACCCCGGCCTTGTGCCGGGGTCCACTCATCCTCCCGCGTATCGCTTGAGCCGCTTGCTTCGCGCCTGCCTTCCGGTGGACCCCGGAACAAGTCCGGGGTGACGGTTAGCTTATACGTCAGTCCATCCACTCCAGCCATGCGCCATGCGGATGCGCTGCGGCCAGCAGCTGCGGCTCCCCGCCCCCCGGCCACATCCGCACGGTCAGTTCGTGGCGGAAGCTCAGCCGGTTCGCCTCGACCGCGATCCAGGCCAGCGGGCGGTCGGGCGTCGCTTTCGCACCCGCCGCCTCCATCGCCGCGGTGATCGCCGCCTGCCGCTCGGCTCCGAGATATTGCCACACGATCGAGTGCATCAGCACGCGGGTCGTCCCCGCTGCCTGTGGTCGGGCGAGCGCGTCGACAACAAACGCCGCAGCATCGGCCTCGACCAGATCGGGGGCGCGGCGTGCCGCCTCTGCCGCTGCGATCTCCAGCCGCTGTGCGCGCACGCGATGCTCGGGCCACGCATAGGCGCGCAGCCGCAGCAGCGCTTGCGGGTCGGTCAGGTCAATCGGCGCGACGTCACAGCCGCGCAGCGACACGATCTCGACCGCAGCCTCGGGCGGTGGCGGGCCGCGCCAGTCGGGGGCGATGCGCATTTCCGCATCCTGCGGTCCCACCACCACCCCGCCAAGGTCGTAGCGGTAGCGGTCCATCATCAGGTTGATCCCGGCGCTCGACCCGATTTCGATACATTCGAACCGTCCGGGCAGCCCCTGCGCCACCAGCCACAGCATCGCGGCGGCATAGTTGCTCGACCGTGCCGCCTCATTGGTCTGCGGCGGGCCGTCGAGCCAGGGGAGCAGCGCCGAGTCATGCGCGTCGATCGCGGCATTGACCAACTGCCCCGCATCCACCGCTTCACCCGCATAAAGCGGCGCGAGCGACGGCGCGGCACCCGTCAGGTGCAGCGCGTGCAGCCCGCCCGCGGCACGCAGCGGCAGCGCGTCGGCCATCGGCTTGCCCGGCCAGTCGCGCAGCCGCGCGCGGAACGCTCCCGGCCCCGCCATCCCGTCGAGGATCGCCGCTACTACCGACGCGGTCAGGCCCGCATCGTTCGCCCGGCAATAGTCCACCTGATTGGCGAACGCGGTCCGCACATCCTCCAGCGTCATCCAGTCGGCCATATCTACCTCCGACCCTCTTGTTGCGCCGCAACGCCCCCCCAAGTAAAGGCGCGCAACCCATGACCGACACCAGCACCGATCCGATCATCCTTGCCGTGCCCAAGGGGCGCATCCTCGAAGAGGCGTTGCCGCTGCTGGCGCGTGCCGGAATCGTGCCCGAACCGGCCTTTTCGGACGAGGGTAGCCGCGCGCTGCGCTTCAAGACCAACCGCCCCGATATCGACCTGATCCGGGTGCGCGCGTTCGATGTCGCGACCTTTGTCGCCCATGGCGCGGCACAGCTGGGCATTGTCGGGTCGGACGTGCTCGCCGAATTCGCCTATTCGGAGCTGTATGCGCCGGTTGACCTTGGCATCGGCCATTGCCGCCTGTCGGTGGCCGAGCCGGCTGCGCTCGCCGCCACCGACGATCCGCGCGGGTGGAGCCATGTCCGCGTCGCGACCAAATATCCGCAGCTGACGCGCAAGCATTTCGAGGCGCGCGGCGTGCAGGCCGAGTGCATCAAGCTCAACGGCGCGATGGAGCTGGCCCCGCTGCTCGACCTCGCCCCGCGCATCGTCGATCTGGTGTCGTCGGGCCGCACGCTCAAGGAAAACGGGCTGGTCGAGGTCGAGACGATCATGGAAGTGTCGAGCCGCCTGATCGCCAACCGCGCCGCGTTCAAGACGCGGCCGGAGATCGTGCCGCTGGTCGACGCCTTCCGGCGCGCAGTGGAAAGCGAGGCTGCCGCATGATCCGCCTGTCCACGTCCGAGCCCGGCTTTGCCCAGGCGTTCCGCGAACTGGTCGATGCGCGGCGCGAAGCCGATGCCGATGTTGCGCGCGACGTGCGCACGATCGTCGCATCGGTGCGCGACGAGGGCGATGCGGCGCTGCACGCCTTTACCCGCAAGTTCGACCGCCACGATCTCAACGAAACCGGCTGGCGGATCGAAAAGAGCGACTGCATCGCGGCCTATGAGGCGCTCGCCCCCGATCTGCGCGCGGCGCTCGAACTCGCCGCCAAGCGAATCACCGCCTATCACGAGAAGCAGAAGCCGGCGGACAGCGATACCACCGACGCCGATGGCGTGCGCACCGGCGCGCGCTGGGGCGCGGTCGATGCGGCGGGGGTCTATGTCCCCGGCGGCCGCGCGGCCTATCCCAGCTCGGTGCTGATGAACGCGATTCCGGCCAAGGTCGCGGGGGTCGATCGCGTCGTCATGGTCACGCCGACCCCGGATGGCGAAATCAACCCGCTCGTCCTCGCCGCCGCGCATATTGCCGGGGTGGACGAAATCTGGCGCGTCGGCGGGGCGCAGGCAATCGCCGCGCTCGCCTATGGTACCGGGCGGATCGCTGCGGTCGATGTCATCACCGGCCCCGGCAATGCCTGGGTCGCGGAGGCCAAGCGCCAGCTGTACGGCGTGGTCGGCATCGACATGGTCGCGGGGCCGAGCGAGATCGTCGTGGTTGCGGACGGCAAGAACGACCCCGAATGGATCGCCGCCGACCTGCTCAGCCAGTCCGAACATGATCCGACCAGCCAGTCGATCCTGCTGACCGACGACGCGGTGCTGGCGGGCAAGGTGGCGGAGGCGGTGGATCGCCAGATCGGCGAGCTGTCGACGCGCAAGGTCGCGCGGCAGAGCTGGGACGCCAATGGCGCGATCATCCTGACCGCGACGCTCGATGAGGCGATCCCGCTGGTCAACAAGCTCGCGCCCGAGCATCTCGAGCTGGCGGTGGACGATCCCGATGCGTTGTTCGCGCGGGTGCGCCATGCCGGATCGGTGTTCCTGGGTCGGATGACGCCGGAAGCGATCGGCGATTATGTTGCCGGCCCCAACCACGTCCTGCCCACCGGCCGCCGTGCGCGGTTTGCCAGCGGGCTGTCGGTGCTTGATTTCATGAAACGGACCAGCTTCCTGGCGCTTGACGCACAGGGGCTGGCGGCGATCGGCCCGGCGGCGGTGGCGCTGGCGGAGGCCGAAGGGCTTCCGGCGCACGCCAGGTCGGTGGCGCTTCGCCTTCCCTAGCGCTTCTGCGAAAGCAGGAGCCAAGGATCACTCACCAATCGCTCCGTGGCTCTGGGCTCCTGCTTTCGCAGGAGCGCGGACACGGCTAAGGACTTTCTGATTATGCCAAGCCCAACCGCCAAGACCCGCTCAAAAGCTCGTGCCGCTGCGCGCCTTGCCGCCGTGCAGGCGCTGTATCAGCAGGAGATGGAGAAGACCCCCCTGCCCCAGCTGCTGACCGAGTTTCACCAGCACCGGCTGGGCGCGACGATCGAGGACGAAGAGTATATCGACGCCGATCCGAATTTCTTCGACGATATCGTCAAGGGCGTCGATGCGCGCCGCGACGAGATCGACGCGCTGATTGCGTCGAAGCTGGCGGTGGACTGGAGCTTCGACCGGCTCGACCGCCCGATGCGCCAGATCCTGCGCGCCGGGACCTATGAGCTGCTGGCGCGCAAGGATGTGCCGGTGGGCGCGGCGATCAGCGAGTATCTCGACGTTACTGACGCATTTTACGACCGGCGTGAGAAGGGGTTCGTCAACGGGCTGCTCGACGCGATCGCGAAGGTGGTACGGGCTTGATTCATTTAAGCCCCTCCCCTTCAGGGGAGGGGCTAAAAAGGTTCACTGCGGCCCCACATTCTTCACCCGGCCCAGCGCGGGCGGGCTCACCACCTGGCCCCGTGCAAACCACGCCTCCAGTGCGTCGAGGTCGAGCACTCCCCCAGCGACGATCCGCCCGACCTTCAGCGTGGTGAAGCTGTCGCCGCCGCCAGCCAGAAACCCGTTCATCGCCACGCGATAGCTCGCCGCCGGGTCGAGCGGCTTGCCCTGCACCAGCGGCGCGATGATCCGCTGGCCCTCGGGCCGCGACCGATCGAAGCTGTAGCTCAAGCCCGCCGGGAACAGCAGCTTTGGGCCGTCTTCGTTGGTGAATTGCTGCTCCAGCACCGCCAGCAACTGCGCGCCCGTATATTCGCGGACCTGAAGGTTATTGCCGAAAGGCTGGGTGGTGAAGAGGTCGCCGAACGTCACCGTGCCGTCCGCAGCCGGGGTGATCGATGCGCGCACCCCGCCGGGGTTCATCAGCGCGATCTGCGCCCCGTCCTTGTGCGTCGCGGCGAGCTGCGCATCGGCGATCAGCAGGCCGAGCGGGGATTCGGCCAGCTCGCTATCTTCGTTGCGCAGGATCGGCGCGGATGCCTTGCCCACGGGTCGGCGGGCGAGCGGGGCCGCTGCAGCGGAATAGCGCGCGACATGCGCCGCGACCGCCGGGTCGGCGGGATAGGTCGGGAAGGCCGGGTTCGCCTTGACCGGGCCGCCCGCGCTGACCGCGCCATCTCCCTGCACGATCACCTGCCGCGCCGAGCGTGCCGTGACCTTGCGCGTTGCGGGGTCAAAGGTCAGGTCGATGCCGGTCAGCATGACGCCATTGCTGCCCGCGCTGGTCAGCAGCACCGGTTTGGCCGGGTTGGTCGCTGAATAATCGCAGATATAGGCGCGGTGGGTATGGCCCGATACGATCACGTCCACGCCCGGATCGAGCCGCTCCATGATGTCGAGGATCGGACCTGACAGCCCCTCGCACTGGTTCGGCTGGTCCGAGCGCGTCGGATAGCCGCCCTCATGCACCATCATCACGATCGCGTCGGCACCCTGGGCCTTAAGCTGCGGGATCAGCTTGTTCGCGGTCTCCGCCTCATCGGCGAAGCGGTAACCGACAATCCCCGCGGGATCGACATAGGTGCCGGTCATCCGCGTGGTCAGGCCGATAAAGCCGATCGTGATCTTGGTCTTGCCTTTGCCGAAGGTCTTGAGGCCAGTGGCGGGCATCAGGCTCTTGCCCGATGCGTCGAGCGTGTTCCCGGCGAGATAGGTGTAGGACGCGCCATTGAAGCGTTCGAGCTGGCAGGGCTGTGCGACCGCGTTCTTGTCGCATCCGCCCTTTTGCAGCCGCAGCAACTCCTTCGTCCCGCGATCGAATTCGTGGTTGCCGGCGGCGTTATACTCAAGGCCCGCCATACTCAGCGCCTTGACCGTCGGTTCGTCGAGAAACAGCGAGGAGACCAGCGGGCTGGCGCTGGTCAGGTCCCCTGCCGCGACGACGACATTATTGGGGTTGTCGGCCTTCAGCGCCTTTACCGCCGAGGCAAAATAGGGCGCGCCACCAGCGGGCACCTTGACCGTCTTGCCGTCCGCCGCCTGCACGTCGATCGGCCGCGCCGGGGTTTCAAGCGCGCCGTGGAAATCATTGAAGGCAATGATCCGCACGCTAACCAGTGCAGCGGGCGTCGCCGCCCTGTGCGACGCGCACCCGCCAAGCGCCAGCCCGACGAGCAGTCCAACGATTCTGCGCATGTCATTCTCCCGGCGAGTCGTTCTGGCTGATCCGGTATCAGCAACGTCGCGCATCCGCGATCTCTATCCTCCCCCGCAAGGGGGAGGTGTCAGCGCAGCTGACGGAGGGGGAGGAACCGGTGACGCAAGAAGGGGCAGGACATTGCCGTCCTCCCCCTCCGTCGCCTGCGGCGCTACCTCCCCCTGGCGGGGGAGGATTGAATTTCGCGAAGACCCTAGCCGTCACCGACGCGTTCGATGTCCGCGCCGACGCCCTGCAGCTTTTCCTCAAGCCGCTCATAGCCGCGGTCGAGGTGATAGATGCGGCTCACCTGGGTCTCGCCCTCGGCGATCAGGCCGGCGAGGATCAGGCTCATCGACGCGCGCAAATCGGTTGCCATCACCGGCGCGCCGACCATGCGATCGACGCCGCGCACCACGGCGGTACGCCCGCTGACCGTGATGTCCGCGCCCATCCGCGCCAGTTCGGGCACGTGCATGTAGCGGTTTTCGAAGATCGTCTCGGTCAGCACGCTCGCGCCATCTGCCTTGCACAGCATCGCCATGAACTGCGCCTGCATGTCCGTGGCAAAGCCCGGATAGGGTGCGGTCGACAGGGTGATCGGCTTGAGCGGCCCGTCGGCGCTGACACGGATGCCGTTGGGCCGCTCCTCGACCGTCACCCCGGCCTCGACCAGCGCGTCGAGCGTCGCGCGCATATCGTCCGCCTTCGCCCCCTCCAGCACCACGTCGCCGCCGGTGATCGCGGCGGCACAGGCATAGCTGCCCGCCTCAATCCGGTCGGGCATCACGCTATAGGTCGCGCCGTGCAGCCGGTCGCGGCCCTCGATCGTCAGCGTCTCGCTGCCGATGCCATGGATCGACGCGCCCATTGCGACCAGCAGATTGCACAGGTCGACGATTTCCGGCTCACGCGCTGCATTGTCCAGCACCGTGGTGCCGCGCGCGGTCGCCGCTGCCATCAGCGCATTTTCGGTCGCGCCAACCGACACCACGGGAAAGCGATAGTTGCCGCCGGGCAGACGCCCGCCCGGCGCGGTTGCCTTCACATAACCTGCGGCCAGCTCGATCTCCGCGCCCATCGCTTCGAGCGCCTTCAGATGCAGGTCGATCGGACGGTTGCCAATCGCGCAGCCACCGGGCAGCGACACCGTCGCCTGCCCCTCGCGCCCCAGCAGCGGGCCGAGCACCAGGATCGACGCGCGCATCTTGCGCACGATGTCATAGGGCGCGACACTCGATGTCAGGCGGGAGGCGCGGACGGTGAGCACGCGACCGAAATCATTGGGACGCGTCCCCTCAATCGCGGTCGAGGCGCCAAGCTCGTTGAGCAGATGCCCGAAGCTGTCGGCGTCCGCCAAACGCGGCAGATTGCGCAGCGTCAGCGGCTCGTCGGTTAACAGCGCGCACGGCATCAGCGTCAACGCGGCGTTCTTCGCACCGGATATAGCAATATTACCGGATAGGCGGTTTCCGCCACGAATGAGAATACGGTCCATTGGGGGGCTTCTATCGCGTCAAAGGGCGCGCGCAAGTGCGGCAGACCGTTCTGCGGCTTGATCGACTTTAATGCACTGATTTTGCAGCGATGCTTTGCAGGAGGAAGTTGGGGGAAGGGACAGAGTGTCAGGGAGTTGTTTCGCGGAGATCCTGGGCGAGCTGGTACCGCTCGTGCCGGGGGAGCAGGCTGCACTCGAACGGCTGGAGGAACGCCAGCGCCATATCCGGCGCGGCGCGATCCTGCTGCGCGAGCATGAGCCGGCCGATGAGCTGTATATTCTGCGCAAAGGACTGGTGATGAGCTACGTCCTGCTCGACGATGGCAGCCGCCAGATTCTGCGCTTTCACTTCCCCGGCGACGTGCTCGGCATCTCCAGCATCGTTTATCGCGAATCGCCCGAAACGCTGTGTGCGCTGTCGGATTGCGTCGTTTGTCCATTCGACCGCCAGGCATTCAGCGCGCTCAGCGTCGCCCATCCACGCCTCTCGGCGCTGATCCTCGTTCTGTGCCAGATCGAGCGGGTGGCACTGACCGACCGCCTCGCCGCGCTCGGCCGCACCTCGGCCAAGGCGCGGGTGGCGGCGCTGCTGCTGGAAATGCGCAACCGGCTACGCGGCACCGACAAGACGATCGACAAGGCGTTCAACCTCGGCCTGACGCAGGAAGAAATCGGCGACGCCACCGGCCTGACCTCGGTCCATGTCAACCGGATGCTGCGACAGCTGGAGGAAGAGGGGATGATCGGCCGCGAATCGGGGCGGGTCACGCTGATCGACGAAGCGGCGATGGCGCGCGCGGCGAATTATGTGAACCGCTATCAGGGGCTGGACCTGAGCTGGCTGCCGGAGGCGCGGTGACCCCATCGCGCTGCGCCCCGCCGCGTGCTAAATCAGCACTGTGCGTGATCCCGCAATCCTCAACTGGCGCCGTCTCGGCCCAGCACTGACCAGCTCAGGCCAGCCGTCCGAGGCACAGCTTGCCGAGATCGCGGCGCTCGGCGTCACCGATGTCATCAATCTTGGGCCGCACGAGCATGTGCAGGCGCTGACCGACGAAGCGGCCAGCGTTGCCGCGCTCGGGATGCGCTACACCTATATTCCGGTCGATTTCGCCGCGCCGACTGAAGCCGACTATGCCGCCTTCGCGCGCGCGATGTCCGAAGCCGAGGGACGAACGGTGCATGTTCACTGCATCGTCAACGCCCGCGTTTCTGCCTTTTTCTATCGCTATCGCCGCGACGCGATCGGCGAGGCGGCGTCACGCGCGGAACTGAACTCGGTCTGGGAACCTGCGGGTGTCTGGGCGACCTTCATCGGCGACGCTCCAGCCGAAGGCATCGACCACCGCTATCGCGGGCGGGATTACTGAGCCAATCCGTCGCCCCGGGCTTGACCCGGGGTCCAGCTTCTTCGACCGGGCAAGGCAGCGGGGCTCCGGGTCAAGCCCGAGGTGACGTAAGCTGCGGCTGTCGGCGGCTCACGCCTTTTCCAGCGTGCATTGCAGCGGGTGCTGGTTTTGCCGGGCGAAGTCCAGCACCTGCGCGACCTTGGTCTCCGCCACCTCATAGCTGAACACGCCGCACACCCCGACGCCGCGCTGATGCACCGCCAGCATGACGCGCGTCGCCTCTTCCATGTCCATTTTGAAGAAACGCTGGAGCACCAGCACGACGAACTCCATCGGCGTGTAATCGTCGTTGAGCATCAGCACACGATAGGGTGTCGGCTTTTTGGTCTTGGCGCGGGTGCGCGTCGCGACGCCAGTGCTGGTGCCTTCATCGTCGTCGCGATCGGAATCGCCCATCGCGAACGGAGACATTGGGGTGAGGTTGCGCAGCACTGTCATGAGGATTGCGAAAATATGGCACCGCAGAGTCGAGGGCAAGGGGGGAGCGAGCCTGTGCGACATTTCATCGCAGCCAAACACGAAAAAGGGCGGCCGCACCTGGCGACCGCCCCAAATTCGTCCGATCAGGACCAGTGGCCGGTTCAGGCCGCGGTCTTGATCTTCTCCATCGCAACCGCGACGCGGTTCGAGACGGGCTGCGCGGCGTCGCCGGCGAGCTTGATGAACGCTTCGGTGTTCTTCGAGGTCTCGGCGACCATCGAGTCGAACATGGTGCGGACATAGTCGCTCTGCAGCTTGAAGAAGTCGGCCGGCGACTTGACGGCCGACATGCTCTTCATCGTGGCAGTCGCCTGCTCAAACTGCTTGCGGCTATATTCCGCAGCATCCTGACCCATGGTCTCAAGACCCTTGGCGGCGATCTTGCCGCTCTCGACGAGCGCTTCGACATTGCCCTTGGCCAGCTCGGTCATTTCACCGACCAGCTTGGTGTTCTTTTCGACAGCGGCCTTCGCCTTGTCGTTCAGGTCGGCGAACATCGCCTGGCTCTTTTCGATGGCTTCCATGATCTCAATTCCCTTGCTTGCGGTGTCCGCCATCTGCGGGGCGGCGTCTTCGATAATCTCGGTTACAGGTGCGGCGACCGTTTCGACGGCTTCCGCGACAGTTTCGATGGCCGGTTCGACAACCTGTTCGATCACCGGCTCGGCCAATTCGGCGATCGGCTCAACCGGCGCGGCAACGGCTTCGACCACCGGCTCCACGACGGGCTGGGGCTTCGGCTCGACCACCGGTGCCGCTGCTGCTGCGACCTTTGGCGCAACCTTCGCGACCGGTGCCTTGGCTACCGGCTTCTTCGCCCCGGTACGCGGACCCTTGCTGGCCATATCGACGTCCTCGCTGCGATTATTGCAATGCAGCATATACGCCGATGCGAAGCGGGTTTCAAGAGGCATATTGTGCAGTGCACAAAAAAATTAGCGGGTTCGGACGTAACGCCCCGGAGCCGCCCCTAATTCGTCATTTACGTTAGGGATTCTTGCCTTTGTTGCGGGAACCCGTGCAGCATCCAGTTGCTCGATCCACTTGACCCAGTCGGGCCACCAGCTGCCCTTGGTCTCGACCGCGCCTGCAACAAAATCGTCAAGACTGGCCGCGCCAGCCTCGTTGATCCAATATTGATATTTCCCCGATGACGGCGGGTTGACCACGCCTGCGATATGCCCCGATCCGGCAAGTACGAAGCGAATTGGCCCGGCGAGATGTCCGGTCAGTTTCCACACGCTGCGTGGCGGGGCGATATGATCCTCGCGCCCGGCCTGGACATAGGCCGGCGTCGTCACGCGGGTCAGGTCGATTGGCGTCCCCCCGATCGCCAGCGCACCGGGCCGGATCAACAGATTGTCACGATACAGGTCGGTCAGATAGCTGGTATGCCATTTTGCGGGCAGGTTGGTGACGTCCGAATTCCAGTGGAGCAGGTCAAACGGCGTATAATCCTCGCCCAGCAGATAGTTGCTGGTGACATAGTTCCAGATCAGGTCGCGCCCGCGCAACAGGTTGAAGGTCGCGGCCATGTAGCGCCCGTCGAGGAAACCGTCGCTGGTCAGCGACTGGATTAGCGCGAGCTGCTCATCATCGACGAACACGTTGAGGTCGCCCGCCTCGCTGAAATCGACCTGCGCGGTGAAGAAGGTCCCGCTCTTGACCTTCGCCGCCTCGCCCCGCGCGGCCAGCACAGCCAGCGTCGCGGCGAGCGTCGTGCCTGCGACACAATAGCCGATGGTGTGAACGCTCTCGACGCCCAGCAAGTCGCGGATCGTGTCGATCGCGTCGATCTGGCCGCGCTCGACATAATCGTCCCACACCACATCGGCCATGCTGGCATCGGCCGATTTCCATGACACGACGAACACCGTCAGCCCCTGCTCCACCGCCCAGCGGATGAAGCTTTTCTCCGGCGTCAGATCGAGGATGTAGAAGCGGTTGATCCACGGCGGGAAGATCACCAGCGGCGTTTCGAACACCATATCGGTGGTCGGCGAATATTGGATCAACTCATAGAGCGGAGTGCGCTTGACCACCCGGCCCGGCGTGGTCGCGATATTTTCGCCCACCGCGAACGCACCCTCGACCGTCTGGGTCATCTGCCCCTTGGACAGGTCGCTCAGCATGTGCGCCAGCCCCTTGAGCAGATTTTCGCCCTTGGTCTCGATTGTCCGCTCGACCACCAACGGGTTGGTCGTGGGGAAGTTGCTCGGGCTCATCGCGTCGATGAACCCCTGAGTCGCGAAGCGCAGCTGCTCTTTCTGCTTCGGGGTCAGCCCTTCGATCTGGTCGACGCCCTTAAGCAGATGACCGGACAAGGTGAGGTAGCTCTGGCGGATGAAGTCAAACACCGGCTGCTCGCGCCATTGCGGTGCCTTGAAGCGTTTGTCGCGTGCCTGTTCGGGAGTTTCCTCGAACTTCGGGGCGGCGGCGGGATCAAGGAAGCGCTGCCACAAAGTCATCGTATCGGCCCAGAATTCCGCGCCGGCGCGCAGTGCGGCGGCGGGATCGACCGGTGGCATCGTGGGCATGGCCGGCATTTGCGGCATCGCGGGCATCTGTCCGGCCAGGTCCAGCCCCTGCTCCATCATCATCTGCTGCGCCCGCCCGAACACCCAGGTCCAGTGCTGGAGATCCTCAAGCCCCGGCTGCGCCTGGGCTTCAGGCTCCGGCTTTGGCTGTGGCGCAGCCTTGGGCTTTGCCGCGCGCTTTGCCTTCGGTTTCGCGGTGGTCGTGGTCTCAGGCTTCGTCTTTGCGGTCGTCGTTTTTTTCTTTGCCGTCGCCACGTGCCTCTCCTCTGGCTTGCCGCCTTGCCCCCTGTATAACGAGCGCAAGCGCAATGCGCGACCACGAGGAGCCGAAAGCCAGTCCGATGTCCGAAGAATTCTACCGCATGAAGCGCCTGCCCCCCTATGTCATCGCCGAAGTCAACGCGATGCGGGCAGCGGCGCGTGCGGGGGGCGAGGACATTATCGACCTGGGCATGGGCAATCCCGACCTGCCCCCGCCCGATCACGTCATCGAAAAGCTGATCGAGGTCGCGCGCAAGCCCGACGCGCATGGCTATTCGCAGTCGAAGGGCATCCCCGGCCTGCGCCGCGCCCAGGCAAATTATTATGGCCGCCGCTTCGGAGTCGAGATCGACCCCGAGAGCGAGGTGGTGGTGACCATGGGGTCGAAGGAGGGGCTGGCCAGCCTCGCCACCGCGATTACCGCGCCGGGCGATGTCGTGCTCGCACCCAACCCGAGCTACCCGATCCACACCTTTGGCTTCATCCTCGCCGGCGCGACGATCCGCGCGGTGCCGACCACGCCCGACGAGGCCTATTTCGAGAGCCTGGAGCGCGCGATCGCCTTCACCGTGCCGCGCCCGAGCATATTGGTCGTCAACTACCCGTCGAATCCGACCGCCGAGACGGTCGACCTCGCCTTTTACGAACGGCTGGTTGCCTGGGCGAAGGAGAACAAGGTCTGGATCCTGTCCGACCTTGCCTATTCGGAGCTGTATTTTGACGGCAAGCCAACCGTCTCGATCCTGCAGGTGCCGGGCGCGAAGGATATCGCGATCGAATTCACCTCGCTGTCGAAGACCTATTCGATGGCCGGGTGGCGCATGGGCTTTGCGGTCGGCAACAAACAGCTGATCGCTGCGATGACACGGGTGAAGTCGTACCTCGACTATGGCGCCTTCACCCCGATCCAGGCCGCCGCCTGCGCCGCGCTCAACGGGCCGCAGGACATCGTCGAGAAGAACCGCGTGCTGTACCACAAGCGCCGCGACGTGCTCGTCGAGAGCTTCGGCCGCGCCGGATGGGACATCCCGCCCCCGCCCGCCAGCATGTTCGCCTGGGCCCCGCTCCCGCCCGCGCTGGCGCATTTGGGCAGCCTCGAATTCTCCAAGCAATTGCTGACCCATGCCAAGGTCGCGGTCGCCCCGGGCGTCGGCTATGGCGAAAATGGCGAAGGGTTCGTGCGCATCGCGATGGTCGAGAATGAACAACGCCTGCGTCAGGCGGCGCGCAACGTGAAACGCTACCTTCAGTCGATGGGCGTCAACACCGGCGCGAAATCCGCCTGAACATGGTCGCGCGCGAAGGCTTTGCCTTTTCCCATCGGTTGCGTGTGCGCTATGCCGAGATTGACGGCCAGAAGGTCGTGTTCAACTCGCGCTACCTTGAATATGCCGATGTCGCACTCAGCGAATATTGGCGCTGGTTGCGGCTCGCTGACGTGCCCGACTGGCTCACCATGGAGTTCCACGTTGCGCGCGCCAGCGTCGATTACCGCGCACCCTTTCGCTATGATGACGAATTCGACGCCTATGCCCGCACCGAACGGATCGGGACGTCGAGCATCACCAGCCGGATCGAGCTGGTCCACGCGCAAACCGGCGCGCTGCATACGGTGATCGAGCTCGTCCATGTCAATGTCGATCTCGATGCCGGACAGTCTGCGCCGGTCCCGCCAGCGATCCGCGCGCGGATGCTTTCCGCCGATTGATACGCCCGCGATACGCGGTCGAACGGAGTCCGGGGAAACGCGCTGTTAACCGGCACTCACTAGCGTCGGTTCATGCGTCGCGACCGCCTGTTTCGAACGGACCTGTTGGTGGTTGCCGCGGTCGCGTTCACCTATTTCCTGTGCGCGGCGGGCGCGATTGCCTTTACCCGGCTGAGCGGCGACGTCGCGCTGTTGTGGATCGCCAACGGGGTGTTGATCGCCGCGTTGCTCAGCCGCCCCGCGACTGAACGCCCGCTCCACATCGCCAGCTGCTTCGCCGCCTCGGTCGCGGCAACGGTCGCGGTATCGCCTTACACGGTACTCGCCCCGATGTTCGGAGTCGCGAACGTCGCGGAAGCGCTGATCGCCTGGGCATTGTTGCACCGCTTTGGTGCCGATGCGCGCGTGTTCCTCTCACTGCGGGCGCTGGCAGGGTTCGTCGCAGCGGCAGGCGTGGTCGCGCCGCTGGTCGCCGGGATCATACCCGCCGCGACGCTGACGCTATATCAGGGGGGCGACCCCTGGGTGATGTGGATGAGCTGGGGGATTGGCCACGGCCTGGGCGCGCTGATCGTCACCCCGATCGCCTTGTTGGTACTCGCTGGAACAACCTATTGCGACCGCCTGACGTGCCGCGGCATGATCCCGCGTATTGCCACGATCACCACGCTGATGGTTGGCGTGACCGCATTGTGCTTCGCGCAGACCCGGCTGCCGCTGCTGTTTGTCCCGATCCTGCCGTTGATCGCGGCGACGATGGCGTTCCGCGTCGCCGGGGCGACGCTTGGGGTGTTCCTGATCGCCGTGATCGGCGCTGGCTTCACCGTCGCCGGGATGGGACCGGTCGAGCTGATCGCGGGCAGCGAAGGGTTCCGGCTGCAGTTCTTCCAATTCTATCTGGCCGTGCTGTTCCTGATCGCGGTCCCCTTCGCGTCGATGATCGCTCAGAACCAGCGCCTCGCTGCGGCAGTGGCGGTGAGCGAGGCGCGCTATCGGCTGATCTCCGACCATGTTTCCGACGTCGTCCTGACGCTCGACCCGCACGGGGTCGTGCAATTCGCCTCCCCCTCGATGCGCGAGGTGACCGGTCACACGCCCCAATCAATTATCGGCAAAAGCCCGGTCGAGCTGGTTCACGAGGTCGATCGCGAGCGGGTGCGCGAAGCCTATCGCCGCGTGATCGCCGAACCCGAGATGATCCACCGCTTCGAATTTCGCGGCCAGACCGCAACTGGCGGCATTCGCTGGTTTGAAACCACCGCCCGCGCCGTCCGCAACGCGGATCAAGTGGTATTGAGCGTCGTCACGGTCGTACGCGAAGTCAGCCAGCGCAAGGCGCGCGAGGCCGATCTGCTGCGCCAGGCCAATACCGATCCGATGACCGGCGTACTCAACCGGCGCGCGTTCCAGGACCGGATTGACCAGTTTCGCGAGAATACGCCCGACCGTCCCGGCACGCTCGCCTTGTTCGACCTTGACCATTTCAAACAGGTCAATGACGGCCATGGCCATGATGCGGGCGACGCCGCGCTGCTCCACTTTGCCGATGTGCTGCGCGCCAATGTGCGCGTCGAGGATGTGATCGGGCGGCTGGGCGGTGAGGAGTTTGCGGTATTGTTCCCCGGCCTGTCAACGACCGCTGCACTGGCGGCGTGCGAGCGCGTGCGCAGCTCGCTTCAGGACGCGCGGATTCATGCCGGGAATGCGACGTTCACCATCACCGTCAGTGCCGGTGTCGCGCCGATCCGCCCCGATCTGTCGTCAGACGAGGTGTTTCGCATCGCCGATGCGGCACTCTATCGCGCGAAATCGCACGGTCGTAATCGCAGCGAACTGGCCGCAGCCTGATTATTCGGCCGCCGCGGCCGAAGTCTCGCCCACGACATCCTCGGGCAGCGACCAGAGCAGATCGTACTTGCCCAGCACACGCCCATCATGGCTCATCACCTGAACCGGTGCGATGCGGCGATGGTCGCGCGCATCGACCAGCACCGGCGTGGCGGGCATCCCCGTCTCCCAGCGCTCGCCCCATTGCCGCAGCGCAACCATGGTAGGCAGCAGCGCGAAGCCCTTTTCGGTCAGGCGATATTCGACCTTGCGGCGATCATCGTCACACGTCTGTCGCGCCAAAATGCCATGATCGACCAGACGGGCCAGCCGGTTGGCGAGGATGTTGCGCGCGATCCCGAGCTCCGACTGGAACTCCTCAAAATGATACAGGCCGTTGAACGACGCGCGCAGGATCAGGAAGGACCAGCGTTCCCCCATCGCCTCCAGCGCGGCCGGAAGGCTGCAGTTGGTGGCCAGCTGTCGAAGCGGCTCTCGCAGTCCATTGTGACCCATAACCGCTGAATCTACCTCATTTTCACCGCCGCACAACGCGATTAGTTTCTTGCGGTGCAGCAACAGTTTCTAGTTGCAACTGAAAATCTAGCGTAGTAGGTAGCGATTCGCAACCTTTGTTGCAGTGCACCCCAGGGAGAGTAACATGATCCGCCTTGCCCCGATCGCCGCTGCCGCGCTCTGCCTCGCCAGCGCCGCGACCCCCGCTTTCGCCCAGTCGGGCCATTACACCGCCACCCCCGCAGAAGCGCCCAAGAAGGCCAGCTTCATCACCCAGACCACGGTCTGGAAGTGCAAGGACGGCAGCTGCGCCGCACCCAAGTCGACGATGAGCGAGAAGGTGATGTGCGAGCGCGTCGTTCAGCGCGTCGGCGCCCTGACCAGCTTCACGGTCGGCGGCACCGCGTTCGATGCCGAGGCACTCGCCGCCTGCAACGCGCGCGCCAAGTAAGCGACACACGGGTTTGTGTCGGGTTCAGCTGCGCTGAACCGCGGCACCAGCCCGCTCCCCCACCCGGCCACCCAACGACAGTATTTTATGGGTGGCCGGGTGGGGGAGCGGGCTGGTGCCGCAACCGATCCAGCTTGGCTGGATCAGCGACCACACACCCGTCACATCGACGCAACACTGAAACGGGCATCGGCGCAAGTCGGTGCCCGTTTCGCGTGAATCCTGTTGCAAAGCAGCACCACCCGCCCCCATCTTTGAACCGTGCTGCGTCAATATGAACTAGTCGATCGGGTCCTGTCCTACGACCCCGAAGCCGATGAGGCGCTGCTTAACCGCGCCTATGTGTTTTCGATGCACGCACATGGCAGCCAGAAGCGCGCCAGCGGCGACCCCTATTTCAGCCACCCGATCGAGGTCGCGGGCATCCTGACCGACCTCCACCTCGACGACGAGACGATCGCGACCGCGATCCTCCACGACACGATCGAGGACACGGTCGCCACGCCCGAAGAGATTCTGGCGAAATTCGGCCCTAACGTTGCGCGACTGGTCGATGGCGTGACCAAGCTGTCCAAGATCGAGGCGCAGACCGAGAGCGAGCGCGCCGCGGAGAACCTCCGCAAATTCCTCCTCGCCATGTCGGACGACATCCGCGTGCTCCTGGTCAAGCTGGCCGACCGGCTGCACAATATGCGCACATTGCACCATATCGCCAAGCCCGAGAAGCGGCGGCGGATCGCGCGCGAGACCATGGACATCTATGCCCCGCTCGCCGAGCGGATCGGCATGTACGAGTTCATGAAGGAGATGCAGACGCTCGCCTTCCAGCAACTCGAACCCGAAGCCTATGAATCGATCACCAAACGGCTTGAGGCGCTCACGGTCGAGGGTGAGGACCGCATCGCCAAGATCGGCTCCGGCCTCAAATTGCTGCTGTCGCGCGGCGGGGTCGAGGCCGAGATTTCGGGGCGCGAGAAACACCCCTATTCGATCTGGAAGAAGATGTCGGAGCGGCATGTCAGCTTCGAACAACTGTCCGACATCATGGCGTTCCGCGCGACCGTCGGGACCGAAGAGGAATGCTATCGCGCGCTCGGCATCATCCATCGCCGCTGGCCGATGGTGCCGGGGCGGTTCAAGGATTATATCTCGACCCCCAAGCGCAACGGCTATCGTTCGCTGCACACCAGCATCATCCATGCCGGCGACACCCGCGTGGAAATCCAGATCCGCACGCGCGAGATGCACAGCCAGGCCGAACACGGCCTCGCCGCGCATTGGTCGTACAAGCAGAATGCGGTGCGCCCCGATACCCAGGTCAGCTGGATTCGCGATCTGGTCGACATCCTCGAACAGGCCGAAAGCCCCGAGGAACTGCTCGAACACACCAAGATGGCGATGTATCAGGATCGCATCTTCGCCTTCACGCCCAAGGGCGAGTTGATCCAGCTGCCCAAGGGGGCGACGCCGATCGACTTCGCCTATGCGGTCCACACCGATCTGGGCGATCAGGCGGTCGGCGCGAAGGTCAATGGCCGCGTCGTTCCGCTGCGCACCGAAATCGCGCAGGGCGATCAGGTCGCGATCCTGCGCTCAAAGGCGCAGCGACCCCAGGATAATTGGCTAAACTTCGCGATCACCGGCAAGGCGCGCGCCGCGATCCGCCGCCATTTGCGACACAAGGAGCGCGACGAGTCGATCGCGCTCGGCCGCAAGCTCTATGACGACATCGTCGGTCGCCTGCCGGTGCCGATCGGCGAGGAGGCGTTGCGCGCGGCGCTGACCCGGCTCAAGCTCGACGATGCCGATGCGCTGATGGAGGCGATCGCCCGCCAGAAACTTACCGACGCACAGGTGATGGAAGCGCTGATGCCCGGATCGACCGAGGACGGTGCCGCGCTTCTGCCAGTGCAGCGCGTGCCGATCTCGATCAAGGGGCTCACCCCCGGCGTCGCCTTTACCCTCGCCGGCTGCTGCCACCCCGTCCCCGGCGACCGCATCGTCGGCGTGCGCCAGCCCGATGCGCCGATCGAAATTCACCAGATCAGCTGTACCAAGCTCGACGCGGTCGAGGATCAGGACTGGGTCGATATCGGCTGGGGTGACAAGGCCGAAGGCGGCACCGCGCGGATCGCCGTGACGCTGAAGAACGAACCCGGCGCGCTCGGCATGGTCGCGACGCTGCTGGGGCAGCACAAGGCGAACATCCTCAACATCCGCTTCGACACCCGCGACACGACGTTCCACACCAACCTGATCGACGTCGAGGTGCGCGACGCGGCGCATCTGATGAAGCTGATCGCGGCGCTGCGCGCGGCGGACGCGGTGAGTTCGGCGGAGCGGGTGTGATGCAAAACGCCCGCCCCGGGGGGCTGATCCGGGGGCGGGCAGGAACCGGCACGTTTGCGCGGGCCGGAGGGTCTGGTTCAGTTCGCGGCCTTGGTCGCCTGATCCATCAGTGCTTTGGCGGTCTTGATCGCATCGGCTTCGGCGACCTTGCCGCTCTGCACCTCACCCGCGATCTCCAGCAGACGGCTGGCGATCACGGTGCCGGATTCCGCCGCTTCGGTGATGCGGATGCCGTTCTTGGCGGCGGCGATGCGGTCCCATTCGGCGCGCACTGCGGCCCAATAGCCCTTGGTCGCCGCCCAATAGTCATCCGCCGCCTTGACGCTGTAGCCATCGAAAGCCTTGTAGGTGTTCAGCACATATTCCTGCACCACCGGCTCCAGCTTGCCGTCGAACTGGCCCATCTTGGTGTTGTCCTGCCAATGGACCCAGCCGCCGGGGAAGCTCTGGTGGCGGTTGATGCCGAGATAGCGGTCATAGATCGGCCCGCGCACCGCATCGCGCCGGGCAAGCGGGCGCCAGGTCCAGTTGGAGCGCCAGCGCCGCACGCCGGCCTCGGTCGTCCACTGGCCCCAGCCGCCATAGCGCGGGCTGTCGTCGACCTGATACACCGTCTGCGACCAGCGGCCCGGGCGCATGCGTTCGGGCACTTCCTCCCAGGTCCAGCTGTCGGGGCCGGAATAGACCAGCACCTTGGCAGGCTCATATTCCCAGTCCTGCCGCCAATGCTTGATGACGTGATCCTTGCCTTGATGGCTCACGACCAGCAGGTGCTGGAGGCGGATGATGCGGCCGCTATCCTCGATCACGCGAACCGATTCATGTCCGCCCGAAATCTTGGCGTCGATCGGCACATAGCCTTCGCGCCACGGCGTCGATTCGCGCATGTCGAAGCGGACCTTGTAGTTGCCCGCCATCGCGAGGATGTCGCGGCGATCGGCTTCGAACGACGCCTTTTCCTCGTCCGGCGTGCGCACCCGGACCGGGCCATCGGCCAGTGCCGGAGCGGCGGTCGCGGTCAGCAGCGCCGCGGCGATGCTCAGGCGAATCCGGTGTTTCATCTTACCCTCCTTGTTTTCGTTGTTCAGAAGCGGAAGCTGACCGACACGCTGCCGTTGCGGCCCGGCTGGGTGTAGGCGTCCAGAATCGTGGAGGTCGGCGACAGGCCGCGCACATCGCTCCACCAGGCATAGGTTTCGTCGGTCAGGTTGAAGACGCCGCCACGCAGCGTGATGTTGTCGGTGACCTTGGCAAATGCGGTAAGGTCGAGCGTGGTGAAGGCGGGCGGGGTATAGCCGCCACCGGCGCGATCGGTTTCCTTCTTCGCGCTGTGCGTCGCAATCACCTGCCCGCCGAACCGCCCGCCCGGATCGCGCCAGCCCGCGCCGATCACCACCTTGAGCGGATCGACCGTCAGCAGCGGCGAGCGGGTGCCGCCGGGCGCGATCTCGTCGCCGGTCGCGTAGGCGATGGATAGCCGCCCGGTGAAGCCGGTGTCGCTCCACGCCTCGAACTTCGCCTCGATCCCTTCGACCTCGGCCTTGTCGATATTGATGAACTGGTAGATCGCCGGGTCGGTCGGGGTGAAGCTGCCGCCGACCACCTCCTGCGAGATGAAGTCATCATAATCGGCGTGGAAGGCGGTGACGTCGAGCCGGACATTGTCGCCCAGGAAGCGCACGCCGGCCTCAAAGCTGGCGCTGGTTTCGGGGCGCAGATCGGGACTGGGCGCGGCGATATAGCCAAAGGCGAGGTTCCCGAAGAAGGCGTTGACCTGGCTCGGCTCGGGCGCCTTGAACCCCTGCGCATAGTTGGCGAACAGGCGGACGCGGTTGCCGAGCTTCACGACCGCGCCGAGCTTGGGCGACACGTGCGATCCCGATTGCGCGACCGGCGTGATGCCGGGGAAGGTCTGGCTCATGTCGGGCGAAAGCTCGAAATGGTCGAAGCGCAGCGCCGGGTGCAGCGTCACCGGGCCGAGCGTGACCTCGCCCGCCGCGAACAGGCCGACCAACGTGTAATCGGTGTCGGGGAAGGCGCGGGTCGGAAAGGTCTCGCCTGCGGGCGGCACGGTACCGTCGCGTAGCCCCTGTTGCTCGGTCTGGCTGATATCGCCGCCGACGATCAGGCGCAGCGGGCCTTCGGCGGTTCCGAAGTTGAACCGCGCCTCGCCCGCCGCGCCATAGACGCGGTTCTTGAAGATGTTGAGCCGGGTGCGGTCGACCGCCGGATTGCGGTCTTCAAAGGTGAACTGGCTGTCCTCCGAATCCTGGAGATAGACGGCGAGCCGAGCGGATTCGACGGTCCCCTCCCCGCTCAGCGTCCAGTCGAGCGCGGTGCGCCAGCGATGGCCCGTGTCGGTCGCATCGAGGTTGAGGACACTGGTGCTGTGGCCAGTCAGCACATCGGTGGTGAGGTGCGTGTCGAGATACTCGCCAGTCAGGCGGATGCGATGTCCGCCGCTTTCATAAACCACCCGCCCAAGCGCGGCGTTCGAGCGCCCGTCCTGCGGATTGGCCTGTGTCCGCGTTGCGCCGGTGCCACCGACCGTCCCCTGATTTTCATATTCGTGGAAGTCGCGGCGGGTGTACGCCGCCATCGCCGACCAGTCGCCCGAGCGCCCGGCGAGGATCGCGGTCTCGCTGAACTCGTCATCGGCGGAGGAATAGGCGGCGCGCAGCAGTCCGCCGACCGCCTGTCCTTCGCGAAGGAAATCCTTGGGATCGCTGGTGATAAAGCTGACAGCCCCCGCCAACCCGTCGCTGCCGTACAGCGCCGAAGACGCGCCGCGCAGAATCTCGACCGACTTGATCAGGCCAAGGTCGACATAGTCGCCGCGCCCGACACCCTGTGCGCCGAAGCTGAACCCGTCAGGGACGCGCACGCCGTCGACCTGGATCAGCACGCGGTTGCCGCCAAGACCGCGGATCGTAAAGCCTTCATTGCCCGCGCGCCCGGTGGTACCGAGCGCCGCGCCAAAGCGGGTCGGCTGGCGCGCGACACTCACCCCGGGTTCGAACCGCACCAGTTCCTTGATGTCGGTGACCAGATCGTCGGCGATCTGCTCTTCGTCGATCACGCTGACCGTCGCGGGCGCATCCTGCGTCGCGACCGGCGCGCGGGTCGCGGTGATCGTGACCGTGTCCTTCGGGTCCGCCTCCGCAGCGCTGGCCGCGGCCGGCATCGCCAGCAGCGCGGCGAACGCCACACCCGAGACAAGAACGATACGCTGCGACTTCATACCAAACCCCCTTTAGATGCGAATGCGAGTGATTCTCATTTGCGAGTCGGGTAGGCGGCGTCGTTACGGGTGTCAACCGGCCCGGAAGAATCCGGGTCGCAAATCGCGCATGACGAGGGGCGCGGGCCGCGCTAAGACCGCGCCATGCAACGTCCCAAGCTCTCGGTCGTCGTGCCGTGCTATAATGAAGAAGGCTGTCTCGAACTGCTGCACAGCCGCGTTTCGGCGGCGGCGCGCGCGGCGGTCGGCGACGCGTATGAGATCGTGCTGGTCAATGACGGATCGCGCGACGGCAGCTGGTCGGTGATGCAGCGGCTGTCGGCCGCCGACCCGCATCTCGTCGCGGTCAACCTGTCGCGCAACCACGGGCATCAGCTCGCGCTGACGGCAGGGCTCGACCTGTGCGCGGGCGACGAGATTCTGGTGATCGACGCCGACCTTCAGGATCCACCCGAATTGCTGTCCGACATGCGCGCGACGCTGCGCGAACAGGGCGCGGACGTGGTCTATGCGGTGCGTCGCAAGCGCGATGGCGAGACGTTTTTCAAAAAGGCGACCGCCGCTTTGTTCTACCGGATGCTCGACCGGATCACCGACACGCCGATCCCGCTGGACACCGGCGATTTCCGCCTGATGACCCGCCGCGCGCTCGACGCGTTCCTGTCGCTGCCCGAACAGGCACGCTTTATCCGTGGCATGGTCGCCTGGGTCGGCTTCCGTCAGGTGCCATTCGTCTATGACCGGCATGAGCGCCATGCGGGCGAGACAAAGTATCCGCTGGCCAAGATGGTCCGCTTCGCACTCGACGCAGTCACCGGCTTCTCGACCGCGCCGCTGCGCTTCGCCAGCCATGTCGGCCTGGCGCTCACCGGCCTGTCGGTGCTGCTATTCCTTTACATCGTCGTGGGCTGGCTGTTCGGAAACGCGGTGCAGGGCTGGACCTCGACCATGCTGGTCGTGGTGTTCTTGGGCGCGGTGCAGATGTTCGTGCTCGGCATGATCGGCGAGTATTTGGGGCGGCTCTATGTCGAATCGAAGCGGCGCCCGCTCTACCTCGTCGCTGATGTCGCCGGGCCGGTGAAGGGCCATGCCTCGCTTGGCTACCGCTTCCAGGATTCGGGCGAGGTGACCGTCGCCCCCTTCGCCCCGCCGCGCGCCGACACGGAAGAACCCGCCCCGGCCAAGTCACCGAAGCGCAAGCCCGAGCCGCCGACGCTGCTGTGAAGTCCGTTCTGGTCCTGCTCGCGCTCGCGCTCGCCGCGCCGGTCCTCGCACAGGACGCACCGACGGTGCGCGACCGGGTCGAGGCCGAGTTCGCCAAGGCCCAAACCGGCACCCGCTTCGGGCTGATGGTGAGCGACGGCGCGGGGCGTGAGATCGTGTCGATCCGTCCCAATGAGCGCTTCATCCCGGCATCGAACACCAAGATCGTGAGCACCGCAGCCGCGTGGTGGACCATGCCCGATGCGATGACCGCGCCCGATGCGACCGGCGGCGCGGCCGTGCGGATCGCCGACAAGGACGTGATCCTAACCGGTCGCGGCGACGCGCGGTTGTCGAGCGCGGCCGATTGCGTGACCAACTGCCTCTCCCAGCTCGCCAACGCGATCGCCGCAGGCATCCGCCGCGTGCGTAACATCACCGGCGACGCCACTGTGTTCCCCGACGAGCGCTGGAGCGCGGGGATGAGCTGGAACAACATCCCGTCGCGGTCGGGCACCGCCAATTCTGCGCTCAGCCTTGACGACAATGAGCTGGTCGCGACCGTCACGCCGGGCAAGCAGGGCGAGGCACCGCGCTTCGATCATCTTGGCTATCTGACGATCGACAATCGCGTCGTCACCGTTGCAGCGGGCGGCAAGACCGATATCAGCTTCGACCGGCTGCCCTTCGACCGCACGATCCGCTTCACCGGCACGATCGCCGCTGATGCGCCGCCCCGGACGCTGCGTTTCGGCATCGACGATCCGGCGCATTATGCGGCGTGGCGGCTCGCCGCCCTGCTGCGCGAACGCGGGGTGAAGGTCAGCGGGACGGTGACGTCGCGCTACCGCATGATTGGCCCGTCCGACGATCCCAAGCAGCGCGGAACGCTCGCCCCACGCCCGCCCGAGCCGGTGTGGCTCGCCGCGCTGACGCCGCCACCGCTGGCGGAAGATATTCGCACGATCAACAAGGATAGCCAAAATCTCCACGCCGAGCTGCTGCTGCGCCGCACCGGCCTGATCGACGGGACCGGGTCGGTCGCCGACGGGCAAGCAAGGGTCGCCGCGATGTTCGCCGCTGCCGGGGTGCCGCGCACCGCATTCGACTTTTCCGACGGGTCGGGCATGTCGACCTATAACCGCATCGCCCCGCGCGGCATGGTGACGCTGCTCGACTGGATCGCGCGCCAGCCCTGGGGCGCGGCATGGCGCGAGACATTGCCGGTCGGCGGCGTGGACGGCACACTGGCGCGGCGGTTCAAGGGGACCGCGCTCGAAGGGCGCATCTTCGCCAAGACCGGATCGCTCAACGCGACCAATGCGCTGGCCGGCTATATGCTGGCTAAGAGCGGAAAATTGCTCACCTTCGCCGCCTATGCCAATGATGTGCCGGGGGATGCGTCGGGAACGCCGATGATCGACGCGGCGCTGGTGGCAGTCGCCGAGGTGAACTGAGGCGGCGTCGCCCCGACCGGGGAAAAGGCCATGCTGCTCGCTGCAATGATGCTGGTTCAGGATGCCGCCGCGCTGGAAGCGGCCGGGCGTTATGCCGACGCCGAACGCGCGCGCCGATCCAGCTACGAACAGGCGCAGCGGCGCGGCTCTGGCACCGTCGCGACGGCGGACGCGGCGGAGAAGCTTGCGGACAATCTGGCGATGCAGTTGCGCCTCGCCGATGCCGAACCCTTTTACCGCCGCGCATTCGAGATCCGGCTGGCAAAGCGCGGCGAAAAGCATGGCGACACCGCGCGCAGCCTGCGGCAGCTCGCCTCGCTGGCGATGGCACGCGGCGCACTGGGCGAGGCCGAGGCGCTTGCGCGGCGGTCGCTCGACATTCAGCGCGGACTGGTCCCGGCGGGCAGTATGGAGCTGGCCTGGGCGCTCAACACGCTGGCCGAGGTGCTGGCGGCGCAGGGCAAGGCGTTCGATGCCGATCCGCTGTTCGCCGAGGCGGTGACCATCGCGCGGGCGCAGGGCAATGCCGATCTCGCCATCCTGCTCAACAATCGCGGCAATAATTTCTACCGCATGGCCACCGCCACGGTGATCCCGCCGATGTTTCGGCGGCGCGCCGGGGCGACGCGTTCGGTGGTCGCGCCGACCGATCAGGACGCGAGCAACGGGCTCGACCCGCTGCGCAAGCGCGCCTTTCTGGCGCAGGGTCGCGACCTGCTGAATGAGGCGATGCGGATGTTCGTCGCCGCGTCGGGGGACGACCATCCCGATGTCGCCAACCTCCTCAACGGCCTCGCCGCCAATTACCGTGCCGACGGGAAGCTGACGGAAGCCGAGGCGCGCTATCGTCAGGCGTTGGCGATCAAGGCGCGCTTCCTGCCGCCCGACAATCGCGACCGGATCGTCGGCGAATGGAGCCTGGGCGACCTGCTCGCCACCCGGCCGGGCCGCGAGTCGGAGGCGCGGACCCGGCTGCGCGCGGCGATGGGCGGGGCGATGGCGTCACAGACGCGCTTCCGCACCTTCGACGCGGCGGCGAGCAATGAATTGCGCAGCTATGCCCCGGTATTCGCGACCAGCATCCGGGTGGCGTGGCGGCTTTCCGCTACTTCGGCTGCGCCAACACGATGATCGACAGGCCGGGCGGCAGCGGCACGCGGCCGAGCAAATGGCGCTCCAGCCCGAAGATCTTCTCGAACGCCCAGTTGAGCGGCCCCGGTGGCGGCGAATCGTCGCTGTCGTCCTTGCCACGCAGCTTGCCCGCCAGCCGCGCGGCGACCGCGGCCGGGAACAGCAGCGAGTTGAACCAGCGCAGCTTGCGCCATTTCAGCCCGGCCTTGTCGAGCGCGGCGGTCAGGCTCGCCTTGGAGTAGCGGCGCTTGTGGTGGTTCACCACGTCATGCGCGCTCCACATCCACTGGTGCGCGGGGACGGTGATCAGGATCGTCCCGCCCGGCTTCAGCCGCTTCGCCATCCCGGCGAGCGCCGCAACATCGTCCTCAACATGCTCGACCACGTCGAGCACCGCGATCAGGTCATATTGCCCCTCGGCCACGCCGCTGAGTTCGGGAAGCGGCGCGCTGCCGACTTCCTTGCCGAGCCGTGCACTGGCAACCGTCCGCGCGGCTTCGTCGATCTCGATCGCATCGACCGTGCCGAACGCGCCGAGCATGGGCAGATTGTGCCCGGTGCCGCAGCCGATCTCGAGGATCCGCGCGTCCTTCGGCGGCTGCGCATAGCGCGCGATATAATCGGCAAGGATGTCGCGGCGCGCCACATACCACCAATGGGTGGAATCATGCTCGGCCATGCGGTCGTAAACGATGCGGTCCATATCAGCGGAATACCAGCCAGCGATTGAGGATGAAGGTAAAAATGGTGGCGAGGCCGACTGCGGGCAGCAGCGGCACCCAGCCGGGATAGCCGAGCACTGCCGTGCCGAGCCAGGTGATGACCGCATTCAGCGCGACGCCAGAGCCCTGCACGGCGACGAACTGCACCTTCTGCCGCGGACCGGGGTCGCGGGTGCCATGGCCCTTGAAGCTCCAACGGCTGTGCAGGAAATAGCCCGCCGTCACCGCCACGGCGAAGGCGAACGGCACGGCGAACACCGCATCCTTCCGCGCGAACACCCAGAAGGTCAGCGGCAGATAGACAGCCGAATAAATCACGGTGGAGATGCCCCCCGCGATCCCGAAGCGGATCAGCTGGCCGAGCATCCCGCTCCGCCGCAAATCGCCTAGTCGTTGAATGAGTGAAGTCACGCCCCGCCTTGCCCTGAAGCCGCGCGCCGCCGTAATGCGCAAGTTCCTAGAGGGGAAGCGGTTTTGAGTTCGACACGATTCGCGGGGTTCGACCTCGACCGGGAGTTGCGGACGCGCTGGGTGCGCTGGACCCTGCTCGCCTGGGCGGCCATCGTCGGCTGGTATCTGTGGCAGCGTTGGGGGTTGGTCAACGCGCTGGCGCTCAGCGATACCGACGACAATATGCGGCTGATGCAGGTGCGCGGCCTGCTCGCCGGGCAGGACTGGTATGATCTGCGGCAATATCGGCTGAGCCCGCCGGGCGGCCTCGACATCCACTGGTCGCGCCTTGTCGATTTGCCGATCGCCGCGCTGATCCTGATATTCCAGCCCCTTACCGGCACCGCGATGGCCGAGCGGCTGGCGGTGGGGATCGCGCCGCTGTTCCCGCTCGCCGTCACGATGCTGGCGATGGGCGCTGCCGTGCGCCGCCTGATCGCGCCTACCGCATGGCCGCTGTCAATCATCATCCTGATGGGCTGCACCGCGACAATGGTGCAGTTTGTGCCGCTGCGCATCGACCATCATGGCTGGCAGCTGGCTTTGCTCGCGCTCGCCGTGATGGGGATCGCCGACCCGCAGCGCACGCGCGGCGGCCTGACCGTCGGGCTTGCCAGCGCGGGATCGCTGACGATCGGGCTGGAGCTGCTGCCCTTTTGCGCAATGGCGGGAGCGATCGTCGCGCTGCGCTGGGTGTGGGATCGCGACGAAATGCCGCGGATGCGCGCCTATGGCCTGACCCTCGCGGGCGGGAGCAGCGCCGGGTTCGCGCTGTTCGCATCCAACGCCAATTACGCGATGCGCTGTGATGCGCTGACGCCGGTGTGGCTGTCGGTGATGGTGGTCGCGGGCGCATTACTGTTCGGGCTGAGCCTGCTCAACCCCGCCAACCGCGTCGCCCGGCTGGGCCTTGCCGTGGTCGCAGGTGGAATTGTCGCGGGCGGCTTCGTCGGGCTGTTCCCCAACTGCCTCCAGCGGCCCGAGGGCGTATCGGACGAACTCGCGACCACCTGGCTCAACAATGTCCGCGAGGCGCGGCCGATCTACAAGCACAGCTTCACCATGGCCTTTCCGATGGCGGTGTTGCCGGTGATCGGGATCATCGGCGCAGGCTTTGCGGCATGGCGCGCGAAGACCGCCGACAACCTCGTCGCCTGGGTTGCGATCGGGCTGTTCACCGCCTTTGCCGGGGCGATGCTGTTGTGGCAGGTGCGCGCGGGACCCGCGGCGCAGCTCCTCGCCGTGCCGGGCGCGGTCTGGCTCGCCTGGACGGTGATGCCGTGGTTCCTGGAACATAAATGGATGCCGGTGCGTGTGCTGGGATCGGTCGCGGCGTTCCTGCTGGTGTCGGGGCTGTTCGCCGGCTTCGTGGTCAAATACCTCCCGGTCAGCGCGCCGCCGACCAAATACCGCGCGACGGTGAGCAAGGCCAATAGCCGCTGCGCCAGCGCTGCAGCGATGCGGATGCTCGACCGCACCCTGCCGCCCTCGACGCTGTTCACCCATGTCGACCTTGGCCCGCGCCTGATCGTGATGACGCGGCACAAGGGGATCGCCGGGCCGTATCACCGCAACGAGCGCGCAATCCTCGACGTCCACCACGCCTTTACCGGCAAGCCCGACGCGTTCCGTGGCATCGCGCGGCGCTATGGCGCGCAATATCTGCTGGTCTGCCCGAACATGGCCGAGACCACCGTGTACCGCGCGCGGGAGAAGAACGGCTTTTACGGCCAGCTCGCCAAGGGCAAGGTCCCCGACTGGCTGGAACCGATGCCGTTGCCCAAGGGCGCACCCTACCGGCTGTGGCGGATCCGGTACGACCGCTAGATTCCGAAACTCTGCTTCACGCCGTCGATCACGAACTGGATCGCCAGCGCGGCGAGCAGCACGCCGAGCAAGCGGGTGATGACCGATTCGATCTTCGCCCCCAGCACTCGCATCAGCGGACCGGCGGCGAGCAACGCGACGAGCGTCAGGACCAGCACCAGCGCGAGCGCGCCGAACACCGCCGCCGTCTCGCCCGGCCCCTCGGCGCGCGAGACGAGCAGCATGATCGTCGCGATCGATCCCGGCCCCGCAATCATCGGCATCGCCATCGGAAAGACCGAGACATCCTCGACCGTCGGCGCCTGCATCACCTTTTCCGCGCGATCCTCGCGGCGTTCCTGCCGCTTTTCGAACACCATTTCGAGCGCGATGATGAACAGCATGATCCCGCCCGCGATGCGGAACGCGCTGAGGCTGATGCCGAGCGTGCGCAGCAGCGCCTCGCCCACCAGTGCGAACACCAGCAGGATCGCGGTCGCGATCATCACCGCGCGCATTGCCATCGCGCGCTGCTGCGTCGGGCGCGCGCCCTTGGTCAGCCCGGCATAGATTGGCGCGCAGCCGGGCGGGTCGATCACCACGAACAGCATGGCAAAGGCGGACAGGAACAGCTCGATCATTGCACTTGCCTCTCTGCCAGTTTGCGCTCCCAGGCGAGCGCATCGCGGACGATGCGGTCGAGATCGTCATATTGCGGACGCCACGGCAGCGCGGCCAGGATCGCGCGATTGTCCGACACCAGCTCGTCCGGGTCGCCCGCGCGGCGGCCTTCCAGTCGGCGGTCGATCGTGACATTAGTCACGCGATCGACCGCATCGAGCACTTCGAGCACCGAATAGCCACGGCCATAGCCGGCGTTGAGCGTGTGGCTCGCGCTCGGATCGGCGATCAGCAAGTCGAGCGCATGGACATGCGCAGCGGCGAGATCGCTGACATGGATATAGTCGCGCACCCCGGTTCCGTCGGGTGTGGCGAAATCGGTGCCGAACACCGAAACCCCATCCCGCTTGCCGGTCGCCGCCTCGACCGCGACCTTGATCAGGTGGGTCGCGCCCGCCGTGCTCTGGCCGCTGCGGCCCTGCGGATCGGCGCCCGCGACGTTGAAATAGCGCAGCGCGCAATAGTTGATCGGGTGGGCGGCGGCGACGTCCTTCAGCATGATCTCCGTCATCAGCTTGGACATGCCATAGGGGTTGATCGGCTGCTTCGGCGCGTCCTCCCGCACCGGAACAACCTCCGGGATGCCATAGGTCGCGGCGGTGGAGGAGAAGATGAAGTGGCGAACCCCTTCGGCCACCGCGCTCTCGATCAGGCTGCGCGATGCGGCGGTGTTGTTGCGGTAGTATTTGAGCGGGTCGCTGACCGATTCCGGCACCACCACCGATCCGGCGAAGTGCATGATCGCGGTGACCCCGTTGTCGCGGATCGCGGCGCGGACCTTGTCGTCATCGGCGATATTGGCGACGACGAGGCTTGCGCGCGGATCGACCGCCCAGTCGAAACCGGTGACCAGATTGTCCAGAACGACGACGCGCCAGCCCGCATCGAGCAGCGCGAGCACCGCATGGCTGCCGATATAGCCCGCCCCGCCCGTCACCATCACCGTGCCGTCACGCATATTCGTTCCTCTTCGAGGGTTGCGGCACTGGCCCGCTCCCCCACCCGGCCACCCACGCCAGTATATCTAGATGGGTGGCCGGGTGGGGGAGCGGGCCGGTGCCGCCCTGTTTCGGCTTGCCGAAACAGATACTAGTTGTCGGGCACGCTCAACCCTATCTTGCCGTTCGTAGCAAGGAGTTGAAGCGCATGACTACCGAAACCGCAATTCTCGCAGGTGGTTGCTTCTGGTGTGTGGAAGCGGTGTTCAAGGATCTGATCGGGGTCGAGACGGTCGAAAGCGGCTATATCGGCGGGCATGTCGACAACCCGACCTACAAGGCGGTGTGCGGCGGCGATACCGGCCATGCCGAGGCGCTGAAGGTGACGTTCGATCCGACGCAGATCCGCTATGACGATCTGCTCGACATCTTTTTCGCGACGCATGATCCGACGACGCTCAACCGTCAGGGCGGCGATGTCGGCACGCAATATCGCTCGGCGATCTTCCCGCAGTCGCCCGAACAGGAAGCGGCGGCGCGCGCCGGGATCGAACGCAATGCCAGCGAATGGCCCGCCCCGATCGTCACCACGATCGAACATGCCGACACCTGGTGGCCGGCCGAGGACTATCACCAGAATTACTGGGAAGGCGAAGGCCAGCGGAACCCCTATTGCCTGGGCGTGATCCCGCCCAAGCTCAACAAGCTGCGCCAGAGCTTTGCCGCGCGGTTGAAGGCGAAAGAGGGGGCGTAAGCCCCCTCCCCGCTTAGTCCTGTGCCGTCGGCAGCGGCCCGCCTTCGACAGGCGGGCGCTTGCCGGCATCGGCACCCAGCGTCTTGTAGGCGATCCCGCCCAGCACGCCGCCGACAATCGGCGCCAGCCAGAACAGCCAGAGCTGCTGGATCGCCCAGCCACCCACGATCAGCGCAGGACCGGTGCTGCGCGCCGGGTTGACCGAGGTGTTGGTGATCGGGATCGAAATCAGGTGGATCAGCGTGAGCGCGAGCCCGATCGCGATCGGCGCGAACCCGGCGGGCGCGCGGCTGTCGGTCGATCCCATGATGACGAGCAGGAAGATGAAGGTCAGTACGACCTCAATCGTCAGCGCCGCTTCGATGCTGAACTTGCCCGGCGAATGCTCGCCAAAGCCGTTCGCGGCCAGCCCCCCTGCCAGATCATAGCCGCCCGGCGCGCCGTTCGCGATCATGTACAGCAGCCACGCCGCCACCGCCGCGCCGATCAGCTGGGCGATGACGTAGAGCGGGATATCCTTCCCCGAAAAGCGTCCGCCCGCCCATAGGCCCAGCGTCACCGCCGGGTTGAGGTGGCAGCCCGAAATATGCCCGATCGAATAGGCCATGGTCAGCACCGTCAGGCCAAACGCCAGGCTGACGCCGAGCAGCCCGATCCCAACATCCGGAAATGCCGCTGCCAGCACCGCGCTGCCGCACCCGCCGAACACGAGCCAGAAGGTACCGATCAGCTCGGCCAGGCCCCGTTGCACATTGGTCATCATGCTCTCCCGCTATCGTGTCGCGACACGCCAGCTACGCGGCAGGGGGAGATTAGGGGTCGTTGCGGTGGTGTAAAGAGCTAGCGGGTCGCCGCGCGGTTTAGCCGGTCGTTAATCGCAACACCGATGCCATCGGCCGGGATAGCGGCAATCGCGATCCCCGCACGATCCGACGCATCCGCGCGGTGGAGCGCGTCGAAAAGGCGCGCGGCGGCTTGCTTGAGGTCGCCGCTCGTCGACAGCGAGTCGTCCCCAGCCACCGCGCCGAAGCCGATCAGCCACTCCCCCTCCCGCGCCTCGGTAGCGTTCAGCCGGAGCGGTTTGCCCGGAGCGTAGTGGCTGGCGAGCTGACCCGGGGCTTCAACCTTGTCCCCGGCCGCCCCCAGCCAACGCCCGATCTCGCGCTCGATATCCGCCGCCAACACCGGGCCGGGGCGCAAAAGGCGCGGTTGGGCTCCCAGTGCGACGATGGTCGATTCGATTCCGCCGCTGGTCGCGCCATCGTCGATGATGAGCGGGATGCGCCCGGCGAGCGAAGCGGCGACATGCGCGGCCCGGGTCGGGCTGATGCCGCCGCTAGCGTTGGCGGACGGCGCGGCGATCGGCTTTCCGGTCGCGGCCAGCAGCGCCTGCATTGCGCGGTGCTGCGGCACCCGGACGGCCACGGTGGACAGCCCCGCCGTGACCAACCCCGCAATCGGCGCATCGGGACGCAGCGGCAGCACCAAAGTCAGCGGACCCGGCCAGAACGCATCGGCGAGCGCGCGCGCGTCACGGTCGAACATCGCAATCGCCTCGGCCGCGCGGCGGTCGGCGACATGGACGATCAGCGGGTTGAAGCTGGGCCGCCCCTTGGCCGCATAGATGCCCGCCACCGCCTCCGCATTGGTCGCATCGGCGGCGAGTCCGTACACCGTCTCGGTCGGAGTCGCGACGCATCCTCCCGCAGCGATGATCGCGGTGGCCTCGGCAATGGCAGCCTCGCCGTAGGGTAAGATGCGGGGATTTGGCGTGGACATGTGCGGTGGCTATAGCGCGGGCCAAAGCGCCGCAAGAGAGAGGTCGAAATGAGCTTCACCCCCGCCATCGCCGAACAGCGTTTCGTGCTGGAGCATGTCGCGCGCATTGCCGAACTCGGCGTCGAATCCGACATCCTCGACGCGGTGCTGGAGGGCGCGGGAGCCTTCGCCGCCGGCGAATGGGCGCCGCTTGACCGGGCGGGCGACACGGTTGGCGCGAAATGGTCGCCCGAGGGGGTGACCATGCCCGACGGCTATCGCGCGGCCTATCAAGCCTATGTCGAGGGTGGCTGGGGTACGATCGGTTCGCCCGAGGCATTTGGTGGGCAAGGACTCCCCTTCGCCCTGTCGACGGCGGTGCTGGAGACGCTGGGCAGCGCGAATATGGGCTTTGCGCTGTGTCCTACGCTGACGGTGGGCGCGATCGAATCGCTGATGCACCATGGCACGCCAGAGCAGCAGGCGGCGTACCTTCCCAAGCTCGCGACCGGCGAATGGACCGGTACGATGAACCTGACCGAGCCGCAGGCGGGCAGCGATGTCGGCGCGCTCAAGACCAAGGCCGAACCACGTGCCGACGGCAAATGGAGCATCAGCGGGACCAAAATCTATATCAGCTTTGGCGACCATGATCTGGCCGACAATATCGTCCATCTGGTGCTGGCGCGCACACCGGGCGCACCGGCCGGGACCAAGGGCATCTCGCTGTTCCTGGTGCCAAAATACCGGCTGAACGCCGATGGCACGCCCGGCGACTTCAACGATGTCCGCGTGGTTTCGATCGAGCACAAGATGGGGCTGCACGCCTCCCCCACCTGTGTCCTGTCGTTCGGCGACAATGGCGATTGCATCGGCGAGCTGATCGGCCCGGAAATGGGCGGGATGCGCGCGATGTTCACGATGATGAACAATGCGCGGCTCAATGTCGGGCTGCAGGGCGTGCAGGTCGCCGAGCGCGCAACCCAGCGCGCCGTCGCCTATGCCCGCGACCGGGTGCAGGGCGTGCGCGAAGGCAAGCCCGCGACGATCGTCGAATTTCCCGATGTCCGCCGCATGTTGATGCGGATGAAGGTACAGACGATGGCCGCGCGCGCCTTGGTCTATCTGGCGGCGGCGCAGGTCGACCGCGCCAATTCCGGCGACGCACAGGCGCGCGCGCTGCTCGACCTGCTCACCCCGCTCGCCAAGGCGCATGGCACTGATATCGGATGCGAAGTGACCAGCATCGGCATCCAGGTGCATGGCGGCATGGGTTACATCGAGGAGACCGGCGCGGCCCAGCATTTCCGCGACGCGCGCATCACCCCGATCTATGAAGGCACCAACGGCATTCAGGCCGCCGATCTGGTCGGGCGCAAGCTCAACATGGATGGTGGTGCGACGCTGACGGCGCTGCTCGCGCGGATGAAGGGCGATGCGCAGGACGCCGGTCTGATCACACTGATCGACGCGTGCGCGGAGGTGACACAGCACATGCTTGCCAGCGAGATGGATGACCGGCTGGCGGGGAGCTACCCGTTCCTCACCATGCTCTCGGTCGCCGTTTGCGGCTGGCTGATGGAAGCACAGGGCCGGGTCGCGGCGGGGGCCGAAGGCGACCCCGCATTTCTGGCGATGAAGGCGGCGGCGGCGCGCTTCTACGTCGCGCAGATCGTGCCGGAGGCGATGGGGCTGAAGGCAGCGGCAATGGCGAAGGCCGACGCGCTCTATGCGGTCGATGCGGAGACGTTCGCAGCGTGAAACGTTGGCTGCTGCCGCTTGCCGTATTTACGCTCAGCGGATGCGGGCAGCCACTGCTCGAGGTCTGTCGCGCTTGTTTGGAGACGGACGCGCGCATCGAGGTTGCGAAGAAAGACTATCCTCGCGTCACGCTGGTCCACGGCAGCCAACCGCTGCCTGAGTCCGCGTCGAAGGTGTATCTCAACGAAAAGTGCGGCATCGATTGCGTTCAGATGCTTCGCTTTGATTCGAGCCTCGCCGAAGCGCGTTCCTATGCGGCGACGGCGCTAGTCGATGGCAAACTGCGCAAAGGTTTCAATCCTTGGAAGGATGGGCGCGTGTTCGATCCGTGGAAGGGGCCTGAGGGCGAGATGCCTTGGTGGCCGGAGGATATTCGGGGCGCCTTCTACGGCGGGGAAACGGGAGGCGCGCAGCCGCTAAAGATCGCAATTCTGCCACGGGGCGACCGGGCCACGGTTCTGGTTACGGCGTTCGACCTCTAAGTTCGTTCAGGCGATTTCGCGATCCAGCAATTCGTGCGCGCTCAGGCCCAGCAGCGCGATATGCTCGCGGACCTTGGGCCAGTAACCGGTGAGGAAGCGTTCGCGCTCCGCCAGTTTCAGCCGTTCGACCGCGCCGGGCAGGACGAACATGCCGACGCCGCGGCGCACCTCGACATAGCCGTCGTCCTGAAAGCTCTGATACGCCTTGGCCACGGTCAGCGGGTTGGCGCCATGTTCGGCGGCGAGCGCGCGCACCGATGGCAATTGATCCCCCGCCCGGTATTCGCCGCGCAGGATCGCCGTTGCGATCGTCGCACGCAGCTTCAGATAAACCGGGCTGTCTTCATGTTCGAGCGCTGTCATGGTGACTTAATACAGCACGGGGGATTAAAGTTCCACCCCCAATGCGGTTTCTACTGAAACCGTCTGACGCTCAAGCTACCCAATTCGACACGATCATATCCAGCTCAGGACGCGGCCGTTCTTCCAATGGCTTGGCCAGGGTTCCGATGAAAACGAAGCCTGCGATCCGCTCCGGCGCTGCACCGAACAGATCGCGCACCGCATCGCTGAATGCCGCCCAGCCGGTCAGCCAGTTGGCCGCGAACCCGTGCGCATGTGCGGCGTGGAGCAGGTTCATCGTCGTCGCCCCGGCGGACAATTCCTGCTCCCATAGCGGAATATGGCTACCGACCTTCGGCGAATAGAGGACGACCACCAAGGTCGGGGATTGCCGCGCGAACTGTTCCATCGTCTGGATTTCGAGCGCCGATGCCGTGGGGCGTTCGGCGCGATAGGCGTCGACGAGCCGCGCGGCAAAGGCATCGCGCGCCTCCGTCGGCACCACCACGAAGCGCCACGGGGCGAGCTTGCCGTGATCCGGCGTGCGCGCGGCAATCTCGATCATGTCGCGCAGCTGCGCGGCATCCGGGCCGGGCGCGATCAGATCGCGCGCCTTGCCCGAACGGCGGGTGCGCAGCAGCGACAGCGGGGTGGTGGTGTCGTTGAAGGTCATACGCGCCCGTTAGCGCGCCGATCCGCTACCGCAAAGCGGCCGCCCCCGATTTCTTGTAACAATCATGCTTCACATGCGGGTTTTCGCCGCTAGTCTCCCGCCATCCGGCCCACGGGCCTTATGAAAACAATTCAGGGAGCGACGTGCCAATGGCGCACACACCAGCAGCCGCAGCGGGCGGCGAGCGGACCTTGTTGGGCCACCCACTCGGCCTGTTCATCCTCTTCTTCGCCGAAATGTGGGAGCGCTTCTCCTACTACGGTATGCGCGCGCTGCTGATCTTCTACCTGACCCAGCACTGGCTGTTTTCGGACGAAAAATCGGGTGTCATCTACGGTGCCTATACCGCGCTCGTGTACATCACCCCTGTGCTCGGCGGCTATCTCGCCGACCGTTACCTCGGACAGCGCAAGGCCGTGCTGTACGGCGCTGTACTGCTCACCTTCGGCCACTTCCTGATGGGGTTTGAGGGCGATGGCGGAACCGACAGCAGCGCGCTCAATATCTTCTGGCTCGCTTTGTCCTTCATCATCGTCGGTTCGGGCTTTCTGAAAGCCAACATCTCGGTGATCGTGGGCCAGCTCTATCCGCGCACCGACGTGCGCCGCGATGGTGCCTATACGATTTTCTACATGGGCATTAACCTCGGCGCGGCGCTCGGTTCGCTGCTCTGCGGCTATCTCGGCCAGACCTATGGCTGGAGCTATGGCTTTGGCGCGGCGGGCGTCGGTATGCTGCTCGGCCTGATCGTGTTCGTGATGGGCAAGCCGCTGCTGATGGGTAAGGGCGAAGCGCCCGATGCCGAAGCGCTCAAGAAGTCGGTGCTCGGCATCAAGCTCGAATGGCTGCTCTACCTGATCGGTGTCGCCGCCGTGGTCGGCATCTGGCAGCTGATCCAGTATCAGGCGGTGATCGGCTGGCTGCTGATGGTCGCCGGTGCGATTCTGGTCGGCTATGTCCTGTTCACCGCCGTGGTGAAGCTGGACCGCGAAGCGCGCGACCGCATCTTCGCCGCGATGTTCCTGATCCTCGGCTCGATCCTGTTCTGGGCGTTGTTCGAACAGGCCGGCTCGTCGCTCAACCTGTTCACCGATCGCTATGTCGATCGTGCGGGTGTTCCGGCGTCGATGTTCCAGTCGATCAACGCGATCTACATCGTGCTGCTCGCCCCGCTGTTCGCTGCAGCATGGACCTATCTTGGCCGGCGCGGGCTTGAGCCCTCAACCCCGGCCAAGTTCGGCCTGGCAATGCTTCAGCTTGGCCTTGGCTTCCTTGTCCTCGTCTGGGGGTCGCAGGCAGCGGGCATGGAGAATCTGACCCCGGTCATCTTCATCTTCCTGATCTATCTGCTGCACACCACCGGTGAGCTGTGCCTGTCGCCCGTCGGCCTCAGCGCGATGAACCGGCTGGCCCCTGCGCATATGGCCAGCCTGATCATGGGCACGTGGTTCTTCGCATCGGCCACCGGCAATTTCGCCGCGGGCCTGATCGCAGCGGCGACGGGGTCCGAGGCTGCGGCGGGCGAAGGCGCGAACAAGGCGGTCGTGCTCGACGTCTATACGACGGTCGGCTGGGTCGCGATCGGCTTTGGCGTCGCGGTCGTGCTGATCTCGCCGCTGATCAAGAAGCTGATGCACCTCGACACGCTGAAGGATGACGAGCTGGCAGGCACCGCTCAGCTGGCCGAGCCGCAGGCACCGGGTGTTCATCTGGACAACGAGACGCGCTGATCTTCTGAAACCGGGAGGGCAAAATGGGTACATTGATCGCGGCCTGTGCGGCGTTTCTGGGGACCCATTTCCTCCTCTCCCACCCCTTGCGAAAGCCGCTGGTCGACGCTGTCGGCGAGCGGCTTTTTCTTGGGATCTACTCGCTGGTCGCCTTCGCCACATTGGGCTGGATGGCGCATGTCTATGGGCGGATGCCGGACGCGGCACCGCTCTGGGCGGTCGGTGACACACTCTGGGCGGTCGCCACTGCAATCATGTTCCTCGCATCGGTGCTGCTGGTCGGGTCGCTGATCGGCAACCCCGCTTTGCCCGATCCAACCGGCAAGCCCAAAGCGGTCCCGCGTCCGCGCGGCGTATTCGCGATCACGCGGCATCCCATGATGTGGAGCTTTGCCCTCTGGGCGCTGGCGCATATCCTGGTGTTTCCGCAACCGGCACAGATCGTGCTGGCGTCCAGCATTGGCCTGCTCGCGCTGGGCGGCGCGGCGTTGCAGGACGGCAAGAAGGCGCGGCTCCAGCCCGATTTCTGGCCGCGCTGGCAGGGCGTGACGAGCTATTGGCCGTTCGTCGCCATCGCCCGCGGGCGGGCACAGGGCGCTGCGGCATGGCCCGGCACCATCGCCATCGTCGGCGGGACGGTCCTGTGGCTCGGCGCGACCTGGGCGCATCTGCCGCTGGCCAACATGCCGGCAGGCGTGTGGCGGTGGATCGGCGGCTGAAGCCGACCAACCCACGCAACCAAATTGTTTCGCGCGTGTTCCAACGCGATGCTTACAATTTGCGACACTCTTTTGGTGGACGTTGGGAAAGGCGCTGGCCATTTTCGGGGCATGATCGTTCGCCCCTTCCTGATCCTCGGCATGGCCGCGCTCCCGCTTGCCGGGTGCGCCGCCGGTCCCGATTACCGGCCGAGCACGGCTACCGCACTCGGCGTCCCGCCGGCTTTCTCGGTCGCGGCGGATCAACAGGCTCAGGCCGACCTGCAACGCTGGTGGACCGCGTTCAACGATCCGATGCTGACCGGGCTGGTCGAGCAGGCGGCGGGCCAGAATCTGGATGTCGCGCAGGCCGTGACTCGGCTGCGTCAGGCGCGTGAGGCTTTGGTCCAGTCGCGCGCCTCGCTCCTCCCCTCGGTCAGCGCCGGGGGCAGCGCGTCGCGCAGCGAACCGATCCGTGGGACGAGCACCCAGGTCACCCTGCCTGACGGGACCATCACCAGCGTGTCGCAGGGCGGCAGCACCAGCTTCTCGCTCGGCGGCGACGTCAATTATCAGGTCGATCTGTTCGGCGGCGTGCGGCGCGGGGTCGAGGCGAGCCGCGCGCAGCTCGAGGCATCGGGCTACAGCTATGCCGCGACATTGGTGTCGATCCAGGGGGAGATCGCGCGCAATTACATCCTCGCGCGCGCGGCGCAGGCGCAACTCACCAATGCACGCGAGAGTCTGACCATTCAGGACGATAATCTGGAGATTGCTGGTTTCCGCGTACAGGCGGGCCTCGTCTCCTCGCTCGATCAGGAACAGGCGCGCGCCAGCCGGGCGCAGACCGCCGCGTCGATCCCCTCGATCGAGGCAAGCTATAACAGCGCCGTCTCACGCCTCGGCGTGCTGACCGGACAGGCTCCGGGCGCGCTCAAGACGCAGATGGAGGCGGTGCGCCCGATCCCGCAGGGGCCGGAGCGGGTCGCGGTCGGCATTCCAGCCGATACACTGCGCCAGCGGCCCGATGTGCGGCTGGCCGAACGCAACCTCGCCGCCGCCGTGGCGCAGATCGGCGTTTCGGAGGCGCAGCTCTATCCCCAGCTGTCGCTGGGCGGGAGCATTGATGCGGGCGCGGGCAGCATCGGCAGCCTGTTCGACGTCATCACCGGCCGGGTCTTCGCCAATATCGCCCAGACGATCTTCGACGCCGGGCGCACCCGCGCGCAGGTGCGGTCGGCGCAGGCGGCGGCGGATGGAGCCTTCTACGCTTATAAACAGACGGTGCTGATCGGCATCGAAGAGGTCGAGAACGCGATCGTCGCGCTCCAGACCGCGCAGGCGCGCGAGCGTGAATTCGCCATCGCGCTGGATGCCGCGAACAACAGTGCGATCCTGTCGCGCAGCTCGTACCGCGCGGGCCTCGCCGATTTCCTGACGCTCAGCCAGGCCGAGGCGTCGCTGATCTCGGCGCGCAACGGGCTCAACCAGGCGCGGTCGGACAAGGCGAACGCGCTGATCCAGCTCTATCTCGCGCTTGGCGGCGGCTGGGATGCCAGCGCCGCACCGACTCCCGACAGCGTCGCGCCCCCGCCGCCCGCTACCCCCACCGCCCCCGAAACGACCGGAAGCAATTGATGGCCGACGCTGCAAATCCCAAGATCGACGAATTTCTCGGCGGCAAGACGGTTCCCGCATGGCGCCGCCACGCCAAGTGGATCGCGCTCGCATTGGTCATCGTCGCGGTTCTGTTCGGCGCGTGGAAGATGTTCGGCGGGACTGCCGAAGCGGGCTATGCGACGCGCGCGGTTGAGAAGGGATCGCTGACCGTCACCGTCTCCGCGACGGGCAAGCTTGCGCCGACCAATCAGGTTCAGGTCGGCTCGGAACTCTCAGGCCTGGTCAACCGCGTGCTGGTCGACGTCAACGATCGCGTGACAGCCGGCCAGCCGCTCGCGCTGATCGACCCCGAACGGCTCGACGATGCGATCACTCAGGCACAGGCGTCGGTCGCCGCCGCACAGGCGACCGTCGCGCAGAATCAGGCGACGCTGACCGAAGCACGCAGCCAACTCGCCCGGTTCGAAGAAGTCAGCCGCCTGTCGGGCGGCCGCGTCCCGGCCAAGACCGAGCTCGACAATGCCCGCGCCGCAGTGACGCGCGCGGCCGCGACGGTGCGGGCCAGCCAGGCGCAGGTCACCTCGCAACAGGCCGCCCTGCGCTCCGCCACGACCCAGCGGAACAAGGCCATCATCCGCTCCCCCGTCAACGGCGTGGTGCTCGCGCGGCAGGTCGAGCCGGGCCAGACCGTCGCGGCATCGTTCAACACCCCGACCCTGTTCGTGATCGCCGAGGATCTGAGCGCGATGGAGCTGGAAGTCGCGATCGACGAAGCCGATGTCGGCCAGGTCAAGCAGGGCCAGCGCGCCAGCTTCACCGTCGATGCCTTCCCCGGCGACACCTTCCCCGCCGTGATCCAGCGCGTCGATGTCGGATCGAACCTGTCGGCGCAGACGACGACCACGACCAGCACGACGGCGCAGGTCGTGTCCTATGCCGCCACCTTGTCGGTCGCCAATCCTGAGCAGAAGCTGCGCCCCGGAATGACCGCGACGGCAGAGATCATCACGCTGCAGAAAGACAATGTCCTGCTGGTCCCCAACGCGGCGCTGCGCTTCACGCCGGCTACCGGCGGCGGGCAGGCGGCAAGCAGCGGCGGCGGCATGGCGAGCGCGCTGGTGCCGCGCGGTCGGCGCGGCGCGCAGGGGGCCGAAAAGTCGGCGACGATCCGCCGCGGTGCCAAGCAAACCGTCTATGTGAAGGGCGAAGATGGTCTGCCGCGCGCGATCGAGGTGACCACCGGCGACACCAACGGGCAGGTCACTGAAGTTCTGTCAGGCGATCTGAAGCCGGGAATGGAGGTCATCACCGGCCAGTTTGCGGGCGAACGCTCGAGCAGCGGCAAGCGCTCGGGCGGCGGGTCCGGCGGCGGCCAGCGGCGCTCGGGCGGCGCGGGTGGAGGCACGGGTGGCTGATCCGATCATCCGCCTGCGCGGCGTCACCAAAACCTATGGCGAGGGGCCGACCGCGTTTCAGGCGCTCAAGGGGATCGACCTCGACATCGAACAGGGCGATTTCGTCGCAGTGATGGGGCCATCGGGGTCGGGCAAGTCGACGACAATGAACATCCTGGGCTGTCTCGACGTGCCGACGCGCGGCGAGTTTCAGTTCAAGGGGGTGCATGTCGAGGCGCTCGACCGCGACCAGCGGGCATTGCTGCGGCGCCGTTATCTTGGCTTCGTGTTCCAGGGGTTCAATCTGCTCAGCCGCACCAGCGCGCTCGAAAATGTCGAGCTGCCTTTGCTCTATCGCGGCGAGGACAAGAAGACGCGGCACATGCTCGGCATGGCGGCGCTGGAAAAGGTCGGGCTCGACAAATGGTGGGACCATACCCCCGCCGAACTGTCGGGCGGCCAGCAGCAGCGCGTCGCCATCGCCCGCGCGATCGTCACCAGCCCGGCGGTGCTGCTCGCCGACGAGCCGACCGGCAACCTCGACTCGGAGCGGTCGGTGGAGATCATGGAATTGCTGACCGGCCTCAACAAGGACAGCGACATCACCGTATTGATGGTCACGCATGAATCGGAAATGGCGGCGTTTGCGCGCACCATCGTCCACTTCAAGGACGGGCTGGTCGAGCGGGTCGAGACGGGCCTGAAGGCGGGGGTTCCCGCCTGATGCTCGGCACCACCTTCACCCTCGCGATCCGCTCGATCCTGCGGCACAAATTGCGCTCGTTCCTTACCACGCTCGGCATCATCATCGGTGTTGCCGCGGTGGTGGCGATGGTGACGCTGGGCAACGCCACGACCGCAGCAGTGCAGCAGCAGATCGCCAGCCTCGGCACCAACATCCTGCAAGTCCGCCCGGGTCAGGGTTTCGGTCGCGGCGGCGGCGGACCGCGCCCGCCCGATTTCGAGCAGCAGGATGTCGAGGCGATCAGCGAACAGATCGCCGGCGTCACCGCCGTCGCGCCACAGGCACAGGCGACCGGCACCGCAATCTATAACGGAGCGAACTGGTCGACCACGATCAACGGCACCACCAACGACTTCTTCCGAGTCCAGCCCTGGCCGCTGACCGGCGGGCGGACCTTCTCAGCAGCCGAGGAAGCGGCGGGCAAGGCGGTGTGCATCATCGGCAATACCGTGCGCCAGAACCTGTTTCGCGGCGGCGAGGCAATCGGGCGGCGGATCCGGATCAACGACGTGTCGTGCGACGTGATCGGCACGCTGTCGACGCGCGGCCAGGCAGGCTTTGGCGGCGATCAGGACGATGTGGTGATCATGCCGATCAAGACCGTGCAGCGCCGCTTTTCCGGCAATCGCGACATTCGCGTGATGCTGGTCGGCGTCGACAGCGCCTATGACTCCGCAGCGGTACAGGCGTCGCTGAGCGACCTGCTGCGCGAACGGCGCGGGATCGAGGCGGGCGAGCAGGACAATTTCAACATCTTCGACACCGCGCAGATCAGCGCGACGCTGACCGGCACTACCCAGCTGCTGACCAGCATCGTCGCGACGGTTGCGGCGATCAGCCTGATCGTCGGCGGCATCGGCATCATGAACATCATGCTGGTGAGCGTGACCGAACGCACGCGCGAAATCGGCATCCGCCTCGCGATCGGTGCCGTCGCACGTGAGGTGCTGATGCAGTTTCTGGTCGAGGCGATCGTGCTGTCGATGCTCGGCGGGGTGATCGGATTGCTGGTGGCGCAGGTCGCGGTCGCCCTTCTGACGCCGGTGATGCAGGTGCCGTGGACGTTCGATCTTCAGATCAACATCATCGCATTTGCCATCGCGGCGGGGATCGGGGTGGTGTTCGGATACTTCCCGGCGCGGCGTGCGGCGAGCCTGAACCCGATCGACGCGCTGCGCCACGAGTAACTTAGCTGAACTGGAGCAGCACCAGCCCACCGGCCAGCACGATGGCGGCGACGATCCGTCGCGCGCCAAAACCTTCACCGAGCATCCATGCGCCCATCAGCGCCGCCCACACCACGGCGGTCTCGCGCAGCGCCGACACCTTCGCGACCTCCATCAGCGAGAAGGCGTAGAGCGCGGAGCCGAACGAGACGCTCGACAGCGCACCCGCCGCAACCCCGTGCTTCCATGTCGCCTTCACCGCCTGCGCCAGCGCGCGGCGGCGCAGCAGCAGCGCGGTGGTGGTGATACACACGCTGTCGAGCATGAACAGCCATACGATATAGGTGAACGGGCTGGGCGCGACGCGCACCCCGCGCGCATCGGCCATGTTATAGAGCGCGACCCCGATTGCCGTGGCGAATGCCCAGCCGAGCGCAGCCTTGTCTGGATGCGCGGCGAGCGACACGCCGCGCGCGGGCAGCGCGAACACGATCACCGCGCCGGTCGCCAGCATCAGCCCGACCCACCCGATCAGCGGCAAATGCTCGCGCAGCACCAGCACCGCGAAACCGGCGGTCAATAACGGCGCAGCGCCGCGCATGATCGGGAAAACGAGGCTCAAATCACCCCGCTGCATCGCCCGCACCAGGCAGATCTGATAGGCGAAATGCGCGGGCACGGCCCAGGCAAGCGCGGTCCAAGTTGCGGCATCGGGCAGCGGCACGATCAGCGCGAACGGCGCGATCACAATTGCGGCGCTCGACGACAGCAGCGCCCGCGCGACGAGGATATCGTCGCCGCGCTTCACCACCAGATTGGTCAGCGCAAGGCTGAACGCGGAAATCAGGCCCAGCGCGATCGCCAGCGACTGGTCAGCCATGGACCAGCTTTGCCAGATCCTCCGGCGTGTCGATGTCGATCAGTTCGTCGGGCGGCGCGACAATATGGTGCCCGCGCCGCACCAGATCGCGCGCGCCGACATCGCCGCGCGCCCCGAGCAAGGCCGGGAAATGCGCTCGGCCGAACAGCACCGGCGGGCGCGGGATGACGCCGTCGCTCGATGCGACGTTCGCTTCGTCGCCGCGCGCATCGTCGAGCAGGCGATAGATTTGCGTCGCGGTGACGCGGGGCATGTCGGCGAGCGCGATCACGACCGCGTCCGGATCGCTTGCCTGCGCCGCCTCCATCCCCAGCCGCAGTGATCGGCCCATTCCGGCGGCTGGGTCGTCGTTGGTAATGACGGTGTAGCCGCAGCCGACGAGGTCAAGCGCCGTGTCAGCGACCACGCCAATGCGGGTGCAGAACGGCACCGCCTCCAACGCCACCACTACATGCAGGCCGAGCGGGCGGCCGAGATACGGCACCGTCAGCTTGTCCACGTCGCCGAAGCGCAGCGAACGGCCCGCAGCGAGCAGGACGAGAGCGGTGCGTTCAGCGCGGATCATGCAGCGCCCTCACCATCCCAGCGGCGATCGACAGCGCGATCTCTGCCGGGCCGATCGCGCCGATGTCGATCCCTGCTGGCCCCTCGATCCGGTCGAGCTGCGCAACCGTGAGATCGGCGGAGAGCCGCTCGCGCCGCGCGGCGTGGCTCTTGCGCGATCCGAGTGCGGCGACATAGCCCGCCCCGCCCTTGAGTGCGGCGATCAGCGCCGGATCGTCGATCTTGGGATCATGGCTCAGCGTCACCACCGCAGTCGCGCCATCAGGGCGCAGCGCCGCGACCGCCTCGTCCGGCCAGCGATCGTCGAGCGTCACGCCGGGGAAGCGCTCCGGGGTCAGAAACCGCCCACGCGGGTCGATCACCACCGTCGCGATGCCGAGTTCGCGCGCCAGACCTGCGAGAACCTGCGCGATCTGCACCGCGCCGACGATCAGCAAGCGGCGCGGCGGTTCGTAGCGGTTGACGAACGCGCCGGGCAGCGGATCGAGGCTGCTGCGCCCGGTGGCGAGGTCGGTGGCGACCTCCACCGCCCTGCCCTCTCCCCGCGCATCCGCGATGGCATCGAACAGCACAGGGTCGAACCCCTCTGTCGAAACCGGCTGGACCATCACCTCGATCTCTCCGCCACAGGGCAGCCCGACCTCCCACGCCGCGCTGTCCGCCACGCCATAGCGGCGCAGCACAAACCGCGCGCCGGCGATCACCTCCGCCGCGACCGCCATGATATCCGCCTCGACGCAGCCGCCCGACACCGATCCCTCGAAGCGGCCATCTTCATGGACCAGCAAATGGCTGCCGCGCGGACGCGGTGCCGATCCCCAGGTCGACACAACGGTGGCGAGCGCCATCCGCGCCCCGGCCCAGCCTCGTGCGGCAGCAATCACGCTGTCGTTATCGGCCATGGTGCCTCAATCCTGTCATCCGAATCGCCTAGCGCTCGCGTGTAATTCGAGGGAGATAGGGCGATGGCGGGACTGTGGCGAGCGGCGCTGATGCTGCTGACGATCGCGGCCCCCGCCGTTGCGAAGGAAGCCGTCATCTCGAAACCCATCGTTATCGCGCATCGCGGTGCCAGCGGGGAGCGGCCCGAGCATACGCTCGCCGCGTACAGCCTCGCGATCGAGCAGGGCGCGGACTTTATCGAACCCGATCTGGTAATGACCAAGGACGGCCAGCTCGTTGCGCGACACGAAAACGACATCAGCGGCACCACCGATGTCTCTACCCGCAAGGAATTTGCCGACCGCAAGCGCACCAAGACGATTGACGGCGTCAGCCACACCGGCTGGTTTACAGAGGATTTCACCCTCGCCGAGCTCAAGACGTTGCGCGCCAAGGAGCGGCTGCCGATGCTGCGCCGGGGCAACGCCAAGTTCGATGGCCAGTTCGAAATCCCGACGCTGGGTGAGATCATCGCGCTGGCCAAGGCGGCGAGCGCAAAGACCGGGCGCACCATCGGCATCTATCCCGAGACCAAGCACCCCAGCTATTTCGCAAGCATCGGCCTACCGATGGAGGCGCTGCTGGTCGCCGAGCTGAAGGCCGCAGGCTGGGACCGCGCCGATGCGCCGGTGTTCATCCAGTCGTTCGAGGTCAATAACCTCAAGGCGCTGAAGCAGCTGACAGCCGTGCCGCTGATCCAGCTGATGGCGGCCGAGGGCGGCCCTGCGGACAAGGCGCAGCCGAGCTACAAGGCGATGGCCACGCCCGAGGGACTGAAGACGATCGCCACCTATGCCGCCGGAATCGGGCCGCAAAAGGACATGGTAGTGGCGGGCGATGGCACCGTCTCGCCACTTGTCGCCGATGCGCATGGCGTGGGGCTGAAGGTCCATCCCTGGACGTTCCGCGCCGAGAATTTCTTCCTCCCCTCCGGCCTGCGCAAGGGGATCAACCCCGCCGGGCATGGCGACATGGCCGCAGAGGTTACGCGATTCCTCGATGCCGGTGTGGATGGTTTATTCACCGATTACCCTTATCTCGGGGTGCAGGCACGCAACCGGCACTCCCGCCGTCCGGCCGACTGAGGGACCGCGCGATGCGCAAGAGCTTGATCATTGCTGTCGCGGTTCTGCCGCTTCTGTCGGGCGGCTGCATCGCCAAGACCGCGTTCGACGTCGTCACCGCGCCGGTCAAGGTTGTGGGCAAAGCTGCCGACTGGGCGACCACCAGCCAGGACGAAGCCGATCGCAATTACGGCCGCAAGATGCGCGAGAAGGAAGAGAAGGAAGGCCGCGAGCGCAAGAAGCAGGACGAAAAGTGCCGGAAGGACCCCGACGACTGCGATTGATCGAGCGTTAGGCGCTCCGCCCTAGCGTTTGCGCGATTGCACGCAGCACTTGCGGCTTCATCTGCACCCAGAGATGGCTCGAATCGACCTCAATTGATCGGGCCGTTTCGCAGTCCGGCTCGTGACAGATCGCGCCATTGACCAGCCCGTCGCTCGCGCTCCAGATCGCGGTGGCGGGCACCGGCAGCGGCGACGACGCCTCCTCCAGCATCGCGCGCACCGCCGGATCGTCGGCGCGCTGGCCGCTGACCAGCTCGAACACCCGCCAGACATTGGTCGCAGTCGGCAGGCCGGCGAAGGGCGAGCTCACCGTAATGACCTCCCGCACCAGTTCCGGGCGGCGGTGCGCCGCGATGCGCGCCATGATCCCGCCCAGTGACACGCCAACCAACGTCACCGCCTCCCCGGTCTCGTCATGCACCTGGGCGATCCGGTCGATCAGCCGCTCGCCCTCCGCCCCGATCGCGCGCGCGCCGAAATTGCGTCCCAGCGCCCACGGATAGGCACGATAGCCGAGCGCATCGAGATAGCGGCGCATCACGATGTTGCTCATGTCGCTGTTGACCAGCCCCGGCAGCGTCAGCACCGGCCGCCCGTCGCCGCGCGGCTCGGCCAGCAACTCCTTCCACGCAAAGGGCAGCGACCCCAGCGACAGCGCGGCGCGCGGCCATTCGGCGAGCAGCGCGGAGGCGGGCGGGGCTTTGGCTTCAAGGTTCACCGGCATCGCATCACTCCTCGCTGACACAATCTCCGGCAAACCCCTCGGTTCCGTGCGTCACGCCGCCATGCTATGCTGCGGACATTATGAGTGAAACCCATGTTCTTGAGCGCCCGCCGGAAGGTGCTGGCACCGATTGGACCATCCCGCAGAATTGGGACGCGTTCACCGCCGACGAGCACGCCGTGTGGGACACGCTGTACGAACGCCAGATCAAGCTGCTGCCCGGACGCGCGTCGAAAGCGTATCTGCGCGGGCTCGACCTGCTCAAGCTGTCCGAAAGCGGCATCCCCAATTTCGAGGAGCTGTCCGAACGGCTGATGAAGGCGACCGGGTGGCAGGTGGTCGCCGTTCCCGGCCTCGTCCCCGACGACGTGTTCTTCGACCATATGGCCAATCGCCGCTTCGTCGCGGGCAATTTCATCCGCCGCGCCGACCAGCTCGATTATCTGCAGGAGCCCGACGTCTTCCACGACGTGTTCGGCCATGTCCCGCTGCTCGCCGACCCGGTGTTCGCCGACTATATGGAGGCTTATGGCCGCGGCGGCCTGCGCGCACTGCAGCATGGCGCGTTGAAGCAGTTGTCGCGGCTCTACTGGTACACGGTCGAGTTCGGGCTGATCCAAGAGGATGACGCTCTGCGCATCTATGGCGCGGGGATCGTGTCCAGCCATGGCGAGAGCCGCTTCGCGCTCGACAGCGACAGCCCCAACCGGATCGGTTTCGATTTGAAGCGCGTGATGCGGACCAATTACCGCATCGACGATTTCCAGCAGAACTACTTCGTCATCCCCAGCTTCGACGAACTGCTGCGCGTCACGATCGAGACCGACTTCGCGCCGCTCTATGACGAGATTCTGGCCCAGCCGGATATCGCCATCGCCGCGATCGAGCCGGGGGACCGGGTGATTACGCTCGGGACGCAGGAGTATGCGCGGAGTCGCGATGGAGGCTGACGGGCGCCCGGCGCTCCGACGAAATGCCACGCGCTCAGTACTCTGGTGGTCGTTGCCGCTGGCGTTGGTGGCGCTCGGTTTCACCGACAGCCGGACTACAGTTTGGGTAAACGGGGAGCTTTCCGGGCAGTACTTCGGCTGGCCGTTCGTTTGGCGGGAGTACAGCATGTGCTGCTCGCTTGAGTACGGGATCGCCTTGGGCGCGTGGCTAGCCGACTTGCTGTTCTTTCTGGTTCCGGTTCATATCGCCATATTGTCGCTGAAAGTCAGATGGCGCGTTCCAAGATTATTACGCTGGGCGATGTGGCTACCCTTGGCGCTCCTCGCGACGGGAACGCTCCTTCAGTTGGTGTCCCTGCTATCGACCAGCTACGATGTGACCTTCTGGACATTGGACGATCACCAGAATGCCGTGCGGCAGCGGGAGTGGACCAGCAGGCTAAACTGACATCTGCCTACCACGTCATCCCCGCGAAAGCGGGGACCCATCTCCCGGACGCGCGGCAAGCCGCACCGGTTAGGTCGTGGATCGAGCAGGAGATGGGTCCCCGCGTTCGCGGGGATGACGCTTAGTTAGACCTCACCAGCTCCCGAACCCCGGCGCGAGCCCCTGACCGTCCGGTCCCGGCCGCGTGGTCCGCTCCCAGCCATAGCGCGTCCGCTTGCGCAGGCGTAGCGTCGGCCAGTCGCCCATCGGGGTCTTGCCCGCCAGCCGCAGGCCGTGGCGGCGATACGCCCCCGCGACCCGCTCGGCCTGCGTCTCCAGCAAGCCCGCAAGGATCAGCGTCCCGCCCTCGGCCAGCACCGCGCTGATGCTGGGCGCGAGTTCGATCAGGGGGCCGGCCAGGACATTGGCAATGACCAGGTCATAGGGCGCGCGGCCGGTGAGCAACGGGTGCTCCAGCCCCGCCGCCGCGGCGAGCGCGAGTTGCCCCTGCATCACGCCGAGCGGTACGCCGTTGATCGCGGCATTCTCCGCCGTCACCTCGACCGACACCGGATCGATGTCCGACGCGGTGGCATAGGCGCGCGGCCACAAATGCATCGCGGCAAAGGCGAGCAGCCCGGTGCCGGTGCCGATATCGATCAGGTTATCGACCCGCTCCCCCCGCGCGCGCATCGCGTCGAGCGTGCGCAGGCACCCGGCGGTGGTCTCATGCGTCCCCGTGCCAAACGCCCGGCTCGCCTCGATCTGAAAGCTCTTCGCGCCCTCAGGCACCTCGCCCCGGTTGGTCGAGGTGTGGACATAGAAGCGCCCGGCATGGACCGGCGCGATCCCCTGCTGGCTCAGCGTCACCCAATCCGCGTCGGGGATCTGCTCGACCACCTCCTTCGCCTTCTTCGCGCTCGGCACTAGCGTGCGGACGGCGGCAATGTCGGCCTTGCCGGGCTTCGCCTCGAAATAGGCCTCCAGCTGCCAGGCGAGCGGGTCGTCGGGGATTGTCTCGCTGGTCAGCAACACCGGTGCGGGGTCGATACCGAGCAGCTCAGCGCCCTCGAAGTCGATCGCCTCGGCCTCGTCGCGCGTGCACGGCAGGGTCAGTTTCCAGCTGGTCATCGCACGTAGCTCGCCCCGTTCACATCGAGCACCGCGCCGGTCATCGACGCCGGTGCCTCGAGCGCGCAGAAGCGGGCCATGGTCGCGACCTCTTCGGGCATCGCGACACGTCCCAGCGGGATGTCGGCGAGCAATTTGTCGCCGCCGCGGCTGGCCAGATAGTCCTCGGCCATGCCGGTCATGGTGAAGCCGGGGCAGATCGCGAAGGCGAGTATGCCCTCCTTCGCATAGCCGCGCGCGATGCTCTTGGTCATGCCGATCATGCCCGCCTTGGACGCGGCATAATGCCAGTGCGCCGGCGAATCGCCGCGATAGGCCGCGCGGCTGGCGATGTTGACGAGGCGACCGCCATCGCCGCGCTGCTGCCAGTGCTTGACGGCAAAACGGCTAAGCTGCGCCGATGCGGTCAGATTGACCTGCATCGTGCGCTCCCACGCGGCGAGCCACGCATCGTCGTCGAGGTCGATCGGTGCCGCCTCGAAAATCCCGGCATTGTTGATGAGCACGTCGATCCGCCCGTCGAGCTGGTCGAGCGCGGCCTGCCACAAGGCGGCGGGGGCGGTAGGATCGGTGAAGTCGGCGGGAATGCCGCTGGCGGTTCCCTGTCCCACCGCGCGCACATCGCGCTGCTCGAAGCTGGAAAGGATCGCGGCGCCGATGCCGCGGCTGGAACCGGTCACGAGGATATGGGTGGTCATGGCGACGCGGTTAGTCGGAACGCGCGGCATGTCAAATCTCCCCTCCCGCTTGCGGGAGGGGAATGAAGAAGGTCAAGCCGCCACGCTCGCCGAGAAGCTGGTCGCCGCGTCGCTGAGCTGGCCGAGGCGTTCGTCGATCTCGCCGAACGCATGTTCGAGCGAGTCGATCTCGCCCGCGACGGCGTGGCTGTCCTCGCGGATCGCGCCGATCGTGTCGGACATCGAATCCGCCGCGAGTGCGGTTTCGTCGACGGCGGCGGTGATCGCGGTGACCGTCTGCGCCTGCATCGCCATTGCGTCGCGGATGCGGTCGGCGCTGGCCTGCACCTCGCTCACCGTCGCGCGGATTGTGGTGCTGGTCGCCACCGTCTGATCGGTTGCCGCCTGGATCGCGGCAATCTTGGCCGCGATATCGTCGGTCGCGCGTGCAGTCTGGCTGGCAAGACTCTTCACCTCCTGCGCCACCACCGCGAAACCACGCCCGGCGTCGCCCGCCCGCGCCGCCTCGATCGTCGCGTTAAGGGCGAGCAGATTGGTCTGGCCCGCGATCTCGCGGATCAGGCCCAGGATCGATTCGATCGACTGGGCATGGCCCGCCAGCGTCGCGCTCATCATCACCGCTTCGCTCGCATGGCGGCTGGCGCGCTGGGCAACGTCGCCCGCAAGATCGACTTCGGCACGCGCATCCTCGATCGCGCGGATCAGTCCGGCGGCGGTCGATGCCGCCTCACGCATCGCCAGCGCCGATTGCTCGGCGGCGGCGGCAACCTCGTTGGTCTTGCCCTGCATTCCGCGCGCCGCATTCGCCGCGCCGCGCGCCTGATCGCGCACCCGCGCGCCCAACGTGCTGGTCATGTCGATCGTCCCGGCGATGTCGGCGCGGAAGCGGTCCGATTGCCCCTTGCGATCCCGCCGGGCGAGCTCCGCATCGCGAATGCCGAGCCGTGACGCCATGAAATCCGCCTCCAGCATCGACATGCGTGTCGCCACATCGCTCAACCGACTCAATGTCGCAACATCATCGGGCAGACGATCGCCCAGAATCGCGAAGGTGCGTGCATGGGCAAAGGCGAACGCCGACAGCAAGGCGGGCAGCGGAACCCGCGCCCGATGCGTATCATCGGCATGTTTGCCCGCCATCTCGACCCATTCGCTGTCGAACGGGCGCGAATATTTGATCCGCGTATAACGGGTGCTGAGCGCAATCTGCTCCTCAAGCCGCGCACCGACGAAGAAACCGCGCACATGCGCGGTCGCGGGCAGCGAGAGATAATGGTCCCAGAACGCGCGCGCGATCGTCTCGAAATCGTCGCCGATCAGCTCGGCAATGCGGGCACAGCCCCCAGAGATCGCGCCGTCCCAGTCATAGTCGCGGATTCGCTCGGCAATGGGGCGGTCGTCGCCGCTCCACTGCCCGAGCTCCTTTGCTCCGGCCATTCAACCCCTCCATCATGCAGCGACTTTTGCGATGAATTCGCCCGCGCTGTTCTTGAGTGTGCCCAGTTCGTTATCGAGCACGGCAAAGCCCTGACCGACGCGCTCGATGTCGCTCGCGACGCTTTCGGTATCCTCGCGGATCGCGCCGATCGTCGCGGACATCGAGTCGGCCGCCAGTGCGGTTTCGTCGACCGCCGCCGTGATCGCGGTGACCGTCTGCGCCTGAACCTCCATCGCCCCGCGGATGCGGTCGGCGCTGGCCTGAACTTCCTGAACGGTGTTGCGGATCGAGGCGTTGGTCTCAACCGTGCTGCGCGTCGCCGACTGGATCGCGGCGATCTTGCCGGCAATGTCGTCGGTCGCGCGCGCGGTCTGGTTGGCGAGGCTCTTCACTTCCTGCGCCACCACGGCAAAGCCGCGCCCGGCGTCCCCGGCGCGCGCCGCCTCGATCGTCGCGTTGAGCGCGAGGAGGTTGGTTTGCCCGGCAATATCGCGGATCAGGCCCAGGATCGATTCGATCGACTTGGCATGGTCGGACAGCATCTCGCTCATCGCGACTGCCTCGCCCGCCTGCGCCGAGGCGCGGGTGGCGATGTCAGCAGCGACCTCAACTTCGGTGCGCGCATCCTCGATTGCGCGAATCAGGCCCGCAGCGGTGTGCGCCGCTTCGCGCATCGCCAGCGCCGACTGTTCGGCTGCGGCCGCGACCTCGCTCGCCTTGCCCAGCATCCCGCGCGCCGCCGCAGAGGTGTGGCTGGCCTGTGCACGCAGCGATTCGCCCTCGCTCGACGCGCGCTCGACCGTGGTGCCGATCGAGTCGCGAAACTGCCCGGCGAGGCGGTCGCGCGCCACTGTGGCGCTGTGCTCGCGATAGAGATTGTAGAGTTCGACGGTGATGTCGCTTTCCAGCGCGGAGAGGCGCATCAGCGTGTCGATCAGCACCGGCAGGCGCGTGTCGCCCGGCTCAACACTGCGGACGAGCACGTCGAGCGCGGCGCGATCGCTGGCATTGATCATCGACAGCAGCGCCATTGGCTCGACATCCGCGCCATAGGCAGCGGCAACCGAGCGTTCGATCGATTCGACCCAGGCACGGCCGCGCGTATCGAGGAACCGGTTGCGCAGGAACACGATCCCGACGTCGATCATCTTCTGCGTATCGTCGGGCGCCCAGTCGCGCTCATCGGCGAAACAACGCAGCCATTGCTGCCAATAGGCTTCCGACACCGACCGAATTTCGGGCTCGAGCAGATCCCACACATCGCGACTCAGGCGATCCATCGACCCGTCGAAGTCAAAGATTCGCAGCCGCGCGGCGATGTCGATCCGCGCGCTCATCGCGCCCGTTGCCGGCATGTCCTTGTTCGCTCGCGATCGAGTCACGGAATCGGTCCCCCTTTGCCACTGACGCACCTCACGCCGGGCCTTGCTGACAAGGGTAAAAGGGAATTGGTTAAGGGCGAGTTAGGGACAGCCATGTCGCGGTGTCTTGCATCCATTGCAGCGCGGGCTAATGGAGAGCGCAAATCATAGGGGACATGCCTTGGCCAAGGCCCGCAATATCAACCGCCCGCTCTCGCCGCACCTTCAGGTCTGGAAATGGGGGCCGCACATGACCGTGTCGATCCTGCACCGCGTGACGGGCAGCGGGATGGCGACCGTTGGCGTCGGCGTCTTCCTGTGGTGGCTGTGTGCGCTGGCCTCGGGGCCGGAGGGCTATGCCAAGTTTCTCGATTGCCTGACGGTCGAGAGCGGCGCGCCCAACGCGATCGGCTACATCCTGGGCATCGGCCTGACGCTCAGCTTCTTTCAGCACATGATGACCGGCATCCGCCATTTCGTGATGGATGCGGGCGCGGCGTTCGAGCTGAAGGCGAACAAGAATTTTGCGGTGATGACGATGGTCGTGTCGGTCGTACTGACCGCCGCGCTGTGGGGCTGGATCGTGCGCGGCGAGCTGACCAAGGCGCCCAAGGCCGAAACCCCGATCGCGGTGGAGAAGAAGTAATGGGCAACGGAACCAGCATCGGCCGCGTCCGCGGTCTTGGCTCGGCGCATGAGGGCACCCACCATTGGTGGCACCAGCGGATGTCGGCGGGGTCGAACCTGCTGCTGATGACCTGGCTGATCGTCAGCCTGATCCGTCTGCCTGACCTTGGCTATGAAACCGTGCAGGCGTGGCTGTCCGCGCCGATCGCCGCAGTGCCGATGATCCTGCTCGTGATCAGCGTCTTCTATCACTTCAAGGCCGGGCTTCAGGTGGTGATCGAGGATTATGCGCGCGACGCAGGCCGCATCGTGCTGATGACGCTGCTCAACTTCTTCGCCATTGCCGGCGCGGTCTTTGCGATCTTCTCGATCCTCAAGATCGCCTTCACCACCGTTGCCACCGGAGCGCCCGCATAATGACTGCCGCTTACAAGATCATCGACCACAGCTATGACGCCGTCGTCGTCGGCGCGGGCGGTTCGGGCCTGCGCGCAACCATGGGCTGCGCCGAGGCGGGCCTGAAAACCGCGTGCATCACCAAGGTGTTCCCGACCCGCTCGCACACCGTCGCGGCGCAGGGCGGCATCGCCGCCTCGCTGGGCAACAACTCGCCCGACCACTGGACCTGGCACATGTTCGACACCGTCAAGGGGTCGGACTGGCTGGGTGACCAGGACGCGATCGAATATATGGTGCGTGAGGCACCGGCGGCGGTGATCGAGCTGGAACATGCCGGCGTGCCGTTCAGCCGCAACGACGATGGCACCATCTATCAGCGCCCGTTCGGCGGCCATATGCAGAATATGGGCGAAGGCCCCCCGGTCCAGCGCACCTGCGCCGCGGCCGACCGCACCGGTCATGCGATGCTGCACGCGCTCTACCAGCAGTCGCTGAAGTATGACGCGGACTTCTTCATCGAGTATTTCGCGCTCGACCTGATCATGGAGAACGGCGCGTGCCGTGGCGTGATCGCGATGTGCATGGAGGATGGCAGCATCCACCGCTTCCGTTCGCACGCCGTGGTCCTGGCGACCGGCGGCGGCGGGCGCGTGTACCAGTCCGCGACCAGCGCCCACACCTGCACTGGCGACGGCAACGGCATGGCACTGCGCGCCGGCATCGCACTGCAGGACATGGAGTTCGTCCAGTTCCACCCGACCGGCATCTATGGCGCCGGCGTGCTGATCACTGAAGGCGCGCGCGGTGAAGGCGGCTACCTCACCAACTCCGAAGGTGAGCGCTTCATGGAGCGCTACGCCCCCTCGGCCAAGGATCTTGCCAGCCGCGACGTCGTCGCGCGTTCGATGGCGATGGAAATCCGCGAAGGCCGCGGCGTCGGCAAGGAGAACGACCATATCTTCCTGCACCTCGATCATATCGATCCGAAGGTGCTGGCGCAGCGGCTGCCCGGCATCACCGAAACCGGCAAGATCTTCGCCGGCGTCGACCTGACCAAGAAGCCGCTGCCGGTGGTCCCGACGGTCCATTACAATATGGGCGGCGTGCCGACCAACTATCATGGCGAAGTCGTGCAGCTGCGTGACGGCAACCCCGATGCGGTCGTCCCGGGCCTGTTCGCGGTCGGCGAAGCGGCGTGCGTGTCGGTGCACGGTGCCAACCGGCTCGGCTCGAACAGCCTGATCGATCTGGTCGTGTTCGGCCGTGCGACCGGCCTGCGGCTCAAGGAGCTGCTCAAGCCCAACACCCCGCACAACCCGCTGCCCAAGGGGTCAGAGGAGTTTGCGCTCACCCGCCTTGACCATTTCCGCAACGCCAAGGGCGGCACCCCGACCGCAAAGATCCGCGCCGAGATGCAGCGCACGATGCAGCGCAACGCCGCCGTGTTCCGCGACACCGCGCTGCTGGCCGAGGGTGTGACGAAGATGGACGCCGTGTATCAGAGCATGAACGATGTCGGCGTCACCGACCGGTCGCTGATCTGGAACACCGACCTGATCGAGACGCTGGAGCTCGACAACCTCATCAGCCAGGCCGTCGTCACCATCCGCAGCGCCGACAACCGCAAGGAATCGCGCGGCGCGCACATGCACGAGGACTTCCCGGAGCGCGACGACGCCAACTGGATGAAGCACACCGTGGCCAGCTTCGAAGGCTGGGGCGGCAAGGGCGGAGCGGTCGTGATCGATTATCGCCCGGTGCACGACTACACGCTCACCGACGAGGTCGAGTATATCAAGCCGAAGAAGCGGGTTTATTGAAGATCAGGCGAGCGGTGGATCGACCCGTTCTACCGGGGTCATACCTGCGACGAGGTTCTTTACCGTGATGGCGAAGCCACGGTCATAGCCGCGGTGATCGAGCAGTCGGTTGAGAAGCTGCTTCTGGCCCGCCAGAAGAGTCAGGTTGGCGCGCGCCTCCATCTCGAATTCATCCCAAGACAGCATCTTGAGCGAATAGGCGTCGTAGATGTGATTCACCCGGTTGAGGAAGAAGAACATGCAGCTGCGCAAGGCGTGACGCTCGCTTTCGGTGGTGGGATCGCCGCCATAAACCATCATCTCAGTCGCGCGAGCGTGCGCCGGTGAACTGCAGGCCTGAAGGTTCCAATCTTGCTGCTGCCGCCACATCTCGTGGATGATCGCCGCCTTGTCGCGACGCCTAGTGTAATCGTGGACCATCACCGCGATGCCCAACGTGACAATGACGCTGCACAGGCCCGCAGCTGCGCTAAGGATTTCGGCCAATTCACCAGCGGTCATTTTCTTGTCGCCTCCCAGTCGCCCTTATCGCTCTTTCATGCTTCAGCTGCGAGGCTGTTGCTAGAACTTGCTTTGCCGTCTCGACCGCAGCCAATCGACCCAGCGCTTCAGGGACGCTTGAGTTCGAACTTTTGACGCGTCAATTAGGCATTTCCGATTGGGGGTGATTTGATGCGTTCGATCCTGCCATTAGCCTTGGCGCTGCTTGCGCTTCCCACCGCGTCGGCGCAGCAGCAGCCCTACACCCCGCCCCGACACACCGCACCGCCCCCGCCGGGCGTCGCGCGCTCTACCCCGCAGGAGGTGGTGCAGCAGGCCGATGGCGGGATGCAGATCGAGCGCGACCGCACCGCGACCCATGCGCTTGCCGAACATCGCCGCCTGACCCGCGCGCTCGCCACCCTAGCCCCCCAACGCAAGGGGGTGATCGATGCCTATGTCCTATCGGTCGCACTCGACAGCGACCCCGTATTCGGGCGCGAGGCGCGCGAGGCGGGCAAGGTGCTCGCGCGGCGCTACGACGCCGTCGGGCGGTCGATGGTGCTCGGCGGAAGCGACGGCAAGGCGCCCTCCCCGCTCCCGATGGGTTCGCCCGCCAATATCGAGGCCGCGCTCGCCCGCATCTCCGAGCTGATGGACGAGAAGGAGGACGTCCTTGTCCTCTACACCACCAGCCACGGCGCGCCGTTCGGGGTCGTGTATAATGACGGCAATGAGGGGTTTGGCGCGATCTCGCCCCGCCGCCTTGCCGCGCTGCTCCGCGCGCACGGCATCGAGCGCCGATTACTGATCGTCAGCGCCTGTTACTCGGGTGTGTTCGTCCCCGTCCTGTCCGGCCCGCAAAGTGCGATCATCAGCGCCGCAGCGGCGGATCGCTCGTCCTTTGGCTGCGCCGCGGAGAATGACTGGACCTTTTTCGGTGATGCACTGGTCAACCGCGCGCTGCGCAAGCCGCAGCCGCTGGGCGCGGCAGTGACCGAGGCGTTCGCCCAGATCGCCGGATGGGAGACGCGCGGCAAGCTAACGCCGTCGCTGCCCCAGCAGAGCATCGGCGTGGAGGTCCAGAAATGGCTGGCCCCTCTGGAGGCGCGGATGCCAAAGGTCGCCACACTGCCGGTGGGCAAGCCATCAGTCGATAGCCTGCAGGGACCGGCTCGCTGATCCTTTTTCGCTTTGATGGGTTCAAACGGCGTGACGATCCTGCCCGCCCTTGCCTTTCTGTTGCTGCTCGCGGCCGGCATCGCGCTGGTCGCGATCGGGGTGCGCGACGGATTGCGACGCACCCGTCGGGAACCTAGTCCCCGGCCGATGGTTGCGCGGGCGATGACCCAAGCATTCGACATCCCCGCCCCGGCTCCAGCCGCGCCGTCCGCGCCCGCGACCCCCGCCCCCTACAGCACGCGCTACCCGTTGCTCGCGACGCCGCATATCTGCCTGTCGGGACCGGTCGATCATGCGATGTACCACAGCTTCCGCGACCAGCTCGCCGCCGCACCGACCGATGGGACTTTGGTCATCGCGATTTCCACATTGGGCGGCGATCCGGAGGTCGCGCGGCTGATGGGCGACGAGGTGCGGCTGCTGCGCGAGTTCACCGGCCGCGAGATCCTGTTCCTGGGCAAGGTCGCGGTCTATTCGGCCGGCGCGACCTTCATGGCGCATTTCCCGGTCGACAAGCGCTTCCTGACCCAGGGCACGCGGCTGATGATCCATGAGCGCAAGCTGACCGCCGACATCCATCTCGAAGGTCCGCTCAAAACCCTGGTCCCGATCCTTCAGGCCAAGCTGCACGAGATTGAGGAATCGATCCGCATCGAGGAAGAGGGGTTCCGCGACATCGTCGCCGGGTCGAAGCTGGCGTTCGACGATCTGTGCAAAAAGGCGCCGTCGAACCTGTATATCGAGGCCGAGGAAGCACGCGACCTGGGCCTCGTCCTCGACGTGATCTGACGCCCTCAGAATAACCTCACCGATCGCTCATGCCACGCGGGCGGCGGCGCGCTACGCCATGGACTTCACCGACAGGAGTCGCTCATGGACCTGCACGCCCCCGACCGTTCGCCCGGAATGAAATTGCTGCTCGCGCTGATTATCGGCGCGGTGCTGACCATCCCGCTCTTCATGGTCTATCTGCTCGTCTATGACCGGCAGAGCCAGTCGGAGACCGCGCGCAGCAGCATCGCGGAAGGATGGGGCGGCCCGCAGACGCTGGCCGGGCCGCTGCTCGTCATCCCCTATGCGCTGCAGGTGACCGAGACGGTGCAGGAAAATGGCAAACCGGTGACCCGCACCACCGCCCAGCGGCGCCAGCTGTTCATCGCGCCCGCCACGCTCGACATCGACACGCGGATCAAGCCCGAACGGCGCACGCGCTCGATCTACGAGTCGGTGGTGTATGACGCCGACATCTCGGGCAGCGCATCGTTTCGCCTGCCCCCCGACGCGGCGCGCATCGTCGATCTCGCAACGCTGGAATATGACAAGGCCGAACTGCGCTTCGGTGTCGCCGATCCGCGCGGCCTGAAGCCCGCCAACCGCATTACCATCGACGGCCAGCCCGCTCCCGCACAGCCGGGCAACGGCGTCGCCGCCACCGGCGGATCGGGCTTCTTCGCCAATCTCGATGCCTCGGCCCTGCGCGAGCGGCCGGTCACCGCCAAATTCGCCTACGCCCTGCGCGGCCATTCGGTCATCGCGCTCGCCCCGCGCGCCGGCGCGACGCGCTGGACCGTCACCTCGCCGTGGCAGCATCCCAGCTTCGCCGGCGGCTTCCTCCCCGAAGCGCGCAGCGTCACGGCCAGCGGGTTCAGCGCGACCTATCGCATCTCGAACCTCGCGCTCGGCACGACATTGGTGAGCACCAGCGACTCTCCCGCCGCCTCGCGTGAGCCACAACCGGCCTACGACTCGCGTTCGCCCGCCGCCGCCCCATCGGCTGAAGCGCAGGTTGGCCTTATCCAGCCGGTCGATCTCTATGCGCAGGTCAATCGCAGCGTGAAATACGGGTTCCTGTTCATCGGCTTCACCTTCATGGCATTCCTGCTGTTCGACGTCGTCGCCGGGGTCCGCGTGTCGGCGGTCGAATATCTGCTGGTCGGCGCGGGGCTGGTGCTGTTTTTCGTCCTGCTGCTCGCCTTTGCGGAGGTTACCGGCTTCACCCCGGCCTATCTGGTCGCCTCCGGCGGGGTCATCGCGCTGCTGACCGCTTACAGCGCCGCAGTGCTCGGCAGCCGCCGCCGCGCAGGGTTTATCGCCGGCCTTCTTGTCGCGCTGTATGGCGTTCTCTACATCCTGCTCAGCCTGGAAGCCTATTCCTTGCTGATCGGATCGCTGCTTCTGTTTGCAGCCTTGGCAGCGGTTATGTATCTGACGCGCAATCTGGACTGGGGTGGCCGCGTCGCCAGCCCGTCCGCGGTGTAGTTTAAGAGGTTCACGATGGCCGACTTCGTCCTTCCGAAGAACAGCAAGATCACGAAGGGCAAGGCGCATCCGGCGCCGGTCGGCGCATCGCGAAAAAAGACTTTCACCATCTATCGCTATGACCCCGACTCGGGGAAGAACCCGCGCTACGACCAGTTCACCATCGACCTGGACGAGTGCGGGCCGATGGTCCTGGACGCGCTGATCAAGATCAAGTCGGAGATCGACCCGTCGCTGACCTTCCGCCGCTCGTGCCGTGAGGGGATTTGCGGGTCGTGTTCGATGAACATGGACGGCAAGAACGGCCTCGCCTGCACGACGGCGATCGAGGATATCAAGGGTGACATCAAGATCACCCCGCTGCCCGCGATGGACGTGATCAAGGATCTGGTCCCCGACTTCACGCATTTCTACGCGCAGTACGCGTCGATCAAGCCGTGGCTGGAGACGGTGACCCCGCCGCCTTCGGGCAAGGAGCGGCTCCAGTCGCCCGAGGACCGCGCCAAGCTCGACGGCCTCTATGAGTGCATCCTGTGCGCCTGCTGCTCGACCAGCTGCCCCAGCTATTGGTGGAACAGCGACCGGTTCCTGGGCCCGGCGATCCTGCTTCAGGCCTATCGCTGGCTGGCCGACAGCCGCGACGAGGCGACCGGCGAGCGGCTCGACGAGCTGGAGGATCCGTTCCGCCTCTATCGCTGCCACACGATCATGAACTGCGCGAATGTCTGCCCCAAGGGCCTGAGCCCGGCCAAGGCGATCGCCGAGATCAAGAAGATGGAAGCCGAGCGGATCGTTTGATCCGCTTGCGCATTTCCAGTTTTGGCTGACCCCGAACCGCATTTCACCTATGTGGACGACCCGGACCATCCGGGTTGGAAACGCTGGGAGCTGCGCGATCCGACGCGGTTCAACGCCTTTCTCGGCCCGATCCTGACCCGGATCGAGCAGGGCAAGGCGCTGGTGCGGATGGTGCCGGGACGCGAACATTCCAATTTGCGCGATTCGACCCATGGCGGCGCGCTGCTCGGCTTCATGGACGTCGCGCTGTTCGCCGCCGCGCGCAGCTTCGGCGTGCTCAGCGCGGGCGGCGCGGTGACGCTCGACCTGTCGGCGCAGTTCATCGGCACCAGCCGCATCGGCGAGCCGATCTTGGCGGAGGTCGAACTGCTGCGCGAAACCGGGCGGATGCTGTTCATGCGCGGACTGGTACGGCAGGAGGAGACGGTCCTCGCCAGCTTCTCCGGCACCGTGCGCAAATCATCACCAGTGCCATGACCGGCGTCCTCGAACGCTACCAGGCGCTGGTCGCCGCAGGCGAGCTGCGCGCAGACCCCGATCAGGCCGCCGCCGCACGCCGCCTCGCGCATCTTGCGCATGAACTCGAACAGGGGCCGCGCAAGGGCAGCGTGCTGTGGCGGCTCGCCCGGCGCGCGCCGGAGGCACCGCGCGGCGTGTACATGGCGGGCGGGGTCGGACGCGGCAAATCGATGCTGATGGACCTGCTGTTCGGCTGCGTGAAGATCGAGCGCAAGCGCCGCGTCCATTTCCACGAGTTCATGATCGAGGTCCACGCGCGCATCGCGGAGGAGCGCAAGAAGGAAGCCGGCGACCCGATCCCGCCAGTCGCCAAAGCCATCGCCGAAAACCTCCGCCTGCTCGCATTCGACGAGATGGTGATCAACAACACCGCCGATGCGATGATCCTCAGCCGGTTGTTCACCGCGATGATGGCCGAGGGGCTGTGCGTCGTCGCGACGTCGAACCGCCCGCCCGACGATCTCTACAAGGACGGGTTGCAGCGCGACAGCTTCCTGCCCTTCATCGCGTTGCTCAAGGACAAGCTCGACGTCCTGCCGCTCAACGGCCCGACCGATTATCGCCGCGACCGTCTGGGCACGATGGACATGTGGCTCGTACCCAACAGCCCGGCCAACACTGCGACGCTGTCCGCCGCCTTTTTCCGCCTGACCGACTATCCGGTCGAGGATGCGGCGCATGTGCCAAGCGAAGACCTGTCGGTACAGGGGCGCACACTGCACGTGCCCAAGGCGCTGAAGGGCGTCGCCGTCTTTTCGTTCAAACGGCTGTGTGAGGAAGCGCGCGGTGCGTCCGACTATCTCGCCATCGCACGCCGCTATCACACCGTCATCATCGTCGGCATCCCGCGCCTCGGCCCGGAAAACCGCAACGAAGCCGCGCGCTTCGTCACGCTGATCGACGCGCTGTACGAGCATAAGGTAAAGCTGCTCGCGATGGCGGACGCCGCGCCGATCGACCTCTATGCGTCGGGCGACGGCAAGTTTGAATTCGAACGCACCGTATCGCGGCTGATGGAAATGCAGTCGGAAGAATATCTGGCGCAGGGGCATGGCGCGGCGGGCTGATTACCCCGCCACCGCCTCCGCCAGCTTCGTCCCCCGCCCGGTAAGGCCATAGAGCGCAACTGGCGGAAACCGGTCCTCCAGCCGCCGCGCGACCAGATCCTGCCCAATCATCGTCTGCAGCGTCAGCGACAGCGCGCGCGGCGTCACCGGGGCGAGCCGCGACTGGAGCGCGTTGAAGCGGGTCCAATCGTCGCCCAACCCGCCCGCCACCGGCAGCGTCCAGCGCGACAGATCGGGTGCCTCCAGCCCCAGCCGCACGCGCACCGCCTCGATCCGCTCGCACGCCGCGCCGATCGCGCGGCCGCTGTCGGTCAGCACATATTCGGGGCGCAGCGGGTGGCCATGGCCGGGATTCGGCATCACCCAACCCTGTTCGCGCAGATACGCGAGCGTCCGCGTCAGGCTGTTGCGCGACAGGCTAAAGCGCCGCTCGATCACCGCAAAGCGCGACCCCTGTTCGCGGCTGAGCAGCGCCAGCACGGGGATCGTCCACCGCCCCGCCGCCAGCCGCTGCAACGCCGCATCTGTCAGAACCGGATCATCCACGCGGTTGACCAAATCACCACTTACTATACAAATGGAACCATAGAGTCGGGAGGATCACATGGCAAGCGAAGCTACCCTTGAGGCTAAGACCGCAGCAATCACCTATGACGGCGGACTGACCTGCGCGCTCAGCGTCACCAGCCTCGACGCCGCAATCCCCTGGTATGAGCGCGTGCTGGGCATGAAACTGCTGTACCGGATGGACGAGATCGCATGGTGCGAGTTCGAAACCGGGGTTGCGCGGGTCAATGTCGGCTTGTCACAGGTCGAGAGCGCGGGCGGCCCCGGCGGCGCGACGCTGACCTTCGGCGTCACCGATCTCGACGCGGCCAAGGCGGTGCTGGATGCGGCGGGTGTGCGGCAGGACGGCCCGATCAACGAGATTCCGGGCATGGTGCGCCTGCTCACCTTCTACGACCCCGACGGCAATGCGCTGATGTTCTACCAGGATTTGTCGGGCGGCAACGCGGGCTGAAGGTCATTTAGCCCATCGCCCGCCTGATCTGGGTTGCTCAACGGCCGTTTGCCCTGAGCTTGTCGAAAGGCCGTAGCCCGTCGTCACTGAACGCAGGGCCGGTGCTTCGACAAGCTCAGCACAAACGGCCGTGTGAGTCGGGTCGAACGCGCGATGCTCTAGCCCGTCGCGTGCGGCGGGCGTAGGCTGGGGCAATGCTGCACCGCCCGCTGTTCCTCACCCTTGCTGCGGCGGCATTGCCCGGGGCGACCCAGCGCGAGGCCGAACCGCAGGGCTGGTATGTCATCGCCGACGATGCGGGCGCAGTGCTGGGCCACGCCGCGACCACCACACGCGCGCTGCCCGATGGACATGAGACGGTCGAACAGCGCGAACTGCGGCTCGCGGATGGCGAACGGCCGAGCACCACGCTGACCGACACGACCACCACGCGCGTCGACAGCTCCGGTCGCCCGCTGCTGATCGTGACCGAATCGCGCGACGGCCGCACCATCCGCCGGCTCGAAACCCGGATCGCCGCGACCAGCGCCACCGTCACCCGCCACAGCGAGAGCGGACGCCACGTCACCCGCATCGCGCTGCCGCCCGGCACCCGCTTCGACAATGGCGAGGCGCTGCTGCGCGGCTGGACCGGCGACGCGCCGCTTAGCTTCCTCAACCTCAACCCCGCCGCCGGGCTGGTCGAGCGCATGACGATCGAACGCGCACCGACCCAGCGCCCCGGCACGCTGACGGTGCTGCGCAAACGCTATGAGGGCACCGAACTGCGGGGGATCATGCGGCTCGATCTCGACGCATCCGGGCGCATCGTCGCGGCGATCCAGCCGATGTTCGGCGTCGCCGTCACCACCCGCCCCGCCGACCGCGACACCGCACTGCGCCCGCATCCGCCCTATCGCCTGCTGCGCAATGTCATGGCCAAGTCGCCCGTGCGCATCGGCCCCGCCGCCGCGCAGGGCCATATCCGCTACCGCTTCGGCTTTGTCGACGGCATCGCCTTTGCTCCGCCAGCGACCGGGGAACAGCGGGTGAGTGCCGACGCGACCGGCATCACGCTCGATATCTGCGCAAGCTGCGGCCCCGGCCTGCCCAGCGATCCGGCGAGCCTCGCCGATGCGCGCCGCGCGACCGCCTGGCTGCAGCATGATCATCCCCGCGTCCTGGCGCTCGCCCGCCCGGTGATCCGCCGCCAGCTATCGCCCGCGCGCACCATGGAGGAGCTGGCGGTGCGTGCCCGCACCGTAATGCGCCAGATCGACTTTACCGGCCATCGCAGCGCCGCCGACGCGCTGGCCCATGGCGCAGGCGATTGCACCGAGGATGCGGTGGTGCTCGCCGCACTCGGGCGCGCGGCGGGCATCCCCACCCGCGTTGCCAGCGGCCTCGTCTATTCGCGCGAACGCTATCACGGGGTCAGCAACGTGTTCATGCCGCATAGCTGGACGCTCGCCTATGTCGACGGAGCCTGGCGCAGCTTCGACATGTCGCTCGACGGGTTCGACGCGACGCATATCGCGCTGACCATCGGCGATGGCGATGCGCGCTCGATCGCGGCGGCGGGACAGCTGGCCAGCCTGCTCGACTGGCAAACCTTGGCGGAGGTCAGGACGCGGGTTTCACCGTGACCGGCTGCGGCGCGTCGTCATAGACCACCGGCAGCTCGGGAAGGGTCGCATCGGCCGGATCCTCGACCATCGCCACCGCCTTGGGATCCTTGATCCCGCCGACGATGATCATGTCATAATCCTCGTCCGGGGTCGCGACCTCGATCGGCGTCGGCGCCACATCCTGCGCCGCTACCGGCAGAGCGATCACCGCCGCCGCCAGCGCCGCAGCGGCCAGCGCCGGCCGCACCGGCAGCGTGTACCGCACGCACACCTCGGTCTCGCACCCATTCAGAAACGCGACGCGCTCGCCGTCGCTCCAGCCGGAAAGGTCGAACACCTCGCGCTTGCACATGCGACAGAAATCACCGTCCATGATCGCGGCCAGATCGGCCTTATAGGGACAGGGGCTGTCGATCTTCGGGAACTGGGCCATGGCATGCGCTCCGGTCGTTTGCTCGAGCCTACACCATTTTGCGCCCCGAGTCAGGCCGCCCGCTAAAGTCGAAATAGGCATTGCGCGGTAACGGTCGCTTCGATATTTCCACGACTATGGAAATAGCCGACAGCACTGTCTTGACGGCCCTGTCCGCACTGGCGCAGGAACATCGCCTCGCGCTGTTCCGCCTGCTGGTCCAGGCCGGTCCTGACGGGCTGCCCGCAGGTACCATCGCCGAAAAGCTCGGCGTCCCGGCCTCGTCGCTGTCCTTCCACCTCGCGCACCTCAACCGCGCCGGGCTGGTTAGCCAGACGCGGCAGGGGCGTTCGCTGATCTATGCCGCCGACTATCCCGCGATGAACGGACTGATCGGCTATCTCATGGAAAATTGCTGTGAGGGCGCCGCCTGCGCCCCGGCCCCCAAAACCGCCTGCTGCTGAGGATCGCGCCATGAACGCACCGGTCGATATCGTCATCTACCACAATCCCGACTGCGGCACGTCGCGCAACGCGCTGGCGATGATCCGCAATGCCGGGATCGAGCCGCATGTGGTGGAGTATCTGAAGACCCCGCCCAGCCGCGCGCTGCTGGCCGATCTGCTCGCCCGTGCCGGCGCGACCCCGCGCGACTGGCTACGCGAGAAGGGTACGCCTTACGGGGAGCTCGGCCTCGACGACCCCAGCCTGTCCGACGACGCGCTGATCGACGCGATGATGGCGCATCCGGTGCTGATCAACCGCCCGATCGTCGTGTCCCCGCTCGGCGTCGCGCTGTGCCGCCCGTCCGAAGCGGTGCTCGACCTGCTCCCCACCGCCCAGCGCGGCGCCTTCGCCAAGGAAGACGGCGAGCAGGTGATCGACGCCACCGGCACCCGCCTTTCCTGACAGGACCGCCATGACCGACACCGCATCCCCGCTCGGCCTGTTCGAGCGCTGGCTCTCGCTCTGGGTCGCGCTGGCGATCCTCGCCGGTCTCGTCCTTGGCCTCACCGCGCCGGGGGTCACCACTGCGCTGGCGGGCCTTGAGGTTGCGTCGGTCAATCTCGTCGTCGCGGTGCTGGTCTGGGCGATGATCTACCCGATGATGGTCGGCGTCGATTTCGCGAGCATCCGCGATGTCGGGCGCAAGCCCAAGGGGCTGGTCATTACGCTGGTGGTCAACTGGCTGATCAAGCCCTTCACCATGGCCGCGCTCGCCATCCTGTTCTTCGACTTTATCTATGCCGACCTGATCCCGCGCGACCTGGGCCAGCAATATATCGCGGGCCTGATCCTGCTCGGCGCTGCCCCCTGCACCGCGATGGTGTTCGTCTGGTCGCAAATGACCAAGGGCGACCCGGCTTACACGCTGGTGCAGGTTTCGGTGAACGACCTTGTCATGATCATCGCCTTCGCCCCGATCGTCGCTTTGCTGCTCGGCGTCACCAACATCGTCGTCCCGTGGGAGACGCTGCTGCTGTCGGTCGCGCTCTATGTCGTCATACCGCTGGTCGCGGGCGCACTGACCCGCCGCCGGGTGATCGCGACGCATGGCGGAGACGCCACAGCGGTCGACGCCTTCACCGCGCAGCTCAAGCCGTGGTCGATCATCGGCCTGCTCGCCACCGTCGTGCTGCTGTTCGCGTTTCAGGCGCGCACGATCGTCGCCAACCCGCTGCTGATCGCGCTGATCGCCGTGCCGATCCTGATCCAGTCCTATGCGATCTTCGCCATCGCCTATGCCGCGGCCAAGGCGTGGCGCGTCCCGCACAACATCGCCGCGCCGTGCGCGCTGATCGGCACGTCGAACTTTTTCGAGCTGGCAGTGGCGGTCGCAATCGGCCTCTTCGGCCTGTCGAGCGGCGCGGCGCTCGCCACCGTGGTCGGCGTGCTGGTCGAGGTGCCGGTGATGCTCAGCCTGGTCGCTTTCGCCAACCGCACGCGTGGCAGTTTTCCCACGGCCTGACGCCCGCGTCGGGCTGGCGTCGCGGGCGGGGCAGCGCTAGGGAGCGGGTATGACCTCCCTTATTGCTGCCGATCGCGGGCCTCCCCGCCGCCCGCATTCCGACTATGCGGTCGTGGCGCGATGATCGACGCGATCGGCGCAACGCTTGCGCCGCACCAGCCGCTGCTGGGCCTTGCCTTCATCGTTGCGCTGTTCATCGCCTTTGCGACCGAACGCTTTCCCCCGGTGACGATCGCGGTGTTCGGCACCGCTGCGGCGATCGCCTTTGGCTGGCTGACCCCCGTCATGGTCAGTGCCTCCTTCGCCAACCCCGCGCCGATCACCATCGCCGCCTTCTTCGTCCTGTCGAGCGCGCTGGTCCGCACCGGTGCGATCGAGGCGGTAGCGAGCGCGCTGGTCCGCCGCGCCGCCGATGCACCGCGCCGCACGGTCGGGGAAATGTTCCTTGGCGCCGCCACGGCCCCCGCCTTTATCAACAACACGCCGGTCGTGATCGTGCTGATCCCGATCGTCAAACGGCTGGCCAAGGCGGTGCAGATCCCCGCCACCCGCCTGCTCATCCCGCTGTCCTATCTGAGCATCCTGGGCGGAACGCTGACGCTGGTCGGCACCTCGACCAATTTGCTGGTCGATGGCATTGCGCGCGCCAATGGCCAGCCGGGCTTCGGCATTTTCGACATTACGCTGGTCGGGCTGTGCACCATGGCTGCTGGTGTCGCGACAATGCTCATCCTCGGCCCGCGCCTGCTCCCCGCCCGCGACGATGACGACAGCGCCGACCACCACCACCTCACCTATCTCACCGACCTCCAGCTGATCGGCGATCTAGCGGAGCGTGCGCCGATGCTCTCAGAACTGGGCTTTTTGAAGCGCGATGCGGTGCGGCTGATCGGGGTTCGTCGCGGCAACGACCTGCTGCGCGATCCGGCACCCGATCTGGTCCTGCTTGGCGAAGATCGTCTGGTCGTCGCCGCCTCGGCGGACGAGCTGGACGGGCTGGCGCGGCGCGGCGATGTGCGCGTCGGCCTTCAGAATGTCGGCCAGCCGATTCGCCTGTCAGAGGATGTCCGTGCCGAGGATGTCCGGTTGATCGGGGTCACCATCGCTCCCTCGCACCCAACGCTCGGCCGCCAGCTGCGCGAAATACCCTTCCTCTCGAACCTGCCCGCGCGGATCCTCGGCATCGGCCGTGCACGCCACCTGCCCGGCCCGTTTCTCGGCAGCGTGCGGCTGCGTGCCGCCGACAGCCTGCTCGTCGCCGCCGATGCCAATGCCGCTGAGGCACTGCGCGATAATCCCAACCTGATCGTCGGCGATACCAGCGCGGTCCGTGCCTATCGCCGTCGCCGCGCGCCGATCGCGGTGTTGACGCTCGCGGGCGTCGTGCTGCTCGCCGCGCTCGGCGTCGCACCGATCCTGACGCTGGCGATCCTTGGCGTGGGAATCGTGCTGGTCACCGGCTGCATCGACCCGGAAGAGGCGTGGAATTCGATCGACGGAAGCGTGCTGGTACTGATCCTCGCGATGCTCGGCATCGGCGCGGCGCTCGACCGGATCGGCACCGTCGGGCTGATCGTCGAGACCGCATCACCCTGGCTTGGCACCCTGTCGCCGCTGATGCTGATCCTCGTCCTGTATTTCCTGACCTCGGTGCTGACCGAGGCGGTGACGAACAACGCGGTCGCGGTGATCATGACCCCGGTCGCGATCGGGCTGGCGCAGGCGACGGGAAACGATCCGGTCGCGCTGATCGTCGCGGTGATGTTTGCCGCCTCGGCCAGCTTCGCCACGCCGATCGGCTATCAGACCAACACCATGGTCTATGCTGCGGCCGACTATCGCTTCTCGGACTTCGTCAAGATCGGCATCCCGATGAACCTGACCGTCGGCCTCGCCACCTGCTTCGCCATCCACCTGCTGATCGGTTGATCAGTCCATGTTGGGCCGCAGATAGCGCTCCGCCAGCTCCACGCTGATGCCGCGCCGCGCCGCATAATCCTCCAGCTGGTCGCGCCCGACCCGCGCCACGCCGAAATACTCGGCCTGCGGGTGGCCGAAGTAAAAGCCGCTGACCGCCGCCGTCGGCAGCATTGCAAAGCTCTCGGTCAGCGACACGCCGGTATTCTTGTGCGCGTCGAGCATCTCGAACAGGATCGGCTTGAGGCTGTGCTCGGGGCAGGCGGGATAGCCGGGTGCCGGGCGGATGCCGCGATATTGTTCCTTGATCATCGCCTCATTGGTCAGCTGCTCGCCCTCGGCATAGCCCCACAGCGCCGTGCGCACGAAATGGTGCAGCCGCTCGGCAAACGCCTCGGCGAGGCGATCAGCCAACGCCTTCAACAGGATGTCGCTGTAATCGTCGATCGCTGCCTTGAACCGCGCCAGATGCGGCTCGATGCCGTGGATCGACACCGCGAACCCGCCGATCCAGTCGCCCTGCCGGTCGATGAAATCGGCGAGGCACATATTGGCCCGCCCCTCACGCTTCTGGATCTGCTGGCGCAGCATCGGCAGCGTGACGTGCGTTTCATCCTCGACATGGACGATGATGTCGTCGCCCTGCCGGCGGCACGGCCACAGCCCGGCCACGCCGCGCGCGGTGAGCCAGCGTTCGTCGATGATCTTGTCGAGCATCTTCTGCGCATCGGCGAACAGGCTGGTCGCGCTCTCGCCGACCACCTTGTCCTCCAGGATCGCCGGGTAATTACCCGCCAGCTCCCAGGCGCGGAAGAAGGGCGTCCAGTCGATATAGTTGCGCAGATCCTTCAAATCCCAGTCGGGAAAGGCATGGACGCCGGGCATCCGCGGTTTGCCGGGCTTGAGGCTCATGTCCGCATCGAACGCATTGGCGCGCGCGGTCTCGATCGGGACCAGTTCGCTCTGCCCCTTGTTGGCGCGGGCGACGCGCACCGCTTCATATTCGTCGGCGATCTTGGCGACATAATCGTCGCGGATCGTATCGGAGACGAGCGTCGTCGCGACACCGACCGCGCGGCTCGCATCGAGCACATGGACCACCGGGCCGTCATAGGCCGGCGCGATCCGCAGCGCGGTATGCACCTTTGACGTCGTCGCCCCGCCGATGAGCAGCGGCATGGTCATTCCCGACCGCTTCATCTCCTCGGCCACCGTCACCATCTCGTCGAGCGAGGGGGTGATCAGGCCCGACAGGCCGATCATGTCGGCGTCATTCTCGTTCGCCGCCTGCAGGATCGTCGACCACGGGACCATGACGCCCAGATCGACCACCTCGAACCCGTTGCACTGCAGGACGACGCCGACGATGTTCTTGCCGATGTCATGCACGTCGCCCTTGACGGTCGCCATGATGACCTTGCCCTTGCCCTTCGCCCCCGGCTCCTTCGCCGCCTCGATATAGGGGAGAAGGTGCGCAACCGCCTTCTTCATCACGCGCGCGCTTTTCACCACCTGCGGCAGGAACATCTTGCCTGATCCGAACAGGTCGCCAACGACGTTCATCCCGTCCATCAGCGGCCCTTCGATCACGTCGATCGGCTTGGCGGCCTTTTGGCGGCATTCCTCGGTATCCTCGACGACATATTGGTCGATGCCCTTGACCAGCGCATGTTCGAGCCGCTTTTCGACCACCCAGCCGCGCCATTCCGCCGCCTGCTTTTCCGCCACGACATCGGTGCCGCGAAACTTCTCGGCCAGTGCCACCAGCCGGTCGCCCGCCTCGGGATCGCGGTTGAGGATCACATCCTCGCACGCGGTGCGCAGCTCGGGCTCGATCTGGTCGTAAATGTCGAGCTGCCCGGCGTTGACGATTGCCATGTCGAGCCCGGCGGGAATCGCGTGGTACAGGAACACGCTGTGCATCGCGCGCCGCACCGGCTCATTGCCGCGGAAGCTGAACGACAGGTTCGACAGCCCGCCCGAGAAATGGACATGCGGGCAGCGCGCCTTGATCTCCTTCACCGCCTCGATAAAGTCGACGCCGTAGTTGTTATGCTCCTCGATCCCCGTCGCGACCGCGAAGACGTTGGCGTCGAAGATGATGTCCTCGGGCGGAAAGCCGATACCCATCAGCTCCTTGTACGCCCGCTCGCAAATCTCGACCTTGCGCGCCTGGGTATCCGCCTGACCGACCTCGTCGAACGCCATGACGACCACGGCCGCGCCATAGGCCATGCACTTGCGCGCATGGTCCAGGAACTGGGGAACGCCCTCCTTCATGCTGATCGAATTGACGATCGGCTTGCCGCTGACGCACTTCAGCCCCGCCTCGATCACATCCCATTTCGAGCTGTCGATCATCACCGGCACACGCGCGATATCCGGTTCCGCCGCGATCAACTTCAGAAACGTCGTCATCGCCTCGTGCGCGTCGAGCAACCCCTCGTCCATGTTGACGTCGATCACCTGCGCGCCATTCTCGACCTGCTGCCGCGCGACCTCGACCGCGGCGGTGTAATCGCCGGCCATGACCAGCTTCTTGAACTTGGCCGATCCGGTCACGTTGGTGCGCTCGCCGATATTGACGAAGGCGGTGGAGGAGGGGGTGGTCGCGGTCATGGTTTTCTCTTCTATCCCCCTCTCCCCTCCGGGGAGAGGGTCGGGGAGAGGGGGGAGTGTGTCTTGAGTCATGTATCGGGAAGGAAACCGCATCGTCCGGCTCCTCTCCCAACCCTCTCCCCGGAGGGGAGAGGGCTATTTGTCACGCCGCCATCACAAACGGCTCCAGCCCCGCCAGCCGCGTCTGCACCGGCGGCGTCGGGATCACGCGCGGGGGCAGCCCGGCGACCGCATCGGCAATCGCCTTGATATGCGCCGGCGTCGATCCGCAGCAGCCGCCCAGAATATTGACCTGCGCCTGATCGGCCCATTCCTTGACCAGCCCCGCGGTCGTGTGCGGTGCTTCGTCATAGGCGCCCAGCTCGTTGGGCAGGCCGGCATTGGGATAGACCATGATCAGCGTGTCGCACAGCGCCGACAGCGTCTTGACGTGCGGCCGCAGCTGCTCTGCGCCGAACGAGCAGTTCAGCCCGATCGTCACCGGCTTCGCATGGCGGATCGCCGCCCAGAACGCCTCGACCGTATGCCCCGACAGGTTGCGGCCCGACAGGTCGGTCAGCGTCATCGACATCATGATCGGCAAGTCGCGGCCCAGATCGTTCGCCGCCTCGATACACGCCATCACGCCCGCCTTGGCGTTGAGCGTATCGAACACCGTCTCGATCAGGATGAAATCGACGCCACCCTCGACCAGCGCGTCGATCTGTTCGCGATACACGTCCTTCAGCGTATCGAAATCAATCTCGCGATAGCCCGGATCGTTGACGTCGGGCGACAGCGACAGTGTCTTGTTGGTCGGCCCGAGCGCCCCGGCGACGAAGCGCGGACGCCCGTCCTTCGCCTCGAACTCGTCGGCGATCTGGCGCGCCATTTTCGCGCTCTCGACATTGATCGCGCGCACCAGATGCTCGGCGCCATAATCGGCCTGGCTGATGCGGTTGGCGGAGAAGGTGTTGGTCTCGGCAATATCCGCCCCCGCCTCGAAATAGGCGCGGTGGATGCTCGCCGGCACCTCAGGCCTGGTCAGCGCGAGGATGTCGTTGTTGCCCTTCTGGTCGTGCCCCAGATTGAGGTCGCCGGCATAATCCGCCTCGGACAGCTTCCAGTTCTGAATCTCGGTCCCGAACGCCCCATCGGTGATCAGGATGCGCTTGGCAGCTTCGGCCAGCAGTTTTTCGCGTGGTGTCATGTCTCTTCTCTCTCCCCTCCCGCTTGCGGGAGGGGCCGGGGGAGGGCCTGTTCGATTGAAGGAAGGTCTGGCCTCCGACAGGCCCTCCCCTAACCCCTCCCGCAAGCGGGAGGGGGACTTTACGCCGCCACACTCGCCGCCGCGCCGCGCGGGCGCACGCCCAGCAAATGGCAGATCGCATAGGACAGCTCCGCCCGGTTGAGCGTGTAGAAGTGGAACTGCCGCACGCCCCCCGCATAGAGATTGCGGCACAGCTCGGCGGCCAGCGTCGCCGCGACCAGCTGGCGCGCGGCGGGATGGTCGTCCAGACCCTCGAACAGCCGTGCCATCCATGCCGGAACCTCGGTGCCGCACATCGCCGACATCTTCTGGACCGCAGCAAAGCTCATCACCGGCATGATCCCCGGCACGATCTCCGCATCAATCCCCGCCGCCGCCGCCGCGTCGCGGAAGCGCAGGAACGTATCGGCCTCGAAGAAGAATTGCGTGATCGCGCGGTTCGCGCCGGCGTCGATCTTGCGCTTGAGGTTATCCAGATCATGCGCGGCATCGGGCGAATCCGGATGGCATTCGGGATAGGCGGCAACCGAAACCTCGAACGGGTGCAGCTTGCGCAAGCCAGCGACCAGATCGGCAGCATTCTCGTATCCGCCGGGATGCGTCGCATACTTCTCGCCCGCGCGCGGCGGATCCCCGCGCAGCGCGACGATATGGCGCACGCCCGCCGCCCAATATTCCTCCGCCACCGCGTCGATCTCGGCCTTGGTCGCATCGACACAGGTGAGGTGCGCGGCGACCGCGATCGGCGTTTCGCGCGCGATGCGGGCGACGGTGTTGTGCGTTCGCTCGCGCGTCGTCCCGCCGGCACCATAGGTCACCGACACGAAGCGCGGGTCGAACGGGCTTAGCGTTTCGACCGACTCCCACAGCGTCTTTTCCATCGCCTCGGTCTTGGGCGGAAAGAATTCGAAGCTGACGTCGATGTCGCCTGCAACATCCGCGAACAGCGGCGGGGAGGACGGGTCGCGTTCGATACTCATGCTGCCTTCACCTCATTCACTGGCAGTTGTTCACCCGGCTGCCCCGCCTTGCGGGCCAGCCATAATTTCACGGTCAGCGCGCCGCCCTCCAGCGTCCGGGTCTGGACCGGGGCCAGCCCCGCCTTGCCGAACCAGCCGAGCATTTGCGCGTCGGAAAAGCCGAGCCGCACATGCCCTTCACGCGTCCGCAATTCCTCACGGTCGTGCGGCGCGAAATCGACGATCAGCAACCGACCGGCGGGCGCGAGCACGCGCGCCGCCTCACCGATCGCAGCGCCCGGCTGCTGCGCGAAGTGCAGGACGTGATGCAGGATCGCCGCATCCGCCTCACCATCGCTCATCGGCAGCGCATACAGGTCCGCCTGGCGCAGTTCGGCATTGCCGATGCCCTGCTCCGAGAGCTTGGCGCGCGCCAGCCGCAGCATTTCCGACGACCGGTCGATGCCCAGCGCGCTGTCCGCACGCGGCGCGAACAGCTCGAGCATCCGCCCGGTGCCGGTGCCGATATCAATCAGTCGCGCAATCTGCGTATCGCCGAGCGCGATAGCCATCGCCGCCTCAACCTGCTCTTCGGCGACATGCAGCGATCGGATCGCGTCCCACTGCCCGGCATTCGCCTCAAACCACTCCGCCGCCGCAGCAGCACGATCGGCGCGCACCGCCGCCAGCCGCGCGCTGTCGGCGACCGCCCAATGATCCTCGCTCTCGCTACGCCACGCGTCGATCGCGGCGAAGATCGGCCCGGTGCGCTTCGCCTCGCCGAGCGCGACGAACACCCAGCTGCCTTCCTTGCGCCGCTCCGCCAGGCCCGCGTCGCACAATATCTTTACATGGCGCGACACGCGCGGCTGGCTCTGCCCCAGCACCTGCGCCAGTTCGCCAACCGACAGCTCCATCAGCCGCAGCAGCGCAAGGATGCGCAACCGCGTCTGGTCCGCGAGCGCGCGGAAGGATTCGAGTGCCGTGTTCATGGGTATAGAGATATAAAGATATCTTTATATCAGGTCAATGCAGATGAGGCGGGAACGGTCACGCGTCGTCTTAGCCCCTCCCGCCTTCGCGGGAGGGGTTGGGGAGGGTCTTCTTCTTGAAAAGCCTCACGTCGCTGTCCCAGGTGGGAAGAAGAAGAAGACCCTCACCCAACCCTCTCCCGCAAGCGGGAGAGGGCTAGAGGAAGATCAAGCCGCCCGCGCTTCCTCGATAATCGGCACCAAAGCCGACAGGAATTGCGCCGCGCTCGCCTCCCAGGTGAAGCTGCGGCCATAGGCAGCGCACGCATCGCGGTCACGGGTAAGCGCTTGCGCGATCGCGGTGTCCAGATCGTCGGACATCGCCCCGGTCTCCGGCGTCAGAATATCGACCGGCCCGGTCACCGGATAGGCGGCAACCGGCGTACCGCACGCCAGCGCTTCGATCATGACCAGCCCGAACGTGTCGGTCTTGCTCGGAAAGACGAACACATCGGCGGAGCGATAGACCTGCGCCAGTTCCTCCCCGAACATCGGGCCAAGGAACTTCGCGTCGGGATATTTCGCCGTCAATGCCGCCCGCGCCGGGCCATCGCCAACAACGACCTTGGTCCCGGGATGCGAAGCGGCGAGGAACGCCTCCAGATTCTTCTCGATCGCCACGCGCCCGACATAGAGCTGCACCGGCCCCGGCAGGTCCGCCATCGCCGGATGTCGCGCGACGCCGGGGTGGAAATTGGACAGGTCCACGCCCCGCCCCCAATGACGTACCTGCGGCAAGCCGTGATCGACCAGCGCCTGCCGGATCGACGCGGTCGAGGCGAGGATCGACTGGGCCGGCGCATGGAACCAGCGGATATAGCGCCACACCCACTCCGCCGGGACGCCCGAGCGCGCCTCGACATAGTCGGGAAATTGCGTGTGATAGGCGGTGGTGAACGGAAAATCATGCCGCAGGCACCAGCGCCGCGCGGCGACGCACACCGGCCCCTCAGTCGCCAGATGCACCGCGTGCGGCGAAAACTCGTCGAGCAGATCGCCGATCGTGCGGCTGCGCACCATCGCGAGGCGAATCTCCGGATAGGTCGGGCACGGCACCGAATAGAACAGATCGGGCGAGATGACCTTGACCTTGTGCCCCTGCCCCTCCAGCACGCGTCGCACCGACTGGAGCGTGCGCACGACGCCGTTCACCTGGGGCTCCCAGGCGTCGGTTACGATTGCGATCCGCATCTTTTCGTCGCTCAAGCCGCCACGCGCTCCTCGACCCGCTCCGGGTCGAGGTCGCGCGCTGCGATCTCATCGGCCCAATGGAGGATTTCCATCGTGCCATCGTAGTGTTCGACAAGGGCGGTGCAACCCTCCACCCAATCGCCGTCATTATAATATTCGATGCCGTCGATCGTGCGCATCTCGGCGGTGTGGATATGCCCGGCGATCACGCCATCGACACCGCGTGCGGCGGCTTCCTTGGCGACGATTTCCTCAAAGCCGCAGATGAATTCGACCGCGTTCTTGACCTTCTGCTTGGCGTGCTTGGACAGCGACCAATAGGGCAGGCCACGCCAGCTGCGGTACTTGTTGCACCAGCGGTTGAGCGTCATCACCGCCGTGTAGGCCGCGTCGCCGACATGGGCGAGCCAGCGGTGCGACAGCGTGATCGCGTCAAACTCGTCGCCGTGCAGCACCAGCAGGCGGCGGCCATCGGCGGTCTGATGGATCGCCTGCCGCTTGATCTCGACCCCGCCAAAGCTGAGGCCGGTGAACTGACGGAAAATCTCGTCATGGTTGCCGGGGATATAGATCACCCGTGTTCCGCGCTTGGCGCGCTTCAGCAGGCGCCACACAATGTCGTTATGCGCCGCGGGCCAGTAGAATTTCTTCTTGAGCTGCCACCCGTCGATAATATCACCGACCAGATAAATGGTGTCGCTGTCCACATGATCCAGAAAGTCGATCAGCATTTCGGCGTTGCAGCCGCGCGTACCCAAATGGATATCGCTGATCCAGATCGTGCGATATTGCCGACGCCCGCCGATCGTCTTTTCCGGAATCACCGGCTCTGTGGCGGTGAAGTCGGCGAAGTCTGCGACATTCGTGTCAAACGGAAGTCGAGTGATCGTGGCCATTGTAGCGCCCCGTGCAATGCCCTTGCCTGGGTCGCCTATGGCGATGGAATGTTACAGCTCGAATCGTTCCCGCGTCACCGAAGTGTCACGCAGTAATCGCGATATAGTCATCGAGACCTTCGACCCGCGCGATCCAGTCGCGCACCGCGGCGAAGGGCGCGAGCGTAAAGCCGCCCTCTTCGGCGACATGCGTATAGGCATAGAGGCAGATATCGGCGAGGCTCGGCGCATCCCGGACGAACCAGTCGCGCCGCGCCAGATGTTCGTCCATCAGCTTGAGCGCCGCCTCCCCCGCCGCACGCTTGCCCGGAAGCAATGCGCGCTGCAGGTCGTCGAGATTGTCCTCCCCGACCCAGCCCATCCAGAACCGCACCGTCGCGATGTTCGGCTCGTGGTTATATTGCTCCCAGAACATCCAGCGCAGCATGTCCGCCCGGTCGAACGGGTCGGCGGGGATCAACGCGGTGCCATCGGCCAGGTAGAAGCACGCGGCATTGCTCTCGGGCAGGAACCGGTCGCCATCCTGCAACACCGGGATCCGCCCATTGGCGTTTACGTTGGCGAGGAACGCGGGCGTCCGCGTCTCCCCCGCCATGATGTAATAGCCGCGCCGTTCGATCGCCTTGCCGGTCAGCGCGGCGGTCAGGCGGATCTTGTAGCAATTCCCGGACGGGGCATATTCATGCAGGATCAACGGCATCGTCGGTCTCCACCGGCTTCGGCCCTGCGCCAAGCGAGACATTCCCCGCCGCCGCCGCGCCCTTGACCAGACCGTCGAGCGAACCGCCGTCAAAGCCGAGTTCCTTCATCAGCCCGTCGAGCATCGGTGCCTGCGCGCGATAGCGCAGCGCCGCCGCAACCGCGGAATCGGCCAGATTGCCGTCGCCACTTCCGCCGCTTGCCGCTCCGGCACCGCCCGCGCCGCCGCCCGAGGTCAGCCCGTCGACCTGGACGATCTTGATGCTGTCGATCGCCTCCATCGGCTTGGCCGCCTCGCGGATCACCTCCGGCAATACCTTGAGCAGCGCCAGCTTGGTCTGGAGCGAGATCTGGTCGGACGACAACAGGTTCGCCGCCTCGTTAATCGCGCGCTGACCTGCCGCCTCGACCTCGAACCGCACCCGGTCCGCCTCGGCGCGCAGCTTCGCCGCCTCGGCCTCGCCTTCCGCGACCAGCCGCGCCGCCTCAGCCCGATCGGCCGCCGCCTGTTTCTCGGCCTCCGCCTCGACCTTCACCCCGATCGCGGCGCGTTCCGCCTCGCGCGCCGCGTCGATCAGCTCGATCCGCTTGGTACGCTCGGCAATCTCCGCCTCGCGCGCGGTCGCGACCTGCTCCTCGGCGACCACGGCAGCGGCGCGCGCCTTGTCCGCCTCGGCGCGCGACTGGCTTTCTTCGCGGCTCTTGTTCTGCACCGCGATCTGCTGTTCCTGCCGCGCCAGCTCCAGCGCCATTTGCTGGGCGATCTGCGCTTCCTTGACTGCACGGTCGGCCTCGATCTGCGAGCTGTCGATCTGCTTCTTCGCCTCGATCCGCGCCTGATCCGCCTCGCGCGTGCGCAGCGCCTGTTCCTGCGCCACTTCGGACGCCTGCGCCGCGCGCTTGAGTTCGATCTCGCGCTCCTGCTCGAGCCGCGCGAATTCGGTGTCGCGCCCGATCAGGAAGGACTGGCGCTCGGCCTCCAGATTCTTGGTCTCGATCTGGACGCGCGTATCCTGCTCGATGTCGTTGCGTGCTTTCTTGCGCAGCTCGATCTGCTCGGTCAGCTTGGTCAGACCCTCAGCGTCGAACGCGTTGTTGGCGTTGAAATGCTCGATGCTGGTCTGGTCGAGCCCGGTCAGCGACACCGATTCCAGCTCCAGCCCGTTCATCGCCAGATCGGCGGACGACACCTGCTGCACCTTCTGCACGAATTCGGCGCGCTGCTCGTGCAGCTGGTTCATCGTCATCCCCGCCGCGACCGAGCGCAGCGCATCGACGAACTTGCCCTCGACCAGCTCTTTGAGCGCATCGGGGTTCATCGTGCGCATACCGAGCGTCTGCGCGGCGGTCGCGATCGACTGGCTGTCGGGCTTCACGCGGACATAAAATTCGGCCTTCACGTCGATGCGCAGCCGGTCGAGCGTGATCAGCGCATCGGCATTCTTGCGCTCGACCGCGAGGCGCACGGTGTTCATGTTGACCGGCATCGTTTCATGAAACACCGGCAGCACCAGCGCGCCGCCATTGATCACGACCTTCTCACCGCCGAACCCGGTGCGGACGAAGCCGATTTCCTTGGACGCGCGCTTGTACAGCCGCGCAACGAACAGCCCGATGATCAACAGGGTCAGCAGGCCAACGCCCGGATAGATCAGATATGGAAGGATCGATCCCCCCGTCGTCACAACGTCCTGCATGTCCTAAATCCCCAGTTTCGGCAGATGATGATCGCCAACTGCGATCGCACGAAAGACATCGCGCTCGCGCCGCACCAGCAGCACGCGCTCGCCTTCCTCGAAAACCTGTCCCGCATTGTCGGGCTCGACCATCAGATAATGGGCTTGCCCGTGCCAGTCCTCGACCCGCGCGCGCGCAGGCGATCCGGTCGCGGCGCGGCCGGTGACGATGGTCGCGCCGCGCCCAACCAGATCCTCGACATCAATCGCAGTCGTGTGGTCCTGCGGCAGAATCGGCGCGAGCAGTCGCGCCAACAGCGCGGTCGCGGGCAGCGCCAGCAGCCCGGCACCCGGAACGGCCGCCCAGCCAGGCAGAAGAATGCCAAACAGGTCGCGCGCCAGTTGCTGCCCGATCAACCCGATCAGCCCAAAGCTCGCCAACAACAGCACGATCACGACCAGCATCGGCACCCGCCCGAACCCCAGCCAGTCGAGCCAGTCCGGCGCATCGAAATCGGTATCGCCCGACAGCCCCACCGCCTGCACGATCCCGAGCAACAGCATCAGGACAAGCGCCGATACGAAGACGATATTGTCCGGCGCTGACAAAAAGGCGAACACGTCGAAAACCCCCGATTCGCTCGCCAGTCTAGGGGGTTGGCCCCAGCCCCGCTACCATTTCCGGGCTGCTCAGACCGTCAGCACGATCTTCCCCATATGCGCCCCGCTCTCCATCCGGCGATGCGCTTCGGCAGCCTCGGCCAGCGGAAAAATGCGGTCGATGACCGGCCGGAGCTGCCCGTCCGCGACATAGGGCCACACCGCGCGCGACAGCTCGTCGGCGACCAAAGTCTTGAACGCGGTATCGCGCGCGCGAAGCGTCGATCCGGTCAGCGTCAGGCGGCGGCGCATGATCTCGAACACCGGCACCGTCGCCATCGCGCCGCCCTGCACCGCGATCGACACATGCCGCCCGTCATCGGCCATGCACTTCAGGTTGCGCGCAACATAGTCGCCGCCGACCATGTCCAGCACGATATTAACCCCGCGCCCCTCGGTCAGATCCTTGACCCGCGCCACGAAATCCTCGGTCTTGTAGTTGATCGCGTGGTCCGCGCCATGCGCAAGGCAGGCGGCGACCTTCTCATCGCTGCCTGCGGTCACGATCACCCTGACCCCGAACAGATTACACAGGCTGATCGCCATCGTGCCGATCCCGCTCGTGCCGCCATGCACCAGCGCGACATCGCCCTCGCTGGCGTAACCGCGCTCGAACAAATTGGTCCACACGGTGAACAGGGTTTCGGGGATCGCCGCGGCCTCAACCATCGACAGCCCCTCGGGAACCGACAGGCACTGGCCGAGCGGCGCGACCGCATATTCGGCGTAACCGCCCCCGGCGATCAGCGCACACATTGGCTGGCCGATCATCTCGGGCGGCAGGTCCGCACCGACCGCGACCACCTCGCCCGCGACCTCCAGCCCGGGGATCGTCGTCACCCCCGGCGGCGGCGGATAGGCGCCCATGCGCTGGATCACATCGGGCCGGTTCACCCCGGCGGCGGCGACGCGGATCAGCACCTCGTCGGCGCGCGGCACCGGCACCGGGCGCTCGACCGGGACCAGCACTTCAGGACCACCGGGCTCGGTCGGGTCGATCGCGATCATCCGGTCGGGCAGGCTGGTCATGCATATCCCCCAAGAACTGCGCCTGAATCGGGGCCGCATCCCATGACGTCAAGGCCGCAGTTGCGCAAAATGGCCGCTACCACCCGCTTGACACGCCCGCACCAGCGTCCGACCTTGACCAACATGGACTCGGACGACCTTCCCCGCAGAAAGGACGACCCCGCAGCCCAGCTCGCACGCCAGGATCTCGATCCCTTTTCGGTGGCGGAGCTGGAGGCGCGGATCACCCTGCTCGAAACCGAAATCGCGCGATGCCGTCATATTATTCAACGCGCCGTTAACCATCGCGCAAGTGCGGACGCCTTATTCAAACGATGAGTGGAGCACGAAACCCCGGGCGTCACGCTATAAGACTCTTGGGGGCAAGTGCGGCGCTTGATGCACGGTGCAAGGCTCCCGACATAGGGGATGCACGGGCCGCGTGTCTCTTCTTCGGCCCGACTGGAGTAAAGCCGAATGCCTAGTTTCGCTTCCGCCCTCGAATCCACCCTCCACCGCGCGCTCGAAGCCGCCAGCTCGCGTCGCCATGAATATGCGACGCTTGAGCATCTGCTGCTGGCGCTGGTGGACGATGAACATGCGTCCAAGGTGATGGGTGCGTGCGGGGTGGATCTGGGCGAGCTCAAGACCACGGTCGCGCATTATCTCGATACCGAGCTTCAGGCGCTGCGCGTCGATCAGACCACCGACCCCTCGCCGACCAGCGGGTTCCAGCGCGTCGTCCAGCGCGCGATCCTGCACGTCCAGTCGTCGGGCCGCGACGAAGTGACCGGTGCCAACGTCCTCGTTGCTTTGTTCAGCGAGCGCGAGAGCTACGCCGTCTATTTCCTGCAACAGCAGGATATGAGCCGCCTCGATGCGGTCAGCTATATCAGCCATGGCGTCGGCAAGGGATCGACCCCGGTCGAATCCGCCCCGCCGAAGGGTGCCGAAGAGGACAAGAGCCAGAAGAGCGACGGAAAGAAGGGCGAGAGCGCGCTCAAGCAGTTCACCGTCAACCTCAATGAAAAGGCCAAAACCGGCAAGATCGACCCGTTGATCGGCCGCGGACCCGAGGTCGACCGCACCGTCCAGATCCTGTGCCGCCGCAGCAAGAACAACCCGCTCTATGTCGGCGATCCCGGCGTCGGCAAGACCGCGATCGCCGAAGGGCTCGCGCGCAAGATCATCGAGGGTGACGTGCCCGACGTGCTGCTCGAAGCGGTGATCTATTCGCTCGACATGGGCGCTTTGCTCGCCGGCACCCGCTATCGCGGCGATTTCGAGGAGCGGCTGAAGCAGGTCGTCAACGAGCTTGAGAAGCTGCCCCATGCAGTGCTGTTCATCGACGAGATCCACACGGTGATCGGCGCGGGCGCCACCAGCGGCGGCGCAATGGACGCGTCGAACCTGCTCAAGCCGGCCCTTTCGGGCGGCACGATCCGCTGCATCGGATCGACCACCTACAAGGAATTCCGCAATCATTTCGAAAAGGACCGCGCATTGCTGCGCCGGTTCCAGAAGATCGACGTCAACGAACCGACGATCGAGGATACGATCAAGATCCTCGCCGGTCTGCGTTCGGCATTCGAGGATCACCACAATGTCAAATACACCCCCGACGCGATCAAGTCGGCGGTGGAATTGAGCTCGCGCTACATCAACGACCGCAAGCTGCCCGACAAGGCGATCGACGTGATCGACGAGGTCGGCGCGATGCAGATGCTGGTGCCGCCGTCGAAGCGCAAGAAGACGATCACGCCGAAGGAGATCGAAATGGTCATCGCGACCATGGCGCGCATCCCGGCCAAGACCGTGTCGAGCGACGATACCAAGGTGCTGGCGAATATCGAAACCGACCTCAAGCGCGTCGTGTTCGGCCAGGACAAGGCGATCGAAGTGCTTTCGAGCGCGATCAAGCTCAGCCGCGCAGGGCTCCGCGACCCGGAAAAGCCGATCGGCAATTACCTGTTCAGCGGCCCGACCGGCGTCGGCAAGACCGAAGTGACCAAGCAGCTCGCCGAACTGCTCGGCATCCCGCTCCAGCGCTTCGACATGTCCGAATATATGGAACGCCACAGCGTCAGCCGCCTGATCGGCGCGCCTCCGGGCTATGTCGGCTATGATCAGGGCGGCCTGCTGACCGATGCGATCGACCAGAACCCGCATTGCGTGCTGCTGCTCGACGAGGTCGAAAAGGCGCATCCCGACCTGTTCAACATCCTGCTGCAGGTGATGGATAATGGCCGCCTGACCGACCACCACGGCAAGACGGTCGATTTCCGCAACGTCATCCTGATCATGACGACCAATGCGGGCGCGTCCGACATGGCGCGCGAAAGCATCGGTTTCGGCGAAATCAGCCGCGACGACGTTCAGGAAGACGCGGTGAAGAAGCTCTTCACCCCCGAATTCCGCAACCGTCTCGATGCGATCGTTCCGTTCGACTATCTGCCGACCAAGGTGGTCGAGCGCGTTGTGGAGAAGTTCATCCTCCAGCTCGAACTCCAGCTCGCCGACCGCAACGTCCATATCAGCCTGGACGATGAGGCAAAGGCGTGGCTCACCGAACGCGGCTATGACAAGCTCTACGGTGCACGCCCGATGGGCCGCCTGATCCAGGAAAAGATCAAGCAGCCGCTGGCCGAGGAACTGCTGTTCGGCAAGCTCGTCCATGGCGGCGAGGTAGAGGTGAAGCTGAAGGACAACGCGCTGACCTTCGCGATCACCCCGGCAGCGCCGAAGGGATCGAAGAAGGGCGGCAAAAAGGCTCCGGCCAAGGCGAAGTAATCGCCGTCAACCGCGAACCACGAAGCCGCCCCGGTGAAAGCCGGGGCGGCTTTCGTTTGGGGATACGCAGCGCGCCGCCACTTCTTAGCCCCTCCCGCCTTCGCGGGAGGGGTTGGGGAGGGTCTTCTTCTTGAGGCGAGCACCACAACCCGTTTGTGCTGAGCCTGTCGAAGCACCGTCCCGACCACAGCGAGCGCAGGAGGCCGCCCTTCGACAAGCTCAGGGCAAACGGCTGTTTTTGCCCCCCTCCCCGCCGTCATGCTGAACTCGTTCCAGCATCCACCGCGCCACAAGCAACTGAGCCGATGGCGGAGATGTGGATCCTGAAACAAGTTCAGGATCACGGGCGTGTCTGCAATTGGGTGGCTAGCTGCAATTGCTTCATCAGAGTACGCACAATACTGGTGTCAAATGGCTGGCCGGCATCCCCTGATTTTTGTCGCCTCGTGCTTCGCACTGGTGCCAGCTGGGAGTATGGCCGCGAATTCGGTTGCGCGATGGCCAGAGTCACCTGAAGCAGGGCAGGCGTTCGCGAGCGGCGACTTCCTGAGGTCACGCACGGTGCTGGAAGGCGATTATGCCAAGTGCCAAGCCAGCAAGCCGAGCGCCGATGAATGCCTTTCTCTCCTGATCAGCCTTTCAAACGTTAGCGGGTACGCTGGCGATTCAAGTGGCGGCGAACGATATGCGCGTGCGGCTGTATCCATTGCGGAACGGCATCTATCGCCCAACCACCCCGATCTAGCGCTGGCGTGGCGACAGCTCGGCGATCGACTCGATCAGCAATATCGCGAAGCCGATGCCGAGACCTGGTACCAAAAGGCTTTGCAGCTGCAGGAACGCGTGCTCAAGCCCGGGGCGGGCGCGACGATCGAGACCATGAATCGCTTGATCTGGAACCTGATGCGACAGCAGCGCGGCGCCGAGGCGGAAATGATCGCGCGACGCGTGCTCGCGCTGCGCGCTTCAGCTCAACCGGGCGGAGCAGGCGAGGCGGAGGGGCAGCTTGCACTCGCCTCGGTGTTGATTCAGCTGGGAAAGACCGCAGAGGCGGAATCGCTGTATCGGTCGGGGCTGGCGATGCTGGAGCGCAGTTCAGCACCGGGTTCGGAAATGCTGGGACAGCGATATCTAGCGTTCGGCAGCTACTACGCTACTCAGGCCCGCTATGGCGAAGCCGAAATATGGTATCGCAAGGGTCTGGCCTATGCGGATCGGTTCGCGCCCACGGGCAGCCTCGCGATGCATGCCGCTGCGGCTCTAGCTGGGCTGCTGGACAAGCTGGAGCGCTACGCAGACGCTGAGCCCTATCATCGACGCACGATCCGACTGCGCGAAGACAGCCTGCGCCCCGGCCATCCGTTGGTGGCCGGCGCTTATCGCGACCTTGCGTGGAACCTAGCGTCCCAGGACCGTATCGACGAAGCTGATGCGACGTTTCGCCGGATGGCGGCGCTGCGCCCGTCATTTTTCACTGTTTCGGACCTCGCAGTCATCCAATGGAACCAAGACTATGCAGACTTCCTCAACTATTACGCCGACCGCCCGGCCGAGGCACTAATCCAGTATCGCGCCGCACAGCGTGGCGCACTGGTGCGCTTGCGCGAGGCACGCGAGTTCGATGCCAAGGCGCAGGCAGAGCTGCGCAGCTTCCGGCCCATATTCGTCAACATGGTAGAAGCGGCCTGGTATGTCCGGCCCCTCTCAAAATGACATTCGGCTGACTCAACCGTAAGCAAACCACCTGCCCAGCTTTGGTAGTGGCAACCGCGTCAGCTATGGGATCGGTAGCGGAACGTCAGCTCAGCACCCCCTAGTACCGCACCACCACCACCGTAACCGCCGGCGGCGGCGGCGGCGAATACCACGCCGCCGGGCGCTCACACCGCTCCCGGCACGTCCGCAGCTGCGCCGCACGCTCCTCCGCCAGCCGCCGCCAGGCCCGGGCCTTCCGGATCATCCGGTCGACCTGCCACTCGGTGCTTTCCCACGCGCCCTCGGCGCACGCGCGATCAGATCCGCATATCCGCTGCACCGCATGATCAATCCGCGCCGCAAGGATATCGATCCCCGCTTCGGTCGACAGGTCCAGCCCCGCCGCAGGCACCGCGATCCGGCGCGTCTCATACCGCTCGCGCGCGTCAGCCGCTCCGGTCAGGGTCAGCGCCGCCGCAACGGCTATCAGGTGCATCGGTGTCATCACATGCCTCGCTGCACGCGACGATAGCGCAACCGGCGCGCGGCGTTAACCAGCCCGGCGCGCGCCGCGTCCCGCCTTCGGACAGGCATCGCATGGACTTGCACCCCGCATCCTGCCGATGACCCGACGATTTAACCCGCCGATCTTAACCACTTCTTCGGCTTCCCGGCATAATCCGGGAGCATGGCACGGGGGATCGCTGCACTCATCGGACTCGCGATCGCGTTCGCTGCGCTGCTCGCCACCCCCGTTCATGCCCGGCCGTCCGGCTGGAGCGCCGGCACCGCCGGTCGTCCGCTCGCCACCTGCATCCGCCGCGCGACACCCGGCGACGATGTCCGCGCGATTGCCCGCGACCTTGCCGGGTTCGACTGCACCACTCCGCAAAAACGCTTCGGTAGCGGCGATTTCTGGGTCATCACCGAACCGGTCGGCGAACGCTCACGCTCGCGCCGCCCGCTCAGCGCGCGGACGCTCAGCCTGTGGCAGGGACAGGCGACGCTGCACATCCTCTACACCGATGGCCGGGTCGAAACGATGTCCGACGACCCGGTCAGCCTGACCAAGCGGATCCAGCTCGGCGCGATCGTGGAATATCCCATCCCCCGCCTGCGTAGCCCCGTCGATCGGCTGTTGTGGAAGGTCGAGGGGGCAAGCAATATGCGCGGCGTCGTTGGCAATGTCCGCATCGCCACCCAGGCCGAGAGCAGCCGAGCGAACCTGTTCATGGCCGCGCTATACGCCGGATTTGCCGGGCTGTGCATCGCACTGCTGACCTATAATCTCGCGCTGTGGGCGACGCTGCGCTATCGCTTCCAGCTTGCTTATGCCGCGATGGTCGCGGCGCTGATGGCCTATGCCTTCACCTCCTCGGGCGCGCTTGCCTGGCTGATGCCGGACATCGACAACACCGTCCGCCTGCGGCTCAACTATTTGTTGCTCACGGTCACTGCGGCGTCGGCGATCTGGTTCGCGCGCACCTTTTTTGAGGAGCATGTCTTCGGCCCGCGGATGCGCATGGTGGTGCGCGTCAGCATCGGTGCGCTGCTTTCAACGGGCCTCGCCTTTGCCCTGTTCGCCCCGCTGGCACCCACGCTGCTCAACGCGATCTACAACTGGGTGTTCGCCGCGATGCTGCTGCCGATCGTCGCGATCGTGCTGTCGGCGTGGCGCAACCGGTCCAATTTCCTGTGGCTGTTCGGCATCGCCTGGGCCGCGCCGATCGCGGCGGGGTGCCTGCGCATCCTGACCAATCTGGGCGTTGTGCCGTGGAGCTTCTGGCTCGACAATTCGACGCTGATCTCGATGGCGGCGGAGGCATTGCTGTCGTCAATCGCGATCACCTACCGCATCCGCCTGCTCAGCCGCGAGCGTGACGCAGCGCTGGCCGCCGAAACGATCGCGCGCCGCCTCGCCGATCTCGATCCGCTCACCGGCCTGCTCAACCGTCGCGCTTTCCTCGGCCGCGCGATCGGGCGCAGCGGGCCACAGATGCTGCTGATCCTCGACCTCGACCGGTTCAAGCAGGTCAACGACACGATCGGCCATGATGGCGGGGACGAAGTGCTGCGCGTCGTCGCCCGCACGCTGCGCGCGATTGCGCCCGAAACCGGCCTGATCGCGCGGATCGGCGGCGAGGAATTCGCCTTGCTGTGCGACGCCGCCCAGCCGGTCGACCCCGACACCCTGCTCGCGCGCCTCCGCGCCACGCGGATGCCGTTCGACCTGCGCGTCACGGCCAGCATCGGCACAGCACAGGACATGATCGCCGACGAGAAACAATGGAAGGCGCTCTACCGCGCCGCTGACCGCGCGCTGTTCGACGCCAAGGCCGCCGGTCGCGACCGCGCCAAGGCCGCCCCGCTCGCTGCCTGACCGGCAATTCAGCTTCCGTTCAGCCCTGACATGTCCTAAGGCGCGCCGATCGGGAGGGTGCGATGGACCAGTTGAACAAACGCAGGATCGTTCTGGCCGCCAGCGCCGCCGCGCTGCTCGTCACCGCCACGACGGCGCATCCGACCGCGCAGTTCGAGATCCTGACGCACGAGATCACCGACAAGACCCCGCGCAAATTCCAGGCGGCGGTCGATACCGGCATCCTCGCCGTCTCGGTCCTCTATACCTGGACCGAGCGCTCACTCCGCTGACGTCTGTGGCGCGGCTTGCCTTCCGCCGGGCTTTGCTTACACTCATGTAAATGAGCGATCCCGAGCACGCCTGGCGCAATAGCTATCGCCACCCCGGTCCGTGGGACCAGCATCTGCCCCCGCTCTCGATGGTCGATGCGTTCGAGGAATCGGCGCGGCGCAAGGGCAATGCGCCATTGCTCGACTTTCTCGGCCGCCATTACAGCTTTGCCGAAACGCTCGACGGCGCCAACCGCGTCGCCTGCGGCCTCAAGGCACTGGGCTATGGCCCGGGCGACCGCATCGGCCTGTTCCTGCCCAACGTGCCGCACTATGTCGCCGCCTATTACGGCATCCTCAAGCTCGGCGCGACGGTGGTCAATTTCTCGCCGCTCTACAGCGTCGATGAACTCGCAGCCCAAGTCGCCGACAGCGGCACGCGCCTGCTGTTCACGCTGAGCGCCACCGCCCTGCTCCCCACCGCGCTCAAGGTGCTGGACCAGAGCAACCTCGAACGCCTGATCGTCGGATCGGTCGCCGGCGCGCTGCCCACCACCAAGTCGATCCTCTATCGCCTGTTCAAGGGCAAGGAGGTCGCGGCCAAGCCCAACGATCCGCGCGTCACCGCCTTCTCGCAGCTCATCGCCAATGACGGCGCGTGCGTCGCGGCACCGATCGACCCGCAAACCCATCTCGCGCTGATCCAATATACCGGCGGCACCACCGGCATCCCCAAGGGCGCGATGCTGACCCACCAGAACCTGTCGGCCAATGCGCGCCAGGTGGCAAAGCTCGACCCCGATCTCGGCTCCAGCCTCGACCGCGTGCTCGGCGTGCTCCCCTTCTTCCACGTCTTCGCCAACACCTGCGTCCTCAACCGCACCATATTAACCGGCGGCGAGATCATCATGCTCCCCCGCTTCGACGCGGCCCAGGCGCTCGCGGCGATCAACCGCACCAAGCCGACCGCGCTTCCCGGCGTGCCGACCATGTTCCAGGCGCTGATCGACCACCCGCATTCAAAGTCCACCGACTGGTCCAGCCTCAAATATTGCATCTCCGGCGGCGCGCCCCTGCCCGCCGAGCTCAAGAAACGGTTCGAGGCCGAAACCGGCGCGACGCTGATCGAAGGCTATGGTCTGTCCGAAAGCTCGGGCGTCGTCTCCGCCAACCCCTATCGCGGCGAAGGCAAGTCCGGCACCATCGGCCAGCCGATCGTCGCCACCCGCGTCCGCCTGGTCGACAAGGAAGACCCCTCACGCGACGCACCGCCGGGCGAACCGGGCGAGATCACCATCGCCGGGCCGCAGATCATGGCCGGCTATTGGGACCGCCCGGAAACCGACGACACCACCTTCTGCCACGACGCGAACGGCACCCGCTGGCTGCGCACTGGCGATGTCGGCCAGATCGACGACGACGGCTTCATCAAGATCGTCGATCGCCTCAAGGACATGATCTCGGTCGGCGGGTTCAAGGTCTTCCCGAAGCACGTCGAGGACGTCCTCTACCGCCACCCCGCGATCAAGGAAGTGCTGGTCGTCGGTATGCCCGACCCCCGCATGGGCGAAGTCCCCCGCGCCTATGTCGCGCTGAACGCCGACGCGGACCCGGTGACGGGCGAAGACCTGCGCGCCTGGCTCAACCCCCAAGTCGGCAAGCACGAACGCGTCGACTCGGTGGTGGTGCGCGAGAAGCTGCCCAAGACGATGATCGGGAAGCTTAGCCGCAAGGACCTGCTGCTGGAAATCGCGGCGGAGGCGGCGGCCTCTTAAGCCCTCCCCTTCTTCTTAAGCCCCTCCCGCTTGCGGGAGGGGTTGGGGAGGGTCTTCTTCCTTTTTGAGGCCGCGTGGATAGCGATAAGGTCTGGCTACCTTAAACTGGGTCAAGGTCGTCCACCTTGAACCGCTTCGAGAGCTTCTTTCCGCCTGCCTCTAGGTAGAAGTTCGGCTCCGCGTGTTTGAAATGCCAGATAGCGTCGCGAATGGTGCAGCTACGCCCTGCCGCATTCACGCTGTCCCCAACTTCAAAGGCCACCGAGCCGATTGGCATGAGGCAGTCCTTTCGCACCCTGAACTCTTCAGCCCCGAAGCGAATACGTGACCACTCGCCCTCAAACGAAACGACGCGGACGACCCGCTGATCTAAATTGAGCGAATGCAGCCGATCCGCATCGCCGGGAGCAGCAGCGTTCGGATCGGATTGATTCGTCCAGCGCAAGACTGCCGCATCAGCAATAGGCATATGGCCAGCGTAGACTTTCTCAGTTTTGAGGCAACATCTGGAACGTGCCCTAATTAGCCCCTCCCCTTTAGGGGAGGGGTTGGGGTGGGGCCTATCCTCTTGGCGAGCGGTCTCGGTGAGACAGTCACCGCCCCACCCCCAACCCCTCCCCTGAAGGGGAGGGGCTTAAGAAGGCCGCATCTCCGCCTTCAAATTCATAAACTCATGCAGCCCCCACGGCCCCAGCTCGCGGCCATGGCCGGACAGCTTGACCCCACCAAACGGCGCGCCCGGCACTGACGCCAGCATCTGGTTCACCGCGGACATCCCCGCGGCGATGTCGCGCACCAGCCGCGCCTGCTCATCGGCATCGTTGGTCCACACACTCGACCCCAGCCCATAGGGCACATCGTTCGCCAGCCGGATCGCGTCATCCAGCGACTCCGCCCGGAACAACATCGCGACCGGCCCGAAAATCTCCTCTTTCGCGAACTCGGCCTCAGGATCGACCTCAGTCAGCACCCCCGCCCGCATCCACGCGCCCTCACCGTCGATCTTCTCCCCGCCATGCAACGTCGCCCCGGCAGCAACTGCGCGCGCGACCTGCTCCAGCACCGTATCGCGCTGCTCGACGCTCGACAGCGGACCCATCTCGACCCCGTCCGCCATCGGGTCGCCGATCTTCACCGCGTCCATCGCCGCGACGAACTTCTCGGCGAACGCGTCATACACATCGGCATGGACGATCATCCGCTTGGCGCAGATGCAGCTTTGCCCGGCATTCTGGATGCGCGCCTTCACCGCCGTCTTCACCGCCGCGTCCAGATCGGCCGACGGCATCACCACGAACGGGTCCGACCCGCCCAGCTCCAGCACGACCTTCTTGAGCGCACGCCCCGCCGCCTCCGCGACCTTGGCCCCCGCCCCCTCGCTCCCGGTCAGCGTCACCGCGACCACGCGCTTGTCGGCGATGATCCGCGACACCTTGTCCGACTTGATCGGAAGGTTCTGAAACAGCCCATCCGGCGCCCCCGCCGCGCTGACCATCTGCTGGATCAGCGCCGCACACCCCTGCGTCAGCGAGGCGTGCTTCAACAACCCGACATTGCCCGCCAGGATCGTCGGCGCCAGCCAGCGCACCACCTGCCAGTATGGAAAATTCCACGGCATGATCGCCAGCACCGGCCCCAGCGGCAACCAGTGGGTCACCACCCGCCCGGTCGGCAGCGCGACCTCCTCGCCCTTCAGAAACGCCGGCCCATGCTCGGCATAATAACGGAAGCCCGCGACGCATTTCTCGACCTCGGCCACCGCCGATGCCAGCGTCTTGCCCATCTCCCGCGTCGCGGTTTCGGCCAGATGCGTTTTGTTCGCCTCGAACCGGTCGGCAATCGCGTTCAGCAACGCCACGCGCTGCGCCACCGGACTGACCCGCCACGACGCAAACGCTGCATCCGCGCGCACCAGCGCCGCCTCGATGCCGTCGCCGTCCAGTTCCTCGAACGTCTCGCCTGGTTCGCCCGTCGCCGGATTGATGCTGGTAAACATGCGCGCTCCTGATCTTCTTGTGCTCCTGCGCAGGCAGGAGCCCAGGGCCACAAGCGGCATCGCCCGCGACTCTGGGCTCCTGCCTGCGCAGGAGCACATCATTCAAACGCCTATCTAGCTACCCCCAGCCAATCGCGGGAGGTTGAATTGGTTCCGCCGCCATCGCATAGCATCGCCATGACCGACCCGATCGACATCGCCGCCCTGTCCTTTGAAGACGCCCTTCGCGAACTGGAGCGGATCGTCGGACAGCTCGAAACCGGCGATGTGCCGCTCGATCAGGCGATTACCCTGTATGAGCGCGGCGACGCGCTGCGCCGCCAGTGTCAGGCTCGCCTCGACGCGGCACAGGCGCGGATCGAACAGGTGCGCGCCGACGCCAGCGGCACCGTCACCGGCACCACCCCCTTCGCAGCAGGATGAGCGCGGACGTGGCCGACGCCAGCCAGACCCTCGAAACCGCGCTGCGCGATGTCGCGGCAGAGATCGACCGTCAGTTCGACCAGTTCCTCGCGGTGCCCGCCGACCCGCGCGCGCGCCTCTATGAAGCGATGCGCCACGCCGCGATCGGCGGCGGCAAGCGGCTGCGCCCGCTCCTCACCTTCGCCACGGCGCAACTGTTCGCGGTCGACCGCCGCTGCACTGCGCGCGTCGCCACGGCGATCGAGGCGATCCATGTCTATTCGCTGATCCATGACGATCTGCCCGCGATGGACAATGACGATATGCGGCGCGGCAAGCCGACGGTGCACCGCGCCTTCGACGAAGCGACCGCGATCCTCGCCGGAGACTGCCTCCACGCGCTCGCCTTCGAAATCCTCGCCGATCCCGCCACCCATGCCGACCCGTTCGTCCGCGCCGAACTGATCGCCGATCTGGCGCAGGCGTCCGGCCCGTCGGGCATGGCGGGCGGGCAGATGATGGATCTGGTCGCGGAAAATACCAGCTTCGACCTCGCCACCGTCACCCGCTGCCAGGCGCTCAAGACCGGCGCGCTGATCGCCTGCTCGGTCGAGGCCGGCGCAATCCTCGGCCGCCTGCCGCCGGAGGGGCGCACCGGCCTGCGCGGCTATGCCCGCGACATCGGCCTCGCCTTCCAGATCGCCGACGACATCCTCGACGTCGAGGGCGATCAGGACGCGGTCGGCAAACAGCTGCGCAAGGACGAAGCGGCGGGCAAGGAGACCTTCCTCTCGCTGCTCGGCATCGACCGCGCGCGCGAACAGGCGCGGATGCTGGTCGAACAGGCGATCGCGCATCTCCACAGCTACGGCCCCGAAGCCGACCTCCTCCGCGCCATCGCCCGCTTCGTGCTGGAACGCGACCGCTAACCCGTTTTGGGAGCCTGAACGATGACCACCCGCACCGGCGTCTATCCCGGCACCTTCGATCCGATCACGCTCGGCCATATGGACATCATCCGGCGCGGCGCGAAGCTGGTCGATCGCCTCGTCATCGGCGTCACCACCAACCCGTCGAAGAACCCGATGTTCACGGTCGAGGAGCGGATGGACATGGTCCGGCGCGAGGTCGCGGATATCGACGGCGAAATCCATGTCGTGAGCTTCGATTCGCTACTGATGGACTTTGCCGAGCGTGAAGGCGCGAGCATGATCGTGCGCGGCCTGCGCGCCGTCGCCGATTTCGAGTATGAATATCAGATGGCGGGGATGAACCAGCAGCTCAACGGGCGGATCGAAACCGTCTTCCTGATGGCCGACGTCTCGCTCCAGCCGATCGCCAGCCGTCTGGTCAAGGAAATTGCCCTGTTCGGCGGTGAGATCGCCAAGTTCGTGCCCCCCACAGTCCGCGACGAGGTCGTGGCCCGGGTCGAAAAAATCGGCCGCAAGGGCAGCTGAGCCACGCGCCGCATTCACTTTGCTGCAAGCGGCGATTTGCTCTAAGCCGCTTCCGTTCCAGAATCCGGTGGGGATATCGATGCGTTTTGTTGCCCTTTGTGTTGCCCTGCTGAGCGCCCTGTTTGCGATGCCAGCCACCGCCCAGCATGTTCCGCCCCCGCCCGGCCGCGCCGCGCCGCCGGCCACCACCGACAAGGAGAATCTGTGGATTCTCGACCTGTCGACCGGTGGCCGCGTCACCATCTGGCTGCGTCCCGACGTCGCGCCCAAGGCGGTCGAGCGGATCAAGGAGCTGACCCGCCGCAAATTCTATGACGGCCTGATCTTCCACCGCGTGATCGACGGTTTCATGGCGCAGGGCGGAGATCCCAAGGGCGACGGCACCGGCGGCAGCGAGCTGCCCGACCTGCCCAAGGAGTTCAATTACCTCCCCCATGTCCGCGGTGCCGTCGCCGCGGCGCGCGCTGAGGATGAGAATAGCGCGAACAGCCAGTTCTTCATCATGCTGGTGCCCCGCCTTCAGCTCGATCAGAAATATACCGTGTTCGGCCGGGTGATCGACGGGATGCAATATGTCGACGCGATCCCGCGCGGCGAACCGCCGGTCGACCCCGCCCGCGTCGTCCGCGCCTATATCGCCGCCGACAATCCCCCGCCCTACACCCCGGTCGCGGCGGCTCCGACCCCGGCAGCGCTCCCCGCAGGTCCGGGCAAGTGAATCCAGATCCTCCCCGGAACGGGGAGGATTGAGACTCAAGCATGAACGTCGACCTGTTCGATTTCGACCTGCCGCACGAACGCATCGCGCTCCGCCCGGCGAGCCCGCGCGATTCGGCGCGTCTGCTGCTGCTCGACGGCGACGCGACTCAGGACCGGATCGTCACCGACCTCCCCGCCGTGCTGCGCGCCGGCGACCTGCTGGTGTTCAACGACACCCGCGTCATCCCCGCCCAGCTCGAAGGCACGCGGGGCGAGGCCAGGATCGGCGCCACGCTGCACAAGCGCGAGGGGCCGCGCCACTGGATCGCGTTTATCCGCAACGCCAAGCGGCTGAAGGTCGGCGACAGCATCGACTTCGGCAACGCCGTCACTGCGACCGCCGAAGCGCGGCATGACGATGGCAGCTTCACCCTGTTCTTCCCCGGCGACGAACCGGTGGAATTGCTGCTGGAGCGCGCGGGCCGGATGCCGCTGCCGCCCTATATCGCCGCCAAGCGCCCGACCGACGCGCGCGACGCCGACGATTACCAGACGATGTTCGCCAACGAACCCGGCGCGGTGGCAGCCCCCACCGCTGCGCTGCACTTCACGCCGGAGCTGATGGCCGCGCTCGACGCCGCCGGGATCGGCCACACCACGCTGACGCTGCATGTCGGCGCGGGCACCTTCCTGCCGGTCAAGGCCGACGACACCGACGACCACAAGATGCACGCCGAATGGGGCCGCATCGACGCCGCCACCGCCGACCGCCTCAACGCCGTCCGCGCTGCCGGCGGCCGGGTGATCGCGGTCGGCACCACCAGCCTGCGCCTGATCGAAAGCGCCGCAGGTGCGGACAATGTGATCCGCCCGTTCGAGGGCGACACCGCGATCTTCATCACGCCGGGCTACCGCTTTCGCGGGATCGACGGGCTGGTCACCAATTTCCATTTGCCGCGCTCGACCCTGTTCATGCTGGTATCGGCACTGATGGGGCTTGACCGCATGAAAGCGGCTTACGCCCATGCGATCGAAAATGACTACCGGTTCTACTCTTACGGGGATGCGTCGTTGCTCCTTCCGTAAGTGTCTTCCGGTGGGTCGCTGGTAGGGGTCTGGTGAAGCAACGTTGGCACGGAAGTGCGGTGGGGAATGCCCTTCGCTTCACTCATCCAACTTAAGCGTCAGCACGTTGAAAGTGCCATTGACTTGCTTTTTGCCGTCGAACCACACGCACCATGCGGACAAGGTGCCGTAATGGTCGCCCACAGAGGTGACGGTCATTGCCGGGCCGCCAGATTTGAGGACAACTACCGCGCCCTCCTTGATTTCATCTGCCAATGCTCTTCTCCTTATGTGCTTCCGCTTTGATGTCAGATCGTGAACCGCTTCCAGGGAATACGATGCGGCGAAATGCCCGAAAGGAATTTCGCTATGTCGGGGCGACCAAAAAACGTGGCCCGTCCCGAATTGTCCTGCCCCATCAAAACTAGCGGCATTCCGGGAAACGCGGGTGAAAAGCTCCGGATGGCCGATTGAGCCTGAGACACATTATCGACGACATGCTTTTTGACCACGACGACCGCGAAGGTGACGCCCTGTTCGCGGATGATAGCGCCTTCAAACTGCATCTGTTTCACTCCGGCTGTGTTTTGTACAGTGAGGGTGAGCTGAATCATTCAACCCACCCGTCACCGGTCACTTCTTGTTCGGACGCTGCGTCAGTGCCGACGCCGCCGCCGACTTCGCAGCCGCGCTCGACTTCGGATCGCTCAGCACCTTAGCTGCAGCCGATGCCGCCTTCGCGCTGGTGACTTCCTTGTTTCCTGCCATGATTATTTCCTCCTTTCCTTCGTCACCGCCAGAGAGCGATCAACGACATTCGCATTATCCAACAAGCGCGCTTGATATGTCAAGCGCTTCGACGGCGCGCTTGATTTTTCAAGCGAAAGGCCTAGAAACGCTTGAGATTTCGACGCGACGAAGGATTTTTTAGAGGTGGCAGACCCAGATCCCGCGCCCGGAAAAGTGAGCTTAGGCCAGTACCTTGCTGCGATTCGCTCATCTCGCAGCCTGTCACTGCGACAGGTAGAGGAGGCAACGAAGAAAGAGGTGTCGAACGCTTACTTGAGCCAGTTGGAAAATGACAAGGTCAAGCAACCTTCTCCGGGCATTCTTCATGCGCTCGCATCACTGTACGCGATAGACTACGTAGGCTTGATGGAACGTGCAGGATATTTAAGTTCGAATGATATCCACGCCGCAGCTAAGAAGCATGGCCGCGCAGCGACCTTTGCAGAGATGGATCTTTCCTCTGAAGAGGAAACCGAACTGTTACGCTTTCTAAAATTCATTCGTTCCGATAAGAAATGACGAATGCGCGAGGACGATAGTGCTCTCAGTCATCATGAACGAGAGCTGGTAGAAAAAGCTGCGACGGCCATCCTCCACCGGGCGGATGCTTGGGGAGTCGTTCCAGTCCCGATCGACGACATTCTGAGCGCCGCGAAGTTGAAGGTTGCACCTTACAGCGTATTTGACCCAAGAGCGATTGCCGCGTTCGCCTTAACGCAGGGCAAAAAGGCAGCCGATGTTGTTAAACGAGCTATTGGAAAAATATTCGGTGTCCTCGATGCGCACGCCGAGGTAATTCATATCGACGACTCCGTAAACGAGGGCCGTCAGAGATTTTTGAAGCTTCACGAAACCGGCCATTTTGAGCTCCCCCATCAGAAGAAAATATTCCGATTTTTCGAAGAAAGTGATCAGGAGCTTGACCCTTCGGTTGCTGATTTATTCGAACGAGAAGCGAATAACTTCGCGCGATTTACAATTTTCAATGGTAATTCATATGCGATGAATGCCGCAGACATGCCGCTTTCATTCGGCTCGGTGAAGAAAATTCACAAAACGTATCAAGTTTCTTTGTATGCTGGACTTCGCGAGTACGCTCGTACGCACCGCCATTGTTGCATCGCATTGGCAATTGAGGAACCAAAACCATGCACAACTCATGGATTCTCTTCGGAGATTAGGCGCATCGAAACATCGCTTGCATTTGAAGAGAGGTTTGGAAAGCCCACTTCACTTGTAATAACGAAGAAACATCCGATGTGGCGACTGGTGCCATTCGGCAAGGCAACAAAGCCGACAACATTTCAGTTAAAAGATTTAAATGGTGAATATCATGAATTCGTTGGCGAGGCGTTGAACACCACGTTCAACATATTGATATTTGCCTGCCCAACCTCTCTTTTTAAATCTTAGGACGCACATCTATATTTCGCAATTGATGCCATCTTATATAGAGCGCCAAGAAATCATTTTCAGTCCAGCAAGTCTCCGAACTTACAATCCAGCGCTGTCGCGATTCGTTCGATCACCGTCACCGTTGGATTTCTCACAAGCCGCTCGATCCCACTGATATAGGTTCGATCGAGCTCGGCTTCATCGGCGAGCGCTTCCTGCGACCAACCGCGCTCTTTGCGCAGCCTCTTCATATTCGCAGCCAGTCTGTAGCGGACGTCCATCTTTCAGCATGAGCCGAGATGGTGCCGATCGTACCACGTACTATGAATCTCATTTTGCTAGCTTCGAGCGATCCCGGCGATAGTCTGAACATCGCACGGGAGGGAGCATCAATGACAGTATCAACCTGAGCCAGTCAGCGCATTCGCGTTGCTGCGCATCTAAGCACACCATCAACAGGAGGAATTATGAAACTTATCGGTTACATTCTGCTCGGCATCGGCGCGATGATCAGTCTGATTTCGTTCGGCACCGACACCGCCCCCGAAGGCACCCACAATATCGGGCTTATGCAAAGCCAGATGATGCTCTTTCACACTGGCGGGGTGCTTGTCATCCTCGGCGGGTTTTTCACCGTCGCTGCGATTGTGCTTTCACGCCTGGAAGCAGCGGGTATCCTCCCGCCAGCTGGTGTCACTGCCGGGTCGCCAAACAGCGGCGCACGAGAATGAGTGCCGTTGGTCTTGGCGATAGGACATGCCCGTTTTGCTCTAGCCCCACGCCAAGTGAGGTCAGCATGTGTCGAACCTGCGGCAAGTTCAGCAAGCCGCATGTTGTTGCTGAAAAATCGCTGCCGCTCCTCGACCGATGCAACAGCGCAATCTCCAAGTGGGAGAGCCAGCATCGCGACGCAATCGACAGCCTGATCGCCAAAACACGCGGCCCATTGGCCACCCCTTCCCTGCTCAGAGTGAGCGTAGGGCTTGGTCTGATCCTTCTCAGCACGGTCTTTTTCATTGTCTGGACCGGGACTCATGGCGGCTTCATTGCTGGAAGGGCCGCCCTAACATGCGTGGTGATCGCGACAGCACTGTTGCTCGGTTCGCGGCTCCTTGCGGAACCCAAGGATCAGACGGCATCCCCCGTTGCCCGCGCACCTTGGGTTGTGGTGTTTGGGTTCGCGAGCAACCTGGCTGTGGCGCAATTGCTCGGACTGCTGACCATGATCGCCTTCGCCTATCGCGGGGATATTGATCCCGCATGGTGGACCGCCATCGTGGTCGTGGGTCTAGGTGCGCTATTGTTCGGCTCACGGCTCAAGCTCGTAGCCTTGGCAATGGGATTGATCGCCTTGCTTTTTCTGGCTGGGCTATGGGCCGTGAACGACTTTGGCTTTGAGATTGCTGCCCGTCAGCGCTCAAGAGCCATGCCGGAATCGTTCATCCCGATCGGCGCGCTGGCGTGGACCGTCATGGCAATCGCTGTCTTTCCTCAGCTGCAATTGCTGCGGAAGGGCAGCGTCGGCATCGGACGGTTCAAGGGCGACTTCGTCGTCCGGCTCTTCGGGTCTGCCGTGCCGGTGAGCATTATGACGGCGATCCTGCTTGTTGCCCTCTACGGGGTTGTCAGTGAACTGCCATTCCTACCCGGCTGGATCGCGGCGGCCATCGGCACCTAAGCGACCACCTTCCTTACAAACCTCCCCAGCCCTCGGCCTCACCGCCGGGGGCTTTTTTATTGGAGCACAGCATGGAACACATCCGAACGTCGTGGGACATGACGCAATTCTTGTCCTCGAACATCTCACATAAGTTGCACGAACTGCTGAAGCTGCGCTGGACCCAGCTCTCGGAGCATCTGGATGGCGACTTGGGCGAACTGGCGCATTTCATAATCGTCGCGCCGGGTGACACGCTAGGTCAGGTCGAAATAGCTGCGGGTTTCCCGCTCCTCCCTACGCCACCTTGGGAATGGGTGCTGAATCACGACGGCCTGTTCGAAGCGCCGATCATTGTTAGCGACAGCGGGTTTGGCGTCGTCCTGATCGTCCCTGACGGGGAAGGAATGGACGGCAACCTGATCAACCTTCTGCGCAGTGACGCCAGAGACTGACAATCGCTGTTTGGATGTCCCCAAGCGGCCTTCTCGAACACGAAAACCTCTGAAAACCAACAAATCTGCCGCCTCGACGCGGCCCGCAGCTCGCAAGGCACCCTGCCTTCGCGGGCTTTTTCTTTGCCTGAAGGACTTCCCCCATGATCAAAATCTATGACCGCGTCGCAATGGCGCATGTAATGGCGCGTGACCTAGACCCGAGATTGCGCGCCCTTCTCGAACAGCGTTTCGCTTCTCTCGTCAGCCCGGATGGAGACCTTACCGACTGGACCGAATGGCTGATCCTTGAGCCCGGCGATGGCGAGATCGACATCGTTCGCGAAATTGGTTTCTCTCCCCTGGGCGAACCCATCGACGGCGCGCGGTTCGGCGGTGCGGGTTTTCAGCCTTTCTGGGATCACCTCACCCGGCATGAAGGCTGGGGATTCGAGATGATCGTCAGCTTCGGCTCGACCTTCGCCTACATCCTTCTGATTCCGGAAACCGATGGGATCGACACCACGCTGCTGACGCTGTGCAGACACTATGCAGACAGCAGCCGGTGAAGGTCGTCGGCTACGTTCTCGGCGGTTGCATAGCGCTCGCGGTGTTGCAGGCGGCGATGCAGGTGATGCTCCTCGCCCTTCCGATCATCCTACTGGTCAGCCTGATCCGGTATCCGCGTGAAACGATGGGACTGGCCGCGCTCCTGCTGACCGTGGGCCTCATTCAGCATAGGCCGGGGACGGTCGTTGCTGTGGTCGGTGTTATCCTGACAGCGTGCCTGATCGGGAAGGCCATCGACAAAATCGCCGGTTGAGTTGGCGTTGAGGCCCAACCCATTAACCATGTTGACGTGACACGAATGGAGTCTTAGACGCCCGCTCCCCGGATTCGTCCGGGGCCGTTGATCCAGCGATTCGTTGCTGGTGACACGGTGATCGCTGGGACGAGTTGCCACGGTTCGTTGGGGCCGATGAGCGGACGGGCGGGCTCTTTGAAATTGTGAGACCAATAGAACACGGTTTGATGGCGGCCACGCTATCGAGCTGATGGCGGCCCTCTTTGAGCGGTCGTCCGATACGAAGGCACGCCCGCGCTTCACCCTCCGAGTAGACTTGTTTCAGCAGCGCTGAAGCTACCGGAGATTGGTTGAAAGCCGAGCACAGCCAATCGTCTGTGGACCAGACGCCGATCCCTCCCGATCATCGAGCACGGGAATGTGGATCGTCACCCTTATCCAGCCCGCACACCCAACCTGACCGATTTGGCTGATAAGTGGTTTTCATCGCTCGAAACGCGACCGGCGCTTCCGGTCTTTCGTTTCCTGAAAGCTCAATACCATGAATGTCGAACCCGTTGGCCGCATCAGCACGGCTGACATCTCGATTCCGGACAGCCCCATGCGGTCAAGTCCGGAGGCCAGCCAAACGGCTGCGCCAGAACTACGCGCCACGCCAGTGGTGGCTCCCCCAGCCGCGCAGGAAGAGGAGGAGGCCAAAGTGTCCCCCGAAGGCGCAGCGGCGCAATCTCCCGTCGATGGTCAGATAGTTGCCGTCGAGAAAGCGGACACGGCGCTGCTTTTTTCGCCGACCGATGAACCCGAAGGTGGAAAAGGGGGAAATGGGGGCGAACTGCTACCCCCTTCTCCCGCTTCACCCCCTTCTCCCCCGCCCGCGCCGGAAAATGCCACCCCCGGCTTGGCGGTGGAAATGCCGGACGAGGACGAAGTGTTCTCCCCCGCCCCGTCGATCAATCACGCCCTGTCCGCGCTGAAGGACTCGGGTCTTTACCTGAAGGCCCAAGCCCCCGGACAGCACGCCGTGAAATGCCCGTGGTCACACGAGCATGGCGGCGATGAACGACCCGCGCTCTACTTCGAGCCGACGCCCGATCGGCCCTATGGCGGTTTTACCTGTCCCTGCGCCCACGATGAGCGGCCAGGGATCAGCGAGCTGCTGGGTCAACTCGGCGTCGATCAAGCGAAGGCCCGCAGCAAGCCCCGCATCCGCTTTGTGTCGGGGCGAATGCTGCGCATCCTGGACGTGGCGGAACGGGCGCTCGCGCTGACCGGGGAGTATTATCAGTCCGGTGGCGTAATCGTGTCGATCTCCCAGACGGTCTGGGGCGATCCGACCAGCGCAGTGGTCAGCGAGTCCGCATTGCTGAAGGCGCTCGCGAGGATTGCGGTCTGGCAGAAATATGATGGCCGTTCGAAGAGTTGGCAGGCATGCGACCCGACACCGCAGCTCGCCAAGCAGCTTTTGAACGCGCAGGAATATCACCACCTGCCTACCCTCGACGCTATCGCGCGGCAACCGTACTTCCGGAAGTCGGATGGCGTTCTCGTCACCCAGCCCGGCTATGACCCGGTCGCCAAGACCTTCGCGGCGTTCGATCAAGCCGCGTTTTCGGTGCCGGAGCCATCGGAGGCCAATGCTCGCGAGGCTCTTACCGAACTCCGGGAATTGTTGAGTGAAGTGTCCTTCCCTTCGGAGGCGGACAGATCAGCGGCCCTCTGCGCGATGCTGACCGCAGCGGTACGTTCCTCCCTCCCATTGGCCCCGGCGATCAACATCAGCGCTTCGACACCGGGGGCAGGGAAGAGCTACATCAGCAAGCTCCTCGCGCTGTTCGCCGGACCGGGTGAGCCGCTCAACCTGAGCTACCCCACCTCATCGGATGAGGCGACCAAAGCGATGCTGGCGGCGTTGCTCGCAAAGCCAGCGGTTATCTGCTTCGACGACATGCAGACTGACTGGGTGCCGCACGGGATGATCAATCGCATGCTGACCAGCGAAACGGTCGCGGATCGTATTCTTGGATCCAGCCGCACGGTACAGGTCGGCACCAACGCATTGGTCATGGGGACCGGCAACAACATCGTCCCCCTTCGCGACATGACCCGGCGCGTGGTGACCGTCACGATCCGTCCCCTAACGGCTAATCCTGCGATGGCGGTGTATCGGGGCAATCCGGTTGAAAAGGTCAAAGCGGCGCGCGAACGCTATGTGACCTTGGCGCAGACCATCATTCGAGCGTGGCAAGCAGCGGGCCGTCCCAGTTCGGATGTACCGCCAATCGCCACTTTCGGCGCGTGGTCCGACATGTGCCGACAGCCACTCCTCTGGCTGGGCGAGAGCGATCCCGCCACTAGCCTACTCGATCAGGTTCGCCACGATCCGGATGCGGAGCCGCTAAGCAATCTGCTGGAGGCTTGGCAAAACCTGTTTGGCATGAAGCCGGTGACCCTGCGGACATTGGTCGATCGCGCGGAATCTCAACAGCGCGGAGATCTGCTGCAGGCCATCATGGACCTACCAGTCACCGAGCGGGGCAATGTAAATCGGAGCAAGCTGGGCTGGTACCTCAAGCGCAACGCGCACCGCATTGTGGAGGGGAGGCACGTCGAGAAAGCCGACAGCTCTGAACGCAATGCTTGGCGTGTCGTGACGGCCAATCCCGATGCCCGTTCGAGGAAAGTGCCTGAACCTGAGACCGACGTGAGCCGGGCTTGGGTCAAACCAGACGAGCCGTTCGATCACACCAAGCCCGTGATGATCAACGGCGAGCTATACTGACCGCAGCCAGCGGAAACCGACCAATCTGACGACGAAAGCCACCCGGAGCTGCAGCGATGCGGTTCCGGGGACGGCTCCGTGCGTCTTCATCACAAGGAAAACATCATGCCCGTTCTCAAGCTTGACGCCGCCACGGTGCAGGCGCTCACCTGCCCACTCGGCAAGCCGAAAGAGGTGTACCGCGATTCGGCGGTCACCGGATTCATGGTCGAAGTTTCGCGCAGCGGATCGAAGACCTATGCCCTTAAGTACCGCGATCCCAATGGCGGCCAGCGCCAGTACAAGATCGCCAATGTCGCCGATATCTCGTTTGCCGAAGCAAAGAAGGAAGCGATCCGGGTCCGCTCCCGCGTCGTGGTCGGCAAGAACCCTGCCGAAGACCGCAAAGCCGATCGCGCTGTTCCCACGGTCAACGAACTGTCGGTCCGCTATCTGGAGCACGTTCGGACCTACAAGCGCAGCCACGACATTGACGCCCGCTATCTGCGCATTCACCTGCTCCCCAAGTTCGGGAAGCGACGCATCAATCAGCTCGATCAGGTCGAGATCATGGAATGGCTCGCCGACAAGGTGCGGCGCGAGGGATATGCCCAGGCGACGGTGAACCGCTGGCAGGTGATCCTCTCCCACATGCTCCGAATGGCAAAGGTCTGGGGCATCCCAGGCTCCGATGTGAACCCCCTTGAAGGGGTCAAACAGAAGGATCCGAACAACAAGGTCGAACGCTTCTTGACGGCGGAGGAGACCCAGCGGCTCAAACGTGCCGTTGAACGCAGCCCAAACCCGCGCCTGAAGGATATCGTCGCCCTGCTTCTGTTGACCGGGTGCCGCAAGCGCGAGCTGCTGGACGCGCGCTGGGACGAGTTCAAGCTCGACCAACGCCTCTGGCGCATTCCGACGAGCAAGACCGGCAAGCCTCGCCACGTCCCCCTCAGCGACGATGCGGTGGTGATTCTCAGCGCATTGCCACGCTTTGAAGGGTGCGACTTCATCCTGCCAAACCCGAAGACGCTGCTGCCGTTCACCTCGATCTTCCATTCTTGGGATCACGCTCGCCGGGCAGCCGGGTTGGCAGACCTGCGGGTCCACGACCTGCGGCACTCAATGGCATCGAACATGGCCAATTCCGGCCAGTCGCTTTACGTGATCGGGGCTGTTCTCGGCCACGCATCGCCCAAGACGACGACCCGCTATGCCCACCTGTCCAATGAGACGCTGCACAAGGCGGTCAACGCCGCAGCGGGGGTCAGCGGAACCACATGGGGTGCCGCAGCCTAACCTTCCCGCCAGCCGCTTGGGTGACTCAGGTCATGCGGGCGGCTGGCCCCTTTTCTTTTTTGTCGACCCAACCATCCACCGCTTTAGGCAGGCTGCAAAGTGGAGCACCGCATGAACCTCGAAACCGCCTACCTGCGACACATCATGCTGCACCTCGAGAGCCGCGATCGTGACGACACGATTCTCAAAACCTTTATCAACAGCTGGTTTGCGCACCATGCGGGCGGCAACTTTGTCAGCAACGGCAAGGCCCTCTGGCTGAGCCGGAAATCAACGAAGGTCGCAACTGCATCGGAGGTCCACGCTATCAGCCATGCCGCCCGCCGGTCGCTTGCGGCAAATGACCTTGATGCATTGGTGATCGATCATACGATCCCGTCATCGCAAATCGTTGCCGGATTGCGTTCCAGGCATAACCGGCAGGCATTCGCCCACCCCGAGGACTTGCGCTCCTACCTCTCTCGCCGCTTCACGCTGGCCTTAATCACCAAAGCCGAGCACAATGTCGCGCTCAAACGGTGGAAGGTGCAGATGATTACCGGGTGGTGCGATGATGCGTTCGACCACGATGAATCGACGCGCTACTGCCGCTACGGCCCCAATGCCGCCAACTTTCCGTTCGACATCCAGCGCCACCACACGGCTTCATAGTGAGGCGGGCGAGAGGCGACATTTTGAGATTCGATCCGGCCAAAATGCCTTTGACTGGGAACTCGCCAAAAGCGCTTTCGCGTGCGAATAGGAAGCCGATAGGGATGGTAGGCAGGTGCGTTTTTATGCCGCGTAAAGCACTACAAAATAATACATTTTTCGCGCCGTCCCAGAATCTGTTCATGCTGGTGAGCGCATTGATGGGGCTCGAGCGGATGCAGGCCGCCTATGCCCATGCGATTGCATCGGGCTATCGTTTCTACAGCTATGGTGACGCCAGCCTGTTGTTGCCCGGAGTCCGATCATGATCCTCAGCCTCGCCCTGCTCGCCGCCACTCAACAAGGTCCGGAGGATCTGCCGAACCGCGCGCGCGTGCCGGTCACGGTCGATCTGCGCGGCCAGCAGCAACCGGCGACCGCCCCCGCCCCGATCCCGCTGATGATCGCCGAGCCGGTCGCGATGGCCATCGCGACCTTCGACAGCGATCAGGACGGCATCGTCAACCGCGCCGAGTTTGACGCCGGGGTCCGCCGCAGTTTCGAGGTCAGCGCCAAGGGCCAGCCCGCAATGGGCTATATCGCATTCGGCGACTGGTCGGAACGCTGGCTGGGCAACCGCAACGCGCTGCCCAGCCCGTTCGAGGTCGATGCCGATGGCGACAACCGCATCACCTTGCCCGAGTTGCAGGGACGGTTCGACCTGTTCTTCACCCGCTTCGACGCCGACAAGGATGGCGCGCTGCGGCGCAGCGAATTACTGACGGTGCGCACCCTGCCCCAGCCCGGGGCGCGGCCCGAGGACGGCGCAAAGGGCCGCCCGCGCAAGCGCTAATCATGTCCTAGCATCTCCTGCCGCACTGCGGCTAAGGTTACTGCAATGCACGGCGCGCACCATCATCACGGCCCGGCCGGGCACGACCATGCGGGGCATGGCCACGGCCACAGCCACGCGCCCCAGGATTTCGGCCGCGCCTTTGCGATCGGCACCGTCCTCAATCTCGGCTTCGTGCTGGTCGAGGGGCTGGCGGGAATCGCGACCGGATCAATGGCGCTGCTCGCCGATGCCGGACATAATCTGTCCGACGTGCTCGGCCTGCTGATCGCCTGGGGCGGCGCCTCACTCGCCAAGCGGCCCGCATCGCGCCGCTTCACCTATGGCCTGAGCAGTTCGACGATCCTCGGCGCGCTCGCCAACGCCGTCCTGCTGCTGTTCGCAGTCGGCGCGATCGCGCTTGAGGCGGTGCGGCGCTTCGGCGATCCGTCGCCCGTCCCCGGCGCAACGGTGATGATCGTCGCGGGGATCGGCATCGTCATCAACACCGCCACCGCCTTGCTGTTCATGCGCGGCCGCAAGCATGATCTCAACATCCGCGGCGCCTATCTCCACATGGCCGCCGATGCCGGGGTTTCGGCTGCCGTGGTTGTCGGCGGCGCGCTGATCCTGCTGACGGGCAAGGCGTGGATCGATCCGGCGCTCAGCCTGCTGATCGTCGCCGTGATCCTGTGGAGCACCTGGGGGCTGCTGCGCGATTCGGTGGTGATGGCGCTGCACGCCGTACCGCCGGGGATGGACGCCGAGGAGGTCGAGGCAGCGCTTGCCGCGCTACCCGGCGTGGCGCGGGTCCATGATCTGCATATCTGGCCAATGAGCACGACCCAGGTTGCGTTGACCGCGCATCTCCAGATGCCGGGCGGACATCCCGGCGACGCGTTCCTCAACGATGCGCAAAGCCGGCTGGCGCATGACTTCGGCATCGCTCATGCGACGCTGCAGATCGAGATTGGCGACGGCAATCCGTGCCGACTCCATGCCGGACACGGAGTTGGACATGACTGAACCCGCACCGCTGCGCCTCGTGATCTTCGATTTCGACGGCACGCTGTCCGACAGCGGCAACTGGTTCCTGTCGATCGTCGATCACCTGTCCGACCGCTACGGGTTCCGCAAGGTTGCGCCGCACGAGATCGAGCCGCTGCGCAAAATGACGTCGCGCGACGTCATCAGCCATTTGCGCATCCCACGCTGGAAGCTGCCCTTTATCGCGCGCTATGTCCGCAGGCTGTTCGGGCGGAACACCCATCAGGTCCATCTGTTCGACGGGGTGACCGAGATGCTCGCCGCGATCGAGGCGCTGGGCATCCCGCTCGCGCTCGTCACCTCGAACAGCGAGGCGAATGCCCGCGCCGTGCTCGGCCCGGAAAATGCTGCGCGGTTCAGCTGGTGGGCGTGTGGCGCGTCTTTGTTCGGCAAGGCTCCCAAGTTCCGCAAGGTGCTGCGCCAGAGCGGCGTACCGGTCGGACAGATCGTCTCACTCGGCGACGAGACGCGCGACATCGACGCCGCGCGGGAGGTCGGCATCCGCGCCGGTGCGGTGCTGTGGGGCTATGCCGAGCCGGAGGCGTTCGCGCACCTCAACCCCGATTTTGCCTTCGCGACCCCCGATCAGGTCGTCGCGTTCGTCCGCGCCTCAGCCGAAATGCACCGCCAGCCATAGGGTTGGCTCGCCCGGATCGGTGCGTGTCACCCAGTGCCGCGCACCGCAGGGGATGAAGACATGATCGCCGGGCGCGAGCGCGACCTCGTCCCGCCCCTCGATCCGCAGTGCCGCGCTTCCCCGCAGCAGCACTACCCACTCATCGGCGTCCTGCACGAACGGCGCATCCACCGGCGTCGCCTGCCCGTGCGACACGATCCGCTCGATCCGCACCCCGCCGCGTTCGAGCAAGGGAGTGAACGCCTCACCCTCGCGGGCATTGGGCAACGGCGCGAAGATGTTGCCGCCTTTGTCAGCCATTGCCTTCCTCCTCTCAACATCGCATCGGACACCCATGTCCCGTTTCACCTTCACCATCCACGCCACCGACGGCAAGGCGCGCACCGGCACGATTGCGATGCAGCGCGGCGAAATCCGCACCCCCGCGTTCATGCCGGTCGGCACCGCCGCGACGGTCAAGGCGATGAAGCCGCAGGATGTGCGCGCATCGGGTGCCGACATCATCCTCGGCAACACCTATCACCTCATGCTGCGCCCCACTGCCGAGCGCGTCGATCGCCTCGGCGGACTGCACCAATTCATGGGCTGGGACCGCCCGATCCTCACCGACAGCGGCGGCTATCAGGTGATGAGCCTGTCCGACCTCACCAAGCGCAGCGAGGACGGCATCGTCTTCAAATCGCATCTCGACGGCTCGCGCCATCTGCTCAGCCCCGAACGCTCGATCGAGATTCAGCGGCTGCTCGGATCGAACATCGTGATGGCGTTCGACGAGCTGGTCCCGACCACCTCAACGCGCGAGGTTCAGGCGGCGGCGATGGAACGCTCGATGCGCTGGGCCAAGCGGTCGCGCGACGCATTCGACGCGGGCGGCGACCATGCCGCGAACAACGCGATCTTCGGCATCCAGCAGGGCGCGCTCGACGAGGGGATGCGCAAGGCCAGCGCCGACGCGCTGCTCGACATCGGCTTCGACGGCTATGCCGTCGGCGGCCTCGCGGTCGGAGAGGGGCAGGAGGCGATGTTCGGCTGCCTCGACTATGCGCCCGGCCAGCTCGACGCAACCAAGCCGCGCTACCTGATGGGCGTCGGCAAGCCCGACGACATTGTCGGCGCGGTCGAACGCGGGATCGATATGTTCGACTGTGTCCTTCCCACCCGCTCGGGCCGCACCGGTCAGGCGTTCACCCGCAACGGCCCGATCAACATCCGCAACGCTAAATTCGCCGAGGATCAGACCCCGCTCGATCCCGACTCGCCGGTGGCGGGGTGGAGCAAGGCCTATCTCCACCACCTCGTCCGCTCGGGCGAGATTCTCGGCGCGATGCTGATGACCGAACATAATCTGTGGTTCTATCAGCGGCTGATGGCCGATCTGCGCGCCGCGATTGCGGAAGGTCGGCTGACCGCCTTCGCGAACGCGTTCCGTTCGTCCTATTATGGCGGCCGCGACTGATTGCACCGGCCCCGGCCCTGTCCTACTCCTGTGCCACCAAGGAGTATCCAGTGACCGAAAAGACCGACGAGACCGAAGAGATCGCCAACGAGATCACCGCCGCAGCCCGCCAGGCGCGCGAGATTGCCGAGCGCGCGGAAGGCACGCCCATGCCCGGCGACGCAAAGAAATGGCCGCTGGCCAAGATCGGCATCGGCATCGGTTCCGCCGCCCTCGCCGCCGCGGTGATCTACGCAGCGCGCAGCCGCAAGAAAGACTGACGCCCTCACCTCCCGACCGGAGACCGAATTGATGCGCCTGACCCGCACCGCACTGTACCTCAGCGCCGCCCTGCTCCCGTTCGCCGCACAGGCGCAGCAGGCGGCGCCCGCCGCTGCCCCCCCCGCGCAACAGCAGATCGCCGTCGCCCCGCTCAACTTCACCGAGCGGACGTTGCCCAACGGGCTGAAGGTCTATGCGATCCGCGACACCAGTACCGCCAACGTCTCGGTCCAGGTCTGGTACGATGTCGGCAGCAAGGACGATCCGGCGGGCAAGTCGGGCTTTGCGCACATGTTCGAACATCTGATGTTCAAGGGTACGCGCAATCTGGTCGACGAGCAGATGGACCGGTTGACCGAGGATGTTGGCGGCTACAACAACGCCTCGACCGCGTCCGATTATACCAACTATTATGAGGTGGTCCCGGCCAACCATCTCGAACGCCTGCTGTTCGCCGAAGCCGATCGCATGGCCAGCCTGGTGGTCGATGAAAAGGTGTTCGCGTCCGAACGCGACGTGGTGAAGGAAGAACTGCGCAGCCGCGTGCTGGCCCAACCCTATGGCAAGCTGTTCTACGTCTATTTCCCCAACATCTCCTATTCGGTCCACCCCTATGCCCGCCCAGGCATCGGCAGCATCGAGGATCTCGACGCGGCGAATATCGCCGACATCCGCGCCTTCCACGCGACCTATTACCGCCCCGACAATGCCGTGCTGGTCGTCGCGGGCAATTTCGACCCCGCCCAGCTCGACCAATGGGTGGACCAATATTTCGCCCCGATCGCCAAGCCGAACCGCCCGATCCCGCGCGTGACCGTCGCCGAACCGCCGCGCACGACCGCCGTGCGCAAGACGGTCTATGAAGCCAACACCCCGCTGCCCGCCGTGCTGCTGAGCTATCAGCTCCCGCCGGACAACCACCCCGACCTGCCCGCGCTGACCGTGCTCGACGGCATCCTGTCGGGGGGTGAGAATTCGCGGCTCTACCGCAATCTCGTCTATCGCGATCAGCTGGTGGCGCAGGCCGACACCTTCCTTGATTCGCGCCAGTCGACCGGTGCCTATGCGATGTATGCGATCCTCGCTGGCGGGAAGTCCGCCGAGGATGGCGAAAAGGCGCTGCGCCGCGAAATCGCCGAACTGCGCGACACGCCGGTCAGCGCCGCCGAACTGGCCGAGGCAAAGAACGAAATCCTGACCAGCGCGCTCAAGAGCCGCGAGACGGCGGAGGGCAAGGCATCGACCCTCGCCGCGTCGATCATCGTCAGCCGCGATCCCAAGGCGGCAGACCAGCAGCTCGCCGCCATCGCCCGCGTCACCGCCGCCGATGTCCAGCGCGTCGCGCGCCAATATCTCGGCGATAACCAGTCCGCTGCACTCACCTACCTCCCCGACGCGATGGCACAGGGGGCCAAGGGCGATACGGTTGCGGTCGCCGACACGGTCAAGGTCGCGCCGTTGGTCGCGCCCAAGGATATCGTGATCCACACCGCTGCGAGCGCCGAGACCCGCGTCGCGGTCCCCGCGCCGGGCGCGCCGGTCTCGCCGACCATCCCCAATGCGGTCGAAACCAAGCTCGCCAACGGGATGCGCGTGATCGTCGTCGAAAAGCGCGACCTGCCGATCGTCACTGCCACCGTCGTCGCCCCCGCAGGCGGCACGCGCGACCCGGCGGGCAAGGCCGGTACCGCCGCGCTCGCCGCGTCGCTCCTGACCAAGGGCACCACCACCCGCTCGGCCGAACAGATTGCGCAGCAGATCGAATCGCTCGGCGGGTCGATCGGTGCCGGGGCCGATTGGGATGCGGCGTTCGCGACGGTGACGGTCAAGGCCGATCAGGTCGAACCCGCGCTCACCGTCCTCGCCGATGTCGCGCGCAACCCCGCCTTTGCGCAGGAAGAGCTCGACCGCGCGCGCAAGCAGTCGGTCGATGGCGTGACGGTTCAGCTCAAGGACCCCGCCGCCCTCGCCGGCATCACCGCCAGCCGCGCGGTGTTCGGGACCCGCGCCTATGGCAATATGCTGTCGGGCACCCCGACCTCGTTGCCGCGCATCGCCCGCGAGGACGTGGCGAGCGCCTATGCCCGTGCGTGGAGCCCCGACCAGTCGGCGCTGGTCGTGGTCGGCGACATCGGTGCCAAGGATGCAGCCGGGCTGGCGCAAAAGCTGTTCGGCGACTGGAAGCCGTCGAACGTCACATACATCGCAGCCCCGGTTCCTGCGGCACCCAAGCCGCGCGTCATCGTCGTCGACCTGCCCGAAGCGGGTCAGGCCGGCGTCGTCGTCGCGCGTCCCGGGATCGCGCGCACCGACAAGGCGTTCTACGCGGCCCAGGTCGCCAACGCCACGCTCGGCGTCGGCTTCACCTCGCGCCTCAACCGCGAAATCCGCATCAAGCGCGGCCTTGCCTATGGCGCGGGCAGCAGCGTCGACGCCCGCCGCCAGCCCGGCATCGTCACCGCCTCGACCCAGACGAAGAACCCCTCCGCGCCGGAAGTGGTCAGACTGATCGCCGAGGAGATGACCAAGCTCGGCGCCGCCCCGGTCCCCGCCGCCGAACTCGATTCGCGTAAGGCAGTGCTGATTGGCAGCTTCGGCCGCCGCATCGAACGCACCGACGGCATCGCCGGCGCGCTCGCCGACTATGTCGCCGACGGCGTCCCGCTCGGCACGCTGCAAAGCTACATCCCGTCGATCCAGCGCGTCGATCCGGCAGCGGTGCAGGCCGCGGCAAAGCGCGTGCTCGACCCCGCCAGCGCCAGCATCGTCGTGGTCGGCGACGCCAAGACGTTCGTCGACGAACTACGCAAGGCGTATCCGCAGCTGGAGGTGATCCCGGCGAGCGCGCTCAACCTCGACAGCGCGACGTTGAAGTAACGCGATAGCCCCTCCCCTTCAGGGGAGGGGCTTGCTCGCCTCGCTCGCGGCCTGCCCCACATCCCTAATATTACCTTAACTATCAATCGTTTCACCGCGGGACGCGCCCAAATCCGCAGCAGAATTTAAACCCTCGCCACGCTACGCAGCAGGCTCGGGATTCTCCCGGCGGGACGGACATGCTGCGGCGGATGACACGGGTACAGCTAAGGGGCCTTGCGGCGGCGCTGATCGCGTCGCTGATCGGCGCCGGCTTTTCCGCTCATGCCGGGCTGACCGCGCTGCACGCCTCGCAACAGGGCGCGCAGCGCGCCGGGCCGGAGCCGACCGGCTATGAGGCGGACGATCATTTCCCCGGCGCGGCCTTTTACCAGCTTGCCGATGACGAGAGCGGGGCACAGGCGTCGGGCGCGACCGGCACGGTCGAGCTGCCCGACACACCGGTGCCCGAAGGCGCAGTCGCTGATCCGACGATCCGCCCCGCCCCGCCGTTCGAGCTGCGCGGATCGGCGCAGGACAAGGCGCGCGCGCTGCAATGCCTGACCACCGCCATCTATTACGAAGCCGCGACCGAGCCCGATGACGGCCAGCGCGCGGTGGCACAGGTGATCCTCAACCGCGCGCGCCACCCGACCTTCCCCGGCACGGTGTGCGGCGTCGTCTATCAGGGGTCGGAGAAAGCCGGCTGCCAGTTCAGCTTTGCCTGTGACGGGTCGATGGCGCGCAAGCCGTCGCGCCAATATTGGGACCGCGCTGCGCGCGTCGCATCGGCCGCGCTGGCGGGCGAGGTCTTTGCGCCGGTCGGCATGGCGACCCATTACCACACCCATGCGGTCACCCCGCGCTGGAACACCTCGCTGGTGATGACCGGCGTGTTCGGCGCGCATTTCTTCCATCGCTGGAAGGGCTATTGGGGCACCGGCGCGGCGTTCACGCAACGCTATCGCGGGGGGGAACCCGTGCCCGGCCCCAAGGTTCAGGTCGCGGCCGCCACGCCTGCACCGGATGCCGCCAAGCCAACCCCGGTGCCGACGCCCGTCGCCGCGGTCGGCGCAGTCCAGCGGCCCGGCAATCCGCTGCTCCGCCCAACGCCCGCAGTCCCGATGCCGCGCACCGAACGCCCCGCCCCGCGCCGCGCCGAAGCCGAAAGCGGCGACGTCCTCCCCCGCTATGCCGAGCCGGCAGAGTCGCAAGTGCTCGACAAGTGGAAGGACAGCGGCAAACCGATCCGCTGACGCGTTTTTGTGAGGCAGCACCGGCCCGCTCCCCCACCCGGCCACCCAACGATAGTGTATTGTATGGGTGGCCGGGTGGGGGAGCGGGCCGGTGCCGTGTCAGCGGAGCTGACAGACATTCAAACCGAAACGGCCCCCGCACCGAGGTGCGGAGGCCGTCATCGTTATGCGCTAGCAGGTGGGCTTAGCGACGCTGTTCCCAGTCGCGACGCTCCCAACGGATCTTGCGCGCCAGCGCGTCAAAGCGCCGGTCAAGATCGGCCCGCTCGGCCATGGTCAGGCCCGGACGGCTCTGGCGATAGCGCGCCTCAAGGGCGACGATCCCGCGGAATTCCGCCCGCAGGCGAACCGCCTCGGCGCGGGTCAGCTGGCCGCTGCGCACACCCTGGTCGATCCGGCGATCAAGGACCGCCTGACGCTGGTTGATATTCCACCAGCCATTGCCGGCACCCTGGCCGTCCTGGCGCTCAGCGCGGATCTTGCGCGCCAGAATGTCAAAGCGGCGGTCAAGGTCGCGACGCTCGGCCATCGTCAGGCCGGGAGCCGAACGGCGATAGCGGATTTCAAGGTCCGCAATCCCGCGGAACTCGGCGCGCAGGCGAACCGCCTCGCCACGGGTCAGCTGGCCGGTACGCACGCCCTGATCGATCTGGCGATCGAGCTGCGCCTGGCGCTGGTTGATATTCTGCCACCCGGCCTGCGCCGTTGCGGCGGGAACGGTGGCGGCAGCGATGCCGAGACCGGCAATCATCAGTGCAAACTTCTTCATCGAACGTCTCCTCTTCAAATTCATCGCCGCATCGGCGGCTGTGTTCGTTATCGTCAGCATGTGTCGCAGCGATTTGGCGGGAATGTCGTTATTGTGTCGCGGCGTGTCGCACTCGTGACGGGTCCGTTCATAATCGTTAATGCGTCGCAAGTGTTTTATCTTGCCAAAACACCTTCCAGGAGCCATCTTCACATCATGCTGAACCTGCTTTCGCTCATCATTGGCATCGTCGCCTTCCCGGTGATGCTGATCGGCCTCATCCCGTTGCTGGGTGCGCTCAACTATCTCGTCATTCCCATGGCGATCCTGGGTGTCGCGCTTGGCGCGCTCTCCGACTCAAACACCGGGCGCAACCTCAACATCGTCGTGCTGATCGTTGGCGGCGTGCGTCTGTGGATGGGCGGCTTTCTGATCTGAGTCCGCGCAAACGGGGTTCGGTTGTCCGAACCCCGTCCTGCATGTCCAAGATCAGAGGGGTACGCATGGAACTTCTCCTGCATCTTGAGTGCCGGGGCTAAACGGCTCGTGCAGACAGGAAGTTGCGTGAACGGAAAACTACCCCGCGTTCATCGCCCGGTCAGCTTCACATGCGCGTATCGCCGGGATAGGCAAACAGCAGATCGCTGTCGGGCGACGCGGTCAACACCGCGCTCGCACTGACGCTCAGGCAGTCCCCGGCCTGCCAGGCGACGCCGTCGATCTCCCCGGTCCCACGCACCGGCACAAGCCATCCGGTCTCCCCATGCGGCAGGCGAACCATGCGGTCGCCGCCGATCCAGCGCTCCAGCACGAATTTCGGCCCTTCGACCAGCAGTGTGCGTCCGTGCTCGACCACGCCGGGGCTCACCTGCGCCACCCACGGCTCAAGGTCCGCCACGTCGATCCCATCCTCCAGATGCAGTTCGCGCGGACGCCCATAATCATAGAGGCGATAGGTGGTGTCGCTGTTCTGCTGCACCTCGATCAGGGTGATCCCCGCGCCGATCGCATGGACGGTCCCCGCGGCGGCATAGATAAAGTCCCCCGCCCGCACCGGCTTCCAGTCGAGCAGAGCCTCGATCGACCCGTCGCGCGCCGCCGCCCGCAACCTCTCGGCATCGACCGGTTCGCGCGGCCCGATCGCAATCGTCGAATCGGGCTGTGCATCCAGAATCAGCCAGCACTCATCCTTCCCGCGCGGCAATCCACGCGCCCGCGCCGCCGCGTCATCGGGATGGACCTGCACCGATAATTTCTCACTGGTGAACAGATATTTGATGAGCAGGTCGGGCGCGGAATCATCTGGCGACTGGAACCACACCTCCCCCACCGGCGCGCCATCAGGCGCGGGATCGTCAAAGCCGGGCCACAGCCGATGGCGGCCCCAGGGCTTTTCGACTCGGTGCATGGCGAGCAGTTGCGCGGGCATCGGTGCTTCCTGAATGAGAATGTCGGCGTCTCGCATCAACGCCCGGATTCTGGCGGTCGATCCACTTCGCCGCAAGCACCCCCCAAAAAACATTTCGCCAGGGCGCAAGCCTCGGCTAAGAACCGGCGCGATGCGTATGCTTTCCACCCGCTCGCTCGTGCTCGGCGCACTGGTTCTGGCCCTCCCCCTCGCTGGTTGCGCCAGCGGCGGCGGCAAGCGTGCCGACCTTCCCTATGTCGCGCGCGACGTGGGCACGCTGTACACGACGGCCAAGGACCGGCTCGATCGCGGCCAGTACAAGCTCGCCGCCGCTTTGTTCGATGAGGTTGAGCGTCAGCACCCCTATTCGGTGTGGGCGCGCCGCGCGCAGCTGATGGGCGCCTTCGCTTATTATCTCGACAAGAACTACACCCAGTCGATCCAGTCGGCGCAGCGCTTCCTGGCGGTGCATCCGGGCAACCGCGACGCGCCCTATGCCTATTATCTGATCGCGCTCAGCTATTATGAGCAGATCAGCGACGTGACCCGCGACCAGAAGATCACGCAGCAGGCGCTCGATTCGCTGGGCGAACTCAACCGCCGCTATCCCAACACCCGCTACGCCGCCGATGCGCGGCTCAAGATCGACCTGGTCCGCGACCATCTCGCGGGCAAGGAGATGGAGGTCGGGCGCTATTATCAGGTGCGCGGCCAGTGGCTCGCCGCGATCATCCGTTTTCGCTCGGTAATCGACCAGTATCAGACCACCACCCACACCCCCGAAGCGCTGATGCGCCTGACCGAGAGCTATCTGGCGCTCGGCGTGAAGGACGAGGCGAAGAAGGCCGCGGCCGTGCTGGGTGCAAACTACCCCGGCACGCAGTGGTATGAGCGCGCCTATGAGCTGGTCCAGAAGCATGGCGAGGCAGTGCCCGTTCCGGCGCTGGTGACGCCCGCTGCTCCCCCGGCCCGCGACGAAACCCCGACCCCCGCGCCCGCAACCAACTGACCCCGCGTAGCCCCCAAGTGAATCGCCTCTCCCAAGGCGGAACAAAAAGGGGTAATGCGGGCGCATGTTGACCGCGCTTTCCATTCGCGACGTGGTGCTGATCGAGGCACTCGACCTCGATTTCGGGGCCGGCCTTGGCGTGCTGACCGGCGAAACCGGCGCGGGCAAGTCGATCCTGCTCGACTCGCTCGGCCTCGCGCTTGGCGCGCGCGCCGATAGCGGGCTGGTGCGACAGGGCGCGGCACAGGCCGTCGTCACCGCCAGCTTCGAACCCGCCGACCTCGCCCCCATCGCCGCGCTGCTCGGCGACAGCGGCCTCGACCATGACCCGTCCGAACCGCTGACGATCCGCCGCCTGGTCAAGGCGGACGGTGGCAGCCGCGCCTATGTCAACGATCAGCCCGCCTCGGCCGGGTTGCTGCGCGAACTCGGCGCGCTGCTGGTCGAAATCCACGGCCAGCATGACGATCGCGGCCTGCTCAACCCGCGCGGCCATCGCGCCTTGCTCGACAGCTTCGCCCGCGCCGACACCGGTGCCGTCGCCTCGGCCCATCGTGCGCTGCGTGAGGCCGAAGAAGCCCTCGCCGCCGCCCATGCCGAACAGGAAAGCGCCGCGCGCGACCGCGAATGGCTCGAACATGCCGTCGCCGAACTCACCAAACTGGCCCCCGAACTCGGCGAAGAAGCCGTGCTCGCCGAACGCCGCGCGACGATGCAGCGCGGCGAAAAGATCGCGGGCGAGCTTCAGGCGATCGCCGAACTGATCGACGGGTCGGACGGCGCGCTCACCCGGCTGCGTCAGGCCGCGCGCATTCTCGAACGGATCGCCGAGGATCACCCCGCCCTCACCGAAGCGCTCGCCGCGCTCGACCGCGCGCTGAACGAAGCGAGCGCGACGCAGGAAGGCATCGACACCGCCGCCGAGGCGCTCGCCTTCGACCCCGCCGCGCTGGAGGCGGATGAGGCGCGGCTGTTCGAACTGCGCGGCCTCGCCCGCAAGCACCGCGTCCAGCCCGACGACCTCGCCGAACTGACCGAGACGCTCGCGACACGGCTCGAACGGATCGAGGGCGGCGAAGGTCTGATCGCGCGCCTCACCGCCAATCTGGCCGCAGCCGAAAAAGCCTATGTCGCGGCGGCGGAAACGCTGTCGGCAACCCGCACCGCCGCCGCCGCGCGCCTCGACGCTGCGGTCGCCACCGAACTCGCCCCGCTCAAGCTCGACGCGGCGCGCTTTTTGACCCGTGTTGAACCGCTCCCCCGTGACCAATGGTCGGCATCGGGCCGCGACCGGGTGGAGTTCGAGGTCTCGACCAACCCCGGCGCCCCCTTCGCGCCGCTGATCAAGATCGCCTCAGGCGGCGAGCTTTCGCGCTTCATCCTCGCGCTGAAGGTGGCGCTAGCGGAGGAAGGCGGCGCGCGCACACTGATCTTCGACGAAATCGACCGCGGCGTCGGCGGCGCAGTGGCCAGCGCAATCGGCGAACGCCTCGCGCGCCTGTCGACCGGCGCACAGTTGCTCGTCGTCACCCACAGCCCGCAGGTCGCAGCGCGTGGCGCGGCGCACCTGCTGATCGCGAAAAGCCACGACGGCACGGTGACGCGCACCGGCGTCCGTCAGCTGAGCGAAGACGAGCGGCGGGAGGAGATTGCGCGGATGCTGTCCGGGGCGCAGGTCACGGACGAGGCGCGGGCTCAGGCCGGTAGGTTGTTGGAGGCGGCGTAGGTCGCCAACGCATCAAAGACCGCTATTGGGTGGATTGCTGGCGTTGACATGGGCCTCGTGATCGCCTCACTCAACGGGTATGTTCGAGGCCAAACCGTCATCCCGCGCAGATTTGAAATCTGGGACGCTTTACGCTGTCTGTGGTCAAGCACGGTGGGTCTATTATGGGCAAGTAACGCCGGATAAGCGCGTCGGCTTCTTTCGCCGCCGTGACCGCGATGTTGCCTTGCCCGCAGATATTCTCACGGCGCCACTGATGGCCGTCATTAGCGTCGGCTATCCATCGATCACACGAGCGCTGCGCTCCGGAGCTTGGTCTAAGCTCGGCCGATTTGAGCTGGTCAGTGCCCTAAAAGAGCCTTGGCCGATGGTTCAGTGGCCCGTGGGCACGCTGCTCGTAGGCGTGTCAGACGGCGAGGCGGAATACGATACTCGGGTGGAAGACCCAGCGATCCAAAACATGGAAGTTATAGCAAGCTGGGACGCTGAGCAGCACATACCCGCCAGACTGACCGCTGATTTCGGGAAAGAGGAAGCCCTTTGTCATGTTGGCGGGCCGGTGTGGCGGGAGCGTCGAGTTAAGGAGGAATATGCTCGGCGGTTCCCGGAAGCGCCCTGGCATCAACTACCGCCTGATTGGGTCCCGACCAACGTCCCCTAAGGGGTCGTTTCCCGACGGACCGATTTGGTGGAATGACGCCTAATTGCCCCGGTTCGCGATCAGGTCGATCTCGGTCCCGCCATCGCCGCGTGCCGACAGGAACACGACATAGGCCGCATCGTCCTTCGCCCGCGTGCCGCCCAGCACATGCTGGCCGCCCTTCAGCTGATGCTCGGCCGAATAGCCGCCGCGGACTGCGCGGGTGTAGTACCAGTCGATCATCGTCTGCAGCGGTTGGGGCGTCGAGAAGCTGACGACGCGCAGACCGCACTGGCCGCCCTCGGCACCCGCCGCTTCGGTCACGCGGGCCTGCGGATGCAGCGGCATGTCGGCGGGGAGGCGGGCGGCCCAGCCGGCCGAGTAGTTGAGCTTTGCCGCGCAGTCGGCGGTGCGGCGGTCCTTCTGTCCTGCCGCAAGGCCGGCGAGGGTCACTGACTTGTCCTGGGCGTCGCAGGCGTCGCACTTGCCCTCGACCGGGGCCGGAGCCTTGAGCAATTCGCCTTCCGCCGGCATCGCCGCCTTGGTTGCGGCGACGGTGTCGGACGGGATCGGCGCGGAGTAGGGCTGACCCGGCGGGCGGATCGCGTCCTTGTTCGATTGCTGGGCGAGCTGCGGGTCGACCATGATCTGGTCCTGCAGCGCGCCCATCAGCGCCGGATCGGTCGAATTGCCGCCGATCTCGTTATCGAGCGCATCGACATTGCCCGCCTCGCCCCCGCCACAGGCGGCGAGCGCCAGCGGCAGCAACAGGGTGGCAATCGCATTCGCCCGACGGCTCATCATCACGCTCCGCATCCCCGCACCGGCTGCGGGATTTGGGGCAAAGGGATGACAGGCCAGGGTTAAGGAAGCGTTTGCCGGACTGGCACCCAACCTTGTGCTCCTGCGAAGGCAGGAGCCCAGGGCCACGCGCGATGCCCTTCAAAACTCTGGGCTCCTGCCTGCGCAGGAGCACTGGTCAGCGCTTCACCCTCTCCTTCTCCGCCGCGATGAAGCTATCAATCTGCGCGTCCAGCACATCTAGCGGCACCGCGCCCTGTTCCAGCACCGCGTCGTGGAAGCGCTTGATGTCGAACTCGACCCCCAGCGCCTTTTCCGCCCGCGCACGCAGCTCGCGGATCTTGATCTCGCCCAGCTTGTAGCCCAGCGCCTGGCCCGGCCAGCTGATATAGCGGTTCACCTCGGCATCGATATTCGCCGCCGACAGCGCGGTGTTGTCGAGCATGAACTGGACCGCCTGCTCCTTGGTCCAGCCCTTGGCGTGAATGCCGGTATCGACCACCAGGCGGCACGCGCGCCACATCTCATAGGACAGCCGCCCCATTTCCTTTTCGGGCGTGTCGTAAATGCCCATTTCGATCCCGATCCGCTCGGAATACAGCCCCCAACCCTCGGTAAAGGCGGTGAAATTGGCGAGGTAGCGGCGGAATTTCGACGTCTCCAGCTCCTGCTGCAGCGCGATCTGGTGGTGATGCCCCGGCACCGCTTCATGCGCGGTCAGCGCGGGCAGTTCGTAGAGCGGCCGCTGGTCGAGCTTCGAGGTGTTGACGTAATAATGCCCCGCCAGCCCCAGCTCGGGGTTGCCCGGGCCGTAATAGGCTGTGGTCGTCCCCTCCGCCGTCTCCACCGGGATTCGCTTGAGGCCATAGGGCAGCCGCGCCATGCGATTGAAGAAGCCCGGCATCTTGCCGTCGATATCCTTGGCCTGCACTGCGGCGGCGGCCATCAGCTCCTCGGGCGTTTTGGCGTAGTATTTGGGGTTGGTGCGCAGCTCCTGAACGAACGCCTCGCGCGTCGCGAAATCGGCTTTCTTCGCCACCTCGACCATCTCGGCGCGAATACGGGCGACCTCGTCCAGCCCGATCTTGTGGATCTGCTCGGCGCTATAGTCGGTGGTGGTCAGCTGGCGGATGCGGAAGGCGTAATAGCGTGCGCCGTCGGGCTGGGCGGACACGCCCACCGCCTTGGCGCATTTGGGAGCATAGCTGGTGCGGTAGAACGCCGCCGCCTTGGCATAGGCCGGGTTGATCACCTCGGTAACGGTCTTCTTCGCCCGGGCCTGCAGCGCCGCCCATTCGGCGTCGGTCGCGTCGACTGGCTTCTTGCGGGTGAACGGGGCGTAGAAGCGCGATTTGGTCGCGTCCTGCTGGATCACGCCGGTGATCGTCTGTTCGAACCCGACCAGGCTGACGCAGGGCTGCACATAGCCGCCCTTCACCGCCTGGGCAGTGATCGCGATCAGCGTGTCGTTGGTCTTGGGGAACTGGTCGAGCCGGTCGAGGTAATGGCCATAATCGGCCTTGCGCCGGAACGCCGTCCGCTCGCCCTGCCCCGCCGCGCCCTGCCACGGGTTGGAATAGCTGGTGAACAGGATCGTGCGCTGGCCGAATCCGTTCGCCTCGATGCTTTCCGCCAGCAGGCGGCGCAGGATCGCCTTGTCGGTGCGTTGCGCCGGGGTGAGGCCGGAATCGGGGATGGCGTCGAGCCGCTTGAGGAACACCGCCTCGGCTGCGGCGCGCCTGTCTTCGGCGGCCAGGCTGACATCGCCGACCGCGATCGGATCGATGTCGACGCCGACCGATCGGGCAAATCCCGGATTCTCCTTGAGCACCCAGTCGAAATGCTCAGCGAGCAGGGTGCGGAAGTCATGCTGTGGCCCGGCGGTCGCCGGCGCGGCGGCCAGCGCGGCGGCGAAGGCAGCCCCGGCAAATACACCGCGGACAGCGAAACTTACATTTTTGGCCGCGTGTACGGGGAGGCGGGCGGCGCGGCGAGCGCGTGCGTGAACCGGAGGGAAAATAGCCATTCCGGGAGGCAAGCAGAGGAAATCCAACATTGCAAGCAGGCTGTGCGGCACCCGGAATCACGCCCGGCAAATAAGTTTGTATCATAAACTTGTTTTCGTGTATCCGGCGATCGAGTTCGATTCTCCAAGGAGGCTTGCAATGGATGATTCCGGTACCCTGCCCGCCCGGCTGCACGCGCTGGATGCCGTGCGCGGCGGCGCGCTGTTGTTGGGGGTGGCGTTTCATGCGAGCCTCAGCTTCCTGCCCGGCCCGCAAATCTGGGTAGTGCGCGACGCGGCCGAGCCGCTGGTCGGCGGATTCTTCGTCGTCTCGCACATGTTCCGCATGACGTTGTTCTTCGTGATCGCCGGCTTTTTCGGGCGGATGCTGCTGGAGCGGCGCGGGACCGCAGGGTTCGTGCGCGACCGCGGCAAGCGGATCGTCCTGCCGCTGCTGGTCTTCTGGCCGCTGGTGCTGGCGGGGATCATCGCGACCTTTGTCTGGGGTGCAGCAGCAATGAACGGCGGCGTGATGCCGACCAACCAGCCGCCCCCGCCGCCACCGACCGCCGCGACCTTTCCGCTGACGCATTTGTGGTTCCTCTACATGGTCACGCTCTTCTATCTCGCCGCGCTAGTGCTGCGCGGCATCGCGCGGCTGATCGACCGCAAGGGGTGGATCGCCGCCCGCATCGCCGACCCCGCGCTAGCCGGAGCGATCGGATTCGGTGCCGCCACCGTGCTGCTCGCGGTTCCGGGGTTCGCGGTGCTTGCGAACATGCCCGGCTGGATGCCGACCGTGGGTATTCCGACCCCCGATATGGGGCTGATCCCGAACACCGCCGCGCTCGCCGCCTATGCCACCGCGTTCTTCACGGGCTGGATGCTGCATCGCCAGCCCGCGTTGCTGACGCAGATTGCCGCGCGCTGGGCGCTGCACCTGATCGGCGCGGTGCTGCTGACCGGATGGCTGTTGTGGGATCGTGCGGGCACGCCCTTCTTTGCGCCGGAGGTCGACCCGGCACAGCGCGCACTGCTCGCCGGCGCCTATATGATTGCCAGCTGGAGCTGGACGCTGGGGCTGCTCGGTGCGGCGCTTCGCTTCCTCGACGTCGAGCGGCGCTGGGTCCGCTATCTCGCCGATTCGTCCTATTGGGTCTATCTGGTCCACCTGCCCGTGGTGATGGCACTGCAAGTGCTGGTCTTCCCGATCGCGCTGCCCGGGCTCGTCAAGTTTGCGATCGTCGTGGCGGGCGCTTCCCTTATCCTGATCGCCAGCTATCACCTGCTCGTGCGGCGCAGCTTTGTGGGGCGCTGGCTCAACGGGCGGAGCAATCCGCGCACCCGCGAGCCGCAGGCGATGGAGGCCCAGACGATATGACCGATCCGTCCCAGAGCGCGCGCGACGACATCGCTTTTGTCCGCGCGCTGGTGAGCGAGGGTGGCACGGTACAGGCCTCCGCAGGGGAGGCATTGCTTGCCGGCGGCCTGTGCTATGGTGGCCAATGTGTCGCGCAATGGGCGATATTGGCGAGCGGCTGGCAGGCACCGGCCGTTGTCCATCTCACCGCCGGTTTCCTGCCAACGGTGATCTTCATCGGTCTGATCATCTGGCTGGTAAAGCGTCATGGCAATGCCGCACCACATGGCATGGCGATGCGCGCGTTCAACGCCGCCTTTGGCAGCGCGGGCCTCGCGACGATCACCACTGCGGCGATCTTCGGCTATCTCGCCTGGCGGCATCAGGACGTGGGCCTGTGGATGTTCCACCCGCTGATGGTCGCGGTTCTTCAGGGCGCGGCGTGGTATATCGCCTTTGCGATCCGCCGTCGCAGCTGGCACGCCTGGGTCTCGGCCGGCTGGTTCGCCACGGCGATCCTTGGTGCAGTTGCGCTGGAGCGGATCGACCTGTTCATCCTGCTGATCGGCGCTGCGCTGTTGCTGCTGATGGCGCTGCCCGGCTGGATATTGATGCGCAGCGCGGCCGATAGCTGACCGCGATGAAGAAGTTCGACATCGGACAGATTGACGACGTGATCCACGGCCGGATGCGGCTGGGGATCATGGCCTATCTTGCCGATGCAGAGGTCGCCGATTTCAACGAACTGAAGACGATGCTCCAGGCAACCCAGGGCAATTTGTCGGTCCATCTGCGCAAGCTGGAGGAAGCGGGCTATATCGCCATCGACAAGAGCTTTTCGGGTCGCAAGCCGCTGACCCGCGCGCGCATGACGCCGGCCGGACGCAAGGCGTTTGCGGCGTATCTTGAAGCATTGGTCAAGCTCATCGCATAAGGAACCCGCTGTCGGGCCGTCCGTTGCATCCGCAATCGACAGCCTGCCTCTCCCCGGAGACCTGCCCGATGCCGATCCTGTGACGCCCGACTTGCTGCAGCCGCGCCGCACGCTTCGCGCCGTCGATGTGTTTGCGCTCACCGTCGGGATCGTCGTTGGCGCAGGGATTTTCCGCACGCCTGCGCTGGTGGCAGGCGTGGCGGGCGACGCGACGGTGATGATCCTGGCCTGGATCGCAGGCGGGCTGCTCTCGATCATCGGCGCGCTTTGCTATGCCGAGATGGCGGCGGTGTGGCCGCATATGGGTGGCGATTATCATTTCATCGGACGCGCCTTCGGACAGCGAATTGCGTTCCTGTACGCCTGGGCGCGGCTGGCGGTGATTCAGACCGGCTCCCTGGCGTTGCTGGCGTTCATCGTCGGCGATTATCTGCAGGTGCTGTTGCCGCTTGGCCCCGCCGGTCCTGCAATCTGGGCCGGGATCGCGGTGGTCGCGGTGAGCGCGATCAACTGGCTGGGGGTGCGCTGGGGGACGCAGGCGCAGCGGTGGCTGACGTTGACGGAAGTTGTCGGGCTGGTCGCGATCATCGTCGCCGGGTTTTCACTCACGCCTGCGGACGCGGTTCCCGCCGCACCGGGCGGCGGCGCGCTAGGATTGGTGATGGTGTTCGTCCTCCTGTCCTATGGCGGGTGGAGCGAGGCGGTCTATGTCTCGGCCGAGATGAAGGACCCGCCACGCCGGATTGCGGCGATCCTGTGCGCGGCGCTGGCGCTGGTCACCGCGCTCTATGTGCTGGTCAATCTGGCGTTGCTCAACGGACTCGGCATGGCCGGGATGGCAAGCAATGACGCGGTGGCGGCTGAGGTGATGCGTCGCGCATTCGGCCCGGCGGGCGCGGCGGCGATCAGCGCGGCGGTGGCGGTGGCGGCGTTGACCAGTGCCAATGCGACCGCGATCACCGGGGGGCGCACCGCCTGTGCGCTGGGTCGGCGGATTGCGCCACTGCGCTGGCTTGGCGCGTGGGACACGAAGCGCGACACGCCCGGCAACGCGCTGGTGGCGCAGGGGGCGGTGGCGTTGCTGCTGGTCGCGCTGGGTGGATTTGCGCGCGACGGGTTTCGGGTCGCGGTTGAATATACCGCGCCAGTGTTCTGGCTGTTCCTGCTGCTCGCCGGGCTGGCGCTGTTCGTACTGCGGCGGCGCGAGCCGGCGACGCCCCGTCCGTTCCGCGTACCGCTTTATCCCGTTCTGCCCGGGATCTTCTGCGCGACCACAGCGTATCTGCTATGGTCGAGCCTCGCCTATACCGGGTGGGGCGCGCTCGCTGGCGTCGCGGTTCTGGTCGTCGGCGCGCTGATGCTGTTGGTTGTCACCCCTCAGGAGGAGCTTGCGCCATGAAGCTGTTGATCCTCGCCGCTGCCACCTTCGTCGCCGGAAGCGCGGTCACGCCGCCTCCGGCCCCGGTCGCCGTAGCACCGAGCCAAACCCCCGATGTGATCTATGTCCCCACCCCGCCCGCGGTGGTCGAGGCGATGCTGGACATGGTCGAGCTGCGCGACGGCGATGTGCTCTACGATCTCGGTTCTGGCGATGGGCGCATCCCGATCGCCGCCGCCAAGCGCAAACAGGTGCGCGCGGTTGGGATCGACATCGACCCACAGCGGATCGCGGAGGCGAACGCCAATGCCAAGGCTGCGGGCGTCACCGGCGAGGTCAGCTTCAAACAGGCCGATCTGTTTACCAGCGACTTCAGCGATGCGACCGTGGTGACCCTCTATTTGCTCGACACGCTGAACGAGAAGCTCCGCCCCAAATTGCTCGCCGAGCTGAAGCCGGGGACACGGATCGTCAGCCATGCCTTCCGCATGGGCGATTGGGAGCCGGAGAAAGAGGCCGAGATCGACGGCCGGACGATTTACTACTGGACTGTGCCGCCGCGAGATTGATGCCTGCGCGCACGGGGGAGGCTCCTTGCGAACTCCGCTATCGTCACCCCGGGCTTGCCCCGGGGCCCAGCTTCTCCTGGCGTTGGTGAAGGCAGCTGGGCTCCGGCTCAAGGACGGGGTGACGATTGTGTGTGCACCCGTACGGCGCGATTTCCCGGGAATCGACCCGGAGCGCATTCCGCGCTAGGGCGGCGCGATGCATCATCTGTTTCTTGTCATGCTGGGCGGCGCGATTGGCGCTGGCGCGCGGCATCTGGTTGGGCGCGCGGCGCTCGCACTTTGGGGGCCGGGGTTTCCGGTCGGCACGCTCGCGGTCAATGTAATCGGCGGGCTGGCGATGGGGCTGCTCGCAGGCTGGCTGGCGACGCGGGCGAGCGGGGATGAGGCGCTGCGCTATCTGCTCGGCGTCGGCGTGCTCGGCGGCTTCACCACCTTCTCGGCCTTTTCGCTCGAAACCGTGATGATGATCGAGCGCGGCGATTACATGACCGCGCTCGCCTATATCCTCGCTTCGGTCATTTTGTCGGTCGGCGCGGTGTTTGCCGGGCTGCAGGTCAGCCGGATGGTGACGGCATGAGCACCCCCGAGAATGTCCGCCAGTTCACCGTCGCGCTCGACGATGACGGCATAAGGCTCGATCGCTGGTTCAAGCGGCATCTGCCCGATACCAGCTTCAACATCGTGTCGCGCTGGGCGCGCACGGGGCAGCTGCGCGTCGATGGCGCGCGCGCGACGCCGGGCGACCGCATCCAGGCGGGCCAGGTGATCCGCGTGCCTCCGGCGGACGCGGCGCAGGCGGCAGCGGTGGCGGCAAAGCCCAAAAAGGCGCGTCCCCAGCTATCGCCCGAGCAGATGGAGTTTGCCGAATCGATGGTGATCCATCGCGATGCGCAGGCATTGGTGATCAACAAGCCGCCGGGCCTCGCGACGCAGGGCGGCACCAAGACGCATGATCATGTCGATCAGCTGCTCGACGGGCTTTATTACGAGCTCGATGTGCGACCCAAGCTGGTCCACCGGCTCGACAAGGATACGTCGGGCGCGCTGGTGCTGGCGCGGACGGCGCGCGCCGCGGCCTATTTCTCGAAGAGCTTTTCGGGGCGGACCGCGCGCAAGACCTATTGGGCCGTGGTCGTCGGTGTGCCGAGCATCGAGGACGGGTTCATCGAGCTCCCGATCGGCAAGCAGCCGGGCACCGGCGGCGAAAAGATGCAGGTCGACGAGAAGGAAGGCCAGCCCGCGCGGACCCGCTATCGCGTGATCGACCGCGCCGGCAACCGCGCCGCCTGGGTCGAATTGCAGCCGCATACCGGGCGCACCCACCAACTGCGCGTGCACATGGCGGCGATCGGCCACCCGATCGTCGGCGACGGCAAATATGGCATGGCCGAAGCCTTCCTGTCGGGCAGCATCAGCCGCAAGATGCACCTGCACGCGCGCCGCATCCGCATCGACCATCCCGATGGCGGCAAGCTGGATGTGACCGCCGACCTGCCGACGCATTTCGCGGAGACGTTGGTTCAGCTCGGCTTCAACCTCGAAGATGGCGACAAGCTGCCTTCCGACGAAAAGGCGCCGCCGACCAAGGAGCAGGAGAAGGCCTGGGCCAAGGCACATGCCAAAACGGTGCGCAAGGAGCGTCGCGGCGAGCGGCAAGGGCGCCGCGACACGACGGTGAAAAAGGCCAAGCCGGCGAAGAAGGACGACAAGAAGCTCGACAAGAAACCTGCGCGAAAGCCGACGAAGAAGCCATGATCCGCCTCGCCGTGTTCGACTGCGACGGCACATTGGTCGATTCGCAGGCCAATATCTGTCGCGCGATGGAGGCGTGCTTCGTCCAGCACCGGCTCGACCCGCCGACGCGCGAGGATATCCGCCGGATCGTTGGCCTGAGCCTTGTCCCGGCAATCGCACAGTTGCTGCCGGACGGCGACGATGCGCTGCATGTCGCAATGGCCGAGGCGTATAAGAGCGCGTTCCATGCGATGCGGATGGACGCGGCGCTCGATCCCGAGCCGTTGTTCGATGGCGTCGCAGAAGCGATCGCGGCGCTGAGCGATAGCGGCTGGCTGCTCGGCGTCGCGACCGGCAAGTCGGATCGCGGGCTCGCGCTGATCCTGGAGCATCATGGGCTGACGGGCCGCTTCGTCACGCTGCAGACCGCCGACCGGCATCCGTCCAAACCGCATCCGGCGATGCTTCAGGCCGCGATTGCCGAGGCGGGCGGTGATCCGCTGCGCACTGCGATGATCGGCGACACCAGCTATGACATCGCGATGGCGGTGAATGCCGGTACACACGCGGTCGGGGTTGCGTGGGGCTATCACGAAGCGCATGAATTGCACGCCGCCGGGGCGCATCATGTGACCACGCACGCACGCGAGCTGCCGGCGCTGTTGGAGGCGTTATGACCGAGGATCCGGCCCGCAATCGCTATTTCGCGATGGTGTTCGCGCAGATGATCGCGGTCGCCGGCGCGGTATTCGGCCTGATCATCATGGGCCGCGCCGAGGATATGGTGATGCGCCTGCTCGGTGCGGCGATCCTGTTGTCGGGCCTGTATTGCATCGCCATCGTGCCGCGCGCGCTCGCCCGCCGCTGGCGCACCCCGCCGCAAGACTGAACCCATGCGACGCTTCTGGAAAGACGTCGCGCTGGTCGCGGCCGATGGCGGGCATGACGTGCATCTCGACGGGAAGCCGGTGCGCACGCCGGGCCGCGCGCCGCTGACATTGCCCAATCCGGCGCTGGCGGATGCGGTGGCGGAGGAGTGGCGCGGGGTGGGCGAAACCATCGACCCGCGCGCGATGCCGCTCACGGGCCTTGCCAATGCGGCGATCGACCGGATTGCGCCCGATCCCGCCGCCTTTGCCGCCGGTCTTGCCAAATATGGCGAGAGCGACCTGCTCTGCTACCGCGCCGAGCACCCGCTGGAGCTGCAACTGCGGCAGGCGGCAAGCTGGGACCCGCTGCTGGGCTGGGCACGCGAGCGTTATGGCGCGGTGCTGATCCCGACGACCGGCATCGTCCATGTCGCGCAGCCATCCGAAACAGTGACGGCGTTGGCGGAGGCGATTGCGGCGCGGTCGCCGTTCGAGCTGGCCGGGCTGTCGCCGATCGTCACCGTCACCGGGTCGCTCGTCGCCGCGCTGGCGCTTGTCGAACGCGCGGCCGACCCGGAGGACATCTGGTCCGCCGCCAATCTGGACGAGGACTGGCAGGCCGAACATTGGGGCGATGACGCGCTCGCCCGCGCGGCGCGCGACGCGCGGCGGGCGGATTTCGCAGCGGCGGTGAAGTTCCTGCGCTTGCTTTGATCGCGCACAATGGTAGCGATCCCAATGGGGGGCGATCGCCCCGCATTGCGGGTCACGAATCCGGCAGACAAAGCGCGCTGATCGGTCAGCCGAAGGGGGAGCGAGACGGTGTTCGAGGATCTGCTGGCCGATACGTGGCGCGCGCTGGGCGACATCATGGGCGCGCACGGGCCGGCGGTGAATGCCGCTGCGAGCTTTACCCCGACCGACTACAGCATCCATTTCTTCCTTCAGCTCGCGACCATCATCCTCGCCGCGCGCGTCGTGGGGTGGCTGGGGCAGAAATTCCTGGGCCAGCCGCAGGTAGTGGGCGAGATGATCGCGGGCGTAGTGCTCGGCCCGTCGCTGTTCGGACTGTTTTTTCCCGAGCTGCAGGCGGCGATCTTCCCCAAGGAAACCAAGAACGTCCTGTATGTCGGGGCGCAGTTCGGCGTCGGGTTGTACATGTTCCTGGTCGGTTGCACGCTGCATCTCGACCATTTCAAGACCAAGGCGAAGAGCGCGGTGAGCGTGTCGGTCGCCGGGATCGCGACGCCATTCCTGGGCGCGGTGCTGATTACCCCGCTGCTGCTGACCGTCCCCGGCCTGTTTGCCGAGGGGATCGGCCAGTGGAGCGCGACGCTGTTCATGGGCGCGTGCATCGCGCTGACCGCCTTTCCGATGCTGGCGCGGATCATCAACGAGCGCGGCCTTGCCAAGACCTCGCTCGGCACCTTGTCACTGACCGCGGGCGCGTTTGATGATGCCGTGTCGTGGTGCGTGCTCGCAATCGTACTGGCAACATTCGGCGGTGGTCCCGGCATCGCGGTGATCGCGATCGTCGGGGGCGTCAGTTACGCGCTGTTCATGGTGTTCTTCGGCAAGCGCCTGCTCGCGCCGCTGGGCCGCGCGGTCGAGGCGCGGGGCGAGATGAGCAACACGGTGCTCGCGATCACGCTGATCCTGTTCTGCCTGTCAGCGTTCCTGATGGACGCGATCGGCATCCATGCGGTGTTCGGCGGCTTCCTGCTCGGCGCATTCATGCCGCGCGGGCTGTTCGTCGATGAACTGAAGCGCAAGGTCGAGCCGCTGGCGGTCGTTATGCTGCTACCGATGTTCTTCACCTATTCGGGGCTGAACACGCGGATGGACATGGTCAACAGTCTGTCGCTGTTCGCCATCGCGCTGGGCATTCTCGGCGTGTCGATCCTCGCCAAATTCGGCGCGTGCTGGGCGGCAGCGCGGCTGGCGGGCGAGGATAACCGCACCGCGCTCGGCATCGGCGCGCTGATGAACTCGCGTGGCCTGATGGAGCTGATCATCATCAACATCGGCCTGCAAAAGGGGATTATCGGGCCGACGCTCTTTTCGATGATGGTGCTGATGGCGATCGTCACGACGATGATGGCCGGGCCGCTGTTCGAGCTGGTCTATGGCAAAAAGGCACGCGAGAGCGGCGAACTGGATGCGATCAGCGGGGAGGATGGCGCGGTGCCCAGTACCGCTACATCCTCCCGTCTCGCCTGATATCCGCCAGACCCTGCGTCCCCGGCGTCAGACTGCGCTATGGGCAACCGGCTCGGGCAGCAGCCAGGCGATCACCGCACCAGCGGCCAGCCAGCCAGCGACTTCACTGATCCACAGATAGATGAAATAGCCCCAGGGCGCGTGGTTGAAGATCGGCTGGCCGAGTTGACTATATGCGGTGAAGGCGACCGCGAACAGACCGACCGCAGTCAGCCGCTGGGTAAAGCTCATACCGGTCGTCAACCGGGCGAGCGCAAACGCCAGCAGCAGCGCGCAGACGATGCCGAGGATCAGCCCGCCGACCAGCGCGGCCGTGTCGGGCAGCGCAAAGCCGTTGGTATTGAGGAGGACCATCGCGATCGGCCCTTCGCCATAGGCCTGGGTGCCGAGCGGGGTGCCGGGCCACGGAATCGGGTATGCGCCGCTGCCATTGGGGGCGAGATGCTGGGCAAGCACGGCCTGCACCGCGACGCTCGCCGAATCGCCGGCATTGCTGGTCGCCAGCATCGACAGCGGCGTGCCCCAGAAGATGAAGCCGACGATCCACATCGCGACCCCGCCCAGCAGGCCGCCTAGCAAGACTCTTGGCATTTTGGCTCTCCCCGTTGTTTCGATACAAGCTAATGCCATCGAAACGATCAGGCGACGCCTAAAGTTCAGTGCCGCAGGTTCAGCGCGTTGCGAGGCCCATGTCGATCGCCTCTTCTGCACGCTCGCGGATGAAGCCGATCAGGCCGGGCTTGCGCGAGCGCTTCTCACGCTCCGCCTTCAGGATCGTGTGGACCTTCTCGAAGCAGGCATCGAGATCGTCGTTGACCACGACATAGTCATAGCCGTCCCAGTGTGAGAGCTCACGCTCGGCGCGCTTCATGCGATACTGGATCACATCCTCGCTGTCGGTCGCGCGGGCGCGGAGGCGCTTTTCGAGTTCGGCGAGCGATGGCGGGACGATGAAGATGCGCACGACGTCGCCACCCTCCAGCTGGAACAGCTGCTGTGCGCCCTGCCAGTCGACGTCGAACAGCACGTCCTGTCCGGCGGCGAGCATCCGCTTCACCGGCTCACGCGGGGTGCCGTAGCGATAATTGAAGACATGCGCCCATTCGAGAAATTCATGCCGCGCGGCGCGGGCCTTGAATTCGTCGGTCGACAGGAAATGATATTCGCGGCCGTCCTGTTCGCCGGCGCGGATCGGACGGGTGGTCGCGGAGACCGAGACGCCCATGCCGGGCTCACGTTCGAGCAGCTTGCGCGCGATCGTCGACTTGCCCGCACCCGAGGGGGAGGACAGGACGAACAACACGCCCCTGCGGTCGAACTCATATTTGGAATCGCGATGCGCCATGCGCGCCATTGGCGCGGAGGACACGGTCTCGTCAAGCGTGTGCGGTCAGTAGCGCCGCTTGCGCCCGGTCATAAAAGACCAAAGCAGGATCAGCCCGCCGATGACCCACCCGAACGGCCCCATGCGGGCCAGCGCGCGCTGACCGACCGCACCGATAATCGCGCCCTTCATCCCGCCGCGTCCGTCGCGGCGGTCGATGGCGCGACCGAGCAAAGCGGCGAAGAGCGTACGGATCATGCCGCAGTCCGCAGACGGCGGCGCAGATAGCGATATCCGAACGCCGCAGCACCGAGCACGATTGCGGCGGGGATCACCGTCTTGCCGACGCGCCAGGCGGCGATGCCGGCGAGCGCGCCGAGCGTGCCGCCCTCGCCGTCGCTCTCATCAATGCGCTTGCCGATATAGCCCGCCACCAGATCGCCGATCATCGTCGAAACTCCTTGTCGCCCGTGGCAAGGTCAAACACCTCGCCCATTCCGCGCAGGCCCGTCCAGAACGCTGCGCCCGCAAATGCGACCGCAACTCCGCCGAGCAGCGCACCGATGACCGATCCATCCATTAACCAACCCTCCGTTGCGGGAGGAAAAGCGCGAAATCCAATCCGGTTCCGTCTCAGACCATCGTTTCGGGGCGAACGAGGCGGTCGAACGTCGCGGCATCCACCAACCCCAGGGCGAGACCAGCCTCGCGTAGCGTCGTCCCCTGTTCATGCGCGGTCTTCGCGATCTTCGCGGCATTGTCGTAACCGATCTCGGGCGCGAGTGCGGTGACGAGCATCAGCGAGCGGTCGACCAGTTCGGCAATGCGGCCCTCGTTCGCGACCAGTCCCGCGACGCAGCGTTCGGCGAAACTCTCCATCCCGACGCTCAGCAGATGAATCGAGCGCAGCACCGCGGCACCGATCAGCGGCTTGAACACATTGAGTTCGAGATGGCCCTGCATCCCGCCCACGGTGACCGCCATATGGTTACCGATTACCTGCCCGGCGACCATCGTCAGCATCTCGCACTGGGTCGGGTTGACCTTGCCCGGCATGATCGAGCTGCCCGGTTCGTTGGCGGGGAGTTCCAGCTCGCCAAGGCCCGAGCGCGGGCCGGAGCCGAGCAGGCGGATGTCGTTGGCGATCTTGGTCAGCGCGACCGCGAGGGTGTTGAGCGTGCCGGAGAGGTGGACAAGCGGGTCGTTCGAGGCGAGCGCGGCGAATTTGTTGGTATCAGAATGGAAGGCGTGCCCGGTGATCGCGCTTAGCGCGGCGCAGAATTCGGTGCCGAAATGATCGGGCGCGTTCAGTCCCGTTCCGACAGCTGTTCCACCTTGCGCAAGACCCAGCAATTCCTGCGTGGCTTGATGGACGCGCTCATGCGCCTGCACCAATTGTACGCCATAGCCGCTAAATTCTTGGCCCAAGGTCAGCGGCGTCGCATCTTGTAAATGAGTGCGCCCGATCTTTACGATGCCCTGCCAGCGGCCGGCCTTTTCCGCCAACTCGTAGATGAGCCGCCCCGAAGCCAGTTTGAGCTTCTCGACTGCCAACACCGCCGCCACATGCAGCGCGGTGGGGAAGCTGTCGTTGGACGACTGACTCATATTGACGTGATCGTTGGGGTGGACCGGCGACTTGCCGCCGCGCGTACCCGCCAGCATCTCGTTGGCGCGGCCCGCGATCACCTCGTTGACGTTCATGTTCGACTGGGTGCCGCTGCCGGTCTGCCAGATGACCAGCGGGAACTGGTCGTCATGCTGACCCGCCGCGACCTCCGCCGCTGCCGCCTCGATCGCATCGGCCAGCGTCGCATCGAGGCCGTGGTTGCGATTCACCCGCGCCGCCGCCTGCTTCACCAGCGCCAGCGCATGAATGATACCGATCGGCATCCGCTCGGTCGGGCCGAACGGGAAATTCTCGATGCTCCGCTGCGTTTGCGCGCCCCAATAGGCGGTGGCGGGCACCTCGATCGCGCCGATCGAGTCGGTTTCGGTGCGCGTGGCGGTCATCGGCGTCTCCTGAATCGGCTGAAGCGGGAGATGGCGGTCGCCTGCGCGCCGAACAAGTCGCGGGCGCGATTGATTTTGTAACGCTCTCGCAATTAGGTTGCGCCACCGCGACCGCAGGAGCCGTCATGCCGCAGCCGATCACCGCCGACGCCTGCGCCGCCATGCGCGACCAGTTCCGCGACGCGCGGCTGATGATCGCGAACGAGTTTCGCGGGCTCGACACCCACGACCAATATTACAACGCCTTTGCCCGCGCGCTGAAGCGTGATCCGCTGGAGCGGGTGGCGATGCTGGGGACCGACCAGCGCGACCAGTTCGTGCCGGTGCTGCGCAGCCTGATCGCCGGAATGGGAGACGCGCCGCGCCGCATTCTCGATGTCGGATGCGGCGATGGCCAGACCTTTGCGCTGATCGCCGACACGGTGCCGAAAGGATCGGTGATTGATCTGATCGACCCGAACGAGGACTATGTCCGCGCCTATGCCGATCGCGTCGCGGCGATGCCCAATCTGACGCTGGGCAACGTCCATGCCCTGCCCTTCATCCCCGATGCCGAAGACCGTTTTTACAGCCCCGCGCTGGATCGCGGGTACGACCTGATCCTTGCGATCCATGCGCTGTATTTCTTCGCCGATCTCGACGCCTGCTTGGCCGATCTCGGCGCGCGGCTGGCACCGGGCGGGACCGCGATCATCGTGTTTGCCGACGAATCGGTTTCCTATACCGGCCTTGCCTATCGCGCGTTCCTGCGCAGCGGGGGGCAGGAGGATCTGGCGCAGGCCCATGCCGATCTGTGCGCGCAGCGGCTAGCGTTACTGCATGGATCGGCTGCAGGTGCGCCGTCGATCGCGGCGATGTGGCAGGCTGAGCACACGCGCGTCTTCTGGCAATCGACCCGGCTATACGGCCACAGCCTGTCCGACCTGATCGCGCTCGGCAACATTGCGGGGCTCAGCCTGTTCGAAACCACGACCAAGTTCGAAGTCATCGCCGACCTGCTCGAACACGTGCCCGAACAGGCGGACTTGCGCATCGAGACCGAGGAAGGCCCACGTCAGGGAATGCTGAGCGTCACCCAGCCGCAGATCGTGTGCGCGATTACCAAGCCGGGCTGACGGGCAATCTATCCTCCCCCGCCAGGGGGAGGTGGCGCCGAAGGCGACGGAGGGGGAGGACGGCTGCGTCCTCTCGACCGTCGTGCTTCCTCCCCCTCCGTCACGCTCCGCGTGCCACCTCCCCCTTGCGGGGGAGGATTGAAGAGAATTTCACCCGCCCTTACTTCTTCCGCTTGAAGTCCACCGCGACGACGTTCGACCCGTCCTCGACCGGGGTCGCGACGGGGGGTTCGTCGTTTTCGGCCTCGTCATGCGGCTCAGGACCGTCGGGGTCTTCGGCGGCCTGGAAGCGCAGCTCGAAATTGACGGCGGGATCGTGGAAGCCAGTGATCGCCGCGAATGGGATGACCAGGATCGACGGGATCTGGTTGAAGCTGAGCCCGACCGAGAAGCGGTTGTCGTCGACCTTGAGGTCCCAGAAGCGGTGCTGCAGGACAATCGTCATCTCGTCCGGGAAGCGTTCGATCAGCCGGTCGGGGATGTCCACGCCGGGCGCGCGCGTCTTGAACGTAATGTAGAAATGATGCGCACCGGGCAGCGCGCCGGTCGCGGCAACCTGATCCAGCACCCGGCCGACGACCGCGCGCAGGGCCTCCTGCACGATCTCGTCATAGGGAATCAAACTGTCGGGTACATTGCCGGTCATGTGCCCTGACCTAACGACGCCAGCGGAGCGGTCAAGATTTGTTGCCATTCGCGAAAGTGCAGGGATGATTGCACCGGCCAGCGCAACCGCTATGGAGCCTGCCCATGCGCACCGCCACGATCAGCCGCAAGACCAGCGAGACATCGGTCGATGTGACCGTGAATCTCGACGGCACCGGCAGCTACACGATCTCCACCGGGATCGGCTTTTTCGACCATATGCTGGAGCAGCTGTCGCGCCATTCGCTGATCGACCTTGATGTGAAGACCGTCGGCGACCTGCATATCGACCAGCACCACACGGTCGAGGACACCGGGCTTGCGATCGGCGAGGCGGTGGCCAAGGCGCTGGGCGACAAGCGCGGCATTCGCCGCTACGCCGACGCCCTGTCGCCGATGGACGAAACGCTGACCCGCGTCGCGCTCGACATTTCCGGCCGCCCGTATCTCGTGTGGAAGACGCAGTTCAGCCAGAAGCGCCTCGGCGAAATGGACACCGAGATGTTCGAACACTGGTTCCACAGCTTCGCCCAGACCGCCGGCCTGACGCTGCATGTCGAGACTTTGTATGGCAGCAACAACCACCATATCGCCGAAGCCGCGTTCAAGGGTCTGGCGCGCGCGCTGCGCGAGGCGGTGGAGATCGACCCGCGCAAGGCAGACACGATCCCGAGCACCAAGGGGACGTTGTGACCGCGATCGCCCTGATCGATTACGGCGCGGGCAATCTCCATTCGGTCCACAACGCGCTGAAAGCCGCCGGAGCGAGCGCCATCGCTGTTACCGCCGATCCCGACACAGTGGCCAAGGCCGACCGCATTGTCCTGCCCGGCGTCGGCGCGTTTGGCGCGTGCGCGGCGGGGCTGCGGGCCATTCCAGGCATGGTGGACGCGATGGAGCGCCGTGTGCTGGAGCAGGGCGCGCCGTTCCTGGGCGTGTGCGTGGGGATGCAGCTGCTCGCGACGCGCGGCGAGGAACATGGCAGCCATGACGGCCTCGGCTGGATGGACGGCGTGGTGCGCGAACTGCCAGCGGGCGAGGTCCATGTCCCGCATATGGGGTGGAACGACGTGACCCCGCTCGCCCCACACCCGCTGATCGAGCCGGGCGAAGCCTATTTCCTGCACAGCTATGCCTATTCGGGCAGCGGCGTGCTGGCGATCACCCAGCATGGCGGGCCGGTGACCGCCGCGATCGGGCGCGACAATATCCTCGGGGTGCAGTTCCATCCCGAAAAGAGCCAGCGTTACGGGCTGGCACTCCTCCAGCGTTTTCTAGGATGGAAGCCGTGATCATTTTCCCCGCCATCGACCTCAAATCCGGGCAGGTCGTCCGCCTTGCCGAGGGGGATATGGCGCGCGCCACCGTCTATGGCGACGATCCCGCCGCACAAGCCGGGCTGTTCGCCAAGGCAGGGGCCGAGTGGCTGCATGTCGTCGATCTCGACGGCGCCTTTGCGGGGGAATCGATCAACGGCGTCGCGGTCGCGGCGATCGTCGATCGCTTTCCGGGCAAGGTCCAGCTGGGCGGCGGCATCCGCAACCGCGCATCGGTTGAGCGCTGGCTCGACCTGGGCGTGACCCGCGTGGTGATTGGCACCGCGGCGCTGGAAGACCCAGATTTCGTGCGTGAGACGGCAGCGGCGCATCCCGGCCGCGTCGTCGTGGCGGTGGATGCGCGCGACGGCTTTGTCGCGACCAAGGGCTGGGCGGACGTGTCGAGCGTGTCGATCGCCGAACTCGGCCATCGCTTCGAGGATGCCGGAGTTGCGGCTCTGCTGTTCACCGATGTCGGCCGCGACGGGTTGCTCAAGGGCTGCAACGTCGAAGCAACGGTCGCGCTTGCCGCGGACGTGTCGATCCCGGTGATCGCCAGCGGCGGCGTCGCGGGGATTGCGGACATTCATGCGCTGGTCGGCCAGCCGGGGATTGAGGGGGTGATTACCGGGCGGGCGCTGTACGACGGGCGGCTCGATCTGGCCGAGGCGTTGAGGGTGGCAAGTCTCCCTCTCCCCGCAAGCGGAGAGAGGGAGAAGAAGTGACCGTCCGTGCGCGCGTCATTCCCTGTCTCGACGTCGCCGGGGGGCGCGTCGTCAAGGGCGTGAACTTCGTCGATCTGGTCGATGCAGGCGATCCGGTCGAGCAGGCGCGCGCCTATGACGCCGCCGGGGCGGACGAATTGTGCTTCCTCGACATCACCGCAAGCCATGAGGCGCGCGGCACGATCCTCGATGTCGTGCGCCGCACTGCCGAGGTTTGTTTCATGCCGCTCACGGTGGGCGGCGGGGTGCGCAGCGTCGAGGATGCGCGCGCGCTGCTGCTGGCCGGCGCAGACAAGGTCGCGGTCAACAGCGCGGCGGTCGCGCGGCCCGAACTGGTCGCGGACATTGCCGCGAAGATGGGCAGCCAGTGCGTCGTTGCCTCGGTCGATGCGCGTCAGGTCGCGCCGGGTCGCTGGGAAGTCTTCACTCATGGCGGGCGCAAGCCTACGGGCATCGACGCGGTCGACCATGCGCTCAACCTCGCCCGGCTGGGTGCGGGCGAGTTGCTCGTCACCTCGATGGACCGCGACGGGACGCGCGACGGCTATGACCTGCCGCTGATCCGCACAATCGCCGATCAGGTGCGCGTGCCGGTGGTCGCATCGGGCGGGGTCGGCGGGCTTGCCGATCTGGTTGCCGGCATTGTCGAGGGCCATGCCAGCGCCGTCCTCGCCGCCTCGATCTTCCATTTCGGTCAGGCGAGCATCGCCGATGCACATGCCGCGCTGGCAGGTGCAGGAATCCCGGTGCGCACCGTCGGTTAATTTGACAGTTACCGGTTGCGGTGGCGTTGCGTTAACCCTCGACTCCGGCTGGTCCTGCGGGTTCGTACCCGCTGGCAGGCTTCTTGCTCCTTTCCCCGTCGACCACCGGGAACGGGAGAAGCCCATGATTCGCACCAGCCTTCGCCTCGCCGCGCTCGCCGCCGCATTCGCCGCCGCGCCGGCAATCGCCTATGACAAGCCGCCGAGCAGCTCGACCCCACCGGGATCGTCGTCGGGCGGCGGCACCGGATCGTCGGGCGGCAGCCCCACCTCCATCCCCGAGCCTGCCGCAATCGGCCTGTTCGCGCTCGGCATCGCTGGCGCTGCGATCATGCGCCGCCGCAAGCGCCAGGACTGATTTAAACCATTTGGCAGGGTCGCGGGGCTAGGCTTGCGGCCATGTTGCGCGCCCTGCCCCTGATCCTGCTGACCGCCGCCCCCGCATTCGCGGCGCATAGCGGCGCGATCAGCCGTCGGACGATGCCCGAATTGTCGGACCTTGCGCTCGCCGCAATGGCTGCGGGCGGGCTGTGGCTCGCCCAGCGCGCGATGCGCCGCCGGGCGCGCGCGCGCCGTGAGGGCGGTTCGCAGGATTGACACCGGCGCGCGGCTGACCGACTGCGCGGACATGGCCGACGATATCCTCGCCACGCTCGAAACCGTGATCCGTGAGCGCCGACTGGGCGACCCGGCGTCCTCCTATGTCGCCAAGCTGACCGCAAAGGGTCGCGCCAAGATCGCGCAGAAGCTGGGCGAGGAAGCGGTCGAGGCCGCGATCGCCGCGGTGCAGGACGACCGCGCCGGGCTGACCGGCGAAGCGGCCGACCTGATCTTCCACCTGCTGGTCCTGCTTGCCGACATGGACCTGAGCCTCGACGATGTCCGCGCCGAACTCGCGCGGCGCGAGGGGGTGTCGGGTATTGACGAAAAGGCGGGGCGCACTTGATCTCCCCTCCCGCTTGCGGGAGGGGTCGGGGGAGGGCCTGTTCAAGCGCTCGCGGAAGGTTCGGAGGACAGGCCCTCCCCTAACCCCTCCCGCCAGCGGGAGGGGGACTTATGCCCGTCGACGCCACTCAGCCCTATGACGACCAGAATGTCTTCGCCAAGATCCTGCGCGGCGAAATTCCGGCCAAGCGTATCTATGAGGACGACTACGCCCTCGCGTTCCCCGACATCGCACCGGTCGCCCCGACGCATATCCTGGTGATCCCCAAGGGGGCTTATGTCAGCTGGGACGATTTCAGCGCGCGGGCGAGCGAAGCGGAGATTGCGGGCTTTGTCCGCGCGGTGGGGAAGGTGGCGCGCGACGCGGGCCTCGTCGCGCCGGGCTATCGCCTGCTCGCGAATGCCGGGGCGGATGCGCATCAGACGGTCGGGCATCTGCACGTTCACCTGTTTGCCGGGCGCAAGCTGGGGCCGATGCTGGTCGATTCGGCAACGGTCGATGCGATGCTCGCGCGCGGCGATGCGATCGGTTGAGGCGCAGTTAGGCATTGCACCTCCGCATTTTGCGGTTAGGTTTCCCGACCATCCATAAACTCAAATAATCGCGTTCAGGGCGCGGGGGATAATTCATGGCAACAGCATCCAAACCGGGGATCGTGACGCGCATGTTCGCGCGCAAATCGATCGCCCAGGTTCAACGCGAAACGGCATCGAGCGAATTGAAGCGCACGCTCGGCAAATGGAACCTGCTCCTGCTTGGCGTCGGGTGCATCATCGGTGCCGGCATCTTCGTGCGCACCGGTAGCGCCGCGGCGCTCCATGCCGGGCCGGCGGTGCTGCTGTCGTTCGTGGTGGCCGGCATCGTCTGCGCGTTCGCGGGTCTGTGCTATGCCGAACTCTCCTCGACCCTGCCCGTTTCGGGTTCGGCCTATACCTATGGCTACACCACGCTCGGCGAGTTCGTCGCGTGGATCATGGGCGCGCTGCTGCTGCTCGAATATGGCCTTGCCGCGTCGGTGGTCGCGGTCGGCTGGGGCGGTTACGTGGTCAGTCTGCTTGCCGATTTCGGGCTTCAGATCCCGCCGGAGTTCACCGGCCCGGCCGGCTACCCGCTGATGAAGGATGGCGCGCAGGTGATGATCGATGGCGTCGGCGTGACGACGATCTTCAACCTCCCCGCCTTCCTGATCTGCATTTCGCTCGCGCTGCTGCTGGTTCTCGGCGTGTCCGAATCAGCGAAGGTCAACAACGTCATCGTCGCGATCAAGGTGAGCGTGCTCACCGCGTTCATCGTGGTCGGCGGCCTGATCGTGCTCGCCAACTTCACCGACCTTGCCGCCAAGAACTGGGTGCCGTTCATTCCGGAGAATGAAGGCGACGGCAAGTTCGGCGTTGATGGCATCATGCGCGCCGCATCGATCGTGTTCTTTGCCTATATCGGCTTCGAGGCGGTCTCGACCGCGGGTCAGGAAGCCAAGAACCCGGCCAAGGACATGCCGTTCGGCATCATCGGGTCGCTGCTCGTCTGCACCGTGATCTACATGCTGGTCGCGGCGATCATGACCCTGCTCGTCCCCTACAACACGCTCAACGTCCCCGATCCGGTCGCGGTGGTGGTCGATGCGTTCGGCGCGCAATGGGCGTGGCTGGCCAAGACGATCAAGGTTGGCGCGATCATCGGCCTGACCTCGGTCGTGCTGGTGCTGATGTATGCACAGACGCGCATCTTCTACACCATGGCGCGCGACGGGCTGCTGCCCAAGGTGTTCGCAACCGTCCACCCCAAGTTCAAGACGCCGTGGATCAACACGCTGGTGGTTGGCCTGATCACCGCGGTTGCGGCCGGCTTCTTCGACATCAACGTGCTGGGCGACATGACCTCGGTCGGCACGCTCGCGGCGTTCGCGATCGTCTGCCTCTCGGTCATCTATCTGCGCCGCGCCGCACCCGATCTGCCACGCGGCTTCAAGGTGCCGTTCTATCCGGTGCTGCCGATCCTCGGCATCCTGTCGTGCGGCTACCTCATCAGCACCGTGCCGTGGGGCGTGCTGCAGTTCTTCCTGTGGTACATGCTGGGCGGTATCGCGCTGTACTTCATCTACGGCATCTGGAACTCGAACCTGCAGCATGGCGAGCCGCAGGATCCCGGTCCCGACATGGGCGAATATGTCGCCCCGGTCGGCGAGCAGCCCTGACGGGCACGCCGGATCGGCAAAGCAAAAGGGCCGGGGGAAACCCCGGCCCTTTTTTTGTTTCCCAATCCTCCCCCGCCAGGGGGAGGTGTCAGCGCAGCTGACGGAGGGGGCGGAAGGGTATCGGTTGAGCCATTAGGACGCAGCCGTCCTCCCCCTCCGTCGCCTTCGGCGCCACCTCCCCCTTGCGGGGGAGGATTGTCAGGTCAGCCCAGTTTCGCGGCGATATCCTTGAGGTCCGCCTCAGGCCGCGCGCCATAGTGCGAGATGATTTCCGCCGCGCACACCGCGCCGAGCTTCAGCGACTTTTCGACGTCCCAGCCCTGTGCCTGGCCGTGCAGGAAGCCGGCGGCGAACAGGTCGCCCGCGCCGGTGGTGTCGACCACGCGCTCGATCGGCTCGGCGGCGACGGCGACGCGGGTACCGTCCTGCACCGCAATCGCGCCCTTTTCGCTGCGGGTCACGACGAGGGTCGGGACCTGCGCCGCGACCTGCTCCACCGCCGCTTCGAAATCCTCGACCTGCGCGAGCGCGAGCAGCTCATTTTCGTTCGCGAACAGGATGTCGACCAGACCTTCGGCGATCAGCGCGCGGAAATCGTCGCCATGGCGGCTGATGCAGAACACGTCCGACAGCGTGAAGGCGACCTTGCGGCCCGCGTCGCGCGCGATTGCAATCGCGGCGCGCATCGCCCGGCGCGGTTCTTCGGGATCCCACAGATAGCCTTCTAGATACAGGATCGCACCGCCCGCGATCAGGTCGCGGTCGAGCGCCGCTTCGGGCAGGAACTGCGACGCGCCGAGGAAGGTGTTCATCGTGCGCTGGCCGTCCGGCGTCACGAAAATCAGGCAGCGCGCGGTGGTCGGCTGGCCCGGGCGGACTGCGGTGCCGAAATCGACCCCGGCGGCGCGCAGGTCGTGGCCGAAAACCTGACCCAGCTGATCGTCGGCGACCTGGCCGATGAACGCGGTGCGGCTGCCGAGCGCGGCCATGCCGGCGACGGTATTCGCCGCCGATCCGCCCGAAACCTCACGGCCCGGGCCCATCTTGGCATAAAGTGCATCGGCCTCTTCGGGCGAGAACATGAGCTGCATCGAGCCCTTGGCGACGCCGATCTCTTCGATGAAGGCGTCTTCGGCCTGGGCGAGAATGTCGACAATGGCGTTGCCGATCGCGACGACGTCGTGGGTGGGTGCGGTCACTTTTGTCTCCGGGAAATAGATGTTGCGCGCCTATCGTGCGGCGGGGTGCGGCGCAACTGCGTTGACTTGAGGGCGCGCTTGCCGCCAAGCATGACGCCATGCTTCAGGCGCTGCTCCTTTCGATCGGCCAGCTCGGCGACCGGCGGATCATCGCGGTATTCGTGAAATCGATGCTGGTGACGCTCGCGATCTTTGCCGCGATCGGCGCGGCCTTGTGGTGGGGAGTCGCGCATCTCGTCGCGCGCTATTTTGCCGCCAGCGAGAGCATGGCGAGCCTGGCGGCCGCCACCGCAATCCTGATCGCCCTGCTCGGTGCCTGGCTGCTATTCCGCGTCGTCGCGATCGCAGTGATCGGCGTGTTCGCGGATGAGGTCGTCCATGCGGTCGAGGTAAAGCATTATCCCGACCGCTTCGCGGCTGCGCGCGACCTCAGCTTCGCGCGGTCGGCGGCGATGGGACTCAAGTCCGCCGGGCGGGCATTGCTGGCCAACATCGTCTTTTCGCCGGTCTATCTCCTGCTGATGGTCACCGGCATTGGCACGCCGATCGCATTCTTTGTGGTCAACAGCTGGCTGCTGGGCCGCGATCTTGGCGATATGGTCGCAGTGCGCCACATGCCCGCCCGCGATCTCAGCCGCTGGCGCAACACGACGCGCCTTGCCCGTTTCGCGACCGGCGCGGCGGGAACCGGCCTGTTCTTCATCCCCTTCGTCAATTTCATCGCGCCGATCGTCGGCGCGGCGATGGCGACCCATATGTTCCACCGGAGAAAAGCCAAGTGAACCGGATCGCGGCGATCGCTGCCCTTGCGCTGTTGTCCGCCTGTGGCGGGGGCGGCGTCGTGCCACCTCCCGGTCGTGCCGCGCCGGTGCCGGTGCCGCAGCCGGGCATGGCCGCGCTGACCACGGTAATGGGGGCGAGCGCCAATGCGCTGATTGCGCAATTCGGACGCCCGATCCTCGACGTGACCGAGGGCAGCGCACGCAAGCTCCAGTTCGGCAACGGCACCTGCGTGCTCGACGCTTACCTCTACCCGCCCAAAGCGGGGCGCGGCGACCCGGTCGTCACCTTTGCCGAAACGCGCCAGCGCGATGGCGCGCCGATCGACCAGGCAAGCTGTGCCGCCGCAATCCGGGCGAGCCGGGCGGGGCGGTAGGTTCTGGAAGAAGACCCTCACCCAACCCTCTCCCGCAAGCGGGAGAGAGCTAGGAAGAAGGGGCAAGACGGTAGTGTGTGCGCTCCTGCGAAGGCAGGAGCCTAGGGTTATGCCAGGAATCGCTTGTGACTCTGGGCTCCTGCTTTCGCAGGAGCACGCTTCAGTTTACTTGCAGCCCATTCCGCAGCTTCACGCACCGCGTCATCCGGGTCGTCGAGCAATGCCTCGACCGCACCCAACAACCCAACATCCCCACTGTTCCCCGCCGCAATCAGGCAGTTGCGGACCATGCGATCGCGGCCGATGCGCTTGATCGGGGACCCTGAGAACACCTCACGAAACCCGGCATCGTCGAGCGCGAGCAGGTCGGCGAGTTCGGGTGCGGTCAGTTCGGCGCGCGGCGCAAAGGCGATATTGCGCGCGGCGGCCTGCGCAAACTTGTTCCACGGGCACACCGCCAGGCAATCGTCACAGCCATAGATGCGATTGCCGATCCCCTCGCGAAATTCCTCCGGGATCGGCCCCTTATGCTCGATCGTGAGGTACGAGATGCAGCGCCGCGCATCGAGCGTATAGGGCGCGGGAAAGGCATCGGTCGGGCAGGCGCGCTGGCACGCGTCGCACGATCCGCAGCGGTCGCGGCCCGGCGTGTCGGGCGCCAGATCGAGCGTGGTGTAGATCGCGCCGAGGAACAGCCAGCTGCCATGCTCCCGGCTGACGAGGTTGGTGTGCTTGCCCTGCCAGCCGAGGCCAGCGGCTTCGGCGAGCGGCTTTTCCATCACCGGGGCGGTGTCGACGAACACTTTGAGATCGCATCCCGCCTCCGCCGCCAGCCAGCGACCGAGCGCCTTTAGCGCCTTCTTGACCACGTCATGATAATCCGCGCCTTGGGCATAGACCGAGATGCGACCCCGATCCCCCGCCCCCGCCAGCGCGAGCGGATCGAGTGCCGGGGCGTAGCTCATGCCGAGCGCGATGACGCTGCGCACCTCCGGCCACAGCCCGGCGGGGCGTTCGCGGTGGTGCGCGCGCTCTTCCATCCAGATCATGTCGCCGTGGCGGCCCTCCGCGAGCCACTCGCGCAGGCGCTGCCCCGCCAGCGGGGCGGCGTCCGCCGACGCGAACCCGCAGGCGGCGAAACCCAGCTCGCCCGCCTTGTCGCGGATTAAACCTTCCAGTGACTTGCGCTCATGCATCACCCCCCGCTACCACGGTAAGCCAAGCGAGGGGATTCCAGTTGCATCACGAATTGGCGGTCACCGCCCAAGGCCTCGTCAAACGCTTCGGCGACCGCCGCGTGGTCGATGGCGTCGATATCGCGGTGCCAAAGGGCATGATCTATGGCGTGCTCGGCCCCAATGGCGCGGGCAAGACGACGACCTTGCGGATGTTGCTCGGCATTATCGAGCCGGACGAGGGTGAGCGCACCATGCTGGGCAGCGACCGACCACGCGAGATGAGCGATCGGGTCGGCTATCTGCCCGAGGAACGCGGCCTGTATCCGAGCATGAAGGCGACGCAGGCGATTGCCTTCATGGGCGCACTGCGCGGGCTCGACTGGAAAACCGGGCGCAAGCGCGCGGTCGAATTGATGGAGGCGGCGGGGCTGGGCCACGCCACTGACCAGAAGATCCGCAAATTGTCCAAGGGCATGGCGCAGCTGGTCCAGCTGCTGGGATCGGTGGTGCACCAGCCCGATCTGCTCGTGCTCGACGAACCCTTTTCAGGCCTCGACCCGGTCAATCAGGAGCGGCTGGAAAAGCTGATTCTCGCCGAGCGCGACCGCGGCGCGACGATCCTGTTTTCCACCCACGTGATGGCCCATGCCGAGCGGCTGTGCGACCGGCTGACGATCATCGCCGGCGGCAAGGTGCGCTTTGAAGGCAGCATGACCGACGCGCGCGCGACGATGCCGCACAAGGCGCATTATGTGCCGCACCGCGCCGATGCCGGACTTGCCGCTTTGCTGCCCCCTGATGCGGTCGCGGACAGCGCGGGCGGATGGCGCTTCACCATGCCGGACGAGGGGATCGAGACGTTGCTGGTCAGGCTGATCGACGCCGGATACGGCATTTCGGGTCTGTCGATCGAACGCCCGTCGCTGCATGACGTGTTCGTCAAGATCGTCGGCGCGCAGGCATTGGAAGAGGCAGCAGCGGCATGAACGGCTTTTCCCGACTGGTCCGCCAGACGATGACCATTGCGCGCCGCGATTTCGTGGCGACGGTGTTTACCCCCACTTTCCTGCTGTTCCTGCTCGCGCCGCTGTTGATGCTGGGGTTCGGCACGATCGGCGGGCTGGGTGCGGCAACGATGGCCAAGAGCGGCGATTCGAAGTCGCGCATCGTGTTCATCGCCAGCGGTGAGCAGGCGCGCACCGTGATCGCGATGGACAAGCAGTTGCGCCGCATGTTTTCGGTCGTGAGCCAGCCCGCTGACCTGATCGTCGAAGCGCCGAGCGCCAATCCACGCGCGCAGGCCAAGGCGATGTTCGATCGCAAAGGCGTCGATACCTATGCGGTGCTTTACGGCCCGCTCGAACGGCCGCAGATCCTGCATGTCGAAAATGCCCCGCGATCGGCCGAATATCTTGCCGAGCTGGCGAGCCAGGTGCTGCGCGCCGAGCGTGCCGGGACCAGCGCGCCGCTGAGCGAAGCGACCAAGACAGTGGTGACGCGCACCACGACGTCGACCAGCGGACAGGGTCAGGCGGCGTTCTACAGCGTGTTCGCATTGTTCATCGTCTCGCTGATGCTGGCGGGGCAAGTGGTCGGCACGATGGCGGAGGAGCGGTCGAACAAGGTGATCGAGATCCTTGCCGCCGCGGTGCCGCTGGAAAGCGTGTTCTTCGGCAAGCTGCTCGGCATGTTCGGGGTGGCTTTGCTGTTCCTGCTGTTCTGGGGGACGGTGGTCGTCAATCTCGGCGCAAATGCCGCCAGCGTGATGCCGCCGCGCCTTGCATCGGCGCTGTCCGATGTCGGGCCGGCGGTGGGGTTGTTGCCCTATGGCCTGTTGTTCCTCGCCTATTTCGTGATGGCGTACATGCTGCTCGGTGCGGTGTTCCTGGGACTGGGCGCGCAGGCGGCGACGCAGCGTGAGTTGCAGATGCTGTCGCTGCCGATCACGATCTTTCAGGTCGCGATGTTCGGCTTTGCCGCAGCGGCGGCGGCGAGCCCGGACAGTTGGGTCGCGACCGCGGCGGAGCTGTTCCCGTTCAGCTCGCCCTTTGCAATGGCGGCGCGCGCGGCCAACTCGCCCGAATTGTGGCGGCATTTCGCGGCGCTGGCATGGCAGGCGATGTGGGTGATCATCACCGTCACGATCGCCGCGCGGCTGTTCCGGCGCGGGGTGCTGCAATCGGGGAGTCCGAAGATTCGGCGGAAGAAGGTGGTGGTGGCCTGACCTCAAGGCGGTCACCCTCACCCTTCCCACTCGCTACGCTCGCGGGCCCCTTCCCTCTCCCATTGGGAGAGGGAGGGAGGCGCGAAGCGCCGGAAGGGTGAGGGTGACTGACCGTTGCGCGACCCCGCTATTGACATTCCTGTAAGTTAATTCACTCTACCCGCCAAAGCAGAATCTCGGGAGAGTATCGTCATGGCCACCCTTGCGCCCGAAGCCACGTCCGGCGTCGACCCACTCGACGTCACCCGGCCCGAACTCTACCGCGACGATGTCTGGCACGAACCCTTTGCGCGGCTCCGGGCGGAAGCACCGGTGTACAAGTGCGAGAACAGCGCGTTCGGCCCCTATTGGTCGATCTCGACCTACAAGCCGATCGTCGAAGTCGAATCGCTGCCCGAGCTGTATTCGAGCCAGGCGGGCGGCATCGTTGTCGCCGATCTGATGCCCGAAGACATCAAGATGCCGATGTTCATCGCAATGGACCGGCCCAAGCACACCGGCCAGCGCCGCACCGTCGCCCCCGCTTTCACGCCGAGCGAGATGGTGCGGATGACCGGCGACATCCGCCAGCGCACCGCCGAGATCCTCGACGGGCTGCCGATCGGCGAGACGTTCGACTGGGTCGATCGCGTGTCGATCGAGCTGACCACGCAGATGCTGGCGCTATTGTTCGACTTTCCGTGGGAGGAGCGGCGCAAGCTGACCTATTGGTCCGACTGGGCCGGGGATATCGAGATCGCCAAGGACCCGGTGAAGAAGGAAGAACGCCGCCAGATCCTGTTCCAGTGCGCGGCGGAATTCGGCGCGCTGTGGAATTCCAAGGTCGGCAAGGATCCGACCCCCGACCTGATTTCGATGATGATCCATTCCGACGCGATGGCCGAGATGGACCAGTTCGAATTTCTCGGGAACCTCATCCTCCTGATCGTCGGCGGGAACGACACGACGCGCAATTCGATGAGCGCCTATGCCTGGGCGCTGGAGCAATTTCCCGATGAGCGCGCCAAGCTGGAGGCCAACCCCGAACTGATCGCCAATGCGACGCAGGAGATCATCCGCTGGCAGACCCCGCTCGCGCATATGCGCCGCACCGCGACGGCGGATGCCGAGCTGATGGGGCAGCAGATCAGGGAGGGCGACAAGCTGGTCCTGTGGTATCTCTCCGCAAATCGCGACGAGAGCGTGTTCGAGCGGCCGGACGAGATCATCGTCGATCGCGCCAATGCCCGGCGCCATCTGGCGTTCGGCCATGGCATCCACCGCTGCGTCGGCGCGAGACTGGCGGAATTGCAGATCGGGGTGCTGATGGAGGAAATGGCCAAGCGCCGGCTGCGCGCCAATGTGGTCGCGGAACCCGAGCGCGTCGCGGCCTGCTTCGTCCATGGCTATAAGGCGATGCCGGTCGAACTCAGCCGCTATTAAGGCACATCGTGTGAAACCAATTCGCGACCGGAACCGTATCTGGTCGTGAAGGGAGAAGCAGGATGCGCATTCACCGTCGCCAATTCTTTGGCGTCGTCGGCACGGCGATGATCGTCGGATGCAGTTCGGACGAGAGCGAGGCTGCGGCCCAGAAGTTCGAATTCAGCCTGACCGATGCCGAATGGCGCAAGCGGCTGACCCCCGCACAATATCGCATCCTGCGGCAGGAGGGGACCGAGCGCCCCGGATCCAGCCCGCTCAACAAGGAAAAACGCGCCGGCACCTATGCCTGTGCCGGGTGCGGGCTGCCGCTCTATTCATCCAGGACGAAGTTTGAGAGCGGGACCGGCTGGCCGAGCTTCTGGCAGCCGTTGAACAATGCGGTGCGGACCAAATCCGATTTTTCGCTGGGGATGGCGCGGACTGAGGTGATCTGTCGCCGGTGTGGCGGGCACCTTGGCCATGTGTTCGACGATGGACCGCGACCGACGGGCAAGCGGCATTGCATCAACGGGCTCGCGCTGAACTTTCGGCCAGCGTGACGCTCACTTCTGAAGCGACGTCTCGACCCCGAACTTCGACAGGTCGATCTGGGCGATCGTGACATTGCCGAACGGCGCGGCGTTGTTGCGCGGCGCGTCGCCCGCATAGATGAAGCCATTGACCGGATAGGTCGAGGTACCAAGGCCGTTGTTCGACGCGAACCACACCTTGACCCGGCTCCAGTCGCCCGCTTCCGACACGTCGATCGCGATCACATTCTTCTCGACCCCGCCGCGGCGCGACCAATTGGCGTGGGTGAGCAGCACTTCGCGGTCGCTCAGCACCTTTGACACCATCGCGACATGGCCGAGGCGCATCTTCTGGGTCGGGGCGAAGGACATCACCGCCCCTTCGACCGGGGAGTCGCCACGGGCATAGCGGCCCTCGGCCTGTGCCCACCAGGTGTGCGCGTTGCCGTAGATTTCAACACCGGAGATCATGCGGGCATAAGGAGCGCACTGCCAGAACTGGGCCTGAGCCGGCGTGGCGATCGTCGCCAGGCAAAGCGCGGCCATCAGCGCGAAACGCGCTTTCAGCGTCTGAAACATGGTGGAAAATCCCTTCCCCGAACTCTTAGGATGGGGATTGGCAGGGCGGTCGCGGGCTGGCCACCCCCCGAACCTGTATATCCGATGAATCGTTTCGTCGGGGCGATGACCTGCGGAACGACCCGTGTTGCGACGCAGCAGGTGCCTACGGACGAATACGGAGGGCTGTCGAATCCCCCGCCCCGACGACCGGGGAGAGGCCCGCCGCGCTATGGTGAAGAGACCGGTTATCCACAATGGGATCGGTCGCGATGTTACGGCCCCGCAGTGTTTTGTTGCGCAAAAGCCGCACGCCGCGAACGATCCACAAGTGGTTGACTCGGTTCGCCGCAGCCATGTTGCGTCGCAATAGATGCTGTGATCGAATGATGAACGCGAGGCGACGCAACATTATCGCGTCGTTAACCATGCGGGGCGCATGGTCGCGGGGTGGGCAACCGAGTGGGGTGGGAGTGTAGGCGATGAGTGCACGGAGCAAGCCGGCCGAAGGGGCCATGACCCTGGCCGAGATGAAGGAATTTGCGGGGTTCGCCGCAGCGACGCAGCGTTACATCCGCCGCGCGCTCGACATCGGCCTCGACCGCGACGACGCACTGGAGCGCTGGTCGCGCGACGTGGTCGAAGCGGCCAGCATCCGTGCACAGGCGCATATCTATGACCGGCTTCCCGAAATCCGCGCGCTCGTTCCGGACGATAGCGGGCTCGACGCGATGGAGCCGTTCCTGGCACCGCTCGTGACTGTATCCGCCTTCGACCTGTCGCAGGGGCGGCTGACCAGCTTCTCGGCCTATCGCTTCCTCTATGAGCGGCTGGTCGGTGCCGAGGTGCGCCCATGGCTCCCTGCCGCCTTCTGCTCGGCCGCTGCGCTGCCGCATCTGCATCCGGACCTGCGCCGCAAGCTGCTCCAGTCGATCAGCGAAGCCGCCGCGACCGCATCGGGCTGGTCCAACCGCCAGCCGGCCTTTTACCCGCAATGGGTGGAAAAGGTTGAGGCCGGCGCGCTGCCGAACTGAACCCCGGAAACCCTCCCCCGCAAGGGGGAGGAATCGGCATAGCTGACTGGGCGACAGAGCCGCTGGTGGACGGCTTGATGCTGAAACAGGTTCAGCATGGCGGTAGCGGTCAGGATTACGAACCGGGCAAAACCGCTATGCCGAATGCCGGGCGGTCAGCAGATAATTAAGCGCGGTATCGTCGCTCAAATGAAAGCCCGCGCCCGGCGAGAAGCTGAGCCCGCGCAGATCACTCACCGCCATCCCTGCATCCTCCAGCAGGCCGGTCAGCTCCTCCGGCGTCAGAAACTTGGCGTGGTCGTGCGTGCCGCGCGGGATCATGCCCAGCCCCTCACCCAGCGTAATCATCGCGAGGCGCGACAGCGCGGTGCGGTTGGGCGTGGAGAGGATCATCAGTCCGCCCGGTGCCAACGCAGCGGCAAGGCCGCGCACGAAAGCGGCGGGATCGGCGACATGCTCGATCACCTCCATCGAGGTGACGAGATCGAACTGGCGGCCCGCCACCTGCGTCTCGAACTCGCCCGCGCGATAGTCGATGGTGAGGGCCGATGCGGCGGCATGTGCGCGCGCCGCACCGATATTCTCGGGCGCGGCATCGACCCCCGTCACCGCCGCGCCCATCCGCGCCAGTGGCTCGCAAAGCAGGCCAGCGCCGCACCCGACATCGAGCGCGGTGCGGCCCTTCAGCGGCACGAAATCGCGCGGATCGCTGCCCCAATGCGCGTCGATCGCCTCACGGATGTAGCGCAGCCGCACCGGGTTCAACCGGTGGAGCATCGCCGACTCGCCCCTGGGATTCCACCAGTCCGCCGCCAGCCGACCGAAATGTTCAGCTTCACGCGGGTCAATTGTTGCTGTGCTTGTCATCGCCATCCCCCCCTCCTATCAGCGCGTCCGCAACAGCCCAAGGGGATTGGCCGCAATGGCGCGTATCGTGATGAAGTTCGGCGGCACGTCGATGGCCGGGATCGAGCGGATTCGCAACGTCGCCGCGCGGGTGAAGCGCGAATGGGAAGCGGGCAATCAGGTCGCGGTCGTCGTCTCGGCGATGGCGGGTGATACCGACCGGCTGGTCGGTTTCTGCAAGGAAGCCTCGCCGCTCTACGACCTGCGCGAATATGACGTGGTCGTCGCGTCGGGCGAGCAGGTGACGAGCGGGCTGCTCGCCATCGCACTGCAGGCGATTGGCGTCCCCGCGCGCAGCTGGCTCGGCTGGCAGTTGCCGATCCATACCAGCAGCGCCCATGCCAGCGCCCGGATCGACACGATCAACACCGATACGCTCAACGCCAGCCTCGCCGATGGCCATGTCGCGGTGATTCCGGGCTTTCAGGGGGTGGCCGACGATAATCGTATCACCACGCTCGGCCGCGGCGGGTCGGACACCAGCGCGGTCGCGGTCGCGGCGGCGATGAAAGCGGACCGGTGCGACATCTACACCGATGTCGACGGCGTCTACACCACCGACCCCCGCATCGTGCCGCGCGCGCGCAAGCTGACCAAGGTCACCTATGAAGAGATGCTGGAGCTGGCGAGCGTCGGGGCGAAAGTGCTCCAGACCCGCTCGGTCGGGCTGGCGATGAAGGAGGGGGTGCGCGTGCGCGTCCTCTCATCCTTTGAGGATACGCATGACGACGCGGGCCATCGCGGCACGCTGATCGTCGGCGAAGAGGAGATCAACGACGTGGAACGGCAGCTCATCACCGGCATCGCCGCCGACAAGAACGAAGCCAAGGTGACGCTGACCAACGTCCCCGACCGGCCCGGCGCGGTCGCGCATATCTTCGGCCCGCTGGCGGACGCCGGGATCAATGTCGACATGATCGTGCAGAACGTCGCCCATGCGACCGGATCGACCGACGTGACCTTCACCGTCCCGCGCGCCGAACTCGCCCGCGCACTCGATGTGCTGGGCAAGGCCAAGGCGCCGATCGGCTATGACGCGCTGATCCACGATACCAAGATCGCGAAGATCAGCGTCGTCGGGGTCGGGATGCGCAGCCATGCGGGCGTTGCGGCGACGATGTTCGACACGCTGGCGGATCGGCGGATCAACATCCTTGCGATCACCACCAGCGAGATCAAGGTCAGCGTGCTGATCCATGAGGACGAGACCGAACTCGCCGTCCGCGTGCTCCACACCGCCTATGGGCTGGACGCGCCGGAGGAAGACGCCGCCTGAGCTTGCTCAGCGCGGCGTGAGCGTTGCGGCGACCCCATAATGGTCGGACGGGAACTCACCGTTCACCGCGTCCGCAACACGGCGCGCGTCGGCGATCTCGAACACGCGCGGGTCGGCGAAGATATGATCGATCACGCGCGATTTGTGGCCGCGCTCGACCACCAGGGTCGTGGCTACCGCACCCGGAGCCAGCGCTGATTCAAGCCCCCGGATCGCGATCGGCGCGAGCGCGGCTTCGTCGAGCGGGGCGTTGAAATCGCCCATCAGCACCACCGGCACATCGTCGGTCGGCAGCCAGCCGAGCAGGCCGTTGATCTGCTGCGCCCGCACCGGCCCAGCATCGGGCTGGTGCGCAAGGTGTGTGTTGACGACATCGACCAGACGCCCGCCCGAGCGGACCCGCACGCGCAGGGCGGTGCGATAGTCGTTCAGCGGCTCGAGCTTGATCGTGTCGGTCTCAACCACCGGCAGGCGGGACAGGATCGCATTGCCATAACGGTTGGCCGCGCCGACCGGAGAGGTCGACATGAATTCGACGCGATAGCCGCCCAGCGCGGCGGCGATCGTTTCAGCCTGATTGGGCAGATTCTTGCGCGAATCCTGAAGCACTTCCTGCAGCCCGATCACATCGGCATCGACCGCGCGCAGCACATCGGCGATCAGCTTCAGGCGGAGCGGCCAGTTGCCTGCATCGTGCCAGATGTTGAAGGTGACCACCCGCAGCGGACGGCGCGGCGCGGTGACGCGCGGGGCGCAGGCAGCGAGCGGAGCGGCGGCAGCCGCGGCGAGCAGGGAGCGACGGTCGATCATGCGCGCGCCTTTAATCGGGATCGACCGCGATGTCGAAGTGCAAAACCTCCTCGCGCACACCCAGCTTGGTATAAAGCGCGACCGCAGGCGGATCGACATAATCGGCCTGGACATAGATCACCCACGCCCCGACCGCACGCCCAATCGGGCGCAGCGCGTCGATCAGCGCGGTGGCGATGCCGCGGCGGCGATGCGCCTCGACCACGGCAAGGTCGTAGATATAGATTTCGCTGCGCGCCTGTTCGAACTTGGGGAGGACATAAGCGGCGAGCGCACCGACCATCTCGCCATCCGCCTCTGCCACCAGCGCGATGACGTGCGGGTTGGCGAGCAGCGCGGCGACATGATCGGGTCCGGGCGGGGCGGACAGATAGCTGTCGGCATCGTCGAATTCGCGTGCGAACAACATATTCATCGCGGCGAGCGCGGCGGCATCGCCGGAACCGAGGCGGCGGATCATGGTCATGCCTGCATCATGCCGGATTGAACCAGTCGCCGTCCACGGCATTGTTAGCGCCATGCGCTTCATTCTCCCCTGCCTCACCCTGGCGCTTGCCGCCTGTTCGCCCGCACCGGTTGCGTCACCCAATGTGAGCGAATCGGAACCGACACCGGTCGAATCCGGCATCCCCCCTTCCCCGAGCCCCAGCCCCTCCCCGATCAACCTCGGCGCGGTGACCGAGGCGGCTGCCGCGCAGGTCAGCGGGGAACTGCGCTGCGCATTCCTGTCGGACGCCAGCGCGCTGCTGCTGGTCGGCGCGGGCGATGTGGACAAGGCGAGCCGTGCGACTGCGGTGGTAATGCGGAGCGCGATTCCAGTGCTGCTCACGGCGCGTGAAACCGGCGGGTTCGACGCACTGACCCGGGGCGGCACGCTTGCGGGCGATGGGCTGACCGTATCCGTCACCCGTGGCGCAGCACGTGAGACCGGGCATGAAGGATCGAGCCACACCGCAACGCTGTCGGTCGAGGCACCGGGCGCGGCACCCCAGGCCATCGACGGCGTATGGGAATGCGGCCCGTGACCGCTCGGCGCTTGCCTAAAGGCGCGCGCCCCGGCTAGGCGAGCGCCATGACCATTGGTGAAGAGCGCCTTCAGCGCCGCATGGCGCGCGGCATCGAATTTCTCGGCAGCGAGACGGCAATCCTGTGCGGCGCGATGTCGTGGGTGAGCGAGCGTAACCTCGTCTCCGCCATCTCCAACGCAGGCGGGTTCGGCCTGATCGCGTGCGGGGCGATGACGCCCGAGCTGCTCGATGCCGAGATCGCCGCGACCAAGGCGCTGACCGACAAGCCGTTCGGTGTGAACCTGATCACCATGCACCCGCAGCTGTTCGACCTGATCGCGGTGTGCGCAAAGCACAATGTGACGCATATCGTGTTGGCGGGCGGCCTGCCCCCGGCCGGGTCGCTCGACGCGATCAAGGGCAATGGCGCGAAGCTGATCTGTTTCGCCCCCGCTTTGTCGCTCGCCAAGAAGCTGATCCGCTCCGGCGTCGATGCCTTGGTGGTCGAGGGGATGGAGGCCGGTGGCCATATCGGCCCGGTGTCGACCAGCGTGCTTGCGCAGGAAATCCTGCCCGAAGTGTCGGAACAGGTGCCGGTATTCGTCGCCGGCGGGATCGGACGCGGCGCGGCGATCGCCGGCTATCTCGACATGGGCGCAGCGGGCGTCCAGCTGGGTACGCGCTTTGCCTGTGCGACCGAGAGCATCGCGCATCCCAATTTCAAAAAGGCATTCTTCCGCGCCAGCGCCCGCGACGCAATCTCCAGCGTCCAGATCGACCCGCGCCTGCCGGTCATCCCGGTGCGCGCGCTCAAGAACGCATCGTCCGAACTGTTCACGGCCAAGCAGCGCGAGGTCGCGCAGCTGCTGGACGCGGGCAAGGTCGAGATGATGGAGGCGCAGCTCCAGATCGAACATTATTGGGCAGGCGCGCTCCGCCGCGCGGTGATCGAGGGCGATGTCGACAATGGCTCGCTGATGGCCGGCCAATCGGTCGGCATGGTGACCAAGGAAGAACCGGTCGCCGAGATCATCGCCCAGCTGATGGCCGAAGCGGCGGCGGCGTTGGAGAAGCGGGCGGCTTAACGCGCTTCGACTCCGGCCCGGTCCCAGCGCGAACCGACGCTGCTTCCGCCGAATACAAGCTGCTGCCGCGCCTGAGGCGTGAACAGGCCATAGATCATCGCGGCCTCGGGCGTGCTGGCAGCATCCAGCGCGGCGACGTGATCGGGCGGAAGCCGCAATTGCGTGGCGGCGATATTGTCGTGCACCTGCGATACCCGGCTTACGCCCATCAGCGCGGTATCGACGCCCGGTCGTGATAGCACCCACGCCAGCGCGACGCGTGCGGGCGTCTCGCCAAGGGCGTCGGCCACCGTTTGCAGTGTTTCGACAATGCGCCAGTTCCGGTCGGTAAACAGTGTGTCGCCAAACGGGTTGGCACCATCGAGCCGCTTGTCACCGTCCACCCGAGCTTCGCCCGCGCCCGCATCGCTCGGCAGCCCACCGGCGCGCAGCGCGCCCGCCTCCACGGTCGCGCGATCATATTTGCCGGTCAGCAAGCCATAGGCGAGCGGGCTCCACGGCATCATGCCCAGGCCCATTTCGCGCGCCAGCGGGATGTGTTCGGATTCGACCTCGCGGCTGACTAGCGAATAGAAATATTGCAACGCAATCGGCCCCGGCAGCCGGTGTGCCGCCGCCAGCGTCGCGACCCGCGCGACATACCAGGCGGGTGTGTTCGACAGACCCCAGTAGCGAATCTTGCCCGACCGGACGAGTCCGGCCATCGTCTCCAGCAACTCTTCGGGTGGTGTCACCGAATCCCAGACATGCACCCAGTAGAGGTCGATGAAATCGCTTTTGAGCCGACGCAGCGAGCCGTCGAGCGCGGCATGGATTTGCTTGGACCCGTTGCCGCCCGCATGTGGACCCTTACCCGTCGAAAAGCCGGATTTGGTTGCCACCACCAGCTGGGCGCGCAACCCCCGCTCCGCGATCATCGCGCCCAGCATCTCCTCGCCGCGTCCGCCGGCATAGACATCGGCGGTGTCGATCAGATTGCCGCCAGCGTCGACATAGGCGTTGAATACAGCATCGGCTTCGGGCCGCTCGATGCCCCAACGCGCCACCCCAAACGTCATCGTCCCCAGCGCAAGCGGACTGACGACCAGGCCGGAACGACCCAAAGTGCGATATTCTGCGAGCGACATGCCAATACTTTCATAGCGATCAATACGAAACACCCTCTGCCAGATTGCGGCACGAGGTCAATGATTATATATCGAGCGCTATGAAAATAGTCGCTTCACCCGCACCGCGCCCCACTGGTCGGCCTCGCTCCTTTGATCGCGAAACCGCGCTTGATGCCGCAATGCACCTGTTCTGGAGCCATGGGTTCGAGGCGACATCCATTGCCGAACTTACCAAGGCGATGGGGATCACCCCGCCCAGCCTCTACGCGGCCTTTGGCGACAAGCGGCAATTGTTCCGCGCATGTATCGACCGCTATCTTGGTGGCGGTGGCGCTGCCGGGTTGGTGCGGGCCATTCAGCACGCGGCCACTGCGCGCGATGCAGCGCATGATCTGCTGACAGCAGCGGCGGTCGGCGATACCGGAGACGCCACGCCGCCCGGCTGTCTGCTCGCCAGTTCGATCGTGTCCAGTTCGTCCGATGCCGCCGACATGCGGGAAGAACTGGCAATCATCCGGCGCGAGATCGAAGCAGCGCTCCGGGTACGAATCCAGCGCGATATCGACGCGGGCAGATTGCCGCCAGATAGCGATGCCGACACGCTCGCAGGACATGTGTTCGCCGTCGTGCAGGGCATGTCGACCCTGGCCAAGGACGGTGCTGATCGCGACAAATTGCTGCGGATCGTCGGCAGCACGATGATGAGTTGGCCGCCTGCGTAGCTATGCCGACCACCGGCATCGGCTCGTCCCGTTTGCTCGCGCGCTTAACCAGTCTTTGACTCCCACCTGCTTGGGTGGCTGGCATGTCCCGCGTTCTCCTCGCCCTCCCGCTGCTCGCCCTCGCGACCGCCTGTGCCGGGCCGGAGCGGATCGCCGCTCCAGCGCCGCTTCCGGTTCCCGCGCCCGCCCCAACCCAGACCGCCGCGCCGCGCGCGCCCGATGGCGCTGCGGCGAACCTCACCATCCCCGCGCGCTTGGCCGACGGCAGCTATGCGACCCCCAACCGCACCGCCTCCGCCGCAGCAGCACCCTGGCATTTGCGCGCCGCGTTCAATGTCGCTGCGCTCAACTGCAACGATCTGGCGCTCGCGCCAGCCTATAACCAGTTTCTCAAGGCGCATCGCAACGCGCTGAAGGCGGCGCATCACGCGCTGGCCCGCGAATATGGCAATGCATCGGCGTTCGATCCGGCGATGACACGGCTCTACAATTATTTCGCGCAGCCGCCGGTGATGGGGCAATTCTGCGCGACCGCCGCGCCGCTGCTGCATCAGGTCGCCGCGCTGCCCGCTGCGGAACTTCCAGCCGTTGCGCCCGCCGCACTGGCCCAGATCGACCGGCCGTTCACCGATTTCTACGCCCGCTATGATGCGTGGCGCGTCGATCTCGCCGCGTGGCGCGCGGGCGGGGTTCCGGCCATGCCGCGCCTTGCCTACGCCGCCGAGGTGTTCCGCGCCGAAACCCCTGTCGGAGGCGGCACCGTCGCGCTCGCCGCGCGCTGAATTTCTTGGCGCTGTCGGGGCGATCTGATAGCGCTCGCCTATGCCCGTTTCCGCCGCCGCCTCTGCCCGCGAAATCCTGACGCGGTTGCACGACGTGATGGCGTCGCGCACCCCCGCTCAGTCCAAGCTGAACGCGGTGGTCGAGATCATCGGGGAATCGCTGCGCAGCGAAGTGTGTTCGATCTATTTGTTGCGTGAAGGCGTGCTGGAGCTGTTCGCGACGCGCGGGCTGGCGCAGGCGGCGGTACACGTTACCAAGCTGGCGCTGGGCGAGGGTCTGGTCGGCACGATCGCCAAGAATGTCGAGACGCTGAACCTCGACGAAGCCGCCGCGCACCCTGACTTTGCCTATCGCCCCGAAACGGGCGAGGAGCAGTTTCACAGCTTTGCCGGCGTGCCGATCATCCGCAAGGAACGCGCGGTCGGCGTGCTCGCGGTGCAACATGCCGATCCGCGCAAATATGAAGAAGTGGAGATCGAGGCGCTTCAGACCGTCGCGATGGTGCTGTCGGAGCTGATCGCCAATGCCGGCCTGATCGACGAGGCGACCGGCAGCGGCGGGTCGCTGCGCCCGCAATCGACCGCCACGGCGCGGATCACCGGGTTCAAGCTGGTCGAAGGTATGGCCGCCGGGGCGGCGGTGTTCCACCAGCCGCGCATCACCATCGAACATACCGTCGCCGAGGATACCGAGGCCGAGCGCCACCGTGTCTATGCCGCGTTCGACAAGATGCGCGAGCAGATCGACCGCATGACCAGCCAGGCCGAATTCGGCGTTGGCGGCGAGCATGAGGAGATCCTCGAGACCTACAAGATGTTCGCCTATGACGAGGGCTGGGGTCGACGGATCAACGAGGCGATCGACAGCGGCCTGACCGCCGAGGCGGCGATCGAGCGGGTGCAGCAACGCACGCGGATGCGGATGCGGCAGATCGACGATCCGTTGCTGCGCGAGCGGATGCACGATCTGGAGGACCTGTCCAACCGGTTGCTGCGCATCGTGTCGGGGCAGCTGGGCACCGCCGCGCAACTGGGCCTGCGGCAGGATTCGATCCTGATCGCGCGCAATCTCGGTCCGGCCGAACTGCTCGAATATGACCGCCGCCGGTTGAAGGGCGTGATCCTGGAGGAAGGGTCGCTGACCGCGCATGTCACCATCGTCGCGCGGGCGATGGGCGTGCCGGTGCTGGGCCGGGTCAAGGATGTCCGCCGTCTGGTGGCGGAGGGCGATCGCCTGCTGCTCGACGTCACCGAAGACTCGCTGATCGTACGCCCGACCCATGCGATGGAAGAGGTGTTCGAGGCCAAGCTGCTGATCACGCAGAAGCGCCGCGCCGCCTTTGCCGCGCTGCGCAACGTCGCGCCGGAGACGCGGGACGGCCATCGCGTGACAGTGATGGTCAATGCTGGCCTGCGCGACGATGTTGCCGCGCTCGACCTCACCGGCGCGGACGGGATCGGGCTGTTCCGCACCGAGTTCCAGTTCCTTGTCTCCGCCACCCTGCCCCAGCGTGAGGGGCAGAAGCGCCTGTATCGCGACGTGCTGGAGGCGGCGGGCGACCGCCCGGTGATCTTCCGCACCGTCGATATCGGCGGGGACAAGGCGCTGCCCTATCTCGACCATGACGAGCATGGCGAGGAAGAAAATCCGGCGATGGGCTGGCGCGCGCTGCGCCTCGCGCTCGACCGCGAAGGGTTGATGAAAGTGCAGGCGCGCGCGCTGCTCGAAGCCGCCGCCGGGCGAACGCTCAGCGTCATGTTCCCGATGGTGTCGGAACCTTGGGAGTTTGAGCAGGCACGCGCGATTTTCGAGGCGCAGCGCAGCTGGCTGGAGGGGCGCGGGCACAAGCTCCCGCTGCACGTCCGCTATGGCGCGATGCTCGAAGTGCCGGCGCTCGCCGAAGTGCTCGACATCCTGCTGCCGCAGATCGACTTTCTGTCGATCGGCACCAACGACCTGACCCAGTTCCTGTTCGCCGCCGACCGCGCGCACCCCAAGCTGGCGGTGCGCTATGACTGGCTGAGCCCGTCGATCCTGCGTTTCCTGCGCCGCGTCACGCGCGAGGCGGACGCCGCGAAGGTGCCGGTCGCGGTGTGCGGCGAGATGGGCGGACGACCGCTGGAGGCGATGGCGCTGATCGGGCTTGGCATCGACCGGCTGTCGATCACCCCGGCTGCGGTAGGGCCGATCAAGGCGATGGTCCGCAGCCTCGACCACGCCGCGCTGGGCAAGGCGATGGAAACGCTGCTCGCCACCCCCCCGCGGGACATGCGGGGGGCGCTGGAAAGCTGGGCGATCGCAAATGGCGTCGAGCTCACCTGACGCAAAAGCCCGAACAATGCGGGCATTTCAGGTAGTGCGCACGTTGACACTTGATTAAGGAGTGCAGCAAGGCGCGCGAATATCTGACACCGGAGGGAAGTGAATGGACGGCGAACCGGGCGACACCCCGAACCTGTTTCCGGTGAAGGTCGGGGAAAAGCTGCGCGACGCCCGGCTGGCGCAGGGGCTGGAGCTGTCCGATGTGGCCGCGCGCACCCGCATTCCGCTCCGCCACCTCGCCGCGATCGAGACGTCGGATTATTCGGGCCTGCCCTCCCCCACCTATGCAATTGGCTTCGTCAAATCCTATGCCCGCGCGATCGGCGCGGACGAGGTCACACTGGCCCGCGAGCTGCGCGCCGAGACCGCGAGCACCTTTGCCGCGCGCGAAGTCTATGAACGCTATGACCCTGAAGAACCGGTGCGTGAGCCGCCAAGCGGGCTGGCATGGGCAGGCGCGATCGTCGCGCTGTTGCTGCTCGGCGCGGTCGGTCTGTGGTACGGGACCGATCTGTTCCGCGGCGGGATGGGCGCAGCGCCCGAGCCGACACCGACCGCCATCGCTACCCCCGATGCGATGCCGAGCGCGGAGCCGACCCCGGTGACGGGCGGACAGGTGACGCTGATCGCGACCCAGCCGGTGTGGCTGCGCATCTATGATGCCGCGGGGACGCGGCTGTATGAAAAGGAAATGGCGGCGGGTGAGCGCTACGACGTTCCGGCCGACGCCAATAACCCGATGATCAACCTTGGTCGTCCCGAAGCCGTGCAGGTGACGATCGACGGAGCCGAAGTGGCCGCGCTGGGGCGTCCCGGTATCGCAATCAAGGATGTGCCGATCAGCGCGGATGCCCTGCGCACCCGTGGCCAGCCAGGCGCAGCGGCGACGCCCGCCCCGGAGGCGAGCCAGGCCGCGACGCGGACATCAACGACGCAGCGCGCGCCGGCCGCGCGTCCGGCCGCCACCCCGACGCGCAGCCCGGCGACGCAGCCATCGGCCACGACGCCTGACCCGGTCCAGCCATCGGGTCCGGCGCCGCAGCCGGACGCGACGCCGGATGCTTAAGGCTGGGGTCAGCATCGGTGGACGAGACTTTGGTGCTATAGAAGGTTGAGCGAAGGGTATCGCGGGTGGGGATGAAGATGCGGTTTGTGAACAAGAGTGCGGCAATGGCGGTGGGGCTGGCGGGGCTGGCGTCGATCGCCATGCCGGTGGCGGCGCAGACCAGCCGCGACGGGATCGAGGGCCGGGTCGACCGGCTGGAGCGCGAGATGCGCGCGGTGCAGCGCAAGGTGTTCCCGGGCGGCGCCGGCCAGACGGTCGAGCCGCAGATCACCGCGCCCGACCGCAGCGGCCCTGCCCCCGGCATTCCGGCGAGCGGCGTGGTCAGCGACCTGACCGCGCGGGTCAGCGCGCTCGAATCCCAACAATCCGCGCTGACCGGCCAGATCGAACAGAACCAGTATCGCCTGCGCCAGCTGGAAGAGGCGTTTACCGCCTATAAGCGCTCGACCGATGCGCGGTTGAAGGCACTGGAGGATGGAGCGTCAGCCGTCGGCGGCACCGCTCCGGTGACCGGTATCGGCGCGACGCCGACCCCGACACCGCGCCCGGCCACGCCGCGACCGACTACGCCGGCACCGACCACCAGCACACCCGCGCCGACTGCGCCGGTTCCGGGGATCGAGCGCCCCAGCACCGGCGACGCTGCCGAAGACACCTACACCTATGGCTTCCGCCTGTGGCAGGCGAAGCAATATGACAAGGCGATCGTCGAGCTGCGCAGCGTGGTGCAGAAGCATCCCAAGCACCGCCGCGCCAGCTATGCCCAGAACCTGCTCGGCCGCGCGCTGCTCGACCAGGGCAAGCCGGCGCTCGCCGCGACCGCCTTCTTCGAAAACTATCAGAAGATGCCCAATGGCGAGCGCGCGCCGGACTCGCTCTATTATCTGGCGCAGGCGCTGGTGAAGATGAAGAAGCCGGCGAGCGAGGTCTGCAAGGTCTATGACGAACTGACCCAGGTCTATGGCGACCGCCTCTCCGAAGCGATGAAGATGGATGTCGCCACCGGCCGTTCCGCCAGCAAGTGCCGCTGACGCGCTGAACCCGCTCGATCCGGTCTTGGTCGAGCGGTTTCGGGCGGATTTCGATGAACTGTCTGTCCGTGCGTTCGACCGCGCGCTTGCCGACGACACACGGATCGCGCTCGCCGTGTCGGGCGGGGCGGACAGCATGGCGATGCTTCTGCTCGCCGCAGCCGCCTTCCCCGGTCGCGTTGTCGCAGCGACGGTCGATCACGGATTGCGGCCAGAGGCGGCAGACGAAGCAGCGATGGTCGCGCTGGTCTGCGCCCAGCTTGGCGTGCCGCACGCCACGTTGACCCTTGCCGAGCCGATCTCAGGCAGCAGCATTCAGGGTCAGGCGCGTGAGGCGCGCTACGCGGCGCTGTTCTCGTGGATGCGACAGGGCGATGCATCACTGCTGCTGACGGCGCACCATGCCGACGATCAGGCCGAGACGCTGCTGATGCGGCTCAACCGGGCGTCGGGCGTTGCGGGGCTCAGCGGCATTCGCCCGATCCGGTTCGGCGCGTTTCCGGTGCTGCGTCCGCTTCTCGACTGGCGGCGCGCGACGCTCCGGGCGATTGTCGAGGCGGCGCACGCACCATGGATCGACGACCCCAGCAACGCGGACCCTCATCACGACCGCACCCGGTTTCGGGAGTTGCTTGTGAGCCAGACGCTTCTCGATCCGATCGCGCTCGCCAAGTCCGCCGCGCATATCGCCGAGGCCAACGCTGCGCTGGATGAGCTCGTCGCCCAGTTTTGGGCCGACTGCTGGGACGACCGCAATTCCGCGCTATCCGCGCAATCCTTTCCGCGTGAGGTGCAGCGCAGGTTGGTGCGGCGGGCGATCCGCGAAATGCGGGAGCAACATGGCATCGTGCGGCCTGTGTTCACCGAGTCGGCCAACATCGAATCGCTGCTCGACGCCCTCAGCTGCGGCTCCACCGCGACCCAAGCCGGCATTCTGGTGCAGGCAAAAGGCGAAATCTGGACCTTCCGCCCCGCTCCGGCGCGTCGATCACACTGATCGAAGCTGTTCCATTGCCATTAACCTGCGACCGCCTATCTTGTGCGCTGAGGAAGGTGCATTCGACCCATGAGCGACGACAACAAGACCCCCGGCCCCGACAATAATGGCAATCCGTGGATGAAGAGCCTGCTGGTGTGGGTCGGCATTCTCGCCGCGCTCGCGCTGTTCGTCAGCATGTTCGGCGCGCCGAGCAGCACGGCGGCGGGTACGACGATCGCCTATTCCGAATTTCTCGACAATGTCGAGCAGGGCAAGGTCAAGGACGTCAACGTTGCGGGTAACGTCATTACCGGCACGCTGGACAATGATGCCAAGTTCCGCACCAACGCCGTCCCCAATCCCGAGTTGATCCCGACGCTGCGCAAGCAGGGCGTGACGATCACCGCGCGGCCGGAGGAAGGCCCGTCGATCTGGCAATATGTGCTGGTCCAGGCGCTTCCCTTCCTGTTGTTCCTCGGCATCGCATTCTTCGTGCTGCGCCAGATGCAGAAGGGATCGGGGAGCGGCGCAATGGGTTTTGGCAAGTCGCGCGCCAAGCTGCTGACGCAGAAGGAGGGCAAGGTCACGTTCGACGACGTCGCCGGCATCGACGAAGCACGCGAGGAGCTGGAGGAAGTCGTCGAGTTCCTCAAGGATCCGACCAAATTCGCCCGCCTCGGCGGCAAGATCCCCAAGGGCGCGCTGCTGGTCGGCTCGCCCGGCACCGGCAAGACCTTGCTTGCCCGCGCGATTGCAGGCGAAGCGGGCGTGCCGTTCTTCACCATCTCCGGCTCGGATTTCGTCGAAATGTTCGTCGGTGTCGGTGCGAGCCGCGTGCGCGACATGTTTGAACAGGCCAAGAAGAGCGCGCCGTGCATCGTCTTCATCGACGAAATCGACGCGGTCGGCCGCCATCGCGGCGCGGGCCTGGGCAATGGCAATGACGAGCGCGAGCAGACGCTGAACCAGCTGCTGGTCGAGATGGACGGCTTTGAAGCCAATGAGGGCATCATCATCGTCGCAGCGACCAACCGCCCCGACGTGCTCGATCCCGCGCTGCTGCGTCCGGGCCGCTTCGACCGTCAGGTCGTCGTGCCGCGCCCCGATATCGAAGGCCGCGTGAAGATCCTGCAGGTCCATATGAAGAAGGTGCCGCTGGCGCCCGATGTCGACCCGCGCGTGATCGCGCGCGGCACGCCGGGCTTCTCGGGCGCGGACCTTGCCAACCTGGTCAACGAAGCTGCGCTGATGGCGGCGCGCAAGGGCAAGCGTCTGGTCGCGATGAGCGAGTTCGAGGATGCCAAGGACAAGGTGATGATGGGCGCCGAGCGGCGTTCGATGGTGATGACCGACGACGAGAAGCGGATGACCGCCTATCACGAAGCCGGCCATGCGATTGTCTCGCTGCATGAACCGGCATCGGACCCGATTCACAAGGCGACGATCATCCCGCGCGGCCGTGCCCTCGGCATGGTCATGCGCCTGCCCGAGCGCGACAGCTATAGCTATCACCGCGACAAGATGTACGCGAACCTCGCGGTCGCGATGGGCGGTCGCGTCGCCGAAGAGGTGATCTTCGGCTATGACAAGGTGTCGTCGGGCGCGAGCGGCGACATTCAGTATGCCACCGGCTTGGCCCGCGACATGATCACCAAATGGGGCATGTCGGACAAGCTCGGCCCGGTCGAATATTCGCAGCCTGAGGGCGAGAGCTTCCTCGGCTATTCGGCCTCGCAGCCGCGGCATATGTCGAACGAGACCCAGCAGCTCATCGACGCCGAGATCAAGGCGACGGTCGAGGGTGGGCTGAAGCGCGCGCGCGACGTGCTGACCGAGCATATCGACCAGTTGCACCAGCTGGCCGGGGCGTTGCTCGAATATGAGACGCTGTCGGGCGAGGAGATCAAGAAGCTGCTGGCCGATGGCGATATCGGGCGTCCCGATCCTTCGGCGACCAAGGGTCCCGTAGGCGTCGCGGGGACCTCGATCCCCAAGACGCGCCGCCCCAAGGGGCCATTCGGCAACCCGGCTCCGCAGGGGGCGTAAGCACAAAACGCCCCTCCCGGAACGGGAGGGGAGGGGGGAGGGGCGCGCGTCTGCGCGCTCCCAAGACTCCAAAACCTGCGGCACGACAATCAAAGCGGCGTTCGAGCCATCGAGCCTCGCCCGCCGCTAAACCCTCCCCCAGCCCCTCCCTTTCAGGGAGGGAAGGGGAGGGAAGCGAAGCGGTGCTACTTCTTCTCAGACTTCGGCGTGGCGCGCGCGAGCAGCGTGGGCCGCATCGTCTTGGCGATGTCGGCATCGTTCTGCGCGACCAGCGCCTCCATCATCGCGATCCGCGCGTTGCATTTGGCTACGGGATCGCTGCCTTCAAGCGCCTTGGCGAAGCGACCCGCCGCAGCCGCATCGCCATTGGCGGCGATGCGAAGCAGTTCCATCGCCTTGATCTCTCGACCGGTGGTTAACCCGCGAATGCCATCCGGCTTGCTCGCAGCCACCCGCAGCGCATGGGCGTAATGCCGCTCGCGCAGTTGCTTGCTCAGCACCGGTTCGCCTGCGCCCGCCTCGCCTACGCAGGCGCGCGGATTGGCGCTGCGATACTCGCGCAGCCGGGCAAGGCGGATGTCCATCTCCGCCGCAAGCAATGCGGCCGGGGCGAGCGCGAGCCGCTGCTGATAGGCGGCGTTGACCAGCCGGTCGATCTCCCGGGAACCTGCGGCGAAATCGCGCGTCCCCTGCGCCATCGCGGTGCGCACTGCCGCAACCTCAGCATACAGCTTCGGATTGCCCGTCTTCACATCGCGGAAGCCAGGTTCCGAAGCCTCCAGCGCCTTCATCGGATCGGCAGGCTGGACCGCAATCGGCGGCAGCAAATTCCCCTGATCCGGCTTATCCGGCACCGACAGTATCGCCGCGACCACCAGCATTGCCCACAGCAGCATATTGGCGAGCGACGCGACCCCGTCGCCACGCCCATTGGGGTCGCCCGCGCGCAGCCCGCTCATCAGCACGAGTCCGGTACAGACCGCCGCGCCCCACGGGATCAGCGGCGTCCCCGGCTGCCAGTCGCTGCGCATGATTGCCGCGACAATCAGCGCCAGCAGCAGCCCAAGCGCGATCAGCAGCGGGCGCGGCGCGATCAGCCGCGCGATTGCCATGCGCGCCGACAGCCCGACCAGCCCGCTCGATGCCGCGAACACCAGCACCAGCGCCTGTTCCTCGACCCGCATCGCGGCAAAGGCCGGGCCGACGAACGCGCCGACCACCGCCAGCACCACCACGCGCCGCCACGGCACGCCCCCGCCGCCTTCGCTGCCGTCGAGCACGAAGATGGTCAGCGCCAGCGCAAAGGCCGCGGCCGCGATGCCAGCCGCGATCCACGGGTTAACCGGCAGGCTGATCGCCGTCAGCGTCACCACCAGCCACAGGCCGAAGCGCCATCCGAACCCGCCGGGCGTGCCGATCTGTGCCTGCGCGCGCCGCCAGCGAAGCGGCGTCACGAAGCGCCAATGCAGTATCGCCAGCACGACTCCCGCCAATCCCGCTGCCACCGCTCCCCATAGCTTTAGTGCCGGGGTCGCCCCGACCAGCGCAAACAGCCCCGCCGCGAGCGCCCCGATCAGCAGCAGCGCCAGCTCGACAAAACCGAAGCGCGGTGCGTCGAGATGCGCGCGCCACCACTCGGCAGCCTTGGGGTGAAAGCTGTGCGCGATCCCCGGTACGTCATAATCGGCCAGATCAAACAGCTGGCGTACCTGCCCGCCAAGACCGGGGCGCAGCGCGACGATGCGCCGCACCCAGCCCGGCGTCTTGCCCGCGATCAGCGCGCGCCATCCCGCGCCCAGGCCATGCCCGCCGCGCCCAAACGACGCGATCAGCCGCCATTCGTCGAGCCGCGCGCGCAATGCCCAGACTGCGGGTGGATGGTTGCCCTCCCCCTCCCAGCCGAACGCCGCCATCGCCGGTTGCAGGATCGCGTCGCTGCGCGGGATCGTGTCGGCAAGCAGCGCGGCGAGCCGATATTCGGTGTACGCGCGCCGGTCGATCTCGATCAGCGCCGGCGCGGCCATGATGGCGTCGAACGTCGCGCGCAGCGCATCGCGATCCTTGAACCACGGCCCGCGCAGCCCTGCATCGAGTTCGGCGAGCAGTCGCTCAAGTTCGGCGGCGTCAGCCGCGCGCGCCGCTTCGAACGGATCGGGAGGAGGCGCAGGTGCCGGGGGCGCATCGGGCGGCAGCGGCAGCGCAGGTTCGGTCGCAGCCATCACCTCAACCGGCTCGATCGCATCCGCAGTGATGGGAACCGGGGCCGACTCTTCGGTGACCGACTCAACCGCCTCTGCGACCTCCCCCTCATCGTCCCAATCGTCGAAATGCTGATACTCGACCCAGCGCAACGCCTGTTCATAGGCTTCGCGCAACGCGATGAAGCCCTTGGGATCATCCTCAGGATTGGTGGTCTTGAGCCGGGCGGCATAGGCGCGGCGGATCGTCGCGCGGTCGCTCCCGCGCGGCACGCCGAGCACCTGCCACCATTGCCTCACAGAAAGGTCTCGCCCTCAAGCTGGTCGAGCGCGGCGTGCAGTTCCTTGCGCGCCGCCTCGATCGTGCGGGGATCCTGCGTTTCCAGCGCGGCGGTAAAGCGCGCGATGACTTCGCCAACCCAGAAACGCTGCTCGCCCAGGAAATTCTCGAAGCATTTCTCGCCGCGCGCGATCGCCGCCTTGTTCTCGGCCTCGTCGCGCGGGTGGACCTTGAGGCCAGCCAGCGCCGCGCGCGCCTTTTCCAGCGCGGCGGGATCGGGGACATTGCCGTCATTGATGACCAGGCTCACCGTTTCTCCGCTTTCGGGGACGACGATGTCCACCTCCAGCAATCCGGAAATGTCGTAGGAAAAACGGACATCGACTGGCTGTCCCGCCTTGGCGCGCGGCACCTGCACCGTGGTCCGCCCGATTTCGACATTGTCGCGGACCAGCCGCGCCTCGCCCTGGAAAATGCCAAACTCGACCTTGGTCTGGTTGTCGTGCATCGTGCTGAACGTGTGCATCCGGCTCGCCGGAATCACCGTGCCGCGTTCGATGATCGGCGCGAACAGCCCGTCCTCTATCCCCCCGCCGGGGAGGCGCCGGGCGACTTCAACCCCCAACGTATAGGGGCAGACATCGGTGACGACGACTTCCTTGAGTGCCGAATCGCGCGACTTGAGCCCCGCCTGCACCGCCGCGCCCAGCGCCACCGCCTCATCCGGGTTGACCGTCGCATTGGGAAAGCGGCCGAACATCCGCGTCACCGCGCTGCGCACCACCGGCATCCGCGTCGCGCCGCCGATCAGGATGATTTCGGAGAGCTCCGCGCTCTTGATCCCCGAATCGCGCATCGAGCGCAGGACAGGTTCGCGCAGCCGGTCGATCAGCGGCTTGGCCGCCTCCTCGAACATCGCGGTCGTGACCATGTGGCGATATTCGGCGTCGTTCCACACGATCCGCATCTCCGCCTCGCCCGCGCTGCTCAGCGTGCGGCGCGCGCGTTCGGCGGCTTCGCGCAATTTCTGGTGCAGCGCATCGTCGCCGCGCCCGGCATTGCCGAAATCGCCGACATGGGCGTCGCGCATCAGCGTCACCAGCAGCTCGTTGAAATCCTCCCCGCCCAGGTGATTGTCGCCGGTCGAGGCGCGCACCTCGATGATTCCTTCGAAAATCTCGACGATCGACACGTCGAACGTGCCGCCGCCCAGATCAAAGACGAGGAAGCGCGATTCGTCGGCCAGCTGGTGGATGCCATAGGCGAGCGCAGCCGCGGTCGGTTCGTTGACCAGCCGCTCGACCTTCAGCCCCGCCAGCTCGCCCGCGCGGTGGGTCGCCTTGCGCTGCTTGTCGTTGAAATAGGCCGGGACGGTGATCACCGCCTCGGTCACTTCCTGCCCCAGAAAGGCTTCGGCATCGGCCTTGAGGCTGCGCAGGATCAGCGCCGACAATTCTTCCGGCGCGAAATTGCGCTTGCCGAGCCGCGTCGTGCGCTGCGTACCCATATAGCGTTTGAACGCGGTGGCGGTGGCGTCCGGATGGCTCGCCATCCGCTCACGCGCGGCCAGGCCGGTGATGACGTCGCCATTGGCGTCGATGCTCACTGCCGAGGGGGTGAGGAAATGCCCGAGCCGGTTGGGGATCAGCTCCGCCGCCCCGTCGCGAAAGACCGCCGCGGCACTGTTCGTGGTGCCGAGGTCGATACCGATAATCATGATACTGGGTCCCCCGTCGAATCGCGGCGACTCTAGCGGGCGACGCGCGGCTGTGAAGCGGACGAATTCATATGGCGTTCAAGCGGCTTGTCGTGTTGTCTTGCCGGATCACGGGAGGGTGTAGATGCGAACCATTTTGGCAGTGATGGCGGGCGCGGTGCTGCTGGTGCCGGTGAGCGCGCAGGCGATGACCGTCGCAGAGTTTCTGGCCAAGGCGAATGCGCTGAAGGCCAAGGGTTTCATGGCGCTCGGCTCGCCCGACATCAAACTGCTCAAGGGCGAGATGGAGGGCGTTGCCAACGCCTATCGCGCGGATATCGTCGCCGCGCGTCAGGCCGGCCGCACCCCGCACAGCTGCCCCCCGCCCAAGGGCAAGGCCAAGATCGGCAGCAAGGAGCTGATGGCCGAGTTCGAGTCGATCCCGGCGGCGCAGCGTGGGATGAGCGTCAAATCGGCCTTCTACGCGATGATGAAGAAGCGCTACCCCTGCAAAGGCTGAGGCTCAACCCAGCAAGCCCAGCCCCAGCAGCAATAGCCCGAACAGCGTCACGATGAAGGTGATGGACAAGAGCAACGCAAAGGTCCGCAGCAGCGCGCTCCATCCGCGCAGGCGATAGGCGCCCTTGAGCTGGAAGAAGATATGTACCGGCGGCGCGAACATCGCGACCGACGCGATCACGTCGCCCGGCACGCCCAGCGCCGATCCGATCATCAGCGTGATGAACAGCAGCGACATGAAGGCGAGCGAATAGGTGACGAAGACCGCATGGTCATAGCCCTTGAAGCGCGGTCGCCACAGGAACAGTGCCCACACGAACGGGATCGATAGCGGGATCAGTGCCCAGCTGAATTTATAGCTGTTGGTCTGGAGCTTGTAGAGCGCAAGGCCGGGATTTTTCTCCATCTTTTCAATCCCCTTGTCGAGTCGCGGCCAGCCGGTCTTGAACCCGGAGGGGAGGCCGGTACGACCGCTCAGCGTCGTCGGGATGCGCTTGAGTTCGGCCAGTTCGGTGGAGAGTCTCGCGATCCGCAAGTCGAGTGCCCTGGCCCGCTCGCTACCCGTCTCCACCTTCGCCCGCGCCGCTTTCGCATCGGCAAGCGACTCCTCGGTATTTTGACGCGCGAACTGCAGGCCGGTCTCGAACTGCGCGGTGGTGCCGACCTCGGCCGGCGGCGACACGCCCATGATCTGCAGCACCGCGAACATCGTGAAGACCGAGAACAGGAACATCGCCATCGGCGACACGAAATGCGCACGCTCGCCAAAGATGTAGCGGCGCGTCAGCTCGCCGGGGCGGAAGGTCAGCAGGGGCAATGTGTTCCACAATTTGCCCTCGAAATGGACCACGCCGTGCAGGATTTCATGCCAGATCGCACCGATCGTGCGGTGAACATGCCCGACCTGGCCACAGCGATGGCAATGCGGCCCGACCAGCTGCGTCCCGCAATTCAGGCAAATCCCGTGACCGTGATCGCCGTGCGCGCCCGGCCGTTCGACCGCGCGACCCAGCAGCGTACCCGTGACCAGATCGCCAGCTCCGTCAAATTCCCCCATGAAGCTGATCTATCAGCTTGGAAAAGCCGGCGCGATAGGGACTTTGCGGTTGCAGCATGATAGCCACGCCCGATGGAACAGGATGTGCAGACACTGATCGCCGACATGGGTGCCCGCGCCCGCATCGCCGCAACGATGCTGGCCGCACGGCCGACCCATGCCAAAGCCACCGGACTGCGCGCAGCCGCTGCGGCGATCCGCGCGGATGCCGAGGCGATCCTCGCCGCCAACGCCCGCGACGTCGAGGCGGGGGCAGCGAACGGCCTGTCCGGCGCGCTGCTCGACCGGCTGCGGCTCGATCCCGCCCGGCTTGAAGGCGCGGCGGCGGGGGTTGAGGCGGTCGCCGCCCTGACCGACCCGGTCGGCGCAGTGATCGATTCGAGCGCGCGACCCAACGGCTTGCAGCTCAGCCGCGTGCGCGTGCCGATCGGGGTGATCGGCATCATCTATGAAAGCCGCCCCAACGTCACCGCCGATGCGGCGGCTTTGTGCGTGATGAGCGGCAATGCCACGATCCTGCGCGGCGGGTCCGAAGCGGCGCGCAGCAACCGCGCGATCCATGCCGCGTTTGTGCGCGGCCTGGCCGATGCCGGCCTTCCGGCAGACGCGGTCCAGCTCGTGCCGACCACCGATCGCGCCGCGGTGGGCGCGATGCTCAAAGCCGATGGCATGATCGACCTGATCGTCCCGCGCGGCGGCAAGAGCCTGGTTGCCCGCGTGCAGGAAGAGGCGCGCGTCCCTGTGCTCGCGCATCTCGACGGCATCTGCCACACTTATATTGACCGCGCCGCCGATCCCGCCATGGCGGTGAAGCTCGCCGTCAACGCCAAGCTGCGCCGCACCGGCATCTGCGGCGCGACCGAGACGCTGCTGATCGACCGCGCCTTCGCCGATCCTGCCCCTGTACTGGCAGCGCTGGCCGATGCTGGATGCGAGCTGCGCGGCGATGCTGATGTCCGTGCGATCGAACCGCGTGCGATTGCGGCAACCGCCGAGGATTGGGACACCGAATATCTCGACTCGATCCTGTCAGTCGCGCTGGTCGACGGGGTGGAGGGCGCGATGGCGCATATCGCCCGCCATTCGAGCCGCCACACCGACGCGATCGTCACCGACGACGCCGCCACCGCCGAACGCTTCCTCAACAGCGTCGACAGCGCAATCGTGATGTGGAACGCCTCGACCCAGTTCGCCGATGGCGGCGAGTTTGGGCTGGGCGCGGAAATCGGCATCGCCACCGGCCGCCTCCACGCCCGCGGCCCGGTCGCGCTGGAGGGGCTGACGACGTATAAATGGGTGGTGCGCGGGACGGGGCAGGCGCGTCCTTGAACGACCCACTACAGATGTATACATTTGTAGCATGAAGACAGCTGTCGTCACCGCCCGACTCGATCCGGAGACTCTTGCCGGACTCGACAAGCTTGCCGAGTATCATGAGCGATCACGCGCTTGGCTCGTCGCCAAAGCGGTCAAGCAATATGTGAAGGAAGAAACTGAGTTCTTCGCCTTCCTGCAGGAAGGAGAGGATGCCATCGCGCGTGGTGAGTTTCTGACCCACGAAGAGCTGATGGCGGAAATCAAGGGAATGCGGCAGCGAGACGCTGCTTGAGACAGCTGATATGGTCGTGTCCGGCGCGGCGTGACCTCTATCGCATTGCTGCCGAATATGGCGAAGTGGACCCGACGCTCCCGCTCGAAATCCTGATGCGTGTCGAGCAGGCGCCATCCGCCTTGCTGGACTATCCCGATATCGGCAGGCCCACACCGCGCAAAGGCATTCGAAAATGGCATGTACGGAAAACGCCGTTCCTGCTGTTCTACGCCAGCACGCCTGCTCGGCTCGAACTTCGCCGCGTTGTCCATGAGCAATCCGATTGGATCGGATTGGAACCTTGAAACGCATCGGTCTCCTCGGCGGGTCGTTCAACCCCGCGCATCGCGGGCATCGCGCGATCTCGCTCCACGCTCTGCGCGCGCTGGATCTGGATGAAGTGTGGTGGATGGTGTCGCCCGGCAATCCGCTGAAGGAAAAGGCCGGCATGGCCCCGTTTGCCGCGCGGATGGCGTCGGCGCGGGCGATGGCCCGCCATGCGCCGATCCGCCCCAGTGCGGTCGAGAAACGGCTCAAGACGCGCTACACCGTCGAAACGCTGACCAAGCTTCCGCGCCTGTATCCAAAGCACCAGTTCATCTGGCTGATGGGCGCGGACAATCTGGCGCAGTTCGACCAGTGGCGCGGATGGCGGCATATTGCACGACAGGTTCCGATTGCGGTGATTGCACGTCCGGGCTATGATCGCGATGCTCATGCAAGCCCTGCCATGAGCTGGCTGCGGCGTTTCGTGCGGCCCGCACGCCAGGCGAAGACTTGGACGAAGTGGAGTTTGCCGGCCCTGGTGCTGTTGCGCTTCCGCCCCGACCCGACTTCGGCGACCCGCCTGCGCGCCGCCGACCCCGGCTGGCACCGGCGATTTGCCCGTGGCCGCACGCCGCCCAAGCCGAATATGATGAACCCCGATGCACCCTAACCCAGGAGTCCTCTTGCCCGCTTCCCCTCAACTCGATGCCGCCCCGGCCGCCGTGCGCGGCCCCGCCCCGGACGCCGAGGCACTGCATCGACTGATCCTCGGCTCGCTCGACGGCGATCAGGCGGTCGAAACCGTGTCGATCCCGCTCGCGGGCAAGAGCAGCATTGCCGACTATATGGTCGTGGCGAGCGGCCGCTCGACCCGACAGGTCGCGTCGATGGCGCAGAAGCTGGCCGAGAAGATCAAGGCCGAACGCGGCCACAATCCCCGAATCGAAGGGCTGCCGACCGCCGACTGGGTGTTGATCGACGCAGGCGACGTGATCGTCCATCTGTTCCGCCCCGAAGTCCGCACCTTCTATAATCTTGAGCGGATGTGGGCATTCGGCGACAGCGCAACCGCCGGCACGGCGTAGTTTTTTGAAGTTCGGCACCGGCCCGCTCCCCCACCCGGCCACCCATAGGATACTGGCGTTAGGTGGCCGGGTGGGGGAGCGGGCCGGTGCCGCCAACCGGGATTAGTCCCATGCTGCTCCATATCGTCGCGCGCGGGCGGATCGGCCGCAGCCCGGAGGCCGAGCTGGTCGACCGCTATCTCAAGCGCGTCACCCTGCCGACGCGCGTGACCGAGCTGCCCGATACCGGCGGCAAGATGCCTCCAGTCGAACCGGGTACGCGCATCGTGATGCTCGACGAAAAGGGCGAGAACATCCCCTCGCGCGTCTTCGCCGAACGGCTTCAGGCATGGCGCGAGGACGGGGTGCGCGAAACCCGCTTCCTGATCGGTGCCGCCGACGGCTTCGACGACGATGCGCGGGCGCAGGCCGACCTGCTCATTTCCTATGGCCGCGCGACATGGCCGCATATGATGGCGCGCGCGATGCTGGCCGAGCAATTGTGGCGCGCGACCAGCATCCTCGCCAACCACCCCTATCACCGCGAGGGATGATGCGCAGGATCGTCCTTGCCGCCGCTGTTGTTGCCACTGCATCTGTTGGCCTGGCCGCACTCCCGGCACAGACCCCGCCGCTCACAGATCAGCGCGCCCAGCTCAGCGCCGCGAGCAAGGCGGCGAAGGACGCCGAGATCCGCGCCCGCCAGCTCCAGCGCGCCGCTGCCAACGAACGCGACGAGGCGCGCCGCGCAAAGGCGCGCGAGGCGGCGATCGCGGCGAGCATTCAGGCGGCAGAGGCCGAGATCGTCGCCGCCCGCGCCCGCATCGCGATCGTCGATCGGATGCTGGCGACGCAGCGCACCCGGCTCGCCGAGCGGCAGGGGCCGATCGCGCGGCTGATGGCGGCGCTGCAATCGCTCGCACGCCGCCCCGCCGTGCTGGGGCTGGTCCAGCCCGGATCGACCGCCGACATCGTCCATGTCCGCGCGGTGCTCGGCGCGGTAACCCCCGCGATGCGCGCGCGCACCGCCGATATCCGCGCCGAGATCGCCCGCACCCGCCGCCTGCGCGACGGCGCGCAACTCGCCGCAAGGAGCCTGGCCGACGGGCGTGAGCGACTCCAGCGCGACCGGCTTGCCCTGGTCGGTGCCGAGGCCGAGCATCGCCTAAAATCGGTCGGCTATCGGCGGGAGGCGATGTTCGAATCGGATCGCGCGCTGGCGCTCGGCGAACAGGCACGCGACCTGGTGGACCTGATGGACACGATGGGCGAGGCCGCCGAGACCCGCGCCGCGCTCGAAGCGCTGCCCGGCCCGCTGCCCCGCCCTGCCGAGGGCGACGCCGCGATACCCGATGCAGCCCCGTCACCGAAGCGCAGCGGTCCGCCGCCCTATCGCCTTCCCGTTTCCGGCACCGTCGTCACCGGCCTTGGCGAGCTGTCCGACACCGGGGTGCGTGCGCGCGGCCTGACGCTCGCCACATGGCCGGGCGCGCAAGTGGTCGCACCGACCGCCGGACGGGTGATCTATGCCGGGCGCTTTCGCCGCTATGGCAATATCGTCATCCTCGACCATGGCGGCGGGTGGACCTCGCTCGTTGCCGGGCTCGACGCGGTGATGGTGCGGGTCGGCGAGACGCTGATCCAGGGTGCCCCGCTGGGCCGCGCGCCGCAACGCGAAAGCCCGCGCATCACCATCGAACTGCGTCGCCAGGGCCGCCCGGTCGATCTGGCGCAGCTGCTCGATTGATGCCTCGCGATCGCCGTCCGCTTGCCGCTTTGCGGCCACGCGGTTCCGGTCTATCTTGCCGCCAAATCCCGTTGAGGAAGTACAGCGTATGATCCGTCCCATCCTCCAGGTCTCCGCCGCGGTCGGCGCGCTGGCGCTGATCCCGCTCACCACCGGCGCGATGGCGAGCGTCGATACATCGAGCTATCGCGAGCTCGACGCGTTCATGGACGTCTATACGCGGGTCAAGGCTGCCTATGTCGAGAAGGTCGATGACAAGACGCTGATCAAGGGCGCAATCGACGGAATGCTCGCCAGCCTCGACCCGCACAGCTCCTATGTCGATGCGCTCGCCTTCGACAATCTGCGGCTGCAGACCGATGGCAATTATGGTGGCCTCGGCCTTTCGGTCACGCTGGAGGATGGCGCGGTCAAGGTGATTACCCCGACCGAGGACACGCCGGCATGGAAGGCGGGGATCAAGGCGGGCGACTATATCACCCATCTCGACGGAAAGCTGATCTATGGCGGAACGCTGGACGAGGCGATCACCCAGATGCGTGGGGCACCCGGGACCAAGATCACGCTGCGCATCGTCCGCCCGGGCCGCGACAAGCCGTTCGACGTCGCGCTGACTCGCGAGACGATCATCCAGAAGGCGGTGAAGTGGGAGGTGCAGGACGGCATCGGCATCCTCAACATCAACACCTTCAGCGCGACAACCGCGGCGGACATGCGCGCCGGCATTGCAGCGATCGAGCAGCAATTGGGCGGCAAGCCCAAGGGCTATGTCATCGACCTGCGCGGCAATGGCGGCGGCCTGCTCAACCAGGCGATCGAGGTTAGCGATGCATTCCTGACGCATGGCGAGATCGTCTCGCAACGCGGCCGCGAGAAAAGCGATATCGAGCGCTGGTACGCCGAATCGGCGATCCGCGGCGACCTGACGCGTGGCGTGCCTCTGGTCGTGCTGGTCGATGCCGGCACCGCGTCGGCGTCGGAGATCGTCGCCGGCGCGCTGCAGGATCATCATCGCGCGCTGGTGCTCGGCGAAAAGACCTTCGGCAAGGGATCGGTCCAGTCGCTGCTCCAGCTGGGGCCGCGCACCGCGCTGCGCATCACCACCGCGCGCTACTATACGCCATCGGGCAAGTCGGTGCAGGAGGGCGGGATCGAACCCGATCTGATCGTCCCGCAGATTTCCGACCCCGATTACAAATCCCGCCCGGTGTTCCGTGAGGCGGACCTACGCCGTCACCTGATCAACGAGACCAAGGTCGATAATGCGGCGCTGGAAGAGGATACCAAGACCGATCCGCGCTTCGCCGCCACCCCGGCGGAGCTGGAGAAGCAGGGGATCAAGGACTTCCAGCTGCACTACGCGCTGCAGACCATCGCCCGCACCGCCACCCCCGCGCGCATGGCAGCGGGCGGCGCGCCCAAGGCCGGGAAGCGCTGAGCCCCGCCATGACGCCCAACCGTACCGCGCAATGGCTCGCCCTGCTCGTTCCGCTCGCACTGATCGCGGGGGCGCTGACCAGCCAATATGGCTTTGGCCTGTTCCCGTGCGAGATGTGCATGTGGCAGCGCTGGCCGCATTACAGCGCAATCGTGCTGGCGGCACTGTCCTTCGTCGTGGCCCCCGCGCGGACGCCGTTGGTCTGGCTGGCCACGCTCGCCATCGCGATCAGCGGCGCAATCGGCGCCTTCCATGCCGGGGTCGAATATGGCTGGTGGGAGGGGTTCACCCAATGCGCCACCAATTTCGGCGGTGAGGGCAGCGCGCTCGACCGGATCATGAACGCACCATTGGTCCGCTGCGATGTCGCACCCTGGGATATGTTCGGCGTGTCGCTCGCCGGATGGAATGCGATCTTTTCGCTCGGTGGTGCGTTGGTGATCGCAAGTCTGCTGCTGAAGGGCAAAGCCAAGTGAAGTGGAAACCCGGAGACCCGCGTCGCGATATCGACTCGATGATCCGCGTCGATCAGGCGGGCGAATATGGCGCGACGCGCATCTATGCGGGGCAGCTCGCGGTGATGGGCGACCGGCACGACATGGCACGCGCGATTTCGGGCATGGCCAATCAGGAAGAACGGCACCGCGCCTTTTTTGACGCGTTGATCGCGCGGCGCGGCGTGCGGCCGACCGCACTGCAGCCGGTATGGAATGTCGCCGGGTTCGCGCTGGGTGCGGCAACGGCGGCGATCGGGCCGACGGCAGCGATGGCGTGCACCGTGGCGGTGGAGACCGAAATCGACCTCCATTACCAGGAACAGCTCGACGCGCTGGGCGAGGACGATCCCGAGCTGGCAGCAGCCGTCGCCGAGTTTCGCGCCGAAGAGCTGGAACACAAGGACAGCGCGCTCGCAGCAGGCGCGGAGACGGCCCCGGCCTATCCGCTTTTGTCAGGGGTGATCCGGATGGCATGTAAGACCGCGATCGCGGTATCGAAGCGGCTGTGACCGCTGCAAGGAGTCGATGACGATGAAGACGATCCTGCTTTCCATGACCGCTGCAGCAAGTGCGCTGGCGGTCCCAGCGCACCCCGCCATTGCCCAGAACGCGCCGCAGAACGGCGTGCTCATCATCTATGGCGACGACCGCTGCCCGACCAATTCGGACGGCGACGAGATCGTGGTCTGCGTCCGCCGCCCCGCCGGTGAGCGCTTTCGGATCCCCAGCGAACTGCGCGATACCGAGGCAACACCCCAGCGCGAAAGCTGGGCGGTGCGCCAGCGTTCGGCGCTGACCGCCGGCGACACCGGCATCGGCAGCTGCTCGACCGTCGGCCCCGGCGGGGGCATCGGCTGCTCGACGCGGGATATTCAGGCGGGCAAGGCCGAGGCCGACAGCCGCAGAAGGGCAGAGAAGGTTCTGCCGGACTGATGATGTCCTCTGACCCCCGTTTGCCCTGAGCTTCCCAAAGGGCGCTCCAACACTCCGAGAGTGCAGGAACCGTGCTTCGACAAGCTCAGCACAAATGGGGGTTGTGGCTCTCGCCGCAGCGCTGGCGCTTCCCCGCCCTGCTCTTCGCGCTGGTCTGGTTATCCTGCATCTGGTTCGGGTCGTGGGCGTTCAACCCCAACAGCGCCACACGCATCCTCGCCGCCACCGCGATCGTCGAAATCGGCAGCCCCCGCATCGACCGCTATGCCGCGATGACGATCGACAAGGCGCAGTTTGGCGGCCATTTCTACATGGACAAGGCACCGGGCATGACGCTGATGGCGCTGCCCTTCGTCGCCGCGACCAACTGGGTGACGCAGCAGACCAGCGCCGACGTCCCGCACATGCTGTTCGACCCCGATGCGGAGGCATTCCTGCGTTTGCGGATGCGGATCGCCATCGCCGGGATCGGGGCGGTGCTGACCGCGCTGGCGGCAGTCGCCTTGCTCGATCTTGGCACAGGGGTCGGTGGAAGCCGCGCAGCGGGGCTGTTCACCGCAGTCAGCTTTGCGCTCGGCACGACGGTCTGGGGCTGGACCACCACCTGGTTCGGCCATGCCGCCGCGACATCGCTGATCGCCATCGCGCTCTGGGCAGTGTGGCGCGGCACGCGCGACGGCCTCGCCACTCGCTACGCCCTGATCGCCGGATTCGCGCTGGGCTGGGCCGTGGTGGTCGAGCATGGCGCGGTGGTGCTTGGCGCGCCGGTCGCGCTCTGGGCGCTGTGGTCGATCCGGGGCTGGGACCGTCCGGCGCAGTTGTGCACGCTCAGCCTCGCCATCGCGGGTGGGCTGATCGCCGCCCTCCCCCTCTTCGCTTACAACCTGGCCACCTTCGGCCACCCCTTCACCACCGGCTATGCGGGGGTGGTCGGCTTTGAGGGGATGAAGCAAGGCCTGTTCGGCCTGACCTATCCCAAACTCGACATCCTCTACGAAATCCTTCTCGGCAAACGCCGCGGGATCATCTGGGTCGCGCCGATCCTCGCCCTGGCCCCGTTCGGAATCTGGAGCCTGCTGCGCGACCCGGCCCGCCGCGACCTCGGCGTGCTCGCGGCGGCTGGCGCGCTCGCCTGCTTCCTCTATCACGCGGCGTACGTCTATTGGGACGGCGGCAACGCCACCGGCCCGCGCCACGCGCTCCCGGCAATCGCCTATCTCGCCATTGGCCTCGCCGCCTATTGGGGCAGCGCCAGCCGGGTCGAGCGCGGCCTGGGCCTCGCCTTCCTCGCCGCCAGCGTCGCGCTCAACCTGATCATCGCCGCAGTCGATATTCAGGCGCCACACCATCTCGCCGCGCCGATCACCGATCACATCCTGCCCGGCTTTGTCGCACTCAACCTGCGCACCCTTCCCAGCGAATTCTGGGGCTGGTCGCCGGGGATTGGCCTCACCCTCTACCTCATCCTCGCTACGCCCCTCGTTGCCCTGCTCGCGCTCGCTTGCCGCCGCCGCGCGCCGGACTGACTGGACAGTCAAACCGCTGGAACGTATAAAGAACATATGGCCCAGCTCGACCTGCGCGAAAAGCTCGAAATCCTCGCCGATGCGGCGAAATATGACGCATCCTGCGCCTCATCCGGCACGTCGAAACGCAAATCTTCGGGCGGCAAGGGGCTGGGTTCGACCGAGGGGATGGGCATTTGCCACGCCTATGCCCCCGATGGCCGCTGCATCAGCCTGCTCAAGATCCTGCTGACCAACAGCTGCGTGTTCGACTGCCATTATTGCATCAACCGCAAAAGCTCGAACGTCCGCCGCGCGCGCTTCACCGCGCAGGAGGTTGTCCGCCTCACCCTTGATTTCTACCGCCGCAACTATATCGAGGGGCTGTTCCTCTCCTCGGGCATCATCCGCTCGCCCGACTACACGATGGAGCAGATTGTCGAGGTCGCACGCAGCCTGCGCGAAGATCACGACTTTCGCGGCTATATCCATCTGAAGACGATCCCCGACGCCGATCCGGGCCTGATCCATCAGGCCGGACTGCACGCCGACCGCCTGTCGATCAATGTCGAGTTGCCGACCGTCGCCGGCCTGACCCGCCTCGCGCCCGAAAAGTCCGCCCCCCGGATCGAGGGGGCTATGGGCGATTTGAAGCGCGATATCGAGGATAGCGGCGACGCGCGCAAACGCTACCGCTCCGCCCCCAAATTCGCCCCCGCTGGCCAGTCGACTCAGATGATCGTCGGCGCCGACGCCGCCACCGATCGCGACATCGTCGGCCGCGCCGCGGGCCTTTATGGCCGCTACGGCCTGCGCCGCGTCTACTACTCCGCCTTCAGCCCGATCCCCGACGCCAGCGCCGTCTTGCCCCTCCAGCGCCCGCCGCTGCTGCGCGAACATCGCCTCTACCAGTCCGACTGGCTGATGCGCTTCTACGACTATTCGCCGGGCGAGGTCGCCGACGCCGCCGATCCCGCGACCGGCATGATGCCGCTCGACATCGACCCCAAGCTCGCCTGGGCATTGAAGCATCGCGACAGCTTCCCGGTCGACGTCAACACCGCCCCGCGTCAGGCACTGCTGCGCGTCCCCGGCCTTGGCGTGAAAGCGGTCGACCGCATCCTCGTCTCGCGCCGCTGGCGGCGGATGACGCTGGCCGATGTTGCGCGGCTCACCGTGTCGGTGAAGAAGCTCAAACCCTTCCTGATCACCAGCGACTGGCGCCCGACCTTGCTCGCCGACCGCGCCGATCTGCGTGCCATGATCGCCCCTCCGGCAAAGCAGATGGAGCTGTTTGCGGCTTGAGAATGAGTCGCGGGTGAAACAAGCCACGCTGCGGGCGGTTGAGCGCGCAAAGGAGACGTTGCATGGCCGACGAACGTATTTTCGAAGACCTGATCCAGGACCATAACCGCCAGCGCGACCTGCTCGACCGCATCGCCGAAACCAGCGGCGACAGCGAAGAGCGGCGCACGCTTTTCGAGGAGCTGCGCGTCGAGCTGCAGGCGCACGCTGCCGCCGAGGAAGAATCGCTCTACGCGACGATGCTCGCCAACCCCGACCTGCGCGACGAAGCGCGCCATTCGGTGTCGGAGCATAAGGAAGTCGACGACATGCTCGGCGAGCTGGTCGAGATGGACATGGCGTCGAGCGGCTGGTTGACCAAATTCAAGTCGATGCGCGACCGCTACCTCCACCATATCGACGAGGAGGAGGAAGAGATGTTCCCCGCCGCGTCGAAGGATCTGGACGACGCGACCAAGGCCAAGCTCGCCAAGATCTTCGAGGCGCGCAAGCCCAAGGAACTGGAACGCGCCGAAGACGAAATGCCGGGGGATGCGCGGGAGTAGCTCCACCCCTTTCGTCACCCCGGGCTTGACCCGGGGCCCAGCTGCCTTTGCCGGTCAAAGAAGCGGGGCCCCGGGTCAAGCCCGGGGTGGCGATGGTTTATTGACACCCATGTAAACGACTGGACGACGGCAACCGACGCGGTAAGCTGCCCCTCAAAACGAGGAGAGGCCCATGATCCGCACCGCCGTCGCGGCCGCCGCATTGCTCGCCTGTGCGCCCGCCGCCTACGCCGAAACCCTCAAAATCCCCGCCGGCCCCGACGCGCAGGAGCGGCTGCAACAAGCGCTGCTCGACGCCAAGCCCGGCGACACGGTCGAAATCGGCGCGGGCCGGTTCGATCTCACCGACGGCCTCAGCCTCGACGTGGACAAGGTGACAGTGCGCGGTGCCGGCCCCGACAAGACCATCCTCAGCTTCAAGGGCCAGCTCGGCGCGGGCGAGGGGCTGCTCGTTACCTCCGACGACGTCGTCCTGCGCGGCTTCGCGGTCGAGGACAGCAAGGGCGACGGCATCAAGTCCAAAGGCGCCGACCGCATCGTCTACAAGGACATCCGCGTCGAATGGACCGGCGGCCCGAAGGAAAGCAACGGCGCGTACGGCGTCTATCCCGTCTCCAGCAGCCACATCCTGATCGACGGCGTGACCGTGAAGGGCGCGTCCGACGCCGGCATCTATGTCGGCCAGTCCGAACGGATCATCGTCCGCAACAGCTTCGTCGCGCACAATGTCGCGGGGATCGAGATCGAGAACAGCAACCATGCCGATGTGTTCGGCAACACCGCGACGAAGAACACCGGCGGCATCCTCGTGTTCGACCTCCCCAACCTGCCGCGCATGGGCGGCGGCGCGGTGCGCGTCTATGGCAACAAGGTATTCGCCAACGATACGCCAAACTTCGCGCCCAAGGGCAATATCGTCGCGACCGTACCCAAAGGAACCGGGGTGCTCGTGATGGCCAATGACGGGGTGCATGTGTTCGACAACGACCTGTCGGAACATGCCACGGCGAACGTCATCATCCTATCCTATCGCCCTGAATATAAGGACGCAAAATACAACCCCTACCCGCGCCGCATCGTGGTGTCGGGCAACAAGCATGGCCGCGCCGGGTTCGAGCCGGGGGTCGAGGGCGGCGGCTTCCTCGTCGCGGCATTCGGCGGAGCCGCGCCGCCGGTGTGGTGGGACGGCACCGGGACCGTCGCCGAACTGGGGCTGCACGTCGCCGATCCCGTGCCGGTGCTGACGCTGGGCCTCGCGCTCGCCGCCCCGACCAGCTCGGCGAAGCCGGGCAAGGCGGTACTCGACGCCCCCGCCGCACCGCGCCCCGCCGCAGTGGTGCTGCCCGCAGCGATGGAAGCTGCCGCCAAGTGACCCGCGCCGGACTAGCCCTGTTGGCCCTTTGTGCAGCGGCGTTCGGCGTCGCCGCCGCGCGCCAGCCCGCACGGGTCAACGACGCGGCGATCACCGCCGATGGCTACCCCGCCAAGCTCTCCGACTATGGCTTCTTCACCGACCTGACCAAACGCACTCCGGCGGCGCGGGTGGTCGGCTATGACCTCGAAACCCCACTCTTCTCCGATTATACTGGCAAGCAGCGCTTCATCTATGTCCCCGCCGGAGCGCAGGCCAAGTACGACGGCAATGCTGCCTTCGACTTCCCGGTCGGCTCCGCACTCATCAAGACCTTCGGCTATGGCGCAGGGGCAGCGTTCAAGCCGATCGAGACCCGCCTGCTGCTGCGTCGCACATCGGGCTGGGTCGCGATCCCCTATGTGTGGAATGCCGAGGGCACCGATGCCGTCGTCAAGCGCGCCGGCACCCGCCTTCCGGTCGCCTTCACCGACCCGTCAGGCCGCGCGCGCCAGATCAGCTACGCCGTCCCCAACCAGAATCAGTGCAAGGATTGCCATGCACTGTCGGGCCAGATCGCCCCGATCGGTCCGAAGGCGCGCTACCTCAACCATGGCGGCCAGTTGCAGGCGCTGGTCAAGGCCGGCCTGCTCGACCGCGCGCCCGCAAACGCCCCGCGCGTCGCCCGCTGGGACGATCCAAAGGCCCCGCTCGATGCCCGCGCCCGTGCCTATCTCGAAATCAACTGCGCGCATTGCCACAATCCGGCGGGCGCCGCGTCAAACTCCGGCCTGTTCCTCGAACTCGACCGCACCGATCCGGTTGCGCTCGGCATCGGCAAGCGCCCGGTGGCGGCGGGGCGCGGCAGCGGCGGGCGCGACTTCGCGATCGCACCGGGCAATCCCGAAGGCTCGATCCTGATCTACCGCCTGCGCAGCACCGATCCCGGCATCGCCATGCCCGAACTCGGCCGCGCCACCGCGCATGACGAGGGAATCGCGCTGCTGTCCGAATGGATCGAATCGCTCCCCGCGCGTTAAGGGGAGCGATGCGGGTCGTAGCTTTAGCTTCGGAGGATGATTTCGACGGCTGGCGCGACGCCGCCCGCAGCCTTGCCGCCGCACGCGTCGATCCGTCGGAGGTCGTCTGGCAAGTCGGCGACGCTCCTGCAGATCTGTTCGGCGACGAAGCCGTCCTCCCCTCCGCCGCCCCTAAACTCCGGGTCTCGCGCCGCTTCGTCGACCTGGCGCGTGAGGCAATCCTGCACAGCGACCCGCAGCGCTTCGCCCTGCTCTACACGCTGCTCACCCGCGTGATCGCGCGACCGGGCAGCATCGAGGACAAGGCCGATCCCCTGCTCCGCCGCCTCGACGACATGGCCAAATCCGTCCGCCGCGACATCCACAAGATGCGCGCCTTCCTGCGTTTCCGCGAAGTCGCCGACGACGCGGGCCCGCGCCTCATCGCGTGGTTCGAACCCGAACACCACATCGTCCGCGCCAATGCCCGCTTCTTCGTCGACCGCTTCCACACCATGCGCTGGTCGATCCTGACGCCGGAGCTGACCCTTCACTGGGACGGCCAAACCCTCTCCGAAGGCCCCGGAGCCAGCAAGGCCGACGCGCCGCAGGACGATCCGGTCGAGGCGGTGTGGAAGACCTATTACGCATCGACGTTCAACCCCGCCCGCCTCAAGACCGGCGCGATGCTCAAGGAAATGCCGCGCAAATACTGGAAAAACATGCCCGAAACCGCGTTGGTCGCGGAGCTGATCAAGGGTGCCCGCGCGCGCGCGGTGGCAATGGTCGAAACCGCACGCACTGCCGGCCCCGGCGACAATGCGCAAAAGGCGTGGGCCGCGCTGCGTGACGAGGCGGCAGCCTGCACCCGCTGTCACCTCCACCAGCACGCGACGCAAACCGTGTTCGGCGAAGGGCCGGTCGATGCCCCGCTGATGCTGGTCGGCGAACAGCCCGGCGATCAGGAGGACCTCGCCGGCCACCCGTTCGTCGGCCCGGCCGGACAGCTGCTCGACGACGCGCTTGCCGAAGCGGGCATCGACCGCGCCGCCGCCTATCTCTCCAATGCGGTCAAGCATTTCAAATTCGAGCCGCGCGGCAAGCGCCGCATCCACGCCACCCCCGATGCGGGTGAGATCAGCGCCTGCCGCTGGTGGATCGAACAGGAACTGCTGATCGTCCGGCCCAGGATCGTCATCGCCCTCGGCGCCACCGCTGCGCGAGCCCTGCTCGGCAAGCCAGTGACGATCTCGCGCGAACGCGGTCGCGCCATCCCGCTCGACCATGGCGGCGAGGCATGGATCACCGTCCACCCCAGCTATATGCTGCGCCTCCCCAATCAGGAGGAAAAGGCCGCCCAATACGCCGCCTTCATCGCCGACCTGCGCACCGCCGTCGCGCGACTTTGACTCTCTGGTACGGTGCGTTCATCGTCGCGCCGGGGAACATGAATGCGACTCGATCGACTCCTGACCCGATTGCTTGCCGCGACAACAGTGGCGGCGACACTGGCGGCACCCGTTCCGCTTGGCGCGCAGGTTCAGCTTCCCAGCCCTCAAACCTCCCCGCAGCCCAAGCCCCCGACCGCAAAGCCGTCGTCCCGCGGCCTAACGGCATCTCCGCCGCGTCGAAGCACTACGCCGCCCGCCGATTGCCGACCGCGATCATCGGCGTCGGCCACCGCCGCCGCGCCGACGAAGCCGACCGCCAGCACCCAGCGTGAGGGCGGACAGGAAGGCTGTCCGACTTGCGTTATGCCGTGCGACTGACGCACCAGTCGTAAAGTCCAGGAATCAGACCTGTTTCTTGAGCTTGGCCAACGCGGCGAACGGCCCGGTTTCATCCTCGCCCAGCACCCCGGCATCGCGCAGCGCCGCGTCCGCCCCCGGGCTACGCGGAAACGGATCGAGCGCCAGTGCCAGCGTCTCCGCGGCCGCCTCGCCCAGGTCGATCGCGCCGCCCGAATAAAAAACGGTATCGCAGTCCGCGTCGGACAGTTCGACCTCGTCGGCTTCGGGCGTGCCTTCGGGGATAAAGCGAATCGCGAAATCCTCCTCGATCTGTGCCGGGACGGGGTCGCCGGTCACGCTGCACGGCTGGACCACTGCGCCCGACAGATGCCCGCGCGCGACCACGCCGGTCGCGTCGCGATACACCGTCATCACCGCGTCGAGCCGGTCGATCGCAATCAGCGCGAATCGCTTCGCCAGTGCCGCGCGTTCGCCCCGATCGGCGGAAATCTCGACGCGAAGCTCGCCCTTGCCGATCGCATCGAGCCGCTGGGGCCGCGAAAATTCCGGCGCGATCACGGCAGCTGTCCAGCCAGCAGGTCATCGTGCGATACATCCGCAAGCCGATCCCGCAGCGCGCGCATTGCATCGGCGGAATGCGCCAGCGCCGCCGCCCCCGGATCCTCGCCACGATACAGGTTGCGGACCAACGCCGCCTCGAACGCGCCCGGATCCGCATCCGGCGCCAGCGCATCGCGATAGGCCCCGATCCGCCCGCCAAGCAGCGCCATCATCTTGCCAATCCCCTTGCCGACCACGACGTCGCCGATGCCGATCTGGCGCAGCTGGCCGTCCATGTCATCGACGAAACATTCGGTCAGCCGCGCGGTGGTCTCCGCTGCCTGTGGTTCATGCTCGATCCGCAGCATGACCAGGCCCAGCACACTTGCGATCATGTCGAACCGGCCATTGACTGTATCGGGCACACCGCCCACCTCATACCAGTGCGGATCGCGCCCGCGTGCCACCACTGACTGATACAGCGCAGCCGCCGGGTTCTCTGGCTTGCGCCCGGTCAGCCTGTCCCACAATCGCATCGTTACACTCCAATCGCCTCTCGGCGCTTGTTTGCCGGGGCTGCCCCGCATATTGAGGGGAACGGCGCGCGATGCAATGCGTGGCCTGTGCCCGCCTGGGGAGAGTGAGTTTGATGAAGTCCGCCCGTATCCTGTCCGTTGCGCTGTGCGGAACGATCCTGCTTGGCACCAGCGCCTGTGTGAAGCCGCTGCGCGGCTATCAGGGCTATGTGGTCGATGCGGACCTTGTGAACTCGGTCCAGCCGGGCGTCGATAATCGCGAATCGGTGCTGCAGACGCTGGGCAAGCCGACGCTGACCAGCCAGTTTAACGAAGGCGAATGGTATTATGTCGGGCGCGCGACCCGCAATTTCGCGTTCAACAATCCGAGCGCCAAGGAACAGACGACGCTGCGCATCCGCTTCGACGCGGCGGGCAATGTGACGGAAGTGTCGCGCACCGGGATCGAGCAGATCGCCAAGATCAACCCGTCGAACGAAAAGACCCCCACTTTGGGCCGCGAGCGTGGCTTTTTTGAAGATCTGTTCGGCAATATCGGCACCGTCGGCGCGCCCGGCACCGGTGCTGGCGGTCCCGACGGGCCGTAATTTCCCTTTCACGCGGCTGAACTGTTCATTCCCGTGCCGTTCAGTCGCGGCGGCCTAATCTTCTCTCATGCCGGTCGACATGACCGGGTCGAAGGAGGACGCAAATGAAGAGATTGATCGCAACCGCGCTGATCGCCGCCGTCGCCATGCCCGTCATGGTTCCGGCCGCCAGCGCGCAGTCGCAGCGCGAAGTGCGCCGCGAGCGCCAGGACGTTCGTGAGGAACAGCGCGAGCTGCGCGATGCCCGCCGCTATGGCGACCGGCGCGACGTGCGCCGCGAACAGCGTGACGTGCGCGAGGAACGCCGCGAATATCGCGACGCGGTTCAGGATCGCAACCGCCGCTGGGGCGACAATGACTGGCGCACCTATCGCGGTTCGAACCGCGGCGTCTACGCCCGTGGCAACTGGCGCGCGCCGTTCCGCTATCAGGGCTTCCGCGTTGGCGTCCGCATCGCGCCGACCTATTATGGCAGCCGCTATTACATCAATGACCCGTGGCGCTATCGCCTGCCGCCGGCCGGCCGTTATCAGCGCTGGGTGCGTCACTATGACGACGTGCTGCTGGTCGACACCCGTCGCGGCGTCGTGATCCGGGTGTATCGTAACTTCTACTGGTAACCGCACAAAATGGCCGCGCCGACGGATACGCTGTCGGCGCGGCCTATACTTTCTTTCGGCCCGAAAGGGTAAGGACCGGCTGGAAGAACGCGCCGGATTCTTTTTGGTTCAGCGGACGGTAAACACGACCTGATCGACCACGCGCCCGCCCGGCGCGACCAGTCGCAACTGGTGCCGCCCCGGCCCCGCCAGCACCATGGGCCGCGCATCGGCGCTGCCCAGATCGCGCCCGTCGAGCAGCAGCCGGTGGCCGATCATTTCCCCCGACACGCTGATCGCCATCTGTTGCCGCGCGATCGGGATATCGGGGTCGAGCGCATAGACGCTGCCCGCCACCGGGCTGACGATCCGTGGCCGCCGCGCCACCGCAGGGACCGCCGCCACCTGGCTCATGCCGGTTCCGGTCAGGAAATATTCGCGGCGCGGCTGTTCGATATTGCCGCCAAAGCTGACCTGCCGCGCCTCAATCCCAGTGGGTCGCTCCGGCGCGCGCCCGGGCCGATCGGCGTGCAGCGCCGTCATCACGTCACGCCACACCGGCGCCGCGCCGCTGGTCCCCGACACCGCGCGCATCGGATCGCCCTCCAGATTCCCGACCCACACGCCGACCGTGTAGCGGTCGGAAAAGCCGATGCACCAATTGTCGCGCATCGCCTTTGACGTGCCCGTCTTGACCGCCGCCCAGAACGGCAGCCGCAGCGCCGAATCCATGCCGAATGTCGATGCCCGTGCCGCCGGATCGGCCAACATGTCCGCGACCAGCCACGCCGCCTGTGGCGTGGTCGTTAACCGATCCGCCTCGGCCTTCGCCTCGGCCTCGACCCGCAACGGCGACCAGCGCCCACCGCGCGCGAGGCTGCGATAGGCGGCGACCTGCTCGACCAACGTCACCTCCGCCGACCCCAGCGCCAGGCTGAACCCGTAATAGTCCCCGCTCTCGGTCAGCCCGCGATAGCCGCTGTCCCACAACCGGTCGCGAAACGCCTCCACCCCGGTCAGGATCAGCGTCCGCACCGCCGGCACGTTGAGCGACCCGGCCAGCGCCGATCGCGCACTCACCGGCCCCTTGAACGCGCGGTCGTAATTCTGCGGCACATACAGCCCCGACGCGGTGTCAAGCTGCACCGGGCTGTCGTCGAGGATCGAGGCGGGGGTCAGATACCCCTTCTCGATCGCCTGCGCGTAGAGGAACGGCTTGAGCGTCGATCCCGCCTGCCGATAGCTCGCCGCCCCATCGACCGACGGCGCGGTCGACGCCCCGCCAATCCCGCCGACCCAGGCCAGAATCTCCCCGGTTTCATTGTCGGCAACGATCACCGCCCCGTCGCGCGCGCGCGTGCCGCCAAGGCCCACCAGCTGCCGCCGCAACGCCCGGATCGCGACGCGCTGCACGTCCAGGTCGATCGTGGTCTTCACCTTCAGCCCCGGTTGGGTCAGCATCCGGTTGGACAGATGCATCGCCAGCCCCGGATCGAGCGTCAGGCTGCGTGCCGGGCCGAGCATCGACGCCGCCGCTCCGGCAAAGCGGCTGCAATCCGCGTCCCGCGACAAGGCACAGGCCCGCCGCGCCACCGCATCCGCCCCCGCCGACGGATCGGGCAGCAACGCCGCAAGCAGCAAGCCATCGTCGCGGGTCAGCGCATCGGGCGTCTTGCCGAACAGCCCCAGCGCCGCCGCCCCGATCCCCTGCGCTTCACCGCGAAACCCGGCAAGGTTGAGATAGGCCTCAAGGATCTGGTCCTTGCTCCACCCGCGCTCCAGCGCCGCCCCCGCGCGCATCTGGCGCAACTTGTCCATGAACCCGCGCGATCCCGGCGCGGCAAGGTCGGGTGCCAGATAAGCCGCAACCTGCATCGACAGCGTCGACGCCCCCCGCGCGCGCTTACCCTCCAGTCGGTCGCGGATCGACCCGGCGACCGCCCACCAATCGACCCCGTCATGGTCGCGGAACCGGCGATCCTCGGCGTTCGCAATCGCCTCCACCGCTTCGGGCGCGATCTTGTCGAGCGGCGTCCACGCCAGCCGCCGCGCCTGAAAATCCACCCGCGAGCTATCGAGCAGCCGCCCCTCGCGGTCATACAGCCACGCCTCGGACGGCTTCCACCCCGCCACCGTGGCGCGATGCGACGGCAAGGGCGGCGGCAGCGTCGCCCAGTCCACCGCGACATGCACCCAGGCTAGGGCCAGAATCGCCGCCACGGCAATGCGCGGCCCGGTCCACCACGCGCGATGCGTCGCGGCTTCGGCGCGAGTCCAGAGCGACCGCGTGCGCTCCACGATCTGTGCGCGGGAAATCATCCCTGTTGCGCTCCTGCGAAAGCAGGAGCCCAGAGCCACAGGCGGTTCGCTATCCCACCCTGGGCTCCTGCCTGCGCAGGAGCACAACCCAAGCCAACAAACCCAATCACCTCACCGCTGCGCCACCACCATCGGCTGGTTCGGCACCGCCGCGCGGATCTCGGGCGAATACATCGCCTCGACCCGGCTCGGCGGCAGCTGCAACCGGCCCGCCGCATTCAGCCGCATCGCATAGCTCACGCTGTGCGTGCCCCGCGGCATCCACGCGAAGTAACCGCGCCACGCATCGCGCCCGCGCTCGACATAGCTGGTCCCGCCGCTACTGGTCCCTTCGGCCAGCATCTCCGACTGGCCGCCCAGCGAGCCGATGACGGTCGCGCCGGCCGGCACCGGATCGCTGATCACCACCCAGTTGCGGTCCGCACTCGCCTCGACCGTCAGCGTGACCTTCAGCACGTCGCCGCGCGTCAGCACGCCCTTGGTCTTGGCCTGCACCACCTCGACCGTGCGGGTCAGCTTGTAGCCGGCATTCAGCGGCCGGGTCAGCGGCACCGCCGCCTTGACCTGCACGCTCGCCCACGGCCCCGCCCCGCCCGACTGGCTCAGCACCAAAGGCGTTTGCCTGGCGGGCAGCGCGAACAACAGGCTGCGCTGCGGTTCCGCCAGCGGCCAGCTGCGCGTCACCACCTGCGTCCCGATCGTCGCAGTCGTCACCCCGGCCACCTGCGCCGCCGGATAGACCCCCTCGAACTTGCGCGCAGCGATCACGCCCCACGCGTTCGCGGTGGTCGTGTCCCAATGTCCGCGTTGCTGGCGCAGCGCCGCGCCGACCATCATCTTCGGCCCCTCGCCCTGGAACGCGGGGCGGCCCAGCGTCGCGACCAGCGCCTTGAGCACCGATTCATCGCCCGACGCCATCAGCCACCATGGCACATTGCCCTTGTCGGACAGGTCGATCCGCGTCCCTTCATACACCAGCCGCGTCTTGAGCACCGCCTCACCCGCCGCGCGCAGCTGCGCACCATTGGCAAGGCCCGGCACGCGCCCGAGCGCCGCGATATAATCGGCGAGCGTCGAGGTCGGCATATCCGCTGGCGTGATACCCAGCTGCCCCAGCATCGCCGCCGACGCCGCGCCCTGCCGCGCCAGCGCCGCGAACGCCGCGACCTTTTGCAGCCGCACATCACCATAATCGTCATGCCGCAGCCGCCCGTCGAGCACCGCCTTCAGCGCCTCGATCATCCGGCCGCGCGATGCTTCGGGGATCGGCAGACCCGCCTCGGCGGTGATCGACAGGATATAGCTGGTCAGCGCTTCCGACCCGCGCATGGTGTCGGACGGGAAGTATCGCAACAGCCCGTCGCGATCGAGATAGACCGGCAGCTCGCCCGCCAGCCGGTTCCACGCACCGACATCGCCCAGCACCACCGCCTGCGACGTGCGCTGCTCGAAACAGCCATAGGGATAGGCCGCCATATACTCGCGCACGCCCTGCAACGGCGGGACCAAAGTCTCGGTCAGCCGCACCGTCACGCTGCCCACACCCGGCAGCGCACCGGCCGGCGGCGCAATCGAAATCGGCCCGCCCTCGCCCACACGGGCAAGCGTCGCGGCCCAGGTTTCGATCGGCACCGCCGGCGCAATATCCTGCACCACCGTCACCGCATCGACCGCCTTGCCCGATTCGTCGCGCGCACTGACCTTCCACTGCAGCTTGTCGAAGCCCTTGGGCGCGGTCAGGTTCCACGCAATCGGCACCGCACCGCCCGCCGGAATCTCGACCGTCAGGTCGCGGCCCTGCGCCACCTTCGGCGACAGCTCGACCTTCGCCGTCACCTTCATCGCCTTGTCCGACCCGTTGCGCAGCGTGAAGCCCGCCGAGAAGAAGTCCCCATCGCGCACCAGTGGCGGAATCCCGGCAAAGATGCTCAGATCCTGCGCCGTCCGCACCGCCGTCTCGCCCATGCCGAACGTCTGGCCATTGTCGCCGACCGCGACCGCAACCAGCTTGAACGCGGTCAGCGCATCGCTCAGCGGCACATCGACCACCGCCTGCCCCTGCGCATTCAACGGCACCGTCCCGCGCCACAACAGCACCGGCTGGAAATTCTCACGGTTCAGCGCCGACAAATCGCCGCCGCCACCGCCACCGGCCTCGACCGCCTTGCGGCCATAATGGCGCTTGCCGACCACCTGCGTCTGCGCGGTGGAGGTCAGCACCGACAGCGGCCGCTCGCCCATCATCGCCTTGAGCACATCGAGGCTCTCGTTCGGGGCAAGCTGCAACAGCGCCTCATCGACCGCGACGAACGCGACATCGGCCTTGGGCGCGACGCTGCCATCGGGGTTCTTGACCTGCAACGCGACCTTCGCCGTGTCGCGCGCGGCATAGCGTTCCTTGTCCGCCTTGACGCTCACCGCCATGCGGTGCCCTTCCCAGCCGACCTTGATCTTGGCGATGCCCATGCGGAAGCTCGGCTTGGCCAGATCGACCAAAGCCGTGGGCTTGGCGCCTTCGCGCGAGAAGAAGGGCAGGTTCCAGCGCCGGGCGAGATCGGCCCACCACAATTTCCACCCGCCGACGCGGCCACGCACCGCCATCACCGACACGAACACGTCCGGCGCATAGACGCCCTTCAACGGCACCTCGACCACCGGATTGTCGCCCGACAGCTGCGTGACAAAGCTAGACAGCACGCCCTCGCGCTCGACCGTCACCAATGCGGTCGCCTCGCGGAATGGCATCCGCACCTGGAAGCGCGCGGTATCGCTCGACTTGTATTCCTGCGCCTCGGCGATGACGTCCATCCGGTCGCCATTGTCGCCGCCGAACCACCAGTCATCCTCGCCCGCGAGCCACACCGACGTTGTCGCACGCGCGACATTGCCCGCGCTGTCGGTGGTGGTCGCGACGACATGCACCTCGCCCGACACGCCCGGATCGATCGAACATTGCGCCAGGCCGAGTGCGTCGGTCTTCGCCGAACAGGATGCGCCGATCTTGGTCGTGCGCATGTTATTCTCATAGGCGTAGAAGCCGCCGATCAGCCGCCGCCGCGCGGTCAGGATCTCGCGGCTATACACCGCGACCTGAACCTTCTGGCCCTTCAACGGCTTGCCCTGCGGGTCCAGCGCGACGAAGCGCAGGCGCAGGTCATCCTCCTTCATCAGCCAGCCATCGGTCTTGACGCCCAGCTGCACGGCGGCGCCGAACAAAGTGATGCCGCGCGATGCCGTCAGCACCTCGCCATTGGCATCCTGATAATCCATCTCGACCCGCATCCGGCTGGTGCCGGTCAGCGTCTGGGGAATGTCGACGCTGGTCCGCGCGGTACCATCGGCCCCCAGCGTGACCGGGAGCGTCTGCATCGGCGGCAGGCTGTTCGACACATCCTCCTCGCCATCGCCGTTGAGCGGCTTGGTCCCCTCCTCGATCGCGCGCCCGCCGAACGTGTAGCCGTCCCAGCCATCGGGCGTGTCGCTCTCGTCATAATAGCCGATGCGCAATTCGACCGGCAGGTTCGACGCCCCGCCCCCCGACAAATACCCGACGAACAGGTCGAGCGGCAGCGTCTTGGGCTTGACCGCCGCCTCTTTCGGCCCCGCCACCGACGCCTTCATCGTCGGCAGCTTATATTCGTCGACCTTGATCGACTGGCTGGTCCAGACCGTCTCCTCGCCGCCCTTGCCGTCCGACTTCACGAATTGCAGGTTATAGTCGCCCATCGGGGCGCCCTGCGGCACGTTCCACTGCGTCTCGCCGCTGCCCATCGCGCTGATCGCCACCGGCAGCTCGAACTGCGTGTCCGATCCGCTATGCGACAGGCGCAATTTGCCGCTGAAACCCGCAGGAAAGACAAAGCCATTCGCGACCGGGCGGCGCAAAATATGCTTCATGTTGACGCTCTCGCCCTGGCGAACCAGCGCGCGGTCGAACACGGTATGGACGATGTCGCTCGCGGCTTCATAGCCATAGCGCAGGTCGAAATCATACGGCCGGATGCCCTCGCCCCACGCGGTCAGCGTAAAGCTCATGTCATCGCCCTTGCGCGCCGACACCATCAGCGGCGGGGCGTTGCCCGCCTCGCACCCGCCCCAGCTCTGCGGCTCGGGAATCCCCTCGGCCACCGCGAGCCGCCCGAACTGGTCGGTCTTACCCGTGGCGAGCCCACGACCCGAACAACTGTCGGTCACGCGCACATCTGCGCCCGCCACCGGCTTGCCGCTATCGAGCGCGGTGACCCACACCAGCGATCCTTCGCGCCCCCATTTGAAATGCACCGCCATGTTGGTGACCAGCGCACCCGCCGCGACATAACGCGGCGCATCGCGCCCCAGCAGCGCCTTGCCCAATTGCGGCGACGCCAGCTCGACGACATAGAATCCGGGCTTGCCCAGCGGGATGCCGACAACCTCGAACTCCTTGCCCTTGCCGGGCAGCGCGATCGCGGGCAGCGCCGTGCCGGTCGCCCCGGTCAGGATCGACTTGGCGCCGGTCTGGTTGATCGTGACCGTCTCCGCGCCCTTCTTGACCTCCTCGCTCTTGTAATCATCGGCGTCGTCGATCGTGCGCAGCCATTTGGCGATCTCGCCGTCCGACGCTTCGACGCGCAGCTGCTGGCCCGCGATCGTCAGCCCCTTGCCCTGCAGCGACGGTTCGACATTGCGCACCGTGACAGGGAGCACCCCGCCCTCCTGCGCCTCGATAATCCCGAACGGCGCGGCGAACTTCACCAGCGGCGGCGCCTCGTCGAACCGCACTTCCAGCGGGAAGCGCTGGCCATTGGACAGCACCCGTCCGCTCTCATCCTTCAGCCCCTCGGGCAGCATGACTTTGGCGGTAACCGATGCCGGCAGCGGGCCGGCGAACTTGATGTCGCTCACCGTATTGGCGCGCTTGTCCTCGTCGCTCAGCGCGGGTTTCAGCTCCTTGCCATCGGGCAGCGAAATGCGGATCGCCTCGGCCTGCTCACGCGGAATGCGCGCGGTAAAGCGGACATAGGCTTCCTTGACCGGGTTGCACCCCGCCTGCGGATTGACCCGCGAACATTCCAAGCGCGCCTCGAACGGCTTGCGCACGGTGAAGTCGAAGCGCTGGTCGGCCCCGGCAGTCTTGCCGCCCGCCCCGGCGACGCCCGCGCCCCATACCAGCGCCACGTCGCGCCCCGGCGGCAGCGGTCGTCCGCACTTCAACGCGACGACATTGGACAGCACCTTGGCGCGATCCTCCGCCTTTTCTGGCAGCGCCTCGGCCATCCCGGCCTCGCTCAGGAAATTGCGCACTTCCCAGCGCTTGGGGTTCAGGTCCTGCAGCAATTTGCCCGGCACATCCTCGGCCAGCAGCTCGACCGGAATCTTCTCGCCAATCCCCTCGACCGCGCAATAGGCGTTGGCGGCGACCGACTGGCGCGTGGCGGGCATGTTGGTGCCGATCAGGAAGACCTGATCCTCCTCGATCTCGCCACCCCAGCGCTGCGGCAGCATCGCCTTGACCGTCGGGCCGCCCGAATCGACCGTAAACTCGCGCTTCCCCGACACGGCATAGCCGGCAACGCTCTTCAGCTTCTCCGCGAGCGTGATCTTGCACGTCGTGCCCCCCGGTAAGGGACTCGCAAATTCCCAGACATAGGTCTGCTGATCGACCCAGCGCCCCTCGCCGCCGACTGCGCATTCGACCTTGATCGGGGATGCTGCGCGCGGATCGCCCAGCGGCACCATCGGCTGATTGAATCGCACCGTATAGCGCTCGATCGCGCCGTCGCCGATGCCGGGGGTGGCCAGCACCACCTGCGGGCTCGAATCGCCCCATGCCGCGATCGGCGTGAGGGCAAGGGCCAGAACCGCGGCAGCACGTGCGAGTCGCTTCATCGAACCCATCCCCCCAGGCAGATGCGCGGGAGCCTACGCCCCTTACTGCCGGAGTCCAGTGTCAGCATTGCAATCCGGCATTCTCAGTTTCTGTCAGTGGCTTGGGCGCGTGCCATTCCGCAAATCGGGGTCACCGCGGCAGATCGCCGCGCCGGTTTGATTTTCGCAAGGAACGCATGACATGAAGAAGCTCGCTCTGGCGCTCGCCGCCGCCCTCGCCACCGTCGCCACCCCTGCGCTGGCGCAGGACACCGAAGATTTCAGCGGTGCCAAAGCAACCGTCATCACCGGCTATGACGTCGTCGATCTCAACACCCCCGGCCTCCGCAACCCCGACGGCGTCATCTATGGCTTCGGCCTTGGCTATGACGTGCAAAAGGGCAGCACCGTGTTCGGCGTCGAGGCGGAGGTCGCCGACTCGACCTCGCGCCTCAAGGCGGGTGCGGCCACCGTCGCAGAGACCAGCCGCGACCTCTATATCGGCGGCCGCGTCGGCGTCGTCACCGGCAAGACCTTGATCTACGCCAAGGCAGGCTATTCCAACTTCCGCCTGCTGACCATCGCCGGCAATGGCAACGCTGATGGCTTCCGCGTCGGTGCAGGCGTCGAGCAGAAGCTCACCGACAAGGTCTTCGCCAAGGTCGAATATCGCTACACCGACTATGAAGCCGGGGTCACCCGCCATCAGGGTGTCGCCGGGATCGGCCTGCGGTTCTGATCCAGGCAGAATGTCTTGTTAGCGGGCCGGTCACCGATGTGACCGGCCCCATTGCCGTTCATGGGTTCGCCGTGAGGCGATAAATCCGATTGCGAATCTCCCCCATCCCGGCACATAAAGCGCCGGGGAATTTTGGGGGGATTTCAGTGAGCTGGCAATCTGTCGCCACGAACGCCGTGCTGGCGTGCGGCGTTTTTTCGATCAGCGCGCAAGCGCAGGAAATGACACCGGTGGCGAGCGCACCGCAGCGTGCCGCTGCCGCGCCTGCCGGGGACGTCGCAGCCTGCGATGGATGCCTGACCGTTCCGGCACTGACATCCGTCCGAATCGAACTGCTCAAGACCTTGAGCAGCGCGACCAGCAATAGCGGCGATCTGTTTCCGATCCGCCTCGCCGCGCCGATCATGATCGACGGCAAGGAAGCCGTTCCGGCCGGCGTCACCGGCCTGGGCGAAGTCGTCCATGCCAAAAAGAATGGCGGCGCAGGTGCAGCCGGGGAACTCGTCCTTGCCGCCCGCTATCTTGAGGTCGGCGGCAAGCGGCTGCGGCTGCGCAGCCTGCGCACCGAACAGAGCGGCGAATCGCGGATCGAGACCGCCGCGATCGCCAGCGCCACCGTGCTCGGCGTGTTCGGCTTTCTCATCAAGGGCGGCAAGCTGACCATCGCCGAGGGCACCGTCGCGCAAGCGAAGACCGCCGAGCCGTTCCACATCGCTCCTTCACAAGTTCAGACGGCGACCGAAGGGGGGGCGCCGATCGCAGCAACAGTCCCCGCAAAAGGAAACGAGCAACCATGACGTTCAACAAATTCGCCGTTGCCGCCGCGGCGGTCGCAATGATCGCAACCCCTGCCCTGGCGCAGGACAAGAAGGCGAAGGCCCAGCCTGCACCGATCGCGATTCCCGCCCCGCCGGCTGGCAAGGGCCAGATCGTGTTCTTCCGCCCCGGCGGCACCGGTTTTGCGATCGGTTGCTCGGTCAACGAGAAGGGCCAGAAGATCAGCTCGCTCGGCGCCGGCAAATATTTCATCATGGTCGCCGAACCGGGCCGTCACGAATTCACCGTAAAGAGCGAAGCCAAGGACGTGCTGGCGCTTGAGGTCGAGGCGGACGAGACCCAGTTCGCAACCTGCAAGATCAAGATGGGCATCATGGTCGGTCGCCCCGACATCCGTCCGTCGACCGAGGCGGAATTCCGCGCGGCCAAGAATCTGAAGATGGTCGATGCCGACGATATGGGTCCGGGTGAGGGCGCGCTGCGTCCCGAACAGGTCGCCGCCGCGCTCGGCACTTCGGCTGCTGCGGGTACGCCCGAGTAACCGACTGATCCAGTGACCAGAAGGGCGGGGGTGCGATGGCATCCCCGCCCTTTTTTTGTTGGGTCGGCACGGGCAAAGCCCGTGCTTACGTCGGACGGGTTCCGCTGCGCGGCCCCGCCGTCCGGGCGGGGCGCTGCGCCGATTGCTCGGCGCACCGGGGGCGGGCGTGGCCGCCCCTGCGCCCCTTAGTACATATGCTGCCCGCCGTTGATGCTTAGCGTCGACCCGGTGACGAACCCGCCCTCTTCCGAGCACAGGAACGCGACGCCACGCGCAATCTCGTTCGCCTGGCCCAGCCGCCCGACCGGAATTTTCGCGACGATCTTCTCAAGCACCTCCGCCGGCACTGCCGCGACCATGTCGGTGTCGATATAGCCCGGCGCGATCGCGTTGACTGTCACCCCGGCGCGCGCGCCTTCCTGCGCCAGCGCTTTGGTAAAGCCGTGGATGCCGCTCTTCGCCGCAGCATAATTGACCTGGCCATATTGGCCCGCCTGGCCGTTGATCGACCCGATATTGACGATGCGGCCCCATTTGCGCTCGCGCATCCCCGGGAACACGCCCTTGGCCATGTTGAAGCAACCGCCAAGGTTGGTGTCCATGACCTCCTTCCACATCTGGTAGGTCATTTTGAGGATCGTGCCGTCGCGGGTGATGCCGGCATTGTTGACCAGCACATCGACCGGCCCCAGCGCCGCCTCGACCTGCGCGATCCCCGCCTGGCACGCATCATAGTCTGACACGTCCCATTTGAACGCCGCGATTCCGGTCCGCTCGGTAAATTCCGCCGCGCGCTGGTCATTGCCTGCATAGTTGGCGGCGACGGTCATGCCCATGTCTTTCAGCGCGACGCTGATCGCCTCGCCAATCCCGCGCGTGCCGCCGGTTACGATCGCTACCCGTCCCATACTCTCTCCTAAGCCGATTTTGGCAAAGGCTAGGGAAGGTCGGCCCAGCCCGCAAGTTCCGATGCGACAATGCTGCGCAACATAACCATGCCCGGTTCACTATCGTTGAGGCACGACAGATAGGCGAAATGCGTACCCCCCGCCGCCTCGAAGCTCTCACGCCCGCGGATCGCCAGCTCCTCCAGCGTCTCGAGGCAGTCGGCGGAAAAGCCCGGCGCGACGATGGCGATCTTCTTCACGCCCTTGCCCGGCAACCCCTCCAGCACCGTGTCGGTCGCCGGCTCCAGCCACTTCGCCCGCCCGAAGCGCGACTGGAACGTCACTGTCAGGTCGCGGCCCCCAAGAACATCAGAGAGCGCCTCGCCCAGCAACCGCGCGGTCTTGCGGCAATGGCAGTGATAGGGATCACCCAGCTCCAGCGTCCGCTGCGGCATCCCGTGGAAGCTTGCCAGCACCGCATCGGGCTCGAAATCGAGCGCAGCGAGCTGCGTCCGCACCGATTCCGCCAGCGCGGCGATGTAGCGCGGATCGTCATGATAGGGCGGCAGCGTGCGCAGCGCCGGCTGCCAGCGCATCGCGGCCAGCGTCTCGAACGCCTTGTCCACCACCGTCGCGCTCGTCGCCGCGCAATATTGCGGATAGAGCGGCGCGATCAGGATGCGCTCGCACCCGGCATCCTTCATCGCCTTCAGCTTCGCCGGAATCGACGGATTGCCATAGCGCATCGCCCAGTCGACCGTGATCTCGGGCCACGCCGCCTGCAACGCCACCGCCTGCCGCTTGGTGATCGCGGCGAGCGGCGACCCGTCATCGGTCCATACCTGTTGATAGGCGTGCGCCGACTTGGCCGGCCGCGTGCGCAGGATGATGCCGCGCAGGATCGGCTGCCAGATCAGCGCCGGAATCTCGACCACGCGCCGGTCGGACAGAAACTCGCCCAGATAGCGCCGCACCGCCCCCGCATCGGGCGCATCGGGCGTGCCGAGATTGACCAGCAGCACGCCGATCCGCCGCGGCGCAACCGCGGGGTGGCCTTCGGGTAACGCCATCATTCGCCTCCGGGAATCAAGGGAAGTTGCCGCAGCCGCACACCGGTCGCGGCATGGATCGCGTTCGCAATGGCGGGCGCGACCGGCGGCACCGCCAGCTCGCTCACCCCGCCCGGCTCGGCCTCGCTCGCGATCAGTTCGATCATGATCTCCGGCGTATCGGCCAGGCGCGGCAAATCGAGATCGGCAAAGCCCCGCGCATCGGCCATATTGCCGGTAAAGCCGGTCGTGACGCCCAGCGCCCCGGCCATGCCGAAAATCAGCCCGCCCTCGATCTGCTGCTGCACCACGTCGGGGTTCACCACGCGCCCGCAATCGACCGCCGCAACAATGCGATCGACCTTGATCCGCTGATCCCCGCCAACCGACGCCTCAACCATCACCGCGATATACGACCCGCGAAAGCCATGGCACGCCAGCCCCTGCCCGCTGCCCGCAAGCCCGCCCTGCCAGCCACCCAGTGTCGCGACCGTCGACAAACACCGCGCCAGCCGCGGCTCACCGCCCAGCATCGCAATGCGGAAGCTATGCGCCTCGATCTGCGCGACATGCGCCAGTTCGTCGATGAAGCTCTCGGTGAAGAACGCCGTCGCGCCATGCGATCCCGAGCGCCAATAGCCGGTGGGAATGCCGATATCGGCCGGGTGATGGTCCACGGCCAGATTGGGAATCCGATAGGGCGGCCGCGCCCCCGCCACCGCCGCCGGATCGCCGCTGCCCGCCAGCTTCAGCCCCGCCGCAATCGCCGCGTCGCCACCCATCAGCCGCGCCGCCAGCTCATGCCCGCTGGCCGGAGCAGCAATCTTGGCGAGCCACCCTGCCACCGCGCCATTCGCGCCCAGCCGCGCGGTCATCCGCGCGGCGGCTGGCGCACGATAACGGTCGTGCAGACAGGTTTCCCCGCGCGACCAGGTCAATTGCACCGGCTTGCCAACTTCGCGCGCGATCAATGCCGCCTGCTGCGCCACCGCATGTTCCAGATTCTGCCCGAACGATCCGCCCGCGAACACCGGATGGATGACGACATTGCCTTCGCTCATCCCCAGCACATCCGCCACCGCCGCGCGCGCAAGGCCCGGTGCCTGCGTCGCCATCCAGATGCGGCAGCGCCCATCGGCAAAGCTCGCCGTTGCCGCCATCGGCTCGATCGCCGCGTGCAGCGCCACGCCGACGCGATACTCGGCGGTCACCACGCGCGCGCCCTTGAACGTCGCCGACAGGTCGCCCTCAGACTCGATCCGGGTGCCGTCGCCATTCAGCGCGGCGTCAAGCGCAGCCTGAATCGACGCGCTGTCGACCTTGGTCGCGACCTCGAACCGCGGCTTCATCGCATCGAGCGCGCGCTGCGCCGCCCAGCTGTTATTGGCGACCGCCGCGACCCAGCGCTCATTCTTCACGATGTGCAGCATCCCCGGCACGGTCGCGGCTGCTGCCTCGTCCACGGAGTAGAGCTTCACCGTGCCGACCGGCCCCTGCCGGATCGCGGCAAACACCATGTCGGGCAGGCGGATGTCTGCGGCGAAGATCGCGCTGCCATTGACCTTGCCCGGCGCGTCGAGCCGGGGCGCAGGCTCGCCCATCAGCCGCGCACCATCGCCCTCGCGCAGCGGCAGATCGGCCGGCACATCCTCGCCCGCCGCCTCCACCGCAATCTCGCCAAAGCCGATCTTCTGCTTGTCATGCACGACAAAGCCGTTCGCGGTGTCGCACGCGGTCCATTCGACGCCCCAGCGCCGCGCCGCCGCCTGGCACAGCATCGCCCGCGCCGCCGCCCCGGCTTCGCGGAGCGGCCCCTCGAACTGGCGCATCGAGGTGGACGCGCCAGTCAGCATCAGCGCGTTGCGCAGCGCATGGGTCGCGCGCAGCCGCTCGGGCAGCACGCCGGGGAACAACTCCCCCGCCGCCAGCGCATTGGCATAAAGCGGGCTCAAAGGTGCCTGCTCGACCCCCACCCGCCGCCAGTCCGCGCCCAGCTCATCGGCGACAATCTGCGGCAGCGTCGTGAACACGCCCTGCCCATATTCGCATTGCGGCACCGCGACCGTGACCTGCCCGTCGGGCGCGATCTTCAGCCACGCCCCGAACGCCGCCTCGCCCTCGCGCACCGGCAAATTGGGCAGATACGTGCGCGGCCACACCGCCCATGCGACGACCAGCCCGATCCCCGCGCCGCCACCGATCAGCAGCGTGCGCCGGTCGATCCCCTTGATGCCCTTGCGCTCCATCCCCGCCGCTCTAGCGGGGCGCAAAGCAGGGCGCCACACTTTCAATCCTCCCCCGCAAGGGGGAGGTGGCGCCGAAGGCGACGGAGGGGGAGGAAGGGAATGACCTCGACCGTCGTGCTTCCGCCCCCTCCGTCACGCTGCGCGTGCCACCTCCCCCTGGCGGGGGAGGATTAGAAGGCACCCCCCACCCCCTTGGCCCCGGCGTCATATCCCGATAGGACAGCGCCAAACCCCCGGGGAGCCCGCACCGTGATCCTGACCGCCGCCGCGCAAGCCGCATCTCATATCCAGTTCAGCGACCTGGGCCTGCATCCGGTCGCGCTGGATCTCGGTTTCTTTCAGCTCAAATGGTACTCGCTCGCCTATATCGCGGGCATCCTGGTCGGCTGGTGGTATCTGCTGAAATTGCTGGCCCAGCCGGGTGCGCCGATGGCGCGCCGCCATGCCGACGACATGGTGTTCTATGCGACCATCGGCATCATCGTCGGCGGGCGGCTCGGCTATGCGATCTTCTATCAACCGGCGCTGTTCCTCGAACCGCTCAAGCTGCTCCAGCTGTGGGAAGGCGGCATGTCCTTCCATGGCGGCACGATCGGGGTGACGCTCGCGATCCTGTGGCTATGCCGCAAGGAAAAGCTCAGCTGGCTGCGCGTGCATGACTATGTCGCTTGCGCAGTGCCGTTCGGTCTGTTCTTCGGGCGCATCGCCAATTTCGTGAATGGCGAGCTGTGGGGTCACCAGACCACCATGCCCTGGGGCATCGTCTATGACCATAATGGCGTCCAGCCGACCGGCGAGACCTTTGCGCGTCACCCCAGCCAGCTTTACGAAGCGGGACTCGAAGGTCTGCTCGTCGGCCTGATCCTGTGGTTCCTGTTCTGGAAGACCGACGCGCGCTACCAGCCGGGCAAGCTCGTCGGCACCTTCATCCTCGGCTATGGCCTGTCGCGCTGGTTCGTCGAATTCTTCCGCGTGCATGACGCGCAGTTCGACGGCACGATGTTCGCCACGCCGGGGCTGCATATGGGCCAGTTGCTGACGCTGCCGATGATCTTTGGCGGCATCTACCTCATCGCCACCGCCAAGAAGCGCCGCGAGCGGGTCGAGCCCTTCGCCGGCGACCAGACGATTGCGTAAAACACCCCTCCCGCTTGCGGGAGGGACACCAATTTCCCCCTCCCGCTTGCGGGAGGGGTCGGGGGAGGGCATGTCGCCAAGCGATGACCGAACAGGCTAATCCAGACGGCCCGCTGCCCGAGCGCATCGCCCGCGCAATCACGCTCGCCGGGCCGATCCCGCTGTCGCAGTTCATGGGTGCCGCCAACACCCATTATTACGCAACCCGCGACCCGCTCGGTACGCGCGGCGACTTCACCACCGCGCCGGAAATCAGCCAGATGTTCGGCGAACTGGTCGGCCTCGCGCTTGCCGATCTGTGGGACCGCGCCGATCGCCCCGACTGCCATTATGTCGAGCTGGGTCCGGGGCGCGGCACGCTCGCCGCCGATGCCCTGCGCGCGATGCGCAGCGCCGGTCTGACCCCGCCGGTGCATTTCGTCGAAAACAGCCCGATGCTGCGCGCCGAACAGGCCAAGCAGGTACCCCACGCCGAATGGTCGCTCGATCTGGTCGGCCCGCCCGATGACAAGCCACTGCTGGTCGTCGCCAATGAATTTTTCGATGCACTCCCGATCCGGCAACTGGTCAAGACGCCGCAGGGCTGGCGCGAGCGGCTGGTCGCGTGTCAGGACACGCTCTTCATCCCCGTCATCGGCAACACCATCTTCGATCCGATCATCCCGCCGCAGTTCCGCGACGCGCCCGACGGATCGATCCTCGAAACCTCGCCGCCCAGCGTCGCGATCCTGCGCGCGCTCGCCGCCCGGCTACTTCAGCAGGGCGGCGCGGCGATCGTCATCGACTATGGCTATGCCGGCCCCGCCATCGGCGACACGCTGCAGGCGGTGCGCGGCCACGCCTACGTCAATCCGTTCGAGGATCCGGGCGAGGCCGACCTCACCGCGCATGTCGATTTCGGCACGCTGATCGAAGCCGCGCGGGTCGAGGGGCTGGAGGCGTACGGCCCGATCCCGCAGGGTGCATGGCTCCGCGAACTCGGCATCGAACCGCGCGCCGAAGCCCTCACCCGCGCCGCGCCCGACCGCGCCGCCGATGTCGCCGCCGCCCGCGACCGCCTGATCGGCGACGACGCGATGGGCGAATTGTTCAAGGTCGTCGCGCTCACCGCCCCGGGCTGGCCGGTCCCGGCGGGGTTTGCGGAATGACCTCAAACAATCACCCTCACCCTTCCGGCGCTTCGCGCCTCCCTCCCTCTCCCATTGGGAGAGGGAAGGGGCCCGCCGCCGCAAGGCGGTGGGAAGGGTGAGGGTGACCGATATGACGACCCTTACCCTCGACACCCCCACCCCCGCCGACGCCGCCGCGCTTGACGCGATGGCAGAGGCAAGCTGGCGCGACACCTTCGCCCATTTCTACAAGCCCGAAGACCTCAACGCATTCCTCGACGAAAACTTCGGCCCCGAGGGTCGCCTGCGCCGCGACCTCGCCAACCCGCTGATCACCTGGCAGGTCGCCCGCGTCGACGACGCCATCGTCGGCTACGCCAAGATGGTGCCCCCCAATCTCGAACAGGCGCGCCCAGCCGACGCCCAGCTCGCCCAGCTCTATGTCGCAACCCGCTGGCATGGCCACGGCATCGCCCATGCGCTGATGGACTGGGCAATGGCCACCGCCCGCGCCCGCCGCGCGCCCGCCCTGCTGCTGACGGTGTTCGAGGAAAACCACCGCGCGATTGCCTTCTACGCCAAGTTCGGCTTCGTCCATGTCGGCGACTATGCCTTCCCGGTCGGCCGCCAGATCGACCGCGACCTTGTGATGCGGCTCGCGCTGTGAGCGAAGCCCTCACCATCCTGCGCGCCACCGCGCTCGACGGCATTGCGCACGGCTTCATCGGCCGCACCGGCGGCGTCACCACCGGCCCCACCGCCAGCCTCGACATGGGCCGTCGCGGCCTGCCCCCCACGCCCGAGCTGATCGAGAACCAGCGCCGCGTCATCGCCGCCATCGCCCCCGGCAGCCGCTTCGCCACCGTCCATCAGGTCCACTCGCCCGACGCGGTCATCGTCGGCCAGGACTGGGACGAGGACAACCGCCCGCACGCCGACGCGCTCGTCACCGACCGTCCCGGCATCCTGCTCGGCATCCTCACCGCCGACTGCGCCCCCGTGTTGTTCGCCGACCGCACCGCCGGCGTGGTCGCCGCCGCCCATGCCGGGTGGAAGGGCGCGCTGCACGGCGTCACCGACGCGACCATCGCCCGCATGGAAGACCTCGGGGCACGGCGCGACAACATCGCCGCCGCTATCGGTCCCTGCATCGCCCGCGCCAGCTACGAAGTCGACGACGGTTTCCTCACCCGCTTCGCCGCCACCGACCCGGCGAATGAGCGCTTCTTCACCCCCGGCAAGCCCGGCCACCACCAGTTCGACCTTGAGGCCTATGTCGTCCATCGCCTCGCGCTCGCCGGCCTGCGCCGTATCGAGGCGCTCGGCGCGGACACCTATGCCGACCCCGCGCGTTTCTTCAGCTATCGCCGCGCCACGCACGAAGGCGCACCCGACTATGGCCGCCAGATTTCGGTGATCGCATTGACGGACTAAACGATCGGTGCGACGGCTGCGGTAATTAGTTTCATCTGATACCAGGAGCGGACCCGCCATGACCGACACGCCCGAACAGCCCACCGAAGCCGAGCTCACCGGCACCGAGCCACGCCGCCGCCCCAAACCCTCGATCGACACGATCGGCAATCGCAAGCTCAGCCCCAGCACGCTGATGATGGGCCATGGCTATGACCCGGTGCTGTCCGAAGGCTCGTTGAAGCCCCCGATCTTCGCCACCTCGACCTTCGTCTTCCCCAACGCCGCCGCCGGCAAGCGCCATTTCGAAGGCGTCACCGGCAAGCGTCCCGGCGGCGCAGAAGGTCTCGTCTATTCGCGCTTCAACGGCCCCAACCAGGAAATTCTCGAGGATCGCCTGGGCGTGTGGGAAGAGGCCGAAGACGCGCTCGCCTTCTCCTCGGGCATGTCCGCCATCGCCACCCTGTTCCTCGCGATGGTCAAGCCCGGCGACACGATCGTGCACAGCGGCCCGCTCTACGCCGCGACCGAAACGCTGATCGCGCGCATCCTCGGCAAGTTCGGCGTCCATTGGGTCGACTTCCCCGCCGGCGCCACCCGCGAAGAGATCGACGCGGTGCTGTCCAAGGCATCGTCGGGCAATGTCGCGCTGATCTATCTCGAAAGCCCCGCCAACCCCACCAACGTGCTGGTCGATGTCGAGGCCGTCGCCGCCAGCCGCGACGCGATCTTCACCGGCGACACCAAGCCGCCGATCGCGATCGACAATACCTTCCTCGGTCCGCTCTGGGCGCAACCGCTCAAGCAGGGCGCCGACCTCGTCGTCTATTCGCTGACCAAGTACGCAGGCGGCCATAGCGACCTCGTCGCGGGCGGCGTGCTGGGCAGCAAGGCGCACATCAACACCATCCGCATGATGCGCAACACGATCGGCACGATCTGCGACCCCAATACCGCCTGGATGCTGCTGCGTAGCCTCGAAACGCTGGAGCTGCGCATGTCCCGCGCGGGCGAAAACGCCGCCAGGGTCTGCGAATATCTGCGCACCCATCCCAAGGTCGAAAGCGTCGGCTATCTCGGCTTCCTTCCCGAAGGCAGCCGCCAGCGCGACATTTACGACCGCCACTGCACCGGCGCCGGATCGACCTTCTCGCTGTACCTCAAGGGCGGCGAGAAAGAGGCGTTCGCCTTCCTCGATAGCCTCAAGATCGCCAAGCTCGCGGTCAGCCTCGGCGGCACCGAAACCCTCGCCAGCGCCCCCGCGGCGATGACCCACCTCTCGGTCCCCGACGCGCGCAAGGCGGCGCTCGGCATCACCGACAACCTCGTGCGCATCTCGATCGGCGTCGAAAATGCCGACGACCTGATCGCGGACTTTGAGGAAGCGCTGAAGGCGGTGTGACGCCACACTCCCCCTCCTGCGCGAGGGGGAGTGGCCCGCATCGGGACCGATTTCGCGAAATGTTTGACGGCGCGATTACAACCTATTGCGATGCGCTGACACCGGTGTAAGAACGCGATCCGTTGCGTTCAGTAGTTATACGGTTGTTCGCCGGTTATGCGTGATGTGATCGAGTTCGGCGTGCTCCGAACACAGGGGCTGGCCGGGCTGACCCGACCCACCAAAATCGTCGGATTCGACCAGCCCGCCCTGTACGATGCGGCGTTTCTCGCCGCGCTGCGCGCCACACCGTTTCCCGTCGTGAACAATTATCTCAACGACCTGCTCGGCGGCCGCGATCTGGGTGCGGCCGCGCGCAGCATCGCCCTTGGCACCTATCTCGACACGCCCGCGCCGCCAGCGGACAGCGTCAACGCGCTCGAAATGGTGCTTGAGGCGCCCGTCCCAAAGGCAATCCTCAACCGCATCGACCTGCCGCAATCGCTCGGCCAGACGCGCCATCCGCGCTTCTTCGCGGGACGGCAGGGGTCGTGCGCCGACATGCATTTCGACTGGCTCAGCCACTGGCTGTTTCAGGTGCCGTTGATCGGCCGCAAGCATTTCGCCTTCCTGCCGATCACCGCCGCCGGCGCGCTCGACGTCAAGGCGAACTTCGCCCGCCGCAAGCTGCGCGACCTGACGCTCGACGACTGGTCCGCGCTGGTCGCCGACCATGACGGCTGCCATTTCATCCTCGGCCCGGGCGAGGCTTTGGTCCAGCCGCCCTTCTGGTGGCATTGCGTCACCTATCTCGAACCGGCCGCAACCGTCTCGATCGGCGTCGGCGACGTCGATCCGGTGATCGACGCGATCGTCGCCGAGCCCGGCCCGCGCGACTGGAAGCTGGCTGCCCTGTTCAACACGCGGCTTCACGGCGGCGCACAGGCGGAAGGTGCCAACCGGATGGTCGACGCGATGCACGCGGCACTCAAGGCCAAGGCGGCGCAGCGCGGCACCTGACCCCGACCCTATTCGTCGCTTGCTAAAGCGGACGGCGGCGGCGCACATCTCCGTCATGCGCTACCTCGCCCTGCTGCTCGCCCTGATCGCCACCCCCGCCGCAGCCGACGAGTTCAAATTCGGCCTCCAGCTCGACGAAAGCGCCACCGCCCTGCCCCGCGCCGCCGTGCTTCAGGCAACGGCCGAGGCCCGCACCAACTGCACCCCCGCCACCCCGCCGAGCGAGGATTGCGCGCTCGGCCTCGTCGCCGCCGCCGAACTGCTCGCCACCGCTGGCCTGTTCGACGACGCCGAACGCGCCGCCCGCACCGCCCTCGCCATGATGGAAAGCCTGCGCGGCCCGGCGCATGAGGACACCAGCGTCGTGCGCGGCATGCTCGGCGCGGTGCTGCTGCGCGGCGGCCGCTATGGCGAGGCCGAACCGGTGCTGCGCGTCGCGGCGCAGACGCTTCAGGCCGGCGCGAACGGCGACCCCGAATTGCTCGCCGATCACCTGATGAACCTCGGCATCGTGCTCGCCGAACAGCGCCGCTACGCCGAAGCCGAACCCGCGCTGCGCCGCGCGGTCGCGGTGCGGCAGGACAAGCTGCCCGAAAACCTCCTCGCCATCGCCACCGCCCGCGCCAATCTCGGCGTGCTGCTCGCGCGCATGGGCCGCGACAGCGAAGCACTGGCCGAGCAACAGGCCGCACTGACGATCCGCCGCGATCGGCTGAAGGGCAGCCATTACGACCTCGGCACCTCGATGCTCAACCTCGCCGAGATCCTCGCGCGTCAGCCCGATGCCGCGCGCCTGATCGCCGAACCCTATCTGCGCGCCGGGCTGATGACGCGCGAAGCGGTGCTCACCCCCGGCGACCCGCGCACCACGCTTGCCCAGACGATGCTCGCCGAAAATCTCGACGCGCAGGGCAAGCGCACTGGCGCGCTCGAACTCTACATGCTCGCTTACGCCGGCGCGCGCGAAACCCTGTCCCCCGACACCCCATTGCGCATCCGCGCCGCCCACAACCTCGCCCGCTTCCTCGCCGCCAACAACACCGGCCTCGCCGTCGCCCGCACTCTGCTCCGCGAAGCCGCAACCGGCGTCCTCACCCGCACCACCCGCGCTCAGGGATTCGACGAGCGCAGCCGGGGCGATCTCGCGCAATGGCGCGGGGTGTTTGCGGGGGGTGTGGCGGTGGCGTGGCGGTTGGGGGGAGCCACTCAGTAAAAGCGGCGTCGGCCTTCTTCCCCTCTCCCCTCCGCAGGAGGGGAGAGGGATGCGCAGACTTGGTCTCGCGCAGCGAGGCCTTAGTCGGAGCTGGGAGAGGGGTGGGCGACCGCGAAGCGGGCGCGGGGGGGGGCGCGCCCGGCTAACCCCCACCCAACCTCCGCTAGACAGCAAGCTGCCCAGCTGCGGTAACACTCTCCCCTATCAAGGGGAGAGGGGGAAAGGCCGTGCTGGCACCGTGTCTACAGTATGGCTACATCCGCCAAGTGCCCGACGAGTTCGCCTTCCTCACCGCCCTGCGCGCTATCGCCACTCACCCCGCCGCAGCGGGTCTCGCCGATGATACCGCCCAGCTCGACGTGGCAGCAGGCAAGCTGGTCCTCACCAGCGACACGATGGTCGAATCCGTCCACTATCGCCCGCACGACCCGCCGCAATCGGTCGGCTGGCGGCTCGCGGCGGTGAACCTGTCGGACCTCGCCGCCAAGGGCGCGACGCCGCTCGCCTGCCTACTGGGCTACAGCCTGTCGGGCAATGCCGAGTGGGACCGCGCGTTCCTCGACGGCCTGAACGACGCGCTCACCCGCTACGCGATGCCGCTGATCGGCGGCGACACGGTGGCGATGCCGGCCGGAGCACCGCGCAGCCTCACCCTCACGGCCATCGGCACCGCGCCACCCAAAGTCCCCCTGCGCAGCGGCGCGCAGCCCGGCGACACGCTCTGGGTCACCGGCACCATCGGCGGCGCGGCGTTCGGTGCGGATGGGGAGCCACGCGACCTCGCCCGCTACCTCCACCCCGTCCCGCGCATCGCGGAGGGCCAAGCGCTTGCCCCCCACGCAACCGCGATGATGGACGTCTCCGACGGCCTGCTGATCGACGCCCAGCGGCTTGCAGAGGCAAGCGGCATCGCGCTCGCCATCGACCTCGACGCCATCCCGCTCGCCCTGCCCGGCCCCGTCCTCGACGCTGCGTGCGCGGGCGACGATTACGAACTCCTGTTCACCCTGCCCGATGGCGTCCAGCCGCCCGTCCCCGCCACGCGCATCGGCACCGCCAGCACCGGCAGCGGCCTTAACCTCACGGCAAACGGCGAACCCATCCCCCTTCCCACCCGCCTCGGCTACCGTCACGGCTGAACTGCACGTCACCCCGCCCTTGAGCCGGGGCCCAGCTTCTTCTTCGTCCCAGGAAGCAGACCGTCGCGACTGCAACAACCCCCTTCAAATGTTGGATTTCTTCTGATCTACCCTGATCGATGAAGCCGACTCCACCCGACTCAGCCACCCCCGCGTCGCCGACACGACACGCGCCAGTCGCGTGCCTGTTGTCAGCAAGTCGCTTGCCCGTCGCGTCGCGGTTGTCAGCCCGTCGCGCCCGCGTCGCGCCCCTGTCGCGTCACCGTCGCGCACCTGTCGAAAACCCGCCGCATCGCCGGCGCAAACCGGGCGCGTTCCCGTCCACCGCGCAGGACACACCGCTTTTTCGTCAGCTTCGTCGGACAACCAATCGATCCACCACACCGCTTGACAGCCCCCAACCCCTCTCTACGCTCCACCCCGACGCACGCCGTACCGGGCATCAAGACCCGGGCGGAGCGCGGGATTCACAGGGGAAGGATACCAGATGACGGTTGTCACGATCGCCATCGGGTGCGGCTTACTCGCCGTGCTCTATGGAATTTTCACGAGCTATCAGGTGCTCGCCTATTCGGCCGGCAATGCCCGGATGCAGGAAGTCGCAGCGGCCATTCAGGAAGGCGCTCAGGCCTATCTGGCCAAGCAATATACCGCCATCGCCGTTGTCGGCGCGATTGTCGCGGTGCTGGTCGGCTATTTCCTCGGCATCACTTCGGCGGTGGGCTTCCTGCTCGGCGCGGTGCTGTCGGGCATCACCGGCTTTATCGGGATGAACATCTCGGTCCGCGCCAATGTCCGCACCGCCGAGGCCGCACGCACCTCGCTGCAATCCGGTCTCACCGTCGCATTCCGCGCCGGCGCGATCACCGGGATGCTGGTGGCGGGGCTTGCGCTGCTCGCGATCTCGATCTTCTTCTGGTATCTCACCGGTCCCGCCGGTTACGCGCCCAAGGACCGCCACGTCATCGACGCGCTCGTCGCGCTGGCGTTCGGCGCATCTTTGATCTCGATCTTCGCCCGCCTTGGCGGCGGCATCTTCACCAAGGCGGCGGACGTCGGCGCCGACATGGTCGGCAAGAACGAGCTGGGCTTTGACGAGGATGACGACCGCAACCCCGGCGTGATCGCGGACAATGTCGGCGACAATGTCGGCGACTGCGCCGGCATGGCCGCCGATCTGTTCGAAACCTATGTCGTTACGGTCGGCGCGACGATGGTTCTGACCGCCCTGCTCGTCACCGGCATCGAGGACGCAGCCTTGCTCGCGCTGATGAGCCTGCCGCTCGCGGTCGGCGGCATCTGCATCATCACCTCGATCATCGGCACCTATTTCGTCCGGCTCGGCTCGGGCACCAACATCATGGGCGCGCTGTACAAGGGCTTCATTGCCACCGCAGTGCTGTCGATCCCGGCAATCTATTACGTCACGTCGCAGACGCTGGGCGGCATGGATAGCCAGGTCGGCGGTGGGCTCAACTTCACCGGCATGGACCTGTTCTGGTCGATGATGGTCGGCCTCGGCGTCACCGGGCTGCTGGTGTGGATCACCGAATATTACACCGGCACCAACTATCGCCCGGTCAAGTCGATCGCCAAGGCTTCGGATTCGGGCCACGGCACCAACGTCATTCAGGGGCTGGCGATCTCGATGGAATCGACCGCGCTGCCGACATTGGTGATCGTGATCGGCATCATCGCCAGCTTCCAGATTGCCGGGCTGATGGGCATCGCCTTTGCCGCCACGTCGATGCTGGCGCTGGCCGGCATGGTCGTCGCGCTCGACGCTTATGGTCCGGTGACCGACAATGCCGGCGGCATTGCGGAGATGGCCGGGCTCGACAAGGAAGTGCGCGAACGCACCGACGCGCTCGACGCCGTGGGCAACACGACCAAGGCGGTGACCAAGGGTTATGCGATCGGTTCGGCTGGCCTCGCCGCGCTCGTGCTGTTCGCGACCTACACCGTTGATCTCGGCTATTTCTTCAAGGACGTCGCGGTCAACTTCTCGCTCTCCAACCCCTATGTCATCGTCGGCCTGCTGCTCGGCGCGCTGCTGCCCTACATGTTCGGCGGCATGGCGATGACCGCCGTGGGTCGCACGGCACAGGCGGTGGCGCAGGACATCCGCGCGCAGTTCAAGGAAAACCCCGGCATCGCCGATCGCAGCGTCCGTCCCAACTATGCCCGCACCGTGGGCTTGGTGACGTCGGGCGCGATCCGCGAGATGATCGTCCCCTCGCTCCTGCCGGTGCTCGCGCCGATCGCGGTGTATTTCGCGATCACTGCGGTGGCGGGTCAGGCCAATGGCTTTGCCGCGCTTGGCGCATTGCTGATCGGCGTGATCGTCTCCGGCCTGTTCGTCGCGATCTCGATGACCAGCGGCGGCGGCGCGTGGGACAATGCCAAGAAGGTGATCGAGCTCGGCGCCTATGGCGGCAAGGGCAGCCCGGCGCATCAGGCAGCGGTCACCGGCGACACCGTCGGCGATCCCTATAAGGACACGGCTGGTCCTGCGGTCAATCCGATGATCAAGATCACCAACATCGTCGCCCTGCTGCTGCTCGCGGCACTCGCGGCGGGCTGATCCGGCCGGCCTTATCGACCCCGCCCGGCACGACCGGGCGGGGTTTCTTGTGCGCTATGTCCAGCGATAATCGGCGACCACCGGGAAATGGTCCGACGGAAACCGCCCGCCCCGCCCGAAATCCACCGTCTCGGCCCGCTCTGCTGCCAGGCCGCGCGCCATCACCCAGTCGATGCGCCGGTCCCCCTTGCCCTTGAAGCCATGGAACGTTCCCTCCGGTCCCTTGCGCACTGCAGCCGATGTCCAGGCATCTTCAAGTCCCGCGCTCAGGATACGATAGGGTTCGCTGTCTGGCCCGGTATTGAAGTCGCCGGCCAGCACCACCGGATAGCCACCCGGTCGCGCGGCAGTCCAGGCCGCAATCTGCGCCGCCGCCTTGACCCGAGCCGGCTCGTCTTCTCCGCGATAGGGGAAATGGGTATTCGCGAACCAGAAGCGCCGACCGCCCTTCACCGTCTCGAACAACCCCCAGGTGACCATGCGCGGCAAAGGGTGGCCCCAGCTAATACTCCCCGGCACATCGGGCGTCTCGGACAGCCAGAAATTGCCCAGTTCGATCACGCGCAACCGGTCGCGCCGATAAAAGACCCCCATATGTTCGTCGCCATGTCCGCCCCGCCGGTCGATCCCGAACCAGGAAAAGCCCGTGAGCTTCTCCATCATGTAATCACCCTGGATCTTCCACAATTCCTGCGTCCCGATGATGTCCGGAGCGGCGCGGCGGATCGTCTCGATGAACAGGTCGCGCCGGGCTTCCCAGCGATCGGGACCGTCCTCGGCGCGCGGCAGGCGGACGTTGAACGCCATCACCCGCAGCCCCGCGCGCATCGCTTCGGCCCGTACCGGCAATGCCAATGTCCCCATCGCAGCCAAGCCCCCAACCACGCCACGCCGATCCATGATTCAACTCCGCTCTTGCCTGTTGCCAACGCTGTCACCTATGCCTCGAACCTGTCAGGGGAGGCAAATGGCGCGACGGCCGACGATCAAGGAAGTTTCAAAGCTGGCGGGCGTGTCGTTCAAGACCGTCTCACGCGTGCTCAACAACGAAAAGAACGTCAGCGACGAGACCCGCCGCCGGGTGGAGCAGGTCGTTGCCGAACTCAACTTCCGCCCCAGCCTCGCGGCACGGACCTTGGCGGGGCGCAAGTCGTTTCAGGTCGCGCTGCTCTACGACAACCCCAGCCCCTATTATGTCTATCACCTGCTCGCCGGGGCGCAGGAGGGGTGCGCGGAGCATGGCTATCGCCTGCTGACGCAGCCGGTCGACAGCGCCGCGCCGGGCCTGGTCGCCGATGTCTGCGCACTGGTGGATGAGACGCATCTCGACGGGCTGATCCTCTCGCCGCCCGTGACCGAGAGCGAAGCGCTGCTCGACGAACTCGACCGGCGTGGCTTGCCCTATGTGCGGATCGAGCCCGGACTGCGCCGCGATGTCGGGCGGTCGGTGACGATCGACGACGCCAGCGCCGCGCAGGAGGCGACCGCACACCTGCTGACGCACGGCCATCGCGCCATTGCCTTCATCAAGGGGCCGGATACGCATGTCTCGTCGGTCGAGCGGCTGAAGGGCTATCGCGCCGCGCTCGACGCGCTGGGTGTGGCGTTCGACGACGCGTTGGTGGTGGCTGGCGACTACAGTATCGAATCGGGTCGCCGCGCCGCGCGCGCGCTGCTCGACCGCGCGGCGCCGCCAACTGCGATCTTTGCCGGCAATGACGACATGGCGGCGGGCGCGCTCGCCGTCGCGCACGAACGCGGCATCACCGTGCCCGACCAGCTGTCGATCGTCGGGTTCGACGATTCGGACCTGGCCGCGGCCGTCTGGCCACCGCTCACCACCGTCCGCCAGCCGGTGCATGATCTGGCCCGCAGCGCCGCCGACCTGCTGCTCGACGCCAAGAGCCAGCGCGATCGGCTGACCTTCGACACGCGCCTCATCGCGCGCGCCAGCACCGGGCCAGCCCCACAGCGTTAGCTGCAAGTTGTCCGACATCTCGGTTGACTCCCGCCCCGACTTGTAACACAACTTGGCTGACACCGGTGTCTAAGCCGGGTCGATCGGGCATGGTCCCGGAGAGGGTGATGCAGGGCGAGAGGCGCGCCCTCCCCGTTCCGATCCATGCACAATTGGGGAGGAAAGATCGTGACCATCACAACAACATTCAAATCGGGCATCGCCGCCGGCGCGCTCGCCACCGCAATCGCGTGGAGTGCACCCGCATTCGCTCAAGATGCTGCACCCGCCGCCGAAGCCGAAGCCAAGGACGAGATCGTCGTCACCGGCATCCGCGCGTCGCTCGAACGCGCCGCCGACATCAAGCGTGAGGCCGATCAGGTGCTCGACGTCATCACCGCCGAGGATGTCGGCAAGCTGCCCGACGCCAATGTCGCCGAGGCGCTGCAACGCGTCACTGGTGTCCAGATCACCCGCGTGTTCGGTGAGGGCCAGTCGGTGTCGGTGCGCGGTCTGCAACAGGTGCGGGTCGAGGTCGACGGTCGCACCCTGCTCGGCTGGTCGGCGCGCCTGTCGCCGCCGGAGAATGACCAGCTCGGCCGCTCGTCGGGCCTAGACTCGGTGCCTTCCAGCCTGTTCGGGCGGCTCGAAGTACGCAAATCGCCGCTCGCCAGCCAGGCCGAGGGCGGTCTGGGCGGCACCGTCAATCTCGTCACCCCCAAGCCGCTCGACTTCCGTGACACCACCGTCTCGCTGCGCGCGACCGGGGTCTATTCGGAAAATAGCGAGACGTTCGAGCCGGTGCTGACCGGCTTTGCCACCACCAAATTCGCCGATGGCAAGATCGGCGTGATGATCGCGGCGGAGTATCAGAAGCGCACCACGACCACCCAGGCGTTCGAGCGCAACAATTTTCTCAACCGCACCTATACCGGCACTGGCGGCGGGGTCATCCCCACTCCCGTGCTGCTGCAATATGAGAATTTCGTGGTCGATCGCTCGCGCATCGGCCTCAACGGCGCGGTGCAGGTCGAGGTGACGCCGGGATTCGTCGTGACCGCCGACGCGCTCTTCTCGCGCCTCACCACCGGCCGCCATCAGGATTTCTTCGCCTTCCGCCTGCCCACCGGCAGCAACCCGGTCAGCAACCGCGTGGTCGAAAATGGCGTGGTCGTCGCGGGCAACGCCAATGGCACCGTCACCACGGCGGGCCAGATCCGCAACGAGCCGACCGAAAGCTATCTCTACGGCCTCAACGGCAAATATGAGAGCGGCGGGCTGACGGTCGAGGCGGATGGCTATTACAGCAAGGGCACGATCGACCAGACGATCCAGATCATCACGCTTCAGGCGACGGCACTGGTCCCCGGCGCGTTCGATTTCCGCAACACGACGATCCCCAGCCTCAACCTCGGCACATGGAATCCGACGCAATACTCATCCTACAATCCGGCCAGCAACGGGGTGCGCAGCAACCGCCTGCTTGGCCTGCTTGAGGAATGGACCGGCAAGCTCGACCTGTCCTATGAATTCGACGGCGGGTTCACCCTGTCGGCGGGCGTGCGCTACACCGATCTCCACGCGCTATCGAACGCCTATCGCAGCCAGGTGACCCCGACCCGCTCCGAAATCGAACCCTATTTGCGGCAGGTCACGCTGGGATCGTTCTTGCCCGACCTTCCGGGCAGCTTCCCGCGCGCCTTCCTCAGCACCGCGCCCGACTTCACCTATGTCTTCACCCGGGCGCAGGCGGCGCAGCCCAACCCCAATCCCAACGACCGCTCGACGCTGCTGCCCAATTCGCAACGCGACTATGACTTCAGCGAAAAGACGTTGGCGGGCTATGTGATGGTCGGGGTCAAGGGCGATCTGGGCAGCATCCCCTTCTCCGCCAATGCCGGCGTGCGCATCGCGCGGACGCAATTGTCGGTCGACACCTTCCTCAATGTCGGGACCACCAGCACGCTGGTGACCGACGAGAATGACTATACCAACGTCCTGCCCAGCGCGAATATCGTGTTCAACGTCAGCGACAGCTTCCTCGTCCGCCTGTCGGGGTCACAGACGATGCAGCGCGCGTCGATCGCCGACCTCGCCCCATCGACCTTCTTCAACGCGACCAATTTGTCGGTGACCGGCGGCAATGCCGCGCTCGAACCGCCCATTTCGACCCAGGCGGACATCAGCTTCGAATATTATACCGGCAAGAGCTCGCTGATCTCGGGCGCGTTCTTCTACAAGGACGTGAAGAACTTCATCGCCAGCTTCGTGACCACCGGTATCGACACCAATCTCGATCCCGCAGGGCGTGAGCTGACCTTCTCCCGCCCCGAAAACCTCGCCAGCGCGAAGATCAAGGGGTTCGAGATCGGCGTGCAGCAATTTTTCGACTTCCTCCCCGCGCCGTTCGACGGCCTTGGCATCATCGCCAACTACACCTTCTCGGACTCGGAGGATAACGCCGGCTTCCCGCTCGTGGCGGTGTCGAAGCACAGCTACAATCTGGTCGGGTTGTACGAGAAGGGACCGTTCTCGGCGCGTATCGCGTATAATTATCGCGACGAGGCGGTGTTCGAATTCTCCGAAGGCCGCCCCAGCTTCGTCGGCGCGCGCTCGCAGCTCGACGCCCAGATCGGGATTGACCTGGCCAAGGGGATCGCGCTCTCGCTCCAGGCGCAGAACCTGTTGCCGGAGGATTCGGCCACCACCGAATACAGCGCCGCCGGGCCGATCGCGCTCAACAGCTATGCGCTGTCCGAACGGCGCTTCTCGATCGGCGTGCGCGCGAAATTCTAGGCTGCCAACAGGGTCGGTGCTTCAGCGATGAAGCGCCGACCGCAGGCGCAGGACGGTGTCGGCAATCCACCGCCCCGGCTGGCGCAACGGCCGCCGCACCCGGACGCGCAGCACCACACGGGTGCCGCCAGTGTCGTTCCACGCCTCATGGTCATAAGTATCGTCGAACACCAACGTCTCGCCCTCGGCCCAGCGCACGATCCGGTCGCCGACCCGCATCCGCACATCGCCGTCGCGCGGAACGATCAGGCCGAGGTGACAGGTGAGCAGGCCACGGGTCGCGCCGCGATGCGCCGGAACATGCGCGCCCGGCGGCAGGATCGCAAAGCCGGCACTGTCGAGGCCGGGGATCGTCGCCACCGCCGCTGCGGTCGCCGGACAGCGCGCGGCATTCGCCTCGACCCGGTCGCCGCGCCGCCACAGCATGAATGCCGCACGCGGATCGCGCGTCAGCGCCGCGACGTGCGCCTCCTCCCGAATCGCGCGCCAATTGTCGCGCAGCTCGCGCGTCCAGCCGAACCCACGCACATCGAGCACCGGGGCGATCGGCACGAGCGAGAAGCCGCCAATCACGCGATCGACCAGTGCATGGGCCCGCCCGCGCACCGGCGCGGGACGCGGCACGGCGGCAGTCAGCGCCACGACGCCTTCCCCGCTCCGATTGACCGCCCGTTCAAACACTTGACGCCTCGCCCCACGCGCCACCGGCACGCGCATCGGCCGTGGCTTCGGCTTGGCAGCTAGGCGGACACCGGGGCCAAAACATGGCCGAACCCGCGCCAAAGCCGCGCGACGAGCCGTTGCGGCACTGGCTGGCAAGGGGACCATATCCAAGCTAAGCTATTCGGCCATGGCATTGTTTCTGCGCTTCCGGCCGCTCGCCCTTCCCCTCCTCCTGGCCGCCGCTGCGCTGCCCGCGCTCGGCCAGTCGAGCGCCCCCGCACCCCAGACTGCCCCCAAGCCGGTTGCGGTCGACAAGACGCCGTGGCTCTACAAGGGCAGCGACATTGATCACGATCCCGAATGGCGGTTCGGGACGTTGCCCAATGGCCTGCGCTATGCGGTGCGCAAGAATGGCGTGCCGCCGGGTCAGGTTTCTGTGCGGCTGCACATGGCGGTCGGGTCGCTGATGGAGCAGGAAAGCGAGAAGGGCTTTGCCCATCTGCTCGAACATCTCTCCTTCCGCGGCTCGTCCAAAATTCCCGACGGCGAATCGAAACGGGTGTGGCAGCGGCTGGGCGTCACCTTCGGTTCCGACAGCAACGCCAGCACGACCCCCGTCTCGACCACCTACAAGCTCGACCTGCCCAATGCGAACGAGGCGAGCCTCGACCAGTCGATGATGATCCTCGCCGACATGATGGCGGCACCCAACATCACGCCGCAGATGCTGACCCTGGAACGACCGGTGGTGCTCGCTGAACAGCGCGAATCGCTGGGACCAGAGGAACGCTTCCAGGAGCTGCGCCGCCGCCTGCTCTTCGCGGGACAGCGCTTCGCCGACCGGCCGGTGATCGGTACGGTAGAGACGCTGACCGGTGCCACGGCCGAATCGGTCCTCGCCTTTCACCAGCGCTGGTACCGGCCCGAGCGCACGACGCTGGTCATCGTCGGCGACCTTGATCCAGCCCTGTTCGAGGCGCAGATCGCCAAGCATTTTGCCGGATGGAAGGGCATCGGCCCCAATCCGACCGACCCCGATTTCGGCACGCCAAGCGACACCCATCCCACCAGCGCCGCGATCGTCGAACCGTCCCTCCCCCCGGTCGTGGCACTGGCCGTGCTTCGCCCGTGGACGGTGTTTGAGGATACGGTGAAGTTCAACCAGGAACGCTGGGTCGATTTCGTCGCGGTTCGCATCATCAACCGCCGGCTCGAACGCCGCGCGCGTTCGGGGTCGAGCTATATCGGCGCGGGTGCCGACCTGTCGGATGCGGTGCGTTCGGCGAACGTGACCACCATCCAGGTGCTGCCGGTCGGTGAGGATTGGGAGACGGCGCTGAAGGAAGTGCGCGCCGTGGTCGCCGATGCGCTTGCCACCGCGCCGACCCAGGCCGAAATCGACCGCGAGGTGAACGAGATCGCGTCGGAAATGCGCAACAGCATCGACACCGCCCGGGTGACCGCCGGCGCGCAGCGCGCGGATACGCTGATCGCCGCGATCGACATCAACGAAGTGACGACGAGCGAGCAAGCGAGCTTTGGCATCTTTCAGGGTGCCATCGACCAGAAAATGTTCACCCCGGAACGTGTGCTGGCATCCACGCGCCGCGTGCTGCAGGGCGTTGCCACGCGCGCGATGATCACGACGCGCACGCCCGACTCTAATGTTCAGGCCAAGCTCGCCGCCGCACTGGAGGCCGATGTCTCGGGACTCGCCGGTGCGCGGGCCGCGCTGCGCAACGTCAGCTTTGCCTCGCTGCCGAAACTCGGCACGCCGGGCCAGGTTGCGATGCGATCGGTTGCCATACCGGATCCCAAGATCGAACAGGTTCGTTATTCCAACGGCGTCACCGGCCTGTTCTTCCAGAACCCCGGCGAAGTCGGCCGCATCTATGTTTCGGTTCGCTTTGGCCGTGGGATGCAGGCGCTGCCGTCCAACCGCCGGACCCCGGCTTGGGCCGCGAACCTCGCCTTGCTGGAAAGCGGCATCGGCCAGCTGGGCCAGGAAGAGATCGACCAGATCACCGGAGACAGGCGCATCTCGATGCAGTTCGGCATCGGCGACGATGCGTTCGTCATCGCCGGCCAGACTTCGCCCGCCGATCTGGCCGACCAGCTGCGGTTGATCGCAACCAAGCTGGAGGCGCCGGGCTGGGATCCCAAACCGATTGCTCGCGCCCGCGCGGTGGCGATCTCAAGCTATGCCGCACGCAACGCCTCGCCCGATGCGGTAATCGGCAACATGCTCGAACATCTGCTCCGCGCCGACGACCCGCGCTGGGGGATGCCGGATCGCGCCGAAATCGAGAAGCTCAATGCAAAGGACTTCCGTGCCTTCTGGGAACCGCTGCTCGCCAGCGGGCCGATCGAGGTGCAGGTGTTCGGCGACATTGATGTCGACAAGGCGATTGAGGCGGTGCGCACCAGCTTTGGCGCGATGAAGCCACGCCGTGCATCGCGGATCGTCTCCGCGGCCGTGCGTTTCCCCGCACATGTCGCAAGCCCGGTCGTGCTGCGCCACACCGGCGAACCCGATCAGGCGGCGGCAGTGATCGCATGGCAGGCGGGCGGCGGCGCGGTCGGCATCTCCGAAGGGCGCAAGCTCGAGATTCTGGCCGCAGTGATGCGCGACCGCATCCTCGATCGCATCCGCTCGGCCGAGGGGGTCAGCTATTCGCCCACCGTCATCAGCCAGTGGCCGGTCGGGCAGCCCGGCGGCGGCCGCGTGATCGCGCTGACCCTGTTGCCCCCGGACAAGACCGACCTGTTCCTGACGGTGGCGCGCGAGATCGCCGCCGACCTGATCGCCAGGCCGATCGAACTGGACGAGCTGCGCCGCGCGCTGGTGCCGACCGCCCAGCTCGTGTCGCGCCGGTCGAGCGGCAACCCGTTCTGGATGCAACAGACCGAGGGCGGAACCTATGATCCGCGCCGCCTTGCCGCCGTGAACACCCTGGGTATCGACTATGGCCGCACCGGGCCTGAGGAACTGCAAGCGCTGGCGATCAAATATCTGGCGCGTGACAAGGACTGGACCATGGTGGTGCTGCCAGAGGCCAAGGCAGCGGAGCCGGTGGCGGGTAGTCGATAGCCTCACCCGCTTCGTCACCCCGGGCTTGACCCGGGGCCCAGCTTCTTCCGGCACTCAAGGTAGCTGGACCCGGGCAAGCCCAGGGTGACGCAAGGGTTACCCCTTGTACAGCCCGGCCAGCCGCTCGCCATACACCTCCTTCAGGATATGACGGCGGATCTTCAGGCTGGGGGTCAGCTGCTGATTCTCGATCGTGAACGGCTCGTCCGCCAGGATGAAGCGGCGCACCCGTTCGATCACCGACAAATCCTTGTTCACCCGATCGACCGCCGCGCCGATCGCGGCGCGATAGTCCAGATCCTCGCGCAGCGCCTTGAGGTCGCATTTCGCTCCCGTCTTTGCGCACCATTCCTGCGTCCATTCGGGATCGGGCACCAGCACGGCCGTCATGTACGGCTTGCGGTCGCCCGCGATCATCGCCTGCATGATTTCGGGCTGCAGCGTCAGCATCCCCTCAACCTTTTGCGGCGCGACATTATCGCCCTTGTCGTTGACGATGATGTCCTTCTTGCGGTCGGTGATCTTGATCCGGCCCTTTTCGTCGATCAGCCCGATATCGCCGGTATGCAGCCACCCGTCCTTGAGCACGCGGGCGGTCTCCGCCTCGTTACGCCAGTATCCGTGCATCACCAGCTCGCCGCGCACCAGAATCTCGCCATCGTCGGCGATCTTGACCTCGACGCCCTCCAGCGGCGGCCCGACCGTATCGTGCTTGAGGCCAACCTTGGGCCGGTTACAGCTGATGACGGGCGCCGCCTCGGTCTGGCCATAGCCCTGCAGGAAGGTGATGCCGAGGCTCTCGAAGAACACCCCGACTTCGGGGTTGAGCGGCGCGCCGCCCGACACCATCGCCTTGATCCGCCCGCCGAACTTCTTCGACAATTTGGGTTTGAGCGTGCGATCGAGGAACAGGCTCATCGGCAGGTCGAGCAGCGTGTTCCGGCCCGCCGCCTTCTTGCCACCAATCGAAACCGCGCGGTCGAGCAGATAATTGGCGAACTTGCCCTGTTTCTCGACCTGCTTGGAAATCCGTGTGCGCAACACCTCGAACAGGCGCGGCACCACCACCATCAGCGTCGGGCGCACCTCCTCGATATTGGAGGCCAGCTTGTCGAGACCTTCGGAATAATAGATTTGCGCGCCCAGCCCGATCGGGAAATGCTGCCCGCCAGTGTGCTCATAGGCGTGGCTCAATGGCAGGAAGGACAGGAACACCTCGTCCTCCCAGCCGAAATCCTCGCTGATGACGGTGCAGCAACCCTCGACATTGGTCAGGATCGCGCCATGATGCTGCATCACGCCGCGCGGGCTACCGCCGGTGCCGCTGGTGTAGATGATGCACGCGAGGTCCGCGCGCTTCATCCGCGCCGCCGCCTGTTCTGCCTCCGCCACATCGGTGGGGTTGGCGGCGATCAGGGCATTCCAGTCATGGAAGTCGATCGCGCCAGGCTGGCTGAGCTTCATCTCCTCCATCCCGATCACGACATGCCCGGCGCTGCCAGCCGTATGCAGAATCGCGGGGAGCAGCGTCTTCGCCAGCTTGCCGTCCGACACGATCGTCATCGTCGCGCCCGAATTGTCGATAATGTGCTGGTGATCGCGTTCGGTATTGGTGGTGTAGGTCGGCACCGTCACGCCGCCGGCGGCCATGATCGCCAGATCGCTCAGGCACCATTCGGGCCGGTTTTCGCTGACCAGCATCACGCGGTCGCCGGGCTTCAGCCCCAGCTTCCTGAGCGCGGCGGCGAGGCTCGCGACCTTGCGGGCGGATTCGGCCCAGCTGGTGGACTGCCATTTGCCGCCCGACTTCGCCCACAAAAAGGGCGCGTCGCCCTTCTCGCGGGCGCGCGTGAAGAACATCGAAACCAGATTGTCGAATTTTTCGAGCTTGCGCATCCTGTTCCCAACTCCTGCGGCGCGAGTTCGTGCCCGCGCTCGATTTGAGCCGGGAACCCTAACGACACCGCTGGCAATCGCAATGCCGCTACGTCACAGCCGTTGCAGAATGCGCCGCACCAGCCCCGGCCCTTCAAACACCAGCGCCGAGTAAATCTGCACCATCGCTGCCCCGGCATCGAGCCGCGCCAGCGCTTCCTCAGGCGAATCGATCCCGCCGACCGCGATCACCGGCAGCGCGCCATCGGCAATCTCCAGCGCCTGCGCCAGCTTCGCCCGCGCCAGCGCCGCCAGCGGCCGCCCTGACAATCCCCCCGCCTCGCGCGCCAGTGTCGAACGCAGCGTATCGGGCCGCGAAATCGTCGTGTTCCCGACGATCAGCGCATCGACCGACGCATTGGCGGCGGCGACAACCACGCCCTCCATCCCCGCGCGATCCAGATCCGGCGCAACCTTCAGGAACAACGGCACCCGCCGCTCCTCCAGCACCCGCGCCGCACTCGCCGCGTTCAGCAATTCGTCCAGCGCCGGTCGCGACTGCAGGTCGCGTAGCCCCGGTGTATTGGGCGAGCTGACATTGATCGTGACGTAATTCGCGTGCGGCGCGACCTTCGCCACGCCCAGCGCATAGTCCGCGACCCGGTCGTCGCTGTCCTTGTTCGCCCCAACATTGATGCCGAGCACGCCGGGCCGCTTCGCGCGCTTGACCCGTTCCAGCGCCGCATTGATCCCGCCATTGTTGAACCCCATGCGGTTCACCACCGCGCGGTCCTCGACCAGCCGGAACAGCCGTGGCTTGGGATTTCCCGCCTGCGGTCGCGGCGTCAGCGATCCGATCTCGACGCTGCCAAACCCCAGCCCCATCAGCCCGTCGATCGCCTCGCCATCCTTGTCGAGACCCGCAGCCAACCCGACCGGATTGGGAAATTCCACCCCGCCGATCGTCACCGGCCGCACCCGCGGAATGTCGCCGCCGGACGACAGCGCGCTCGCCCGGATCGCGAGCCGATGCGCGCGTTCGGCGTCGAGGGTGAAGATCAGCGGCTTGAGCAGGTCGTACATCATCGGATCGCCATAAGGCCTAATCCCCCCTCTCGTCACCCCGGGCTTGACCCGGGGCCCAGCTTCTTCGACCGGGCGAGGCAGCTGGGCCCCGGCTCAAGGCCGGGGTGACGGCAGGGAAAATCGTCGCCCCCGAACGCTTGACACCCCCCCTCCCCAAGCCCATCTGCCCAATCGGAACGAATCATTCCGATTTGAGAATTGTTCGCAATCAGTTCGGGAATCCATGCGCCTTTCGGCCCAGACAGACTATGCCGTCGTGATGCTCTCCGCCGCCGCGCGCCACTGCGGCGTCAGCGGGCGGCTGAACGCGACGCTTCTGGCGGACGAGACCGGGCTGCCGCTTCCCACGGTGCAGAAACTGGTCAGCCGCTTGTCCTCAGCGGGCCTCATCGAAAGCACGCGCGGCACCGGCGGCGGCTTCCGCCTCGCCCGCCCCCCTGCAGCGATCAGCCTCGCCGATATCGTCGAGGCGATCGAAGGGCCGATCGCGCTCACCGCGTGCGTCGATACCGGCAAGCATGACTGCGCCATCGAGCGCGATTGCCGCGTCAAGCCGCACTGGAACAGCGTCAACGCATCGGTCCGCGGCGCACTCGCGGGCGTCACCCTCGCCTCCCTCTCCTCCCAGCCGGTACCCGTATAATGGCCACGAAGAACGCAGAGGCGATCGCCGCCGCCAACAAGAAGTATGAGTGGGGCTTCTCCTCGGACATCGAGCAGGACTTCGCGCCCAAGGGGCTGAGCGAGGACACCGTCCGCTTCATCTCGGCCAAGAAGAATGAGCCGGAATGGATGCTGGAGTGGCGGCTGAAAGCCTTTCGCCACTGGCTGACGATGACCGCGCCCGATTGGGCAAAGCTCGACATCGACCCGATCGACTATCAGGACGCCTATTATTACGCCGAACCCAAGGCGAAGCCCAAGCTGGGGTCGCTGGACGAGGTCGATCCCGAAATCCTGCGCATCTATGAAAAGCTCGGCATCCCGATCGAGGAGCAGAAGGTGCTCGCGGGGGTCGAGGGCGCGCGCAAGGTCGCGGTCGACGCGGTGTTCGACAGCGTCAGCGTCGCCACCACCTTCCGCAAGGAGCTGGAACAGGCAGGCGTCATCTTCCGCTCGATCAGCGAGGCGATCAAGGAATATCCCGACCTGGTCCGCAAGTGGCTGGGTAAGGTCGTGCCGATGCACGACAACTACTTCGCCGCGCTCAACTGCGCGGTCTTTTCCGACGGCACGTTCGTCTATATCCCAGAGGGCGTCCGCTGCCCGATGGAGCTGAGCACCTATTTCCGCATCAATGCCGAAAATACCGGCCAGTTCGAACGCACTTTGATCGTCGCCGACAAGGGTAGCTATGTCAGCTATCTCGAAGGCTGCACCGCGCCGATGCGCGACGAAAACCAGCTCCACGCCGCCGTGGTCGAACTGATCGCGCTCGACGATGCCGAGATCAAATATTCGACCGTCCAGAACTGGTATCCGGGCGACGAGAACGGCAAGGGCGGCATCTACAATTTCGTGACCAAGCGCGCTTTGTGTCAGGGCAAGAACAGCAAGGTCAGCTGGACCCAGGTCGAAACCGGCAGCGCGATCACCTGGAAATATCCGTCCTGCGTGCTCAACGGCGAAAACAGCGTCGGCGAATTCTACTCGGTCGCGGTCACCAACAACCGCCAACAGGCCGATACCGGCACCAAGATGATCCACAATGGCAAGGGATCGCGCTCGACGATCATCTCCAAGGGGATCAGCGCGGGCCGCAGCAACAACACCTATCGCGGCCTCGTCCGCGTCGCACCGGGCGCAGAAGGCGTGCGCAACTTCACCCAGTGCGACAGCCTGTTGCTCGGCTCGGAATGCGGCGCGCACACCGTCCCCTATATCGAAGTGCGCAACCCGTCAGCGCAGATCGAGCACGAAGCGACCACGTCGAAGATTTCCGAGGACCAGCTGTTCTACGCGATGCAGCGCGGGCTGGATCAGGAAGCGGCGGTCGCGCTGATCGTCAACGGCTTCGCCAAGGAAGTGCTCCAGCAACTCCCGATGGAATTCGCGGTCGAGGCGCAGAAGCTGCTCGGCATCTCGCTGGAAGGCAGCGTGGGATGATCGCCGCGCTCGCCCTTCTGATCGCGCTGCCGCAGGACGCGGTCGCCGCGCCTGAGCCCGAATATGAAGAGGTGGTCATCACCGCCCGTATCGGCCGCGTCGCTTTGGTGTTCGACCGTGCGCCCGATGGTCGGCTGATCAATTGCCGCGTGTTCAAATCATCGGGGACAAAGCGGATCGACGACGCGGCGTGCACCGCGCTCCCGGATTGTGTGACCTCGACCAAGGGACAGGAATTTTGCGGCGGCACCGGTGCGGGTCTGACCGCCACCGCACCGAAGATCCTGACGTCCGAGCCCAAGCTGGGCCTTGGCGCGCTGCTCAAGCCGGAAGAGCCCAAGGTGCCTGCCGTCGGCCCGGTCGTCGGCGACAAGAAGGACGAAGACCCCAACCGCCTGGGCAAGCTCCCGCCCCCGCCCAAGGACGAAAGCGGCACCCCTGCGATCACCCTGGGCCCGATGAAGCAACCGGAGGAGCCGCGGCGATGAACTATGCAACGACGCTATTTGCCGTGACGCTGCTCGCGCAAACCGAAACGAGAGCGCCTATGCCCCCAATTAGGGCATATGCTGATTGTATTGCTGCCAAAGCTGTCGCCTTGATCCCATCCGGCGAGCCTGCAGAAACACTCGTCAAGGCTGCCGCCCCATCATGCGAATATATGCTTCAAGCAGTGCTCGACGAGTTTGCGACCGAATTGGCTTCTGATCCGATAATCGCCAAGTACGGAAAGCAGCGCGGCTATGATGCAGCGCAAGAAGCACAAAAAGCCGCGCCTCGCTTCAGGGTTATGGCACAAGAATTCGCCTTGGCGAAAGTCGTGCAGGTCAAAGCAAACAAGGCAAAAAAATAGTGCTCCAAATCACCAATCTCCACGCCGAAATCGACGGCAAGCCGATCCTCAAGGGCCTGACCCTCAGCCTGAACGCGGGCGAGGTCCATGCGATCATGGGGCCGAACGGCGCGGGCAAATCGACGCTCGGCTATGTTCTCGGCGGCCGCCCCGGCTACGAGGTGACCGAGGGCAGCGTGACCTTCAACGGCACCGACCTGCTCGAGCTCGAACCGCATGAGCGCGCCGCCGCCGGCCTTTTCCTCGGCTTCCAGTATCCGGTCGAAATCCCCGGCGTGTCGAACGTCCAGTTCCTGCGCGAAAGCCTCAACAGCCAGCGCCGCGCGCGCGACGAAGCCCCGCTGTCCGGCGCCGAGTTCCTGAAGATCGCGCGCGCCCAGGCCGCCGCGCTGGAAATGGATGCCGAGATGCTCAAGCGCCCGGTCAATGTCGGCTTTTCCGGCGGCGAGAAGAAGCGCAACGAGATGGTGCAGATGGGCATCCTCGCTCCGCGCCTCGCTATCCTCGACGAAACCGATAGCGGCCTCGACATCGACGCGCTGCGCATCGTCGGCGACGGCATCAACCGCATCATGCGCGCGCCGGACAAGGCGGTGCTGCTGATTACGCATTATCAGCGGCTGCTCGACTATGTGAAGCCGGACTTCGTCCACATCCTCGCCGATGGCCGCATCGTAAAGACCGGCGGCCCCGAACTCGCGCTCGAACTGGAGCGTGAGGGTTACGCGCAGGTGGCGGCATGATGACGTCGCGGCAAGGCTGGATCGCGGCGCTGCTCGGCACCAGCCTTTGGGCGTGCGGCGCGGGAATCGTCCATTTCCTGCCCTCCCTGTTTGACGGCGGCTTGTCGACAGCGGTGATGTTCGGGATCGGTGTCGTCACCAGCCTTGTTACGGTCGAAGCGGCCCGCCGCCTCGGCGGCGCATCTGGTGCGCCGCTGATCGCGATGATGGCGCTGGGCACCGGCATTGCCCTGCTGCTCGACGGGATCGGCCTTGCCTTCGTCCCCGATCTCTATGCCGGGCGCAGCTTCGCCAGCCAGGCAGGCGCGGCCTTCATCATGTGGGCCGGCGGCGCCGGGCTGCTGATCGCGCTGGTGACGGAGCGGAAGCGATGATCCTGCTCGCCCTCGCACTCGCACTCCAGAGCGCCGCACCGCCGCCGCTCGACCCGGCGACTGAAGCGGAAATCCTCGTCATCGCGCCAAAGCTCGATCGCATTGCCGTGTCGATCACGCGCACGCGGGGCGACCAGTATGACTGCTCGCTCAGCGAGTCGACCGGCGTTGACACGCTGGATGCCGCGCTATGCCGCACTGCGGTCGGCTGCGTGCGCCACGGCAACAAAACCAATGATGCGATCAAGGGGTGTGTCGCCCGCGCCCGCCCGGCGCTGGTCGCGCAGTTGCGCCAGCATTTGAAGGGGCGCCAGCCATGACCCACGGCCTTATTCTCGACGCCCCGATTGCGGAGGATTGGCGCTGGTTCGACGCCGCGCCGCTCGACGCCCTCGCCGCATCGCCGCGCGGTGCCGCGCCCGATGTCGCGCACCTCTGGGTCGACCAGCCCGGCCCGCGTCTGTTGTTCGTCGACGGCGCGTTCGTCGCGGAGGCGAGCGCTCCCGGCCCGGTGGAGATTTCCGCCGCACCGATCCGCACGCCCGCCAATCCCTATTCGGAAGCGGCCTGTGCCAGCGCGCAGTCGGGCTATGTCCTGCACCTCGATGCGCAGGCCGCGCTCGATGGCCCGGTTCAGGTGATTCACGCGACCACCGGCGGCGTCGCGCATCTGTCGAACAAGATCGTGATGCAGGCTGACGCCGTCGCATCACTGGTCGAAACGCATATCGGTCCCGGCTGGAGCAACGCCAATCTGTGGGTCGAACTGGCCGAAGGCGCCCGGCTGATGCGTGCGGTTCGCGTCCTCAAGGATGACGGCGCGCACACTGACTATGCCGATGCCACCATCGGCAAGGCGGCCAGCTTCGTCAGCACCGCGCTCGTCACCGGCTGCCGCACCGCGCGGGTCGAGGCGCGGCTGACGCTGACTGGCGAAGGTGCCTTTGGCGAAGCGGGCGGCGCGCTGCTCACCCGTGGCGGCGAGAAAGCCGATTCCGCGACCGTCGCCGACCATGCCGCGCCCGAAGGCACCAGCCGCCAGATCTGGCGCGCGGTCGCTGCCGACACCTCGACCGCCAGCATCGCGTCGCGTGCCGCAGTGCGCCGCGATGCGCAGAAGACCGATGGCGAACAGTCGCTGCGCGGCCTGTTGCTCAAGCGCACCGCGACGGTGAACCTCAAGCCCGAACTCGAAATCTTCGCCGACGACGTGAAGTGCGCACACGGCGCAACGGTCGGGGAGCTGGACTCAAAGGCGCTATTCTACATGCAGTCGCGCGGCATCCCCGAGGCACAGGCCAAGGCGCTGCTCACCCGCGCCTTCGTCGCCGACGCGATCGACCGGATCGGGGACGAGGCCGTGCGGGAGGTATTTGCGGCGGATGCCGATGCGTGGCTGGAAATCTCCCTCTCCCAGCGGGAGAGGGAAGGGGCCCGCCCGGCGCAGCCGGGTGGGAAGGGTGAGGGTGACGCATGACGACCACTCACCCTCACCCTTCCGCGCCTGCGGCGCTCCCTCCCTCTCCCAATGAGAGAGGGACAGAAGCCCTCGACCTGCTCGCCGATTTCCCGGCGATCCCGGCGGGCTGGGCCTATCTCGACACCGCCGCGACCTCGCAAAAGCCGCAGGCGGTGATCGACGCGATCACGCGCGGCTACCGCCAAGATTACGCCACCGTGCATCGCGGCGTGTACCAGCGCTCGGCCGACATGACGCTCGCCTATGAGGCCGCCCGCCGCCGCGTCGCGGCCTTCATCGGCGGGCGCGAGGACGAGGTCGTGTTCGTGCGCGGCGCGACCGAGGGGATCAACCTCGTCGCGCAAAGCTGGGCGATCCCGAACCTTCAGCCCGGCGATCGCATCCTGCTCAGCCAGCTTGAGCATCACAGCAACATCGTGCCGTGGCAGCTGGCGGCGGAGCGCACCGGCGCGATCATCGACGTGGTTCCTCTGACCGACGATCACCGCATCGACCTCGACGCGATGGCGGCGATGCTGACCGATCGGCACAAGCTGGTCGCGCTTACCCATGTCTCCAACGTCATGGGCTCGATCCTCGACGTGAAGCGCGCGACGCAACTCGCCCATAGCGTCGGTGCGAAGATCCTGATCGACGGGTGTCAGGCGGTCCCCCGCCTGGCCGTGAACGTCGCCGAACTCGGCTGCGATTTCTACGTGTTCTCGGGGCACAAGCTCTACGGCCCGACCGGCATCGGCGTGCTGTGGGGCCGCCACGATCTGCTCGACGCGATGCCGCCCTGGCAGGGCGGCGGCGCGATGATCGACCGGGTGACCTTCGCCAAGACGACCTACGCCCCTGCCCCCGGCCGGTTCGAGGCGGGCACCCCGCACATCATCGGCGTCACCGGCCTCCACGCCGCGATCGACTATGTCGACGCCATCGGCCTCGACCGCATCCACGCGCATGAAAGCGCGCTGGTGAAAGCGGCCCGCGACGCGCTGTCCGGCCTCAACAGCGTCCGACTGCTCGGCCCTGACGACAGCGCCGGAATCGTCAGTTTCGTCGTGGAGGGGGTGCATCCGCACGACGTCGCCACCATCTTGGACGAGGGCAATGTCGCGATCCGCGCCGGGCATCACTGCGCCCAGCCGCTGATGGACAGCCTCGGCCTGCCCGCCACCGCACGGGCCAGCTTCGGGGTTTACAATGGCGCAGCGGACATCGCCGCGCTGGTCAAGGGAATCGAACGAGTGACGAGGATCTTCGGATGAACGAAGAACGCAGGATCGAAGTCGAGGAAGTGGACGCCGTCGCCGCGCCGCCGCGCGCACGTGTGGACGATGCGCGGGAGACATTCGAACGCAAGCGCGACTATCTCGAAGGCTTCCTCGCCCAAAAGCCCGCAAATGTCCCCGATGGCGAACCCGGCGGCGCGACCTATGACGCGATCATCGACGCCCTGAAGGACATTTACGACCCCGAAATCCCGGTCAACATCTACGACCTGGGCCTCATCTACAATGTCGAGGTGACCGATGCCGGCCATGCGGTGGTGACGATGACGCTCACCACCCCGCACTGCCCCGTCGCCGAATCGATGCCGGCCGAGGTAGAACTGCGCGTCGGCGCGGTGCCCGGCGTTGGCCATGCCGAGGTCAACCTGGTCTGGGACCCGCCCTGGGACCCGGCCAAGATGAGCGACGAAGCGCGGCTCGAACTGGGGATGCTGTGATGACCGAAGTCAAAACCCGCGCCCGCCCCGCCGCGATCCTGCTAACCCCGGCCGCGGAAGCGCGCATCGCCGACCTGATGGCGAAAGCCCCGGAAGAGGCGATCGGCGTCAAGCTCTCGACCCCGCGCCGTGGGTGTTCCGGCCTCGCATACTCGGTCGACTACGTCACCGCCGCCAACCCGATGGACGAGCGGATCGACACGCCCGGCGGCACCTTGTTCGTCGATGGCGGATCAGTGCTCTACCTCATCGGATCGACAATGGACTGGGTCGAGGACGATTTCACCGCCGGCTTCGTTTTCAACAACCCGAACGCCAAGGGCGCCTGCGGTTGCGGCGAGAGCTTCACTGTCTGACGCGCCGGAAACGTCGAACACCGCCCGCAACGCCGCCATCGCGGCGACGGTGCTGCTCGTGCCGGGCGGATTCATCCTGGGCGGTATCCTGATCGCCCGCGCGATGAAGAAACGGCGCGAGGCGAAGGAAGCGGACGCGGACTAGACCGCGAACAGCTGCCCGATATCCTTGAACGCCTTGAATTCCAGCGCGTTGCCGGCGGGATCGAAGAAGAACATCGTCGCCTGCTCGCCGGGCAGACCCGCAAAGCGGATATGCGGTTCGATCACGAAGTCGGTCCCCGCGCCCTTCAGCCGATCAGCCAGCACATGCCATTCGTCCCAGTCGAGCACGAGGCCGAAATGCGGCACCGGCACCGAATCGCCATCGACCGCATTGCGCAGCCGCACCCCGGCCCCCTCGCCCTTGTGCAGCACCAGCTGATGCCCGCGCAGGTCGAAGTCGATCCAGTGATCGGGATCCTCGCGCCCCTGCGGACAGCCGAGCAGGTCGCCGTAGAACGCGCGCCCGGCCTCCAGATCGTCGACCGGAATTGCGAGGTGAAAGCGCGGCATCGTCATTTCAAATCCATCCTTCCAGTACCTGATCGGGCGGACGATGGCCGTCGGCCCAGAACCTTATGTTGGCGATCACTTTCTCGCCGGTCGCCTGCCGGCCTTCAAAGGTCGCCGAACCCATATGCGGGGTCATCACGACATTGGGCAAGGCCAGCAGCCGCGGGTCAATCTGCGGTTCGAACCGCCAGACATCAAGCCCCGCCCCGGCCAAGCGACCGCCCTCAAGCGCATCGACCATCGCCACCTCGTCGACAATCCCACCACGCGAGGCATTGATGAGATAGACATGGCTGCCCAGCAGCCCGATCCGCCGCGCGTCGATCAGGTCGCGGCTCTGGTCATTGAGCGGGGTGTGGATGGTCAAAATATCGATCGCACCCAGCATCGTATCGAGATCGGCGTAGAAGGTCGCACCCAGCTCCGCTTCGATGCTCTCGGGCAGGCGGTGGCGATTATGATAGTGGATCGACAAGCCGAACGCCCGCGCGCGCCGCGCCACGGCTTGCCCGATCCGGCCCATGCCGACGATACCCAGCGCCTTGCCGCCGATGCGATGCCCGAGCATCCCGCCCGGCGACCAGCCCTTCCACTGGCCTGAACGGACCAATTTCTCGCCCTCTGCCAGCCGACGCGGCACCGCGAGGATCAGCGCCATCGTCATGTCGGCGGTGTCTTCGGTCAGCACGCCGGGCGTGTTGGTCACGACGATACCGTGTGCACGCGCGGCGCGCAGGTCGATATGGTTCACGCCCGCGCCGAAATTGGCGATCAGCTTCAGCCGCTCGCCCGCCGCTGCAATCAAATCGGCGTCAATCGTGTCGGTCACGCTCGGCACCAGCACGTCGCAATCCTGCACCGCCGCGACAAGTGCGCCGCGGTCGATCCCCTCCTCGACCGGGTTCAGCACGGTGTCGAACAGCTCGACCATCCGCTGCTCGACCGCATCGGGGAGCTTGCGGGTGACGATCACGCGGGGCCGGGATACGCGCGGCTGTGCCATGCCGGATCGCTTGGCCCTGCGCCGCGCGCCAGTCAACGGTTGATGCGGACACCCCACCGCCCCTAAGGTGATCGCGACACGTGCTTTCGGGGGAAATGATGCAATTGCGGGTGGTTCTTGCCGCACTCGTCACGCTCGCGCTGGGCATCTGCGCGATCGGCGACGCCTGGGCGCAGCAGCGCAAGCCGCCCTATTTCGCGTCGATCGCGGCAAGCAAGGCGCGGATGCGCACCGGGCCAGGCCGCAACTATCCCTCCAGCTGGCTCTATGTCCGCGCCGACCTGCCGATCAAGGTGATCGAGGTGTATAATGACTGGCGCAAGGTCGAGGATCCCGACGGCACGCAAGGCTGGATGCTGGTGTCGCTGCTGTCGAGCGCGCGCACCGCGATCGTCATCGGATCGGTGCTGGAAATGCGCGACGAGCCGCGCTTCGGCGCACGGGTCAACTGGCGCGCCGCGCCGGGCGTGGTGGGCAAGATCAGCCGCTGCCGCCGCGGCTGGTGCTGGCTCGATGTCCGCGGGCGCGGCGGCTATGTCGAACAAAACCGCATCTGGGGCACCGATCCCGGCGAGGAAGTGCCCTAGGCGTCCTCGGCCGGAGCTTCGCTGCGCCCCTTGAACCCCTGCGCCACCACGAACCATTCGACCGATCCCTTGCGGCTCGACGGCGGCTTGGCGTGCTTCACGCTCGTGAAATTGCGCTTCATTTCGGCAACCAGGTTGCTGTCCGCGCCGCCCGCAAAGACCTTGGACACGAACACCCCGCCGGGCGCGAGGTTCTGGATCGCAAAATCGAGCGCGGTTTCGACCAGCCCCATCGTGCGCAGCGCGTCGGTCTGCGCGTGTCCAACGGTGTTCGCCGCCATGTCCGACATGATAAGGTCGGGTGCGCCGCCCAGCGCCTCGATCAGCATGTCGGGTGCGGCATCGTCCGTGAAGTCCATCTGAAAGATCGTCACGCCCTCGATCGGATCGACCGGCAACAGGTCGATGCCCACCACCGCCGCCTTGGGCAGCTTGCGGCGGATCACCTGGCTCCACCCGCCGGGCGCGAGGCCGAGATCGACGACCCGTTTGGCACCTTTCAGCATGTCGAACTTCTCGTCGAGCTCGATCAGCTTGTAGGCGGCGCGGCTGCGATACCCCTCGGCCTTTGCTCGCTTCACATAGGGGTCGTTGAGCTGGCGTTCGAGCCAGCGCACCGACTGCGTCGTCCGCCCGCGCGCGGTGCGCACGCGCGTGTGACCGCGACTCCCGCCCCGACTCACAGCGTGCGTCCGTCGATCAGGCGGCGAAGAATACCCTCGCGGATGCCGCGATCGGCGATGCCAAGCCGTTCGGCGGGCCAGATGTTCATGATCGTCTCCAATATCGCACAACCCGCCACGACCAGATCGGCACGCTCCGCCCCGATACACGGAATCGCCGAGCGCTCGGCAAGGTCGATTTCCGCGATACGTCGGCTCACCGCACGCATCGACGCGGCGGGTACGATCAACCCGTCCACCGCATTGCGATCATAAGAGGGGAGGCCGAGATGCACGCTCGCCAGCGTCGTGACCGTGCCGCTGGTTCCCAGCAGTCGCGGGGTGCCGCGGATCGCCGGAAGCCGCGCGACGAACGGCGCGAACGCCTCCTCTACTGCAGCGCGCATCCGCGCATAGGCGGCGGCACGTGCTTCTGCATCATGATCACCGACGATCCCGCGCGCCTCGGTTAGCGACACGACGCCCCAGGGCGCGCTGTGCCAGTCGAGGATACGCGGGCGATCGCCAGTCGAATCGACCAGCACGAGTTCGGTCGACCCCCCGCCGATGTCGAATACCAAAGCCGGGCCGTCGCCCGGCTCCAGCAGCGCATGGCAGCCGAGGACGGCGAGGCGCGCCTCTTCCTCGGCGGTGATGATGTCGAGGACGATGCCGGTCTCGCGATAGACGCGCTGAATGAACTCCGCGCCATTCGTAGCCTGCCGGCAGGCCTCGGTCGCGACCGAGCGCGACAAAGCGACGTTGCGGCGGCGCAATTTGTCGGCGCAGATGCGCAAGGCCGCGATGGTCCGCTCGATCGCGGCATCCGACAAGCGCCCGCTCGACGCCAGCCCCTCGCCAAGCCGCACGATCCGCGAAAAAGCGTCCACCACGGTGAACCCACCCCCATTCGGGCGTGCGATCAGCAAGCGGCAATTATTGGTGCCCAGGTCCAGCGCGGCATAATGACGCGCCTCGGGCCAACGCGGTCGCCCCGCAGGCGGGGCCAGTTCAGGGGCCGGGCGGGCCGGTTTCTTGGCCGGCGGGCGCGGCATCCTGGCGGAGCCATCCCCCATTTAACTACTCACTTATGTTCTTCCGTCACGGCCGAGATAGGCCGCCGGTGCTTGGAACCAAGCTAGCGCAAGGACTTGGGGCAGGCAAGCGGCGCACCCGGGCCGCTCCGTGCCGTTACCCTATTGACCCGCGCTGCAAGCCCGCATAAATGCCCGCGCTCCAAGCGCGATGCCCTGTCGTCTAATGGTAAGACCACGGACTCTGACTCCGTTAATTGTGGTTCGAATCCACACGGGGCATCCAATTTTCCGATAGCGCCGGTCCTGACTGCGGCAGATGCGCCCAGCATGGCTACAGCGGTCTACGCACGCTATGCTTGCCTTGCGCAGCCGTCGTCACCCAGATTTCCGGTCCACACCACCCGCTTTTCGTGGTTTTCCGCTAGAATGAGAAGTTCCAGCCATCTGTGATCAGCTGGACGTTCCATCCGGTCGCGTGGCGGCCCAGTTTGACGAGCGAGGCAAAGCGGGCCGCCGGATGAGATTCTTGCACATCATCAACGGATTGTGGGCGATTGGCAGTTCCGCCGAGCTCGTCGCCGCCCAATATCGCGCGCTGCGCAGCCAGGTTCCGCTGATGTACGCGCTGATGATCGTCGATGCCGCATTTCTTGCAGCCGCGACCTTCCACGAAGTTCCACTCGTGCTCAGCATCGCCGCGCCGATGCTGCTGACCGTGATGGCGAGCATTCGGGCGCTGATGTGGATGCGGCGACCGGACACCACTCCAGAGACTGCCAGCGTCCGCCGTTATCTACGCGGGACTGTTGTGGTCGCAGCGATCCTCAGCGCCGCGTTCGGCGGCTGGGGTTTCGTGCTCATGAACTTTGCGACCCCGGCACAAGTCTTTTCGATCGCGCTCTACATCTTCGTCGGCGCGATCGGATGCTGCTACTGCCTCCAGGCGCTGCCGGCGGCCGCGCGCCTCGTCCTCCTGCTCGGTGCCGCGCCCGTAACGGCCCGCCTCCTGCTATCGCACGACTGGTATTTGTTCGGGATCGGAGTCAACTTCATCCTGGTCGCAGCGCTGATCGCCAAGATGCTCTCAAGCTATCACCTCGGCTATATCGACATGCTCAACTCCCGCTCGGAGATGCTGGTCGAACAGGCGCGGGCGCAGTCGGCGGAGCGCCGGGCGCAGCAGCTCGCCTATCAGGACGTCCTGACCGAGCTGCCCAATCGCCGTGCGTTGAGCGAGAATCTCGCTGGCTTGCGCTTCCTGGCGCCTGAACGTGCCGTTGCGCTGCTGGTGCTCGATCTCGACCATTTCAAGGCGGTGAACGACGTTCATGGCCACCATGCCGGCGACGAATTGTTGCAACGCGTGGCGGAATGCCTGACCGAGATCGTCGACGGAACCGGCACCGCCTATCGGCTTGGCGGCGACGAGTTCGCGATCACGCTGGACCTTGATCGCGCGCGGCCTGATCTGGCCGAGCTGACCGCGCAGCGCATCGTCAGCAAGCTCGCGACGCCCTTCTGGATCGACGGGCTGGTCCACCATATCGGCGGCAGCATCGGCATATCGCTATATCCGTGCGACGCGACCGACAGCGAAACGTTGATGCGTCGCGCCGATATCGCCCTGTATCAGGCCAAGGCGTCCGGCCGATCGCAATATCGCATGTTCGAACGCGCCATGGATGCCCAGATTGTCCGGCGATCGGTGCTGGAGCAGGAGTTTCGCCGCGATCTCATTCAGGGTGCCTTCCGCCCCTATTACCAGCCGATCGTCCATCTCGAGTCCGGAGACATCACCGGTTTCGAAATGCTCGCGCGATGGGAGCGGGACGATGGTAGCGATGTCGGGCCGTGCGAGTTCATCCCCATCGCCGAAGAATGCGGGTTGGTCGGCGAGCTGATGCTCAGCCTGCTCGAACAGGCCTGTTTGGATGCGACGGCATGGGGACCGGATCTGACGCTGTCGATCAACGTGTCGCCGACCCAGCTTAAAGACCGGTGGCTCAGCGAGAAAATCCTGCGGGTGCTGACCCAGGCGGGACTACCGGCGCGACGGTTGAAACTGGAGATTACCGAGAATGCGCTGATCGCCGAGCCAGCGCACGCCAAGTCGATCGTCGAGAGTCTCAAGAATCAGGGCGTGCTGCTCGCGCTGGACGATTTCGGGACCGGCTATTCGTCAATCCAGCATCTGCGCATCCTGCCGTTCGACAATGTGAAGATCGATCGATCCTTCATCACCGATATCGAGCATGATGCCGAGGCACACCGCATGGCGGTGTCGATGATCCACCTCGCCTTAAACCTCGGCCTGTCGGTGGTCGCCGAGGGCGTCGAGAGCGCCGGCGTGCTGGCGATCCTCAAGGAAATCGGATGCGCCGAGGGCCAGGGCTATTTCTTTGGCCGCGCGGTCAGCCAGGCCGGCGCGCTGGTTCTGCTCGACCGCTCGCGCGGGCTTGCCGAGGAGCATGAACGCCGCGCCGTCTGACAATCGGCGCGGCGTCGCAACAGCGATCAGTCGATCAGTTCCAGCGCCACTGCGGTCGCCTCGCCGCCGCCGATGCACAAAGATGCAACGCCGCGCCGCTGGCCATTGTTCTGCAGAGCGGCGATCAGCGTCGCCATGATCCGCGCGCCGCTCGCGCCGATCGGGTGGCCCATCGCGCACGCGCCGCCATTGATGTTGAGCACATCGTGCGGGATGCCAAGATCGCGCATCGCGATCATCGCGACCACCGCAAACGCCTCATTCACTTCGAACAGGTCGACATCGCCGACGCCCCAGCCCGCCTTGGCCAGCGCCTTTTGCATCGCGAACACCGGTGCGGTGGTGAAGCGCGCGGGGGCATGGGCGTGGCCGGCATGTGCGACCAGCCGCGCGACCGGGGTCAGGCCCAGCCGCTCCGCCACCGACGCGCGGGTCATCACCAGCGCCGCCGCCCCGTCGGAGATTGACGATGCGTTCGCCGCGGTCACGGTGCCGTCCTTGGCAAAGGCGGGCTTGAGCGTCGGGATCTTGGCCGGGTCGCCCTTGGCGGGCTGTTCGTCGATCGAAACGGTGACCACGCCCTTGCGGGTCTTGACCTCGACCGGCACGATCTCGCGGTCGAACCCGCCGGAGCGCTGCGCCTGTTGCGCACGGGTCAGGCTGGCGATGGCATAGTCGTCCTGCGCCTCGCGCGTGAACTGATATTCGGTCGCGATCTCTTCGGCATAGGTGCCCATCGCGCGGCCGGGTTCATAGGCATCCTCCAGCCCGTCAAGGAACATGTGATCGTACAGCCGGTCATGCCCGATCCGCGCGCCATTGCGATGCTTGAGCGACAGGTACGGTGCGTTGGTCATGCTCTCCAGCCCGCCCGCGATGATCAGGTCGGCCGATCCCGCCGCCAGCGCATCCGATGCCATGATCGCGGCCTGCATTCCCGACCCGCACATCTTGTTGACCGTCGTCGCCTCGATATGCTGCGGCAGGCCGGCGCGGATCGCGGCCTGACGCGCGGGTGCCTGCCCGAGTCCCGCAGGAAGCACGCAGCCCATATAGATGCGCTCGATCGCCTCACCCTTGAGGCCCGCGCGCTCGACCGCCGCGCCAACTGCGGTCGCGCCGAGTTCGGTCGCGGTCACATCGGCCAGCGCGCCCTGCATACTGCCCATCGGCGTCCGGGCATAGGAAAGGATGACGACAGGATCGGTGGACATGTTGGCCTCTCCGGGAGTTTGCTTGTCGGGCGATCTAGGCGTGCGCCCGCACAAATGCAAAAGGGAGCGATCATGGAACTGCTCGACATCCTCAAATGGTTCGCCTCAGTCAGCGGCATCATCGCGGCGTTTATGGTCAGCCTCGACAATGGGCGGCGCGTCACCGGATGGGGCTTTGCGCTGTTCGTCGTATCCAGCATCGCGTGGATCAGCGGGGCGCTGATCGATGGCGAATCCGCGCTGCTGTCACAGAATCTGGTGCTGTTCGGGATCAACATCTTCGGCGTCTATCGCTATCTGATCCGCAAAAAGGCGGTCGATGCCTGAACTTTACTGGCCGATCCTGCTCGGCGTGTTTGGCGCGGTGTTCGGCAGCTTTATCGCGACTTTAGCGATCCGCTGGCGGGAGGGGCGCAGCGCGTTGAAGGGACGTTCGGCCTGTGACGGGTGCGGCAAGGCGCTGGCGGCGCACGAACTGGTCCCGCTGCTTAGCTTTATGCTTCAGCGCGGTCGGTGCCGGACTTGCGGCAAGGCCATCCACCCCGCTCACCCCGCTACCGAAGTTGCGGGGCTGGCGATCGGCGTCGCCGCCGGGCTGGTCGCGCCGGGGTGGGAGGGCGTTGCCGGAGCGGTGTTCGGCTGGCTGCTGCTCGCGCTCGCCGCGCTCGACCTCGCCGCCTTCTGGCTGCCCAATGTGCTGACCGCCGCGCTGGCGATGGCCGGGGTGGTCGATGGCATCTTCTTCGAGCCCGGCTGGATCGACCGGATTCTCGGCGGACTGATCGGGTTCGGCCTCCTCTATCTCGTCGCCTTCACCTATCGCCATGTCCGCAAGCGCGAGGGGCTGGGCGGGGGCGATCCCAAGCTGTTCGGGGCGATCGGCCTGTGGCTCGGCGCGTCGATGCTCGCGCCGGTATTGTTGGGTGCGAGCGTCACCGGCCTCGCCGTCGTATTGGCGATGAAGCTGTCGGGACGCGAAATCGGGATGACGAGTCGGCTTCCACTTGGCACATTGTTGGCCATCGCCGCATTCCCGGCGTGGCTCTATTCGGTTGGAGTGTGACGATGCGCGAGATTCTGGATGCCCAGCGGGCGGCGTTCATGGCGGAGCTGCCGGTCGGGCTGGACGCGCGCAAGGATCGCCTCAAGCGCGCCGCCGCGATGGTGCGCGACAATGCATCACGCTTCTGCGACGCGCTGAGCGAGGATTTCGGGCATCGCAGCCGCCAGCAATCGATGATCACCGATATCGCGGCATCGGTCTCCCCGCTCGATCATGCGCGCAAGTCGCTCGACCGCTGGGCGCGGCACGAGAAGAAGCCGGTATTATTCCCACTCGGCCTGCTCGGAGCGAGGGCGTGGATCGAATATCAGCCCAAGGGCGTGGTCGGCATCATCTCGCCATGGAATTTCCCGGTCAATCTGGTGATGAGCCCGCTCGCCGGGGTGTTCGCGGCGGGCAATCGCGCGATGGTCAAGACGAGCGAGTTTACCCCGGTCACCGCTGCACTATTCGAGGAACTGGCGCCGCGCTATTTCGATCCGACCGAACTTGCGTTCGTCAGCGGCGGGCCGGATGTCGGTAAGGCATTTGCGTCCTTGCCCTTCGACCATCTGCTGTTCACCGGCGCAACCGGGGTCGGGCGGCACATCCTGCACGCCGCCGCCGACAACCTGACCCCGGTGACGTTGGAGCTGGGCGGCAAGTCGCCCGCGATCCTGGGTCGCTCCGCCAACCTTGCGCAGGCGACCGAGCGGGTGGCGATGGGCAAGATGCTCAACGCCGGGCAGATTTGCATCGCGCCCGACTATCTGATGGTCGCGGCGGAGCAGGAAGCAGCGGCAGTCGACGGCATCGTCGCGGCGGCTTCGGCGATGTACCCGACGCTGCTGAGCAACCCCGACTATACGTCGGTCGTCAACGACCGGCACTATGCCCGCCTGACCGCCGCGATCGCCGATGCCCGCGAGAAGGGCGCCGAGGTGATCGAGGTCAACCCGGCGAACGAGGATTTCGCGTCGTCTAACAGCCGCAAGCTGCCGCTGCACATCGTGCGCAATCCGACCGACGACATGATCGTGATGCAGGAGGAGATTTTCGGGCCGATCCTGCCGGTGCGGAAATATGACAGCATCGACGGCGTGATCGCCGAGGTGAACCGGCGCGACCGCCCGCTCGCGCTCTATTATTTCGGGAGCGACGAGGGCGAGCGCCGCCGGGTGCTCGACCGGACGATCTCGGGCGGGGTCAGCCTCGACGACACGGTCTTCCATGTCTCGATGGAAGAGCTGCCCTTTGGCGGCATCGGGCCTTCGGGCATGGGCGCCTATCATGGCGAGCCGGGTTTCCGCACCTTCAGCCATGCCAAGTCGGTGTTCAAGCAATCCAAGCTCAACGTAGCCAAGCTCGGCGGGCTGATGCCGCCTTATGGCAAGGCGACCGACGCGGCGGTCAAACGGCAGATCGGTTAGAGCCCGGCCAGCCACTCGCCCAGCATCGCCCGCCCCGCCGCTGCCGCTGCGGGGCCAAGCCCTTCGTGCTGGTCGCGCAATTCCGGGATGGCAAGCCCGCCCTGCGCCACATAATCGTCCGACCCGTCGAGCCAGTCTTCGAACTGCGGATCGTCCCCAATTTCGGGATGAAATTGCAGCGCCAGCAGCTCCGCCCCGCGGCGGAACGCCTGGTTGCGATAGGCCGGGGTCGTTGCGAGCAGCTCCGTGCCATCGGGCAAGTCGAACGTGTCGCCATGCCAGTGCATCACCGGCACGCCGTCGAGATGACGGAGCGGCGAGGTGGTGCCGGCATCGGTCAGCGCGACCGGCGCGAAGCCGACTTCCTTGACCGGCCCGGCGAATACCTTTGTCCCCAGCGCCGCGGCGATCAGCTGCGCGCCGAGGCAGACGCCGAGGGTTGGCTTTCCAGCGGCGAGGCGGGCTGCCAGCCGGGCGACCTCGTCCTCAATCCAGGGATGGGCGTCGCGCTCATACACCCCCATCGGCCCGCCCATCAGCACCAGCAGATCGGGTGCCGAGAAATCGACCGTCGCGAAGGCCGGGTCATCGACATCCACGGTGTCGATGACATAGCCCGCCGCAGCGATCGGCGCCCGAAACCCGGCCAGCCCTTCATAGGGCTTATGCCGGATCACGAGCGCCCGCATGGCTCAGTCCCCGGTCAGGATGCGATCGACCAGCTGCTTCACCGTCGGCACGAAGCCGTTGGAGTAGAAGGGGTCGCGCTTGAAGTTGTACGCAGCGTGACCGGCGAACATCAGATTCTGGTCGGTCGGGCCGCCATGGGCGATGTCCTGCAGCGTCTTCTGGATGCAGAAGCTGCGCGGGTCGGCAAGGCGGCCGGTCGAGTTGGTCTCACTGTCCGCCCAGCTCGAGAAGCTGCACTGGCTGAGACAGCCCATGCAATCGGCCTGGTCCTTTCGGATCGCCTGCTTTTCTTCTGTCCCGACGAAGATCAGCGTGTTGTCTGGCGTCTTGAGCGCGTCGGTAAAGCCAAGACCAACCCATTCGCGGGCGCGCAGCAGATCGTTGCGGGTCACCCAGAAATTCTTGCCCTTCACCCCGGCGTCGAGCTGGAAGCTGTGGTCGCCCGCCGCCTCGGTCGAATAGGCAATCTGGCGTTCCGAGCGCGCTTCAAGCGCACGCAGGAACGGGTTGCGCACTGCCGAGGAGTAGAAGCCCGTGGGAGAGAAGCGGTGGAGGAGCACATCGCCCTCCTCAATTTCCATCAGTTTGGATTTCCACCCCTCCGGGATCGGGCTTTCCTGGGTCAGCAGCGGACGGGTGCCAAACTGGAAGGCGATGGTGCCGAGTTCGGGATTGTCGATCCAGTCGGACCAGTCGCGCAGATACCAGACGCCGCCGGCCATCACGATCGGCACATCGTCGGAAATACCGCCTTCGCGCATTACCGCGCGCAGTTCCTTGACGCGGGGATAGGGGTCCTGCGGTGCGCGGGGGTCCTCAGCGTTCGACAGGCCGTTATGCCCCCCGGCGAGCCACGGATCCTCATAGACCACCGCCGCCAGCCATTCCGATGCCTTGGAATAAGCGCGCTTCCACAAGGCGCGGAAAGCACGGCCCGACGAGACGATCGGGAGGTAGCTGACGCCGTAGGAGGCGGTGATTTCGGACAGCTTGTAAGGCATACCTGCGCCACAAGTGACGCCGGCAACCATGCCGCGCGTCCGTTCGAGCACGCCGTGCAGGATACGCTGGGCACCGCCCATTTCCCACAGCACGTTGATGTTGATCGCGCCCTTGCCGCCCGAAATCTCGAACGCGCGCTTCACCTGCTGCACCGCGCCTTCGATTGCATAGGCGATCAGCTCTTCATGGCGTTCACGGCGGGTCAGCGCCTTGTAGATTTGCGGGATGATCTTGCCTTCGGCATCATAGCTGTCGGCATTGACCGCGCTCACCGTGCCGATGCCCCCGGCGGCGGCCCAGGCACCTGCCGATGCATGGTTGGTCGCCGCAACCCCTTTGCCGCCCTCCACCAGCGGCCAGACTTCATGGCCGTTATAGACGATCGGCTTCAAACCCTTGAACAACGACATCCTCCAAAAAATTTCGCGCCACTTTTAGCCGCGATCCTTGATTTGTGCGAGGGGAATCACCCCAGCGCGCCGGGCCGGCCAGCGGCCTCCGCATACAGACTGGCATAGGATGCGATCATCGCCTGTTCGTCGAACAATTCGCGGGCGCGCGCCTGGTTCGCCTTGCCCACGGCGCGGCGTGCATCGGGATTGGCCGCCAGCACCTCGATCCGGTCGCGCAGATGGACCGGGTTCCAGTCCTTGCTGATCGTCGAGACATTGCCGGGATCGACCATCTTGGCGACGTCCCCGACCGGGGTCGAGGCTATGGCCAACCCGGCGGCCATTGCCTCCATCACGGCAATCGGCTGCTGCTCGCTCTTCGACGACAGCGCGAAAATGTCGAACAGGCCCATATAGCGGTGCGGATCAGGCAGGAAGCCGGGGAGCAGCACCTGTTTCTCCATGCCCATGTTCGCGATTGTATCCTCGATTGCCGCGCGCTCCGGTCCCTCGCCGACGATCACAAGCTGCGCCTTGGTCTTCATGCCGCCGACCGCGCGGACCAGCATCGGGATATCCTTGACCGGCCGCAGACCGGCCAGCGTGCCAACCACGACATGGCCGGGCAGGCGCTTGAAACCGGGGATCGCCCGAGGATCGGGCTTGCGGCCATAGGCGGCGACGTCGATGCCATTGGAAATGCGGTGGAGGCGCGCTTTGGGCTGTTTCCAGATATGGTAGGCGATGCTCTCCAGCGTGTGCGACGGCACCACCAGGCCATGCGCCGCGGTCAGCGCGATGCGGCGGTACATGTTGCGGACGCGGTTGAGGCGGAACGCCTCGTCGGAATTGAAGCCGTCTTCGTGATGGATCACCGGGGGCATGTTCTTGCCGAACACCCGCCGCGCCATCACCCCGTCGATCGCGCCCCAATTATAGGTCAGGACCAGGTCGAAGCGCGCCATGAACTTGGCAATCGCCTCATAGCGCGCGACCGAGGGTTTGCCGGTCAGCGGCGGCGGGTTCTGCGCGATTTCGTAGCGGATGCCCTTGGCAATCGCGTCGCGGGCACTCAGCGCCCCGTCGACTCCGGAGACGATGACATGCTTCGCCCGGTCGCCAAAGGCGTTCATCAGGCGGACGGCGCGGGCTTCCTTGCCGCCCAGGTCGAAGCTGGAGTGGAGGTGCAGGATGTTCAGCATCGGTGCTTTGCACTCGACATTTTCAGGGCGGAGTCAACCGGGGTGTCCGACGAAGCTGACGTAAATGCGGGGGTTTTGGGGTGACGCGACCGGGAAACGACCGCGACGCGACGGGGTTTGGACCGTGACGCGACAGGTGGGCGACAGTTGCGCGACGGGCGCGCGACAGTGTCAGGCGGGGTGTTTTGCGGCTGGGGGAGTCGGCTGATTTCCACCCCAAGGGTAGATCAGAATAAATCCAACATTGGAAGGGGTTGGGCTGGAATTAGCTTGACCGTTGACAACCCATTGCCGACCTTACTCGCCTGCGCTGCCGTCTACGGGCATATCGAAGAAATCGATGTATCGCCCCTCAATTGCACCTCGTTGACGAGCTGGAGCTGTTGATGGCGGAACGCCTCGCCACGCGCTAGACCGGAATTGTTCGGGAATAGGGCCGATGGCGGGATCGACACCTAACGCTTCAAGCTCGTCAAACCAACGATCTCGCTGAGATGGCGGGAGGTGCTCACCACACCATGGGCAGAAGAACAGCGCCTGTTTGGCTCCGCCAGCTTCGACCCAATACACATCGTAACGTGAGTCATAATGCACCGTTTCCCAGTCGTTCTGGGGGTGGGCGTCCATGTGCCCTCGGCTTGGCCGTTGATCACTCATTCGCGCTGCTTACTCCAACAGGCGCCAACTGGGAATGACCGCAACCTATCCCATAGCCGCCATCGACTCTTAGCCCTCTCCCGCTTGCGGGAGAGGGTTGGGTGAGGGTCTTCTTCTTTTTCTTTCTACTCAGCATCGCCAGCCGCTGAACCCGCGAGCGCGGTGCTCACCACCGCCAGCACTCCGTCGAGATTCTCCAGCACCTCGTTGTTCCAGAAGCGCAGCACCCGGAACCCCTCGGCCTCAAGGAAGGCCGTGCGCGCCGCGTCGCTTTCGACGCTGTGCTGGCTGCCGTCGATCTCGACGATCAGCATCGCCTCAAGACAGGCGAAATCGGCGATGTAGGGGCCGATCGAGTGCTGGAAGCGGAATTTGTGGCCGGCGATCTGGCGGTTGCGAGCGGCTTGCCAGAAGTGGTTTTCGGCTTGCGTGCGGGCGCGGCGGAGGGGGGCGGCGTGGGGGCTTATGGTGCGGCGGACGGGCGGCATTTGGGGGGGTATCGCGGCGGAGCGGAAGAAAGAAGGGGAAGAAGGCAGAAGAAGGTAGAAGAAGACCCTCACCCAACCCTCTCCCGCAAGCGGGAGAGGGCTTAAGAAGAAGTGGGCTTCGTTTCTAAGCCACCCTCTCCAACAACCGGTCGAGGGCCGCTTGAGCTTCGGGTTCGGTCAGGGTCGGGGTGTGGCCTGTATCGGGGATGGTCAGCAGTTCGCTACCCGCGACTTGCGCGTGCATCCGGTCGGCCACTGCGGCGGGCAGGATGTCCGACGTCCCGCCGCGCACGACCAGCAGGGGTTTGTCCTTCAGCCCCTCAAAGGCGCGCCACATATCGGGGCCGGCTTCGTTGCCGGGGACGCGGAAGGGTTCGGCGATCTTCATGTCATAGTCGAGCACGATCCGCCCCGCGCTGGTCAGGCGGTGCGTGCGCTTGGCCATGTCGAGCCATTCGGTGATGCCCCAATTGGGGTAGACATGCGCGTTCGCCTCCGCAACGGCGCGGGCGGCGTGCATCCAGGTGGGGTGCCAGGTCGATTTGCCGACATAGCTGCGGATGCGCCCGAGGCCTGCGGGATCGATCTCTGGCCCGACATCGTTGAGCACCGCGCCCGCGATCCGTTCGGGATGGGTCGCGGCCATCAGCATCGTGAGGATGCCGCCGAGCGAGGTGCCGATTGCGACGAAGCGGTCGAGCTTGAGTTCGCCGACCAGCGCCTCCAGATCCTGGAGATAGGTCAGCGGGACATAGGTCATCGGGTCCTTGGCATAGCCGCTCTCGCCGCGCCCGCGCAGGTCGACCGCGATCACGCGCCACTCGCCCGCCAGCCGCTCGGCCAGCTTCTCGTAATCGCGCGCATTGCGGGTGAGGCCGGGGATGCACAGCAAGGGCGGACGGTCCGCGCGCCCCGGATAATCGCGATAATGCAGCCGCAGCCCGTCGCCGGACCACCAATAGCCGTCGGCATGTTTGTGCAGGTTGCGCGCGGTCGCCATCGCCCCCCATATCGCCGCATGGCCGATTTCCCGCAAGCGCCCGCGTACATCGCCGATCCGGCGGTGCTGAAACTGGGTGACGCTTTCTACGACGCGGTCGATGCCGCCGACTTTCCGCAGACGATCCTGCGCTTTCGCAACGACCGCGCGGCGGCGGAGGTGGGGCTGGAGGTGCTGAGCGACGACCAGTGGCTGCGCCATTTCGGGCGGTTCGCGCCGCTGCCCGGCAATTTCGCCCGGCCGCTGGCGATGCGATACCACGGGCATCAGTTCCGCGTGTATAACCCGGAGCTGGGCGACGGGCGCGGCTTTACCTTTGCGCAGCTGCGACGCGCGGCGGACGGCACGCTGATGGAGCTGGGCACCAAGGGCTCCGGCCAGACGCCGTGGAGCCGGTTCGGCGACGGGCGGCTGACGCTTAAAGGCGGGGTGCGCGAGGTGCTGGCGACCGAGATGTTGCAGGCATTAGGCGTGCGCACGTCGCGCAGTTTCTCGCTGATCGAGACCGGCGAGGCGCTGGAGCGCAATGACGAGCCCTCCCCCACCCGCGCCGCCGTGCTGGTGCGGATGAGCCATGGGCAGATCCGCATCGGCACCTTCCAGCGGCTCGCCTATCATGGCGATACGGAGAATATGCGGCGGCTGGTCGACTGGTGCCTGGCCGAATTGTTCGGGGTGACGCCGTTCGAGGACCCGGTCGCGCAATTTTTCGAGCTGGTGGTCGCGCGCACGGCGGCGCTGGCCGGCGAATATATGGTCGCGGGCTTCGTCCATGGCGTGCTCAACACCGACAATATCAATGTGACCGGCGAGAGCTTCGACTATGGGCCGTGGCGGTTCGCGCCGACATTCGACCCCGGCTTTACCGCCGCCTATTTCGACCATGCCGGGCTGTACGCCTTTGGTCGCCAGCCCGATGCGATCCTGTGGAATGTCGCGCAGCTGGCGGTGTCGCTGCGCATCATCAGCGAGGCGCCGCCGCTGATCGCACGGCTGGAGAAGTTCGAGAGCTATTTCAAGATGTTCTATGCCCACCCGCTGCGGCGACGGCTGGGCATCCGGATGCCGCAGGGCGTGACCGACCCCGATCATGGCTGGGCGCTGAAACAGGCGATCGAGACGGCGTTGATGGCGACCGGCACGTCGATCGACCGCTTCTTCTTCGATGCTTATGGTGGCGCGCTGCCAGACAGCTATGGCGCGGAGTGGGATGCGGTGCGCGCGGCGCTCGCCGAATATGACCCGGTGCCGCAGGGGCGGTCGCACCCCTATTTCGACGCGGGCGAACCCTGTTCCATGCTGATCGAGGAGGTCGAGGCGATCTGGTCCGCGATCGACCGCGACGATGATTGGAGCCCGTTCGAAGCCAAGGTCGCGGCGATCCGCGCGATGGGCGAAGCGCTCGACGCAGGCGGACACGACTGGTGAGGTGGCAACATGGCTAATTGCTGCTAGAGACTGCCTGATCCTGGGGGCCACCAAGCACAGAAAGACCGAATGCCCGGCACGGAAATCATTTCGACCGAACCCGCCACCGGCGCAGTGCTGTGGCGGCGTCAGAGCGGCGATGTCGATGCGGAAGTCGCCAAGGCCCGCGCGAGCTGGGCCGACTGGGCCGCGCGCCCGCTCGCCTACCGGATCGAGGCGCTGCGCCGCTTCGCCAATGTCGTGCGGCAGAAGAGCGACGCCTTCACCGACCTGATCGCGCGCGAGACCGGCAAGCCGCTATGGGAAGCGCGGACCGAGGTCGAGACGGTGATCGCCAAGGTCGACATCTCGATCAGCGCCTTTTCCGAGCGCACCGGCCAGCGCCGGATCGACGCGGCGATGAACACGCGGCTGGCATTGCGGCACAAGCCGCATGGCGTGCTGGCGGTGCTGGGGCCGTATAATTTCCCGGCGCATCTGCCCAACGGGCATATCGTCCCGGCGCTGCTCGCGGGCAATGCGGTGGTGTTCAAGCCATCGGAAAAGACCCCGGCGACCGGCGCATTCCTGGTCGAATGCTTCCATGCCGCTGGCGTGCCGGAGGGGTGCATAAGGCTGCTGATCGGCGGACCCGACGAGGGCAAGGCGCTGGCGTCGCACGACGGGATCGACGGGTTGCTGTTCACCGGCTCCGCGCGCACCGGCATCGCGCTCAACCGCGCGTTTGCGTCGAAGCCCGAGAAAATCCTGGCGCTGGAGATGGGCGGGAATAACCCGATCCTCGTCTGGGACACGCCCGATCTCTATTCCGCCGCGGTGCTGGTGGTGCAGTCGGCCTTTACCAGCGCGGGGCAGCGCTGCACCGCCGCGCGCCGCCTGATCATCGACGAGACTTTGTTCGAGCCGCTGGTGGGGGAGGTCAACAAGCTGATCGGCCGTCTGATCATCGGCGAACCGCACGCCGACCCCGCGCCGTTCATGGGGCCGGTGATCGACAATGACACCGCCGACCTGCTGACCGAAAGCTTTCTTGAGCTGACCTTCCTCGGCGGCAAGCCGCTGCGCCATATGGAACGGCCCATCGAGGGGCGTCCGTTCGTTACCCCGGCGATGATCGACATGACCGAGGCGAAGGAAAAGCCCGATGTCGAGCTGTTCGGCCCGATTCTGCAGGTGATCCGCGCCAAGACGTTCGAGGAAGCGATCGCCGAGGCGAACAACACCCGGTATGGCCTGTCGGCATCGTTGGTGAGCCAGAACCCCAAGCTGTATGATCAGTTCTGGGCCAATATCCGTGCGGGGATCGTCAACTGGAACCGGCCGACCAACGGCGCCAGCTCATCGGCACCGTTTGGCGGGATCGGCTGGTCGGGCAACCACCGCCCCAGCGCCTTCTACGCCGCCGATTACTGCGCCTATCCGGTAGTGTCGTCGGAATCGGAACAGGCGCGGGTGTCGATCGGAATCGGGTTGCGCGACGGCTGACGCCCCCGTCAGCATAGCGACCGCCTTACCAATGTGAGCGCTCATCGAGCGAAATATTATACTTGTCGCGCACCGCGATCAGCGCCGCGTCCCCGGACAAGCTGGCAAATAACACTGTTTTGAACGCCGCCACTGCGGCAGCAGATTTTATTGCTGCCTCTCCAGGCGTCGCAGCAGCCGCTGCAGCCGCCGCTGCAAGGCTACGGAGCAACGCATCTTCTACCACGCTGCGCAATGCCGCATCGACCTCCGGACCACTCGCCACCAGGAATATTTCATGCTGCATGAAATCTGTGGCCCATCCGGTACATGTGATGATCCAAGTGTCTTCACACCGCACCTGCCAGTTCCGCACGCGACAATCTGGAATGCCCTTTGTTTTCATTTCCTGCACGCACCGGGTGCGCGTTTCCGGGCCACCAAACTGCAAGATCTTATGCTCCTTGCGAATTTCTGCAGCTGCGTAAGAAGGAATTGTAAAAACAAGCAATAAAGATGCGAGCTTGAAAATCGGTTTCATTTCAAATCTCCATATGAACATTCACCAAATTATAATCGCTAGGGAGTTCTATACGACCAAAGGTGCATCCATTTTTGATCTATTCATACGCTCGAACAGGAAGCGTATGGCGATAGGCGATAACCACAAAAGCGGGGCTTCGCTGCCCCCAAGCACCATTGCTTTGCGCAGCACTGTGCGTCGGCCCATCTCTCAATCATGGTTTCCCTGCTCGACCCCACCGCGCGTGGCCGCGTGATTCTCGTCGGTGCCGGCCCCGGCGATCCGGGCCTGCTCACCGTTCGCGCTGTCGAGGCGCTCCAAACCGCCGATGTGCTCGTCCATGACGGGCTGGTCGATCCGCGCGTGCTCGACCTCGCGCCCCGGGCGCACCGCATCTGCGTCGCCAAGAAGCGCTCCAGGCACACCGTGCCGCAGGAGGGGATCAACGCGCTGATCATCGCGCATGTGAAGACAGGCGCGATCGTCGTGCGGCTGAAGGGCGGCGACCCGTTCATCTTTGGCCGGGGCGGCGAAGAGGTCGAGGCGGTGCGCGCCGCCGGCCTGCCGGTCGAGGTCATTCCGGGCGTCAGCGCGGCGCTGGGCGCTGCGGCGGAGGCGATGCTGCCGCTGACGCATCGCGACTGGTCGAGCGCGGTGAGCTTCGTCGCGGGCCAGTGCAAGGGGCTGAAGGATCAGGACTGGTCGGGTCTGGCGGGCAAGGGCCGCACGCTCGTCATCTATATGGGCGTCGCGACCTGTCCCGATATCGCCGAGAAATTGATGGGCGACGGCGTCGCGCCGGACATGCCGGTCGCGGTGCTGGAGCGTGCGACGCTGCCCGGCAGCCGCGCGATCCGCACCCTGCTCGCCGATCTTGGACCGATGGTCGAGCGTGAGCAGGTGCAAAGCCCGGCGATCATCGTGGTCGGCGAAGTGGTCGCGCTGTCGGACGCGCAGGACAAGCTCGCCAGCTGGGCGAAAGCGGCGGAGGCGCTGGCATGAAATTGCTGACCGGAAACGATCTTGCCAGTGGCGACGTCACCTGGTGGACCGGCAGCGGCTGGTCGCGCCATGTCGAGGATGCGGTCGATGTCGGCGAGCAGGGCGAAGCCATCGCGCAGGCCGAGGAAGGCGCGCGCCGCGTCAACGGCCCCTATGTGATCGACGCCACCCCAACGCCCGACGGTCCGCGCCCGGCGCATATCAAGGACCGCATCCGCGCGCTCGGGCCGACCGTGCGCCCGGACCTGACGCTCAAACCGGCGGACCCGAATGCGGGGAGCTGGGTGATATGACTTCCCATCGTCGCCCCGGCGCAGGCCGGGGCCGCCATGTTTCGCGCCCCCACGGAGCGGCCCCGGCCTTCGCCGGGGCGACGGAGTAATCCGATGTACAAATATGACGAATATGACCACGCGATCGTCGCAGCGCGCGTCGAGGAGTTTCGCGATCAGGTGAACCGCCGCCTGGCGGGGCAGATCACCGAAGACCAGTTCAAGCCGCTGCGGCTGATGAACGGCCTCTATCTCCAGCTCCACGCCTATATGCTGCGCGTCGCAGTGCCCTATGGCACGCTGGACAGCCGCCAGATGCGGATGCTGGCCCATATCGCGCGCAAATATGACCGCGATTACGGCCATTTCACCACGCGCCAGAACATCCAGTATAACTGGATCAAGCTGGAGGACGCGCCCGACATCCTCGCCGATCTGGCGACGGTCGAGATGCACGCCATCCAGACCAGCGGCAATTGCATCCGCAATATTTCGTCCGACCAATGGGCCGGCGCGGCGGCGGACGAGCTGACCGATCCGCGCCCCTGGGCCGAATTGCTGCGCCAGTGGAGCACTTTCCACCCCGAATTCAGCTACCTGCCGCGCAAGTTCAAGATCGCGGTGATCGCGGCGGACGAGGATCGCGCGGCGATGCGGCTGCACGATATCGGCATCCAGATCGTGGAGCGGGACGGCGTGCACGGCGCGGCAGTCTATGTCGGCGGCGGCATGGGCCGCACCCCGATGATCGCCCCGCTGATCAAGGACTTCGTGCCGCTCGAAGACCTGCTGAGCTATATCGAGGCGTGCCTGCGCGTGTACAATCGCTATGGCCGCCGCGACAATATGTACAAGGCGCGGATCAAGATCCTGGTCCATGAGATCGGCGCCGACAGCTATCGCGCACAGGTCGAGGACGAGTTCGTCGCGGTCAAGAAACTGGGGATCGACCCGCCCAAGGCCGAGTTCGACCGCATCGCCGCGCATTTCGCCGATCCGGCGTTCGAGAGCGGCCTGAGCGACGATCTCGACCGCAGCGATCCCGACTTCGCGGTGTGGCTCGACCAGAATGTCGCCGCGCACAAGGCGCCGGGCTATGCCATCGTCAACATCAGTCTGAAGCCGGTCGGCGGCATCCCGGGGGATGCATCCTCGGCGCAAATCGACGCGATGGCGGACCTTGCCGAGCGCTACAGCTTTGACGAGCTGCGCGTCACCCATGCCCAGAACATCGTGCTGCCGCATGTGCGCAAGGCCGACCTGTATGCGGTGTGGCAGAAGCTGGTCGAAGTCGAGCTGGCCGACGCCAATCTCGACCTGATCAGCGACATCATCGCCTGCCCCGGTCTGGATTATTGCAGCCTCGCCAATGCGCGGTCGATTCCCGTCGCGCAGAAGATCGCGACACGCTTTTCCGATCTCGGGCGGCAGCGGGAACTGGGTGAGCTGAAGCTGAAGATTTCTGGCTGCATCAACGCCTGCGGCCACCATCATGCCGGGCATATCGGCATCCTGGGTGTCGACAAGAAGGGCGTCGAAAACTACCAGCTCTCGCTCGGCGGATCGGGCGCGGAGGATGTGTCGCTCGGCCAGATTACCGGTCCCGGCTTCAGCGAGGACGGCATTGTCGACGCGGTCGAGCGCGCGACCGACGTCTATCTGCGCGAACGCGCGGAGGGCGAGCGCTTCCTCGACACCTATCGCCGCATCGGCATGGCCCCGTTCAAGGAGGCGATCTATGGGTGAGCGTGACGCCGTCTTTCCGGCCAAGCCCCATGCGCTCTATGCGCTGCACCGCTATTCGCCGGCGATCCGTTCGAACGGCTTTCTGTTCGTGTCGGGTCAGGTGGGTGCGCGCGAGGACGGTTCGCCCGAACCCGATCTGGCGCGTCAGGTGCAACTCGCTTTTGACAATCTGAACGACGTACTCGCTGCCGCCGGCGCAAGCTTTGCGGATGTGGTCGATGTGACGCTGTTCATGATCGATCCCGACGCGATTTTTGCAACGGTATGGCCGGTGCTTGAGCGCAACTGGGGTGAAGCGCCCTTTCCCAATATCACGGCGGTTGGTGTTACCTGGCTGGCCGGCTTCACGTTCGAGATCAAGGCCATTGCGCGCCTGCCGGAGACCGCATGATGACCGAGTTCCTCCGGTATCGCGACGATGAACCGCATGACGAACCGGCGGTGACGCTCGATGCGTTTCTGGGTCAGTCCAACGCGACGGCCGTCCGGCTCGAGTCCAGCGACGATGCGCGCGCGTTGATCCCGCATCTCGATCGCCTGTCGCTGGTCGAAGTGAGCTTCCCCAAGTTCCGCGACGGGCGCGGCTATTCGGCGGGACGCATCCTGCGCGAAGCGGGCTATACCGGCGAGTTGCGCGCGCAGGGCGATGTGCTGGTCGACCAGATTCCGCTGATGCGCCGCTGCGGTTTCGACAGCTTTGCGCCCGAAGCGCCGGTAGACGAAGCGGTGCTCGCCGCGAGCCTCGCGCGCTATGATGCGGTCTATCAGAGCGCGGCGGACGGGGCGGTGCCCGTCTGGAAACGGCGGCATGGTTAGGGTGTGTGCTCATGGGCGGGAACGGCCTGGATCGCCCGGAGAAGCGCGCCTGCTAGGAGCGCAGCGCAGTCGCGTAGCTGACGCTACGCGCAAGCAAGCGACGACGCAGGCGCGCTTCTCCGGGCGACCGCATAGCGGCGGGGGGGGGGGGGGGGGGGCGGGGGGGGGGGGGGGGGGGGGGGGGGGGGGGCCCCCCCCCCCCCCCCCCCCCCGACCCCCCCCCCCCGAAGCACCCCCCCCCCCCCCCCCCCCCCCCCCCCCCCCCCCCCCCCCCCCCCCCCCCCGCTTCTCCGGGCGACCGCATAGCGGCGGGCGAATTCTGGCCCAGGGCGTCGTCGCTCGTCGGTCACGATGGAACCCCATCGCTCCCTCCTCACTTCTAGCCCTGGGCCAGAATTCGCTCCGTCCAGGCCATTCCCGCCCATGAGCACACACCCACACGTGACCGCCCGCAAGATCGACCGGATCGACGTCACGCCGCGTTTCGGCGAGCGCGACGCGATCCGGCTGAACAATCTGTTCCGCGGCGTGTCGACGGAGGAGATGCTGCGCACCGTGCTGACCGAGCAAATGGTCGGCGATGTCGCTTTGGTGTCGTCCTTCGGGGCGGAGAGCGCGGCGTTGCTGCATCTGGTCGCGTCGATCGACCCGGCGGTGCCGGTGCTGTTCCTCGACACTGGCAAGCATTTTCCCGAGACGCTGGCCTATCGCGATACGCTGGTGGAGCGGCTGGGGCTGACCGGGCTGCGCGTGCTGACCCCCGACCCCGATTTGCTGGCGAAGAAGGATGAGAGCGGGCTGCGCTGGTCCTACGACCCCGATGGCTGTTGCGAGATCCGCAAGGTGCTGCCGCTCGACGCCGCGATGGCCGGGTTCGACGCGAGCATCACCGGGCGCAAGGCGTTTCAGGCATCGACCCGCAACGCGCTCCCCCGGTTCGAGGTGGATGCGGCGGGCAAGCTCAAGGTCAACCCGCTCGCCGACTGGACCAAGGACGATATCGAAGCCTATTTCCAGGCCCACGACCTGCCCCGCCACCCGCTGGAGGCGCAGGGTTACCTGTCGATCGGCTGCGCGCCGTGCACCAGCAAGGTGAAGCCCGGCGAAGACCCGCGATCGGGCCGCTGGGTCGGCTGGGAAAAAACCGAATGCGGGATTCATACGCCGGTCGACGACGGCGATCCCGACCTGCCGGTGTTCTGACCGATCAGGCGAACAGCGGCATGACCAACAGGATCATGACGAGGCTGACGCCCATCGCGATTGCGGCCTGACCCAGTCCGGCAAAGATCGAGCGCTTGAGATGCTCGGCAAACCAGCGCGCCTGCACCACGAGATAGATCAGCAGAGTCAGTGCGACGATCGCAACGCCGAGTGGCGCTGCCCATCCGACGCGATGAACGGTGACCAGCAATGTGCCGATCCCGATCATCAACGCGAACGGCGCGGCCGCATAGCATTGCGCATAAAAGGCGGGACGCAGCGAGTCGCGGGTCAGCCGCTTATGCTGGGCGCGCACCAGCCGCACCGCAAACATCATCGGAAAGACGCTGAAGATAACGAGACGCAGCACGACTAGGCTGGTGTCGTCCTTCACCAACGCGGAAAGGCCGTGGTTGCTGCGCACCAGCACGCTGTCGCCGACAAAGGCGAGTTCGAGCGCGTGGGATAACAGCAGCGAGATGAGCAGAAACAACGGCGGCGTCAGCGTGTCGGTATATTGCTCGGCGGCGCCCTGGTGCAGCTCGCGGTCGGAATAGTCCATCATCGTCAGCGGCCGCCGCAGCACGCGCCACAGCGTCAAGGGAAAGAAGATCAGCCATGACATCACCTCGTAAAGAAGCTCGTCCAGCGACTTGAGCAGCCCCATGAAATGCATCGGCGGCCCGCCTTTCCCAACGCCCATGACAACGCTAGCCTGACCATGCGCCGGATCGGCGCGACTCGACAAGCTTCGAGCGTTCGCCCTTCTGATTACAGGAGATTCCAGATGCGCCGTTCCCATTTGCTCGCCGCCGCCGCGCTGACTACGACCGTGGGTCTAGGCAGCGCGGCCCATGCCCAGAATACCCCCTATGACCTGCGCGACATGGTCGGCGCGCGTGCGGGGCAGGCGGAGGCAGAGTTGCAACGGCGTGGCTATGTGTCGGTGCGCACCCAGACCGGCTCCGACCGCAAATGGACCTATTGGTGGCACGCCGATCGCCGCGTCTGCGTGTCGATCGCCACGGTCAACGGTCGCTATGATTCGATCGTCACCGCGCCCGCTCCCGATTGCCGGCAGCAGCCGGGCGGCGGGCGACCCGACCGACCGGATCGCCCCGACCGACCGGGCTGGGACGATGACCGCCCGGGTCGCCCGGATCGACCGGGCGGCGGCCCCGGCGGCTGGCCCGGCGGACGTCCGATCTCGCTCGGCCTGGTGTGCTTCGGCGAGGGGCAGAAGCCCGCGCTCGCCAATCGCTGGGGCTGGCAGTGGAATTGGGACAGCGGCCGCTATGATTTCGGCAACCGCACCGAGCTGACCCGGCAGCAATTCGACGCGTCGGTGATGATCCAGCTCTGGGATGGCGGCGGGCGCATCCGCCTGCCCCGATCGCTGATCCCGCCGATCCATTCGGGCGGCACCAACCGCGACGGGTGGTGGGATTTGAACGACGTCTACACCGACCGCCGCACCGTCCGCGCGACCTACCGCCTCAACGGGTTGAACAAACCGCGCATCACGATCGACCGGATGAGCGGACGGATCAACATCCAGGGTCTGTCCAGCTATCGCTTCCGCGGCAGCTGCGACACGATCGACGGGGATCGCCACCGGCGGTTCTAGCGGCTGAACGGTGAGCTCCCCTCCCGCTTGCGGGAGGGGGCATCGTTACTCGTAGGGCGAGGCCACCATGTCGCCGGCATAGTCGGTGAACTTGGTGTAGCTCGGCTCGAACTTCAGCAGCGTCTTGCCGGTCGCGCCGTGACGCTGCTTGGCGATGATCAGCTCGGCGAGGCCATAGACGCGCTCCATGTCGAGCGCCCATTTGGCGTGATCCTCGAACGTCTTGGGGTCGTCGCCTTCGCGCGGGCGCTTGGGTTCGCGGGCGGCGACATAATAATCCTCGCGGAACACGAACCAGACCATGTCGGCGTCCTGCTCGATCGAGCCCGATTCGCGCAGATCCGACAGCATCGGGCGCTTGTCCTCGCGGCTTTCCACCGCACGGCTCAGCTGCGACAGCGCGATCACGGGGACGTTGATGTCCTTGGCCAGCGTCTTGAGGCCGCGGCTGATCTCCGAGATTTCCTGGACGCGGTTGCCGTCGCGGTTGTTGCCGCTGCCCTGCAACAGCTGGAGATAGTCGACGATGACCAGGCCCAGTTCGCCGTCATGCTTGGACTGCAGGCGGCGCACGCGGCTGTGCAGTGCGCTGATCGTCAGGCCGGCGGTATCGTCGATATAGAGCGGCAATTGCTCAAGGTCCGCCGCCGCCTGCGCCAGCTGGCCGAATTCGGCCTTGCTGATATTGCCCATGCGCAGCGATTCGGACGGAATTTTCGACTGTTCGGACAGGATGCGCAGCGCCAGCTGATCCGCCGACATTTCGAGGCTGAAGAACGCGACCTTCGCGCCGATCGATTCCTTGGGGCTGATGCCAAGGCGGATATCGTCCATCAGGCGGCGCGCGGCGTTGTACGCGATATTGGTGGCGAGCGAGGTCTTGCCCATGCCGGGACGCCCGGCGAGGATGATGAGATCGCTGTGGTGCAGACCGCCGATCCGGCCATTGACCGAATCGAACCCGGTGGTGACACCTGCGACGCCGCCGCCTGCGCTCTGCGCACGCTTGGCATTTTCCAGCGCAATCTTGGTCGCTTCGTTGAAGGACTTGACGGTGTTGGCGGTGCCGCCGTCCGCCGCGACCTTGAATAGCGCCTCTTCGGCGCGGTCGATCTGTTCGCGCGGGTTGACGTCCTCGCTGGTGTCGAGCGCTTTCTCCACCATGTTGCGGCCGACCGTCACCAGCTCGCGCAGCAGGGCGAGGTCGTAGATCTGGCGCGCGAATTGCCGCGCGCCGATCAGGCCCGCGCCCGATCCGGTGAGCTGGGCGAGATAGGCGGGGCCGCCGAGCGTCGCCATCCCCTCGTCCTTTTCGAACAGGGGCTTGAGCGTCACCGGGGTCGCGAGCATGTCCTGCTTGCGCAGCGTCTTGATCGCCTTGAAGATGCGACCGTGCACCGGCTCGAAGAAATGCTGGTCCTGCAGCACTTCGACAATGTCGTCGGCAAGGCGGTTGTCGATCATCATCGCGCCGAGCAACGCGGCCTCCGCCTCCGCATTCTGGGGCAGGCGCGGGGCGGCATCCGCCGGGGCGGGAGGAATCGTTGCTAGCGTAGCCATCCGTCCCCTTTCCCATTCCCGCCGCCGTGGCTCAACCCGCAACAGCCTGTTTATCCTGTGGACGAAAGGCCGGCCTGCCCCCTAGATGCGGCGCATGGCCGATCCCCGGATCATCGACGTCACGCTGGACGAGCGCACCATCCTGTGGCGCTCGGCGGATATCGAGCAGGAGCGGCGAATCGCGATCTTCGATTTGATCGAGGAGAACAGCTTCGCGCCGCAACGCGCCTATCCCGATGGCTATGCCGGGCCGTATCGCATCGCGCTGTCGGTGCCGGAGGGGCGGTTGCAGCTCGACATCAAGCGGGAGGACGACAGTCCGCTCGAAACGCTGATCCTGAGCCTCGCGGCGTTCCGCCGCCCGATCCGCGATTATTTCGCGATCTGCGACAGCTATTTCCAGGCGATCCGCAGCGCGACTCCGGCGCAGATCGAGACGATCGACATGGCGCGGCGTGGGGTGCATGACGATGCCGCGCGGCTGCTGATGGAGCGGCTCGACGGCAAGATCGCGGTGGATCATCCGACCGCGCGGCGGCTGTTCACGCTGATCTGTGTGCTTCATATCAAGGCATGAGGGCGCTGCGCATCTGGGCCGGGATCCTGCTCGCGCTGGCGCTGGTCGGCGTGTGCGCGTGGATGTGGGCGATCGCCTGGGCACCGGCGCGCAGCGACTATGCGCAGCAGGGCATCGACGTGTCGGACGAGGCGGGAAAGATCGACTGGTTCACGGCACGGGGGGGCGATCTGGACTTTGCCTATGCCCGCGCGACGGTGGGCGCGGATGTGCGCGACGCGCTGTTCGCGGAAAACTGGGCGGGGATCTACGAGGCTGGCATCCGGCGCGGGGCGCTGCACGCATTCTCGCTGTGCCAGCTGGCGAGCGATCAGGCGGGGAATTTCACCGCGACCGTGCCGCGCGACGCCGATGCGCTGCCGGTCGCGATCGACCTGTCGTTCCGCGACGACTGCCCCGCCCGGCCCGAGCGCGATGTGCTGCTGCTCGAGCTGCGCAAGCTCGCCGCGACGATCGAAACGCATAGCGGCAAGCCGGTGATCCTGCGCATCACCCCGGAGTTCGAGGCGCACTATCAGATCAGCGGTGCGATCGACCGTCCGCTGTGGAGCACCGGCATGTTCTTTCCGCCGGCCTATTCCGCCCGCCCGTGGCGGCTGTGGCAGGCCAGCACCATCCGCCGCATCGAAGGGGCCGAGCGCCCCGTAAACTGGAACGTGATCGCCCCATGACCGACACCGAAGCCCCCCGCCTGATCGCCGCCGCGCGGGAGGCCGCGCGCAACGCGCACGCACCCTATTCGAACTTCGCGGTCGGCGCGGCGCTGTTGATGACCGATGGCAGCATCGTGACGGGGTGTAATTTCGAGAATGCGAGCTACGGCCTGTCGCTCTGCGCCGAGACCGTAGCGACGGCGCGTGCCAATGCCGAAGGGCGGCTGCGCGAAGTGGTCGCGGTCGGCATTATCGGCGGCATGATGACCGACGGCGTGGCGCATGGCAGCGATCCGATCCGCCCGTGCGGGCGGTGCCGTCAGGTGCTGAACGAGGCGGCGCAGCTGGGGGGGCGGGATCTGGCCGTGTACTGCGCCGGGGCCGAGGGCGAGGGGTATGAGACGCATCGGTTGAGCGAGCTGTTGCCGCACGCCTTTGGGCCGGGTGATCTGGGGATTGGGTGAGATTCAGGGCAGACTGAATAACAGCTCAGCCACTCTGTCAGCCTGCGAAGCGTCATGGATGTGGAGCTGGATTTCTCCCTTTTTGTTGGCTCGGACCTCTCCAAGCGTGGCGGCCCGCTGCTCAAACGGGCCCCACCGCTTCATGGCTGGTTTGCGGATGTAGAAGTTTAGGTGATCGGGGTTTGACTGCACCGCGAACACATATTGGTTGTCCCGGTAAACCTTGATCCCCGTGATAAAGCCGGTCAGGTCGGCTGCTTCTAGTCCGTGCTCGTCGGCTCTCGCCACCAGCGTCTCGAACGCAGCCCGAACGGAAGCGTGTCGGATACGGTGCAGATTCTTTTCTAGATCAATCGCCATCGCGGCCCTTCCCCATTCTCTTTCTTAAATCTTGAGATAGGAAGGACCGCATGTCCATTCTCTCCGACATCTGGATTCGCGAACAGGCCACGCAGCACGGCATGATCGAGCCGTTTGTCGAGGCGCAGCGGCGGGAGGGGTGCATCTCATACGGCCTGTCCTCATACGGCTATGACGCGCGGGTGGCGGACGAGTTCAAGATCTTCACCAATATCGACAGCGCGGTGGTGGACCCGAAGGATTTCTCCTCGACCAGCTTCGTCGATCGCCAGACCGATTGCTGCATCATCCCGCCCAACAGCTTCGCACTGGCGCGGACGGTCGAGTATTTCCGGGTGCCGCGCGACGTGCTGGTCATCTGCCTTGGCAAATCGACCTATGCGCGGTGCGGGATCATCGTGAATGTGACGCCGCTCGAGCCCGAATGGGAGGGGCATGTCACGCTGGAGTTTTCCAACACCACGCCGCTGCCCGCGAAAATCTACGCCAATGAGGGCGCGTGCCAGTTCCTGTTCCTCAAGGGGAACGAGCCGTGCGAGACAAGCTATGCCGACCGCGCGGGGAAATATATGGGGCAGCGCGGGGTGACGCTTCCGCGGCTCTAGGGCGTCATTCCCCTCCCGGAACGGGAGGGGTCGAGGGAGGGGCGCGCGTCTGCGCGCTCCAAAGACTCTCGTTCGCGTCGCAAGAAGCGCCGTGCGAGGCATCGAGCCTCGCCCACCGCTACCCCCTCCCCTTCGGGGAGGGGAATTGAAGTTCAGGCGGAACGCGAGAGGCCGCGGGAGCAGAAATGCCTTACCGACCCGCCATCTGGCCTGCATCGAGCAGGCGAATGCCGCGCTGCGCGACGGCGTGGGAGGCGTCGATCTGGCCATCGCTGAGGTCCATTGCCACCGGCTTCAGCGCCAGTACGCGGTGATACAGCGCGCGCGCCTCGGCGACGCGGCCGGTCTTCGCGTACACCGCTGCAAGATTGAGCATCACTTCGGCGCGTGCCGGGAAGATACGCTGTTCGGCAAGCAGTTGGCGCTCCGCGCTCGCATAGTCGCCCGCGGCAATCGCGAGATGCGCATTGGGCTGTTCAACACTCTGGGCCTGCGCCGCCGGGGTCAACGCCAGCGGCGCAGCCAGCACAATCGAGGCAAGGATCTTACGCATCTGTTCTCTCTCCTAATATTACATTTAGATGACACATAAGTGTCACTAATGTTTCATCAGGGCAAATGCGTTGATTGCAATCGACACAAGTTTCGCCAAGCCATTGTGCGCGCAACAAAAAAGGGCGGCCCAGGGCCGCCCTTTGATGCTTCTGCCGATCGCTGGAGCGATCAGAAGTCGTTGCGATACTGTTCGTTGCCGACGAAGCCGAGCTTCGTGACCGCAGACCGCTTGATCACTGCCAGCACCTCGTCGACGCGCTCATAGCGGGCCAGCGGGTTGGGCTGGAAGTGGAGTTCCGGCTCCGGGGTGATCTGCACGCTCTGGTCCAGATACTGGCGCAGCGTCACATCGTCGATCTCGCTGCCGTTCCAATAGGTACGGCCATCGGGCTCGATCGTGATCTTGTTCTTCTGCGGCTCCACAGGCGGAGCCGCCTGCGGGGTATTCTGGGGAAGGTCGACCTTCACCGCGTGCGACTGGGGCGGGATGGTGACGATCAGCATGATGAGGAGAACGAGCATGACGTCGATCAACGGCGTCGTGTTCATCTCCATCATCGGCTCGCCATCTTCCTGGCCGGCGCTCATTGCCATGACGTGTACTCCTGAACCTTGGGCTTACTGGGCGACAACGCCCGGCTGCGAGATGAAGCCGACCTTGACGAAGCCCGCATTCTGCATCGTGTAGACCACGCCGCCAATGCACTTGTACGGCGTGTTCACGTCACCGCGGATATGCACTTCGGGAATGTCGTCCGGCTTGATGTTATCCTTGCCGATCCGATCGACCACCGCCTGCAGATTGTCGCTCGCGCGCTTGAGCAGTTCGGTGCTGTTGATCGGGGTCATCTGCCAGAACACCTGGCACGTCCCGTTCGCGTCGGCGCGCACGGCGAGCAGCACGTTCTCCGGCTTGGTTTCGGTCGGTTCGAACTGCACCTTGGGCAGCTCCAGCTCGACCGACTGAATCGCGACGGGGATCGCGATCAGGAAGATGATGAGCAGAACCAGCATGACGTCCACCAGGGGCGTCGTGTTGATGTCCGACATCGGTTTTTCTTCGGCGCCATCGCCGCCTACACTCATCGCCATTGGCGCAATCCTATCTTTCGCATCCTGTCCACGGACCCATTTGGTCCGATGGGTGACCGTGCAGCGCGGCGCGCCGCCACCGCACGGTCGTCAGTCGAACCTTCAGGCCTTGGCGGTGGTCGCAACCGGCGGAGCCTTCGGGGCAGCCTTGGCACCCTTGACGGCCGGGCGGACGCGGCCGTCCGAAGCCAGATAGCCGAGCACGTCGTTCGAGAAGCCGCTGAGCTGCTCGGCAATCGCCTTGTTGCGGCGCTGCAGCCAGTTGTAGGCGAGCACGGCCGGAACCGCGACGACCAGGCCGAGCGCGGTCATGATGAGCGCTTCACCAACCGGGCCGGCGACGGTGCCGATCGACGCGTCGCCCGCTGCACCGATCTTGATCAGCGCGCGGAAGATGCCGACGACGGTACCGAACAGGCCGATGAACGGCGCGGTCGAACCGACGGTCGCGAGGAAGGCAAGACCGCCACCCAGCTGCGAGTTGATCGCGTCTTCCGAACGCTTGAGCGAGCCGTGGAGCCAGTCATGCGCTTCGATCGGATCGGTCAGTTCCTTATACTGTTCCTGAGCGAGCAGCGCGTCGTCGACGATCTGGCGATAGGCCGAGTTCTTTTCGAGCTTCGCTGCGCCCTCGCGCAGGCTGCCGGCCTGCCAGAAAGCGGCGCGGATGCGCTTGTGCTGGTTCAGCACCTTCTGCTGCTCGAACACCTTGGTGAACAGGATGTAGAGCGAGAAGAACAGCATGACGGTCAGGATGGTCGCGGTGCCCCAGGCGATCACGCCGCCTTCGTTCATGGCGTGCAGGATGTCGAAGTTCGCGGCGGCGGCCGGGGTGGCAGCGGCTCCGGCAAGGATGGTGGTGAACATGTGCGGTTCTTTCCCTATGAGATAAAGATTGTGATGTCGGTATCTGGGTCAGGCGCGCCGGGCGCGCCCGCCCGTCAGTCTTCGAGCTGCCAGCGGAAACGCAGCGACTTGGTTCCACCTGCGACCGCGTTACCCGCCGCGTCGAGCGCGGGGGAGTAGCGACCACGACGGGTCACCAGGCTGCAGGTCGCCGCATCAAGTGCCGACGAGCCCGACGAGGCGCTCACCCGGCAATTCTCGATCCGGCCCTGGGCATTGATCGAGAAGGTGATGCCGACCGACCCTTCGTCACCAGCGCGGCGTGCAGCGGGCGGATAGTCATCCGACGTCACCCACGACGCCGGGTTACCGCGCGCTGCTGCAGCCTTGCTGATCGCAGGCGGCGGCGGCGGGGGTGGCGGTGCGGGCGGGGCCGGCGGCGCGGGTGGCGACGTCGGCTGCTGCGGCGGGATCTGGGTCGTGACCTGGACCGGCGGCGGCGGGCTGGGCAGCTCGACGATCGGCCGCTGCTGCACCACCGTGGTGGGTGGCGGCGGAACCGGCGAGTCCGGCGGCGGAGGCGGAGGCGGAACCTCCTCAGGCGGGGGAGGTGGCTCCTGGACCTCGAAGACTTCCATCTCCTCGGCCTTTTCCCGGATATATTTGTAGGCGAGCCCGGTCACGAACACGTAACCGAGGATAGCAATGATGACCGAGACGACAACGATCGCCACGACCCGACTGCCTCCTACATCACGATCTGCGTAGGCCATTCAGCAACTAAACTCCTTCATTCGCCGCGCCGTTGCCCGGCACCCTGGCATCATTATCGGCGTGGCTCTCCCGGTCGGGCAATCGTCAGACCGACCGGCGGCGGCGCGAGTCCTATCGCGGCGGTTTGCGCGACGCAAACGCTTTGTCGGACGTAATAAACGTATAATCCGCACGTGGCAGAAATATTTCTGTATGCTGATGGGACAATCGCTTAGAATGAACGGCATGTTCCGCTTCCGTATCGTATCGCTTTGTGCCGCGTTTTGCGCGGCTTCTCCGGCGCTGTTGCAGCCTGCTGCAGCGCAGCGTGTCGCCGAATCCGGCGTGGTGCTCCCGCCCTACCCCGTCGTCGCGGACCTGGTGATCGGCGCTCCGGCGATCCTCGATGCGCGAATCCGCAGCGCCACGCGAATCAAGGGGGCAGAGGCCGCGAACGTCGCGCCGGGGCAGATGCGACTCTATGTCGAGGCGGATGTGCTGGCGCTGATTCGCGCCGATGCGGCCATGCCCACACGGGTCGGCTATGTCGTCGATGTCCCGCTCGACGCGCGCGGCCGCGCACCCAAATTGAACAAGCAGCGCGTCTTGCTGTTCGCGCGGCCCGTCGCCCGGCAGGCGACGATGATCCAGCTGACCACGCGCGATGCACAACGCGACTGGAGCGCGGACCTGGATGCACTCGTGCGCCGCATCGCGCGCGAGGTGGTCGCCCCCGATGCGCCACCGGCGATCACCGGTCTGGGCAATGCGTTCCACGTCCCCGGATCGCTGCCCGGCGAAGGTGAGACGCAGGTGTTCGTCCAGACCGCCAGCGGCGCGCCGATTTCACTGTCGATCCTGCGGCGGCCGGGCGAGCAGAAACGCTGGGCGGTGGCGCTGGGCGAGATCGTCGACGATGCCGCCGCCGCGCCGCAGCGTGATACGCTGCTATGGTATCGCCTCGCTTGCGGCCTGCCACGCGCGCTACCCGCGAGCAGTCTTGCCGATGAGGATCCGGCAAATGTCGCGGCCGCGCGCGAGGATTATCGCTTCGTGCTCGACCAGCTGGGGCCGTGCAAGCGGTAGGGCCGCGAGCCGCCCCTACTTCCGGTACCGCACCAGCGTAATCCCGATCCGTTCGTCCGCCTCGGCAATGGCGAGCTTCACAATCTCCACCTCGACCCGGCGGATGCGGGCGTCACCGGTCATCAGCGTCTCGACAATATGGTCGGCGACCCCCTCGATCAGGGTGAAGTGCACCCCCGTGGGCAGCGCACCGGTCGCAGCATGTTTGAGGTCAAGATAACTCTTCGACGCGCTGAGCGGCGTATCGGGCTGGAACGGGTCGCCCGGTGCCATATCGACGGTGATCGAGATGCGCAGCGGCTGGGGCAGATGCGTCTCTTCGGAATAGACGCCGGTCAGCACCTGGACCTCAAGATCACGAACCTGAAGCTGGAGAAGATCGTTCAACGAATATGCCCCTCGGGGAAAATGATCGCGCGCCAATAGGCTCCGCCCCTGCAAACGGCAATGGTGGTCAGATGCCGACACGTGGCGCGCACCCTTATTCCACTATGCCCCGGGACGGTTTCGCGGCTAAAGGCGCGCGCCGCCGGTGCCCATGCCCCGGCGATTGGAGATTCGATCCTGTTCGAGCTGGTGCCCCTGTGCGACGTCTATCGCGATGCAGTCGAGCATCTGCTCGACCGGGTGTTCGGCGCCGACCGGCATGGCCGCACCGCCTATCGCCTGCGCGAAGGTGTTGCGGCGGTGCCGGAGCTGAGCTTCGCCGCCGTCGAAGGCGGGACGCTGGTCGGGAGCATCCAGTGCTGGCCGGTCGAACTGGCGGGCGACGATGGCAGCGTCACGCCGATGATTCTGGTCGGCCCGGTCGCGGTGTCGCCCGAGCGGCAGAATGTCGGCATCGGTCGTGCGCTCATGTGGCAGGCGATCGAGCGTGCGGGCGACGCGGTGCTGATGCTGATCGGCGACCATGACTATTACGCGCAGTTCGGTTTCGACGCGGCGCGGACCGGCGCGTGGCGGCTGCCGGGGCCGTTCGAGCGGGAGCGGCTGCTGTCGCGCGGGCCTGCGCCGGATCGTGCCGGGACGGTCGGCCCGCGCCGCTGACCCTTTACCCGGGGCGGCAAAACCGCCTACGGGATTTGCAATGCCGATGACCCCGCCCCCCGACCTCGCCAGCCTGTCGCTCGCCGAGATCGCCCGGCTCGCCGATGAACAGAAGCTGCCCCCCGTGGACAGCTGGAACCCGGCGCATTGCGGGCATAGCGACATGCGCATCGCGCGCGATGGCACCTGGTTTCACCAGGGGTCGCCGATCGGGCGGCCCGCGATGGTGCGGCTGTTCGCGTCGATCCTGCGGCGCGAGCCCGATGGCCGCCACGTCCTTGTCACCCCGGTCGAAAAGCTCGACATCGACGTCGAGGATGCTGCGTTCGTCGCGGTCGAGATGAAGGTCGAGGGGACTGGCCGCGACGCGCGAATCGCCTTCCGCCTCAACACCGGCGACCTGATCCCCGCCGGGCCGGATCATGCGCTGCGTTTTGAGGAGCGCGACGATGGCCCCCACCCCTATCTTGCGGTTCGTCGGGGACTGGAGGCGCTGGTCGCGCGGCCGGTCTATTATGAGCTGGCTGCACTGGCGCTCGAAAACGGCTCGGAGCCGCCCGGCATCTGGAGCAATGGCGCGTTCTTCGCGATGGCCCCGGCGTGACGCTGGCGGAGCGGCTGCGCGCGGCGCTCGACGCCGAGCATGACGAGGTGCCCGAGCTGATCGTCGGCGATGTGCTCGACGAACCCGCCGCAGCGGATGGTGTGCCGATGCCCGCCGCAGTGCTGGTCGCGGTCACCAACCGCCCCCGTCCTGGCCTGATCCTGACCCAGCGCACCGACACGCTGCGCCGCCATGCCGGACAGGTCGCGTTTCCCGGCGGGCGGATCGACCCCGACGATGCCGACGCCACCGCAGCCGCGCTGCGTGAAGCGCGCGAGGAGATCGGGCTGGAGCCCGACGCAGTTGAGCTGGTCGGTCTTGCCGACCGCTACCGCACGGTCACCGGGTTCGAGGTGCAGCCGGTGGTCGCGGTGATCCCGCCCGATCTGGTGCTGACGCCGCAACCGGGCGAGGTCGCGGCGATCTTTGAAGCGCCGCTCGACTATGTGCTCGATCCCGCCAACCAGCTGCAATCCAGCGTCGAATGGCAGGGGCGCGACCGGCATTACTACGAGATTCTATGGCAGGACTTCCGCATCTGGGGCGCGACCGCAGCGATGCTGGTCAATCTGTCGCGGCGCCTGAAATGGCTCGCATGACAATGGACGGCGTGACCCTGCCCGACGCGCCGTGGCGGCACTGGCCCGGCCTTGACCGGCTGACCGCTGCGCTTGGGGCAGGTAATGCCCGCGTGGTGGGCGGCGCGGTGCGCGACACGTTGCTCGGCATCGCGGTGTCCGACCTCGACATCGCCACCCCGCTCGACCCGCAGGAGGTGATCCAGCGGCTTGAGCGCGCGGGGATCAAAGTCATTCCGACCGGCCTGGCGCATGGCACGATCACCGCTGTCAGCAGCGGGACGGTGGTCGAGGTGACGACGCTGCGCCGCGACCTCACCACCGACGGTCGCCGTGCCACCGTCGCCTTTACCGATGACTGGAAGGAAGACGCCGCGCGGCGCGACTTCACGATCAATGCGCTCTACGCCGATCCGGCGACGGGCGAGGTGTTCGACTATTTCGACGGCCTCGCCGATCTGGAGGTGCGGCATGTGCGCTTCATCGGAGATCCGTTGCGCCGCATCGCAGAAGACCATCTGCGCATCCTGCGTTTCTTTCGCTTCCTCGCGCGCTTTGGCGACACGCCCGACACCGAATCGCTCGACGCCTGCACCGCGCGTGCCAACGACCTGATGGCATTGTCGCGCGAACGCATTGCCGACGAACTGCTCAAGCTGGTGGTGGCCAAGGATGCGGAGCGGGTGATCGCGCTGATGCTGGAGCGCGGTATCTTTCGCCCGGTCCTGCCCGAGATCGCGTCGGTCGAGCGATTCGCGCGGGCCACAGTTCTGGAGTCGGAGGCAGGGCTCGATCCCGATCCGATCCGCCGCCTCGCCGCATTGCTTCCCACCGATGCAACCATCGCCGAATCGGTCGGCGCGCGACTCAAACTGTCCAATGTCCAGCGCAAGCGGCTGGTCGCGGCGACCGAACCCGACCTGCTCGGATCGCCGCGCGCCGCTGCCTATCGGCTTGGCCGTGACGAGGCGATCGACCGGTTGTTCCTGTTCGATGCGACCGGCGCGGTAGATGCCGCACGCGACCTGACCGGATGGGACATTCCACGCCTTCCGCTCAGCGGCGGCGCGCTGATCCAGCGCGGGCTGACCAAGGGGCCGGATGTCGCACGGGCGCTGCGGGCGGTGGAAAGCCAGTGGGTCGCGGAAGGCTTTCCCGATGCGGAGCGCGTTGGCGAGATCGCCGACGCGGTGGCGGATCAGGCGTTGCGTTCGAGCAGCAGCGAGTAAGCCTGGTCGATGCAGAGCGGGCGCGAATAGAGGAAGCCCTGCCCGTAATTGCACCCCAACGCCGCGAGCGTCTGGGCCAGTTCGTTGGTCTCGATCCCCTCGGCCGTGGTCTTCATGCCGAGCGCCTGGGCGAGGCTGAGGATCGCGCGGACGATCGCCACCTTGTCGCGGTCGGCGAGCATCCCCGACACGAAGCTGCGGTCGATCTTGAGCACGTCGATCGGCAGCTTCTGAAGATAGGCGAGGTTGGAATAGCCGGTGCCGAAATCGTCCATCGCCAGCGTGGTGCCAAGATCCTTGAGCGCCTGCATCGTCTGGGCGATGCGGTCGGGGTCGGTGACCAGCGCGCTTTCGGTCAGTTCGAGCGTGATCTTGCGGCCATCGACGCCATTGGCTTCGAGCGCGGCCTGCACCATCGGCGCGATCTGGTCGCGCTGGAGCTGGATCGCCGAGAGGTTGACCGCGACCTTGATCCCGCAATCGCCGCCCGCTTTAGCATCCCAGACGGCGATCGCGCGGGCGGCTTCATGCATCGCCCAGCGACCGAGCGGGACGATCAGGCCCGATTCCTCGGCGACCGGGATGAATTCGACCGGCGACAGCGCGATCCCGCTCTCGGTGGTCCAGCGCGCCAGCGCCTCAAACGACACGATCTTGCCCGACGCGAGATCGCAGATCGGCTGGAAATTGAGGGTCAGTCCGCCATTGTCGAGCGCGCGGCGCAGCTCGGTCTCGATGCTGAATTCCTGGCGCACCACGTCGAATGCGCGGGTCTGATAGATCTCGGTACGGCCCGATTTCTTGGCGCGCTTCATCGCGAACTGGGCGTGGCGAATCAGCTCTTCGGCGTCGCCGCGCTCGCCCTCACCGATCGCGATGCCGATCGCACAATCGACGCGAATCTCGAAGTCCGACAGGCGGAAGGGGGTGGTCAGCGCATTCTGGATTCGCTTGGCGACGTGCAGCGCGTCCTGAATCCCCTCGTCGAGTTCGAGGCGGATCGCGAATTCGTCGCCACCGGTGCGCGCCAACACGTCATGGCCGCGCAGCGCGCCCTTGACCCGGCGCGCGACCGAAATCAGCAACTCGTCGCCGGCCAGACCGCCCATGCACGCATTGATTCGGCTGAACCGGTCGAGATTGATGACGAGAATCGCGAACCGTTCGATCCCGCCCTGCTCGATCTCCGCCTCGAGATCCTCGCCGAATCCGGCGCGATTGGGCAGGCCGGTCAGGCTGTCGGTTAGCATTTCACGGCGCAGGCTGCGTTGGGTGCGCAGTTCGGAGGTATGGTCGATCAGTGTGACGAGGCAGCGGCCATTGTGCCGCTCGGTACTGCGCCGGGCGAAGCGGACACGGAAGAAGCGGGCATCAACCGCGTCGCCCAATTCCCAGTCGAACTCGCAATCATTGGTGTCCGAATCGAGGAAATTATCGATCCGCGCGCCAAGCTGGCGAATCACCGGCGAAAGGTCGGCAGTCGTGCCGAGTCCGGCAAGGCGGAACGGCCGATTGACCGATTCGAAGACGAGACCACATGGGCCGCGCTCGATCACCGCAGCCGGAATGGGCAGCAAATTCAACGTCTGGGCCGAAGCCGACGGGCCGAGCGCGCGCGGATCCGACCCCGTCACAGGGACAGGCGCGGGGACTGGCTTGTCCTTCCGGCGGCGCGACAACAGCATCATTCAGGGGGTTAGGCGCATTTGGTTAAACGCTGCTGAAGACACGACCCCGAATCTGCGCAGCCCGCCGGAATGTCTTGCCCTGATTAGAAGCGGTTATCGCGCGGGAACCCCACTGGCGGCATCCGCCCCGCCGCCCCGCGTGCGGCGCGCCAGGGTGTCAGGTCCGATTCGCTGCGCGTCCGACCCTGTTCGCCGCCCATCCGCCAGCTCAAGCCGTCGGCGAAGCGGAAGGTGACCACATCGGACAGGCCGCCATCGCGATAGCGTTGCAACTGGACCCCCTGGCCGCGCGCCAGTTCGGCCAGCTCCGCGATTGGGAAAACCAGCATCTTGCGGTTGTCGCCGATCACCGCCACGTAATCATCCTCGCCGCCCACCGGCTTGACCAGCTTCAGCGTCGCGCCGCTGCGTGGCGTCACCACCTGCTTGCCCTTGCGGGTTTCCGCGATCACATCCTCGGTCTTGACGAGGAAACCGCGCCCGTCACTCGCCGCGACCAGCAGCTTCGCAGCGGCGCTCGCGGGGAGCAGCCCGACTATGCCGGTACCCCCGTCCAGATCGATCAGCAGCCGCACCGGCTCGCCAAAGCCGCGCCCGCCGGGAAGTTTGTCGGCCGCCAGTGTGTAGAACCGGCCATTCTCGGCCGCCAGCAGCAGCTTGTCCGTGGTCTGAGCGTGGAAGGTGATGAAGGCGCCATCGCCTTCCTTGAACTTCGCCGTATCGGCGCTCGCCAGCTCGGCATGGCCCTTCAGCGCGCGGATCCAGCCGCGCTGCGACAGGATCACGGTAATCGGCTCGCGCTCGATCATTGCTTCGAGCGGAATCTCACGCGCGGGAGCCGCCTCGGCCACCACCGTCCGCCGCGCACCGAGCGCGGTTTGCAGGCCATAGCGGTCGCGGACCTTGGTCAGGTCGCGCTTCATCCGCGTGCGCTGCCGCGCATCGCTCGACAGCAGCGCCTCAAGCTCGGCCTGTTCCTTGGCCAGCGCCTCGCGCTCCTTGCGCAGCTCCATTTCCTCCAGCTTGCGCAGCGCGCGCAGCCGCATGTTGAGGATCGCCTCGGCCTGGCGGTCGGTCAGCTCGAACTCGGCCATCATCACCGGCTTGGGCTCATCCTCGGTGCGGATGATGGCGATCACCCGGTCGAGGTTGAGGAAGGCGATGATATAGCCGTCGAGCAGCTCCATCCGGTCGGCGATCTTCTGCAGCCGATGTTCGCTGCGGCGGCGCAGGACGATGAACTGATGATCGACCCAGGCGGCAATCGCCTGGCGCAGGCTCATCACGCGCGGGGTGCGGGTGTGGTCGAGCACGTTGAGGTTGAGCGAGACGCGCACCTCAAGGTCAGACAGGCGGAACAGGCTTTCGATCAGCGTGTCGGGATCGACCGTGCGCGCGCGCGGTTCGAGCACGATGCGGATCTCGGCATCGGATTCGTCGCGGACATCGGCGAGGATCGGCAGCTTCTTGTCGTTGATCAGCGCGGCGATCTGCTCGATCAGCTTGCCCTTCTGCACGCCATAAGGGATTTCGGTGACGACGATCTGCCACGTGCCGCGCCCCTGATCCTCAAGCGCCCATTTGGCGCGTACGCGGAACGATCCGCGTCCGGTGGCATAGGATTCGGCGATCGCCGCCGGGCTGTCGATGACGATACCGCCGGTCGGGAAATCGGGGCCACGGACATGCTCCAGCACCTGCGCGTCGCTGGCACCCGGCTGGTCGATCAGCATGATTGCGGCGTCGATCAGCTCGGCGGCGTTATGCGGCGGGATGCTGGTCGCCATGCCGACCGCGATGCCGCTGGCACCATTGGCGAGCAGGTTCGGGAACAGGCCGGGGAACAGCTCCGGCTCATGATCCTCGCCATTATAGGTCGGGCGGAAATCGACCGAATCCTCGTCCAGCCCGTCCATCAGGTCGATCGCAACCTGGGTCAGCCGTGCCTCGGTGTAGCGATAGGCGGCGGCGTTATCGCCGTCGATATTGCCGAAATTCCCCTGCCCGTCGACCAGCGGATACCGCAGCGCAAAGGTCTGGGCGAGCCGGACCATCGCGTCATAGACCGACTGGTCGCCATGCGGGTGGTATTTGCCGATCACGTCGCCGACGACGCGCGCGCATTTCTTGTACGCCTCGTTCGGATTGAGCTTCAGCCCGCGCATCGCCCACAGCAGGCGGCGGTGCACCGGCTTCAGCCCGTCGCGCACATCGGGCAGCGAGCGCGCGGTGATCGTCGACATCGCGTAAACGAGGTAGCGTTCGGACAGCGCGCTATCGAAGGGGGCGTCGACGATCTGGTCGAACGGGTCGCTAAGGTCGGTGGCCATTTGCGGGGCGATAGCAACGTGCAAGGTGGCGTGACAAATGCCAATCGCTGTATTATGCTAATAATACACGGGGAGGATCGACATGATAACGGCACTGATTGCGGCGCTGGCCGCCGGGAGCATGGCTCCGGACGCGGCGGCGGAAGTCGGGCGGACCTTTCACTACGAACGGTCGAATATCGCGGGCGGCGAGGAGGAACAGATCTATGTCCACCGCGCGGCGCCTGACCGGATCGAGGTGTACAAGATGCGCGAACGCTGCACCGGTGCCGCGTTCGTCACCGCCCAGATCGACCCGGTGACGGGCGAGGCATCGAAGCTGATCGCGGGGCGGCTGGCCCCCGGCGCGACCAGCCGGACAATCGGGGTGATGGAGCATGATGCGGCGACGAAGCGGATCACCATCCGGCTCGATCTGGGCGACCGGAAGCTCGATCTGGGCATCGCCGCGCCCGACCGGCCCTGGCACCTCTATGATTATGACCTGGCGACGCTGGGCGCGGCGCTGGTCGCGCGCGGGCCTGACCGGTCGCCCTTTGCCTTTGCCATGGCGATGACCTGGACCGACCTGTCCAAGCCCGACGAATTCCTGCGCTGGCTGGGCAGAGCGGAGGCGAAGTTCGCCGCGGCGGAGACCCATCTCGGCCGCGATACGCTGCGCTTCGACGTCACCGGACCGGCGTTCGGCAGCCAGGGCGGCGGACCGATCTGGATCGACGCGAAGGACGGGCGGATCGTCGACGTGCAATGGGGCCGCCCCAACCATGACGGTTATGTCGATTTCCGTCTGGCGCTGAAGGCCGAGCTGCCGCGCGGCGATGCGGCGTGGCGGGCGCTGCTGACGCGGCACTTTGAAGGTTGTCCGAAGGACTGAGCCGCGCCGCTTCCCGATTCGGTACAGCGGCGCAGACTCGGCCTTCCGGCCATTAACCATTTCACCTATCGTTCCGGGCACGAACCGCGGGGGGAATCGAATGCGAGTCGTTGCTGCATTGCTGGCGGTACTGGCGCTGGCCGGGTGCGAGGCTGCGCCCAAGAAGGATCAGGACAAGATCAGCAACGAAGCCGTCGCCGCACTGACCGCGACGGGCGGGGCGTTCGACTATCGTTACGCCTTCAAGGTGCCGGCAAACCATGTGAAGGCAGTGGTCGAATCGCACGCGACCGGCTGCGACAAGCTTGGCCCGGCGCGCTGCCGCATCCTGTCGCTGCGCTATCGCGTCGATGACGCGAACCGGATCGCCGCAACGCTGACGTTCCGCATCGACCCGTCGGTCGCGCGCAGTTTCGGCGAGGCGGCGACCAAGGTGGTGGTCGGCGGCGGCGGCGCGCTGGTCGAGACCGAGATCGCCGGGGCCGATGCCACAGCAGCGGCGCGATCGAACGCGCTGGTCGGGCGGCTGCGCGAACAGCTGGCCAATGCCAAGGCGAGCAACGATCCGATGCAGCAGGATCGCGCGCGCCGGTTGCAGACCGCGCTCGACGTGATCGCCGAATCGGAGGCCGATAGCGGCGAGACGATGGCGACCGCGCCGGTCCTCATCACCTATGCGTCCGGCACCCCCGCCCCCGGCCTGAACGGATCGGCGGATGCGAGCTTCCGCGATGCGGGGAACAAGCTGGTGACGTCCGCTGCGGGAATCGCGCAGGTGCTGGCGTCGGTTGGACCGTGGCTGTTGCTGATGGTGGTCGCGGTGCTGCTGCTGCGCCTGCTAATCCACGGCACCAGCGGCGCGCCGGCCCCGGCTTCCGGGACAGACGAGGACGAGGATCCGTATCGCGAGCAAGGCGAACCCGCACGGCGCAACGCGATCCAGCGCTGGTTCAACCGGGACGACAATCCGGCTTGAGACGCCCGCCAGTTAAGCGGCAAAGGGCATGGCCACCCGGTCGAGCCACTTTACGTCTTTTTAGAGGCAGATCGCCGCATAAGGTCATTAATACCCTGATTATAAAGACTTATTTTCCACCTCAAATAAGGCAAAAAAGTGGCGTTGTCTAAACCCCTGTAATGTGATGTGTTATCACGACACGTCCAAACGTGCTTACGCGGCGACGAATGGATCTGCAAACAGGAGGTTGCCAATGCACTGGAAATCGGGTTCCGCGCTCCTTGCCTTAGCCGTCACGCTCGCCGCCTGCTCCACGCCGGAGCAGAGCAACCCATCGTCCGAACGGGCCGGGATGGAAACATCCGACGCCGCCGAGCCGCCAGCAGGTGTGGCGGTCACTGCCGCGCCGGGGGTCGCGTTCAACTATCGCTATGCCTTCAGCCTGCCGGCCCAAAAGGTCGCCGCCGCGCAGGAAACACATGCCGCCGCGTGCGAGAAGCTGGGCGTCGCGCGGTGCCGGATTACCGGGATGCGCTACCGCCTGACCGGCGAGAATGCAGTCGAGGCGATGCTGGCGTTCAAGCTCGATCCCAGCCTCGCCCGCGCATTCGGCAAGGACGGGATCGCCGCAATCCAGCAGGCCGAGGGACGGCTGGTCGATGCCGAGATCACCGGCACCGATGCCGGTGCAGAAATCGCGCGTCTGGCCGAGGGGCGGGCGCGGGCACGCGACGAACTCGCCCGGATCGACCGCGAACTTGCGCGCACCAACCTGTCCGCGAGCGAGCGCGCGGAATTGCAGCGTCAGCGCGCCGATCTGGTCGCACGGATCGAACAGGTGCAGAGCGCGTCGGGGGCGCAGCGCGAGTCGCTCGCCAACACGCCGATGACCTTCGACTATCGCTCGGGTCCGGCGGTGCGCGGGTTCGACGCCAGCGCGCCGCTCAGCAGCGCGCTCGACCTGCTCGCGGGGTCGGCGCAGGCGACGCTTGCCTTCGTACTCGGCGCGCTCGCGATCCTAGCGCCGCCGGGGCTGGTGCTCAGCCTGGGCCTGCTGATCTGGCGCTGGCTGCACCCCCGGTTCCGGCGTGCAAAACCCGCATCCGTCCCGCCCAGCGATTGATTGCACGGCGGGCGCGGCTACGATATAGGCCCGCCCTTACAGCCCCGGCGTCGCGCGACCGTGCCGCCGGGGCACCGCGTTTCTGAAGGACCCCCTATGGCACGCCGCCGCCAGATCTATGAGGGCAAGGCCAAGATCCTCTACGAAGGCCCCGAACCCGGTACGTTGATCCAGTATTTCAAGGACGATGCGACCGCGTTCAACGCCCAGAAAAAGGGCACGATCAGCGGCAAGGGCGTGCTCAACAACCGGATTTCCGAGCATATCTTCACCCTGCTCGGCAATATCGGCATCCCGACGCACTTCATCCGCCGCCTCAACATGCGCGAGCAGCTGATCCGCCAGGTCGAGATCGTCCCGATCGAAGTCGTGGTGCGCAACGTCGTCGCCGGGTCGCTGGCCAAGAAGCTGGGGATCGAAGAAGGCACGCCGCTGCCGCGCACGATCATCGAATATTATTTCAAGGACGACGCGCTCGGCGATCCACTGGTCACCGATGAGCATATTCTGTGCTTTGGCTGGGCCGCGCAGGAAGAGCTGCACGACATGGCCGACATGGCGATCCGGGTGAACGACTTCCTGTCGGGCCTGTTCGCCGGGATCGGCATCCGCCTCGTCGACTTCAAGCTCGAATTTGGGCGGATCTTCGATGAGAACGGCTATGCCCGTATCATCCTGGCCGACGAGATCAGCCCCGATGGCTGTCGCCTGTGGGATATGGCGAGCGGCGAAAAGCTCGACAAGGACCGCTTCCGCCGTGACTTGGGCGGCGAAGTCGAAGCCTATCAGGAAGTCGCGCGCCGCCTGGGCCTGCTGCCCGAGGGTGCCGATTCGGCGGTGCTCGATCTAGAGACCCACCGCAAAAAGCGCGGCAAGTAAGCTCCACCTCCAATTCCCCTCTCTGAAAGAGAGGGGTTAGGGGTGGGTTTAGCAGAAAGCGAGGCTCGATGCCTCGCTTGCTGTTGTTCAGCGACGCAGTCCGTTTTGGGTCTTTTCGGCGCGCAGACGCGCGCACCCACCCCCGACCCCTCCCTTTCAGGGAGGGGAGTGGGCGAGCCGACGGCAACCCTACCCCTTCGCCTTCAGCCCCGCGATAATCCCGAAGATGAAGGAACAGATCAGCGCGATCTGCACCTGTCCGCTCGGATCGCTCCACCCGAAATAGTCCCTGCCAAACGCGGCCAGCGCGACGAACAGGGTGATCGCCAGAAATGCCATTACGCCTCACTCCACGCCGAGGCCCGCCCCCGCGGCGGCGACTCGGCAAGGCCGAGTGTCGCGGATCGCGGTAAACGGGCGATGAAATCTTGAACCCGCGCGGGACAAGGCCCATAGGGCGCGGCAAATCCCCGGAGGAATTCCCATGAAGCTGCGCATCGTCGTCACCCTCAAGAACGGCGTGCTGGACCCGCAGGGCAAGGCGATCGAACATGCGCTGGGCTCGCTCGGCTTTGCAGGCGTCGGTGAAGCGCGCGTCGGCAAGCTGATCGAACTGGACGTCGCCGACGACACCAGCGACGCGGACATCGACGCGATGTGCCAGAAGCTGCTCGCGAACACGGTGATCGAAAACTATCGGGTGGAAAAGCAGTGAAGACCGCCGTCATCGTCTTTCCCGGATCGAACTGCGACCGCGACCTGGCGGTGGCGATCGAAAGCGTGACCGGGACCAAGCCCGCGATGGTCTGGCATGGCGAGAGCGAATTGCCCGACGGCCTGGGCCTGATCGCGCTGCCCGGCGGTTTCTCGTACGGCGACTATCTGCGCTGCGGCGCGATCGCGGCGCGCTCGCCGGTGGTGCGTGCGGTGGTCGATGCGGCCAATCGCGGCGTGCCGGTGATCGGCATCTGCAACGGGTTCCAGGTGCTGACCGAAACCGGCCTGCTGCCCGGCGCGCTGATGCGCAATTCCGGCCTCAACTTCGTGTGCCGCGACGTCGCGCTGACGGTCGAGAACAGCCAGTCGATCTTCACCAGCCGCTATGATGCGGGCGAGACGATCTCGATCCCGGTCGCGCACCATGACGGCAATTACTTCGCCGACGCCGCCACGCTCGACCAGCTCGAGGGCGAGGGCCGTGTCGCGTTCCGCTATGCCAGCAACGTCAATGGCAGCGCGCGGCAGATCGCGGGCATCGTCAACGCCGGCGGCAATGTGCTGGGCATGATGCCGCATCCCGAACGCAAGATCGAAGCCGCGCATGGCGGCAGCGACGGTCGCCGCCTGTTCGAAGGGCTGCTCGAAGCGGTGGCGTGAGCGGGTAGGCGGGCCGCGCTACCGCCCGCGCGATCCAGCGTCGAACAACCGCGTCCCGCGCGCGAGCAGCAGGATCGCGGTCGGCCACAGCATCGTGTTCCACAGATCCTTCCAATTACCACGCAGGAACAGCGGATTGTCGCGCACCAGCGTGTCGCGAATGTCCCATACCTCACCCAGCAGCGCGGCAACCAGAACGACCGCCCAGGGCTTCCAGCTGCGCAGTGGCCTGCGCATTACCAGCGCGGCGGCGAAAAAGATGAGCAGGCCGACATGGACGTGCAGCGCGTCCTTGCCGAGTCCGGTGAAGGTGACCAGCCAGAGCTTCAGCGTCTGAAAGCCGTCGAGCATGGATCAGACGCGCGTGCGGAACGGGGTAAAATCGGTCCCCTCGTCGAACACGTCCACCCCTTCGCGCTTCTTGAGGTAGCCGACGACGGCATAGGTGACCGGGGTCAGCACGACCTCCCACAGCACTTTCAGCCCCCAGTTGGTGACCATCACCATCAGCACCTGCTCGGTCGTCCACACGCCGAGAAAGGCGAGCGGGTAGAAGATCAGGCTGTCGATACCCTGGCCGAACACGGTCGACCCGATCGTTCGGCTCCACAGATACTTGCCGCGCGTCCACAGCTTCATCCGCGCGAGGACGTAGGAGTTGACGAACTCGCCGGCCCAGAATGCGATCATCGACGCGCCGACGATCCGCCACACCTGGCCGAACGCGGCTTCATACACCTCCTGCCCTTCCCAGCCTGGCGCAGGGGGCATCGCGACGATCACCCAGCACATGACGGCGGCAAAGAAGGTCGCGGCAAACCCGGCCCAGATCACCCGGCGCGCACGGGCGTAGCCGTAGATTTCGGTCAGCACGTCGCCGATGACATAGGAGAGCGGGAAGAACAGGATGCCCGCGCCAAAGGTGAGGCCGCCGAGCGTCGCGACCTTCGCCGCGCCGACCACATTGGACAGGACGAGGATGACGCAGAACGCCGCCATCACATAGTCGAAGTAGCGGAACTGCCCGCCCGCGACCTGCCCTGCATTGATCCGTACCGGTGCCGCTCCGTCGCTCATCGCTGCCCCCTCGATTGCCTGCGCAAACTATGATCGCGGTTTGCGGCCCGCGCAATCCGCGCCTGTTTGGCGCGGTGCCGGCCCGCTCCCCCACCCGGCCACCCATAACATACTGTCGTTGGGTGGCCGGGTGGGGGAGCGGGCCGGCACCGAAGCTGTTTCAGCTTGCTGAAACATGCGCTAACGGGACCATCACGCGCGCCCGTAGTTCAACTGGATAGAGCACGAGCCTTCTAAGCTTGGAGTTGCAGGTTCGAGTCCTGCCGGGCGCGCCATGATCCTGCATAGCATTGCACGCGGCATAACCCGACGAGATCAACCGCTCGACGCAGCGCCATATCCACCATCGAGCAAAAAGCGGCGAATGCCCGGGTCGCTGCTGAGGCCGGCGGCCATGGCTGCCGCATCGCGCGCTGCATCGGGCTGGTTCGACAGCCACAGTACCCGCGCGCGCGCCGCCCACCATGGCTGATAGCAGCCCGCGCCATTGATGCCGTCGAGCAGCTGGAGTGCGGCGGCGGGATCGCCCGCTTCCGCGACGGCAACGGCGCGCGCCACGAGCACGCCGGTGGTCGGCGCGAAGTTGGCGAGAATATCGTACAGCTGCACCAGCTGGCCGGTTAGCCGCGCGCCAGTCAGGCGCTGCTGGGCGTGGAGCGATTGAATTGCCGCCTCGGTCTGGAAACGCCCGGGAGCAGCCTGCCGCGCGGCCGTGCGCAACAACGCTTCCGCCTCCACAATCAAGTCGCGCGACCATAAGGACGGATCCTGCTGGCCAAGCGCGACGAAGCGCCCGTCGGGATCGCGTCGCGCGGCCCGGCGCGCCTCGCAATGCAGCATCATCGACAACAGCCCCAGCGCTTCGGGCTGATTCGGCGCGTGCTGGACGGTCAATCGCGCGAGCCAGATCGCCTCTTCGGCAAGGCCCGCCAGCCGCGCATCGGCGCCCACGACGTCGTCCCACGCGGTTCCGTATGCGGCATAGATTGCCGAAAGGACTGCAGACAAACGTTCCGGAATGTCTTCGGGATCGGGGATCACAAAGGCGATTCCGGCATCGCGGATACGTCGTTTGGCGCGGACAAGCCGCTGCCCCATCGACGCAGCGGATACCAGAAAGGACGCCGCGATGCGCGCAGCGTCCAGCCCCAACACCGTCTGGAGCATCAGCGGCGCCTGAACATCCTGCCCGATCGCGGGGTGCGTACACACGAACATCAGCTTGAGCCGGTCGTCGCCATAGCCGTTCACCTCGGCATCGGCGCGTTCGGCGTGCAGCATATGCGCCATCTCCGATCCACGCTCGGCGGTTTGCCGCCGTCCTGCTGCATGTCCCACGCTGCGCCGGGCGACCGTGAGGAGCCACCCGATCGGATTGGCGGGGACGCCATCGCGCGGCCACTGCGCCAGTGCCGCTGCGAAGGCATCGGCCAGGGCGTCTTCGGCGGCGGCGATGTCGCGCGTCCGGGTGGCCAGGATCGAGAGCAACTTGCCGTAGGAGTCGCGCGCCGCAACGGTTGCCAGGGCAGCAGCGTCGCGGCGCGCGGCGTCCATCAGCGGGCCGGAGGTGGCAGAACGGGGCGAATCTCGACCGATCCGGCGGTAACGCAGGGCGCACGGGCCGCCCAGTCGAGCGCCGCATCAAGGTCGGGAACATCGAGGATCACGTACCCCCCCAGCATCTCCTTGGTGTCCGCGAACGGACCGTCGGCCACATGCCGCGTGCCGCCTTCGACCCGCAAGGTGGTGCCGAGTTCAGGCGGCTGCAGTCCGTTGCCGCTGACCATCAAACCGGCCTGGGCAATCGCGCCCATATACGCGCTCCAGCCGCCCCAATAGGGTTCCGCCTGAGCAGGATCGGTGCGCTTGGCCTGCTCGTCCGCAGTCTCATAGAATAACAGCATATAGTGCATGTCGATCGCCTTCCGTCCCATGATGTACGCCCATCGACCTGATGTCGATGAACGAGCGGTCCTTGCCGCCCAACCCAATGTGCGCCGGGCAGAGCGCATTTCGACAGCGCGCCATCCGCAGACAGATATTCTCGGTCATCAGGTGACAAATTCATTTGCCTATCGGGCGCTGGATGCCGACCATATCTCACAAGAGAAAAGACCGGAGAGGACGCGATGCCGCATTTCGGCGACTTTCAGAACCAGATTTACTTCGCGGGGCTTCAGGGCGTGCTCCCGGCGATCCCGGTCGATTTCGCGACCCTGGAGCAACGCGCAGAAGCGGCGATGGCCCCCTCGCTCCTGTCCTATGTCCAGGGCGGGTGCGGGGACGAGCAGACGCAGCGGGCCAATGCCGACGCGTTTCGCCATTGGGGCATCGTGCCGCGAATGATGGTCGATTGCGCGGTTCGCGACCTGTCGGTCGAACTGTTCGGGATGAAGCTGTCCTCCCCCTTGTTCATGGCCCCGGTCGGGGTGGCGGGGATGTGCACGCAGGACGGGCATGGCGACATCGCCGCTGCGCGCGCCGCCGCGATGACCGGCGTGCCGCTGACCGTCTCGACCCTGACCAACGATCCGCTGGAGGATGTCGCCGCCGCGATGGGCGACACGCCGGGTATGTTCCAGCTTTACACGCCCAAAGACCCCGAACTCGCCGCCAGTCTGGTCAGCCGGGCCGAGGCGGCGGGGTATAAGGCGATCGTGGTGACGCTCGACACCTGGGTCACCGGCTGGCGGCCGCGCGACCTCAATACCGCCAATTTCCCGCAGCTGCGCGGGCATGTCCTGTCGAATTACTGGTCCGACCCACGCTTTCAGAAGATGTTGGCCAAGCCCGTGGCGGAGGATCCGCGCGCGGCGGTGATGACCTGGGCCGCAACATTCGGGCGGGTACTGACCTGGGCCGACATGAAGTGGCTGCGCTCTTTGACCAAACTGCCGATCATCCTCAAGGGTATCTGCCACCCCGACGATGCGCGCCGTGCGATCGATGAAGGGGCGGACGGCATCTATTGCTCCAACCATGGCGGGCGGCAGGCCAATGGCGGGATCGCGGCGATCGACCTGTTGCCCGATGTCGTCGCGGCGGCGGGCGACGTGCCGGTGCTGTTCGACTCCGGCATCCGATCGGGCAGCGACGTCGCCAAGGCGCTGGCGCTGGGCGCAACCGCGGTCGGCGTGGGTCGCCCCTATTGCTACGGCCTCGCGCTCGGCGGCGCGGAGGGCGCGGCGCATGTGCTGCGCTCGATCCTGGCCGAGGCTGACCTGCTGATGGCGGTCGACGGGTTTCCGAGCATTGCGGCATTGCGTGAGGCAGGGGCCGTGCGCTTGCCGTGACGCCCAAAAGTTGCTCGCAAAAGCCCGATTGACCGCACTCATTTGATAGCGCTACCATCACTTCTGTGACCAGCCCGCGAGTGGCCGGAACGCGAAGGAGAGACGCGCATGATGGCCCCGCTGGCGCTCGCCGCCCTGCTTGCTGCAACACCGCAAGCGGCCCCCGCCCGCACCGACAAGCTACCGGTCGGCATTTGCATCAACATCGGCAACACCTTCGAGCCGCCCGCCGAATCCGCCTGGGGCGGCAAGCCGCTGGCCGATGACGATATGGCGATCATCGCCAGGGCGGGGTTCAAGACGGTGCGGCTGCCGGTCCGCTGGGACACCCATGCTGGCAAGGGGCCGGACTTCAAGATCGACGCAGCCTATATGAAGCGCATCCGCAGCGCGGTCGAACAGGCGCGCGCGGCGGGGCTGAACGTCATCCTCAACAGCCATCATTTCGGGGCGATCCACAAGGATCCGCTGGGCAGCGCGCCGCAGCTCGCGGCGATGTGGCGACAGATCGCGGCGCGCTTTGCCGACATGCCGCGCGACCATGTGTGGTTCGAGATCGAGAACGAACCGCACGAGAAGTTCAACCACAGCAATTTGCTCGCAGTGCTCACCCCGGCGTTGAAGGCGATCCGCGAGACCAATCCCGATCGCCCCGTCATCATCGGCGGCGAGCTGTGGAGCGGGATCGACAGCCTTGCGACGTTGCCGCTGCCCGACGACCCCCATATCGTCCCGACCTTCCATTATTACGACCCGTTCGACTTCACCCATCAGGGCGCGAGCTGGGTCAACCCGGCCCCGCCGGTCGGCCGCGCCTATGGCACCGCCGAGGATGCGATCCGCCTGAAGCGCGATGTCGAGAAGATCCGCGCCTATATCGCGCGTACCGGCAAGACGCCGTTCATGGGCGAAACGGGGGCGCATACCACCACCAGCCTCGACCAGCGCGTCGCCTATCACCGCGCGGTCACCGCCGCGTTCGGCCCGATGGACATCGGCATGTGCACATGGGCGTACAGCAACACGTTTCCATTCTACGACAAGGAGAAGAAGCTATGGCTTCCCGGACTGCGCATCGCGATGGGGCTGCCGGAATGAAGCGCGCGCTGATCGCCGCGGTCGCGTTGTCCGCGCTCGTTCCCGCTTCTGCGCAGGAGAGCCAGCCGACGCCGGAGCTTCAGGCGCTCGACGACGCGCTGCCCGGCACGTTGATCAACGATCCGTCACGGATGGACTGGAGCTTCTACGGCGCCGAGCAGAAGACGAAGAATGTGCAGGATCCGTCGATCCCCGGCGGCGGCGCAGCGGTGCGGGTCGAAGTTCCGCGCGCGGGTGCCAATATCTATGACAGCGGCGCGAATGTGCCGATCCGGCGCGGCATCGCGGTGGGACGCGACGTAACCGTGGCCTTCTATGCCCGCACGGTGAAATCCGAGGCGCCGGGCGGCAAGGGCAAGATCGGCGTGCGGTTCCAGCAGAATGCCGCGCCCTATGCGGGCTTTGGCGACACAGTACTCGATGTCGGCAGCGAATGGGCGCTGTACGAAGTCACCGCGCGATCGGACAAGGCGCTGCCGACCGGACAGGCGGTAGTCGGCCTTCAGCTTGCCGGGGCCAAGCAGGTGATCGAAATCGGCCAGGTCATCGTGGTCGAGGGCGCGACGAGCATCCGCACGGTCAAGCGCGTCGAGACCGCCGCCGCCCCGGATCCCGAGCTGCCCCCGCAGCTCAAGGACAAGGGCAAGATGCTCAACGACCCCGCCAATCGCGACTGGGGTTTCCACGGCGCGGGGCAGACGACCAAGGCGACGGTGACCAACGTCTATGGCCGGGTCGGCACGCTGTTCAGCGTCGCGACCGCCGGAGCCGCACCCTATGCCTCGGGCGCGAGCATCACGCTGGACGAGGAGATCAAGGACGGCGACGTGCTGCTGGTCGCGGTGCTCGCGCGGACGCTGTCGGCGGGCACGGCGGATGGTCAGGGGCTGTTGTCAGTGCGCATCCAGAAAAATGTCGCGCCCTATGACGGATTCCTCGACAAGCAGATTCAGGTCGGCCCGAATTGGCGGCTCTACCAGTTCCGCACCCAAGCCTCGATGGACATCGCCAAGGGTGCGGCGCAGCTCGCGATCCACACCGGCGGCGCGCGGCAGGAGATCGAGGTTGGCCCCGTCTATGTCATCCGCGAAGAGGCGGTGCTGAACCCGTCGGGCAACTGAATGTCGCGGCGATGGCGGGAAGCTGGTAGCGCAGCGGCATGAACGATCCGGTTTCCAGCATCGTCATCGTCGGCGGCGGTACCGCGGGGTGGATGGCCGCAGCCGCCGCCGCACGCTTCCTGAGCGACGGCAAGCGCAGCATCACTTTGGTCGAATCCGATGCGATCGGGACGGTCGGGGTGGGCGAGGCGACGATCCCGCCGATCCGCGAGTTCAATCACCGGCTGGGCATCGACGAGCGCGAGTTCGTGCGTGCAACCGGCGCGACGATCAAGCTCGGCATCGAATTCGTGAACTGGGCGCGCCAGGGCGACCGGTATTTGCACCCGTTTGGCGAGCTGGGGCATGATTTCGAGGGCGTTGCCTTCCACCAATTCTGGCTCAAACACCGCGTGGGCGCCCTCGAGGAGTATTGGATGGCGGCGCAGGCGGCGCGGCGCGACCGCTTCGCCCATCCCGCCGCCGACCCGCGAACGCCGCTGGGTAGTCTCGCCTATGCCTATCATTTCGACGCCGGACTCTACGCCGCATTTCTGCGCCGCCGGGCCGAAGCGGGCGGGGTTAGCCGTGTCGAGGGCAAGATCGCATCAGTCGAGCGGAACGGCGAAAACGGCCATGTCGCGGCGGTGGTGCTCGACGACGGACGCCGCGTCGCGGGCGACTTCTTCATCGACTGTTCGGGGTTTCGCAGCCTGTTGCTCGGCGACGCGCTGGGGGTCGGCTATCGCGACTGGTCGAACTGGCTGCCGTGCGACCGCGCGATCGCGGTGCCGTGCGAGCGCGCCGATCCGCTGACCCCGCTGACCCGCGCCACCGCGCACGACTTTGGCTGGCAATGGCGCATCCCGCTGCAGCATCGCACCGGCAACGGCATCGTTTATGCGAGCGCGTTCGGCAGCGAGGAGGCGGCGCGCGCGACGCTGCTGGCGAATCTCGACGCACCCGCGACCGATGCGCCGCGCGCCCTGTCGTTCACCGCGGGCGTGCGGAAGAAGCAATGGGAGGGGAATGTCGTCGCGCTGGGCCTGTCCGCCGGGTTCGTCGAGCCGCTCGAATCGACCAGCATTCACCTGATCCAGACCGGCATATCGAAGCTGATGTGGCTGTTCCCCGACCGCTCCATGGGCGCGGCGGGGCGCAACGAATATAACCGGCTGATGCACGAGTCATACGAATATGTACGCGATTTCATCGTCTTACACTATAAGGCGACGGAGCGGCGCGACACCGATTTCTGGCGGCATGTCGGGGAGATGACCGTCCCCGACAGCCTCGCCGCGAAACTGGAGCTGTGGCGCGAACGCGGGCGCATCCGCCGCTATGACCATGACCTGTTCGGCGTGCCGAGCTGGGTCGCGGTGCTGATCGGCCAAGGGATCATGCCTGAGGGGCACGACCCGCTAGTCGATTCAATGGACGATGCCCGCGTGATCGCGGCGATGCGCCAGATCGCCGCGACCTATGCCGATGTGGCGGGGAAGCTCCCCCAACACGCCGACCAGATCGCGGCGATGGTGCGATAGCGAATCGAACGAGGTCCAAAATCTCATCACCCCAGGCTCGACCCGGGGCCCAGTTGCCTCGACCACCCGAAGAAGCTGGGCCCCGGCTCAAGGCCGGGGTGACGAAATGGGATAGCTACGGGCAGGCGACGACCTGATCTGCCGCAGTCCCCAAAGCAACCCGCGAGAGGCTAAACGTAAACGCCCCCTCGCTGCGCAGCACGAACGGTGCCTCGACCCGGCCCAGATTAGCCCCACCCGCGGCGAAGCATTTGAGCGGAACGCCATAGCTGACCCACTGGCCCAGCTTGGCACCCTCGACCGGGGTCGCGCGCACGGCAGCATTGCCGATGCGGAAATGCAGCGGCCCGGTGGGCTTGGCGTCGACGCGCATCGTCGCGACCAGCATGACGTCGCCATTGGTCTCGCGCGTCAGGTCGAGCGGCGCCTGGGTCGCGAGCGCGACATCGGCGGTGCCCGAGGCGATGGCGAAGCGGCGCGCGCCTTCCTGCACGACATGGTCGACCGCACTCACCCGCACGCGCCCGCTTGCCGCGACCGCCGGGACCGTGGTGATCCGCGTCGAATCCGCCGGATCACCATAGACCAGCAGCGACCAGGACGCCGGGGGCACCCCACCGGCGAAATAGACATTGCCCGCATCCTCGGCCGGGACCTCGCTATCCTCCGACAGCGGCTTCCATGCCGACACGCCGCCCGCCAGCGTCAGGCCATAGCCGAACGGGAACAGCGTCGGGCCATCGGCTCGCGCGGTGGCGGGCCAGGCGACGGGCAGCTTACCGGTGAAGTCGTATGGCGCGCGGCGATCCTTGCGCTGGACCAGCAGGTCGGCGATTCCCGCCCCTTCCGACCCCGGCAGCCAGGCGACGACGAACGCGTCGGCGACGTTGAGCTCCGGATTCATGAACAGCGGGCGGCCGGTGACCATCACCGCGACCACCGGAATCCCCTGCGCCTTGAGCTTTTTCATCGTCTCATAGGGTTTGCGCAGTTCCGGGCGCAGCTGGAGCGTCTTGAGGTCGCCCTGAAACTCGGCATAGGGCGTCTCGCCGAACACAATGATCGCGACGTCGGGCTTCTTCGCAAACTTGCCGTCCACGACCAGCTCGGCGCTGCCGCCGGTCGCGGTCACCGCGCTTTCCAGCCCCTTCCAGATTGAGGTCGCGCCGGGGAATTGCTCGTTCTTCACCCCGGTGCCTTGCCAGGTCAGCGTCCAGCCGCCCGACTGGCGACCAATATCGTCCGCCGCATCGCCCGCGACCAGCACATGCGCGCCCGCCTTCACCGGCAGCAGCGAGCCATTATTCTTGAGCAGCACCAGCGACTTGCGCACCGCATCACGCGCGACCGCGCGGTGATCGGCATGGCCGAGCAGCGACCAGTCGCCGGCGTACTTACGGGTCGATGGCTTGCCCGCCTCGAACAGCCCGAGCCGCATCTTGACCCGCAGGATGCGCGCGACCGCGTCGTCGAGCCGTGCCATCGGGACTTCGCCCGACTTCACCTGCGCGACCAGCGAATGCCATAGCGGCTTCCAGCTGTCGGGCGCCATATACATGTCGAGCCCGGCATTGACCGCCTTGGGACACGAGGCATTGGTACAGCCTTCGACCTGACCATGCGCATTCCAGTCGGAGACGAGGAATCCGCCGAAGTTCATGCGCTCCTTCAGCACATCGGTCAGCAGACCCTTATGCCCGGTCATCTTGGTGCCGTTCCAGCTGGAGAAGCTGACCATCACCGTTGCCACCCCCTGCTCGATCGCGGGGATATAGGGGGCGCCGTGGACGTCGCGCAGCTCGGTCTCGCTGATCCGCGCATCGCCCTGATCGCGCCCCTCATGCGTCCCGCCATCGGCGAGGAAATGCTTGGTCGAGGCAAGGACATAGGGACCGGCGAGCAGGTTAGTGCCGCTGCCCGGCCCTTGCAGGCCGCGCACCATCCGCTCGACATAGGACGCAACCAGCTTGGGGTCTGACGAATAGCCCTCATACGCACGGCCCCAACGGAAATCGCGCGGGACGGTGACGGTGGGGGCGAAGGTCCATTCCTGACCCGTCGCGCGGATTTCGAGTGCGGTGGCCTGCGCGATCTTCTCGATCAGGTCAGGATCGCGCATCGCGCCGAGGCCGATATTGTGCGGGAACAGCGTCGCACCGATGATGTTGCTGTGGCCGTGGACCGCATCGGTCCCCCAGATGATCGGCACGCCGACGCGCCCGCCGCTGGTGTCGACCGAAGCCTCGTAAAATTCATCTGCGAGCTGCAGCCATTTGGGCGCGGGGGCGAAATCATCGCCATAGGGGCCGCTGCTGCCGCCGTTGAGGACAGAGCCGAGATGATAGGTGCGCACATCCGCCGGGGTGACGCTGCCGATATCGGCCTGCACGATCTGGCCGACCTTTTCCTCGACGCTCATCTTGGCGATCAGCGCCTTGATCTTCGCTTCGACAGCGTTGTCTGTCTGCTGCGGCCAGGTCGGGCTCGGCCAGATTTCGGGGTTCACCGGGCTTTCCTGTGCCGCGAGCGGGGCGGCCAGCGCGGCGCCGAGCGCCAGGAGCATCAAACGCTTCATCTATTCCTCTCCATGATGCGGATCAGTTGGTCTTGTGGAACGGCGCGCGCGGTGGGGTCGATGCGGGCGGGGCGAACCCCGCGCGCAAACCACCAACCGACCCATTCGCCGGGGGTGACGGGGTCCCAGTCACGATAGGGCATCCGGCCCCGCGCGGCAAAGCCCTGACGCAATTGGACAAGTTCGACGTCCGGGCCACCGCCCCAGCGTTCGATCGCCCAGTCCATCATTCGCTGATGGGCGATGGCGGTGCGGCGGTTATACTCCGCTGCTTCTCGGTCGCCCGGCTCGGTATGGGGCATGAATTCGATTGCGCGCAGGATATCGGCGTGCGCCGCACAAAGCGCGTGGCCGTCAAAGCTTTCGGCGACGAGCGCCGCCTCGCCCAGTGCGATGCGGCGACCGGCGCGGGGTGCGGGGTGGCGACCAGGGGTGAGACCTTCGCCCTGTGCGAGCCGCCAGCCCCAGGGCGGGGCGTGCCACTCAATAGCATCACCAGTCGTGGTGATCGTCTCGCCTTCAGGTTCGCCAGGCGGGATTGGCTCGGCAACAAGGCTTGGCAAGTGCGCCGATGCGTCGAGCCAGCCCTGACCCGGCGCAGTGCAATCGAGCAATAGCGCGCCGTCCTCTGTCTCACCCCGTGCAATCCCGAGCGCGGCGGCCATCTCAGCCAGCAGCGCCAGATAGGCTGCCATGTCGAAGCGGACGCCGAACGGTTCGGCCCCGGGCGCAGTCAGCGTCGCCCAGTCTGGCGTCGCATCGGGCCGCTCCGCCATGCTACGCAGCCACAACTGGTGCAGCGCGACGCCCTCGACATGCGGCATCGGTCCCGGCGCGCCGAGCGGCACGCCGTCCAGCGTCACGCGGTGGATCGCGATCGCACCGGTACGGCGGATGAACTGCTGCTGGTCCAGACCGATCGCGCGGTGGAATCCGTCGATTGCCAACGTCGCAGCGCCGATGCGGTCGAGAAGCGATCGGGGATCGGCCGGTCGCTCGACCAAAGTGATCCGCGCGGCCGGCAGCGCGCGGCGAAAGGCGATGGCGGCGGACAGCGCAACGACGCCGCCGCCCAGCACCGCGACGCTGGCGGGACCACTCATGCCGCCCCCCATGCGCCGTGCGCGCGGATTGCCGCTTTATGGTCGGGCATTGCCGCGACGCGGCTGCGGATCGTGTCGGCGATGTCGTCGAGCGCGCGAGCGAGCGCGGGGGTGGAGGGATTGTCGGCGCGCGGATCGTGCCGCGCAGGCACCATCCCCTGCCCCAGATAGACTGCGACCCAGCTGGGTTCGAGGAACAGCCCCTCGCCATGTTGCTCGATCCGCCCCGCCTCGCGCCACAACTCCAGCTTGCCCGCCAGGCTGTCGGGCAGCTGCATCGTGCGGACATGGTTCCAGAAGTCCGAATCGTCGCGCGTCGTGGCGTGATAATGCAGGATCAGGAAGTCGCGAACCCGGTCATATTCATAATCGACCGTCGCGTTGAACGCGGCGCGGTCAGCGGGGTCGATCTGCCGTTCGGGGAACAGCTCGATCAGCCGCATCACCGCCATTTGCGCGAGATGAATGCTGGTCGATTCGAGCGGTTCGAGAAAGCCACTGGCAAGGCCGATGCTGACGACATTGCCGACCCAGCTTTCGCGCCGCCGCCCGGCACGAAAGCGCAGGATGCGGGGATCGACGAGCGGCGTCCCCTCGACCGCGCCGAGGATCGCGTCGCACGCTTCATCCTCCGACACGAAGCTGCTCGAAAAGACATAGCCATTGCCGACGCGATGCTGGAGCGGGATGTGCCAGCGCCACCCCGCGCCCATCGCGGTAGCGCGGGTATAGGGCTCGATCGGTCCCGGTACGCTTTGCGTCGGCAGCGCGGCGGCGCGGTCGCAGGGCAGCCAGTGCGACCAATCCTCCCACGCCGCATCCATCGCCCCGCCGATCAGCAATGCGCGGAAGCCCGAGCAGTCGATGAACAGGTCGCCTGCGACGCGCTCGCCGCTTTCCAGCACAAGTTCGGTGACGTCGCCGCTCTCACCGTCGCGCTCGACTCCGGTGACGCGCCCCTCGGTTCGGGTCACGCCGCGGGCTTGCGAATAGCCGCGCAACATCGGTGCCAGCTTCGTCGCATCGAACTGGTACGCCCAGCCATAGCTGGTCGACAGGAAATCCCCGTCAGCCGGAGGCAGCGCGAAGCGATTGGCGCGCGCAGCGACGATCGGGAGCGAATAGTCCTCGATTGACCGCGCGCTGCCTTCAGCCTTTGCACGCAGCCAATAATGGTGAAACCCGACCCCGGCGAGGTCGACGCCATAGGCGCCGAACGGGTGGACATAGCGGTCCCCCAGCTTGCCGAAATCGCGGAAATCGATGCCGAGTTTATAGGTCGCGTTGGTCGCGCGCATCATCTCGGCCTCGTCGATGCCGAGCCGCTGCAGAAAGGCGCGCAGGTGCGGGAGGGTCGCCTCCCCCACCCCGACAATGCCGATTTCCTCGGATTCGATCAGGCGCACATCGGCCACGCCGGGCAGGAACCGCGCGAGTGCGGATGCAGTCATCCACCCCGCGGTCCCGCCCCCGACGATGACGACGCGCACCGGATCGGTCACTGGGCGCTCGCGGCGTGCGGCCCGACGACCAGCCCCATGAACAGCCCGGCATGGATCGTGGCGAGGCGCGAGACGTCGATGTCGCGCGCGATGCTGCGCCATGCGGTGTCGCCAACCGGACGCCATTCGGCCTGCGCTAAGCCGTTGTCGAAGCTAAGCTTCAACTCGACCTTTGTCGCACCGCCCCGCGGGACCGAGGCAATTACCACGCCATTCTCAGGCTCATCCTTTGTAATCCGCCGACGCACGACGAGCTTGTCGCCTTCCAGCCCCGCAAACATCAAGTGATTCTCATTCGCCACCGCGAGCAAGCCCGCGCGCTCCGACGCGTCTTTAGGATCGAACGTTACACGTGTCGTCCAACTCGCCTTGGCATGGCGCATCCGCTTGCCGAGATAGCTGGGCTGGGCAAGCGCACCAGCCGCAACCGGGCGTGCATCGAGCGTCAGCGCACCATCGGCGATGCGCCACCATGGCGAACCCTTGGGCGTGCGCAGCATCAGCCAGTCATCGCCAAGTTTCGGCGCATCGAACTCATCACGCCAGTCGCGCGCTTCGCCGGGCGAGGCGGGCAGGTTCGGGCGCGCGACGCTGGCGGGGAGCGGCGTGCGCGGCGGCAGGATCGAGGGCCAGCCATCCTTCCACGTCACCGGCAACAGGAAGGTCTCGCGGCCCAACAGCGTCTCCTGCCCGCGGAACGGCCGGGTCGCCAGGAACACCGCCCACCAGCTGCCATCGTCCAGCTTGACCATATCGGCGTGACCGGTTGCCTGCACCGGGTTCGGGCGATCTTCGGGCAGGTCGCGCTGGGTCAGGATCGGGTTGACCGGGCCGGGTGTGTACGGGCCGGTCAGGTTGCGCGAGCGGTAGATGGTCTGGGCGTGCTGATCCGCCGTGCCGCCCTCCGCCGCCGAGAGATAATACCAGCCATCGACCTTGTAGATATGCGGCCCCTCCGCCCAGATCGGCTTGGTCGCGGGGTCGACGCCCTTGTTTACCAGCAAATGGCGCGGCCCTTTCATCTTCCAGCTGGCGAGATCGACCTCCTGCATCCACAGCGCGCGGTGGCCGTCATATTCGGGTTTGCCCGGCGGCGCGTCGTTGTTGACGATCCACGCCCGGCCATCCTCGAAATAGAGCGATGGGTCGATCCCGCCAAAGCTCAGCCAGTGCGGCCCGCTCCACGGCCCCGCCGGATCCTTCGCGGTCAGGACGAAATTGTCGCGACACCCGACACAGGTGTTGAGGATGTAATAGGTGCCGGCATGATATTCGATCGTCGGCGCAAACACGCCGCGGTCCAGCGCCAGCCCGCTGAAATCGAGCATGTCCGGGCGGTCGATCGCATTGCCGATCTGGCGCCAATTCACCAAGTCGCGGCTGTGATAAACCGGGATGCCGGGAAACCAGGCAAAGGTCGAGGTGACGAGGTAGAAATCCTGCCCGACCTTCACGATCGACGGGTCGGGGCGGAAGCCCGGCAGCACCGGGTTAGCGAAGTGTCCGTCGGGCAGCGACCGTATTTCGGAGTCGCCCGAATAAGCGACAAAATCGAATCGCGCTGTACCTTGCTGCGCAGCAACGGGCGCAGCGATCACCAGCGCCAACAAGGCGGCCAAACCCTTCATTCCGCTCCTCTCCTCACGCTCTGTACGGGTTTCCCCGCCGCTGCATCGACGTTTTTTCCGCGCGATGCTTGACACCTTCATAGGAGCATGATGTTAGCGCTATCAAGAACAATGATGGCGGAGGGGTACAGCGCGATGGCCGTCTCGCTTGCGGGCATATTGCCGGACGATTGGCAGGCCGGCCGCTTCCTCGGGCGGGTCGATCTGGGCGATGGCCCGGTGCCGGTTCTGATCGCCGATGGCGCGCTGTTCGACCTCACCCCGCATGTCGCGACCGTCGCCGGTGCGATCGACCGTGGCCTGACCAGCCCCGAATTCGGCCGCCGCATCGCCGACCTCGATCCGTCCGATCCGCATCTGCCCGATGGCACGGAGCTGCTCGCGCCGATCGACCTTCAGTGCATCAAGGCGGCGGGCGTCACCTTCGCGGTCTCGGCGATCGAGCGCGTGATCGAGGAGCGCGCGCGCGGCGACGCGCGCCAGGCGGCGGCGATTCGCGGGCGGCTGGAAGAAAGGGTCGGCAGCGGCATCCGTTCGGTCATCCCCGGATCGGCCGAGGCGGCAGCGCTCAAGGCGGCGCTGATCGAGGACGGCATGTGGTCGCAATATCTGGAGGTCGCGATCGGCCCGGACGCGGAGATTTTCACCAAGTCGCCGGTGCTGTCGGCGGTCGGCCATGACGCGCCGATCGGGGTGCGGTCGGATTCGAGCTGGAACAACCCCGAACCCGAAATCGTGCTCGCGATCTCCAGTCGCGGCGAAACGGTCGGCGCGATGCTCGGCAACGACGTCAATCTGCGTGATTTCGAGGGGCGCTCGGCGCTGTTACTCGGCAAGGCCAAGGACAACACCGCGTCGTGCGCGCTCGGCCCGTTCATTCGGCTGTTCGATGAGGGCTTTACCATCGACGACGTCCGCAGCGCCGATGTCGCGCTGACGATCGAGGGCGGCGACGGCTTCTGCCTCGAGGGCGCGAGCCGGATGAGCGAGATCAGCCGCGATCCGCTCGACATCGCGCGTCAGGCGATGAGCGAGCATCATTATCCCGATGGGTTCGTCCTGTTCCTCGGCACGCTGTTCGCGCCGACGCAGGATCGTGACGTCCCGGGCGGCGGGTTCACCCACAAGGTCGGCGACCGCGTGACGATCGCCTCGCCGCGGCTCGGCACGCTGGCCAACACGGTGACGACGTCGAAGGACGCGCCCATATGGAACATGGGCATTGGCGCGTTCGTGCGCGACCTTGCCCGCCGCGGCCTTGCCGAACGGATTTGAGCTGATTTGCAGGAAACATGCCCATGAAACTCACCCACCTGATCAATGGCGAGCGCGTCGCGGTCGATACACCACTGGAAAGCCGCAACCCGTCAAACACCGATGAGGTCGTCGCGACCTTTGCTGCGGGCGATGCTGCAACCGTCGATCTGGCGGTTCAGGCCGCGCGCGCCGCGCAGCCGGGCTGGGCCGCGGCCTCGCCCGAAGTCCGCGCCGATCTGCTCGATAAGGTCGGCGCGACGATCATGGCGCGCGCAGCGGAACTGGGCGAACTGCTCGCCCGCGAAGAGGGCAAGACCCGCGCCGAGGGCATGGGCGAGGTGATGCGCGCGGCGCGCATCTTCCGCTATTTCGGGGGCGAGGCGCTGCGCCGCCATGGCCTCACGCTCGAATCGACCCGACCCGGGCTTGATGTTGCGACCTATCGCGAGGCGGTGGGCGTGGTCGGCCTGATCACCCCGTGGAACTTCCCGATCGCGATTCCGGCATGGAAGGCCGCGCCTGCGCTCGCATTCGGCAACACCGTCGTCATCAAGCCCGCCAATGTGACTCCGGCGGTCGCCAGCGCACTGGCCGACATCATCCAGGAATGCGGCGCACCTGCTGGCGTGTTCAACCTGGTGCTCGGCCAGGGCGGCGTCGGACAGGCGATCGTCGATCACCCGCATGTCGATGCGATCAGCTTCACCGGATCGCAGGGCGTCGGCGCGAAGGTCGGCATGGCGGCGATGATGCGGCAGGCGCGCGTGCAGCTGGAGATGGGCGGCAAGAACCCGCTCGTCGTGCTGGCCGACGCGGATCTCGACAAGGCGGTCGCGATCGCGCTCGACGGGGGCTTCTTCCAGACCGGGCAGCGCTGCACCGCGTCGAGCCGGGTGATCGTCGAGGATGCGCTCCACGACCGCTTCGTTGCCGCACTCGCCGAACGCGCCAAGGCGCTCAAGGTCGGCCCCGCCCTTGCAGCCGACACGCAGGTCGGCCCGGCATCGAGCGAGAGCCAGTTCGAGCAAAACCTTCGCTATGTCCGCACGGCGATCGCGGAAGGCGGCCGCGTCGTCAGCGGCGGCCCGGACCCACTCACGCTCGACACGCCCGGTTACTTCATGGCCCCGACGCTGATCGCCGACACCGATCCGGACATGACGATCAACCGTGAGGAAGTGTTCGGTCCCGTCGTCTCGACTGTCCGCGCAAAGGATTACGAGCACGCGCTCGAAATCGCCAACCAGGGCGAGTTCGGCCTCTCGTCGGGCATCGTCACCACCAGCCACAAATATGCGCGCGATTTCCGCAAGCGCATCCGCGCCGGCATGGTGATGGTCAATCTGCCGACCGCCGGCGTCGATTACCATGTGCCGTTCGGCGGCACGCGCAAGTCCAGTTACGGCGCACGCGAACAGGGGTTCGCCGCAGTCGAATTCTACACGACGGTCAAGACGGTCTATTCGGGGGATTGAGGTTGCTGCAGAAATCCACCGGAGTGGCGGCGATGCGCGCGACCTATCCCAGCCTGCGTGATCGGCATGTGCTGATCACCGGCGGCGCGTCGGGGATCGGCGAGGGGCTGGTCGAGGCATTCGTCGCGCAAGGGTCGCGGGTAAGCTTTATCGACGTTCAGGCCGAGGCCGGCGAAGCGCTCGGCAACCGGTTGGCGCATGAAGCCGCCCACGCCCCGGCCTTCGTCCCATGCGACCTGACCGATGTCGCGGCGTTGCAGGGATGCCTCGCCGCGATCATTGCCGATCATGGGCCGGTCGAGATCCTGCTCAACAATGCCGCGAGCGACGATCGCCACGGAATCGCGGAGGTGACTCCGGCCTATTGGGACGAGCGGATGGCGGTCAATCTGCGCCATCTGTTCTTCGCCGCACAGGCGGTTGTTCCGGGAATGAAAGAGGCCGGCCACGGCGTCATCATCAATTTCGGTTCGATCAGCTGGCATCTCGGCCTGCCCGACCTGACGCTGTACCAGACCGCCAAGGCGGCGATCGAGGGGCTGACCCGCAGCCTGGCGCGCGAGCTTGGCCCGCACGGCATCCGCGCCTGCACGATCGTTCCCGGCAACGTCCAGACGCCGCGGCAGGAGAGATGGTACACGCCCGAGGGCGAAGCGGAGATCGTGTCGGCGCAGGCGCTGAAGGGTCGGATCCAGCCCGCCGACATCGCGGCGATGGCGACGTTCCTTGCCAGCGACGACGCGCGCATGTGTACCGCGCATAATTATTGGGTGGATGCCGGATGGCGATAAACGAACCACGGGTCGTCGCGCGGCTCGGCGCGATCCTGGGCGAAGGCCCGGTCTGGGACGCGGAGCGCGGCTGCCTGTGGTTCGTCGATATCAAGGGGAAGAAGCTGCACCGCTTCGACCCCGCGACGGCCAAGCTGACCAGCGCCGATGCACCCGGCGAGATCGGCTGGGGGCTCCCCGCCGACAATGGCCGGTTGTTGTGCGGGCTGCAGAGCGGGCTGCACTGGTTCGATCCAGCCATGCGCGCCTTCAGCTTCTGGCGCACGGTCGAACCGACACTGCCCGGCAATCGCCTCAACGATGCGTGCACCGATGCACAGGGTCGGGTCTGGTTCGGGTCAATGGACAATTCGGAAGGCGGTACCACGGGCTGGTTCTACCGGCTCGACGCCGGGCAGATCGACCGGGTCGGGCCGGGGCCGGTAAGCATCACCAACGGCCCCGCTGTGTCGCCCGCCGGCGACCGCATCTATTTCACCGACACGATCGGTCGCCGGATCTGGCAGGCTGCGCTGCACGATGACGGGTCGCTCGGCGACGCCCGTCCGTTCCTGACCTTCACCGGCGACGAGGGCTATCCCGACGGGTCGATCACCGATGCGCAGGGCAATGTCTGGGTCGGATTTTACGCCGGCCATGGCGCACGCCGCTTCGATCCGACCGGGCGTGAGATCGAGTTCGTCCGCCTGCCCGTCGCCAATGTCACCAAGCTGGCGTTTGGCGGCGCGGGGCTGAACACGCTCTATGCCACCACCGCCGCGCAAGGGCTGAACGCCGAGCAGCGCGCGGCCCAGCCCCATGCCGGCGACCTGTTTGCGTTCGACGCGCAGGTACCCGGCCACACGCTCGCCCGGGCGCACGTCGCGTGAGGCGCGCGGCGGTGTGGCTCGCCGCCACGGCGCTTGCTCCCCTGCCCGCCGCCGCGCAGCTCGCCTTCGCCCCAGCCATCGGCGATCAGGGCGTGCTGCAGCGGGACAAGCCGATCGTGATAGAGGGCGAAGCCGCTCCCGGCATATCCCTGACCGTCACGCTCGGCGACACGATCGCGCAGGCCAAGGCCGACAAGGACGGCCATTGGCGTGCGACCTTCCCCGCGATGAAGGCGGGCGGCCCATACCAGCTGCGCGCCGCGACGCTGGATAAGGCGGTCGAGGCGAAGGGGGTGATGATCGGCGATGTCTGGCTGTGCTCGGGCCAGTCGAACATGGAATTGCCGGTCCGCCGCGCGCTCGATTTCGACAATCAGATGAACAGCGCCGCCGACCCGATGCTGCGGCTGCTGACTGTGCCCAAGGCGACCTCAACGCGGCCGCTGCGCAAGTTCGCTGAGCCCGCCAGTTGGCAGGCATCGACGCGCGATACCGCCCCTGAATTCTCCGCCGCCTGCTGGTATATGGCGCGCGAGTTGCGCAAGGCCCAGCCGGGCGTCGCAATCGGCCTGATCGACGCGACCTGGGGCGGCACCGCGATCCGCGCCTGGCTCGATCCGGTAGCGACACGCGCGATCTATGGTGCGGACGAAGCGGCGCTGCTTGCGCAGTACGACCGCGACCCGCTCGCCGCGAACACGCAGTTCGCGCCGCGCTGGATCGACTGGTGGCGTACAGAGGACAAGGTTGAGCCGTGGCGCACGCCGGATGCGGTCAACTGGTCGCCAGTCCCCGGCGTGGGGCCATGGGACAGCCTTGGTGAGGCTCCGCTTCAAGGCTTTACCGGTTGGGTGTGGTTCCGCCGCACCGTTACGCTGACGGCTGACCAGGCGCGCGGCGGGGCGACGCTCTCGCTTGGAATCATCGACGATGGCGATCAGGCGTTCGTCAATGGCAAGCCGGTCGGCAACAGCTTCGGCTGGTCCAACCCGCGCGATTACAAGGTGCCGGGGAGTTACTGGAAGGCAGGCGCGAACGAGGTCGTTGTCGCGGTGTGGAACAGCTATGGCACCGGCGGCTTCATGGGTCCGGTGGAGCGGCTGAAGCTGACCCTGTCCGATGGATCGAGCGTCCCACTGGGTGACCGGTGGCGCTACTGGATTTCAGCGGCGAAGGGCACCCCGCCGCGTCCGCCCTGGGACAATATTGCGGGCCTTGGCCTGATTGGAAATGCGATGGTCGCGCCGCTGGGCGGGATCGGGCTGCGCGGCGTTGCGTGGTATCAGGGTGAGAGCGATTCGGGGCAGACCGGCTATGACGTCCGCCTGCGCGGCCTGATCGACGGATATCGCCGCCAGTCGGGCGATCCGGCGCTGCCGGTGCTGGTGGTCGGGCTGGCGGGCTATGGCGCGCCGGGTGCGACGCCGGTCGAGAGCGGCTGGGGCAAGCTCCGCGACGAACAGCGCCGCGCAGTCGCAGCGACTCCAGGGGCGGCTTTGGTCTCCGCGATCGATCTGGGGTCACGCACCGATATCCATCCGGGCGACAAGAATGAGCTGGGCAAGCGCCTCGCCCGCGCGGCGCTGGGCAAGCCGGGGCCGCAGGCGGTGTCGGCGCGGCGCGATGGCGGCGATGTGGTGGTCTCGTTCAGCGGCGTCGAAGGCGCGCTGGCGAGCTGGAGCGGCGCGCCGATCGGGTTCGAGCTGTGCGCGCAGAGCTGTCGCTTTGCTGCGGCGCGGGTCGAGGGCAGCAGCGTCCGTGTGATCGGCGATGGGCAACCGGCGACGCGGGTGCGCTATGCCTGGGCCGATACGCCGGTAGTTAATCTTTACGACGCGGCGAACATGACGCCGACCTCATTCGAGCTGGTGGTGGAGTGACGGGCGTCGCCCCGGGCTTGACCCGGGGCCAGCTGCCTTGTGCCGTACGAAGAAAAAGCTGGGCCCCGGGTCAAGCCCGGGGTGACGACTAGCTCAGTGATTATGCCGCGGTAGCGTCTTCGACGTCTGGCGATAGTCCAGCGCGAATTCGAGCACCGCGCCCTCGGCCAGCTGCCCGGTCTTTTCGCGCGCAAGCTGTTCCCATGGCGTGTTGCTCCCCGGAACTTCGGGGAGGCCATCACCCTTGCGCCGCTCAATCTCGTCCGGCTCGACCAGCATGTCGCAGCGGCGCGTGTTGAGGTCGATGCGGATCGTATCGCCCGTGCGCAGCCACGCCAGCCCACCGCCCGCCGCGCTTTCGGGCGAGGCGTTGAGGATCGAGGGGCTGTCCGACGTCCCCGACTGGCGCCCATCGCCGAGCGTCGGCAACCAGTTCACGCCGTTGCGGATCAGCGCGTCGGGCGGCTGCATATTGACCACCTCCGCCGATCCCGGCCAGCCAAGTACACCCGACGAGCGCATCACCAGGATGCAGTCGGCGTCGATGTTGAGATCGGGATCGTTGATGCGGTGGTGATAGTCGTCCGAGCCGTCGAACACGATCGCCCGCGCCTCAAACACATTCTCCGCGTCTGGGCGCGACAAATAGCGACGGCGAAATTCGGGCGAGATGACCGAGGTCTTCATGATCGCGAAGTCGAACAAATTGCCGCTGAGGACCAGGAACCCGGCATTCTCCTGCAGCGGCTCCGCAAAGGACCGGATGACCTCGCGGTCGTTGCTCTCGGCACCGGCCAGATTCTCGGCGATGCTGCGCCCGGTGACGGTCAGGCAGTCGCCGTGCAGCTTCCCCGCCTGCAGCAATTCCCACATGGCCGCGGGCACGCCGCCCGCGCGGTGGAAGCGCTCGCCGAGATACTTGCCCGCCGGCTGCATGTTGACGAGCAACGGCAAATGATAGCCGTGATCGTACCAGACTTCAGGCTCCAGCTCGAGGCCGGCATGGCGCGCCATCGCGACGATATGCGGCTGCGCATTGGATGACCCGCCGCACACAGTGACCGTGGCAATGGCGTTGAGGAACGCTTCACGCGTCAGGATCTTCGACGGCCGCAGATCCTCGCGCACCATCTCCACGATCCGCTGGCCGGTGCGGTAGGCGATCTGCCCGCGCTCGCGATAGGGAGCCGGGATCGCCGCGCAGCCGGTGAGCGACAGGCCGAGCGCTTCGGCGACCGCGTTCATCGTCGATGCCGTGCCCATCGAGTTGCAATGCCCGGCCGAGGGCGCGCTGCTGGTCGCGCGGCGCAGGAATTCCGCCTCGTCGATCTCGCCCGCCGCCAATGCGCGGCGGCTGCGCCAGATCACGGTGCCGGAGCCGACCAATTCGCCTTCATGCCAGCCATCGAGCATCGGTCCGCCCGACAGGACGATCGCGGGGATATCGACCGTGGTCGCCGCCATCACCTGACTCGGCGTGGTCTTGTCGCAGCCGGTGGTCAGCACCACCCCGTCGATCGGATAGCCGTTAAGCAGCTCGACCAGGCCGAGATAGGCAAGGTTGCGGTCGAGCGCCGCCGTGGGCCGGCGGCAATTTTCGAAGATCGGATGGACCGGAAATTCGATCGGGATACCGCCCGCGTCGCGAATGCCGTCGCGCACCCGCTTCGCGAGATCGAGATGGATGCGGTTGCAGGGGCTAAGGTCGCTGCCCGATTGCGCGATGCCGATGATCGGCTTGCCCGACTGCAGCTCCTCCGGCGTCACGCCATAGTTCATGAACCGCTCCAGATAGAGGGCGGTCATATCCCAGCGTTCGGGATTGTCGAACCAGTCGCGCGACCGCAGCCGTTCGGGAATGTCGTCAGCCATCAGAGCTCCGTTGGGGCGCGGCACGACGCGCGAGCGTCGGCGCGGAATCCGAATCGCGGCGCACCAACGTGTAGGGCAAGGTCTTCTGCTCGACCTCGAGCGGCTCGCCATTGCGGCGCGCCTTGAGGATGCGCACCGCCGCCGACACCGCCCAGGCGGTCATGCCGCGGATCGGCTGACGGATCGTGGTCAGTTCGGGCCAGATCGTGCTCGCCATCGCGGTATCGTCGAACCCGCACACGGTGATGTCGTTGGGCACGTCGAGGTGCAGCCGATGTGCGACCGCGACGGTCGCGGCGGCCATGTCGTCGTTCGACGCGAAGATCGCGGTCGGGCGCGGATCGACCGAGATCAGCCGCTCCGACGCCTGCATCCCGGAGCGATAGGTAAAGCGGCCCTGTGCGATCAGTTCCTCGCGCACCGGGATACCAGCGTCTTCGAGTGCGGCCTTGTAGCCGTTGAGACGGCGGCCGCTCGACACCTGTTCGGGATTGCCGATGATAAAGCCGATCCGCTTGTGACCCAGGTCGATGATGTGGCGCGTCATGTCGTAAGCGGCCTGGAAATCGTCGATCAGCACGGCGGCGTGCGACCCGCTCGCCTTGCCCGGTCCCACCGCAATCGCGACCGCACCGGCATCGGTGATGAGATCGAGCACGCTCTGGTCGTCGCACAGCGGCGGGGGCAGGATGAAGCCCTTGATTCCGCCGTCGATCAGGTGATGGACCAGCGCCTTCGCCTCCGCGACATTCTCGCAATTCTGAACGACAAGGTGGATGTCGGCGCGGCTTGCCTCTTCGAGCGCGCCCATCAGGAATTCGCTGAGGTACGACGCAGACGGATTGTCGAACATCAGCGCGATGCGCAGCTGCTCGCCCCCGGCCAGGCTGCGCGCGGCGCGGTTGGGCGCGAAGTTGAGCTTGGCGATCGCCGCCAGCACCTGTTCGCGGGTATTCTCCCGCACATTGCCTTCGCCGTTAATCACACGGCTGACCGTCATCGGCGAGCAGCGCGCCTCCGCCGCAACATCGGCGATGGTGGGAGCGCCACCACGGCGGCGGGACGAACGGGGCTTGGCAGATGCAGGTAAGGCCATGGTCATGGCACATACGCCCCGTTTGCCTCTGGCAGCAAGCGCAGCGTCACCTGAACTGGGAGCGCAATCATTCGCCCGGTGCCTCGGGGAAGTTTTGCGCCTGATACCAGCTTAGCGGATGCTGCGGTGCCGCGTGTCCCGGCGGCAAGGGGCGCTGCGCCATTGCCGACCAGTAAGCGAGGCTGGCGTCGCGCCACCAGTGCGCCTCATCCGCCTGAATGCCGAGAAAATCGGCGACCGCGCCGTGGCGCTGCGCATCGACATAGGGCGCGAGCGTAGCCCAGGTTGCACGCATCCGCTCGACCGTCGCGACCCCGCGGTCATAACGGCTGGGAAGCTCCTCCCACAGGGTGCGCCCCGTGCTCAGGCGATGGTCCCACGGTACGCGACGGAACCAAAGCAGCAACTCCTCGTCCGCGAGCAATCGCTTGGCGATGTCGGGCGCATATTGGGCGAGCGCGTTGCTGCCGCTTGCCGTTCGGTCGAAGCCGATCCCGTTACGGTCGGCGCGATGATAATAGACCGGGTTCCATTCGGGCCGGGCGAGGTCAGACACCCACGGCGCGGGGCCATAGTGATGGCCGGTGCCCATGACATGCGCGAGCCCGAGCGGGGTCATGTAATCGACCACCGCCTCACGGCTGCCCAGCATCATTGGCACCACCGCGCGGAGGAAAGCGGGGTCGCGGCTGAAGGTCTGCGCCGTCCATTCGCGGGCTATCTCCTCGCTCGGCAGTTTCGGGTTCCAGGCAAGGCGGCCAAAGGCATACCAGTTCGCCTGATCGAAATGCGAGCCCGTCCAGTTGCGATCGCTCCCGGTATTGGCGACCCCGGCGATGACGCTGACCGTCTTTGCCACCGTCCCGCTGCGCCCGGTATCGGCGTCGAGCGCCTCCTCGAACAAGGGGGCGAGGAAGGCGAGGTGCGAGGCGAAGCCGAGATACTCCTTGGTAATCTGGAGCTCGAGGCTCAACCGCGTCTTGGGCATTGCGCCGAACAGCGGGTGGAACGGTTCGCGCGGCTGGAAGTCGATCGGGCCATTCTTGACCTGCACCACGACATTCTTCGCGAACTTGCCGTCGAGCGGCTGGAACTCGGTGAACGCCTGTTTCGCCCGGTCCTCCTTGTTTTCGGCGGCATAGACGAAGGCGCGCCAGATCACGGTGCCGCGATCGCCGATCGCTTCGGCCAGCATGTTCGCGCCGTCGGCATGGCTGCGGCCATAATCCTGCGGCCCCGGCTGGCCTTCCGAATTGGCCTTGACCAGGAACCCGCCGAAATCGGGGATTGCGGCGTAGATCTCGTCGGCCTTCGCCTTCCACCAGGCGCGCACGGCTGGGTCGAGCGGGTCAGCGGTTTTGAGCCCGCCGATGTCGCGTGGGGCAGAGAAGCGCGCAGACACATAGACACGGATGCCCCATGGCCGGAACGTGTCGGCCAGCGCCTTCGCCTTGGCGATGTAGCGCGGCTCCAGCATCATCGCGCGGGCGTTGACGTTGTTGATGACAACGCCGTTGATGCCGATCGAGACGTTGGCGCGCGCATAATCGGTCATCCGCGCATCGACATGGCCGGGCAGATGCCACCAGTCGAAGATCGACCGCCCCGCATAGCCGCGCTCGACATGCCCGTCGGGATTGTCCCAATGGTTGAGCATCCGCAGATCATAGGCGGGGGTTTCGTCAAGGCGGATCGCGGCGAGCGGTTTGCCCTGCCCCAATTCGCGCAGCAGCGCGAAGGCACCGTAGAGCAGCCCGGTGTCGCTCGCGGCGGTGATCTCTGCGCCGGTGATCCCGAACGCGCCTTCGCGCTGGCCCGGTGTCGTGACCTTGCGCAGGGTGATCGCGGATGGGAGGCGCAACTCGGCAAGACCGCGCTGCAATTCGTCACGTGCCAGCCGCGCGGTGGGGGAATCGCTTCCGATGAGGGTGACGGTCGCTGGTCTATGCTGCGCAGCATCGTAGAGCGGGACGTTGCGCAGCCACAGGCGATAGCCGTCCTCCGCGCGTGCCGCGCCGCCGGTCCAAACCGACGTCGCAACCAGCAATAGCGCGCACAGCCGCACGATCATGATCCTCACCCTTTCGCCACGCGCCGATCCGATTACTGGCCGGTCGCGGGTTGACAAGATCAACCACGTCATATCATGTTAGCGCTAACAATAAAGGCCGTTTTGGCGGTCGCGACGGGAGAGTTTGGGATGCGAAAGGCTTGGGTCGCGCTATTGCTGGCGAGCGTGACGATGACGCCCGCAGTGCTGGCCAACCCGCCCGCTGCGCAGGCCGACGCGATGCAGCGTCCGGCCGCCGACGCCCCCTATCGCAACGCAAAACTCCCGCTCGAAACGCGCGTCGCCGACCTGCTCGCGCGGATGACGCTGGAGGAGAAGATCGCCCAGATCACATCGGTCTGGGATACCAAGGTCGAGATACAGGACGCGCAGGACCGGTTCGATCCCGCGAAGGCGCGCGCGAAGCATCCGCACGGCATCGGCCAGCTCGCCCGCCCGTCCGACCGCAAGGGGCCGGCCTCGCCGCGCGTCACCCCGCCGCGCAGCATCGCCGACAGCATCGCTTATGTGAACGCGGTCCAGAAATGGGCGGTCGAGGATACCCAGCTCGGCATCCCGGTGCTGTTCCATGAAGAGGCGCTGCACGGCCTCGCGGCGCAGGATGCGACCAGCTATCCGCAGGCGATCGGGCTCGCCTCGACCTGGGACCCCGACCTGATCCGCGACATCAACAGCGCCATTGCCCGCGAGGTGCGCGCGCGCGGCGTGCATCTCGTCCTCTCCCCCGTGGTCGATGTCGCGCGCGACCCGCGCTGGGGGCGGATCGAGGAGACGTTCGGCGAGGACCCGCACCTCGTCTCCGAAATGGGCGTCGCGGCGGTCGAGGGGTTGCAAGGCACCAACCGCGCGCGCGTGCTGGGCCCGGGCAAGGTGTTCGCCACGCTCAAGCACATGACCGGGCACGGACAGCCCGAAAGCGGCACCAATATCGGCCCCGCGCCGATCGCCGAGCGCACGCTGCGCGAGGTGTTCTTCCCGCCATTCGAGGCGGTCGTCACCCGCACCGGGGTCGAGGCGGTGATGGCGAGCTATAACGAGATCGACGGCGTGCCGAGCCATGCCAATAAGTGGCTGCTGGGCGATGTGCTGCGCGGCGAATGGAAATTCCCCGGCGCGGTGGTCAGCGACTATTATGCGATCGAGCAGATGGTCGGCATCCACCGGATCGCCGGATCGAACGCCGAAGCCGCCAAACGCGCGCTCGCCGCCGGGGTGGACAGCGAGCTGCCCAACGCCACCGCCTATTCCACCCTGATCGACGCGGTGCGCAAGGGCGAGGTTAGCCAGAGCGCGATCGACACCGCCACGGCACGGATGCTGAGCATCAAGTTCCGGGCCGGACTGTTTGAAAACCCTTACGCGAAGCTGGCGGATACGAAGATCAACCACAGCCCGGAATCGGTCGCGCTGGCCCGCAAGGCGGCGGCCAAGTCCTTCGTGCTGCTCAAGAATGAAGGCGCGGCGCTGCCGTTGTCACTCGACACGCCGCAGACGATCGCGGTGATCGGACCGAACGCCGATGTCGCGCGGCTGGGCGGCTATTACGGGATTCCGCCCGAGACGGTCTCGCCGCTCGCGGGGATTCGCGCGCTGGTCGGCGACAAGGCGAAGATCGTGCAAGCCGAAGGCGTCAAGATCACCGAGAATGACGATTGGTGGGCCGACGAGGTCAAACTCGCCGACCCGGCCGAGAACCGCAAACGCATCGCGCAAGCGGTCGAGGCGGCGCGCGGCGCGGACACCATCCTGTTGTTCATCGGCGACACCGAACAGACCAGCCGCGAGGCATGGGCCGACGCGCATCTGGGCGACCGCGCCAGCCTCGACCTTGTCGGCGAGCAGCAGGAATTGTTCGATGCGATGAGGGCATTGGGCAAGAAGCTGGTCGTCGTCCTCGTCAACGGGCGCCCGCCATCCTATCTGAAGATTGCCGAGCAGGCAGACGCAATCCTCGAAACCTGGTATGGCGGCGAGCAGCAGGGTCATGCGATTGCCGACGCTCTGTTCGGGCGCGTCAATCCGGGCGGCAAGCTTCCGGTGACGGTCGCGCGCCATGTCGGCCAGCTGCCGATGGTCTATAACGTCAAGCCGAGTGCGCAGCGCGGATATTTGTTCGACACGACCAAGCCGCTTTATCCGTTCGGGTTTGGACTCAGCTACACCAGTTTCAAGCTCGCCGCGCCGCGCCTGTCGACACCGTCGATCAAGGCGGGCGAGAGCGTCGATGTGCTGGTCGACGTCACCAACGTCGGCGCGCGCGAAGGCGATGAAGTGGTGCAGGTCTATGTCCGCGACAAGGTCGCCAGCGTCACCCGCCCGATCAAGGAGCTGAAGGCGTTCCGCCGCTTGACGCTCAAGCCCGGCGAGACGCGGACGGTCAAGCTGACCCTCGGTCCCGACGCCTTCCAGATGTGGAATCTCGACATGAAACGGGTGATCGAACCCGGGGAGTTCGACATCATGACCGGCGCCGATTCCGCGACGCTGCAGACCACGACACTGATGGTGACGCCGTGAAGCGTCGCGCCGCACTTCGATTGCTGGCCGGTGCATCGGTTGCGGCCGGTGCCGTTGCGCTGGCCCCCGCTGCCCACGCACTCGCCACGCCGCTGTACAAGGATGCGCGCGCACCGGTTCCGGCGCGCGTCGCCGACCTGCTCGGGCGGATGACGCTGGAGGAAAAGGTCGGCCAGATGATCGCGATCTGGGCGCGCAAGGCCGAGGTGATCGACGACCTTGCCTTCAATCCCGCCAAGGCGAGCGCCGCCTATCCGCACGGCATCGGCCATGTCACCCGCCCGTCGGACAAGCGCGGCGTGCCCGGCATCACCGGCGCATCGGGCGGCACCGCCGCGCGCTGGCGCACCCCGCGCCAGACGGTCGAGTTCATCAACGCGATGCAGCGCTGGGCGCTCAACGATACCCGGCTCGGCATCCCGGTGCTGTTCCATGAGGAATCGCTGCACGGTTACATGGCGACCGACGCGACGATGTTCCCGCAGGCGATCGGTCTCGCCGGTGCGTTCGACCGCGATCTGATGCGGCGCGTGCAATCGGTGATCGCGCGCGAGACGCGCGCGCGCGGCGTGCCTTACGTCCTCTCCCCCGTGGTCGATATCGTGCGCGACCCGCGTTGGGGGCGGATCGAGGAAACGTTCGGCGAATGCCCCTATCTCGTCGCAGAGCTTGGCGTGGCGGCGGTCGAGGGGTTGCAGGGACCGGGCAAGTTCGACCGGCTCGCCGATGGCAAGGTCTATGCGACACTCAAGCACATGACCGGCCACGGCCAGCCCGAGAGCGGCGTCAATGTCGGCCCTGCGCAATTGTCGCAGCGCGAGCTGCGCGAATATTTCTTCCCGCCGTTCCGCGAGATCGTGAAGCGGACGTCGATCGCGTCGGTGATGCCGAGCTATAACGAGATCGACGGCGTGCCGAGCCATGCCAACACCTGGCTGATCGGCGACGTGCTGCGCGGCGAATGGGGTTTCGACGGGCTGATTTCGAGCGACTATGGCGCGGTCAACGAGCTGGAGAGCATCCATCACGTCGCCGCCGATCTTGCCGAAACCGCGCGCCTCGCGCTGGCAGCGGGCGTGGACAGCGAATTGCCCGATGGCATGGCGTTCCGCACGCTGGTCGATCAGGTCCGCGCAGGCAAGGTCGAGGTGAGCGCGATCGACCGCGCGGTGGCGCGGATGCTAACCCTCAAATTCCGCGCCGGGCTGTTCGAAAACCCCTATGGCGATGCCGCGCTGGCCGAGCGCATCACCGGTAATACAGAAGCGCGCGCGCTGGCGCTGGAGGCGGCGCGCAAGTCGCTGTGCCTGCTCACCAATGACGGGACGCTGCCGCTGGCCGAGGACAAGGTCGGCAAGCTCGCGGTGATCGGCCCCAATCACGCGATTGCGCGGCTGGGCGGCTATTCGAGCGTACCCAAGCAAACCGTTAGCCTGATCCAGGGGCTGCGCGCGCTGGTCGGCGACAAGGTCGAACTGCTCACCGCGCAAGGGGTGTTCATCACCCGCAGCGAGGACCGGTCGGAAAGCAACGTCCAGCTCGCCGACTCCGCCAGGAATCGCGAACTGATCGCGCAGGCAGTCGAAGTGGCAAAGGGTGCCGATGCGATCATCCTCGCGATCGGCGATACCGAACAGACCAGCCGCGAGGGCTTTGCCAAGAACCATCTCGGCGACCGCACCAGCGTCGATATCGTCGGCGAGCAGAATGAGCTGGTTGCGGCGCTGGCGGCGCTTGGCAAGCCATTGGTGATCGCAGCAATCAACGGCCGTCCGCCGAGCTGGCCCATGGTAGTGGCCAGGGCGAACGCCATGCTCGAATGCTGGTATCCGGGACAGGAAGGCGGCACCGCGATGGCCGAGGCGCTGTTCGGGCGGATCAATCCGGGCGCCAAGCTGCCGGTCACGGTGATCCGCGATGCGGGACAGATTCCGTTCGTCTACAATCACAAGCCATCGGCGCGGCGGGGGTACCTGTTTGCTGACAAGTCGCCGTTGTTCCCGTTTGGCCATGGGCTGAGCTACACCAGCTTCGCGATCTCCGCTCCGAAGCTGTCGATGACACACATGCAGCGCGACGGCAGCGTCAGCGTTTCCGTTGAGGTCCGCAACACCGGCACGCGCGCGGGTGACGAGGTGGTGCAGCTCTATATCAGCCGCCGCACCGCTTCGGTCACCCAGCCGGTGCTGCAACTCAAGGGGTTCGAGCGGGTAACGCTCCAGCCCGGCGAGGCGCGCATGGTGCGGTTCGACCTGTCGGCGGAGACCTTCGCGTTGTGGGACGCGAATATGCGCGAGATCGTCGAAGCGGGTGAAATCGACATCCGCGTCGGCAACAGTTCAGCAGCGCAGCAATCCGCCTTGCTGACGATTGTCTGAGCCATACGCACGCGGATGGCACGACGCATGACTTTAAATTCAAGGAGCTGCAATGACCCCGACCCGCCGACAGACACTCGCCGGCCTCGCCGCGCTCCCGCTCGTCGCCGCTACTTCAGCGGGGGCGACCCTACCGCCACCCGGAATCGACATGGTCGCGAAGAGCCGGGGTCGGCGGTTCGGCACTGCCGTCGCCTGGGCACCGCCGGGCGCCGATGCAGCGTCGTTCAACAATCCCGACTATGCCGCGATCGTTGAACGTGAGTGCGGGGTGATCGTCGCCGAAAATGAGATGAAGTGGCAGGCGCTGCGCCCCTCGCCCACCGAATATCGCTTCGACCGGTTCGACGCGATGGTCGCCTGGGCAAGCAGCAAGGGACTCGACGTGCGCGGTCACACATTGCTGTGGGCGCGGCCGAAATGGTTTCCCAACTGGCTCAACGATTACAATTTCGGGTCTTCGCCCAAGGCGGCGGCGGAAAAGATCCTGACCGACCACATCACCACGGTCATGCGCCGCTACAAGGACTCGATCTCCAGCTGGGACGTGGTCAATGAGGCGGTCGATCCCGAGACGTCGGGGCTGGTCGAAACCTCGCTGTCCAAGGCGATGGGCGGGGTCGAGCCGGTGCTCGACCTCGCCTTCCACACCGCGCGCGCGGAAATGCCCAAGGCGGAGCTGGTCTATAACGACTATATGAGCTGGGAGCCGGGCAACGAAAAGCACCGCGCCGGCGTGCTCAAGCTGCTGGAGGGCTTCCGCAAGCGCAACGTGCCGGTCGATGCGCTGGGCATCCAGAGCCATATCGAGATGTTCAAGCTCGACCCCGCGACCGGGCTTGGCCCGTATCAGGAACGCGAATGGCGCAAGTTCGTCGATGAAGCCGTGGGGATGGGCTATCGCCTCGTCATCACCGAGCTGGACGTCAAGGACAACGCCCTGCCCGGCGATCCGGCGCAGCGTGATGCAGGCGTCGCCGCCTATTTGCGCGCCTATATGGAGCTGATGCTGTCCTATCCGCAGCTGCGCGACGTGCTCGCCTGGGGCATGGTCGACAAATATAGCTGGTTGCAGGGCTTTGCGCCGCGCAAGGACGGGCTGCCGCAGCGTTGCTGCCCCTATGACAGCAGCTTCCGCGCCAAGCCGATGCGGCACGAACTGGCCCGCCTTTACGCCGAAGCCAAGCCAATCGTTTAACCGCGTTTCTCCCGCGTCCGGGGACGATCGGACCTCTGAAATGAACATGCTGCGCAGCGCCCGTGCTGCGCAGCATTTTTTTGGTCAGTGGCATTCGATCTTCGGGAACGGCGGGCAAAAAAATGCCGCCGCCCGGGAAGGGGCGACGGCGGGGAGGTTGGGAAGTTGAAGCCTAGTAGCTGAAGCGGATCATGCCGGTGACGCGGCGGTCGTTCATGTACCAGCCGCGCGGGACCAGCCGGACATCGCCATTCTGGTCAGTCACCGCCGCGCTCGTCTTGGTCACCGAATTGGTGAGGTTCACGCCCTGGATGCCGATCTTCAGCTGCGGCGTGATCGACACGGTGATCGACGCGTCGAGTTGGCCATAATCCTCCTGGAAGATTGGATCGAACGGCGTGATCACGTCGCGCAGCGTCAACAGATACTGCGACCGCCAGCTGTACGACGCACGTGCCGACACCGGCCCGATGTCGATGAACGGGGTGATATTGAACTGATGTTCCGACAATCCCTGAAGCGGGAAGCTGGCACCCGTAATCGTCGGTTGGCGACCGGCGGCCACGTCCGGATCGGTCTCCGACAAGGTGCTCTGCGGCACGCCCTCACTCGATACATAGGTGTAGTTCGCCTGCAGGCCGAGACCCTTGAGCGGCCCCGGCAGGAAGTCGAACACCTGCTGATAGGCGATTTCGAAGCCCTTGATCTTGCCCACGTCAGGCGAGTTCACCGGCGTTGTAACGACTGCTTCGAACGTCTGGCCGTTGTTCGTAAACGTGCGGCGCACCGTGCTGTTGGTCAGTACGTTGCGCAGCTCCTTGTAGAACAACGACGCGGTCAGCTGGCCAACCCGCGAGAAATACCATTCCGCCGTGACATCGAAGCTGTCGGCCTCGGTCGGAAGCAGTTCCGGGTTGCCGGCGTTGAACGATCCCTGGACCAGCACCTGGCCCGCCGCGATGTTGCCGTCCGAGCCAAAGGCACCCGTTCCCGGTGCAGTCGGCGTGACGACCACGGGGATCTGGTTACCGCTGGCGTCGACACGGGGGACCGCAGTGACGCTGACCGGGAAATAATTGCGCACCAGGCCGAGCGAAGGCGGAGCAACCCCCTTTGAATAGGCGGCGCGGAACTGCACCCCGCCACCGACTTCCAGCTTCAGGTTGAGACTGGGCAGCCAATAGTCATAGTCGACGTCGAAGTTGTTCGGCACGATCGCGCCGTTCAGATAGGCTCCGATCTGCGTCAGCTGTGTCGGGGTCAGCGCGCAAAGCGTGTTGACCGAACCGCCCGCGCCCGAAAGCGCGTTGTTGATCGAGTCACGACAGGTGTCGGTGGTCGGCAAATTGGTCGCGAAGGGGAATTCGATGAACCCTTCCGACTTGCGGTTGGTGGTGGTGTAGCGCACGCCGGCATTGCCGCTGAGCTTCACCCCGTTGCCGAACTCGCTGCCAAAACGCAGCATGAGATACGCGGCCTTGTTGATTTCCTGCTGCGGATTGACTTCACCCGGGGTGAAGACCGAACCCGGGATCGCGTTCGGACGATCCGCCAGCGAACGCCAGCCGCCGTTGATCTGCCGTCCGCCCGCACCGGCCACGGTGGGTTCCCACTCGCGATTGATGCGGTTCGCATAGTCGATATAGGCTTGGTAATAGTTCGTGCTGTTGATGTTCGAGAACAAACGGCACTGTCCGCCCAGCGGGTTGCTGACCGAGTTGCGGAAAAAACCGTCGAAGCAGAAGGGCTGATAGCCCTGCAACGGCGCTCCGCCATTGCCGCCCGTCACATTATCGACCGGATCGTCGAGCCAGACCGGCCCGCCATTGCCCCACTGCTCGCTCAGGCGACCCCAGTTATAGGTCGAGAAGCGCGCCGTCTGGTCACGATCGGCATAGCGACCGCCGACCCGAACCGACTGGAAGAAGCTGTTTTCCGGAAAGGACAGCTCGGCGTCGAGACGGAACGAGTCCGAATTGCCGTCGCTCGCCTCGATATGGTCCATCGCCGAGCGGTAGAAGCTGTTATACGGGTCGGAGAAGCTCTGGTGCGTACCCGTATAATAGGACGGATAGTTGGCCGAGCTGCCCGGTGCGCCGGTGCAGGGCAGCGACGGGCAGCTCTGCGGCGCACGGAACTCGACCGTCGGGAAGCTGCTGCCGTTCAGCCGGATCGCTGCATCCTGATAGGAGGAGAGCCACAAGCCGTTGTCGATAATGTCGACGAACGAATCGACATGCTGATAATCGAAGCTGACGCTGAGATTATCGGCGACCTGATAGCGGAAGTTGAACCCGTAATCATCGGTTACCGCGCGCTCGTCATGGTCGCGGCGGATGTTGTTCGACTGCAGACCCAGCGCCGGCGTACGGATATCACCCGCCGTATTCTGGTCGGCGCGCCATCCGGTCGGGCCGGTGATGACGCCGCTCTCGAACAGACCCGAAGAGTCGAAAGTGATCGACGTTCCGTCACGGGCGCGCGAGTCGCCGTTCGATGCGACATTATCGGTCGCGATTTCCATCGTGTGCTCGGTCCAGGCCTGGCGCGCGTCGGAGCGCAGGAACTGGAAGGTCGCCTCGGCCCGACGATCATTGCTGCGCCATTGTGCGGCCGCAGCATAGCCGAAGCGCCGACGCTCAAACTCCTGCGTGCCGAGCACCGCACCGCGCGGGAACAGGCCGCTGCCGCGCTGGGTCGCGGTGCCGAACGGGACCACGTCGGTGCGGGTGCCGTCGGAATAGATCGGGCGCACGCGGAAGCTCGACACCTGGAAGCGATCCGCGCGCGAGAAGAGCTGCGAATAGGACACGCTGCCGAGCAGACCGATTTCACCGATCCCGGTATCCCAGGTGTTGCTGACGATCAGCGCCGCCGTCGGCGACGCTTTCTCGACAAAGTCCGAATAGTTGAGCTCGAGCGAGCCCGCCATCACGAACCCCTTCTTGTCGAAGGGCAAGCGGGTACGCAGGTTGACGACACCGGCGATGCCACCCTCGATCCGGTCGGCGGACGGGCTCTTGAACACGTCAACGCCGCCGAGCAGTTCGGACGGCACATCGGCGAAGCTGAGCGCGCGACCATTATTGGCGGTGAACGCCTCACGCCCGTTGAATTCGGAGCGGACATAGGTGAGGCCGCGCACGACAACGCCCGACCCTTCGACCGAGAAATGGTCGGGGTCAATGCCGGCGGCGAAGCGGTTGATCGAGATGCCGGGGATGCGTTGCAGCGTCTCGGTCACCGACCGGTCAGGCAGCGCGCCGATATCTTCGGCGGTTACCGAGTCGACGATCGTGTCCGATGTGCGCTTGCGCGACTGAGCGCTCTGAAGCGACTCGCGAAAGCCAGTCACGACAACCGTATCCGGATCGGTCGTTTCACCGCCAGCCGGCGCATCCTGCGCCAGCGCGACGTGCGGCATCGCCAGCGCTGTCATCAGCGCCGCGCTCGAAACTCCGAGTCCCCATGAAGCACGGCCATCGGCGCGCGCACGCTTCCGCCAAATCGACATCCATCCCCTCCTCATTCGAGAGCCTTGGCGGCTCTTCTGCCAGCTGCGCCAATAAGGTAGCGCTAACATTTTTCCTGCTTAAGCGAATGCGCAGCTTTCGGCAAGAGATGTTGTGCGCTACCAGAAAGAAAATGACGCATATGTTGCAGCGATGCTGCACGGCGCAGTTTGGGGAGGAAAATCAGCGTGGCGGAACGAATCCGGTCGATCGTGATCGTGGGCGGCGGGACCGCGGGGTGGATGACCGCCGCCGCAATGGCACGCATCCTTGGCCCCGAATATGCGACGATCACGCTGGTCGAATCCGACGCGATCGGCACGGTCGGCGTCGGCGAAGCGACCATCCCCCAGATCGGCACCTTCAACCGCCTGCTCGGCATCGACGAGAACGACTTTGTGCGCCGGACCAAGGGCAGCTTCAAGCTCGGCATCGAGTTCGTCGATTGGGGCGGACTGGGCCGGCGCTATTTCCACCCGTTCGGCAAATATGGGATCGACATGGAGGGCGTGTCCTTCCACGCCTATTGGCAACGGCTGGCGCATGAAGCGCAATTCGCCGATGTCGATGCCTTCTCGCTGATGGCCAGCGCGGCGCGCGCCAAGCGCTTCATGCCGCCAATCGACGCAGGCAATTCGCCATTGTCGGGCATCGCCTATGCCTATCATTTCGACGCCGGACTCTATGCGCTCTATTTGCGCGAGCTGGCCGAGGGGATGGGCGTCAGGCGGATCGAGGGCCGGATCGTCGATGTAGAGCGCGGCGGTGAGAGCGGCCATATCGCATCGGTCGCGCTCGAATCCGGGGAGCGCGTGGCGGGCGAGCTGTTCATCGACTGCTCGGGCTTTGGCGGGTTGCTGATCGGCAAGACGCTCGGCGTGCCTTATGTCGACTGGTCGGCGCAGCTGCCGTGCAACCGCGCGGTCGCGGTGCCGTGCGCCTCGGTGCCGGGCGGCCTCACGCCGTTCACCCGATCGACCGCGCGCAAGGCCGGCTGGCAATGGCGCATCCCGCTGCAGCACCGCACCGGTAACGGCATGGTCTATTGCAGCGAGTATATCAGCGACGACGAGGCAGCGGGAACGCTGCTCGCCAACCTCGATGGCGAAGCGCTGGCCGATCCGCGCTTCCTGCGCTTCACCACCGGGCATCGCGCACGCTTCTGGGACGGCAATTGCGTGTCGATCGGTCTGGCCGCCGGGTTCATGGAGCCACTTGAGTCCACCAGCATCTGGATGATCCAGACCGGCATCGCGCGGCTCCTGTCCAACTTTCCCGATTCGAGCTTCGCGGAGGCCGAGCGTGCGCGCTACAACCGGCTGATGATCGAGGAAAGCGAGCTGATCCGCGACTTCCTGATCCTGCATTATTGCGCCACCGACCGCACCGACTCGCCCTTCTGGGACTATTGCCGGACGATGCCGATCCCCGAGCGGCTGGCCGAGAAGATCCGCGTGTTCGAAAGCTCGGGCCGTTGCTTCCGCGAGCATGAGGAGCTGTTCAACGACACGAGCTGGTTCGCGGTGATGGTCGGTCAGGGAATGCGCTGGTCGCGCCACGATCCGGTCGCCGAGCTGCTGTCGCTGGCGGAGACGCGCGACCGGCTGGCGCATATTGCCAGCGCAGTCGCCAAGTCGGTCGATTATATGCCGGATCACGCGGAGTATATCCGGCAGAACTGCGCCGCCTGAACAAAAATGGGGCGGGGGTTGCCCCCGCCCCAGCCCGTTTTCTGGAGGTTACGCTCAGCCTTCCATCTCTTCCAGCTCGCGACCTGCCGTCTCCTTGATGAAAGCACGGACGAGGAAGAAGCTGATGAACGCGCACACCGCATAGAAGCTGTAGGTCATGGTCAGCCCCAGCCCGGTCGCCATGATCGGGAAGGTCTGGGCGATCAGATAGTTCGATCCCCATTGCGCGAAGCCGGCAACGGCGAGCGCGGATCCGCGGATCTGGTTGGGGAACATCTCGCCCAGCATCACCCACATCACCGGACCCCAGCTGACATTGAAGAAGATGACATAGATGTTCGCCGCGATCACCGCGAGCATCCCCATCTGCGGCGACAGCATCAGCTGTCCGTCCGCATCCAGCGAACCCTGGCTGAACGCATAGACCATCGTGAACAAGGTCGCGGCCATACCGAGTGAACCGGCCATCAGCAGCGGCTTGCGACCGATTTTATCGACCAGCAGCACGGTGACAAAACACGCCAGGATCGACACGACGCCCGACCCGATATTGATCAGCAGCGCGTCATTCTCGGTAAATCCGGCAAGCTGCCACAGCGTCGCGCCATAATAGAAGATCACATTGATGCCGACGAGCTGCTGGAACACCGCCAGCAACAGGCCCGCCCAGACGATGCCGCGCACCCCGCCCTTTGCCGGGTCGATCAGGTCCGACAAACGCGGGCGGTGATCGGCGGAGAAGCTGTTGCGAATCTCGACCAGCTTGGTCGCCGCGGTTTCTGCGCCGAACAGCGCGGTCAGCACGCGGGTGGCGTCGTCCTCACGCCCCTTGGACACCAGATAGCGCGGGCTTTCCGGGATAAAGAGCAGCGCGACCAGAAACACCGCCGCCGGTGCCGCCTGCATCAGATACATCCAGCGCCACGCTTCCAGCCCCAGCCAGAAGCCGCTGGTCGAGCTGCCGGCGCTTTGCGCCAAATAGTAATTGACCACGAACGCGGCGGTCAGGCCGGTGATGATCATGATCTGCTGCACCGTTGTCATCCGCCCGCGGATATTCGCCGGGGCGACTTCGGAGATATAGGCTGGCGACAACACGCTCGCCGCGCCCACCGCCATACCACCCATGATGCGCGCAATGACGAAGATCATCTGCGACGGTGCAAAGCCCTGAACCAGCGCGCCGATGAGGAACAGCACTGCGGACAGCATCATCACGTTGCGCCGCCCCATCACATCAGCGAGCCGTCCGGCAAGGAACGCGCCGATGGTGCAGCCGATCAGTAGCGAGCCCACCGTGAAGCCCAGCCCGGCGTCATCGAGCAGATAGGCGCTCTTCAGCCCCTCCTGCGTCCCGTTCACCGCCCCGCTATCATAGCCGAACAACAGGCCGCCAATCGTGGCCACCGCGACGATCGCGGTAATCAGGCCCATATTGGCCTGCGCCGCTGTGGTCTTGGTCAAAGCGCTTCTCCCTCTCCTGACACGCGGTGGTTCCGCGCTTATGTTAGCGCTACCTACGCATTAAACGGCAGTGTGCGCAAGATGCCGTGATACGCGGTTAGTCAGGAAAATGCTGCGCGGAATCGCGCCCTGGATCAATGGGGGAGTTCAACCGTGCCAGTCGAACCATTCGCCATAGGGGTGGCAGGTCGCAAGCACGCGGCGCGTGCCATCGGGCCAGCAGGTCAGCGTCAGCTCGACCTTCTCGCGGCCTTCGGTCCATTCAAAGCTGAGCCACGCGAACGGGCGCGCATCGGTGGCCCGCGCACCCGCTGCATGGATTGCGTCGATCACAGCGGCGCGATTGGCCCGACCGAGATACTGGATCACCATCGAGTGGAACACGACGCGGCACACGCCCTGCGCCTGTGGCTCGGCAAGCCGTTCGGGCAGCCAGAGCGTCGCGTCGGCGCGGGTCAGCGCGGGCGGATGCGCACGCGCGAGGCGCAGCGCGGCTTTAAGCCGCCTGATCCGGCGCGGCTGATCGGCCCAGACGAACGACAGCAGCCGTGCGCGCGCGCGCCGATCGGCGGCGTCGAGCGGGTTGAGATCGACCCCATGCGCCGCGACCACCTCGATTGGCGCAGCGACCGGTGTCATCCCGCGCCACTCCGGCGCGATCCGCACCGGCGAATCGGGATCACCCGCGACCAGCTCGCCCAGTTCGTAGCGATAGCGGGCAAGGTTGAGATTGAGTCCACAGCTCGACCCGATCTCCAGCAGCTCCACCGGCTTGCCGGTTCGCACCCGCAGTGCCATCAGCGCCGCCGCGAACCCGGCGGCACGCGCCACTTCATTGGTCTGGGTCGGCTCCTGCATCCAGCGGATGATGAAGCCGTCATGCGCGGCGAGCGCGTCGCCGATCGCGCGGTCGAAATCATCATGTTCGCGCTGGTAAAGCGCGCTGAGGTCCGCAACATCGCCACGCCGCGCAAGTGCGTGGAGCGCCGCATTGAAGCGCATCGCCAGCGCCGCCGCCGAAGGATCGTCGGGCCAGGCGTCGATCAGCGCGGCGGTCTGTGGCGCGCGGTGCAGCTGGCGGTCGCCTGCCTCCAGCACCGCCGCGACGAACTCCGATCCAAGGGCGCGGATGACCCGTGACTGGCGGCGCAGCTCCCCCTGGGAACCAACGCGCGTCATCATGTTCATTCGACTTCCCCCGCCCGCGCGGACGCGGCCTTACGCTGCACGCGAGCCGGGCGAGCGCCCCGTTCGATCACGCCGCGTCCCACACACCTGCGGCCATGCGCTGCGCGACCCGGTCCTGCATCGCATGAACCGGACTGCGCCCGCCCTCGACGGTGAACTGCCCGGCCTGATCGGCCAGATGCGTCACCTCGTTCACCAGGTCGCGTGCCGCAGCCGAGCTTTGCTCGACCATCGTGCTTGTCTGACGGGTGGTCTGATCCATCATCCCGATTGCCGAGCTGACCTCGGTGATCGCGAACGACTGGGCGTGGTTGTCCTGCGCGATCTTGTCGAGCAGCGAGTGGACCTCGCTCACATCGGTCGAAATATCGACCAATGCGCTGTCGACCTTTTGCACCATCTCGACCGCGGCGACGATGTCGGTCTGGGTCGCGGTGAGCTGGTCGCGGGCGCGGCCCGCCTCTTCCTCGGCGCGCATGGCGAGCGCGGAAACGAGGTCGGCGACGACCGCGAAGCCACGGCCCGCTTCACCCGCACGTCCCGCTTCGACCGCCGCGTTCATCGCCAGCACGCGGGTCTGGAACGCGATCTTGTCCAGCCCCTCGATCACGCTGTCGATGCCCTTGGCGCTTTCGGCCACCCGGCCCATCGCGCCGACCGCGCTCTCGGCAACGGCGCGGCCATTGGCGACGGTGCCGATCGCGCCGTTCGCCCGCTCGACCGTCTGGCCGGCAGCGGCGGCGGTGGTCTTGAGCCGCTGGTCCATTTGCAGGATCGCGGCGGAAGTCTGCTCCAGACTGGCCGCGTTCGCCTCGGTCCGGCGTGCGAGATCCTCGGACGCCTCGGCGATCCGGCCGGAGCCCGAATGGATCGAGGACGTCGCCTCCATTACCGATGCGATCAGGCCGCGCAGGCTGGTGACGGCCGCGTTGAAATTGGCCTTAACCGCCGCATAATCGGCGGGGAAGTCGGCGTCGATTGCGGCGGTCAGATTGCCACCGGCGAGTTCGGACAGCTGCGCCGAGACGATCTCGACCACCATTTTCTGCTCGGCCTCGGCCTTGGCGGCGGCGGCGTCGGTCGCCTGCTTGGCGACCGCAGCATCGCGGAACACGAGCACCGCCCGTGCCATGTCGCCCAGTTCGTCGCGGCGGTCGGCCCCGTCGACAGCGACATCGTTGCGGCCCGATGCCAGCGTGCTCATCGTATTGGTCAGCGATGCGATCGGTGTGGCGATGGCGCGGCTGAGCAGCCAGGCCAGGGCGATGGCGAGGGCGATCAACGCAATTCCGCCGACGATCAGCACCGTGGTCGCGGTGTCCATTGCCGCTTCCTGCGTCGCCGAACCTTCCTCGATCGTCGCCAGCTCGGCGTCGCGCACGTCGCGCAATGGCAGCACGGCGGCGCTGACCAGCACCGCCTTGCCCGCGCCCTGTACTTCAGCCTGCGCCCCGGCAAGGTCGCCGCCATCAACGCGCTTGATCAGCCGGTCGCCCCATTTGGCGCGCCAGTCGAGCGTTTCCTTGCGCGACACCCGCACCGCTTCGATCAGCTTGGGATCGGTCAGTTCCGCCTCAAGTTCCGCCGACGCCTTGTCATAGTCGACGCGCCCTTCCTCATAGGATTTGAGGTAGGATTTATCGCCGGTGACCAGGTAACCACGCATCTGGCTGTTCTGCCGCAGCAGCGCAGTTTCGAGCGCCAGCGCTTTGGCATAGCGGCTCTGTGCCGCCGTGTTGGCATCGGTCACCGACCGGATCATCGCGATGTTCGAGAAGAACACCGCCATCATCACCGCCGCCGAAGCGCAGATGATCAGGAAGGACAGGCCCAGCTTGCGTGGAATTTTGAGCGATTTAAGAATATTCATTGTTCCGTCCGGACTTCGAGGACCAAAAGGGGAGCGGCCGGGATGCACAAACATCCCGGCCGCGACCCGTTAGAAGTCGAAGCGAAGCGAGGCCGAGATGGTACGGCCGTTGAGGACATGCGCGCGGGCCACGCCGACCGCAGGGATCACCGAGTCGTCGATGGCGGTGATCGCCAGCACATCGAACAGATTTGCCGCGTTGAGCGCGAGCGTCACCTTGTCGATCGGGCGGAACTGAACGAACGCATTGGTCGTCATATAGCCCGGCACCTTCAGCGTGTTCGCGGCGGTGGCATAGCTGCCGGTCGTGCCGACAAACGCCGCGCCGACGCTGAACAGGTCGGTCGTGACCGCCGGCATCACCTGATAGATCAGCTTGGCCTGGTGCTGCGGCACATTGCCGTTGAACGCCGGGTTGAGCAGATCCTTGCTGATCTCCGCATCGGTATAGGTTGCGCCAGCGGTGACGCTGAAGATACCCATGCGATAGCTGCCTTCGAACTCCGCGCCGACCGCCTTGTAGTCACGGACCAGCGGCAGACCGGTGGTCGAATCGAGGTTGGTATCCTCCGCCTTCGCCCAGAAACCGGTCAGGTTCAGCGTCAGATTGCCGGTGCGATACTTCACGCCCGCTTCGGCCTGATGCACCACATCGACGCCGGCATCCTTGTCGAGCAGGCTGCCATCGACCTTGCTGATGAACGGGCTGAACTGGATGCGGTCGGCATTGGCGCGACCGCCACGGCTGTAGCGCGCGAATACCGCCAGCGGCTCGGCAACGCGCCAGAGCGCGCTGAGCGAGTAGCTGAGATAGCCGACATCATAGTCGAGCGGAGCCGGACGCGCCGGGGTGATCGCAACCTGCATCTCGGGGACCGAGATCACGCCGTCGCCATTGATGTCGCGCGGCGCGATGCCGATACGGCCATCGCCGAGTTCCGCACCATAGAGCGAACCGCGTGCCTTGCTGAAGTCGTAGCGGATGCTGCCGCCCAGCGACACGTTGCCGATCTTGAGGTTGAGCGCGCCAAAAGGTGCGTTGGTGGTATAGTTGAGGCGATAGCCGCGACGGAAGGTGCCAGCGGTCGGCGCGCCATAACGCAGCGTACCGTCCTGCGTCACGAACACGCCGGTCGAGGTGACGACGTTCAGCAGCGACGCATTGCCGTCAGCGGCGATGCTGTTGATCACGGTCGACCAGTTCCAGTCAGAGTCGATCGTCTGCTGCGAGCTGTAGAAGCCGACCGTGGTGGTCAGGTCATGGCCGCCGACCTTCCACACCTTGCTGGCGCGGATGTCGTTGGTGACGTTCTTCAGGCTGTCGAGATCGGTGTTGGCGAGCATCATCAGCGCCGCGATGCCGTTGCCGTTCAGCGCGGTCGGGTTGGTGATGGTCTGACCGGCATTGGGGCCGGTCGCATAGCGCAGCGATCCGCCCGGCGCGCCGAATGCCGCAGGCAGCATCGCCGCCGGCAGGAACTGGGTATAATAGATGCCCATGAAGTGGTTCGACATGTTCGAATAGCGGAAGCGCTCGGTCACGTCCCAGCCGGCGAGCTCGAACTTGCTTTCGATGCCGACCGACTTGGCAACCGGGTGCTGGCCCGCGGTCACATCGTCGATCACCGGCCGGTTGTTGCCGTCCAGCGTCAGCTGGCTCTGCCAGTTACGCGAGAACAGCGAATCGTGGCGCACATCGTAATTGGCGATGTTGGCATATACCGGGTCCATGTTGGTCCCGCTCACGCCCAGCGCGGTGATGTCATAGGCCGGCGTCACATCGTCGAGATACTTGCCGTAGAAGCGGATATAGCCGCCGTCGAACTCCTTGGTGATATTGACCTTGATCTGGCCGCCACGCGTCGAGTTGAAGCCGGTCGCGCGCGGGCCTTCGCCGTCGCGGTAGAAGCCGCCGACATGGAAGCGCAGCGTCGGGCTGATCTTGCCGCCATAGTCGAAGTCGATGCGGCGCATACCATAATCGAGGCCGGTCGAAAGCTGGACCGAACCGCCTTCGACATCGCCGGTTTTCGAGATGAAGTTGACGATGCCACCCGGCGAGTTGGACGCGAAGGTCGAGGCCGAACCGCCGCGAATGGTTTCGACTGCAGCGAGGTTGAGGTCGGCGCGCAGGAAAGTGTCGGCGGTCGCAAAGGCGATATCGCCGAATTCGAGGACGGGCAGGCCGTCTTCCTGAAGCTGAAGGAACTTGGCACCGGTCGAGGCGATCGGCAGGCCGCGGATTGTGATGTTCGCGCTGCCTTCACCCGTCGATGCTTCCGAACGGATGCCCGGGATCACGCGCAGGATTTCGGCGATCGACCGTGCGCTGGTCTTCTCGACATCATCGGCGCGCAGGCCGCTGGTCGAAGTCGCGCTGTCGAGCCGGTCACGGCCCTTGGCGACGCCGGTCGAGAACACTTCGGTGCGCGCTTCCGGCGCATTTTGTGCGGCGGCCGGTTCGACGGTCTCGGCGTCGCGTGCATGGGCCGGCGCGATCAGTGCGATCGGCGCTGCGGCCAGGAGAAGGAGATACTTGGTCATTCGTGCGTGCCCACCCTTGAAGATCGGTGCCCGAGCGTTCTGCCGGGCATTACCCATGTTCGCGCCCGTCCGCAGAAGTACGGCTGAGGCGTCGAAGCTATGATAGGAGGGGCGGCCGGTTCCGGTTTTCGAAGATCGAGAATCTTTGAGGGGGAACAGGCAGATGGAATCAGTACATCATGGTAAATAAGTGGCTGACATCATCGCACAATCACGCGAATCTGCGGGACTGGCGGCCAATCGCTTCACTGGATTCACGGAGTCTTCATTCGACCTAACGGGATCTTGCGTGCAGGCTCCGTAGTCTTGCGGCGTCACGCAAAAGCGGGCGACGGAGCACCCGCTCCGCCGCCCCCATTCCTGGCAGTACAATGGTTTCAGGCGGTCGCGCCGACCTCGGCCTCGTTCCAGCGCAGCGCTTTCAGAACCGTATCGACGATATGCGGCGCGTTCAGCCCCGCCTCGTCATATTGCAGCTCGGGCTTGTCCTGATCCTGGAAGCGATCGGGCAGGCGCATCGTGCGCAGCTTCAGCCCGGCGTCGATCAACCCCTCGTCGCTCGCCATCGTCAGCACATGCGCGCCAAGCCCGCCGACCGCATTCTCCTCGATCGTCACCGCCACCTCATGCGTGGTGAGCAGGCGGCGGATCATTGCCTCGTCCAGCGGCTTGGCAAAGCGCAGATCGGCGACCGTTGTCGACAGCCCCTTGGCCTCAAGCGCGTCGGCCGCCTTGAGCGCTTCAGCGAGACGCGTGCCGAGCGAGAGGATCGCGACCTTCTTGCCCTCCCGCACGATGCGGCCCTTGCCGATCTCCAGCACCTGCGGCTCGGCGGGCATTTCGACGCCGACGCCATTGCCGCGCGGGTAACGCAGCGCGATCGGCCCGGCGTCATATTCGACCGCAGTCTTGGTCATATGCGCCAGCTCCGCCTCATCGGCGGCGGCCATCACCACGAAATTGGGCAGCGAGGCGAGATAGGTGACGTCGAAGCTGCCGGCATGGGTGCAGCCATCGGCACCGACCAGCCCGGCGCGGTCGATCGCGAACCGCACCGGCAGATTCTGGATCGCGACATCGTGGACGACCTGGTCATAGGCGCGCTGCAGGAACGTCGAGTAGATCGCGCAGAAGGGCCGCATCCCCTGCGCCGCGAGGCCGGCGGCAAAGGTCACGGCATGTTGCTCGGCGATTCCGACATCGAACGCACGGTCGGGGTGGGCCTTGGCGAATTTGTCGACTCCCGTGCCACCGGGCATCGCCGCAGTGATTGCGCAGATTCGCGGATCGGTCTCGGCCAGCTTTGCCAGCGTCTCGCCGAACACATTCTGATAGGCGGGCGGTCCCGGGGGTGCCTTGGTCTGAGCGCCGGTGATCACGTCGAACTTCTGTACGCCGTGATATTTGTCCGCCGCCGCCTCGGCCGGAGCATAGCCCTTGCCCTTTTGCGTCACGACATGGAGCAGCACCGGGCCTTCCTTGGCGTCGCGGATATTCTCCAGCACCGGAATCAGATGGTCGAGATTATGGCCGTCGATCGGGCCGACATAATAAAAGCCCAGTTCCTCGAACAAGGTGCCGCCGGTCGCCATGCCGCGGGCATATTCCTCGGCCTTGGACGCGGCACTGGTCAGGCGGCGCGAAATCTTGCCGGTGATTTTCTTGGCGAGGTTGCGCAGCCCGAGATATTCCGAGCTGGAGACGACGCGCGCCAGATAGGCCGACAGCCCGCCCACCGGCGGCGCAATCGACATGTCATTGTCGTTGAGGATGACGATCAGGCGATTTCCGGCCTGTTCGGCGTTGTTCATCGCCTCATAAGCCATGCCCGCGCTCATCGCGCCGTCGCCGATCACCGCGATGCCCTTGCCCGGCGTTCCTGCCAGCTTGTTCGCCATCGCAAAGCCGAGCGCGGCGGAGATCGAGGTCGAGCTGTGCGCCGCGCCGAACGGGTCATATTCGCTCTCGGCGCGTTTCGTGAAGCCGCTGAGGCCGCCACCCATGCGCAGCGTGCGGATGCGATTCCGGCGCCCGGTCAGGATCTTGTGCGGATAGCATTGGTGGCCGACGTCCCACACCAGCCGGTCATCGGGTGTGTTGAATACGTAGTGAATCGCAACCGTCAGTTCGACTACGCCCAGCCCGGAGCCGAGATGGCCGCCGGTGGTGCCGACCGCGCTGATCGTTTCGGCGCGCAGCTCGTCGGCGAGCTGGCGCAATTGCGATGCTTTCAGCTTGCGCAGGTCATGGGGCGTGTCGACCGTGTCGAGCAGCGGCGTCGTGGGAAGTTCAGACATTCGACCGCATTTACCCCAGCACGTTGAACCTGTCCAACGCCTGACACCGCTGGCCATGTGCGGTCATGAGCAAAAACTGAGCGATGCGTGAAAGGCGCGCTGACGCAGCGTCAATTGTGCCCCAATGCCTCGATTGCCGCCACCGCAGCGTCGAAGCGCGCGTCCCAGTCGCCGCGAATCGCGATCCAGCGCACCCCGGCCTCGTCCAGCACATCGCGACACAGGCTTGCGAACCGCGCCCGACTCGCGTCGGTGCCATAGATGCGCGTGCCGTCGTCGATCCACGCCACATCGGGTTCGAGCAGCAGGTAGAGATCGGCGCGCGGGTGCTGCATCAACGCAGCGGATGCGTCGCCCAGCATCATCCGCGCCCAGGCCGCCGTCATCAGCGCATCGGTATCGGCGAACAGATAGCGCGTCGCCCAGCGCTTCCACGCCGCGATCATCGCGCTCTGTGCTGCGCCGATCAGGGTCAGGTCGGCGGCGTCCATCTCGACGCCATGCACTTCGGCCTGCGCGCGCCCATATTCGGGCACCCAGACGGTGCCGAAATGCCGCGCCAGCCGCTCGGCCAGGACCGACTTGCCGGTGCTTTCGACGCCGTGCAGCACGATGGTGCGTGTGTAATGCGCGCGCACCGGGCCGGGGAAAAAGGCCGAATAGGCCCAGGGATCAGCGCGCACCGCACTGCCCGACAGGCCGCCAATGCCATCGGCGTCCGCGTCCATGATTCGCCCGCCCAGTGGCACGAACAGCCCGCCAACCTCGTCGGCTAGCCTTTTTCCATAGTCCTCGCCCGCGAAGAGCAGGTCGATCGGATCGGGATGTGCCGCGTGGACGATCTCGCGCCAGATCGGCCAGAAATTCGGGCTGTCCTCGGGCGCTTGCGGCACTGGCGCGCCGTGGCCGATCACGTCGCAATCGGGCAGCAGTTCGCGCATCCAGGCCAGCCGCAACGCGCCGGGAATCGGATCGTCGGGCAGCCAACAGACGAGTATGGTAAGCCGGTCCACCATGGCCCGCGCCCCACGCGCGAGCGTCAGATGTCCGGCATGGGGCGGCATGAACTTGCCGAGCAGAAAGCCGCGCTTCACCGCGCAGCGCCCAGCTTCGCGCGCCAGGCCACCAGTCCCCACACCGCCATGCCAAGGAAGATCGCGTAGAGGATTGCGGTCGGATACAGCCCCCGGCTCCAGAACAACCCGACCGCGACGATATCGACCGCGATCCACAACAGCCAGCTTTCGACGCGGCGCTGCGACTGCAGAATTTGTGCAGCAACGCTCATCCCCGCCACTGCGGCATCGGCATAGGGGGCGGCGGCATCGGTAAAGCGCGCCATCACCGCGCCCCAGGCGATGCTCGCCAGCGCGGTGCCGACGATCCAGCCGACGCGCGCGGGATAGTCCAGCCGGCCCACCGCGATGCCATCATCCACCCGGTCGCTGCGGCTCCAGTTCCACCAGCCATAGAGCTGGATGACGAGGAAAAAGATCTGGAGCAGCGCGTCGCTGTACAGCTTCGCGTCGGCGAACACGAAGAAGTAGAGCGCGACCATCGCGATGCCGAACGGGTAATTCCACAGGCTGCGCCGCGCCACCAGCGCGACATTGACCAGCCCCAGCGCCGCCGCGGCAAGCTCGACCGGGTTCAATTGTGTGGCTTCAGTCGCAGTCGGCGCACTTGCCGCGCACCTCGATCACCGGACGCACGGGAGAGAAGCCGGCATCCTTTGCCGCAGAGCGAACCGTGCGGGTGATCGAATCATCGTCGAGATGCGTGGTGTTGCCGCACGAATCGCACACCAGAAAGATGCAGTCGTGCAGGCAATCGGGATGCGCATTGGCGACATAGGCGTTGGCGCTTTCGACCCGCCGCGCGAGGTTCGACGACACGAACAGGTCGAGGATGCGATAGACGCTGTTCGCCGCGACCCGCCGCCCTTCGCGCTTCGACACCGCCTCGGCAATGTCATAGGCCGACGCAGGTTTGTCGAACCCGGCCAGCACCTCGAAGATCGACGCGCGCATCGTCGTCCACTGCTCGCCCGCCTTTTCCAGCGTCGCCTGCGCGGCGACGGTCAGGTCGGACCCGTGATGTTCGTGATGTTCGTGCGCGTGCATGAATGAAATGTAGGCCTGTGTACCGCGCCGGGCAAGCGCGGGATCAGTAGGTCGCGCGCCGGTTGAGATCGTGGCCGAGCGCAAGGATCGAGACGCCGATCACCGTCCACACGATTTCCGGCCCGCCATGCTCCAGCGTCAGCGCACCGGCCATGATGCCAAGGCCGAACGCGCCGACCGCAGCCGGCATCATATAGCCGTGCTTCAGAATGCCGCGGCCAAGCGCGACGATGCCAAACAGGATCGCCAGCACCAGCCCCACTTCGTGGATCAGCGGGTGCATCAACGATCCCGCTGCCGAGGCAAGCGCGAGCAGCACCGTGGTCGCCAGGCAATGCGCCAGACACAGGCTCGACAGCCCGATCGCGACGCGATCGAAGCGCATATCGACCTGTTCCCAGAATCGGGGGGCGAGCACCTGGTTCATGGGCGCCATATAGATCGGGTCCGGCAAAGTTACAACATTACATGCGTGTCAGAGACTGGCATTTATGGTCAACGGCGCATAGATTGCGGCCGTGTCCGAGTTCCGCCATCCCATCCGCCCGCGCGCCATCGCCAATTGGCTGACGGTTGTCGCCCTGCTCATCGTCCTGATCGTCGTCGTCGGCGGCATCACGCGCCTGACCGAATCGGGCCTGTCGATCACCGAATGGAACGTCGTCACCGGCATCCTGCCCCCGCTGAGCGAAGCGGCGTGGCTCTCGGAATTCGAGAAATATAAACAGATCCCGGAATATCAGCAGATCAATCAGGGGATGAGCCTGGCGGCGTTCAAGTTCATCTATTTCTGGGAATATATCCATCGCCTGCTGGCGCGGGTCATCGGCTTCGCATTCGCGGCCCCCTTGCTGTGGTTCGCGTGGAAGCGGGCAATTCCGCGCGGCTATGGCTGGCGGCTGGTCGCCCTGCTCGCATTGGGCGGGCTGCAGGGGGTGATCGGCTGGTGGATGGTCAGTTCCGGCCTCGCCGAGCGTACCGATGTCAGCCATTTCCGGCTCGCCGCGCATCTGCTGCTCGCGTTGTTCATCCTCGCCGCGCTGACCTGGACGATCCTCGACTTGCGCCTGCTCGCGCGCGATCCCGGTTATCGCCCGGCTCGGTTGAACGGGTTCGGTCTCGTCGTAGCGCTGATCCTGTTCGTTCAGTTGCTGTACGGCGCGTTCACGGCAGGGCTAAACGCAGGGCTCGTCACCGATCAATGGCCGCTGATGAACGGCAAATTCTTCCCGTCCGAAGTGCTCGCAGTGCGTCCGTTTTTCGACGCAGTGATCAACGATCCGGCGATGATCCACTGGATCCATCGCTGGTGGGCCTGGGTCGCGGTCGCCGCGTTGATCCTGCTCGCGCGCCGCGCGCGCGCCGCCGGAAGCCGTGAAGCATCGGTCGCGATCCACAGCACGTTCGGCATCCAGATATTGCTCGGCATCGCCACGGTGATGACCGGGGTGGATATCACGCTGGGCGTGCTCCACCAGTTTGTTGGCGCATTACTCGTCATCGCGACCGCCTGGGGCATTCATGCCACCGGGCGGCGTGTGCGCGGCTATCGCGGATGAGCGACATCGCGCTGATCCACGCGACCTTTGCCGATGCGGCAGAGGCGGAGCGGATCGGGCAGGCGATGGTGGAGGCGCGGCTCGCCGCCTGCGTCAATCTCCTCGGGCCATGCACCTCGATCTATCGCTGGCAGGGCGCGGTGGAGCGGGGCGATGAACATCGCGCACTGTTCAAGACGACGCCCGAACTCGCCCGCGAGCTGGCCGACGCGATTGCAGCCGCGCACAGCTATGATCTGCCGGCAATCGAGCTCTGGCCGGTCGCGGCGGGCGATGCGGTCCTCGATTGGGTGCGGGCCGAAACGCGGTGATCACCGTCGCGCTGCTGATCGCGGCGCAGGCCGCACCCGTGTTCGCGCCGCCGCTCGACCATAGCCTAATCGTGACGACCGAGACGGTGCGGACCGAAGGCTCAACGACGCGCCGCTTCGTCGGACGCCGCAGCGTCCGCTTCACCGCGGCACCTGACGGATATCGCGTGGCGGTAACGCTGGAGGATGCCGGCGCGGGCGAGGTGGAGAGCGATCCGGCGGGACTGCTGCGTGCGGGCTTCGCGCGGCTCGCCGGGCGCACCGTCGTGCTGCATCTCGACCGCGCAGGATCGGTTACCGGCATCGACGATGCCGACACGACCTGGCGCGCAGTGATCGACGGCATGGCCGCGCTCGCCCCCACGGGCAGCGACCCGGCAACGCAGCAGCGTGCCACCCGCGTCCGGGCAATCGTCGCGGCGCTGGCGGCCCAGCCCGATGCGGCGCGGCGCAAGATGCTGGCCTCGCTGGTCACGCCGCTGATCGCGCCCGAACTGGTGGCCGAGGCGGCAACGCCCGCCCCGCCCCGCACGGTGCGCATCCCCGCCACGTCGATCTATGGCAAGGCCGAGCTGGACGGGCTGCGTTCCGTGCGGACTCGCCCCGATGGGATCGAGATCTCGGTCAGCGCGACCGGCCCGGTCGCGGTCGGCACCGCCAGCGCGACGATCACGCTCGAAACCCTGCGCCGCATCGACCCTGCCACGGGTCTGGTGATCGAAAGCCGCGAGCAGGTGGAGACCCTCGCCCCCGACGGCAGCGTGCAATCGGAGCGGCTGACCGTCACGCGGCTCACGCGCTAGTCTGATTCAGCTGCGCTGAATTGCGACACCGGGCCGCTCCCCCACCCGGCCACCCACAAGGTATCTTCAATGGGTGGCCGGGTGGGGGAGCGGGCCGGTGCCGCAGCGATCCAGTTTGCCGGGATCGACCACCAAGGTATTCCAATACCCGTCAGCAATCCCGCCATTTGCTTGACTTTCGCGTCCCATTTCGTCAATTGGCCGCCGTTCGCGCCGTCCTGCGCCAGTTTGGCAAGGGGCGGCGTCATTCATTTAAACCCAAGAGGTCTGGCCCCATGAAGGCGCTCATGAAGACCACCAAGTCGGTAAAGCCGGCCGAGGTGGAAAAGAAGTGGCATATCGTCGATGCCGAGAATCTGGTCGTCGGTCGCGCTGCGGTCGTCATCGCCAACGTCCTGCGCGGCAAGCACAAGACGAGCTTCACCCCGCATGTCGATTGCGGTGACAATGTCATCGTGATCAACGCGGACAAGGTGCGCTTCACCGGCAAGAAGCTGGCGGACAAGGTGTACTACAAGCACACCGGCTATGCTGGCGGCATCAAGGAAGTCACCGCGCAGAAGGTGCTTGAGGGGCGTTTCCCCGAGCGCGTTCTGGAAAAGGCGGTTGAGCGCATGATCCCGCGTGGGCCCCTGGGTCGTCAGCAGATGCGCAACCTGCGCATCTACAAGGGCGCCGAGCATCCGCATGAGGCGCAGAACCCGCAGGTCCTCGACATCGCCGGCATGAGCCGCAAGAACAAGGTGGGCGCATAATGTCCGACAATCGCCAGTCCCTTTCCGATCTGGGTGCGATCGCCGACGGCGCGCCCGTCACCGAAGCCGCTGCCGACACCGGCGTTGCGACCCCCGTGGTCTCGACCATGCCGCTGCGCCAGCAGGAACTTGACGCCTATGGCCGCGCTTATGCGACCGGTCGCCGCAAGGACGCGGTTGCCCGCGTGTGGCTGAAGCCCGGTTCGGGCAAAATCACGATCAACGGTCGCGATCAGGAAGTCTATTTCGCGCGCCCCACGCTGCGTCTTGTCATCAACCAGCCGTTCGGCGTTGCCGAGCGTGACGGCCAGTATGACGTGATCTGCACCGTCAAGGGCGGCGGGCTGTCGGGCCAGGCCGGCGCGGTCAAGCACGGCATCGCCCAGGCGCTGACCAAGTATGAGCCGGTGCTACGCGCGCCGGTCAAGGCTGCCGGGTTCCTGACCCGCGATCCGCGCGCCGTCGAGCGCAAGAAGTACGGCAAGGCGAAGGCCCGCCGCAGCTTCCAGTTCTCGAAGCGCTGATCGACCTTCGGGCACGATCTTCGACATGCGAAAGGGCGGTCCATCGGGCCGCCCTTTTTCGTTGCGCGTCAGAGTGTTGCCCGAACGCATCGTAAAACTACGCAACGCGCGCGGCGACGCATGTGCGCACTTGACGCGCGCCAAAAGCCGCATAGCCTCCTGCCATGACCGCGAACTCTACCGGGGCTCGCGACGTTTCTTTGGGGGAAATCATGAACTTTGCTCGCACCATGCGCGCCAATCTGCTGCTCTCGGCCGCCGGATTCGGCCTGTGCGCCATCGCAGCGCCCGCGCTTGCCAATGACGGGACGACGGCGGGGCCGCGCATCGATCCGGCAGGAGCCTCGCTTGATGCGCACAGCGCCCGGCCTGACGCGGCGATCGACATTGCCCATGCGCCGGGTACTCCCTTCGCGAACACCGGATTCGTTTCGCCGGACGAGGCGGAGGATACCCCCCAGATCACGATCAATAACAATTTCACGCCCGTCCAGGCCTATGACCCGGTCAACATCACCGGGGTCGGCCAGATCATTACGGATGCTGGCGGCGGCTTTATCGGCACGTGCACCGGCACGCTGATCAACCCCCGCACGATCATCTTCGCGGCGCATTGCGTGAACACCCGTGCAGCGACTGCCTATGGCGCGAATTCGGGTGGTGTCGGTGCCGGTGTGGGCTTCGAAACCAACACCCGCGCCAATGCCGCGGGCCAGACTGACGAACTCGTCCGCTGGCTGCTTGGCGGCACCGGCGGCGCTGGCCGTTTCCAGAGCAACACGGCCCAGCATTTCTACAACATCAACCAGATCTTCTACGATCCGCGCTCGCTGGCACCGGCGTCGTGCACCGGCCCGACCTCCTGCTTCCTTGAGGCGGACGTCGCGACTGCGGTGCTCGACACGCCGGCCGCCGGCGTTCCGACCTGGGCGCTGCTGTTCTCGCCGCTGCCCACCCCCGGCTCGATCAATACGGCGACCGGCACTGGTTATCATGTCAGCATCACCGGCTATGGCAACACCGGAACCGGCACCACCGGCGCGTCGAGCACCGGCGGTTTCCGTCGCCGCGCTGCGGAGAACATGCTGGGCGCGCTCACCTCGATCAACAACCGCAACCTGTTCCTGTTCGGAACCACGGGCTCCCCGTCGCGGCCACAGCAGCTCTATTTCCTCGACTTCGACGATCCCGCACGCGGGACCGCGAGCGCCAATGCCCTCGACTTCAACGGCTTCCGTGACAATGCGCTCACCCGTGAAGGCCTCACCGGCCCAGGCGATTCGGGTGGCCCGCTGATTCTCGACCAGACCTTTTCGAAGCAGGTCGTGATCGGCGTGCTGTCGGGCGGATCGACCTTCTTCGCTGGCCAGTCGGGCGGCAGCTACGGCACGCAGAGCTTCTACCAGCCGCTGTTCCTCTATTGGGACTGGATCGTCGCCAACAATCCCTATCGCTACGTCACCGCCGTTGCGGGCAACCGCAACTGGGAGGATGGTACCGCCTGGGTGACCGAGCTCGACCCCAATTATCAGATCATCACGGGCGGCCAGCTGGTCAACGGTCTGCCGACCCATCTGGGCGGCGCGAATTCGGGCAATGGCCCCGAGTTCGGCGAACTGTGCTTCCAGTCGCCGAACACCTCGACCAACCCCGTCGTCAACGAATGCGTTGACCTTGCGACCGGCACGATCCGCAATAACGTTCCCAACGGCGCGAGCGACACCAGCGCGCCCGCGCTGGCCGACATCACGGGCAGCTTCGGACTGGTCCAGGGGCTGGAAGACGCACATGCCACGCCGGGCTATACCGATACCGCCCGCCCGGCACCGACGCTGGCCAACGGCCTGCCCGGTGCCACTGGCTTTACGCCCAACAATGTCGATGGCGTCCGCACCACCGGCACGATCGGTCGCTATTATGATGTGACGCTGCGCAACACCGGCGTGACCACGCTCAACTCGACGGTGACGATCGACCGCTTCAGCATCATGGGCGCAACCTCGCAGCTGACCATTGCCAGCGGCGCATCGCTCACCAGCCTGATGGAGATCCGCCAGAACACCGGCACCATCGTCAACAACGGCACGCTGGCCTCGTCGGGCGACTATCTCATCCTGTCGGGCCTGCTGACCGGATCGGGTCAGGTCAATGCGCCCTTCACCACCAGCGTCATGGGCAGCTTCGCGCCGGGTACGATCGGCACCACCGGCACGCTGACCTTCAATGGCGGACTCGTGATGTCGTCCGGATCGGGCTATCTGGTCGATCTCGGCGCGACCGGCACCTCCGACCGGATTGTCGTTGCAGGGACCGGCAACCAGGCCAATCTGGGCGGCAACCTCCAGATCAGCTTCTCGGCCGCCACGCTGCGGGCGGGGAACAGCTACACCATCCTGACCGCGTCGGGCGGCGTGGTCGGCACGTTCAACACCCCGGCAGCGATCAGCGCGATCCTGCGCCCGACGCTGACCTACAGCAGCAATTCAGTGGTGCTGAACATTGCCGCCGGCACCTATGCCAGTGTCGTTCCGACGTCGAACGTCATCGGATCGACCTGGGCACGTCTGCTCGATCAGAATCGTGGGCAGCAGGCGCGTTACGACGGTCTCTATGGCCCGCTCGACCTGCAGAATGCATCGACGATCATCAGCACGCTCGGCGGCTGGGCACCGGCGGCGGAGACCACTGCACAGACGCTGGGTATCGCCACCACCGATGCCAATTCGACCTTCATCCGCAACCGCCTCAATGGCCTCGACCCCGCCAATCTCGGCGGTTCGCTGGCGCATTACGGGCGTCCGGTGCAGGTCGCCGCACTCAACCTGATGCCGGCGATGGGTGCAGCCCCGGTGCGCAGCGATGCTGCCACGCCGATGATTCAGGAAGGCGCGCTGCCCGAAACGATGAGCGGCTTCATCTCGGGCGGTTATCTGAACGGCGACGGCGCGGCGATGACCGGTATGGGCGGTCGCGACAGCTATAATGGCTGGTATGTCGGCGCGGGCCTCGAAGCCGCGCTGGGCGACACCAGCCTGATCGGCTTCGCCTTCACCTATACCGACACCGACGGCACCGCATCCTTCGGCGGCCAGAGCGCGACGGGCGAGGCATTCCAGGGGACGCTCTATGCCAAGAAGAGCTTTGGCAGCGTCACGCTGGACGGTCAGGTCACTGCCGGCGCACTGGGGGTCAAGACCCAGCGGACGGCGGGCTTCCTCGGCACCAACTACACGCTGCGCACCAGCGACAGCGCGATGATCGTCGGGACCGAACTGGGCCTGGGCTTTGACCTCGGCAACGACGCGATCGAGATCGCGCCGCGTATCGCCGGACGCACCACCTGGATCGATTTCGGCAGCGCGCAGGAAACGGGTGGGCCAATGGCGCTCGACATCGACCGCAACGACTATGAAAGCTACCAGGGCCGCGCCGGCCTCACCGTCGCAGCCAAGTCAGATGGCATCCGCCCGTTCGTGACGGCCACCTATGTCCACGAGTTTGGCGATCGCCCGGCGACGGTTGGTGCCAATCTGGTCGGCGGTACGGGAGCGAATGTCACGTTCGCGCTCAACGGCCAGGACAAGGACTGGGGCGAAGTCTCGGGTGGCCTCACCTTCCGCACCGGTGCGGTTGACCTGTCGGTGTCCGCCGACACGACGGTCATGCGCTCCGACCTGTCGGCGCAGACCTATCGCGGGTCGATCACCTTCCGCTTCTGATCGGCACGCAGTTCAACACGAATATCGAAAGGGCCGCCCCTTGTGGGAGCGGCCCTTTCTCTTTCAGCCGCAGTAACCGCAGGGGGTATCAATGCGGATCCAAATAGCAGTAACGCTCGCGATCGCGCTTGCCGGCACCACGCCCGTTGCGGCACAGGTCGAGCCACATGACAAGGCGTTTGAGACGGCACTGGCAGCGCAAGACCTGATGGCTGCTGCCGACAGCCTCGACCGCCTGATCGTCGCGCGCCTGCCCGAAAGCGGCAAGCCCGCACCTGACCCCTTTCTCAATCACCGGATCGGACGCTTCCTCCTTGCTGCGGGACATTCCCGCGCGGCCCTGCCCTGGCTGGAGGCAGCGACAGGAGGCACGACATCGACTCCGGCACACGCCGTGGCGCTCGACCAGGCGCGCGCTTTGATTCTGGTCGGCGAGGCGAAGGCTGCGCTACCCTTGATCGACACCGCATTGCGCGACGTCGCCGATCCGGCGGTACGCAGCCTGGCGCTTCGCCTGCGCATCGACGCCCTGCTCGCCACCGACCCCGTCGCCGCCGTCCCTGCGCTCGCCACTGCTGCCGATACGCGCGCAAGCGATCCGCGCAACGAATGGGACTGGGCATTGCTCGATGCCCGCGCGGCGTTGCTCGCCGGTGAACCATCCGCAGCCAGCAAGGCGCGCCATGCGTGGAACAGCGCGGTCACCGCTCCAATCGCCGCGTCGGCACCCGCGCGAGCGGCCGCAATGCTGGCGATGATCGAGGAACGGGCCGGCAATCGCACCGGTGCACTCGCGATGATGGCCGCCGCCTCGCGCACCGAACCCGACGTGTCGGCGATCGCCAAAGGGTTCTCGGCAATCCTGCCCATCTGCGGCACCGCCGTCACCGTTGCCGATCATGTCACTGTTTCGCTGCATCGCGACAGCGTGAGCGGCGCGACCCGACTCTCCGCAATTTCCGCCAGCCGCCCTGCCGTGGTCGCACAGTTCCTGTCGGGCGTGGATGCATCGGAAATCATGAACGCCGGCACACTCAACACGGCCGCGACCATCGCGCGTCTGCGTTGCCGCGTCAGCCCGACATCGGATTTCATCGCGCGGGCATCCGATCGTGATCCCGCAGGCGTGTTCATGGCGCGACACGGGCTTTTCCCCCGCTTCGGCTATCGCGGAGACGGCGAAGCACAACTCAATGCCGCGTCGCAGGAGGTTGATGCGCTAACGACACGATATGGCACCGACAGCCCGTTGCTGCTTTTCCCGCTGATCCGGCTCGTCGCTTTGAGCCACGCCCGGCTGACGCAATCAGGCGACATTCCACCGACCCGGATGATCGACCTCAATGACCGACTCCGGCGGGTCGCGACTGCGGCGGGCGACACCGCGGCCTTCCTGCCCGTGGAGAGCAATTTCTACGCCGCCTTCGCCCGCGCGCTCCGCGCGCCGACGCGCGAAGCGGCCAGCAAGATCATGATGGACTCGTTCAGCGCCTTTCTGACAGCGGTCGATCTGTCGATCGCCTTTACGAACGTGACCGGCTCGACCGAAGGCGTCGACCCTGCGCTGGTTGATGCGACGCGTGCGCAGTTGGTTGCACGCGCGGCCAAGGCGCTTTCCCCGGGTGATCGCCGTCTTGCTGCGCTGCGTTTGGCCCGCGTGGCCGCAGCGCGCACTGCCGATGATGGAAGCCTGGCCATGCGAATCCGCGAAACCGCGCTGCCGGCCGACTTGTGTGCGCTCCAACCCGTGATTCCACGCCTGCGCAGCACGACCATGTCAGACGATGACTATCCGGCCGATGCGATGATCGGCGAGTTGACCGGCCGTACTACGCTGGAGTTCGACCTTGATCCGTCAGGACGGCCACGCGCCCCGCGCGCCATCATCGCATTACCGCCGATCCTGTTCGATGAGGTCATCGCGCGGCAGACCGGCGGGATTATCTATCACCCGGCCGAGGCGAACCGCAGAGCCATTGCGTGCCGGGCAATGAGCATGACGATCCGCTGGAAAATGCCGGAGCGGAATCAGGAGGTTCCGGGCATCATACCCGACAATTGGGGTCCGGGAAGCTGAGCGCCGCCCGTCTTAGACGTCCATCTCACGCACCTGCGTGTGCAGTGCGCCATCGGCGACGTGCAGTTCATTGAATGACGGCCGCGTGTCGCGCACGCGTTCCGACAGCGTCCCTGCGCCGATCAGCCGTACCGGGCCGGCAGGCGTCGCATGGGTAATGTCGAACGGGTCGTGGACATGGCCCGTCAGCACGCCATGCGCGCCCGCTGCTGTCAGCGCCTCCAGCGCCGCACGCCCGCCACGTGTGCGCGACGTGCTGCGCGTCCCGGCATCGACTAGCGGGTGATGACAGGCGACCAGCACCAGATGGCTGTCGGGCACTTCGGCCAGCTGTCCCAGCGTCCGCGCCAACCCACGGCTGCTGACATAGCCCTTCGACCAGTTCAGCCGCAGCTGCGCCCGTGCGGTTGTCCTGAGCGGCACGATCGACACGCCACGCAGGTCAAGCGGACGCTCGATCATCCGCTCCAGCGCCTCAAACCGGCGATAGGGCGTCACGAACCGCGCCCAGGGGTTGAAATAGGGCAGGTCGTGATTGCCGACCTCGACCGTCACCGGCCGCCGCAGCGATTCCAGCCATGCCTGCGCCGCCGCGAACTCGTTGCGGCGCGCGCGCATTGTCAGGTCGCCGGTGACGATCACGGCGTCGGGCTGCTCATCGTCGACCCGCGCTGCGAACCAGTCGAGCGCTGCTTGATCCTCCGCGCCGAAATGAATGTCGCTAACGTGGAACAGGCGCGTCATGCCGCCACCTTCTTGGTCGCCAGGAAAGCGGGACGCGTCACGCCGCTGGTGACTTGTGTCCCGGCCTCCAGCGTTACCGGTTCGCCGTCGAACAGCGCCAGTACAGGGCGACTGCTGAACGGCTCGATCCGCTCTGCCTGCCGCTGGGTCACCGCGCGCGCCGCAACCCAGTCACCGGTCAGCCACGACCAGCCCAATTCGGCGATCGTCCGCCAGTCGCGCGCGTCGATCGCATCAACGCGCAGCCCGGCATCGGTCGGGGCGACGAAGATAGCCTGATAACGATCCGACATGCCCGCGACGCCGCGCACGCGAATGCCGCGACCAAAGGTGCGCCGCCATGCGTTGCGCACCGCTCCGGCCATCCGCGCGACCCGCCCGGCCCGCGCCGCCTCCCGCGCCCGGCCCCAATGCGCCGCCGGTCCCAGGATCAGACCGACAAAGGCGCGGTGCGGCCCGGCTTCGACGAATGGCAGCGCCACCCGCTGCGCCGCATGATGCGCAGCCTGGACGATCGTCGCCGGATCGGCGTCGCCGTGCAGGATCTTGGCCAGCATGTTCATCGTGCCCCCGGGCAGAATCAGGAACGCCCCGTCCCAGTCAGCGAGCGCACACAGCGCCGCGTTGATCGTCCCGTCGCCTGCGAACAGCACGACGGTATCAACCTCCGCCGTGGCGAGCGCGGTGCCATCGGGAATGGGATCATCGGGGAAGCGGGTCCGTCCGGCCAGCGTCAGGCCGCGTTCCCCGAACACCGCCTCAAGCGCTGCGCATTTCTCCTGCGTCGCCGAGCCGGATTGCGGATTGGTGATGAACCACAGGCGTTTCATGTCGCGCCAACGCATGACGGGCGGATTGTTTCGCGTCGCCCACAAAAAAGGGGCCGCGCGAGCGGCCCCTTCCGGTAGTGGAACGATTCGGTCAGCGCTGCTGATCGGCGTTCGCTTCGTCCGTGTCGTTCAGTTCGTCCGGCGCGGGGTCGCCTTGCGGATCCTGCTGCTCGCGGCGCTGCTGATTCTGTTGCTGATCGACATTCTGGTTGCCCTGCTGGTTCTGCTGACCGCCCGGGGTGTGATCCTGCTGACGCTCGTTCATGGCACTCTCCTGAAGTTTCCCACTCGTGGAAGCTCAACCGACGATGCCGACAAAACGGTCCTCGGCTCGTCGCACCACCCGTCGCAAACTGGATCGCCCGGAACAGAAAAGGCCCGCCAACTCAATGAGCTGGCGGGCCTCTATATGGTGGGCGTGGCAAGGATTGAACTTGCGACCCCTGCGATGTCAACACAGTGCTCTACCACTGAGCTACACGCCCACTCGCCTTGCGGCGAATCTCGGGAAGCGGCGCTTTAGCGGGGGTCGTCCCGCCATGCAAGCGCCCGGTTTCAATTGCTGCTTGGCACCTGCTCCATCTCGAACAACCGGTCAACCTCAAGCACCAGGTCGCGCAGATGGAACGGCTTGGACAGCACCCGCGCCTGCGGCACCTGCTTCCCCGCCTTCAACGTCACTGCGGCGAAACCGGTGATAAACATCACCCGCATATCGGGCGCGATCTCGGCGGCGCGTTGCGCGAGTTCGATCCCGTCCATCTCGGGCATCACGATATCGCTGAGCAGCAGGTCGAACCGCTCCGCCTCGATCAATGGCAGCGCGGTTGTGCCGCGATCGACTGCGGTAACGGCATAGCCGGACCTTTCGAGCGCGCGCGTGAGATACTCGCGCATCACCTGGTCGTCCTCGGCCAACAAGATCCTGATCATTCACCCCTCGCCCGCGGCATAAACCCGCGCCTGCCCGTCGTGATACTATGCGCGAAGCCCTTAAGAAATTCCAGCCAGCGCGTTGCGGCGACCCATATCGGCGCATAGGTTCGGCACGTGATCGCGCCGCTGCCCTTTGACCGCCATGGCCCCGAGAGTCCGGCATCACCGGTCGTCCTCTCGGTCCCGCACGCCGGGCGTGCCTATCCACTCCCGCTACGCGCCGCGCTCAAGGGTCCAGTCGCCAGCCTGCTTCCGCTGGAGGATCGCCATGCCGACACGCTGGCGCTCGCGGCTCGGGGGATCGAGACCTTGTTCGTCGCCACTCGCCCGCGCGCGTGGATCGACCTCAACCGCGCCGAGCATGAGCGCGACCCCCGGATCGACGAGGGCGCCGAGCCGGTGGCCGAAGCGGCGCAGTCGATCAAGCTGCGCAGCGGACTGGGCCTGGTCCCCCGCCGCGCCGGCGGCGCGGAGCTGTGGCGCCGCCGCTTCGCCGCCGAGGAAGTGCAGGCGCGGATCGAGCAGGATCATCGTCCCTATCATGGCGCGCTGGCCCAAGCGCTCGCGGCGGCGCGCGCGCGATTTGGTGTCGCGGTACTGATCGACGTCCATTCGATGCCCCCGCTCGCGCCCGGTGGCGCGCGGCTCGTCATCGGCGACCGCTTTGGCCGGTCAAGCGCCGCACGCTTTGTTGCCCGGATTGAGGCGGTGGCGCACGCAGCCCGCGTGCGTACCGCGCTCAACACACCCTATGCCGGGGGCCATGTGCTTGAGCGCCATGCCGAACCGGCAAACAACGTCCATGCGATCCAGCTGGAGTTCGACCGCAGCCTTTATCTCGACCGCCGCCGCGATGCGCCGGGACCGGGGCTGGAGGCCACCGCAGCGCTGCTCCGCGCGATCATCGACGCGGTGGCCGATGAGGCGCTTCCGCTCGCCGACGCAGCACAGTAACCCCCCGGCCCTCTTTACCCACAAAAAAACCGCCCGGTGTTACCACCGGGCGGCCTAGGTTCAGGGAGGAGACACGCCCGAAGGCGTGCCGCGCGGGTCCGCGAAAGGGGGGACACGAAACCGCGCTAGAAACAGTATAGTTATGCTTGACCGTGGCTTCAAGGCCACAGCTCAAAATGCGACGAATGGAAAAGAAGAGGGAGATAAACCCCTCATTACTCAACCATAGTTGGGCTGGATCAACCCCGGAGCCGCCCATGCGGCCCCGGGGGCTGGCAGTTCAGACGGCCGGAGCGATCTGCGGCGCCACCGCGCCAAGCGCCATCTGGCGGCCAAAAATCTCGCGGACCAGGCCCAGCGAGAAGAGGTGGGCATAGATCAGCGGCAGCATACCGTTCTGCTGGATCTTGCGCAGCTGGTCGCCACGCATCTCGTTGAGCTTCGCCTCATCGACCATACGGAAACCGCGATAGATATAGGGCTGCGCCGCGCCTTCCGGCTGGATCGCGACTTCACCGTCCATCAACAGGCCCATGTCATTGAGTTCCTTGAGAAACGCGCCGGTCTTCTGACCTGCGATCTCAAACTCCTCGTTGAACTTCAGGATCTGCTGAACCAGCTCGGTCGGCTTGCCGTCGGCGAACAGCGCGTCGCCATCCTCAAACGCGCCGATGGTCTCGGTGGTCGGGTCGAAGCACAGCGACAGCTCTTCCGAATCGGGGCGCAGGCGGGCGAGCAGGAAGGGGTAGCGGCGGATATAGGCCGGGATGTACATCGGCTCGGTCCCGCGCGGCTTGCCGTCTTCGTCGAAGAAGACGTTGATGCCCTCATTGAGACCCATCAGCGCCAGCGGCACCGGCTCATCGCCTGCCGAGAACACGATCGGCATGTACCGCTGGACCAGCGGGAATTCCTCGACGGTCAGCGGCACCGCGTGCTGCTTGCCCAGGAACGGCGCGACCGACGCGGGACGAATACGGAAATTGCCATGCATCTCGCTCGAGAGCGGGAGCAGGTCGTTATAGAAAACGGGAAGACCCTGTGCTTGCGGCGCGCTGGCCATGAACTTCTCCTGGATTTAGGTGTGCGCGGTCTATTGGTCAGCGCGCGCGGGCGCAAGCGTAACCAGTTTCCCCGGATTGAACAGATTGTCCGGGTCGAACGCGCGCTTGATCGCCAACAGGGCGTGCATCCGTGCGGGCGACGACAGCCGCGCCAGTTCGTCGCGCTTCATCTGGCCGATGCCATGCTCGGCGGAGATCGAACCGCCCGCCGCGACCACCAGATCGTGAACGAAGGGACTGATTAGCCCGGCATTTTCGGCAACCCAGTCGCGGCCCGCCCCCGACGGAGCGCGGACGTGGAAATGGACATTACCGTCGCCCAGATGGCCGAACGCACCCGCGCTGGTCCCCGGAAATGCCGCCTCGACCGCCGCTGCGCCATGGATCATGAAGTCGGGCATCCCGGCAACGGGAACCGAAATGTCATGCTGCAACGCCGGGCCGCTCGCGCGCTCCGCCTCCGAAATCGAATCGCGCAGTTTCCATAATGCCTCGGCCTGCGCCTCACTCGCGGCGATCGCCGCGTCGCGGATCTGCCCCCGGGCCAGCCCAGCCGCAAGCAGCCGTTCGAGCACCAGCGCGGGCGGCTCGGCCGCGCCATCGCTCGCCACCGCCTCGATCAGGACATGCCAGGGATGCGGCCCCGCCAGCGGATCGCGCGTTCCCGGGATATGCTCCAGCACCAGCGCCAGCGAGTGCGCGGGGACGATCTCGAAACTTTCGATCGAATCGGTCGCGGCTTCGCACAGCCGCAGCAAGTCGAGCGCGGCATGGGGCGATTCGACCCCGACCCAACCAACCGCGCGCGCCGCGACCGCCGGCACCAGCCGCAGCGTCGCAGCGGTGATCACGCCCAGCGTCCCCTCCGCCCCGATCAGCAGCTGGTTGAGGTCATATCCGCGATTATCTTTTTTGAGCGGGGCGAGCCCGTCATGCACGCTGCCATCGGGCAGCACCGCCTCGACCCCCAGCACCAGCGCGCGCATCGTCCCGAAGCGCAGCACCTGTGTCCCGCCGGCATTGGTCGATACCAGCCCGCCGATCGTCGCGCTGCCCTTCGCGCCCAGCGTCAATGGAAAGCGCCGCCCGTGGGCCAGCGCCGCGTCGTGCAGGTCGGACAAGATCACGCCCGCCTCCGCAACCGCAAGCCCGGCTTCGGCATCGACGCGGCGGATCGCGTTCATCCGGCGCAGCGACAGGATCGCAGCGCTTCCGTCTGCGTCCGGGGTCGCCCCGCCAACCATTGACGTATTCCCGCCCTGCGGCACCAGCGGCACGCGATGCACCGCCGCAAGGGCGACGATCGCCGCGACATCCGCCGTGCTGCGCGGCTGAAGCAGCAGCGTCGATGCACCCTGATATCGCCCGCGCCAATCGGTCAGCCAGGGCGCGATGGCATCGCGGTCGACCACGGCCGTATCCGCACCGATTCGCGCCGTTACGGCGGCGGCAAGGGCGCTCAGCGCGCTGGCTCGATCGGGCATCGTCATCGCCGCGCGCTACCATGACGACACGATGCGGGGCAATTCATCCACTGTTCAACCCTGTCGGTTATAGGGCAAGACAGAATGGTGAAGCTGTTGATCGCGTTTGCGTCTGCCGCATTTTTGCTGCCCCCCGGCTCGCCGGGACCGGGCACCCCGTCGCCGTCGCCCTCAACCGCCGCGACGCCGACCCGCCTTGCCCAGGTGCGGATACAACAACATATCGTGATCCGCGTGCCCCGCCCCGATCCGGTGCGCCGCGCCGCCGCACCGCCGCCCGCACCACTGCCCCCGATCGACTGGGTCGAAAAACGCACCGACGATTGCGTCAGCACCGATGCGCTGTCCGGCGCGGCAATCATCCGGTCGGACAGTGTCGATCTGGTCCTGTCCGGCGGACGGCGCGTGCGCGCAAAGCTGGGCAGCGAGTGCCCCGCGCTCGATTTTTATGCCGGCTTTTATGTGAAACCCAACAAGGACGGGAAATTGTGCGCCAAGCGCGACGTGTTCCGATCGCGGGCTGGGGGCGAATGCCGGATTCGGTCGTTCCGCACGCTGATCCCGGGTCGCTGATCGGCGTTTTCCGCGTTTACCTTGACTTTTTGCGCGGTTTCCCGGACAGCGCGGCTCAGTTTACTTTGCGGGGTGCGCCCCCATTTTTCCGGACATCTGGATGAGCTTTGCCGATCTCGGCCTCTCTGACGAATTGCTGAAGGCCGTTACAGAGGCCGGCTATTCCGAACCCACCCCCATTCAGCGCCAGGCGATCCCGTCGGTGCTGATGATGCGTGACCTGATCGGTATTGCCCAGACCGGCACGGGCAAGACGGCGAGCTTCGTGCTCCCGATGATCGATGTGCTGGCCGAAGGGCGCAGCCGCGCGCGGATGCCGCGCAGCCTGATCCTCGAACCGACCCGCGAACTCGCGGCACAGGTGGCCGAGAATTTCGAGAAATACGGCACCTATCACAAGCTTAGCATGGCGCTGCTGATCGGCGGCGTTCAGATGGGCGATCAGGTCAAGGCGCTCGAAAAGGGCGTGGACGTCCTCATCGCCACGCCCGGGCGGCTGATGGACCTGTTCGGTCGCGGCAAGATCATGCTGAACGATTGCAATCTGCTGGTGATCGACGAGGCGGACCGGATGCTCGACATGGGGTTCATCCCCGATATCGAGGAAATCTGCACGAAGCTGCCAGCGAATCGCCAGACCCTGCTGTTCTCGGCAACGATGCCGCCGCCGATCAAGAAGCTGGCCGACAAGTTCCTGTCGAACCCCAAGACGATCGAAGTCGCGCGGCCCGCCAGCACCAATCTCAATATTACCCAGCGGCTCGTGCCGGTCAGCAACAGCGCCGCCGCCAAGCGCGAGGCGGTGCGCCGCCTGCTTGAGCGTGAAGATGTGCGCACCGCGATCATCTTCTGCAACCGCAAGACGACGGTGCGCGAGCTCAACAAGAGCCTCAAGCAGCACGGCTATCGCTCCGCCGAAATTCATGGCGACATGGACCAGTCGTCGCGCATCGCCGAGCTGGACCGGTTCAAGGCCGGCGACGTCAACATCCTGGTCGCGTCGGACGTCGCCGCGCGCGGGCTGGACATCAAGGGCGTGAGCCACGTTTTCAACTTCGACGCGCCGTGGCATCCCGACGATTATGTCCACCGCATCGGCCGCACCGGTCGCGCAGGGGCAACCGGCACCGCATATACTCTGGTGACCAGCGCCGACGCCGAAGCGATCGAGAATATCGAGAAGCTGCAGGGCCAGAAGATCGAGCGGATCGGCGAAATCCCGGCAGGCGAGCCTGAAGAGGAAAAGAAGCCGCGCGGCCGCAAGGCCAAGCCGGCCAAGGACGCACCGGTCGAGGCTCCGCCCCGCGAAGCCAAGCCGCGCGACGAACAACCCCGCGAAGAAAAGCCCCGTGAGGATCGCCCGCGCGAGGCACGCCCCCGTGACGAGCGCCCGCGTGACGACCGTCCGCGCGATGACCGTCCCCGTGACGCGCGCCGCGACGAACGCCCCCGCCGCGACCGCCGCTATGAGGGCCGCGACGATGGCGCGGACGGCAAGGACGATGGCGGCTGGAACGGGCCGATCCCCGACTTCCTGAATTTCACGATTCCCGCGTGACTGGGCCCGAGGACGAGGACGACTTCCTCGCCTTCACCCCGGTCCCCGGCGTCGCCAGCCCGTGCATCGGCGTGTGCCGCATGGGTGATGACGATATCTGCGAAGGCTGTCTGCGCACGCTCGACGAGATTGCGGAATGGTCGAACGCCAGCGATGGTCGTCGCCTAGCTATTGTCACCCGAATCACGGAAAACAGGCGATAGCGCTACTCAATTTGACACGAAGCGACTACCGAACCCGCGCCCTGCCTCTATAGGGCATTCATGCGCCTCGCTACGATCACCAACTGGGCTTACGGGACCACCGTCCTCCTGACCCTTGCCTCCGGCGTCACGATGCTGCTTGCGTCGAGCGCCCATGAACGCGAGCGCACGGCGGTGGCGCAGCGCTATGAACTCGACAAGGCCGCAAACGAACTCGGCAAGGACGTCTTCCTGCTGACCGACCATTCGCGCCAGTTCGTAACCACGGGCGATCCGACCTATCGCCTGCTGTACGACCGTGACGAAAAGCAGCTGGCGGATATCGAGGCGCGGGCCGTAGCGCTCGCCCAGGCCGGGGCACAGCCCGATGAGATCCGGACTCTGCGCGAGGCGATCCGCTGGGCTGAGACGCTACATGATGAGCAAAAGGCCGCGATCGCCGCCTATGAACGGGGCGACTCGGCCACCGCACGGCGTATCCTGTTCGGTGCCGAACATGAACGCGAACTCGATCGTGCCGAGGCGCTGGTTGAGCGGTTCCAGCTGCAGGTCGATTCACGCACTGCCAATCAGATCAAGACCGCGACCGAAATCGCGCAACTGTGGCGCGGGATGTCAGAGGTGGTGCTCGCGATCACGGCGTTGCTGTTCATCGCGGTCCTCTACTTTGTCTTCAAGCAGCGCGTGCTACGCCCTGTCGTGCGGCTCAGCGATGTCGTCGGACGGCTCGCCGCACAGGATTATTCGGTCGAACCCCCGGCGATCGGCCAGATCGACGAGATCGGTGACATGGCAAAGGCGATCCGCATCTTCCGTGAGAACGGCCTTGAGCGGCAACGGCTTGAGAGCGAGCGGGATCAGGATCTGGCGATGCGCGACGCGTTGTCGCGGATGATCCAGCGCATTCAAGGGTGCGAAACGCAGAATTGCCTGCTCGGCATCGTGCAGCGCTTTGTCCCCGAAATCGCACCTGCATTCGCCGGCAGGCTGTATCTGCTTGATCGCGGAACCGGCGAACTTGTCGCGGCGCGCGACTGGCGCGAGCCGTCCGGCTCATCCGATCGCCTGGTGCCGGCCGCGTGCTGGGCGCTGCGACGCGGCCAGCCGCACCGACCGGGAGGCGATACCGTGGATGTGCCGTGCACCCACCTCACCGAACTCCCGGCGATGTGCGATACGTGGTGCCTGCCATTAACGGCACATGGCGAAGTGCTGGGGATGCTCTATTTCGAGCCGCTTCGCGAATCCGGCGCCCCGCGCACCCCGGAAGGCTATCTTCTGATGCTCGCCGAGAATCTCGGGCTTGCTCTCGCCAATCTCCGCCTGCGCGAGGCGCTGCGCGAGATGGCAATGGCGGACGCGCTGACCGGCGTGGCCAACCGACGCCAGCTTGAGGCGCGCCTGCCGACCCTGCTGGCAACGGCGGCCGCATCCGCTACTCCGCTCAGCTGCCTGATGATCGACGTCGATCACTTCAAGCGATTCAACGATCTTCATGGCCATGATGCCGGCGACGCCGTGTTGCGCGCTGTGGGCAAGGTGCTGGCCGACTGCACGCGGGGAACCGGCGACGCCTTTCGTTATGGCGGTGAGGAATTCACCTTGCTGCTCCCGCTTTCCGTCGACCGCGCAGCAGCGCGGGCGGAGGATATCCGTTCGCGTATCGCCGGGCTCGACATCCGCCATGAAGGGCGCGCTCTGGGCAGCGTGACCATCTCGATCGGGTTGGCCACAACCCCCACGCATGTCGCGCCCGACCGCCTGGTATCGACCGCCGACGCTGCGCTGTTGCGTGCCAAGGAACTGGGTCGAAATCGCGTCGAACTGGCCGGATCGTCGACCTCAATCGCGGCCTGACTCTGCCGCAAATGTCATTCCAACTGGGAAACAATAGCTTGTTGCACTCCTGCCGCATCGCCACAGTGGCAGTAGATGCGTGCACCACCTACCGCCAGAAGCCTGCTGCGGACCGCAACCGCAGCGGCGCATGAGCGAGTCGACCATGCCTTTGGCGGCTTCGACTTGTCGGATCGTGACGAGTATTGTGCGTTTCTGATCGCCCAGGCACAGCCGCTGGCGACGGTGGAGGCGGCGGTGGATACGTTCGATCCCGCCGCCATTCTACCCGACTGGCCCGAGCGTCGGCGCTCCGCGCTGATCGCCGCCGATCTTGCCGATTTCGATGTACCAATGCCCGCGCCAGAACCGCTGGGGCTGGACTCGGTGGAAGCTGCGCTGGGGGCGATCTACGTGCTCGAAGGATCGCGGCTGGGCGGCGCGTTGCTGGCGCGTAACGTTCCGATGGACCTTCCAGGCCGGTTCATTCGTTGCCCCGCTGCGCCGAAGCGCTGGCGCGGCTTGATCGAGGTGCTGGACCGGACCCTCGTCACCGACGACCAGCGTGAAGTGGCGGAAAGCGCTGCCCGCGCCGTCTTCGACCTGTTCTGGCGAAGCGCTCGGGGCATGGAAGGATGACCGTCGTTGAATGATCCGCACCCTGTCGATCTCACCAATTGCGATCGCGAACCCATTCACATCCTCGGCAGCATCCAGCCGATCGGTTTCCTGATCGCGCTGACCGCCGACTGGATCGTCGCGCGCGGCTCGGCGAACCTGCCCGAATATCTGGATTTCTATCCCGAGCAGATCGTCGGCCATCCGCTCGCCGAATTTCTGCCCGCTCCGGTGATTCATGACCTGCGCAACCGCACCGCAACCCTGCGCGGTCCCGACGCGGTCGAACGATTGTTCGATGTCGAATTGATCCCCGGCACGGGGCGGCTCGATCTCGCGATCCATCTGTCAGGCGGCCAGATCGTGATCGAGGGCGAGCGTTCAACCGGTGAGGTCGGCGACGTCACCGGCATGGTGCGCTCGATGATCGCTCGGCTCGACCAGTGCGGCGACATGCTGTCCTTTTTCCGTGAGGGCGCGCGGCAGGTGCGTGCGCTGACCGGCTATGATCGCGTCATGGTCTATCGCTTCGCCGCCGACGGCTCGGGCGAAGTGGTGGCGGAGGCGTGCAAGCCGGGCATCGGCCGTTTCCTTGGCCTGCACTATCCGGCCAGCGATATCCCTGTGCAGGCGCGCGTTCTCTACACCCGCAATCTGTTGCGCGTGATTGCCGACGTCAATTCGACCCCGGTGCCGATCGTCCCCGAGCTTGACGAAAAGGGCGAGCCGCTCGACCTGTCGCTGTCGCTGCTCCGTTCGGTCTCGCCGATCCATATCGAGTATCTGCGCAACATGGGCGTGGATGCGTCGATGTCGATTTCGATTATGGTCGATGGCAAGCTGTGGGGGCTGTTCGCCTGCCACCATTATGCGCCGCGCCATCCCAGCTTCGAGCGGCGTTCGATCTCCGAATTGTTCGCGCAGATGTTCTCGATGCGGCTCGAAAGCCGCGAGCGGCAGCAGACCGTCGAGTTCGAGCGGCGCGCGCGCGACATTTCCGACCAGCTGCTCGGCGCGGTTGCGTCCGACGAAACGCTGCTGCGCGATCCCGACTGGCTTGCCGACATCCTGACCAACGCGATCCCCGCCGACGGGGTGGGCGTATGGCTCAACGGCAGCTACGCCTTTTCGGGCATTACCCCGCCCACTGACGATTTCCGCCGGATCATTCGCGCGCTCAACGCAACCGCTGCGGGGAAGGTTTTCGCGACCGATCACATCGGATCGCTGATCGTCGATGCCGAACCGTTCGCGGGAAGTGCCGCCGGGCTGCTCGCCATCCCGATCTCGCGCTCGCCCCGCGACTATGTCGTGCTGTTCCGCAGCGAGATGGTGCGCTCGATCCGCTGGGCGGGCGATCCGCACAAGCCGGTCGAATACGGTCCGAACGGCCCGCGCCTCTCCCCGCGCGAGAGCTTCGAGGAGTGGAAAGAGCTGGTCCGCGGGCGGTCACGCCCGTTCACCGCGTCCGAATTGCGCGTCGCCGAAACGCTGCGCGCGACGCTGATCGAAGTGGTGCTGCGCCTCGCCGATGAGGCGTCGGCCGAGCGTCAACGCTCCGGCGCGCGGCAGGAATTGCTGATCGCCGAGCTCAACCACCGCGTCCGCAACATCCTTGGCCTGATCCGTGGTCTGATCCGCCAGGCCCAGCCCGAGGGGGATGCCGTCCGCGATTTCGTGAAGGTGGTCGATGGCCGCATCCACGCCCTCGCCCGCGCGCACAACCAGATTACCGAGGATCATTGGGGTCCGGCTTGGCTGCAAGCGCTGATCGACGCCGAAGCCGCTGCCTTTGCTGAAGAGGGCGAGCGCATCCTCAGCGACGGCGAGCCGGTGATGCTCAACCCGCAGGCCTATTCGACCATGGCGCTGGTGCTGCACGAGCTGGTCACCAACTCGACCAAATATGGTGCTCTCTCGGTGCCCGGCGGCACGGTAAAGCTCAGCTGGACGTGCAATGCGCGCGGCGATCTGCTGCTGGATTGGCGCGACGTCGGCGGCCCGCCGGTCAAGCCGCCGACGCGCCGGGGCTTTGGCACCACGATTATCGAGCGCTCAGTACCCTATGACCTGGGTGGCGAGGCGACGGCGCGCTACCCCGAAACCGGATTCGAGGCAGATTTCTGCATCCCCGCCCGCCATGTCTCCAAGCCGCGCGAGGGCGGTGCCCCGCTGATCCGCTTCCCGCGCGCGCCGCATGGCCAACGTGACGAGCCACCCGCCGACCTGCTCACGGGCCAGCGCCTGCTGCTGGTCGAGGACAGTCTGATCATCGCGCTGGATGCCGAGGATATCGCGACCCGGCTTGGCGCGACCGATGTGATGACCGCCGCGTCGGTGGACGCCGCACTCGACCTGATCGCCGCACAGCCGCCAACGGTGGCCATCCTCGACATCAATCTGGGCAGCACCACCAGCTTTGCGATCGCCGACGCGCTGCTCGAACGCCGCATCCCGTTCATGTTTGCGACCGGCTATGGCGAACAGGCGCAATTCCCAGACCAGCATCGCGGCCGACCGGTGGTGCAAAAACCCTATACCCAAGAGAATGTCGCCCGCGCGCTGGCGGATATGCTGGGCTAAACTCGCAGTACGCGCCCCGCCACCGCGTCCAGTCTTGCCAACACCTCCGGGTCACGCATCGGCGGTGCGGTGATCAGCGCCGTGTCCAGACACGTGTCGATCGGCGACGCCGCCCGTTCCGCCGGAAGCGCGCGGAGCAGGTTGAGCACCATCGCCCGCGCCTTGGTGGCATTGGCCCCCAACTGGGCGATTACCTGCGCGACATCGACCGCAGCCTCTTCCTCGCGCCAGCAATCATAGTCGGTGACCATCGCCACCATCGCGAAGGGCAGCTCCGCCTCCCGCGCAAGCTTCGCTTCGGGCATCGCGGTCATGCCGATCACGTGACAGCCCCAGCTGCGATAGAGATGGCTTTCGGCACGGGTCGAGAATTGCGGCCCCTCCATCACAAGGCAAGTGCCGCCGCGATGCACCGCCGCGCCCGCCGCTTCCGCTGCATCGGCGGCGCGCGCAGACAGGCGCGGGCACACCGGATCGGCCATCGAGACATGCGCGACCATGCCGGTGCCGAAGAAACTCGACGGACGGCCCTTGGTCCGGTCGATAAACTGGTCGACGATCGTGAACGTCCCCGGCGCGCGTTCCTCCTGCAAGCCGCCGACCGACGATACCGACAGGATATCGGTGACGCCCAGCCGCTTGAGGCAGTCGATATTGGCGCGCGCGTTCAGTTCCGACGGGCTGATCCGGTGCCCGCGCCCATGGCGTGGGAGAAACGATACGCGGACATGCCCCAGCCGCCCGGTGAAGATCGCGTCCGAGGGCTCGCCCCACGGCGAGTCGACCTCGACCCATTGGCCATGCTCAATTCCCGCGACGTCGTACAGCCCCGACCCGCCGATGATCCCGATATGCCAGCCGCTCATGCCAAACCCTGTTTGCTCACTTTCGGTCGCGCATAGGCGAAGTAGATGACAACGCCGAGGACGTTCCAGATCAGGAAATAGAGCTGGGTCGTGGCCGGCAGGCTGAAGAACAGATAGGCGCAGCCGAGCACCGCGATCGTCCCCACCAGCCACCACAGCGGCGTACGGAACATGCGCGGTGCGTCGGGCGCACGGCGGCGCAGCACCATCATGCAGATCGCCACCGCCGCAAACGCGACCAGCGTCCCGGCATTGGCGAGCGCCGCAATCTCGTCGATCGGGAGCAGACCGGCGATGATCGCGACGATGATCGCGGTGAAGACGGTGATCCGCACCGGCGCGCCACGCGAGGACACCTTCGCCAGCGCAATCGGCAGCATCCCGTCGCGCGCCATGGTGAAAAAGATGCGGCTCTGCCCGAACAGGAAGCCGAGCAGCACCGTCGGCAGCGCAATGATCGCCGAGATGGCAAGGAAGGTCGCAAAACGCGGCTGGCCCAGTTCGCGCAGGATCAGCGCCAGCGGCTCGGGGCTGTCGGCGAATTGAGTGTAGGACAGCGCACCGACCGCCGCGACCGCGACCAGCATGTAGATCGCGACGCACGCGACCATCGACCCGACGATGCCGATGGCGAGGTCACGGCCTGGATTCCTGGTCTCCTCGGCCGCGGTCGAGATCGCGTCGAACCCGTAAAAGGCAAAGAAGATGATCGCCGCCGCCGCCATTACCCCGCGCTCGACCCCGTCCGCCGACACGCTCTTGGCAAAACCGAACGGGGCGAACGGCTCGAAATTGGCGCTGTCGAAATAGGGCAAGGCGACCGCGACAAATACGGCCAGCGCGACGATCTTGACGATCACAAGCCCCGCGTTGAGCGTCGCGCTCTCGCGTGTGCCAAGGCACAACAAGCCGGCCACGATGGCGATAATCACTATGGCGGGGATGTTGACGATGCCGCCCGCGTGCGGCCCCTGCATCAACTCCATGGGAACACTGGCCCAGGATTGCAGCAACGGCGCCGCGTAGCCCGACCAGCCAACCGCCACCGCGCTGACCACCAGCGAATATTCCAGGATCAGCGACCAGCCGACCACCCAGGCGATGATCTCCCCCAGCACAGCATAGCTGTAGCTATAGGCGCTGCCCGAAGCGGGCATCATCGTCGACATCTCGGCATAGGCGAGCGCGGCGGCGGCGCAGATCGCGCCCGCAATGACAAAGGACAGGATGACGGCCGGCCCGGCCTTGCCCGCGCCGACGCCGATCAGCGTCAGAATGCCGGTGCCGACGATCGCGCCGATACCGAGCGCGATCAGATGCGGCCAGGACAGGGTCGCGGCCAGCCGGTGTTCGGGTGCGTGATCCTCCACGCCCTTCACGGGCTTTGTACGAAATAGTCCGTCGGCCATGCAGTCCCCCCTGATTATCGTCATGGGGTGCGACGGGATTGCCGCGTCGTCAACGGTTCATCCCGGCGACATGCGACAGGGCGCATCGTTGCGGTATCAAAACGGAGTCCGGCCATGCACCGTCGCCTGTTCCTCACCGCGCTCGGCACTTCCGCAGCCGCCCCCGCATTCGCGCAGGGCAAGCTGCCCAAGGAGCCCAATCCCCAGATCGACTATGCCGGGTTCCAGAACCTGACTGGCGATGTCCGCCATTTGCGCAGCAAACGCCTGCTGCCGTTCGCCAGGTTCAAGGAACAGGCCGCATCGCGCGGCACCTTGCTGCTCGACGCACGCTCCGAAACCGCGTTTCGGGAAGGACATATCAAGGGAGCGACCAACCTGCCCTTGCCCGATTTCAACGCCGAGTCGCTCGCCGAATTGATCGGCGGCGACGCCAAGCGGATGATCCTGATTTACTGCAACAATAATTTCTCAAACCGCCGCCGCCCGGTCCCGATGAAGGCCGCCCCGCTCGCACTGAATATCCAGACCTTCATCAATCTGGTGGGCTATGGCTACACCAACGTCTGGGAACTGGCCGACGTGATCGATTTCAACGACCCCAAGGTCGAGTGGGTGCGCGGGGTGGCGTAGCCGTCTTAGCGCTCCTGCGAAGGCAGGAGTCCAGAGTTAAAAATGGAAATCGCGCTGGGCTCTGGGCTCCTGCCTTCGCAGGAGCACGAGGCATTCAATCAAGCCTCCGCACACTCTTCAGCAACGTCTTGAACCGCTCGCCGCTGGCTTCGTGCACGGTGATCGTCACCGCGCCGGTCTTGCTGGTGTTCACATCCTCGACCGTTCCGGCGCGGCCCTTGTGGCGGCCTTCGACCACCACGCACGCATCGCCATTGCCGATCAAGCCGGACACTTCGCCCCGCTGTCGATCCACGCCTTGGTCAGCGCGCCGAATTCAGCCTGCGTCCCGGGCGCTGGCGTGCGCCCCGGCCCCGGATTCCAGCCCCAGCCGACCAACGTATCGCTCGCATTATGCTCGTGGATCTGCGCCAGCGTCTTTCCGCCATTGCGCTTGCGGTCCTTCAACTGCTCGCAAATCTCGCGCAGCGACTTCCCCTCCCACGCCATCGACTTGGGTGCGAGATGCCACAGCGGATGGCCCGGAATGCTGCCCTTGCCATCGGCATAAGCGACGTTGCGCGGGCCGTGGCAGGTCGAGCATTCCATCCCGGCAATTCCCATCCCTCCGGGTCCGCGTTCGACCGGGGGCATGTGGAAGCGCATATCGTCGCCCTGCAACGGGCTGTCGGTGCGCGGGTGACAGTTGATGCAGCGCGGATGCGTCAGCACCTTGCCCATCTCGGTAAAGATCGCCGCCGATCGCGCCGCCGGATCGGCGATCGTCGCAAAGGCCGCGACCGGTTTCAGCCCGGCGGGTGCCGCAGGCTCGCTTGATGCCACGACGGCGGCGGGCAGCGCGATCGCGGCCATGCCCAGCGCGATCAGGCCGTAACGTTGCACGTTCATGCATTGTCTCCATGCGCGAAGGGCAGGCGGCGCACCGCCTTGCCGGTCAGCTTGCGCCAGGCATTGGCGACCGCCGGCGCGATCGGCGGCAGGCCGGGTTCGCCGACGCCGCTCGGCCGTTCGGTCGAGGGGATGATCGCCACCTCGACATCGGGCATCTCGCTAATCCGCAGCGAGCGATAGCTGTCGAAATTGGTCTGCTGCACCACACCGCCCTCACCCAAAGTCAGTTCGGCATAGAGCGCATGGCCGAGGCCATAGCCGATGCCGCCCTCCATCTGCGCGCGGATGATGTCGGGGTTGACCGCGATCCCGCAATCGACCGCGCACCATACTTTATGCACCTTGGGCAGTCCGTCCGCCCCCTTGGACACTTCGGCCACCTGCGCGACATAGGAGTCGAAGCTTTCATGCACCGCGATCCCCTTGGCCCGGCCCTTTTTCGCGGGCTTGTCGAACGCAGCCATCGCGGCAACCTTGGCCAGCACCGCCTTGGCGCGGTCGTGCTTGAGCAGTTCTATCCGCCCCGCGACCAGATCCTTGCCGCCCAGTTCGAGCAGCTCGTCGATCATCGTTTCCTTGACGAACGCGGTGTGGGTGTGGCCGACCGATCGCCACCACAGCACCGGCACCCCGCCTGCCATCAGATGCTGGCCCAGCCGGAAATCGCCAATCTTGTACTGGTTGGTGTCGTTCGCACCCTCGATCATATTGCCGTCGATGCCGTTGCGGATGCCCATCGCCTCGAACGGGGTATCCTTCATGATCGACTTGGCGGCGCACACCTGATCCCAGCCGCTGATCGCGCCATTGGCATCGATCCCGGCGCGCACGCGATGAACGGTCATCGGGCGGTAGAATCCGCCGGTCAGGTCATTCTCGCGGCTCGCCACCACCTTGACCGGCGCAGCAAAGCCATAGGCGCGCGCGCACGCCGCCGCCTCGGTTCCGTCGAACATCACCGGGGTCGCGCGGCGGCCAAAGCTGCCCCCGGCGAAATGCTGAACCAGCGCGCTCTTGTCGAACGGCACCCCGGCGACGCCGCACATCGCGCCCATCTCGCCGACCTGGAACTGGCTGCCGGCATGGACCGAGATGCCCTCGCCCTTCTTCTCGATCACATAGTCCATCGTTTCCATCGGGGCATGGGCGAGGAAGGGGAAGTAATAGGTCGCATCGACCGTCTTGGCCGCGCGGGCAAGCGCGGCAGCGGCATCCCCGGCAGCCTCGACCTGTCGGCCCGGCGTGCGCGCAGCGGCGCTATATTCGGCGAGCATCTGGTCCGACGAGCGCGTTTCCGCCTTCGACAGATCCCAGTCTACCTCCAGCGCTGCAGCACCACGCTGCGCGGTCCAGGTGTCGCGGGCATAGACCGCCACCCCGCTCGGGATCGGTTTGACGTCGAGCACGCCGGGGATCGCGCGCGCCGCGCCATCCTCGACCTTCTTCACGGTCGCGCCGAAGGCAGGCGGGCGGCGCACGGCGGCATGAACCATGCCGGGCAGGCGCACGTCCTGAGTGAACAGCGCCGAGCCGTCGGTCTTGGCCTTGCTGTCGACCTTCGACACATGCTTGCCGATATAGACATAGCGGTCCGGGGTCTTGGGCACCGGCTTTTGCGGGACGGGCAGCTTTGCCGCATCCTCCACCAGTTCGCCGAAGCTCGCCTTGCGGTTGCCGGCGCTGACCACGCCCTGCGCAATGCTGACCGCGCTCGGCTCTACGCCCCAGCGCTTCGCCGCCGCCTCGACCAGCATCGCGCGCGCCGCCGCGCCCGCCATGCGCATCTGGTCCCAACTTTCGCGCATCGCGGTCGATCCGCCGACGCCCATCGTGCCGAAAGCGAGGTTCTTGTACAGCGGGTCATTGGCCGGGGCGAACACCACCTCGACCTGATCCCAGGCGGCGTCCAGTTCATCGGCGATGATCGTCGCCACGCCGGTCGCCGGCCCCTGGCCGAACTCGACATGCTTGGCGATGATCGTCACGCGGCTGTCACCACTGATGCGCACGAACGCATTGGGAGCGAGCGTCGCGGCGGCGGCTTGCGCCTTTGCCGCCTTGCCCGGCAACGTGAACCCGATGGTGAGCGCGGCACTTCCGGTCAGGAACGCGCGGCGATTGGCAACGGCGTTCATGCCCGCTCTCCCTTCACGCCAGCCGCATCCTTGATCGCCTGCCGGATGCGGACATAGGTGGCACAGCGGCAGAGATTGCCCGCCATCGCCGCGTCGATATCCTTGTCGGTCGGCTTGGGCTTGGCGGTGAGCAGGCCGATTGCCGACATCACCTGTCCCGATTGGCAAAAGCCGCATTGCGGCACGTCGATCTGGACCCAGGCGGCCTTGACCGCATCGGCGACCTTGCCGCTTGCGCCCTCGATCGTCGTCACGCGCTTGCCCGCGACCATCCCGACCGGGGTCACGCACGACCGCCGGTTCTTTCCGTCGAGATGGACGGTGCACGCGCCGCATTGCGCGACGCCGCAGCCATATTTGGTGCCGGTGAGCCCGAGATGGTCGCGCAGAACCCAGAGCAACGGCGTTTCGGGATCGCCGTCGAAGGTTTCGGATTTACCATTGAGCTGGAAAGTGGTGGCCATCGTTGCGCCTCCTGTCTGGGGCGCAAGCTAAGCCACCACCGGCCATTCGCGAAGTGAAATTATTTCACTCGCGATCCTTCACTTGGCGACGAAGCGCACCGCCGCGCCGCCGCCCGGACCCATCCAGATCGACAGCGTGTCGCCGGCCTTGACCGGCTTGCTCTCGATCGTGAGCGCATGGCGCTTGTCGGTGCGATAATCCGCCCCCTCACCATCGCGATAGATCTGCGCGGTATAGCTCTTGCCCGGTTCCAGGAAGTCGAGCTTCACCTGCGTCGTCCGCGCGGTGCCGTCGGTCACCGCGCCCAAAAACCACTCGCCCGCCCCCCTGGCCTTGCGCACCACGGTCACAAATTCGCCGACCTCGCCATTCAGCACGCGCGTGTCGGTCCAGTCGACCGCGACATCCTTGATGAACTGAAATGCGCCCGGATATTTCGCGTAATTCTCGGGCAGGTCGGCGGCCATCTGGATCGGCGAATAGAGAACGATATATTGCGCGAGCTGCTTGGCGAGCGTCGACATAAACGGCGTCCCGCGCTTGCCCGTCAGGCTCAGCACGCCCGGGGTAAAGTCGAACGGGCCGGCCAGCATCCGGGTGAAGAACAAATTCGTCTCATGCTCGGGCGGGTTTTTGGGCTCGCCCCAGGCGTTATATTCCTGCCCGCGCGCACCCTCGCGGCTCACCCAATTGGGATAGGTGCGGCGGAGACCCGTGTCCTTAATCGGCTCGTGCGGATTGACCGCGACCTTATACTTGGCCGCCGTCTCGACGACCTTGAGATGGTGGCGCGACATATATTGGCCGTCATGCCATTCCTGCGTCATCCGGCCATCGGCCCAGATGCGGTCGATCTGCCCGGCATCGGTGACATAGCCGGTCTTTACCACCTCGATCCCGTTCTCCGCCGCATAGCGATAGGCGGCGTCGAGCTGCTTCTCATATTGCCCCGCGCCGCCGCCGGTTTCGTGATGGCCGACGATATGGACGCCCTTTTTCTTCGCATAGGCCGACAGCGCGGCTATATCGAACTGCGGCACCGCCTTGGCGAAGTCCCACACATCGCCATTGTCGAACCAGTTGCCGTCCCATCCGACATTCCACCCCTCGACCAGCACGCCGCGAAAGCCGTTCTTCGCCGCGAAGTCGATATAGCGCTTCACATTTTCGGTCTTCGCGCCCAGCCGGTCGCCGGTACCCCAGCTAGCGGTGTCGAGGTGCATTTCCCACCACACGCCGACATATTTGCTGGGCCTGAACCAGCTGACATCGCCCAGCTTGTTAGGCTCGTTGAGGTTCAGCTCCAGCTGCGACATGTACAGCTTCGCCGCGCTGTCGGCGACGCGCAGCGTCCGCCATGGCGTGGTGAACGCGCCCTCACGGATCACGGCCGCGCCCTGCGACGAGGGCGAGAGCGCGGCGCGAAAGCGCGTGCCCTCCACCCGGCGCAGCCACATCGCGGCATAATCGACCAAAGCCGCCTCATGGAACGCGACATGCGTCCCGTCGGCCAGCTTCATCGTCACCGGCGTATGCGCCTGCGTCATGCTGCTGACCGGCGTCTTATTGTAGAGATATTCGTAGCGGTTCCACTCGCCCGCCGGGGTCCACCACGCGGTGCCATCGCTCGCCAACGCGAACTCGGTGAGCTCCTCGATGATCCGGGTCGGCTTGCCATCGGCGGGCGCGGGCAGTTCGTAGCGAAAGCCGAAGCCATCATCGAACATGCGGAACACGACATCCATCACCCGGCCGAGCGCGGTCGTTTCCTTGAGCCGCACGCGCAGTTCGGTATGCCGGTCGCGCACGCTCTGCCATTCGCCCCAGGGCTGTTGCCACGTCGAGTCTGCGCTGGTTACCGTCTGGCCATCGATCGCAAAGCCGCGCTCCAGCTTCCGTGCGTCGCCGAGCATGAACCCCATGCGCGAAGGCAGGATCAGCGGCTTTCCATTGCGGGTCACGCTGTAATAGGGGCGCCCCTCCCCGTCAGTGGTCACTGTAACGCGCAGGCTGCCGTCGGGCGAGGCTGCGGTCGCACCACCCGCTTGGGGCACGGTCGCCTGCGCGACATCCTGCGCTAGGGCCGGCGCGGCGCTGACCAACGCCAACACAGCTGTGAGTGAGCGGATCACACTATCTCTCCCATCATTTCATGGTCATCTGACGCAGCCGGCTGCAACCCAGAGTAACCGGTTACATCGCTGCCTCCAAACGGAATTGGACTGTTCGATTGCTAAAGCACCGTGAAGTCGATCGGCCCATGCCGGTTCAGCGTGCGCGAGCGATCCTCCATCGGATATTTCAACCCCGTCGCGCAGTTGAACAGCACAGCCGTCTCGTCCGGCGACACGCGCCCGTCGGCCACCGCTGCCCGCCACGCCGCGAGCGTCGCCCCGCCCTCGGGACACAGCAGCAACCCGTCGAGCCGCGCCGCGTCCTCGACAGCCTCAAGGATCGCCGCGTCACTGACCGCCATCGCGAAGCCATTGGATTCGCGCACCGCGTCGAGGATCAGGAAATCCCCCACCGCCTGCGGCACGCGGATGCCCGCCGCAACTGTATGCGCATCCTCCCAACGCGTCGCATGGCGCTCACCCGCTTCCCAGGCGCGAACCATCGGCGCGCAGCCCTCGGCCTGCACCGCAACCATGCGCGGACGCTTAGACCCGATCCAGCCCAGCGCCTCCAGCTCGGCAAACGCCTTCCACATGCCGATCAGCCCGGTACCGCCGCCGGTGGGGTAGAAAATCACATCGGGCAGTTCCCAACCAAGCTGCTCGGCCAGTTCCAGCCCCATCGTCTTCTTGCCCTCGATCCGGTACGGCTCCTTGAGCGTCGACAGATCGAACCAGCCATTGGCTTCCTTCCCCGCCGCAACCAGCTTGCCGCAATCGTCAATTAGCCCGCTGACGCGATAGACGCGCGCACCCTGCGCCGCGATCTCCCGAACATTGATCTCGGGCGTATCGTCGGGACAGAAGATCACGGCTTCGATCCCCGCCTGCGCCGCATAGGCCGCCGCCGCCGCGCCAGCATTGCCGTTCGTCGGCATCGCGATGGTGGTGACACCCAGTTCCTTCGCCATGCTGATCGCCATGACCAGCCCGCGTGCCTTGAACGATCCGGTCGGCAACCGCCCCTCGTCTTTGACCAGCAAATTGGATGCGCCCGCCCCTGCTGCCACCTTGGCCAGCGGGGTGATCGGCGTTGCGATCTCGCCGAGGCTGACGATATTCCGCCTGTGCCGCACGGGCAGCAGCTCGCGATAGCGCCACAGATCAGCGGGTCGCTGCGCCAGATCCGCAGGCGTCACCGCGTTGCGGACTCCGTCCAGATCGTAGCGAACCAGCAAGGGCCGCCCGACCCGCGACAGCCCCTGCAGCGTGTCGGCGTCGTAGCGCTCCCCGGTCATCCCGCATTCGAGATGGGTGACAAAGGTCGCGCGATCGGCGGTGAGATTGGCGTTGTACAGCATAACGCGGATGTAGTGCGGAGGGTGGCGCTAGTCGATCCGCTCCGCGCGCCACCCTTCGCCCGCAATCGTACGATCACCGACGACGCCACGGTACGCCTTGCCATCAGCCGTGAACGCCAGCGCGAGTCCGACAAGTTGCGCTCCGGCGATCACGCGACCGTCCAGCTTGCCTGAAATCCGGCTGTAGCGTTGATCGAGCACCAACCGCGCAACCGAGCCATCGTTGCGGATCACCTGCCACTCCCCGCCGGCAATCGCCGGGATCGTCCAGCGATACACGCGCTTGTCGGCGATCTCGCGAAATTCATCATGCACCCAGTCGCCCATGTCGAAGGCATGACTGACGACCCGCGCGCCCGCCTTCATCTCGTTCAACAGCTTGGGTTTGAGCCGCTCGTTGACCTCAGGGAGCAGATAGAGGGTGACGACATCGGCATCGCGCAGCGACACCGTGAACAGATCGTCGCGGACGAACCGCGCGCGCTCCTCCAGCCCTTCGAGCCGGGTCAGCGACCGCGCCCGCGCGACCAGATCGCTGTCGATCTCGACACCCAGCGCGCTCGCCCCTCGCCGCGCCGCCGCGCGCGGGATGCGCCCGTCGCCCGAACCCAGGTCGATCAGCCCCTCCCCAGCCTTGAGGGCCGCCATGTCGAGCATCCCCTCGACCACTTCAGGCGGAGTCGGGACATAGGGCACGTCCTTGGCCCGCCACGCCACCGCCGGACTGGCAAACAGGCAGGCGGAGCCAATCAGGATGCTGCGGCGGGAAACAGGCGATATCATACAGCCAGCGTGGCCGAGCACGGCGCATGGCACAACAGCTGCGCGCCAGATGGATCTGCGCCAGACGCAAAAAAGCCGCCCGAAGGCGGCTAATTGTGATGGTTGCGGGGGTTGGATTTGAACCAACGACCTTCAGGTTATGAGCCTGACGAGCTACCGGGCTGCTCCACCCCGCGCCATCGTGAGGCGAAATACGCCCCAAAAAGCAAAACGCGCCGCGCCGGTTAGCGCGACGCGCGTTTTGCGTATCTGACATTGTGAATGGGTTTTTCCAATTTCCACGGCCACCGGCTGCAATGCCTGGCGACGACCTACTCTTCCAGTGCTTGAGCAATAGTACCATCGGCGCAGTCAGGTTTCACGGCCGAGTTCGGGATGGGATCGGGTGGGTCACTGACGCTATGGTCACCAAGCAATGAAGCGGGTGGCAGTGGATTGGGTTTCAAATCGATGCGCGCACCTGAATATTCAGGAAATTAAGGCTTGAGGCAACAACCACAATGATCAGCCAGAGCTGTCATTGATGGTGGGACTCATCAAGCGCGAATAGGACAATTAGTACTGGTTAGCTCCACACGTTACCGCGCTTCCACATCCAGTCTATCAAGGTGGTGGTCTACCACCGTCCTAAGAAATCTTATCTTGAGGGAGGCTTCCCGCTTAGATGCTTTCAGCGGTTATCCCGTCCATACATAGCTACCCTGCTGCGCTCCTGGCGGAACGACAGGTACACCAGAGGTATGTTCAACCCGGTCCTCTCGTACTAGGGTCAACTCCTCTCAAATTTCGACGCCCACGGCAGATAGGGACCAAACTGTCTCGCGACGTTCTGAACCCAGCTCACGTACCACTTTAATTGGCGAACAGCCAAACCCTTGGGACCTGCTCCAGCCCCAGGATGTGATGAGCCGACATCGAGGTGCCAAACGATTCCGTCGATATGAGCTCTTGGGAATCATCAGCCTGTTATCCCCGGCGTACCTTTTATCCGTTGAGCGATGGCCCTTCCACGAGGGACCACCGGATCACTATGACCGACTTTCGTCTCTGCTCGACTCGTCAGTCTCGCAGTCAGGCTGGCTTATGCCATTGCACTCTAACGGTCGGTTTCCAACCGACCTGAGCCAACCTTCGCACGCCTCCGTTACTCTTTAGGAGGCGACCGCCCCAGTCAAACTACCCGCCACAGAGGGTCCCTGTTCCGGATAACGGAACGAGGTTAGACATCAGAAATCAACAGGGTGGTATTTCACCGTAGGCTCCACATCAGCTGGCGCCGATGCTTCAAAGCCTCCCACCTATGCTACACAATTAATTCCTAATGCCACTCTGAAGCTGCAGTAAAGGTGCACGGGGTCTTTCCGTCTAACCGCGGGTACTCCGCATCTTCACGGAGAATTCAATTTCGCTGAGCATGTCCTGGAGACAGTGGGGAAGTCGTTACGCCATTCGTGCAGGTCGGAACTTACCCGACAAGGAATTTCGCTACCTTAGGACCGTTATAGTTACGGCCGCCGTTTACCTGGGCTTCGTTTCGGAGCTTGCACCCCTCCACTTAACCTTCAGGCACCGGGCAGGCGTCAGGCCCTATACGTCGTCTTGAAGCCGACTTAGCAGAGCCCTGTGTTTTTGCTAAACAGTCGCTACCCCCTGGCCTGTGCCCCCAACAAGAGCTTGCGCTTATGTTGGGCCTCCTTCTTCCGAAGGTACGGAGGCAATTTGCCGAGTTCCTTCAGGACACTTCTCTCAAGCGCCTTGGTATACTCTACCTGACCACCTGTGTCGGTTTCGGGTACGGTCTATACGGTGGAGCTATTTCCTGGGACTTCGTCGAAGCACGTTCAATCCGATAAGAACGTACAACACAAGAAATCCGTCACTACCACCAGGCCCACGAATATTAACGTGGTTCCCATCGACTACCCCCTTCGGGCTCGTCTTAGGGGCCGGCTCACCCTGCTCAGATTAGCTTTAAGCAGGAACCCTTGGTCTTTCGGCGAGAGGGCATCTCACCCTCTTTATCGCTACTCATGTCTGCATTCGCACTTCCGATACCTCCACGACCCATTACCAGATCGCTTCACAGGCTTACGGAACGCTCCGCTACCGCGTGGATAAATCCACACCCTAAGCTTCGGTGCATCACTTTAGCCCCGTTACATTTTCGCCGCAGGAACCCTTGTTTAGACCAGTGAGCTGTTACGCTTTCTTTAAAGGATGGCTGCTTCTAAGCCAACCTCCTGGCTGTTTTGGGATTCCCACATGCTTTCCCACTTAGTGATGACTTGGGGACCTTAGCTGTAGGTCAGGGCTGTTTCCCTTTTGACGACGGACCTTAGCACCCGCCGTCTGTCTCCTGGATAGTACTCCTAGGTATTCGGAGTTTGGTTAGTATTGGTACAGCTCGCGCCGCCCGCAACCATCCAGTGCTCTACCCCCTAGGGTATTCGTCCAAGGCTCTACCTCAATAGATTTCGCGGAGAACCAGCTATTTCCCGGCTTGATTGGCCTTTCACCCCTAAACACAACTCATCCGATAATTTTTCAACATTAAACGGTTCGGTCCTCCAGTGAGTGTTACCCCACCTTCAACCTGGTCATGCCTAGATCGCCGGGTTTCGGGTCTAATGCATCAAACTCATTCGCCCTATTCAGACTCGCTTTCGCTGCGCCTACACCT